>Ga0209589_1000001_pt1 | contig 794224 bp, 715 predicted proteins | sample CowpeawhiteBW_FD_187525 | JGI IMG/M metagenome (GOLD analysis project Ga0209589, IMG submission 187525) | Root nodule microbial communities of legume samples collected from California USA - Cow pea white BW (SPAdes) (version 2) | ecosystem: Host-associated > Plants > Roots > Nodule | place...
ACAGGCCGATGAAGATGTCGGCGCCGGGAATGACGTCCGCCAGCACACGCGCGTTGGTCGTCTGCGTATAGACCGCCTTCCAGCGGTCCATCGTGGTGTTGCGGCCCTCATAGACGACGCCGTCGATATCGCAGACCCAGATGTTCTTGCGCTGCGCGCCCATCGAGACCAGCAAATTGAGAGTTGCGATCGCGGCCGCCCCGGCGCCCGAGCAGACGATCTTCACATCGGCAAGCTTCTTGCCGTTCAGCAGCAGACCGTTGACGATCGCGGCCGCGACGATGATCGCGGTGCCATGCTGGTCGTCGTGGAACACCGGGATCTTCATGCGCTCCTTGAGCTGTGCCTCGATCTCGAAGCACTCCGGGCCGCGGATGTCCTCCAGATTGATGCCGCCGAAGGTCGGCTCCAGCGCCGCGACCGTTTCGACCACGCGCTCGATGGTGTCGGCCTTGATCTCGATGTCGAACACGTCGATGCCGGCGAACTTCTTGAACAGCACCGCCTTGCCTTCCATCACCGGCTTCGAGGCCAGCGGGCCGATATTGCCGAGGCCGAGCACCGCGGTGCCGTTCGACACCACCGCCACCAGATTGGCGCGGGCGGTCAGAGTGGCGGCCTCGGCCGGGTTGGTGGCGATCTCGGTACAGGCGGCGGCAACGCCTGGCGAATAGGCCAGCGCCAGGTCGCGCTGATTGGCGAGCGGCTTGATCGCCTGAATTTCGAGTTTGCCCGGCCGCGGCAGGCGGTGATAGGCGAGCGCCGCGTTGTGGAGTTCTTCAGACGATGACGACATGCACTCCCCCCTCGGCCCCGCGCTGAAATTCGGTGGCCGGACGTAAGACTTAAGGCAAAAGCGGGATGACGTTTCCTGGGAAGCGTCATCCCGTCATGATGGTCGCGGCATGCTCCGAACGGCCCGCGTAATCCGGGTATGCGCCGATTATTTCTGCGGCAGATTGGTCCGGATGTGAAGCTCCCGCAACTGCTTCGGTGTTGCTTCCGAGGGCGCGCCCATCAAGAGGTCCATGGCCTGCTGGTTCATCGGGAACAGCGAGATCTCGCGCAGGTTCGTGGTGCCGCACAACAGCATCACGATACGGTCGAGGCCCGCCGCCATGCCGCCGTGCGGCGGCGCACCGTACTGGAAGGCACGGTACATGCCGCCGAAACGGTCGATCACTTCCTGCTCGCCATAACCCGCGATCTCGAACGCCTTCACCATCGCTTCCGGCTTGTGGTTGCGGATGCCGCCGGAGGCGATCTCGTAGCCGTTGCAGGCGATGTCGTACTGGAACGCCTTGATGGTTAGCGGATCCTGCGTCTTCAGCGCGTCGAGCCCGCCCTGCGGCATCGAGAACGGGTTGTGCGAGAAGTCGATCTTCTTGTTCTCCTCGTCATACTCGTACATCGGGAAGTCGACGATCCAGGCGAGCTCGAAGCGGTCCCTGTCGATCTGGTTCAGCTCCTCGCCGAGCTTGGTGCGCGCAAGGCCGGCGAACTTCCAGAACTTCTCCGGATCGCCGGCGACGAAGAACGCCGCATCACCTTCCTTCAGGCCGAGCTGGTCGCGGATTGCCGCCGTCCGTTCCGGGCCAATGTTGTTGGCAAGCGGGCCCGCGCCCTCGCCGCCCTCGCGCCACATGATGTAGCCGAGGCCGGGCTGGCCTTCGCCCTGCGCCCACGAGTTCATGCGGTCGCAGAAGGCGCGCGAGCCACCGCCCACGCCGGGGATCGCCCAGACCTGGTTCTTCGGATCCTCCAGCATCCGCGCGAACACCTTGAAGCCGGACCCGCGGAAGTGCTCGGAGACCTCCTGCATGCTGATCTTGTTGCGCAGGTCGGGCTTGTCGGAGCCGTATTTGCGCACGGCCTCAGCAAACGGAATCCGCGGCCAGTTCTTCGTCACCGGCTTGCCCTTGGCAAAATCCTCGAACACGCCCGTGATGACAGGCTCCATCGCCGCGAACACGTCGTCCTGGGTGACGAAGCTCATCTCGACGTCGAGCTGGTAGAACTCGCCCGGCAGGCGGTCGGCGCGCGGGTCCTCGTCGCGGAAGCATGGCGCGATCTGGAAATAGCGGTCGAAGCCCGACATCATCAGGAGCTGCTTGTACTGCTGCGGTGCCTGCGGCAGCGCGTAGAACTTGCCGGGATGGATGCGCGATGGCACCAGGAAGTCGCGCGCGCCCTCCGGCGAGGACGCCGTCAGGATCGGGGTCTGGAATTCGAAGAACCCCTGCTCCTTCATCCGCCGGCGCATGGAATCGACGATGGCGCCGCGGGTCATGATATTCTGGTGCAGCTTCTCGCGACGCAGGTCGAGGAAACGGTACTTAAGCCTTATGTCCTCGGGATATTCCTGCTCGCCGAACACCGGCAGCGGCAGCTCGGCCGCGGGGCCGAGGACCTCGATCTCCTTGATGTAGACCTCGACCATGCCGGTCGGTAGTTCAGGATTGTCGGTCCCCGCGGGGCGGCGGCGCACCTTGCCATCGATCCGAACCACCCACTCCGAGCGGAACTTCTCGACCTCGGCGAATGCCGGCGAGTCCGGGTCGGCCACGCACTGGGTTATACCGTAATGGTCACGCAGGTCGACGAACAGCACGCCGCCGTGGTCGCGGACCCGGTGGACCCAGCCGGAGAGCCGGACCGTCTGGTCGATATCGCCCTCTCGGAGCGCGCCGCATGTGTGTGACCGGTAGCGATGCATCTTAGTCCCAAAAACTGATGTCGGAGGAAACGAATCGGCGGGGCCGTCAGGGCCGGTGCCGAAGTTGCGCAGGGTTTACCCGAGCCGGCCGGGTGCGGCAACCAAGGGAACGCCTGGTTTCGGGCCGAAACCGCACATTTTGATCGCGCAGGCGGCAGGCGGTTTGCCTATTGGCCCCGCCGGCCTATCTTTTGAACATGACCATCCATTTCCCGTTCCAGAACACCTATTCGGCGCTCCCGGCGAACTTTTTCGCCCGCGTCGCGCCGACCCCGGTGGCAAGCCCCCGGCTGATCAAGCTGAACCGGCCGCTCGCCCTCCAGCTCGGGCTGGACCCGGACCTGCTGTCGACCCCGGAGGGCACCGAAATCCTCGCCGGCAAGCGCCTGCCCGACGGCGCGGACCCGATCGCCATGGCCTATGCCGGTCACCAGTTCGGGCGCTTCGTGCCGCAGCTCGGCGACGGCCGCGCCATCCTGCTCGGCGAGGTCGTCGACAAAGACGGCGTCCGCCGCGACATTCAGCTCAAGGGAAGTGGCCCCACCCCGTTCTCCCGCCGCGGCGACGGCCGGGCCGCGCTCGGTCCGGTCTTGCGTGAATACATCGTCAGCGAGGCAATGTTCGCTCTGGGCATCCCGACCACCCGCTCGCTCGCCGCCGTCGTCACCGGCGAGCCCGTGATGCGCGAGACCGCGCTGCCGGGCGCCGTGCTGACCCGCATCGCGTCGAGCCATATTCGTGTCGGCACCTTCCAGTTCTTCGCCGCCCGCGGCGACACCGACGGCGTGCGCGCGCTCGCCGACCATGTCATCGCCAGGCACTATCCGGAGCTGAAGGGCGCCGAGCGCCCCTATCACGCTTTGCTCGCCGGCGTCGTGGCGCGGCAGGCCGACCTGATCGCGCGCTGGCTCCTGGTCGGTTTCATCCACGGCGTGATGAACACCGACAACACCTCGATCTCGGGCGAGACCATCGACTACGGCCCCTGCGCCTTCCTCGACGCCTACAACCCCGCGCAGGTGTTCTCCTCGATCGATGAGATGGGCCGCTACGCCTACGCCAACCAGCCGCGCATCGGCTTATGGAATCTGACGCGGCTCGCCGAGTGCCTGCTGCCGTTGTTCTCCGACGACAAGGAGAAGGCGATCGAGCAGGCGCAGGAGATCCTCGGCGAGTTTCCGCAAGCATTCACGGCGGCCTATAACTCCGGCCTGCGCCGCAAGGTCGGCCTGTTCACCGCGCGAGACGGCGACGAGGCGCTGATCCAGGACCTGCTCGACGCCATGGCGAAGAACGAGGCTGACTTCACGCTGAGCTTCCGCCAGCTCGGCGAGGCCGCAGCCGATGAGGCCGCCGACGTCCGTGCGCAGTTCACCGATCCTGCCGCCTTCGACGAGTGGGCCGGCCGCTGGCGGCAGCGCCTGGCGCTGGAGCCGCAGTCGGCGGCCGAGCGCAAGGCCGCGATGCACGCAGTCAATCCCGCCTTCATCCCGCGCAACCACCGCATCGAGGCGGCGATCTTCGCCGCGGTCAACCAGGATGATTACGCACCGTTCGAGGAACTGCTGACGGTGCTGGCGAAGCCGTATCAGGATCAGCCGCAGTATGCGGCTTATGCCGACCCGCCGCTGCCCGAGCAGCGCGTGACGCAAACGTTCTGCGGGACGTGACCTAAGAGTGTAGTGACCTAAGAGTGTAGGATGGGTAGAGCGCAGCGAAACCCATCGAAATCTACGGGCCTGAGCAAAGGTGATGGGTTTCGCTTCGCTCTACCCATCCTACTCAGCTCTCACACCGTCACCACGATCTTGCCGAACTGCGCGTTCGATTCCAGGAAGCGGTGCGCTTCCACAATCTCGTCGAACCGAAATGTCCTGGCGATCACCGGCCTCAACGCGCCGGTCGCGAGTCCGTCAAGGATGAACGTCTTCGCCGCCGCAAGCCGGGCCGGATCGCGGACGATCTCGTGCACGAGGTAGCCACGCAGCGTCAGGGTCTTGCTCAGCACGCTCGCGAGCGGAAACGGCGTCGGCTCCGGGCTGAGCCCGCCATACTCGATCAGGATGCCGCCCCGTGCCATCGCTGATGTCAGCGGCACGAAGCCTGGGCCTCCCACCGCATCAAGCACCACGCGAACCCCATTCAGTCCCGCAATCTGCTCCAGCCCGGCTTGCAAGTCCTCCTCCGCCGAGGCGATGACATGGGAAGCGCCGGCGTCGCGAAGCGCCTGTGACTTCGCCGACGTTCGCGTGACCGCGATCGGGAGCGCGCCGATCCGGTTGGCGATCTGGATCGCGGCAAGTCCGACGCTGCTCGAGGCCGCCGTGATGACGACGAACTCCCCTCGCCCGAGCCGGGCAATGTCGACGAGTGCACCATAGGCCGTGAGGTATTGCATCCAGGTCGCAGCCGCCGCCTCGAAGCCAAGCCCGGGCGGAATTTTTACGACCGCCTCGGCCGGATACGTCACCAGCTCGCCATAGGCCGGCCATCGCACCATCGAGATCGGCGGCACGATGCTGACGGCGTCGCCGAGCGCGAAACCGCTCACACCATCGCCGATCGCCTCGACGAGGCCGGCGGCCTCCAGCCCCAGTCCGGCCGGCAGCGTCGCCGTCTGGATGTAATTTCCCGCGCGCAGCAAGGCCTCCGCCCGATTGAGCCCGAGCGCCTTGACCCGGATCCGAACCGCGCCGCGCCCGGGCGGTGCGACCTGGACCTCGTCGATCTGCAGCACCTCGGGACCACCATGCCGGTGAAAGCGAACGACGCGAGCCATGAGCGACACTCCAAAACAATTGAATGGAATGGAGCTATGCCCGGTCGGACTGAGCGGATAAATCACCCCTCAGACTGAACAGTCGAAAGCAGGAGTTTCGAATTGGACCGCCTCGCCAGCATGGCCGTGTTCGTCAGGGCCGTCGATCTCGGCTCGTTCGCCGCCGCCGCCGACGCGCTTGAAATGTCGGCGCCGATGGTCGGAAAGCATGTGCGCTTCCTCGAGGAGCGGCTCGGCGTCCGCCTGCTCAACCGCACCACGCGTCGTCAGAGCCTGACTGATGCCGGGCAGGCCTATTACGAGCGTTGCCGCGTCGTGCTCGCCGAAGCTGATGCCGCCGACGCGCACGCCTCCGGGCAGTCGTCGGAGCCGCGCGGCCGGCTCCGGGTCACGATGCCGGCGCTGCTCGGCCGGCACTGTGTCGTGCCCACGCTGCTTGATCTGGCGCGGAAATATCCGGCGCTCGAGCTCGACCTCTCGTTCGGCGATCCGATCGCCGATCTCGTCGACGGCGGTTACGACCTTGCGATCAGGACCGGCGATCTCAACCCTCAGTCGGGCGTGATCGCGCGGCGCATCGCCCGCCAGCGCATGGTGGTCTGCGCCTCGCGTGCCTATCTGCGGGCGCACGGCAAGCCGCGCGCGCTCGAGGAGATCGCGCAGCATCACGCCATCATCTATCGCCGGTCGGGACGCGTGCGTCCGTGGTTGTTCCCGCGCGACGGTGAGCCGCCGCTTGAGATCTGGCCGGCCGGCAGGCTGCGGCTCGACGACCTCGAAGCGATCGCAGACGCGGCAACCAAGGGCATGGGCCTTGCCTGGCTGCCCTCGTGGTTGGTCCGCGAGCGCCTGCAAAGCGGTACGCTCGTCACCGTGCTGCCAGATCAGCCGGAGTTTCCCTACGATTGTCACGCGCTGTGGCTGCCGACGCCTCGACTGCCGCTGAAGGTTCGCCTCGCGGTGGACGCGCTGGCGGCAGCCCTGCCGAAGCTCGTGGCGTGAGTTTCACCGGAGCGGCGGGCATCGGCGCCGTCAGCGCTGCTGCCTCGAATTTTTAGCAACGATTTCCAGCGCTAATCGTTGGCCGGACATCGCAGGACGCGTGGCCGCGAGGTCTCGTTCCGCCTCGATGACGGAGAACCAGGATGAACGAGCGCGATCAGAGCCGCAAAGCTGCGATCGAACGCAGCAATCCAAACGGTATCGAGCCGGCCTTCTCGGAGGACGACCTGCAGCGGCAGGAGCTTGGGCCGCGCGGCGTGCCCGGGCAACCGGACCCGGCGAAGATGACGCCGCAACGGGCGAAAAAGACGCCGATCGATTCCGGTTCCGGCGGTCACACCGCGTGAGAATGGAGGAACCGCAATGACGATGACGTTGAGCCGGACCTGGTTCGACGAGCGGAGCAATGAGCTCGGTGACCGCGGTTTTTTCGTCGCCCCGTTCGACGATCTCGTGACCTGGGCGCGCTCGGGATCCCTGATGTGGATGACGTTCGGACTTGCCTGTTGTGCGATCGAGCAGATGCAGGTGTCGATGCCGCGTTACGATGTGGAACGCTTCGGTGCTGCACCGCGCGCCTCGCCGCGCCAGTCGGACGTCATGATTGTCTCGGGAACGTTGTGCAACAAGATGGCCCCCGCCCTGCGCAAGGTCTACGACCAGATGCCGGAGCCGCGTTATGTGATCTCGATGGGCTCCTGCGCCAATGGCGGCGGCTACTATCATTATTCCTACTCGGTCGTGCGCGGCTGCGACCGCATCGTCCCGGTCGACATCTATGTGCCGGGCTGCCCGCCCACCGCGGAGGCGCTGCTCTACGGCATCATGATGTTGCAGAAGAAGATCCGCCGGACCGGCACGATCGAGCGATAGATCCTGATCCAGCGAACGGCGCGTCGAGTCGACGCTCTCGCGCCGAGACGAGAGAGGTGCCTAACATGAAGATGACGACCTTCAAGGACATGTACATCGCCGAGCTCCAGGAACTGGTCAGCGTCGAAAGCCAGCTCGCCGCCGCCCTGCCGCGCATGGCGGAGGTTGCGTCGCATCCGTCGCTGAAGGATGCGTTTGGCAACCATGCGCGCGAAACCATCGTGCAAGGCGAGCGGCTGAAATCGCTGCTGAGGATGCATGGCGCCGATCCAGGCCTGCATACCGACCAGGCCATGCAGGCATTGATCGGCGAGACCGCCAAGATGGTCTCGATATTGCCCGACGACAATCTGCGCGATGCCGCCCTGATCGCGTCGGCGCAGAAGCTCGAGCATTACGAGATCGCGGCCTATGGCAGCGCGGCGGCGCTCGCAGGCCAGCTTGACCTGCGCGACGACCAGCGCTTGCTGCACGACAGCCTCGACGAGGAACGCCAAACCGACGCGCTGCTGACGAAGCTTGCCAAGGGCGAGATCAATCAGGACGCCTTGGCGGCGTGATCGCACAGCGAGGATCCCGTTAGAACGGGCTTCCATCGGAGGCGCACGCAAGCGCCTTCGATGGATGCTGCTCCAGATTACGGGAAGCGCGGCATCTCGTGAGCATTAACTCACCTTCCACCATGCCTCGCACCCGCGAGCGGTAACCATAAGGTTTAACAAGTCGTCAACGCTCCCCCAACAAGTCTAAATGTTTCCGAATGGGGAGAATGAGCCGTGGACGCGTTTGCCTTTGAATTCATCGGACTGGCGATGATCGCGCTCTGCCTCGTCGTGCTGGCAATGCCCGCGGCACGCCGGCCGTCGAAGGACATCCGTTACGAGTGAGTGGCTCGTCGCTGCACTATGAGACCGCATCGACGGCAGCTCCATCAGCACGCGTCACTCGCTCGCGGCGAGAGCCTGCGCGTGTAATCTCCCCGGCGAGGCCCACTGCGGCTGCGTTGGCCGCTACGGCGCAGCTTTCGGATTCAAACCGGTCGAGCGCTCGGTCTCAACTGTGTCACGGCAACACCCGAGATCGCTAGCAGGGCACCAATGATCAACTTCGGGGTCATCGGCTCGCCAAGGAATAACGCGCTCGACATCAAGGCGAACACTGGCAGCAGCAGACCGAAGGGAGCGACGCGCCCCATGGAGCAGCGAGCGATCAGCCAGAACCAAAGGCCAAATCCAACAATCCCTCCGATGAAAATCGTGTAAGCGAGCGCGAGCCAGCCACGTTCATCCGCAGCAACGAGGCTCGCCAGTTGACCATATTCGAGGAGCAACGACATCAACATCACCTGCGGCACTGTGAACAGCGACGACCAACCCATCAACATCAACGGGTCAAAAGGGCCGTAGCGTTTTGTCAAGACGTTGGATACCGCGAACGCGAAGGCAGCTCCGACCACCAGTAGTAGTGGCAGCCCGTTGGACGACAGGCTGGGGTCCGCCCTCAACACAAAGACGCCAGTGAAGGCGAGCACCACCCCGGAGACGGTCGTGAGAGACGGCCTTTCCGCCAGCAGCGGCCAGGCCAACAGGACGGTGAAGGGCGTGGAGAGTAGATAAGCGACAGCCGTCATGCTTCCCGAGCCGAGCCCAAGACCAACGTAGAAGAGCCCGAAGTTCAGTCCACCAAGAAAAAGCGAAATAGCTGCGATAGGACGCAACTGTTCACGTGTGGGCCTTTTGACGAGCGGAATAAGCAGGAGCGCGGTGGCCAGGAAACGCAGCGCAAGGAAGAAGAACGGCGGGAACTCCGTAATGCCCACTTTGATGACCACGAACTGATAACCCCAGAGCAAAGGAACGGCCACCGCGCAAATGATCTGGACCGCCGACATGGCATTCTCCTTTAAAGACCGATTGGTCTAGATATCGGCGCACCGATCGCAAAGATGGGCCCGGATTTGCTTACCTGATGAAACGATCGAGCAGAGCGTCGGCCGCGGCTCGGGTTATGGCTCCCGTCGGCGCCGTTTTGCTGATCACTCGCAGCCCTTCAACGAAACAGACGAGAATGCGGGCGGCATTTGCGGGGTCGACACCGTCGGCTAACTTGCCCGCTGCCTTCGTACGGGAAAGTGCATCCGCCACCCGCGCTTCCATGACTTTGAAGAAGTTCGCGATGCGACGATTAACATCAGCGTCGCGCCCGGCCAGTTCCATGGTTGTGGCAATCACCAGACATCCGCGCCGACCGTGGGCACCGCCGGTGCGGTCAACATATCCGGCAAGGTACGCCCGCAGGCCGTCTATCGGGTCCTTACGAGGGTCAAGCTCGATATCCATCCGCGCCACGGCATCGGCAATGTAACGATCGAGCGCGCGCAGGAAGAGCGAGTGCTTGTCGCCGAAAGCAGCATAAAGGCTGCCACGCGAGAGCTTCGTCGCGCGAAGAAGGTCTGGCAGCGCCGTGGCATGATAGCCACGCGACCAGAACACGCCCATCGCGCGCTCGACAGCGGCTTCCTCGTCGAAACTCCGCGGGCGACCGCGGGGCAACGGCACTGAGGTTTGGTTGCTCATTCCCCAATTTATAGACCAAACGGTCTTTAAATCAAGTGACCGGTGCCGCCGCGCACCAATTTACTCATTTGAGGCTCGAAGCAAGCGTCGCCCTGCAATAGCAGTGAGGCGAGCACGCTTCTCAGGCTCCCTCCCCTTCATGTCCGCCGAAGCCTTGGGGGAGCGTCGGGCAAGCCGCAGGCGAGCTGATCGATGTGGATGGTGTCTTCGCAGCGTCGTTTACCTGCCGTCATGAACCGGAGAGACCTGCGGTCCTACCCCAGGCTGCACCGGGCCCATGGGTGCGATCGGCACCGGGCTTTCCCTGCGCCCTCTCCCTTCGAGTGGCAAAAAACGTAGCAACCTCGGGCGCAATCCGTGCCGCGGGACCGCCAAGGCATGGAAAAAGGCCCAGTTCTGTCCCATATGCAAAGCCAAAATCCCAGCAAGACCCTTGACATAGCTGCCAGTTCGGCAGAACGCGTGTCTTGAGCGTCATGGACATTTCATGGATCTGATTACCACCACATCCGAACTTGCGGTCGCCTGCGACCGCCTCGCCAAACACAAGGTTATCACTGTCGATACCGAGTTCCTGCGAGAAACGACCTATTACCCGCTGCTCTGCGTCGTGCAGATGGCGAGCGCGGAGGAAGCGGTCGTGATCGACGCGCTGGCGCCGGGCATCGACCTCAAGCCGTTCTTCGACCTGATGTCGAACGAGGCGGTGCTGAAGGTCTTCCACGCCGCGCGTCAGGACATCGAGATTGTCTGGCACCTCTCGGGCACCATTCCGCATCCGATCTTCGACACCCAGGTTGCCGCCATGGTGCTCGGCTATGGCGACAGCATCGCCTACGATCAGCTCGTCGATCGTGTCACCGGCCACCGCCCCGACAAGACGCACCGCTTCACCGACTGGTCGCGCCGCCCGCTGAGCCAAGAGCAACTCCACTACGCCGTCTCCGACGTCACCCATCTGCGGGACGTCTTCGCCGCGCTCGACGCCGATCTGAAGAAACGCGGCCGCAGCGACTGGGTCAGCGAGGAGATGGAGGTCCTGACCTCGCCGAAGACCTATGACTTCCATCCCGAGCGCGCCTGGGAGCGGCTCAAGACCCGCGTGCGCAAGCCACGCGAGCTTGCGGTCCTGATCGAGGTCGCGGCATGGCGGGAACAGGAAGCGCAGAGCCGCGACGTGCCGCGTTCGCGCGTGCTGAAGGATGACGCGGTCGGCGACATCGCAACCCACGCCCCGACGTCGCTCGAGAAGCTCGCCAATCTGCGCTCGCTGCCGAAAGGCTTCGAGCGCTCGAAATGGGGCGGCGACATCATCGCCGCCGTGCAGCGTGGACTCGCGCGCGACCAGGCCTCGCTGCCGAAGCTGGAAAAGCCGCGCAGCAATGCCAACGGTGCAGCGACCGTCGAGCTGTTGAAGGTGCTGCTGCGCATGACCTCGGAGCGGCACGCGGTCGCCAGCAAGGTGATCGCGACGGTCGACGATCTCGAGCAGATCGCGGCCAGCGACAACGCCGATGTCGGCGCCCTGCACGGCTGGCGGCGTGAATTGTTCGGCGAGGCCGCGCTGAAGCTGAAGCATGGCCAGCTCGCGCTCGCCATCGATAAGGGGCGCGTGGTGCGGGTCGATCGGGGATAGCGCGCTGGCCCGGGAGATTCCGCATCGCGAGGAGCACCGTCGGCCACTGGCCCAGTGGAACAGACGGTTCCCGGCGGCCACAGGCTCCGGTTGCGCCATAGGAAACGGTCGCTCCACGGCAGAGGCTTGCTAACTCGGAATTTTCATGTTGCAATCTCTGCGCAATCGGACTGCAGCCGTTCGACTGTGCGTTTCGCGACGTTGAGATCCAAGGCTTCGAGACACAAGACTTCGCACTTGAAGATTCGAGACTTGAAGAATCGGGGATTGAACAGACACCGGGAAGCCCGTTTGTGGCGTGGCACGTGCAAAACGTGGCCGCGTCTTTTTTATGTCTAAACTGGGAGAGAGGCGATGCCGAAGGGTACCGTCAAGTGGTTCAACCCGACCAAGGGTTACGGGTTCATCAAGCCGGCAGTCGGAGAGAAGGACGTGTTCGTCCACATCTCGGCAGTCGAACGCGCAGGCCTTACCACGCTTAACGAGAACCAGACGATCGAGTACGAGCTGGTGGAGAGCCGTGGCAAGACGTCGGCGGAAAACCTCAAGATCAACTGAACGTCGGCGCTGTCGGCGCAACCATTCCTGATGCCTCCCCCCGGCTGCATCACCCCGGGGGATTTCTTTTGGACTTGCGCGCCTCAGCCCGCCGGCGCGATCAAGGTGCGATCGGACGCTGCGCTGCCCAGCGTCTTGCAGCGATCACCGTCCAGTTCCAGCCGGCCGCTTGCCAGCAGCCGCAGCGCCTCGGGGTAGATGCGATGCTCGATGGTGATGACGCGCGCCGCGAGCGTCTCGGGCGTATCATCGTCGGCAACGGGGACCGCCCCCTGCATCACGATCGGACCCGCGTCGGTCTCCGGGATCACGAAATGCACCGTCGCACCGGAAAGCTTGACGCCCGCACGCAGGGCCTGGCCGTGCGGATCGAGGCCGGGGAAGCACGGCAGCAGCGAGGGGTGGATGTTCAGCATCCGCCCGTACCAGCGGCGCGCGAAATCGGCGGTGAACAGCCGCATGAAGCCGCCCAGGCAGATCAGCTCGACCTGCTTCTCGTCGAGCGCCCGCTGCAGCACCGCCTCGAAGCCGGCGCGATCCTTGCCGAACGGCTTGCTCTCGACGACCACGGTCGGAATGCCGCTCGCGGCCGCCCTCTCGAGCCCGCCGGCGTCGGCCCGGTTGGAGATCACGACCACGATCTCGGCCGGAAAGTCCGGCGCTTTCGCGGCCTCGATCAGCGCGGCCATGTTGGAGCCGCGGCCGGAGATCAGGATGGCGACGCGGCGCTTCATTGGGCGAGATCGAGATGACCGTTGTAGACCACGCGGTGCTCGTCCTTGGCCGCGATCACCTCGCCGAGAACAGCCACGGTCTCGCCGCCTGCTGTGAGCACCTCGGTCACCCGGTCGACGGCATCAGGCTTGACGATCGCGATCATGCCGATGCCGCAGTTGAAGGTGCGCAGCAGTTCGAGTTCGGCGATGCCGCCCAGCTCCGCCAGCCATTTGAACACCGGCAGCACCGGGAGCCGCGCCAGATCGATGCCGACGCCGAGATGCTTCGGCAGCACGCGCGGGATGTTGTCGGTGAAGCCGCCGCCGGTGATGTGGGCGAGGCCCTTCACCGCGCCGGTCTCGCGGATCGCGCGAAGGCAGGATTTCACATAGAGCCGCGTCGGGGTGAGCAGCGCCGCGCCCAGCGTCATCACCGGCGAGAACGGCGCCGGTGCGTCGTAGGGAAGCCGGGACTGCTCGACGATCTTGCGCACCAGCGAATAGCCGTTGGAGTGCACGCCCGAGGAGGCCAGCCCGATCACGGCATCGCCCACGGCGATATCGGGGTTCGGCAGCAAGGTGCCGCGCTCGGCCGCGCCGACCGCAAAGCCGCCGAGGTCGTAGTCGCCGTCCTTGTACAGGCCCGGCATCTCGGCCGTCTCACCCCCGATCAGGGCGCAGCCGGATTCCCTGCAACCCTCGGCGATGCCGGCGACGATGGCCGCGGCGGCCTCCGGATCGAGCTTGCCGCAGGCGAAATAGTCGAGGAAGAACAGCGGTTCCGCGCCCTGCACGACAAGATCATTGACCGACATCGCGACCAGATCGACACCGATTCCACCGTGGATCCCGGTCTCGATCGCGATCTTGAGCTTGGTGCCGACGCCGTCGGTCGCCGCGACCAGGACAGGATCCTTGAAGCCGGCCCGCTTCAGGTCGAACAACCCGCCGAAGCCGCCGATCTCGGCATCCGCGCCAGGGCGCGCGGTCGCCCGCACCATCGGCTTGATCAGATCGACCAGACGATTGCCGGCGTCGATGTCGACGCCCGAATCCGCGTAGGTGAGCCCGTTTTTGCGCTCGGTCATGCCCAATTCCAGATGATCAGGGGCTGGTTACGAGGAATTCCGCCGCCGCGCAATGGCTCGCGGCAATGCGGTCACGATACTATGTAGATAACACCCGTCCGCTGCTGCCAAGAGCCGGATATTGAGTAAAATCAGGCTTCTAGCCGGGAAGCGACCAAGTTGAGCATTCCGAACATCATCACCCTCGGCCGCATCATCCTGGTGCCGGTGATCGTCTGGGCCATCGTCTCGAGCCAGATGGAGATCGCGTTCGCGATCTTCGTGATCGCCGGCGTCTCAGACGCGGTCGACGGGTTTCTCGCCAAGCGCTTCAACATGACGAGCGAGCTCGGCGCCCTCCTCGACCCGCTCGCCGACAAGGCGCTACTGGTGTCGATCTATGTCTCGCTCGGAATCTGGGGCGCGGTGCCGCGCTGGCTCGTGATCCTCGTCGTGTCGCGCGATATCATGATCGTGTCCGCCGTGATCGTCTCATGGTTGTTCGACAAGCCGGTGGAGATGAAGCCGTTGATGGTATCGAAGTTCAACACGGTGGCGCAGGTGGCGTTTGCAGCACTGGTGCTGGCCTCGCTCGGCTTCGGCTTCGAGCCGCATCCCTACGATGGCATCCTGATGGGACTCGTCACGATCTTTACTTTGGTTTCCGTGTCCCTCTATCTCGTGGAGTGGCTGCGGCATATGAGCACGATTGAAGCCCGATAGCCTGAAGCCCGATAGCCTGGTGTGGAGATTTGTGTGGCAGGTAGCGTTCAACCTCGACAATTGGCCCTGGCGCTGCCGCACGAGGAAAGATTGACGCGTGACGACTTCCTCGAAGGGCCGGCGAACGAAGCCGCACTGACGCTGATCGATCGCTGGCCCGACTGGCCGAACCGCATCATGCTGCTGGTCGGGCCGGAGGGCTCCGGCAAGAGCCACCTCGCCGCGATCTGGGCCGAGCACGCCGGCGCGCGCTCGACCTCGGCACATGCGCTCACCGCGGATGCCGTCCCCGGTGCGCTGGCGACCGGCGCGCTGGTGGTTGACGATCTCCGGCCGCCCGATTTCGACGAGCGCGCGATGTTTCACCTGATGAATCTCGCGCGCCAGGATGATGCCTTCGTGCTGCTGACGGCCCGCGTCCCGCCGTCGGCCTTCGAGATCGAGTTGCGCGATTTGCGTTCGCGCCTCCGCGCCGTGCCCACGGTGACGCTGCTGCCACCCGACGATCACCTGTTCCGCGGCCTGATCGTGAAATTCTGCGCCGACCGCCAGATGACGGTGGACGAGCAGCTCGTGAGCTACCTGACCACCCGGATCGAGCGCTCCTATACCGCCGTCCGGCAGGCGGTCGAGCTGTTGGACACCGAAGCGCTGCGGCTCGGCAGGCCAGTCACCCGGGCGCTGGCCGCCGAGCTGTTACGCGATGCCTGAACGGAGCTACCCAGCTTGACGGCGGAAATCGCCGGAACATCAATGTCATCGAAACGTCATCGCGATATCACATGGTCTGTGCGGCTCTCGGCTGGACCGCTCAGGGCCGATACTCCGGATTGGATTGACACTTGATGGACGCCCCGCAAGCCATTGAAATAAAAGAAAAAGAGCCGGATACTGCCGCACTCCCCGCGATTGCGACCAGCCCCGAGCGATTCATCAATCGCGAGCTCTCCTGGCTGCATTTCAATCGCCGGGTGCTCGAGGAGTCGGTCAACACAGGCCATCCTGTGCTGGAGCGCGTTCGATTCCTGTCGATTTCGGCCAATAACCTTGACGAGTTCTTCATGGTCCGCGTCGCCGGCATCAAGGCGCAGGTCCGCGAAGGCATCCCGGAGCGCAGCCCTGACGGCCTCACCCCGTCCGAGCAGCTTGTTGTGATCAACAAGAACGTGTCGCAGCTCGCCTCCGACCAACAGGCGATCTGGCGCGACCTCCGCACCATCCTGTCCGAGGTCGGCATCCAGCTCGTCGACGGGCGCGACGCCACCAAGTCGGAGCGGGCCTGGATCGAGGATCACTTCCTCCACAACATCTTCCCGCTGCTGACGCCGCTGGCCATCGATCCGGCGCACCCCTTCCCGTTCATCCCGAATCTGGGTTTCACCGTCGCCCTGCAACTGTCGCGGATCTCCGACGGCAAGCCGATGAACGCGCTGATCCGCATGCCGGGCAAGATCGACCGCTTCATCCGCTTCCCCTCCAACAAGGAGGGTGGTCCGGCCCGCCTGATCACGCTGGAACAAGCGACCGGCCTGTTCATCGGCCGACTGTTCCCCGGCTACACCGTCAAGGGTCAGGGCGCGTTCCGGATCATTCGCGATTCCGAACTCGAAATCGAAGAAGAGGCTGAAGATCTGGTCCGCGTGTTCGAGACCGCGCTGAAGCGCCGCCGGCGCGGATCGGTGATCCGGCTCGAGATCGAGGCCAAGATGCCGGAGGAGCTGCGCAGCTTCGTGCAGCACGCATTGTCCGCATCAGACGACGAGGTGTTCCTGGTGGACGGCGTGCTCGCGATGAACGAGCTGTCGCAGCTCACCCGCCTCGATCGACCCGATCTCGAATTCTCGCCCTACGTCCCGCGCCATCCCGAGCGCGTGCGCGATCACGGCGGCGACATCTTCGCGGCGATCCGGCAGAAGGACCTCATCGTCCATCATCCCTATGAATCGTTCGACGTCGTGGTGCAGTTCCTGCAGCAGGCCGCGCGCGATCCCGACGTCGTCGCAATCAAGCAGACACTCTATCGCACCTCGAACAATTCACCGATCGTGCGCACGCTTGCGGAGGCCGCCGAAGCCGGCAAATCGGTGACGGCGCTGATCGAATTGAAAGCGCGCTTCGACGAGGAAGCCAACATCCGTTGGGCGCGCGATCTGGAGCGCGCCGGCGTGCAGGTCGTCTACGGCTTCATCGAGCTGAAGACGCACGCCAAGCTATCGATGGTGGTGCGCCGCGAGGCCGGCAGTCTCACCACCTATGTGCACACCGGCACCGGCAACTATCACCCCGTGACCGCGCGCATCTACACCGACCTCTCCTACTTCACCTCCGACCCGATCATCGGCCGCGACGTCGCGCGCGTGTTCAATTACATCACCGGCTATGCCGAGCCGAGCGACATCGAGAAGATGGCGGTGTCGCCGCTGACGCTGCGCAAGCGCATCATCGAGCACATCCGCGACGAGATCGCCCATGTCCGTCACGGCCGGCCCGGCGCGATCTGGATGAAGATGAACGCGCTGGTCGACCCCGACATCATCGACGCGCTGTATGAGGCTTCGCAGGCCGGCGTCTCGATCGAGCTCGTGGTGCGCGGCATCTGCTGCTTGCGCCCTGGTCTGCCCGGATTGTCGGAGAACATCCGCGTCAAGTCGGTGATCGGCCGCTTCCTGGAACATGGCCGAATCTACTGCTTCGGCATGGGGCAAGGCCTGCCGAGCACAAAAGCTGCTGTGTATATCTCGTCCGCCGACATGATGCCGCGGAACCTCGACCGTCGTGTCGAGGTTCTCTGTCCGCTGCAAAATCCCACGGTGCATCAGCAGGTTCTCGAACAGATCATGGTCGCGAACCTGAAGGACACCGAGCAAAGCTGGCAATTGTTGCCGGATGGGTCGTCAACGCGTATGAAAGCCGCGAAAGGCGAAGAGCCATTCAACCTGCACGACTACTTCATGACAAATCCGAGTCTGTCCGGCCGTGGTAAGTCTCTCAAGGAATCTTCGCCGCGCCGGCTCACGCGTCGCAACGAACGTCAGCAGGCATCGTCATAAGGGGGCTTCAAGGTGAAGCGGACGCGGAAGCGCGCTTCCAGCGTCGCTGTCATCGATATCGGTTCGAACTCGGTTCGTCTCGTGGTCTACGAGGCGATGGCGCGCAGTCTCGTCACCATCTTCAACGAGAAGGCGTTGTGCGGGCTCGGTCGCGAGGTGCAGAGCACCGGCCTGCTCGCGACCGATGCGGTCAACAAGGCGCTCACCGCGCTTCGCCGCTTTCGCGCGTTGTGCAGGATTCAGCAAGTCGGCCGCGTCCATGCGATTGCCACCGCAGCCTGTCGCGATGCCAAGAATGGCCCTGACTTCATCGCCAAGGCCGAACGCATCTGCGGCGCAAAGATCGAGATTTTGTCCGGACCGCGCGAAGCAAAGTTGTCGGCGCTCGGCGTCGTCTCCGGCGTGCACAATCCGAACGGCATCGTCGGCGATCTTGGCGGCGGCTCGGTCGAACTGATCGACGTGAAGGGCAATCGCGTGCGCAGCGGCGTCACGCTGCCGCTCGGCAGCCTCGCGCTGCAGGACCTATCGCACAAATCGCTCAAGCGCGCCGAGCGCATCGTCAAGAACGAGTTGCTCGGCGTCGCCCTGCTCAAGGCCGGCCGCGGCCGCACCTTCTACGCGGTCGGCGGCACCTGGCGTGCGCTGGCGCGCATCCACATCATCCAGAGCGGCTATCCGCTCAAGGTGATGCACGGTTATTCGATTCCGGCGGCCGACGCGCTCGATTTCGCGCAGCGGCTGCGGCGGCTCGCGGCCACCAACATGCTGGCCAATATCGAGGCCGTCGCCGACGCACGCCGGCCGCTGCTCGCCTATGCCGCGCTAGTGCTCGAATACATCATCCGCGTCGCGCAGCCGAAGACCATCGTGTTCTCGACCTTCGGCGTACGCGAGGGTCTGCTGTACGAGATGCTGCCGCCGGCCGAGCGCGCCAAGGACGGTCTGGCCTGCGCCGCGCAGGACCTCAATGAATTGCTGTCACGCTCGGCCCGTCACGCTCAGGAGCTGACCGCGTGGACCGATCGTCTGGTGCGCGTGGTGAAGCTGCGCGAGAGCGAGGAGGACCGCCGGCTGCGTCACGTTGCCTGTCTGCTCTCCGACATCGGCTGGCGCGTGCATCCGGATCATCGCGGCGAGGAAACCCTCAGCCTGATCATGAACGGCAATTTCGGCTCGATCACGCACCAGGGACGCGCCTTCGTCGCGCTCTCGGTATTCTATCGCTACGCCGGGCTGAGCGAGGAAAACGAACCGCCGCTGCAGATCCGCGAACTTGTGACGCCGGCGATGGACGAGCGCGCCCGCGTGCTGGGCGCGGCGTTCCGCGTCGCGCATCTCATCACGGCGGCGCGCACCGGCGTATTGCCGGCGACGCATTTCCGGACCGAGGGACGCAAGCTGATGCTGGTGTTTGAGCATCGGATGGTCGATCTGGTCGCCGACCGGGTCGGCAGTCGCTTCCGGCAATTGGCGCGCCTGGTCGGGCGGTCCGGCTCGATCGTCAGGCGGTAGACGATCGCCACCGTCAGGCTGCTTCCACGGAACGCTTGGCCTTGCGCAGCGCCCGCCGGCGCCAGATCGAGCCCGCGACCAGCACCACGATGACGCCAAGCACGGCAAGAAGGATCTCGCCGCCGCTGCCGCCATGGCCGAACTGCGGCGCCATCCCGACTGAGGCCAGCAACGAATCGAGCTTGGCGCCGAGCGATCCGGCAAACAGCGCATCGAGCCGCGGATGCACGGCCGGATCGGTCGCGATGACATCGCCCGCGATCCAGCCGAGCAGCGCGGCGCCGGCCCAGACCAGGATCGGCAATTTGTTGAGCAGCGCCATGATCAGCGCGGCACCGGCGACGATCAGGGGAACGCTGATCGCAAGCCCCAAGACCAGCAGCGGCACGCTGCCATTGGCGGCCGCCGCCACCGCGATCACATTGTCGAGGCTCATCACGATGTCGGCGACGACGACGATCTGCACCGCCGCCCACAGATGGGAGGCCGCATCCACGCTGTCCTCGTCCTCCTGCTCCGGCACCAGGAGCTTGGCCGCGATGACGATCAGCGCCAGCCCGCCGACCAGCTTCAGATAGGGCAGCCCCATCAGGCTGGCGACGATGCCGGTGAAGATCACGCGCAACAGCACCGCGGCAGCGGCGCCGAGGATCATGCCCCACAGGCGCTGGCGCGGCGCCAGACCGCGGCAGGCGAGCGCGATCACGAGCGCGTTGTCGCCCGACAGCAGGACATTGATCCAGATGATCTTGCCGACCGCGACCCAGAAGGTCGCCGTCGCCATCTCGTTCTTGAACTCAGTGAAGAACGCCCCAATATGCGCGGGATCAAAGATCTGCCACAGCCAGTCCACAGCGCGTCCTTTTCGGCCTCACGGCCGCCCCTGGCGGCGAACGCTCGCCGCACCCCGAGTTTAGTCGGCGCGGTCTCTTCGGCGGACCACAGCCCTCGTCTTCGGATCGGCCTCAGCCGACGATTTCGTTGCCGGAGAAGAACTGCGCGATCTCGACCACCGCGGTTTCCGGCGCGTCTGAACCGTGCACCGAATTTTCGCCGATCGACTTCGCGTAGAGCTTGCGGATCGTACCCTCGGCGGCCTTCGACGGATCGGTCGCGCCCATCACATCGCGATATTTAAGGATGGCGCCCTCGCCTTCCAACACCTGGACCACCACCGGGCCGGAGGTCATGAACTCGACCAGTTCGCCAAAGAACGGCCGCGCCTTGTGGACGGCGTAGAAGGTTTCGGCCTGACCGCGGGTCATGCGAATGCGCTTCTGCGCCACGATCCGCAGGCCAGCCTTCTCGATCACCGCGTTGACCGCACCGGTCAGGTTGCGCTCGGTGGCATCGGGCTTGATGATCGAAAAGGTGCGTTCAATCGCCATGATTTCGTCCTTGCAAAGGGTGGCTGGGAGTTGCCGGGGCTTATATCGGCGCGATGCTGTGACGGCAAGCGACCCTGTGACGCGTTAGCCTTTAGTTTTGACGTGTTCTCACAACGCAAGCCGGCCATCTCTGGCAAGGGCGCTCACCCGGCCAAATTACGACGATTTCACAAAGGTGAACCCAATCTGTCGCGGCCGTGCCGCTGCCGTTCAGCTCCGCCTCGCTAGGCTCCTCACCGATCGGACGCCTTGCTGACCCATCCGCAAGCCTCACAGGACGTCCCGGGAAACGATGTCACCGCGGGCGCTGGTGCGCGCCCAAACCTCGAGGAGACGATCATGTTGCGCAAACTTTCGCTTGCTGCAGTCGCCGCGATTTCGCTGGGCGCGGCCGCGCTCGCCCCGACCTCCGCCTCTGCCTGGGGTGGCTGGCATGGTGGCTGGCACGGGGGATGGCACGGCTGGCACGGCGGCTGGTGGGGCCCGCGCGTCGTTGTCGGTGGTCCCGCCTTTTACGGGTACGGCTATGGCGGCTGCTACGTGCGGCGCGTGGTGCCGACGCCCTGGGGCCCTCGCTGGCGCCTGATCAACCGTTGCTATTGACCTGACCAAATCCTCCCCGACTGGTTCCGCCCCGGCTTTGCAGCCGGGGCTTTTTTCTCGCCTGTGGGAACCTATCGCCCCGAAGCTCTACTTCAAGGCGAGCACGAGAAGGATCGGACTACCGAAACCAAATTCGGAGTCACGACTTGTTATGGCACGGAAATCCACTCGAACCTTGCGAGGTGGAACTCGCCACGAGACAAACCATGACGCCGACTCAGACGAACAACGATCTCGACCAGATCGACCACAAGACCTGCCGTTACATCTGCGACGCCGTGGGTGAACGGCTTCAGCAGAGCATGCGTCCCGAGACCTCGCTATCATCCCGCTTGCAACACCTCTTGGATGAACTGCGCCGACGAGAGAACGATCATCATTAGACATTGCTGGGCGGACAAGGCGCCCGAAATAGGTTTTCCGAGACATACCCGAACAGATTTTACCGATTAGCGGGTTGCGTTTGGCAGCGGGCCCGGTGACAAGGCTGCATGCTCTCCATCACCGATATCTCGATCCGGATCGCAGGGCGGCTGTTGATCGATCACGGTTCCGTGCAAATCGTGCCCGGCGCACGCGTCGGATTCGTCGGCCGCAACGGCGTCGGCAAGTCGACGCTGTTTCACGCCATCCGCGGCGACATCCCGACCGAGAGCGGCAGCATTGCACTTCCGCCGCGCTGGCGGATCGGCAGCCTCGCGCAGGAAGCGCCCGACGGGCCCGAAAGCCTGATCAACGTCGTGCTCAAGGCTGATCTCGAGCGCGACGCGTTGCTGCGCGAGGCGGAGACCGCGCACGACCCGCATCGAATCGCCGAAATCCAGACGCGGCTGGTCGATATCGACGCCCATTCGGCTCCCGCCCGTGCCGCAGCGATTCTCAGCGGTCTCGGCTTCTCGACGGCTGACCAGGCGCGGCCTTGCGCGGAATTCTCCGGCGGCTGGCGCATGCGCGTCGCGCTGGCAGCAACGCTGTTCGCCGCACCCGATCTGCTGCTGCTCGACGAGCCAACCAACTATCTCGACCTCGAGGGGACCCTGTGGCTCGAGAATCACCTCGCCAGCTATCCGCGCACGGTGATCGTGATCAGCCACGACCGCGACCTGCTGGACACGTCGGTCGACCAGATCCTGCACCTCGATCAGGGCAAGCTGACGCTCTACAAGGGCACCTATTCCTCGTTCGAGGAACAGCGCGCAGCCCGCGAATTGCTCGACGCCAAGCATGCCAAGCGGCAGGCCGACGAGCGCAAGCGCCTGCAGGCCTTCGTCGATCGCTTCAAGGCCAAGGCCTCCAAGGCGCGCCAGGCGCAGTCGCGCGTCAAGATGCTGGAGCGGATGAAGCCGGTCACGGCACTCGTCACCCAGGATGTGCACGAGATCTCATTCCCGGCGCCGGAGAAATTACTGTCGCCGCCGATCATCGCGGTGGACGACGTTTCGGTCGGCTACGAGCCCGGCAAGCCTGTCCTCAATCGCGTGACGCTGCGCATCGACACCGACGACCGCATTGCGCTGCTCGGCGCCAACGGCAACGGCAAGTCGACCCTGGTCAAGCTGCTGGCGGGCAAGCTCGCGCCGTGCTCGGGAAAGATCGTTCGGGCGGACAAACTGTCGATCGGCTACTTCGCCCAGCATCAGGTCGATGAGCTCAATCTCGACGGCTCACCCTATGACCACATCCGCAGGCTCATGCCCGATGCACCCGAGAGCAAGGTGCGTGGCCGCGTCGGCGCGATCGGCTTTTCCGGCAAGGCCGGGGACACGCTGGTGAAGAGCCTGTCGGGAGGTGAGAAGGCACGGCTGCTGCTCGGGCTCGCGACCTTCTTCGGCCCGAATATGATCATCCTGGACGAACCGACCAACCACCTCGACATCGACAGCCGCGCGGCGCTCGCGGAGGCGATCAATGACTTCCCCGGCGCCGTCATGATGGTCTCGCACGACCGCTATCTCATCGAGGCCTGCGCTGACCGATTGTGGATCGTCGCCAATCAGACCGTGACGGCGTATGACGGCGATCTCGACGAATATCGAAAAATGGTCCTGGCCGCCAATGACGGCCGGCCGGCGTCGCGCGAGCGCATCAAGGAGGCCGCAAGGCCCGAGCGCGGCAGGAACGAGAGGCGCACGCCACCGAAGCAGCGGATCGCGCAGGCGGAGGCCGAAATCGAGCGTATCACCGGCATCATCGCCAAGATCGACACTGCACTTGCGCTGCCCGATATCTTCACCCGTGATCCCAAGCAGGCGGCGCAGCTCGCCAAAGCGCGCGCCGGCGCCGAGAGCGCGCTGCAGCGCGCAGAGGAAGAATGGCTGGAAGCGAGCGCCGAACATGACGAGGCGACGAGCTAAACCGCGACGAGATTGGGTTGAATCGACTCGCGGCGGCTTCGGTCGACCTCTCCCCGTCGGGGCGACGTCGGATTGCATCGTCAGATGCAATCCAGGTGAGGGCCTTGCGCTCTTGATAGACCGTAACCCCTCACCCGATTTGCTGCGCAAATCGACCTCTCCCAAGGGAGAGGTGACCTCCGCCGCTGTTTCAGATCAAGCTAGTCCCCTCATGCTTCAAAGCGCGATGAGATTGGGTTGATCGCCCTCGCGGTTTTGCGACGAAGCGTCACAGCGCTCCGTTGATTCGGTGCGGCTCAACCGTTCGAAGTAGCCGCGTGCTTTTTCGGCTTCTTCTTTGGCTTCACAGCCTTCGGCTCCGGCGCGGGATCCGGGCCGCGCTCAACCGAGGTCAGCCGCCCTGCCGTGAAGGTGTAGATGCCGGCGCGCGGCCCACGCGACCAGGTCACGACCGCAACGCGATCGCCGCTTGGGCTGCTTGAGAGGTTCACGCTGTCGGGTGCACCGATGCCGCGCACCACGTCGCACTCGGTGTGGCCGAGTGCGACGCTGCCGGTCCGTGCCGGCTGCTCAGGCGGAGGCGCTGCGGCGGCACCATTTGCCAGCGCGTTCGCGTCGGCAGCTCCGGGCGGCGGTCCCATGCCCGGACATCCGCCGTCGGCGCTGACGAGATCGTCGTTGGTCACCGGCTTGTCCGGTGTCAGGGGTGGCGCGTCGATCGAGATGTTGCGAATGAACAGCCGGCCGGGACGCGAGAACCAGTTCGCGTCGCGCGACAGCAGGTCCGACGCGCTTGAACAGCCGGCCAGACCCGACGCGAGGACAAGCAGCGCCAGCACCGATTTCCGACTGAATGTTCCGTCCCGCACGATCCGCAAAGCTCCTGCCCCTTCCACGCAAAGGGTTGTCCGAACATCACTTTGCGGCATGACCATGGCTCGCCGCACGAAACCTCGAATTATCATTAATTACTTGGAATCACTATTGCCGCCGCTGCCAACGCCCCCGTTCATCGGCCTGCCAATACGTGACCTCGAAGCCGCGCGCCTTGCAGGCGGTCCAGCTCTCGCGCGCCGCGGCCACCGCATCGGGATCGTCGCCGTTGAACACGAGGACCACCCGCTCGTAGCTATCGCAGTCGGCCGGCAGCGCCGCGTTGTCGATCAGGAATCGGACATTGGCCCGGTTAGGATTGCCCTCTTCGATCGACAGAATGATCGGCTGGTCCTGCGCGTCGCCGACCCGCCAGGTCGCGTGCGGCAAAAATGAATCGTCGCTGTAGGTCCACAGATGCGCATCGAGCGTCTCGGTGCGCTCCGGCGACGTCGATTGCACGACCACGCGCCAGCCGCGCTCGAGCGACTTCTCGAGCAGCGGCGGCAACACGCTCTCCAGCGTCATGTTCTGCAGATGATAGAACAGGACCTCGGTCATGCCTGGTCAGTCGCTTCACTTCCTCGATTCATAGTAGTCCGCGACCAGCCGCTCGAGCAGGCGGACGCCGTAGCCCGATCCCCAACTCTGGTTGATCTCGGTCTTCGGCGCCCCCATCGCGGTGCCGGCGATGTCCAGATGGGCCCATGGCGTGCCGTCGACGAAGCGCTGCAGAAATTGCGCGGCGGTGATCGAGCCGCCGTTGCGCCCGCCGGTGTTCTTCATGTCGGCGAACTGCGAGTCGATCTGCTTGTCGTATTCGGGACCGAGCGGCATGCGCCAGACTTTCTCGCCGGTCTCGAGCCCGACCTTGGTCAGGCGTTCGGCGAGTTCGTCATTGTTGGAGAACAGGCCGGCATGATCGGTACCGAGCGCAACCATGATCGCACCAGTGAGCGTTGCGAGATCGACCATGAATTTCGGCTTGAACTTCTTCGCGACGTACCAGAGCACGTCGGCAAGCACGAGGCGCCCCTCGGCGTCGGTGTTGATGATCTCGATGGTCTGGCCGGACATCGAGGTCACGATGTCGCCGGGGCGCTGGGCGTTGCCGTCCGGCATGTTCTCGACGAGACCGATGGCGCCGACAGCATTGACGCGTGCCTTGCGCGCCGCGAGCGCATGCATCAGTCCGACCACACAGGCCGCGCCGCCCATGTCGCCTTTCATGTCCTCCATGCCGCCGGCCGACTTGATGGAAATACCGCCGGTGTCGAAACACACGCCCTTGCCGACGAAGGCGACCGGAGCGTCGCCCTTCTTGCCGCCGTTCCAGCGCATGATCACGGTGCGGCCGGGCCGGTTCGATCCCTGCGCGACGCCGAGCAGCGCCCCCATGCCGAGCTTGGTCATCGCCTTCACGTCCAGCACCTCGACGGTGACGCCGAGCTTGCGGAGCTGGCCGGCGCGGCGCGCGAACTCTTCGGGATAAAGGACATTCGGCGGCTCGTTGACGAGCTCTCGCGCCAGGTGGACGCCGTCGACGATCGATGTACGCGGCGCAAAGCTCTTCTTCGCGGCCGCAGCGTCGGCAACGGCGATCGAGACGTCAGCCCGCACCGCACCGCTCTCGCCGTCCTTCTTCTTGGTCTTGTAGCGGTCGAACTTGTAGGCGCGCAGGCGAATACCGGTGGCGATCGCAGCCGCCTGATCCGCCGTCATCGCCTCCTCCGGCAATTCGGCGATCAGAGTCATGGCGGTGCTGCCGGCGTTAAGCTTGCCGGCCGCAACACCGCCGAACTTGAGAAAGTCCGTCTCCTTGAGCTCGGACGGCTTGCCGGCTCCGATCACGATCAGCCGCTCGGCCTTGAGGCCTTCCGGCGCGAGGATGTCCAGCACCGCGCCGCTCTTGCCCTTGAATTGGTTGGCGGCAGCAGCCCGCTTCACCGTCTCGGCGGCAGCTCCCAGCGCCTTGCGAGTCGCCGTCCCCAGCTTCAACTGGCCGTCGCAAAATGCGACCAGAATGCCGCGAGCAAGCGCGGAGAATGGGACAAAGCCGACCTTGACGGCGTCGGACATAGGAAATTCCTCCAGAATTCAGGGTGTTGGCCGGGGCGCATGAGGTGGCCCCTTAAGACACTTGCGACAGGGGTTGCGGGAGTGGCCGGAAGTGATCCGGACCGCGTTGGCCACACTATGGCCTGTCGGCCGCGCCGCTGCCAAGCGCCGGAGTGGCCGGAAGGTCACAAAAGCGAATAATTAACCATAAATTAAGCGCGCCTTGGCGCGGCCATTTTGTTGACGGATCAAAGGGATGGTAGTGAGAGAGTGAGCCGGACGGATCCGCGGCTCGACCATCGGGGAACCCGGTTTGACGGGGTTGGTCGAAAGCCGTGCGTTTTGGCGCGTCAGGGGGTCGTGCGGTAGCGACATGGGGTCGATCGACAAGTACATCTTCAAAACGACGCTGGCGTCGTTTGCGCTTGTCCTGGTCAGCCTCACCGGGGTGATCTGGATTACGCAGGCGTTGCGCGGCATCGATCTGATGACGAGCCAGGGTCAGACCATCCTCACCTTCCTCGGCATCACAGGTCTGGTCATCCCGGCGCTCGTTCTGATCATCGCCCCGATCGCGCTGATGATCGCGATCTCGCACACGCTGAACAAGCTCGCGACCGATTCCGAAATCATCGTGATGAACGCAGCGGGCTTCTCGCCGTTCCGGCTGTTCTATCCATTCTTCTATGCGACCTGCGTGGTGGCGGCGCTGGTCGCCTTTATCGGCGCCTATCTCGCCCCCGACGGCATGCGGCGTATCAAGCAATGGGATGCCGAGATCACCGCCGACGTGCTGACCAACATCCTGCAGCCCGGCCGCTTTGCCCAACTCGACCAGAATCTCACGATTCGAATCCGCGAACGCCTGCCTGGCGGCGTGCTCGGCGGCATCTTCGTCGACGACCGCCGCGATCCGCAGGAGCGCGTCACCATCGTCGCCGACCACGGCACCGTGCTGAAGAACGAGAGCGGCTCCTATCTCGTGCTGGAGGATGGCAACCTGGAGCGATTCGAGGTCGGCAAGCGCGATCCGGCGCTGGTCGCGTTCCAGCGCTACGCCTTCGACATGTCGAAATTCTCCAATCAGGGGCGCGACGTCACGCTCGGCATCCGCGAACGTTACCTCTGGGAATTGATGTCCCCGTCCGAAGACGATCCGGTCTACAAGCAGATACCCGGCCAATTCCGTGCCGAGCTGCATGACCGCTTCATGGCGCCGATCTATCCGTTCGCCTTCGCCGCGCTCACCTTCGCGTTCCTCGGTGCGCCGCGGACCACGCGCCAGAGCCGCAATTTCTCGATCGGCGGATCGGTGCTCGCGGTTTTCGGCCTGCGCATGGTCGGCTTCGCCTGCTCGGTGATGACGGTGAAGACCCCGTGGGCCGCGCTCGTCCAATACCTGATGCTGTTCGGCGGAATCGGCGTCGGTATCTGGATGATTGTCGGCGGCGTGGTCGTCGAGCCGCCGCCCGCCCTGATGGAGACGATCAACAGGAATAACGAGCGCATTGCCCGCTTCTTCCGACGGCCGGTGACCGCATGAGCATGGTCACAAACACGCTCGGGCGCTATTTCGCCGGCCGTTTCGTGATCTCGGCGGTCGGTGTGTTCGTGAGCATCTTCGTGCTGCTGGTGCTGGTCGACTATATCGAGATGGTGCGCAAAACGTCGGGGCTGGTCGACGTCTCGGCGATCACGGTTGCGGAAACCTCGCTGTTCCGGGTGCCGCAGCTCCTCGAGAAGCTGATGCCGTTCTGCGTGCTGATCGGCGCAATGACCTGCTACCTCGCTTTGTCGCGCCGGCTGGAGCTGGTCGTGGCGCGGGCGGCCGGCGTCTCGGCCTGGCAATTCATCTCGCCTGCCCTCGCCAGCGCGATCCTGCTCGGCATCATCGCGACCACCGCCTACAACCCGATCTCGGCGAATCTGCGCGAGCTGTCGAAACGGATGGAGGCCGAGCTGTTCGGCTCGGCACCGGGCGGCGGTATTCAGGACGCGTCCGGCTTCTGGCTGAACCAGATCAACAACGAAGGTCAGGCGATCATCAATGCGGCCCGCAGCGAGCAGCAGGGCGTGCGGCTGACCGGCCTGACCGTGTTCCGATTCGACACCGAGCTGCAGTTCAAGGAGCGAATCGAGGCGCGCGAAGCGACTCTCGAAGAGGGACGCTGGGTGTTCAAAGGGGTACGCAGATACACCCTCGACAAGGCCCCGGTGGACCAGGACACCTTCTACCTGGCCACCACCCTCACCCCGGCCCAGGTTCGCAACAGTTTTTCGACCCCCGAAACTGTGTCCTTTTGGCAACTACCGAACTACATCCGTTCGTCGGAGAGCTCAGGGTTCGCGACCGCCGGCTATCGCTTGCAGTATCACAAGCTCATCGCACAGCCATTTTTGCTGGCTGCAATGGTGATGTTGGCGGCTTCCGTGAGCCTCCGCTTCTTCCGGATGGGCGGCGTGCAGAAGATGGTTTTGAGTGGCGTGGGTGCGGGCTTTCTGCTCTACGTGCTCTCGAAAGTAACTGAGGATTTGAGCAAGGCTGAGTTGATGCATCCCATCGCTGCGGCGTGGCTGCCTGTCGTTGTCGGCGGCCTCACCGGTTTCTTGGCCTTGCTGTATCAGGAGGACGGGTAGTGGCCGTTGTCGCCGCCCGCCAGTTGAGGTCGCCTGTGTTTGGGCGGCGCAGTGCCTTGCGCCGTCCTCGCAGCCGCATGGCCGCGCTTGGCGTCTCACTCTCCACGCTCGTCGCCGCATTTGTCGCGGTCGGCGCGCTCGGCGTTGCCGTGCCGACGCCAGCCGCCGCGCAGAGCTTCACCTACAATCCGCGCCCGCCGAAGCCGACGCGGCCGCCGGCCAAGAATGACGGGCAGATGCTCGTTCAGGCCAACGAGGTCGATTACGACTACAACAATCAGCGCGTGTCGGCGGTCGGCAACGTGCAGATGTTCTACAACGGCACCAGCGTCGAGGCCGACAAGGTCATCTACGACCAGAAGACCAAGCGCCTTCATGCCGAAGGCAATATCCGCATGACCGATGCGGAAGGTAAGATCACCTACGCCAACATCCTGGATCTGAGCGACGACTACCGCGACGGCTTCGTCGATTCGCTGCGCGTCGATACCGAAGACCAGACCCGGATGGCGGCGACCCGCGCTGATCGCACCAGCGGCAACTACACCGTGTTCGAAAACGGCGTTTATACTGCCTGCGCCCCCTGTAAGGACGATCCGAAGAAGCCGCCGCTCTGGCAGGTCAAGGGCGCGCGCATCATCCATAACCAGACGGAGAAGATGCTCTACTTCGAGAACGCCCAGCTCGAATTCTTCGGCGTTCCGATGGCGTATCTGCCCTATTTCTCGACGCCCGATCCGACGGTGAAACGCAAGAGCGGCTTCCTGATGCCCGCTTTCACCACCTATTCGGCCTACGGCGTCGGCGTCGAAATCCCCTACTATTTCTCGCTCGCGCCGGACTACGACGTGACCTTCAATCCGCGCATCACGTCGAAGCAAGGCGTCCTGCTGCAGGGCGAATTCCGTCAGCGCCTGTCGAACGGCGCCTACCAGATCCGCGTCTATGGCATCGACCAGCTCGATCCCGGCGCCTTTGCCGGCCAGCCCGGCGATCGCCAGTTCCGTGGCGGCATCGAGACCAAGGGTCAGTTCGCGCTGAACGACAAGTGGACCTTTGGCTGGGACGGCGTGCTGCTGTCCGACTACTTCTTCATGTCCGACTATCGGCTGGCCCAGTACAAGGATCCGTTCGGGTCGTTCATGTCGCTGCCGACGGAAGCGATCTCGCAGCTTTACCTGACCGGCGTCGGCAACCGCAGCTTCTTCGACGCGCGGGCGATCTACTACCTCAGCTTCTCCGGCAACCAGGACAAGGTGCCGGTCGTCGCGCCGGTCATCGACTACAACAACGTAATCAACAGCCCGATCCTGGGTGGTGAGTTCAGCTACAAGATGAACTTCACCAACCTGACCCGCGAGACCGCCGTGTTCGATCCGATCACGACGCTCGCCAACACCGCCGGCCTGTGCACGACCGCATCGGCCGATCCGATGGCGCGGCTGCCCACGCAGTGCCTGCTGCGCGGCATGCCCGGCACCTACACCCGCTTCACCGCCGAGGCGCAGTGGCGCAAGTCCTACACCGACCCGTTCGGTCAGATCTGGACACCGTTCGTCAGCGTCCGTGGCGATGCGATCAACGCCGACATCTCGAACCAGCCGGGCGTCTCCAACTTCCTGCCGGTCGGCGACACCCAAACGGTCCGCCTGATGCCGGCCGTCGGCTTCGAGTACCGCTATCCCTTCATCAACGTGCAGCCGTGGGGCACCACCACGATCGAGCCGATCGCGCAGGTCATCATCCGGCCCAACGAGCCCGATGCCGGCAGACTTCCGAACGAGGACGCCCAGAGCCTGGTGTTCGACACCAGCAACCTGTTCGCGGTCGACAAGTTCTCCGGCTACGACCGCGTCGAGGGCGGCAGCCGCGCCAATGTCGGCGTGCAGGCCACCACGCAGTTCGATCGCGGCGGCAGCGTGAAGGCGATGTTCGGCCAGTCCTACCAACTGTTCGGGCTGAACTCGTTCGCGGTCGCGGACGTCACCAACACCGGCGTCGACTCCGGCCTGCAGAACGCCCGATCGGACTATGTCGCGAGCGTCGCCTACTCGCCGAACCGGACCTACACGTTCAGCGTCCGCTCGCGGATGGACGAGGCCACCTGGAACGTGAACCGGTTCGAGGCCCAGGGTGCCGCCAATTTCGATCGCTGGTCGGTCAGCCTGATGTACGGCAACTATGCAGCGCAGCCGGAACTCGGATATCTGACCCGCCGCGAAGGCCTCCTCGCCAGCGGCTCGGTGAAGGTGGCGTCGAACTGGGTGGTCCAGGGTGCGGCGCGCTGGGACCTTGAAGCGAACAAAATCAACCAGTATGTGGTCGGCGCAGGCTATGTGGACGACTGCTTCGTGCTGGCCGCCAACTATGTCACGTCCTACACATATCAAGCGGGCAGTACGCCGCCCGTCCTCAGCCACGCCTTCATGTTCCAGATCGGCCTGCGGACCATCGCTCAATCCTCGACCACGAGCAGCTCGGCCGGCATGCAGTAACGTGGATGCGAGCCTGGACTGGCCGCGGCCCGCGGCTCCAGCTTGAATGGGTTTAAACGGCTGACATGATAATGACGACAGCTAGCCTGCCAACTCGCCGCTATTCGCTCCTGCTGAGTTCCCTGCTGGCCCTCGTTCTCCTCCTCGGAGGCGGCGCTCGCTTGCACGCCCAGACCATCGCCGTCATGGTCAATGGTGATCCCATCACCAATTTCGACATCGAGCAGCGCGCCAAGCTGAACGCCTTGACCGGCACCAAGAATCCCGATCGCAAAGCCATCCTCAACGATCTCATCGACGAGAAGGTGAAGATCAAGGAAGCCAAGAAATTCGGCGTCGACCCTTCCGCCAGCGATATCGACCAAGCCTTTAGCGGAATGGCGCAGCGGATGCGGCTGTCGGGCGACCAGCTCACCAAGGTGCTGGAAAGCAAGGGCATCCGACCGGACACGCTAAAGCAGCGCATCAGGGCCGACATGGTTTGGACCAGTCTGGTCCGTGGCCGTTTCAAGGAAAGTCTGCAGGTCGGCGAGAAGGACGTGAATACTGCCGTCAAAGCGGCCGGCGAGGCGGCCGACGCCGACGCCTTCGAATACAGGATGCAGCCGGTCGTCCTGATCGTGCCGCGTGGCGCGCCGCAATCCGAGTTCGAGGGACGGCGCAAGGAAGCGGAGAGCCTGCGCGAACGCGTGACCAGTTGCGAGGAAGCCAACTCGTACTTCAAGTCGATGCGCAATGCTGCGATCCGCGAAATCGTCGTGAAGACCTCGGCAGACCTGCCTCCCTCGCTGCGCGAGGTCCTGGACAAGACGCCGGTCGGCCATCTGACGGCCCCCGAGGTCACCAAGCAGGGCATCGAGATGGTCGTGCTCTGCGGGCGTCGGGCAACCACCGTCGATACGCCGAAGAAGCGCGAGATCCGCGAGAAGATGTACGCCCAGAAGTACGAGGCGAAGTCGAAGTCCTACCTGCAGGAAGTCCGCAAATCCGCGATGATCGAATATCCAGGCGGGCGATGATCGACTATCGTTGACGCATGGCCAAACCTCTCGCGCTGACATCCGGCGAGCCCGCGGGCATCGGCCCCGACATCACTCTCGCCGCGTGGCTGCGGCGGCGCGAGCTTGATCTCCCGCCCTTCTACCTACTCGGCGATCGCGCTTCCCTTGCCGAACGTGCCAAGGCGCTCGGACTCACCGTCGAGCTTGCCGATGTCAGCGCAGACGAAGCATCCGCTGCGTTTTCGCGCGCCCTGCCCGTCGTTGCCACCGGCAAGGCTGCGACGGCACGACCGGGAAAACCCGACGGAACGAGCGCGGAGGCCGCGATGGCCTCGATCCGCCAGGCGGTCGCCGATGTCGTCGCCGGCAAGGCCGGCGCGGTCGTCACCAACCCGATCGCCAAGAACGTGCTGTATCGCTCCGGCTTCCGCCATCCCGGGCACACCGAATTCCTCGCCGAGCTTGCCGCCAAGGGAGGGCGCGCGCCGCAGCCGGTGATGATGCTGTGGTCGCCGACGCTCGCCGTCGTCCCGGTGACAATCCACCTGTCGGTCCGCGAAGCGCTGGCGCAGCTCACAACCGATCTGATCGTGTCGACCGCGCGGATCGTCATCTCCGACATGAAGGCGCGGTTCGGCCTCCCAGCGCCGCGCCTTGCCATCTCTGGCCTCAACCCGCATGCCGGAGAAGACGGCACGCTCGGCCGGGAGGACATCGAGATCGTCGCGCCGGCCGTCGAGATCCTGCAACGCGGCGGGATCGCTGCCCGAGGTCCGCTGCCGGCCGACACCATGTTTCACGAGGCCGCGCGCAAGACCTATGATTGCGCGATCTGCATGTATCACGACCAGGCACTGATCCCGATCAAGACCATTGCGTTCGAGGACGCCGTCAACGTCACGCTGGGACTACCGTTCATCCGGACCTCGCCCGATCACGGCACCGCATTCGACATCGCCGGCACCGGCAAGGCCAATCCCGCGAGCCTGATCGCCGCCCTCCGGCTCGCCGCGCGCATGGCCGCTGCGGCGCCGCCGCGATGAGCGCGATCGACGACCTGCCGCCGCTGCGCGACATCATTCGCGAACATTCCCTGTCGGCACGCAAGTCGCTCGGTCAGAATTTCCTGCTCGACCTCAATCTCACCGCGCGGATCGCGCGCGCCGCGGGTCCGCTCGAGGATTCCACCGTGATCGAGGTCGGGCCCGGTCCCGGCGGATTGACGCGCGCGCTGCTTGCGCTCGGCGCCAAGCGTGTGATCGCCATCGAGCGCGACGAGCGGGCGCTTGCCGCGCTCGACTACATCGTCAAGCGCTATCCCGGCCGCGTCGAGATCGTGCATGGCGACGCGCAGCGCTTCGATCCGCGTCCGTTGCTCGATGGCGGCAAGGCCAAGATCGTCGCCAACCTGCCCTACAACATCGCGACCCAGCTTCTGGTCGATTGGCTCTCGATCGAGCCGTGGCCGCCCTGGTACGACATGATGGTGCTGATGTTCCAGCGTGAGGTCGCCGAGCGCATCGTCGCGCATCAGGACGAAGAGGCTTATGGGCGGCTCGCGGTGCTCGCCAACTGGCGGGCCGAGACCAAGATCCTGTTCGACATCTCGCCCGCCGCGTTCGTGCCCCAGCCGAAGGTCACGTCCTCGGTGGTGCGATTGATACCGCGCGCGGCGCCCGAAGTGTGTGACCGCCGCATGCTCGAGCAGGTGGCGGCAGCCGCCTTCGGCCAGCGCCGCAAGATGCTGCGCCAGAGCCTGAAATCGCTGTCGGTCGATCCGGCGCGGCTCGCCGCGGCCGCCCATGTCGATGCCACGCGCCGCGCCGAAACCATCCCGGTCACGGGCTTTGTTGCCATGGCACGTGAATTGGCCGATATACGGTCCACAAAATAGAACATCAGGAGAAAACGTAATGGCGCGTATGGTTCGCCAATCCCTCGTCAAATTCGATGCACCGCTGTGCGAAACCATCGTGGACACGCCGAAGCCGCAGGGACGCGAGGTTCTCGTTCGCATCGAGCGTTGCGGCCTGTGCCATTCCGATCTCCACATCCAGGACGGCTACGCCGATCTCGGCGGCGGCAAGAAGCTCGACACCACCCGCGGCATGACCCTGCCCTTCACGCTCGGCCACGAGATCGCCGGCGTCGTCGACGAGGTCGGCGCCGAGGTGTCGAAGGACCTGATCGGATCGAAGAAAGCCGTCTTCCCCTGGATCGGCTGCGGCCAGTGCCGCGACTGCCAGAACGGCGACGAGAACCTCTGCGTCAAGCAGCGCTTCCTCGGCGTGTCCATCGACGGCGGCTTCGCCACGCACGTCCTGGTGCCCGACGCAAAATACCTGCTCGACTATGATCCGCTTCCGGTCAATCAGGCCGCGACCCTGATGTGCTCGGGTGTCACCGCCTACGGCGCGCTGAAGCGCCTGGTCGATCGTCCGCGCCAGCGCAATCTGCTGCTGATCGGCCTCGGCGGCGTCGGCATGATGGGTCTGTCGTTCGCGCAGGCGATGTTCAAGCAGCCGATCACGGTTGCCGATCTCAGCCCCGCCGCACGCGAGACCGCGCTGAAGAACGGCGCGGCCGCCGCCTACGACCCGGCGGAGCCGGACGTGGTCAAGCGCATGCTGAAGGAGAGCGATGGTGGCTTCGACGGCGTGGTCGACTTCGCCGGCAATGAGAAGTCGATGGCGTTTGCGGTGTCGACGGTGGCGCGCGGCGGCAAGATCGTGGTGTCCGGCCTGATGGGCGGCAACTTCAGCCTGCCGATGGTGCAATGGGTCTACAAGCGTATGACCATCGAGGGCTTCATGGTGGGAACGCTGGCCGAAGGGCAGGAATTGATGGCGCTCGCCCGCGCGGGCAAGATCAAGCCGACGCCGATGAAGGAAGAGCCGATGGCCGACGTCCAGAAATGGATCGATGAATTGCGGGCCGGCAAAGTCGTGGGACGCATCGTCTTGAAGAACTAGAGCCTGATCGCGCTTTAGCGGACGTCCCGCCGGCCTCACCCAAACAACCGGGGAGGACGCGCATGAGGAGGAAACGTTCGACGTTCGCGGCATGGGCGGCGCTCGCGCTCGCCCTTGCCGCCACACCGGCCGCTGCGCAAACGCGTTACGGGCCCGGGGCCACCGACCACGAGATCAAGATCGGGACCACGACGCCCTATAGCGGTCCGGCGTCGGCCTATTCGGCGGGCGCCGTCTCGATCACCGCCTATTTTGCGATGATCAACGATCAGGGCGGCGTGAACGGCCGCAAGATCAACTTCATCAGCCTTGACGATGCCTACAGCCCGCCCAAGACGGTCGAGCAGATCCGCCGCCTGATCGAGAGCGACGAGGTGTTGTTTCTCGTCAATCCGGTCGGCACCGCGCCCAACATGGCCGTGGTGAAGTACATCAACCAGAAGCGGGTGCCGCATCTGTTCGTCGGCTCCGGCGCGACCATTTTCAACGATCCCGAGCACTATCCGTGGACGATGAGCTGGACGCCGCATTACGCGTCGGAAGGTGAGATCTACGCCAAGTATATCCTATCGACGCTATCAGATGCGAAGATCGGGATCCTCGCGCAGAACGATGATCTCGGGCGCGACTACGTGATGGGCTTCAAGCACGGGCTCGGCGACAAGGCTGCGACGATGATCGTGTCGCAGCAAACCTACAACACCAGCGATCCGACGGTGGATTCGCAGATCGTGTCGCTGAAAGCCGCCGGCGCCAATGTGCTGTTCATCGCCTCGGTGCCGAAGTTTGCCGCGCAAGCGATCCGCAAGGCCCATGACATCGGCTGGCACCCGCAGGAATTCCTCTCCAGCGTCGGCTCCTCGATCGCCGGCGCGATCCGCCCGGCCGGCTTCGAGGCAGCCAAGGGCGTAATCTCGGCCGCCTACCAGAAAGACCCGGCCGATCCGCAGTGGAAGGACGATCCGGCCATGCAGGCCTGGAACGTCTGGATGGACAAATACAATCCGCACGTCGACAAGAGCGACTATTACGCGCCCTACGGCTACAACATCGGTTACGCCGTGGTGCAGATCCTCAAGCAGTGTGGCAACGACCTGACGCGCGAGAACATCATGAAGCAGGCCTCGCATCTCGACATGGAGCTGCCCCTGCTGCTGCCCGGCATCCGGCTGCGGACCTCGCCGACCGACCTGCGGCCGATCAAACAGATGCGTCTGGTTCGATTTAACGGCCAGCGTTACGTGCTGTTCAGCGACGTACTGGAGAGCAACTAGTCCCGGAACGAAACGGCGCACGAGCGGAACCACCCAGGAACCTGGGAGGGACACGCTGTCCAACGCTCTTGCCACCGTAGCGCCGCAATTGCGCGATGCCGTGAGCCTCAATTAAGCCCTACCCGCTCCGGATTTGCGGCGCATTGCGACCCAACTCTTTACCGAGATTGGATCGCAAGCGTTTACGCAAAAGAAATACCGGGGACGTCAATGTCGAATCGTTCAGCAAAATTTGCTTCGGCGCTCGTCGCGAGCATCCTGGCCGGCGCAAATTTCACGGCCGTGGCGCAGAATGCGGCCACCACCGCGGATACCAAGGCGGCCGACAGTTGCCAGTCCGCGCCCAAGGGACCGGCGGGCGCAGGAAAGCACTGGTATTATCACCAGGATCGCACGACCAAGGCCAAGTGCTGGTACATCGGCGAGGCCAAGAATAAGGCGGCCAAGACCGCTACCGCGCAGCAGCAGCCCTCGCCCGAGGCAACGGCAGACGCCACACCACCACAGCCGCAAGCTCAACCGCAGCCACAACCGCAGTCAGCGATGCGCCCGTCGGTCGCCGACGCGCATGCCGAGTTGGCCTTGTCGCAAGCTGCAGCCGCGCCGGCCGCAACGCCTGAGGCCAGTCAGGCGGGCAGCAGCAACACGGCACCCGACACAAGCGCGCCCGCAACGCCCCCTGACGCAAATGCGCAGACGTCCGCGCGCTGGCTGGATGCGACGAGCATGGCCGGCTCCAACGGCACGCGGCACGCCGCGCCTCAGCCCCCCGCACCCGAGCAGGCAGATGCGCAGCAGCCGTCGGTGAACGCCACTGCACCGGCCGCGCCCGCCGCGGTCGAAACGACGGCGGAGAAGACCTCATCCTCGACACAGATGTTGCTGATCGTGATGGTCGGCGCGCTGGCGCTGGCAGGCCTCGTCAGTGCCCTCGTCCTCCGCCTGACCCGCAGGCGTACGCCGCCCTCTGATATCCAGGACGAGTGGCACGCACCATGGGACTCGATGCGTTCACCGGACCTGCCGATCCGCCTGGAATCTCCGCTTCGGCTGTCGGAACTGCCACCGCGCCGACCCGAGCCGCCGATGCCTCGCCGCGCGGTCGCGCGAAATCTCGATGAGACCGAGGATAGGAATCAGCAGATCACGGCGATGCTGCAGCGCCTGGCGCGCAGCACGGCCAATTGAAGCGGCTATTTCTCGAGCTGGCGCTGCAGGCCGCGCACGAACTCGGTGAGTCCCGTGCGCCGCTCGCGCTTGAGCCGTTCCGCCTTCAGGATCGACTGCACCTCGGCGAAGGCGTCGTCGACGTTCTGGTTGACGACGATGTAGTCGTATTCCGCCCAATGGCTCAACTCGTGCGTGGCGCGGTTCATCCGGCCGCGGATGACTTCCTCGGAATCCTGCGCACGGGTGTGCAGCCGCTTCTCGAGGTCGGCGGCCGACGGCGGCAGGATGAAGACGCTGACCACGTCGGCGCGTGCCTTCTCGCGCAATTGCTGCGTGCCTTGCCAGTCGATGTCGAACAGCACGTCCTGGCCGGCTGACAGCGCTGCCTCGACCGGCTGGCGCGGCGTGCCGTAGCGATTGTCGAACACGGTCGCCCATTCCAGCAGGTCGCCCTGCTTGGCCATCGCCTCGAACTTCGCTTTGTCGACGAAGAAATAGTCGCGGCCCTCGACCTCGCCCGGCCGCATCGGCCGCGTGGTTGCCGATACCGACATCTTCAGCCCCGGCATGCGGTCGATCAGCATGCGCGACAGCGTCGTCTTGCCGGCGCCCGAAGGCGACGACAGCACGAACATCAGTCCGCGCCGCTCCACGCCGTCAAAACCCTGCGACGTCATCGCTCACTCCAGATTCTGGACCTGCTCGCGAAATTGCTCGACCACGTTCTTCATCTCGAGCCCGGTGTTGGTCAGCTCGACATCGTTCGACTTCGAGCAGCAGGTGTTGACCTCACGATTGAACTCCTGCGCCAGGAAGTCGAGCCGCCGCCCGACCGGCCCGCCCTTCCCGATCATCTCGCGCGCCTGCGCAACATGCGAGGCGATGCGGTCAAGCTCCTCGCGGATATCGGCCTTGGTGGCGATCAGGATCGCCTCCTGGCTGAGACGGTCGGCGTCGAACCGCTCCGAGGTCTCCAGCAGTGCCGCGATCTGTTCGGCCAGCCGCGCCTTGATCGCCTCGGGCTTGCGGCCCGGGGCGGCCTCCGCGCGCTTGGCGAGCCGTTCGATCTCGTCCATCCGCTGCATCAGGATCTGGCCGAGCGCATCGCCTTCACGGCGGCGCATCTCGACCAGGCTGCCGAGCGCGTGCTCGAAAGCTTTCGCGGCTGCGTCGCGCGCCGCCTTGTCCTCTTCCTCATTCCTCTCGGGTTCGGCCACCTCGATGACGCCCTTGATGGCGAGCAGGCCATCGATGCTCGGCGCCACGGCGTCGATGCGCTGCGCCAGCGTACCGGCGACCTTCACGACGGCTTCCAGCACGTCCTCGTTGATTCGGATGGTCTGCGCGGCATCGGTGCGCTTGACGCTGAGATTGGCATAGACCGCGCCGCGCGACAGCAACTCGCCGGCGCGCTTCTTGGCGAAAGCCTCCAGCTCGTCCCAGCCGGGCGGCAGCCGTAACCGCAGATCAAAGCCCTTGGCGTTGACCGACTTCAGCTCCCACTCGAAAGTGTAGGGACCGCTTGCGCCATGGCTTCGGGCAAAGCCAGTCATGCTCGACAGCGCCATCGCGTGAAACTCTCCAGCAAAAGGATATGGGGCTCACCTGGAGCCAACGAGACTCCCTCGGAGCCTTGCGACCTTAAAACGGATTCCGTGAAAGTGGAATTACGTTCCACCACGGGACATCGAAGCTCAGCGCTGCACGACCGGCGGCGAATTGGTCTGCTGGGCCGCCCCCTGGCGACCGCGGGGAGGCTTCCTCTGATTGGTTGGCTTCGGCGGCGTGGCCGCCGTCGGATTGGTATCGGTCGACCCCGGAGCCGCGGCCGCAGGCGGCGGATCATCCGCCGGCTCGACGGTGTCGTTCTGAATCTGCTTTTCCATCGTGCGCAGCTTGGCGACGTTCTTGGCATGCTGATCGTAGGTTTCGGTGAAGGTGTGGCCACCGGTGCCGTCAGCAACGAAGAACAGATCGCGGGTGCGCGCGGGATTGGCGGTCGCCTCCAGCGAAGCGCGGCCGGGATTGGCGATCGGCCCGGGCGGCAGGCCGTCGATCACATAGGTGTTGTAGGGCGACGGCTGCGTGATCTCACTGCGCTTGATCGGGCGTCCCAGCGTACCCTTGCCGCCGACCAGGCCGTAGATGATCGTCGGGTCGGATTGCAGCTTCATCCTCTGCCGCAGGCGATTGACGAATACCGCGGCGACGCGGCTGCGCTCGTCGGCGCGGCCGGTTTCCTTTTCGACAATCGAGGCCAGTGTCACCAGTTGCTCCGGCGACTTCAGCGGCGTGTCCGGATTGCGGCGTTCCCAGATCTCGGCGAGCACGCGCTTCTGCGCCTGCTGCATGCGCTGGATCACCTGATCGCGTGTGGTGCCGCGCGGGAACTTGTAGGTCTCCGGCAGCAACGTCCCCTCGCGCGGGATCTCGCGCACCGAGCCGCTGAAGATGTCGTTGTCGGAGAGCCGCGCCACGATCTGCTCCGAGGTCAGCCCCTCCGGAATGGTGACGGCATGCTGCACCACCTTGCCCTCGACGATGGTGGCGATGACGTCGCGCAGGCTCGCACTCTTCTGGAACGCATACTCGCCGGGCTTGAGGTCGGAGCTTGCCTTCAGCGCGAACACGCTGCCGATGAAGACCCAGGGATTGACGTTGATGACGCCCTCGCGCAGGAGCACGTCGGCGATGTCGCGCTTGCCGGCGCGCGCCGGGATGTTGACGATCTTGTCTTCCTGCAGCGGCCCGGGCGCTTCCAGCGTCTGCTTGCCGTAGTAGTAAGTCGCTCCGGCACCGATCATCAGGATGATCAGGATCGTGAAGATGGCATTGCCGACGATCACGAACGGATTGCGGGCACGATCCGAGCGCTTCGGCGGCGGCGGAACCTGCTCGGGCTCCAGCGCAGCACGCGGACTCCTCGGTGAAATGGGCGGCCTCTCACTCATCGATGCAAACCAAAATCCTGCCGGTTGAATCGTGGCCGGACAAACCCCTGCCCTGCCAATAGCATACGCCCGCTCTTAGGAGTCACCGCGGAATACGGCAAAACGGTGGACTAGTTCTAAAGACTTACAGCTAGATCACGCGCCGCACGATCACAGAGGCGTTGGTGCCCCCGAAACCGAATGAATTGGACAACGCCACATTGACGTCACGCTTGCGCGACGTGTGAGGCACAAGGTCGATCGCCGTTTGAACCGACGGATTATCGAGATTGATGGTCGGCGGTACCACGTTATCGCGAATCGCAAGGATGGCGAAGATCGCCTCGATCGCGCCGGCGGCGCCGAGCAGATGGCCGGTCGCCGACTTGGTCGACGACATCGAGATCTTGGAGGCCGCATTGCCGAGCAAGCGCTCGACCGCGCCGAGTTCGATCTCATCTCCGACCAGCGTCGAGGTGCCGTGCGCATTAATATAGTCGATGTCGGCGGCGGTCAGGCCGGCGCGCTTGAGCGCCGCGCTCATGCTGCGGAAGCCGCCGTCGCCATCCGGCGAGGGCGAGGTGATGTGATAGGCATCGCCGGACAGGCCGTAGCCGATCACCTCGGCGTAGATCTTCGCACCGCGCTTCTTCGCGTGCTCGTATTCCTCGAGGATCACGATGCCGGCCCCCTCGCCCATCACGAAGCCGTCGCGATCCTTGTCGTAGGGGCGCGAGGCCTTCTGCGGCGTATCGTTGAAGCCGGTAGAGAGCGCGCGCGCCGCGCAGAAACCGGCCATGCCGATGCGGCAGATCGGCGATTCGGTGCCGCCCGCCACAATCACGTCGGCGTCGCCGAGCGCGATCAGCCGCGCGCCATCGCCGATCGCATGCGCACCGGTCGAACAGGCCGTGACGACGGAATGGTTCGGCCCCTTGAGGCCGTGATCGATCGAGACATAGCCCGATGCCAGGTTGATGAGACGGCCGGGAATGAAGAACGGCGACACCTTACGCGGCCCGCGCTCCTTCAGCAGGATCGCGGTGTCGGCAATGCCCGAGAGGCCGCCGATGCCGGAGCCGATCAGCGTGCCGGTCGCGCACTTGTCCTCTTCGGACTCCGGATGCCAGTTGGCATCGTCGAGCGCCTGCTTGGCCGCGCACATTGCGAAGATGATGAAGTCGTCGACCTTGCGCTGGTCCTTCGGCTCCATCCACTGATCGGGATTGAAGCTGCCCTCGGTCCCGTCTCCACGTGGCACGGGACAGGCAATCTGGCTCGGCAGATCGGACACGTCGAACGTATCGATCTTCTTCGCGCCGCTCTGTCCGGCGAGAATGCGTGTCCAGGTTGCGTCGACGCCGCAGCCGAGCGGTGTGACCATGCCCAGCCCCGTGACGACAACACGTCTCATTTCAGAATCTCCGGCGCACAATGGGCGGCCAATAATAAGAAACCGGGGGACCGTTCGACAACGGTCCGTCCGGCTCCGTCAACTCCGCAAGAAGCGTCAGCTCTTCGCGTTCTTCTCAAGAAACTTGGTCGCGTCGCCGACGGTCAGAATCGTTTCCGCGGCGTCGTCGGGAATCTCGCAACCGAATTCTTCTTCAAAGGCCATCACGAGCTCGACCGTGTCGAGGCTGTCGGCGCCGAGGTCATCGATGAAACTTGCGCTATCGACCACCTTGTCGGGCTCGACACCAAGGTGTTCGACCACAATCTTCTTAACCCGCTCGCCAATCTCACTCATCGTTCAACCTCGTTGTTCCATTGGACCCGACCCCAAGACGATACGAGCCATCGTGGTCGTCTCGATTACTCAATCGCGCATAGTCTTGATTCGGCCCGGTCGTAGCCGACTAAGCCCCGGCGAAACGGCAGCCGTTGTCACGCCAATATACAGGGTTTCAAAATCCTGCAATGGCGTTCTTTGCCCATCCGTTGGGGTTCAGCTACCATACTTCCCAAGCCTTGACTACACGCCTGAACCGGCTCCCGAAAACGGCCTTTCGCCGCATTGCGAGAGCCAGTAAGCAGCTCAAATCATAGCCATTCCACCATTGACGTGAATCGTCTGTCCGGTGACGTAACCGGCTTCGTTGGACGCCAGATAGACCGCAGCGGCAGCGATGTCTTCGGGCGTCCCGAGTCGCGCCGCAGGAACCTTCGCCAAGATCGTTTCGCGCTGCTTCTCGTTGAGCGCGTCGGTCATCGGCGTCTTGATGAAGCCGGGCGCGATGCAGTTGGCGGTGACACCGCGCTTGGCATATTCGGCGCCCAGCGTCTTGATCAGGCCGATGATGCCGGCCTTCGAGGCGGTGTAGTTGCCCTGTCCCGGATTGCCGGTGACGCCGACGATCGAGGTGATCGCGATGATGCGGCCGAAGCGCTTGCGCATCATCAGCTTGGTTGCGGCGCGCGCGAGCCGGAAGGTCGCCGTCAGATTGACCGCGATGACGTCATCCCAATCCTCGTCGCGCAGTTGCACGAACAGATTGTCGCGCGTGATGCCGGCGTTGGCGACGAGAATGTCGACCTGCCCCATCGCCGCTTCCGCCGCCGGCACCAGTGCCTCGACCTCGTCCTTGCTGGAGAGATTGCAGGGCAACACATGAACGCGGCCGCCGAGCTTGGCGGCAAAGCCGTCCAGCACCTCGCGCCGCGTGCCCGAGATCGCGACGGTTGCGCCCTGCGCATGCAGCGCCTGCGCGATCGCGCCGCCGATGCCTCCGGTCGCACCCGTGACGAGCGCCGTCCTGCCAGTCAGATCAAACATCGAACTCTCCTCTCGGCCGCTTACGCCGAAGCCGCCAATGCATCCTTGGCCGCAGCAATATCGTTCGGACCGCCGACCGACACGCCGACGGCGCCGTCGGCGATGCGCTTGACGAGCCCGCTCAGCACCTTGCCGGCGCCGATCTCGAAGAACCGTGTCACGCCCTGCCCTGCCATATAGGCAACCGACTCGCGCCAGCGCACGGTGCCGGTGACCTGTTCGACCAGGCGGCGGCGAATCTCGTCGGGATCGGTGATGGCGGAGGCCAGCACATTGGAGACGAGCGGCGCCGCGGGCGCCTTGATGGTGACGCCGGCCAGCGCCTGCGCCATCGCGTCGGCCGCCGGCTGCATCAGCTTGCAGTGGAAGGGCGCCGACACCGGCAGCAGCATCGCGCGCTTGGCGCCCTTGGCCTTGGCGATTTCGACCGCGCGATCCACGGCGGCCTTGTCGCCGGACACCACGACCTGTCCGCCGCCATTGTCGTTGGCGGCCTGACACACCTGCCCCTGCGCGGCTTCGTCGGCGACGGCCACGGCCGCCTCATAGTCGAGACCGAGCAGCGCGGCCATCGCACCGGCGCCCACCGGCACCGCCTTCTGCATCGCAAGGCCGCGGGTGCGCAGCAGGCGCGCGGTGTCGCTGACGGTGAGACTGCCGGCCGCGGCCAGCGCCGAATACTCGCCGAGCGAGTGGCCGGCGACGAAGGCAGCGTCGCGGCCGACCGAAAAGCCGGCTTCGCTCTCCAGCACGCGCAACGTTGCGAGCGAGACCGCCATCAGCGCCGGCTGCGCATTCTCGGTGAGCTGCAGCGTCTCGCCCGGTCCGTCCCAGATGATCGCGGTCAGCTTCTCACCGAGCGCGGAATCGACCTCGTCGAACACCGCCTTGGCGACCGGAAAGGCCTCGGCCAGGGCCTTGCCCATCCCGACCGCCTGCGAGCCCTGCCCGGGAAACGTAAATGCTGCCGTCATCGGCGCTCCCTACCTAGTTGAGCGAGATCTTCCCTGGCAAACGCCCTGCGTCTGCTGCCGGGGAGAACGGTATCCGCGTCGTGCGAAAAATGCCTCGGCGGGTCCGGACGATGCCTTGCACCGTGTCGCGGACCGGGCCGTAAGACACTGACGGAGGCCGCCGTGTCAAGCCGCGCCGAAGGAACCCTGGGGATGCCGGTCGATCTGTTGGGCTAGAAACCGCCGGCGTTCTGGTCGGCGTTAACCTTGGCGCCCGCCCTCGCCCGGCGGGCGCTGTTGACCAGTTGCCCGGGGCGATCCTCATGGTCGGGCCTGCCGGTCGCGAGCCGCAGCACCGCGGCATAGCCCGGCTGCACCTCCATCCGGCCGGCGTAGCGGCTCCTGCTCAGGATGCGATGGACGCGCGGCAGGTTGTAGCAGGGCACGTAGAACAGCAGATGATGTTCGAGATGGTAGTTCACGTAGTAAGGCGCGATGAACAGGCGCTCGAGAAAGTTCGCGCGTGTGGTGCGGGTATTGCGCAAGGGATCTGAGCTATCGGGCACGACGGCATGCTCGGCGATGTTGCGGATCCGCGTGATCACCATCATCCAGGTGAGAAGCGGCACCAGCCACAGCAGCGGATAGGCCCACCACACGCCGGCCGCGGCGAGGCCCGCGAACAGCACCGCGTTGGTCAGGCATTGCGGTCCGAGCTTGTCCCAAAAGTTCACGGCGCGCCGCGCCAACGGCCATTCCCTCGGCCCGAGCGCGTTGAGCAGTTGCGCCTTGCGCTGCTGGTAGCCGGTCTGGCCGGTGATATCGCGGAGGAATTTGCGGCGATAGCTCAGCCGCGTGATCGGAAACGGCGCCGATAGCACGAGGTCGGGATCGTCCTCCTGTTGCGTCCGCGCGTGATGCTGCAGGTGATAGCGGCGGTATCCGCGGGTCTCGGCGAAGATCGGATAGGCGCAAAACCATTGGCTCAGCGCGAGGTTGGTCTTTTCATCCGCCGACAGGCAGCCATGCGCACCGTCATGCATCAGGATCGCAAGCCCGAGCTGGCGCGAGCCGACGATCGCCACAGCGAAGAGATAGGTCAGCGGATTGGGCCACCATGCGACGAGCGCGATCGCGCCCAGGATCAGCGCCCAGGCGTGCGCGATCAGCGCAACACCCTTCCATGTCACGCGCTGCCGGATCGCAACCAGCTCGTCTTCGGTCAGGAACTCGCGGGCACGCATGCGAAGCGCGGTCATGTGCTCGTCTCCCCGTCCGATGAGGGTGAAGTGGTGGAGTCGCCGACCAGGCGAAGCCGCGCGGCCTCGTGTGGCGCTGCTGCCGTTGCCTGCTCGCCGAGCGCGCGCAAGAGTTCGCGGCACATCTCGTCGGCCGCCCGGCCCATCGCAAAACCTTCGACGATCACGCCGATCGCGACCGCCCAGAATCGCCGCGAGCTCTCCTCGGGCGCGCGCAGCGTTCGCCAACCGTGCCGCTCGACGTGGCCTGCATAGGCACGCGCACCTTCACTGTGCAAACGCTCGATGGTGCGCTCGACCAGCGGTGCGAGGTCCTGCCGCCGCCTGGTCAGGGTCAAGGCTTCGGCGAAGAAGGCAACGGTATCGGTCGCGGTCACGGTCTCGGCCAGCGCATGCGTGTAGTCGCGCGGGGTGTGGGCTTCGAGGGCTGCCTGCTCGGTCGCGCGCGCCAGGTAGAGCATGTCGCGGCAGGCGGCCTCGACGAACAGCGCCTCCTTGGTGCGGAAGTAATAGGTGATCTGGCTCGGAAAGGCGTCCGCCGCCGCAGCGATGTCGGAGATCGAGGTGCCCGACAGTCCGCGCTCCTTGAACAGGCGGCTGGCGCCATCGAGCAGCAGCGAGCGCATCTTGCGGCCGGCCGACCGCGTCGCGCGGACCGCGTGCTTCGGATCGGGCGCAGGCATGTCGGCAGCGGTCTCCGAACCCATGATCGTTCTCCCGGAGCATATTTGTATGATATACAAACAAAGAAATCAACGGGAAATCGCGTGAGGATCGGGCTGAGGTGATCTGCCGCGCGGGCGCGCCTTGTGAGAGAGATGCACACGGGCCAAGAACCCTTGCCTTCGCGGCCAAAATCCGTATAAAGCGCGCCATCCGTGGGCCCCGGCCGGGAGCTGAACGGACGGTCTCAGCAAATTCACCTGGTTGATTTTGATGTGGCAGGGCCAGTCGGCCCGTCGTCCCGTGCTTCCGCCTTCTGAGCAGCATCGAGTCCTTTCCGAAGGTCTCGAAGGGCTTGTCGCCGGGAACCGCGCCAACACTAGGAAAGGACACCCATGCCTCTTTATGAGCATGTTTTCCTCGCGCGTCAGGACGCGAGCACCCAGCAAGTCGATGAACTGACCACTCAGGTCACCGGTATCGTCGAACAGGGCGGCGGCAAGGTCACCAAGACCGAGAATTGGGGCGTGCGCTCCCTCACCTACCGCATGAACAAGAACCGCAAGGCGCACTTCGTGCTGATGAACATCGACGCACCGTCGGCTGTCGTCACCGAGATCGAGCGCCAGGAGCGGATCAACGAAGACGTCATCCGCTATCTGACCGTGCGCGTCGAAGAGCACGAGGAAGGTCCGTCGGCGATGATGCGCAAGGCCGACCGTGACCGCGAGCGCGATGACCGCGGCGGTGGCTTCCGCGGCGACCGCGATGGTGGCGGGTTCCGTGGTGATCGTGGCCCGCGCCGTCCGCGCGATGAAGACGCAGCGACTGAGGAGTAAAGAATCATGGCTGACGCTGGTGCCCGCCGTCCGTTTTTCCGTCGCCGCAAGTCCTGCCCGTTCACGGGCGCGAATGCGCCGAAGATCGACTACAAGGATTCCAAGCTGTTGATGCGTTATGTCTCGGAGCGCGGCAAGATCGTGCCGAGCCGCATCACGGCGGTGTCCGCCAAGAAGCAGCGTGAGCTCGCCCGCGCCATCAAGCGCGCGCGGTTCCTCGGCCTCTTGCCCTACGTGATCAGGTAATCGCCTTCGGCCGGCGACGCGCGTCGCCGGCCGCTTGTCTTCATAAGGCTTCCGGGTCGTCCGGTCGCCGATGGTTGGGGCTCTCGCAAGACCGCCTCTAACCGCTCGAAAGGAGCGGGACAGCTAATGATCGGAATATTCATCGTTGCAATTGCGGCCGCCGCGGCGTCGGCCTTGATGTTCGCCTCGATCATTTCGGGCGCGTTGATCTCATTGCTGCTGTTCTATCTGGCGCCGTTGCCGCTGATGGTGACGTCGCTCGGCTGGGGTCCGCTCGCCGCCGCGATCGGCGGCATCATCGCCTCAGCATGCGTCGGTGCGATCCTCGGACTTCCCTACGGGATCGCCTTTGCGACGATGGTTGCCCTGCCCGGCTGGTGGCTCGGCCATCTCGCGCTGCTCGGCCGGCCGATTGCCGCCGCCCCCACCGGCGGTGCCGCGGAAGCCGCGCCTCCTCAGCTCGAATGGTATCCGGTCGGCCGCATCCTGATCTGGGTGGCAGCCTTCGCGGTGGTGACCACCGCCGGCGCGCTGCTGACGCTCGGTTGGGACGCCCAGACGATTGCCGCCGAGCTGCGACGCGGCCTCCTGAAGGTCTTCAGCGCCGGCAACGCACAGCCCAGCGACGAGATCGAACACTTCGTCAAGCTGCTGGTCGTCGTCGCGCCGATGGCGGCAACGGTTGTCGCGATGGTCACGCTGACGGTGAACCTGTGGCTCGCCGCCAAGGTCACGCAGACCTCGGGCCGGCTGAACCGGCCATGGCCGGAGCTGCGCTCGACGACGCTGCCGCCGATGACGCTGGTCGCGCTGCTGGTGGCGCTCGGCCTCAGTTTCGTCGGCGGCCTTCTCGCCATCGTGGCGCAGCTCGTGACGACCGCGCTGATCATCGCCTACACGCTCGTCGGTTTCGCCGTGCTGCACACGGTGACGCTATCGCTCACCAGCCGCAGCTTCTGGCTCGCCTGCGCCTACACCGCCGTCGTCGTGTTCACCTGGCCGATCGTCGCGCTGGTGGCGCTCGGCATCGCCGATGCGCTGTTCGGTTTGCGACAACGCTATCTGCGCAGCCGGCCGCCGCCGCTGCCGGCATCCTGACATAGAACCAACCGCTCAACCCGATACTTAGCACCTAAAGGAGAACGAAAATGGAAGTCATTCTGCTGGAGCGCGTCGCCAAGCTTGGCCAGATGGGCGAGATCGTCCGCGTCAAGGACGGCTATGCCCGCAACTTCTTGCTGAAGCGCGGCAAGGCGCTGCGCGCCACTGCCGACAACCGCGCCAAGTATGACGGCATGAAGGCCGAGCTCGAGGCCAACAACATCAAGGCCAAGGGTGAAGCCGCCAAGGTCGCCGAGAAGATCGACGGCCGCGACATCGTCATCATCCGCCAGGCCTCCGAATCCGGCCAGTTGTTCGGCTCGGTGTCGGTGCGCGACATCGTCGCGGCGCTGGCCGCCGATGGCGTCACGGTGACCCGTCCGCAGGTCTGGCTGGACTCGCCGATCAAGGTGATCGGCCAGCAGAAGGTCACAATCGCCGTGCATCCGGAAGTCGAAGCCAGCGTCGCCGTAACGGTCGCCCGCTCCGCCGACGAGGCCGAGCGGATCAAGCGCGGCGAGGACATCTCGACCCGCCAGGAGGATCAGGACGCCGCCGCCGAGGCGCTTGCCGCCGCCGGCGAGTTCTTCGATCCGGAAGCCCAGCACGACGAGGTCGAGCCGGCGCCGGCCACCGAAGAGCAGAAGTAAGCCCGTCTCCGCCACCCAACCGACTGAAGCCCGGCCTGATCAGGCCGGGCTTTGGATTCGTGCCGCGGCCGCGTCGTCGAGCATCGCAATCGACGCCAACGCCGTCGCCGTGTGCTTTTCCTTGCCGTCGATCACGCAGAACACGTCGGCCGCGACCACCGCGACCTGACGCCCCGGCTTGACCACCCGCGCGCGGCAGATCAGGCGATCGCCCGACGCCGGCGACAGCAGGTTCAACTTGTACTCCGCCGTCAGCGCCGGCTGGCCGCGCGACGTCGCTGCCGCAATCGTCGTGGCGTTATCGACCAGAAACGCCGTCACCCCGCCGTGAAACAGGCCGTGCTGCTGCAACAGTTCGGGGCGCCGATCGACCGCGAGCGTACAGGCGCCGCGCGACAGCTCGGCCAATTCCGCACCGACATGGCCCATGAAGCCCTGGCGGCCGACGTTATCGCGGATTCGTGCCGCGATCGGCGCGAAGTCCGGATCGGTTTCGTTCATGACGTCTCTCCTGTTTGCTCCGCCGCTCCCGGCGCCACCACCGCGCGGATTGCGCAGGCGATCAGCGTCTCGACCTGGTCCCGCGGGTCGCTGCGGTCGCGGCCCGACAGATAGGCCCGGCAGAAGATCTGCGCCGGACCGATGATCTGGCTGAAGAACAGCACCGCGCTCATCGGCAGCAATTCGCCGCGGGCGAGCAGCGGCGCGCGCCAGCGCTCGATCCCCTCGGCCAGCCGCGAGTTCTCGGTGCGCTGCGCGCCGCGCACCTCCTCGCCCCATTCGCTGCGAGAAATCTCGAACAGGAAGCGCGCCTCGCGCCGGTTGTTCACGACCCAATCGAGATGGGCGCGGATCAGCCGCGCGACGCCCTCGCGCGCGCCGCAGGATGCACCGACCGAGGTGATGATCGCGGCGTGGTAGCTCTGCAGGACCTCCAGAAAGAGAGTTCCGGCCAGCTCCTTCTTCGAGTTGAAGAAGTGGAAGAAGCTGCCGTTGGAGGCCCGCGCCCGGTTGCGGATCGCGGCAACCGTCGCGCCTTCGAAGCCGTCCCGATCGAACACCGCCAATCCCGCTTCCAGCAGATCCTCGCGCGCTGTGCTCACCTGCTCGTCCTTATCACTAGATCAGCACTCTAGAGTGCTACTCTAGTGATGGTCAAGAATTCGCCCGGCCTGCGAGGGCCGGGCTTTGGCGATTGCTACTTCGACGCCGAACCTTCGGGGGTTCCGGCAGGCGTCGGGGCCGGTGCGGCAGCCGTGGCCGGCGCAGGCGAAGCGGCCGCAGCCGGGCTCGGGGTTGGCGCAGGCGCGGCAGCCGCCGGAGCCGCTGTCACCGGCGGGACGGGGTCGGCCCGCAGCGGCGTCGATTCGCCGCCGGTGCCGTCCTTGGGCGCATCGACCTTGGCGCTGTCGGACTTGTCCGCCTCCGACTTGTCCGATCCGGACTTCGCGTTCGCCGCCGGCTTGTCGCTGTCGACCTTTTCCTGACCCTTGGCGGCCTTGGGCTCGTCCTTCGGCGTCTCGCCCTTCGCAGCGTCGTCGAGCTTCTCCTCGATGTGCTTGCCACGACGGCCGAGCTTGTGGCGGGACGGCTTCTCCTCACCGGCGGCCGGCGGCTCACCCTCGGCGGCAGGCTTGACACCCTCCGGCGCCTCGCTCGGACGGGCCATGCGCTTGCCCTTGCGGCCGGCACGTCCCTCGGCCGGCGTCACCCCGTCGGCATCGGGCCTCGCAGCCTCCTGCGAAGCGGCGCCCGGATGCGGCTTGTGGCCGGCGCGCTCGGATGGCTCCGCCGGCTGCCTTGCCTCGCGGTCATCCCTGCCCTCTCTGGCCCCCTTGGGCTTGTCCTTGGCCTGGTAGCGGGGGTCGTTGGCGCCGTTGGAAATCAGATAGGACGCGAGCACTCCGGCCATGTCGCTGGACGTCGTGTAGTGCTGGCGCAGGAAGCCCGGCAGCGAGGACGCCGGCACGGTCTTCAGCAGGCCGCGCGGACTTTTATGACACGCGGTGCAGGTGCTCGAGAAGATTTGGGAGGGGCTCTTGCCGGCCTCGAGGTTTTGCGCTTGCGCAGATGCTGCCGAGAAGCAGCCAACCAGAAGCGTCACCGTCGCCAGACTGAGGGCTCGGCTCAACATCCTTTAAGTCTCCAAATTCCGGAAAATCGCCGCCAGGGATCCATGGGCTGCGGCGGGTCACCTTTTATCCGATTATCTCGCGAATGGAAGCGCATCCGTGACGCACACACGGTATTGTCACATTTCGGAATATCGGCTTTGACCACAATGCAGTAGCGCGATCTAATTCCGTGCCTATGTTTGTAATGATGGGGACACACTGGGGCACCCCGCTCCGGTGGTGTCGGGCGCAAGCAGCTTGCCGTTCCGTTGGTGTATCGATGGATCGATTGTTGCGATATTTCTTGGGGCAGTTCGTTCGGCGCGGTTCGATCACGTTCACGACCGCAAGCGGAATGAGGTTCACCTGTGGCGACGGCACCGGGGTTCCGGTGGCGGTACGCTTCACGAGCACCGCGGCCCAGGCCCGCGTTCTCCTTGATCCTGAGCTCTATCTCGGCGAAGCCTACATGGACGGCACGTTCGTGGTGGAGCAAGGCACCATCGCGGATGCACTGGCGGTCCTGATGGGCCAGGCCGACATGCTGCCGAACTACGCCCGGCTGCAGTCGGGCCTGCGTTTCCTCGGACGGCGCATCCAGCAGCTCAACGTCCGCGGCCGGTCCAGGAACAACGTCGCCCGCCACTACGATCTCGACGGACGCCTCTACTCGCTCTTTCTTGATGCCGACAAGCAGTATAGTTGCGCCTACTTCGAGACGCCTGATGCGGCGCTGGACGATGCCCAGCTCGCCAAGAAGCGCCATCTGACTGCCAAGCTGCTGGTGCGGCCGGGCGACCGGGTCCTCGACATCGGCTCCGGCTGGGGCGGACTGGGGCTCTACCTTGCCGAGATGACCGGCGCCGACGTCACCGGCGTCACGCTGTCGACCGAGCAGTTGCAGATATCCAATGCCCGCGCCGCCGAGCGCAACCTCGCGGAATCGGCGCGTTTCCTGCTCCAGGACTACCGCGACATCCCCGGCCCGTTCGACCGCATCATCTCGGTCGGCATGTTCGAGCATGTCGGCGTGGCCTTCTACGAGACCTTCTTCAAGCGCTGCGCCGAGCTTTTGAGCGACGACGGTGTCATGATGCTACATTCGATCGGCCGCTCGACCGGGCCTGACGTCACCAGCCCCTGGATCAGGAAATACATTTTCCCCGGCGGTTACATCCCGGCGCTCTCCGAAGTCATGCCAGCAATCGAGAAGGCGGGCCTCCTGGTCTGTGACATGGAAATCCTGCGCCTGCACTACGCCGAGACACTGAAGGCGTGGCGCGACCGGTTCATGGCGCGTTGCGAGGAAGCCGTCCGGCTGTACGACGAGCGCTTTGCCCGGATGTGGGAGTTCTATCTGGCAGCGTCGGAGATGTCGTTCCGCGTGCAAAACATGATGAACTTCCAGCTCCAGCTCACCAAGCGGCAGGGCATCGTGCCGATGACGCGGGATTATATCGGCCGCGAGGAAGCGCGGCTGCGGCTGAAGGAGGCGGATGCCGCCAAGCCCCGCCTGCAACTCGCCGGCGAGTAAGTCTCACGAAAAAGACGGAGCCGCTAGAGCGTTTTCGAGCGAACTGGATACCGGTTCGCGTGAAGAAAACGCGTCAAAACAAGAATCTAGAGCTTCGGTTCTGATTCAATCAGAACCGCAAATGCTCTAGTTGCGCAGGCTGTAGGCCGATCCGTAATGGGCGAAGGCCGACGCAGGGCGCGCCAGATGGGCTGAAACCGCTGAGATCAGCTTGGGGTCGCACGAGGCGCTGCGGATCTCCGGACGAACGGCCTGCTCCATGGCGTCGATCAGCGTCGCCAACCAGCGCCGGTCGAGGCTCTTCGCCGGACCGACCACAAACCGCAATGTCTGAAACTCCTGCGCCATCGTCGCCGTATCTTCGCTGAGTGACAACAACCCGGAAACCGCCAGCCAGTTCCCGCCACCATGCCGCAAATAAAATGCGAGCGGTGTGACCTGCTTCACAGAAACCCTGCCCGGCCCGTCGTAGTGGTCGGGCATGAATCGCCAAACTTACCGATCAATGTTGGACCCGCAGCGCGATATCGTGACCGACTACGCCCTGATCGCAACCGGCGTGGCGGCAGCCTTGATCGCACTGGCCTTCCTTATCCTGGTCTGACGAATCAGAACCAACGGACGCCTCGCCTCCTGATGGGTGCGCCGGCCCGAGAAAAGGTTCAGGCCGCGCCCAACTTTCAGCGATGACGACGCCGTACCGCCGTCCCCTGCCCGCCTTTTCGACAAATCCCAGTCAAGCCGAATGCGTCCGCCGGTCGTCGATTCACACACCGCGTTGTGTGAATCGGGCATAAGGCGCATCTCGTCTTTCGCTTCGTGCCGGGCTGGCGCTTGATCGCGGCCCCACATCCGAAAATCGCAGTAACGACGAAATCAGAAGAATAAGCTCGTCCATGGCCTTGATTGATTCGAACGTCCACCAGCTCGCGCCCGACGCCGGAGCACCGGCGTACCGGAGTGCACCGCACAACATCGAAGCGGAACAGAGCCTTCTGGGCGCGATCCTGGTCAACAACGACGCGTTCTACCGCGTCTCCGATTTCCTGGAACCGAAGCACTTCTTCGAGACCATCCACCAGCAGATCTACGAGACGGCCGCGAGCCTGATCCGGATGGGCAAGGTCGCGACCCCGATCACGCTGAAGACCTTCCTGCCGGCCGATCTCGACATCGGCGGCATGACGGTCAGCCAATACCTCGCCCGGCTCGCCGCCGAGGCAACCACGATCATCAACGCCCAGGATTACGGCCGCACGGTCTATGATCTCAGCCTGCGCCGCGACCTGATCCGGATCGGGGAAGAGATCGTCAACGTCGCCTATGAGGCGCCGGTGGACTTCGCGCCCCGCGCCCAGATCGAGGATGCCGAACGGCAGCTTTACTCTCTCGCCGAGACCGGCCGCTATGACGGCGGCTTCCAGCGCTTCTCGCAGGCCCTCACCGTCGCCGTCGACATGGCGGCAAAGGCGTTCCAGCGTGACGGCAAGCTGTCGGGCATCTCGACCGGCCTGCGCGACCTCGACGCCAGGATGGGCGGCTTGCAGCCCTCCGACCTCATCGTTCTCGCTGGCCGTCCCGGCATGGGCAAGACCTCGCTGGCCACCAACATCGCCTACAACATCGCCAAGGCCTATGTGCCGGAGGTGCAGGCGGACGGCACCACCAAGGCCGTCAACGGCGGGGCCGTCGGCTTCTTCTCGTGCGAAATGAGCGGCGAGCAGCTCGCCACCCGTATTCTGGCCGAGCGCACCGGCATCCCCTCGAGCCTGATCCGCCGCGGCGGCATCACCGAGATGGACTTCGAGAAGATCCGCGACTGCTCGATCGAGCTGCAATCCTTGCCGTTCTATGTCGACGAGACCGGCGGCCTGTCGATCTCGCAGCTCACCGCCCGCGCCCGTCGGCTGAAGCGGCAGAAGGGCCTCGACCTGATCGTGATCGACTACATCCAGCTTCTTCAAGGCTCGGGCAAGCGCGGCAGCGACAACCGCGTCCAGGAAATCACCGAGATCACCACGAGCCTGAAGGCGCTGGCGAAGGAGTTGAACGTCCCCGTCATTGCGCTGTCGCAGCTTTCGCGTCAGGTCGAAAACCGCGACGACAAGCGGCCGCAGCTCTCCGACCTTCGTGAATCCGGCTCGATCGAGCAGGACGCCGACGTCGTGATGTTCGTCTATCGCGAGGAATACTATCTCGCGAACAAGGAGCCGCGCCCCGGCACCCCCGAACACGAGAAGTGGCAGACCGAGATGGGCCTCGCCCACGGCAAGGCCGAAGTCATCATCGGCAAGCAGCGCCACGGCCCCACCGGAACCGTCGAGCTGCACTTCGAAGCCAGCGTCACCCGGTTCGGCGATCTCGCGCCCGACGGCCAAGTCCCGGATCGCGGCTACTAACGCGCTGCCGCGGTTGAACGCTCGAAGTCCCGCGCGTACAACTGACGCATGAACATCGTGACCGACGCGAAATCCCAGCTCACGCCCGAAGCCAACCCGCTGGCGGCCCATCCGGCTGCCACCGGCATCCTCACCGTCGATCTCGACGCCATCGTCGCCAACTGGCGCAAGCTCGAGAAGACCGCGGTCCCGGCCGAATGCGCCGCCGTGGTCAAGGCCAACGCCTATGGCTGCGGCGCCGAGCAAGTCTCGCGCGCGCTCGCCAATGCCGGCTGCAAGACCTTCTTCGTCGCCACCGTCGACGAGGCCGCCGTTGTGCGCGCGGCGGCCCCCCAGGCCACCATCTATTCGCTCGGCGGCTTCTTCCAGAACACCGGCGACCGTTACGCCAAGATCGATTGCAAGCCGGTGATCGGCGATCTCAACGAGCTCGCCGAATGGGACGTGTTCTGCCGCCGCTCGGGCTGGTCGGGCGGCGCCGGCATCCATATCGATACCGGAATGAACCGGCTTGGCCTCACGGTCAGCGAAGCGCAGGGCATCATCCCGCGCATCAACGCCGGCGACCACGGTATTGCGCTGGTGATGAGCCACCTCGTCGCTGCCGAGCAGCTCAACAACCCCACCAATGCCAGGCAGCTCGCCACCTTCCGCGAGATCGCAAGCCTGTTTACAGGCGTGCCAGCCTCGCTGGCGAACTCGTCCGGCGTCTTCCTCGGCCCGCATTTCCAGTTCGACATCGTTCGTCCCGGCTGCGCGCTCTATGGCGTCAATCCGACGCCGGAGGCCGACAACCCGATGCAGCAGGTGGTCGATCTCAAGGCGCGCATCGTGCAGATCCGCAATATCGATCGCGGCGAGACGGTCGGCTATGGCGGCACCTGGACGGCGCGGCGGCCGACCCGGCTTGCCATTGTCTCGGCCGGCTATGCCGACGGCTATTTCCGGGCCGCCAGCGCCAATGACGGCACCCGCGGCGCCGAGGTCATCGTCGCCGGCAAGCGCTGCCCGATCGCGGGTCGTGTCTCGATGGACCTGATCGCGGTCGACATCACCGACCTCGACAAGAACGCCGCGCGTCGCGGCCACATGGTGACGCTGATCGGCGAAGGCATCACCGTCGATGAGGTCGCGCATCATTTCGGCACGATCGGCTATGAGGTGCTGACCAGCCTCGGCCGCCGCTTCGCGCGGGTCTACAAGGGCGGCGGCGCCGTCGCGCAGCCGGTGGCGCCACCGCCGGCGGCGTCCGTCGCGGCATCGAGCTGACCTGCCGAAGGGCTCGCGATCGCCTGACCGCATGAAGATCGCGACCTTCAACATCAACAACATCAATCGGCGCCTGCCGAACCTGCTGCGCTGGCTGCGCGCGGCGAAGCCCGACGTCGTCAGCCTGCAAGAGCTCAAGGCGAGCGAGGCCGAGTTTCCACAGACTGCGCTCGAGACAGCCGGCTATGGCGCGGTGTGGCAGGGACAAAAGACGTGGAACGGCGTCGCCATCCTCGCGCGCAACACCGAGCCGGTGCTGATCCGCACTGCCCTGCCCGGTGACCGCGACGATCATGAGGCCCGCTACATCGAGGCCGCAGTGCGTGGCATCGTCGTCACCAGTCTCTATTTGCCGAATGGCAATCCGCAGCCCGGGCCGAAATTCGACTACAAGCTCGCCTGGTTCAAGCGGCTGCGCGCGCACGCCGCCAAGCTGCTCAAGCAGGACGTTCCGGTCGTGCTCGCCGGCGACTACAATGTCGCGCCTGATACGTTCGACATCTATCCGACCCGCTCCTGGGACAAGGATGCGCTGATCCAGCCGCAAAGCCGCGCCGCGTTCAAGGCGCTGGTCGATCAGGGCTGGTGTGATGCGATCCGCACGCTGCATCCCGACGCGCCGATGTTCACCTTCTGGGACTACAAGCGCAACCGCTGGCCGCGCGATGCCGGCTTGCGGCTCGATCATCTGCTGCTCAGCCCCGCGCTGGCGGCACGGCTCACCACAGCCGGCGTCGACCGCGACATCCGCGGCGAAGACGGAGCCAGCGACCATGCGCCGGCGTGGGTGGTGTTGAAGTGACGGTGCTTGCCGGCTCTGGGCCCCGATGGCACTGTCGTCCCTGAGCATGCGAAAGCAGGGACCCATACTCCGCAGCAGATGTTGTTGGAAAGCCCCATCGTCCCGGCATCGTTCAACAATCAGCACTTGTGGTTATGGGTCCCTGCTTTGGCAGGGACGGCACTGAATATGTGGTTCGGCCGGTGAGTCACACTTCCGCATTCTCGCGACATGATTTGCCAAAGACTGACGCAGGGGCTTGCGCCATCGGGCAAATCGGTGGCAGGGGGTATCACCTCGCCGGAGCACGTGCGTGGGCTACCTCTTCGTCCTCATCGTCGGCCTGGTCGCAGGCACCATTTCCGGCATTGTCGGCACCGGCTCGTCGATCATGCTGATGCCGGTGCTGGTCTATCAGTTCGGGCCGAAGCAGGCCGTGCCGATCATGGCGGTCGCCTCCGTGATGGCCAATCTCTCGCGCATCCTTGCCTGGTGGCGCGAGGTCAACTGGCGCGCCTGCGTGGCCTACTCCATCACCGGCATTCCGGCGGCAGCGCTCGGCGCGCGGACGCTGCTCGTCTTGCCCTCGCGCGTCGTCGACGTCGCGATCGGGGCGTTCCTGATCGCGATGGTGCCGGTGCGCCACTGGCTGGCGCGACACAGGCTGCGGGCCAGGCTCTGGCACCTCGCGGTCGGCGGCGCCGTGATCGGCTATCTCACCGGCATCGTGGTCTCGACCGGGCCGCTCAGCGTGCCGCTGTTCCTGTTCTATGGCCTGTCCCGTGGCGCGTTCCTCGCCACCGAGGCGGCAAGCTCGCTCGGGGTCTATGTCAGCAAATCGGTGACGTTCGAGCGCTTCGGCGCACTCACCGCCGCGGTGGCGCTGAAGGGCCTGATCGCCGGCGCGTCGCTGATGGCCGGCGCCTTCATCGCCAAGCGCTTCGTGCTGCAGATGAAGCCCGAGGCATTTCGCCTGCTGATGGACGGCATCATGCTGGCAGCGGGCGCGACACTGCTGTGGTCGGCCGTCTCGCACTGAGTCCGCTACCCTGGGCGACATGCTACGGCGGGCGGCCGGAGCGCGGATCTTCTGCCGCTGATCCCCGTTCATTGATGGATCGTGCTCGCCGGCCGAACCGTGTTATGCACGCTGCTCGACAGTGCGACTCACCTACCGATGGCCAAGAACACTCTCTCCTTCGTCTGCCAGAACTGCGGCGCGGCGTATAATCGCTGGCAGGGCAAGTGCGACGCCTGCGGCGAGTGGAACACGCTGGCCGAGGAAGACACCTCGGGCTCCGTGCCGGTCTCGATCCGCAGTAAGCGCAAGGGCCGGACATTCGCGCTGGAGTCGCTGTCCGGCAAGACCCAGGACGCCCCGCGCCTCTCCTCCGGGATGGCTGAGCTCGATCGCGTCACCGGCGGCGGCTTCGTGCGCGGCTCGGTGCTCCTGGTCGGCGGCGATCCCGGGATCGGCAAGTCGACGCTGCTGACGCAGGCGACCAGCATGATGGCGCGCGCCGGGCATCGGGTGGTCTACATCTCCGGCGAAGAGGCGGTGGCGCAGGTGCGGCTGCGGGCCGACCGGCTCGGCCTCGCCGACGCGCCGGTGCAATTGGCGGCGGAAACCTCGGTCGAGGACATCGTCTCGACGCTGTCGGAAGGCACCGTCCCGCGCCTGATCGTGATCGACTCGATCCAGACCATGTGGACCGACACCGTCGAGTCCGCGCCCGGCACGGTTACCCAGGTCCGCGCCTCGGCGCAGGCGCTGATCCGGTTCGCCAAGAAGACCGGGGCCGCGATCATCCTGGTCGGCCACGTCACCAAGGACGGCCAGATCGCGGGTCCCCGCGTGGTCGAGCACATGGTCGACGCCGTGCTCTCCTTCGAGGGTGAAGGCTCGCAGCAGTTCCGCATCCTGCGCTCGGTGAAGAACCGCTTCGGCGCGACCGACGAGATCGGCGTGTTCGAGATGACCGGGCTCGGCCTGCGCGAGGTCACCAACCCATCCGAATTGTTCCTTTCTGAACGCGATCTCGGCAGCCCCGGCACGGCGGTGTTCGCCGGCATCGAGGGCACGCGGCCGGTGCTGGTCGAGTTGCAGGCGCTGGTGGCGCCGACCTCGCTCGGCACGCCGCGCCGGGCCGTGGTCGGCTGGGACCCGAGCCGGCTGTCGATGGTGCTGGCGGTGCTGGAAGCCCATTGTGGGGTGAAACTCTCCGGCCACGACGTCTATCTCAACGTCGCCGGCGGGTTGCGCATCCAGGAACCGGCGGCGGACCTCGCCGCGGCGGCCGCATTGGTGTCCTCGCTGGTGAACGCGCCGCTACCGACCGATGCGGTCTATTTTGGCGAGATTTCGCTCTCCGGCGCGGTCCGCCCGGTGGCGCAGACGCCGGCCCGGCTGAAGGAGGCCCTCAAGCTCGGCTTCGGCCGCGCGATCCTGCCGGAATCGGCCCGGGGCGAGACGAGCGGCGACGCTGGACTGTCGCTCAACAGCGTCGGCAATCTGACAACGCTGGTCGCCGAAATCGCCGCACGCGGTACGCCAAGAGGCGACCGGGGAACACCGAGGGGCAATCGGGCTGCGCCACGGGGCGACCAGGATGGCCCCGCGGGCTCTGATCCGGCTGAGAAAAATGCCACACCGGCCCGATTCCGTCGGGAGACCAGCTAAACCGGGCGTGACGTCTTAGCCCCCCGCCGCTATACATCCGCCGCGCGGGACAGGTGGCTCTCCGGCCTTGCCGGACGCACCCGATGCGCCTCAGTTAGGACGGCACCGACACGCCGATTCGCGAGAGCCATTAACAGCGTACCCAACGTACCAGCGGACCTGACCAGCCGATGCCCATAACGATACTTGATCTCGTCCTGCTCGGGGTGATGCTGATCTCGGGCCTGCTTGCCATGGTGCGCGGCTTCATGCGCGAGATCCTGTCGATCGCCGCCTGGGGCGCCGCGGCGCTGGTGACGCTGTATGCGTTCTCGAAGCTGCTGCCGACCGCCAAGACCTACTTCAACAACGATACGGTCGCGGCCATCGTCGTGGTGGCCGGCACCTTCATCGGCACGCTGATCGTGGTCTCCGTGATCACGGTGCGGATCTCCGACATGATCCTGGATTCGCGGATCGGCGCGCTGGACCGGACGCTGGGCTTCCTGTTCGGCCTCGCCCGCGGCCTCCTGATCGTGGTCGTGGCGTTCATGTTCTTCACCTGGCTGGTCCCGGACAAGCAGCGGCCGGACTGGGTGAGCGGGGCGAAGTCCCGGGTGGTGCTGCAGGGAACCGGGGATTGGCTGATGTCGCTCTTGCCTGACGACCCCGAGAACACCATCTTAAAGAAGTTCAAAAAGAATAAGCCGGACGACGATTCTGCTGCTGATCCCGATCAGGCGACCACGCCTGCGTCGGGCGACGGCTATAGCAAACCTGCCCGCGACAGCCTTAAAAAGCTGATCGAGAAACCCGCAGGCCATTGACGCAGGCAACTGACTTTGACGGGCCCCAACGAGAGGCGATGAGCGAGATGCAGACCCCTTCCGATCACGCCGACCAACTGGATCTCGACCTCGGCCCGATCGAATTGCAGGATGATCTCCGACACCCTGATCTGGATGGCGACACGCTCCGCGAAGAATGCGGCGTGTTCGGCATCTTCGGCAACCCGGATGCCGCGGCCATCACCGCACTCGGCCTGCACGCCCTGCAGCATCGCGGCCAGGAAGCCGCCGGTATCGTCTCCTTCGACGGCAGCCGTTTCCATTCCGAGCGCCGCCTCGGCCTCGTCGGCGATACCTTCTCCCGCCGCGAGGTGATCGAGCGCCTGCCCGGCAACGCCGCGGTCGGCCATGTCCGCTATTCGACGACCGGCGCCACCATCCTGCGCAACGTGCAGCCGCTGTTCGCCGAGCTCAATGCCGGCGGTTTCGCGGTCGGCCACAACGGCAACCTCACCAATGCTCTCACCTTGCGCCGCGAGCTCGTGAAGGGCGGCGCGATGATGCAGTCGACCACCGACACCGAGGTGATCCTGCATCTGGTGGCGCAGTCCAAGCGCGCCCGCTTCATCGATCGCTTCATCGAGGCGCTGCGCGCGATCGAGGGCGCCTACGCGCTGGTCGCGCTGACCAACAAGAAGCTGATCGGCGCGCGCGACCCGCTCGGCATCCGGCCGCTGGTGCTCGGCGATCTCGACGGCCGCCCGATCCTGACCTCGGAGACCTGCGCGCTCGACATGATCGGCGCCAAATATGTCCGCGACATCGAGCCCGGCGAGATCATCGTGTTCGACGATCATGGCGCGCACAGCCACAAGCCATTCCCGCCGAAGCCGGCGCGGCCCTGCATCTTCGAATACATCTATTTCGCCCGGCCGGATTCCATCGTCGGCGGCCGCTCGGTCTACGACGTGCGCAAGGCGTTCGGCGCGCAGCTCGCGCGCGAGAGCCATCCCGACGTCGATGTGGTGGTGCCGGTGCCGGATTCCGGCGTGCCCGCCGCGGTCGGCTACAGCCAGTATTCCGGCGTGCCGTTCGAGCTCGGCATCATCCGCAACCACTATGTCGGCCGCACCTTCATCCAGCCGACCCAGAGCGTGCGCGAGCTCGGCGTGCGCATGAAGCACTCGGCCAACCGCGCCGCGATCGAGGGCAAGCGCATCATCCTGATCGACGACTCGCTGGTGCGCGGCACCACCTCGAAGAAGATCGTGCGCATGATGCGTGACGCCGGCGCTCGCGAGGTGCATTTCCGCCTCGCCTCGCCGCCGATCCTCTATCCTGACTATTACGGCATCGACCTGCCCGACCGCGGCGGCCTGCTCGCCGCCACCCATTCGGTCGAGGAGATGCGCGAGATCATCGGCGCCGACTCGCTGGCGTTCCTGTCGATCGACGGCATGTACCGCGCGATGGGCTATCAGGGCCGCGATCCCGCCAATCCGAAATTCGCCGACCACTGCTTCACCGGCGCCTATCCGACCCACCTCACCGACCAGAGCGACGTCGAGCCCGCGCCGCGCCAGCTCTCGCTGCTCGCGGAGGCAAGCTGAGCCTGCTCACGGTGTCGTCCCGGCGCAGGCCGGGATCCATAACCACCGGCCTATCTGGCGGGGCGGTATCAGACACCAACAGTTTCTTCCATTGCCGCCGTCACGGCGTATGGGTCCCGGCTTTCGCCGGGACGACGATTTGTGAGAGTCTCTTCCATGACAAAACCCCTCGCCTCCCGCATCGCCCTCGTGACCGGCGCCTCGCGCGGCATCGGCTATGCCACCGCGATTGCGCTCGCCAAGGCCGGCGCGCATGTCGTGGCGGTGGCGCGGACGCAAGGCGGGCTCGAGGAGCTCGACGACGAGATCCGCAAGGACGGCGGCAGCGCCACGCTGGTGCCGCTCACTCTCACCGACTACGAGGGCATCGCGCGGCTCGGGCTGGCGCTGCACGAGCGCCATGGCAAGCTTGACATCCTCGTCGGCAACGCCGGCGTCGCCGGGCCCTCCTCGCCGCTCGGCCATATTGAGCTGAAGCCGTGGAACGACGTTATGGCGGTGAACGTCACGGCGAACTTCCAGTTGATCCGCTGCATGGACCCGCTGCTCAAGCAGTCCGATGCCGGCCGCGCGGTGTTCGTCACCTCCGGCGCGGCCTACAAGGCCAACGCCTACCTCGGCCCCTACGCGGCATCAAAAGCCGCCCTCGAGGCGCTGGTGCGCTCCTGGGCCAACGAAACCGCCAACACGAATTTGCGCGTCAACCTGTTCAGCCCCGGGCCGATCCGCACGCGGATGCGGGCTGCGGTGTTTCCCGGCGAAGACCCGATGACGCTCGATACGCCCGAGATGGCCGCCGAATTCATCGTGCCGATGTGCGCGCCCGACTGGACCGAGACCGGCAAGCTCTACGACTACAAGGCCCGCACGCTGCGGAGTTTCCAGCCGCCGGCGTAGTTATCCGCCCGCGCCACACCCTCGGTCGTCATCCCGGCGAATGCGGGGATCGCGTATTCCAGAGGCGATTGCGATTGAATCGAGCAGCCGCAGCGTACTGGATCGCCCGGTCATGGCCGGGCGATGACACCTTTTTTTGACGCGTCTGCTTGCCTTTCCTAATGCAATTGACTCAGGTTCCTCCCCACGATTGACTGCCGTCCCAGCGGGACACCCGCCAAGAAAAATCTCGGGAGGCACCGATGACGCCGACGCTCAATCGCGCGCGCTTCAAACTGTCCGGCTTGATTTTCTCCGCCGGTATCGCAACCCTCGCTCTTCTCATCCCACACGCAGCCGCCAACGCCGCCGACGTTCCGACCTTCGCGGTCGACATCTCCTGGCCCAAGCAGCTTCCGAACAACTGGATCCTCGGCCAGATCGGCGGCATCACCGTCGACTGGCAGGGACATATCTGGGTGATCCATCGCCCGCGCTCGCTCACCGAAAACGAAAAGGCCGCGAGCCTGGCGCCGCCGCGCGCCAAATGCTGCGTGCCCGCCCCGCCGGTGCTCGAGTTCGACGCCGACGGCAATCTGCTGCGCGCCTGGGGCGGCCCCGGCGCCGGCTATCAATGGGTCGGCCGCGAGCACGGCATCGTGGTCGACGAACGCGGCTTCGTCTGGATCGGCGGCAATGCCGACGACGACAGCGCGATCCTGAAGTTCTCGCTCGACGGCAAGTATCTCGGCCAGATCGGCAAGATCGCGCCGCGCACCAACAGCAACGACACCACGCAGCTCGGCAAGCCCGCCGGCATCGCAATCGACAAGGCGGCCGATGAGCTCTACGTCGCCGACGGCTACGGCAACCGCCGCGTCATCGTGTTCGATGCGACGACGCTCGCCTACAAGCGGCACTGGGGCGGTTACGGCAACCGCCCGAACGACGACCCGCAGCCGCCCTACGATCCCGGCGCATCGCCGCAGCATCAGTTCGGCAATCCCGTGCACTGCATCAAGCTCTCCAATGACGGGCTGGTCTATGTCTGCGATCGCAGCCAGGACCGCGTCCAGGTCTTCAAGACAGACGGCACCTTCGTGAAGGAATACTTCTACGAGAAGAAGACGCGGGGCGACGGCGCGGTGTTCGATCTCGCGCTGTGGCCCGATCCGAATCAGACCTATCTCCTGAACGCAGACGGTGCCAACAACGAGATCCGCGTGGTCAAGCGCGAAGACGGCAGCGTGGTCGGCACGTTCGGTCACAGCGGCCGCAATGCCGGCCAGTTCGCACTGCTGCACGTGATGGCCGTCGACCAGAACGGCGACGTCTACACCGCCGAGGTCGACGGCAAGCGCATCCAGAAATTCAAGCTGACGTCCGGCGCACTGAAATGAACGATGAAAGCCGGATGACGCCGCGAGTGGCATCCTGCGGCTTTATACGGATTGCCCACGGCCTCCCGACAAGGTAAGTGGGAACCGCGACGACCGGCACGAAGGCTCCATCTCAAGAGGGCCGCCCGGATCATTCACAGTGGAGGGAATTGCTTATGACGACGACGCTTGCGCGGCGCTGTGCCGTGCTACTCGCCTGCGCCGCACTCACCGTCACGACTTCTGCCTTGGCCCAAGACAAATTGGACAAGAACGTCAAGATCGGCGTGCTCAACGATATGTCGAGCCTCTATGCCGACATCGGCGGGGCGAACTCGGTGGCCGCGGCCAACATGGCGATCGAGGACTCCGGCCTCCGCGGCAAGGGCTGGAAGATCGAGCTGGTGAGCGGCGATCACCAGAACAAGCCCGACGTCGGCGTCAACATTGCGCGGCAATGGATCGACAACGACAAGGTCGACATCATCACCGATACGCCCAACTCCGGCGTCGCGCTCGCCGTGAGCAATCTGGTCAAGGAAAAGAACTCGATCATGCTCAACTCCGGCGCTGCGACCGCCGACCTCACCGGCAAGGCCTGCAACGCCAATACGATCTCCTACACCTTCGACACCTACATGCTCGCCAACGGCACCGGCAAGGCGCTGACCAAGGCCGGCGGCGATAGCTGGTTCTTCCTCACCGCCGACTACGCCTTCGGCCACGCGTTGGAGCGCGACACCTCCGCGGTCGTGACCGCCAACGGCGGCAAGGTGCTCGGCGACGTCAAGCATCCGCTCAACACCGCGGACTTCTCTTCCTTCCTGCTGCAGGCGCAGGCCTCCAAGGCCAAGATCATCGGGCTCGCCAATGCCGGCGGTGACACCACCAACGCGATCAAGCAGGCTTCCGAATTCGGCATCACCGCCGGCGGCCAGAAGCTCGCGGCGCTGCTGCTGTTCATCAACGACGTGCACGCGCTCGGGCTGAAGATCGCGCAGGGCCTGACCTTCACCGAGTCGTTCTACTGGGACATGAACGACCAGACCCGCGCTTGGTCGAAGCGCTTCCAGAAGGTCTCGCCCAAGGGCACGATGCCCTCGATGACGGTCGCCGGCGTCTATGCCGGCATCCTGCATTACCTGAAGGCGCTGGACGCGATGGGCGGCAATCCGCATGACGGCGCCAAGGTCGTCGCCAAGATGAAGGAGATCCCGACCGATGATCCCTTGTTCGGCAAGGGTCCGCTCCGGATCGACGGCCGGCGCATCATTCCGGCCTACCTGTTCGAGGTGAAGAAGCCCGAGGAGTCCAAATATCCCTGGGACTACTACAAGCTGGTCGCCACGATCTCCCCGGAAGACGCGGCCAAGCCACTCTCGGCCAGCGAGTGCCCGCTGGTGAAGAAGTGACGGCGTCCGCAGCGTAACGACATTGCCTACAGCGTGATGAATTTAGATCGAGTCGGTTTTAGCGACGCATTCGGTTCACCTCTCCCCAACGGGGAGAGGTCGATTTGCGCAGCAAATCGGGTGAGCGGGGCTGCGGCGCTAACGAGAGACCGTAATCCCTCACCCGGCGCTGCGCCGTAGCCGAAGCAGCGCTTCGGCGTTCTCTTAAAGACGGCCGCCGAAGGCGGCCTATGCCTCTCCCAAGGGAGAGGTGAAGCACCGCCGCAACTCCAGCTCAACCTAAATTTATCGCGCTGTAGTTCGGCAACCGGGACGGGTTGGCCTGCGGCTCACCCGCCCCGCACCGTTTTCTTCGCGCCTCGCATTCACATCATCCCGTCGCGGCCGTCGCTGCCCGGTCAGCAAAAATAACGCACGCGTCCCTGTCGGGCGTGCGCCCTCGTCTTCGTCCTCGGAGCATTCATCAGCCAGCCCCGGAGCACGAGACCGATGACCCAACCGGACAAGAGTGCAGAAATCGAAATCAGGACACTGATCGATGCCTGGACGGACGCCGTCCGCAGGCACGACTATGCGGGCGTACTCGCCCATCACGATCAAGACATCGTGATGTTCGACGTTCCGCCGCCGCTCCAATCGCGCGGCTTGGACGAATATCGGAAGACGTGGGATCTGTTCTTCCGTTATCACAAGCCTTCGCACGCGTTCGATGTCGAGGAAATCGCGATCACGGCCGGCAATGACGTCGCCTTCGCCGTCGCGGTGATGCGATGTGGTCCTCCCGACGCCACGTTCCAGTTCAGGCTGACGATCGGATTGCGCAAGGTCGACGGCGCCTGGCGCATCACGCATGAGCACCATTCGGTGCCGGCAACCGATTAGCGCGTTGCGGCGACGCGCATGCCGAATTGTAGATTGTAGGGTGGGCAAAGGCGCGCTTGCGCCGTGCCCACCGTCAGCAGCGTGCTCGTCATGGTGGGCACGCTTCGCTTTGCCCACCCTACGGATTCTTGCGATGAAGCCGCTACTCCGATCATGACGGCCGTTTGCGCTTGTGGGCGAACGGATTGGCCTTCTCGCGCAGCGTGATCCGGACCGGCGTGCCTGGCAGATCGAACGCCTCGCGCAGTCCGTTGGTGAGATAGCGCAGATAGGATTTCGGGATCGCATCGGCGCGCGAGCAGAACAGCACGAAGCTCGGCGGCCGCGCCTTGGTCTGGGTAATGTAGTTCAGCTTCAGCCGACGGCCCGAGACCGCGGGCGGCGGATTGGCCTGGATTGCCTGCTCGAACCAGCGGTTGAGCGCCGAGGTCGGCACGCGCCGGTTCCAGACGGCATAGGCGTCCCGGATCGCCGTCATCAGGCGATCGATGCCCTCGCCCATCAGGCCGGACACCGCCACGATCGGCGCGCCCTTGACCTGCGGCAGCCAGTGATCGGCGTCAGTGCGCAGCGCCGATATCTGGTTCGGCTTGCGCTCGACCAGGTCCCATTTGTTGACCGCGAGCACGATCGCGCGCCCCTCGCGCTCGATCAGGTCGGCGATGCGCAGGTCCTGCTCCTCGAACCTGTTCTGCGCGTCCATCATCATCACGACCACCTCGGCGAAGCGCACCGCGCGCAAGGCATCGGCGACCGAGAGCTTCTCCAGCTTCTCCTCGATCCGCGAGCGGCGCCGCAGGCCGGCAGTATCGAAGATGCGGAATTCGCGGCCCTGCCAGGTGATCTCGACCGAGATGGAATCCCGCGTGGTGCCGGCCTCGGGGCTGGTCAGCAGACGTTCCTCGCCGAGCAGATGGTTGATCAGCGTCGACTTGCCGGCATTGGGCCGGCCGACGATCGCAACCCGGATCGGGCGCTGCGCGGCCTCCTCCTCCGAGACGTCCTCCTCGTCCTCCACCTCGTCGTCATCCGCGGTGGCGCCCTCCGGCATCAACGCGCTCAAGGCGTCGTAGAGTTCGCCCATGCCCTCGCCATGCTCGGCCGAGATCTGCACGGGATCGCCGAGGCCCAGCGCATAGGATTCCATCGCCCCGATCTCGCCGTGCTTGCCCTCGGCCTTGTTGGCGACCAGCACCACCGGCTTGTTGGCGCGGCGGGCAAAATCGGCAAAGGCGCGATCGGTCGGCGTCAGGCCGACGCGGGCATCGATCACGAACATCAGGGCGTCGGCGAGCGCGATCGCGGTTTCGGTCTGCTCCTGCATCCGGGCGGTCAGCGAGCCCTTGGCGCCCTCGTCGAGACCAGCGGTATCGATGATGGTGAAGTCGAGATCGCCGAGCCGCGCCTGGCCCTCGCGGCGGTCGCGTGTCACACCCGGCTCATCATCGACCAGCGCGAGCTTCTGCCCGACCAGGCGGTTGAACAACGTCGATTTGCCGACGTTGGGCCGGCCGATAATGGCGATGGTGAAAGACATGGATCATCCGGGCGCGGTCCGAGACGCGCGTATCAGGGTGCTGCGGCAAGAACTACAGCAGGAATGGCGGTTGGTCGAAGCAAATGGTAGGGCACCTTCTCCCTCTCCCCGTTACGGCGAGAGGTGGAGTTCTGCTCTGCCGCTAGCGGCTAAACGAACCGCTCGGTAGCGGTGCGGGGAACGGCGCGGCGGATTGTTGCGTGGTCTGGGCCGGGGCCGCCGGCTGTGCGGCGGGCTGCTGCGCCTGCTGGTCGTCGGGCGGCGGCGCGGTGGTCCGGCGGCGGGCGATCTTTTTCTTCTTCGGCTCCGGCGGCAATTGAGCGGGAGCGCCCTCCTCGGACGCCGCAGCGTCGGGCGCAGCGGCCTGGTCCGCGGCGGGAGCGGGCTTACCCCGGGAGTGCTTCTTGGCCGGCTTCGCCGGCTCCGCCGCCGGAGGTGTCGCTGCGGCGGCAGCCTCGGCGGCCTGCTGCTCCCGCTGCTGCTGCTCGACCTCGTTCTTGTACAAGTCCTTCGGCACGCCCTGCTCAAGACCAGGCACGCCCTCGGGGAATACCGGCTTGCGGTCGCCCGGCAGCTTCTTCTTGGTGTCGAGGAAATCGAGCAGGTCGGACGGATCGAAATTGGCCATGCCGCCGCCACCGCAGCCCGCCAGCACACTGCAAAGCGAGACGAGAACTGCGGCTGCGATCAAGCGTTGCGAGCGGCGCATAGTCGATCTCTCATTCAACTCAGGTTTATCTGGGCATGACCTGATCGGAAAACCGGTTCCCACTTTTCCGGATCATGCCTCTCAGCTCTTGGCGGCCGGCGGCAGCAGGGCCTGCAGCGCCTCGGCGCGCGAGCGCAGGCTCGGCGGCGAGTCGCCATCATTGGCAATCTGGTCGAGCCACTTGCGCGCGGCGGTGGCGTCGTTGGCCCGCCAGGCTGACAGCGCCAGCAGTTCGCGCGCGGTGTGACGGAAGGTCGAATCCTGAGCGGTCACCGGTTCGAGCCGCTGCAGCATGTTCGGATAGGTCGTGGTTTCCATCAGAAGCTGGGCTGCGCGAATCCGCGCCAGATCCTGCTCGGGCCGGCCGATGCTGCGGTCGGCCGCGATCTCGTCATAGAGCTTCGCGGCGGCCTGCTGATCGCGGGTCGCGACTTCGGCCGCCATGCGCAGCCGCGCCAGCGTCCGATAGCCATACGGCGCCTTGGCGGCGAGGTCGGCAAAAGCGGCCTCAGCCTCGGAGTGCTTGTTCTGCTCGGACAGTTCAACGGCGCGGTCGAATGCCGCACTCGCCTCGGCGGCCTTCTTGGCCTCGAGATACTGATAGCCGCGCCAGCCCCCGACGCCGGCGATGATCAACACCACCAGCGCGACAATCAGGAGCGAGTACTTGTCCCACAGCTTCTTGAGCTGTTCGCGGCGGACTTCCTCGTTTACTTCATCAAATAATTCAGACACTTAAGGCTATCCCATCCCCTCGGGACCGCAACCGCGGGCTGGGCCCGGCCCATACCCGATCCCCACATCGCCGCGGCGTTACCCTAATGGTGTGGCGGTGGCAAGGCAAAGTGAGGCGGATCAAAGCGTTAACCGTGGAGGTTTACCTCCCCGATCAGGTCGCGGCCGCCGCCAACGTCTCCCTCAACTGCCGCTTGATCACCTTGCCGTTGGCATTGCGCGGCAACGGTGTTGCGGTCAGCGCCATCGTCTCCGGCACCTTGTAGTCCGACAGCCGCTCGGCGCACCAGGCGCGCAGCGCCTCCGCATTGACCTCGGCGCGCGTCACGATCACCGCGTGCACACGCTCGCCGAGCACCGGGCACGGCTTCGCAATGATCGCGCTCTCGACCACGGCGGGATGTCCGGCCAGCACCGATTCAACCTCGGCGGAGTAGATCTTCAGGCCGCCGCGATTGATCATGTCCTTCTGGCGATCGAACACGCGGACGAAATTGTCGGCATCGACTGAGCCGAGATCGCCGGAATGCCAAAAGCCGGCCGTGAAACTCTCCGCCGTTGCCTTCGGATTATTCCAGTAACCTTTGATGACGGAGGCGCTGCGGATCCAGAGCTCGCCGATCTCGCCGCGCGGCACTTCACGGCCGTCGGGCCCCATCACGACGATCTCCGCGCCCGGGCATGGCAGGCCGACGCTGTCGATATGCGCTGCGGTCAGCTCGCCCGGCATCAGCGTCGACGGTGACGTGGTCTCAGTCGCGCCGTAGCAGTTCGCGAGCTTGAGCCCTGGAATCTTGGCGTCGAGCTTCTCGATGGTGGCAACCGGCATCGGCGCGCCGCCGAAGCCGCCGATCCGCCAGCTCGACAGGTCATAGCTGTCGAAGTCCGGCTGCAGCAGGCAGAGATTGTACATCGCCGGCACCATGACCGTGTAGGTCACGCGTTCGCGCGCGGCGAGCTTGAGATAGTCAGCGGCCTTGAACTCCGGCATGACGATCAACGTGCCGGCGCAGCGCACCATCGTCGTGATGTTGGCGACGGCGCCCGTGACATGGGCGAGCGGCACCGCGGCGATCGAGCGATCCACCTTGGTCAGCTTGAGGCACGAGACGAACACCATCGAGGAATGGATGATGTTGCAATGGGCGAGCATCGCGCCCTTCGGCCGACCGGTGGTGCCGGAGGTGTAGAGGATCATCGCGGTGTCCTCTTCCCTCACCTCCGCGGGCGCGGATGCCGGTGCATGGTCGAGCAGGCGCGCAAATTGCGACACGCTGTCGTCGCTCACGGCGATGCGGTGCCGCAGACCAGGAATTTCGGCCGCATCAGGCACGCGGTCGGCAAGTCCGGCTTCATGGACCAGCAGCTTCGCGCCGCAGTCGTTCAGCACATAGGCGATCTCGGGCTTCTGCTGACGCGTCGAGAGCAGCACCGTCACCAGCCCGGCATGGGCGGCGGCGAACATCGTCAGCACGAACTCGACGCGATTGCCGAGCAGGATCGCAACGCGATCGCCGGGCACAAGGCCGAGCTTGTCGAAGCCGGCCGCGACCTTGGCCGCGCGCTGCGCCACCTCGCGCCAGCTCAAGCGCACATCACCGCAGATCAGCGCCTCACCATCGCCATTCTGCGCCACGGCTTGCGCGATCATCGTCCAGAGGCTGCCCGGCCGCTCCACGAAGGCCGGCACGACGCGGTCACCGAAGCGCGGCTCGAGCCGCATGGGCGGAAGTGCGTGTTGCGACCAGTCCATGTCGGCTCCGTCAGGTCTTTTTCATGTCGTAGACGTGCTCGGGCCCCGGGAAGGCGCGGCTCTTCACGTCCCGCGCATAGCCCGCGATCGCCTCCTCGATCGCCGGTCCCAGATTGCCGTAGCGGCGCACGAATTTCGGTGCGCGCGGCGACAGGCCGAGCATGTCTTCCAGCACCAGCACCTGGCCGTCGCAGGCCGCGCTGGCACCGATGCCGATGGTCGGCACCGCGATCGACTGCGTGATCTTGCGCGCCAGGGGCTCGGCCACCGCCTCAACCACGATCGAGAAGGCGCCGGCATCCGCGATCGCCCTGGCGTCGTTCTCGATCGGCGCCCAGTTCGCCTCCTCGCGGCCCTGCGCGCGGAACGAGCCCAGCGTGTTGATCGACTGCGGCGTCAGGCCGATGTGGCCCATGACGGGAATGCCGCGCTCCGACAGGAACGCCACCGTCTCCGCCATCCGCGCGCCGCCCTCGAGCTTGACGGCGCCGCACAGCGTTTCCTTCATGATCCGCACCGCCGACTGGAACGCCTGTTCCTTCGAGCCCTCGTAGGAGCCGAACGGCATGTCGACGACGACGAGCGCCTGCTGCGAGCCGCGCATCACCGCGCGGCCCTGCAGGATCATCATGTCGAGCGTGACGGGAACGGTGGTCTCGAAGCCGTGCATGACATTGCCGAGGGAATCCCCGACCAGGATGGCATCGCAGTGCTTGTCGACCAGCGCCGCCGTGTGCGCGTGGTACGAGGTCAGCATCACGATCGGCTCGCCGTTCTTGCGGGCGCGGAGGTCGGGCGCGGTCTTGCGCTTGATGGCGGATTGAACAGACATCGTCAGGCTCCCATCACAGGCACGCCGATCACGACCGGATGGAACGCAAACGCCAGCGCCACATAAGCGATGACACCGACCGCGATCGCGATCAGGTCGTTGGTTGTCCCGCCGACCGGGATCGGCGGCGCGCCGGCATCCGTGCGGTGCTTCAGCGAGATGCGGTCATAGACCGCCCAGCCGAGAAACGAGCCGAACAGGATGATCGAGCCGAGATCGCCATTGGCGAGCAGATGTGCGAAGGCCCACAGCTTGACGCCTGCAAGCATCGGATGCTTCAGCGTGGTGTAGATGCGGCCGCGGATATACGAAGCCACCACCAGGATGACGGCCGGCAGCATCAACGCCACCGTGATGTGCTTGAATGCGGTCGGCGGGGTCCAGACCGGGATCATTCCTGCGGCTCGGTAATGGCCGAATCCCCAGATGATCAGCACGAGGCCGGCGATGGAGACCAGCGAATAGATGATCTTGTAGGCACCCTCGCCCATCGCCTTCACGATGCTCGCGCGCAGTTCGCGCCGCGTCGTGAGCAAGTGGACGCCGGGAAACAGCACGAGACCAAGGATCATGACGAGCAGTCCCACGACGTTCCTCCCCTGATTGATGCCTTCGCGTATCACCTTCGCCGGGCGGTGCGCAATGTCGCAGCTTCACGGATTCCCGGCCGGCTTGGCCAGCTCGCGATTGTCGACGTAGCGGATCATGATCGGGCGGCCCGCCAGGGCCCCGCCAAGCCCGCCGGTGAACTTCAGCGGCAGGCAGGCATCGAGCGAGGCGTTGATCGCGTTCAGATAGGTGGAGCGGGTGTCGGCCGGAACGCCTGACGTGGCGAATGTCATCCGCGGCGCGCCGATCATTTCGCCGGACCGCTTGAAGCTGAACCGCACCGACATCTGCATGCCCTCGCGCGCGCTATCGGCCGGCGGCGGCGACCAGCAGGCGCGCAGTGCGGCAAAGAGGTCGCCGATGGTATTGAGGTCATGATCGGGCTTGCGATACCTGTCGGCCTGGTCCTGCGGCGGCACAGTCAGGACCGTGAGCTGCAGATTTTCACCATACGGATAATCCATCTCGGGCAGGCAGGGCCCGCGATTGAACACGCTGCAATAGGACGGCGTGCAGGGCCTGTTATCGAGCACGCTGCAGGGCTCATGCGCGAACGGAATCGGATTGCTCTGATGCCGCGGCCGCGCACCGGCGGTGCCGGCAAAGCCGATGGCCAGCAGTGCGGCAACGAAGATGGCAACGCGCCGGAGCATGCGAGCAAACCCTGAATGCGCTCCGGACAAAATGGTACCGCAACCGGATCGCATCAACCCGGAACGCGTTCAATTCCGCGCGTGTGGGCTAGCTGCCGCAGCAACCTCCACCGTCATCGCCCGGCTCGACCGGGCGATCCAGTATTCCAGAGGCGGTTGTGGATTACGGAGACGCCGCGGCGTACTGGGTCCCCCGCCTTCGCGGGGGACGACACCGAACGGCTGGCGTTACGCCTTCTTCACGTCCTTGACGTTGGAGAAGGTGATGCCCTCGGCGCGCTCGCGGGTGTAGCCGAGATAGAACTCGTTCTTGGCCATGAACACCGGATCGCCGTCGACGTCGTCGGCGATGCCGGAATTGTTAGCGGCGATGAAGGCCTCGAGCTTCTTGCGATCATGGGAAGAGATCCAGCGCGCCAGCGAGAACTCGCTGACCTCGAACTCCACCGGCAGCGAGTATTCGGCGTCGAGCCGTGCCTTGAGCACGTCGAGCTGCAGCGGGCCGACCACGCCGACCAGCGCCGGCGCGCCGTCGCGCGGGCGGAACACCTGGACGACGCCCTCCTCCGACATCTGCTGCAGGGCTTCCTTCAGCTTCTTCGCCTTCATCGCATCGGTCAGGCGGACACGGCGCACGATTTCCGGCGCGAAGCTCGGCACGCCGACGAAGGTCAGCTCCTCACCCTCGGTCAGGGTGTCGCCGATCCGCAGCGTGCCGTGATTGGGAATGCCGACGACGTCGCCGGCGAACGCCTCATCCGCCACCGAACGGTCCTGAGCGAAGAAGAATTGCGGGCTCGACAGGCTCATGTTCTTGCCGGTGCGCACCAGCTTCGCCTTCATGCCGCGGCTGAGCTTGCCCGAGCACAAACGCGCAAACGCGATGCGGTCGCGATGGTTCGGATCCATGTTGGCCTGGATCTTGAACACGAAGGCGCTCATGCGCGGCTCGGAGGCCTCGACCTTGCGCAAATCGGAATCCTGCGCACGCGGCGCCGGCGCGAACTTGCCGAGCCCTTCCAGCAAGTCGCCGACGCCGAAATTGCGCAGCGCACTGCCGAAATAGACCGGCGTCAGGTGGCCTTCGCGGAACGCGTCGAGCTCGAACGGTTTGCAAGCTTCCGATACCAGTTCGAGCTCGTCCTTGACCCCGGCGACGTCGAGACTGGGATTGCGGGCGCCGAGATCGGCGATATCGATCTGCTCGGCCTGACCGGTCTTGGCGCCGCCGCCTTCGAGCAGCCGCACGCCGCCATTGACGACGTCGTAGGTGCCGAGGAAGTCGCGGCCGCGGCCGACCGGCCAGGTCATCGGCGTGGTGTCGAGCGCCAGCGTCTTCTCGATCTCGTCCAAAAGCTCGAAGGTGTCGCGGCTCTCGCGGTCCATCTTGTTGATGAAGGTGATGATCGGAATGTCGCGCAGGCGGCAAACCTCGAACAATTTTCGCGTGCGCGCTTCGATGCCCTTGGCCGCGTCGATCACCATCACCGCCGAGTCGACCGCGGTCAGCGTGCGATAGGTGTCTTCCGAAAAGTCCTCGTGGCCCGGCGTATCGAGGAGATTGAACACGAGGTCGTTGAACTCGAACGTCATCACCGAGGTGACGACGGAGATGCCGCGCTCGCGCTCGATCTTCATCCAGTCCGAGCGGGTGTTGCGCCGCTCGCCCTTGGCCTTGACCTGCCCCGCAAGGTTGATCGCGCCGCCGAACAGCAGCAGCTTTTCGGTCAGGGTGGTCTTGCCGGCGTCCGGGTGCGAGATGATCGCAAAGGTGCGTCGCCGCGCCACCTCCTCGGAAAGCGGCGAACGGGACGGCGATTCGGCTGTGACTGAGATATCGGACATAGCGGGGGAGCGTTTGGCAGGGAAAACGGACACGATCAAGGGCGATTTGTCGCAATGCGGAATGGTCGCATGCTTTCCATATAGGTATGGGAAGGACGACCTTCACCTCATCAGACCATCAGCGGGGACGACCCTGCCATATCCGGAGGGTTCGTTATGGCGTGGGCCATTCTGTTCACCGCGGGTCTCCTCGAGATCGGCTGGGCCATCGGTCTGAAATATACTGACGGTTTTTCGCGGCTGGTGCCGTCGGCGCTCACGCTGGCGGCCATGGCCGGCAGCATCATCCTGCTCGGCATCGCACTCAAGACGCTGCCGATCGGAACCGCCTATGCGGTCTGGACCGGGATCGGCGCGGTCGGAACCGCGGCGCTCGGCATCATCCTGCTCGGCGAGCCGGCGACTGCGATGCGGCTTGCCAGCATCGCATTGATCGTCGCGGGCATCATCGGGCTGAAGCTGGTCGGCTGATCACTTGAGGATCAGCACCGCCCAATAGCTCAGCGCGGCAACCGCCGCGGATGCGGGAATTGTGATTACCCAGGCATAGACGATCGAGCTCGCCACGTTCCAGCGCACGGCGGACAGCCGCCGTGCCGCGCCGACGCCGACGATGGCGCCGGTGATGGTATGCGTGGTCGAGACGGGAACCCCGAGAAAGGTCGCCATGAACAGGGTCGCGGCGCCGCCGGTCTCGGCGCAAAAGCCCTGCATCGGCGTCAGCTTGGTGATCCGCAGTCCCATGGTGCGGACGATCCGCCAGCCGCCCATCAAGGTGCCCAGCGCCATCGCGCTCTGGCAGGCCAGTACAACCCAGAAAGGGATGTGGAACGTCTCGCCGGTATGCCCCTGCGAATAAAGCAGCACGGCGATGATCCCCATGGTCTTCTGCGCGTCATTGCCGCCATGGCCGAGCGAATAGAGCGAGGCTGAGGCGAATTGCAGGATGCGAAAGGCGCGATCGACGGCGAACGGTGTCGAGCGCACCGACAGCCAGGAGACAATCGCGACCAGCACCAGCGCCAGCAGGAAGCCGACCAGCGGCGACAGCACGATCGCAAGCAGCGTCTTCGAGAGGCCGCTCCACACCGCCGCCGAAATCCCCGCCTTCGCCATGCCCGCGCCGACCAGCCCGCCGATCAGCGCGTGCGAGCTCGACGAGGGAATGCCGAGCGCCCAGGTGATCAGGTTCCAGACGATCGCGCCGACCAGCGCGGCGAAGATCACGGTCGCATCGACCACCGACGGCTCGATGATCCCGGTGCCGATGGTGTTGGCGACGTGCAGGCCGAACACCATGAAGGCGACGAAATTGAAGAACGCCGCCCAGAACACCGCATATTGCGGCCGCAATACGCGCGTCGAGACGATGGTCGCGATCGAATTGGCGGCATCGTGCAAGCCGTTCAGGAAATCGAACAGCAGCGCCACCGCGATCAGGATGACGAGAACGGGAAGACCCAGCGTGGCGTCCACGTGATGGCCCTGCCCTATTTCACTTGTTTGAGCGTGATCTCCGCGCAAACGCCTCGCGTTTGTCGCAGGGAAAACCGCTGCACACGTTTCCGGACCATGCTCAGACCTGCTCGATCACGATCGAGTTGATCTCGTTGGCGACGTCGTCGAAGCGGTCGGCCACCTTCTCGAGGTGATCGTAGATCTCCGCGCCGACGATGAAGTCCATCGTGTTGGCATTGCGATGCTTCAGGAACAATTCCTTCAGCCCGATGTCGTGGAGGTCGTCGACCCGGCCTTCGAGCTTGGTCAGCTCCTCGGTGATCTGGGTCAGCATGGCGACGTTCTGGCCGATCGACTGCAACAGCGGCAGCGCACGGCCGACCAGGTTGGCGCATTCGATGATCAGGCCGCCGATCTCGCGCATCGGCGGTTCGAACGATCGCACCTCGAACAGCACGACGGCCTTCGCGGTCTGTTGCATCTGGTCGACGGCATCATCCATCGACGTGATCAGGTTCTTGATGTCGCCGCGGTCGAACGGGGTGATGAAGGTGCGGCGGACCGCGGTGAGGACTTCGCGGGTGATGTTGTCCGCATCGTTCTCGAATTGATTGACACGCTGGCAGAAGACGGGCGTCTCGTCCCCGCCCTTCAGCATGTCCTGCAGCGCCAAAGCGCACTGCACGGAGGTCTGGGCGTGGCGGGCGAACAGGTCGAAAAACCGCTCTTCCTTGGGCAGGAAGCTGCGAAACCAGCGTAACATAAGTCCGTTCCATCGTTCCGGGGCAGCCGTCGGGAGGCTGTCACAGAACTGTCATAGAACACTTCGCGGGACAAGCGCCCGGCCCTGGCCGCCCGGATGGGCGGTCATCCACCACTTTGTCGGTTCAGAAAGTCCCCGGTCCGCGGCCCTACAGCGACCGCCGCAGGTAATGGGCGAGCTCGCCGACGAGGCCGCGCCGGAACAGCAGCACACAGGCGACGAAGATCACGCCCTGGATGACGGTCACCCACTGGCCGAAGCCCGCGAGATATTGCTGCATGGCAATGATCACGAAGGCGCCGACCACAGGTCCGAAAATCGTGCCAAGGCCGCCGACCAGCGTCATCAGCACGATCTCACCGGACATCGACCAGTGCACGTCGGTGAGCGAGGCGTTCTGCGCCACAAACACCTTCAGCGAGCCGGCGAAGCCCGCCAGCGTGCCTGACAGGATGAAGGCGAGCAGCTTGTACTGGTCGGTCTTGTAGCCGAGCGAAATCGCACGCGGCTCGTTCTCGCGGATCGACTTGAGCACCTCGCCGAACGGCGAGTTGATGGTGCGGTAGATCAGGAGGAAGCCGGCAAGGAATCCAACCAGCACCACGTAATACAGCACCGTCGGCTTGGAGAGGTCGAAGATCCCGAACAGATGGCCCTGCGGAATGCCCTGGATGCCGTCCTCGCCGTGGGTGAACGGCGCCTGCAGATAGATGAAGTAGATGAGCTGCGACAACGCCAGCGTGATCATCGCGAAATAGATGCCCTGCCGGCGAATCGAGACATAGCCGGTGACAAGGGCGAGCAAGGCGGCGGCAGCCGTGCCGACCACGATGCCGAGCTCGGGCGGCAGCCCCCACACCTTCAGCGCATGCGCCGACACATAGCCCGCGGTGCCGAGAAACATCGCGTGGCCGAACGACAGCAAGCCGCCATAGCCGATCAAGAGGTTGAAGGCGCAAGCGAGCAGCGCGAAGCACAGCGCTTGCATGACGAAGAAGGGATAGATTCCCGTCCACGGCACGACCGCCAGCAGCACCGCCATCGCGGCGAACACAGTCATCTCGTCGCGCATCGCGCGCGGCGTCACCGGAATCGTATCGTCGGTCAATGCTGACATATCAGGCCGCCCGTCCCGTCAGTCCCGTTGGTTTCACCAGCAACACCAGCACCATCAGGACAAACACCACGGTGTTGGAGGCTTCGGGATAAAAATACTTGGTCAGTCCCTCGATCACACCGAGCGCAAAGCCGGTGATGATCGATCCCATGATCGAGCCCATGCCGCCGATCACGACCACCGCGAACACCACGATGATCAGATCGGCGCCCATCAGCGGCCGGACCTGGTTGATCGGTGCCGACAGCACGCCGGCAAGCGCCGCCAGGCCGACGCCGAGCCCGTAGGTCAGCGTGATCATCCGCGGCACGTTGATGCCGAAGGCGCGCACCAGCGTCGGGTTCTCAGTGGCGGCGCGCAGGTAGGCGCCAAGCTGCGTCTTCTCGATCAGGAACCAGGTCGCAAGGCACACCACCAGCGAGAACACGACGACCCAGCCGCGATAGATCGGCAGGAACATGAAGCCGAGATTCATGCCGCCCCTGAGCTGATCCGGGATCGAATAAGGCAGACCGGAGGAGCCGAAATAGTTCTGGAACACGCCCTGCACGATCAGCGCGATGCCGAAGGTCAGCAGCAGCCCGTAGAGATGATCGAGCCCGCTCAGCCATTGCAGCATGGTGCGCTCGAGGATCATGCCGAAGATGCCGACCACGATCGGCGCGATGATCAGCGCCCACCAATAATTGATGCCACCCAGGTTGAGCAGGAAATACGCCACGAAGGCGCCCATCATGTAGAGCGCGCCGTGCGCGAAATTGATGATGTTGAGCATGCCGAAGATCACGGCAAGCCCCAGACTGAGCAGCGCGTAGAACGAGCCGTTGATCAGTCCCACCAGGAGCTGTGCGTATAGAGCCTGCATCGAATGAGCTTTCGCTTGGGTAGACAAGGCCCGCCGGTCACGCCGTGCCCGGCGGGCATGATCATTACTTCTTCAGCAATGGGCAGGTGCTCTTGTCGAGCGGGGTGAAGGCCTGGTCGCCCGGCACGGTGCCGACCAGCTTGTAGAAATCCCACGGGCCCTTCGACTCCGACGGCTTCTTCACCTCGAACAGGTAAGCGTTGTGGGTGACACGGCCGTTAGGCTGGATCTCGCCCTTGCCGAACAACGGATCGTCGGTCGGGATCGACTTCATCTTCTCGACCACCTTGACGCCGTCATGCGGATTGCCGCCCAGCGCCTCCAGCGCCTTGAAGTAATGCATCAAGCCTGCATAGACGCCGGCCTGCACCATCGTCGGGGGAGCGCTGTTCTTCATCCGCTCCGAAAACCGCTTGGAGAAGGCACGGGTCTGGTCGTTCATGTCCCAGTAGAACGTCTCGGTGAAGTTGAGGCCCTGCGCGGTCTCGAGCCCGATCGCCTTGACGTCGGTGAGGAACAACAACAGCGCCGCAAGCTTCTGGCCGCCCTTGACGATGCCGAACTCGGCCGCCTGCTTGATCGAGTTGGTGGTGTCGCCGCCGGCATTGGCAAGGCCGATGATCTTGGCCTTGGAGGCCTGCGCCTGCAGCAGGAAGGAGGAGAAGTCCGCGGTGTTGAGTGGATGCTTGACGCCGCCGACCACCTTGCCGCCATTGGCAAGGACGACGGCGGTGGTGTCGCGTTCCAGCGCGGCGCCGAACGCATAGTCCGCGGTCAGGAAGAACCAGGTGTCTCCGCCCGCCTTCACCAGCGCCTGGCCGGTGGCGTGGGCGAGCATGTAGGTGTCGTAGGTCCAGTGCACCGTGTTCGGCGAGCACTGCGCGTTGGTCAGATCGGAGGTCGCTGCACCCGAGTTGATGTAGACGCCGTTCTTCTCCTTCACGACGTTGTTGACCGCGAGCGCGACGCCGGAATTCGGCACGTCGACGATCGCATCGACCTTGTCGACGTCGAACCACTGCCGGGCGATGGTGGTGCCAATGTCGGGCTTGTTCTGGTGATCGCCGGAGATGAGATCGATGGTCCAGCCCTTGGCCTTGAGGCCGGAGTCCTCGATCGCCATCTGCGCCGCCAGCGTCGAACCGGGACCTGCGAGGTCGGCATAAAGGCCGGACTGATCGGACAGCGCGCCGATCTTGACCGTCTTGTCCATCTTGTCCTGGGCTGAAGCGACGCTTGCGGCGCTGAACACCATCGCGGTGCCGAGCAGAAGCGCTGAAATCGTATGTCTCATCTGGTATTTCCTCGTCCTAAATTTTCTGGTTCAGGCGATCTCAAACGCCAAGATAGGTGTGGAGCTTGTCCATGTTGGCCGACAGCTCCGAATTCGAAAAGCCATCGATCACCTTGCCGTGCTCGACGATGTAGTAGCGGTCGGCAACGGTCGAGGCGAAGCGGAAATTCTGCTCGACCAGAAGGATCGTGAATCCCTCGGACTTCAGGCGCGAAATGGTGTGGCCGATCTGCTGGATGATGACCGGCGCCAAGCCTTCGGTCGGCTCGTCCAGCATCAGGAAGCGTGCGCCGGTGCGCAGGATGCGCGCGATCGCCAGCATCTGCTGCTCGCCGCCGGAAAGTTTGGTGCCCTGGCTGGTGAGACGCTCCTTCAGGTTGGGGAACAACGTGAAGATCTGGTCGAGCGACAGCCCCCCGCTCCGCACCACCGGCGGCAACAGCAGGTTCTCGCGCACGTCGAGGCTCGAGAAGATGCCGCGCTCCTCGGGACAGAACGCAATTCCCATCCGCGCGATCCTGTCGGACGTGGCGCGAATGATCTCCTTGTTGTTGAACCGGATCGAGCCGGAACGCTTGCCGATGACGCCCATCACCGATTTCAGCGTCGTGGTCTTGCCCGCGCCGTTGCGGCCGAGCAGCGTTACGACCTCGCCGGCCTTCACGTTGAAATTGATGCCGTGCAGGATGTGGGACTCGCCGTACCAGGCCTGCAGATCCTTGACCGACAGCACGTCGGCGCTGGCCGCCGTCGCGGGGGCTTCCGCCAGTTTCGCCTCAGCCATGACCCGCTCCCAGATAGGCTTCCTTCACGCGCTCGTCCTTGGAGAGGTCGGCGTAGTTGCCCTCCGCCAGCACCTGCCCGCGCGTCAGCACGGTGATGACGTCGGAGAGGTTGGCGACGACCGAGAGATTATGCTCGACCATCAGGATGGTGTATTTGGCGGAGATCCGCTTGATCAGCGCCGCGATCTTGTCGATGTCCTCATGACCCATGCCGGCCATCGGCTCGTCCAGCAGCATCATCTCAGGGTCGAGCGCGAGCGTGGTCGCAATTTCAAGTGCGCGCTTGCGGCCATAGGGCATCTCGACCGCCGGCGTGTTGGCGAATTCGCTCAAGCCGACGTCGTTCAACAGCTCATGGGCGCGCGGATTGAAGCGGTCGAGCACGGCCTTGGACCGCCAGAAATCGAACGACGCGCCGTGCTGGCGCTGCAAGGCCACGCGGACGTTTTCGAGCGCGGTCAGATGGGGAAACACCGCCGAGATCTGGAACGACCGGACCAATCCGAGCCGCGCCACGTCGGCCGGCGGCATCGCGGTGATATCCTGCCCCTTGTAGCGGATCTCGCCCGCCGATGGCTTCAGGAATTTGGTCAAGAGGTTGAAACAGGTCGTCTTGCCGGCGCCGTTGGGCCCGATCAACGCATGAATGTGACCGCGACGCACCTTCAGCGCGACGTCGCGAACGGCGAAGAAACCCGCGAATTCCTTGGTCAATCCGCTGGTTTCGAGAATGAACTCATCGGCCAAATAGAATCCCCCATACGCCATCGCTGCGAGGCCTCTCGCCTGCGTGGCCAGTTCTTTTGATGTCCGGCGGGTTGTCCGATACGTCTTGGAAACCGTCCGGAGCCCGCCGCCTCCGGGCCGGAATATGCCGTCATCCGTGTCGGTTACGCAAGGTGGAAAGCTGTGCACTGCGGCATCGCGAACACCCGGTTCCGGTTCGTCCTTAGTCGAATGGCATTCGATCGCGCTTTGCGCATCGCACGGCAGGCGTTGACGGTATTTCGCTGCGCTTCGGCGCTTTCATGATCCGGCCGTGCCGCCATCATCGATCCCGACCTGGCCCGTCGTTGCCGCGGCTCGCGATGCGATCGCGTTTGGCTAAAACGTGATGAGATTGGGTGAGCTGGAGCGGCGGCGGTGCTTCACCTCTCCCTTGGGAGAGGCATAGGCCGCCTCCGGCGGCCGTCTTTAAGAGAACGCCGAAGCGCTGCTTCGGCTACGGCGCAGCGCCGGGAGAGGGATTACGGTCTCCCGTTAGTGCCGCGGCCCCTCACCCGATTTGCTTCCGCAAATCGACCTCTCCCCGTTGGGGAGAGGTAAAACCGAACGCGTGGCTAAAACCGATTCGATCTAAATTCATCGCGCTTTGGCCGACGCAATTCGAATGCGCAGATCCAGCTAAGCCTTCTTGCGCGCCTTCGCCGGCACTTCCTTGGCATAGAGATCCGGCTTGAAGCCGACCACGCGCTTTGACCCGAGGTCGAGCACTGGCCGCTTGATCATCGACGGTTGCTCCGCCATCAACGCGAGCGCCTTGCGCTCGTTCAAATCTTCCTTGTCGGCGTCAGGCAGCTTCTTGAAGGTGGTCCCGGCGCGATTGAGCAGCGTCTCCCAGCCGACCTCGTCACTCCACTGCTTGAGCTTGTCCTTGCCGATTCCGGCGGCCTTGTAGTCGTGGAAGTCGTAGGCCACGCCGTGATCATCGAGCCAGGCGCGCGCCTTCTTCATGGTGTCGCAGTTCTTGATGCCGTAGATGGTGATGGTCAATGCCGTTCCCCCATGCGATTGCGGCGGGGAAATTATCCCCGCCGCAATCGCAGCGCCAGATCGCACCACCTCTGTCTCCACATCGATATTGGCCGCGCCTCAGCGCGCAAAATGCGTGAAGACGAAGTCGTGATCCCGGGCGTGCGCCTCGTGGCAGACAAAGCAGGTCTCGTGCTGCGCGGCATCGACCGGTTTGCCGTCGATGAACCGGCCAAAGCCCCAGCCGCCGGTTGCGGCATACTTGACGGAATCCTTGACCATGATCTGGACGGTGGTCGCCGGTCCCGTGATGAAGGCGCCGTCGAGGCCGGCGACGGGCTTGCGCTTCCAGGCCAGCTTGACCAGCACGGTGCCATCGGGAAATGGCGACGTGCCATCCTGATAGGCCTTCACAGCCGTCGCGTTGCCAAGCACGCTGCGCAGCTCGTCGAGCCCGGTCTCTTCTCCCACCGCGATCAGCTTCCAGTCGCGATAGCCGGCTGGAATTTTCACGCCGAAGATCGGCGAAGCCGGCGCCGCATCGTCGGCGTGGCCGACGGCGAAGGGCAATGACGCCGTGACGCAGGCCGCCGCGATCGCGGCGACAGCCCATTTCAGAACCTGTCTCATGATCCGTTGTCCGCGCTCGCTTCACATCCTGCTGACGTCGATGATGGCCTGGGCAAACGCCTGCGGCGCTTCCTGCGGCAGATTGTGACCGATGCCGCCGGTGATCAGCCGGTGCTCATAGTGACCGGAGAACTTCTTGGCATAGGCGGCAGGCTCCGGATGCGGCGCGCCATTGGCATCACCTTCCATCGTGATGGTCGGGATCGCGATGACAGGCGCCTGGGCCAGCGTCTTCTCGTAGGCGTCGTACTTCGCCTCGCCCTCCGCGAGCCCAAGCCGCCAGCGGTAATTGTGGATCACGATATCGACGTGGTCGGGGTTCTCGAATGCCGCCGCGCTGCGGTCATAGGTGGCGTCGTCGAACTGCCACTTCGGCGAGGCGAGCTGCCAGATCAGCTTGGCGAAATCGTGCCGGTTCTTGGCGTAGCCTTCGCGGCCGCGCTCGGTCGCGAAATAGAACTGGTACCACCATTGCAGCTCGGCCTTCGGCGGCAGCGGCACCTTGCCGGCCTGCTGGCTGCCGATCAGGTAGCCGCTGACAGAGACCATCGCCTTGCAGCGCTCGGGCCACAGCACCGCCATGATGTTGGCGGTGCGCGCGCCCCAATCGTAGCCGCCGAGCACGGCCTTCTCGATCTTCAACGCATCCATCAGCGCGATGATGTCGGCGGAAACCGCGACCGGCTGGCCGCTGCGCATGGTGTCCGTCGACAGAAAGCGGGTCGTGCCGTAGCCGCGCAGATGGGGCACGATCACGCGGTACCCCGCTTCCGCCAGCGCCGGCGCGACGTCGGCATAGCTGTGGATATCGTAGGGCCAGCCGTGCAGCAGAATGACAGCGGGACCGGAGGCCGGCCCGATCTCGACATAGCCAACGTTGAGTACGCCGGCGTTGATCTGCTTCACCGGACCAATCGAGCTACGGGCGCCACGCTTGATTGCGGGCAGCGCCGTGGCCTTCGACTGCGCGCGCGCCGGTGCGATGATGCCGAAGCCCGCTGCCGCGAGCGCCCCGCCGGCGAAGCCAAGGAAGTAACGGCGTTGCTGATCTATGAATTGCGACATGGCGATCTCCTGCGTCTTGTGTCGCTGAGGACCATGCCAGACCCGTCACCGGTCTGCTTTGAGACGCCGTGGATTTGCCCTTCAGACCGTCTTGATTTTGGCTCGTGCCGGCCTGTGCTAGGTTCCGCCACCTGCACAGGCTCCGGCTCCGGACGTTCGAATTTGCTCTATCACTTCAACAACTTCACCCTCGACCCGGACCGCCGGGAGCTGCGCCGTGGCGACGCGCTGGTCGCCGTCGAGCCACAGGTCTTCGACCTCCTCGAATTCCTCATTCGCGCCCGCGACCGCGTTGTCAGCCGCGACGAGGTGCTCGCGGCGGTGTGGCACGGGCGGATCGTCTCGGAAGCCACGCTGGGAAGCCGGGTCAATGCCGCACGGACCGCAATCGGCGACAACGGCGAGCAGCAGCGCCTGATCCGCACCCTGCCCCGCAAGGGTCTCCGGTTCGTCGGCGAGGTCCGGGAAGATGCCGCCCCCGAGCCCGCCACGGCGGAAGACGCCGGTCCGCGCCCGAGCGAGGGCCCCGCAATCGCCGTGCTTCCCTTCACCAATATGAGTGGTGATCCCGAGCAGGACTATTTCGCCGACGGCATCGCCGAGGACATCACCACCGCGCTCGCCCGCTGCAGTGGACTGACGGTGATCGCGCGCAACTCCGCCTTCACCTACAAGGGCAAGGCTGTCGACATCCGCGAGGTCGGCCGCGACCTCGGGGTCGGCTATGTGCTCGAGGGCAGCGTCCGCCGCGGCGGCGACCGCCTGCGCATTACCGGTCAATTGATCGACGCCGTCTCCGGCGCACATCTGTGGGCGAACCGCTTCGACGGCGCGGCGAATGACGTGTTCGATCTGCAGGACCGGATCACCGAGAGCGTGGTCGGCGCGATCGAGCCGACCTTGCATGTCGCGGAAGCCGAGCGGCGGCGCGCCGCGCCGCCCGGTAAGCTCGACGCCTACGACCTGCTGTTGCGCGCCTACAGCCTGCGCTACGAGTTTACGCCCGAGAGCATCACCGCCGCGCTCGATTGCCTCGACCGGGCGCTTGCGCTCGATCCCGCTTACGCGCCGGCGATGGCCGCGTCCGCCTATTGCCAGGCGCTGCGGCATTTCCAGGGTTGGCTGACGCCTGACGATGCGTATCGCGAGCGCGCGGTGACGATGGCCTGGCGCGCCGTCGAGCGCGCGCCCAATGACGCGCAAGTGTTGTGGATGGCGGCCTTCGCGATCTGGAACATGGCCGACGAGATCGAGCCTGCGCGCGACTTGTTCGAGCGCTCGCTTGCGATCAATCCGAACTCGGCGATGGCGCTGGTGCTCGGCGGCTGGATCGAGGCGATGCGCGGCAACCAGGCGGTGGGCCGCGCCATGATCGAACGGGCGCAGCGGCTGAACCCGCGCGACCCGCGCGGCTGGTTCGCCTCCGGCGCGCTCGCGATCTGCGCGGTGCTTGACGAGAACTTTGCAGAAGCGGCGAATTGGGCGGAGAAGGCATTGGCGCAGAACCGGCGATTTGCCGTGGCGCTGCGCGTCCTGATCGTGGCGCTGGTGAAGACCGGCGATCGTGAGCGCGCGATGCAGACCGCGCGCGAATTGCTCAAGGTCGATCCGGCGTTCACGATCTCCGGCTTCCTGTCGCGGATTCCGTTCCCGGTGCAATCGATGTCCAGGATCTATCGCGAGACCCTGAAGGCGGCCGGCGTCCCGGACTGACGCCGCTCTGAGGATGCGGTAGACGCCGTGAGGAAAGGCGCTTCGCCGCTCCGATGAACCGAGCACTACAATCCCGGTGATCTCGCCGCCCAAGCCTTGGTGGCCTGGCAGCTTTCCATCGCTCCGACGTAGGCAGGGCGTGACGTCGTGCGGGCGAGATAGTCCCGCTCGATCGGACCTGGGACATAATTGCCGGTTCGCACGCCGAGCAGAAGGGCGTAGCTCACCGAGATATCGGCAGCAGTGAATCGGTCGCCGGCGAGATAGGGGCAATTCGCGAGACGGCGGATAACCAACCCCAGCCGGCTCTCGAATGTCTCGAGTGCCCAGCGGGTAACCCGGGCATCTCGCTCGGCTTCGGGTGCCAGTTGGCGACCGACCAAGACGGCGTTCATCGGCCCGGCGAGCCCGGCCTCACCCAAGTGGAGAAATTGCAGATAAGAAGCGAAGGCGGGATCGTCCGGGGCGACGGCAAGCGAACCTGAGCCGTGACGTGCGAGCAGGTATTCAAGAATCGCGATCGATTCGAGCATGATCGTCTCGCCGTCCTGCAGTGCGGGAATGAAGCCGGCGGGATTGATCGCGAGGAAATCGCGATCGTTCTCAACCGCGAGCAGGTCGACCGGGCGCAGTCGATAAGCCAGTCCTAATTCCTCGAGCAGCCAAACAACACGGAAGCCACGACCTTCGCCATACACGGTGAACATAGTTAAGCGTTCCTGGATTGGGCTAGATGCCCATATGCGCGGCCGAGAGACGAGCGAACATCAATTTCGGAATATTAGAAAAATATCCCTGAGTTGCCCGACGTGTCAAGTTGTTGGGTCGAACGCCGGCCGCCGCGGGCTACTTTGCATGGGGTTGTTTTCGATATTTTGGCGGCGCGCCCTGCGACGGCTCCATGACTTCATGTGGCTCTAGCCCGACCCGCCCGGCTCCATCGCCTCGCCGAGCTCGAGCGGATGCGCCATGGTCTCGTGCAGCGCATCCTTGTCGAGCTCGCCTTCGGACAGGCTGATCACGACGCAGGCGACGCCGTTGCCGACCAGGTTGGTCAGCGCGCGGCACTCGCTCATGAACTTGTCGATGCCGACCAGGATCGCGATCGACTGGATCGGAATGTCGGGCACGATCGACAGCGTCGCCGCGAGCGTGATGAAGCCCGCGCCGGTGACGCCCGAGGCGCCCTTCGAGGTGATCATGGCGATGCCGAGGATGCCGAGCTCCTGCCAGATCGTCAGATGCGTGTTGGTGGCCTGCGCCAGGAACAGCGTCGCCAGCGTCATGTAGATGTTGGTGCCGTCGAGGTTGAAGCTGTAGCCGGTCGGGATGACGAGGCCGACCACCGAGCGCGAGGCGCCGAGATGCTCCATCTTCTGGATCATCTGCGGCAGCACGGTTTCCGACGACGAGGTGCCGAGCACGATCAAGAGCTCGTCCTTGATATAGGCGATGAAGCGGAGGATCGAGAAGCCCGACAGCCGCGCGATGGCGCCGAGCACGATCAGCACGAACAGCAGGCTGGTGAGATAGAAGGTGCCGATCAGCGCGGCCAGGTTCCACAGCGAACCGAGGCCGTAGGCGCCGACCGTGAACGCCATGGCGCCGAAGGCGCCGATCGGTGCGACGCGGACGATGATGCGGATGATGCCGAAGAACACCTTGGCGGCCATGTCGATCGCCGCCGCGATCGGCTCGCCGGCCTTGCCCATGAAGGCGATGGCGAAGCCGGAGAGGATCGAGATCAGCAGCACCTGCAGCAGGTCGCCGCGCGCGATCGCTCCGAAATAGCTGTCCGGAATGATCGCCATCAAATGGGCGACGATGCCCTCCTCCTTCGCCTTGGTGACGTAGGTCGCAACCGACTTCGGATCGATCGTGGCCGGATCGATGTTGAAGCCGCTGCCGGGCTGCAGCAGTTTGCCGACCAGGAGGCCGACCGCCAGCGCCACCGTCGAGACCACCTCGAAATAGATCAGCGCCTTCAAGCCGACCCGACCGACGCGCTTGAGGTCTCCCATCGAGGAGATGCCGTGCACCACGGTGCAGAAGATCACCGGCGCGATCATCATCTTGATCAGCGCGATGAAGCCGTCGCCGAGCGGCTTCAGCGCCTTGCCGAGATCGGGATTGTAATGCCCGATCAGGATGCCGAGCGCGATCGCGATCAGCACCTGGATGTAAAGAACCTTGTACCAGGGCTGATGACGATGAACGGCAGGCCGGATCGCGTCTGTGGTCATGGGCGGGCTCGAGGCTCGAATGGAAGGACGGGCGGGACGATCATGGCGAAGCGCGGCGCGGCCGACAACGGATTTTCGCGCTCTCGCCCGACCTACGCCGACCTAGGGCCGCTGGGGGATGTTCAGTCCACGCTGCACCGCGGGGCGCGCGAGGCCGCGCTCCAGCCAGGCGACGACGTACTTGAACTGGTCGAACTCGACAAGCGTGCGTGCATCGTAGAAGCCGATCAGATTGCGCACCCATCCGAGCATCGAGATGTCAGCGATGGTGTATTCGTCGTCCATGAACCACTGTCGTCCCGCAAGGTGCGTCTCCATCACGCCGAGCAGCCGCTTGGATTCCGCGACGTAGCGCTGTAGCGGCCGCTTGTCCTCGTAGTCCTTGCCGGCGAACTTGTTGAAGAAGCCGACCTGACCGAACATCGGCCCGATGCCGCCCATCTGGAAATGAACCCACTGGATGGTTTGGTAGCGGCGCGTCGCATCCTGCGGCAACAGCTTGCCGGTCTTCTCGGCCAGGTATTGCAGGATGGCGCCGGATTCGAACAAGGGCAGCGGTTGGCCGCCCGGACCGTTGGGATCGAGGATCGCCGGGATCTTGCCGTTCGGGTTCAGCGAGAGAAACTCCGGCGTCTTCTGATCGTCCTTGTTGAAGTCGACGAGATGCACCTCGTAAGGCAGCCCGATCTCCTCGAGCATGATCGAGACCTTGACTCCATTCGGCGTCGGCAACGAATAGAGTTGCAGGCGATCCGGATGCTGCGCGGGCCAGCGTTTTGTAATCGGAAAGGCGGAGAGATCAGCCATATTGATGATCTTTTTGATGGTCTTTGCGTCGCTTTAATTGGCTAGCTAATGTACGACCTCGATGCAAGCCACAAGGGCCGGAGCGACCATGACAGACCAAGCGGAGCCGGAACGGCTTGGCCTCTCCGACGACGAACTCGCGATCCATCCGACGGTGTTCGCATCCGATGCGCTGGCCGGTCAGGTGGTGATCGTCTCGGGCGGTGCCGGCGGCATCGGCCGCGCCATCGCCTGGCTGTTTGCGCGGCTCGGCGCTGACGTCGTCGTGGTCGGCCGCAACGGCGACAAGCTCAATGCGCTCGTCGATGCTCTCAGGCGCCGCGGCCTCACAGCCTCCGCGCATGTGGCCGACATTAGGGATCCAGATGCCGTCAAAACGATGTTCGAGACGATCTGGGCCGCGCATGGCGGTGTGGATATCCTAGTCAACAGCGCCGGCGGCCAGTTCCCGCAGGCCGCGATCGACTTTTCGGTCAAGGGCTGGAACGCGGTCATCAACACCAACCTCAACGGCACCTGGTACATGATGCAAGCGGCGGCGCAGCTCTGGCGCGACCGCAAGCATCCGGGCAGCATCGTCAACATCGTCGTGGTCACCACTCACGGCCTTTACGGCATCGCGCACACGATCGCGGCGCGATCCGGCGTGATCGGCCTGTCGCGCGCACTCGCGGTCGAATGGGCGCCGCTGAACATCCGGATCAACTGCATCGCCCCCGGCGCGATCGAGACCGAAGGCTGGAACGTCTACACCGCTGGAGCGCGCGCCGCTTATCCGCGCTCCAATCCGATGCTGCGCCCGGGCTCGCCCTGGGACATCGCCGAGGCCAGCGTCTATCTCGGAGGTCCCTCCGGCAAGTTCATCACCGGCGAGACGCTGACCGTCGACGGCGGCGGTCAGCATTGGGGCGAGACCTGGACCACCGGCAAGCCGGACTATTTCCGGGGCCGCGAATAACACCTGCCCTGCCCGGCGCCCGTGACGTTTTGCGATCAGACCATGCACCCGGTTGACGACTCGGGATCAGCCGGTCTTGCCGTCGTCGAAACTCACGATCACGGCGGCGTTGGCGATCAGGATCGAATCGTTGCCCTGATCCGACGGGATCTCGAGCCCGCCCGCAATCGCCTTCACCGTCTTGGTGCCGTATGGCAGTTCCTTGGCCACCGCTTCGGTGTCGACCGCCTCCGGGTTCGGCACGGCGATCGTAACGTCGACGAACATGTCGTTGGCGGTCTTGCCGAGCATGCGAAAGAAACCGAGGCTCGAGTGCCGGATCGCATCCGACACCGCGCGTTTCGCAGCCTTGGTGGCGTCGCGGCCGTGGACGTCGACGCCCATGCCCATTTCGGTGATACAGCGCACGCGTGTCATGAGAATTTCCTCATCGTGGTTGGCGCGAAGGAACGCCCCTCCTTCGTCCGCTGCACTCGCGACGTCAAGCCGGAAGCTCATCATATCAGACCATCATCGGCAGACCGCGGCATACTGAATGCCCACCTGCGCAGGCAGCGACGACAGTGTGGCCAGGTTCTCGCGACAGGATCTTGTCCGAGGTTTGTCCCTGCCTGCGACAGGCACCACGTGTACGTTGCGAACGACGCCGACGCGGAGCGAAGAAAGACCGTCGAGGACCAAGGAGCTGTCACGCCTCAGCGGCGAAGGCGGCGATCGTACGCTCGACCGCCGCGCTATCGATGTGCCGGTGCGTGACGAGGCGCAGCTGACTTGCGCCGCTGGCCTGCACGAGAATGCCGTGCCTCTTCAGGCGCGATGCCCAGTCGGCCGCATCCCGCGCACTGCGTGAGACATCGATGCGGAGAATGTTGGTCTGGACCTGGCCGGGCTCGCCGAGCGCCGGGTCCAGCCACGCCAAGCCATGCGCCAGCCGCGCGGCGGCGGCATGATCCTCGCGCAGACGCTCGACCATGGTGTCGAGCGCCACGAGACCTGCCGCCGCGATCACGCCGGCTTGCCGCATGTTGCCGCCGACGAAACGGCGGAATCCCCGCGCCCCCGCGATGAAGGCGGCGGAGCCAGCCAGCAGGCTGCCGACCGGCGCGCTCAGCCCCTTCGAGAGGCAGAACATCACGCTGTCGGCATGATCGGCGATTGCCTGCGCGCTGACGCCGAGCGCGACCGAGGCATTAAACAGGCGCGCGCCATCGACATGCACGGCGATGCCATTGCTGCGGCCGAGCGCATGGACGCGCGCCATGTGCGATAGCGGCAGCACCGCGCCGCCCGCCCCGTTATGGGTGGTCTCCATCCAGATCAGCGCCGGCCGCGGCCGTCCCGCCGATGAAGCGACGCGAATCGCCGACCCGAGCGCATCCTCCTCCATCGCGCCGCGGTGGCTTGCGACGGCTCGCGGGATCAAGCCTGCCACCGCCACCACGCTGCCGATCTCCGAATTGAACAGATGCGCGCCGCCATCGGCAAGGATCTCGCCGCCGCGCTCGCCATGGGCCAGCATCGCCAGCAGATTGCCCATGGTGCCGCTCGGCACGAACAGTGCGGCCTCCTTGCCGGTCAGCGAAGCCGCCCGCGCCTCGAGGGCGCGCACGGTCGGGTCGCCGTCGCGGCTGTCGTCGCCGAGTGGCGCGCGGCGCATTTCCGCAAGCATCGCCTCCGTCGGCAATGTCACGGTGTCGCTGCGCAGATCGACGATGCCGGTCGCGCCCGGCCGCGTATCGTCGCCGTCCATCATGCGTCCTGCGTCTTCAGCGCGAGCGGCACCGCCTCCGGCGCCTCCAGCGCAAACTCGCCGCCAAAGCGTTGCACCAGCTTGACCGCGACCGTATTGCCGAACACGTTGATTGCGGTGCGCCCCATGTCGAGGAAAGCGTCGACCCCGGCGATGATGGCGAGCGCCTCGACCGGCAGCCCGATCGCCGACAGCACCATGGCGATGGCAACCAGCCCGCCCGAGGGAACGTTGGCGCTGCCCTTGCTGGCGATGGTGGTGACCATCACGATGGTCAGCAGCGTCGACCAGGTGAGCGCCACGCCATAGGCCTCGGCCAGGAACGTGACCGCGAGCGCGAAGTACATGATCGCGCCGTCGCGGTTAAAGGCGTAGCCGAGCGGCAGCACCACCGAGACGATCCGGTTCGGCACGCCCGTCGCTTGCAGCTTCTCCATGTGCAGCGGCAGCGTGACCTCCGAGGAGCGCGTCGAGAACGCCAGCAACATCGGCTCCATCACCGCTTTCGTCACCGCAATCGGTCTCTCGCCGAGCGCCAGCAGCATCAGCCAGAAGATCATCACCATGATGGCGAGGCCGAGATACATCACGGCCACGAGCTTTGCGAGCGCGACCACGGTGGCGAGCCCTTGCGTGGCGAACAGCCAGGCCATGATCGCGAACACGGCGATGGGTGCCAGCGCAGTGATCCATTTCGTCATCTTGAACATGGCCGCCATCACGGCCTCCAGCACCGCGACAACAGGCTCGCCGACCTTGCCGATCGAGGCCAGCGCAAGACCGAACAGGATCGCGAACACCAGCGTCGGCAGGATCTTCTGCTCGGCCATCGCGGCGACGATGTTCGAAGGGATCATGTCCATGAAGAACTTCACCCAGTCGACCGACACCGCAAGGTTCGTCGGCACCTTGCCCGACGCCGCCAGCGGTGCGCCGGCGCCGGGATGAAAGATCCCGTTGAGCACCAGACCAATCAGGATCGAGATCACGGTCGCGAGGTAGAAATAGCCGAGGCAGATCACGACGACGCGCCCGAGGATCCTGAGCTCGGTACCCATCCGGTAGATGCCGAGCGCAACCGACGCGAACACGACCGGGATCACGATCATCTTCACCGCCTCGACGAAGGCGGTGCCGAGCGGCCGCAGGCTCGCGCCAAAAGCCGGCCAGAGCAGCCCCACGACAAGCCCCGCGATCAGGCCGATCAACATCTGGACTGCGAGCGGAAGTCCCAGGATACGCCGCATGCCCGATCGTCCGCTCATGACCGCTTGCCTCCAGTTGTCGGGATGCGTGGCCGCACCGCACCAAGCGCGTTCAGCCGCGCCTCGAACGCCGACGACAGATGCCGCCACATCCGTTGCTGCGCGGCGTCGGGATCCTGCGCTTCGACGGCGGCATAGATGTCGAGATGCTCGCTGACCGCCTGCCGGGTGCGGTCGGGGTTGTATTGCGGCATCTTCTGCAATGCGAGGCCGCTTTGTGCCCGCAGATTGTCGTAGGCCTGCGCGAGGCGGCCATTGGCGGTGGCGCGGAACAACTCATCGTGAAAGGTCCAGCCGATCTGCTGGGCCTCCTCCACGTCGATCGACGCGCGCGACTTCACGCGCCGCAGCTCCTTCGCACAGCGGGCAAGGCCTTCAGTCGGCCCGCGTGTCGCCGCGAGATAGGCCGCCATGCCCTCGAGCGCGAGGCGCAACTCGTGGATTTCGCGCAGGTCGTCGAACGACAATTGCCGCACGAATGTGCCGCGCATGGGATGGATCGTCAGCAGGCCGTCCCGGGCCAGCGCCTTCAAGGCCTCGCGCACCGGCGTCCGCCCCAGCGCAAGCCGATCCGAAAGGCTGCGTTCCGACAACGGCTCGTCAGGGGCGAACTCGCCCGACATCACGAGGTCGCGGATGCGCGCATAGGCCTTGTCGCGGGAAAGAGAAGCAGTTGGCATAACTGACATACCAGCATGATGCCAGTGGCGTGTCAATTCGATCCGTCCCGCTGGCCGCGACGTCGCACTTGTCAACCTCGGCGGGACCGGACTATGGCTGGGCGTCCCTCACAGCCCCGGCGTTGCATGCGGCCGAAAGCGTTTGAAGCCCACTGTCTGCGCCTTCCCGCCGTCACCAAGGTGGTGCAATGGGAGGGCACGTCGGTCTTCAAGGTCGGCGGCAAGATGTTTGCGCTGGGCGGCGGGTTCGTGGAGCGGCTCGGCGGCGGCTTCATGTTCAAGACCTCAAACATGGCCTACCAGCTCCTGATCGAGCAGGGTCTGGCGCGGCCGGCGCCCTATCTGGCGCGCGCCAAGTGGGTGCAGCTTGTCGGCAACAACGCGCTGCCCGACGCCGAGCTCAAAGCCTATCTCGATCAGGCGCACGCGCTGATCGCAGCGAAGTCGACGCGAAAGTCGCGCAAGGCGCTCGGGCTCGAATAGCGGCACGCGGAGCCGCCGCGTGCGCGCGCCGCTCGCCTCAATCATCCACCGGCGTATCGGATTCGCCGGTCAGGGCGCCGTCCCGCAACGAGGACTCCCTTTATGAAGACGCCCGTCCTTGCGCGTGCGAGATCACGCGCTGTGGTGCGGACCGTGATCCGGACCGGGATCCTGGCCCGCGGCCACCAGCGCCAGCCTGCCGAGATAATGCGCCCATCCTCTGTCATGGCTGGCGCACTGCGCTGCATTGGGCAGGCCGCTATGAACCATGCGCAACAGCGTGCCGCTGTCCTTGTCGATCAGGTCGATCTCGACCAGGCTTGATCCCGGCGGCACCTCTTCGCCACCTTCCCAGCCGAAGCTGTAGGCGAGACGATGCACGGGCACGACCTCGCGGAACGCGCCGCGTGCGGCACGCGCATGATCGCTACCGAAGCCCTTGAGGAAGTAGAGCCCGCCAGGAAGCGGCTCGGTCGATGCCTCCAGTCCCATCCAGCTCACGATCTTCTGCGGATCGGTCAGGAAGGCGAAGACGGTTGCAGGTGGGGCAGCGATCTGGATCTCCCGCTGAACGACGAAGGCTTCACTCATCGATCCATCCTCCAATGGCGGCCGGGCTTGAGGGATAACGCGTGACAAGCATAGCGTGTCGCGCCCATGATGGGCGATGCAATTATCTGCGACGCTGAGCTGGCTGATCGACGCTGCGGCCGAGAGCGCGGGCGCCAACCGGCTGCTGGCGGAACTCGGTGCGCATCTGGTTGCGGACGGCCTGCCGCTCGCCGGCGGCGCGCTGACGCTTGAGGTTCCGCATCCCCTGATCGCGCGGCGCACCTGGCTGTGGCGCGCGGACAACAGCGAAGTGATCGAGGCGCTCGGCTTCGCGCAGCAGCAGCCCTTTGCGATGTTCGACACGGCTGCTTCCGGCGATGCCGGTCGCCGCTGGCTCTCCACGCTCGCGCCCGGCCCGCTGCATGAAGACACCATCGGCCCACGCGCTGACGGCCCGGTGCTCGGCTGGATCGGGATCCGCCCGTTCGCGTCCGATGAAACCGATCGATTGCGCGAAGCGGCGCGCTTCACCGCAGCACCGCTCGCCGCGATTGCGGCGCGCGCCACGTTGACCGCGGCACTGGAGGCCTATCTCGGCCGGCGCAGCGCGGCGCGCGTGCTCGCCGCGCCGTTGCGGCGTAACACCGGCGAGACGATCAGGGCAGCTTTGCTGTTTGCCGATCTGCGCGGGTTCACCGCGCTCTCCGAAAGCCACCCGCCTGCCGAAGTGATCGCCGCGCTCGATGCCTGGTTCGACCGTATCGCCGGCGCCATCCACGCGTTCGGCGGCGAGGTGCTCAAGTTTATCGGCGATGGCCTGCTCGCGATTTTCCCGGTCACGACGACCCCGCGCAGCGCATGCGAGGCGGCGTTGCGAGCGGTCTCGGCCGCGCGCCTCGGCATGGCGCATCTCGACGCCGAGCGCCGCAAGCAAGGTCTGCCGCCGCTGTCGTTCGGTGCGGCGCTGCATCTCGGCGACATTTTGTGGGGCAATATCGGCGCCGCCGATCGTCTCGACTTCACCGCGATCGGCTCCGCGGTCAATCTGGTCAGCCGGCTCGAAGGCCTCTGCAAGCCGCTGCACAAAACCGTGCTGGTCTCGGGCGCGCTGGCCGCCGAGACCGAGATGCCGCTGGTGACGCTCGGCACGCATGAGTTGCGCGGCATCGTGCAGCCCTGCGCGGTGTTCGCCCTGCCGGACGATTGAACCGGTCATCGCAGCAGCCGCAGCCAGGGCGCCAAGTGAAACGCGCTCATCAGTGCATACATCGGGACCATGCCCTGAAGCGAGAACTCTCCCCGTACGGTGGCGCAGAGCATGTCGGACGGCGCGGCCGCCGCGAGCAACGCCATGATCGCGAAGGTCGGCGCCGCTGCCAGCGACAGCCAGCGCGCCACGGCATCGCCGTGTCTGCGCGGCCGCGCGCTGACAATTGATGTGGTCTGATCGCTCATTAGCCGCCTCCCGATCAGGCCGCGTCGTACTCGTCATGACGGCGCCACCACGCGCCGCCGGTCTCGTTGCGGCCCTTCGGCGCGCGGTCGAGCCAGGGATACATGCCCCAGACGGCGTCGAGACCGCGTGCGTAGGCTGAATAGGTGTGATAGATCGCGCCGTCCTCGCGAACGAACGCGCTGATGCCCGGCCGCTCGCGCAGGAAGGTTGCACGGTCAGTCCCGCACATCGCGGAATGCGACTGCGACCGCGGGGCCTCGCCGCCACCCTGCGGCTCCTCGCGCTGCACGAATGGCGGTTCGCGGCGGTAGTTGTAGTCGATGCCCGTGCTCTGCTGATCTTCGCTGAACCAGACATTGAAGTCGGCGTTGAAGTCGCTCTGCGAGGACGACGCCCATGGAAACGTCCAGCCCATCCGCCGCTTGTAGGCCTGCAGCTTGGCAAGCGGCGCCCGCGAGACCGCCGACAGTATCACGTCGTGATGGGCGAGATGGACCGCAAATCCATTGAACCCGTCGGCGATCATCGAGCAGGACGGGCAGCCGGCGGCATGGTCGGGGCCGAACATGAAATGGTAGATGAGAAGTTGTGACCGGCCCCGGAACAGGTCCGCCAGCGATGCGCTGCCGTCCTCGGTCTCGAACCGGTAGTCCTTGTCGATCCGGACCCATGGCAAAGCCTGCCGCTGCCGGGCCACCGCGTCACTGCGCCGTGTCAGCTCCTTTTCCGCCTGCAGCAGGTCCAGCCGGGCCGCAAGCCATTGCTCGCGCGTTCCGATTTGGTGACTGGTCATCGCATGCTCTCCTTGGCCGTGGTGTTCCGTCGTCCTGTGCTAGATTAGGCCCGGGACTCAGATGAAGAGAGTGACAAGTGTGTCGGGATTCGAATGGACTCGCTGATCATTGCTGCGGCGCGCGCGCTCGCGGCGGGTGATCCCCTCGGCGCACTGAAACGGGTGGCGCTGCGCGACGACGCGCCGGCGCTGGCGTTGCGCGGCATCGCGATGGCCCGGCTCGGCGACTTCGCCCGCGCCAAGGAGCTGCTACGGCGCGCCGGACGCGCGTTCGGTCCACGGGAGGCCATTGCGCGTGCGCGCTGCGTGGTGGCCGAGGCCGAGATCGCGCTGGTGTCGCGCGACCTCTCGTTTCCGAAAAGAGCCCTTGCCGCAGCGCGTGCGACCCTCGCGGCGCATGGCGATGCGCTCAACGCCGCCCATGCCGGCTATCTCGAAATCCGCCGCCTGCTACTGATCGGGAGCCTCGATGCGGCCGAGCGCATGCTTGACGACCTCGACCCCGCACCCTTCCCGCCGGCACTACGGGTCGGCCATGAGCTCGTCATCGCCGGGATCGCAATGCGGCGGCTGCGGACGAAACCGGCACGCGACGCGCTGGCGCGGGCCAAGGATGCCGCGCGCCGCGCCGGCATTGCGGAGCTGGCGGCCGAGGTCGAGAGCACGGCGCGTCTGCTCGTCACGCCCGCGACCCGTCTGATCGCGCGCGGCAGCGAACGACCACTGCGGCTCGACGAGGTCGAGGCCCTGCTGGCGTCGAAGGCGCTTGTCGTCGACGCGTGCCGCTACGTCGTGCGCGACAACAGCACAACGATCTCGCTGACGCGGCGGCCGGTGCTGTTCGCGCTCGCCCGCGCGCTGGCCGAGGCGTGGCCGGCCGACGCGGCGCGCGGCGCGCTGATCGCACGGGCATTTCGCGGCAAGCACGCCGATGAATCGCACCGCGCGCGGCTGCGGGTCGAGATCGGCCGGCTGCGCCGCGCGCTGCGTCCGCTCGCCGACCTGCGCGCGACGCCTGATGGCTTTGTGCTGGAGCCACACCGCCGGCGCGACGTTGCGGTGCTGGCACGTCCGGTCGAGGAGGAGCACGCCGCGGTGCTCGCGTTCCTCGCCGATGGCGAGGCGTGGTCGAGTTCGGCGCTGTCGCTGGCGCTCGGCGCCAGCCAGCGTACCGTGCAGCGCGCGCTCGACGCGCTCGCCGCGGCGGGCAAGGTGCGGTCGGTCGGCCGCGCCCGCGCGCGGCGCTGGATAACGCCGCCGGTGCCGGGATTCACGACGACCTTGTTACTCCCTGCCCCGCTGCCGAACGGCTAGCATCAGGCCGCGATCAAGCAACAGGAGCGAAGCATGAAGACGTCGCCGGCCCGGATCATCAAGGAATACGCCTTCGAAGGCGTCGACAGCGTGGGCGGCGTCAGCTTCGATGGCGCGCAGGTCTGGTTCGCTGCGGGCGACCGGATGATCGCCTTCGATCCCGACAGCGGCAAGACCACCCGCACGATCGACATCGCAGCTCATGCCGGCACCGCCTTCGACGGCAAGCACCTCTACCAGATCACCGAGGACCGTATCCACAAGATCGATCCCAAGAACGGCCGCGTGGTGTCGACGATCCCATCGCCCGGCGGCGGCCGCGACTCCGGCCTTGCGTGGGCCGAAGGCTCGCTCTGGGTCGGACAATATCGCGACCGCAAGATTCTCCAGATCGATCCGGACACCGGCGTGATCCTTCGCACGATCGAATCCAACCGCTTCGTCACCGGCGTCACTTGGGTCGACGGCGAGCTCTGGCACGGCACCTGGGAAGACGACGCGAGCGAGGTGCGCCACATCGATCCGCAAACCGGTGAGGTTCTGGAACGGCTCGAGATGCCGAAGGGGACGAACGTGTCAGGATTGGAGTCCGACGGCGGCGACCGCTTCTTCTGCGGCGGCGGACACACCAAGGGCACCGTGCGCGCGGTTGCGCGGCCCAAGCGACGCCGCGCGTGATGTGGCGTGATCCATCCTCGGCGGATCACGCCACGCATGCCCCCGCGTCTCAGGCGGGCACCGGCGCCGCGCTCCGCACCGCCGGGAACGGCCTGAACGTCATGATGATCAGGAAGGCGCCGAGACCGACCGCCCAGGACCCGACATAGAGCCACGTGTAGCTCGCGAACGTGTCGTAGATCAGGCCGCCGGCCAGCGGGCCGGTCGCCATGCCGAGGCTGCCGGCCATCGCGGTGCCGCCGATCACGGTGCCCATCATCTTGAGCGGAAAGTTCTCGCGGATCAGCACAGCATAGAGCGGCATGGTGCCGGCATAGATGAAGCCGAACACCGCTGCCACGGTGTAGAACGCGGCAAGCTCGCGCACGAAGACGTAGCCGAGCGCGCCGAATGCCTGCGCCAGCAGGCCGAGCACTAGGACGCGCTTGGCGCCGAAGCGGTCGCCGAGCAGGCCGAACACGATGCGGCCGCCGATGCCGGCCAGTCCTTCCACGCTGTAGATCGTGACGGCCGCGATCATCGGAATGCCGCAGGTGATCGCATAGCTGACGGTGTGGATGATCGGCCCCGAATGGGTGGCGCAGCAGAAGAAATTAGTCGCGATCAGGATCATGAATTGCGGCGAGCGCAGCGCCTGCGCCATCGACATCGCCGGTTCGCCGTTGTCGGCCGCCGCGGCCGCCTGCGGGTTCTGCAGCGCGGGCGGCCTTCGCACCAGGAGCGAGACCGGGATCATGATCGCGGCGACCACGCCAGCCACGATGAGCATTGAACTGCGCCAGTCGTGATGGGAGACGAGCCAGGCGGCGAACGGCGACATGGTCATCGGCGCCATGCCCATGCCCGCCGACACCAGCGAGACGGCAAGGGCGCGATGGGTGTCGAACCAGCCGGTGACGCAGGCCATCATCGGCGCGAAGATGGCGGCGGCGGCCGCGCCGACCAGCACGCCGAACAGGACCTGAAAAGCCAGCAATGACGGCGCCCGGCTTGCCAGTGCAAGGCTCGCCGCCAGCACGACCGAGCCGGTCAGCACCACCGGAAGCGGACCGAACCGGTCCGACAGCGTACCCCACATCATGCTGGTGAAGGCCATCGCGAGGAAGCCGATCGTCATCGCGCTGGAAATGCCGGTCACCGACCAGCCCGTCTCCCGCGCCATCGGCTGCAAAAACACCGGCAGCGAAAACATGCCGCCGATCGCGACACAGCCCAACAGGCCCCCAGCCGCGACGATCACCCAACGATAGTGAGAATTGCTCATTCCTGATCTCCCAGTGCACCTCGGTCTGGGTGGAAGACGAATGGAGTGGAGCGGAGCCGACAGGCGACGAAGCAAACAAGTCGATTCTACGACGAGCTACTTGGAAGCGCGCAATACGTGCGGCGCAAAGCCCACTTGCATCCGCCCGCTCCCGGATATACATTTCGACTCGTGTATATCCTTATACGGAGCACCAAACATGCAAGTCGCCAAATGGGGTAACAGCCTCGCGATCCGGCTTCCCGCGGTCGTGGTCGAGGCGCTCGGACTCAAGGAAGGCGACGAGATCGAAATCCATGTCGCCGACGAGCGGAACTTCGGCGTCGCGCGCAAACCGGGGCGTGAGGAGTTACTGGCGCGACTGCGCACCTTCCGCGGGCGCCTGCCGGCGGATTTCAAATTCGACCGGGACGAGGCAAATGCCCGGTGACTTCTTCGACACCAACGTGCTTGTCTACCTCGCGTCGGACGATCCCTTGAAGGCCGATCGGGCAGAAGCCGTCGTTGCCCGGGGCGGGGTGATTAGCGTTCAGGTGCTGAACGAAGTCGCCAATGTCGCGCGGCGCAAGATGCGGATGTCATGGACGGAGACGCGCGCATTTCTGACGATCTTGCGCAATCTGCTGACCATTTATCCCCTCACGCAGGAGATCCATGACGCTGGACTTGATCTGGCCGAGCGCTACGGATTGTCGATTTTCGACGCCATGATCGCAGCTTCAGCGCTTCAGGCCGGCTGCGAGAGATTGTGGTCCGAGGACATGCAGCATAATCAAGTCCTGGATAACAACCTTCGGATCGTCAATCCGTTTCAGGTCTAGGCCTCTCTTGGAAAATCGCTTCGTCTTGATCTCGGGCTGCTCCGGCGGCGGGAAATCGACCTTGCTGGCCGAACTGCATGCGCGCGGTTATCCCGTTGTCGAAGAGCCGGGTCGTCGTATCATCGCCGAAGAGCTGGCATCGGGCGGCAACGCCCTGCCCTGGGCCGATCTGGTTGCCTTTCTCCGCCGTGCCGTCGCGCTTGCGCTGAGGGACAGGGAGATGGCCGAAGCCCACTCCGGCTGGGTGTTCTTCGATCGCGGCTTGGTGGACGCGGCATCGGCGCTAGAGGATGCGACCGGCGAACCGCATCTGCAATCGCTCTGCTCCGTCCATCGCTATCACCGGCGCGTCTTCATGACGCCGCCGTGGCCCGAGATCTACGTTACCGATGCGGAGCGCCGACATGACATCGAAGCCGCCGTCGCCGAATATCATCGGCTGATCGAGACACTGCCGAAGCTCGACTACGAGCCGATCATCCTGCCGAAGACCTCGCCATCGGCCCGCGCCGACTTCGTGCTCGCAGCCCTCGGCGATCCCGCCAGCCCGGCCGCTTGACTAAGACATCATTCCGCCGCCTCGCGGCCGGGCACGCCGACCTCAAGCTGCAGGACATCGTTGAAGCGGTTGAAGGCGCCGCATAGGGCGATCCGCCAGGTCAGCTCGACGATTTGCGCTTCGGAGAAATGCGCACCAAGCCGATCGAAGATCGCGTCGCGCGTCCTGTTCCAGGCGTTGGTGACCGCGATCGCGTATTCGACCACGAGCTTGTCGACGTCGTCGAGCTCGGGATGATCCCTGTAGTCGAGCAGGCGCTCGGCGCCCGCCTCCGACACGCCCTGGACCGCGAGCTTCGGCGCATGATGCGAGACGCAATAGTCGCACTTGTTCAGGAGCGACACCGTCACCAGGGCGAGCTCGAGATGCCGCTTCGACACCACGGCCTCGTCGGCCAGATCGACCAGCAGCGACCACATGTGCTTGAAGATCGGCGGCCGCTGCGCCATCACGCCCGCCTGGTGCTCGAACGCGCCATAGGTCGTCATCTTGTCCCACAGCGGCCGGAGTTCGGGTGGCAGCTCGTTCCTGGTCTTGGCGGACACACGCGACATCGATTTCACCTCGGCTCGGAATGGACTCGTGCAGCCTGCCCCTGTTCGCAGATCACCGCAAGCCGAACGGGATCGCCGTCATGCGTGACTTGCGCGCAGCGCAGAGGCCGCAAGAGGGTCCGCGGGATCGCAGGCCCTCCCCCGCTTGATCCGGATCATTCCGGGTACTGAACCCTCGGCTGACGAAGCGGTCGCGCGTTGAAGATCACGAAGCTGATGCCGGCCATGATCCACACACCGATCCCGCCATAGAGCATCACCCAGCCGAATCCACTTGCCAGTGCCTGGTGCACGACCGGAGCCGCCAGCTCGGGCATGGATACCGTGTTGCCCGCAGCGATCTTCTCGGCGAGCGCACGCAACTGATCCGCATCGAGCCCGGGCAGCATCGCCTTGAGATGCGCGAGCACTCCGCTCGCCAGGATGAAGCCCATCAGCGCGATATTGACCGCGAGCGAGACCATCCGCGCGCTCATATCGATGCCCGAGGCCATGCCGGCGCGGTCGCTCGAGACCGAGCCCGTCGTCGTGTTGGTGACCGGCGTATTGGTGATGCCGAGCCCGATTCCCGCGATCAGGCAGCCCGGCAGCATCGTCGACCAATTCGGTTGCGCCGCGGCGCTGCCGAACTTCATCAGCAGGAAGCCCGCACCGATCGTGAACAGACCTGCCGGAATGATCAGACCGGGCTGATAGCGCAGCGACAGCCGCTCCGCGAACGGCGGCATCACCAGCGTCGGCAGGGTGTAGGCGAGCAGCGCCAGACCCGCCGACACGCTGTCATAGCCGAGACCAGCGTGAAACCAGATCGGCAGATAGATCATGAAAGGCCAGTAGCTGAGGTTCATCGCGGCCGAGCCGATGATCGAGCCGGAGAACGCGGGGAACCGGAACACCGAGAAATCGAACATCGGCCGCCGGCTCACCCGTTCGGCAACGAGGAACGCAATGAAGCTTGCCGCGGAGACACCGAGGATCGCAAGCGCGGTCGGGCTGGCGAAGCCGAGATCCGGCCCCTGCGTGATGTAGTAGGCCAGGCAGAACACCGCGAGCGAGAGCGTCACGATGCCTGCAAAGTCGAGCGTGCTCGCCTTCGGGTCCTTCGATTCATGCACGCCGCCGATGGTGAGCACCAGCGCCACTGCCGCGAACAACACGTGGACCAGGAACACCCATTCCCAGCTCAGCACCGCGGCGACGGCGCCGCCGATGATCGGTCCGAACCCAAGCCCGATGCCGAAGATCACGCCCCACCAGCCCCAGGCGACGGCACGCTCCCGTCCGCCCTGGAATTCATGCGACAGGACCGCGATCTGGCAGATCAGCAACGCGCCACCGCTGGCGCCCTGCAGAAAGCGGGCGATGATGAGCATCACGACGTTGTCGGCCACGCCGCACATCAGCGACGTCAACCCAAAAGCGCCGATCGCGACGACGAACATGCGCTTGCGCCCAAAGCGATCCGCCAGCGTCCCGACCGCCATCAGCACGGTCGTCACCGCGATGGTGTAGGCGTTCATGATCCACTGCAACTGTTTGAAATCTGCGTGCAACACCTGCTCCAGCGTCGGCAGGATCGCGGGAATGCTGGAAATCTCCAGGCCGAACATCAGGCATGACAGACATACGGCGGAGAGGACGACGACGCCTCGGCGGCTCAGTTCATTCGGCATGGTTCAGCCTTTCGACATTGCGAGGCCAACGACTAAGCCCACGCTGCTGCCACGGTACTGGCAGCAGCGGCGCTCGGGTCGGCACACAATCAATTGAAGCGGCGACCGATTAGCCGTGCGCCGCGCTTGACCTGTGGCGAAGCTAGGCGGCGCTTGAACATCCCGGAACGGGATGACTAGATATTTCAGAGACAACAAATTCGGATGATTGACGTGACCACACTCGATGTCGATGCCGTCAAGGCGTTCGTAAAGATTGCCGATCTGCAGAGCTTCACCCGTGCGGCCGACGCGCTCGGCACCACGCAGGGCGCGATCAGCGTCAAGCTGAAGCGGCTGGAGGCGCGGGTCGGCCACAGGCTGGTCGAGCGGACGCCGCGGCTGGTGCGCCTGTCGGCGCAGGGCGCGGTGTTCCTCGACTCGGCGCGCGCCTTTCTCGCCGCGCACGACCGCGCCGTGGCCGAACTCTCCACGGCGCGCCGCCGCTTCTCGCTCGGCATCGCCACTCATGTCGGCGCGCCCGAGCTTCCGACATTGCTGGCGCGGCTTAGTGCCCATGATCCCGCGCTCACCATCGAGGTTCGGCTCGACGATGCCCGCGACCTGCTGGATGCATTTGATCGCGGTATGATTGATGCGGTGATCATGTTCCGGGAGGACGATCGCCGCGATGGCGAAGTGCTCGGCCCCGACCATTTCGGCTGGTTCGCCACGCCTGACTTCGTGCATCGCGCCGGCGAGCCGATCCGATTGGCAGCATCCTCGCCATCCTGCGGCATCCTCAACACTGCGACCCGCGCGCTCGGCGCCGCCGGGCTATCTTGGACCGAAACGTTCCTCGGTTGCGGATCCTTTGCCGTCGCCGAGGCTGTCTCGGCGGGCCTTGCGATCTCGGTGTTTTCATGCCGGGTCGCGCCGCCCGGCACGATCGAGGTGAGCGAACGGTTCGGCCTTCCCGCCCTGCCCCCCACCGAGATCGTGCTGCTGTCGACGCTCTCGGATCCGCGGTCCCGCGCCGCGCTGAAAGTCCTCGCAGGCGCGTTTCGCGCGCATCGTGCCCTGATGATCGCCAGGAACGCGGCCCGGCGCGACCACGCCGGTCAACACGCTCAAACGAGCCTGAACGGCGCATCGCGCGCGTGATTTGTCCGCGGCGACGCGCGCTATCGCCGCGCAGCACCGGCGCGCTTGCCCTCGAACAGCGCGCGTTCCGCCGTCAGGGCCTTGGCGAGAAAGTCGAGCGTGGCGCGGATGCGCGCGGTGCGCTTGAGATCGTCATGGGTCAGCAGCCACAGCGCCGACCGGGGCTCGGCGGGCGTCTTCGACGTGAGCCGGCGCAGCCCGGGCGCGAGATCTCCAACGTAGCAGGGAAGCAAGGCAAGCCCGAGCCCGGCAACCGCCGCGTCGCGCAGCGCAGGCAACGCGTCGACGCGGCACGTGATGCGGGCCGCGCGCAGGTTCTCGCGCATCCAGCCTGCAATCACGGTCCCCGCCAGCGTATCGTCGAGCCCGATCCAGTCGTACGCGGACAACTCCGTATCGCTGCGCCGGCCGAGATAGGAGCGCGATCCATAGATGGCATGCGCGATCTCGGCAACGCGCCGCCCGACCAGCAGTTCGGACGGCGCGGGCGTCGGACGGATGGCGATCTCGGCCTCCCGCCACGTCAGGTTCGCCATCGTGTTCGAGATGGTGATCTCGGCGTCGATCTCGGGATGGGCGGCGCGCATCGCCGGCAAATGCCGTATCAAGATTGCACCAAGCGTATCCGTCGTCGTGATCCGCACCGCGCCTGACGGCCTCAGATCCTGCCCGGAGAGCTTGCGTTCGAGCGCGAGCACTTCGTCCTCGAGACGGGCCGCCGACGCAGCCGCCGTTTCGCCGGCCGGGGTCGGCGCATAGCCGTCGCGAAAGCGTTCGAACAGGCGCGTTCCGATCGCGGCCTCGATCGCGCCAAGGCGGCGAAACACCGTCGAATGCGTGACGCGCAAGCTGCGCGCTGCGCCCGAGAGGCTGCCCTCGCGCGCCACCGCGAGCACGAGACGAAGGTCATTCCAGTCGACCGGACTGTGCATTTTTGCAAACTCGATTGGCAGTTCCTGACAATATCATATCGCTGATGGACAGGCCATCTTCCGCTTCCAAGGTTCGATCAACGGTGCGCCGCTCGCTGGGGCGCTGCCGAAGCCGAGGAGCTGGAAGGTGACGAGCGAAACGGCCGATCCGCTGCAATTCCGTCATACCGCTCATCCGCTGGGAGACCCGCGGCGCTGGCTGGCTTTGCCCGTCCTGCTCACCGGCGCCTTCCTGCCGATCCTCGATTTCAACGTCGTCAACCTCGCATTGCCGGCCATTCGGCAGGATCTCGCCGCAACCGCAAGCGAGGTGCAGTTCGTCATCTCGGCCTATGCGGCGACCTATGCAGTGTTTCTGATCACCGGCGGCCGGCTCGGCGACCTCCTTGGCCGGCGTCGCATGTTCCTCCTCGGCGTTGCCGGCTTCACGATCGCCTCGGTGCTGTGCGGCATCGCGTGGTCGCCTGCTGTCCTCGTCGCGGGGCGAATCCTGCAAGGCCTCACCGCGACCGCGATGGCGCCGCAAGTGCTCGCTTCAATTCGCGTGCTGTTTCCAGCGGCCGAGCAAGGCCGCGCCCTCGGTTATTACGGCGCGACCTTCGGCCTCGCCAACATCTGCGGCCAGGTGCTCGGCGGTGTGCTGGTGTCGGCGCATCCGTTCGGATTGGCCTGGCAGGCGATCTTCCTGATCAACGTGCCGATCGGTCTCGCCGCGTTCGCCGGCGGGCTGTTGTTCCTGACCGACTCGCGCGCCGAGCATGCCCAGCGGATCGATATCGGCGGCGTGATCCTGCTGTCGCTCACGCTCGGCCTGCTGGTCTACCCGCTGATCCAGGGCCGCGAGACCGGATGGCCGATCTGGATCGTCGCGATGCTGCTGGCTTCGCCGCTGGTGCTCGGGATCTTCGTCCGCTTCGAGGCGAACCTGTCGGCGCGCGGCGGCGATCCGCTGGTCGCATTGCATCTCCTGCGCAACAGCGATTTCGTGATCGGGCTGGTGATGGCGCTCGCCTTCTACATGCTGTCGTCGTTCTATCTGACGTTCGCGGTCTATCTGCAGAACGGCCTGCACGAGTCGCCGTTGACCGCGGGGTTCGCCACCCTGCCCTTCGCCATCGGCTTCTTTCTCGCCTCGCTGGTATCGCCCTCCGTCATGCAGTGGCTCGGCGTGCGCACGTTGACGCTGGGCTTTGCCCTCCAGGTCATCGGGTTCGGCGGCGTGATGCTCGCGGTCGGCGGCGCGCTGCCGTACAGCCTCACAATCGGCCTGGTGTGCGGTGGTCTCGGTTTCGGCACCGTGATGCCGTCGGTCATCAAGGCCGTCATCGGCAGCATCGATCCGCGCCATGCCGGGCTGGCGTCGGGAATGATGATCTCGACCTTCCAGATCGGCGCCGCGCTCGGCGTCGCCGTCATCGGCGGCATCTTCTACAGCCTGCTCGGGCCGCATCCGGATGCCGACGATTACGCGCACGCCTTCACGATCGCGCTCGGCTGCAACGTAGCGCTGCTCGCGCTCGGCGGGTGGCTGTCGCTCTGGCTGCCCCGCGAGCCCGCGACTTGAGATCAAAGTTGGCGCCGCCGTGCGACCGCGGTGCACGTCGTCGGTAGCGCGACCGCGACCTCACTTCTTCGCGACATCGAGAAGCGTGTTGTAGATCCACTCCGAACCCTGCTTAATGGCCTCGACACCGATCCTTTCGTCATTGCCATGCATCCGGCTCAGGATGTCGTCGTCCAGCGGATAAGGATAAATGCCATAAACCGGAACGTTGCGCTCGCGCCAGGCGATGGCGTCGGTGCCGGCCTCGAACATCGTCGGAACCAAGATGGCGTCTTTCCAGATCCGCTTTGCATTGCGGTCGAGCGCATCATACAGCGCAGTGTTGACCGGCGAGGCCGGGATCTTCGTGCGCATCAGGTAATTGTCCCGGGCCTGCTGCTGCGACAGCGGGGTCACAATGCTGACCTCGATATCGGGATCGCCGATCACGCGCTTGATCTCCGCGATCATCTGGTCGGTCGTGGTGCCCGGAAGCAGGCGCGTGTTCACGATCGCCTTGGCGTCGCCGGGAATCACGTTGGGCTTGATGCCGGCCTCGATCATGGTGATCACCATCGTGTCGCGGAGCAGTGCATGCAACAGCAGGCTGTCCTTCGGATTGTCGGCCGCCAGCTTCTTTCCGGCCATGTCGAGTTCGCCTTGGTCCTTCGCGGCCAGAAGCTGCCTGATGTCGGATGCCGTCTGCTCCGAACTGATCGGCAGCAGCGCCTTGAAATAGGCTTCGCTCGCCGGCACGAGCTTGACCATCGGATCATGCGCAGCGAGCTTGGCCAACGCCGCGATCAGACGGTCATTGGCCATCTCGCCCGGCGGAAACGGACGCGAGGAATGGCCTGAATGCCCGGTGGCCTTCAGCGCGAAGGTGACGGAAAGCTTTTCCGCTGTCGTGACGTTGATCTGCCGGACCGAGCCGTCGGGCCGCTGCAGCACGTAGCCGCCCTCGTTCAGCGCGAACTCCGCGTCGATCTTGTCCCAGTGGTTCTTCGCCAGCCACACCGTGCTGTACTGCCCCTGCTCTTCATCCGCTTCGGCCAGGAAGATCACGTCGCGCGCCAGCGGCGTCTTCTCTTCGGCAAGCCGCATCACCGCGCCCGCGAACACCGCGAGCCCGCCCTTGAAGTCCATCGCGCCGCGCCCATAGATGAAGCCGTCCTTCTCGATGCCGGCGAACGGCTCGATGGTCCACTTCTCGCGCTCGACCGGAACGACGTCCGCGTGCGCCGCCAGCAGGACCGGCTTCTTGGAGCCGTCGCCGCGCAGCCGCGCGACGAAATGCGCTGCCTTGCCGTTCGGCGCGACGAAGATGTCCACCTCGGCGCCGAGCGGCGCGAACTGTGACTTCAGATATTCGGCCAGCGCCCGGGTGTCCCCCGGCGCGTTCGACGTGTCGAAGCTAATGAGCTTCTTGAGCAATGTGACGGTTCGATCACCCTGGGATCGCGAAGGCGTGGCTGAGTCTGCGGCCGCGTATCCGGTCCCGGCGCAAAGCAAGCTCGCGGCAAGCAACAGCGCCGCGAGACGGCCTTTGATCGGCGATGCCATGTTTTCTTCCTCCCATCCTTCTTTTTTGAAACGATATCATTTAGCTCGGACTCAAGACGGTCTCGGAAACAGCACCTTCAGCAGGCCCGCCGCCAGCAGCGTCACCACGGCAAGGCCGGTTGAGAGGTACAGCGCGCCGGCATTGCCCACGCGGTCGATGACGATCGCGTAGATCAGCGGCGCCGCCGCGGGCAGGATGAAGCTTGGCACGATCAGGCGGCCGACGATGGTCCCGTAGCTGCGATGGTCGAACAGGATCAGCGGCAACGTCCCCCTCGTGATGGTCAGGATGCCGTTGCAGGCGCCGTAGAGCAACGCGAAGGCGATCGCCATCGCCTTTGAGGTCCCGCTGAACAGCCCGGCGACGAAGGAGAGCGGCATGAAGAGGCAGGCCAGCAGGTTGAGCGCGAGCGGATCCATACGCCCGCCGAACAGCACTTCGCAGAGACGGGCTGCGGATTGCCCGATGCCCCGGAATGTCGCGATCCAGACGGCGACCGTAGCACTGAGCCCGAGACCAGCGAGCACAGCGATCATATGCGCCGACATGCCGGCGTTCAGGAAGTTCGCGCCCGTCGTGATCACGGCATAAAGCCCGCCACCGACGACGATCTGCCGGGAACTTGATGGGAGCGGCTGTCTCGGCGCTGTCGCGGCGGCGTCCGGCGGAACGGCGTAGCGACGGTTCGGAGTGACGAAAGAGAGCGGGATCGTCACGAGCGAGAAGCCTGCATAGACCAGCACTGCGATCCGCCAACCGAAATGCTCCGAGAGAATGTGTCCGAGCGGCCAGAATACGGTGGCCGCCAATCCGCCCAGCAGCGTGATCCCGGACATCGCGCGGCGCGCCTCCGGCCCGCCGATCCGCGCCAGCGCCGCAAAGGCGGCGTCGTACAGCGTCAGCCGCATCCCGAGGCCGAGCACGATCCACGCCGCGAAGTATGTTGCAACCTCGTGCGAGACGGCGAGGCCGGCGCATCCGGCGGCATTCACCACCGCGCCGGCGACCATGACGTCGCGGCCGCCGCGTCGATCCACCAACCGTCCCACCAGCGGCGAGGTCAGCCCCATCACCAGCAGCGCGACGGCAAAACCGCCGTAGACGACGTCGCGATTCCAGCCGAGGTCGGCGCCGATCTGCTCGCCGAAACCGCCGATGAGATAGTAGGTGGCGCCCCACGAGATCAGTTGACCAAGTCCGAGGGCGACCACGATCCGGCGCGCGATCACCGCGGCGCCTCCGTGATTCCTGACGGAGGTGCGCCGTCGCCGCGACCGAGCGACCGCTGCATCAGCACGGTGTCGACCCATTGCCCGAGCTTGAAACCGACCGATCTCAACGTCCCGACCATCTCGAATCCCATACCACGATGCAGCGCGATCGAGCCGGCGTTGCCGCTGTTGCCGATCACGGCGATCATTTGCCGCCAGGGCCCGGCCTCGGTCCGCTCGATCAACGCCTGCAGCAGCGCGGCGCCGATGCGGCGGCCACGCAGCGCCTCCGACACGTACACTGAGTCCTCGATCGTGTGGCGGTAAGCCGGCCGGGGCCGATACGATGTCGCGTAGGAGTAGCCGGCCACGCATCCGTCGACATCGGCCACGAGATACGGCAACCCTGCGGCCAGCACGGCGGCGCGGCGCCCGAGCATCTCGTCGAGAGAGGGCGGCACTTCCTCGAAGGTCGCAAGTCCGTTCAGCACGTGGTGGGCATAGATGCGCTGCACCTCAGCCATGTCGACCTCCGTCGCGTCGCGGATCACCGTCTCCCTGATAGCACTCATCCGCACCCCCTCGTCTCGCGCTGCCATCATGCCTGTGCTGCGGCGGAGCGTCGGCGCATGCTGCGGGCCCCATGGGCTGATCTCGACATCGCTGCGCGACAATCCGACATCCGCCAGCAAGCGATCGTCCAGCTCCCGCAGCGCCTGCCAACGGCGGATGCGCGATCGCGGCGAGGCCGCGAGGTAGCGTCCGAGCTCGACGAGGACGCCGCCGATGGACTTGACGCCGGACAATGCCTGCTCTCCGGTCCGGAAAACCCGATCATGTTGCCTCAGCATGCGCCGCAGCGCTATATAAGGGAAGCTTAGACGACTTATGCAAAGCATAAGAGATGCTTTGATGAAGAACCTTAACCTGGACTATCTCGAGAGCTTCCGGGTCGTGATCGAGAGCGGCAGCTTTTCCGCCGCCGCCGAGCGGCTGCAACTCACGCAGCCGGCGGTGAGCCTGCAGGTGCGGCAGCTCGAGCGGAGCCTCGGGGCAACCCTGATCGAGCGCGTCGGGCGCAGGGCCCGTCCGACGGCGGCCGGCGCCGCGCTGCTGGCGCATGCCGACCGGATCAGCGCTGCCGTCACATCGGCCGTCGACGCCGTCGCCCAGCAGACCACCGGCACTGCCGGGCGCGTGCGGCTCGGGACCGGCGCGACGGCCTGCATCTTCCTGCTGCCGCCGATCCTGAGGGAGCTGCGGGCAAGACTTCCGGGCCTCGAGATCACGGTCACAACCGGCAATACGCCGGAGATCGCCAAGGCGGTCGAGGACAACACGATCGACATCGGGCTCGTCACGCTCCCGGTGTCGGGGCGCAGCTTCGAAATCACGCCTGTGCTGAATGACGAGTTCGTGCTGATTGCTCCGCCCGACATGCCGTTGCCGGCGCGGATCACGCCGGCAGTGTTGGCGACGCGGCCAGTCGTTCTGTTCGAGCCCGGCGGCAACACGCGGCGCACCGCCGACGAATGGCTGGCGCGCGGCGGCGTCTCGCTGAAGCCGTTGATGTCGCTCGGCAGCGTCGAGGCCATCAAGGAGATGGTGCGCGCCGGCCTCGGCTGCGCCATCCTGCCTGGCATGGCCGTCTCGGCCAGGAGCAAGCACCGCGACCTCGCCATTCGCTCGCTGTCGCCGAAGCTGTACCGCCGGCTTGCCGTCGTGATCCGCCGCGACAAGCGCCTGGATCGTGGACTGCGCCAGACCCTGTCCGCGCTGAAGGCGATCCCGGCAAACCACGACGGTCGATAGGGAGGACGATGCCGCGCGTCCTCCCTATCTGGCTGCTATGTCGCCTTGCGCTCTTGCTCGGCGATCTTGCGGAATGCGGCTTCGCCGGCATCGGTGACCGCAGCCCACTTCGCATTCGGGGTGGCCTCGGCCTCGTAGTTGTCGTGCCAATTCCACCATTTGTAGGTCGGGCCCTGCGGGTATCCTGCCGGTGAGTCCTCCCACAGTTCCTGCCGGCCGAGCGGCGTGATGTCGAGATAGCTCCACACCGTTCCCATCGCCTCGTCGCCGCGGCTGTTGACAAAGTAGGTGCGGAAGATGCGCTCGCCGTCGCGGAAGAACACGTTGTGGCCGTGCCATTCGCTGACGCCGAAATCCCCATCAAAGCTGTCCGTGATCGTGTACCAGGGCATCTCCCAGCCCATCCGCGCCTTCAGCCGCGCGATGTCGGCCTGCGGCGCACGCGAGGCGTAAACCAGCGTGGTGTCGCGCTGGTTGAGATGCGCGAGATGGCCGACCTGGTCGGCGCCGAGCGAGCAGCCGCGGCAGGCATGATCGGGCCAGCCGAACACGCCGGGCTCGAAGAAGGCGCGATAGACGATGAGTTGCCGGCGGCCCTCGAACAGGTCGAGCAGGCTCACCTTGCCCTGCGGTCCCTCGAAGGCATACGCCTTCTCAACGGCCATCCACGGCATCCGCCGGCGCTCGGCGGCGAGCGCATCGCGCGCTCGCACCTGCGCCTTCTCTTTCGCCAACATCTGCAGCCGCGCGGCCTCCCAGGCCTCCGGCGTTACCACCGGCGGTGTCTGCATCGCGGCGCGGTCATTTTCGGGTGATTTGCTCATGGTGGTTCAACCTCCTGCAAGGACGAACGCCGGGGGCGAAACGCTGTTCCCCGTCCCTCGTCATGGTTCGTGCACTCAGTCTGGCGCGACGGCGGCGGACCATGGGAGTGACAAGTGTGTCGGGATTTTTTCGCGCAAGCAGCGCGAGCGGGCATCGCATCGATCCCGGCTCTCCCGTACCGTGGCCGGGCAGATTCCACGCACGGGACGCCTCGAGGGGACGTCAGACGCCAGTTGACAAGGCGACACGTTCCCCCGTCGGAGATCTGCGACAGTTCACAGCCAAAAATATTTGGTCTGCGTGTCACTTTCGCCCTCCCTCGCTCGTCATGGTGGCATAACTCCACCACCGAGGACCCCAGCATGACTGCCAGACTTGACCCGCTCGCCGCCGCTCCCAAGATGATGAAGATCTGGTTCGAGGCATCGGTCGCGATTTCCTCGAGCCTTGATCCGAAGCTCGCCGAGCTCATCAAGATCCGCGCTTCCCAGATCAACGGCTGCGCCAATTGCATCAACCTGCACACCACGTTTGCCCGCGAGGAGGGCGAAACCGAGCAACGCATCTATTTGCTGTCAGCGTGGCAGGAGGCACCCTGCTTCACCGACCGTGAGCGCGCTGCGCTCGGCTGGACCGAGGCGTTGAGCCGAATTTGCGAAGCGCACACGCATATTGCCGCCTATGAAGCCTTGAAGACGCACTTCACGCCGGAGGAGCAGGTCAAGGTGACGTTGCTAATCAACATCATCAACGGCTGGAACCGGATCGCGGTCGGTTTCGGCGGATTCGTCGATCCGCAGGCCGTCAAGGCCTCGATAGCAAACGCCGCATGACCACGAACGCCACACCAGGGAACGCAGCGGCGGAATACGCGCCGCTGCGTCCGAGACTGATGCGCGTGGCCTACCGCATGCTGGGCTCGATGGCCGATGCCGAGGACATGGTGCAGGAGGCCTTTATCCGCTGGATGAAGGCCGACCGCAGCGAGGTGCGCGAACCCGAGGCGTTCCTGCGCCGCACCGTGACGCGGCTCTGCCTCGACCAGCTCAAATCCGCGCGCCGTCAGCGCGAGACCTATATCGGCCCTTGGCTGCCCGACCCCGTCGTCGAAGAGCAGGACGACGACGACATCACCTTGCCGCTGATGCTGGCGCTGGAGCGGCTCTCGCCGCTCGAGCGAGCTGCCTTCCTGCTGCACGATGTGTTCGGACTGGGCTTCGAGGAAGTCGCCGCGACGATCGAGCGCACGCCCGCGACCTGCCGCCAGCTCGCAGGCCGCGCGCGCGACCATGTCCGCGAGGCGCGGCCGCGTTTCAACGTTGAAAAGCAACGCGGCCTTGCGCTGGCCGAAGCGTTCTTCACGGCGTCCCGCAGCGGCGACATGAAGGCGCTCGGCGCGATGCTGGCGGCCGACGTCAGCGTTCATGCCGACGGCGGCGGCAAGCGCCCGGCAGCCGCTGCGCCGATCTTCGGATTCGATGCGGTCATGAAGGCACATGAATCCCTGGTAATCCAGTTCCGGAGCCATGGCTCGAAACTCGTGCGCACCAGTTTCATCAACGGACTGCCCGGCTTCATCACGCGCGAGGCCGACGGCGAGCTGACAACCACGGCGCTCGACATCGAGAACGGTAAGGTCGCGGCCATCTATGTGGTGAGGAATCCTGACAAGCTACGGCATCTGCACTAGCATGCAGATACCGGTCGCCGCACCGACGCGAGCCGTCGAGGACGATTGATCTTGCGTCGCGATGCCGTCAATGTGATCGCGATGCTCAGCTTGCGCCAGCTTCAGCAATTCCTCGCCGTCGCCGATAGCATGAGCTTCCGGCAGGCCGCCGAGCGTCTCAACATGGCGCAGCCGCCGCTGACCGCGGCGATCCGGCAGATGGAGGAGCAGCTTGGCGTGCGCCTCCTCGAACGCACCAACCGAATCACCCGCCTAACGGCCGCCGGCGAGGTGCTTCGCGACGAGGCACGGCGCACCATCGCCCAGGCGGACCGGACCGTTGCGCTACGCGCCGCGCCGGAGCCGGTCTCGTCGGCTCGCTTCGGATCGGCTTCGTCGCCACCGCCGTCCGCCACATCGTGCCGACGCTGATCGCGGCCTTTCGCGAAACTCATCCGGACGTGGCGTTGGATCTGATGGAGGCGCCGACCGCCCGTCAGGTCACGGCGCTGCTCGACGATCGGCTCGATCTCGCGATCGTCGCCCTGCCGCTTCCCGACGGCACCGAGCAGCACATCGCAACGCGCACCATCCTGCGCAGCGCGCTCGTCGCAGCACTTCCATCCCGCCACCCACTTGCGCGCGAGCCGGGTACGCGACTGCCGCTCGCCGCATTGGCGAACGAGCCATGGATTCTGTTTCCCGCGAGCGAAGGACCCGGGCTTCACGACCGCGTCATGCGCGCCTGCGCCTCCGCTGGCTTTGTGCCCGAGGTCGCGCAGCGCGCCGTTCAGATGGAGACGATCGTCGGACTGGTCGCGGCAGGGCTTGGCGTGGCGCTGGTGCCCGAGCTGTTCAGGACGGCGGGCTGGGACAACGTGGTCTTCCGCACGATCGGCGGCGCGGCCGTGCCCTATGAAGTCGCGCTGGCCTGGCGGCAGAACGACGGCTCGCCGGCTCTCGCGGCCCTGCTCGCATCGCATAGCGGCCAATAGCGCGTCGTCACAGCACCGTCGCGGCGATACATCCTGCGTATCGCGTCTTGCAGCAAACGGTATTGGATCAACTTCTGAAGTCGCCCTAGATTCCGATCGTACTGCGGATTTGGGATGGTTACTCACGTCATGAAATTCTTCTTTTTGACCTTGGCGGCCTTGGCATCCAGCTCCGTCAATGCCGCTGGCGCAATCGGCGCCGCGGTTGGACGAGATGACTTTCAGGTCACGACGAACGATGGCGTGCGCCTCTGCGTCCGCGAGCTGCGCCCTCCGGCCGGCATCGAACGCGGCGAGCCCTTGATCCTGCTCCACGGCGCCCGCGTGCCTGGCATCGCGAGCTTCGACCTTGCGGTTCCCGACGGCTCGCTTGCCGCCGACCTCGCAGTGCACACGGGACGGCCCGTCTACGTGATGGACGCCAGGGGCTACGGGTGCTCGCAACGCCCGCCCGAGCTGGATCAACCAGCCGGCGCGAACCGCCCGGTCGTGCATGCCCACGATGTCGCGCGCGACATTGCCGCTGTGGTCGCGGCGGTTCGGCAGCGGTCGAACGGCACGAAGGTCGCCCTGCTGGGCTGGGCCACCGGCGGCATGTGGGCGGCCTGCTACACGGCGCAGCATCCCGAACAGGTCGCGCACCTCGTCACGCTCAACGCGCTGTACGGCGGCGCCGATCGTCACGCCCAGCTCGGGCCGGGATCGCCGGTCAGCGATCCGGCGCATCCCGACCGCCTCAACCCGACCATCGGCGCCTATGCGCGCAACGACGCGAACTCGCTCGTGCCGGGCTGGGACAAGTCGATTCCGATTCCCGACAAGGCGGCATGGCGCGATCCTGCGCTCGTCGCCGCCTATCAGAAGGCCGCGCTGGATAGCGACCCGCAATCCGGCACGCAGGACCCGCCGGCATTCCGCGCGCCACTCGGCGCGATCGAGGACAGCTTCTATCAGGCGAGCGGCCGGCGCCTGTTCGATGCGTCGTCGATCACCGCAAACGTACTCGTGATCCGCTGTGAGCACGATTTCTGGAGTCGGCCCGAGGACGCGCAGGCTTTCGCACATGACGCGGTGCGAGCCGCTTCGCTGCGCGTCGTGACGCTGCGGGGGGCAACGCACTACGTGCATCTTGATCGGCCGCAGCATGGACGAAAGCAATTGCTGCAGGAGGTCGTCTCCTTCCTGACCAGCTAGCGCTGGCGATCGCGCCGGCCCCTGCGGTAACAGGTCTGCCGCAGCACCGCGACGAGATAGGCTTTGATCTCCGCCCTTGTGCTGGTGTCGGGACGGCTTGTGACGTGTGTTGCGACCGCGCCGGTGAGAATTTGCTGGATGATGTCGAGATCGGCATCGGACGGAAAATCGCCCCGGTCACGGGCTTGCGTGAGCACCGCCTCGATCCACGCCTCGCGATGCTTCAAGCTCGCGTTCCAGTACGCCTCCCGGAGATCGGGATAGTGCGGCAGCGCGGTCATCAGGCGACGGATGAGACGGCGCGCACGCGGCTCAGCGATCGCCTGGGCCCAGAGTGCGAGCATCTGCTCGACGTCTCGGCACTGCGGCAGGTCCGGCAGCGTTTGCTGACCGACATGCGCCATGTGGATTGCGGCAATGAGCATCTGGTTCTTGTCGGGGAACCGGCGGTAGACCGTCGGCCTGGTGACGCCGGCGCGTTTGGCGACCTGCTCGATGGTCGTCCCCTCGACCCCGCGCTCGATCAGCAAGTCCACGGCCGCATCGAGGATCGCCACGTCGACATCCACATTGCGTGGCCGTCCGGGACTTCGGGCAGAACGTCGGGCCTGGGATCGCGTCATTGACATTACTTTACGATACTGTATCGTAAATATCAATCCTGAACGCGGGCTTCGCCGCGCGAGTGGCTTCGCACGGCGCTCGAGGAGCAAACACCATGAATGAACCCGGTGTGGAAGCCGCCATCCTCGCGATGAACGCACTCGGGGCCGGTATCCTGCTGTTCGTGTCGGGTGTCGTTCAGAACATGATGAACGACATGGACGAGATCGCTTTCAAGGACTTCGCCCGGACCTTCCTGCGCACGGCGACGAGCGACTTGTTCACCGTCACGATCGGGACCATCCCCATTCTCGCTGTCATCTTCTATTTCGCGGTCTACGGCTTTCATCATTGGTGGTTCAGCGCGGGTATCGCGATCTGGATCATCGGGAGCAGCATCACCAAGATCATCAACCTGCCCGTCTACAACTGGATCAGGGATACGGGCAGCGCCGACGCGGACGAGTTGCGAAAGAAACGCCGCACGCTGCAACTCGGCAATGCATCGCGCGCCTGGGTCACTCTGCTCTCCGTCGTCGTGATGGCGTGCCAGTTCAGTGTTCAGGCAACCGTGCTTGCGGTGGCGTCTTGCACGGTGATTGCAGCGCCATCGGCTTGGATGGCGCGCCGATATTTTCGGGTGTGATGCGGGGCTGACTTGCTGGAGACCAACGATGGCGGGATTGATCGACATCCACCACCACATCGTTCCGGAGCCATACGCCAACGCCCTTTCGCGCAAGGGGGTCACCAAAGCACTGGGCGTTCCCTTGCCGAAATGGACGCTTGAGGCGGCCCTCGATGTGATGGACAAGAACGAGATCAATACGAGCATCATCTCGTTGTCTGCACCGGGCGTCTATTTTGCCGGCCTCGACGCTCCCCTTCCCTTTGCATGCGAACTCGCCCGCCACACCAATGACGTCTTCGCTGAACTCGCGGCCGCGCATCCGGGCCGCTTCGCCGCGCTTGCCACTCTGCCGCTGCCTGACGTCGACGCCGCACTGCGCGAGCTCGCATACGCCCTCGACCAACTGAAGCTGGACGGTACCGTTCTGTTCTCGAATTACGACGGTTACTATCTCGGCGACCCCAGGTTCGAGGCACTCCATGCCGAGCTCAACCGGCGCAAGGCGGTCGTTTTCGTCCATCCAGCCTCGCCGCCCGGCCTCGATCAATCGCATCTCGGTCTTCCCGAAGCGATGCTGGACGTCTGCTTCGACACCACGCGCACCGCCTATTCGCTGATCGTCGGCGGCGTGATGAAGCGCTATTCGGACATCCGCTTCATCCTGGCGCATGCCGGCGGCGCGGTGCCTTACCTCGCCGGCCGCGTCAGCATGACGGCGACGCTGCTCGCCAATGCCCGCGGAATCGGCGCGGCCGTGGGCGACGCCGCCGGCTTGCTGTCGCGAATCTTCCCCGGGCTCAAGGGGTCGATGCCCGACCTCCTGACCTACTACATCAATTTCAAGGAAAACGTGCTTCCCGAAGGACCCGAGCACTTCCTGAAGCGATTTTATTATGACACTGCGCTGTCGGCCTCGCCGCATGTCTTTGCCTCCCTGCTCACTGTCGTCGACAGCTCCCACATCCTGTTCGGCAGCGACTATGTCTTCGCCACCCGCGAGGCGGTGCCGCTGACAATTCGCGGCGTCCGCGATCATAGGGCCTTTACGCTGGCCGATATCGCCGCGATCACGCGTGACAATGCGGTTCGGCTGTTTCCGCGGCTGGGATGCTGATCTGGTGCGGATCTCACTTGCCAAACAGCCCGGCACTGTTCCGCAATCTCGCGACGCCGGCGTGATGGGTTACGGCTTATAGGTGCTCGCTTCCGCGAGACTGGGCTTGGTGGTCGCCGTTATCAGCGAGAGACTTGGCCTCCTGAGACCCGCATCCGCATGCCGATTGACGGCAGAATAATCTCTGACTAAAGTCAGATATATGCTTGATGCCGTTTCCCGCGTCCGTCGCTTCAATCGTGCCGTGACATCCGCGGTCGGCGCGCTCGATACGTCGTTCCTCGGGCGCGGCCGGCCGCTTGGGGCGGCACGCGTGCTCAACGCGATCGGGCATGGATGCGCCGAGGTCGGCGACATCAGGGATTATCTCGGCCTCGATTCAGGCCTGATGAGCCGTCTGTTGCGGAGCCTCGAAGACGAGGGACTGATCGAGACCACGACGCATGCGAGCGACGCGCGCCGCCGCACCTGCCGGCTGACGGCGACCGGCCGTCGCGAGTTCAACGCCTATGAAGCGATCTCCAATCGGCAGGCCAGGGATTTCCTCGCCCGCCACACCCAGCGCGAGGCGCTGCTGGCGGCGATGGACTTGATCGCCTCGGCGCTCGGGCGCGATGGCACGAGCTTACGTGACGCTGATCCGCGCAGTGACGAGGCGCGCTACTGCCTCAGCGCGTATTACGCCGAGCTTGCGCGCCGCTTCAAGCAGGGGTTCGACGTCAAGCTCTCGCGCGATCCCGACGCCAAGGACATGGTGCGCCCGCGCGGCGCATTCATCGTGGCGATGTCGGACGGCCTGCCGGTCGGCTGCGTTGGATTGAAAGGCAGCGGCGGCGCGTTGGCGGAGATCAAGCGGCTCTGGGTTGCGCCGTCTGCGCGTGGCCTCGGCCTCGGCCGCCGTCTGATGGAGGCAGCCGAGAGCGCCGCGCGCGAGCTCGGCATCACGGTGTTGCGGCTCGACACCAACAGCGCGCTGGGGGAAGCCGGTCAGCTCTACCGTACGAGCGGCTGGACCGAGATTCCGCGCTTCAACGACGACCCCTACCCCGATCTGTTCTTCGAGAAACGCGTCTGACTGGCGAATGCGATGGCCGATTGGCCATCCGGCACCGCCAGGGCTATGATCAGTGGGAGCTGAACGTGTCCTTCTGCCCGAGATTCAAGAAATCAAACGGAGGATGGTAATGGCGGTCCCTTGCAAGTTCGAACGCAGCATTCTCAGCCACGAAGAACATGAGACAGTCCGCCTGACGCATCATCCAGCGATCTACCACGTCGAGGTCGCCGAGCTCGAGGCCATGCGGCCCCGCTTGCGCAAGATGCGCGACAAGGAGCGAACGCTCGGCCGGCAAAAGCAGCGCGAGGGGCGCGGAAAGGCCGAGGCTCGTGGGTCAAGCTTTCCGGGAACCGCCAAGCATGCTTCGGAGCGCAAGCAGGTCTTCGCCGCAGCGCTGAAGCGCGTGAACACGGAGCTCAGGCGCCTGCACAACCTGGCGGCCCGGACGGCGCATGTCGAAGCGGCTCGAAAGGCCCTCGCGCTGCACCGGGCCGCGAACTTCATGACCTATCCGCCGGCCGGAGCTACTGCGGGCGAAGGCATGGTGCCGAAGCCGAGCGAACGCCGAAGAAAGATCGTGGCGGGTGCGAAAATCGGACGCGTGTCGCAGGCGACCAAAGTCGCTCAGGCCGTGCGTGACGCGCGTGGTGAGCGAAGCAAAGCGGAGGTGGCCGGGACTTCATGAGTATCGGCCCTGATACGATCGTATGACAATTCGCTCCATCGTCCGCTATCCCGATCCTCGGCTCGCGCTGCCTGCCCAACCCGTGACCGTGTTCGACGATGCGCTGCGCGAGCTGGCGGGCGACCTGCTCGACACCATGCATGCTGCGCCCGGCATCGGCATCACCGCGCCGCATATCGGCGTCTCCTTGCGCGTGGTGGTGCTCGAGCTCGACGCCGGCGAAGGCCCACGGACCTACGTCAATCCCGAGATCATCCGGACCTCGCCCGAGATGCTCCTGCACAAGGAAGGTAGCGTCTCGATGCCCGGCGTGGTCGACGAGGTCGAGCGTCATGCCCGCGTCCGCATCCGCTATCAGGACCTCGACGGCAACATACAGACCGAGGACTCCGACGGCCTGCGCGCGGTGTGCCACCAGCACGAGATCGATCAGCTCGACGGCATGTTCTGGATCAAGCGGCTGTCCCGCCTCAAGCGCGAGCGGCTAATCAAGCGGTTCGAGAAGCTGTCGCGGGGGTGAGCTGAGAGAGCCCCCACCCGCCGCGCTCAGGCGCGCACGAGCGCTGCCGAGCGCGTCGGCAAGCGCAGGGCTATCCCATTTGGGAGAAGAGCGCCCTGTGACCATCCTTCGAGACGCCCGCCTTTGGCGGGCTCCTCAGGATGAGGTCTTGTTTTGCGGCACAATAGTAGACCCTCATGGTGAGGAGCGCCGCTTGCGGCGCGTCTCGAACCACGAGGCCGAGTTCGTGCGCAGCCGCCCAAGGGCCATATGCGATTTCCCTACCCGCAAACGGGGGAGGCTAAGTCAGTTTTGCCGATAGACCGATCGAACCAAAATTTGTCGCCTTCACCCACCCGCGATCAAATCCTTCGCCAGCGCCATGTAGGCCGGTAGCGTCACGGGATCGTTGGCGGCATTGCCGGCGGCAGGATGCGAGGCGTAGCGCGCGATCACCATCTCGGCTTTCGGATCGATGTAGATGCCCTGGCCATACACGCCGCGCGCCATGTAGGCGCCGTGCGCATTGTGCGTCACCCACCACTGATTCCGGTAGGAGGCGCCGGGCAAGGTGGTGTAACCAGCCGGCTTGAAGTTCTCGCGATCGCCGCCGCGGGCGATGTCCTCGACCACGGAAGCCGGCACGATCTGACGGCCGTTGAAGCGGCCGTGATTGCGGATGGTCTCGCCGAAGCGGGCCAGATCGCGCAGCGTCGTCGACAGGCCGCCGCCGCTCTCGGTGCCTATGCGGTCGACGTGATAGTGCGCGTCCTCCTCCGCCCCCATCGCCGTCCAGATCCGCTCGGAAAGAAGATCGGACAATGTCATGCCGCTGGCGCGCCGGCAGATCCAGGCCAGCACGTCGGAATTGACGGTCTTGTAGGCGAAGGCCTTGCCGTGCTCGCCCTGCTTCTTCTGCGCGCAGAGAAAATCGAAAATCGTGGTCGGGCCCTGATAGCCTTCCGGGATCGGCGCCATGCCATTGGCGCGTCGCAGCCCCCACACGTCGGAGTTCTTGTCGGTATAGACCTCGGTGTAAGCGAGGCCCGTGGTCATATCCATTGCCTCATGCACGCGCGCGTCGCCGAATGCACTGGCCTTCAGCTCGGGCACATAGTCCGTGATCGGAGCTTGCGGATCGATCTTGCCCTCGGCGACCAGGATGCCGGCGAGCGTGCCGGTGAACGACTTCGTCACGGACATCCCGATATGCGGCTTGTGCGGCTTCAGCGCGCCGAAATAGCGCTCGTAGATCAGCCTGCCCCGGTGCAGCACGGCGATGCCGTCGGCATAGGTTTCCTCGAGCATGCGCGCAAAGGTCATCGGACGGCCGTCCATGGTGACCGACGCCGACGCGCCAATGTCATGGTCCTCGCGCGGCAGCACCGACGCAGGCCCCGGCCCCCGCCAGACATTCACCGTCGGCACCAGTTGCCGCAGATTGCTCCAGGCCCAGCGCAGCTCGGGAAAGCTGCGGAACGAGCCGTCCTGGAACGTGATGGTCTTGTCCTGAGGCGGCGGAAAGCCCTGCATCCAGCCGAGCGTTTGCGGATCGGTCTCGGCGGCGGTGGGAGTTTGTTGTTGGTTGGATGCAGTCGCGACGGACATCAAGGCTGGCTCCGGCAAGGGACGACGCCGAGTCGTACCATACAGGGCCATGCCACACATCTCGCGTTTGTGCCGGGCGCCTTGCCGCTACGTCATGACGAGCGGACGGATGGTCGTGCCGTCATCCCGCGGCGGCCCGCTCGATCGCCGCGATGTCGATCTTCGTCATCGTCATCATCGCCTCCATCGCGCGCTTGCCGACAGCGCGATCGGTGCTGTTGACGAGCTCGAGCAGCCGCCGCGGCGTGATCTGCCAGGCAAAGCCCCAGCGATCCCGGCACCACCCGCACGGCAATTCCTTGCCGCCATTGCCGATGACCGCATTCCAGTAGCGGTCGGTCTCCTCCTGGCTGTCGGTGACCACCATGAAGCTGACCGCCTCGTTCGGCGTGTAGGTGGGGCCTCCGTTCAGCCCCACGAAGCGCCGGCCGAGCACGGTGAACTCGACCGTGAGTTCCTCGCCCTGCCCGATGCCCGGTATCGGCGATGCATGGCCCGCGCCGACATGGCTGTCGGGAAAGGTCGCAGCGTAAAACTCCGCCGCTTCGCGCGCCCGGCCTTGGTCGAACCAGAGGCATGTGACGAGGTCGGTCATGATAGTCTCCTTCCAAGAACTGTGTTCGGCTGATTTCGGGCGCCGCGCCTCAGCTCGATCCATGGCGATGGAGAGTTCCCGCTGATGGGGAGACCCTCGGTGATCGTCACCAGATACCGGGCACGAGCCTATAGCGCGTTCGGCCGGCATAGTCAGCATAGCCCGACAATTCAGCCTGGAGCAGGCCGTCCTCCAGCCGCGTCCGGAGAACCAGCAGCACGATCGCCAATGCAGCCAGCAACAAGGCCCACCACGAGGCGAGCGCAAGCGGAATTGCGATGAACATTCCTATCGCAGCGACATAGCCGGGATGCCGGACGAATCGGTACGGCCCGGATGTAATCACCCGCTGCGCTCGCTCCTGCTGGATCCGAACGCCCGGCTCGAAGAACGGATTGACGGCTTGAGCCCATGTCGTGACTGCGACGCTGCCGACAAACAGGAGATAGCCGACCACGACGAGCCAGAGCGGGACGTCGGACCATCCCATCCGTCCCGCGTCGAGCGTCGCGATTGGAATTTCAAGAACCAGGGCCGGGAGCATGACCGCGAGCAGGATGAGATCCCATGTCTTGGTCCCCGGCTGGAAACGGCTGCGAGCGTGGTAGATCATCGGATTCACCCGTGCAAGGAGCAGTGCCGAAAGCCCAAACGCCGCGACAAGAACCGCGACGAAGAGCCAACCCGGACCCCAAGCGATCCTCCCTGCCGGAACGAACACCAGGGCCACGAGCACAAGTGGCAAGCCTACGGCATAGAGGATCGCCGTGGCGCGCGACATCGGTTTCGGATCGACAGCCGCGTTCATATTGCCCTCTCCCATGAGCTGGTCCCCTTGCCGCTGTTGGTCAGGCGCCTGCCTGCGTGGCCGGCTGCCTGCGGAAGACCCACCCGAAATACAAGCAGACGAGAAAGAGGACAAAGTGGATCGCACCGCGTACGGCGCTGAGCTGCGGCGACTGCACGGCATCCGTCCACACGAGCGGAATCGGGATATTCGCCAGGTAGAAGTAGAACTGCATCCCGCTGCTGACGAAAAATGCGCCGGCGAGAAACTTGCGATACTCGCGATAGCGCACCGCGATGTAGAGCGTCGGCAGCCGACGACTATGATTGCACCCACGAGATAGGGAAGCATGGCTTCCTCCCAGCCTTGCGGTTGCCCATCAGCTTAAATTCATTATATTCGGGATATGTCGAATATGTCAAAGCAAGAAAGGTTGGGCAAGGCCGAGCGGCAATTCATCGAGGATGTGGCTCGCCTGCTCCTGCCCTGGGGCGTGCCATCCGCCGCGGCCCGGCTTTACGGTTACCTGCTGCTGCGTCCCCGCCCGGTCAGCCTCGACCAGATCAGCAACCAGCTCGGGATCAGCAAGAGCAGCGCCAGCGTGGCGGCGCGGTTGCTGGAGAGCTACACGCTGGCGCGGCGGCATCGCGAGCCCGGAACGAAACGGGCGCTCTACGCCGTCGCCGACGATTATGAGACCATGATCCAGCAGCAGAACCGCCTGCTCGATACGTTGGCCGACCAGTTCGCCGCCGGAACCGGGATCACAACATCCAGGGACGTGAGCGCGCGCTTGAAGGAGATGGCGGATTTCTACCGGATCATGCGTGGCGCCATGGAGGATGCCGTCGGTCGGTGGAAACGCAGTCGGTCGTCTTAGGGATCGTAAGCTGGATGAGCCTTCGCGATTGACGTCAGGAGCGAGCGAATGATCTCAGCTTCGGACCGTCTCTGGGTCAGCCTCTCGAAATTCTCCGGTCAAAAGAATTCGGGATCGGTTGTCGGATCGCGCGCCGATCGTTCGTTCTAGGCATGATCCGGAAAAGTGCGAAGCGGTTTTCCGAAAAGATCATGCTCAAACGAGGGACTGAAGCGCAATGACAATCTCATCGCGCTTTAGGGACGCCAGACCAGCGCCGCGGAGAGGACCATGACCATCACCATTACCGCCTTTGAACGATCGCCCGATGGCGGCAAGGGGCTGGCGCGCGATACCCGCGTTCGCTGGGCGCTTGAGGAAGTCGGCCAGCCTTACGAGGTCCGCCTGGTTTCGTTCCAGGCGATGAAGGAGCCCGCACATCTGGCGCTACATCCGTTCGGCCAGATACCGACCTATGAGGACGGCCATCTCGCGCTGTTCGAGACAGGCGCGATCGTGCTCCATATCGCCGAGCACCATCAGGGCCTGCTGCCTGACGATGCCAATGCCCGGGCGCGCGCGATCGCATGGATGTTTGCCGCGCTCAACACGGTGGAGCCGCCGATCCTCGAGCTCGTCATCGCCAAGTTCGTAGAGGGCGACAAGCCCTGGAGCAAGGAGCGCCTGCCTCTGGTCATGGATCGCATCCGCGACCGCCTGAGGCATCTCTCCGCGCGCCTTGGCGATGCCGAGTGGCTTGACGGCGCCTTCAGCGCGGGCGACCTGATGATGGTGTCAGTGCTGCTCAGGCTGAGGGCATCGGGCATTCTGGACGAATTTCCGAACCTCGCCGCCTACGTCGCCCGCGGTGAGGCGCGGCCTGCTTACAAGCGGGCATTCGAGGCGCAGTTGGCGGTCAATAGCGGCAGGCCATTCACTGGCTAACGTAGCCCGCATGAGCGAAGCGACTTGCGGGAGTAAGGTGCGGTCCGGACGAAGGAGCCCGCATATCGCTGGTTCAACGTGTCAAACAGCATGAGGATACGCTGCATAGTCGATACAGCGGTACGCCCGAAACAGCGCCGTCGCCGACCTGCTGCGCGTCAGTCGTGCGATATGGACAGCCCCGCGAGAAGCGGAGCGCACGCGGCGAGCCTGCAGGATACGAACTCGGTGAAGCGGCAGACGCGACCCGCCAACCGCGGCGTGGTGGCTCCACCGGATCGATTTCGCACCTCCGATGTGCGGATTTCCGCACTGAACGCCTGATGCCGGCGGACCCATCTCGAGGTTCTCAGAGGCCTCCCCCGGACGAGGCAAGGACGGAACACAAAGGAAGCAGCATGTCGAAATTGGAAGGCAAGGTTGCCGTCATCAGCGGAGGAACGACGGGCATCGGCTTAGCGATAGCTCAGCGGTTCGTCACAGAAGGCGCTCACGTCTTTATCTTCGGCCGTCGAAAGGCACAACTCGATGCGGCAGCCAAACTCATCGGACGCAACGTTACCGCGATCCAGGCCGACGCTGCGAAGCTCGATGACCTTGACCATGTCGCTGCGGCAGTACGGAAGGAAAAGGGTACGGTCGACATCATCGTGTCCAACGCGGGTTTCACTGAGCAGGCTCCGATCGACACCATTACGCCTGAGCACTTCGACAAGGCATTCAATCTCATGGCCCGCGGCCCCGTCTTCCTGGTGCAGAAGTTGCTGCCGCTGATGACGGGCGGCGGGTCGATCGTCCTGGTCTCCTCGGCCATGCACCGGATGGGCATTCCCGGCCATACCGCCTACGCGGCGACCAAGGCGACGCTGCGCTCCTATGCGCGTACCTGGGCGGCGGAATTCAAGGATCGGGGCATTCGAGTCAACGTGCTCAGCCCCGGCGTCACCGACACCCCGATACTCGACTCTCAGTCGGCGAAACGTGAGGAGCTGGTGAACATGTACCAGGGCATGATCCCAATCGGTCGACTCGCTCGAGCCGATGAGATGGCCAGCGCGGCGCTCTTTCTCGCGTCCGACCAGAGTTCCTACATGACGGGCGCGGATCTGATGAGCGACGGCGGGATCGGCCAAGTCTGAGGGCCAACCGAAGGAGAGTGCGCCGTCGCCGACCTGCCGCGTGTCAGTCGCGCGATACGGACAGCCCCGTGAGAAGCGGAGCGTACGCGGCGAGCCTGCGGGATACGAACTCCGTGAAGAGCCGCACGCGTTTCGTCTTGCGTGTCTCCCCCTGTGTGAGAAGCCAGAGCGTTCCGTACATGTGCAGGTCGGTGCCCGGCACCCTCACCAGTAGTGGGTCGGCATCGCCAACGAAGCACGGCAGTGTCGTCATCCCGAGCCCCTGCCGTACCGCGACGAACTGCGCCTCGGCATCTGTGACCCTGAACGGAATCTCGGCGGCGCGAACCTCACCCTCGTGGGCCCAGTCCGGGATTCCATGAATGCTGATGACGATCCAGCGGATGGGATCAGGCGCGCCCGCACGCCACGCGGCGAGTCGATCGCGGGATATGTAGATGCCGCCGAACAGCTCCGGTCCCTTCAGGCCGTGCAGATTGAGCGGCAAGCTTTTGCGGTCGTAGACGACGCGGATCGCGACGTCGGCCTCTCGGTTGGTCAGATTTGCCAGCTCGCCGGACGACAAGATTTCCATCTCGATGTCCGGATACAGACGCGCGAAATCGGAGAAGTCCGGCATGAGCAGGTGTGTCGCAAGCGACGGTGCCAGTGTCACCCGCAAAAGGCCGCGCACGCTCTGGTCGCGGCCAAAGACGCGCGTCTCCAGCAGGTGCGACGACGCTTCCATCTGGTCCGCGAGCTCGAGGACCTCCTCCCCCGCAGCCGTCAGGCGGTAGCCCGAAGGCAGCTTCTCGAACATGCGTGCCCCGAGCCGTTCCTCCAGTTGGGCGACGCGTCGCAGCACGGTCGAGTGGTTCACCCCGAGGCGCGCGGCGGCGGCCCGCACCGAGCCTCCGCGCGCGACGGCAAGAAAGTAGCGAACGTCATCCCAGTCGATCATGGTGCAATCCAGCACCGCTGGGGTGCGCCTTCCAAAGCCCGCGTCCAATACATCGAACAGCATCTCGTATGTGAATAGCACGGGCGATCATCGTAGCCCATGCCGACAAGCGCGGCCCAATTCCGAACGGCGGACACCGAGCGTCGCCGCTGGCGTCAGTCGTCTAGCCGGATCGCTTTCGCACCACCGATGTGCGCGCTTCCGCACTCAACTCCTGACGCCGGCGGTCCCATGTCGAGGTTCTCGGGGACATCCCCGGACGAACCAAAGACGGAGCCTGAAGAGGGAGTCATGGGAAAGCTTGAGGGTAAGATTGCAGTCATCACGGGCGGATCGAGCGGCATGGCGCTGGCGAGCGCCATGCGGTTCGTTGAAGAAGGCGCCTATGTTTTCATCACGGGCCGGAGGCAGGAGGCGCTCGACGAGGCCGTCAAGCTGATTGGCCGGAACGTAACCGGCGTGCGCGGCGACGCATCCAATCTCGACGACCTCGACCGCCTGTTCGATACGGTCGAGCGGCAAAAGGGCAAGATCGACGTCCTGTATGCAAGCGCCGGCACGGGCGAAGCCGTCCCACTGGGCGAGATTACCGAGCAGCATTTCGATGCGACCTTCGGCCTGAATACGCGCGGCACGCTGTTTACGGTGCAAAAGGCGTTGCCGCTGTTCAACGATGGCGGATCGATCTTCATGACCGGATCAGTTGCTTCGGTGAAAGGTTTTCCTGGTTACAGCGTGTATGCGGCGAGCAAGGCGGCGCTGCACGCATTCGCACGCGGGTGGCTCAACGAACTGAAGGGCAGGAATATCCGGGTGAACGTGCTGCACCCGGGGCCGATTGCCACACCGATGCAGGACCAAGTTCTCGACGACGAGGCGAAGCGGATGTTCGAATCCCTGATCCCGCGGGGAAAGATGGGTCGTCCTGAGGAAATTGCGGCGGCCGCGCTGTTTCTTGCTTCAGACGATTCCAGCTTCGTGAATGGGCTGGAGCTGTCTGTCGACGGCGGCTTCTCGGCCATCTGAAAGGCCCGGGAATCAATATCAACACGGATCGGAGAAGTATCATGAGCTATGCGATTGTAGGATTCGGTGCGGTCGGCCAGGCCCTCGCCCGGGCCTTCGCCCGTAAGAACATCAAGGTGGCCGTTGCGAGCCGCCGGCCGCCTGAGGCGTTGGCACTGCAGGCTCAGGCAATTGGACCCACGATCGTCGCCAAGTCACTGCGGGATGCACTCGAGGCCGACACGATCATCCTGGCGGTCCCGTTCGGGGAGCATCGCGAGGTTGCGACGGCCCTGCCGAGCTGGAAAGGCAAGACGATCATCGACGTGATGAACGCACTGGTTCCCCTTGAGGAGCTGGACGGTCTCCTGTCGTCCGCCTTCGTCGCTAAGGTGTTCACCGGTGCCAAGCTCGTGAAAGGCTTTAATCACCTGATTGCGGCCAAGCTGGCTGCCGATCCGATCGTCGAAGGCGGCCACCGGGTCGTCTTTCTGTCGAGCGACGACGAGGACGCGACCGCTCCCGTGGCGGCCTTGGCCAAACAACTTGGGTTCGCACCCGTCAACCTGGGAAAGCTCAACGAGGGTGGCGCGCTGGTGCACGCACGCGGCCGCACTTGGGGCCCGCTCATCTTCCAGGATTTGTTCAAGAAGGAGCAGTGAACGACGGCGTATGGACGCTGTTCGAAGAGCGGGAAGACGCCCGACGGAGCGGAATATCTGCGGGGCGCCGAGTACCTATCGAGTGCTATCGATGGCCTGGGATTCGCCCGAGTGTCCTCTGCTATCCGCTACTGCTCCACGGTACGCCCCTTCACTCCCGCTCGATTATTCTAAGCGATCATCCCGCATTGAATTCCAATAAGGATTTTTCCTGCCCACGACGAAGAACCGTCGCTCCGATTGGTCAGAAATTTCCACTCTTGAATTCAAAGGAGAATTTTGCCGATTCAGAATCTGCTCGGTTTCAGCGACTATCGGCATCGATCGGTCGATCTTGTTGAATTCATCGAGCGTGCAGAGGTCGCGTTTCGCCGGGAAAATACCGTCAGCGGTGACGACAACCTCCAACGGCTGGAGATTCAAGTGCATCGGTCACAAGGATTCTCTTAGCCTTCAGGCGGTTTTCGCGAACTTCGCCTACATGCTCCGAAGGAAGTCGATCATCGCGGTGCTGACCTCAGCCGCACGTTCCTGCTGGGTCCAATGGCCGCAAGCCGCGAGCATGACGGGCGGTCGGAGTTTGGGAACGAAGCTCGACTGCTTGGCTATGGCCTGTTCAAACGCAGTAGCAACGAAGTCGCGGTCGCCCACGATGTAGAGCGCCGGGACAGATACCGCCGTCCCGTCAAAGGGGGCCATGAGCTCCCAGCCGCGATCAATGTTGCGCCACCAGGCGAGAGGACCGTGAAACCCGCTCCGCGTGAATGCTTCCACATAAACATCGATGTCCGAATCCGTGATCCAAGCCGGCAAGGATGCCGGATCGGGTAGCAAAGCACCCTGGCGGGGCATCATCCCGCCAGCAAACCCGCTGCCCGCGGACGGCGGCCTGTCACCCGAGAGCGAGTAGAACTGACCGCGGAACGTGCGCCGCAAGTCCTTCCCGAGAGCCACTTCAGCCTGGGGGGTTTGGAGGAAGAGCTGGTAGAACACCGCATCTTTGGTCCGCGGCATGAGCGTCGTTGGTGGCCCCGAACTGCCAAACGCGCGCGGCCGGAACGGTGGGCTGAGAGCGATGACGGCCCGGAAGATGTCGGGGCGCAGAAGCGCCGTTTGCCATGCTATCGCGGCGCCGATGTCGTGGCCGGCGATCACCGCTTGCTTAGCACCCAGACCATCGACGAGACCCACGATGTCGCCGATGTCATCGAGAATCGTATACTTCTCCGCCTCCTCCGGACGGTCGCTGTGCCCATAGCCGCGCAAGTCGGGTGCCACCGCACGGAACCCGGCCTTCGCCAGCGCCGGGAGCTGATGCCGCCAGGAATACCAGCACTCGGGAAAGCCGTGGCAGAGGATGATGAGCGGACCGTCACCCTGCTCGGCAACGTGCAAACGGATGCCGTTCGTCTCGATCATGCGATGCGTCACCTCGGGCATCGTCGAATCCGACCAAGATGTCGACTGAGCGCTGGCCCCGCGCGATTCGGGGGTGACGGCGCTTGACCGCTCCGCGAACGCGGCACCGACGGTGAGCGCGGCGCCTGTCGCCCAAAGCATGTCGCGTCGCGATAGCGTCGTGTCTCGTATTGCGCTGCTCCCTTCATGGTCGCTCGGCTGCAGCTTCGGCATCACCATGACTCCTTCATTGCGCTGGTGCGGGATTGGCCATGAGCAAACCGAGCGGCACGAGTGGACCGACTGCGATGTACTCGTGGTCCATGAGATTTGCCTTGCCCAGCGGCAGCCTTTCCATGATCGTCTGCGCCTCGGCGACGTCCTTCGTATCCAGCAACAAGACGACTCCACGGCCATCGCCACGCGAATACCATTGGCGAATCTTGCCACTGAGATAGAGCTGCACGGTCGCCCGGATTTCAGCAGGCATGACGGCCATCACCTGCTCGCGCGCGACACCGGCCTTCACGCCAAGGATGACGATCACGCCGGTGGCTGTGGGCGAGAAGGTCTGAGCCTTGACAGCGGATGTGGTGGACGTAGCTCCCATCAGCGTCAGGGCGAGTGCAAAGACGACGTGACGGAGGGGGTTCGCCGTTCTCTTCTCTGCGATCATTGCGGGCTTCCTTCCAGGTGGCCGCTCGCTGGCTGCATTCTTGGTGACTTGCGCTGTTTTGGCGTCCGAGCTCTGGCCGTTCACATAGAAGCTCGAGATGTCGTTTGCCTCATCGATTTGTTCACATATGGTGTTCACAAATGAACAGGAGTGATGCCCGTGACCTGGCAGTGGGATGACGTACGCTTCTTCCTGGCCGTAGCGCGCGCCGGCAGCCTGTCGGGAGCTGCCCGTACCTTGGGCGTGGGTCATGTGACGGTTGGGCGGCGGGTCGCGCAGCTCGAGGAGCGGCTCGGGGTGACGCTGCTGAACCGGACCCCGGATGGCTTTGTGCCGACGTCGGCCGGGGAGGCCGTCCTGCGCCAATGCGCGGCAATGGAGAGCGCCGCCATGGATCTTGAGCGCATTGTCGCCGGACGCGACGCGCTGCTCACGGGCTCGGTTCGGATAACCACGACCGAGGCGCTCGCCTATCAGTTGGTAGCGCCTGCCATTGCGGCGCTGCGCGAAACCCATCCGGAGCTGCGTGTCGATTTGATCGCCGGCGTTCGCTCGCTCGACATCGCGCGCCGCGAGGCCGACCTTGCGATCAGATTTAGCCGGCCGTCGGCTTCGGACCTCGTTTGTCGCAAGTTAGGCGAAGTCGCCTTCTCACTTTACGCGTCGAAGCACTACCTGGCGAGCACGGGAGTCCCGAAGCAGGGCCAGGGATTGGCGGATTTCGACCTGATCACCTTCACAGCGCCGCCAACCGCGATGAGACCTTTCATGGGCGAGTCGCTCGAAGGTGCGCGGATAGCGCTTCGCTGCGACAACCCTCTCATCCAGCTTCAAGCCGCGGCGAGCAAAGCGGGCATTGCCGAAGCTGCCTGCTTTCTCGGCGATTCCGCGCCGGATCTGGTCCGCGTTTGGCCCGACAGGGCGCCGGCACGACGCGTGCTGTGGCTGATCGTGCATCAGGACATGCGGCGCGCCGCCCGCATCAGAGCCGTCTCAAGCGCAATCGCCGAAGCGTTCCGCCGCCAGAGACGAATTTTGGAGCACGGCAGCCTCACCCCGACTTAGGTGCGCGAAGTATTGCATCGTCCTGCCTCACTCCCACTCAATCGTCCCCGGCGGCTTGCTCGTCACGTCGTACACCACCCGGTTCACGCCCTTCACCTCGTTGATGATGCGCGTCGCGGTTTCCCCTAAGAACTTCATCTCGAAGGGATAGAAGTCCGCGGTCATGCCGTCGGTCGAGGTGACAGCGCGCAGGCCGACGACGTAGTCGTAGGTGCGGCCGTCGCCCATCACGCCGACGGTCTTCACCGGCAGCAGCACCGCGAAGGCCTGCCAGATTTCGTCGTAGAGACCGTGCTTGCGGATCTGGTCGATGTAGACGGCGTCCGCGTTGCGGAGGATGTCGAGCTTCTCCTTGGTGATGTCGCCGGGGCAACGGATCGCAAGGCCCGGGCCCGGGAACGGGTGGCGGCCGACGAAGATCTCGGGCAGGCCGAGCTCGCGGCCGAGCACGCGCACCTCGTCCTTGAACAATTCGCGCAGGGGCTCGACGAGCTTCATGTTCATGCGCTCAGGCAGGCCGCCGACATTGTGGTGCGACTTGATCGTCACCGAGGGGCCGCCGGTGAAGGAGACGCTCTCGATCACGTCGGGATAAAGCGTGCCCTGCGCCAGGAATTCGGCCGGTCCTTCGCCCTTATTTGCGATCTTCTTCGCCTCCGCCTCGAACACGTCGATGAACAGCCGGCCGATGGTCTTGCGCTTCGTTTCCGGATCGGTGACGCCGGCGAGCTCGCCGAGGAACTGCTTCGACGCATCCACGTGCACCAGCGGAATGTTGTAGTGGTGGCGGAACAGGTCGACGACGGTCTTGGCCTCGTCGAGCCGGAGCAGGCCGTGATCGACGAACACGCAGGTGAGCTGGTCGCCGATGGCCTCGTGGATCAGGACAGCGGCGACCGCGGAATCGACGCCGCCGGACAGGCCGCAGATCACCTTGCCCTTCCCGACCTGGGCGCGGATCTTCTCGATCGCCTCCTCGCGAAACGCGCGCATGGTCCAGTCGCCGGAGAAGCCTGAGATCTTGCGCACGAAGTTGCGCAACAGCAATGCGCCGTCGGGCGTGTGCGCCACCTCCGGATGGAACTGCATCGCGTAGAACTTGCGCTTGTCGTCGGCGATGACAGAGATCGGCGAGCCCGGCGCGCGCGCCACGGCGCGAAAGCCGTCGGGCAGCTTGGTGACGCGATCGCCATGGCTCATCCAGACGTCATATTGGCCGCCCTTCAGCCAGACGCCCTCGAACAGCGCGCAGTCGTCGGTGACCTCGATGGTGGCGCGGCCGAACTCGCGGTGATGCCCGCCCTCGACGATGCCGCCGAGCTGCTGGGCCATGGTCTGCTCGCCATAACAGATGCCGAGCACCGGCACGCCCGCCGTCAGCACCGACATCGGTGCCGACGGCGCGTTGGCGTCGAGCACGGAGGCCGGCCCGCCGGAGAGGATCACCGCCTTCGGCTTCATCTCTCCGAAGGCGGCCTCGGCCTTCTGGAACGGGACGATCTCGGAATAGACGCCCATCTCGCGGACGCGGCGGGCGATCAGTTGCGTCACCTGACTGCCGAAATCGACAATCAGAATCTTGTCATGCGCCGAGGCCACGGAGGGCGTCGACGACTCGCGGGCTGTTTGCTGGGCTGTCATGGCAAGCAGATACGCGACACCGCCCGCCCCCGCAACCGCGCCAAGCGGCACGCCCACATTCTTCTTTGGGCATGGACAAATCCATATAGGTAAGTATTATTGACCTAATTTGGCGTAGACCGAAAATGGAGGAAATCATGCCGGACCACCACGATCCCGCCCGCCTCGCCGCGCTCGGCCGCGACTGGATCGCCGCCTGGAACTCGCACGACCTCGAGCGCGTGCTGTCGCTCTATGCCGAGGAGACCGAGATGACCTCGGACCGGATTCCGGCGCTCGGCTTCGGCGCCTCCGGCACCGTGCGCGGCAAGGAGCGCTTGCGCGCCTATTGGAGCGCGGCGCTGGCCAAGCTGCCCGACCTGCATTTCGAGCTGATCGATTTGTTCGTCAGTCCCGACAGCATCGTAGTGTTTTACCAGAACGAGCGCGGCATGAAGATCTGCGAGTATCTGCGGCTCGATGCCGAGGGCAAGATCCGGCAGGGTTCGGCGAACCATCCGATGCATTGAGCTGAGGCCGAAACTTCGTCATTGCGAGGGGACCGAAGCAATCCATACGTCAACAAGCGGAGAGATGGATTGCTTCGCCGCTTCGCTGCTCGCAACGACTAGTGAGATACATTCGCGATCAGGACTGCGCCCATGAAGATCCCGACCCTGCCGTTCACCATCACGGACTGGAGCAAAATCGAGCCGACAGTGCATCCCGGCGAGACCGGACAAGCCTTGTGGCGCACGCTCAATATCGGCGACCTGCGGGTGCGCATGGTCGAGTATTCGCCTGATTATCTCGCCGATCATTGGTGCGATCGCGGCCACGTGCTGTTTGTCGTCAAGGGCGAGCTCGACACCGGGCTGCGCGACGGCCGCAGGTTCACGCTCAAGCCCGGCATGAGCTACCAGGTCTCCGATTTCGGCGACGCCGCGCATCGCTCGTCGACCGCGACGGGCGCGACGCTGTTCATCGTGGATTGAACGGCACTTCTCCTCTCTCCCGTCCCCCTGAGGAAATCGCGAAGCGATCGTCTCGAGGGGCGACAGCCGCCGCATCCCCATCTTTCGAGACCCGACGCGCGCTGCTAACGCATCGTCCGTCGCGCGCCTATCCACGATGAGAGCCGATCGCTCAGCGCCTGCGCGCGCCGGCTTTCCGCACGCGGGTGTCCGACCATGTCAGCGCGCGGCCAGTCCTCGACGGCAGCACCAGTTGGCCGACCGGTTGGCCTGCGCCGTCGAGCAGCATCGAATGTGCCTCGCCCCGCGCGTAAAGATGCGCCTCGCCCCATTGCCGGAGGCTGACCACGACCGGGAACAAATCCCGTCCCCTCTTCGTCAGCGCATATTCCTGATAGGCGCTGCCGTCGGAGGCCGCGAGCTGCTCCAGCACGCCGGTTTCAACCAGCTTGCGCAGCCGCGTCGTCAGCATGCCCTTGGCGATGCCGAGGTTCTTCTGGAACTCGCCGAACCGGCGCAGGCCATCGAAGGCGTCGCGCACGATCAGCAGCGACCACCAGTCGCCGATCGCATCCAGCGCGCGCGCCACCGGACATTCGGCCTTGGCAAAGCCGGTGCGCTTCATCCCGTCCTCCCGCTCGTTCACGATTTGAGATGGTCTTAAAATAAGACTAGACAGCATCCGATGCAACTGGTCTCATTATAGGACCACATGGACACGGAGGTGATAATGACAAACCGGGATGCGACGCAGGCCGAAGCGGCAAGCGCGGGCGGCACTTCGACCCGCGATCTGTCGCCGGCCACCGTGCTGCTGTTCGCGGTCGCCTGCGGCCTGAGCGTCGCCAACATCTACTTCGCCCAGCCGCTACTCGATACCATGGCGCGGGATCTCGACATCACGCCGGCCGTGATCGGCATCGTGGTGACACTGACCCAGATCGGTTACGCCTTCGGTCTTGTGCTGATCGTGCCGCTCGGCGATCTCGTGGATCGGCGCCGGCTGATCGTCGGACAGACCCTGCTGTCGGCATTCGCGCTCGTCGTGGTCGGCACGGCGTCGAATGCGATCGTGCTGCTCGCAGGCATGGTGCTGGTCGGGCTGTTGGCGGTCGTGATCCAGGTGCTGGTCGCGTTCGCCGCGACGCTGGCGACGCCGGCCGCGCGGGGCCGCACCATCGGCACGGTCACCAGCGGCGTGGTATCCGGCATCCTGCTCGCCCGCTTCGCCGCAGGCGCACTCGCCGACATCGGCGGATGGCGGCTGGTCTACCTCACCTCGGCCGCGCTCACCCTCGTGCTGTCGGCGCTGCTAGCGCAGGCGCTGCCGCGGCATCAGCCGCAGCCGATGGCGGGCGTGTCCTATGCCAAGCTGCTGCGCTCGACGGCCGAATTATTCGTGCAGGAGCCGATCCTGCGCGAGCGCGCCACCTTCGCGCTGCTGATCTTCGCAAGCTTCAGCGTGTTCTGGAGCTCGGTGGTGCTGCCGCTCGCCGCTCCCCCGTTTTCGCTGTCGCATGCGACGATCGGGATGCTCGGGATCGCAGGACTCGCCGGCGCGCTCGCGGCGCGCAATTCGGGCCGTCTCGCCGATCGCGGCTGGGCGCAGCGCACCACCGGCCTGTCGCTGTTCCTGATGCTCGCCGGCTGGGCTCCAATTGCCTGCCTGCACAGCTCGCTGTGGCTGGTGCTCGCCGGCGTCGTCATGATCGACTTCGCGGTGCAGGCGATCCATGTCACCAATCAGAGCCTGATCGTCGCGGCACGGCCCGACGCGGCGAGCCGCCTGGTCGGCGGCTACATGGTGTTCTATTCGATCGGAAGCGGTGTCGGCGCGATCAGCTCGACGATGGCCTATGCGTCCGCCGGCTGGGTTGGCGTCTGCATGCTCGGCGCGGCGATCAGCGCCACAGCGCTGCTGTTCTGGATCGTGGTGGTGAGCAAGACGCCGGCGCGGGCGAGCTGCATGCAGACGTATTAGCGGCGATCGTCATTCCGGGGCGCGCCGAGCGCGAACTATGGGGCGCACTTGCGCGCATGAGACTCTCGAGGTTCCCCGGTGCGCGACTGCGTACCTGAGGTTCGGCTGCACATCCACCGAACGACGGAATTCAAATCACGCCTTCTTCAGCACCGACACGAAGAACCCGTCCGTGCCGGTCCGGCGCGGCGTCATCAGCCAGCCCTCGTCCGAGCGAAGCGCCGCCTCTGCGAAATTCTCGGCCTTGTCCCACAGCAAGGATGCGATCTGCTCCGGCGGCTGCGCGGAGAATTCCGGATGGCGCGCGATGAAGGCTCGCACCTGCTCGCCGTTCTCCTCTGACAGCACCGAGCAGGTGATGTAGGCGATCCGTCCGCCCGGCTTCACCATCGGCGCGGCGCGGGCGAGCACTTCGGCCTGATCCTTCAGCCGCACCTCCAACGCGCCGGGGCGCATCCGCCATTTGGCGTCGGGGTTACGGCGCCAGGTGCCGGTGCCCGTGCAGGGCGCGTCGATCAGGACGAGATCGGCGGAGGCCTTGATGTCGGACATCACGTCCGCCTCGCCGCGCGGTGTGCGCACCTCGCAATTGTGCACACCGGCGCGCGACAGCCGCTCATGGATCGGCGCGAGCTGGCGCTTGTCGTGATCGGTCGCGATCAACCGGCCCTTGCCGCCCATCTGAGCCGCGAGCGCCAGCGTCTTGCCGCCGGCGCCGGCGCAGAGGTCGATCACCTGCTCGCCGGGCTTGGCGGCCGAGAACAGCGCGGCAAGCTGCGAGCCCTCGTCCTGCACCTCGATCGCGCCCTTGATGAAGTCCTCCTCGGAATGGATGCCAGGATTGCGGGCGTCGGCGCCGAGCTCGATGCGCAGGCCAAGCGGCGACCACGGCGTTTCCTTGGCGCCGAGATGCGCAAGTCGCGGCAGGATCTTCTCGCGCTTGCCCCTCAGCGTATTGACGCGCAGGTCGAGCGGCGCGCGGCTCGCCATCGCGGTCGCTTCCGCCGCGCGCTCATCTCCGAACACCTTGGCGAAGTACGGATCGAGCCATTCCGGATAATCGCCCGCAACCGGCGCCGGGGCACCTCTGAGCGAGCGCGAGGTCAGCGCGGCCTCCTCGGTCGCGGTCAACGGTTCCGGCGCGAAACGACTCCCGTCGAAGAATGCGGCGATCGTCGCCAGATCCATGCCGCGCTCAAGTTTGAGCATGCCGAGCACGCGCGCGCGGGCGCTGTCGTCGTCCATCAGATAGGCCGCGGAGGATTGCCGCCGCAGCACGTCCCAGATCAAGCCGGAGATCGCGGCGCGATCGCCGGATCCGGCATAGCGGTGCGCGGTGCCCCATTCCTTCAGCGCCTTGGCGGCGGGAACACGCTGGGCGTCGATGGTGGCGATCAGGTCGATAGCGGCGGAGAGCCGGGCAGCGGGCGTCATTGGTCTCTTTCGGTTGGGCGCGTCAGATCGCAAGCAGGATCCGGAGCGCGAAATACAGCCACATCGCCAGCAGCACCAGCACACCGGCGAACCAGGCGAGCGAGCGCGGCCGCACGTCGTTGGAGGTGACGAAGATGCCGGCATGGACAAAGCGCGTCACCACGAACACCCAGGACATCAGCACGATGAACAAATCGGCATGGCGCAGCGGCAGCGCCAGTGCGATCAGAACGTAGAACAGGACCGGGAGTTCGAATTGGTTGGCGAAGCAGTTGCCGACCTGGGTGGCGCGGACCGGCCAGTTCGGCTGGCGCAGCGCGATATCCCCGGTCTTGGTTTCGCCGCTCGAAAGCGCCCGACCGCGCATCGATGCCATTGCGAACAAAAGCGCGAAGGTCAATCCAATCTGGATGAAGACCGGCAGCAAAACCATTTGAATAGACATGAGAATCTCCCTCAGCCGCGGACGCTGCAGCTCCCTCTTAGCGGCCGCGCCCGCCGCTGACAATGAACGCGTCGCGGAAGTTGCTTGAACCATCATCCGAGCCGTCGTGACCAACCCACAGGAATGCGGTGGTTTCAGCCCTCTGGTCCCAGCGGGAGTTCGCGATGAACATCACTTCCCCGATCCTGGCCGGCACAATCCGCTCGGCCGAGTTCCCGGGCGATTCCGCGCCCCCGTTGCTCAACCTGACCTGGCCTGTCACCGGTTGGTTCGATGAGTCCCTGGACGGCGGACTAGGCGTGGTGATGTCGGGCCTCGCCGGTGTCGCGGCCGCGCTGCTGGTCGCAATCGTCCTCTCGTTCTATTTCCGCACCGGCTATCGTTCGACGCGCGACATCGTCAAGCACGGGCTCGCCACCGCGCTGCTGGTCGGGCTTGTGGCCTTCGCGATCTACGACCTGCGGCACACGGCGCTCACCTATCTTGGGCTCACCGCCGCGACGACCACGACGGTCGTGCCGCCGCACGCTGGCCTGATCGCGATCGCCGACAGGCGGTTCGCGTTGTAGGCCTCTCGCCAGCGTGCCACCGGCCAGTGCACCATCCGACGCTGCCGCACGCGCCGCGCACGTCCCTGCGCAGCCGTGTCGGCCCCGATCGTCATCGTTCCGACTTCGCTGCGGGCTATGATCGGACCGAAAGGAACGATGCATGGCCCAGTTTCGTCTGACGCAAATCTCCGACACCCACCTCGCCCGCCGCTTCAAGCTCCTCACGGATAACTTCCACCGCGTGAGCGAGCACATTGACGTGACGCGGCCCGATCTCGTTCTCAACAGCGGTGACGTGTCGTTCGACGGACCGACCAGCCGCGACGACCTGGCCTTCGCCAGGGAGATGCATGACGCGCTGACGGTCGATTGCCGCTATCTGCCCGGCAATCACGATATCGGCGACAACCCGACCGCGGTCGGCCCGACGCCGACGCAATTGCCCACCGAAGAGAGCCGCGTGGCATTCCGGACCGTGCTCGGCGACGATCGCTGGCGGTTCGAGGCCGCCGGCTGGTGCTTCATCGGCCTGAACTCGCTGATCATGAACACGGGCCTCGACAGCGAGGCCGAGCAGTTCGACTGGCTCGCCACACAGCTCGACAAGACCGCCGGCAAGCCGGTCGCGCTGTTCCTGCACAAGCCGCTCTATCTCGACACGCCGGACGATCCGGAACGCGAGGCGACCGCGATCCGCTTTGTGCCGCAGCCTGCGCGCAGCCGCCTGGTCGAGATGTTCGGCCAGGTCGATTTGCGGCTGGTCGGCAGCGGCCACGTCCACCAGCGCCGCGATTACACCTTCGGGCGTATCAGACAGATCTGGGCGCCCTCGGTCGGCTTCATCATTTCCGACGAGAAGCAGGAGCGGATCGGCATCAAGGAAACCGGGATCGTCGAATACCGCTTCCAGCCTGATAGCTTTGAAGTGCGACACGTGAAGGCCAAAGGCCAGCTCGATGTCGACCTCGACATGCTGTTCGCCAAGCAACCGGCGAACTGAAGGGCCTCAGCCCTGCGGCGCCACCTTCAGGTCCCGTTGAGCGACCGGTCGCGGCGCCACCGGATGCGTGGTGCCGGTCAAGCAAATGGGGGCCAAAAAGCCCTCAAAGCCCATCGTTATGGCGATCTTGAACCTTCTCTCTGCGGAACGGGAGCCGGCGGCCCGCCGCGCTCACGCCCTATCCGGCCCGACCCGAACGAGTTGCTTGCCGAAATTGGCGCCCTTGAGCAGACCCATGAAGGCTTCGGGCGCGCTGTCGAGTCCCTCGGTCACGAACTCCTTGTACTTGACCTTGCCCTCGCGCACCCACTGCGACATGTCGCGGATGAAGTCGCCGTGCATGGCGGCGAAGTCGCTGACGATGAAGCCGCGGAAGGTCAGCCGCTTGGTCAGGATGTTGCGCATCATCGCGCCGGCCCATTTCGGTGCATGAGCTTCTGCATCGTTGTAGTGCGCGATCAGGCCACAGACCGGGATACGCGCAAATGCATTGAGCAGTGGAAACACCGCATCGAACACCGCGCCGCCGACATTCTCGAAATAAACGTCGATGCCCTTCGGACAGGCTTCCTTGAGCTTCGCGGCAAGGTTGGGATCGCGATGGTCGAGGCAGTCGTCGAAGCCGAGCTCGTTCTTGACGTAGGCGCACTTGTCCTTGCCGCCAGCGATGCCGATAGCACGCGCGCCCTTGATCTTCGCAATCTGACCGACAGCCGAGCCGACCGCACCGGATGCAGCCGCGACCACCACGGTCTCGCCCGCCTGCGGCTTGCCGATCTCGAGCAGCCCCGTATAGGCGGTCATGCCGGGCATGCCGAGCACGCCGACTGCGGTCGAGATCGGCGCGATCTTCGGATCGATCTTGGCGAGCCCCTTGCCGTCGGACAACGCATGCGTCTGCCAGCCCGCGCGCGACAGCACGATGTCGCCCTTGGCAAAGCCCGGATTGTTCGACGCCATCACCTCGCTGACGGTGCCGCCCTCCATCACGCCGCCGACCGGCACTGGCGCGGCATAGGACGGACCGTCGGCCATGCGACCCCGCATGTAGGGATCGAGCGACAGCCAGATGGTGCGGAGCAGAACCTGCCCGTCACCGGGCGCAGGCGGCGTGAAGTCTTCGATCCGGAAATTGGCGGCCGTGGGCTCGCCGTGGGGACGCGAGGCGAGAATGACGCGCTTGCCTTGGGACATGGGGATTTCCTCCGCTCGTGGTTTCGTGGCGTAAACGTAGGCATGCAATCCGCCTCCCCGCAAGGGAGACGGATGTGCTGTTCCACGTAGCGCGTTGTTTGAAATGTTGTTTGAAATGACGGCCGTCATTCGGAGACGATTTGTCGCTCCATTCTGCGCCGTCACTCCAGGGCGCATCGTCAGATGCGAACTATGGCGCGCACTGGCGCCCTGGGAATCTCGAGATTCCGGGTCTGGTGCCAACGCACCATCCCGGAATGACGAACGATGGCGCTAACCACCGCCCGGATAGTTCGGGGCTTCGCGCGTGATCGTCACGTCGTGGACGTGGCTTTCACGCAGGCCCGCACCGGTGATGCGGACGAACTCGGCCTTGTCGTGGAAATCCCCGATATTGCGCGCGCCGACATAGCCCATCGCGGCGCGGAGGCCGCCGGCGAGCTGGTGCATGACGTTGCCGACCGGTCCCTTGTAGGGCACCTGGCCCTCGATGCCCTCGGGCACGAGCTTCAGCGTGTCCTTGATGTCCTGCTGGAAGTAGCGGTCCGCCGAGCCGCGCGCCATCGCGCCGACCGAGCCCATGCCGCGATAGGCCTTGTAGGAGCGGCCCTGCCACAGGAAGACTTCACCCGGCGTCTCGTCGGTGCCGGCGAGCAGCGAGCCGACCATCACGATGTCAGCGCCGGCGGCCAGCGCCTTGGCGAGGTCGCCGGAATATTTGATGCCGCCATCGGCGATGACAGGGATGTCGGATTTCTTCGCCGCGGCCACCGCATCCATGATCGCGGTGAGCTGCGGCACGCCGACGCCGGCGACGATGCGCGTGGTGCAGATCGAGCCCGGGCCGATGCCGACTTTGATGCAATCGGCGCCGGCATCGATCAGCGCCTGCGCGCCGTCCTCGGTCGCGACGTTGCCGGCGACGACCTGCACCGCGTTGGAGAGCCGCTTGATGCGATTGACGGCGTTCAGCACATGGCGGGAATGGCCGTGCGCGGTATCGACCACGACGACGTCGACGCCGGCATCGATCAGCCGCTCGGTGCGCTCGTAGCCGGTCTCGCCGACGGTGGTGGCCGCAGCAACGCGAAGCCGGCCGTGCTCGTCCTTGCAGGCGAGCGGATGCGCCACGGCCTTCTCGATATCCTTCACCGTGATCAGGCCGACGCAGCGATACTGGTCGTCGACCACCAGCAGCTTCTCGATACGGTGCTTGTGCAGCATCCGCTTCGCCTCGTCTTGGCTGACGCTCTCGCGCACCGTCACGAGGTTCTCATGCGTCATCAGCTCCGAGACCTTCTGCCGCGGATCGCTGGCAAAGCGCACGTCGCGGTTGGTCAGGATGCCGACCAGCTTGCCCGGCGTGTTCTTGGCCCCGCCGGTGACAACCGGAATGCCGGAAATGCCGTGGTCCTTCATCAGCGTCAGGGCATCGGACAGCGTTGCGTCCGGGCCGATGGTGAGCGGATTGACCACCATGCCGGATTCGAACTTCTTCACCTGCCGCACCTGCGCGGCCTGGCCTTCGGGATCGAAGTTGCGGTGGATGACGCCGAGGCCGCCCGCCTGCGCCATCGCGATCGCCATGCGCGCCTCGGTCACGGTGTCCATCGCGGAGGCGATAATCGGAATGTTGAGCGGGATCGCGCGGGTGACGCGCGAGCGAATGTCGACTTCCGAGGGAAGAACGTCCGACAGACCGGGCTTCAGAAGCACATCGTCGAACGTGAAGGCTTCACGGATAGTCCGAAGTCCCGTGGCCATTGCCAACTCCTTTCAGCGGTATCAGCCGCAACGATCTTACGGATGAACGCCGCCTGCGGCGACGCTGGCTGCGTCACCGTCGAATCGGTGCCCATCGGTGGGGTTGACGCTGGTCGATAGCATGGCGGCATGACGAATCAAAGTGTTTGCCAGCCATGCACAGGCCTTTTTACGGGTTACGGGGCCCGATAGCCGGGCGGCCGCCCGTGGCGGCGGATTGCCTCGACCACCTCCCGGTGGCGTCGCTCCTCCCGCTTCATATGGACCGCGATCACGGCATGGGCTGAGGGCTCCACCAGCAACACGTGGAAAATCAGCCCGAAAATCGCGCAAAACGCTATCAGGACCAGGTTGAACAGCGCCGAGAACGGCTGCCCGTTGAGGAGCAGCCCGAGCGGCGGCAACAGGGCGGCGAGGACGTAGATCACGGCATACACCTCAAACGCTGGCGGACGCATACCAGAGTCACGCTGGATTTAGGTGGTTTGGCCGGTTCCGCAATGGCATGGCTGGCAGCAGGGTGATACAGCCCCCTCGCCCGCCTTTCAGCTCCCCCAAACGTCCGCTTCAATGAACAAAGAACGCCTGATCCCGCTCATCGTGGCCACCGCTCTGTTCATGGAGAACATGGATTCTACTGTCATCGCGACCTCGCTGCCCGCGATTGCCGCCGACATCGGCACCAGTCCCCTGACGCTGAAACTGGCGATCACCTCCTATTTGCTCTCGCTTGCGGTGTTCATCCCGGCCAGCGGCTGGACCGCAGATCGCTTCGGACCGCGCATCGTGTTCGCCGGCGCGGTCGGCGTCTTCATGCTGGGCTCGATCGGTTGTGCGCTGTCGTCCTCGGTGACCAATTTCGTGTTCGCCCGCATTCTGCAGGGCCTCGGCGGAGCGATGATGACGCCGGTCGGGCGTCTCGTGCTGCTGCGCTCGGTCGACAAGAGCGCGCTGGTCAATGCGATGGCCTGGGTGACCGTCCCCGCCCTGATCGGCCCCGTGATCGGGCCGCCGCTCGGCGGCTTCATCACCACCTATTTCTCCTGGCACTGGATCTTCCTGATCAACATCCCGATCGGGTTGCTCGGCATCTTCATGGCGCTGAAATATATCGACCCGATCAAGAGCGTCGATCCAGAGCGCTTCGACCTTTACGGCCTGCTGCTCGCCGGCATCGGCCTTGCCGGCATCGCCTTCGGCCTGTCCGTCGCCGGGCTCAACCTGCTGCCGTGGACGATCGTCGCGGCGCTGGTCGGCATCGGCGTCGTCTCGATGACGCTCTATGTCCTCCACGCGAGGCGCACCGGTTCGCCGGTGCTGGATTTCTCGCTGCTGCGGTTGTCGACGATGCGCGCGGCCATCATCGGCGGCTTCATGTTCCGCGTCGGCATCGGCGCGCTGCCGTTCCTGCTGCCGCTGCTGATGCAGGTCGGCTTCGGCCTGACGCCGTTCCAGTCGGGCCTCGTGACCTTTGCGTCCGCGGTCGGCGCCATGGGCATGAAGACGCTCGCCGCGAGCATCATCCGCACCTTCGGCTTCCGCAATATGATGACCGTCAACGCAGTGGTCAGCTCGGCCTTCCTTGCCGCTTGCGCCCTGTTCACGATCTCGACGCCGCTGCTGCTGATCTTCATCATCCTCGTGGTCGGCGGCTTCTTCCGCTCGCTGCAATTCACCGCGATCAACACCGTGGCCTATGCCGAGGTCGAGGCTCCACAGATGAGCCGCGCCACCACCCTCGTCAGCGTCAATCAGCAGCTCGCAGTGTCCGCGGGCGTCGCCATCGGCGCTTTCTCGGTCGAAACCGTGCTCGCGCTGCATCACCAGACCGAGCTCACCGCCGATGCGTTCGCGCCAGCCTTCGTGGTGGTTTCGCTGATCTCGGCAGCGTCAGCCTGGTTCTTCTGGCAGATGCCGACCGACGCCGGCCACGAGATCTCGGGTCGCAAGGCGATCGAGATTTCCAGCCGCAAGGGCGCCGAACGCGGCGCGGCGGCCGCCGCCGTCAAGCACGCAACCGAAGATACCCAGAACGCGCGGGATCAGCGGCTGGGCTAATCAATCGAAGCGGTTATTCGCGAGGCACGGACATTCAGTGCAGACGTGTCGTCCAGTTGCGTCCGGGCCTCAAGGGCGGCCGGTCATGCCGGTCGTCCGTCTGATCCGGACATTCAACAAGTTCATATTGGGGAACGTGGGTGCTCTCCAGCCACGATTCCAGCGCTGCTCCGCAGACCATGCAGATCGCGTCACCCGTATGCGGCACTAAGAACTTTTCTTCAGTGCGTCTGTACTCAGCGCCGCAATTGCATTGAACAATTGTCGACATCACCGAATTATGCGCCTGGCGTGGTCGATTTTCCAGTGCTCAAACAATCGGCCACGGCGGCCGCGGTCAAAGCAAGATGGGATTAGGCTGCCCCGTCGCGATTCGATTCAACCCAAACTCCAAACTCATCCCGCTTTAACCCCGATTGGACTGCCCGCGAAAACCCGTCGCTAGCACGTAGCGCTCGGAGGAATCCTGCCGGCTCGCCGCCGGCTTGACGTGGCGGACGGTGGCGAAATCGCGCTTGAGCTGTGCCAGCAACTCCGCATCCGCGCCGCTCTGAAACACCTTCGCCAGGAAGGCCCCGCCCAGATTGAGCACCTCGCAGGCGAAATGCGCCGCGGTTTCGACCAGGCCGATGATGCGGAGCTGGTCGGTCTTGCGATGGCCGGTGGTGTTGGCGGCCATGTCGGACATCACGATGTCGGCGCGGCCGCCCATCATCGCGATCAGCTTTTCCGGGGCGTCGTGATCGAGGAAGTCGAGCTGCGCGAAGGTGACGCCGGGGATTTCGCCCATCTCCAACAGATCGATCGCGACCACCTTGCCTTTGCCGTCGGCGGCGCCGGTGCGCTTGGCCGCGATCTGGCTCCAGCCGCCGGGCGCGGCGCCGAGGTCCACCACCGTCATGCCCGGCTTGAGCAGGCGATATTTGTCATCGATCTCCAGAAGCTTGAAGGCCGCGCGCGAACGGTAGCCCATCGCCTTGGCCTTGGCGACATAGGGATCGTTGAGCTGGCGCTCCAGCCAGAGTTTCGACGACAGCTTGCGCTTACCGCCGCTCTTGACCGTGACGTGCAGCCGCCCGGTGGTATCTTTCGCCATGATCTTTCTTGAATTGGAGTGATTGCGCGCGTTCTAGCACGCCCGCAGCGCGCCGTCCTCGCGCATCATCTCCACCAACATGCCCTCGCGCAGGCCGCGGTCGGCGACCCGCAGCCGCGGCAGCGGGAACGCGTTGCGGATCGCGTCGAGGATGGCGCAGCCCGCGAGCACGAGGTCGGCGCGTTCGATGCTGATGCAGTTGTTGCTGACGCGGTCCTCGTAGCTCATGCCAAGCAGCTTCTGGATCGTCGCTGACACGTCGGCATCGTTCATCCAGATGCCGTCGATGCGGCGGCGATCATAACGCGGCAGATTGAGGAACACGCCGGCGAGCGTCGTCACGGTGCCTGAGGTGCCGAGCATGTGCATGTCGCGCAGGTCCCTGCCGTGCTCGGCCGCGAACGGCGCGACATGTTGGGCGACCTCGTCCACCATGCGCGCATACAACTCCTTCGTGACGTTCCTGCCGCCGAAATGTTCGGCCAGCGTGACGACGCCGAGCGGGATCGACATCCACGCCTTGATGCGCGGCGGCGCGTCAGGCGCATGCGGATCGCGCTCGATCCGCACCAGTTCAGTCGAGCCGCCGCCGATGTCGAACAGGATGGCGCCCCGCCCTTTTGGATCGAGTAGCGGGGAACAGCCGATCACCGCCAGCGTCGCCTCGGTCTCGCGGTCGATCACCTCGAGCTTGATGCCCGTCTCGGCGGCGACGCGGGCGCGAAAGCTCTCGGCGTTGCCAGCGGCGCGGCAGGCTTCGGTCGCGATCAGCCGCAACCGCCGCGCCTTGCGATGACGGATCTTGTCGCTGCAAATGCTCAGCGCCGCGATGGCGCGCTCGATCGCGGCCTCGCTGATGGAACCGGTCGCGGCGATCCCCTCGCCGAGCCGGATGATCCGCGAAAAGGAATCGACCACGCGGAACCCGTCGCCCGACGGACAGGCGATCAAGAGCCGGCAATTGTTGGTGCCAAGGTCGAGCGCGGCGTAGACGCCGGCGTCCGCGCCTACCGCGGCTAACCCTGACAGGGCTTCGCGGGCCGGAAGACCGTCGCAAAGCCGCACATCGCTAGTCATCAAAACTGTCTTTCCGTCAGACCCGCGGTCAGCGGTCCACCGAAGAATTGTCCATTCACGGAAACTTTAGCAGCGCCAAGGGCCTGTGCAACATCCGTTCACATTGGGACCATGCCCAATCGGGCGTTGTCGTTAAGGGGGCTGTGCGTTATCTGGTCGGCGCCCGCCAAAACGGCGCAAATCCGGGCATTTCAGGTCATTTCCGATGCAAGATCACACGCCTCCCGCCTCTCTCGAGAACGCTATCGCACTGCAGAAATATGGTGTCGGCCAGCCTGTGCGCCGCAAGGAGGACGACACCCTGGTGCGTGGCAAGGGCAGATACACCGACGATTTCTCGCTCCCCAACCAAGCCTATTGCTGGATGGTCCGCTCCTCCCATGCTCACGGCGTCATCAAGGGCATCGACACTGCGGCCGCCAAGGCGATGCCCGGTGTCCTCGGGGTCTGGACCGGCGCCGACCTTGCGGCTGCCGGCTACAATCCCTTCACCTGCGGGCTACCGCTGAAGAACCGTGACGGCTCGCCGCTGCTGCAGACCAACCGCCCGGCGCTGCCGACCGACAAGGTCCGCTTCGTCGGCGACCCCGTGGCCTTCGTGGTCGCGGAAACCGCGGCTCAGGCGCGCGACGCGGCCGAGGCCGTCGTAACGGAGATCGAGCCGCTGCCGGCCGTCACCGACGCGGCCGAGGCCGTCAAGCCGGGCGCACCGCAGCTCTATGACCACATCCCGAACAACGTCGCGCTCGATTACCACTATGGCGACAGCGCCAAGATCGAGGCGGCCTTCGCCGGCGCCGCGCATGTAACCAAGCTCGACATCGTCAACACCCGCGTCGCCGTGGTCCCGATGGAGCCACGGGTGGCGCTGGCCGATTATGATAAGAAGACCCAGCGCTTCACGCTGCAGGTGCCGACCCAGGGCGTCTCCGGCAACAAGGCGATCCTCGCGCGCCTGCTCAACGTGCCGCCGGAGAAGGTTCGCATCCTCACCGCCAATGTCGGCGGCTCCTTCGGCATGAAGAACCTCAACTATCCCGAATACACCTGCATCGCGCATGCCGCGCGGGAACTGGGCCGCCCGGTGAAGTGGCTGGACGAGCGCTCGACGAGCTTCCTGTCCGACAGCCAGGGCCGCGCGCAAAAGATCCATGCCGAGCTTGCGCTCGATGCGGACGGCAAGTTCCTCGCGGTGCGCCTCTCCGGCTACGGCAATCTCGGCGCCTACATCACCGGTGTCGCCCCGGGCCCGCTGTCGCTCAACACCGGCAAGAACCTCGCCAGCGTCTACCGCACGCCGCTGCTCGGCGTCGACATCAAGACGGTCGTGACCAACACCACGCTGATGGGCGCCTACCGCGGCGCCGGCCGGCCCGAGGCCAACTACTACATGGAGCGGCTGATCGATGCCGCCGCCGACGAGATGGGCATCAACCGTCTCACCTTGCGCAAGCGCAACTTCATCAAACCGTCACAACTGCCCTTCCCGGCCGCTTCCGGCGTCACCTATGACAGCGGCGATTTCGCCGGCGTGTTCCAGAAGGCACTGGAGATCTCCGACTACGAGAACTTTGCCAAGCGCAAGAAGGAGAGCAAGAAGAACGGCAAGCTGCGCGGCATCGCTGTCGGATCCTATCTCGAGGTTACCGCGCCGCCGAGTGGCGAGCTCGGCAAGATCACCTTCGAGCCGGACGGATCGGTGAAGCTCACCACCGGCACGCTCGATTACGGCCAGGGCCACGCCACGCCGTTCGCGCAGGTGCTGTCCGACCAGCTCGGCATCCCCTTCGACAAGATCACGCTCGATCAGAATGACAGCGACCGCGTCCGCTTCGGCAACGGCACCGGCGGCTCGCGCTCGATCACCGCGACCGGACAGGCGATCGTCGAGGCCTCCGCACTGGTCGTCGAGAAGGGCAAGAAGGCCGCCGCCCATGTCCTCGAAGCGTCCGAGGCCGACATCGAGTTCGGGCATGGCCGCTTCACCATCGCCGGCACCGACCGTTCGATCGGGATCATGGAGCTCGCCGAGCGCATGCGCGACAGCAAGATGCCGGAGGGCACCCCCGAGACGCTTGACGTCGATCACGCCACCAAGGAGACGGCATCGACGTTCCCGAACGGCTGTCACGTCGCCGAGGTCGAAATCGATCCGGACACCGGCGTGACGCAGATCGTCCGCTACTTCGCGGTCAACGATTTCGGCACCGTGGTCAATCCGATGATCGTCGCCGGTCAGTTGCACGGCGGCGTCGCGCAGGGCATCGGCCAGGCGATGATGGAGGAAGTGAACTACGATGGTTCGGGCCAGCCGATCACCGGCTCGTTCATGGACTACGCCTTGCCGCGCGCCGGCGACGTCCCGCCGATGCAGATCGACAATCACCCCTCGCCTGCGAAGTCGAACCCGCTCGGCACCAAGGGCTGCGGCGAAGCCGGCTGCGCCGGCAGCCTCGTCTGCGTCGTCAACGCCGTGGTGGACGCGCTGTCGGACTACGGCATCAAGCACATCAACATGCCGCTGACGCCGGAACGGGTCTGGCGTGCGATCCAGGACGCCAAGGCAACGGCAGCGTAAAGGTCTCCGCCGCCCCCACAAGCAAGATGTCGTCATCCGCGCATGCGGGTGACCCAGTATTCCAGAGACGTTAGCGATGGAGCCGAGGCGCCGCAGCGTACTGGATCCCCCGCATGCACGGGGGATGACGGCTGTGAATGCGGATGGATTGCCGGATCAAGCCCGGCCATGACAGTTTGGACTTTGCCGTTGCCGCTGCCACAACCGCTGTTGTCGTCACCCGCGCATGCGGGATCATGCCTTATCGACCGCGCCGCCGCTGTCCACCCACCCCTTGAAGCCGCCGAGATTGCGCACGTCCTTGTAGCCCATGTCCTGCAAGGTCTTACCCGCAAGCGCGGAGCGCCCGCCGGAGGCGCAGTAGACGATCACGGTTTTCTCGCGGTCGAACGCATTGTCATAATAGGGACTGGCAGGATCGGCCTTGAATTCAATCATTCCGCGCGCGACGTGTTTGGCTCCCTGAACCTTGCCTGAGGCCTGCAACTCAAGTCCGTCGCGCACGTCCACCACGAGGGCCTTGCCGCTTTCGATCAGGACTTTTGCGTCCTGCGGGCTGATCGCAGGCACCGAATTGTTCGCGGCCGCGAGCATGTCCTTGACTGAACTCGACATCGCATTCTCCTTTGTTTTGCCGTCAGGGAGAGGATCGTAACGCACTTTATGGCGAAGCGCGGTCGTCGCGCCGAGGAAAGACATTTTGCCGCGAGTTGGCCGCAGGCGAGCGGCTTTCTTTGAACCGAAAGCAAAGCCGCGAGACTAACCGGGCTGGCTCATACGCCTACACCAGGCCCTACGCTGCCGCCTGCTCGCGTGGCTGGGTGATCGCGATGTGCCAGCAATGCGCCAGCGGCGTTGTGCCGTTGGCGAGCACCAGGGCGTCGAGCTCGACGAAGCGATGGCCCTTCTTGTCGTAATTGCCGACGACCTTGGCCCGCGCTGTCAGCTCGTCGCCGATGTTCGATGCCGATAGAAGCTGCATGCGGGTGCCGACGTGGATCCAGGGCCCGAGGATCGCGTTGTCGACCAGCACCTTGTTCATCACCCGCGGCAGCAGGCCGGGATGGCCGAGCCCTTCGCGCAGGTAGATCGGATCGGTCTCCCTGATATCAGCGAGATATTCCTTCGCGGCATCGCCGGACCAATCGCGCGGGATGGTGCCGAGCCATTTGCCAAGCTCATAGGACGACGCGCTGACCGGCTTGCGCTCGGCCACCGCCGCAACCTGCTGGTAGTCGTCGATCGCAATCTTCGGTGCCGAGACCGGCAGCGACGCAGTGCCGGCGGCGCAGAGCTCGCCACGACTGTGCAGCTCGATCGACAACCCATTGCCGGTCTCCTGGCCGGTCAATTCCGCGATCTCGCCGTCATAGACCGGCTTCACGAAGCGCGCCTCGATCAGCCCGCGCTCGAGGAAATCGCGGCCCCATGTCTCGACCGGCAGGTGCATCATGTAGGCCATGACATCGACGCCGGGCACCAATCCGCCGGAGAAGCCGAACTTCCGCGCCACCGTGTCGTCGTGGATCTTGTTCTCTGACAGCTTCGAGGTGTTGTAAGCCGAGACGCGGTAGGTTTGCGGAGCTGCCATGGGTTTTCCCTTATTTCGGTTGCTTTTCTGGCGATGATCGTAGTCCAACCGAACAGTGTGGCAAGCCTCTCGTTTTGCTCGCAATTTTCCGCCCGATGGAGTACACGCGGGGCCCGCGCACGCCGCTACTCTCTGGATCGATGACTGGAACTCCGACCCCCACCCGAATCTATGTCGATGCCGACGCCTGCCCGGTGAAGGACGAGATCTACCGCGTCGCGATCCGTCTCGGCGTGCCGGTCAGCGTGGTTGCAGGCGGCTTCATCCGCGTACCGCAGGACCCGCTGGTCGAGCGTATCGCCGCCGGTTCCGCGATGGATGCCGCCGACGACTGGATCGCGGAACGCGCCCATGAGGGCGACGTTGTCATCACTGCGGACATTCCGCTGGCGAGCCGTTGCGTCAAGGCCGGCGCCGAGGTGATTGCACCGAACGGCAAGCCGTTCACGGAACAATCGATCGGCATGACGCTTGCCATGCGCAACCTGATGACCGATCTGCGGTCGTCGGGTGAAATTACCGGCGGGCCGAAATCGTTCTCGCCGCGGGACCGCTCGACCTTCCTCTCGACACTCGACCAGACCATCCGCCGCATCCAGCGCCGCCGCGCGGAGCAGGCGACGACGAGCCAGGGCTGACGCGATGGCACCACCGCTCATTCAGCTCAAGGACATCAGCCTCACTTTCGGCGGCACGCCGCTCTTGACCGGCGTCGAGCTGTCGGTCTCAGCCGGCGAGCGCGTCTGCCTGATCGGACGCAACGGCTCCGGCAAGTCGACGCTGCTGCGGATCGCGGCCGGCCTTGTCGAGCCCGACTCCGGCAGCCGCTTCGTGCAGCCCGGCGCCACCATCCGCTATTTGCCGCAGGAGCCTGATTTCGCCGGACATGCGACCACGCTGTCCTATGTCGAGGCCGGGCTCGGCCCGGGCGATGACCACTACCAGGCGCGCTATCTGCTCGAGCAGCTCGGCCTCGGCGGCGAGGAAGATCCCGCGCATGTCTCCGGCGGCGAAGCGCGGCGCGCGGCGCTGGCGCGGGTGCTGGCGCCCTCGCCCGACATCCTGCTGCTCGACGAGCCGACCAACCATCTCGACCTGCCGACCATCGAATGGCTCGAGAGCGAACTGGAGAGCCGGCGCTGCGCGCTCGTGCTGATCAGTCACGACCGCCGCTTCCTCACCAACCTGTCGCGCACCACCGCCTGGCTCGACCGCGGCCAGATCAGGCAGATCGATCGCGGCTTCGGCGCGTTCGAGGCGTGGCGTGACGAGGTGCTGGCGGAAGAAGAGCGCGAGCAGCACAAGCTCGACCGCAAGATCGTCAACGAAGAACACTGGCTGCGCTACGGCGTCTCCGGCCGCCGCAAGCGCAACGTCAAGCGGCTCGGCAATCTGCACGCGCTGCGCGACCAGCGGAAGAACTATCGCGGCGCCACCGGCAACGCCACGCTGGCTGCTGCCGAGGCCGAGAAATCCGGCCGCCTCGTGATCGAGGCAAAGAATATTACCAAGGCCTATGGCGAGCGCACCATCGTCGACGGCTTCTCGACCCGGATCCAGCGCGGCGACCGCGTCGGCATCGTCGGCCCCAATGGCGCCGGCAAGACCACGCTGGTGCATCTTCTCATCGGCAACGATCCGCACGATAGCGGATCGGTGCGGCTTGGTGCCAATATCGAGATGGCAACGCTGGATCAACACCGCGAAAGCCTCGATCCCAAGCTGACGCTGGCCGAGGCGCTGACCGGCGGCCGTGGCGACCATGTGATGATCGGCGACAAGCCGAAGCACGTCATCGGATACATGAAGGACTTTCTGTTCGCGCAGGAGCAGCGCGGCACGCCGCTGGAGGCGCTGTCGGGCGGCGAGCGCGGCCGGGTGATGCTGGCGCGCGCGCTGGCCAAGCCGTCCAATCTTCTGGTGCTGGACGAGCCGACCAACGATCTCGATCTCGAAACCCTCGACGTGCTCGAAGAGATGCTCGGCGACTACGAAGGCACCGTGATCCTGATCAGCCACGACCGCGACTTCCTCGATCGCGTGGTGACCTCGGTGATCGTGCCCGAGGGCCAGGGCCGCTGGATCGAATATGCCGGCGGTTACACCGACATGCTGGCGCAGCGCGGCGCCGACGTGAAGCGCGAGACCGTGAAGGCGCAAAGTCCGGTCGAGGAGAAAAAGGAAGCGAAAGCCGCGGCGCCCGAGGCGGCCCCCAGGCGCCGGCTGAGCTTCAACGAGAAGCACGCGCTGGAAACGCTACCGAAGACGATCGACAAGCTGCACGCCGAGATCGCCAGGCAGCAGAAGCTGCTTGACGACCCCGACCTCTACACCAAGGATCGCAACAAGTTCGATGCCGCGTCTGCAGCGATCGCCAAGGCGCAGGAAGAGCTCGCCGCCGCCGAGGACCGCTGGCTCGAACTCGAAGTGCTGCGCGAAGAGATCGAACAGGCGTGAAGCTAGGATGGGTAGAGCGCAGCGAAACCCATCATGACACGCCAATGCAATTGATGGGTTTCGCTGCGCTCTACCCCATCCTACGAGGCCGGAGAAGAGAAAAACATGACCACGCCCCTCGCCGCCAAGATCGCCCGTGAATACGGCACGCCCTGCGCCGTGATCGATATGGACCGGGTCGAGCGCAACATCGCCCGCATCCAGGCCGCCTGCGATGCAGCCGGCGTCGCCAACAGGCCGCATATCAAGACGCACAAGAATCCGACGCTGGCGCAGCTACAGGTCAAGGCCGGTGCGAAGGGCATCACCTGCCAGAAGCTCGGCGAAGCCGAGATCATGGCGAATGCCGGCATCGACAACATCTTGATCAGCTACAATCTGCTGGGCGACGAGAAGATGGCGCGGCTCGGCGCTCTCCAGGCAAAGGCCAACGTCACCGTCGCGGCCGACAATTCCGTCGTGGTCGGCGACCTGCCGAAGGCGGCCGCGGCGTCCGGCCGTCCGCTCTCCGTCGTCGTGGAATGCGACACCGGCCGCAAACGCGCCGGCGTCGAGACGCCAGCGGAGGCAATCGCGCTGGCGCGGGAGATCGCAGGCTCAAAGGGGCTGAGCTTCGCGGGCTTCATGCTGTATCCGACCGAGACCGGCTGGGCTGACGCGCAGAAATTCTACGACGAAGCGCTGGCCGGCGTCCGCGCGCATGGGCTCGATGCTCCGATCGTCTCGACCGGCGGCACGCCGAACCTGAAGAATCTCGGCAAGCTGAAGGGCGGCACCGAGCACCGCTTCGGCACCTACATCTACAATGACCGCATGCAGGTCGCCGCCGGCGTCGCCGCCTGGGACGACTGCGCGCTGCACATCTATTCCACCGTCGTCAGCCGCGCCGGCCCGGAGCGTGGCATCCTCGATGCCGGCTCGAAGACGCTGACCACGGATACCGGTGGCCTCGATGGTCACGGGCTGATCCTGGAGCATCCCGAAGCCAAGATCGCGCGCTTTGCCGAGGAGCACGGCTTCCTCGATCTGTCCCGCAGCAACACGCGACCCGGTGTCGGCGATGTCGTGCGGATCGTACCCAATCACGTCTGCGTCGTCGTCAACATGATGGACGAAGTCGTGATGGTGCGCGGCGACGAGATCATCGGCACGCTGCCAGTCGCGGCAAGGGGGAAGCTGCGGTAGCCTCCTGTCCACCTCTCCCGCTTGCGGGGGAGGTCGTATCGCATCGCCAGATGCGATACGGGTGGGGGTTCTCTCGACAATATGACTCGGGATAATACCCCCACCCCAGCCCTCCCCCGCAAGCGGGAGAGGGAGCGCAGTGCCGTCGCGGTGCTATCCCGCCTAAGATCGACCTAGGCCCGCACCAGCGCCTGCAGCTCCCGATTCAGCGCCTCGCGAAACACCTCGATCGGCCGCGCCAATCGGCCGGCCGGAGGGCGGTGTACGATCCAGGCACGGACCGCGGGATCGAAATCCTCGATCCTGACGATCTTGAGTCGGTTGCGGATCGGGCTGCGCTTCAGCGCCACCGGGGTCACGAGCCCGATGCCGAGCCCGCGTCCCACCAGCGACAGGCGCAGCTCGCTGTCCAGTGCCTCGACCGCGACCGTGAACGGCAAATGCGCCGCGTCGAAGTGGCGCTTCAGCGTCTGGCGAAAGCCGCACCCATCCTGGTTGATCACCCAGCCCATGCGGGACAGCCATTCGAGGTCGACCGACTTCGGCGTCTTCATGTCGCGCGCGACGACGAACACCACCGGCTGCGCGCCGAGGTCGTCGGCAAGGAGCTCCGCCGGCGGCGCGGTGCCGTCAGGCAGACAGATCGCCGCCGCGTCGAGCTCGTTGCGCGACACGGACTCAAGGTGATGCGGCGACCAGCCGGAGACGACGCGCACCGCGAGCGCGGGAAATTCCGCGCGCACGGCATCGAGCGGCCCGGAGAGCCCCGCCTCCGACAGGAACGGCGTCAAGCCGAGCCTGAACTCGCCGCGCACCACGCCGTCGTTAGCGACCCCGGACTTGAGATCGTCGAGCATCCGCAGCAGGCGGCGGCCCTGCTCGTAGGCCTCGTATCCGGCCGGCGTCGGCTTCAGCGGTTTCGACAGCCGGTCCAAAAGCTGCGCACCGAGCATCTCCTCGAGATTCTGGATCCGCCGCGTCACGCCGGGCTGGGTCAGGTTCAGCCGCGCCGACGCCGCGACGATCGATCCGGTCTCCACCACCGCGACGAACGCGACAAGGTCATGCGTATTCATAACAAACTCGCATATTCTTCATTATCTTATTTGAATTGTAGCATATTAGGCCAATCCCCTAAAGGGGGCTTCGCAACTTGATCCGCGAGGTCCCATGACCATCTCCGACGTCACCAAGCTCTCTCCGGCGCGCCCCGTCTCGGTGCGTCCCCTGATCTGGATCGGCGCCATCACGACCGGCACCGTCGTCACCAATCTATTCGCGCCGCAAATCCTGGTCGGACTGATGGGCCGTTCACTCGAGATGACCGCATTCGAGGCCGGCCTCATCTCGACGCTGACACTGCTCGGCTACGCGCTCGGCCTGTTGCTGCTGGTGCCGCTGGTCGATCTGGTCGAGAACAAGCGGCTGATCCTGCGCACGCTGGCTTGTGCGATCGTGGCGGCGCTGGGCACCGCGCTCGCACCAACGCCCGACTTTCTGCTTGCCGCAACCTTCATCCTCGGCGCCTCCTGCGCTGCGATCCAGATGGTAGTGCCGCTGGTCGCCTCCATGGTGGCGCCGGAGCGTCGCGGCCAGGCGATCGGCGACGTCATGAGCGGATTGATGATCGGCATCCTGCTGTCGCGCCCGGCGGCGAGCCTGATCGCGGACGCCTGGAACTGGCGCGGCTACTACATCACCTCGGCCATCCTGATGATTGTGCTTACCGCGGCGCTGGCGCGCTGCCTGCCGACGCTCAAACCAGTCACTGCCACGAGTTACGGTGCATTGCTGCGCTCGTTTCCGAGGCTGCTGCGCGAGGAACCGGTGCTGCGCGTGCGTGCCTGGACCGCGGCCCTGGTGATGGCGTCGTTCACCGCGTTCTGGGCCGCGGTCGCATTGCGCCTACCGGATGCGCCGTTCAATCTCGACGCCAGGGGGATCGCGTTGTTCGCGCTGATCGGTGTGGCCGGAGCCGCGGCGACCTCGGCGGCCGGCCGCTGGGGCGATAGGGGCTTTGCGCGGCCGCTCTTGATCGGCTCGCATCTGCTCATCATCATCGCGGTTGCGCTGTGCATCTGGGCCTCCATGCTCGAATCCCGGATCGCGGCGCTACTGGTGATGAGCATCGGCGCGATCCTGCTCGATCTCGGCATCACCACGGATCAGACGCTCGGCCGCCGCGCGGTCAACCTGCTGCGGCCCGAGGCGCGCGGGCGCATCAATGGCCTGTTCGTGGCGCTGTTCTTCATCGGCGGCGCGGTCGGAGCTGCGGCCGCCTCCGCCGCCTGGAGCTTTGGCGGCTGGACGATGGTGTGCGTGGTGGCCGGCGCCTTCGGCGTACTCGGCGTCATCACCGATCTCGCAACAAAGACCGGCTCGTCATGAGATGTCGTGGGATGGATAGAGCGCAGCGAAACCTATCAAATTTGATGCGCGGAAACATGATGGGTTTCGCTTCGCTCTACCCATCCTACCGTTTGAGCCATCTGAGCGCACCATTCCCTGCGGCGACACCGGTCGCGAACGCCGCCTGCAACAGATAGCCGCCGGTCGGAGCTTCCCAGTCGAGCATCTCGCCGGCGGCGAAGGTACCGGGCAGCCGGCGCAGCATGAAGTGGTCGTCGAGCTCGTCGAACCTGACCCCGCCCGCGCTCGAGATCGCACGCGCGATCGGCGACACGCCGGTGATCCGGATCGGCACCCTATTGATCATTGCGGCGAGATCGGCCGCCGGCAGCGACGCGAGCGGCCGGCCGGCGCTGGCTGCCGCCTCCTGCAACAACCCGATGCCGACAGGCGAGAGCTGCGCCGCCTTGCGCAGGAAGTTGGACAAGGATTGCTTGCCCCTCGGCGCCGACAGCCGCGCGGCCAATTCGTCCGTCGCAACATCGGGACGCAATGCGACGTGGAGCGTTGCCGTTCCCTTCGCCAGCACCGCCTCGCGCAGCTCCGCCGACAGCGCGTAGATCGCGCCGCCTTCGATGCCGGCGCGGGTGACGATGGCCTCGCCGCGCACCGCGTGCGCGCCGATTGTGAATGCGACGCTCTTGAGCGGTTGGCCTTCAAACCTATCGCGGAAGAGATCGGACCAGGCGACGGTAAACCCGGAATTGGCTGCCGTCATCGGCGCAATGGCAACGCCCTTCGCCGCGAGTATCGCCGTCCATGCGCCGTCAGACCCAAGCCGGGGCCAGCTCGCGCCGCCGAGCGCGAGCACGGCTGCGTCTGCATGACATACGCGTTGACCGTCCGGCGTCTCGAACAGGAGTCCGCCCGCCTCATCCCATCCGACCCAGCGATGCCGGAATGCGAACCGCACGCCCGCGGCATCGAGCCGCCGCAGCCAGGCGCGCAGCAGAGGCGATGCCTTGAACGCCTTGGGGAAGACGCGGCCGCTCGTGCCGACGAAGGTCGGCTGCCCCAGTGCTTCACACCACGCACGCAGGGCCTCAGGTGGAAACGCCTCGACCGCGGCCTTCAGATGGGGCCTTGCCTCGCGATAGCGCGCGAGGAATTCCCGCAGCGGTTCGGAGTGAGTTAGATTGAGCCCGCCGCGGCCGGCCATCAGGAATTTGCGACCAGCCGACGGCATCGCGTCATAGACGGTGACGCCGGCACCACCAGCCGCGAGCACCTCCGCTGTCATCAGCCCCGCGGGGCCGCCTCCGATGACAACGACGTGTTTGGTAGGTGGGGACGACATCAAACGACCGTCCATTTGCATGAACGTCATTCCGGGATGGTGCGAAAGCAGCAGACCCGAATGACGAACGAAATCGCTTACAGCTTGATTCCCGCGCGCGCGGCGGCCTGGGCGACATATTTCTGCGTCTGCTCGAACGCGCCCTGCAGCGCCTTCGCGGTGGACATGTCACCGATCTCGTTGAAGTGCGCGGCGACTGCGTCGGGCGTCCACTCGGACTGTGGCAGGTTGACGCCTTCGGTCTCCAGCACCTTGATGACGGCGAACGAGCCGGCGCCGGCGCCCATGATGGTGCGGGTCGGCGCGTCCTCGCTGAGCAGGAACTCGACAGCCGGCGTGATCGCTTCCGGCTTCATCAGCGCCAGCGCCTGCGGCGGCAGCAGTTCCTCGGTCATGCGGGTCGCGGCGGTCGGCGAGATCGTGTTGACCTTGATGTTGTTCTTGCGGCCCTCTTCGGCGAGCACGTTCATCAGGCCGACCATGCCGGCCTTGGCGGCGCCGTAATTGGCCTGGCCGAAATTGCCGAACAGGCCCGACGACGAAGTCGTCAGCACGATGCGGCCGTAGTTGCGCTCGCGCATGCCGGCCCACACCGCCTTGCAACAGTAGAACGTGCCGGTGAGATGCACGCCGAGCACCTTGTCCCAGTCCGCGACCTCGAGCTTGGCGAATGACTTGTCGCGCAGGATCCCGGCATTGGCGCACAACAGGTCGACGCTGCCCCACTCCTTGGTGGCGCGCTCGACCATCGCGGTGACCTGCTCGAAGTTCGAGACGTCGGCGCCGTCGGCCATCGCGGTGCCGCCCGCCTTGCGGATTTCCTCGACCACGGTCTCGGCCGGCGACAGCGAGCCGCCGGTGCCGTCGCGCGCGCCGCCGAAATCGTTGACCACGACCTTGGCGCCGCGGCTGGCGAGCCCCAACGCATGCGCCCGTCCGAGACCATTGCCCGCGCCGGTGACGATAGCGACGCGTCCGTCAAACCTGATTGCCATGCCGTCGATTCCTGTACTTCTTCCCTTCTCCCCTTGTGGGAGAAGGTGGCGCGCAGCGCCGGATGAGGGGTTCTCTCCACAGATGAGCTCGCGGAGAGAGAGACCCCTCACCCGGCTTCATCTCGCTCCGCTCGATTGCGCCACCCCCTTCCACAAGGGGAGAGGGTGCCGCTCGAACGGCCTGAAGAGGCTGGAGACGTTTTGAGCAGCGATGGATGGCCGGGTCAAGCCCGGCCCTGACGGCCACGGGCGCGCTATACCGAAGGGGCCATCGATCCGCAGGGCTTCAAGGTTTTGAGCAGGTGCCCGTTCCAGCACTCGTGGTGCTCTTGGGCGAAGCTAATGAGACCAATCACAATCAAAGCGACCACGACAAGTCCGGCGACGATGTTCTGCACCATGGCTGCCACTCCCGGGACCGCACCGCCTACGGAGGGATGATGAACACCAGGGATCGTCGCCGTCAATGCGCTACGTGGACCAAGCGAGCAATGCACCACCTATGACGGCAGGTTGATCCGGGCTCGCTCCACCTCTCCCGCTTGCAGACCCGCAGGCGGGAGCGCAGTCTCTTCGCGACTGCTATTCACCCGATCTCATGACGCCTTAGTTGAAATAGATCAGGCCGAGCCAGTCGGCGACCAAGGCGGGCTTTTCCTCACCCTCGATCTCGACCGTGACGTTGGTGCGCGACAGCAATTCCTTCGGCTTGCGCAGCGTGGCCTCCGCCAAGACGAAGCGGCCACGGACCCGCTTGCCGGCGCGCACCGGCGAGATGAAGCGCAGCTTGTCGAACCCGTAGTTGACGCCCATCGCGGTGCCCTCGACGACAGGCATGACCTCGTAGGACATGATTGACATCAGCGACATCGTGAGGAAGCCGTGCGCGATCGTGGTGCCGAAGGCAGTTTCCTTGCTGGCCCGCTCGGGATCGACATGGATGAACTGGTGATCTTCGATCACGTCGGCATAGGTGTTGATGCGGCCCTGATCGATCAGGTGCCATGAGGACACGCCGATCTCCTTGCCGACCATGCCCTGGTAGGATTCCAGGGACACCGGCGGCTTCTTCCAGACTTCATTCATCGATTAGTTCTCCGAACCGGACCGCACTTTCTGCAGCTCCGGGAATTCTTCCTCACGGAACTCGACTCCGCGCAACGCATCGCTGCGATTATCGTCATGTTCGAGCCGGCGCAACTGCACCCGGCGGATTTTTCCGGAGATCGTCTTCGGCAGTTCGGTGACCAGTTCGAGCTTGCGGATGCGCTTGAATGGCGCAAGGCGGCTGTGCAGATGCTTGAAGATCGAGAGCGCCGTCTCCGGGGTGCGCTCGACGCCGGAGACCAGCAGCACATAAGCCTTCGGGATCGCGAGCCGGATCGGATCCGGACTCGGCACCACGGCAGCCTCGGCCACCGCATCGTGCTCGAGCAGCACGCTCTCGAGCTCGAACGGCGAGATCCGGTAGTCGGAGGACTTGAACACGTCGTCGGTGCGGCCGACGAAGGTGAGATAGCCTTCATCGTCGGTGAACACGACGTCGCCGCTGCGATAGACGTCTCCGTCGGCGCCGCCGAGCTTGCCGTCATCGCCCTGGTAGCCCTGCATCAGCCCAGCCGGCCGGTCGGCGCCGAGCAGCAGCGTCACCTCGCCTTCCCTCGCCGGCTGGCCATCATTGTCTGACACCTGGACGCGATAGCCCGGCAGTGGACGGCCCATCGAGCCGACCTTCACCTTCTGCCCGGGCGAGTTACCGGCGAGCGCCGTGGTTTCGGTCTGGCCGTAGCCGTCGCGGATGGTGAGACCCCAGGCCGATTTGACCTGGTCGATGATCTCGGGATTGAGCGGCTCGCCGGCGCCACAGACCTCGCGCAGCGAGACCTTGTAGCTCGCAAGCTGCTCCTGGATAAACATCCGCCACACCGTCGGTGGCGCGCACAGCGTGGTGACGCCGCAACGGCCGATGATCGAGAGCAGTCCTTTCGCCTCGAAGCGTGGCTGGTTCGCGATGAAGATCGTGGCGCCGGCGTTCCACGGCGCGAAGAAGCAGCTCCAGGCGTGCTTGGCCCAGCCGGGCGAGGAGATGTTGAGGTGGATGTCGCCGGGCTGCAGCCCGATCCAGTACATCGTCGAGAGATGGCCGACCGGATAGCTACGTTGGCTGTGCCGCACCAGCTTAGGCTTCGCCGTGGTGCCCGAGGTGAAATAGAGCAGCATCGGGTCGTCGGCCTGGGTCAGGCCATCGGGCGTGAAGCTCTCGGACGCCTTGGCGGCATCCTCGAACGGCAGCCAGCCCTCGGGCACCTGCGTCGCACCGATCACGATACGCACGAGCTTGTCGCTGCCAAGGCCTGCAAACTTCGCGACCTGATCCTGGGTGGCGACAACCGCCTTTGCCTTGCCGCGATCGAGCCGGTCGCGCAATTCGTCTCCCGTCAGCAGCGTGGTCGCGGGGATCACCACGACGCCGAGCTTGATCGCCGCCAGCATGGTCTCCCAGAGCGGCACGACATTGCCGAGCAGCAGCAGGAGATGATCGCCGCGCGTCAGCCCCTGCGCACGCAGGAAGTTTGCCACCCGGTTAGAACGGCGCGACAATTCGGCGAAGGAGAGCTTCGTCTCCTTGTTGCTGGCGGCATCGACGATCCACAGCGCCGGCCGGTCGCGACTGTCGGGATGGCGTGCCAATTCGGCGTCGAACCAGTCCAGCGCCCAGTTGAACGGCACCGGGTCGGGCCAGCGAAAATCTTTGACCGCAGTGTCGTAGTCGGTGCGGTGCTTGAGCAGAAAAGCGCGTGCGTCCTGAAATGTGGTCATGGTGCTTCACCACGTCTTCTCGGCGTCATCCTGAGGAGCCGCGCCATTGCGCGGCGTCTCGAAGGATGGGCCACGGCACCGCATCCTTCGAGGCTCGCTGGCGCTCGCACCTCAGGATGACGCAACCAAAATTACTTTCCAGCGAGGCTCCGAACGTGCTGGATAATCCCGGAAAAGTCGACCCCGCCATGGCCGGTTGCGTCGAAGGTCTTATAGATCTCCTGCGCATGCTGGCCGAGCGGCGTCGCCGCCCCGGCAGTCCTGGCCGCGTCTTGCGCCAGCGTCAGGTCCTTCAGCATCAAATTGGTGGCGAAGCCCGGCTTGTAGTCGTTGTTCGCCGGCGAGGTCGGCACCGGGCCGGGAACCGGGCAATAAGTCGTCAGCGACCAGCACTGCCCCGACGAGGTCGAGGCGACGTCGAACAGCGCCTGGTGCGACAGGCCGAGCTTTTCGCCGAGCACGAAGGCTTCACCCACTGCAATCATGGAAATGCCGAGGATCATGTTGTTGCAGATCTTGGCCGCCTGCCCCGCGCCGGCGGCGCCGCAATGCACGATCTTCTTGCCCATGTTCTCCAGCACGGACTTTGCCGCCGCAAACGCCTTGTCCGCGCCGCCGCACATGAAGGTCAACGTCGCGCCCTTGGCGCCACCAGTGCCGCCCGAGACCGGCGCATCGACCGAGGCCATGCCGTGCTTGGCGGCAAGCGCGTGCGCCTGCTTGGCGCTTTCGACGTCGATGGTCGAGCAGTCGATGATCAGCGTGCCCTTGGCCATCACCGGAAGAACGTCGGTCCAGACGCCGAGCACATGCTTGCCGGCCGGCAGCATGGTGATGACGACGTCGGCACCCTTCACCGCAGCAACGCTGCTTTCAGCGATCGCGGCGCCATCTGCCTTGGCCTGATCGCGCAGCGCCGCGACCAGATCGAACGCGGTGACCTTGTGGCCGGCTTTGACCAGATTGGCCGCCATCGGCCCGCCCATATTGCCGAGCCCGATGAATGCAACGTTTGCCATGGAAGCTCCTCCGCTTGCGACGTTTCTATTTGCTATCTGGAAATGTCAGTTCGTCAGCGCCGATCCCGGCGAAGTATGGCGCCACCATCTCCGGCGTCACATCCTCAATTCGCGGCGGCGACCATTTCGGATTGCGGTCCTTGTCGATCACGGCGGCGCGCACGCCCTCGCGGAAGTCGTCGCTGGCGAACACTTCGAGCGCGGCGCGATATTCGCGCACCAGGCACTCCTCCAGCGTTGCAGTCGCCCGAGCCAGCCGCAGCAGCTTGAGCGTCACGACCATGCCGCGCGGCGACTTCTCGCCCAACGTCGCGAGCGTCGCCTGCGCGAGGTCGGACCCGTCGGCCTTCAGCGCCTCGACAATGTCTTCCATCCGACCGCGCGCGAACCAGCCATCGATTTTCGCCTGCAGCGCTGCGACCGGACCCGCCGTCTCGCCGATGGCAAAGCCGCGGATCAGGCTGTCGATCGCGGCCGACGTCGTGCCCGGCCGAACCTCGGTCAAAGCCTCACGCAGCGCAGCAAGCTTCGCGCTCGGCACCACTGCGTCAGCGAACTTGGCGTAGATCGCGTCAGGGCCATTCATCGTCGCCCCGGTCAATCCAAAATAGGTGCCGAGCTCGCCCGGGGCACGTGACAGCAGATAGGTGCCGCCAACGTCGGGGAAGAAGCCGAGCCCGACCTCGGGCATCGCGAGCTTGGTCTTCTCCGTCACCACGCGATGACGGCCGTGCGCAGACAGCCCGACGCCGCCGCCCATCACGAGGCCGTCCATGAACGCGACGTAGGGCTTCGGATATTTCGCGATCCGCGCATTCATGATGTATTCCTGGCGCCAGAAGACCTTGCCGAGGTCTCCCCTCACCTTCGAGCTCTCGTACAGCCCGCGGATGTCGCCGCCGGCGCACAGGCCGCGCTCGCCAGCGCCCTCCAGCAGCACCACGGCGACCTCGCCATCGTGCTCGAACCGGTCCAGCGCCGCGTCGATGCCCTCGGACATCTCCAGCGTCATCGCGTTGATCGCCTTCGGCCGGTTGAGCCGGATCACGCCCAGCGCCCCTTCGCGCCGGACGATCAGGTCGCCGTCTGCTGCTGTCGCGTCATTCATCGCGCGCCTTCGATCAACTTGCGCGACACGATCAGTCGCATGATTTCATTGGTGCCTTCGAGGATCTGGTGCACGCGCAGGTCGCGCACGATCTTCTCGATGCCATATTCGCTCAAATAGCCGTAGCCGCCGTGCAGTTGCAGCGCCTGGTTGGCGACCTCGAAGCCGACATCGGTGCCGAAGCGCTTGGCCATCGCGCAGAGCATGCCGGCGTCGGGATCCTTGCGGTCGAGCGCGGCCGCGGCGCGCCACAGGAAGGTGCGCGCAGCCTCGAGCTCGGTCGCCATGTCGGCGATCTTGAACTGCAATGCCTGGAATTCGTCGAGCCGCTTTCCGAACGCCTTGCGCTCCTTCATGTAGGCCAGCGCCTTGTCGAGCGCCGCCTGCGCACCGCCGAGCGAGCACGCCGCGATGTTGAGGCGGCCGCCGTCGAGACCGGCCATCGCGATCTTGAAGCCGATGCCCTCCTCGCCGAGCCGGTTCTCGACCGGCACGCGCGCATTCTCGAACATCACCGCGCGGGTCGGCTGCGCGTTCCAGCCCATCTTGCGCTCGTTGGCGCCGAACGACACGCCCGGCGTCTTGCCGTCGATCACCAGCGTCGAGACGCCGCCGGGTCCGTCGCCGCCGGTTCGCACCATCGCAACCAACAGATCGGTGCCGCCGGCGCCGGAGATGAACTGCTTCTGACCGTTGAGCACGTAGTGGTCGCCGTCGCGCACCGCGCGGGTGCGGAGCGCAGCGGCGTCGGAGCCCGCGCCGGGCTCGGTCAGGCAGTAGCTTGCCAGCAGCTCCATGGTGCAGAGCTTCGGCAGCCAGTTATGGCGCTGGGTGTCGTTGCCGTAGGCATCGATCATCCAGGACGCCATGTTGTGGATCGAGATGAAGGCCGACGTGGTCGGGCAGCCCATCGCCAGCGCCTCGAAGATCAGCGCCGCATCGAAGCGGGTCATCGCCGAGCCGCCGACGTCGTCGCGGATATAGATGCCGCCGATGCCGAGGCTCGCCGCCTCGCGCATCACGTCGACAGGAAAGTGCTTCTTCTCGTCCCATTCGAGCGCATGCGGCGCGATCTTCTCCGCGGCAAACGCCCGCGCCATGTCGCGAACCGCAATCTGGTCCTCGTTGAGAGCGAACTGCATCTCGCCGCCTACCCTTGTTATCCCGTCGTCATTGCGAGCGAAGCGAAGCAATCCACATCTCCACGCGGGGAAAGAATGGATTGCTTCGTCGCTTCAGCGCAAAATTGCTTTGCAATTTTGTCGCGAGCTCCTCGCAATGACGGTGCCTAGCGAACGATCACTTCATCGTCGGGATCGAGAACTCCGCGCCCTCCTTGACGCCGGACGGCCAGCGCGAGGTCACCGTCTTGGTCTTGGTGTAGAAGCGGATCGAATCCGGACCATGCTGGTTGAGGTCGCCGAAGCCCGACTTCTTCCAGCCGCCGAAGGTGTAATAGGCGATCGGCACCGGGATCGGCACGTTGATGCCGACCATGCCGACATTCACCTTGGCCGCGAAGTCGCGTGCCGCGTCGCCGTCACGGGTGAAGATCGCAACGCCATTGCCGTAGTCGTGGTCGGACGGCAGCGCCAGCGCCTCCTTGTAGTCGTGGGCACGCACCACCGACAGCACAGGGCCAAAAATCTCTTCCTTGTAGATCCGCATGTCCTTGGTGACGTTGTCGAACAGCGAGCCGCCGAGATAGAAGCCCTTTTCATAGCCCTGCATCTTGAAGCCGCGGCCATCGACGGCGAGCGTGGCGCCTTCCTTGACGCCGATGTCGATGTAGTTCTTGACCTTCTCGACCGCCTCGCGCGTCACCAGCGGACCGTAATCGGCGGACGGATCGACCGAGGTGCCGATCTTGAGCGACTCGACGCGCGGGATCAACTTTTCCATCAGGCGGTCGGCGGTGGTCTTGCCGACGGGCACCGCAACCGAGACCGCCATGCAGCGCTCACCGCCTGATCCGTAGCCCGCACCAATCAAGGCGTCGACCGTCTGATCCATGTCGGCATCCGGCATCACGATCGCATGGTTCTTGGCGCCGCCGAAGCACTGGCAGCGCTTACCGGTCTGGGCCGCGCGAGTGTAGATGTATTCGGCGATCGCGGTCGAGCCGACGAAGCCGATCGCCTTGATGTCGGGATCGTCGAGGATGGCATCGACCGCTTCCTTGTCGCCGTTGACGACGTTGAGGATGCCGGCCGGCAGGCCCGCTTCGATCATCAGCTCGGCAAGTGCCATCGGCACGCCGGGATCGCGCTCGGAGGGCTTCAGGATGAAGGCGTTGCCGCAGGCGATCGCCGGCGCGAACTTCCACATCGGGATCATCGCCGGGAAATTGAACGGCGTGATGCCGGCGACGACTCCGAGCGGCTGCCGCAGCGAATAGATGTCGATGCCGGGGCCGGCGCCTTCGGTGTACTCACCCTTCATCAGGTGCGGAATGCCGCAGGCGAACTCGACCACTTCGAGGCCGCGCTGGATGTCGCCCTTGGCGTCGGGCACGGTCTTGCCGTGCTCGCGCGCCAGCAGCTCGGCGAGCTTGTCATAGTCGCGCTGCACCAGCTCAAGGAAGCGCATCATGACGCGGGCGCGGCGCTGCGGGTTGGTCGATGCCCATTCCGGCTGCGCGGCCTTGGCGTTCTCGACCGCGGCGCGGACCTCGGCCTTGGAAGCCAGCGCCACCTTGCCCTGGACGTCGCCGGTCATCGGCTCGAAGACGTCAGCCGTGCGGCCCGAGGTGCCCCTGACCTCCTTGCCACCGATGAAATGTCCGATTGAGCGCATGAGAAACCTCCCTTGAAGACCTGAATCGCCAGCCTGCCGGCGAGATCGCTTTACAAACCCTATTGACCCTGCATTTTATAGGATTCAAGTCCGATAAATTGCACCATAGATGTGCGGAAATGCTGGATCAAGGCGGCGGCACAATCGATTGGGACGACTTCCGTTTCGTGCTTGCCATCGTGCGCGGCGGATCGGTTTCGGCTGCCGCCAAGCAGCTCGGCGTCGATCATGCCACAGTGATCCGGCGTGTCGACCGGCTGGAGCGTCACCTCTCCGCAAAACTGTTTGATCGCCGCAAGACCGGCTACCTGCTGACCGAGGCCGGCCAGCGCGTCGCCGGCAGCGCGGAGGCGATGGAATCCACCATCGCGGCCAACCAGGAGGCGGTCGGCGGCTCGCGCGCGCATTTGACCGGCACGGTGCGGATCGGCGCCCCCGACGGCTTCGGCAGTCACTTCCTGGCCTCGCGGCTGGTCAAATTCGCCGAGCGGTATCCCGATCTCGACCTCCAGCTTGTCGCGACCGCGCGTCTCTTCAGCCTGTCCAAGCGCGAGGCCGACATCGCGATCAGCCTGACCATGCCGAAGGAAGGGCGGATCGTCGGCCGCAAGCTGCTCGACTATACGCTCGGGCTATATGCCGCACCCGCCTATCTCGCGCAGGCGCCTGACATCACCGGACGAAGCGACCTGCCGCGCCACCGCTTCGTCGGCTACATTGAGGAGCTCCTGTTCACGCCGGAGCTGGACTATCTGCCGCAGGTCTCGCCGAAGATCTCGGCCAAGTTCCGCAGCGCCAATCTGATCGCCCAGCTCAACGCGACCATTGCGGGCTTCGGCATCGCCGTGCTGCCGCACTTCATGGCGACCGCGCATCCGGAATTGCAGCCCGTGTTGCCGGACGAGGTGCGGATCTCGCGCACCTTCTGGCTCTTGATGCACGCCGACAGCAAGGACCTCGCACGCATCCGCGCCGCGGCCGATTATATCTACGAGACGGTCGAGGCCGAGCGTGGCCTGTTCAGTGGGTCCTAAAGCGCGATGAGATTGAGTTGAATCGTCATCGCGCTTCAGCTCGTTTTTTGGACATGATCGGAAAACGGCTGCACACTTTTCTGGAGCATGCTCCAGTCTCGTCGTCCCGGCGAAGGCCGGGACCCATAGCCACCGTCGTGCGCCGTGATCGAGATCGCGGCCCCAGCGAGCTAAAGAACCGACATTCGGGGTAATGGGTCCCGGCCTGCGCCGGGACGACGTTGGGGAAGCAGCTCGCCTAATTGACCTTCGTCTTCTTCGCTGGCGCCTTCGCTGCCGCGGCGCGGCCGAGCACCGCCTCGCGGCCGGCGGCGAGCACCTCGTCGGACAATTCGCCGCTGCCTGCGATCCGCGCCATCACGATGGTGCCCATCATCGTCGCAAGCGTCGCCATCGCCTGCTTGCGCGCGGTCTTGCGCGGCACATCCAGGATCTGGTCGGCGATCATGTCGATCATCTGCTCGAGTTTGAGCGCGAATGCCTTGCGGGTCTTCGGGCTCTCGCGCGCGATCTCGGCACCGAGCGCCGGGATCGCGCAGCCGTGGCCGGGATCGTCGCGATGGACCTGCGTCAGATAGCCGTCGACGATGGCGGCAAGCCGTTTCTCAGGCGGCATCTCGGCGACAACCTTGCGCCAGCGTTCGGTGCCACGGTCCATCGCATGGTTGAAGGCCTCGATCACCAGCGCCTCGCGCGAGTCGAAATGCGCGTAGAAGCCGCCATGGGTCAGGCCGGCGTCCTTCATCAGATCGGCGACACCGATTCCGTGCGCGCCCTTTTCGCGCAGCCGGACCGATGCCTTCCGCACGATCCGCGCATGGGTTTCCTGCTTGTGTTCTTTCGAATAGCGCATACCGGTCTCATGGAATGTTTCCAATCATATAATAGCAGATTTGCGCCGAAAAAGCTGTAGTTATTTCGTCTTTGCAGCCTCCCCGAGCATCGAGAAGGTCGCGGTTGCGTGCACTGCGAGATTGGCCTTGCTGTCGCGGACGAAGCCCTCGGCGTAGCTGGTCTGCCGGCCGAGCTTGATCACGCGGCCTTCGGCCGAGATGGTTCCCGAGCGCACCGAGAGCGGGCGCAGATAGGTCAGCTTGAGATCGAGCGTCACCGAGGTCTGGCCCGCCGGCAGCATGGTCGAGAGCGCGCAGCCCATCGCGGTATCGAGCAGCGCGGCGGCGGTCGCGCCGTGCAGCAGGCCGATCGTGTTCTCCAGGCTCTCATGCGGATCGAGTTCCATCACGATCCGCTCCGGCTCGACCACGCTCATGCGGAAGCCGATCAGCTTGGCCATCGGCGGCGGCGGCAGCCTGCCGTCGCGGATCGCGCGCATGGCCTCGATGCCCGACATCGCGACCGCGGCCTTCGCGGCCGGCCCCGGCGCCTGCCATTCCACGACACGCACACGCAGCAAATCGGGCGAGAACAGGTCGATCGTGTCTGCTGACGTCATGACGGGCTCCGTTTATATGATGAGCATAATTCTATAGGTGCCCCCTCGCGCGCGCAACCGCCTCGATCGCTTGACAGGAGCATGCTTTGTCCGGGAAGTGGCCCGACCAATTCCTGATGCGAGACCTTCACCATGGACATGCTCAATCCCCATTGCGGTATCGACCGCGACTCGAGAGGCGTCGTCCGCCTGACGATCTGCAATGCCGGCAAGCTGAACATCGTGAGCTCGGCGGTGACCAACGGCGTCCGCGAGGGGTTCGAGCATCTCTCCGCCGACCCGACCATCCGCGCGGTGATCCTGTCGGGCGAAAGCGAGCGGAGCATGATCGGCGGCGCCGACATCAAGGAGATGGCGAAGCTCGACCAAAAGTCCGCCGAGCAGTTCATCAGCCGCCTGCGCGACCTCTGCGAGGCCGTGCGCCAGTTTCCGGCGCCTGTCATCGCCCAGCTGCCTGGCTGGTGCCTCGGCGGCGGGCTCGAGGTCGCGGCCGCCTGCGATGTGCGCGTCGCCGCGCATGATGCGATGTTCGGCATGCCCGAGGTGCGCGTCGGCATCCCCTCGGTGATCCACGCCGCGCTGCTGCCGCGGCTGATCGGCTGGGGCCGCGCGCGCTGGCTGATGATGACGGCAGAGAATATCGATGCCCCGACGGCGCTCGCCTGGGGCCTGGTCGACACGGTCGCAAAGCCCGGCGGCCTCGACGAGGCGGTCGAGCACACCGTGAAGGCCCTGCTGGAATGCGGCCCCGAGGCGCTCCGCATCCAGAAGGATTTGCTGCGGCGATGGGAAGAGCTGCCGCTCACCGAGTCGGTCAATCTCAGCGTCGGCGTATTCGGACAGTCGTTCCTGACCGGCGAGCCGCAGCGGCTCATGCAGGGATTCCTGGATCGCAAACGGTAGCTGTCTGAAGCCTGTAGCCCGGATGGAGCGCAGCGAAATCCGGGGCAACTTGATCAGCGGGTGACGCGCTTCCGGATCGCGCGGAGCCTGTCATCGGGCGCGCATTCGCGCGACCCGTTGGCTCCATCTGGGCTACGCTCGGTTAACTTCGAAAGCGTGCCTGTCGTCGGCCTCAGCTCGCGGCGGGAATCTCGACGAATACCCGCGTGCCGCAGCCGGGCTTGCTCTCCAGCGCGATCCGTCCGCTCAGCGACGACACGACGATGTTGAATACGACGTGCAAGCCGAGCCCGATATTGCCCCGCTCCCGTCCGGTGGTGATGAATGGGTCGAACACACGTGCCTGCAAATCCTCGGCGACGCCGACGCCTTCATCGGCGCAGGCAATCCGCACCAGTGCCTGATCCGGCTGCGTCACCGTCACCGTGAACGGCCCGCCGCGGCCGTCGGGATACGCATGCGCCGCTGCGTTGAACGCCAGGTTGCTGATCACCTGTGCCAGCGCCCCGGGATAGCTGTTGAGAACGATTCCTTGGGGGCACGCAACGTCGACGATCAAGCCTTGACGGGAGAGCAACGGCCCGAGCTTGGAGATCAACTCGGCGAGCCATCCCCCGAGTTCAAATGTATGACGCTTCTCGTCGGCTTGATGGATCGCGACCTGCTTGAAGCTGTGCACCATCTCGGATGCCCGATGCAGGTTTTCAAAAGTGATCCGCAACCCCTCCTCGATCCGTCCGATGCCCTTCGTCAGGTCGGAGCGCCGGACGGACGCACCGCTCAACGTGCCGCGCAGCGCGCGCAGGTCCGCCTCCATCGCCGTGGACGTGGTCAGCGCCAGGCCGAGCGGCGTGCTGACCTCATGCGCGACACCGGCGACCAGTTGCCCGAGCGAGGCGAGCTTCTCGGCCTGCACGAGATGCGATTGAGTTGCGTGAAGATCGCGCAACGAGGCTTCCGAGCGCTCCTTTTCCTGCTTCAGCGCCTCCGCCGTCCGAAACTGCTGGCGCGCGCGGTACTCGCGCGCGGCGACGGCATAGAGCGACAGCGCATAGGCGTTGAGGACGAGGGAATGGTTGATGAAGCGCAGCCCCGGCGGCAAGCCCGGCGCGACTGATTCGGCGATACACAGCGCGATCCACGTCGTCAGACAGAACACCGCCAGCGGCCCAATCCGCAGCGGCAGCATGGTCGAGACGAACAGGATCACCATGATCATGCCGGGCGCCGCATAGGTGAAGCCCGAGGGCAAGACGAGATAGACCGTCGGCAGCACGCAGCCCGGGATGACGCAATAAACCAGGAAGATCGCCTCGGCCCAGGCCCTCATCGCGGGCACGGCGAGCAAAGCCGTCAGGGGCAGCAGAACGAACACGGCGATGCCGCCGCGGATCGCAAGCGTAGTCGACACGATCTCGGGATAGAGAAACCAGTCCCAGAACGTATATCCGGCATAGGTGAGCGCGCCGAGCAGCATCGCGACCTGGGTCCAGCCGATGTTGCCTCGCACATACTGGTCCACGAACCGGCGCTCTTCGACGATGTCGTCGAAGCGCAGTCCAAGCCGGGTCAACAGGCTGAGCATTGCGGTATCAAGGTATGAAATCTCTTGGCACGGGCAATCGGCGCGCGGAAAACGATCTACGATAGCGTCTCCCCGCCGTCGCGTCTTTGCCGCACCTCCAGCCATGGCGCGGCATCGCGCCGCGCCCCCGCAACCTGCCCGTCACCTGGCATTCGCCGGGGCGTGAAGCGGCCAGAGGTCGGCGCGCCAATGCAGCGTGATGGCGAGCATCGCGACGAGACCGGCGGCCGCATAAAGCGTGCCGGTCGCGGAATAGCCGATCAGGTCGATCAGGCTGCCGGCCGCCAACAGGCCGAGCGGAAGGCCGTAGATCACCATCATGCGCACGCCCATCACGCGGCCGCGCAGATGGGCGCTGGCGTTGCGCATCAGCATCACGGCGGCCGAGATCATCGACATGCTCTGCGCGATACCGGCCAGCACAAGGCAGGCCATCGCCACCGGCATGGTCCTGATCTCCACGAACACCAGCAGCATCGCATACCACGCCACGGTGGCACCAATCAGGAGCCGGGCGATGCGCACGCCGCCAGCCATACTGAGCGTGATCGAACCGATCAGCGAGCCGACCGCAAAGCTCGCCGACAGATAGCCGAGGCCGGTCTGGTCGGTCTGGAAGATGTCGCGGGCGACGTAAGGCAACAGCCCGTTGGTGAGGGGAAAGGCGGTGAGATTAGCCAGGAATGCGACGCAAAGCGCCGCGCTCATTCCCGGCCCGCTCCAGGCGTAGACGATGCCTTCCTTGAGATCCCGCAGCAGGGTGACCGCGAGCGTGGCATCCGCCGGACGGTCGGCCGTGCCATGGGATTGAACCGGACGGCTCATGCAGAGCATCAGGATGGCCGCCACGAAATAGAAGCAGGCGATTCCGACATAGACAAAACCGATGCCGAGCACGGCGAACAGGCTGGCGCCGGTCAGGGCGCCGGCGATGCGCGCGCTGTCCTGCGTCGTGCGCGCTAGGCTGATGGCACCGACCAGTTGCCCCGGCGGCATGATGTCGGCGAGCAGCGCGCCGCGCACGCCGAGATCGGAAGGCCGAATCAGCCCCATGATCGCGACGATGATCATGACGTTGAGCGGCGCCAGGTGGCCTGACAGCGCCAGCGTCATGATGGTGCCGGAGAGCGCCGTATAGGCAAAGCGCATCACGGCCAGCAGATCGCGATGCCCCATGCGGTCGCCGATCATGCCGACCACAGGCGCGATCAGCGTCCCGACATATTGCAGCGAGGCGAGCACCGTCAGCAGCAGCACCGAGCCGGTCTCGACCATGATGTACCAGCCGAGCACAAGCGTCTCGACCTCGAATGCCCAGGAGGTGAGCAGATCGGACGGCCATTGAAAGCGATAGTTGCGGATGCGGAATGGCGCGAGCGCGGATGTCCGCGTGCCTCCCCTCAAGACGCGATGACGCGTTTCACGGCGTTTCCTGCCCTTTTCTTGCTTCTTCTGGGTCTTGATTATTTCGATTCCGGGGACAACGCCCCTTTCGGCAAAGTACCGCCGAGGTGGTCGCTGTCAATCGCGGCTGCTGCATGCGCCCATGCCGGGCGGCATGTGCTGCGCCGCAATCCAGCGATGAACCGATGACCGTCTAGCCGCGGGCTTCGCCGAGGATGAGATCGACCGTGTGCGCTGCGATGCGGCGAAGCTTGGCCCCGTCGCCGAAAGCGCGTTCGAGCACCGCCAGGCCGCGCGTCACGGTGGCAATGTGGAGCGCCGCCGTCTCAGGCACACCGTTGAACTCTCCGCGCGCGGCGCCCTCCGACAGCGCCGATTGCAGCAGAGCGGAGATGCGCGACATCAACGCCGCGAAGGCCTGTCGCGCGTCCTCGTCGAGCCCCTCGCCTTCGGCCGATCCCAACTCCATCAATCCGCGCGTGGTCGGACAGCCGCGCGGCGGCGAGCCCGCGCACATGTTCTTGATCGTCACGTCGAAGAACGCGGTGAGGCGCGCGCGCAGGCTCCCGGAGCTCAGCGCGCGTTCGATGGAGGCGAGATAGTCGCGCGCGTAGCGCTCATAGGCGGACAGAAACAGCGCCTCCTTGCTGCCGAAGGCGTTGTACAAACTGCCGCGCTGGACGCCGGCATCGCGCGCGATATCCGAGAGCGACGTGCCACGCACACCTTTGCGCCAGAACTGGTCGAACGCGATGCGCAGGACATCGTCAAGGTCAAACTCGCGCGGTCTCACGGCTGTCTCCTCTCGATGTCCGCAGGGCGATCGCCTCGGGCTCTTGCCGGATATTATTTGACACAGTGTCAAGAATGTGTTTTTGACATCACGTCAAGAATCAAACCGGTAGCTCAAGGCGACCCCGGCGCTGCGCCGGCCGCCTGACCGACAGGACCCGCGATGCCCCTCGTCCACATCTCCCTGCGCGCCGGAAAGCCGGAGGCCTACCGCCGCGCCATCTTCGACGGCCTGTACCGCGCGATGCGCGAGACACTCAACGTGCCCGAAGGCGATCACTTCATGACGATCAGCGAGCATGACGCCGCCAACTTCCACTACGGCAACGGTTACGGCATCGCGCGCAGCGCCGACGTCGTCTACATCCATATCACCGTGTTCAACACCCGCACCGCGGAACAGAAGCAGGCGCTGTTCCGGCGCACGGCGGAGCTGCTCAGCGAGAATCCGGGAATCCGGCCGGAAGACGTGTTCATCGTTGTGCTCGACGCCCCGAAAGAGAACTGGTCGGTCGGCCACGGCCTTGCGCAGTTCGCCTGACGGCCGGATGCGAATGCGGCCGCTTCGCGCCGGCAGATTGTGCTAGTCTCGCGGCCTCGAAATCGCGGAGGAATGTCATGAGAGCCTTCGAAGTCTTCGCGATCTACGTGACGCCCTTTGTGATTATTGCGGTGGCGATCAAGCTTCTGATGAAGCGCTATGCCGTCGATCTGTCCGACGTCAAGAAGCAGGCCGGCCCAGCGCCGAAGCGGCGATTCCTGCTCGGAATCTGGCGCACAGACTAAGGGAAAGTCGCGCGCCTCGTATGCCGGACAATCGCGCGCGCTGATCTTGCTGAGCGTTCGGCGCCTGCGGTTCGGCCGTCTCCGAGGCGTGATGCCGCGGTCGCGTTGGTCAGATGAGCCGATCAATGATGTTGAAGAGCTGGTCGCAGGACGCCTCGATCCTCTTTTGCGGAGACGTGGCGATGCCGAGCAACAGACCGGATCGCGCCGAGGCTTTGGACGCATACCAGAGCGATAGAGGCGTAGGCGCCAGTCCGAACGAGGCCGTTTCCCTGGCGATCGAGAGGTCAGAAGCGCCGTCCGGCAACCGCAGGACTGCGGCCAGTCCGCCGATCGTCACTGTTCTGCCGCGGGCCCTCAAGCATTTCAACAATGCGTCGCGCTGCGCTGCATAGACCCGCTTCGTGCGGCGAAGATGCCGAAGATAGTGGCCGTCGCGGACGAATTCGGCGGTCGCGAGTTGCACCGACGGGCCAGGCGCCGGCGCGAGGCATGCGGCAACTTCGGCAAACCGGGGGGCCAGAGATGGAGGCGCAACGACAAAGCCCAGTCGCAAGGCAGGCGTCAACGTTTTGCTGAACGATCCGATGTGAATGACGCGCCCGGCACGATCGAGAGAGGCGAGCGCCGGCGTAGCCCGGCCCTTCAACTGAAGCTCGCTCAGATAGTCGTCCTCGATCACCCACACCCGTTCCTGGGCGGCCCAATCGAGAAGACGCGAGCGTCTTGCCAGCGATAATGTGAATCCGAGCGGCGCCTGCTGTCCCGGCGTTACGACGACGAGCGCTGCGTCAGCAGCGTGGTCCAGGCCGTAACCGACGTCGATGCCATCCGTGTCAACCGGGATCGGTTCGATCGACAGCCCGGCAAGCTCGAGACCGTGCCGGGTGAAGGGAAAGCCTGGATCCTCCATCCAGACCTTCTTCCGTTCGAGACCCAGAACACGAAGCGCCAGTCCAAGGCCGCTGCTGAAGCCTCCTGTGACGACAACCTGGGACGGCGTACACTCGATGCCACGTGCCAGCGCAAGATACCCCGCGATCTCGCGCCGCAATTCCAGCTCGCCACGCGGATCCGGGTACAGCGCCGGCGCGCTCATTTCGGCGCGAACCGCCTGGGTGTGCATTCTCGAGAATAGCTTGGCGGGAAATGTCTCCTGCGCAGGCACGCCCATCTGGAAGATGGCCGGCCCCGCGGTGAGTTCCTGGTACATCTCCATGAACGAGCCCGCGTCGGGCGCTTCTTCCTGCACAACGGCGAAGGAAGGCCGATCCGCGACATGTGTTCCGGTCGCGCGCGAAGCGACGATCAGTTGAGCGGAGGAAAGCCTTTCATACGCCGCCCGCACGGTGCCTCGCGCGACACCAAGCTGAGCCGCCAAATCCTGCCACGAGGGCAGACGAGCCCCCGGGGCGAGCACGCCGCTCTCGATCGCGGCGCCGATACCCTTGCGGATCTGCTCCGCCAGCGGCGTCTTCGCAGATCGATCAAGCTCCAATCGCAGCGGCTTGGCCATGCCCTCTGGTACACGATTTTTGTGCGTTCTTGGTGCTTTTTTATGAACCAAGACAGGGACACCTATGGGGGCAAAGGAGAGCCCGACCATGCAAATTCCGTCGATCGTCGCCGCCTGTGCCGCCCTCGCGATTGCCGCGGCAATGCCTGCCTCCGCCGATGGAGCGGGCCAGACGGTCACCCCCACCTTCCAGCAGCCGATCACCAACATTCCCGGCAAGTCGCTGGTTGCCGTCGTCGTCGACTATGCGCCGGGCGGTGCGTCGCCTTCGCATGTCCACGCCAAGTCGGCTTTCATCTTCGGCTACGTGCTGTCTGGAGAAATTGAATCGCAGGTCAATGACGGGCCGATACGGGTCTACCGCACCGGCGAAAGCTTCTACGAGACGCCGGGCTCTCGCCATCCGGTGAGCCGCAACGCGAGCAAGACGAAGCCTGCAAAGCTGCTCGCCGTGTTCGTCGTGGATACCGACGATAAGCAACTGACCATCCCCATCGAAAAGCACGACCATTAAGGAGCGCAACATGACCATGCGCCTCGACTACAACCGCATCGCGCCGGCAGGAGCCAAAGCCCTGGGCGGAGTCTACGGTTACGTCCTGCAGAGCAAGCTTCCGGCGACGCTGATCAATCTCGTCTACCTGCGTGTATCGCAGATCAACAACTGCGCCTATTGCCTCGACATGCACACGCGTGAGCTGCTGAAGAGTGGACAGAAGATCGAAAAGCTGACGCTGGTGCAGGCGTGGGCCGAAGCGGGTAATCTGTTCGACGAGCGCGAACGCGCCGCCCTTGCGTGGGCCGAAACGGTGACCCGCGTCGCGGATACCGGCATTCCAGATCACGCCTACGAGGCCGCCCGTGCGGTGTTCGATGAACGTGAACTCGTCGATCTTACCATCGCGGTCAGCGTGATGAATGCGTATAACCGCATGGCAATCAGTTTCCGGAATACGCCGCAAGCTGCCGTCGCGGTAGCGGCGGCTTGATGAAGATCGATGATTGAGCGAGGAGACTGGAAATGACCAACGTGATTTCCGGCGTCAAGATTCCCGACAGCAAGCTGGCACGGGACGCCGCCGAGCTAGTGCGCCAGTACGAAAACGAGCTGTTGTTCAACCATTCAGTTCGCGTCTATGTGTTCGGCGCGATGAAGGGTATTCGCCAGAATCTGAAATTCGATTCCGAACTGCTCTATGTCGCGGCGTTGTTTCACGATCTCGGCCTGGTCGACCACTACCACACCGAGACAAAGCGATTTGAGGTCGACGGCGCCGACGCAGCGCGCGAATTTCTCCGGGCACATGGCATCGCAGAGCCAAAGGCCGATCTGGTGTGGGAAGCGATCGCGTTACACACCACGCCCGGGATTCCACAATACATGCGACCGGAAATCGCTCTCACCAACGCAGGCGTTTTGGTAGATGTCGTGGGTATCGGATATGACGACTACACGCCAGAACAGCGCGCGCAGGTGATTGCCGCATTTCCGCGCGGCGACTTCAAGAACGAATTTCTCGAGATACAGACCTGCTCGGCCTTGAAGAAGCCTCAGACCACGTTCGGGACGGTCAACTTCGATTACATCGAGCATCGCGATCCTGCATTTCGCAAGCCGAACGCCTGCGTCCGCATCCGCAACACGCCCTGGCCGAGCTGAACCTTCATCGAGCCGTCCGGATCAGAGATCAAAACATGTCGCGAGAACGCGAATGTATGACTCACAAGCTGCGCCACATACTCGCTGTCGTCCCTGCCTTGAGCCGGGACCCATAACCACGACTGCGCATTGTCTTGCGAGGTTGGAGCCCCAGTGCGCTTCAACAACACAATGCCCTGCTTTCGCAGGGACGGCAGCGGAGAACTTGGCACTGTCGCGAGGTCATCCCGGACTTTCGCGGGTGATGACAGCGCGCTGCTTGAGATGTGAAACCTATCCCCGTCATTTGCGAGGTGCATGGCGCCGCGGCAATCCATGGTCCCGCATATGCGGACCGATGGATTGCTTCGTCGCGGAGCCGGTCATCGGGCGCGCGTCCGCGTGACCGTTGGCTCTGCGCAATGACGGCGTGAGACACCGAGCGAGATCTATCACCAGCGTCGTCCCGGCCTAGTGCGCAATTGCGCACGGGGCCGGGACCCATTACCCCAAATGGTCATTGTCACGCGACGCTGGAGCCACGATCCCATTCATCACGAGTGCAGTGGTTTTGGGTCCCGGCCTCCACCGGGGCGACGGCATGAGTGAATGGCTTGAATTCATGCGACCACGACAATTTGTCATGTCGGTTGCCATTTTTTGCGATGCATCATATGATGCGCATAATCCAATTGCCGATACGCAAGGGAGTCCCGCCATGGCAACCAGCCACGATCCCATCGTCATCCTCTCCGCCGCCCGCACCCCGCTCGGTCGCTTCATGGGCGAACTGACGCCCTTTCCCGCGCACAAGCTGGGATCGCATGTGATCGGCGCCGCGCTGGAGCGGGCAAGGCTCGCGCCCGAACGCATCGATGAGCTCTTCATGGGCAACGTGTTGCCTGCCGGCCAGGGTCAGGCTCCGGCCCGTCAGGCTGCGCGCGGCGCGAAACTGCCCGACGCCACTGGGGCGACCACCGTCAACAAGGTCTGCGGCTCCGGCATGAAGGCGACCATGCTGGCCCACGACATCATCAAGGCCGGCTCGGCCGAGATCGTGGTATCCGGCGGCATGGAGAGCATGAGCAACGCGCCGTATCTGTTGCAGAAGGCGCGCGGCGGCTACCGCGCCGGTCACGACCGCATCATCGACCACATGATGATGGACGGGCTGGAGGACGCCTACGAGACCGGCCGTTCGATGGGCGATTTCGGCGAGGCGACCGCGGAGGCCTATCAGTTCACCCGCGCCGACCAGGACACCTACGCGATGGAAACGCTGACTCGCGCCCGCAAGGCGGTCGAGGGCGGCGCGTTCAAGGCCGAGATCGTGCCGATTACCCTGGCCGAGAAGGCCGGGCCGCGCGTCATCGCCAACGACGAGCATCCGCTGAAAGTCGATCCGGCCAAGATCCCCGGCCTCAAGCCGGCGTTCCGCGTGGGCGGCACCATTACGCCAGCCGCCTCCTCGGCCAATGCCGACGGTGCCGCGGCGCTGATCCTGGCGAAGCGCTCGCTCGCCGATCGCGACGGCCTGCCTGTTCTCGCCGAGATCAAGGGCCACGCCACCCACAGCCAGGAGCCGCAGTGGTTCACCACTGCGCCGATCCCGGCGATCCGCAAATTGCTCGACAAGGTCGGCTGGAGCGTCGGCGACGTCGATCTGTTCGAGATCAACGAGGCGTTCGCCGTGGTCGCAATGGCGGCGCAGCGTGACCTTGGAATCGACAGGGACAGGCTCAACATCAACGGCGGCGCCTGCGCGCTCGGTCATCCGATCGGCGCGACCGGCGCCCGGCTGATCGTAACGCTGCTGCATGCGCTGGAGGCGCAGAACCTGAAGCGCGGCGTCGCGGCGCTCTGCATCGGCGGCGGCGAAGCCACTGCGATCGCAGTTGAGCGGGTGACGCATTAGTCCCATGCACTGTCGGTCGCTCACCGTGATGCGTCCGACGTCATGGTCGTCATTGCGAGCGAAGCGAAGCAATCCATCGTGCCGCACACGCGGAAGCATGGATTGGATCGTCGCTGCCGCTCCTCGCAATGACGAGACTGCACTCACGGCCTCTCAGGAGGATTTGCGTCGCAGCACGACTGCTCAGGAGTCCGAAAACGAGGGAACAATGTCATTTTAGACATGGCGCCCACGTGTCATAGTGAGCATCACGAATAAGACCCTCGCCCGCTTTTCACCTCTACAATTCACTTTGGACCCCAATGATCTCGAACTGGCTCGCTTCCGCCCTCGCCCGCCGCAACATCCACTACGGTTGGGTGATGGTCGGCGTCACCTTCCTTGCCGCGCTGATCTCGGCCGGTACTGTCGGCGCGCCCGGCGTCTTCATCGTGCCCTTGCAGAAAGAGTTCGGCTGGAGCACCGCCGAGATCTCGTCGGCACTGTCGATCCGCTTCATCCTGTTCGGGCTGATGGCGCCGTTCGCCGCCGCGCTGATGAACCGCTACGGTCTGCGCAACGTGACGCTGGCGGCACAGTTGATCGTCGTGTCCGGATTGCTGGCGTCCCTGTTCATGACGCAGGTCTGGCAATTGATGCTGCTGTGGGGCGTCGTGATCGGCATCGGCACCGGGATGACCGCGCTGGTGCTGGGTGCGACGATCGCCGCGCGCTGGTTTGTGGCGCGGCGCGGCCTCGTGGTCGGCATCCTCACCGCGAGCGTCGCGACCGGGCAACTCGCTTTCCTGCCGCTGCTCGCGACCATCACCGATCACTACGGCTGGCGTGTCGCGCTGGGGCTAGTCTGCGTCGTACTCGGCGTCGCCGCCTTTGCCGTCCTGCTGGTAATGCGCGACCGGCCGAGCGATGTCGGCCTGCGCCCGTTCGGCGACGACGGCACCGCGCCCCTCCCCGCGCCACCGCCGGCCCATGCGCCGATCCTGGCGGCCGCGCTCGGGACGCTGCGCGACTCCTCGAAGTCACCTGCGTTCTGGATTCTGTTCGCGACCTTCTTCGTCTGCGGCGCCTCGACCAACGGCCTCGTGCAAGTGCACCTGATCCCGATGTGCCTCGACTACGGCATTCCGCAGGTGCAGGCTGCGAGCTTGCTCGCCGCGATGGGCATCTTCGACTTCTTCGGCACCATCGTCTCGGGCTGGCTGTCGGACCGCTACGACAACCGCTATCTGCTGTTCTGGTATTACGGTCTGCGCGGGCTGTCGCTGATCTACCTGCCGTTCTCGGATTTCACGTTCTACAGCCTGTCGCTGTTCGCGATGTTCTATGGCCTCGACTGGATCGCGACCGTGCCGCCGACCGTGCGCTTGACCGCGCAGCGCTTCGGCGCCGAGCGCGCCAATCTGGTGTTCGGCTGGATCTTCGCCGGTCACCAGCTCGGCGCCGGGGCGGCCGCGTTCGGCGCGGGCCTGTCGCGGACGATCTATCAGACCTACCTGCCGGCCTTCTTCATCGCCGGCGCGCTCTGCGTGATCGCCTCGCTGATCGTGCTGGCGATCGCACGGCAGCAGACCCAAGCCGAGGTGAAACCGGCGGTCAAGCCCGCGGCGGCCTGATGCAAGCCGCGTCGTGCTATTCCGCGGCGAGCTCGGCCGGCATCGTCTCCACGACTTCCTTATTGTAGTCGTGCACGACGCGGCCGAAGGGCAGCGTGAGATCGGCGAGGAAGTGATGCGCGCCGATCACGCGCTTGACCGGGAAATCCGCCACCGGCGCGTTGACATGCGGCACCAGATGCAGCCGGCCGGGCCCGATCCACGAGCCCTTGACCACGATGTCGGTGAGGTTGATCGCGACGAGCTGGCAGATCTCGAGCTGGCCGTCGACGCCCGGGATCATCTTCAGATTGATTTGCGTCTTCGACAGCGTGGCGCGGGTGATGTCGCCATTGCCGGCCATGCTCTCGTGCTTGTAGCCCATGGTGCCCATGGCGACGAGCTGGCCGGCATATTCCAGCGTGCCGGTCAGCGTATCCTTGACGATCTCGAGCTTGGGATGGGCGTATTTCTTCGGAAAGCCCCAGATCTCACGGCCCGCGGCGATCGGCGGGTCGTCGTCAAGATACATCTGGCAGACGAAATTGACCTCTTCACCATTGAGCCGCGCGGGGATCACGAGGCCGGACTCGGTGTAGCTGCCGAAGCCGGAGCTGTCGGGCATCTTGATCCATTCGTAATGCACGATCGGATCGGCAACCGGCTCCAGCGGCTCGGGCAGGCCGGCGCGGATCAGCTCTGGGTCGGTCTCATAGGTGATGACCAGGAATTCGCGGTCGATGAAGCGGTATGGACCGGCTGGATAGCTCGGACCGGCGGCTGGCATCGACGGAAGCTTGAGCAGTTCTTCCCTGCGCATCGCGACAATCCCCTGCTTGAAGTGTCGGCGGGGAGGCTAGCGATCCTGATTGACAGCGATGTGAGGGATTTCCGTCAGCCGCGTGACCTGCGCTTCGCGAGACAAGGCCATGCTCACCATGCAGGCAAGCGCGCCGGATGCGGGCAGCACGGACGCGGCGGCTGTCATCACGGCGTCATGGCTCGGCTGAATTCTCGCCGCGCAAGGAGTGACGGTCATGGATGCGCGATCCCCTCACCTCGATACGATCGATCACGCGACGCCGGGCTGGCGGCCCGAAGGGTGCGATCGGGTCGCATTGGTCTTGCAGGGTGGCGGCGCGCTCGGCGCCTACCAGGCGGGCGTCTATCAGGCGCTGCACGAGGCCAATATCGAGCCGGACTGGGTATGCGGCGTCTCGATCGGCGCGATCAACTCGGCGATCATCGCCGGCAATCCACCGGAGCGACGGCTGGAGCGGCTGCATAAGTTCTGGGATCGCATCACCGGCCGCAAGATCTGGCACTACACCCCCGACGGCGACATCTTCCGCAAGGCACGCAATCTCACCAGCTCATGGATGACGACCACGCTGGGACAGCCCGGCTTCTTCACCCCGCATCCGACCAATCCGTGGTTCAGCCCGACCGGCGCGCGCACCGCCACCAGCTACTACGACACCGCGCCGCTGCGCGAGTCGCTGCTCGAGCTAGTCGATTTCGACCGCATCAATTCCAAGATCATGCGCTTCGCGGTCGGCGCCGTGAACGTGCTCTCGGGCAACTTCATCTATTTCGACAATGCCCATGACGAGATCATCCCCGAGCACATCATGGCGAGCGGCGCGCTGCCGCCGGCCTTGCCGATGGTCAAGGTCGGCACCGATCATTTCTGGGATGGCGGCATCGTCTCCAACACGCCGCTGCAGCATCTGCTCGACCAGGAGGATAGCCTGAACTCGCTGGTGTTCCAGGTGGACCTGTTCTCGGCGCGCGGCGCGCTGCCGCGCGACATCCAGGACGTGATGGCCCGTCACAAGGACATCATGTATTCGTCGCGCACCCGCTACAACACCGATGTCTACCGCAAGACCTATGCGCTGCGTACCGCCTTGCACCGCGCGCTGTCGAAGATCCCGGACGACGAGCTGTCGGAGGAAGAACGCCAGCTCAAGAAGACCAACAGCACCCTGCCCGGGATTACGCTGCTGCAACTGATCTACCAGCAGAAGGCCTATGAGGGCGACGCCAAGGATCACGAATTCTCGGGCACCTCGATGCGCGAGCACTGGGCGAGCGGACATGAGGACACCAAGCGCTCGCTGAAGCGCCGCGACTGGATCAAGATGCCCGAGAGCGGCATGGGCATCGTGATCCACGACGTGCATCGGGAGAGCGAGCCGTAGCCGAAGTCCCTGAGCGTCATTGCGAGGAGCTCGCGACCAAATTGCAAAGCAATTTTGCGCTGAAGCGACGAAGCAATTCATGCTTCAGCAAGCGGTGACGTGGATTGCTTCGCTCAGCCTGTCATCGGGCGCGCATTCGCCCGACCGGTTGGCTCGCAATAACGATCAGGCGACAGCTACGGCCGCGTCACCATGTTGCCGGGCGGGCCCGGCGTGCGGATCGGCTCGGCGAGGCGCGCGAACTCGCAAAGCAGCGAGCGCGTCTTGCGCGGGTCGATCACCTCCTCGACCCAGAACTTCTCGGCGGAGCGGAACGGCGAGCGCAGCTTGTTGAGACGGTCCTCGATCTCGCGCAGCTTCGCGGCGGGATCGGCCGCGGCCTCGATCTCGGCGCGATAGGCCGCCTCGATGCCGCCCTCGAGCGGCAGCGAGCCCCAATAGGCCGACGGCCAGGCGTAGCGCATCGAGAAGCGGTTGGCCGGCTGGTGCACCACGCCTGCGACGCCGAACGCATTGCGGATGATGATGGTGCACCAGGGCACCGTGCTCTGGTTGACCGCCGCCATCGCCCGCACGCCGTGGCGGATGGTCGCCGTCTTCTCCGCCTCGAGGCCGATCATGAAGCCGGGGCAGTCCATGAGATAGACCACCGGCAGATGGAAAGTCTCGGCGAAGTCGACCCAGCGCACCACCTTCTGGCAGGCGTCCGCCGTCCACGAGCCGCCGTAATGGAACGGATCGCTCGCCAGCAGCAGCACCGCCCGGCCCTCGATCCGCGCCAGCCCCGTGATCATCGGCCGGCCGAAATTGGCGCTGACCTCGAAGAACGAGCCCTTGTCGACGACGGCCTCGATGATCGGGCGCATCTTGTAGACCTGCCGGCGATTGCGCGGCACCGCCCTCAGCAGCGACTCCTCGGCCCGCTCAGGATCGTCGGTGCACGGGATCGTGGGCGGCAGCTCATAGACCGACGACGGCAAATAGGACAGGAAGCGCCGAGCATATTCGAACGCCTCCTCCTCGGTCTCGACAGCCTGGTCGATCCCGCCGGCGCGGGTCTGGATATCGGCGCCGCCGAGCTCCTGCTTGGTCAGATCCTGGCCCAGCCGCTTCACGACGGGGGGACCGGCGACGAACATCGCGGAATCCTTCGTCATGACGGAGTAATGCGTCGCCGCCAGCCGCGCCGCGCCGAGGCCGGCGACCGAGCCGAGCCCGAGACCAACCACAGGTACGCGGGCCAGATTGGCGAGCGTGAACCAATAGGAGCGCGTGCCGCCGACGCCGCCGGGCAGATTGGCGGCGCCCCTGGTCTCGATGGTCTTCACCGAACCGCCGCCGCCCGAGCCTTCGATCATACGGATGATCGGCAGCCGGAAGTCGTGCGCCATCTCCTCCGCCATCAGCGGCTTGGCGGAAATCGACGCGTCGGCCGAGCCTCCGCGCACGGTGAAGTCGTCGCCGACCACCACCACCGTGCGGCCGTCAACCCTGGCGCGGCCGAACACGCAATTCGCCGGCGTCAGATGCTTGAGCTCATTGTTCTCGTCATATTCGGCGATGCCGGAGATGGCACCGATCTCGTGGAAGCTGTTCTGGTCGACGAGCTTGTCGATGCGTTCGCGGACGGTCAGCCGGCCCTGGTCACGTTGTCGCTTGACCTTGTCAACGCCTCCCATCTCCCGCGCGAATGCTTCGCGCCGGGCGAGGTCGTCGAGTTCCGGCTTCCAGGTCATTCATTGCCTCCGTCTTGATCATCTTGTTGTTGTTATGAGCGGTCACCGGAAGCGACTTACGATCGAGCCGGTTGGAGAAGATATCGCCGTCGGCGCCTTCGAGCAGGCTGCCGACCGCGGCGCCGAGCTCGACCATCTGCGGCGCGACTTCGGCATGCAGCCGCTTCTCGTCATACATCGCCGACAGCAGGCCGATCGTGGTCACGACATAGGTCTGATATTGCGGCGACCACAGCGGCACCGCGACACCATTGATGTGCGGGCTCCAGAGGCCGCAGGCGACGACATAGCCATGTTCGCGCAGATGACGGCGATTGGCCTCGATGCGCGGCGTCAACAGTTTCGCGCCATCGGGCATCTCGCGCTCCATCTCCGCGATCAGCGCATCGCCGACCTCCGGATCGAGCGCGGCGGTATAGGCATGGCCTGCTGCCGTCGTCGCCATCGAGATGCGGCTGCCGGTGGTCTCGTGCAGCCCGAGCGCGTTCGCAGCGCGGGCGAATTCGAGGTAGACAAGATGGAAGCGATCCGGGATCACGAAGCCCACGGTGCCCGGCAGTTGCTCGGCGACATCCTGCAGGCGCAGCCGGATCAAATTGCGAAGCTGCAGCCCCTTCATCATCGTCGTGCTCATCGCCACCGCGCTCGGGCCGATGCGATATTTCTGATCGCGCGGCAGATAGACGAGCTGTCCCATCCGCGTGAGCGTGTGCGTCAGGCGCGACACCGTCGAGCGCGGCAGACCGCAGCGATTTGAGATCTCGAGATTGCCGAGACGAGACTCGTGGCCCTCGAAGCACCGCAACACATCAAAGGCGCGCGAAACCACCTGAATGACATCGCCGTCGCCTGTCTCGCCGGCGAGCATTCCTTGCCTGCTAAGCCGTTCCGAGCGCCGTCCCATATCCTTGGCTCCGTTCCGTCCTACGGAATAAAATTCCGCTTGCAGAACAAGCTACCTCAGGCAATGTGCGGCCACAACAAAAAGCCGTTCGCCGGATGAAATTTCGGCAAGGCGGTATCGGAGAGTGGAATGCCAGACATCAAGATCGTGACCGAAGTCGCCGGGCGCGTTTGCGCGCTTCCTGTTGAGACCGGCAGCAACGTCGGCGATGGCGACGAGATCGCGTTCGTCGAAGCCATGAAGATGGAAATACCGGTCACCTCGTCAACAGCAGGGAAAATCAAGTCGATTCTGGTCAAGATTGACGACGTGATCGCTGAAGGTCAGGCCGTCGCAATCATCGAGGCCTGAGCGCCGCCGCCCAAAACTCACCCGCGACAATCTGTCTGGTGATGCAATGGCGCAAATCGCCAGCTCGTCGCCTGCCGGCGTTGCCATCGCAGGATCGTGATGCAATCATTTCTCCCGCGAAAAGTTTCGCACAGCGAAACATTGGGAGGAATTATGATTCATCGGCTGATGGCGCTCGCGCCTGCCGCTCTTGCCGGCCTTTCCCTGACGACAGCGCTGCCCGCCTCGGCCGAGGACATCAAGCTGCCGCCGACCATGGCGGTGACGGCCTATGACACCGGCACCGCCGGCTTCAATATTGCGGTCGGTGTCGGCAAGATGCTGAAGGACAAATACGGCACCGACGTTCGGGTGCTTCCGGCCGGCAACGATGTCGCGCGCCTGGCGCCGCTGCGCGCCAAGCGAGCGATCTCCTCGGCGATGGGATCGGGGACCTACTTCGCGCAGGAAGGCGTGTTCGAATTCGGCGCCAAGGAATGGGGCCCGCAGCCGCTGCAATTGCTGCTGTCGTCGGTTGACTGCAATTGCGGCGCGCTCGGCGTGGCCGCCGATGCGGGCGTCAAGGAGATCAAGGATCTCCGCGGCAAGCGCGTCGGCTTCGTGGTCGGCTCGCCGGCCCTGAACCAGAACTCGCTCGCGATGCTGGCCTTTGGCGGCCTCACCAAGGACGACGTCAAGGTCGTCGAATTCGCCAGCTACGGCGCAATGTGGAAGGGCCTCGTCAACAACGACGCCGACGCCGCTTTCGGCACTACGATTACGGGCCCCGCCAAGGAAGCCGAGACATCGCCGCGCGGCCTGGTCTGGCCGCCGCTGCCCGCCAGCGACAAGGAGGGCTGGGCGCGCGTGCACAAGGTCGGCTCGTTCTTCTTCCCGCAGACTGCGACCTGTGGTGCCGGCATCTCGCCCGACAAGCCGATCGAGCTCGGCAACTACCCCTACCCGATCTTCGTCGCCTATGCCTCGCAGCCGGTCGAGCAGGTCTATGCCATCACCAAGGCGATGATCGTGAACTACGACGCCTACAAGGATTCCGCGCCGGGTGCCGCGGGGCTCGGCGCCGATCGTCAGACCAAGAACTGGGTCGTGCCGGTGCATCCTGGCGCCGTGAAGGCGCTCAAGGAGGCCGGTCAGTGGAGCGACGAGCAGGACGCCCACAACAACGCCCTTTACAAGCGTCAGGAAGTGCTGGCCGCGGCCTGGACAGAATACGGCAAGTCCAACCCGCCCTCCGACGACAAAGCCTTCCTCGACGGCTGGATGAAAGCGCGCGCATCGGCGCTCGCCAAGGCCAACATGCCGAACGGCTTCGAGTAGCGGCCGAAAGCCGTCCACCGCATAAGGCAATCAGGATTCTGGGGGACTGCGATGTCCGATAGCGCTGCGGCTGCGCCCGCGAAGAAGATCGAGTTCGAGGATCCTCATGCCGGCCTCGGCAACCTCCAGGAGGCCGAGGTCACGCGCGTGCGCACACTGCACGGCGGCTGGCGCTGGACGCTGGTCGTTGCCACCGCCGCCACCATCCTGCTCTGCATCAACCAGCAGTTCTCGCTGCGCTTCTTCATCGACTACACCCAGCTCAACACCGAATATTTCTATCTCCTGATCGCGCTGATGCTTCCCTTCACGTTCCTGATCTTCCCGGGGGCGGACAACGCGCCACTGAACCGCATCCCCTGGTACGACGTCGCGCTATCGTTCGTGACGTTTGCCGCCGCGATCTGGCTGATGCTGAACGTGCGCAAGGCCGCGCAATTCGGCTGGGAATCCGATGGTGCGCCACAGAACGTCATCGTTGCGGGCCTCGTGATGTGGGCTGCGCTGATGGAGGCGCTGCGCCGCACCGGCGGCTGGAGCCTCTTGCTCTGCGTGCTGCCCTTCACCGTCTATCCGCTGTTCGCCGAGGCCAACTGGCTTGGACCCTTCAGAGGCTCGCAGCTCACGCTCGACCAGACCACGGCTTATCACGTGCTGTCCGGCGAGAGCCTGCTCGGCATTCCGATCCAGGCCTTTGCCGACACCGTGATCGGCTTCTTGGTGTTCGGCACCGCGCTGATGATGACGGGAGCCGGAAAGTTCTTCATCAACCTCGCCTTCGCGCTCTGCGGCACCTTCCGCGGCGGCGCCGCCAAAGTATGTATCTTTGCCTCGGGCCTGCTCGGTATGATGTCGGGCTCGATCGTCTCCAACGTGCTGACCGCCGGCACAATGACCATTCCCGTGATGAAGAAGAGCGGATTCCGCGCCTCCTACGCCGGCGCGATAGAAGCCTGCGCGTCGACCGGCGCGGTGCTGGCGCCGCCGGTGATGGGCGCGACCGCGTTCGTGATCGCGCAATTCCTCAACGTCAGTTACGCCGAGGTCGCGGTCGCCGCCATCATCCCGGCCGTGCTGTACTATGTCGGCCTGTTCATGCAGGTCGACTGCTACGCCGCACGCCATGGGCTGAAGGGCATCCCGCGTGCGGAGCTGCCGCGCGTGATGCATACGATCAAGGACGGCTGGTACTACGTGTTCGTGATCGCGCTGCTGATCGTGATGCTGCTCTACTTCAAGCGCGAGAGCCACGCACCGTTCTATGCGACCGCATTACTGTTGGTGCTGAACCAGATCTTCTCGAAGGACACCCGCTGGACGCTGGCGACCATCGGCAAGTTCCTCGAGGTCAACGGCCGCACCTTCGTCGAGCTCGTCGGCATCCTTGCCGGCTGCGGCCTCCTGATCGGCGCGTTCTCGATGACCGGCGTGGTGTCGAGCCTCGCCAACGACCTGCTGACGCTCGCCGGCGACAATGCGCTCCTGCTGCTCGTGATGTGCGCGTTCACCAGCCTGATCCTCGGCCTCGGGCTGACGACGACGGCCTGCTATATCTTCCTCGCGATCCTGGTGGCACCGGCACTGGAGAAGCTCGGGCTCAACCGGATGGCGGTGCACATGTTCATCTTCTATTGGGGCATGCTGTCGTCGATCACGCCGCCAGTCGCGATCGCTTCGTTCGCCGCCGCCGGCATCGCGGGCTCGCCAGCGATGAAGACCGGATGGGAATCGATGTGGGTCGGCAGCATCATCTACTTCATCCCGTTCTTCTTCGTGCTCAATCCGGCACTGGTGCTGCAGGGACCGAGCCCCTACCTCGCCGGCCTCGGCTTGATGGCGCTCGCCACCTTCGGCACGCTGTTTATCTGCGGCGGCATCCAAGGCTACCTGGCCTATGTCGGCGATCTCCGTGGCGCAGGCGCCCTGGAGTGGCCAGTGCGCGTGCTGCTGGTGATCGGCGGCTTCGTGGTGGCGACGCCCGGCGGGGGCATCAACCCGCTCTCGCAGGTTCAGGTTACGCTGCTGGGGCTGGCAATCCTCGTGCCCACGACCGCGGTTGCACTCGTGTTGACCCGCCGCCAGGCACCGCTCCTCAACCAGTTATGACGCAATCGGCACCGGTGCCGCGGCTTGCTGAGCAAAGCACGACATAGTCGTCTCGAGCGCGCAGTCAAAAGCATGACGGCGGCCGATCAGAGGTCAGCATGTTGTCGAGCCTGTCGCTCAGGGCGATAGAGCCGCTGGGCGCGCGCGGTTTTAGGCCAACACAGTCGGCAACCGAATTATGATTTGCGATCTGGTTGCCGCCTCGCACGGCGTCAATTTATTCCTCAGAGGTCAGGTCGCCGATTTCGGGGCGCTTGGCGTCAGTACTGGCCACGATAATAGCGCTCATCGCACTCGGCGACGTAGATGCTGCCGTCCGGAGCGCGATAGCGGCACATGGTGCGCCCGCCGTACTGTGGCTGCTGCGTGGAATTGGCAACAGCGGCGCCAAGCAAGGCGCCTGCACCGGCGCCGAGAACCGTGCCTGCGGTGTTTCTGCCGATGGCTTGACCAATCAGCGCCCCGCTAGCCGCGCCCAAGCCTGCTCCAACCAGTGTGCGCTGGTCTTGGGGGGTCTGCGCGCAGCCGGCAAGCGAAGTGCCAAGGGCCACCATAGCCACGGCGGCGATCTTTAGAACGTTCATAATGATCCTTTGCGTTGAGCGTACACGAATGGCCCTGGCCAAGCTTTGCAGTTGGATCGGCCGGAAGCCGCGCGAGAGCAATTTCGATTCGGACTTGGGCGGGGGAATGGGGCATAGTTAGGTCAACACGAATAGCACCCCGCGCAGAAGTGGCGAAAGTCATGTCGGCACGTTGCTCGGTGCGCAGGACTGCACCCGCAAGATGCCGACACGACACGACGAGGCCCCTCTCGGTGGGCCTTTGTGTATGAGGAAGCAAAAGACGGCCCGGCGCCAAGGGCCTTGGGGTAGTCCTAGGAGTGGCCGGGCCGTCTATGCTGGGTGCCGCGTGTGTGGCGCCCAAGCATTACCAATAACCGGTTCGAGCATGAGGGCGCGGTCTCGGCTGCGGGGCTGGCTGAGGATGATCTGACCGAGACCGCGCTGACCTCGCGCTGGTGTTGCGAGCGTGGCGAGCCATCGTGGCGACGCTCTGGCTGGACCGTGGCGTGATCATGGTTCACCACAGTTCGTGCCTATCGCGCACGAGATCATCGAGCATTGGAGCCACCTCCGCAGGTCGAAAGTAACTTGTCTCTCCCGCGGCTTCGTCATGTTGTCCGAGGCTCGCGCCTTGAGAAGGACGGAGACTTGATGACCGTTGCTAACGACATTCTGCGTGTGGTGATGGCGCAGCCTGGACTGTCTGCGGAAGGCATCGCCGGCAAGCTGTTCGGCGACAAGGCCACGATGCAACGCGTCAATGCAGCATGTCGTAAGCTTGTGGAAGAGCGACGGCTCGTTCGCCGCGGCAGGGGCGGGCCATCCGACCCATTCACCTATCACCTGCCGACGCACCCCAGCATCCTGACACCGACGTGACGCAGCTAGCGATGGCTGGCACAGGTGCGCTTACCACCAGTGCAGCCGCCGACCCATGAGCGACGCCGGCAAGATCCGACAATGATCCTGACGCAATAGGCCGATCGGGGCTAACCGGCGGTTCTCACGCCAAATGCGAGCCATCGGCGCTTGGCGAGGAACGGTCGATGTTCGCTCCCGTTACACCGGTTCAACCTCAAGGAGGGAGTTCCGATGTTGAAGATTACTTTGGTCTTGGCGATAGCCGCAGCGGCACTGACCACGATCCCGCTTGCCACTCCAGCCAAGGCTCAAAACGTCAAGATGGCCCAAGGCGTTGATGTCCAGGTCGGACGGGATCGCGAGGATCGTTACTACCGAGACCGTGACCGCTACAATCGCGACACAACCGTTGGCATCGGCCCCGGTGGCGTCACCGTCGGTCCAGGACGGCGCTGCCGGACAGAGAGCGTCACGGTGGACCGTGGCGATGGCCGTAGGATCACGCGCCGGGAGCGCCGCTGCGACTGAGGTCGAGGTCTCTCCGATTGGGTTCACTGCCGAGGTCGTTACCTCGGCGGTCTGTCCCCACGCGTCGTATCGTTGGTCACGCGGCGGCATCACTAACCGTCGTTGCAAAAAAAGCCCCCGGTCATCGCAGGCCGAGGGCCAAAGGACGTCTCTCGTCCGTCAGGCAGGGAGACATGGCACATCTTCTCTGAGAACGCCTCAAGTACAACGGTACTAAGGACGTAGCGGACGAGCCGAAGGCCGGCGACCCTTCTATCGTCAAGGACCGTCGATCACCCGAAGGATCGCAGTGATCGCAACGCCAGCGTCCCCGTCATAGGACTGGTTCCGAACCAGTTGCGCGCGCCCTGATTGCGTTGCACAACGGAGGCGATGAAACGATCGCCTCCACCCGTCACCCCCACCACCACGGCCTGGTCCAGCTCGAAGCCGCCGCTGCTGCGGTTTCTGCACACTTGTTACGCAGATTTCCTGCCTGAGACCGGCGGCGCCGTCGCCGACTACATTCCCGAGCTCGGCAAGGCCGATCCTGCCCATTTTGGCATCAGCCTCGCGACCCTCGACGGCCACGTCTACGAGGTCGGCGACACCCGTATCCCTTTCACCATCCAGTCGATGTCGAAGCCGTTCGTGTTCGCGCTGGCGCTGGACACGCTGGGTGCCGAGCGGGTGGAAAGCGTGATCGGCGTCGAACCGTCGGGCGATCCCTTCAACTCGATCCGGCTGAATGCGCAAAACCACCCCTTCAACCCGATGGTCAACGCCGGCGCGATCGCCTGCTCCGGCCTGATCCACGCGGCCAAGGGCGACGGTGCGTTCGCGTATATCCGCGACGCGCTTGGGCGCTTCGCCGGCCGCGAGCTCGATGTCGACGAGGCGGTCTATGCCTCGGAGAGCGCGACCGGCGACCGCAACCGGGCGATCGGCTATCTGCTGCGCACCAATGACGTGATCACGGAGAACGTGCCTGACGTGCTCAACGTCTATTTCCGGCAATGCGCGATCCTCGTCACCGCGCGCGACACCGCGGTGATGGCGGCAACGCTCGCCAATCACGGTGTCAACCCGCTGACCGGCGAGCAGGTGGTGACACCCTACGCGATCTCCCGCACGCTCTCGGTGATGACGTCATCGGGCATGTACGACTATGCGGGCGAATGGATCTACCGCGTCGGCATCCCCGCCAAGAGCGGCGTCGGCGGCGGCATCCTGGCGGCGCTGCCGGCGCGGCTCGGGCTCGGCAGCTATTCGCCGAAGCTCGACAAGCACGGCAACAGCGTGCGCGGCATCAAGGTTTGCGAGGCGCTGTCCGCACACTACGACCTGCACATGCTCAATCGTAGTGACGACGCGCGCCACAGCATCATCGCCGATTACAATATCGGCAAGAATCCTTCGCGGCGGGTGCGCCGCCCCCAGGAACAAGAGATTCTGGCCAGGCACTTCCAGGAGGTGCGCGTGATCGAGCTGGTCGGCACGCTGTCGCTCTCCAATGTCGATTACGTGTCGCGCCGCCTCGCCGGCGGACCGCGTCCACAGTTCGTAATCTTCGACCTTCGCCGCGTCACCGCTACGACGCGTGCCGGCGCGCGGCTGGTGGCGGAAGCCTTCAAGGAGCTGGCCGAGCTCGGCGTCACCGTGGTCCTCTCAGGCATCAAGCGGACGTCGCGGGAGTGGGCGACGATCAGCGAGTGGACCAGCCGGCTCGGCAATATCAGGGATTTCTACCTGCTCGACACTGCGATCGAATGGGCCGAGGACCAGATCGTCTACCGCTACGGCGGCTCGATCGACTTCTTCGAGACCACCGAACTTTCGGAGCAGCCGCTACTCGCCGGGCTGAGCGAGCAAGAACTCGCCAGCCTTAATGCGCTCAGCACGATCACGACCTATCAGCCGAACGAGATGATAGTCGCAGCCGGCGACGAGGCGACCTCGTTGTTCTTCCTGCGCAGCGGCGTCGTCCATGTCACCCTGCCCGACGGCATCAGGCTGGCGACGCTGACCGCCGGCATGGCCTTTGGCGAGATGGCGCTGCTGGAGCCACGACGCTCCGCCGACGTGCTCGCCGACATGTCGGCAACCGCCTATGAGGTGACGATCAGGGACTTCGAGCACTTCCGGCGCGAGCATCCCCACGCCGGCGAGCGGATCATGCGTAACCTCGCGCAGATCCTCGCCGAGCGGCTGATCATCGCGAATGCCAAGGTCGAACTGCTGACGTCGGGCTGAGTCTTCTCCCTCTCCCCGCTCTTGCCGCGAGAGGGTCGGGGTGAGCGGCTGCTTCCGCTAAGTGGCTCGGAATGGATTTCGCGGAGACTCCCCCTCACCCGGGCCGCATTCCGCTTCGCTGCATGCGCTCCGGCCTCTCCCCGCAAGCGGGGCGAGGCAAAGGAGGCATCAGCCTAGCTCACCACTTCCGTCACTGGCTGCATGTCGATCTCGAAGGTCTCCAGGAACTTCGAGGTCATGATGTAGAACCCCACCGAAAGCTGCAGCTCGATCAACGCGCCCGATGTCAGCTTCGAGGCGATCGCCTTGAAGGTCGCGTCGGTCGGCTTCTTGAGCTTGACGACCTCGTCGGTGAAGGCGAGTGCCGCGCGCTGCACGTCGTTGAAGCAGGTCGCGGCCTGCCAGTTCTCCAGCGCCGCGTTCTGCTCGTCGGTGACACCGACATTCTTGCCGATCCGCTTGTGCGCAACGATCTCGTAGGGAGCTTCGCAGAGAATGCCGGTGCGGGTGATCGCAAGCTCGCGTATGACGGGATCGAGCTCGCCCTTGTGACGGATCGCGCCGCCGAGCCGGCAGTACTGTTCGAAATAGCTCGGCGAATGCGCCATCATGCGAAAGATGTTGGCGTTGCGGTTCTTGTCGAGGATCTCGCGGGTCCGCGGGCTTGCCTGTGCGGGATCTGAGTAATCGATACGGGCCATTTCCTAACCTTGATCGTGTTGCCGTTTCCGTCGGTTCCAAAACACTATCTGCCGGCCGTCGCGCGAGCAACACGCCCGAGCCAAATTGCCGCCGCAATGCTAATCAACCTTCACGCGGTCGATATTCGCTGAGTGGGGACTCGTCAAAAGCGAATACTCGTCGCGGGGTGTTCCGAGTACAAAATCTGACCGTCGAGCGCTTGCAGCGCAACGATGAGTCATGCCCGGGTCTAGGGAGAACGCATGAAGGAAGCCACCAAGAGGGCGGCCTCGGAGGCGCTTGCGCAAGTGCTGGCGGTGACGGCGATGCTCGTCATCGCCAGCGTCATTTTCTACTGGCGATAGTACCCGTGACTTGGAGGGGCGAAGGCGAATGTTCAGGCTGGGTATCGCGTCCTGATTGGTTCGCCCTCGCCCCTCACCTTGCCTTCTCGAAATACGGAACCAGCCGTCCCGCGAATTGCGTGAAGCGGGCGGTGACCTTGTCGCCAATGGTAAGGGCATTGTCACCGTGAGCCATCATGCGGAATCCCTCATCGGTATCGACCAGCACGATGTTGTAGGGCACATGCGCCCGCGTCTCCGGCGTGGCGGCGCGGCAGACCAGCGAGGTCGCATACACCGTCCCTGCCCCGCTGGCGCGACGCTCGGTCACATCAGGCGAGCCGCAGGCCGCGCAGAAGCTGCGGCGGAAATATTGCCGGGCACCGCACGCGTTGCAGGTTTGATAGACGATGGCTTCCGCGCCCTTGGTCCAATCAATGATCTGCCCGCTCATCGTACACGCTCCAGGAACATGCTGACATGCGAGGACAGCACGCCGCCATCGCCATGCAGCAGCGCGATCGAGGCATCGCGAACCTGACGATTGCCGGCGCGGCCGGTCATCTGCAGATGGGTCTCGACCAAATGGGCCATCGCACCGCCGACGCCGCAATGGCCGTAGCTGAGCAGACCGCCATGAGTGTTGAGCGGCATCTCGCCGTTCTGATCGAAATATCCCGCCCGAACCCGGGCCGCCGCTTCGCCGCGCTTCGCGAGCCCCAAATCCTCCAGCAGCATCGCAAGCGTGATGGTGAAGCTGTCATAGACCGCAGCATAGCGGACATCCGCAATCCCGAGGCCCGCCGCCTGCTTCGCCTTCGCGATCGAAATCTCAGCGCCGAGTTCGCTCAATGCGGGCGCGGCCGTGACATGCTGATGGGTGTGGGCCTGCGCGCAACCGCGGACCCGCACCTGCCTGTCGCCGGTCGCTTCGCGGCTGATCACAAACGCCGCGCCGCCGTCGGACACCGGGCAGCAATCCAGCAGCTTGAGCGGCATCGCCACCGGCTTCGAGGCCATCACGTCGGCAACCGTGATCGGCTCGTGAAACTGCGCACCGGGATGCATCAGCGCATGCTTGCGCATCAGCACCGCGAACTCGGCGAGGTCCTCCTGCGTCACGCCGTACTCATGCATGTAGCGCGTCGCCACCAGGCCGTAATAGGCCGGGATCGTCGGCCCCAGCGTCACCTCGTAATCGGGATGACCGACCTGGGCCAACGCCTGGATCGAGGCGTCGCGGCTCTGCCCGGTCAGGCGGTTCTCGCCGCCGACCACCAGCACGTGCTTGGCGACACCGGCATCGACCAGATGATGCGCCAGCATGGTCATCGCAAGGCCGGTTGCGCCGCCGACCTGCACCGCGTGAGCATAGGACGGGCGAATGCCGAAATGCTCGGCGAACACGGTCGCCAGCATGATGTGCGGTGAGACCGTCGAATAGCCGCACAGGATGCCGTCGATGTCTGATCGCTTCAGCCCTGCATCAGCGATCGCGAGCTCGGCTGCCTTGCTCATCAGGTCGAGCGAGGACGAGCCCTCGTGCTTGCCGTAGGACGTGAGGCCAACGCCGGTGACGAAGCTCATCTCTTCACCTCCCCTTGCAAACGGGAGGTCGGCTTGCGCAGCAAGCCGGGTGGGGATCTGTCTCCCACCCGTCTGCTCTCACCCGTGGCTGACCCCCACCCTGCCCTCCCTCTTTCAGGGGGAAGGAGAAGACAGCGGCGCACCTCCCCGAACCCATTCTCATCAATACGACTTCGGCAGACCAAGCACCTTCTCCCCGATGAAGCTGAGGATCAGTTGCGGGCTGATCGGCGCGATGCGCGGGATCAGGGATTCCCGCAGATAGCGCTCGACGTGATATTCCTTGGCGTAGCCGAAGCCGCCGTGAGTCATCACTGCCTGCTCGCAGGCGTGGAAGCCGGCCTCGGCCGCGAGATATTTGGCGGAGTTCGCGGCGGGACCGCAGGGCAGGTTCTGGTCATACTGCCAGCCGGCGCGCAGCACCATCAGCCAGGCGGCCTCGAGCTCCATCCAGCACTTCGCCAGCGGATGCTGGATCGCCTGGTTCATGCCGATCGGACGGTTGAACACGATCCGGCCCTTGGCGTATTCTGACGCCCGCTTCAGCGCAATCTGGCCGAGGCCGACGGCTTCGGCCGCGATCAGGATGCGCTCGGGGTTCATGCCGTGCAGGATGTATTCGAAGCCGCGGCCCTCCTCGCCGATGCGGTCCTCGACCGGGATCTCGAAATTCTCGAAGAACAATTCGTTGGAGTCGACGGGCTTGCGGCCCATCTTCTCGATCTCGTGCACGGTGACGCGCTTGCGATCGAAGTCGGTGTAGAACAGGCTGAGACCGTGGGTCGGGCTACGCACCTCCTCGAGTGGCGTGGTGCGGGCGAGCAGCAGGATCTTGTTGGCGACCTGCGCGGTCGAGATCCATACCTTCTGGCCATTGACGATGTATTTAGCGCCCTGGCGCACCGCGCGGGTCTTGAGCTGGGTGGTGTTGAGGCCGGTGTTCGGCTCGGTCACCGCGAAGCAGGATTTGTCGCGGCCGTCGATGATCGGCGGCAGCATGCGCTGGCACTGCTCCTTGGTGCCGAACACCACCACAGGATTGAGTCCGAACACGTTCATGTGCACGGCGGAGGCGCCGGACATGCCGGCGCCCGACTCCGAGATCGTGCGCATCATGATTGCGGCGTCGGTGATGCCGAGACCGGAGCCGCCATATTCCTCGGGGATGCAGATGCCGAGCCAGCCGGCATCGGCCAGCGCGCGATGGAAGTCGGCCGGATATCCGCCCTCCTTGTCCTTCTTCAACCAGTAGGCATCGTCGAAGCGCGAGCAGATCTTCCCGATGGCGTCGCGGATCGATTCCTGGTTAGCCGAGAGTGCGAAATCCATGGGAGCTGTCCTTAAGTGTTGTTCGCAAGCTTGGTGACGCCGTCGCGCACCATCGCGGCGATCTCGCCGGCGGAGTAGCCCATCTCCCGCAGGATCTCTTCGCCGTGCTGGCCGAGCCGTGGTGCCAGGCGCTGCGGCTCCGCCTTGGTCTCCGACCAGCGCGCCGACACCTTCATGCTACGGATGCGCCCTTCGGTCGGATGCTCCGCAACCGGGAACATGCCGGTCGCGACCATATGCGAATCCTGCAACAGGCTCTCGAGGTCATGCATCGGCATGACCGGCACGTCGGCCTGCTCGAGTATCTCGTTCCATTCGGCGGTGGTCTTGGTCAGCAGGATACGCGCGAGCTCGGCATAGACCGTATCGATATTGGTGGCACGGCCGGCGAAGGTCGCGAACTTCGGATTGCTGCGCAGGTCGTCGCGCCCGGTCGCCTTGAAGAAATTCTCCCACTGCTTGTCGTTATAGACGATCACGCAGATGTAGCCGTCGGACGTCTTGTACGGCCGCCGGTCCGGCGAAAGGTGGCGCGCATAGCCGCCCTTGTCGAGCGGCGGATCGTAGGTCAGCCCGCCCATGTGATCGCCCATGACGAAACCGGCCATGGTCTCGAACATCGGAATGTCGACGCGCTGGCCCAGCCCGGTCCGGTCGCGATGCACGAGGCTCGCGCAGATCGCGCCGACCGCGGTGAGACCGACGATGCGATCGACCAGCGCATTCGGCACGTAGCGCGGCACGCCGTCGGACGTCTGCGCCATCAGCGCCGGCAACGCGGTGGCGCCCTGAATCAGATCGTCATAGGCCGGCTTGGCGGCATACGGCCCTTCCTGGCCGAAGCCGAACACGCCGGCATAGACCAGCCGGGGATTGACCTTCGCCACCACGTCGTAGCCGAGTTGCAGCCGCGCCATCGCCTGCGGGCGCACGTTGTAGACGAGCACGTCGGCCTTCGCGATCAGCCGCAGCACCGCCTCGCGCCCGGCCGGCTTCTTCAAATCGAGGCAGATCGAGCGCTTGCTTCGGTTGGTATTGAGGAACACCGGCCCCATGCCGGGATGTCGCGTCGGACCGATCTGCCGCGTCACGTCGCCGTCGGGCGATTCCACCTTGATAACGTCGGCACCGTAATCGCCGAGCATCTGGGTGGCATAGGGGCCCATCAACACGGTCGTCATGTCGACGACCTTGATGCCCTGCAGTGGTCCCATCGTTCCGTTCACTCCCGGCTGTTCTGGATTGAAACCTAGTAACGGGAGGTTTTTGCCAAGATCAAGCTGCGCCGGGCGTATGGGCGTATGCGTGCCGGCGCCAGCCGCGCCGGCCGGGGCGGACCAGGCGGAGATGCCGGACTATTTGTCGATCATCGCATCGCGTGCCTTCACGAGCTTCTCCAGCTCCGCATTCTGCTGCTCGATCCGCTCGGAAATGCGCTCCTCGACTTCGGCGCCTGCCGCACCGGCGGCCTGCTCGATCAGTTGCCTGATATTGTCCCGGAGGATCGCGATGCGGTCGTTCAGTTCCGAAAGCGACAGAGAGGTTTCAATTCCCATGGCAGGTACTCCGGATGACAGGCGCTCATGAGGTTAGCGCGACCGGGCGCAGCCGCCTATAGCCATCGCAAATGTCCGCGGCAGGCAGACCGGCCTACTTTGCCATCATATCCCGCAGCGCGGTCTTCAGCACCTTGCCGTAGTTGTTCTTCGGCAGCGCATCGAGATAGACGTAGCGCTTCGGGCGCTTGAACCGCGCGATCGAGGCGAGGCAATGCGCGTCGAGCTTGCCGTCGTCGGCCGCGGCGCCGTCCCGTAGCACGACGCAGGCGACGACGATCTCGCCCCATTCCGGATCCGGCACACCGATAGCCGAGACCTCGCGGACATCGGGATGGGTCAGCAAGGCTTCCTCGACCTCGCGCGGATAGATGTTGGTGCCGCCAGAGATGATCACGTCCTTGGAACGATCCGACAACGTGAGGAAGCCGTCGGCGTCGAGGCGGCCCACGTCGCCGGTCCGTAGCCAGCCGTCCTTCAGGGTTTCCGCATTGGCCTTCGGATTGTTCCAGTAGCCGAGCATCACGGCTAAGCCCTTGACCTCGATCTCGCCGGTCTCGCCGGCGGGCAAGGGCTTGCCCTCCTTGTCCGTGATGCGCACGGTGACGACGCTCTGCGCGGTGCCGACCGAGGCCAGCCGTTCGAGATAGCGCGGATGGTCGCTGCGCCGGTGCCAGTCGCGCGACAGCGCGGTGATGGTCATCGGCGATTCACCCTGACCGTAGATCTGCACGAAGCGCTGGCCCATGGTCGCCATCGCGTCCCTGATGTCGGCGAGATACATCGGCCCGCCGCCATAGATGATGGTGCGCAGCCCCTCGCCGTTCTCGCCGCGCCGCTTCGCGGCATCGACCAGGCGGCGCACCATGGTGGGCGCCGCGAACATCACGACATTGTCGAGCTGACGGCCGAGGTTGAGCATTTCGTCCGGATCGAAGCCGCCGGACTGCGGAACAACGTGCCGGCCGCCCATGCGCACATGCGGGAAATTGTAGAGGCCGGCGCCGTGCGAGATCGGCGCGGCATAGAGCGAGGCATCGTTCGGCGTCGCCGCATCGACATCGGCGAGATAGCACAGCGACATCGCAACGAGGTTGCCGTGGCTCAGCATCACGCCCTTGGGCCGGCCGGTGGTGCCCGAGGTGTAGAACAGCCAGGCGAGATCATCGGTCTCGCGTGGCAGCGGGGTAGACGCGCCCTCGCCGCTGCGCATGGCGCGGTAGGTGTCGCTGTCGACGGAGAGCATGGTCATGCCGACGGGACAATCGTCCTTGGCCTCGGTCAGCGCGGCGATCGTGTCGTCGGACACGAAGGCGAGCTTGGCGCCGCCGTTGCCACAGATCCACGCCGCCTCGCGGCCGTGCAGCTTGGCATTGATCGGGATCGCGGCCGCGCCGATCCACCAGATGCCGTAAAGGCATTCGAGATATTGCGTGCAATTGCTGGCAAACAGCGCGACGCGGTCGCCGGAGGTGATGCCGTGATCACGCGCCAGCGCTGCCCCGATCGAGGCGGCGCGACGCGCAAAGGTCGCGTAGTCGGCGTCGAGGTCGAAGCCGGTCAGCAGCGCCGGCGCGTCGGGACGTGCCCGCGCCGTCGCTGCCAGCCATTCGGCAATGTTCATCGCCGAAGGCCCGCGATTACTTCGCCGGCTCGAGGATCGAGACGTAATTGGCGACCGCGGCACCGCCCATGTTGAAGATGCCGCCGAGCTGGGCGTTCTTGAGCTGCATGCCTTCTGGCGCCTGCCCGGTGAGCTGCATCGCGGTCATGACGTGCATCGAGACGCCGGTCGCACCGATCGGGTGGCCCTTGGCCTTGAGCCCGCCGGACGGGTTGACGGGCAGCTTGCCGTCCTTCTGGGTCCAGCCTTCCTTGATGGCGCGCGCGCCCTGCCCCTTCGGCGCCAGGCCCATCGCCTCATATTCGATCAACTCCGCGACTGTGAAGCAGTCGTGGGTCTCGACAAAGGAGAGATCAGAGAGCTGCAGGCCGCCCTTCTGCAGCGCGCGCTGCCAGGCCACGGTGCAGCCTTCGAATTGCAGGATGTCGCGCTTGGACATCGGCAGGAAATCCTGGGCGTGCGCGGTGGCGCGGATGTTCACCGCCTTGCCCATCTTCTTCGCGGTCTCGGCGTCGGTCAGCACCAGCGCCGCGGCGCCATCCGACACCAGCGAGCAGTCGGTCCGCTTCAACGGACCGGCGACATAGGGGTTCTTCTCGCTCTCGGAGCGGCAGAACTCGAAGCCGAAATCCTTGCGCATCTGCGCATAGGGATTGGCGACGCCGTTCTTATGGTTCTTGGCGGCGATCATCGCCAGTGCGTCCGACTGGTCGCCGTACTTCTGGAAATAGGCCTGCGCGATCTTGCCGAACACGCCGGCGAAGCCGCCGACGGTGTCGCCGTCCTCAGGCAGGTAGGATGCCTTCAAGAGATTCTTGCCGATCTCCGGGCCCGGCGTTCGCGTCATCTGCTCGACGCCGACCACCAGCACGATCTTCGCCGCGCCAGCTTCAATGGCGCGAATGCCCTGGTGCACGGCGGCGGATCCCGTGGCGCAGGCGTTCTCGACCCGGGTGGTCGGCTTGAAGCGCAGCGCGGGATCGGCCTGCAGCACCAGCGAGGCCGTAAAGTCCTGCGGCGAGAAACCGGCGTTGAAATGGCCGAGCATGATCTCGTCGACGTCGGAGGCGGAAATGCCGGCGTCAGCGAGCGCCTCGTTGGCGACCTTCACGACGAGTCCTTCGACGGTCTCCGCGTCGAACTTTCCGAATGGCGTGTGGGCCCAACCCACGATGCTGGCTGTCATGGCCGATCTCCCTGTTCCTGTTCGAAATTCATGTAACCTATCTTCAGGCCGCTTTCAGCGATTTCATCGTCCGCGCACACATGGCGGTTATGCCGGACCAGTTGCCGGCGCGGATGTCGGAGGCCGGGCACAGCCAGGAGCCGCCGACGGCCAGCACGTTCGGCTCGGCGAGCCAGGTCGCCGCATTGGCCTCGCTGATCCCGCCGGTCGGACACACCCTGACATTCGGGAACGGGCCGGCCAGCGCCCGCAGTGCCTTGATACCGCCGGCCTGCTCGGCCGGGAAGAATTTGATCACGTCAAAGCCATGCGCCAGAGCTTGCATCAGCTCGGATGCCGTGGCGATCCCCGGCGCGAAGGGCAACCGGCTGGCGGAGGCGGCCTTGAGCAATTCGGGCGTCGCGCCCGGGCTGATGCCGAACCTGGCGCCGAGCGCCTCCGCGCGTGCCAGGTCGTCGCCATTGAGGATCGTGCCGATGCCGACGATCGCCTCAGGCACGTCGGCGATGATCGCCTTGGCCGCCTCGACCGCGACCGCCGTGCGCAGCGTCACCTCGAGCGTCCGCACCCCGCCGGCGACCAGCGCCTTCGCAAGCGGCACCGCATCCTGGAGCCGCTCGATGGTCAGCACCGGGATCACAGTGGCTTGCCGGATCAGCTCGGCGGTCTGGTGCTGCTTTGATGCTGTCATGAGGAGGCCTTGCGGGATGTTGAGGGCCGTGGCGCCCGCTTGGGCGGCATGGCGTAGCGTGGAATGATTGCGCCGGGATAGCACACCACGACACCGGCAAGACGATGGCCTGCGCGGGCGGCATCCTCCGGTCCGACACCGCTGAGACGCGCCGCGAGATAGGCGGCGGCAAAGCTGTCACCGGCCGCGGTGGTGTCGACTGCCGGTTTGATCAGTGGCTCCGCCCTCACCTCGCCCGATCCACCGGCGAAACGCAGGATGCAGGCCGGCTCCGCGAGCTTGAGCACCACCTCCGGGCTCGATATGCCGGCAAGCAGCGCCGCGGTGCTCTCGCCGGGATAAAGCGGCGCCAGATCTTCGGTCGATGCGAGCACGATATCCGCGCCCTCGAAGGCGGCACTGAACGCCTTGCGCGCGACGTTGAGATCAGGCCAGCCGCGAGCCCGGAAATTGGTGTCGAACGCAAACCGCGTGCCCAGCAGCCGTGCTCGCTTCAGCGCCGTCATCAGGCGCTCCCGGCCGGCCTCTTGCAGGATCGACAGCGTGATCGCCGAGAGATAGACCACGTCATAGCTCGCGAGCGAGTTCAGGATGTCTTCTGTCTCGGGCAGGTCCATCAGGCTGCGCGCGGCCGCACTGTCGCGCCAATGGAAGAAGCGCCGCTCGCCCTTGTCATCGGTCTGGATCAGATACAGTCCTGGCAATTTTCCGGGCAGCCGTGCGACGCGCTTGGTGCCGACGCCCTCTGCGGTCCAGCCCGCGATCATCTCGTCGCTCAGCGCGTCGTCGCCGAGCGCCGTGATGTAGTCGACGTCGACGCCGAGCCGGGACAGATAGACGGCGGTGTTGAGCGTGTCACCGCCGTAGCCGCGCGCGTACAGGCCGCTGCTCGGACCAGCCGTGGCCTGACGCAGCTCGATCATGCATTCGCCGATGCAGGCAACCCGGGTCATCTCGGAAGCCGCTCGTCTGAACAACGCCTTAGGCGGCAAATTTGCCGCCAAGCTCGTCCTCGATGTGGATGCGAATGATGTCGTCGAAGGTCTTCTCGGCCGTGGTGAAGCCGAGCTTGAGCGCGCGCTCCGTGGTGAAATCGCGTGGCCATCCCGAGACGATGCTGATGATGGTCGGATCGGGCACCCGCCTGATGCGCGCGGTGACATTCTTGCCGGCGACACGCTCCAGCGCCGCGATCTGCTCGCCGACGGTGGCCGATAGCCCGGGCATGCTGAGATTGCGCCGCGGGCCGATCGCGCTGAGGTCCATGGTGCCGGCATGGATCAGGAAGCCGACCGCCGATTTCGGCGAGGCGTGCCAATGCCGCACGTCCTCGGAGACCGGCAGGATCGCCTCCTCTCCCGCGAGCGGCTCGCGGATGATGTTGGAGAAGAAGCCGGACGCCGCCTTGTTCGGCCTACCCGGCCGCACGCAAATCGTCGGCAGGCGGATCGAGATGCCGTCGAGCAGGCCCTTACGGGTGTAATCATTGATCAGGAGTTCGCAGATCGACTTCTGCGTGCCATAGCTCGTCAGCGGCGTGTGGAAGAATTCGTCGCCGATCTTCTCGGGGAACGGCGCGCCGAACACCGCGATCGAGGATGTGAACACCAGCCGCGGCTTGTAGCCGCCGCCCACGGCGCGGATAGCATCGATCAGATGGCGCGTGCCATCGAGATTGATCCGGTAGCCCTTGTCGAATTCAGCCTCTGCCTCGCCCGACACGATCGCGGCGAGATGGAAGATCACCTCGGGCCGCTCGGCAATCAGCGGCGCTGCGGCGCCGGCGTCGGCAAAATCGGAGGCGACGACGTTGACTGGAATCCGCGCGTTCGCCGGCTTGGCCGGCGCCACCACGTCCTGCAGCGTCATTTTGGTGATGTCTTGCTTGCCGAGGCGACCTTCGCGCAGCAGGCGTTCCGTCAATTTGCGACCGACCATGCCGGCGGCGCCGAGGATCAGAATATGCAAGACCCAACTCCTGTTGACCTGTCCCGTTGACTTGGACTTCAGATGCGGGGCCTTAGGTGCTCATTCTTTCACGGCCCCCGTCATGGCGGAGACATAATGCTCAACGAAGAACGCGTAAAGGATAACCAGCGGCAGCGAGCCGCATAGCGCCCCTGCCATCAGGGAACCCCACCGATAGACGTCGCCGTCGACGAATTCGTTGACGATGGCAACCGGCACCGTCTTGTTCGGGGTCGATTGCAGGAACGTCAGCGCGTAGATGAACTCGTTCCAGCACAGCGTGAAGCAGAAGATGAAGGCCGAGATCAGGCCGGGAACGGCGAGCGGCAGCACGATCTTGATCAGGATCTGCCAGCGGCTGGCACCGTCGATCAGCGCGCATTCCTCGAGCTCGAACGGGATGGTCTTGAAGTAGCCCATCAAGAGCCAGGTCGAGAACGGGATCAGAATCGTCGGATAGGTCAGGATCAGCGCCAGCGGCGAATCGAACAGGCCATATTGGAAGACGACGGTCGCCAGCGGGATGAAGAGAATCGACGGCGGCACCAGATAGGCCAGGAAGATCAGGCCGCCGACAACGTTCGCGCCTTTGTAGCGCAGCCGGACGATCGCATAGGCCGCCAGCACGCTCGCGATGATCGAGAGCACCGTGGCGCCGACCGCCACATACATCGTGTTCCACAACCAGTGCGGATAGTAGCTCTCGAACAGGAGCTTGTGGATGTGCTTGAAGGTCGGATTCCAGGTCCAGAAAGGATTGTACTTGTCGAGGTCGAGCAACTGGTCGTCCGGCTTCACCGCCGTCAGCGCCATCCAGTAGAACGGAAATAGCAGGATGACGACGATGATCGACAGCGGGACGTAGAGCGTCACGATGCGCCGCGGCACCGACTGGAGGTAGCTCATGCCCTCGCTGTTGTCGACGCGGGAGGCCGTCGACAGGATGGTCTTGAGATCGAGTTTCGATGCCGGGAGATCAGTCATTGTTCTCTCCCGGGCGCGCGCGGGGCCTGCCCCGCTGCCGCAAACGAATACGCAATACGGCAGGGATCAATCATTGTTCTCTCCCTGTTGCCACTTCCTGCGCTGCAGTCCGAACCAGGAGATCATGATCGCGCCGAGCAGGAACGGGATCATCGCGCTCGAGATCGCGGCGCCCTCGCCCAGTTGCCCTCCGATGATCGCGCGTTGATAGGACAAGGTCGCCATCAGATGCGTCGCGTTGACAGGGCCGCCGCGGGTCATTGCCCAGATGAGTTGGAAGTCGGTGAAGGTGAACAGCACCGAGAACGTCATGACGACGGCGATGATCGGCGTGAGCAGCGGGTATGTGATGTGGCGGAACATCTGCCAGGAGCTCGCACCATCCAGGGTCGCCGCTTCGTAAAGCGACGGCGAGACCGTTTGCAGACCTGCCAGAAGCGTGATCGCGACAAACGGCACGCCACGCCAGATGTTGGCGAAGATCACGCAGATGCGCGCCCATGTGGGATCGCCGAGGAAGTTGATGTTCTGGCTGATCAGCCCGAGATGCTTCAGCGACCAGGAGATGATCGAGAACTGGGAGTCGAAGATCCACCAGAAGGCCAGCGCCGACAGCACCGTCGGCACGATGAACGGGATCAGCACGGCGGCGCGCAGCAGCGCCTTGAACGGCATCCGCTCGTTGAGCAGCAGTGCCAGATACAGACCGATGGCGAATTTCAGGGTGCTCGCGACGAAGGTGTAGAGCAGCGTGTTGAACACCGAGAGCCAGAAGATGGCGTCGCCCCACAGCCACTCATAGTTCTCGGCGCCGATGAACTGGCCGATCCGGCCGATGCGGGCATCCGTGAACGACAGCCAGATGCCGAGCCCCAATGGATAGGCCAGGAAAAAGATCAGGAACGCCATCGCCGGCAGCATGAACCAGAAGCCGAGCCAGTTCCTGTTGTGGCGGAGCTGGTCCCAGGCGGTCGCTTCGCGCATTTCGGTCTTCGCGCGTCTTGGTGCAAGGGCGATGTCAGCCATAGGCAATGTCCCGGTTGCTCAACTGATTGAGCATGACCACGCAATAGTCCAACGATGGCATTCCAATGATGGCGCGGGCTGCGGATCGCGCCGCCCGCGCCAGTCTCGTCAGCGATAGATTCGCTTCAACTGCCGTTCGGCCTCGGCGATGGCGGTCTTGGCATCCTTGGCGCCGGTGCAGTAGTTGGCGAACATGTCGACCACGATGAAGTCCGCGATCGCGGTCGCGGCCTTTTCACCGGGCGAGCCAATGCCGGACGCTGGCAACGCCCGCTTGCTCGCCTCGGCGAACACCGCGTTCTTCGGGTCCGCGGTCCATACCGGGGCCGAGTCGTAGGCGTTCAGCGTATGCGTGAGATAGCCCCGCGCGCCGGACAGCCATTTCTCGAAGTTTTCCTTCTCCAACATGAAGGCGATGAACGCCTTTGCAGCATTGGGGTATTTGCAGAAGTTGAAGGCAAGGATCGGCACTGCGAGTTGCAGTTCGGTCGGCTTGCCGATCGGTCCGACCGGCCAAAGCGCGTGGTAGGTGTCCTCGGCCAGGTCCTTCTTGCTCGGGTCGTCCTTCGCCGCAACGTAAATGGAAATGCCGTTCGAGGTGCAGTAAAGCTCGCCGGCAAGGAACGCCTTGTTGTTCGACGAATCGTTCCACGAGGCCACGCCAGGAATGAATGTCTCGGAGAGCGCCTTCGCATATTCCAGCGCCTTTGCAGTCTCCGGCGAGTTGATGACGACCTTGTCATCCTTGTCCACGGTCCAGGCGTTGTGACCCCAGAGAACCCAGTACAGCCAGGCGTTCGCGTCTCCGGTCGCATGGCCGAGCGCGAATCCAGCGGGCGTATTGTTCGCCTTCATCGCCTTGCACATTTCCAGGAAGCCCGGAAAATCCTTCGGGAAATCCTTGAAGCCCGCCTTGTCGGTCGCCGACTTGCGATACGTCATGTAACCGCCGATGGTCGCGACGGGGATGCCGAGCCAATCGTTGCCCTGCTTGCAGGTCTTGGCCGCCGCATCGGTCCACCCGCCGTACTTCTTGCCGAGATAGTCGGCAACGTCGTTCATCTTGATGACCTTGGTCGGGAAGAGCTGCGGCAGCGTGTGCAGTCCCCAGGCCATATCGAGACCCGAACCGGTGTTGGCAGCAACCGAGGCCTTGGGCTGGACGTCCTCGAACGACTCGCTGAACACGTTCATCTCGACGCCGGTTGCCGTCTTGAACGCAGCCACGATGGCATTGAACGCGTCGTCCTCGGCAGGCACGAAGCGCTTCCAGCGCATCAAAGTGAGCTTGGCGCCGGACTCCGCCTTCCAGGGCGCGGTCTGCGCCCAGGCCTTGGCGAAATCGAGCAGCGCCGGCCCGGTCAACATGCCGGTTGCGGCCAGCGCAGTGCCGCCCTGAAGTAGCGAGCGGCGAGTAAAATCGTGCATCGTCCTTCCCTCCCTATGAATGATTTTTATTATTCTTGAGCCCGGCTTGTTGGTCAGCCGTTGCAATCAGTCCGTCAGTCAGCCATTGAGCCGCTGCCCCGTTCCATCGTCGAACAGGTGAACGAGCGCCGGATCCGGCTTGAGCCGAACCTTGTCGCCCGGGTTGAACAGATGCCGCTCGCGGAACACCGCGACCACCTGCTCACCGCCGAGCTTGGCGAACACTTGGGTCTCCGACCCGGTCGGCTCGACCACGACGATCTCGGCCTCCGCGCCGTCATCGGCGATGGTGAAGTGCTCAGGCCGCACGCCGTAGACTGCAGGCTTGCCGTCCGAATTGGCGGGCGCCGTCTTCAACGGCAGTTGGACGCCGTTCGGCCCCTCGAAATAGGCCGCGCCGTTCACCTTGACGTTGCCCTTGAGGAAATTCATCGCGGGCGAGCCGATGAAGCCGGCAACGAACTGGTTCGCCGGCGTGTCGTAGAGCTCGAGCGGCGAGCCCATCTGCTCGACGATGCCGTCATGCATCACCACGATCTTGTCGGCCATGGTCATGGCCTCGATCTGGTCGTGCGTGACGTAGACGGTCGTGGTGCGCAGACGCTGATGCAGCTCCTTGATCTCGGTGCGCATCGCGACGCGCAGCTTGGCGTCGAGGTTGGACAGCGGCTCGTCGAACAGGAATACCTGCGGATCGCGCACGATGGCGCGGCCCATGGCGACACGCTGGCGCTGACCGCCGGACAGTTGCCGCGGATAGCGATCGAGCAGCGGCGTCAGCGCCAGGATTTCCGCGGCGCGCTTGACGCCGGTTGCGATCTCATCGGGCTTGGCACCGCGCAGCTTGAGCGAGAAGCCCATATTGTCGGCGACGGTCATGTGCGGATAGAGCGCGTAGTTCTGGAACACCATCGCAATGTCGCGCTCTTTGGGCTGGACATTGTTGACGACGCGGTCGCCGATCGAGATCGTGCCGGAGGTGATGTTCTCGAGCCCCGCCAGCATGCGCAGCAGGGTCGACTTGCCACAGCCGGAGGGACCAACCAGAACGACGAATTCGCCGTCCTCGATCGGGATCGTCACGCCGTGCAGGACTTCAAAACTACCAAAAGACTTCCGCACGTCGCGAATTTGGACCGACGACATCCACTTCCCTCCCTCAAGTTCCCGGCGGCGTCCGACGGATGCCGCGACCGCTCTGCTTTTTCGACCGGCTTCGCTGTCACGAGGCCCGATTGGACTGACGTTATTGTCCGCAGTTTGTCTGGTTTTGGCAATCGTTCGATTAGCAACGCCTTGGTAGCGCTGTCAATATCGGTTTGTGCGCGGCAAAGCCTGTGATATGAGCGATAAATGGCCCGAAAGCGCATCACGCCAGGCAAAATCCGGCTTACCGAAGTCGCCAAGCTTGCCGGCGTCAGCCCGATCACCGCTTCGCGCTTCTTCAGAAATCCCGAGGCTCTCTCGGTCGGCAAGCGCGCCCGGGTCGAGAGTGCGGCAAAAGAACTCGGCTATGTGCCAAATCTGGCCGCGCGCGCTCTCGCTTCGCAGCGCACCGAGGTGATCGGCGTCCTGATCCCGTCGCTGACCAACAACGTGTTCGCCGACGTGTTGCGCGGCATCTATGACGCGCTCGACGGCAGCCGTTACAGCATCCAGCTCGCCAATACCCGCTACAGCATCCTGCAGGAAGAGCGGCTGCTGCGTCTCTTCCTGGCACAGAAGCCTGCCGGCCTGATCGTGACGGGCATCAATCAGACCGCGGAGTCCCGCACCATCATGGAATCGGTCGATTGCCCGATCGTCCAGATCATGGAGACTGGCCCTGCGCCGCTCGACATGATGATCGGATTCTCGCATTTTGACGCCGCGAAAGCCGCCATCTCCCACCTGCTCGACCAAGGCTACCGGCGGATCGGCTTTCTCGGTGCGCGGATGGATCCGCGGGTGCAGCGGCGGCTCGACGGCTATCGATCGGCCATGAACGAGGCCGCGCTGTTCGATCCGACGCTGATCGTCACCACGGCGGTGCCGACCTCGGTGACATTGGGCGGCACGCTGTTCGCCGACCTGCTCGCCAAGGCTCCGGAGATCGATGCGGTGTTCTGCGTCAATGACGACCTCGCGCTCGGCGCACTGTTCGAATGCAAGCGCCGGCACATGGTGGTGCCGGACCAGATGGGGATCATCGGCTTCAACGATCTCGAATTCATGGCTTCGAGCGTGCCGACCCTGAGCAGCGTACGCACCAACCGCTACGAAATGGGCAGAAACGCTGCCGCCATGGTGCTCGAGGCGCTGGACGGGCGCCGGCCCGCCGAGCCGGTGGTCGATCTCGGCTTCAGTATCATGGAGCGGCAGAGCTCAGCGCGCCGCGGCTGACATCCATCCGACGATGATTCGTCACAGATAGGCAAAGATGACAAAATGATAGCGCAACCAAAACTCTTCAACTAAGGTCCAATTCCGCTGGCGATCACATCTGCTCGTGATCGCCGGGTTTGTAATGCGCGGCAATTTGCGCAAGGTAGAAACCACGTCGAGATCAGAGCCCTTAGAACGGGCCGATACGAGTTTGCATTGCGGGAGAAACCAATGACAAAACCCCACACCAACGGGCACAGCGCCGCAGACCAGGCCGGCAAGGGCAAAGGCCGCAAACTCCGCTCGCAGGAATGGTTCAACAATCCGCACAATCCGGGCATGACCGCGCTCTATCTCGAGCGCTACCTCAATTACGGATTGACGCGGGAGGAACTGCAGTCGGGCAAGCCGATCATCGGCATCGCCCAGACCGGCAACGACCTGTCGCCCTGCAACCGGCATCACCTCGAGCTGGCGCATCGGGTGCGCGAGGGCATCCGTGCCGCCGGCGGCATCGCAATGGAGTTTCCGACCCATCCGATCCAGGAAACCGGTAAGCGCCCGACCGCGGCGCTTGACCGCAATCTCGCCTATCTCGGCCTGGTCGAAGTGCTGTTCGGTTATCCCCTCGACGGCGTGGTGCTGACCACCGGCTGCGACAAGACCACGCCGGCCTGCATGATGGCGGCGGCGACCGTCAACCTGCCTGCGATCGTGCTGTCGGGCGGGCCGATGCTGAACGGCTGGCACGAAGGCCAGCGCACCGGCTCCGGCACGGTGGTGTGGAAGGCGCGCGAGCGGCTCGCGGCGGGCGAGATCAACTATGAGCAGTTCATCGAGATCGTCGCCTCCTCCGCGCCGTCGGTCGGCCATTGCAACACGATGGGCACCGCCTCGACCATGAATTCGCTGGCGGAAGCGCTGGGCTTCTCGCTGCCGGGCTGCGCGGCGATTCCGGCGCCGTATCGCGAGCGCGGCCAGATCGCCTATGAAACCGGAAAGCGCATCGTCGAGATGGTCTGGGAGGATCTGAAACCCTCGGACATCCTGACCCGAGAGGCGTTCGAGAACTGCATCGTGGTGAACTCCGCGATCGGCGGCTCGACCAACGCGCCGATCCACATCAACGCGCTGGCGCGTCACGTCGGCGTGGAACTGTCGATCGACGACTGGCAAAAATACGGCCACGACGTGCCGCTGCTCGTGAACATGCAGCCGGCCGGCTTCTATCTCGGCGAGGAATATCACCGCGCCGGCGGCGTGCCTTCCGTGGTCCGGGAGCTGATGAAGCACAGGCGCATCCATGAAGGCGCCCTCACCGTCAACGGCCGCACCATGGGCGAGAACTGCAAGGATGCGCCGGCTCCGGACGGCGACGTGATCTGGAGTTACGACAAGCCGCTGGTGAAGGACGCCGGCTTCATCGTGCTGCGCGGCAACCTGTTTGATTCCGCGATCATGAAGACCAGCGTGATCTCCACCGAGTTCCGCGAGCGTTACCTGTCCAACCCGAAGGACCTCAACGCCTTCGAGGGCCGCGCCATCGTGTTCGAGGGCCCGGAGGACTATCACGAGCGGATCGAGGACCCCGCGCTCGACATCGACGAGCACTGCATTCTGTTCATCCGCGGCACCGGCCCGATCGGTTATCCCGGCGGCGCCGAGGTCGTGAACATGCAGCCGCCGGCGGCGCTGATCAAACGCGGCATCCTGTCCCTGCCCTGCATCGGCGACGGCCGGCAGTCCGGTACTTCGGGCTCGCCGTCGATCCTCAACGCCTCGCCGGAAGCGGCTGCCGACGGCGGGCTCGCGATCCTGAAAACCGGCGACAAGGTCCGCATCGACCTCAACAAGGGCAGCGCCAACATCCTGATCTCGGAGGATGAGCTGCGGACGCGCCGCGCCGAGCTGAAGGCCAAGGGCGGCTTCCCCCATCCGGCGAACCAGACGCCGTGGCAGGAGCTGTACCGGCAGACCGTCGGCCAGCACGCGACCGGCGCCTGCCTCGAGCTCGCGACCCGCTATCACGACATCGCCGGCAAGGTCGGTGTTGCTCGCGACAACCACTGACACCACAATCCGTCATTGCGAGCAGCACAGCGACGAAGCAATCCATGCCCTGCAGCGGATAATGGATTGCTTCGCTTCGCTCGCAATGACGACACCAACGCCAAGACGAATTCCGGGAGAAATAAATGTCTGATCGACTGAAGGGTAAGCGCGCCGTGGTCACCGCCGCCGCAGCGGGCATCGGGCGCGCATGCGCCGTCGCATTCGCGCGTGAAGGCGCCACGGTGATCGCGACCGATATAAACGAAACCGGCGTGTCCACCCTGGGCAAAGAGGGCGTCGCCGAAGCCGTCCGGCTCGACGTTCGCAACACCGCCGATGTCAATGCCTTCGCCAAGCGCGTTGGAAAGATCGACATCCTGCTCAATGCAGCGGGCTTCGTGCACAATGGGACCATCCTGGACTGTTCGGAAGAAGACTGGGACTTCTCCTTCGACCTCAACGTCAAGTCCATGCATCGGACCATCAGGGCGTTTCTTCCGGCGATGCTGGCGGGCGGAGGCGGTAGCATCGTCAATATCTCATCCTGCGCCGCGCTGCGGCCGCCCGCCAACCGCTATGTCTACAGCGCGTCAAAGGCGGCGGTCTCGCTGCTGACGCGCGCGGTCGCGCTCGATTTCATCACCCAGGGCATCCGCTGCAACAGCATTTGCCCCGGCACTGTGGAGACGCCATCGATGCTCGATCGTGCCGCTGCCGCGGGTCCCGACGGTCGCGAGAAGTTCGTCGCGCGCCAGAAGATGGGCCGGCTCGGCACCGCCGAGGAAATCGCGGCCATGGCGGTCTATCTTGCGAGCGACGAGGCCGCGTTCACCACCGGCGTCGACATGGTCGTCGACGGTGGCTTCATGCTCTGACCTCGACGCGATCAAAGGCTTCCACATGAACAAGATCGATCTCAACGGCCGCTGCGCCGTCGTCACCGGGGGCGCGCAGGGCTTTGGCCGCGCAATCACCGAGCGCTTCGTCGCATCCGGTGCCAAGGTCGCGATCTGGGATTTCGACCAGCCGCTGGCGGACAAGACGGCGAAAGCGATCGGCGACGGCGTGATCGCGATCAAGGTCGACGTCGCCGATCCCGCCGCCGTGGACGCCGCGCGCGACGCGACGCTGAAAGCGTTCGGCAGGATCGACATCCTCGTCAACAATGCCGGCATCACCGGAGCCAACAAGCCGGTATGGGAAACCGATCTCGACGACTGGCGCAGGGTGATGCGGATCAATCTCGAGGGTCCCTTCATCTGCTGCAAGGCGATCGTGCCCAGCATGATCGGCCAGAAATACGGCCGCATCGTCAACATCGCCTCGATCGCCGGCAAGGAAGGCAACCCGAACGCCGCGCACTATTCGTCGTCGAAGGCCGGACTGATCGCGCTGACAAAGTCGCTGGGCAAGGAGCTCGCGCAGCACGACATCCTGGTCAATGCAGTGACGCCGGCCGCGGCCAAGACGGCGATCTTCGACCAGATGACGCAAGCGCACATCGACTTCATGCTGTCGAAGATCCCGAAGGGCCGCTTCGTGCTGGTCGAGGAGCTCGCCTCGATGGTGGCGTGGCTCGCCTCCGAGGACTGCGCCTTCTCGACCGGCGCGGTGTTCGACATCTCCGGCGGCCGCGCGACCTACTAGACATGAACGGATTTTGGGTCGATCGGACACAAGCCCGGCCATGACGAGACGCGATTGCCTGACCGCTACAGGCGCGCGCAACCAAAAAAGTCGAAAACAACCCCATGCAAAGGAGCTGGCCCATGCAAAGGGGCTGGCGGTTGCCGGCTTCGACAAGGCAACTTGACACGTCGGGCAAATCAGGGATACATTTCCAATATTCCGAAATTGCGCAAGCGCCTTGGCCCTGCCCGCAACCGGAAGGGGGACGCACTTCCGACGCGGCAGATACCTGTTCTAACTCGCCCGCTTCGCCGGCCGCCGAAGCGCGGCGACGAGATGATCGGCCAGCAGTGACGCCGCCCGCGAGAGGTCTTGTGCGCGATGCAGACGGATCTCCGCCCGCGGCAGAGGCGGAAGGCCGTCGCGTGCGCTCAGCCGTCGCAGCGTCGGCGGAAACGTGCCCGACTTCACCACGGTCACGGCGAGGCCCTGCGCCGCGATCGCCTCGACCGCGGACAGGCTGTGGCTGACGAAGGCAAGCCGCCACGGCCGGTTCGCTTGGTCGAGCGCCTGCATCGCCCAGCTCCGGAACAGGCAGCCCTGCGGATAGAGCGCGACCGGGAGCGGGTCGCGCTGCTCGACACGATGCTCTGCGCTCGCGGCCCACACCGCTTGCTCGGTTCTCAGCAACTCACCCTCGCCGCGCCCTTCCGGATGCATGGCAATGACGAGGTCGTAGGCATCTCCGAGCCGGTCCGTCATCGATGACGTCAGGCCGGTTTCCATCTCGACATGGATCAGCGGGTAATTGGCGACAAAGCCCGCAAGCAACGGCGGGACGATCAATGAGCCGTAGTCGTCCATCACTCCGAGGCGAACGCGCCCATCCATTCCGTGCGCGCGCACCCGGCCGACGGCCTCATCATTCAGGCTGAGAATGCGCCTTGCGTAGCCGAGCAATCCCTCTCCGGCTGCGCTCAGGTCGACATTGGATGTGGTGCGGTGAAACAGCTCCGCCTGCAGCCGCTCCTCCAGCCGCTTCACCTGCATGCTGATGGCTGATTGCGTCCGGTTCAGCGCCGAGGCTGCGCGGGTGAAGGACCGATGGTCCGCCACCGCGACAAAGGCGCGTAGGAGATCGGGATCGAGAATTGGAGCACTCATAACAGCCTGTGATTTATCTTATCAGAGATATTCCATACCTTGATTATGGCCCCGGCCCTAGATTGCGCAAGCAAAACAGAAGGATCGAATGGAATGGGCGAGGCTTGGGGAGTCTTGGCGGCAGTGCTGTCGAGTGCGCTCGGCGGCACGTCGATCGGGGCGACGCGGTTTCTGGTCGGGTTCATCGATCCGCTGGCGATCGGTTCGTTCCGGTTCGGCATTGGCATGCTACTGCTGCTTCCACTGGCTCTGTCGCAACTCCGGGCTTGGCCGCCGCGGCGTGACTGGCCCGGGGTCGTGGGCCTCGGCCTGTTGTTCTTCGCGGCGTTTCCGATCCTGTTCAACGCATCGCTGATCTTCACCACGGCGGCGCGGGGCGCGCTGGCGCTCTCCACGCTACCCCTGCTGACGATGCTGGTCGGCGCCACGCTCGGCAGCGAGCCGCTCAGCGCCCGGAAGACCACCGGCGTCCTGGTCACGATCCTCGGAGTTGCGCTCGCCCTGCTCTCCGGGCTTGCGATGGCGCCGGCAGGTGCCTGGCGCGGCGACCTTCTGATGGTCGCCGCCGCGCTTTGCATGGCGCTCTACAGCATCTGGTCCAAACCCTTGATCCGCCGCTCCGGCCCGATTGTCTTCACCACGCTGGCGATGGCGGCCGGCGCCGCGTTCCTCATCGCGGCCTCACTTGTTCGCGGCAGCTTCGCACCGGTTGCGGATTTCGGCGCAGCGCAATGGTTCGGCGCGATCTATCTCGGCGCCTTCGGCGCCACCCTGACCTTCTACCTCTGGTCATTCGCGCTGGAGCGGACAACCCCGACCCGCGTCGCGATCTCCGTCACCGTCAATCCCATCGCTGCCTCGCTGGTCGCCGCCGCATTCCTCGGCGAACCGCTGCGCTGGAACGTGGTGGCCGGGATCGTGACCGTCTTCGCGGGCATCTGGATCGCGACCACCGAGCCGCGCTCGCCGCAGGTGGACGCCGCCGTCGCCCCGGATACGCGCTGACCCCGGGAACCCGCCACCGCTCGGCCAGCACAGGCGTTGGCAAATTCGTGCTAGCCTGACGGTTCGGTCCCTCGTGAACCAAGGCGGAGCGCATTTGAACATTTCCCTTTATGGCATCTCCGTCTGGGTGCTTCCGCTCATCATCGCCATCACCTTCCATGAGGCCGCGCACGGCTTCGTGGCGCACCGGCTCGGCGACAACACCGCCTGGCAGCTTGGCCGCGTCACCTTCAACCCGCTCAAGCACATCGATCCGTTCGGCACGCTGATCTTGCCGGCCGTGCTGCTCATGGCACAATCGCCGTTCCTGTTCGGCTATGCGAAGCCGGTGCCGGTGAACTTCCGCAAGCTCAACCACCCGAAGCTCGACATGGTGTGGGTGGCGTTGGCAGGTCCGGTCACCAACATCATCCTTGCGACCGCGGCCGCGCTGGCGTTCCACGCGCTGCCTTTCGTGCCGGCGAACGCCGCGCAATGGACCGCAGACAATCTGAAAAACGCGTTCCTGATCAACATCGTGCTCGCGATCTTCAACATGATGCCGATTCCGCCGCTGGACGGCGGCCGGGTCGCAGTGGGACTGCTGCCGCGTCCGCTGGCGATCCCGCTCGCGCGGCTGGAGCCGTTCGGCATGCTGATCCTGATCGGGCTTCTGATCCTGCTGCCCATGATCGGCGCCCGCCTCGGCCTAAATCTTGATGTTATTTCCGCGATACTGCGAACACTGACCGGATATGTAATCCAGGCCCTTCTCCTTATAACCGGGAACACATAGTTTGATTTTGGGCAGGAACGCTTCGAGGCCATGGTGATCAAAGCTGCCGATATGCTGATTGCACGACGTGCCGATACGCGTGCGCGTGCCGACTTTGCAACCTGGAAGATGATGGCCAAGCTGAACGGCACGTCCGCCCTGCCGCCGGAAGCGCAGAATTTCCTGGTCACCTACAAGAAGCTTCTGGACCAGATGGACGATGCCAAGGCCAGCGAAGCCACCATTCAGCTAATGTACCGGACCTATTATGCCGAAATGGGCGGGGCCGGTGCGGCTCCCGAGGTTCCAGCCCGCACGCGCGAACCGGTCGCCGACAGCGGAAACGTCACCGCCTTCCGCCGCCTTCCGGCCAAGCCGAAGCAAAGCGCATCCGGCCCGAACGCTCAGCGTCCGCTGCCGGTCGCGCTGATCTTCGGCTGCCTCGTCGTGGTCTACGTCGCGATCCGCTATTATTGGCGTTAGCACCGACGCGAACAGGCATCCGCTTCGCTCGACAACCCTCACCCGAAAAGCGCTCCAACGAACAACCGCGAGCCGGTCGCGTTTATGTGCGCGGCCGCGCTGGCTCCCGCTTCGCGTCGATCCATCACCGGCCTGGTTTATTGGCCGCGAGATGGAATATCGCGTGTGACCGATTGGGTCGCACGACCTAGGCGACGTCATTGCGGCCGGGCATAATGAGGAACTCAAAAAACAAAATCATACTGGAGGAAAGATGAAGCGATCCATTGCAGCCCTCGCCGCGGCTACGAGCCTGATGATCAGCGGCAGCGCGCCGGCCCAGACCATGGACAAGGTCGTCAAGGTGGGTGCGCTCGGCGATCAGTCCGGTCTCTATCAGGATATCGGCGGACCGGGCTCGACAGTGGCGGCGCAGATGGCGATCGAGGATTCCGGGCTGCTGGCAAAAGGCTGGAAGATCGACCTGATCTCGGCCGATCACCAGAACAAGCCCGACGTCGCTGTCAACATCGGCAAGCAATGGATCGACGTCGATAAGGTCGACGTGTTCGTGGACCTCGCGGCCTCCAACGTGGGGCTCGCGATCGCCAATCTCTCCAAGGAGAAGAATGTCGTCAACCTGAACTCCGGCTCGGGCTCCTCCGACCTCACGGGCTCGCAGTGCACGCCCAATACGGTGCATTGGCCCTACGACACCTATATGCTTGCCAACGGAACCGGCAAGGCGCTGGTGAAATCCGGCGGCGATAGCTGGTTCTTCATCACCGCCGACTATGCGTTCGGCCAGGCACTGGAGCGTGACACCAGTGCGGCCGTCGCCGCAAGCGGCGGCAAGGTGCTCGGAAGCGTCAAGCATCCGCTCAACACTGCCGACTTCTCGTCCTTCCTGCTGCAAGCCCAGAGTTCCAAGGCGAAGGTCATCGGCCTTGCCAATGCCGGCGGCGACACCACCAACGCGATCAAGCAGGCGGCCGAATTCGGTATCGTCGCGGGCGGCCAGAAGCTCGCGGGCATGCTGATGTTCATCACCGACGTGCACGCGCTCGGCCTCAACATCGCGCAGGGCCTGAACTTCACGGAAAGCTTCTACTGGGACATGAACGACCAGACCCGCGCCTTCTCGAAGCGCTTCATGGAGCGATTCAAGAAGAACCCACCGACCATGGTGCAGGCCGGCGTCTACGCGTCGCTGATCCATTACTTCAAGGCGCTGGAGGCGCTCGGCGGCAATCCGCACGATGGACGTATGGTGGTCGCCAAGATGAAGGAGCTGCCGACCGACGATCCCCTGTTCGGCAAGGGCTCGATCCGCGCCGATGGCCGCAAGATCCACCCGGCCTATCTGTTCGAGGTGAAGAAGCCCTCGGAATCGAAGTATCCGTGGGACTATTACAAGCTGGTCGCGACCATCCCTGCGGATGATGCCTTCCTGCCGCTCGACAAGAGCGCCTGCCCGCTGGTGAAGAAGAACTGATTGGTTCGCACGAACCGTGAGGCGGATGGGCACCATCCGCCTTCTCCGCGACATACCCCGGTCACGGCTTGTGGAACGGTTCGCGTTCCGCGGGGACGTGGGTGCGTCAGCCTTTTCCCTTGACGCGGAAGATTACCGGGAGCGTGAAGCTGAGACCTTCGTCGGCAACCAGCGGCGGCGGTGCCGGAACCGGATCTGAGCGTTTGATCATCGAAAGCGCCGCCTGGTCGAACGCAGCGTCGCCCGATCCCTTCTCGATCGCCATGTCGAGGACATGGCCGAGCCGGTCGAGCGTAAAGCGGACGTAGATTTCGGCCGACTTAAGCGCACGGTCGGTGGGATACTTCTTGTGCTTGTCGAGATGCGCCATCAGGCGCTTCTGCCAGGTTTCGCGTGCGTGCCGCAGGGCGTTGCCATTGCCGATGACCGGTGCCACCGAGCGCGGCGCTTCGGGCGCAGCTTCCACCGTCGGCATCGCCGTCGCCTCGGCGGCGACCGACTCTTGCGATGCCGCGGTCTGGACGGCGGCAATCTTCTGCTCTTCTTCGGTCGGCTTCTTGTTGTCGTTCTCGGTCACCACCCGATCGGCGTCTTCGGTCTCGGTCGGCGTGTCCTTCGGCAGATCGGTCTCCTTGACCTCGGCCTTTTGTTCGTTGACCTGCGGCGAGGCCACCGACGCATCCGCATCCGGACCCGCCGGCAAATCGGTGACCTCACGATTGGGTGCTGCCAGTTCGACCCCGACCTCGATTGCCGACACACCGGAGACATCCTCCGGCTCTTCCTCCTGCAGATTGGTCAGAGCGAGCGCCGCCCCGCCGACGTGCAGCACAAGAGCGATCACCGCGGCCGAGACCCACAGTATTTGGGACGGTTTCTGTTCGAGATCGGACATCGGCGTCAGGCCTTCGTCATGGGTTCGGTGTCGTCGGCGCGCCTTGCGCCGCCGCGTCCGGAACTCCTTCCAAGGCGACCAGCTTGACCTTGGAATAACCGCCCTTACGCAGGAACTCCAAGACATCCATCAGTTCGCCATAGGGGACCGCCCGATCGGCGCGCACGAAGATGTACTTGTCCTTGCTCATGTCAGGAATGGCGTCGAGCGCGCTTACGAGATCGACCCGCTTGACGAACGTTTCCCCGATCGCCAGCGACAGGTCCGGCTTGATGCTGACATAGGTCGGCTTGTCAGGCTTCTTGGTCGGCGTCGCGGTCGAGGTCGGCAAATCGATCGGCAGGTCGACGGTCGAGAGCGGCGCTGCCACCATGAAGATGATCAGCAGCACCAGCATCACGTCGATGAACGGTGTGACGTTGATCTCGTGCGATTCCGCGAAATCGTCGTCGGTATCGTTCTCTGCGACTGAGAAAGCCATTGCCTACTCCGCCGCCGCAGCGCGCGCGTGCGAACCTTGCGGCAGGCTGCCATGGGTGCGGTCGAGATCACGTGACAGCAGCCGTGCCGCGGCGCCCGAGGCCCGGTTGACGAGCTCGAGGTAGGTCTTCGTCACGCGCGAGAAATGGTTGTAGATGATGACCGCGGGGATCGCCGCGACCAGGCCGATCGCGGTGGCGAGCAGCGCCTCGGCGATGCCCGGCGCCACCACGGCGAGGTTCGTGGTCTGCGACTTCGAAATGCCGATGAAGCTGTTCATGATGCCCCAGACCGTGCCGAACAGGCCGACGAAGGGCGACGTCGCGCCGATGGTTGCGAGCAGACCCATGCCGAGCCGGATGCGGCGGGCCTCGGCGCGGACGATCTCGGAGAAGCTGGACGCGGCACGTTCCTTGATGCCGCTGTCGCTGGAGATGCCGGCCGACAGCCGGCCCTCGCGCATCGCGGCCGCAATGAAGGACGACAGCACATTGCCCTTGGCGCCGAGCGCGAACTGCGCTTCCGCCAGCGAGCGTGCTTCGCTGATCTTGGCGAGCGCAGCGCGCAGCCTGCCCTGGGCCACTGTCAGCTCGATCATCTTGGCGATGAACACCGTCCAAGTGACCAGCGAAGCGAAGGCCAGACCGATCATCACCGCCTTCACGATGATGTCGGCGTTCATGAACATGGTCCACGGCGACAATTCATGCAGACCTGTCGCGGTCGTCTTCAGCGACCTGCTGTCGCCGCCAGCCGGCGCGGCTGACGACACATCGGCGGAGGGCGATCCTGAGGTCGGCGCTGGGGCCGCTGCCGGCGCCGGGGCGGCGGCTGGTGCCGGCGCGGCCTGCGCTTGCGGAGCCGTTGGAACCGGCAGGGCCGGCGGCGCGGACGGCTGCGCCACCGCCGCGGGCTGTTGTGCCACCGGTGCTGCCTGAGTTCTGGCCGCGGGCGCAGATTGCGCGGCAGGCGCCGCCGGCTGTTGCGCCGATGACGGCGCAGCCAGCATCAACACCGCCAGCGAGGCGACCATGACGGATGCAGCACGGAACAAGGATGTCTTCATCGTTACACTTCAGCCCAGTGGCGGATCAGGTTGTGATAAATGCCGGTCAATTTGACCGTTTCAGGGTCGTCGCGCCCCAGCCGTTCCACCAGGGCCTGTATCGCCGTATCGAGGTCAAAGATCAGGCTGCGCGCATGCGCATCCCGTACCATGCTCTGCAACCAGAAAAAAGACGCCACCCGCGTCCCCCTGGTGACGGGCGTGACCAGATGCAGGCTGGACGCAGGATAAAGGACCAGATCACCTGCCGGCAACTTGATTTCATGCGAGCCGTAGAGGTCTTCGACGACGAGCTCGCCGCCGTCGTAATCTTCCGGCTCCGATAAAAACAGCGTGACCGACAGGTCGGTGCGGATCCGCATGCCGGTCAACCGGTCGCCACGCACCGCATTGTCGACGTGCAGGCCGAAATGATGCCCGTCGCTTGCGGCGTAGCGATTGAACAAGGGTGGAAAGATTCTAAGCGGGATCGCCGCCGAGATGAAGCGCGGGCTCGCCGACAGCGCAGTCAGGATCCGGTTGCCGAGTTGCCGCGCGACCTCGCTGTCGGGCGGCAGTTGCTGGTTGCGCTTCACCAGCGCGGAGGCCGCCCCGGCCGTCGAGCGGCCGTCTTCCCAATCGCCGGCATCCATGATGCGGCGGAAGTCCGCCACATCCAATTTGCTCAAAACATTGGGAACACAGACCAGCATCTCGACGCTTCAAAGCCTCTCTCAGTAACGCGCTGAAACAACCAGATACGCGGCGCGTCCCGGCGCTTCCAGGACGAACGGTGCCGCACTCTGATACAGAGCGTCGTAGTAGCGCTTGTCGAAGATGTTGTTGACGAACAGCTTCACCGTCCAGTTCTTGTCGATCTTTGCTTCGGCAAAGGCGTCGAAGCGCCAATAGCTCGGGATCGACGTGCCTTGGTTCGCGGCGAGCAGCGTGCCTCCATACACCTTCGAGCGATACACCGCCTGCCCGCCGATCTCCCAGATGTCGGTGAGCTGGTACTTCGTGAGCATGCTAAACGACTGATGCGCGACGTTGGCGAGCGGCAGCCCGACGTTGCTCGTGTACAGTGTCCTGTTGGCCGGCGGTGCCAGAGACTGCGTCACCTCCGACTGCATCAGCACAAGACCGCCGAACACGCTCCACTTGTCGGTAATCTTGCCGCCGACGCCGAGATCGATGCCGCGGATGCGGTAAGCGGCGCCTGCCGTGATGCAGGACGCGTTGCCGGTGGTTCCCGCGGGATAGACGCATCCCGGAATCGCCGCGGCCGCGGTCGCGCTGCCGACGTTCTGCGCTTCGCGCGCGTTCTCCTTCTCGGTCTGGAACAAAGCCGCGGTTACCAGCAGATGGCGGTCGAACAGCTCCCACTTGGTGCCGATCTCGATGGCCGTGTTCTTTTCCGGTCCGAAGATCTGATTGTTGCCGCCGTTGAGAACCGGATTGATACCGCCATAGGCGGTGCTGGTGCCGTCGAACTCGGCGCCGACAGGGTTGGACGAGGTCGCGTAGGCCGCGTAGACGCTGCCGTTCGGCAGCGGCTTCAAGGTGAGGCCAAGGTTAAAGTTCGGCATCCCGAACTCGGCCGACTGCCGGCCGATGGTGCCATTCGTCGCGTATCCGGACGTGTTGATGTTGTAATCGTCGTAACGGATGCCGCCATTGAGGATGACGAAGTCATTGTAGTTGGCGGTATCCATGACGTATCCGCTCACGGTATCGATGCCGACCTTGGTCGGCCTGCCATTGAGAGTCGGGCCGGTCGGGAACGGGATATTCGTGTATTGCGGATAAAAGACGCTGACGCCCGCCAGCGAGCCGGTGCCGTTGAAGGATGTCGGCCCCGTCGTCAGCTCCGACCGAAGTCCTGAATAACTGTCGATCGAGGACCGCTCGTTGTCGTACTCGACGCCTGCCGTCGTCGTGTGCTTGAACCCAAGGCCATCGACCGACTTGTAGGTCGCTTCGGTCTGGTTCGCGAACACGTCGGTAATCTGGAGCCGGCTCTGCGGATTCGCAGTTAGCGTATACGCAGTGAACGGAGCGCCAGGAGCCAGTGTCGGCGATTCAGGCAGAGTGCCGATGTAGTTCTGGGTCGAACGCGATTCCCGGATCTTGTTGCTGATCACGAGGTCCGGCGTGACCTGGACCTCGGCGTTGATCGTGCCGATATCCTGCCCGGTCCTGAAGAAGTCGCGATTGACGAAGCCGTAGAAATTGTTGCGGTTGACGCCGAAATCCGGGAACGGGCCGCCGGCCGTGCTGGCGGTGCTCGGCCGATAATAGGGCACGCCGAAATCCGGAATGCCGGTGAGCTCGGTGTGGATGTAGTTGCCGGTGATCTTCACCGCGTCGATCGGCTTCCACGTTCCGGCGACGAATGCGCCATCGCGATTATCGGTGACATAGCTGCGTCCGGCGACGCCGGCATCCTGGAACAGACCGCCGGCGCGGATCGCCAGCGTCGGGCTGATCACCTGGTTGACATCGAGCGTCACCCGCTTGGTGCGATCGGTGCCGAACGTGGTATCCATGTTGTAGAAGCTGTTCTGCGTCGTCGCCTGCTTGGTGACGATGTTGATTGCGCCGCCGGTGGTGCCGCGTCCCGCAAAGGACGAACCCGGGCCGCGCAGGATCTCGACCTGCTCGGTGAAGAAGTTCTCGCGGACGCTGACGCCGGCGTCACGCACGCCGTCGATGAAGATGTCGTTGCGCGCGTCGAAGCCGCGGATGAAGAAGCGGTCGCCGAAGGCATTGCCGCCCTCGCCCGTGCCGAGTGTCACGCCGGCCGTGCTCAGGATCGCAGATTTCAGCGAGGTGGCATTCTTGTCTTCGAGCACGTCCTTGGTCAGCACGGTGACCGACTTCGGCGTGTTCAAGATCGGTTCGGGAAACTTCCCGGATTGCTGCAAGCGATCGCCTTTGTACGGCGCGGCCGGATCGGCGTAGGGATCGCGGTCGGCTGCGAGACCGCCGGCATTGGGAAACGGCACCGGCGCCTGTTGCGCCTGCTGATTGCGCCGCGCCGCACGGCGCAGTGCCGTGCGGGCGCGGACCTGATCGGGCGTCGGTTTTGACGTCGCAGGACGCGGGCGAGCGACCGGCGCATCGACCGTCACCGGCGGGAGGTTGGACTGCTGCGCTTCGGCACCCGAAAAGGATGCCACCGCGATCAGACCTGCGACCGCCGACACCTTCGTACCCGAATAGCTCGCACCATCGTCGATCGAACCGAGCGCCGCGTCAAAACGCAGCGACCTTGGTGCCTTTGCATTGCTCATTCCACACGCCCCCGAAATCAAGCTCGTCCACGAGTCCGAACCGCGACGAACTGTCTCTTCGGTTACTGAGCGTGAATTTTCGGGTCAATGCGATCGCAGCAACAACGCGCTTGAATCGCCCCAATTCAAAGCGATTCTAATCTGCAGTCTGAAATCGTTCTAAATCCAGATTTTTAAGTGTTCTAATAACGGTTCTAATAAGTACGGAGATACTGCTGGCCCGTCGGTGTTGCGCGCCCCGGACGGCACCCGACATCAATCCGTGCTTGGCGGCTTCATCAGCGAAAACAGCTCATCGACGGTGCGTTGCGCGACCTGCCGCACACGCTCGGTATTGTCCATGCCGGCGATGTTGACGCCGTTGACCACGGCTTTGATCTCGTCGCGAAAGTCGGTGAGGAAGCGCAGCGGATCACGCTGCTCGTTGGCGACCCGGGCGATCAATCCCGTGATCAGGATCTGACACGCCATCATGCGCCCGTTCAATTCGTCCATCGCGGCTCTCCCGTCTCGCATCATTGACGCGCGATATGAACGACATCGCCCGGCGTTTCAACCGGCGCCTCGCTCGCCACGATCGAGTTGGCCGACGAACGCGACAATGCGTTATTTCGCGGCGACGCTCTCCGGTCCATCGTCGAGAGCCTTGATGCGATCCTTGACCGAGCGGAGCGTGGCTAGTCCGCTTTCGACATGTGCGTCCGACACGTCACGCAGCACGTCGCTTGCGATCGCATCGCGCAGACTGTCGAGATCGTCCACGAGTTGACGTCCGCGCTTGGTCAAGAACAAGCGATTGGCGCGACGATCCTTTGGATCTGGCCGTCGCTCGAGCAGGCCGTGCTCAACCAGGCGATCGAGCAGTCGCACCAGCGAGATCGGCTGCAACTCGAGCACGTCGGCAAGATCGACTTGGGACAGTCCCTCCTGCTCGCGCAGACGGAAGAGCACGATCCATTGCGCGCGGGTTGTGCCACGTGCCTTGGCGCGGTGATCGATGTAGTTGCGGAGCAGTCGCGAGCTCTCGACAAGCTGTGCAATAAATTGGCGTTTGAGATCGGTCGACATCGCATTTCCCGGTCGGGACGTTTCCGTTTGTTTCTGACCTAAATCTTTCCAAATGTTTAGGATTCTCAAGTCGTAGTGTGTTTACACATTAAGTGCACGCATATTATATCCGCAAGCTCTGGGAACGGTTTCCATGACCCCCTATTGTTCGTCCGACCCAAGATTGTCCGTCGAAAGCAAGAGCGAGCATGTCCAAGTCACGCGCAATTGGTTGGGTTTTGCTGATCGCCGCGATAGGCGGAGCCGGTTACTTTGGCTGGCATAAATATCAGGGCAACAAGCTGGCGGCTGAAGCCGCGCAGAAGCGCGCTGCCGCGCGCCCGGCGGTCCCGGTCAAGATTGCACCGGTCGAGAAGGCGGATTTCCCGGTCTACCTGACCGGTCTCGGCACCGTGCAAGCCTTCAACACTGTTCAGGTCCGCACCCGGATCGACGGCCAGATCACCAACATCCACTTCAGGGAAGGCCAGTTCGTCAAGGCGGGCGACACGCTGGTCGATATTGATGCACGGCCGTATCAGGCAGCGCTTGACCAGGCCAAGGCCAAGAAGGCGCAAGACGAGGCCAATCTCGCCAACGCCAATCTGGACCTGCAGCGCTACACCAGGCTCGGCGAATTCGCCACCCGCCAGCAGACCGACACGCAGCGCTCCACGGTCGCTCAGTTGACTGCGCAGATCGCGGCCGACGATGCTGCCATCTTCAACGCGCAGACCCAGGTGGATTACGCAACGGTGAAGTCTCCGATCGACGGCATCGTTGGGCTGCGACTGGTCGATATCGGCAACATCGTCAATGCCGCGACCCAGACTGCGATCGTGTCGATCACGCAGATCGAGCCGATTGCGGTGATTTTCACCGCGCCCGAAGACCAGCTACCCGACATCAAGGCCGCGCTGGCCGAGGCGCCGCCGAAGACGATCGCCCTATCGACCGACGGCAAGCGCCCGTTGTCGACGGGAACACTGGCGCTGATCAACAACCAGGTCGACACCACCAGCGGAACAATCCGGCTGAAGGCGGTGTTCGACAACAAGGACCATGCGCTGTGGCCGGGCCAGTCGGTCTCGACCCGGCTGCTGGTCCGAACCTTGAAAGGCGCAACCGTCGTCCCGGATGACGCAGTGCAACACGGCACAGACGGCCTTTATGCATTTTCGGTGAATCAGGACAACAAGGCCGAGCTCCGCAAGATCAAGGTCAGCCAGTCGATCGATGGCAAATCGGTGGTCGACGAAGGCCTGTCGCCGGGCCAGCAGGTGATCGTTGCGGGCCAGTACAAGGTGTCACCGGGGACTCTGGTGACGACCGCGGTGGCCAGCTCGGACCAGGCTCAGTCGAAGGTTAAGGACGAATGAGCGACGGAATTTCCGCACCATTCATTCGCTACCCCATCGGCACCTCGCTGCTGATGGCCGGCATCCTCTTTGTCGGTCTCGTCGCCTATCCGTTGCTGCCGGTGGCGCCGCTGCCGCAGGTCGACTTCCCGACCATCCAGATCACCGCAAGCTTGCCGGGCGCCAGTCCTGAGACGATGGCGACCTCGGTCGCCCAGCCGCTGGAGCGCCAGTTCGCCCAGATCCCGGGCATCGCCCAGATGACATCGACGAGCTATCTCGGCACCGCGTCGGTCACGATCCAGTTTGACCTCAACCGCAGCATCGACGGCGCCGCCAATGACGTGCAGGGTGCGATCAACGCGGCAAGCGGCCAGTTGCCCAAGACCCTCCCCTCGCCGCCGACCTATCGCAAGGTGAATCCAGCGGACGCGCCGATCATGCTGCTGTCGGCGACCTCGGACACGCTGCCGTTGACCACGGTCAGCGACTCCGTCGACGCCCAGCTTGCTCAGCAGATCAGCCAGATTTCCGGCGTCGCGCAGGTCATCATCGGCGGGCAGCAGAAGCCGTCGGTGCGCGTCCAGATCGATCCGGCCAAGCTGGTGGCAAAGGGGCTCTCGCTGGAAGACGTCCGCACCGCGATCGCAAGCGCCACCGTCGACAGTCCCAAGGGCAATATCGACGGCGTCAGTCGCGCCTACACCATCTATGCCAACGATCAGTTGCTCAAGGCAGACCCCTGGAACGACGTCATTATCGCTTACCGCAACGGCGGGCCGCTGCGGATCCGCGACATCGGTCAGGCGGTCGACGGGCCCGAAGACGCCAAACAGGCGGCCTGGGCGAACGGCAAGCGCGGCGTGTTCCTCGTCATCTTCAAGCAGCCGGGCGCCAACGTCATCGACACCGTCGACAAGATCAAGGAGGCGTTGCCACGCCTGGTCGCGGCGATCCCGCCGGCAATCAAGATCGACGTGATCAGCGACCGCACCACGACGATCCGCGCCGCGGTCGAGGACGTTCAGTTCACCCTTCTCCTGACCATCTTCCTGGTCGTGATGGTGATCTTCATATTCTTGCGCAGCTTCTGGGCGACCGTGATCCCCGCGGTGACGGTGCCACTTGCCCTGCTCGGCGCCTGCGCGCTGATGTGGATTTTCGGCTACACGCTCGACAACCTGTCACTGATGGCGCTGACGATCGCGGTCGGCTTCGTGGTCGACGACGCCATCGTGATGCTGGAGAACATCAGCCGCTACATCGAGGACGGCGAAAGACCATTGGCCGCCGCCTTCAAGGGGTCGAGCGAGATCGGCTTCACCATCGTCTCGATCAGCGTCTCGCTGGTCGCGGTGCTGATCCCGTTGCTCCTGATGGGCGGCATCATCGGCCGCCTGTTCCGCGAATTCGCGGTCGTGCTGGCGATGACGATCTTCGTCTCGATGTTCGTGTCGCTGACCTTGACCCCGATGATGGCGTCGCGGTTCCTGCGCGCCCACAGCGAGGAGCGGCACGGCCGCTTCTATCAGCTCAGCGAGCGCGGTTTCGTTGCAATGCTGCGCGGCTATGAACGCGGCCTCAACCTCGCGCTGCGCTGGAAGTTCACGACGCTGATGGTGTTCTTCGCAACGCTGGCGTTGTCGGTCTACCTGTTCGTCATCATCCCGAAAGGCTTCTTCCCGCAGCAGGACGTCGGCCTGATCACGGCGACCTCGGAAGCCAACCAGGACATTTCCTTCGCCGATATGAAGCGCAAGCAGGAGGCGCTCGGCAAGATCATCCTGGAAGATCCCGCGGTGGCGTCGGTCGCGATGGCGATCGGCGGTAGCGGCCGCGCCGGCAACAACGGCAACCTGTTCATCACCCTGAAGCCACTGAAGGATCGCGACGCCAACGCGCAGCAGATCATCGCCCGCCTGCGGCCGAAGCTTGAGAAGGTCGAGGGCGCCCGGCTATTCATGCAGGCCGCACAGGATGTCCGCCTCGGCGGGCGGCCGACCCGCACCCAGTTCGAATTCACGCTGCAGGACGCCAACCTCGCCGAGCTGAACGAATGGGCGCCCAAGATCCTGGCCAAGATGCAGACGCTGCCCGAGCTGCGCGATGTCGCGACCGACCAGCAGACCAAGGGCACTACGGTCGAGCTGCAGATCAACCGCGACACCGCCTCGCGCTACGGCATCCAGCCGCAACTGATCGACGACACGCTCTATGATGCCTTCGGCCAGCGCCAGGTGACGCAATATTTCACCCAGCTCAACAGCTACCACGTCATCCTCGAGGTGCTGCCGGAGTTGCAGGGCGCGATCGACACGCTGAACAAGATCTACATCAAGGCGCCGTTGACCGGCGACCAGGTGCCGCTGTCGACCTTCGCGAAATGGACCAGCGTGCCGGTGCGGCCGCTCTCGATCAGCCACCAGGGCCAATTCCCGGCGATCACCATCTCGTTCAACCTGGCACAGGGCGTCGCGCTCGGCCAGGCGACCGAGGCGGTGCAGAGGGCGATGATCGAGCTCGGCGCGCCGCCGACCCTGAGCTCGAGCTTCCAGGGCACCGCGCAGGCGTTCCAGCAGTCGCTATCGACCGTGCCGCTGCTGATCCTCGCCGCGCTCGTGGTGGTCTACCTGATCCTCGGCATTCTCTACGAGAGCTACATCCACCCGATCACGATTCTGTCGACGTTGCCGTCGGCCGGTGTCGGCGCGCTGGCAATCCTGATGGCGGCCGGGTTCGACTTCTCGCTGATCGCGCTGATCGGCATTATCCTGCTGATCGGCATCGTGAAGAAGAACGGCATCATGATGGTCGACTTCGCGATCGCCGCCGAGCGCGACGACCATCTGGAGCCGGAAGCGGCGATCCGTCAGGCTGCCCTGCTCCGCTTCCGCCCGATCATGATGACCACGATGGCCGCGCTGCTCGGTGGCGTGCCGTTGATGCTCGGCACCGGCACCGGCTCGGAAATCCGCCAGCCGCTCGGCTATGCCATGGTCGGCGGCCTGATCGTCAGCCAAGCGTTGACGTTGTTCACCACGCCCGTGGTCTATCTCTACCTCGACCGGATCTCCAATGCCTTCGCGAATTGGGGCCGCTCGCAGCGGCCGGGCGACGACGCCGACGACCGCAGGGACGGGTCGGTCAAGGAAGCTGCCGAGTGACTTGACTTTGCGCGTCCACCGGCACATCCGAAAGGCGTTCAGTTCGGAGCCGGTGCCGTGAAGGTTGTCACAAAGTCGCTGTTGGTCGTGCTTACCCTGTTCGGCGTGGTCACCCTTGGCCACGCCCAAACTTCCAAGGGCAAGAACGCGCCGGCCCCAGCCCCGGCTCCCGCCGCACCCCATGCCGACGCCACGCCTTCGAACAATCCGGGCTGGGTCGCACGCTGCACCAGCGCAAGCCGCGACGCGCCGCTCGAATGCGCGATGGAGCAGACGGCCGTGCTCAGCAAGACCGGCCAGCTCGTCGTGCTGGTCAATATTCGCGTGCCGGGCGACACCCGCACGCCGGTCGCACTGATCCAGCTACCGCTCGGGCTCAACCTGCCGGTCGGCGCCAGGCTGCAGATCGACGATGGCAAGAGCGCCGACGTGGCGATCCAGACCTGCGAGGCGCGCGGCTGCTACGTCAACACGCCGCTCGCCGCCGACATCCTCGCCGCGCTAAGATCGGGCAAGCAGCTAAAGATCTCGTTCCAGAACCTCGCCAAGGAAACGATCACCATCCCGATGCCGCTCAGCGACTTCGCAGCGGTGTACGACAAGATCAAGTAGGCGGCTGGAGCCCGCGCCAATCCGCATCACGATCATCCGCCGAGATAGGCCTTCTGCACCTGCGGATCGTCGGCGAGCGCGGCGGCCGTCCCCGACAGCACGCTCCTGCCGACCTGCAGCACGGTCGCGAAATCGGAAACTTCAAGCGCAAGTTCGATCGATTGCTCGGCGAGCAGGATGGTCAACCCCTCGCGGTGCAGGCGGCCGAACGTCTCGTACATGGATTCGACCACCGCGGGCGCCAGCCCCAGCGACGGCTCGTCCAGCATCAGCAGCTTCGGATCGCTCATCAGCGCGCGGCCGACCGCCAGCATCTGGCGCTCGCCGCCGGACATCGTGCCGGCGCGCTGGAGGCGGCGCTCCTTCAGCCGCGGAAAGATGTCGTAGACGCGCTCCAGCAGCGTCTTGACGCGGCTCTTGTCGCGCAGCGGGGTTGCGCCGAGCAACAGATTGTTCTCGACGCTCTGCTGCACGAACAGCCGCCAGCCTTCCGGCGAGAGCGCGAGCCCTCTGCGCACGACCGCGAACGCGCTTTGCCCGGCGAGTTGTTCCCCGGCGAAGCTGATTGTTCCGGAATGCACGGGGATGAGACCCGCGATCGCGTTCAGCGTCGTGGTCTTGCCGCCGCCATTTGAGCCGAGCAGCGCGACGACGCTTCCCGCCGGCACCTCGAGCGAAATGTCGGACACGCCGATCAGATCGCCGTAACGCACCTCCAGATGCTCGATCTTGAGCAATGGACCGGTCATGTTGTGGGCCCACCCATCAGCTCGATCGGGGTGTGGCCGGCGGCGACCTTGGCGGCGGCGCGGGTGCCGAGATAGGCGGCGATGACGGCCGGATTGGCGGTGACCTCCCGCGGCGTGCCGCGCGCGATCTCCCTACCCTGATGAAACACCATCACGCGGCTCGCCAGCGACATGATCACTTCCATGATGTGCTCGACGATCACGAACGTGATGCCGGAACGATGGATGTCGCGGACGAGGTCGATCGCGAGCTGCACCTCGCGCTGGGTCAGCCCCGCCATAGCCTCGTCGAGCAGCAGGATCCTGGGGTCGGTCGCGAGCGCACGCGCGATCTCGAGCCGCTTGCGGCCGGGCGTGCCGAGCGAGCGCGCCGGCGCATCGGCAAGCCGGTCCATGCCGACCCGCGCCAGCACGGCACGTGCCTTGGTCTCGGCCTCGGCGCGATGGCTGGTGCGCAGGAAGGCGCCGATCATGACGTTCTCGAGCACCGTCATGCCCTCGAAGGTCTGTGGTACCTGGAAGGTGCGGGCGAGCCCGAGCCGCGCCCGCGCTTCCGGCGACATGCTGGTGATGTCATGGCCTTCGACAAACACCTTTCCGGAAGTCAGGGCGAGGTCTCCGGTCAGGCAGTTGAAGAAGGTGGATTTGCCGGCCCCGTTCGGGCCGATCAGGCCGAGGATGTCGCCCTGCTCAAGCGTGACGCTCGCGGCGTTCACCGCCTTGAAGCTGCCGAACGCCTTGGTGATGTCGCGTGCTTCAAGGAGCATTGCTGGCCCCCTTCGTGGAATCGCCCTTCGTCTTCTTCGCCTGCAGGCGGTTGACCAGCGCCAGGATGCCACCGGGCTGGAAGCGCGCGATCAGCACGATGATCGCGCCATACACCACGAAGGTCAGGCCGGCACCCTTGCCGCCGAGCAGGCTGTTGGAGATCTCCTCCAGCGGCACCAGGATCGCTGCACCGACCAGCGGGCCGAACAGGAGACCCGCGCCGCCGAGCGCGGCCATGATCAGGATCTTCACCGAGATCAACAGCCCGAGCCCGGAGTCCGGGTCGACGAAGCCGAACATCATCGCGTAGAGCGCGCCGGCGACGCTGGTCAGCCCCGCGCTCAGCATGTAGGCGTACAGCTTGATACGGCTGGCCGGTGCTCCAAGCGAGCGTGCCGCGCGCTCGGAATCCCTGATCGCGCGGAGATAAAATCCCATCCGGCTGTTCGCCATCCACCAGGTGATCAGGAGCGTGATCGCGAGGACGGCGAGGAACAGATAGTAGTACGGCAGCGCCGAGATGAAGGAGAGGTCGAATACGTTGCGCGGCACGGTTGGGCCGCTCAGACCGACCGCGGCGCCGAGATAGTCGGTGTTGGTGACGATCAGCCGGGCGAGTTCGGCGACCGCAATCGTCGCCATGCTGAAATAGTGCCCCGACAGCCGCAGCGTCGGCACGCCGATCACAGCCGCGATCGCCACGCTGGCGACCAGCCCGACCGGGATGCCGACCAGCGGCGATAGTGCATAATGCGCATAGGCTCCCATCGCGGCATAGGCGCCGCAGCCGAAGAACACGGCGTGCCCGACCGAGACCTGGCCGGCATAGCCGCCGATGATGTTCCAGGCCGACGCTGCGATCGCATAGAGCAGCACCAGCGCGCCAAGCCGCTGTTGGAACGGCGTGGAGAACACCCAAGGGTAAGCCACGATCAGCACGATCGCGATTGCGAGCCAGAAAGTGCGGCGCATCACGTCTTGCCCATCAGGCCTTGCGGCCTAAACCAGAGGAAGCCGAGGAACAGGGCGTAGACCACCATGTCCTTGTAGACGGCGCCGATCAGATAGCCCGACAGCGATTCGATCACGCCGATCAAAAGGCCCGCGACCAACGCTCCCGGCACGCTGCCGAAGCCGCCGAGCGAAACCGTGACGAAGGCGACGATGCCGAGCGTCTCGCCGACCGTCGGCACGACATAGAAGAACGTCGCTATCAACGCGCCGGCGAGCCCGGTGGCGCCGGCCGCGATCGCCCAGGCGATCGCCTGCATGCTATCCGGGCGGATACCCATCAACTGCGCCGCCGTCGAATCCTCGGCGACCGCGAGCATACGCGAACCGAGCGTCGTGCGCGTCAACAGCAGATGCAGCCCGAGCGTCACCAACAGCGCAACGATGCCGGCAAGCAGCCGCGACGCCTCGATGCGGATGCCGAGGACATCGAATGTGCCGCCGACGAGATCTCCGGGCAGCGAGAGGAAATTGGCGCCGAACCACCAGAACACGGAATAACGAAGCAGCAGCGCCAGCCCGAACGTGCCGAGGATCTGCGCGAGCATCGGCCCCTTCATGACGTCTCGGATCAGGCCGAAATAGACGGCGATGCCGAGCGTCGCAAGCAGCAGCGTCGCCAGCGGCGCACCGACGAGCGGGCCGCCGCCGAGCAGCGTGTACACCACATAGGCGACGTACATGCCGAGCATGACGAAATCGCCGTGGGCAAAATTGACCACGTTCATCATGCCCCACACCAGCGTCAGACCGGAGGAGAACAACGCGTAGACGGCCCCAAGCAGGAGGCCACCCACGATCACCTGGACAAGAACAATGGACATCGATTAACGCCCGATCAGGTGTGACGTCGTCGTGAAAGCACCTTGCACCTCTCCCCGTCGGGGCAGGGCTATCGCATTTGGGAGAATTTGGGAGGAGAGCGCCCTGTGACCATCCTTCGAGACGCCCGCCTTTGGCGGGCTCCTCAGGATGAGGTCTCGTTTTGCGGCACAATAGTAGACCCTCATGGTGAGGAGCGCCGCTTGCGGCGCGTCTCGAACCACGAGGCCGAGTTCATGCGCAGCCGCCCAAGGCGACATATGCGATTGCCCTACCCGTCGGGGAGAGGTCGGCGCGCAGCGCCCGGTGAGGGGCCGCGGCTCCAACGAGAGAGCGGCCCCCCTCACCCGCGTCTTCGGCGCGACCTCTCCCGACGGGAGAGGTCGAGCTTCAGCGTGAAGCCAGTTCAATCTCATCTCAAGCGCACCAATGCGTTGATGCCTTCGCCCCATCGACGGCAGCAGGAAGGGTGGAGCCCTGTGCCCCGCCCTCCGCCCCATCACCAGCCCTTGAAGGGCATGACCGGCGGCCTCACGGCATTCGCTTTCGGGAACACCGCGACGTAGTTCTCGCCGTCCTGCAACTGGATGATCAGGCCGGAGGCGAGGACGTTCTGGCCCTTGTCGTCGAACTTGACGCCTTTATATCCGATCATCAGTTGATCCGGCTTCAGGTCGGTCGCTTTCAGCGCGGCCTGGATCTTGGCCGGCTCAGTCGAGCCTGCGCGATCGATCGCATCGGCCAGCACGAAGAAGGCCTGCATCTGGCGCGCCGCGGTGTCGTCGACCTCGTCGCCGCTCTTCTCCTTGTAGAGCTTGGCGATGACCGCGGTCGGCGAGCCGGCCGGGCCGACGCTCCAGGACGATCGGTTGAACACGCCTTGCGAGATCTTGCCGACCGCCTTGATGAAGGACGGATCGGAATAGCCGGAGTCGTCGGCGAGCAGCATCGGCGGCTTGTAGTCCAGTGCCTGCATGGTCTTGGCGAACAGGATCGCATCCGACGTGTAGGAAATCATGATGACGATGTCGGGCTTCTTGTCCTTGAGCTGCAGCACCTGGCTCTGCACGTCGGTCGCATTTGTGGTGTAGGCGACATCCTGCGCAATCGGATGCCCCTTCTCCTTGAAGGTTGCGGCGAGCGTGTTGGCGACGGAGACGCCGTATTCGGTGGTGTCATGCACCACCGCAATGTTGTCGGTCTTGGCGCCGGCGGCCTTCATCTCGGTGAAGAAGTCGTAGTAAACCTTGGCGAAATCGGTCGCGATCGGCGTGGTGCGGAAGAACCATTTGAAGCCGCGCTCGGTCAGGTTGGACGCAACCGACTCGCCGTTGACGAAGGGAATGCCGTACTTCTCGGCGATCGCGCTCGCGGTCAGCGTGATGCCGGATTGATAGGCGCCGGTGAGGGCCACCACCTTCTCTTCGGTGATCAGCCGCAGCGCCTGGTTCTGCCCGGTCGCGGGGCTGCCCTGGTTGTCGGCGAACACCACTTCGAGCTTGGCGCCACCGAGGCCGGCGAGCCCGGCATTCTTGGCAAGCGGGAAATTGCCGAGCTCGGGATGCGCATTGTTGATGATGTCGAGCGCGACCTCGATCGCGGCCTTGGCGTGCACGCCGGCGCTGGCGGCATTGCCGCTGAGGGGAAACACCGCGCCGATCTTGACGGTCTTCTGCTGCGCCAGCGCACTGGAAGCCAGACCCATCACGATCGCGGCCGCGGCGAGCGGCCCGACAAGTTTCGACACTCTCATGTGAACGTCTCCGAGATCCCGTGGCCGTGTTGGCGGAAAACGTTCGGGCAACTGCCGCCGTCTCCCCCGTTTGTTTTTCTTGGTGTACCAGCATCGCACGGGCCTCAGGAGCCGGCAAGTTAAGGCGCCGCTGGTTGCCCGCGGCTGCGACTAAAGTCGCTGCAAGGGGGATGCCAGCGGCGATCGCGTGGAACGCGCTTGCGATCGCGATCTGCGCGCAATGCAAATTGCCACCATGCTGCCGCGCGCCGAACAGCGGGGTGCCAGCCAATTCCCTCCGTTCCACCGAGAACGTCAGTTCGGGGCGACAAGAGGTCGGCGGCGTCAAGCGAGGGCATTTTGACGTCAATCCGGCGTCATCAATGCTTGCCAAGTCCTGGACCAAGCGGGTAGAAGGACGCCATTCGCAGGCGAGGCGCTGATTTGCCAGCCGCCCTCGCCGCAATATTGCTCGGTCACTCAGCCAAGCTATTGACCTTATTGAGCAATTTTGGGGAATGGTGTAACGGTAGCACAACAGACTCTGACTCTGTTTGTCTTGGTTCGAATCCAGGTTCCCCAGCCAGCTCTCCGCTAAATCTTCCGGAAGATGCTGGCGGCGCGAGGCCTCCTGTTGCACGAGAACGACGTGCAGTTTCGGCTTTTCACGGTAGTGCGGCTCAGCGTTGATTGCGAATTCGGCGGCACCCTCGAATACCTCGCGGCGTCAAATGCCCCTCGTCTCCAGCACTGGCGCGCGGCCTTAAGGTAAAGGCGATCGGTCCCGCCAACCGGTCATCGAAGTGTGTCGCCGACTTCGTTGCCGTGCCGAGGACGATCTCTGACTTGCGCAGCAGACTCGACGGTGCACCAACACAATCATGAATCACCGTTTGGCTCAGATTACTTCGACAACAACGCTTGCGTGTGGACCCATGGGCCGATAAACGCGCTGCCCGGGGATGGTCTTGAATGCTCTTTTCTAGCTTTGCGTTTCTGTTCGCCTTTCTGCCGGCCGTTGTCTTGCTCGCCGGCCTAGCTTGTTTTGCCTCCTATCCGCTCTACCTTGCCGTCCTGATCGTTGCATCAGCGGCGTTCTACGCATGGTTCGTTCCAGAGTATCTTGCCCTGCTCGCGGCGTCGGCAGCATTCAATTATGCGGTCGCCGCGTTGATCGGGAAGCATCAGCGTCCGTGGCTTTATGCGATCGGCATCGCCGTCAACCTGGCGGGACTCGGCTACTTCAAGTATCGCGACTTTATTCTTGCGAATGTCGATCACCTCTTCGGCCGTCCCTTCATGGCCGCCAATATCGTTCTCCCGCTCGCGATCTCGTTCATCACGTTTGAGCAGATTGCCTTCCTGTCGGACGTTTACTCTGGCCGCGTCGAACGAGGGTCGCCGCTTCGCTACTTGGCCTTCATCACCTTCTTTCCGAAGCTGATTGCCGGTCCGATCATCCGCTATACCGAGATGGTTCCACAATTCCGCGCAATACGGCAGATCTCGCTCGCGTCTTTCGTGACTGGCTTCTGTATCTTCAGCATCGGCCTGTTCAAGAAAGTCGGCATCGCCGACCAACTGAGTCCGGCGATCGATCGCGTCTATGACGCCGCCTCCAGCGGGCTCGTTCCCGGCGCGGATGCCGCGCTGGCGACCATTGCTTATGGCGCCCGCATCTATTTCGACTTCTCGGGCTATTCAGACATGGCGATCGGGCTTGGTTGGATGCTCGGCCTGATGCTCCCGGTCAACTTCTTCTCACCCTACAAGGCCGCGTCAATCATCGACTTCTGGAGGCGCTGGCACATCACTCTGTCACGCTTCCTAAAAGACTATCTGTACATCCCACTCGGCGGCAGCCGTGGCGGAACGCAGCGCACCTATATCAATCTGATGATTGTGATGACACTCGGCGGTCTGTGGCACGGCGCAGGCTGGACGTTCGTCTGCTGGGGCGCCCTTCACGGCGCCGCGCTGGTAGCCAACCATTTCTGGAATAGGGTAAGGCCCGCATTTCTCCCGAGGCTCCTCACCGGTGTGATTGGCCGCATCCTGACTCTCCTCATCGTCCTGCTCGGCTGGATATTCTTCCGAGCTAGCGATCTGGCCGCAGCCACCAACATCATTGCATCGCTTGGTCACATCGACGGCATTGTTTCAATCGCTCCGGAGATGCTCACGCTGGTTGCAGCTTCGTGGGCTCTCATCATGATTGGTCCGAACACGGCTCAACTGTTCCGCTACGGCTTCCTCTTCACCCAGGACGAGAGGGCTTACGTTGGCTCCATCCCGCTAGTGTCCTACCCGATGGTCGTAGTCGCCGGCGTCGCGAGTTGCGCCGCCATTATCATCATGCTCTCAGGCACCCCCAATGCGTTTATTTATTTCCAGTTCTAGCGCCCGGTTCTTGATGCTGATTGCCATTATCGTGGCCATCGCGACTGGGCTGGAAGCCTACTGCCGCAAGTCTCCTCAATACGCGCCGATCACATATTTCTTTCTCCGCCACGCGCTCGAATCCGATCCAACCAACGCCGTGTTCGGCGACTCGCACGTCCTGACGACGTCACGCATCCCCGACTTTTCTTTCTACGGCTGGGCTGGGGAGCAGCCGGAAGAATTCGAGACGCTGGTGCAATACCTCTATGCTCACCACACACCGAAAAAGATCATCGTCCAGGCCGACCCACAATGGTTCGGCGAATATCATAAGACTCGCGAAAAGTTCATTCTCCCAGAGAATCTGATTGACCAGCGATTTCCCTCAGTTCTCACGTCTCGCTACTATCAGCTTTCTCTGAAGCGCAACCTGCTCAATTCTGGCGAGGCGATCGCTTCCGGGCTCCTGTTTCCGCAGCCCGCCGCCGCGGAAACCACAGCTGAACTCGCGGGGCGAGCAGAGAAGCATTGGGCTGAATTGTTTTCGAAGCCCGACTTCAACTGGTCGTGGATGCCTGATGACGAGCGGGGCATCCTCACTTGGCTCCGTGTCCAGGCTCAGAATCCTCGATCAGGCTTTGAAACAAGCACGTCCGCAAGGGCATTCGAAAATGCGCTTTCCGGCCTGGCCCAGCACGGCGCAGAGGTCTGCCTGTTCAGGACACCAGTGACACGCCTGTACCTGGAAACGACTGCAAGGCTTCCCGACACCAGATATCGGGATTTTGATACCTATATCGTAGCGCTCGCGAACCGTTTGCATATGAAACACGTCGACTTTCGATCGCTACCCTTCGACGCCAGCGATGCGGCGTTTTCCAATTCCGATCACCTCACGGACGCCAAATATGACAAGCTTTGGCCGCTGGCCGCAAAGTCATGCTTCGACCATTGAGCACGTCCGGCCGCGCTGCTGCTGTAGGCAGTCGACGAAGCTCACCGGCACGTAACTTGGCATATTGCCCGTTCATCGAGGGCCGGTGAGCTGCGCACACCATGAATTACGCAGACGGGCCTGCGCCCGCCTGCCCGCGATCGGATTCTGTTAGCTACCGCTACATCCGTACGATCTGGTCGTCGGCATCATGTTTTGGTTCAGGTTGACCGTGATCCACAATGGATTCACCGACCATGGTGTCGGATCCCGTCGTATGTGCAAGCAAGAGCATCAGATGCAGCGCCTCTTCCCAGCTGTTGAACCGCCCGCTGCCGGCGGACGCATGCGTAACGTCGTTGTTCCATGAGTCGCCCTGAGCAAGGCAGCCCGGCCAGACCTGCAGGGGCTAGCAATCACGAGCCGCCGCGCTAAACGGTCGCGGAACTCCGGTTTTGGCCTCTACGGCCTAGTGTCGGCCTTACTTAGCCTTGGGGCGCGAACAGGCGCCTGGCTACGATCGTGAAATTCCTCGTCAATTCGGCTTTGCTGCCTTCAGGGCAACGAAATCGATAGAGATGATCCTCGCAAAGAAAAAAGCCGCCGTGGGGCGGCTGAAAGGTTGACTGCTCGGCGTAGTTGTCAATGCTAGACAATCCAACTCTCAGGAACAGCGAGGACTGAGATGTCCGAATTGACCGAGGCACAGAAGACGTGGGCCGCATCACCCACCGGTTGGACGTCGGCAAAGGGGGAGACACCTGGAACTCGTGAGTTCTTCGATAAGGCGCGACACTTTCGCGATACTATTGAACAGCCGTGGCTCGGAGATGTCGTCGACTTTGAAAGCGCTCGAGGAAAACGAGTTCTCGAAATCGGCTTTGGTCCTGGATACGACGCGCTCAAATTCATGCAGGCCGGCGCCGATTATTCCGGGATAGACATCACGACCGAGAATGTAGATCGCACGCGGAAGCATCTGAGCTACTTCAACCTTTCGCCCGATGTCAGGCAGGGCGATGCCGAGCACTTGCCATATTCCGATGGATCGTTCGACCTGGTCTATTCCAACGGGGTCCTCCACCATATTCCCGACCTGACGGCAGCATTGGGGGAAATTCGTCGAGTTTTGAAGCCTGATGGTAGGCTTTCAATCCTGATGTATCACCGGAACTCGGTGTTTTACGTGGGCCTCGTGCTCTCCCATTTCATCACCGGCCGATTTTTTCGAGAGAGTTTGCGTGATCGCAGATCTCGGATCGAGCACACAACAGCAGACGCGAAACCGATCGTGAACGTATACTCCCGCCGGGAATTGCGCGGACTTCTCACACGAGCCGGTTTCAACGTACAGCATATCGCTGCTCGCAAAGTTACTCCCGATGATTTCCCTGGGGCAGGAAGATTCCCGGCGGCCGTGCGACTTATCCCCCAATCGTCTCTCGATCTTCTGGGGCAATATGCTGGCTGGTATCTGATTGCAACGGCCGTTCGCTGACACGCGTCCTGCGCGTTCGCGGCCTTCAGGTCTTTACAGATCGCTTCTCGATTGATGGCTACAGCGGCAAAAATAGCCACGAACTGGAGCCGTTCAGCCGACCGCTTCTGCTCTGCCTTAGCCACCTTTGAGCTCTGGAACCCATGGCGCAACAGTGCATGGTATCGCGGCGGAGATCAGTTGGAATCATCGATCCCGACATTCTTCACGGTATCCAGCAAGAATCATTTTGCCTAGCGCGCCATTTACCTTTAGGGCTGAGCCTTCAGCTTCATTTCACTCGGAATGACCTATGGTTGAGGCAGCTAGAAGGTTCCTGCGCACATACATCTCGCTCGTAACCTTCCTGGGAAGCTATTTGGTCCTTACGGTGCTAGGCAACTTGCTCTACTTCCTACCGATGGGCGATCAACTCGGTGGACACTCGGTTCTCGGCTTTTCGATTAGGAACTTCAGGACTGCGGGATCACCGGGGTATTGGATACTTTTGCTTCTGCCGTTTGTAGTTGCCCCCCCGGTTGTCGAGATGGCCAGACGTTTTGCTGCCGCGTCGATCAAGCGTAGTGGGCAGAACCTACGCGAGCCACCGAAAGCCGTGTACCTTATCCTTCTCCTAGCGCTCTACCTGTTCGCACTGCAGGCGCTCTGGCGAGCGGACGCTGTTCACCTCTTGACCCGCGCAACCAACTACGAAGATGCGGTAAGCGATCGATTTCTACTTTTGGCCACTTTAGGATTTTGGCCTCAGATGGTGATCAAGGCCGGCCTGGTTACGCTCTCGTTGTTCGGCCTGATCCAGACATTCACGACCACGCGGATTTTTTGGACCATTGTTAGTGGTTTCAACTTGGTTGCGATCTCGGCACTCCTCATTCTTCTGAATATGAAATGGCCTCTGGTGCTGTTCTATGCCCTGAATCTGGTCGCCATCCTCGTCTGCGCAAATCGCCCGCTCATTCCGGCTATTTCCTTCGCAATGCTTACATGCACTGCCTATCTGCTCATTTCGTTTACATTGCTACGTGTAGTGCCGATGCCAACAGTGCACGTTCGGCCCACCGAGATCGGACAAATTCAGTCGGATTCCGCGAACCACACTCAACAGGAGACGACTACTGCACCGCCATTGAAGGAGGGCGTTGCAATGCCAATCCTTGCAATTTTCAACCGGATGGCGTTGGCATTTCCGTACTACTACGACATCTTCACTGACAGCCCAGGCAAATGCGGAACCATTATCGACCGCATCGAAAGGAAGACCAATCCGTGTCAGCCAAGCACCTTGGTCTATCAGGAGATGTTCGCAGATAGGTTCGCTGGTATCGGTACGGCGCCGCAGGCGGTTCACATCACTGGATACGCGCTGGCGGGATGGACAGGCGCGCTCATCGAAATCCTCCTGGCATCCTTGATCATGGGGTTGTTCGCTGCTCTCTCGGAGCTTCGCGGCGCCCTGATTGACACGGCGATCATCATTGGTTGCATGGCGGGATACTTCTTCTCTCAGCTACCTTTCGAAGGACCAATCATTTACGATCACGGTATCCTCTGGTGCGGGATCGTTCTAGTTGTGCTTGCTGTCGCAGGATTGATCAACTCGTCGCCCCAAGCAAAGGTCGCGCGGCGATGAAATTATTATCCTCTCGATCCTTGGCTATCGGATTTCTCCCCTTTATTGGTGTCCCGGTCATCGACACAAAATGATCAGGTGACCATACTCAAAATGGCACAAGATCTCAAAATGAATCTGCTCGTAGCGAACGTCGAAGCGTAGACTAGAACCCAAGGCGCTGCTGGATCGAGGAAAGCCATGACAAACCGCGATGTACGCGACTTCTGGGACGTCGCAGCCTGTGGTGAAGTCGCTTATGCGCACGGCTCGACTGACGCCGACCGATTTAGAAGCCAACAAGACGCCCGCTACAAACTAGAGCCCTTCATCACTCAGTTTGCTTCTTTCGAGGAGGGCGTTGGCCAGAAGGTGCTTGAGATAGGCATTGGTATGGGCGCCGACCACGAGCGATGGGCCAGGAGCAAACCGCTACGATTGTGCGGCATTGATCTTACCCCTCGAGCAATCGAGATGACGAACGCACGTCTCGCTCTGTCTGGTCTCAGTTCAGAACTACAGGTCGCGGACGCAGAACATCTTCCGTTCCCAGATGCCACCTTCGGGATGGTCTATAGCTGGGGCGTCTTGCATCATAGCAACGATACCCAACAAGCAATCCGAGAGGTTGCTCGCGTCCTCAAGCCGAATGGATTTGCCCGGATCATGATCTACCATAAGCGGTCGATCGTCGGCTTCCTGCTTTGGCTTCGTTATGGAAAGCTGATCAATAGCCTCGCGTCCGTTTACGCAAAGTACCTGGAGAGTCCAGGAACAAAGGCCTATTCAACGTCAGAGGCGGTATCAATGTTCGACTCCGCTGGCTTGAAAGTGGTTGGAACACGGATTGAGCTGAGCCCTGGAGATCTCCTTAGCGGAGGAGTGGGTCAGCGGCATCAAGGAGCCCTGCTCAATGCGCTTCGTCGCGTGTGGCCCCGGCCTCTCCTCCGACTATTCGCAAAACCCCTTGGGCTCTACCTGATGATTGAAGCAATAAAGCCGGACTCTCAATAAGCGCTGCAACTTGTCGATGGGATCAAGGTCGGCGCGGTGCGGACTTTCATGGTCGAAAACCTCCCCCCGTATCGGCTCAAGCTGGTCTGCTTCGTTGCAACTGGCTAACTAACTTCATTGCTTGATCCGCGAAGCGGTCGGCGGTTGTCGCAGCGCGTTGGCGGGACCGACACTGTTTTCGAGATACCATTACTTGACGGTATCGGGTGAAGATACCTCATCACTGATATTGCCTCGCAGCTCGAGATGCGGCGGGCCCTGGTGGCAACGAGTTACGGAGACCGGCCGCGCCGCCTCCCCGCGAACTGACGGCTACCGCTGCATCTGCATGATCTGATCCATCGGCATCATATTCTGGTTCAGGTTGGCCATGATCCACAACGATCCGCCGATCACGAGAAAGACGATCAGGACGCCGAACGCCAGTGCCATCACGTTGTTGGTGTTGTCGGGTCCCGTCGTGATGTGCAGGAAGAACACCAGGTGCACGCCCATCTGGGCGATTGCCAGCACGACGATCGCCACGGGGATGCTCGGTTGCCACACCAGATCGGTGCCGGCGATGAAGAATGAGGTGACGGTCAGCACAATGGCGAGGCCCAGGCCGACCACGTAGCCGAGGATCCGGGTGCGAACCTGGATTTCGCCTTCATCGCCCGGTGCGACGTCGATCGTATGATGTTCCAGAAGATCGCTCATTGTCCTGCTCCAAGCAGATAGACCACCGAAAACAGCGCCACCCAGATGATGTCGAGCGCGTGCCAGAACAGTGCGAAGCACATGATGCGGCGCTGGATGTCGGCACGAAATCCCTTGGCCGTGACCTGCGCCATCATCGTCAGCAGCCAGAGCACGCCCGCCGACACATGCAGGCCGTGACAGCCCACCAGACTGAAGAAGGCGGTCAGGAAGGCACTCCGCGTCGGACCGGCTCCGCGCGCGACGAGGCTGGCAAATTCCCGCGCCTCGAGCGAAAGGAATGCCAGCCCGAGCGCGCAGGTCAGTGCCATTGCCAACTGGTAGAGCGTCTTCTCCCGCACATCGGCGGCGATGGTGGCGAGCCCGCAGGTGAAGCTCGACAACAACAGACAACCCGTCTCGGCCGCGACTGAGCGAAGATCGAATAGTTCGGATGCCTTTGGTCCTCCCGCGGTCTGCCCTGATAGCACAGCATAGCTTGCGAAGAAGCACGAGAACATCACGATGTCGCTGAGCAGGAAGATCCAGAAGCCGTAGCCGGTCACGATCCGCTTGGACGCGGGCCCGGCATGCTCGGCGGCGGCACCGAGGCCACCCAAGTGATGCGGATCGGCGTGTGCAGTGACGACCGTTGCCATCAGACCGCTCCGCTCATCAAGGCGCGGCGCTCGGCGCGATTGACCTGGTCGATCCGCGCCACCTCTGCCGCCGGGATCACGTACTCATCGTGGTCGCGCCAGGCGAACACCACGAACGTCGCGAAAGCGCCGATCGCGCCGGCGGCGACCATCCACCAGATGTGCCAGATTAGTGCGAACCCCATGACAGTGGCGAAGAAGGCGCAGACGAATCCAGTCGGCGAGTTGCGCGGCATCTCGATATCCTGGTAGTCGGGCTTCTGATCGCCCATCCCCTGGAGCTTCGCGCGCTCCTTCATCGCCCAGTAGGCGTCCTCCCCGCGCACGTCGGGCGCAATGGCGAAATTGAACACCGGCGGCGGCGAGGCCGTTGCCCACTCGAGCGACCGGCCGTCCCAGGGATCGCCGGTGCGATCACGCAGCTCGGCGCGACGGCGAATGCTGACCACGAGCTGCAGGATCTGACACACGACGCCGATGAGAATGATGATGGCGCCGACCGATGCGACCATCAGCCAGGGACGCCACTCCGGGACATCGTAGTGCTGCATGCGCCGCGTCATGCCGAGCAAGCCCAGGACATAGAGCGGCATGAACGCCACGTAGAATCCGATCAGCCAGCACCAGAACGCCGCCTTCCCGAGCCCCTCGTGCAGGCGAAAGCCGAACGCCTTCGGAAACCAGTAGGTGTAGCCGGCGAACGCACCGAACAGCACACCGCCGATGATAACGTTGTGGAAGTGCGCAACCAGAAAGAGGCTGTTGTGCAGCAGGAAATCGGCCGGCGGCACCGCGACCAGGACGCCGGTAAGGCCACCGATCAGGAACGTGACCATGAATCCGATCGCCCACAGCATCGGCGACGTAAAGCGGACCCGCCCGAGGAACATGGTGAACAGCCAGTTATAGACCTTCACGCCGGTCGGCACCGCGATGATCATGCTGGCGATGCCGAAGATCGCGTTGACGTTCGGCCCGGCCCCCATCGTGAAGAAATGGTGCAGCCACACCATGAACGAGATGACGCAAATCGCCATGGTCGCGAGCACCATCGAGCGGTAGCCGAACAGCGGCTTGCCGGAGAACGTCGACACGACCTCCGAATAGATCCCGAACGCCGGCAGGACGAGGATGTAGACCTCTGGATGTCCCCATGCCCAGATCAGGTTCATGAACATCATGACATTGCCGCCGGCCTCGTTGGTGAAGAAATGGAAGCCGAAGTAGCGGTCGAGGATCAGCATCGCCAGCGTGGCGGTGAGGATCGGGAATGCCGCGACGATCAGCAGGTTGGACGCCAGTGTAGTCCAACAGAACATCGGCATCCGCAGATAGTTCATGCCCCGGGTGCGCAGCTTCAACACCGTGGTGACGAGGTTGATGCCGGCAACCAGTGTTCCGATGCCCGAGATCTGCAGCGACCAGAGATAATAGTCGACGCCGACGCCGGGCGAATAGGTCAGCTCCGACAGCGGTGGATAAGGCAGCCATCCGGTTCGCGCGAACTCGCCGACGACCAGCGAGATATTGACGAGGAGCGCCCCGGTCGCCGTCAACCAGAAGCCCACCGAATTGAGCGTGGGAAACGCGACGTCGCGCACGCCAAGTTGCAGCGGGACGACGAGGTTCATCAACCCGATCACGAACGGCATCGCGACGAAGAAGATCATGATCGTGCCGTGCGCCGAGAAGATCTGGTTATAGTGCTCCGGCGGCAGATAGCCCTGCGACTGAAACGCGATCGCCTGCTGCCCCCGCATCATCAGCGCATCGGAAAAGCCGCGCAGCAACATCACCAGAGCGAGCAAGGTGTACATCACGCCGATCCGTTTGTGATCGACGCTGGTGATCCACTCTCGCCAGAGAAACGGCAGGTGACCTGCGAGCACGATCCAGGCGAGCACCGCAAGGATGATGAACACGACCACGCCCGAGGCCACCATAGGGATCGGCTGGTCGATCGGGATCGCCGACCAGCTCAGCTTGCCGAACATCAGTGACTCCGTGGCGAGACTTCGGCCTCCCGATCCAACGATGGACCGGGCCCTGCCGGAATATGCTGGGTCGCCACCGCCTGGAACAGCAGCGGGTCATCCAGCCGATAAGTGCGCTTCGCATCGTCCACCGATTGACGTGCGAGTTTGACGTAGCTGTCCGCGTTCATCGCTTCGCTGCTCTTGGCCGCTTGCGCCACCCAGTCGGTAAACCCCATCTGCGAGACGACATGCACGTCGAACATCATGTCGGGAAATCCGTCGCCGCTGAAATGCGCGGACAACCCTTGATAGGTGCCCTCGTTGTCAGCGCGCAGTTGCAGGCGCGTCACCATCCCGTTCATCGTGTAGATCATGCTGCCGAGCTGCGGGATGAAGAACGCGTTCATCACGCTCGACGATGTCAATTCGAATTGGAGCGGCGACCCGATCGGGACAGTCAGCGTGTTGACACTGGCGACCCGCTGATCGGGATAGATGAACAGCCACTTCCAATCGAGCGAGACGACCTGGATCCTGAGCGGCGGCCCTGTCCCCTCGACGGAACGCGCCGGATCGAGCTGATGCGAGCCGATCCAGGCGACGCCGCCGAGCAGGATGATCGTGAGTGCGGGAATTGCCCAGACCACCAATTCCACGCGGCCGGAATAGGCCCAGTCCGGTCGATATTCGGCGCGAGGATTGGAGGCGCGGTACCAGTAGGCGAATCCGAGGATGGCTGCGATCGTGGGCACGATGATCGCGAGCATGATGGCAACGGAATCCACCAGGATTGTCCGCTCCGCCGCGGCAATGGGGCCTTGGGGATCCAGGATATTCATTGCGGGGTTGACCCTGCCCGGAACGCTTTCAGGGCGATCAACGAAACCGGAACCAAACGGTTCCCGAAAAATTGAGAACCCGTTGGGCGAACGTCCCCCGGCAGCCTAGGGTCGCCTAGCCCCCTGCTCCAAGATCGATCAGCGCGATCCCCAATTCTGGCCGCTTGGTGCGCCTCAACGGGGCCGGCGTTTCCGTCATCACGACCTCGAGCGTCGGGCGGACCGTCGCGGCGAGAAGGTGCCCGCCCCGGGTCGTACCATCGGCCAGCCCCAGGACGACATGCATATGCAGACTTGGTCGGCCGTCGTCGGCCAGTGCGACATCGCCGATCGCGCTCAAGACCTCACACTGCTCACGCACCTCGATCTTCTTGTACGTCTTGCGCTCGAGATCAAACCATCCGACCGTCGCCTTCTCGAACGCGCCGATCGCAGTCAGCGACGCGGCCGGTATCGTCAGCTTTCTTGCGACATCCGTGAGCGCTGCAAACGCCTCATCACCGGAATCGAGAATCACGACGTGAATCCGATGTCCGGCCTCATCGGCCACGAGCTTCGTTTTCATCAATGCACCTCTGCCTGATCACGTTGGCGAACGCTAACGCCTATGGCGCCGGCTGGCCCAAAGCGGCTTCGCCCTCCTGCCTTGCGGGGACGCTGACGTGGACCTCATGACCTTCCCGGATCGCCAACGACGCCGCGGTCGCGGCCGCTTCGAACGCCGCCTCCTTGGTGGCGTATCCGCCGTTCAGATTGCCGTCGTGCAGGACGCCCCATTCGTTGTGAACCGGAACCACCGCGTACTGAGCCAATCCCATGATCCTCTCCTCATGCGTATCAATTCAATCGGGCTACATCTCAAGCTGCGTGCTCGCGGTCGCGCCGGCCGCCCTGGTTCTGGTCTGGCCTAGCGCAAGCTCGCATTCGTCGGCTGACGGTTCGGGCCGGTGACGCGCCACACGGTGTTGCCGACGTCATCCGCGATCAGAAGACCGCCCGATTTGTCGATCGCCAGGCCAACGGGACGGCCGCGTGATTTTTCGTCCTTGTTCAGAAAACCAGTCACGACATCCTGTGCGGGGCCATTGGGGTGGCCATCGGCGAATGGGACGAACACGACCTTGTAGCCGTTGAGCTCCGGCCTATTCCAACTACCGTGCTCGCCGACGAAAGCGCCGCCGCGGTAACGCTCCGGAAGCGCGTCGCCGTTGTAGAACGCGAGGCCCAGCGGCGCGACGTGCGAGCTCAGCGCATAGTCGGGCACGATCGCCTTCGCGACGAGATCGGGGCGCTGCGGCTGCACGCGTGGGTCGACATGCTGGCCGAAGTAGCTGTAGGGCCAGCCGTAGAAGGCGCCGTCCTTGACCGACGTCAGATAGTCCGGGACGAGGTTGGGTCCGATCTCGTCGCGCTCGTTCACGACGGTCCACAGCGCGTGACTTTGCGGCTCGAAGGTCAACCCGTTCGGATTGCGCAATCCGCTTGCGAAGATTCGCCAGCGCCCGGTCGCACGATCGACCTCCAGGATCGCGGCGCGGTTCTTCTCCGCCTCGATCCCGTTCTCGGTAATGTTGCTGTTCGAACCGACGCCGACATAGAGCAACGAGCCGTCCGGGCTTGCCACCAGACTCTTGGTCCAATGGTGATCGATCGGCCCTCCGGGCAGCGGCGTCAGGGTCTGTCCTGGGGCCGCGATCTTCGTGTCCCCGGTTTGATAGGGATAGCGCACGATCGCGTCGGTGTTGGCGACGTACAGATCGTTGCCCACCAACGCGACGCCGAACGGCGACTTGAGGTGATCGAGGAAAACGCTCTGCACCTCGGGCTTGCCGTCGCCATTTGCGCCGCGCAGCAGCGTGATGCGATTGCTCTCTCCGGTATCACCACCCGATGTCGCCCATGACTCCACCCATTTCATGATGAAGTCCTTCGGACGCTTGATCGGCTCAGTGCCCGGCGCCTTCGATTCGACGACGAGAATGTCTCCGTTGGGCAGCACATAGAGCGATCGCGGATGCTGCAGGCCGGTGGCAAGCGCGTTGATCTGGAGACCGTCGGGCACTGCCGGCTTCTCGCCTTGCTGCCATCCCACGACCGGCGCGATGTGCATCGGCGGGATCAGGTACTGTTGCAGCGCCGGCAAATCGGGCTTCGCACCGATCTGGGTCTTCGGATCAGGCGCGGATTCGCCGCACCCTGCAAGGCATAGGACGGCCGAGAGCACCACGGCGAGCCGGATGCGGCCGATCTCGATCGGGCTGTTGATCACAGGGATCAATCCGCAACTCCCACATGACGGCGATAGACCATTTCCCACCCCATCCATCCCGTGAACAGCATCACGAGCACGGTGAGCGCGGACAGCACCAGTCCGGCAGGAACGACCGAGGTCCAGGCATCGCGGCTGTGAATGAACGAATTGAACAAGGCGAGCAGCAGCACCACCACATTGCCGGCCATGTGCAGCCAAGCCGGTGCCAACTCGCGGATGCGGCGACTGGCGAGGAAATCGATCAGGCCGGCGATCGCCGCAAGCACACCAAGGACCAGCCCGGCAAACAGCAGCCATGCCGAGACATCGGCCCACATCATCTGGGCGGTTTGCCAATAGGCGATGTCGCTGATCAGCGCACCGACAAAGCACACGATCGGAAACGGCACCAACATCGGATGGATGGGGTGCATGGCAATCCGCGCCGTCGAATCCGGATTTGACGTGCGGGTGCCGGCTTGCGCTGCCTGTGACATTCCGAGCCTCCGAGACGAGCCACCAACGGCTCGCCTGAGGCGATGTTCCTAATGGGCGCCGCTAGTCCCCCGGAACAACAGGAACGAAGGCGCCACAACGACGTCGACCCGTGGTCGTGATCACAGCGCAAGAGGCCTACCATGGTCCGCGAAGGTCCCGCTGAACCGCCGCCCCCTCCCGCCGCAGAAACCACGGAAGCCAGGCAGACGCGCCCGTATGGGCTCCTGGCCACATCGCTGATCATCGTGGTGGTCATCATCGTTGTTGCATATATTGTATTGAGATAGGTAACGATTGCCGCTTACTGCCTTCCGGCAGTGCCGCGTCGACCCCGGCCTCGTGCGGACCCCTGCATTCCTGGTCCTCGACCGTTTCGGCAGATCCCGCCAATGTCATGCAGAGGTCATTTAAACCTGCTGCGGTTCGAGAACATTGCTCCGGCGCGGTCGTCGTATTGGGAACAGCATAACGGTCAAGAAGCGACGTTGCGCCTCGAACCGGCGTGCTGCGTCAAACGCGCCGTTGATCGGGACTCAAGTCTTGATCGAACCCAAGCCTGCCTTGTCGCGTTTGTTCCTGTGCACCGCACCGACATGGCGCTTCGCAATAGGCGCGCACCAGGGGAGTTCCGCTCGAGATCGACGGGCGCGTCAGACCATGACTGGCCGAAAAACCAAAACACTTGCCATGACGGGGCCGCTGTGGGCGCTGCTCGCATTGAATTTCTTCATGGCCGATATGCAGTCCGGGATCGGACCGTTCGTCGGGGTCTTCCTGCAGAGTCACGGCTGGACCAGCGGGCTGATCGGAACGGCGCTTACGATCGGGAGCGTCGCGGGGATGCTGATCACCACGCCGATCGGCGGCTTCATCGATACGACCAATCACAAGCGCGCGTGGGTCATCATTCCTGGTGTCGCAGTCGTCGTCTCATCGGCCATCATCCTGGTGTCGCAGACGTTCTGGGCGGTCGCGCTGTCCCAGATCGCAACCTCGGTCGCGGGCGCCGCAATCGTCCCGGCAGTGACCGGCATCACGCTCGGCATGGTCAAGCAACGCGGCTTCAACCGGCAGAACGGCCGCAACCAGGCCTTCAACCACGCAGGAAACATGCTGGGCGCGGCAGCCTCAGGCTATCTCGGCTGGCAGTACGGTTATGTCGCGGTGTTCCTGCTCGCAGCAGCGTTCGGCGTGCTGACGATCGTAAGCGTGATGTTGATACCGGCCGATGCCATCGATCATCACGCCGCACGCGGCAAGGAAGACGACCCCGAAAGCGCGCCGCACCGATTCCGCGTTCTCGCCAAGCACAAGCCGCTGCTGGTGCTTGCCGTCGCGCTCGCGATCTTCCATCTCGGTAACGCCGCAATCGTACCATTGTACGGATTGGCCGCGGTCGAGGCCGGTATCACGAATGGACCCGGCGTGGTGGCGACCACGATCGTGGTGGCGCAGGGCGTGATGGTGATCATGTCCGTCGTCGGCATGCATGCCGCCGAACGCCGCAATTTCTGGCCGGTCCTGCTTGCGTCGTTTCTGGCCCTGCCCGCGCGCGGCGTACTGGCGTATTTCCTGTCGGGCTGGTGGGGCGTGTTTCCGGTGCAAATCCTGGATGGCATCGGCGCGGGTCTGCAAAGCGTGGCCGTCCCCGGTATCGTGGCGCGCACGCTCAACGGCACCGGGCGGGTGAATCTCGGCCAGGGAGCGGTCATCACCGTGCAAGGGGTCGGCGCCTCACTGAGCCCTGCGCTTGGAGGCTGGATCGCCCAATGGGTCGGCTACCAGCTCGCATTCTTGTGTCTCGCGGGCTTCGGCCTGCTCTCGGTCGCGCTGTGGGTTTCGCTTCGAAGCGTCGTGAAGCACTATTGAGGACGTCCACGCCAGCAACTCGGCTTGATCCCGCATGCGAGCGTGGCCCGCACAAGCTGGGTCACTCAAGCATGATGGGATTAGTTGACCTGAAACAGCGCGGGAGGTCACCTCTCCCCGTCGGGGAAGGGCTATCGCATATGTCGCCTTGGGCGGCTCCGTACGTACTCGGCCTCGTGGTTCGAGACGCGCCGCAGGCGGCGCTCCTCACCATGAGGGTCTACTATTGTGCCGCAAAGCAAGACCTCATCCTGAGGAGCCCGCCAAAGGCGGGCGTCTCGAAGGATGGCCGCAGGGCGCTCTTCTCCCAAATGCAATTGCCCTACCGTCGGGGAGAGGTGGACAGAAGCCGCCGCGGCGGGTCGATTCGACCCAAACCCAACCTGCTTCAACGCCTCAATACAGCCCGCCTGTCCCCGACCGCACGATCGCGCGATCGGCATCCGGTGAAATTCCGGCCTGGGTGCCGTCGATCACATCGGTGCCCGGCACGGTGTCATAGATCGGTGGCGCCTGGCCCGGCTTGAAGGCTTCGAGCAGCGTGCCGCTGGTCTCGCCCGGACCCGCGCGCGCACCGGTCTTGGCCACGACCCGAACCAGCCGGATGCCGGGAGGGATCTTGAACGGAACCGGCGGCTTGTCGGCCAGCGCGAGCTTCATGAAGTCGCGTGCGATCGGCGCTGCGGTGTGGCCGGCCTGCGCGCTCCGGCCAAGCGAGCGCGGCTTGTCATAGCCGACATAGAGACCGACCACGAGATCCGGTGAGAAACCGACGAACCAGAGATCCTTGGCCTCGTTGGAGGTGCCGGTCTTGCCGGCGATCGGCTTGCCGACCTCCTTCAGTGCGGCGCCGGTGCCGGCCTGCACCACGCCTTCCATCAGCGATGTGATCTGGTAGGCGGTCATGGCGTCGAGCACCTGTTCGCGGTGGTCGATCAGTTGCGGCTCGGGCTGGTTCTTCCATCCTTCTGGTGCATCGCAGCCAATGCATTCGCGCTGATCGTGCTTGAAGATGGTGTGGCCGTAGCGATCCTGGATGCGATCGATCAGGGTCGGCTTCACCCGGCGGCCGCCATTGTCGATCATCGAATACGCCGTCACCATGCGCATGACGGTGGTCTCGCCGGCGCCGAGCGCGTAAGAGAGATAGTTCGGCAGCTCGTCATAGACGCCGAAGCGCTTGGCATACTCGCCGATCAGCGGCATGCCGATCTCCTGCGCGAGCCGCACCGTCACGGTGTTCAGCGACAGCCGCAGCGCATTGCGCAGCGTGACCTGTCCCTGATAGCGGCCCGTGGAGAAGTTCTCCGGCCGCCAGACGTTACCCTGCCCGAGGTCGATCTCGATCGGCGCGTCGATCATCATCGTCGATCCCGTGTAGCCGTTGTCGAGCGCCGACGAATAGACGATCGGTTTGAACGTCGATCCGGGCTGCCGATAGGCCTGCGTCGCGCGGTTGAACTGGCTCTGGTCGAACGAGAAGCCGCCGACCATCGCGAGCACACGGCCGGTCCGCGGATCCATCGCCACCATCGCGCCCGAAATCTCGGGAATCTGGCGCAGCCGGTATTGGCCCTCGACGAGATGACCATCCTTGTAGAGCGGGTCGGCGTAGATCACGTCGCCGGGCTGCAGCACCTGCGCGACCGAGGTCGGCGTCTTGCCCTTCAGCGACCCCGAGGCCGCCCTCGCCCATTTCACGCCGTCGAGCGAGACAAGTCCGGTCTCGCGCTGCTTGCTGATGGCGCCGCCGAGCTCGCGCCCCGGCTGGAAGCCGATCCGCGCCGACTGCGGGCTGGTCTCCAGCACCACCGCCATCCGCCACGGCGAGATGTCCGAGAGTGACTTGATGTCCGCGAGACGCACGCCCCAGTCGCCGGAGATGTCGAGCTTTTGAATCGCGCCGCGATAGCCCTGCTGCTCGTCATAGTTCACGAGCCCCGCCACCATGGTCTTGCGCGCCATCACTTGGATCTTGGGATCCAGCGTGGTGCGCACCGACAGGCCGCCCTCATAGAGTTTCTTCTCGCCGTAGCGCTCGAAGATGTCGCGGCGGACTTCTTCCGAGAAATACTCGCCGGCGAAGGTATGCGCGCCGCTGGCGCGGTTGGTGACGACCAGCGGCTCCTTGCGCGCCTTGTCGGCGTCGGCCGCAGTGATCCAGCCGTTCTCCTGCAGGCGGTCGATCACATAGTTGCGCCGCTCGACGGCGCGCGCGTGGTTACGCACCGGATGCAGGCTAGCCGGCATCTTCGGCAACGCCGCCAGATACGCGGCTTCCGCGATGGTGAGCTCGTTCACCGACTTGTCGAAATAGACCAGCGAGGCTGCCGCGATGCCGTAGGCGCCGAGACCGAGGTAGATTTCGTTGAGATAGAGCTCGAGGATCTTGTCCTTGGAATAAGCCTTCTCGATCCGCATCGCGAGCAAGGCTTCCTTGATCTTGCGGGAGAACGACACCTCGTTGGTCAGCAGGAAGTTCTTGGCGACCTGCTGGGTGATCGTGGAGGCGCCCTGAGGACGACGGTTGGAACCGTAGTTCTGGATATAGGCGAGGCCAGCGCGCGCCATGCCGGTATAATCGACGCCGCCGTGCTCGTAGAAATTCTTGTCTTCTGCGGCGAGGAAGCTGTTGATCACGAGCTTCGGCACCGCCTGGATCGGGAGATAAAGCCTGCGCTCCCTGGCGTATTCGGCGAGCAGCGAGCCATCGGCTGCGTGCACGCGCGTCATCACCGGCGGCTCATAGTTCTGAAGCTGCGTATAGTCGGGCAGATCCTTGGAAAAATGCCAGAACAGCCCCGCGACCGCGGCCAGGCCAGCCAGAAACAGGATCGATCCTGCAGTGAACAGAAATCCAAAGAACCGAAACAGCAATCTCATCGACGAAGTCCCGTGGCGAATACGCGGCTCATTCTGAGCCCGCTGCCGGCCACACAGGCGGTCGGTATATCGGTCGCTCCGGGTACCTGCAATTCGATGCGGGAGAATAATAGCGGGTCAGCCGCCAAACTTATGCCATAGAGCCGGGGTCGCGCTCCCGGCCAAATCAGCGAGCGGCCGAGCAGCCGCGATCGGTGGGCCGAACCGAGCGATCCGCCGTACTCGGCGCGCCCTGTCCCCTCGTCGATCGAACCGGTCAATTCGGCTGGCGTCACATTCCGGTCTTCATCGCGTCGATCACATGCGCGCGACGTCGCCGATTCGCTCCGCCCACAGCCGCTTCCCGTGCGTTGCTGGGCCCGTTGTGGAAACGGATTCGCGCCCCCGCCACCTCCGGCAACTGCACCATTGGGGCTTCGGACTCCAATGGCACAACCAGAAATCGGCCACGATTAGCCATTCATTAACCATATCGGCCACATCGTGTCATGGCCCATCATGACTCGGCTGACCATCATGGCACTGCGCGGCTTCAGAAAGCCATTTGCAACCGGCGAAAACATTCTCGACCTTCCGAAGCCGTCCGCCCCCGATGTGGGTGCCGAGGCCCTCGACCTCGTCCATCAGGCGGCGGACCTGTTTCGCAGCATCGAGGACCGGGCTCGTGCCACCGAGACACGCGCCGAGGCCGCCGAGCGGGCTCAGCTCGAGATCATCAGCGCGACCGAACGCAAGCTGAGAGAGGCATCCCGGGCGCTCGACGAAGCGCAAAAGCGCATCGAAGTCCAGCAGAGGCAATTGGAGGCGATCGAGCTTCGTGCCCAGGCCGCCGAGGCCGAGGCACGCAAAGCCCGCCAGACCCTGGCATTGGTCGAGGATGCGATTCGCCGGCGGCTCCTCCTCACCGCTGAGCCTGCGGACAACAGGTCATCGGCGGTCGCCTGAGGCCCGGCCGATTCCGCGAGCGACTTAGCCTGCCCTCATCGCAACGACACGCTCAGTAGCCGGCCGCCAGTCCGGTGTTGAGGCGTGGATCGTTCGCCCCGTAGAAGCGATTGTTGCCGACCGGCTTGCCGCCCAGCGCCGGTGCGCCGACGATGATCATCGCCAGGTGATTGGGAGGCTGCGGCGGACCGAACTTGTGTCCCATCCCCTCCAGGATCTTCTGCGTGTCCGGCGACAGCGTGTAGCGCTCCAGGTTGGTCGGCTCCGGAAGCCATTGCTGGTGGAAGCGCGGCATATCGACGGCTTCCTGCGCGTTCATGCCGTAATCGATCGCGTTGATCATCGTCAGCATCACGGCCGTGATGATGCGACTGCCGCCCGGCGTGCCCACCACGATGACCGGCTTGCCGTCCCTGGTAACGATGGTCGGGCTCATCGAGGACAGCGGACGCTTGCCCGGCACGATCGCGTTGGTCTCGCCCTGCACCAGGCCATACAGGTTAGGAACGCCGATCTTGGCAGTGAAGTCGTCCATCTCGTCGTTGAGCAGCACACCGGTCTTGGCCGCCGTCACCTTGGCGCCAAACCAGTCGTTCAACGTATAGGTCACCGACACCGCGTTGCCGTCCTTGTCGGCAATCGAATAATGCGTGGTGTTGCTGCCCTCGTGCGGTGCAACGCCCGGCTTGATGTCCCTGGACACGCCGGCCTTGTTCGGATCGATCGCGGCGCGGATCTTCGCGGCGTAGGCCTTGTCGAGCAGATGCTCGAGCGGGTTCTTCACGAAGTCGGGGTCGCCGAGATAGCTGTTGCGGTCGACATAGGCATGCCGCATCGCCTCGATCTGGTAGTGCACGGCCTGCGCGGAGTGATAGCCCAGCTCCTTGAGCGGATAGCCCTCCAGGATGTTCAGCATCTCGCAGATAATCACACCGCCTGAACTCGGCGGCGGCGCCGAGATCACGTGGTAGCCGCGGTAGTCGCATTCGACCGGCGCCAGTTCACGAACCTTGTAGTGGTCGAGGTCCTCCTGCGTGAGCAGGCCCTTGCCGGCCTGGCTCGAGGCCACGATCGCGGCGCCGACCCAACCCTTGTAGAACCCGTCGGTGCCGCGCTTGCTGATTTCGCGCAGGGTTTCGGCGAGCTCGTGCTGCACCAGCCGCTCGCCGACCTCGAACGGCTTGCCGTTGTTGAGGAAGATCGCGGCCGAAGCCGGGTCTTCCTTGAGGTCGTCGGTCGCGGAATGCAGCATGTCGACGTCGCCCTGGCGCAGCGCAAAGCCGTCCTCCGCCAGTTGCAACGCGGGCGCGATCAGGTCGGCGCGCTTCATGGTGCCGTATTTCTCGCGCGCATATTCCATGCCGGCGACCGAACCCGGCACGCCGACGGCGAGATGACCCTTGGTCGAAAGGCCCTTGATGACGTTGCCGTCCTTGTCGAGATACATGTTGGCAGTGGCGCCCTTCGGCGCCGTTTCGCGGAAATCCAGGAAGGTCTTTCGACCATCCGCGAGCTGGATGGTCATGAAGCCGCCGCCGCCGAGATTGCCGGCCGCCGGATAGACCACGGCGAGCGCGTAACCGACCGCCACCGCGGCGTCCACGGCGTTGCCACCCCGCTTGAGCACATCAACACCCACCATCGTCGCCAGATGCTGGGCAGTCACCACCATGCCGTTCTCGGCCGCGACCGGCGCAACGGACGCAGCATGACCGGGCGCGGTTGTCGCAACGCCGATCGATACAATCGCGGCGACGACCCACCGCACGCCGGTCACTTTCTCTTGCATTGGAATTCCCCCGCGAAACGCCGACTGCTGCGGCGCTTGTTGCTATCTAGGCGCGCAAACCTAGCAGGCTGCGCGGCCATGCACCATGGGGGATGTTTCGCGCGGCAGCGCGTCAGCCCGACGCCCGCATATTCGCCGGTCCGGCAAAGTCAAGCACCGGCGTCGCCGCCAGCAGCGCCTTGGTGTAGTCATGCTGCGGGCGATCGAACACATCGTCGCGCGTGCCCTGCTCGACGATGCGGCCGCCCTGCATCACCACCACGCGATCGGCGACCTGCTCGACCGCGGCAAGGTCATGGCTGATGAAAAGACAAGCAAAGCCGTACTGCGCCTGCAGCCGCTCGAACAGCTTCAGCACCTGGGCCTGGATCGTCATGTCGAGCGCGGAGACCGGTTCGTCCGCCACCACGAACGACGGATGCCGCACGATCGCGCGCGCGATCGCGATGCGTTGCCGCTGCCCGCCGGAGAGCTCATGCGGCCAGCGCTCGGCGAAGCCGTCGAGCCCGACCTCGTCGAGCATGCCGGCGACGCGCTTATTGCGCTCGGTGACCGAAAGTCCCGCGACATGACGCAGCGGCTCGGCAACGATCTCACCGACGCGCATGCGCGGGTCGAGCGACGAATACGGATCCTGGAACACGAGCTGCGCGGCAAGGCGAAACGCGCGGTCATGCGCTGTCACGTCCCTGCCCTGAAAGCGGATCTCGCCGCCGGCCGCCGGCACCAGCCGGAGCATGGCGCGGCCCAGCGTGGTCTTGCCCGATCCGCTGCCGCCGACCACGGCCACCGTCTCGCCGGCACCGATATCGAGATCGACGCCGTTAACGGCCGCGACGCCGGCGTCGCGTCGGAACAAGCGCTGCCGGCCGCAGAACGACACCTTCAGCCCACGCACGCTCATCAGCGCCTCACCCGCCGCGCGCCGCGGCGCCGCGGCGCGACGGCGCGGCAGGGCGTCGACGAGCTGGCGCGTGTAGGCTTCGCGTGGCGCGGACAATATCTGCCGGACGCTGCCGGTTTCCACCACACGGCCCTGCCGCAGCACCACCGCGCGCTGCGCGTAGCGCGATACCAGGCCGAGATTGTGCGTGATCAGCATCACCGAGGTGCCGTGATCGCGCGCCAGCTCCACCATCAGGTCGAGCACCTCGCGCTGGCTCAGCGTGTCGAGCGCGGTGGTGGGCTCGTCGGCCAGCAAGAGCTTCGGCTTCAACAGCATTACCGAAGCCAGCATGATGCGTTGGCGCATGCCGCCGGAGAACTCGTGCGGATAGGCGTTGAAGGTGTGCTCGGGATCGCGGATCTGCACCCGCGCCAGCATGTCGAGGCAGCGGCACTTGATCTCGCGCTTGGTCAGCGTCTCATGCAACGCAAGGCCCTCGGCCATCTGCGCGCCGACGCTGATCGCCGGATTGAGCGAGACCATCGGCTCCTGGAACACCATGCCGACCGAACGGCCGCGCAGCGCGCGCATGCGGTTCGGCGCGACGGTCGCGAGGTCCTCGCCGTCGAGCCTGATCCGGCCGCCGGCCCGGCGCAGCCCCGGCGGCAGCAGACCGAGAATGGCACGCGCCGCCGCAGTCTTGCCGCTGCCGGACTCGCCAACCACGGCGAGGAATTCGCCGCGCTCGATCGCGAACGAGACGTCGTCGACCACCACGAGCCCGGTCCTGCCGGCCTCGATGCGCAGATGATCGACGGTGAGCAGCGGTGTCGTCATCCGTGTGCCATCCTGGGATCGAGACGATCCCGCAAGGAATCGCCGAGCAGGTTGATGCCGAGCAGCGTGAGCGCGATGCACAGCCCGGGCGCGATGCTGAGCCAGGCCGCCGTTTCCATGTAGGGACGGCTTGCCGCCAGCATGTTGCCCCAGGTCGGCGCCGGCGGCGGCACGCCGAGACCGAGGAAGCTCAGCGCGCTCTCGGCCAGCAGCACCCAGCCGAACATGCTGGTCGCGAGCACGGCGACCGGCGCCACCGCGTTCGGCAGCACGTGCCGGACCATCGAGTAGAACTCCGAGTTTCCGATCACGCGCGAGGCCTCGATATATTCCTTCTCGCGGATCGACAGCACGGTGCCGCGCACGACGCGCGCGACCGAAGGGATGTAGGCGAGCCCGAGCGCCAGCACGAGACCGGACTTGTTGGCGCCGATCACGATCATCACCGCCAGCGCCAGCAGGATTCCGGGAAAGGCCAGCAGCGCGTCATTGATCGCCATGATGATGCGGTCGGTCCAGCCGCGCAGGTACCCGGCGACGCCGCCGACCACGACGCCGATGCAGACCGCGAGCACGACGGTAGCGAGCGCCACCACGACGCTGGCGCTGGCGCCCGCCATCAGGCGGCTCAGCACGTCGCGGCCGAATTCGTCGGTGCCAAGCCAGTACATCGACGACGGCTGTTGCAGCCGCGCCTTCAGATTGATCCGCAACGGATCGAACGGCGTCCAGAACGCCGCAGTGACCGCGGTGCCGAGCAGCAGCGCGATCAGCGCCCCGCCGATGATGGTGTTGGCGCGCCACCTCATGCGATGGTCACCCTTGGATCGAACAGCGGATAGCAGAGGTCGACGATCAGGTTGACGACGACGTAGATTACCGCTGTGAATAGCAGGCAGCCCTGCACCACCGGATAATCCCGCGCGAAGATCGAATCGACCAGCAGCCGCCCGAGCCCCGGCAGCGTGAACACGGTCTCGATGACAGCGATGCCGCCGAGCAGATGGCCGAGCACGAGGCCAATCAGGGTCCAGGTCGGCGCGAAGGCGTTGGGCAGCACGTGGCGGCCGAGCACCAACCATTCCGGCACGCCCTTGGCGCGCGCATGCGTGACATATTCGAGCCGCAGCACCTCGATCGAGGACGCCCGCGCCATCCGCGTCAGCACGCCGATCTCGACGATGGTCAACGTTGCGACCGGCAGCAGCATGAACATCAAAGCCTGCCAGAAATTCTCCGAGAACGGCACGTAGCCGATGACCGGCAGCCATTTCAGCGTGAGGCCGAACAGCAAGAGCAGCAGCAGGCCGAGCCAGAAGCTCGGGATCGACAGCAGCAGCGTGGCGCCACCGACGATCGCCAGATCGAGCGCGCTGTTCTGCTTCCAGGCCGCGATCAGGCCAGCCACGACCGCAATGCAGGCGGCAAGGCCCACCGCGACCAGCACGATGACGGCGCTGACCTGGAAGCGTTCCAGGATCAGCGGCAGCACCGGAAGGTTGTTGGTGATGGAGTGGCCGAGGTCGCCGGTCGCGAGCTTGCCGAGCCAGTAGAGGAATTGCAGCGGCACCGGCTGGTCGAGCCCGAGTTGCGCGCGCAGTTGCGCGGCCTGCGTGGCATCGGCGTTGTCGCCGAGCATCACCTGCACCGGATCGCCCGGGATCAGGCGCACCAGCGTGAACACCGCGACCGCCACCAGCAGCAGCGTCGGGATCGTCATCGCCAGCCGTCTTGCAAGGTAGCCCAGCATCGCCGCGATCCCCTCCCGTTACTCGACGCTGACGCCCCAGAAGCGCGGCTGCGCGAACAGCCAGCCGGCATACCCCTTGACGTTCTTGCGCAGAGCGGAAATCTCGGAGCCGTTGAACAGCACGACCATCGGCACGTCGTCGATGAAGCGCCGATGCAGCTCGTCGAACAGCTTCTGGCGCTTGGCCTTGTCATCGATCATCATCGACTCCTGCAGCATCCGCTGCGCTTCCGGATTGTCCCAGACCTTGCGCGGCTGCGTCGCCTTCGGTCCGGTCAGCATCTCGAAGCTGAGCGAGGGGTCGAGCCGCGCCGAATAGACGAAGGCCATCGACTGATAGTCGCCGCGGTTGTAGCGGTCGAGCTGGGCGGCCCAGTCCAGCACCTCGATGTCGATATTGATGCCGACGGCCTGCGCCATCGCCTGCACCAATACCGCGGAATCGAACACGAAGGCGTAGCGCTTGTTGGCGATCATCTTGATCGGCTGGCCGTGATAGCCGGCCTGCGCCAGGAGCTTCTTGGCCTCCGCGATATTCTGCGTGTAGCCGTGCGCCTCGACCTCGCCGTAGAACGGGCTGCCGATCGGCAGCGCCGAGTTGTTCGGCCGCGCCGTGCCCTGCATCACCGCGTCGACGATCTGCGGCGTGTCGAGACAGAGCGCGATCGCACGGCGGATGCGGACGTCCTTCAATAGCGGATCGCGGGTCTGGAACAGGATGCCGGTGAGGCCGAGCGCCGGCGTGATGCTGAGCTGCACGTCCGGCCGCGCCTTGAGGTCGTCGCGATCCGGGATCGCCAGGTTGCTGATCACATCCAGTGAGCCCGAGAGCAGGCCCGCCTTGGCCGCCGAGCTGTCCGGAATGACGTTGAAGCGGACGCGGTCGACCAACGCGGTCTTGTTGCCGGTGTAGCCGGTGCGCGGCTCGGCCCGCGCGGCGTAGCCGTCGAAGCGCACCAGGTCGACATACTGTCCCCGCTTCCATTCGCCGAGCTTGAACGGCCCGGTGCCAACAGGCGCGATCCATTTGCCGTCCGGCCCGACCGAGTCGCGATGGATGATGGCGGTCTGCCCGCAATCGGGCCGCGCGATGGTCGGCAGGAACAGCGCTGTCGGCTGATCGAGCGTGATGACGACGGTCTGCGCATCAGGCGCCTCGATCTTGTCGATGCGGGCGATCCCATTCGCGCTGAATTCGGACAGACAACGCCACTGCGTGGCAGGATCGAGCCAGCGCTTGAACGACCACACCACGTCGGCCGCGGTCATGCCGGCGCCGTTGTGGAATTTGACGCCCTGGCGCAGGTGGAAGGTATAGGTCTTACCTTCGTTCGAGATCGTCCAACTGTCCGCCAGCATCGGCCCGATCGAGGTATCGTCGCGGAACGCGACCAGCCCCTCGACGATATGCGCCATCACGCCATCGGTGTTGGCGTCGCGGTTGGTGCCGGGATCGGTCGAGCGGATGTCGGCATTAAGCCGCGTGCGCAGCAGGGTCTCGGCCGTGGCCCCGACCGGCACCGCTGCGAGCGCGGCCGATAGCACCACCAGGCCGACCATCAGCAATGCGCGCGACCGCCGAGACGGCATCATCACGACGCCCTCGCGGTTGCGGACGGCGCGGCCTCGTTGCGCGGGCTGGCCGCTACCTCGAGCCGATAGCTGGTGAACTGTCGGTTCAGCGCCGGCAGCGGCGCGACCTCCATCAGCCCGCTGGCGGGCTCCATCAGCACCATCGCGACCGTGGCGCTGAGATTGTTGCTGAGGTTGCGGCGCGGCGGGCGGCACACCGACCAGGGATAGGCGAAATCGTCGAACAACGCCGTCTTGACGGTCTCGAAGCTGATCGTCCCGAGATGCGGTTGCAGCAATTCGCGCACCCGAATATCGCGATAGAGGCTGTCCGGCGTGCTGGCGATACCGGTGTCCCTGAGCTTGCCGAGCGCCACCGGGCTGACGAAATGGTTGGCGTGCACCAAGAGCCCGCGATCGGGATGCACCTGGAAGGTCTCGTCCGGCGCGCATTCGAAGTCGATCGCGACACCGTCGCGATGGCTGACGATCATGTTGTTTGCGGCGGATTTCTTCGTGCAATAGACCGTGCGCATCGCCAGCGCGACGTGATCGCTCTCCAGCACCTTGCGCCGGATCAGCGCCAGCGGCGCACCGATCTGACGATAGTCGCGGTCGCACTGCAGATAGTTCGCGGTGATCGCGATGCCGACCGCGTTGAAGCCGCAGCGGCCGAGTGCGCCGGCCTCCGTGAAGGTCATGAGATCGGGACCATCGTCGCGGCGCACCTTCAGTACGACGGCGGTCTCGGCGCATTCGCGCTTCCAGTCCCAGTTCTGGGCATGGATCAGACGCCCGGAGGCGCTTGCCTGCGGCAGCACGACGACGCCGGTGCAGCCATCCGGCTCGTCGGGCGTCTTCAGCCGCGCCCGAACCGACGGCTCCGCGAGCTTGAGGATCTCGGTGCGGGCATTGAGCAGCACGATGTCCTCGAACGGGACGCCGGCGCCCTCGGCGATGCCGCGCATCTCCTCGATATAGGTCGGCTCAAACGCTTCGATGATCGGGAGATAATCGCCCACCAGCGCGGCCACGCCGGCGGCGTCGAGCGAAAGCTCCTTGAGCTGCGCGAAATAATGCGAGGTGCCCTTGCGGATGCGATCCGCTGCCTGGCGGCCATACTGCTTGCCGCGCTGATGCGGCGACCCGGAAATCTCGATCAGGGGAAATGGTTCGACCATCGCTTTGCGCCAACTTCCTTTTGCCTTTCGAGGAAGGCTAATGTATTTTGTGGCGACATGAAACAAAAATCTTTGCCCAACCCCAAGGCAGCGCCGAGCCGCCTTCAGCGCGAACTGTCGGCGAGCATCCTGGAGGTGATCCGGGCGGACAAGCTCGCGCCCGGCGCGCGGCTGGCGGAGGTGGCGCTGGCGGAGCGGTTGCAGGTGTCGCGCACGCCGGTGCGCGCGGCGCTGAAGTTACTGGCAAGCCGCCGCCTGGTGCGGCCCGGCGCGAGCCGCGGCTATTTCGTGGCTGATACGATGCCGCCCGCGCGGAAGGCACCAACCAAGCCCGTCCCAGCCGACACCGACCGCTTATTCCTTGCGATCGCGCGCGACCGGCGCAGCGGGCGCCTTCCTGTCGACGTCTCCGAGCGCGACCTGATGCAACGCTACGGCGCGACGCGCCCTGTGGTGCAGCGCGTGCTGACCAAGCTTGCCGAGGTCGCGGCCGTGCAGCGCAAGCCCGGGCACGGCTGGCGCTTCCAGCCGATCATCGCGGATGCCGCCGCGCGCGACGAAAGCTACCGCTATCGGATCCTGATCGAGCCCGCCGGCCTGCTGGAGCCCGGCTTCCGCCTCGATCCGTCCTGGGCCGCAGAGATGCGCGAACGTCACCAGGAGACGATGAAGCTGCCGTGGAACGACACCGCGAGCATCGCGCTCTACGAGATGAATGCGGCCTTCCATGAAGGCCTGGCCGCCGCATCCGGCAACCGCTTCCTGCTGGTCGCCGTGCAGCAGCAGAACCGGCTGCGCCGATTTGCAAACTACGATTGGACCTTCGGCTATGAGCGCGTGCTGGTGAACTGCCGCGAGCATCTTGAAATCCTCGACCGGCTCGAGGCCGGCGAGCGCGAGACCGCGGCAGCGCTGCTGCGTAGGCACCTGGAAAGTGCCTCGAAGCTTACACGCGTCACCGACAATCCGACCTACGGCCACAGCAACAACGTCAGGAAATAACAGGAGGCCTCCATGCATTCACCGCACGCAGAGATGTCGAACACGCCCCTCACCCGCGAGGCGATGGAGCCGTTCTGGATGCCGATGACGCCGAACCGGCAGTTCAAGACCAATCCGCGGCTGTTCGTCGGGGCCGAGGGCATGCATTACGTGACGCAGGACGGCCGCCGCATTCTCGACGGCATGGCCGGGCTCTGGTGCGTCAATGCCGGACACGGCCAGAAGCGGATCACCGAGGCGATCCAGAATCAGGCCGCGAAGCTCGATTTCGTCTCGTCGTTCCAGATGAGCCACCCGGCCGCGTTCGAGCTGGCCGGACGCATTGCCGAAATTGCGCCCGAAGGGCTCGACCACGTCTTCTTCACCAATTCCGGCTCGGAATCGGTCGACACCGCGCTCAAGATCGCGCGCGGCTATCATCGCGCGCGCGGCGACGCGAGCCGCATCCGCTTCATCTCGCGCGCCAAGGCCTATCACGGCATGGGCTGGGGCGGATTGTCGGTGAGTGGCATCGTCCGCCATCGGCGCGACTTCGGCCCGCTGCTGCCCGAGGTCGACCATCTGCCGCATACCCATGATCCCGAGCATGCGGCGTTCTCGCGCGGCCAGCCGCAATGGGGCGCGCATTTCGCCGACGAGCTGGAGAAGCTGCTGACGATCCACGATCCCTCGACGATCGCGGCCGTTATCGTCGAGCCCGTCACCGGCTCGGGCGGCGTCTTTCCGCCGCCGGTCGGCTATCTTGAGCGGCTGCGCCAGATCTGCGACCAGCACGGCATCCTCTTGATCTTCGACGAAGTCATCACTGGCTTCGGTCGGCTCGGCGCGCCGTTCGCGGCCAACGCGCTCGGTGTGAAGCCCGATCTCATCACCTGTGCCAAGGGCATGACCAATGCGGCGGTGCCGATGGGCGGCGTGATCACCAGTGGCAAGGTCTACCAGGCGCTGATGAGCGGGCCGGAAAACACCGTGGAACTATTCCACGGCTACACCTACTCGGCGCATCCGCTGGCCTGTGCGGCGGGGCTCGCCGCGCTCGACGTCTATCACGACCTCGGCCTGTTCGACCGCGCGCGGCGCATCGCGCCGGTCTGGGAGACGGCCGCGCATGCACTGAGAGACGCGCCCCACGTCACCGATATCAGGAACATCGGCCTGCTCGCGGCGATCGATCTCAAGCCGCGTGACGGGGCGGCAGGTGCGCGCGGCACCGAATGCGCCACGCGCAGCTATGATGACGGCATCCTGATCCGCGCGGCCGGCGACACCTTGATGATCTCGCCGCCGCTGATCATCAACGAGGAGCAGATCGAGGCGATCTTCGTAGCGATCCGCCGCGCGCTGGGCGCGATCGCCTGACGTTTAAGCTAAATCCCTGGCCGCGAGCAGCGCGCGCAACTGCACATCGCTCGCCGCGGCCAGTTCGAGCAATCCACGATAGGGATCGCCGCCGATGCCGAGCACGGCGGCGAAGGCCGGCTCAGTCTTCATCCCAGCGGCTCTTTGTGTGCCGACGGCTTGGCGGAGCCGCCCATCATCGAGCGCGAGCAACCGTCGCTCGACCTCGAAGTGGAGCCAGCCCGCCTGCTCTTCCACGGGACGCGTGTCGCCGAACAGTTCGAACGGCCAGCCGTCCCAGGTGAACCGCGCGATCGCAGGCCGCGTGCCCGACATCCATCGGTAGAGCACAAAGCCATCGGCCAGGTGATAATGCTCCCACACCACCGCCGCGAAAGCGTTCAGGTCGGCCGCGTGGCAGACGATATCGATGTCGCTGCCGGGTACCGCGAGCCCAAGCGGCAACGTGCCGACCACACGCGGATCGAACGGACTGAGCGTCGTGGTCACGGCGGAATTCATGATCGCCGCCACGTAGTCCGGAACAACCATCCCATAGCCCTTGCTGTTGCCGAACACCGGCAATAGCAACGTTTGCTGGAGATGTCTGCATTGTCCGCGCCGCTACCGCCCGTGGCGATATCGCGAGGCTTGCGGGAGGCCGCTGCTCGGGCGTGCCGCTTGATCAAGCGTCGTCAGTAATGTCGATGGTACGCTTTGCCGACAGAGCGACCGCTATAGCCGCGCATTTCCGCGTGTGCGTTCCTCGTGGAACGCGGCAATGTGGCACTGTTCGGCCGGACCGCCGGTGCGGGCGTCTGTTTCACCACCAAGCCCTGGGTGAAGGGATCACGATCCGGATACTGCGCGCATTCCTGACACTGCGCCGACGCGCTCGACGCATACGCGACGGACGCGAACGCTGCCGCAGCAGGCGTGAGCGACGTAACAGCCAACTGTTTCTTGCGGTTCCTCATTGTTCTTTTCCTTTTCTTCGCCATGATCCGCCCGCGTCTGACGTGGCGCGTCTCCCGCAAAGAGTTAGCCCGCCTATGGTGGGGCTGGTATGCATTGAGCGGTCACGCCAACGTGCATCCGTCACGATGGCTATTCGGAACAGGACCAACACTGCGAACGTTGCAACTGCGCTTTCCGTTGGCGTCTGTCGCGTGATCGACCTCCAGCGGCAATTCGGAGACGATAATGCGCAAGAACACCTACGCGATCGTGATCATCGTCGGTCTCGCCCTCGCGCCGGCTCAACTGCTCGCGCAAGGCGTGGGCGGCGCCGCACCGCCGCCCAGACCCGGAGATCGAGCGGCTCCTTCAGGCGGCGTCGGCGGCAGCGCGCTTCCGACCAAGCCCGGACAACGGATCGGACCTTCCGGTGGCGTCGGCGGCGCCGCGCCCCCCGCTGCTCCTGGAGCGGCGAGCGGCGATTCCGGCAGCAGCCGGAGCACAACAGGAAACAGGAATACGAGGGGAAGATGACCCGACACGCGCGGTAGTCGGATCGACAGCAACTGTGGTCCTACCCCGGTGCCTTTTTTCACTGCACCGGGCCCATGGGTGCGATCGGCACGCGGCTTTCCCTGCGCCCTTGTTCTCAGAGTGGGCGGAACGAGACGCAAACGTCGGACAGTTCATGTCGCGAGAACGCGAACGTATGACTCACAAGCGGCGCCACATCCTCACCGTCGTGCCGGCCTGGTGCGCAATTGCGCACTGGGCCGGGACGACGCGATGGAGCGAGCCGCAGCCTCTCATTTCAGTCGCTGGCGTCTCTGGAATACTGGGTCACCCGCATGCGCGGGTGATGACAGCAGCACGCTGTTTGACAATCAAAGCCGAAATTGGTGTGTGCGCAGGGACGACAGTGTGGGTGACGCCCATAGATCGGCCTACCCCTCACCGCCGGCGCGCAGCCGGCTGTGGCGTCGGCCGTAGACCGCGTAGATCGCGAGCCCGATCACCAGCCACACCACGAGCCGGATCCAGGTGTCGAGCGGCAGGCCGAGCATCAGGAACAGCGACGTCACGGCACCCGCGGGCGCCACCAGCCAGATCGCGGGCGCCCTGAACGGGCGCGGCAAATCGGGATCGCGCAGGCGCAGCACCAGCGTGCCGATCGAAACCACCATGAACGCAAACAGCGTACCGATGCTGACGAGCTCGCCAACCAGACCGATCGGCAGCAGACCGGCGAGGATCGCGGCGACCACGCCGGACACGATGGTCGAGACATAGGGCGTCTGGAAGCGCGGATGGATTTTTGCGGCGACCGCCGGCAGCAGGCCGTCATGCGCCATCGAGCGGAAGATCCGCGGCTGCGCCAGCAGCATGATCAGGATCACCGAGGTCAGCCCGAACAGGATTCCGAGCTTGATGAACGGACCGAGCCAGCGGACGCCGACGGTGTCGATGCCGACCGCGATCGGGTCGGGCACGTTCAGCCGGTCGTACGGCACGATGCCGGTCAGCACGAAGCCGACGGCGACATAGAGCGCGGCGCAGATGACGAGCGAACCGAGAATGCCGATCGGCATGTCGCGCTCCGGCGTCTTCGCCTCCTGTGCCGTGGTCGAGACCGCGTCGAAGCCGATATAGGCGAAGAACACCACGGCCGCGCCCCGGATCACGCCGGACCAGCCAAAGGCGCCCGGGCCGGCATTCGGCGGGATCAGCAAGCCATCCGGATTGCTCGCGGTGACCCAGTTCGCGGTCGTCACCGACGACGCCGTGGTGGCGAGGAACAGCGCGATGACGATCAGCTTGAGCACAACGATGAAGCTGGTGAAGCGCGCGGATTCGCGGATGCCGATCACCAGGAGCGTCGTGATGAAGGCGATGATCGCCATCGCCGGTATGTTGATGATCGCACCGGTCGAGGACCATCCGCCGGTGTTGACGTCATAGGCGAGCGGCGCCGAGGTCAGTTGCTGCGGCAGGTTGATGCCGAAATCGCGCACGAAGCTGACGAAATAGCCGGACCAGCCGACCGACACTGCAATCGCACCGACCGCGTATTCGAGGATCAGGTCCCAGCCGATGATCCAGGCGATCAATTCACCGAGCGTCGCATAGGCATAGGTATAGGCGCTGCCGCAGATCGGCACGGTCGACGCCATCTCGGCGTAGCACAGCCCGGCAAAGGCGCAGGCAACGGCGCCCAGCGCGAAGGAGATGGTGACCGCGGGGCCGGCATTCGCGGCTGCCGCGTGGCCGGTCAGCACGAAGATGCCGGCGCCGATGATGCCGCCGATACCGAGGCTCACCAGTTGCAGCGCCGAGAGCGAGCGTTTGAAGCGTGGCGCCTCCGCGTCGCCAACCGCCTGAACCGCCTCCTGCAGCAGCTCGGCCGTCGATTTCCGCATCCAGACGTCGGTCAAATCACTCACCTCCGCCGTCGCCCTGTCAAGGTCCGACACGATCTCCGCAACTATAACGCGTTGGACGCAAGGGCGTTCAAACAAGCGGCAGCGAACGGCGCGTTTATCCACCGTCGCGAACGATGCACGGTGCCATCGCAAGGCGCACCGGCGGCTGTCGAAGCCGCCCGGCGCTGGGTTGAACGACCGTCAGTGGTTATGCACGTCGGGCCGTGGATCGCTGACGAAGCCGTCGCGGTTCGGCATCTTGATAGCGGCAAGCGACTTGGCGTCGAGCACGGCGTCGGCCGGCACGATGCCGTTGAGGCTGAGGATGTAGGCGGATACCGCGTAGACATCCTCGTTGCTCAACGACTGCGGCGCGTTCTGCGGCATGGCGCGGCGGATGTAGTCGAACAGCGTCGGGGCGTAGGGCCAGTAGCTGCCGACGGTGCGGATCGGCTTGGCGGTCGCGAGCGTGCCCTGTCCGCCGACAAGGCGATCGCCCACGCCGCCCTGCCCGTTGTCGCCATGACAGGCCACGCATTGCTCGCTGAACACCACCCGGCCGCGCTCGGCGCTGCCGCTGCCCGGCGGCAGGTTGGAGCCGTCACGACCGATATCGATATTCCAGCCAGCGATCTCGGCCGGCGTCGCCGGCCGGCCGATGCCGTAGCGCTCCTCGGCCCGCGCAGCAAAACCGATCGCGGCGATGGCGCCCACCAGCAGCGCGACCTTGAGATCAAGCCTGCGCATTGCTCACCTCGCCGTTCGCGTCGATCCGCCAGGGCCAGATCGCATTGTTATGGTAGAAAGAGTTGACGCCACGCACCGCCACCAATTCAGCAAGCGTCGGCTGCATATAGCCGGTCTCGTCAATGGCGCGGCTCTGAATCACCGCGGGCGCTCCATCCCAATGCCAGGGCAAGCGGAAGCGCGTCAGCGCCCGCGTCAACACCGGCTCCTGCAGCATGGCGTCCTGCCAGGACTTGCCGTCATCGACCGACACCTCGACCCGCTTGATCTTGCCATGGCCGCTCCAGGCAAGCCCCGTGATCTCATGGAAGCCCTTGGTGGTCAGCTTCTGCCCACCCGAGGGCCGCGTGATGATCGATTTGGCTTCCATATAGAAGGTGAATTCGCGTGCCGTGCCGTTGGGCATCGGGTCGGTATATTTCGAGGTCTCCTCGCGCGAATAGGCGGGCTCCGCCACCACCTTGAGCCGGCGCAGCCACTTCACGTTCATGTTGCCTTCGAACCCGGGCAGCAGCAGACGCAACGGATAGCCCTGCTGCGGGCGCAGCCGTTCGCCGTTCTGGCTGTAGACCAGCATCGCGTCGTCCAGGCATTTCTCGATCGGGACGCTGCGGGTCAGTGCGGCGGCATCAGCGCCCTCGGCCACGACCCATTTGGCGCCGGCCTGCAAGCCGGCCTCGTTCAGCACCGTCTTCAGCGGCACGCCGGTCCATTCGGCGCAGCTCACGAGGCCGACGAGGTCCGATGCCGTTTTGCCGTAAGGCTTGGTGTAGACCGGGTTACCGGAGCACTCGAGGAAATGGATGCGCGACTGCGACGGAAAGCGGCGGATGTCGTCCATCGTGAACACCAGCGGACGATCGACCATGCCATGCAGCATCAGCCGATGCTCGGCCGGATCGATCGTCGGCACGCCGCCGTGGTGCCGCTCGTAGAACAAACCGTTCGGCGTGATGATGCCGTCGAGCTCCTGCAGCGGCGTGCGGCCGGAGGCAGAGATGTATTGCGGCAGCGTCTTCGAGATGTTCTTGATGACGCCCTTCTCATGAACCGAAGGGGTGCCGTAGGGCTGGCTTCCCATCGGATCGCCCGGCGCCTTCATCCATTCGGGGACGTTGGGTGGAAGATTGCTCCCGCCCTCGGCAAGCGCGCTCGAACCGCCCAGCCCCGCCACCGCGGAGCCACCGGCCAACGCTGCACCCGCCTGCAGGAAATGCCTGCGGGACGCCTCCCGCACGCGGTTGTCCGTCGTCTGTTCGCTCATCGACGTTTTCCTCTGACATTCGTGTCGCGTCGCAGCCTAACACCGAACGCCAGAGGTCAAGCAACGATCCAGTCGCATACCCCATCAGCCGCCGGCGACGACCGGCAGTCTGTCGATCGCGCGAATGCCCGGACGCCCGCGCCAGCGGACGTGCTCAGGCTTGACCGCAAGCTGCAGGCGGGGCCACCGCGTGAACAGGGACTGCAGCGCGCAAGCCGCCTCGATTCGCGCGAGCTGGTGTCCGAGACAGAAATGGATTCCGGTCCCGAACGAGACGTGCCGGTTCGGCCGGCGCTCGAGATCCATCCGTTCAGGGTGCTCATGCGCGGTCGGATCGATGTTGGCGGCCGCAATCATCGCCATCACGCGATCGCCCTTCTTCAGCCTGACGCCACCGAGCTCGACATCGCGCCTGACATAGCGCGGCTTGGTGAACTGCACCGGCGACACGAAGCGCAGGAATTCCTCCACCGCGAGGCCGATGCGGCTCCAATCGGCCGCGAGCCAATCGCGCCGCATGGGATCCCGCAGCAGTTCGAACACCGACCCGCTGATCAGATGCGTCGTGGTCTCGGAGCCGGCGCCGAGCAACAGGAACATCATCGAGACCATCTCGTCCGGCGTGATCCGGCCGCCCTCCTTCTCAACCTGCACCAGCTCGGCGATCAGCCCCACACCACCGCTCTCGCGGACCGACTGCAATTGCTCCGCGAGATACCGCCGCATCTTCGACAGCGAGCCCATCATGCGCAGGAAGCTGATCGGGCCCCTGAGCTGCGTCATCGCATTGGCCCAGGCGATGAATTTCGGCCGGTCGGCCGTCGGCAGCCCGAGCAGCTCGCAGATCACCGAAACCGGCACGATGCGCGCATAGCGCTGAACGAGATCGGCCGGGCTTCCGGCTGCGAACAGCTCGTCGGCCAGGCGATCGGCGATGGCGCGGATATGCGGCTCCATGTCGAGCACGGCGCGGCGGCGAAAGGCCTCATCGACGATGCTGCGCAACCGCGTATGGTCGGGCTCGTCCATCGTCAGCATGTTGTTGGCGACGGTCGCGATCGACTTCGGCATCCACCAGCGCAGACCGGCGACCTCGCCATCCTCCTTGCGGAGTGTGAAAGTCGTGCTGTCCTTCAACATTTCCGAGGCCGTCTCATAGGTGGTCGTCAGCCAGACTCGCCCGACAATCGGAAATTTCACTTCGACGAGCTGCCCGTGAGCACGCAAAGCGGTGATGCCGGCGGCGGGATCTCTGTTGAAGGTCTCACTGGAGAAGTCGGGTTGCGACGCCATGGCGCCACCTCATTCCGCCGTTCGGGCCACCGAAACATGGTGCGGGACGGCGCGCGCGCAAGACGGGCCGACGCCTCTGCCACACCAACTTGGTGGAACTTGCGCTGCCACCGGTCCGTCTCAGCGCTGCACGGGTGGCGTGCCGTGGGTGTGGAACGATTCGATCGTCTTCAAACCCCAGGCCTGTCCCTTCTTGCGCTCATCCTCGGTCCACACGATCGGCTTCCAGTCCGGCGCAAGGATCAAGCGCGCGCCGGCATTGGCGACCTCGACACGGTTGCCGCCGGGCTCGTAGACGTAAAGGAAGAAGGTCTGCTGGATCGCGTGCTTGTGCGGCCCGGTCTCGATGTGCACGTCGTTCTCGAGAAAGATATCGGCAGCGCGCAGGATCTCCTCGCGGCTGTCGAGCGCGTAGGTGACGTGATGGAAGCGGCCGGAAACACCGTAGTGATCGCGCGTATAGGCGAAGTCGTAGCTCTTGTTCGACATCGTCATCCACATCGCGGCTTCGCTGCCGTCGTTCAGCACGATCTGCTCGGTGGTCCGGCAACCGAGATAATTTTCGAAGAACAGACGATTGGCCTTGATGTCGACCGCGAGGCAGTTGAGATGATCGAGCCGGCGGACATTGACGCCGCGCGCCGGAAAGCGCTGCGCCTGATTCTTCAGCGCGGGCTTCAGCTCGGCAGGCGCCTCGTACCACTCGGTCTCGTAATAGAGCTCGATGACGTGACCATCGGGATCGCGGCAGCGAAATGCCGGCCCCTGCCCCATGTCGTCGTCGACCCAGCCGATATCGAAGCCCGATCCCTTCAGCGCGGCGACGCGGCGCTCGAGCGCCTGCGGGCTGCGGGCGCGCAACGCCATGTGCTCCATGCCCGAGGTCTTCGATGCCGTGAGCTTGAGCGAATAACGTTCATAGTCGTCCCAGCCGCGCAGGTAGACCGACTCGCCCTTCCGGCCGCTGACGGTCATGCCCATGACATCGACAAAGAACTTGAGGCTCTCGTCCGGCTTCGGCGTCAGCAACTCGGTATGGCCGAGATGAGCGAGATCGAAGATCGGTTCGGGCTGCACGAGGCGACCTCCTTCGGCGGGCGACGCCAGATCGACGGCGCAAGACATCGCCGCGACGTGATCAGCGCGCAATTTGCACCAAGTGTACAAGGGATCAGGTCTCGTCAACAAGATGGTGGGTGCCGGCCGGTACCACGCTAGGACCTGCCGTCAGGCGACCGAAGCCACATCCTCGCGGTGCGACGACAGCAGCTTGCGGATCTCGGCCGCCGGCACCGGACGGCTGAACAGATAGCCCTGCATTTCGGTGCAGCCGAGGATGCGGAGCATGTTGCGCTGCTGCTCGGTCTCGACGCCCTCGGCGGTGGTCGTCATGTCGCTGGCGGCGGCAATGTTCACGACGGCCTGGACGATCGTCGAGGACGCACCAGCGCCGGCCAGATCCTTGATGAAAGCGCGATCGATCTTGATCTTGTCGAACGGGAACCGCTGCAGATAACTGAGCGAGGAATAGCCGGTGCCGAAATCGTCCAGCGCGATCCGCACGCCGAGCTCGCGCAACTGGTGCAGGATATCGAGCGCGGCATCGTCGTCGCGGATCAGCACCGCCTCGGTGATCTCGAGTTCGAGCCGCGAGGCCGGGAGCCCCGAAGCCGCAAGCGCGGCGGCGACGTTCAACGCCAGCGTCTGGCTCTTGAACTGAATCGGAGACACATTGACCGCGACGTGAACGTGGTCGGGCCAGTTCACCGCCTCGCGGCATGCGCTGTTAAGCACCCAGTGCCCGAGATCGTTGATCAAGCCGGTCTCCTCGGCGACCGGAATGAAATCCGCCGGCGAGATGGTGCCGCGTTCGGGATGACGCCAGCGCAACAGGGCTTCGCAGCAACTGACCTGGCCGGCCTCGAGATGGAGCAGCGGCTGGTAGTGGAGCTCGAAGCCGCCATCGGCGATGGCCCGGCGCAACTCGAGCTCGAGACTGCGCCGCGCCTTGGCACGCGCATCCATGCCGGCCTCGAAGAACCGGTAGGTGCGGCGGCCGTCGCTCTTCGCCCCGTACAGCGCGAGGTCAGCGTTGCGCAGCAACTGATCGAGTTCGAGGCCGTCGGCGGGCGCCATCGCAATCCCGACGCTGGCGTCGGTGGTGATCAGATGCCCGACGCAATCGATCGGCTCGCGGATCGTCTGATAGATCGCAGCCAGAAGCTGCATGGTCTCGGTGTGGCTGCGGATGGCGGTCTGGATCACGGCGAACTCGTCACCGCCGAGCCGGGCCGCGACGTCGGTATCCTTCACGCAGGAGCGCAGGCGGTCGGCGACCGCCTTGAGCAGCTCGTCGCCGATCTGATGGCCAAGCGCGTCGTTGACGCTCTTGAACTCGTCGATGTCGATGTACATGACGGCGAGTTGCTCACCCGGCCGGATCGCCTTCAGCGCCTGCTCCAGCCGCTCCCGGAACAGCACACGGTTGGGGAGATCGGTCAGCGCGTCGTAATGCGCCATGTGGGCGATCTTCTCGTCGGCGCGGGTGCGCTCGGTGATGTCCTCGATCGTCGCCACCCATCCGCCCTGAGGCAGCGGCTTGTTTACGATCTCGATTGCACGCCCGGCCGGTGCCTCCGTGAGCTGACGCGTTGCCTTGCCGAGCGCCACATTGCGGATGATGGCATTGCAGAATTCGTCGACGTCACCGTCGAACGATCCGGTCGCCTGGCGGTGCGCGATCAGCCGCTGCATCGTGCAGCCTGGCTTTGCGATGTCAGGCGAGAGGCCGAACATCTCGAGGTAAGTCCGGTTGCAGATGATGATACGGGCCGACGCATCATAGAGGACGAGTCCCTGCGGAATGTTGTTCACCGCGGTCGAGAGATTGCGGCGCTCGACGGCGAGCCGCTCATCCGAGATCTGATGTCGCTTCAACACCAGGAAGACAATGACGCCCAGGATCACGACCGCCGCCATCAGCAGCCCTTCGCGCACGCTCCAGCTCGACGTCGCGCTCCCAAGCAGGCTACCCACCAACAGGCCGGCGCAGAACGCAAGCCCCTTGGTCGAGCCGCTCTCGACATTTCCTGGCGTCGGATAGCGATCCTCGATGCTCACGCTGGTCTCCCCGAGAGCCCGCATCGTTACGCGCGACAAATGGAGAGCGCGTTACAAGTCGCAGTTAGCAATCGGTTACACGATACCGAGAAACGGCGTGGCAGAGCATGCAGCGCGCCGACGACCATGATCCGCAGAATGCGCTCGTTGAACATGGTAAATCCGACCTTAACGGAAACACTGCGAAACAATTGCGGCCCGTCGCAAAGCGACGATTTCTTCCCGGAAACCAAGCGGCTTCATCGCACTTCATCGCGCTACGAGAACAAATCGTCACTGCGAAGCAGTAGATTTAGCCGATCCGGAACCACGACGATTTAACGGATTGTCCAATCCCGTCCCGGCATATTGGTCCGGACGTTTAATTTTTTCGGAACAACCAGGCCACAACAGTGACATCCTTCGGACGTGTGATCTCTGTGCGCGGCTCGCAGGCCCGGGTCGGGCTGATGGCTACCGGCCAGATGCCGCTTTCGGAAATGCGTGCGACTGTCGGCCGGTTCGTCAGCGTCCGTTGCGCAAGCTCGGTCATCGTCGCCATGATCACCGAAGTCTCGTGCGAGGACCTGCCGCCTTCCGACACCTACATAGCCACCGCCTCGGTCGACCTGCTCGGCGAGATCCTCGGCGGCGAACGCCCCAAGTTCCAACGCGGCGTCACCCACTATCCGACGATCGGCGACGGCGTCGAGCTGATCACCAACCAGGAGCTGCGCACGGTATACGCGCCGAGCGGCTCGGACCAGATCAATGTCGGCACGCTGCAGCAGGATCGCTCGGTGATTGCCTATGTCGATGTCGAGGAAATGCTCTCCAAGCACTTCGCGGTGCTCGGCTCGACCGGCGTCGGCAAGTCAACCGGCGTGTCGCTCCTGCTCAACGAGATTCTAAGGTCGCGGCCGAATCTGCGCATCTTCCTACTCGACGTCCACAACGAGTACGGCCGCTGCTTCGGCGAGCGCGCGCAGGTGCTCAACCCGCGAAACCTGAAGCTGCCGTTCTGGCTGTTCAACTTCGAGGAGATCGTCGACGTGCTGTTCGGCGGGCGACCGGGCGTGCCCGACGAGCTCGACATCCTCGCCGAAGTGATTCCGCTCGCAAAGGGCATCTATACTCAATACCAGAGCTCCGACCGGGTCGGCCTCGGGTTGAAGCGCGTCGACCCCAAGCAGGTCGGCTACACCGTGGATACGCCGGTGCCCTATCGCCTCGTCGACCTGATCTCGCTGATCGACGAGCGCATGGGCAAGCTGGAGAACCGCTCCTCGCGCATCATCTATCACAAGCTGATCTCGCGCATCGACACCGTGCGCAACGATCCGCGCTACGCCTTCATGTTCGACAACGCCAATGTCGGCGGCGACACGATGGCGGAAGTGATCAGCCATTTGTTCCGCCTGCCGGCCAACGGCAAGCCGATGACCATCATGCAGCTCGCCGGCTTCCCGGTCGAAGTCGTCGATTCCGTCGTGTCGGTGCTGTGCCGCATGGCGTTCGATTTCGGCCTGTGGAGCGACGGCGTCTCGCCGATGCTGTTCGTCTGCGAGGAGGCGCATCGCTACGCTTCCGCTGATCGCAACATCGGGTTTGGCCCGACCCGCAAGGCCGTGTCGCGCATCGCCAAGGAAGGCCGCAAATACGGCGTCTATCTCGGCCTCATCACCCAGCGTCCGGCCGAGCTCGACGCCACCATCATCTCCCAGTGCAATACGCTGTTCACGATGCGCCTTGCCAACGACCGCGACCAGGCGCTGCTGCGCTCCGCGGTGTCGGACGCCGCCGCCAACCTGCTGTCGTTCGTGCCCTCGCTCGGCACCCGCGAGGTGCTGGCGTTTGGCGAAGGCGTGGCGCTGCCGACGCGCCTGCGCTTCAAGGAAGTTCCGCCGCACCAGGTGCCGCGCGGCGAAGCCACCATCGCCACGGTGCCGTCGGTCACCGCCGGCCATGACATGCATTTCGTCAGCGCCGTGCTGGAACGCTGGCGCGGCGCCACTTCGCATCGCGACGCGCTCGGCGATTCCGGCGCCAACGACCGGACGCCGCCGCGCTCACTCGCTCCGGCGGAAGCCCCGCTGCTCCAGCCCTCCCTCGGGCTCGATCCGGATCGCTTCTCGCTGCTGAAGAAGCCGCTGCGCTAGCGCGCCGTCATGCGTCAACAACGGCCGCGGCAGCGGACCGATGCGCCTTGCACCGAGGCGATCATCCACTATGGTTTCGGATGACGCCGTATTCCTGCGGCATGCCGGAACCACCTCATGACCCAGCCGACCGCAAAACGCTTTCCCACACCCGCCCTCGACAAGCTTCCCGACGATATCCGCACACGCATCCTGGCGGTGCAGGAGAAGTCCGGTTTCGTGCCGAATGTCTTCCTGTCGCTGGCCTATCGGCCCGAGGAATTTCGCGCGTTCTTCGCCTATCACGACGCGCTGATGGAAAAGGACAGCGGACTCTCCAAGGCCGAGCGCGAGATGATCGTGGTGGCGACCAGCGCTGCCAACCAATGTCAGTATTGCGTGATCGCCCATGGCGCGATCCTGCGCATCCGCGCCAAGAACCCGCTGATCGCCGACCAGATCGCAGCCAACTACCGCAAGGCCGATATCACGCCGCGGCAGCGCGCGATGCTCGATTTCGCGATGAAGGTGAGCCGCGCGGCCGAGGAGGTCTCGGAGGCCGACTTCGCCACCCTCACCGCTCACGGCTTCAGCGACGACGACATCTGGGATATCGCCGCGGTCGCGGCGTTCTTCGCGCTCTCGAACCGGATGGCCAACGTCACCGCAATGCGTCCGAACGACGAGTTCTACATGCTCGGGCGGCAGCCGAAGTAGAGCTCGCGCTGGCGGACTGGAGCGAGATCATCCCGCGTCGCGGCGGAGCCATCCTGGTCGAAGGCTCGGCAGCGCCGCATCCGCGCCGGCCGGATCCGGCGCCGCGCACGCCCAGGTTGATCAGTCGTCCGATGCCGGCCCGCACCAACCCGGCAGATAGACCGCATCCTTGCTACGTCCGAGCGCCAGCCCCTTCTCCAGCGCCCTGTCGAAATTGTTCTCCACCGTCTTTCGCGGAATGTGCCGGCGCAGGAAATCCGCCCACAGGAATTCGCTGAACGGCGTCGTATCCTTGGCGAAGCCGCCCGCCCGACGCATCTCGCCGGCCAGGCTGCGGAACGGATCGTCCTTCAGATCCTTGATCGTCTTCGGAATATCCTTGAAATGCCGCCGTTCGCCCTTGGCGTCGTAAGGATAGACCCAGCGCTTGTTGTCCATCACGCCCCAGAACACGTCGCGCTCGACCATCGTGAGGTCGCCGATCACCGTGACCAGGATGTCCTTCACGCCCTCTTCGTGCAGCGCACGCGCCATGTGATGGTGATCGACCACGTAGTACCGATCATCCGGTCCATGGACCACGGGGATCATATGCTTGCCGAGCAGTTCCGCGCGCTTCTTGTCGGAGGCGTGCTCGCGCCAGCGCTTCCGCTTCTCCTTCACTTCGTGCATGCCGACCGTCATCTGGGTCGGCCGCAGCGACAGGATCGGTACCGGCTTGACGTAGGGCTCGCGCGTATGGGCCATGATTTCTGCTCCCCTTGGCCGGCATCACCAACCAGGTTCCACTATGGCATGATGTCTCGGCCGAGCGAAAGGCCGGCCTCGCGCGATCAGGCCGCCACGCGGCGGACGTCGAAGCCATCAGCAAAGCTCGGCTGCACCGTTTCGGGAAATGGACGGCGTTGCAACGCAAACTGTGCATCCGCGAAAATCGTCCGCCCTTTCCGACATCCGCGCCAGCTATCGCCCGCTGAGATTCCCGCCGCCGGCGATCATCAGCTCAGGATCGGCGACGGCCGGTTCCACACCAGGGGTCGACACATCAATACCACCTCTGCGAGCACTAAGATTTTAGGTGAGGAGCGCGGCGAACGTGCTACATATTGGCTGCGACGCGACCGGACTAACAGCAGTGAAAACGCAGCGGCCAATCACCTCGGATGAGGAGCACGTGGTGCTCAAATTCCGGCCGCGTACCTCTGCACAACCGCCCGGCAAGCACCAGGAGCCGACCCGGCCCGTCCGTCCGGCGTCGGTCGCCAATGATTTGTCCCGCTACGAGAAGCCGCGCGAGGAGCCGGACGACTTCCGCCAGCGCATGCTTGCCAACGTCGCCGCCTTCGCCTTCACCGTGGCGCTCACCGCGATCGGGATCTGGCTCGCCGTGAGCATCGCCGACCTGCGCAAGACCCAGGACTGTGTGCTGATGGGCCGGCGCGACTGCGCGAAGATTTCGGTGATGCCGCGAAGCTAGCGCATGATCCGGAAAGGCGTGAAGCGGCTTCCCTCGAGAGCGTTCAAACAAGGGGCCCAAGCGCGATGACGCTTCCATGCAATCTCATCGCGCCTCGCGCTGGCCGGAACCCCTGCCCGAAAAACAGCCCACTGCCGGGTCGGCCAGCTCCATTGAACTAACGGCCCCGCTCCGATATACGGGCACACGACTCCGGCAACAAAACTAGGGGAGGCTGGGGCGACGCATCCGCTTTCTCCGAAGCCGCTCCGGAATTACCCCCAATATATCAAAGGCTTAATGATGTCCTCCACATTCGAGCAGATCGCCAACATTATCGCGGAGACCTGCGATATTCCGCGCGACACGATCAAGCCGGAGAGCCATGCGATCGACGATCTGGGAATCGACAGTCTCGACTTCCTGGACATCGCCTTCGCCATCGACAAGGCATTCGGAATCAAGATGCCGCTCGAGAAGTGGACCCAGGAGGTCAACGACGGCAAGGCAACCACGGAGCAGTACTTCGTGCTGAAGAATCTCGCCGATCGTATCGACGAGTTGGTCGCGGCCAAGAACGCGGGCACGGGCACGGGCTCGTAATCGCCCGCCATGCAGCTTGACACTTTTCAGCTCATTGACCGGATCGTCGACCTCAACCTCGACGCCAAGACGATTACGGTCGAAGCGCAGGTTCCGGCGACGCACAGCATTTTCCAAGGGCATTTTCCGGGTTTCCCCATCATGCCCGGGGTGCTGCTAACCGAAGCGATGGCGCAGAGCTCGGGATGGCTCTTGCTCGGCCTGTTGAAGTTCGAACGCATGCCGTTTCTCGCAATCGTAAAGGAAGCGAAGATGCGGGGCTTCGTCAGCCCCGGTCAGCTCTTGACGATCGATGCAAAGCTCGAGCACGAAGGCTCAGGCTTTGCGGTCACGAAGGCCAAAGGCCGCGTCGGCAAGGACTTGAAGTGCAGCGCTGAAATAACCTTCGGCCTTACACCCTTCCCCGATCCCGCCCTCCGCGTCCACATGGATGCGATGGCCAACAAGATCGGCTTCCCGCTCGAGGGAATGACCCATGGCTGAGCCGAAAGAAGTCTGGATCACAGGAATTGGTCTGCTGTCCTCGCTTGGCGAGGGGTTGGACGCGCATTGGGAGGCACTGGCCGCCAAGCGCGTCAACGTCGATGAGCAGCGCATCGCGCCTTACGTGATCCACCCGATCGCCCCGGTCAGCTTCGACGCTCAGATCCCCAAGAAGGGCGATCAACGCCAGATGGAGATGTGGCAGCGCATCGGCACCTATGCGGCCGGCCTTGCGCTCGACTCCGCCGGCGTCAAAGGCAATCAGGAAATCCTGTCGCGGATGGACATGATCATCGCGGCCGGTGGCGGCGAGCGCGATCTCACGGTCGACCTGGCGATCATGAATGCCGACGCGCAAGGCAACTTGCCGTCCGGCGCCATCAACGAGAAGCTGATGAACGAGCTGCGGCCGACGCTGTTCCTGGCGCAGCTCTCCAACCTGCTCGCCGGCAATATCGCGATCGTCCACGGCGTGTGCGGCACCTCGCGCACCTTCATGGGCGAGGAAGCCTCGAGCATCGACGCGGCGCGCAACGCGGTCGCCCGCATCGGCGCCGGCCAGAGCGACATCGCATTGGTCGGTGCCGCCCACAATGGCGATCGCGGCGACCTCTTGATGCTCTATCAATTCGGCGGCTTCAGCCTGAAGGACCGGTATGTGCCGGTCTGGGCCCGCAAGGACAAGCCGGGCTTCGCAATCGGTTCGGCCGGCGCATTCCTGGTGATGGAATCGCGCGAGCATGCCGAAGCCCGCGGCGCGAAGCCCTACGCCAAGTTGACCAAGGTGGTGGCCGATCTCGCCCGGCGCAAGGAATCCGGCGCCCTGACACGATCGCTGGAGGCGATGTGGCCGCAGCTCGGGGTCAACGACGAGCATCCGGTCCTGATCACGGGAGCGACCGGTGCCGAACCCGCGACCGCGGAAGAGCGTGCCTTCCTGAGCGAACATCCCGGCCTCGCGGTACGGGCCACCGGGACGACCTTCGGCCATTTGGTTGAAGCGCAGTTTCCGCTTGGGCTGGCGCTCGCCGCATTGTCGATCTCGCGTGGAGCGCTCTACCCGGCCAACGATCCGACCGGGTTCGAGGTTGAAAAGGCGGGTGCACCAACCCAGATTGTCGTCATGGGGGCCGGTCACTACCAGGGCGAAGGCATGGCTCTGGTCGAGGCCGTCAAGTAGGTCTGGCGCAGCACCGACGGGGAAACCATGACAGCACCACGCGATAAATTCGGCCGGCCGATCGTTGTCGTGACCGGCATGGGAATCGTGACCTCGCTCGGCGCGGGCAAGACGGACAACTGGAAGCGGCTGACGGCGGGCGAATCCGGCATCAAGACCGTAACGCGCTTCCCGATTGACGGCATGAAGACGACGATGGCCGGTGCGGTTGATTTCGTCACGGTCGATCCGTTCTCGTCGACCAGTCTTTCCGAACGCCTCGCGGTGATGGCCACCGAGGAAGCGCTCGAGCAATCCGCCATCGGCAGCAAGGGCGATTTTCCCGGTCCGCTGTTTCTGGCCGTTGCCCCGATCGAGACCGAATGGCCGCAACGGCTGGAGGTCGCGCGCGCCGTCGAGACCAAGGATTTCGGACTAGTCGAGTATCTGGCCGCCTGCGGCAGCGGCAAGTTCACCAGTTTCCATCGCCGTTTCACCTTCGGCTCCGTCGCGCTCCATCTCGCGGAAACCTTCGGCACCAAGGGGTCGCCGATTTCGCTGTCGACGGCCTGCGCGTCCGGTGCAACCGCGATCCAGCTCGGCGTCGAGGCGATCCGACGCGGTGAGGCCGATGCGGCGCTGTGCATCGCAACCGACGGTTCGGTCAATCCGGAAGCCATGGTGCGATTCTCGCTGCTGTCGGCCCTTTCAACCCAGAACGATCCGCCACAGAGTGCCTCGAAGCCGTTCTCCAAGAACCGCGACGGTTTCGTGATGGCCGAAGGTGCCGGCGCGCTCGTGCTCGAAAGTTACGACGCAGCGATGGGGCGTGGCGCAACCATCCTCGGCGTCGTCGCCGGCTGCGGCGAACTCACCGACTCCTTCCACCGCACGCGTTCGAGCCCGGACGGCAAGCCCGCGATCGGCTGCGTGCGCAAGACGCTTGCCGATGCGGGCATGGAGCCGAACCAGATCGACCACATCAACGCGCACGGCACATCGACGCCGGAAAACGACAAAATGGAATATCTTGCGACCGCGGCGGTGTTCGGCGAGCACACGCCCAATATTCCGGTGTCGTCGAACAAGTCGATGGTGGGCCACACCATCTCGGCAGCCGGCGCCGTCGAGGCGATCTTCTCGCTGCTCACGCTCGAGCATCAGCGGATTCCGCCGACCATCAATTACGAAGTGCCCGATCCGGCAATTCCGTTCGACGTGGTCGGCAACAAGGCACGCGACGCGCGCGTCACCGCCGTGATGTCGAACTCGTTCGGTTTCGGCGGGCAAAATGCCTCGCTGATCCTAACGCGCGAACCCGCCTGAGCCCACGCTCTCGCTGCGCGCGATGAACCGCCTGCTCCTTCGTACCAAGGCGCGCCTTCGCGATGCCGCGAAGCCGATAACCGAGGCTGCGGTCGGCGCGCTGACGATCGGACTGTTGCGGGCCACACGCTATTTCGATCCGGACAAGACGGCGGACTTCTTCGGCCGGGCCGCCCATTTCATTGGCCGCAGGTTGCGCGAGGATCGCATCGGCCGCGAGAACCTCAGGGCGGCGTTCCCGGAAAAGTCGCCGGAGGAAATCGAGACGATCCTCGCCGGCGTCTGGCACAATCTCGGCCGTCTCGGCGCCGAGTTCGTCCATCTCGATCACATCTGGGACTACGACATCGATCACCCGGAGAAGTCCAGCCGGATCGAAGTCTCGCCTCGCAGCAAGGAGCTGTTCGATCAGCTCCGCGACGACGGCAAGCCGGCGCTGTTCTTCGCCGCGCATCTCGGCAACTGGGAGCTTCCCGCGCTTGGCGCGGTGGCCCACGGGCTCGACGCCGCGATCCTGTTCCGCCGCCCGAACATCGAATCCGCTGATCGCGCCATCGAGCGCATCCGGGCGGTCAAGATGGGAACGCTGATCCCTGCCGGCCGAAACGCACCGCTACGGCTCGGACAGGCCCTGCAGAACGGCCAACACGTTGCGATGTTGGTCGACCAGTACCTCACCAACGGCGTTCCGGTGACCTTCTTCGGCCGCAAGACGACGGCCAATCCGCTGCTGGCGCGTCTGCGCCGCCAGGTCGACTGCCCGATCCACGGCACCCGCATCATCCGCCTGCCCAACAACCGATTCCGTGCCGAACTGTCGGAGGAAGTGAAGCCGGTGTTCGATGCATCCGGCCAGATCGACATCCAGGGCACGATGCAGGCGGTCACCGACGTCGTCGAGGGCTGGGTTCGCGAATATCCGGATCAGTGGCTCTGGCTGCACCGGCGCTGGCGCTAAGGCTAAACCTTTGACACCATCATTGCGAGCCAACAGGTCGCGAACGCGCGCCCGATGACAGGCTCAGCGAAGCAGTCCATCTGGCCGTTTGCCGAACTATGGATGGCCTCGTCGCTAGCGCTCTTCGCAAATGACAGTGTACGTCGCGCCGACGAGAACGTCACCGTCCCGTCTTCACCCGGGTCCACAGCCGGTTGATGATCCGCTGGGTCGCGGGATCGCGCGCCGTGATCACGAACAGTTTCTTCTGCATCGCCTCGTCAGGATAGATATCCCTGTCGTTGATGATCTTGGGATCGATCAGCTTCTGGCTCGCCAGATTGCCGTTGGCGTAAGACAGGAAGTTCGAATTCTTCGCCGCGACCTCTGGACGGTAGAGGTAGTTGATCAGCGCGTAGGCCTCCTCGACATTCTTCGCGTCCGCTGGGATCGCGAGATTGTCGAAGAACATCTGCGCTCCCTCCTTCGGGATCGTGTAACCGATCTCGACGCCGGTCTTGGCCTCCGCGGCACGGCTGCGCGCCTGCATGATGTCGCCCGACCATCCGACCACGAAGCAGATCTCGCCCGAGGCCAGCGCGCTGAGATATTCGGACGAATGGAATTTGCGCACATAGGGCCGGATCTTCATGACGAGCTCGGCGGCCTTCTCGAGGTCCGCCTGCTTGGTCGAATTCGGATCGAGCCCGAGATAGTTCAGAGCCGCCGGCAGGATATCGTCGGGGGAATCCAGCATGTGGATCCCGCAATCCCTGAACTTGGCGAGGTTCTCCGGCTTGAACACCATCTCCCAACTGTCGATCTTGGCGTCGGGCCCCAGGATCTGCTGCGCCTTCTTGACGTTGTAGCCAATACCGGTGGTGCCCCACATGTAGTTGGCGCCATACGTGTTGCCGGGGTCATAGGTCGCAAGCTGCTTGGTCACCACGGGCCACGCATTGGCGAGGTTGGGCAGCTTCGACTTGTCCAGCGGCAGAAGCACCTTCGCAGTGATCTGACGCTGCAGGAAATAGCCGGTCGGCACGACGACGTCGTAGCCCGACCTGCCGGCGAGCAAGCGGGTCTCAAGCGTCTCGTTGGCGTCGAACGTGTCGTAGACAACCTTGATGCCGGTTTCCTTGGTGAAGTCCTCCAGAACCCCGGGCGCGATATAGTTCGACCAGTTGTAGAAGTTGACCGTGCGCTCTTGCGCATGGACGGAGACGGACAACAGCAAAGCCGCGGCGACGACACCGATCAGGCACACGTGACGGCGGCTCTGCTCTCGCATTCCGGGCTTACCTCCTGCGGCTGTGGACCGCATCCGACAGACGCTCCAACGCCGCATCGAGCGTGGCGTCCGTCTTGGCGAAACAAAAACGCACGACCGACGTCACCGCGTCCTGTTCGTAGAATGCCGACACCGGGATCGCCGCGACCTTGTAGTCCTTGACGATACGCCAACAGAACTCCGCATCGGTCTCATTGAGGCCGAGCGGCGACAGGTCCACGGTGAGGAAATAGGTTCCCTGTGACTTCAGCACTGGAAAGCCGAGGCTTTCGAGCCCCTTGGTCAGGCGGTCCCGGCTCCGCGCCATATCCTTGCGCATGTCCAGGAAGTAATCGTCGGGCTTGTTGAGGCCGTAGGCCACGGCCGCCTGAAGATTGGGTGCGGTCGTAAAGGTGAGGAACTGGTGCACCTTCGCTGCGACCCGTAACAGCGGCGGCGCAGCACAGACGAAGCCGATCTTCCATCCCGTCAGCGAGAAGATCTTGCCGGCGCTGCCGACCTTGATCGTGCGGTCGCGCATGCCCGGGATCGTGATCAGCGGGATGTGCTCGCGTCCATCGAACACCACGTGCTCCCAGACCTCGTCGCAGATCGCGACGCTGTCGAACTCCTGGCAGAACCGCGCGAGCAGTTCGAGGTCCTCACGCGGATAGACCACGGCCGCCGGATTGAGCGGGTTGTTGAACAGCACCGCCTTTGTCTTGTGACTGAAGGCGCTTCTCAGCATGTCCTCATTGAGCCGCCAGTGCGGCGGCTCGAGACGCAACAGCCGCGGAATGCCGCCGGCCTGGCGGATGATCGGCAGATAAGAATCATAGACCGGCTGAAACACGATCACTTCGTCGCCGGGCTCGACGACGGCGAGGATCGCGGAGGTCAGCGCCTCGGTGCCCCCTGACGTCACCATCACCTCGGTCATTGGATCGAGCGCGAGGCCATGCCAGCGGCCGTAGTGCGAGGCGATCGCCTGACGGAGCTCCGGAATGCCCATCATCGACGGATACTGGTTGTAACCATTTACCGAAGCGTCCGCGGCGGCGCGGCGGATATCCTCCGGGCCGGGATCGTCGGGAAAGCCTTGTCCGAGATTGATGGCGTTGTTGTCGCGGGCGGCCTGCGACATCGCCTCGAAGATCGTGACTGGAAGGTCTGCGAAGACCTTGTTCATGGAGGTCATGTCGAGGATCAGCCGCCCGTCCTGGTGGGCAATCCCGCGGCCTTCCAGCCGATGATGCCGCCGGCCAGATGCTTGTCGTAAGGCAGGCCGGCCGCCTGGGCGGCTAGCGAGGCTGTCACCGAACGCTTGCCGGAGCGGCAGGCAAACACCACCTGCTTGCCCTGGGGATCGGGAATCGCCGCCGGGTCGAAGGTCGACAGCGGCACGACAACGCCATCGGGATAGGCCTCGACGGCGACCTCATTCGGCTCGCGGACGTCGACCAGGAGATAGCGACCTTCCGCTACTCCCTTTGACACCTCGTCCGGAAACAAATCTTGCACCTTGTGGTCCGCCACGGAAAAATCCTCCCGACATCAGAATGGCCGGCTGCGCGCCCCGCCGGTCCGGGCCGCAAAGTCGCCTCTCGCGCTGAGAAAATCAAGCGCCCAAAACGGGTTACGGCCCTGCGTTGAGCTAGATCGTGACCTGGGTGCCGACCTCGACCACCCGCCCGGTCGGGATCTGGAAATAGTCGGTGGCATCGTTGGACGCGCGGCTCAAGGCAATGAACAGATGGTCCTGCCAGCGCGGCATGCCGGAATGGGCGGCCGGCTTCAGCGCGCGGCGGGACAGGAAGAACGACGTCGACATGATGTCGAACTGCCAGCCGAGCTTGCGGGCGATCGCCAGCGTCTTCGGCACGTTCGGCGATTCCATGAAGCCGAACTTCAGCGTCACCTTGGAGAAGGTTTCGCTCAGTTGCTCCATCCGAACCCGCTCGGAAGGATCGATGCGCGGCGTCGGCGCGGTTTCGATGGTGAGGATGACGTTCTTCTCGTGCAGCACCTTGTAGTGCTTGAGGCTGTGCATCAGCGCGGTCGGCGCGCTGACGGGATCGCTGGTCAGGAACACGGCAGTGCCGGAGACCCGCTGCGGCGGCCGCTTTTCCAGCATCGCGACAAGATCGGCGAGCGGGAATTCCAGCTTGCGCGACTTCTCGAACAACAGCCGGCTACCGTGACGCCAGGTGTACATCACGATGATCATGGCGCCGCCGAGCGCCAACGGCACCCAGCCGCCCTCGAATACCTTCAGGAGGTTGGCCGCAAGGAAAGTGAGATCGAGGAACAGGAACGGCGCGACCAGCGCGGCGGCCGCGATCGGTGACCACCTCCAGACCCGCCAGATCACGACAAAGCCCATCATCGCCGTCACCACCATGGTGCCGGTCACGGAGATGCCATAGGCCGAGGCGAGCGCGCTTGACGAACGGAACATCAGGACCAGCACGATGACCGCGATGAACAGCATGCGGTTGATGCGCGGCATATAGATCTGCCCGGAATGCGCTTCCGAGGTGTGGCGGATTTCGAACCGCGGCAGCAGGCCCAACTGGATCGCCTGGCGCGTCAGCGAATAGGCACCGGTGATAACGGCCTGGCTTGCGATCACCGTCGCTATCGTTGCAAGCGCGACCATGGGGATCAGCGCCCAGTCCGGGAACATCAGGAAGAACGGGTTCTCAATCCCTTTGGGGTTGCCGATCAGAAGCGCGCCCTGCCCCAGATAGTTCAGGGCCAGCGATGGCAGCACGATGAACAGCCAGGCGGTCTGGATCGGGCGTTTGCCGAAATGGCCGAGATCGGCATAGAGCGCCTCGGCGCCGGTCACGGCAAGGAAGACCGCGCCGAGCGTGATGAAGCCGATCACACCGTGATGCAACATGAACGACACCGCGAGGGCCGGATTGAGCGCGTACAGCACTTCCGGATGCCGCACGATCTGCGGCACTGCCGCGGTCGCAATCAGCGCGAACCATACGCACATCACCGGGCCGAAGAACGCCGCGACGCGGGCGGTGCCGCGCGACTGCACCGAGAACAGCACGACTAGGATGACCACCGTGATCGGCACGACATAGGGATCGAAGGTCGCGGTGACGAGCTTGATGCCTTCGATCGCTGACAGCACCGAGAGCGCCGGGGTGATGACGGCGTCGCCGTAGAACAATGCGCCGCTGATGATGCCGAGCAGCACGATCACGGCGGCGCCCCTGGTCGCCGCGCGCTGTGCCAGCGCCATCAGCGCCAGCGTACCGCCTTCGCCGTTGTTGTCGGCCCGGAGCAGGATCACGACATATTTCAGCGTGACGACGATGATCAGCGCCCACAGGATTAGCGAGATCACACCGAGCACCACATGGGCGGTTACGCCCGCTTCACCGCCGCTCGCCGCGACGACAGCCTCACGCAGCGCGTATAGCGGGCTGGTGCCGATGTCGCCATAAACGACACCGATGCTGCCGAGCGTCAGCGCCTTGAAGCCCGCAGTGGAATGCGCCTCGCCATGCCCATTGGCCGCGGGCGTTTCCGCCGCGGTGATCGCACTCTCCGATGACATGGGAAGCCGTGCCTCTACCTTCTACCGCACCGCACAATACAAGGCGCGGGCTATACTCCCGGCCGGAATGCATAGGTTAGCCCGGATTCGGGCCCCGGCTATGCATTTCATGCATGGATCGATGCGCGTTTTCTCTGATTCCTATAGCCGCGTCAGATAGTTACCTGAGTACCGACTTCAACGACCCGCCCGGTGGGGATCTGGAAATAGTCGGTGGCATCGTTGGCCGACCGGCTCATCGCGATGAACAGGTGATCCTGCCACTGCGGCATGCCGGATTGCGCCGCCGGCTTCAACGAACGGCGCGACACGAAGAATGACGTCGCCATGATGTCGAACTGCCAGCCGAGCTTGCGGGCGATCGCCAGCGCCTTCGGCACGTTCGGCGATTCCATGTAGCCAAAGCGCAGCCGCACGGTGGAGAACTTGTCGCTGATCTTCTCCATGTTCACGCGCTCGGAGAGATCGACGCGCGGCGTCGGCGCGGTCTCGATGGTCAGGATCACGTTGTGCTCGTGCAGCACCTTGTTGTGCTTGAGATTGTGCAGCAGCGCGGTCGGCACGAAGTTCGGGTCGCTGGTGAGGAATACCGCCGTGCCTTTCACGACATGGGGCGGCCGCTTCTCCAGGCTGTGGATCAGATCGCGCAGCGGCACCTCGGTGCGGCGGGTCTTCGCCACCAGGATCGCGGCGCCGCGCAGCCAGGTCCAGATCATGATCGCGACAGTCGCGCCGAACAGCAGCGGCACCCAGGCGCCCTCGAGCAGCTTCAGCAGGTTGGCGCTGAAGAAGGTCATGTCGATGATCACGAACGGCAGGATCAACGCCGCCGCCGACGCCATGCGCCAATTCCACAATTTCCAGATCACGATGAAGCCCATGATGCCGTCGGCGACCATGGTCGTGGAGACCGCGATGCCGTAAGCGGAGGCGAGCCCGCTCGAGGTCCGGAACAGCAGCACCAGCAGCAGCACACCGATCAGCAGCAGGCGGTTGACGCGCGGCAAATAGATCTGGCCGGCATGGGTCTCCGAGGTGTAGCGGACCTCGAACCGCGGCAGCAGCCCGAGTTGCACCGCCTGGCTGATCAGCGAATAGGCGCCGGTGATGACGGCCTGGCTTGCGATCACGGTCGCTACCGTCGCGAGCACCACCAGCGGCAGCAGCAGCACATCCGGCACCATCCGGTAGAACGAGTTCTCGATCGCGGCCGGGTCGGACAGCACCAGCGCGCCCTGCCCGAAATAGTTCAGCAGCAGCGACGGCAGCACGAAGAATAGCCAGCCGGACTGGATCGGCTTGCGGCCGAAATGCCCGAGGTCGGCGTACAGCGCCTCGCCGCCGGTCACCGCGAGGAACACCGCGCCCAGTGTCACCAGGCCGATGGTGCCGTGGGTCAGCACGAACTGGACCGCGTAGTACGGATTGATCGCCGCCAGCACCGACGGATTGTCGGAGATATGCGCGAGCCCCATCGCCGCCAGCGTGGCGAACCACACCACCATCACCGGCCCGAAGGCGGAGGCGACCCGCGCGGTGCCGCTGCTCTGCACCGAGAACAGCAGGACGAGAATCAGGATCGTCAGCGGCACCACATAGTGCTCGAGATGCGGGGTGGCGAGCTTGAGGCCTTCGACTGCCGACAGCACCGAGATCGCCGGCGTGATCATGGAATCGCCGATGAACATCGAGGCGCCGATCACGCCGAGCACCAGCAGCGGCCAGCTCCGGCTTCCGATCGCGCGCTGGCCGAGCGCCATCAAGGACAGCGTGCCGCCCTCACCGTTGTTGTCGGCGCGCAGCAGCAGCAGCACGTATTTCGCGGTGACGACGGTGAACAGCGCCCACAGAATCAGGCTGAGCACGCCGAGCACCATGATGCGGGTGACCGGCTGCCCGTGCGCGGCGCCGCCGACCGCCTCGCGGAATGCGTAGAGTGGCGAAGTTCCGATGTCGCCGAACACCACGCCAATGCTGCCCAACGTCAGGGCCCAGAAGCCCGAGGTGCCTTGCCCCTCTTGGGCTTCGGTGGATGAGACGCTGACAGCCATGGCGAGGTTGGAACGCTCGATCGGTTGATTTGATCCGCGCGGCTATCGACGCTTCCGTCGCGCGTGTCAACAGAGCAACACAGCCGCGTCTACAGCAACATGATACCTCAGATTTACGGTTTCAAGTCCGGCGGCAACGGCGGATTTTCGCGCATTAACGTGATGGTCACGCGACGATTGGCGGGAAGCGTTGGATCGTCGGGAAACAGCGGTTCGCCGTCAGCCTTGCCGGAAACCGCGAAAATATGGGACGGCGGCAATCCCTCCCGCTCCAGGATCTGGCGCACCGCATTGGCGCGGTCCGCCGACAGGTCGAAGCCGTCGTAATCGCTGCGCGCAGGCACGAAGCCTGCGGCAGTATGTCCTACGATCGCAATCCGGAGCGGCGTCGCCTTCAGCGGCGCGGCGAGCTTCTGGATCAGCCGGCGGGTGCGGTCATACGGCTCCCTGGAGCCGTCGGCGAACATCGAGCGGCCATCCTGGTCGACGATCTCGAGGTTGAGTCCCTCTTTCGTCTCCTCGAACATGATGTTCTTGGAGATCTCGGTCAGCTCCGGCATGTCCTGCAACGCCTGCCTCAGCGAAGCCGAGGCCAGCGCAAACTCGCGGTCGATCTTCAGCCGCGCGCCATTGATCTGACTGCGCTCCTTCTCGTCCGGAGTGGGATTGGCGGAGGACTCCTCCGGCGAGATGTGGTCGACATTCTTCAGCTTCGGCCGAGTCGGCAGGCCATCGGACTCGACGATGCCGGAATAGCGCACATTGCTCTGCACGCCGAAGGCATCGCGCATCGAGCCGGCGACGATCTTCAGCTTGTTGTTGTCCATGGTGGAGAAGGCGACGAGCATCACGAAGAAGCTCATCATCAGTCCCATCAGGTCGGCGAAGGTCACGAACCAGCCGTGACCTCCGGTGTGGGCGTCGCCGCGCTTCTTCTTTGCCATCGCTGCTGTCCCGAGAGCGTCGGTCCGGACCGTCAGGCCGGAACGGGCTCACCCTCCTCCTGGCGATGTTTCTCCGGCAGATAGGCCAGCAGCATTTCACGGACCAGCGCCGGGCTCTTGGAGTCGCGGATCATCAGGATGCCGTCAATGATCAGCGTGCGATTGGTCTCCTCGTCGAGCAACTTGCCGTGCAGCTTGTCGGCGATCGGCAGGCAGAACAGGTTGGCGACCAGCGCGCCGTACAGCGTCGCGAGCAGCGCGGTGGCCATGAACGGGCCGAGCTTGGAGGGGTCGGTCATGTTGGCGAACATCTGCACCATGCCGATCAGCGTGCCGATCATGCCGAAGGCCGGAGCGCAGTCGCCGATTGCGCGGTAGATCTTGCTGCCTTCATCGAGGTGCATCAGGAAATTGTCGCGATCGCGCTCCATGTTGTCGCGGATGAATTCGAGGTCGTAACCATCGGCGACATAACGGATTCCCTTGGCGAGGAACGGCTCGTCGGTCTCGACCTTTTCAAGACCGACCGGGCCCTGCTTGCGAGCGATCTCCGCGATGCGGGCGAGCTCGTCGACGAGGTCGCGGGCCGACAGCCGGCTCATGGTGAAAGCATATTTTGCGCCGAGCGGCAGGCCATGCAGCATCACGCCGAGCGGGAAGCGGATCATAGTCGCCGAGATCGAGCCGCCGAAGATGATGATGATGGCGTGCTCGGAAATGAACATGTGCAGGTCGCCGCCCATGAACATCATGACCGAAATGACAATCGTGCCAGCCAACAGCCCGGCGCCTGTCATGATATCCATCAGAGACTCCAACGCGAACGCGACAGCCGCCTGTCCTGGACGGCCCGCAGCCCAACGCGGGCCGCGTGGAAAAACCCTAGCGTTGGTGCCATTAAGGACGCGTTACTGAATTCGGTAGGGATAACAACGGGTAAATCCGCCTCTTCTCGTGATGTCGTTGAAGATGCTGGCTTTCCGCAACGACCGTCACGGCATGCGCAAAAGGCCTCCCCGTAGAACAACGGACATGACATAGCTTCTCCCATCCGAGGAAACGAACCAGCGAGCAGAACAAGATGAAGGCGGTCGTCGTCGAGCAATATGCGCCCATTGACCAGATCGGACTGACGGAGATCGCCGCGCCCGAACCTGGGCCGGGGCAGATCCGGGTCCGGGTGCAGGCCGCGAGCATCGGCTTTGTCGATGGACTGAAGGTCGAGGGCCGCTACCAGACCAGGGATCCCCTGCCCTTCACGCCCGGCGCCGAATTCGCCGGCGTGGTCGACGCCGTCGCCGACGGCGTCACCGGCATTGCGCCGGGCATCCGGGTGATGGGTGCGGCACGCTCGGGCGCACTCGCCGAGCAGATCGTCGTGCCGGCCGGCGCGGTCGAAATCATGCCCGACGGGCTGTCGATGGAAGCCGGCGCCGCCTTCCGCACCAACTACCTCACCGCGCTCTACGCGCTCGGCGAACGCGGCCGGTTGCGCGCCGGTGAGCAATTGCTCGTTCTCGGTGCCGCCGGCGGCACCGGGATTGCCGCGATCCAGATCGGCAAGCTGCTCGGCGCGCGCGTGATCGCCGCGGCCTCGACCGAAGAGAAGCGCAACTTCGCCGCACGATTCGGCGCCGATGCCGTCGTCGACTACACGACGTCCGACTGGCGCGATGCGCTGAAAGAGGCGACCGGCGGCCACGGCCCAGACGTGATCTTCGACCCCGTCGGCGGCGAGGTTTCCGTGCAGGCCTTCCGTTCGATCGCCTGGAACGGCCGTCATCTCGTGGTGGGATTTGCCGCCGGCAGCATCCCCGCGCTGCCGTTCAACCTGCCGCTGCTGAAAGGCGGCCTGTTGATCGGCGTCGACGCGGCCCAGATCGCGCGCCGCGAACCGGACGCACAAGCGCGCGTGATGGTGCAATTGTCGGCTTGGCTGAACGATGGCAGGCTGACGCCCGTTGTCGGCAAGGTCTTCGCCTTCGATGACTTCCGCGCCGCGTTCAGGACCATGCAGACCCGCGCCGCGCTGGGCAAGATGGTGGTGAAGATCGGGTCGTAGAGAAGCACGCCATTTCACCGTCGTCCCGGCGTAGGCTAGGACGACGGAGAGAATAGTTTCGCTCGATGTCTCACGCCATCATTGCGAGGAGCCTACTGGTCGCGCGAACGCGCCCGATGACAGGCTCCGCGACGAAGCAATCCATCGGTCCGCGCATGCGGAGGGATGGATTGCTTCGCTTCGCTCGCAATGACGCAGGGGGTTGGCATTTGGGCAAAGTCTCGCGTTCTCGTGACATGAATTGTCCGAGCTTTGCATGTCGTTTCGCCGCTCTGAAAGCAGGGTGCGCAGGGAAAGCCGAGTGCCGATCGCACCCACGCAGGCACTGGGCACCGAAGAAAATCCGTGAAGTAGAATTGAGTTGCCCGAGGGCGCCGCTGCGGCTCGCCTATCAATCGCTCGAGGATTGCATTTGCGCGCTATCGGGAATCCGCACCGCGGTATGCTGCATCGCCGTCGACGCCCAGGGAGGTTCTCCGTGGCGAAGTCCTCCCAGAATAGCGGCATCAAGATCGAGTTTGAAAAACAGGATGAAGACCCGGCACTTGACGCAGCGGAAACCCGAAGCTCCGTCGCTGACCATCGGCGCATTGCACGAGATGCAGTTCATGCGTCCTGCAATGCGAAAGCATCCCATTGGTTCCAAAATTCGCGCGTCGCTTCGGCGCAGGAACCGATTGAATCTGCTGGGCGTTGGTGAACCCGGGTGACACGTCATCGAAATCAACAAGGGCGGCCTGATCGGCGATCTCCGAATGAATCCAGACATGGTAGACATTACGGAGGGTCAGCGGCTGCAGTTGCTGATCGACGCCATCGTTGACTATGCAATCTATTTGCTTGAGCCGGACGGCACAGTGGCGAGCTGGAATTCCGGCGCCACCCGACTGAAGGGATATGCCGCCGACGAGATCATCGGCCGTCCCTTCTCGATCTTCTACACCTCGGAGGACCAAGCCGCCGGGCTGCCGCAGAAGGCGTTGACGATCGCCACCGAGCAAGGACGCTTTACCACCGAAGGCTGGCGCGTCCGCAAGGATGGAAGCCGGTTCTGGGCAACGGTGGTGATCGAGGCCGTGAAGAATCGCGACGGGTCGCTGGTCGGATTCGCCAAGGTCACGCGCGACGTCACCGAACGTCAAGAAGCCACCCAAGCCCTGCTGCACAGCGAACAGCGCTATCGCCGGCTGATCGAAGCGGTCGTTGACTACGCCATTTTCCAGCTCGATGCCACTGGCGTCGTCGTCACCTGGAACGCCGGCGCCGAGCGGATCAAGGGCTACGCACCGGAGGAGATCATCGGCCAACACTTCTCGCGGTTCTACACAGAGGAGGATCGCGCAAATCGCGTGCCTCACCGCGCACTCGAGGAAGCAAGGCAACATGGCCGGTTCGAAGCCGAGGGATGGCGTGTCCGCAAGGACGGCTCGAAGTTCTGGGCGTCTGTGGTCATCGACAGGATCGTGGACGAAAGCGGGGCACTGGTCGGGTTTGCCAAAGTGACCCGCGATATCAGCGAGCGCCGGAACGCACAGCAAGCGCTGGCCAAGATCCAGGACCAGTTGCTCGCCTCGCAGAAGCTCGAAGCGGTCGGACAGCTCAGCGGGGGCGTCGCGCACGACTTCAACAACTTGCTGATGATCGTGATCGGCAATCTTGAAACGATGGAGCGGCACGGCAGGCAGCTTGCCACGAACGTCAATTTTCAGCGCGCTCTATCCCACGCAAAGCGCGGCGCCCAACGCGCAGCGAGCCTGACGAGCCGCCTGCTCGCCTTCTCGCGGCGGCAAGCTCTTGCCCCGAAACCGATCGAACTGAACAACTTCCTCAACGGGCTGCAGGACTTTCTGCAACGGACCCTCGGCGAGCGCGTCGAGGTGCAGACCGTCGGCAGCGCCGGGCTTTGGCAGATCGAGGCGGACGCAAACCATTTGGAGTCCGCCATGCTGAACCTTGCGATCAATGCTCGGGACGCGATGCCGGACGGCGGCAAACTGACGATCGAGGCGGTGAACGTATCCGCCGATCATGAGTATTGCCTGCGCAATCCCGAACTCAGGCCGGGGCAATATGTGGTGATCAGTGTGACGGACACAGGTCTCGGCATGAGTCCGGATATCCTGAGCCACGCCTTCGAGCCGTTCTTCACGACCAAGGAGATCGGACAGGGCACGGGTCTCGGCCTCAGCCAAGTGTATGGCTTTGCGAAGCAGTCGGGCGGCCATATCAAGATCTACAGCGAGCTCGGCTACGGCACCAACGTCAAGATGTATTTCCCTCGTTACCGTGGCCCTGCCGTCGAGCAGGACATCGACCAGCCGGTCGCCGAGGCGGAAGGGAACAAGGTCGAGACAATTCTGGTCGTCGAAGACGACGAGGATCTTCGCACCTATATCAGCGAGCTATTGCGCGAGTTGAACTATCACGTGCTGGCGGCCGCGAGCGCACAGGCCGCACTGACCGTCCTGCTGCAGGAGCAACCGCATATCGACCTCCTTCTGACCGACGTGGTGATGCCGGGCATGAACGGTCGCGAGTTGGGCAAACGGGCTGCAGAGATGCGGCCTGGACTAAAGATCCTCTACATGACGGGCTACTCGCACAACGCGGTGATACATCATGGCAGGCTGGACCAGGGCGTCGACCTTCTGGAGAAGCCGATCTCCCAAGCCAAGCTTGCCTTGCGGGTCAGGCAGATACTCGATCGCCGCTAGAACATGGCGCGATGAGATCGACCTGAAACAGCATCGGAGGTCACCTCTCCCGACGGAGAGGAGAACCGAAGCCCCGGCGAGTCGATCAACCCAAGCCCATGCCGCTTCCCGACAGCACGGCGTAAGCAGTACAGCACGATCGCGTCCGCAGGCGTTCGGCGGCCCTGCTCGATCAAACGGAAGACGTCAAGCATCGCCGACGATCAACCCGCACCGGCGAAGGCACGTGATCGCGCCAGCCGCCATCGCGGCGCGCCGCGGCTACAGAAACCGTGACGGCGCAAATGGCTGAAGCTCGATCTCCGGCTGCTTGCCGCTCAACAATTGCGCGACGAGCCGACCGGTGCGCGCCGAGCCGACCAGACCGACATGACCGTGACCGAACGCGTAAACGACGTCGCGGGTGGCGCGCGCATAGCCGATACAGGGCCGTCCATCGGGCATGCTGGGGCGGTGGCCGAACCAGGTCTTGATGCGTGATGCGGGAATAGTCCTGGGCAGCTTCGGAAACATGCCGAACAGATTGTCGCGCAGGATCTCGGCGCGCTTCCAGTTCGGCTCGGCGTCCAACCCTGCGATCTCGACGGTGCCGGCGGCGCGCAGGCCCTTGTCGGTCCAGTTGACGACCATCTTGGCGTCGGAGGCCATCATCGAATTGCGCGGTCCCGACTCCGGATGCTCGATCATGACGTGATAGCCGCGCTCGGTCTCCAGCGGCAGCGGATCGCCGATCGATGCGGTGAGTTGCTTCGACCGCGCGCCGGCGGCGACGACTGCAGCATCGCAGGCGATCTCGCCGCGCTCGGTGACGACGGCGACGAGCTTGCCGCCTTCGAGCTTCAGGCCAGTCGCCTTAGCCGCGACGCGGACGGCGCCGTTCGCGATCGCATGGCTGGCGAGCGCTGCGACATAAGTCCCGGGATCGCGGCAGCGCCCGGCCTCCTCCACCACGACGCCGAATTTGTAGCGCGGGTCGAGATCGGGCTCGCGCTGGCGCATCTCGTCTTCATCGAGCTCCAGCCATTCGATGCCGACACGCTTGCGGATACGCCAGCCGAGATCGCGGTCGAACGGCGCCCGGGACGGAAATACGTGCATCACCCCGCGCCGCTCGATCAGTTCGGGGACACCGGCCTCCCCCGCGAGCTGCCTGTGCAGCAGCGGCGCGTCCTTGAGCAGATCGCGCATCGCCCGCGCGGTGGCCTCGACCTGCGCCTCGGTCCAGCTCGACAGCAGATACTTGACCAGCCAGGGCAAGGCCTTCGGCAGATAGGACCAGCGGATCGCCAGCGGCCCGAGCGGATCCATGAGATAGCCGGGGACCTTTTTCCAGGTGCCGGGCTCGGCCGGCGGAATCACCGAATGCGACGACAGCCAGCCGGCATTGCCATAGCTCGCCGCCTGCTCACCTCCGGGCTCGCCCGGATCGATCAGCGTGACGCGGTGGCCTTCGCGGAGCGCCTCGATGGCACTGATCACGCCGACCGCGCCGGCGCCGATGATCGCAACGTGACGGCCGGCGGGCTGGGCCATCAGCGCACGGCCTGCTGCGGCACAAAATCCTTGCCGACCGACAGCGCGCGCTGATCGACCAGGCAATGCAGGATTGCGGGCTTGCCGGAGGCCAGCGCGCGCTCGAACGCCGGCGCAAAGTCCTCGGTGCGCTCGACGCGTTCGCCGTGGCCGCCGAACGCCTTGGCGTAAAGCGCGAAGTCCGGATTCTTCAGTTGGGTGCCGACGACGCGGCCCGGATAATCGCGCTCCTGGTGCATGCGGATGGTGCCGTATTGCGCGTTGTCGATAATGACGACGATCAGCGGCGCGTCGTACTGCACGGCGGTGGCGAACTCCTGCCCGTTCATCAGGAAGCAGCCGTCACCGGCGAACGCCACGACAACGCGATCCGGAAAGTGCCGCTTGGCCATCACGGCGGCCGGCACGCCGTAGCCCATCGAGCCCGAGGTCGGCGCAAGCTGCGCCGCGAACGCGTGGAAGCGATGGTGGCGATGCAGCCAGCCAGCGTAATTGCCGGCGCCGTTGCAGACGATCGCGTCCTTCGGCAGCCGGTCGCGCAGCCAGGTGACGACCTGACCGTACTGGAAGTTACCGGGCAATTCGCGCGGTTTCTCGGTCCAGGCGAGATAGTCCGCATGCGCCTTCGCGGCCTCACCCTTCCAGGCCGGCGTTGCCGACGGCTTCATGGCCTCGACCGCGGCGGCGAAGGCGGCCGGCGTTGCCTGAATCGCGAGCGCCGGCTGATAGACGCGGCCGAGCTCGTCGGAGCCGGGATGGACGTGAATGAGCTTCTGCTGCGGCACCGGAATGTCGAGCAACGTGTAGGACGACGACGGCATTTCCGACATGCGGCCGCCGATCAGCAGGATCACGTCGGCGCCGGTGATGCGGTCCTTCAGCTTCGGGCTGGGGCCGATGCCGAGGTCGCCGGCATAATGCTGATGATCGGCGTCGAACAGCGAGGCGCGGCGGAACGAGGTCGCGACCGGCAAATCGAACCGCTCGGCAAAGCGCGCGATGCTCTTGGCCGCGTCGGCCGTCCAGGCGGAGCCGCCGAGCACGACGATCGGCGCCTTGGCCGAGTCCAGCATCGCACCGAGGCGTTCGAGGTCTGACGGCGCCGGCCAGGTTGCGACGGGCTCGACGCGCGGCGCATCGGCGACCGCCGCGGTCTCGGTGAGCATGTTCTCGGGCAGCGAGATCACGACAGGACCGGGGCGGCCCTGCAACGCGACGCGGAAGGCGCGCGCGACCAGTTCCGGGATGCGGTCGGGGCGATCAATCTCGACCGCCCATTTCGCCATGGTGCCGAACACCGCCTTGTAGTCGAGTTCCTGGAACGCCTCGCGCTCGCGCATGCCGGTGTCGACCTGGCCGACGAACAGGATCATGGGGGTCGAGTCCTGCATTGCGATGTGCACGCCATGGGCGGCATTGGTCGAGCCGGGGCCACGGGTCACGAAGCAGATGCCCGGACGTCCGGTGAGCTTGCCATAGGCCTCCGCCATCATCGCCGCCCCGCCTTCAGCGCGACAGATCACCAGATCGATCGAGCTGTCATGGAGGGCGTCCAGCGCCGCGAGATAGCTCTCGCCCGGCACGCAGGTAACGCGCTCCACCCCTTGCGCGACCAGTTGGTCGATCAGAATCTGGCCTCCGGTGCGGGCATTGCTTTTGGTCATGAGGGCTCCCTAACGGATAGTGGCGCGTGTCGAGGCGTCGCGCGGATTGCTCCGAACGGGGTATGATAGACGGAAATACGGCGCAAGGCCGAAGTCGCCGCGGGAGACCGCGGCAACGATGAGCCATGCGACAGGGAAAGGACAGCGCGGCGGCGTCACCGATTTCCGCAGAACGGGCGGTTGCTGCCCGATCGGCCCAGCACGTCTGCGGACGCCGCGTTGCCCCTCATGGTGAGGAGCGCGGAACGCGCGTCTCGAACCATGAGGCCCCGCCTTCGGCCTGCATCCTTCGAGACGCCGCTTCGCGGCTCCTCAGGATGAGGGGTTATGGCGCTTGTGACGCAGCGGCCTCACAGCGAGCGCGCGATCAGGAGCTTCATGATCTCGTTGGTGCCGCCGTAGATCTTCTGGATGCGGGAATCGATGAACATCCGCGAGATCGGATATTCCTGCATGTAGCCGTAGCCGCCGTGAAGCTGGAGGCATTCGTCCGCGGTCTCGACCTGCTTTTGCGAGCACCACCATTTCGCCATCGAGGCCGTCACCGTATCGAGATCACCGGCAACCAGGCGCTCGACACACCAGTCGACAAAGACGCGGGCGATCATCGCCTCGGTCTTGCGCTCGGCCAGCTTGAAGGCGGTATTCTGGAACTCGAGCAGCGGCTTGCCGAACGCGTTACGCTCCTTGGTGTACTCGGCGGTGATCTTCACCGCGCGCTCCATCGAGGCGACGGCGCCGATCGCGAGCGACAGCCGCTCTTGCGGCAGTTGCTGCATCAACTGCACGAAGCCGTTGCCCTCCTCGCTTCCGAGCAGGTTCTCCGGCGGCACCACGACATTGTCGAAGAACAATTCGGAGGTGTCGGAGGCGTGCAGGCCAATCTTGTCGAGGTTGCGGCCGCGCCGATACCCTTCCGCGCCTGCGGTCTCGACCGCGATCAGCGACAGCCCCTTGGCGCCCGGACCGCCGGTGCGGGCGACCACGACGACGAGATCGGCAGCCTGGCCGTTGGTGATGAAGGTCTTCTGGCCGTTGATGACGTAGGAATTGCCCTGCTTCCTCGCCGTGGTCTTGACGCTCTGCAAATCCGAGCCTGTGCCGGGCTCGGTCATCGCGATGGCGCCGACCATCTCGCCGGACGCCATCTTGGGCAGCCAGCGCTTCTTCTGCTCCTCCGAACCGTAGTTGAGGATGTAGTGGGCGACGATCGCGCTGTGCACGGAGACCCCGGTGGTCAGCTCCGGCACCGTGCTCTCGAGATCGTCGAGCACAGCGGCGTCGTAGGCAAAGGTGGTGCCGAGGCCGCCATAGGCTTCCGGCACGCTCGGCAGCAGCGCGCCCATCTCGCCGAGCGCGCGCCAGGCCGAGCGGTCGACCAGTTTCTGCGCGCGCCAAGTCTCGGCGTGCGGCGCCAGATCCTTGGCGAGGAACTTACGGAACTGGTCACGGAAGGTGTCCAGTTCCTCGGTCATCCAGGACGATCGGTATTGCATCATGCCCTCGCAATCAAATCAGCAGACCGCCGCCCGACGATCGCCTGACCGCTGATGTAATTCGATTCCGGCGAGCAGAACAGATCGACCATGCGGGACCTCAGGCGCGCTCATAGAGCGTCACGACGCAGGCGCCGCCGAGGCCGAGATTGTGCTGCAGCCCGATCCGCGCGCCCTCCACTTGCGTCGCCGCCGCCGTGCCGCGCAACTGCCGCGTCAGCTCGTAGCATTGCGCAAGGCCGGTGGCGCCGAGCGGATGGCCCTTCGAGAGCAGGCCGCCGGACGGATTGGTGACGATCCTGCCGCCATAGGTGTTGTCGCCGTCGTCGATGAAGCGCGCCGCCTCGCCTTCCGGACAGAGGCCGAGCCCCTCATAGGTGATCAGCTCGTTGTGGGCGAAGCAATCGTGCAGCTCGATGACGTCGAGATCGTCAGGCCCGATGCCGGCGGCCTCATAGACCTTCTTCGCGGCATCGCGCGCCATGTCATAGCCGACCACCTGCATCATGTCGCCGGCCGCGAAGGTCGACGGCGTATCCGTCGTCATCGCTTGCGCCGCGATGCGGACCTGCTTGTTGAGGCCATGTTGGTCGGCGAATTTCTCCGAGACCAGGATCGCGGCGGCGCCGCCGCAGGTCGGCGGACACGCCATCAGCCGCGTCATTACGCCGGGCCAGATCACCTGGTCGTTCATCACGTCGTCGGCGGTGACTTCCTTACGGAACAGCGCCAGCGGATTGTTCCTGGCATGGCGGCTCGCTTTCGCGCGCACCTTGGCGAAGGCGCTCAGCGGCGTGCCGTACTTGTTCATGTGGCTGAGGCCTGCACCGCCGAAATAGCGCAGCGCCAGCGGCACGCCGGGCGCGTCGACCAGCTTGTCGGCGGCGGCATCGAAATCGTCGAACGCGCTGGGACGATCGGTGAAGACAGCCCCTAGCGCGCCGGGCTTCATCTGCTCGAAGCCGAGCGCCATCACGCAATCGGCCGCGCCTGATTCAATCGCCTGCCGCGCCAGGAACAGCGCGGTCGAGCCGGTCGAGCAGTTGTTGTTAACGTTGACGATCGGGATGCCGGTCATGCCGACCGGATAGAGCGCGCGTTGCCCGCAGGTGGAGTCGCCGTAGACGTAACCGACATAGGCCTGCTGCACACAGCCGTAATCGAGCCCGGCATCGACCAGCGCGAGCTTGGCGGCTTCCGCGCCCATCACGTGATACGGCGCGTTGGCGCCGGGCTTGACGAACGGGATCATGCCGACCCCGGCAACATAGGCGCGCGACGTCATTGTCGTCCTCCCGAAATTACTCCCTGGACTATTTATTACCCATGGGTAATATACGGCACATTTCCTGGAGTCAATGCGACACGCACCGCACGCCATGGACGCCCGCGCTCCCTCCTCCAACTCCCCGTCACCTTGGCTGCCGTTCGAAAGCCGGCGTCGCGCCCGCGACGAGAAGCGCGAAGCGGTGTTGCGCACCGCCGTCGCGCTGTTCCTGGAACAGGGCTATCACCGCGCCACGCTGAACGACGTCGCCAAGCGGCTCCACATCACCAAGCCGGCACTCTACAATTACTTCCGCAGCAAGGACGAGATCCTGTTCGAGTGCTGGTCGCTCGGCAACGAGCTGGTCGACGATTGCATCGCCGAGACTTCGGCCGGCGGCGGCAGCGGCCTCGACAAGCTGCGCAAGCTGACCGTCCGCTACGCCGAGCTGATGACCACCGACTACGGCAAGAGCCTGGTCCGCTTCGACCTCCGCGATCTGAACGAGGACAATCGCAAGATCGTGCAGACGGCGAAGCGGCGGATCGACCGCGCCTTCCGCGGCTATATCGCCGAAGGCATCGGCGACGGCTCGATCAGGCCGTGCGATCCGAAGCTTTCGGCCTTCGCGATCGCAGGCTCGTTGAACTGGATTGGTCACTGGTTTCAGCCCGGCGGCCCGATGACCGGCAAGGCGGTCGCCGAGGAATTCGCGATCCGCCTGACCGAGGGGATCGCCGCGACGACAACGCGCAAGAAGGCGGACAAACCGCCTCGCACGGGAAACGCAGCAAGGGAGGACAGGAGTGAACATCACGCACGGACTGCGGCGCGCGCTGCAGGTCAATCCAAACGGGCTCGCCGTCGTCTGCGGTGAGCGGCGCCGCAACTGGCGCGAGGTCGGCGACCGCGTCGCCCGCCTCGCCGCCGGCATTCGCGCCCTCGGCGCCCGGAACGGCGACCGCGTCGCGATCCTGTCGCTGAATTCCGACCGCTATCTCGAACTTTATCTCGCCGTTGGCTGGGCCGGCGCGGTGATCGTCCCGCTCAACATCCGCTGGTCTCCGCTGGAGAACGAGGACGCGCTCCGCGACTGCCGCGCCGGACTCCTGTTCGTCGACAAGGCGTTTGCGCCGGTCGGCGCCGCGCTGGCCAAGGCCCTTCCGGGGCTCAAGCTGGTCTATGCCGACGATGGTGCGACGCCCGAGGGCATGGAGAACTACGAGACTCTGATCGCGCGCAACCAGCCGATCCCGGACGCAATGCGCGGCGCGAGCGACCTCGCCGGCATCTTCTATACCGGCGGCACCACCGGCCGCTCCAAGGGCGTGATGCTGAGCCACGGCAACCTGATGGCCAACGCGCTGAACGCGCTCGGCGAAGGCCTGTGGCCGGGCACCTCGGTGTACCTGCACGCCGCACCGATGTTCCACCTCGCCAATGGTGCGGCGATGTATTCGGTGCTGCTGTCCGGTGGCTCCAATGTCGTGATCCAGAGCTTTACGCCCGATGGCGTCGCAGCGGCCACGCAGAAGGAGCGCGTCACCGACGTCTTGCTGGTGCCGACCATGATCCAGATGTTCGTCGATCATCCGACCCTCGGCGATTACGACCTGTCATCGCTGCGACGAATCTCGTACGGCGCCTCGCCGATCAGCGATGCCGTGCTGACGCGAGCGATGAAGGCGCTGCCGCATGTCGAGTTCACCCAGGCCTACGGCATGACCGAGCTGTCGCCGATCGCAACGCTGCTGCACTGGAAGGAGCATATCGGCGAGGGCCGCGCCAAGGGCCGGCATCGCGCCGCCGGCCGCGCCACGCTCGGCTGCGAGGTCAAGATCGTCGACGCGAACGACAAGATCGTGCCGGCGGGCACCGTCGGCGAGATTGCGGTGCGCGGCGACGTCGTGATGATGGGCTATTGGGAACGGCCGGAGGAGACCGCGCGCGCGGTGATCGACGGCTGGATGCACACCGGCGACGGCGGCTACATGGACGAGGACGGCTTCGTCTACGTCGTCGACCGCGTCAAGGACATGATCATCTCCGGCGGCGAGAACGTCTATTCGGCCGAGGTCGAGAACGCGCTGGCGCAGCATCCGGCGGTGGCGCAATGCGCCGTGATCGGCATCCCGAGCGAGCGCTGGGGTGAGCAGGTCCACGCCGTCGTCGTGATGAAGAGCGGCGCCAGCGCCACGCCGGAGGAGCTGATGGAGCACTGCAAGGCGCTGATCGCCGGCTACAAGTGTCCGCGCAGTGTCGACATCACCTCGACACCGCTGCCGCTCTCCGGCGCCGGCAAGATCCTGAAGCGCGAGTTGCGCAGGCCGTACTGGGAGAACCGCGACCGGCGTGTGAGTTGACGCGCTGCATGGCGCTGCGACAGACCGCAGCGTGGGTTAACGATGCGTAACCCACCATTTTCGCGCAGCCAAGATGGTGGGTTACGCCTTCGGCTAACCCAACCTACGCGGTCAACCCGGCAATCCGGCCAACTTTAGGCTTAGCGCTCGCAACTTGCCGCGCGCTTCGGCATCGTAGGCTTGCGCGTGGGCGCGGGCCTCGCGCATGCCATCGAAGAACAACCCGCTTCGGTCGGCGACGTCGTCGCCATGGACCAGATGCAGGATGGCGTCGCCGCCCTGCTCCACGGTCGACATCGGCGTGGTGCCGCTGGCGCGGACCATCGTGGTGTTCATGTAAGTCGCCGGATGCAGCGCGTTCACGGTGACGCCGCTCCCCCGCAACTCCGCAGCGAGGTCGATCGTGAACATGATCTGCGACAGCTTGCTCTGCGCGTAGGCCCTGCCGCCGCTGTAGTTCCTCGTGATCATCACGTCGTCGAAATCGATCGGATGCTGGCCGAGCGAGGCGACTTGCACAATGCGCGCCGGGGCGCTCGCCTTCAGCCGCGGCAGCAGCAGATGCGTGAGCAGGAAGCCGGCGAGATAGTTCACCGCGAAACGCAGCTCGTGCCCGTCCTTGCTGGTCTGTCGCGCCGGCCCTTCATTCTGCGAGCCGATGCCGGCGTTGCTGACGAAAACGTCGAGCCGCTCCTGATCGTCCAGCACCAATTGGGCGAACTCGCGGACATCAGCAAGCGAGGAGAGATCGGCCTGATAGAACATCGGCTCGCGGCCGCTGACCCGCTTGATTTCGTCGGCGAGCGTCTGTGCCCGCTGCGTGTCACGGCCATGGATCAGGACGCGGGCGCCGGCGGTGGCGAGCTTCATCGCCACATAGCGACCGACGCCATCGGTAGACCCGGTGATCAGCACCGTCTTGCCTTCCATCTTCATCGCCGTCGTCCTTTTGTCGTCCGTGCACCAGCATCAAAGATAGTCGGCGATATCGACTTTGCCATGGCGTGAGACCTGACGCCAGAACGGCTTTATAGGTGCAACGATATAGTCAGACACCTTAGGATCGTCGTGATCGTCTCCACCCGGGTCATTGCCCATGCAGTCGGTCGCGCGGCGCGTCGCCGCACGGAACACCCGCTCCTGCGGCGCCACGCCGCGTCTCGACATCAAGCGGTTCTGGTATCCTCCGCATAAGTCGACGAAGCCAAGGCGGGCGATTGCGGCCAGGCAGGCGCGAACGGGCACAGGATGTTCCGATCGTCTACAGACAGGATCATGCGGAATGCTCCATCACCGGAGCCATTCGGCATGCTGGTCCTGTTCGGCGTGCTGACCGCACTGCCGGCGATCGTGGCGCTCCGGCTGCTTGAGCCGGGGCTGGTCCTGCCCGTGCTCAGCATCCTGCTGTTCGCGCAGGCCGCAATCGCCGCGGTCGTGGCGTACGCCATCCGCGTGCGAACCACTTCGGCGCACTTGAACCTGTGGGATCTTGCCGGTGCGTTCACCCTGATGGGATGTGCCGCGGCGATCCTCGGCGAGCCGGATCAGGCGGCGCTGTTCTTCGAGGAACAGGCCGCGCTGCGTCCGGCGTCGCGACCGTAAATCCCAGGCCGGGCCCCTCTGGCAGCCACAAGCTGCGATGTCGGACTGGAACATTAGGAGTGGCCCTGCTTCGACCCGCGACGCGAATTTGCGTCGTGGTGGATTTTGTCGTCGCACGACGGCAACAACCACCGTCGAACCCGGTCCACTCTCCGACCTCAAGGGGAGCATGACCCATGTCCGAACTTCTCACACTCGATACGTTCAGCGCGTTGTTGCAGGTCATCCTGATCGACCTCGTGCTGGCCGGCGACAACGCCGTCGTCATCGGCCTGGCCGCCGCCGGTCTGCCCGAGCGGCAACGCACCAAGGCGATCCTGATCGGCATCGGCGCCGCGACACTGCTGCGCATCCTGTTCGCCATCGCTACGACGCAGCTCATGCAGATCGTCGGTCTGTTGCTGGCGGGCGGCATCCTGCTGCTGTGGGTATGCTGGAAGATGTGGCGTGAGCTGCGCGCGTCCGCGGCCGGCGAAACGACGGGGCACGGCGCCGACGGCGCGAAGGTGCCGCGCAAGACGCTGCTTCAGGCCACCACCCAGATCATCGTCGCCGACGTCTCGATGTCGCTCGACAACGTGCTGGCGGTCGCGGGCGCCGCGCGCGAGCAGCCGATCGTGCTGGTGTTCGGCCTGATGCTCTCGATCGCGCTGATGGGTGCGGCCGCCTCGTTCATCGCGCGGCTGCTGCAAACCCATCGCTGGATCGCCTATGTCGGCCTACTGGTGATCCTCTATGTCGCGATCGACATGATCGTTCGCGGCGTCTCCGATGTCGCCCGGATCGCGCCGGCCTGACGTGGAATGTAGAGCGACAGACTATTGGCCGTGCCGCGAAACGCCTTCACCTCTCCCCGACGGGGAGAGGTCGATTTGCGCAGCAAATCGGGTGAGGGCCAGCGGCTTTTACGAGGGACTGTAACCCCTCATCCGGCGCTACGCGCCGACCTCTCCCAAGGGAGAGGTGAGTATCCGTCGCGGCGCCGATCAAGCTATATAGCGTCAGTGGATTTCCGCCGAGCGCTTCAGAGCGTCCTTCAGCTTCTCGAGCGTGAAATCCTTGGAGCGCGCGATCTCCAGGATCGGCGCCTCGCGGCGGCCACACAGCTCGGCCGCTTCGGGCAGCTTGGCCGCGACCTCGTAGGGGATCACGACAGCGCCGTGGCTGTCGGCGTGGATCAGGTCGTTGGAGCGCACCGTCATCCCGGCGACGCGAACCTCACCGCCGAAGCTCTCCGCATGCACCCAGGCATGCGACGGGCCGATCGAGCCGGCCAATGCCTGGAAGCCCGGCGCCCATTGCGGGGTGTCGCGAATCGAGCCGTCGGTGACGACGCCGAGGCAGCCCAGCGCCTTGTGCACGTTGCTCTGCACCTCGCCCCAGAACGCGCCGTAGCCGGCGTCGGGCCCGTCGATGTCCTGAATCACCGAAATACGCGGCCCGGCGCCGGTGCCGACATATTCGTAATATTCGATGCGGCGCTTCGACTGCTCCTCGGCCGAAAGGCCGGATTTCAACACCGAGCGAATCGTCGCGGTGCGGGCGTAGCCGACGATCGGCGGCAGGGTCGGAAACGGGCAAACCAGCGGCTTCACCGTGTAGCCGATCAGACGGCGCTCCGGCGCCACGATCTCCATCGCGTTGCAGATCGTCGGCGTGTCGTAGCGCGCCAACGCTTCGAGGACGGAGGCTGGAAGCGGGGCGGAAGCGGATGTCGTCACGGCGTTTCTCTCCTGATTATTTGGCATCGGCCGGCCTCAGGCTATAGCCGAGATCAAGCACGAACCCAACCAAGGCAACGCTCATGGCTGATATTTGGGAGATGCGAACCGGCGTTCTCCGTCATTGCGAGTTAGGACCGCCGTGAAGTCGCCGACCCGCGTTGTGGGTGGGTGCACTGGACCGAATTTGACTTGGCGCTTATCCACTTCCTAGAGGGCGGAACGAGATGCAAGGCTCGGACAACATCGGCCTCTCTGGAATACTGGACCACCCGCATGCGCGGGTGATGACACCGCGCTGTTTGACGGAGCGAAGCGACGAAGCAATCCATGATTCAGCGCCTGTGGCCGGATGGATTGCTTCGCGGCCTGTCATCGGGCGCGCATTCGCGCGACCCGTTAGCTCACAATGAGGTGGATAGGGCTTGGGCTTTCAGACCTGCGGCCGCCTCAGTTCAACCTTGCCGGACGATTGTCCTGGTCGCTGCTGGCGGCCGGCGGCGCATAGGCCGGTGCCGCTGTCGGCGCCGGTGCGCTCGCTCCCTGGGTCTGCGCGGCAAGCTTGCGCTCCTGGTCGCGATACGACTTCCAGCCCCACGGCAGGCTGATCAGATAGAGCACCGAGCCCGCCGACAGGATGTGCCAGGGATAGCCGATCAAGAGCGCGACGAAGAACACCACCGCGACGAACACCGGCAGCACCATTTCCGGCGGCACCCGCATCTTCACCGTCTTGCCGGAGAATACCGGCAGCCGCGACACCATCAGGAACGCAACCAGCAGCGTATAGAATGCCGTCAGCGTAGCCGGCGGCATCGGCACGCCGAGGAAAGCGAGGTAGATCGGCAGCAGCACGGTGATCGCGCCGGCCGGCGCTGGCACGCCGGTGAAGTAATTGGCAGCGAAGGCCGGGTTGTTGGGATCGTCGATCGAAGCATTGAAGCGCGCCAGCCGCAGGCCGCCGGAGATCGCGAACACCATCGCGGCGATCCAGCCGCCATTGTTCAGCTCATGCAACTGCCAGAAATACAGGATCAGGCCGGGCGCGACGCCGAAATTGACGAAGTCGGCCAGGCTGTCGAGCTCGGCGCCGAATTTCGACTGCCCCTTGATCATGCGCGCGACCCGGCCGTCGATGCCGTCGAGGATCGCGGCGAACACGATCGCGGCGACCGCAAGCTCCATCCGCCCTTCCGTCGACAGGCGGATCGCGGTCAAGCCGGCACAGATCGCCAGCAGGGTGATCATGTTCGGCACGAGCATCCGCACCGGGATCGGGCGGAACCGCCGGCGGCGAAACTCGGGGGAGTCTGGGTCGAATGGCATCATGGCTTACAAATATAGCAAGCACGCGCCCGCTCCGCCAATGGCAGGAACCGGCTGATTGGGCTGGCAAAAGCAGCGTTAATCGGCGCGGAACGTCCGGCCGGCATCGGCGCCGCGGAAATCCGCCAAAATCGTCTCGCCGGCGATCGCGGTCTGGCCTTCGGAGACCAGCGCCCTGGTGCCCTCGGGCAGATAGACGTCGAGTCGCGAACCGAAGCGGATCAGGCCGAAGCGCTCACCGGCGCCGATCGACTGCCCTTCCTTGACGAAGCAGACGATGCGCCGCGCCACCAACCCGGCGATCTGGATCACGCCGATCCGGCCGTTCGGCGTCGAGATCACCAGCGAATTGCGCTCATTGTCCTCGCTCGCCTTGTCGAGCTCGGCATTGATGAAGGCGCCAGGCCGATAGGCGATGCGGTCGACGCGGCCGGCCACCGGGCTGCGGTTCACGTGGCAGTTGAACACGCTCATGAAGACCGAGACCCGCGGCAACGGCTTGTCGCCGAGACCGAGTTCGGCCGGCGGCAGTGCCTGGCCCACCATGGAGATGCGGCCGTCGGCCGGCGACACCACGATGCCGTCGCGCACCGGCGTCACGCGCACCGGATCGCGGAAGAACAGCGCGCACCAGATGGTGAGCAGCGTCCCGATCCACCCCAGCGGGGTCCAGATCCAGAACAGGATCAGACTCGCGAGCGCGAAGCCACCGATGAAGGGATAGCCCTCCGGGTGGATCGGCGGGATCTGCGCACGGATGGAATTGGCGATGGACATCAGGACTCGCTGGGTTCCCCGCCCCTTCGGCGGGAGATCGGCGCCCTACTTCCTCTATTCCGCGGCGGTCGGCAAGGGTTTCTCGACCGTGACGGGGGCGGAATCCCGGGCCGGCTCGGCGACTGAGGGCGGCAGGCGGTTGGGCGTCTCGCTGTCGTCATCGATCTGCGCAAGCCGCTCGCGGGCCTCCTCGGCCTCGCGCTGCCGGTTCCACATGCCGGCATACAGCCCTCCGGCGGCCAGCAGCCGCGCGTGCGTGCCGCGCTCGGCGATGCGGCCCTGATCCAGCACGATGATCTCGTCGGCGCCGACGATGGTCGACAGCCGGTGCGCGATCACCAGCGAGGTCCGGTTGCGCGAGACCCGCTCCAACGCATCCTGGATCTCGGCCTCGGTATGGCTGTCGAGCGCGGAGGTCGCCTCGTCCAGCACCAGGATCGGCGGCGCCTTCAGCACCGTGCGCGCGATCGCGACCCGCTGCTTTTCGCCGCCGGAGAGTTTCAGCCCGCGCTCGCCGACCTGCGTCTCATAGCCCTTCGGCGACATCCGGATGAAATGATCGATCTGAGCCAGCCGCGCGGCCTCCTCGACATCGGCGTCGCTGGCGTCCCAGCGGCCGTAGCGGATGTTATAGCGGATGGTGTCGTTGAACAGCACGGTGTCCTGCGGCACCATGCCGATCGCCGATCTGAGCGACGTCTGCGTCACCGATTTGATGTCCTGGCCGTCGATCAGGATGCGGCCGCCCGAGACGTCATAGAGTCGAAACAGCAGCCGCGAGATGGTCGACTTGCCGGCTCCGGACGGACCGACGATCGCGACCGTCTTGCCGGCCGGCACCTCGAAGCTGAGCCCTTTGAGGATCGGCCGGTCAGCCTCATAGGCGAAGCGGACGTCCTCGAAGCGCACGTTGCCGGACGACACCACGAGCGGCCTGGCGTCCACCGTATCCTTCACTTCCGGATTGCGCGCCAGCACATCGAACATCTTCTCGATGTCGATGATCGCCTGCTTGATCTCGCGATACACCATGCCCATGAAATTGAGCGGCTGGTAGAGCTGGATCATCATGGAGTTGATCAGCACGAAATCGCCGACGGTATGGGTGCCGTTGCGGATGCCGAACGCGCACATCAGCATCGTCGCGGTGAGACCCACGGTGAAGATGACCGCCTGCCCGGTGTTGAGCACCGCGAGCGAGGTATAGGTCTTCACGCTGGCCTGCTCGTAACGCTCCATCGAGCGGTCGTAGCGCTTCGCCTCGCGCTCTTCGGCGCCGAAATACTTCACCGTCTCATAGTTGAGCAGCGAGTCGATCGCCTTGGTGTTCGCCTCGGTGTCGGAATCGTTCATCTTGCGGCGGATCTCGATCCGCCATTCCGTCGCGATGTAGGTAAAATACATGAACACGACGACGGTGAGCAGCACCGCCAGCACGTAGCGCCAGTCGAACTGCCAGAGCAGCACCGCCGCGAGCAGGGCGACCTCGACGATGGTCGGGATCAATTGCAGGATCACCATCCGCACGATGGTCTCGATGCCGGTGCGGCCGCGCTCGAGCACGCGCGTCAGTCCACCGGTCTTGCGCTCGAGATGGAAGCGCAGCGACAGCTCGTGCATGTGCACGAAGGTGATGTAGGCGAGCCGCCGCACCGCGTGCATGGCGACGCGTGCGAAGATGCCGTCGCGCCACTGAGTCAGCACCGCCATGATGATGCGCACCGCGCCGTAGCCGATCGTCATCAACAGCGGCGAGGCGATCAGCCACATCATCCAGTTGGAGGGAGCGACCGGCGCCGAGCCGGCACCGTTCAGCGCATCGACCGCCCATTTGAAGGTGAACGGCACCGACAGCGTCGCGAGCTTCGCGAACAGCAGCAGCACCACCGACCACACCACGCGCATCTTCAAATCGGCGCGATCGCCCGGCCAGATGTACGGCCAAAGATGAACGAGCGTGCCGATCAGCGTCGCCTTTTCGGCCGTCTGCGTCGCGGCTGCGGGCGGCTCGACGGCCGGCGCATGCGAGTGCGGGGGCGCCATCAGGAGCCCGCCCGGGCCGGGGCGGCGCGCCCACTTGCCGTCACATCTTTTCCACGGTTTGACATTCTCGCCGTCATATAGACCGTTTGATTGCCGCGTACAGACTTGTGGCGAAAATCTTTCGCGATTCGCGGGAATTTACGGGATTTTTTCGCTCTCAATCCCCATATGCTACACTTGACCCTTTTTACGCTGCAGTGCCACAAGGATCGCATGAACCAAATCAAGACTGTCTGTGTCTATTGCGGCTCCGGCCCCGGTACCAATCCCCGCTTCGTTGAAGCTGCCGTTGCGCTCGGCAAGACCTTTGCCGAGAACAACGTCCGCCTGGTCTATGGCGGCGGATCGATCGGTCTGATGGGCGCGGTTGCCAAATCCACGCTTCAACACGGTGGCTCCGTCACCGGCATCATTCCGGAATTCTTGCGGGCGCGCGAGAACGCGCTGACATCGGTTCAGGAAATGATCGTTACGCCCGACATGCATGAGCGCAAGCGCCTGATGTTCGAGCGCTCGGATGCGTTCGTCGCCTTGCCCGGCGGCGTCGGCACGCTGGAGGAATTGGTTGAGCAGTTGACCTGGCAGCAGCTCGGCCGTCACTCCAAGCCGGTGCTGCTCGCCAATGTCGACAATTTCTGGGTGCCCCTGCTCTCGCTGTTGAACCACATGCGCGCGACCGGCTTCATCCGCGCCTCGCTCGACGTCAACGTGCTGATGGCCGACCGCGTCGAGGACATCCTGCCGCGGTTGCGCACGGCGCTGGCGCGGACGCCGGAAAGCGCTAAGGAGCTCGCACCCGACGTCGCGCGGCGGCTGTAACGCCGCCACGCCCTCGCAATCTACCTCCGTCATGCTGAGGAGCGCGTAGCGCGTCTCGAAGCAAGACGGCCCCACTTTGGCCGTCCGCCCTTCGAGGCTCGCTTCGCGAGCACCTCAGGACGACGGGTCGAGCAACTTCATGACATGTGGGAGTGTGGGAGCTCTACTCGCTCGGAAAGGTCACGGCCTCGATACGATTGCCGTCGGGGTCGAGCACGAATGCTGCGTAGTAGCGGACGCGATCATGCGGGCGTAGGCCCGGCGCTCCGTCGGAACGGCCGCCGGCCGCAAGCGCGGCGGCGTGGAACGCATCGACATCGGCGGTCGTCTTCGCGCGCAGGCAGATGTGCGTGCCGCTCTCGTGCGGCACTGGCGGCATTCCGGCGCGCAGATTGATCCAGAATTCCGGATAGGCCTTGCCGAAGCCGATCGTCGCCGGCCGAGTGACCAGGCACGTCAACCCGAGTGCGGCGAGCGTCGGCTCATAGAAGTGCGCCGCGCGTTCGAGATCGCGGACGCCGACGGAGATGTGATCGATCATGAATCCCTCCCTCCCGTCATTGCGAGGAACGAAGCGACGAAGCAATCCATGCCACAGCGTGCGCGGAGGGACAGATTGCTTCGCTTCCCTCGTAATGACGCCTTATCTCACGTCGGTGCGCCCGACTTCACCAGCTTGTAGACCAGCGAATCCATCAGTGCCTGGAACGAGGCATCGATGATATTCGGCGAAACGCCGACCGTCGTCCAGTTGTCGCCGCTCTCGTCCTCGCTCTCGATCAGGACACGGGTAACCGCCTCGGAGCCGCCATTGAGGATACGCACCCGATAGTCAATCAGCTTCAGGCCATCGATGTACTTCTGGTACTTACCGAGGTCCTTGCGCAGCGCGACGTCGAGTGCGTTGACGGGGCCGTTGCCTTCGGCGGCCGAGATCAGCCGTTCGCCGTCGACGTCGACCTTCACCACGGCGAGCGCCACCGTGACGCGCTGGCCGTTGGCGTTGTAGCGCTGCTCGACGTTGACGTCGAACTGCTCGACCTTGAAATATTCCGGCACCTTGCCAAGCGTGCGCCGCGCCAGCAGTTCGAACGAGGCGTTGGCGGATTCATACGCGAAGCCCGCCGCCTCGCGCTCCTTTAACTCTTCGACCAGTCGCGTCAGGCGCGGATCGCTCTTGTCGTAGGCGATGCCGGCGCGGTCGAGCTCGGCCATGACGTTGGAGCGGCCGGCCTGGTCCGACACCAGCACCTTGCGGTGATTGCCGACCGATTCCGGCAACACGTGCTCGTAGGTGTGCGGATCCTTCAGCACCGCGGAAGCATGAATGCCGGTCTTGGTGACGAAGGCGCTCTCGCCGACATAGGCCGCATGACGGTTTGGCGCCCGGTTCAGCATATCGTCGAGCGTGCGCGACACCTTCATGAGCGTCGCCATCTTGTCCGCTGTGACGCCGATCTCGAACTTCTCGGCAAACTCTTGCTTCAACCGCAAGGTGGGGATCAGTGAGCACAGATTGGCGTTGCCGCAGCGCTCGCCGAGGCCGTTGAGCGTACCCTGGATCTGCCGCGCGCCGGCACGCACCGCGGCCAGCGAATTCGCCACCGCCTGCTCGGTGTCGTTATGGGCGTGGATGCCGAGATTGGCGCCCGGTACATGCTGGATGACATCGCCGACGACGGTCTCGACCTCGTGCGGCATCGTGCCGCCATTGGTGTCGCACAGCACCACCCAGCGCGCGCCGGACTCGTAGGCTGCTTTCGCGCAGGCGAGCGCATAGTCTCTGTTTTCCTTGTAGCCGTCGAAGAAATGCTCGCAGTCGACCATCACCTCGCGGCCAAGCGCCCTGGCCGCGGCGACACTGTCGCGGATCGAGGCGAGGTTCTCTTCGTTGGTGGTCTCGAGCGCGACCCGGACCTGGTAGGCGGACGACTTTGCGACGAAGCAGATCGCATCCGCCTTGGCGTCCAGGATGCCGGCCAGTCCCGGATCGTTGGAGGCCGAGCGGCCGGGCCGCCGCGTCATGCCGAAGGCGGTGAAGCGGGCGTGGTCGAAGGCGGGCTTCTTGCTGAAGAACTCTGAGTCGGTCGGGTTGGCACCGGGATAGCCGCCCTCGACATAGTCGATGCCGAGCTCATCCAGCATTTTGGCGATCACCTGCTTGTCCTGCAGGGTGAAGTCGACGCCGTTGGTTTGCGCGCCGTCGCGCAGCGTGGTGTCGAACAGATAGAGGCGCTCGCGGCTCATGCGTGGCCTCCCGGGGTCGCAACACCGTCGAGCTTCTTCTGCATCGTGGTGTTGGCGAGCCATTCGCCATTGATGGTCACCGAATTGCGCTGCTGCGCGACGTAGCCGCGCTTGCGGAAGAACTCGAGCGCGGTGTCGCTGGCATCGACCGTCAGGGTCTTGGCGCCGCGCGCGCCCGCGATCTTCTCCAGCGCATCGCACAGCGCCGCGCCGACCCCCTGCCCCACCGCGCTTGGATGCACGTAGAGCATGTCGATTTGGTCGGTGCCCTTCAGCGAGGCGAAGCCGACCGGCGCGCCCTGCAGCGTTGCGATCAGCGTGAGCTGGCCGGCGAGCTTCTTGCCGAACGCCGCTTCATCCTCGGCTGCCTGCGCCCAGGCTTCCTGCTGCGCCTCGCTGTAGTCATCGCCAGTGAGGTCCGTGATCGACGCCGCAAAGATCGCAGCGAGGATCGGCGCATCTTCCGGCAGGAACGGACGCAATGCGGGGGTGGAACGGCTCATCGCGCGACCTCCCAGGTCGTCATTGGCTTTCCTTCGGCATCCTTGCCGTCCTTGATTGCCACGCCCATGGCGGCGAGCTGATCACGGATACGATCGGACTCCTTGAAGTCCTTCCGCGCACGGGCCGCGCTGCGTTCCGCGATCAGCGCTTCGACCGCGGCGGCGTCGACGCCACTCGCCTGCTGCTTGCGGCTCTTCCATGCGGCCGCGCTCTCGGACAGGAAGCCGAGCAGCCGGAGCGAACCGGCGAGCTCCTTGCGGGCCTGCTCGTCGGTTGATGCGGCGTGGCGCAGACCGTGCAGCACGGCCATCGCCTGCGCGGTGTTGAGGTCGTCATAGAGCGCCTCGATCATCGCCGGCGATGGCGGGCCGGACTCGGCGTCGGCCGCGACCGCGTACCAGTCGTCGAGCGTCTTCGCAGCCTCCTCCGCACTCTTCAGCGTCCAGTCGAGCGGCGATCGGTAATGCGTTCTCAGCATGCTGAGCCGCAGCACCTCGCCCGGCCAATCGGCCAGGAGATCGCGGATCGTGAAGAAGTTGCCGAGCGACTTCGACATCTTCTCGCTCTCGATCTGAAGGAAGCCGTTATGCATCCAGACATTGGCCATGCGGTCGGCGTGGAACGCGCAGCAGGTCTGCGCCAGCTCGTTCTCGTGGTGCGGGAACACCAGGTCGATGCCGCCGCCATGAATGTCGAACCTCTCGCCGAGATGCTTCCAGGCCATCGCCGAGCACTCGATGTGCCAGCCGGGCCGGCCCTCGACCTTGATGCCTGCGGGCGACGGCCAGGACGGCTCGCCCGGCTTCGACGGCTTCCACAGCACGAAGTCGGTGTTGTCGCGCTTGTAGGGCGCGACGTCGACGCGGGCGCCCGCGATCATCTCGTCGAGCGAGCGCTTCGACAGCGAGCCATAGCGCGGCAGCACCGAATTCGCCGCATTCATCGCCTGCGGCGAGAACAGCACGTGGTCTTCCGCGACATAGGCGAAGCCGCCGGCGACGAGCTTCTCGATGATCGCGCGCATCTCCGGGATGTGCTCGGTCGCGCGCGGCTGCACCGTCGGGGCCAAGCAGCCCAGCGCCGTGACGTCGTCCTGGTACTGCTGGTAGGTTTGCTCGGTGACCTTGCGGATCGCCTCGTTCAGGGGCACGCCGGGAAAGTCCCGCGCGGCGCGGACGTTGATCTTGTCGTCGACGTCGGTGATGTTGCGAACATAGGTCACGTGACCCACGCCATAGCGGTGGCGCAGCACGCGGAACAGCACGTCGAAGACAATAGCGGCGCGGCCGTTGCCGATATGGGCGAAGTCGTAGACCGTCGGTCCGCAGGCATACATGCGGACATTATCGGCATCGAGCGGCACGAACGGCCGCTTCTCCCGGGTCAGCGTATCGTAGAGTCGCAATTCCATGGAAAACCCATCCCTTGCGGCCGGGCGGTCCAATGATCTCAGGGTGATTGAGAAAAGACGGCCTCAGCCAGCGAATCGCTAGCTAATAATCTCGCGGCAAATGCTGCAGATGGCGAGGTGGCCGTTCATGGTTCCACCATGTCTCATGGCCGCTTTGTGCCGTCAAGAGCCTGTTCTGGGATCGCTTGCACCTGTCCAGCAGCGAAAATCGCTGCAAGCCCTTCATGGTTAACTATTATTAGGGATTCAGGCGTATCCGGTGAAGCAACGGAGTCCATCCGGTTCCCCGGTGCACCATGCGGTTCATTTCAGCATTCATCGCCTGCGCGTCCCTGCTCAGTGCCTCGGCCGCGCTCGCCGACAGCCGTGTCTTCATCATCGCCAACCAGGCTGATGGCTACGGCGTTGACCAGTGCCTGGCGCACGGTGACAAATGCGGCGCCTATGCCGCGCGCGCCTATTGCCAGTCACGCGATTTTGCACAGGCGACGAATTACCGCCGCGTCGAGCCCTCCGAGATCACCGCCGCGATTCCGGGCGCGGCCAGCGACAAATGCAGCGGGAATAGCTGCGGCGACTACGTCGCCATCACCTGCCAGCGCTGAATGCGGGCCAAGCGGCTGGTCAGGCCGGGCCTTTTGCCACATCGGTGCCCCGGAAACGACGTGACGCTGCCCCGAGAAAAGGCTATTGCAGGCCCGCCTTGGCCGCGCTTGGCGTTTGCTCGCCGCGCGGCGTCGTTCTAATGGCCGGATATGCCCAAGACCTCCGATCTTCGCTTCTCCCGATGGCTTTTGACCTGCGCCGTGTTTGCCGGCATTGCCCTGCCCGCCTCCGACGCTTTCGCGCAGGTGAACCCGGGCCCGCCCGGACCGGCTCCGCAACAGGCGCAAGCCAACCCGATGTGCGCGCGGCTCGAGGGACAATTGGCGACGATCGACCATGGTGGCGGCAGCGGTGATCCGGCCAGGGAAGAGCAGATCCGCCGCTATCAGGACGCGGCAACCAGGCAGCAGAGCGAGCTTGATCGCGTGACGGCGCAGGCCCGCCGCATGGGCTGCGACAGCTCCGGCTTCTTCTCGCTGTTCAACAACAACTCGGCGCAGTGCGGTCCGGTCAACAACCAGATCCAGCAGATGCGCGCCAATCTCGACCAGATGACCGCGAACCTCGAGCGGCTGCGCTCCGGCGGGCTCGGCGGCGCCGACCGCGAGAACCAGCGCCGCTCGGTGCTGACCGCGCTGGCGCAAAACAATTGCGGCCCGCAATATGCGGCGGCCGCCGCGCGAGGCCCGGGCAACTTCCTCGAGAACCTGTTCGGTGGCGGCGGCAACGCCAGCCCGGACCCGGAGATACCCCCGCCCGGTCCCGAATACGGCGCGCAGTCCGGCACCTATCGCACCGTCTGCGTGCGCACCTGCGATGGCGCTTATTTCCCGATCTCGTTTGCGACCGTGCAGGCGCGCTTCGCCGACGACGAGCGCGTGTGCAAGGCGCAGTGCCCTGCTGCTGAAGCGAGCCTGTTCGCCTATCGCAATCCCGGCGAGGACATCAACCAGGCGGTGTCGATCAGCGGTCAGCCCTACACTTCGCTGCCGAACGCCTTCAAGTACCGCACCGAGTTCAACCCGTCCTGCTCCTGCAAGGCGGCCGGCCAGAGCTGGGCGGAGGCGCTGAAGGGCATCGACGACAGGGCCAGCGTCGAGCAGCAGGGTGACATCGTCGTCACCGAGGAGAGCGCGCGGAAGATGCAGTTGCGCGCCCAGCAGCAGGCGACGAAGTCCGGCAAGAAGGGGGCGCCGGCGGCGGCGCAGCAGCAACCGGCAGCGGCGGACGCGGCGGCTCCGTCGAGCGACGGTCAGATCCGCACGGTCGGACCGACCTTCATTCCGCCGAAGCACTAGATTCTTGTTTTGACGCGTTGTCTTCGCGCGAACCGATAGCCACTTCGCTCGAAAACGCTCAATGACTCAGCCCTCGAACGCCTCCGCCGACGCGCGGCTGGTGCGCATCACGAGTTGCTCGTCCGGCGCGGGCCAGACCTTGCCGGGATCGCGGAAGCGGTTGGTGATGGGATAGCGGCGGTCGCGGCCGAAATTCTTGGCGGTGACCTTGACGCCCGGCGCCGCCTGCCGGCGCTTGTACTCGGCGATATAGAGCAGGCGGTCGACACGCGTCACCACATCGCGGTCGAAGCCGGCGGCGATGATGGTCGCCAGCGGCTCCTCGCGCTCGACCAGACGCTCGAGGATCGCGTCCAGCACGTCGTAAGGCGGCAGCGAATCCTGGTCGGTCTGGTTCTCGCGCAATTCCGCGCTCGGCGGGCGGGTGATGATGTTGACCGGGATCACCTCGCCCGACGGTCCGAGCGCGCCGTCCGGCTTCCACGAATTGCGCAGAGACGACAGGCGGAACACCTCGGTCTTGTAGATGTCCTTGATCGGGTTGAAGCCGCCGTTCATGTCGCCATAGAGCGTGGCGTAGCCGACCGACATCTCCGACTTGTTGCCGGTGGTCACCACCATGGCGCCGGTCTTGTTGGAGATCGCCATCAACAGGGTGCCGCGGGCGCGCGCCTGCAGGTTCTCCTCGGTGATGTCGCGCTCCAGGCCGGCGAACGCCGGCGCCAGGATCTTCTCGAAGCCGTTCACGGCGTCGGCAATCGGCAGCACCTCGTAGCGGATGCCGAGCGCGGCCGCGAGCTTGGCGGCATCGTCGAGCGAGACCTGCGCGGTGTAACGGAACGGCAGCATCACGCCACGCACCATCTGGGTGCCGAGCGCATCCACCGCGATCGCGGCGCACAGCGCGGAATCGATGCCGCCGGAGATGCCGAGCAGCACGCCCGGAAAACCGTTCTTGCGGACATAGTCGCGCAGGCCGAGCACACAGGCCGCGTAATCCGCCTTGTCGCCCTCGACAAGCTCGACGATCGGGCCGTTGCAGCGCCAGCCGTCCGGCGTCTTGCGCCAGGACAATGTCGTGATGTTTTCCTCGAACGCCGGAAGCTGCGCCGCGAGCGAGAGGTCGGCGTTCAGCGCGAACGAGGCGCCGTCGAACACCAATTCGTCCTGGCCGCCGATCTCGTTGAGATAGATCAGCGGCAACCCGCTCTCGGTGACGCGGGCCACCACGATCGACAGCCGGAGATCGGTCTTGTCGCGGGCGTAGGGTGAACCGTTCGGCACGATCAGGATTTCGGCGCCGGTCTCGGCCAGGCACTCGACGACGTTCTCGTATTCCTCTGATTCCTCGAGCCAGATGTCCTCGCAGATCGGCACCCCGATCCGCACCCCGCGCACCGTTATCGGCCCCGAGGCCGGCCCGCGCGCGAACAGCCGCTTCTCGTCGAACACGCCGTAGTTCGGCAGGTTGGCCTTGAAGCGAAGTGCTGCGATACGGCCCTCGTCGAGCAGCGCGCAGGCATTATAGAGCTTGTCGTCCTCGACCCAGGGCGTGCCGATCAGCATCGCCGGCCCGCCATCGGCGGTCTCACGCGCCAGCTCCTCGATCGCAAGCCGGCAGGCCGACTGGAACGCCGGTTTCAAGACCAGATCTTCCGGCGGATAGCCGGCGATGAACAGTTCCGAGAGCACCACCAGATCGGCGCCGTCGGCCTTCGCCCGCTCGCGCGCGGTGCGCGCCTTCGCGGTGTTCGCGGTGACGTCACCCACCGTCGGGTTGAGTTGCGCCAGGGTGATCTTGATCTGTTGTTCGCTCATATCCTTAAGTTGTCCTGCTCGAGGCCAAACTTCAATCTGCCCGGATTAGAACGCGCCCATGCGTTCGGCGAGGGCGAACAGCCAGAACAGCCCGGCCATGACCAGCGCGACGCCGACCGCGGCGGAGCCCATGTCCTTGACCCGCCCGATCTGCGGATCGTGATCCATGGTCAGGCGATCGGCGAGCTTCTCGATCGCCGTGTTGAGCAGCTCGATGACCAGCACCAGCACCACGGTCGCAACCAGCTCGACCCGGCGCATCATCGTGGCGCCGACCAGCCAGGCCAGCGGCAGCGAGAGCGCCAGCGCCACCACCTCCTCGCGAATCGCCTGCTCCGAGCGAATCGCGAAGGCCAGCCCGTTGCGCGAGTTGATGGTGGCTCGCCAGAACCTCAGCAAGTCACTGCCCCCAAATCACAGCCCCGCGACGGCCGGCATCGGCTTGGTCTTGCCGGCGCGTTCCTGTTTCAGCAGCTCGGCGATCAGGAAGGCCATGTCGATCGACTGTTCGGCGTTGAGGCGCGGATCGCAGACCGTGTGGTAGCGGTCGTTGAGATCCTCATCGGTGATGGCGCGCGCGCCGCCGATGCATTCAGTGACGTCCTGCCCGGTCATCTCCAGATGCACGCCGCCGGCATGCGTGCCCTCGGCGGCGTGGGCCTGGAAGAACGACTTCACCTCCGACAGCACGCGGTCGAACGGCCGGGTCTTGTAGCCTGATGTCGATGTGATGGTATTGCCATGCATCGGGTCGCACGACCACACCACCACGCGCCCTTCCCGCTGCACGGCGCGGATCAGGCCCGGCAGATGGTCGCCGACCTTGTCGGCGCCGAACCGGTTGATCAGCGTCAACCGTCCCGGCTCGTTGTCCGGATTCAGCACATCGATCAGCTTCAGCAGTTCGTCCGGCTTCAGCGACGGACCGCATTTCAAGCCGATCGGATTCTTGATGCCGCGGAAATACTCCACATGGCCGTGGTCGAGCTGACGGGTGCGGTCGCCGATCCAGATCATGTGGCCCGAGGTCGCGTACCAGTCGCCGGTCGTGGAATCGACCCGCGTCATCGCCTGCTCGTAGCCGAGCAACAGCGCCTCGTGGCTGGTGTAGAAGTCGGTGGCGCGCAGCTCGGGGTGGCTTTCGAGGTCGAGGCCGCAGGCACGCATGAAGTTCAGCGCGTCCGAGATGCGGTCGGCCAGCTCCTTGTAGCGGCGGGACTGCGGCGAATCCTTCAGGAAGCCGAGCATCCACTGATGCACGCTGCCGAGATTGGCGAAGCCGCCGGTCGCGAACGCGCGCAGCAGGTTCAGCGTCGCCGCCGACTGGCGATAGGCCATCAACTGGCGCTGCGGATCGGGAATTCGCGCTTCCGGCGTAAACGCGATGTCGTTGACGATGTCGCCGCGATAGCTCGGCAGCTCGACGCCGTTCTGCTTCTCGGTCGGCGACGAGCGCGGCTTGGCGAACTGGCCGGCGATGCGGCCGACCTTCACCACCGGCAGCGCGCCGGCATAGGTGAGCACGACCGCCATCTGCAGCAGCACGCGGAAGAAGTCGCGGATGTTGTTGGCGCCGTGCTCGGCAAAGCTCTCGGCGCAATCGCCGCCCTGTAGCAGGAAGGCCTCGCCCGCGGCGACCCGGCCCAGCGCCTTCTTCAGGTTGCGCGCCTCGCCGGCGAACACCAGCGGCGGAAAGGTCGCAAGCTGGGCCTCGACATCCGCCAATGCCTTGGCATCGGGATAGTCGGGAACCTGCACGACCTTCTTGGCGCGCCAGCTATCGGGTGTCCACCGCTCGGACATGAGGTCAACTCCTGAGCAAAAACCGCAACTTAATCCACGATCGAGGAAAGGCCCGGGTTATACACAGGCTCCCCCACCCCCGCTAGAAGGATTCCTGCAACTCCGTCAAGCTCTTGCAGGAAAAGCTGAATTCGCATTTGGTAGAGCATAGCATGAATGCCGGGGTAAATGCCGCGGGCGCGGCCGCGCTGGACGACGTTTTTAGCGACGACATCGTCGCGCCCGCTGTCGATGGCTACCCGCTTGCGGTGACGTTGTTCCTGCCGCGCGGCATCAGGCGGAATGCCGTTCAGAACTGGGCCGCGCTCGATGTCACCGCGGCGGTGACCTGGATGCGCGAGCGCTACCGCAATCTGCCATTCGCCGGAGGCATTCCGATGCGATATCTCGTGCTCGCCCTGCTGCTGGCGTCCACCCCAACAATGGCCTGCTCGTTTGATACGGATTGCCAGCCGGGCAGCCGCTGCCTGAAGACGTCCGGAAATATCTACGGGGTCTGCGTCGGCGGCCTGTCGCCCGGCAATGCCAACGATCAACAGCCGGCTTCCTCCTCGCCGCTCGATGTCAATGGCACCTATGGCAACACCTGCACGTTCGACACCGATTGCGGTCCCGGCAGCCATTGCATCAAGGACATTTCGATCCAGGGCGTCTGCATGAGATAGTTTTCCGGCGGCCTCGTTGGCATGACGGAATTGGCTTCCGATTCAATTTGTCAAATGCCTGACCACGCTGTCATCCCCCGCATGCGGGTGATCCAGTATTTCCGGAGACGTCAGGGCTTGAGCCATGAGGCCGCAGCTCGCTCCACCGCGTCGTCCCGGCGGAGGCCGGGACCCATACGCCGCGGCTTGGGTTGTGAACGGGACTCGTCGTTCCAGCGGTGCATGACAACATGCATTCGGGGTTATGGGTCCCGGCCTCCGCCGGGACGACGTCGAGGATGTGGCGCCGCTCGTGGCCCCGAGCAATGGTAGAAAGCTCGGGGGTAGGACCACAGGTGCAACCGGAGCAATCCCGGCTTTCCCTGCGCGATGGGTTACGGTTTATACGTGCTCGCCCCGGCGAGACTGCGCTTGGTTGTCACCGTCTCGCGAAGATGCTGCGCACCTTGCGAGAGACACCTGCCGCTAGGGCGTCAGGCCTGCACGACTTCGCCGTCCGCCTCATGCGCCCTCGTCAGTTGCGCAAGCGGCGTCCACCGCATCTCACCCAGCACTCATGACGATCGCGAAGCGCCCCTCAGGCAGGTGAGCCTGAAAACAGAAATATTTTGCAAGCGGGGCTTGCGCTGTCGGGCAACTCAGTGATTGGCGCCGATCGCGCTGTCCGTGCCACCGCCAGTACGCGGACTACTTACCCGCAAGACTCGGAACGGCAGCCCGAAGTACGCGCGGCGGCTGCAACGTCAGCTCCGGTGCTGGACCGCCTTTCTTGGCTTGCCGGATTTTCTCCAACGTCCCGCTTGATGCGGGGCCTCCTTCTGGCGCTCGGTCACTTCGGGGGAGCCGTTCCCGTGGCCGGACCTCTGTGAGAGCAATTCCTTTTCGGCCTGATACCAGAGCACGTCCATTTTGCACCGAGGTTCGCCGGCAGCCTTCCAGAGTTCGTAGGCGCGGGTCCGGATCTCCTGCTCGGTTGGACCAGTCATGGATGGCCTCCCTCCTGAGAAATCGTTTGGAAATACAATCGTTGCTGCAACGACCGTAGCTTATCCCCCGCGCTTTGCGCCCCGAATACCCGGAATCGCTGCGCGGCTCGTGCTACGTAAGTCCAACTTCCAGGCCGCCGCGAGGTTCCTCAGCCGCGCGGGTCCGCATCTGCCTAGATCCCTTAAGGGATCGCAGCCAGCGGGACGCGTCAGTATAGCACACCCATGGAAGATCTGTCGTAGCCCGTCGTCAGCGCAGAACCAGTTGGTCTCGCCGGTCGACAGCGCGCCGATCTCAGGTCCCTTTCGGCGGCATCGGAATGATCATCGAAACACGCTGCTGGTACTCGACATAGGCTTCGCCGTGGAATTTCACGAGGTCGCGCTCTTCCAGCAAGATGCCGATCAGGATGTAGCCGGTCGTCGCGATTGCAAACAGCAGATGCCCGACCGTCATCGTCGGCGTGGACCAGAAGGCCAGCATAAAGCCCAGATAGATCGGATGGCGAACGAACCTGTAGAACAGCGGCGTCTTGAAGCTCGGTGACTCCGCCACCTTCCCTTGCGAATGGGCGTAGACCTGCTGAAGCCCAAAGAGATCAAAATGATTGATCAGGAACGTGCCGAGCAACACGATGCCCCACCCGATCCAGAAGATGGCTTGCAGGATCGCAACGCCGGCCGGGGCGCTGACGGTCCAGACCTCGGAGGTCAGCGGACGCCATTGCCAGAACAACAGGATCAGGATGAGCGTGGCGAACAGCACGTATGTGCTGCGCTCGACATAAGCCGGCACAAATCCGGTCCACCATCGCTTGAAGCCCTGCCTGGCCATGACGCTGTGCTGGACCGCGAACAGACCGAGCAGCACGAGATCGACAACAAATGCTTCCGTGGTCGAGGCGGCTGCGCCGCCATGATCGATGGATTTGGGAACGACGATATTCCCGACGAAGCCGATCGCATACAGGAACGTCAACAGAAACAGGATGTAAGAAAGCACTCCATAAACCAGCGCGGCCATGAGTCCCTCCCGTGTCGCCGGGCAGCACCCTTGCGCACAACAAGTGCCGCATCGAGGCTGCACCGTCCGCATTGTATGACAACAGAACAGCCGGGCCAATCAGCTTGCCCGAAGTTGGGGGTAGCTCACACGGCTAGACGCCATTGAGCTCGGCCAGGCCGCCGCGGATTTTCCCGGTCCCGAGGCCCCTACTCCGCGTGGGCTGCCGGCCTGCGATGCCGCGTCCGCGCTCAGTGCAGGTTCGCATTGAAGAAATCGCGCGCGAGTCTGATGGTCTCGGTATGGATGGCATCCCGGTCGGTGCCATCGGGATCGCGGCATGCAGCCCTGATCAATAGACGGCCTGCCGCGGTGCAGGAGTCGAAGAACACGAAATGGCCCGCGTGCGGAAACTCTTTGAGCGCCGCATGCGGAATCGCCCGGCCCAGCGCTTCTGCGCCCGAGGCCGGCGGCGTGACTTCATCGGCGCTTCCCGTGACGATCGCAACCGGGATCGATATCGCGCCAAGGCTCTCTGGCGTAAAGGCCGGCCCTGGCCCCGGCGCCATGGCGAAGACGGCGCGGATGCGCTGATCGCGATAGGAATTGCCGGCAAGGCTATAGCGGCGCCGGTAATCGGGGTCAGAGCTGAGGCGCACCAGGCTTTTCTCGCGCAGGTCCGAGACGCCTTGTTGCGCTGTGCACAATGCGTCGGCCGCGGGTGAGCGGCAGAATGCCTGCGTCCGCGCTGGATCGGTGATGCCACCAGCGATCGCAATCACGGTGTAGCCGCCGAGCGAATGCCCGGCGGCGCCGATCCGCGCCGGGTCGATCTGATCGCCGAAAGTCCCGTCGGCGCGCATGGCGTCAATGATCGCGCTGAGATCGACGGCGCGCAGCCACATCAGCGCATAACCGTCGACTGTATAGTCCTCCGATCCATTGTTCCCGGGGTGATTGACCGCAACGGCTATGAATCCGTGTGCTGCGAGCCCCGCGCCCAGCCAGGCCAGATCCGACGCTGTGCCGCCGAAACCGTGGGACAGCAGCACCAGCGGACGCCGCGGTCCCGGCGCCGGCGCGGCGTCAGGCGCGGCACGGCCGGCACGGGCGAAGGGGATAAAGGGAGGCCCGACCGATTGCGGCTGCTCGCGCGCAGCGGCCACGGCCGGGTACCAGATCATGGCGCGGAGCGCATGAGTCCTGGCGCCGCGCCAATCGAAAGGCTCGGCCGGAATGAAATCGCGGCTTGCGATGCCAACCTTGAACACATCGTCGCCGGCGTGTGCGGCACCCGGCGCGGTGAGAAGGATCAGCCACAGCGCCAGTACCCTCATCGGGACAATGCCTCGGGTGAGTGTCTCTACTCCGCCGCCTGTCGGACGTGGCGCGCGGTGGGGCTGCGCATCGTCACCAGCTCTTCGGCGGCCGTCGGATGCAGCGCCATCGTGGCGTCGAAATCGGCCTTGGTCGCCTTCATCTTCACGGCGATCGCGACGACTTGCGTGATTTCGGCCGCACCATCGCCGACGATATGGCAGCCGAGCACGCGGTCGCTCATGCCGTCGACCACGAGCTTCATCAGCACGCGGGTGTCGCGCCCGGACATCGTCGCCTTGATCGGACGGAAATCGGTCTTGTAGATGTCGACGTGGCTGAACTGCGCCCGCGCCTCTTCTTCCGTGAGGCCGACGGTGCCGATCTCGGGCTGTGAGAACACCGCGGTCGGGATCGTCGCGTGATCGACCTGCACGGGCCGCTTGCCGAACACGGTGTCGGCAAAGGCGTGCCCCTCGCGGATCGCGACCGGCGTCAAATTGGTACGGTGGGTGACGTCGCCGATTGCGTAGATGTTGTCGACCGAGGACTTGGACCAGCCGTCGACCTGGATGCCGCCGTTGGCCGGATTGATGGCGACGCCGGCCGTCTCGAGGCCGAGATTGGCGACGTTAGGGTGCCGGCCGATCGCGAACATCACCTGGTCGGAGGCGATGCTGGAGCCGCTGGAGAGATGCGTGGTGAACCCCTCACCGTGCTTGTCGACCTTCGTCACCGTGCAGCCGGTGATGATGGTGATGCCGCGCTTCTCCATCTCGGCCCGGGCATGCTTGCGCACGTCCTCGTCGAAGCCGCGCAGAATGTTGTCGCCGCGATAGATCACGGTGACGTCGGAGCCGAAGCCGGCGAAGATGCCGGCGAATTCCAGCGCGATATAGCCGCCGCCCTGGATCACGATGCGCTTCGGCAACTCCTTCAGGTGAAATGCTTCGTTGGAGGAGATCACGTGCTCGATGCCGGGAATCGCCGGACCGTGATTGGGCGCGCCTCCGGTCGCGATCAGGACGTACTTCGCCGTGACCTGCTCGCCGGTCGCGAGCCTGAGGGTGTGAGCGTCTTCCAGCACCGCGCGGGTCTTCACCACGGTGGCGCCGGATTTCTCGACATTGGTGGTGTAGGCGCGCTCGAGGCGGGCGATCTCCTTGTCCTTGTTGGCGACCAGCGTCGCCCAATCGAAGGAGACTTGCCCGATGCTCCAGCCGAAACCGGCTGCGTCCTCGATCTCTTCATGGACGTGGCTGCCGATCACGAAGAGCTTCTTCGGCACGCAACCGCGGATCACACAGGTGCCGCCCATCCGATACTCTTCGGCGACCATCACCCTGGCGCCATGGCCGGCCGCGATGCGGGCGGCACGAACCCCGCCCGAACCACCACCGATGACAAACAGGTCGACGTCGAAATCAGCCATGGTCAAATCTCAATTTCAGCAACTCCGCCGGAAACCGGCTCGCACAACTCGCCCTCCTCATCCTGAGGAGTCCGTGAAGCGGGCGTCTCCAAGGATCGAGGCCGCTGGTGGGGGCCTCATGGTTCGAGACGCACGCTCCGCTCCTCACCATGAGGAGCCCAATGGCACGGCGCGCTTAGATATCCTTGCCGCGCTTCTTCATCTCGGCCTTGAACTGAGCCGCGACGATCACGCCAAACTGCTGCGCCCATTGCTGCATATAGTTCAGCGAGTCCGTGATTGCCTTGGGCTCGGAGGTCAAAAGTTTCTGACCGAGCGGCGACTTGTAGAACGCCACGAGGTCCTTCAGCTCCTGCTCGGTGAACTCGCTGGCATAGATCTGCGCCATGCCCTCGCCGATCTCCTTCTCACGGCCGGCCATGTTCTTGGCGACGATGACCGCGACCTCGTCGAGATCCTTCTGGTAGTTGAGATATTGTTGCAGCAGACCGGTCTTGGTCTTCTCGACGATGCCCGGCACGGCACCCGCATACATGGTCGCCACGTTCTTGAGCGCCAGGATCTCCTTGGCGTAAGCGATCGCCGCGGGCGAGGACTGCTTGACCTTCGGCGGCGCGGGCTGCTGCTGCTGCGCCATGGCCGGCGCCGAAGCCAGCGCCAATCCGACCGCAAGGGTCGCAGCCGACAAAAGTCCCGAGAAACGCTTCATTCCAAGTCTCCTTGCTTGCGGCGTCATCGCCGTTCAACAACCCGAATTCCCTGCGCGCCGGCCAGAACGACACCGCTCGCGAGCCCAATGAACAGACCATGCTCCACCACGCCCGGGATCACGCTGAGCAGACCGGCCAGGCGCGGCGGATCGCCGATCCGGCCAAGATGGGCGTCGACGATCCAGTGGCCGCCATCGGTGACGAAAACGTGACCGTCCTTGCCTTTGCGGATACCCATTTCGCCCGAGACGCCGGCCTTTGCGAAGGCGCGCGCCATCGCCGCCCTGGTCGCGGCAAGCCCGAACGGAATCACCTCGACGGGCAACGGAAAGCGGCCGAGCGCCTCGACCCACTTGCTGTCGTCCGCAATCACGATCATGCGATCGCTGGCGGCCGCGACGATCTTCTCGCGCAGCAGCGCGCCGCCGCCGCCCTTGATCAGGTTGAAGGCGGGATCGATCTCGTCGGCGCCGTCGACGGTGAGGTCGAGATGATCGATGTCGTCCAGGGTGGCCAGCGGGACACCGCAGCGGATCGCGTCCGCGCGGGTTGCCTCCGAGGTCGGCACGCCGACGACGTTCAGGCCGGACCGCACCTTCTCGCCGAGTAGTTCGACGAAATGCTTGGCGGTGGAGCCCGTGCCGAGCCCGAGCTTCATGCCGTCGCGCACCTCGTCGAGCGCGCGCGCCGCCGCCTGGCGTTTCAGTGCGTCCATATCCACGTGCCGAAGCCCCTCTGTTCTGCGCCTTGCCGGTGGGCATCCCATCCGCCCTATCCGGCGGGCGCATATCTAGCGTCGTTTTGTGGAGAGGAATAGCGCCATCAACGGTCCGTCAGACCTATTGCCGAGACCGGCTATTGCTCGGAAAACGCATCGATTGCGGCCAGAATCGTCGCAAAACGGCCTTCGACCTCGGCCCGCATGCCGGGATGGGTGAAAATGTAGAGCCGATCCTCGCGGATCGCGGAAAGAACTCGCGCCGCCACCACCGCAGGATCGAGCCCGGCCTCCAGCCGCTGCGCGATCTCCGCGACGGCCCGGCAGGATCGAGCTCGGGAGTCGGTCCGTACCGCTCGGGGCGGTTGCGCCCGCTCTCGCCGATCCGGGTACGCACATAGCTCGGGCAGAGCACGCTGACGCCGATGCCATCAGGCGCGAGCTGCCAGGCGAGCCCCTCCGACATGCTGACGACGGCGAACTTGCTCGCCGAGTACGGGCTGAAGCCGAGCCCGGCATTCATCCCGCCCATCGATGCGGTGTTGACGATATGGCCGCCCTCACCGTGCCGGCGGATATGCGGCAGGAAGCTCTTGATGCCGTGCACAACGCCCATCAGATTGACGTCGATCACCCAGCGCCAGCTCTCGATCGAAATCTGCTCGATGCCGCCGCCGGCGGCGACGCCGGCATTGTTGCAGAGAACATGGACATTACCGAAGGCGCGGAACGCGGCGTCTGCTGCGTCATCCATGCTGACGGGATCGGCGACATCACAGACGACGCCACGGACCTCCGCTCCGGAGGCGCGCAGCGCCTCGACGGCCCGGTCCAGCGGCGCCGATTCGATGTCGGCGAGCATCACTTTCATGCCTTCGCCGGCAAAGGCCGTCGCCAACGCCAATCCGATGCCGCTGGCCGCACCCGTGATAAATGCGGTCTTTCCAGCAAGTTGCTGCATCGCCGCCTCCCTTTTGCGACGTCCCAGCATCTACTCTTGCATCACGGCGCGCCGCCCGATAGCCAAATGCATCATGCCCGCCTCATCTCCCCCCATCATTGTCTTCGATCTCGACGGGACACTGGTCGAGACCGCTCCCGACCTGATCGGCGCGCTTAACTACGTGCTCGACCGAGAGGGCCTGCGGCCGGTGCCGTTCGCCTCCGCGCGCAATATGATCGGTGCCGGCGCACGCAAGCTGATCGAACGCGGGCTGGAGGTGGAGGGACGCGCCGTCACCACGGCGGAGCTCAACCGCCTGACGACGGACTTCGTCGATTACTATGCCGAACATATCGCCGACGGCTCGCGGCCGTTTGACGGCCTGGAAGCCGCGCTCGACAGGCTCGACGCGCAGGGCCATCGGCTCGCGGTTTGCACCAACAAGCTCGAATGGCTGTCGAAACTCCTGCTCGACCGGCTTGGCCTGAGCCCGCGCTTCGCCGCGATTTGCGGCGCCGACACGTTCGGCGTGGCAAAACCGGACCCCATGTTCCTGCGCGAGACCGTCGCGCGCGCCGGCGGCCAACTCCCGGGGGCCATCATGGTGGGCGATGCCGGGACCGATGTCGGGGTGGCGCGGCGCGCCCAGGTTCCGGTCATCGGTGTCGATTTCGGCTATACCGACGTACCGATGGCGGAGCTCAAGCCGGACCGGCTGATCAGCCATATGCGCGACCTGCCGGACGCCGTCGCCAGCCTGGCGAGGCCATAAGATATCTCCAAGCACTTGATATTGCTCGTAGATATCAAGCTATGCGAATTTTTCGTTAACCATCCTTTAAGGAACAGGGCCCCCACTGTTGCGCCTCTGTTCCGGCGCCCCTATGGTCCGGCCGGGGATTGTGGCTGATAGCCGCAGTAGAGTGTGGAATCATGCGTCGTATCATCGCGATTGCGGTCGCCGGGCTGAGCCTGGCCGGCTGCTCCTCCTTTTCATTGGATTCGTTCAAGTCGGCCCCGCCGCCGATGCAGGTCCAGCTCGATTCCGCGCCGCAGGGCGCGGATGCGGTGACCTCACTCGGGCCGGGCTGCAAGACGCCGTGCTCGGTGTCGGTGCCGACGCCGGAAACGAACTTCTCCGTCACTTTCAACCTGCCGAAATACCAGCCGGAGACGGTGCCTGTGACAGTGACCCATACGCCGGGTGACTTCACCACGCCGGCCACGACCGCGCTCGATCCGAGCCCGGTGTTCGCGGAGCTGAAGCCGGCCGGCCCGCCGCCGCGCAAAACGCATCCGAAGCACAGGAAACCGAAGCCGGCCGCCGCCGCAGCGGCGCCCGCCCCGGCCGCCGCCGGCTCACCGTTCCCCGATCCGAACGCGGCGCCGGCCGCCACGGCCGCGGCGCCGGCCGCCGCAGCGCCGACCCACTGACTCAGGATCGCACTGCAAAAGGCCCGGCTCTGGCGACAGAGCCGGGCCTTTTGCGCTAGCGGTGCTGCGATCGAGATCCGGCATCGAGCGATGTCCTGCGCCTATCGTACGCGAGCCGCTTTGCATGTTGCGGATCATCGCTTGGATCATCCGTAGGGACGCATTGTGACGGCGCGCCAACATGCATAGATTGCGGGAAGCGGAGCCCGTCGTTGCGGCTCCGGTGTGGGGAACAAGGTGCAGGGCCTGAGTTGAATGAACGGATCCACGCAGCCGCTTTCTGACACGCTGTCCCGTCCGATGACCGATCCGTTCGGCCGGACGATCCGCTACTTGCGCGTCTCCGTGACTGATCGCTGCGACCTGCGCTGCTTCTACTGCATGTCCGAGGACATGACCTTCCTGCCGAAGGCCGACCTCCTGACGCTGGAAGAGCTCGACCGGCTGTGCTCGGCCTTCGTCGCCAAGGGCGTGCGCAAGATCCGCCTCACCGGCGGCGAGCCGCTGGTCCGCCGCAACGTGATGAGCCTGGTGCGCTCGCTGTCGCGCCACCTGTCGACCGGGGCGCTCGACGAGCTGACGCTGACCACCAACGGCTCGCAGCTCGCACGCTTCGCCGGGGAACTCGCCGATTGCGGCGTCCGCCGCGTCAACGTCTCGCTCGACACGCTCGATGCCGCCAAGTTCCGCGCCATTACCCGCTGGGGTGACATCGACAAGGTGCTGGCCGGTATTGAGGCCGCGCGGTCAGCAGGGCTCGCGGTCAAGATCAACGCGGTCGCGCTGAAGAACATGAACGAGGACGAGATCCCCTCGCTGATGGAATGGGCGCACGGCAAGGGGATGGGGCTGACCCTGATCGAGGTAATGCCGATGGGCGACATCGGTGAAGGCCGCATCGATCAGTATGTGCCGCTGTCGCTGCTCCGGGCCCGGCTCGAGACGCACTACACGCTGACCGATCTCGACGACAACACCGGCGGCCCTGCCCGCTACGTCCGCGTCGCCGAGACCGGCGGCAAGCTCGGCTTCATTACGCCGATGACCCATAATTTCTGCGAATCCTGCAACCGGGTGCGGATCACGTGCACCGGCACGTTGCACACCTGCCTCGGCCACGAGGACGCCTCCGATCTGCGCCGGCCGCTGCGCGCCTCGCCCGACAATGACCTGCTCGCGGCCGCGATCGACCGCGCCATCGGACTAAAGCCGAAGGGGCATGATTTCATCATCGACCGCCGCCACAACCGCCCGAGCGTCAGCCGGCATATGAGCGTGACCGGCGGCTAGGGTTACCGGCGCCTGGCCGCAGATCCGGCCGAAATCCCTTTCAATATCAACAAACTTCCGATTGACGGCGGCACTCCCCGCTGGTTTGGTGCGCCGGCTTCAGGCTAGCTCGGCTGGATAGGCCACTGCGCCTCCCGGGCGCGGTCAAGACTGCTGGGGCCCATTTGGGAGGAATGACGTTGCAATCGCTCTTGAAATTGAGCCGTGGAATCGACGCGTTCACGCGCTGGATCGGCAAACGCCTGTCATGGCTGATTCTCGTCGCGGTCATCATCTCGGCAATCAATGCGATCGTCCGCAAGACCCTGGACATGTCCTCAAATTCCTGGCTCGAGCTGCAGTGGGTGCTGTTCAGCATCGTCTTCCTGTTGTGCTCGCCGTGGACCCTGCTTGACAACGAGCACATCCGGATCGACATCGTGAACAACCTTCTGCCGAAGCGCGTGCGTGACGCAATCGACGTGGTCGGGCATCTGTTCTTTCTGCTGCCGCTGTGTGTCGTCATGATCATCACCGGCGGCCCATTCTTCTGGCGCTCCTATGAAATCAACGAGCAGTCGGGCAACGCCGGCGGACTGCCGCAATGGCCTGCCAAGTCGCTGATCATCATCGCCTTCTCGTTCCTGTTCGTTCAGGGCATTTCTGAATTGATCAAGCGTATTGCGGTGATGCGCGGGCTCATTCCCGATCCGCACGCATCTCAGGTGACGGCTATCGAAGCCGAAGTCGAACACCTCGTCGAGGCGATCGAAAAGCGCTGATCGTCGGTCGCGATCGCAGGGGGACACTGGATGACTGCGTTTCTTATCGAGAATATGGCGCCGATCATGTTCGCGTCGCTGGTGGTCATGCTTCTGCTTGGCTATCCCGCGGCCTTTTCGCTCGGCGCGGTCGGCCTGATCTATGCCGTCGTCGGCATTCAGCTCGGGGAATTCCGGCCGGACTTCCTGCAAGCGCTGCCGGAACGCGTGTACGGCGTAATGAACAACGACACGCTGCTTGCCATTCCATTCTTCACATTCATGGGCCTTGTGCTGGAGCGATCCGGGATGGCGGAGGATCTGCTCGACACGATCGGGCAGTTGTTCGGGACCATTCGCGGCGGCCTTGCCTATGCGGTCGTGTTCGTCGGCGCGCTGCTCGCCGCGACCACCGGTGTGGTTGCGGCCTCCGTGATCTCGATGGGCCTGATCTCGCTCCCGATCATGCTCCGCTACGGCTACGACCGCCGCGTAGCGACCGGCGTCATCGCGGCATCCGGCACGCTGGCGCAAATCATCCCGCCGTCGCTAGTGTTGATCGTGATGGCCGATCAGCTCGGCAAGTCGGTCGGCGACATGTACGAGGGAGCGTTCATTCCAGGACTGGTGCTGGCTGGCCTCTATGCGGGCTACGCCTTCCTCGTCACGCTGATCTTTCCAAAGGCGACTCCTGGCCTGCCCGCCGAGGCCATCGGCTTTCGCGAGAAGGACGGCAGCCGCGGACTGTGGTCGCTCGGCGTCTTGTTCCTGGCGAGCTGCGTGTTCGGTTGGTTCATGATGCGAAATTCGGAAGCGCACGGCGCCGATTTCGTCGTGCTCAGCATGTTCTTCGGCATCCTGTTCGCGTTCTTCGTCGCGGTGATGAACTGGGTCGTCGACAAGCTTACCGGCTTCCGCTTCCTTTCCGCGATGGCGCAGCAGACCACCTTCGTGATGGTGCCGCCGCTCTTCCTGATCTTCCTGGTGCTCGGCACCATCTTCATCGGCATTGCGACTCCGACCGAGGGTGGCGCGATGGGGGCCGCGGGGGCCTTGATCCTCGGCGCGTTCAAGCGCCGGCTAAGCTGGGATCTGATCCGTCAGGCCACGGAATCGACCGCGAAACTCTCCGCCTTCGTCGTCTTCATCCTGGTCGGCGCGCGCGTCTTCTCGCTCACCTTCTATGGCGTGAGCGGCCATGTCTGGGTCGAGCATCTCTTGACCTCCCTGCCCGGCGGACAAGTCGGCTTTCTGATCTTCGTCAACTTCTTCGTGTTCGTGCTCGCCTTCTTCCTCGATTTCTTCGAGCTCGCCTTCATCGTTATCCCATTGCTCGGACCGGCCGCGGAGAAGCTCGGCATCGACCTGATTTGGTTCGGCGTGATCCTCGGCGTCAACATGCAGACCTCTTTCATGCATCCGCCGTTCGGCTTCGCGCTGTTCTACCTGCGCTCGGTGGCGCCCAAGGATTCGTATCTCGACCGCGTGACCGGCAAGCGCATGCAACCGGTCACCACGGGGCAGATCTACTGGGGTGCGGTGCCGTTTGTCGTGATCCAGATCATCATGGTCGGGCTCGTCATTCTGTTCCCTGCGATGGTCATGCACTACAAAGGCGCCGCATCAACTATCGATCCCAACTCCGTCAAGATCGAGGTGCCGCAGATCGACCTGCCGCCGCTGGACTTTGGACAGCCGAAGAACTGAGCGGTCGACGCCGGCCGGCTCCTGAAACCGGCCGGGCCACCCGCAAGTCCAGGGGATCTCGATGCTGGCCGCCGCAATCGTCGCAATTTTCGTGGTCGCCTATGCCGCGATCGCGCTCGAACATCCGATCGGGATCAACAAGTCGGCCTCGGCGTTGCTCGGCGCAGGACTGACGTGGACGGTCTACACGATCTGGAGCGGCGATCCCGCCCTGATCGATAGGCAACTCAGCGAGTCGGCCTCCTCCACGGCCCAGATCGTGTTCTTCCTGATCGGCGCCATGACGATCGTCGAAGTTATCGACGCCCACAATGGCTTCGAGGTCATCACGTCGCTGATCAACACGAGGAAGCAGGTCACCCTGATGTGGCTCGTGGGCTTCGTGACATTCTTTCTCAGCTCCGTGCTGGACAATCTGACGACCACGATCGTCATGATCTCCCTGCTGCGCAAGCTGCTCGACCGCCAAAGCGATCGCCTGTTCTTTGCTGCGATGATCGTGATTGCGGCCAATGCGGGCGGCGCCTGGTCGGCAATCGGCGACGTCACCACCACGATGCTATGGATCGGTGGCCAGATCACCCCGATTGCGATCGTCAAGGGTGTGTTCCTTGCCTCCCTGATCAATCTTGTCGTGCCGCTGCTTGTCGTCAGCGCGTCGCTGAGAGGAAAAATGGTGGTGGCGCCGGACAGGCAGGCGCAGTCCGCATCGATCAGCGTGTTCGAGCGCAATGTGACCTTCTACCTCGGTCTTGGCATTCTGATCATGGTCCCGGCATTCAAGGCCGTCACCCATCTGCCGCCCTTCATGGGGATTCTGTTTGGTCTCGGTGTCCTCTGGACGGTCGGCGAACTGATCCATCGCGACAAGGAAGAGGATGAAAAGAAACGCCTGACGCTGGTTCACGCCCTGACCAGGATCGACATGAGCTCGATCGTCTTCTTCATCGGGATATTGCTGGCGGTGGCCGCGCTCGAGCACACACACGTTCTCGAAATGCTGGCCAATTGGCTCGACGTCACTTTCGGACGATTGGACGTCATCGTGGTGCTGCTCGGTCTGCTCAGCGCGGTCATCGACAACGTTCCGCTGGTGGCAGCTTCGATGGGCATGTACAGCTTGAACCAGTATCCTCCCGACAGCTTCCTGTGGGAGTTCATCGCCTACTGCGCGGGCACCGGCGGCTCGATCCTGATCATCGGCTCGGCCTCCGGTGTCGCCGCGATGGGCCTCGAGAAGATCGAGTTCTTCTGGTATGTCCGCCGCATAACCGGGCTCGCACTCCTGGGCTATTTCGGCGGTGCCGCAGCCTACATTGTTCAATACCGGCTGCTTCACTGATCAGGGCGGCTGATCGGCGCAGCCCGACCTGCTCAGGCCCGATTTCGGGAAATCGGACCCGCAAGACGTTCAGGATGCGACGTCGGCGAGCCGAAAGCTCAGTGTGAACTGGGCGCCGCCCTCAGGCAGATTCTCCACCTTGACCGTTGCCGCGTGGTCGTCGACCACGCCCTGCACAATCGAGAGCCCGAGCCCCGCACCGTCAGTGCGCCGGCGATCGCCGCGCCAGAAGCGCTGGAAGATCAGGCTCTGCTCGCCCAGCGGAATGCCGGGCCCGCAATCCCGTACCCGGACCGAGCCATCGTCGCGCACCTCGACGTCGACCAGGGTCTCATCGGCGGTGTATTTGATCGCATTTTCGGCAACGTTGAAGATCGCGCGCTGAAGCATCTGGGCGTTGCCCTTGACCGGCACCGGGTCCTCGGTGCCGCGCAGCGCGATATCCTTCTGCCGGGCCAGCGCATAGGGCGCGATCGACCCCACCACCTCGGCGCACACCGCGCGCAGATCGGCGGTCTCGCCGGGATCGAGCACCAGCGTGTCGAGCTCCGCGATCTCCAGCAATTGGCTGACGATGCGGCTCATGCTTTCGATGTCGGCATGCAGCCCCTCGGTGCCCTCGCCCGCCTTGAGCGTTTCGATCCGGGTCCTCAGGATCGCGAGTGGCGTACGGAGCTGATGCGCGGCGTCTGCCGTGAACTGCCGTTGCACGCGAAAGCCGTCCTCGAGCCGGTCGAAGGCTTGGTTGACGGCCGTGACCAGCGGCAGGATCTCGCTCGGAATCCGCTCCGTCGGCAGGCGGATGCCGGTGCGCGCCGGCCCGATATTCTTGGCCTCATCCGAGGCCCGCAACAGCGGCGCCACGGCGCGGCGGAAAATCACGATGTCGGTGGCGAGCAGGAGCAGCAGCGTCGGGATGGTGATCCAGCCGACCCGGCGGAAGAAATTGGCGACGATGTCGTCGGTGATGACGTCGCGGTGCGACAGGTCCTCGGCGACGTGGATGCGAACGGTCTCCCCTCCGACATTCCTGTATACGCTCGCGCCCGCGATCGTATCTGATGACGTCCGCCGTGATGGGCTGCTGCTGTGCGATGAAAACAGAACGCGGCCGTCGGCGTCGTAGATGTCGTACCGATAGCGGCCGTAGGCCTCCGAATAGAGATCCTTCAGGCTCTCCGGCAGATTGAGCGCCACCTTGCCGTCGCGGCCGACGGCGAGCTTCTCGCCGAGCACATCGGCCTGATCGCGCATCGCCTCGCGATGCAACTGGTCGATTTCGGAATTCAGGAGCCAGAGCAGCAGGACCGGCAAGAAGACCGCGGCGATCGTGACAGCGACAATGTGCAGGAACATGATCCGCGAGGTCAGCGACGTGAAGCGGAACACGCTATTTCTCCTCGGCCATCAGGTAGCCGACCCCGCGGATGGTGTGGATCGTGATCCTGGCATTGTGCTCGGCGAGCAGCTTGCGCAGCCGCGACACATACACCTCGACGGCGTTGGAGGCGACCTCGCCGGCAAGCCCGAAGATGTGGTCCTCGACGTTCTTCTTCGGCACCACCCGCCCCTGCCGCCGCAGCAGGATCTCGAGCACCGAGGTCTCACGCGAGGAAAACACGTGGGGGGCGCCATCGATGAAGACCTGACGGCTCTCGGTGTCGTAAACGAGATTGGCGAGGTTCAGCGAGGAGCCGAGCAACTGGCCAGGGCGGCGCAGGATCGCTTCGAGCCGAGCGACGAGCTCTTCAAGCGCGAACGGCTTGGCGAGATAATCATCGGCGCCGCTGCGCAGGCCGTTGACCCGATCCTGCAGTCCGTCGCGCGCGGTCAACACCAGAACCGGCAGCGGATCGGTCTTGCGGCGAAGCTCCGACAGCACCGACAGGCCGTCGCCGTCGGGCAGGCCGAGATCGAGGATCATGGCGGCATAGGTCACGCTGCGCAGCGCGTCGCGCGCCTCGGCAACGCCGTGCACGAGGTCGGCCTCGTATCCCGCCGTCATCAACCCGTTGGCGAGCAGGGACGATAGTTCGATGTTGTCCTCGACAATCAGAAGGCGCACCGCAACGATCCTGTCAGCATACCAGCTCCCTGTTCACACACCCGATTGCGGTAAGCCAGCCCCCCGGACCGCCTCGCGGGCAACCGCACCGTGCAAACGACGCGCATTTCAGCAGGCCGCATCACACGCGCTCCACACACGCTATGCTTCTCTGTGAGCGGCTCGGCCGGCGCATACAAAAATAGATAAGGGCGCTTGTCCTGCAACGAAAATTCGTTGGTTGCCGACGTCGTTGTGCAAAGCAATGTAAGGCTGGCGTAACCCGGTCCTGATAACACGTTCCTGGCGATTGCCCGACCCGCGACTGGCGGACTTGCGTGTTCGAGAGCCGCGTCGCGTCGAAGACGTAGCGGCGGCGAGAAAAGGCCCCGGGACCTTCGCCCCGGAGCCTTTCGCTTTACAAGCGTGCCGCCGCAGTCAGCTCGAAGCGTGGCGCGCCATGAAGTTGTCGTAGCCGACTTCGGCGACCTGGAACCACTGATAGCCATTGCTGGCAAAGCTACTGAGGGACTCGTAGACCTTCTTGAAGTCCGCGTTGCTCGCGGAGACCTCGTTGTGCAGTTCCTTCGCCGCCTTGAACGAAGCCTCCATCACCGGAGCCGGGAAGGCGTGCAGCTTGGCGCCCGCCGCAAGCAGCCGCTTGAGAGCTGGCGGATTTGTCTGGTCGTACTTCGCCATCATCCAGTTGTTGGCGTAGTGACCGGCCTGTTCGAGAACGGACTGATAGTATTTCGGCAGTGCGTTCCACTTGTCGAGGTTGACGAACGACAGCAGCATCGGACCGCCTTCCCACCAACCCGGATAGTAATAGTGCGGAGCGACCTTGACGAATCCCAGCCTCTCATCGTCGTAGGGACCGACCCATTCAGCCGCGTCGATGGTGCCCTTCTCAAGCGCGGGATAGATGTCGCCGCCCGCGATCTGCTGCGGCACCGCACCCAACTTCTGCATCACGCGTCCGGCAAAGCCACCGATGCGGAATTTGAGCCCCTTCAGGTCGTCGACGCTGGCGATCGGCTTGCGGAACCAGCCGCCCATCTGACAGCCGGTGTTGCCGGCGAGCAGAGAGGTGACGTTGTATTTCTTGTAGAACGCGTTGAGCATGTCCCTGCCGCCGCCCAGCACGTACCAAGCCTGGTTGATACGCATGTTCGGGCCGAACGGCACTGCCGAGCCGAAGGTGAAAGTCGGATCCTTGCCAAAATAGTAGTACGATGCCGTGTGTCCGATCTCGACGGTGCCGTTTTGCACGGCGTCAAGCACCTGCAGTCCGGGAACGATCTCGCCGGCAGCGAATGTCTGAATCTGGAATTTGTTGTCGGTGGCCTCGCCGACCATCTTGGCCATAATCTCGGCGCCACCGTACAGCGTATCGAGCGATTTCGGCCAGCTCGTCGGCATTCGCCATTTGAGTTCCGGCATCGACTGCGCGATAGCCGGCGCAGCGATCGTCGCCGCGCCCGCGACACCCAAACCCGTGACCTTGATGAAATCTCTTCGCTTCATTTTGAATCCTGCCCTTTGTGCTTGTGTTCACACGAGCGGTGACGTTCCGACCGTCCTTACGCTCAGCCTTTTCTTGGCGCGACCCGACCAGGGGTCGTGCATGCCTTCGTAGCGAGGCTTGGCGGGAGCATGGAACATCCTCTCCCCGAACACCAGACGCAAAAAGCCCGGCCTTCTGGCGAAGGCCGGGCGACTTAAGTCGAAGAGAGGTCAGATCAGCCGCGAGTGCGCGAGCGGATCATGAAGCTGTCGAAGGTGTATTCGGCAACCTGCCACCACAGATACTGATCGGAACGGTAGGCCTGCATGGCCTCGATCGACTTCTTGAAGTCGGCGTTCTTGGCCGAGATTTCACCCCACAGCTCGTTGGTCGCCTTGAGGCAGGCCTCGAGCACCTCGTTGGTGAACGGACGCAACTGCGTGCCGCCGGCGACCAGCCGCTTCAGCGCCGACGGGTTCTGCATGTCGTAGCGCGCAGCCATCCAGCTATTGGCGTTGGCGCAGGCGTTGGTCAGGATCGCCTGATAGTTCTTCGGCAGCGCATTCCACTTCTCGAGATTGGCGAAGGCGTGGACCGTGGGACCGCCCTCCCAGAAGCCCGGATAATAGTAATACTTCGCGACCTTGGCGAAGCCGAGCTTCTCGTCGTCATAGGGGCCGACCCACTCGGCGGCGTCGATCGTGCCCTTCTCAAGCGCCGGATAGATGTCGCCGCCGGCGAGCTGCTGCGGCACCACGCCGACCTTCTGGAGGACCTGGCCGGCGATACCGCCGATGCGGAATTTCAGGCCGGAAAGATCGGCGACCGTCTTGATCTCCTTGCGGAACCAGCCGCCCATCTGGGTGCCGGTGTTGCCGCAGGGAAAGCCGATCACGCCGAACTTCTTGAAGAACTCGTTGCCAAGTGCCTCACCGCCGCCCTGGTACCACCAGGAATTCTGCATGCGGGCGTTGAGGCCGAACGGCACCGACGCGTAGATCGCAAAGGTCGGATCCTTGCCGACATAGTAGTAGGCGACCGTGTGCGACATCTCGACAGTGCCGTTGGAGGTCGCGTCCAGCGCTTGCAGACCGGGCGCGAGCTCACCGGCCGCGAACACCTGGATCTGGAACTTGTTGTCGGTCATCTCGGCGACGTACTTCGAGACCTGCTCCGCGCCGCCATAGATGGTGTCAAGCGACTTCGGGAAGCTCGAGGTCAAGCGCCACTTGATTTCCGGGGAGGACTGCGCGATCGCCGGCGAGGCAACGGCCGTCGCGGCAGCACCGGCCGCAGAAACTTTCAAAAAATCACGACGCTTCATCGTAAGGCATCTCCTTGAGGGGCGTTTCCCACTGACTGCAAGCCTCTCCTCCGGCAAAAAGGCAGCCGGGGCGCTCTCGCGGGCCCTTTAACACGGAAGCGACTTCACGGAAACGCGACAATGGCATGACTGCGCCAATTAAACGAAAGTCTGATGACGCGGAAATATGCCGGGAAATGCAGGCTCAGGCCGCGGCCATGACGCCTCGCAGCAGCTCGCGGAGCTAGGGCCGGTCGCGCGGTAAATCGCCGCGCGCGGGCGTCCGGCCCGCTCTCGCCACCGGGCTGGCTAGGCAATCAGCGCCGCGCCGTCTCCCGCGACTTCTTGGCTTGATTGGCCAAATGTCGCCCGCGCCGAATCCAGCTCTGCGCGGTCGTCTTGCTGACGCCAAACGTCTTCGCGATCGCCATGGCGGCCTCGCCGATCGAGTCGGATTTCTTTGCAATGTTGAATGCCATGCGGGACGCCTCTTCGCGCTTCTCCCGCGTCAGATGCTTGCGGCGTTCTTTCTTTGCTTCGCGTGCTGCTGCCATGTCGACGCTCGCCAGACGGCCCTTCCCACAGTTTGGGCTTCACCCGTGGCCGCCTTCAACTGGTGGGAACGGTGGTACGATTCGGCCGATGCTGTACAAACGTACAGCACTGAACCGATTCAGCAATCGTCCGGGACGACAGGCCTGTGAAGAAAGCCGCCGGGGCGCGGCCTCAGGCCGCGGCAATGACGCCTTGGAGCTGCTCGCGGACCTTGGCGCCGATCGCGCGGTAAATCGCCGCGTGCGGGCCGTCCGGCTCGCTCGCGACCACCGGGTTACCGGAATCGGAGGTGGTGCGGATCGCCATATGCAGCGGGATTTCGCCGAGGAACGGCACGCCCAGCCGCTCGGCCTCGTGGCGGGCGCCGCCGTGACCGAAAATGTCCGAGCGCGTGCCGCAATGCGGGCATTGGAAATAGCTCATGTTCTCGACAATGCCGAACACGGGCACGTTGACCTTCTTGAACATGGCAAGCCCGCGCCGCGCGTCGATCAACGAGAGGTCCTGCGGCGTCGAGATGATGATGGCGCCCTTGAGCGGAACGTTCTGCGCCAGCGTGAGCTGGGCATCGCCGGTGCCCGGCGGCATGTCGACGACCAGAACATCGAGCGTGCCCCAGGCAACGTCCCGCAGCATCTGGGTGATCGCCGACATCACCATCGGCCCGCGCCAGATCATCGCGGTGTCCTCCTCGACCAGGAAGCCGATCGACATGATCGACAGGCTGAAGCGGTTGAGCGGAATCATCTTCTTGTCGCCGTTGAGCTGCGGCTTCTCGCGGATGCCGGTCAGCCGCGGCACCGACGGCCCGTAGATGTCGGCGTCGAGCAGACCGACGCGCAGGCCAAGGTCGCGCAGGCCGAGCGCGAGGTTGAGCGCAGTGGTCGACTTGCCGACCCCGCCCTTGCCGGAGGCGACCGCGATGACCGCGGAGATGCCGGGGATCTCGGCCTGCCGCGCCATCGGCGAGCCGGCCGCGCCTTGCGGCGGATGGCGATGCGCCGACGCGGGCGGAACACCGCCCGGCGGGCGCGGCGGCGGCGCAGCTCCCGCACTCCCCGGCTTGCGTTCCGCTGTCAGCGCGACCATCGCGACGCTGACGCCGGGAATGGCACGCACGGCGGTCTCGGCCTGGGCGCGCACGCTCTCCCAGGCGCGGGCCTCGGCGGCATCGACGTTGATCGAGAAGAACACCTTGCCGTCGGTGACCGTGACCGCCGACAGCACATTGGCGTTGGTCAAGGCGACGCCGCGCGGCGACATCACCTTGGCAAGGCAATCGAGGACCTGTTGTTGCGTCACGCTCACCGCGCATCTCCTAAAGCAGTTCGGATGCGACCCTTAGAGCGTTGCGGCGCAAAAGGCTACCTCGCTCCGACGTCGTCTTGACGCTCGGCCGGGGCCGCACCGGCCTCTTCCTTGGCGGCCTCGTAGTTCAGCTCGATCATGACCCCGTTGGGATCGTTCACGAAGATCTGCCAGAGATCGCCGCCCGGAACCTGGCGCGAGTCGAATTCCATGCCCTTGGACTGCAGGCGGTTCTTCATGCCGGCGAAACCGTGGCTGGCAAAGGCGACGTGATGGACGACGCCCGAATCCGGCTTTTGTGCCTCGTCGGTCTTCGAAATATCGACCAGATGCACCACGGCCTTGCCCTCGCTGTACATCCACGCGCCGGGAAACGCGAAGTTCGGCCGCGGGCCCTTTTCCAGGCCCAGAATGTCCTCATAGAACCGCACCGTATCGGCGAGATTCCTGGTCCTGATGTTGAAATGGTCGAGCACGCCCACGCTCACGCCCATGCGAAACACTCCCTTTTTTGTGAGGTTCTTTGGTACCCCAATCCTAGCACGAAACCCGCGGGCGCCGCCAAACGAAGCCGTTGCCCTCCGCCGCTGAGGGGGTATGGTGCGGCTCCCTCCATAGACGGAATGCCCCGCCCGCGCCCCAGGACTTGCCGGCGCGGCCTCGGGGCGGTCACCAAGGCAAATACCAAGACAAAACAAGGTAGCAGACATGGCTAAAGTCGCTTTTCTCGGTCTCGGCGTGATGGGTTTCCCGATGGCGGGGCACCTCGTGAAAAAAGGCGGCCATGAGGTGACCGTGTACAACCGGACCGCAGCGAAGGCGAAGGACTGGGCCGACAAGTTCGGCGGCAAGACCGCGCCGACGCCGAAGGCTGCCGCCGAAGGTCAGGACTTCGTGATGTGCTGCGTCGGCAATGACAACGACCTGCGCGCGGTCACGATCGGCCCCGACGGCGCCTTCGCCGGCATGAAGAAGGGCGCGACCTTCGTCGACCACACCACCGCTTCCGCCGAGGTCGCCCGCGAGCTCGATGCCGCCGCCACCAAGGGCGGCTTCAAGTTCGTCGACGCGCCGGTGTCCGGCGGCCAAGCCGGCGCCGAGAACGGCGTGCTGACGGTGATGTGTGGCGGCGCCGAAGATGCTTACGCGGGCGCGGAGCCGATCATCACTGGCGCCTATGCGCGGATGTGCAAGCGGCTCGGACCGGCAGGCGCCGGCCAGTTGACCAAGATGGTCAACCAGATCTGCATCGCCGGCCTCGTGCAGGGCCTGTCGGAGGGCATCCACTTCGCCAAGAAGTCCGGCCTCGACGTTGCCGACGTGATCGAAACGATCTCCAAGGGTGCCGCGCAATCCTGGCAGATGGAAAACCGCTACAAGACCATGAACGAGGGCAAGTACGATTTCGGCTTCGCCGTCGAGTGGATGCGCAAAGACCTCTCGATTGCGCTGGCGGAAGCCCGCCGCAACGGTGCCACTCTGCCGGCGACCGCGCTGGTCGATCAATTCTATGCCGAGGTCGAGAAGATGGGCGGCAAGCGCTGGGACACGTCGAGCCTGCTCGCCCGGCTGCAGCGCTAAATCCTTCGCAGAACGAACAGGCCAGGCGCGGCGTAACCGCGCCTGGCCGTCGGCCATCGACGGCCCACAGAGCGACCGTGCAACGGGCTTTGCGCGGTCGGCTCAACGCACGGCCAAAGGTTAATTTAACTCCCCGTTAACGCGTTTCTTTAGCTCTTTAAGTTATCGCTTAATGATTTGGCGTCACAGATAGACGATGCAAAAAGCTCGCGCGGTTCGCGAGCAGGATTTGTGTTGTTTATGAGTAATCCCGCAGAAAAGCCTGAAGTTGTACAGCTTCCGGCAGGGCCTCAGGTGGCGGCGCCGGTGAACAGCCGACGCGCCTCCGCGCAGCGGGTGCGCGAAGCGCGCGATCGGTTAACGTCGACCAGTGGAACCCGCCCCGCCTTCGACGCCGAACTGCTCAGACAATACGCCCAGACCAGGATGTCGGCATCCTACGTCGTCATGCTGCTGGTGGTTGCAACCGGCGTGCTGTTTGGCTTCTGGATGCGGCCGATCGTGGCCGCGGCGTGGACATGCGGCATGCTCTGTATCCACGCCGCGATCATTCGCGGTTGCTCCCGCTTCCTCGCCGAGCAGCCCTCGGTCGCGGTGACCCGCAAATGGCGCACGCGTTTCGTGCTGCTCGACCTGCTCTACGGCCTGTGCTGGACCGCGATCCTGATGCATCCCGCCGGCCGCGACCTCGCCTCCAACACGCTGATGATGTTCCTGATGCTGCTGGTGATCGCAGTGTCGAGCATGCTGGCGGCGAGCCTGCCGATCGCCGCGCTCGCGGCGACGATCCCGGTGACGGTGGCGATCGCGCTTGATCTGGTGCTGAGGGGCTCTTTCGACAATTACGTGCTGGCGCTGCTGGCGCTCGCGGCCGAAGGCTATTTCGCGCTGCTCGCCCACCGCCTGCATTCGACCACGCTCGCGACGCTGGAGGCACGTGCCGAAAAGGACGCGCTGATCGGCGAACTGGAACAGGCCAAGGCGATCTCCGACGAGGCGCGGCACCGTGCCGAATCCGCCAACGTCGCCAAGTCGCGCTTCCTCGCCCAGATGAGCCACGAGCTGCGCACGCCGCTCAATGCGATCCTCGGCTTCTCCGAGGTGATGAAGAGCGAGATCTTCGGTGCGCACACGGTGCCGGTCTACCGGGAATATTCCGCCGACATCCATAATTCCGGCGTGCACCTGCTCAACCTCATCAACGAGATCCTGGACCTGTCGCGCATCGAAGCTGGCCGCTACGAGCTGAACGAGGAAGCTGTGGCGCTGGTGCATGTCGTCGCCGACTGCCACCATCTCCTGAAGCTGCGCGCCTCGAGCCGCGGCATCACCATCCACGAGGTGTTCGAGCACGGCATGCCGCGCATCTGGGGTGACGAGCGCGCCATCCGCCAGGTCGTTCTCAACCTGCTCTCCAACTCGATCAAGTTCACCCCGCAGGGCGGCGAGATCTGGCTGAAGGTCGGCTGGACCGCGTCGGGCGGACAATATCTGAGCGTCAAGGACACCGGTTCCGGGATCGCCGAAGACGAGATTCCCGTTGTGCTGGCCTCGTTCGGCCAGGGTTCCAACTCGATCAAGTCGGCCGAACAAGGCGCGGGTCTCGGGCTGCCGATCGCCAAGAGCCTGATCGACATGCATGGCGGCACCTTCACGCTGAAATCGAAGCTGCGGATCGGCACCGAGGTGATCGTCACGTTCCCGCCGGAGCGGGTCATGAGCGCGCTGGCGCCGATGTCGGAGGACGCGCCGCCGATGCAGCCGGAGCCCGTGGTGAGCTCGGCGAGCGGCGATCGGCAGCGTGTACGTCGCAGGTCGATCATGAGTGCAGGCACCGGATTGTAGAGCATGGCGCGGAAAGGTGCGATGCGGTTTTCCGAAGATCATGCTCTGGACAAGCAGCAGAGGCGCGAGGCGAACCATTGCGGTTCGACCCGCTTGTGCAAGCGGCTGAAACCGTTCAACACTGAAGAATGAGCTCAGAAACGCCGTGTATCGCAGTCTGCATGATGGACCCCAGGACCAAGCTCTGCTTTGGATGCGGTCGCACGCTTCCGGAGATCGCGCGCTGGCACAAGATGGACAGTGCGGAGCGGTTGGCGGTGATGGCGCTACTGCCGGCGCGGATGGCGGATGCCGGGCTCGAGCGCATGGAGCCGCGTCCGAAGCGCGCCTGAGCCTGCGCGGGATGCGCGGAGGCGCACGATGAGCCGCATTCTCCTCGTCATCCTGCTGCTGATGGCGACGGCCGGTGCGGTCGTTGCCTATGGCGATCCCAACCAGATCGCGCGCGCCAGAGAAAACATCTCGCAAATCCTCGGCCGGAGCAGCGCCGGCAACCCGCCCACAGCCCCTGCGGTTGAGATCGCACGCAGCCAGGGCGGAGAGTTCGCGTTCCGCGCCAAGATCAACGGCGTCAGCGCGCCAATGGTGATCGACACCGGCGCGACCTCGGTCGTGCTGACCTGGGAAACGGCGAAGGCGATCGGTCTGCCGACCGAGATGCTCGAATACAACGTCGATCTCGAAACCGCCGGCGGTCACACCAAGGCGGCGCGGCTGACGCTCGATCGGCTCGCTGTCGGAAAGCTCGTCGAGAAATCGGTGCCGGCGCTGGTGGTCCAGCGCGGCCAGATGAAGACCAACCTGCTCGGCATGAGCTTCCTCGACCGGCTCGAAAGCTGGGGCGTGCGCGCCGACAAGCTGATGCTGACCGGCTACCCCGAACTGTCCGCGCACAGTCATCGGCGCCCGCGCACGGCGGTCGATTAAAGCATGATGGGATTACCTTGACCTGAACCCAGCGCGGAAGGTCACCTCTCCCTTGGGAGAGGTCGATTTGCGCAGCAAATCGGGTGAGGGGTTACGGTCGATCGAGAGGCCAAGGTCCCCTCACCCGGATTGCTTCGCAATCCGACCTCTCCCCGATGGGGAGAGGTGGGCCGAAGCCGCAGCGAGTCGCTTCAACCCAAATTCATCCCGCTTCAGCGCCGTCGTTGCGACCTCAGACCCGCTTCTGATGGAAGCGATAAAGCAGGATGCCGAGCGTGATCGCGGCAACCACGTAGAACGTCAGGGCATCTGTGTTGGGATGTCCCTCGAAAAAGGCCAGCATCATTCCCCTCCTCGGTGTGAAAATCGCGGATGTGTCGGCATCATCGCAGTGCGCCCTGCTGCTCGCCCACGGCCCATTCCTTCGCACTGGCCCCGGCCATCGAACGGACGCGCTCCTCGTCGTTTGCGAGTTCCGCAGCGCTGCCGCTGTAGATGATGGCGCCGTCGTCCAGCACATAGGCGCGATCGGCGATGGCGAGGCTGACGCGAACATTCTGCTCGACCAGCAGCACGGAGATCCCCTCCTTGCGCATCGTCTGAATGATCTGGAAGACTTCCTTGACGATCAGCGGAGCGAGCCCCTGGCTCGGCTCGTCCAGCAGAAGCAGCTTGGGATTGAGCAACAATGCTCGCGCGATCGAAAGCATCTCCTGCTCACCGCCGGACAACTGACGGCCGCGACTGTCCCGCCGCTCGGCGAGACGCGGAAAGGTCTTGAAGACGCGCATGGTGTCCCAAGGACCGGGCCGCGCGACCGGCACCCGCAAATTGTCCTCGACGGTCAGGTTGGCGAAGATCTTGCGGCCTTCCGGCACGTAACCCACGCCGAGCGCCGCCACCTGATAGGGTGACATCCGGGTCGCGTCGATGCCGAACAGGGTCACATTGCCCTCGCGCGGCGGCGTCAGTCCCATGATGCTGCGCAGCGTTGTCGTCTTGCCGGCTCCGTTGCGGCCAAGCAGCACGACGATCTCGCCTTCGTTCACGGTCAGGCCTACATTGTGCAGGATATGGCTCTTGCCATAGAACGTTTGCAGCCCCGCGACCGTCAGCGGCATCATCGGCTCTCTCCAAGATAAGCTGCCTGCACCGCTTCGGAGGCTGCGATCTCGTCAGGCCGCCCCTCGGCAAGCAAGCCGCCCTGATCGAGCACCGTGATGTAGTCGGCCAGGTGGAACACCACGCGCATATCGTGTTCGATCAGCACGATGGTGTAATTTCTTTCCCTGTGCAGGCGACGAATGAGGGTCGTGATCTCGTAGGTCTCCTGGTCGCCCATGCCGGCGGTCGGCTCATCGAGCAGCAGCAGGCGCGGAAGCTGCGCCAGCGCCATCGCGATCTCGGTGGTCCGCTGGTCGCCGTGAGAGAGTTCGCCGACCAGCCGGTCAGCCTTGGCGCTGAGCCCCACGAGCGCCAGCATTTCAGCCGCGACGTCGTTGGCGAGCTTTGCGTCGGCCCGGTTCGGCAGCATGTGCAACGTCTGTTGCGCCGCGACCTCGGCCGCGGTGAGCACGTTCTCGTGGACGGTCAGTTCCGGAAACACTTCGGTGATCTGGAACGTGCGTCCCATGCCGAGTCCGACCCGCAGGTGCGCCGGCAGGCGCGTCACGTCCTTGCCTTGAAACAGGATCGATCCCCTGGTCGGCGGAAAGTAGCCGCTGATCATGTTGAAGAAGGTCGTCTTGCCCGCCCCGTTCGGGCCGATGATGGCCCGCAGCTCGCCCGGCCTGACGGACATCGAGACGTCTTTCACGGCAACCAGGTTGCCGAACCGCTTGGTGATGTTGCGAACCTCGAGCATGGTCACACCGACTTGCGTGTCCGCCGCATGCCGAGCAGGCCACGCGGGAAGAACAGCACCACGATCACGAAGATCGCGCCGACAAAGGACATCCAGTTCACGGTCATCGACGAGATGTAGTCCTGCAACACCACGAACACGGTTGCACCGACCAGCGGTCCCCAAAACGTCCGCATGCCGCCCATCACGCACATCACGACCAGATAGCCGGACAGCGAGTAGTGCAGCGCCAGGGGATCGGCGAAGTTGTTGAGGAGCGCGTACAAGGTGCCGGCAAGCGCGGTGAAGAAGCAGGAGATCGAGAACGACAGCCAGATTTGTCGTTCGACCGGAATCGCCAGGAAGCGCGCGCGGCGCTCGTTCTCCCGGATTGCCCGCAAGGTGTGGCCGAACGGAGAGCGCACCAGAAGGCCCATCAAGCCCACGGCGAGCGCGAAGACGGCGAGAAGAAAGAAATAGAATCTGTTGCCGCCGTCGGTGATGTCGAGCGTCAGCGGACCAAACCCGATCGGCTCGCGGTGAAAATCGCGCAGGCCGTCAAAGCCGCCGGTGAAGTCGTTCCAGCTATAAGCGAGATAGTACCAGAGCTGTCCGAACGCGATCGTGCACATCGCAAAGTAGACGCCGCGGCGGCGCACGATCAGAAGACCGAACAGCGTCCCGGCCAATCCACCCAGCAGCGTCCCCAACAGCATGGCGAGCGGCGTGCTGTGCACGAGATATCGCAAGGTGAGCCCGGCCCCATAGGCGCCAAGGCCAAAATAGGCGGCGTGGCCGAAGCTCAAGACACCGGTGAAGCCCAGCAGCAGATTCAGTCCCATCGCGGCAAGTCCGAACACCAGCACGCGTCCGGCGAGCGCGGTGTAGCCGCCAAGCAAGGGGAGCCAGTACGGCACCGCGAGCAGGACGGCCCAGACGACGGCGAGCATGACCCATCTGGGAACGGCGGGCGTCCGCTTTGGACTCATCGCCGCGGCGGTTGCGCTCGTGCCGACGTCGGTGGTCATGCCATCATTCCTTCCTCGCCCATCAGACCTCGCGGACGAACGAGAAGCACGATCATCATGATGGCATAGATCACGGCCTCACTTGCCGAAGGATAGAAGACTGTGGTGAGCGCCGCGGCCACTCCGATCAGCAGCCCACCGAACAGCGTGCCGATCAGGCTGCCGACGCCGCCGACGATGATCGCGATGAAGCTCGGCATCAGCAGATCGTCGCCCATATTGGGATTGAGGCCGATCTGCCCGGCGGCCAGCACCCCGCTCAAGCCGGCGAGCAGGCAGCCAAGCGCGAAATTGAACGTGCGTAACAGGCTGATGTTGACCCCGAGCGACGCCACCGTCTCGAGATCAAGCGTGCCCGCCCGGATGCGTATGCCGACTTGGGTGTAGCGCAGGAAGGCGAACAGTCCGGCCACCGCAATGATGACGACGCCGACCATGAAGACGCGGTACCAGGTGATGAAGAACAGTGTCGCGCTGATCGGCTGCGACAGGAACTCCGGCAATCCGAGCGGCAACCCGTTCGGTCCCCAGATATAGCGGGCGGCATCCTGCATCACGAAGGCGAAGCCGAAGGTCAGCAACAGGCTGTAGACCGGATCCCGGTTATAGACGCGCCGGATCATCAGCCGCTCGACCGCAAGACCTATCAGCGCCGTGATGAAGGGCGAGACCAGCAACGCGCCCCAGTAACCCAACGCCGGCGACAAGGTAAAAGCAAGGTAGCCGCCGAGCGCCAGGAAGTTGCCGTGAGCGAAGTTGATGACGTTGCTGAGGTTGAGGATCAGCGACAAGCCCAGCGCCATCAGCACGTAGAATGCACCGATGATCAGACCATTGGTGACGTTGAAAAGTATGACCTGGATCATCCCGCCCTCGGCTCTGGTGACTATTCAGCCAGCGCTTCGGTCAGGCCGGCGCCACCATCTTGCAGCCGGTGTCGGCCACCGAGCCCGCAGCCTCATCGCCCGGGACGAGCGCGGAGACAGTGAACAGGTCATCCGGTTCACCCTTCGGCGGATGAACTTCGCCGACGAAGATGTTCGGCATCAATTCATGATCTCCCGCGCGATAGCGCACCTTGCCCGGTTGCAGCGCGACATCCGGCGGCAGCTCGAGGTCCTCCAGCGCCTTCGCCATCTTCGGACCTTCAAGAGACTTCGCTTTCTCTGCGGCAAGCCGGACCGTGTGCATCCCCACGTAGCCGAACCAGTCGCGCGCAGTGGGCGTCTTCTTGGTGGCCGCGCGGAAATCGCTCACAAACTTCACGACCTCGGGCACCTTGGGCTGGTTCCACCACCACTCCATGACCCACCAGCCGGTCTGCGCATCAGGCGGACATCCCTTGACGCTTTCCAACTCGAACAGCGCACCGCCCAGCGCCATTTCCTTCTGCATTCCGAACTGGGTGAACTGCTTCATGCAATTGATCTGTGTCAGGCCGCCCATGTTGTTGAGCAGAACGTTCGGCTTGTAGGCCTTCGCCTTGATCAAGGTCGCGGAGAAATCGGTGTTGTTGATCGGGAGCATATCGCCCTCGAATGTTCCGCCGGCCTTCTTCAGCGCTTTGATGAAGGCGTCCTGCAAGGTGTGGCCGTAGGCATAGTCCGGCGTGATGAAGAACCACTTCTTGCCGAACTTCTTCACCAGTTCCGGCGTGACGGCATTGGCGTCCATCGTCGTGGTGTTGCAGATGCGGAACACGTTCCACTTGCAGCTCGTCCCGGTAATCGGATCGGTGTGACCGCCAGGAACGATGTGAAAGATCTTCTTCTCGTTGGTCACCTGCGACATCGCATAGGCGATGCCGGAATTCACGTCACCGAGGATGACTGCGACATTGTCGCGATCGATCAGCTTCCGGGTCTTCTGCACCCCGGTGCCGACATCGTTCGCGGAATCTTCGACGAGGAGTTGGACCTGGCGACCGAGAATGCCGCCCTTCTTGTTGAGTTCGGCTTCGGCATATCGGGCGCCGTCGACCTCACTCTGCGCCAGCGCGGAAAGCACGCCGGTCAGTGGATTGACCATTCCGATCTTGACCGGCTCGTCCGCGAGCGACTTGACGATGAAGGGCGCGCCAATCGCCTGGCTGCTGGCCAAAGCCAATCCGGACTTGATGAGCGTGCGACGATTGATCGACAACCGAATCGTAGCCATTCCAGACCTCCCGGTTTTGCAGTTTTTCGCGGACGTTATTTCATGAAGACAAGGTCACTCCGGCTGCTCCAAGTGATCGTGAAGAGATCACGATCTCAGAGATCAAGGGCGATTTGACATCGCTGTTTGGAATTGGGCGCGCGAGGCGGCTGGCTCTTCTTCCCGCATCGCAGGATGCGGCAGTCGCGGCGCTCCGATGCGGCAGATTGCCCCACTCCTCCTGCGGCACAAATCCACAATTCGTCTAACCGGATGCAGATGTAGCGCCCGGGCCGCCGCCGGCAGTGTCACACACCAAAACGACAACCGACGTTTGGTTCGGCGTGGCGGCAGCGTAGCTGACCTGGAGACCGAGGAGATTGGTCCGTCGGTCGAGGTGCCCGGATCACCGGCGGTCACTGCTGGCGCGGCGGACGCTCGGCAAGGCGTTCCGCACGATCATGCTCTTGGTGCGGCCGACGACGCATCGCGATACGACCATCGCGCCAACTGATCTATTTGAACATATAATACACTTAATCGTCTGCGTCCACCCGCTCGAGCTGGGGATGGGCGAGCCGGCTGGCCGCATCGATGTGGCTGCGCATCAGCGCCGCGGCGACCTCCAATTCGCCGCGCTCGATCCGGTCCAGGATCTCCAGATGCTCGTTGCAGGATGCGGCGACGCGCTCATGGCCGAACGTCCAATCGTAGTTGACGAAACGCCGTAACCGGTTCTGTTGCTCGAGCGCCAGGAGCAAGTAGCGATTGTCGGCGCCGGCCGCGATCCCCTGGTGGAACGCGGCGTTCATCTCGAAGAAACCGACACTCGAGGATTTGCGCCAGGGCGCGGCCAGTGCGGCGCGATGACGTTCGCGCATCTCGGCCATCCAGGCCGGATCGAGGCGAAAACCCGGCATCAGGATCGCCGCAGGCTCGAGCAAACGGCGGAAGGCAAAACTCTCTGCCCTCGCTTTGGGATCGTCGATCGCTTGCGAAAACAGCCAGCCTCGCCCCGGCTTGCGCTCGATCAGCGCGACCCCGGCAAACCTGTTCAAGACCTTTAGCAGGAACGGCCGCGTCACCTGATAGCGCCGCATCAGATCGGACTCGGAGACTTCGACCGGCAGGCGACCAGCGAGCCGGTCGCGGGCAATCTCGACGCAGAGCTCGCTCACCTCGTCGGAAGTGGCCGGCGCATCGTCAAGCGACAGGCTCGTGACGCTCTTGCGCAATACGAAACCGCGGCGCGGGCGCGCCTCGACGAGACCGCGCCGCGCCAGATGCTGGAGGGCGGCACGCACCGGCGTGCGCGATACCTGCAGCCGCGCCGCAAGGTCGGCTTCGGTCAGGCGCGCACCCGGCCCGAGCCCGTCGCCGCGCACCAGCTCGACGATTTGCGGCAACAGGTCCCGTTGCAGGCGGGTGGGACGAGATGTCGATTTTTGTTTCATTTGACTATAAAATACACTAGTGTCCCCGCCATGACCAGAGGAGAGTGAGCATGACCGAGCGGATCGCTGATGACGCGAGGCGCGCGCAAGACGCGCCCGGATCGCTCGACGGCCCACTCTGGCGCGCTGACGCCACCGCGCTCGCCGCAGCAATCCGGGCGCGGAAGATTTCGGCGCGCGAGGCGGTCGAAGCGGCACTCGCGCGCATGGCCGACGTCAATCCTCCGCTCAATGCCATCGTTCTGTCGCTCGCCGACGAAGCGCTCGCCACCGCGGACGCGCTGGACGCCAAGCAGCGCGCCGGCGAGGAATTGGGCCCGCTGCATGGCGTGCCGGCGACGATCAAGATCAACATCGATCAACGAGGCTGCCCGACCGACAACGGCATCGTCGCCAACAAGGGTCTGATCGCCGAGCAGGACAACCCGGTCGTCGCCAACCTTCGCCAGGCCGGCGCCATCCTGATCGGACGCACCAACGCGCCGGGCTATTCGATGCGCTGGCACACCGGCAACGCGTTGCATGGCGAGACCCGCAATCCATGGCGCGCCGACCGCACCTGCGGCGGCTCCAGCGGCGGCGCGGCGGTCGCGACCGCCATTGGCATGGCACCGATCTCCCATGGCAACGATATCGCCGGCTCGATTCGCTACCCGGCCTATTGTTGCGGCGTGTTCGGCCTGAAGCCGTCGCTTGGACGGGTCCCCTCCTACAATCCGAGCTTCCAGGGACTATCGCCGATCTCGTCGCAGTTGATGGCGGTGCAAGGCCCGCTGACGCGCAGCGTCAGGGATTTGCGCCTCGGCTTCGCAGCGATGGCGAAACCCGATGTGCTCGATCCCCGCACCGTCGCACCGGCTCCCTTCCCTCCGGCGCGCCAGCCGATCCGGGTTGCACTCGTCGACAGCCTTGACGGCACCGCTTTCCATCCGGCGGTGAGCGCAGCGCTCAGGGCTGCCGCACGTGCACTCGAGGACGCCGGCTATCACGTCGAGCCGGCTTCGCCGCCGGAGCTCATCACCGCCGCCGAAACCTGGCCGCGCCTCGCCATGCCCGATCTTCTCGCCCAGCTCGAACCCTATATCGAGACGAACGGCGATGACGGCGTCCGCCGCGCCGCCGGTCTGTGGCGGCGGGTGTGGCCGCAACGCGATCCGGCCGAAGTGCTCGTTGCGCTCGGCGAACGGCTGAGATTGCTGCGGCAGTGGCAGATCTTCCTGATCCGCCATCCGCTCATCCTCATGCCGGTGTCGACCGAGCCGGCTTTCGAGGTCGACGCCGACGCGCGCGACGAAGCGACGACGGCTGCGATCATCCGCTCCCAGCGCCCGATGACTGCAGTCTCGCTACTCGGCCTGCCCGCAATCTCGGCGCCTACGCTGGTGTCCGATGGACTGCCGATCGGCGTCCAGCTCGTCGCTGCGCCCTTCCGCGAGAACCTCTGCTTCGATGCGGCCGGAGCGATCGAGGCGCGGCTGCCGCCGGCGCTGCCGCCCGAGCCGCGGCGATGAGCGCATCCGCCCCGAAGCCCCAAGGCCACCGTGCGCGCCTCTCTTACTATGATTTCGGCCGCACGACCGTCTATTGCTGCCAGCGCGACCCGCGCTTTTCCTATTGCGCCTATGTTCCGGAAAGCTATGCGGAGGATGGCGCTGATCGCTACCGCCTGCTCGTTGCCGTCCACGGCTCGCGCCGCGAGATGATCGCCTATCGTGACGCCTTCATCGCGCTTGCCGAGCAGCGCCGGCTGATCGTCCTTGCGCCCTTGTTTCCGGTCGGCATTCTCGCACCCGACGATCATTCGAGCTACAAGATGCTGCGCGTCGGTGCGATGCACTACGACGCCGTGCTGTTCGCGATGATCGCAGAGCTTGAGGCGCGCTACCGGCTCGATGCCGATCGCTTCGGTCTGTTCGGCTTTTCGGGCGGTGCGCAGTTCGCCCAGCGCTTCCTCTATCTGCACCCGGAGCGGCTCAGCGCCGTATCCATCGCATCGCCAGGTGTCGTCACCCTGCTCGACGTCGAACGCGACCACTGGGTTGGTGTGCGCGACTTTGCGCAACGCTTCGGCAAGCCGCTCGACCTTGCCGCCATGCGGCGCGTCGCCGTGCAGATGGTCGTCGGCGCCGACGACAGGGACACCTGGGAAATCACCATCAAGCCGGGCGACGCGTGGTGGCAGCCGGACGCCAATATCGCCGGCGCCGACCGGCCAGCCCGGCTCGATGCGCTCAAGGCGAGTTTCGAGGCGCATGGCATTTCGGTGCGACGGGACATCGTTGCCGGCGTCGCCCACACGCTGCCCGGCCTGATCCCGGTCGTCGAGGATTTCTTCAATGCGGCATTCGTGGGTGAAGCGGATCATAGGGAGGGCGTGCGATGAAACGAGCGCTAGCGGCAGCCTGGCTCTGCACGATGCTGGTGACGCAAGCCGCTGCCGAGGAGCAGCCGAAGCAAGGCGGCGTGCTCACGATCCGGCTCAATTCCGACATTCGCAGCCTGGAGCCCGGCGTCAACCGGGACACCAACACCGATAACGTCCTCAACCATATCTTCGAGGGTCTGGTCGCCTATCGCGCCGACATGAGCGTCGGGTCGGCGCTTGCGGACTCCTGGACCGTCTCCGGCGACGGCAAGACCTATCGCTTCGTGCTGCGCGACGGCGTGACGTTTCACAACGGCGCTCCGTTAACGTCGGCCGATGTGAAATGGAGTTGGTCGCAACTGCAGGCCAACCCCGCCTGGCAATGCCGCAACGTCTTCGATGGCAGCCAGGGCGTCAAAGTAATCGACGTCGAGGCGCCCGAGCCGCGCATCGTCGTCTATCACCTGGAAAAGCCGAGCGGCATGTTCCTCAAGCAACTGGCGAACATCCAATGCGCGGTGCTCGTCGCCCATCCCGACAGCCTCGACGCGCAAGGCCAATGGCGCTCGCCGATCGGCACCGGTCCGTTCAAGCTCGCCGAATGGAAGCACGATCAGTCTATCGACCTCGATCGCGTCGCCGACTACCGGCCGAGCACGGCGCCAGCCAGCGGCTACGCCGGCGCGCGGATTGCCCATGTCGATCGTATCAGCTTCAGGATCATCCCCGATGACAGCGCAGCGCGAGCCGCGCTGCGGACCGACGCCGTCGACGTGATCACGGAAGTACAGCCTGAACGCATCGCAGAGTTGCAGGCCGGCGGCGTAAACGTGCAGACGGCGTCCGGCCTTGCCCGCGACGCGCTTCTGATCAACGACAAGGACCCGCTGCTCGCCAATCCGAAAATGCGCGAGGCGATCGCCACGGCCATCGACCGCGAGCAGATCGCGGAGATTCGCAGCCAGGGCCTTGCCAAGGCCAACCCTTCGGCGGTCAGCACCTCGATGGCTTATTTCGATCCGGCCTTTCTCGCTTGGCCCGCGTATGACCCGAGCCGCGCCGCGGCACTTTTGAAGGAGGCCGGCTATCACGGCGAGCCGATCAAACTGCAGACCAACAAGCGCTATCCGGGCATGGACGCCAATTCCATTCTGCTGCAGGCGATGCTGTCGGCGGTCGGCCTCAACGTGCAGATCGAAACCCTCGATTGGGCGACGCAGCTCGACCGTTACATGAAAGGCGAATTTCAACTGCAATCCTTCACCTATTCCGGCCGCTTCGATCCGGCCTTGACCTACGCAACCTTTCTTGCCGACCGCACCAGGTTCAAGTGGGCGCAATGGGACGATCCGAAAGCGCTCGAGTTGCTGCGCGAGGCGATGGAGACGGCTGACGATGCCCGGCGCAAGCAGCTCTTCCTCGACCTGCATGGCTTGCTGAGGGCGCAGATTCCAACCATCGGGCTGTTATACGAGCCGGCGGTTGACGCAACGACAAAGCACGTGCACGGCTATCGGGTATGGGCGCCGGACCGGCCGATTGCCTGGGGCGTGTGGAAGGACTGACGTCAGGCAAGCAACCAGGCAACGAGCTCATGGCCCAGCAATCAGCGAGCGGCTCGCCACCCGCAACCGGCGACAAGTTCTTCTCCGCACCGCATTTCCGTCAGCCCGATGCTGCGCAAGCGCTGCAATGGCTGCGCCGCTATCCTTTCGGAGTCCTGATCACCACGGGCGCATCGGGAGTGCGCGCGACGTCCCTGCCCTTCGTCGTGGAGAAGGACGATCCCGCCGACATCCGGTTGCTCGGGCATATCGCCTTGAGGAACAGCCACGCGGCAGACCTCCCGTCCGTGAACGAGGTTCTGATCGTTGCCAATGGTCCAAGCGCCTATATCTCGCCGCGCTGGTATGCCGGCCCCGCCAATGTTCCGACCTGGAATTATGTCGGCCTGCAATTGCGCGGACGGATCGAGCTGCTGCCCGCCGAGACGGATCGGCGCTATGTGCTGAAGCGCACCGTCGATGAGTTCGAGCGTCGTGCCGCCACGCCCTGGCGGTTGAGCGATGCGCCGGAGGATCTGGTCGCGCGGCTTCTCGGCGGCATCGTCGCGTTTCGGATCGGTCCGTGCCGGCTCGAATGCGTCGAAAAGCTCGGGCAGAACAAGCCCGGCGCCGACACCGAGGGCACCATGGCCGGCTTGCGCGAAGAAGGCGACGAAATGAGTCACGCGGTGGCCCGCATGATGCAGCAGATCTTCGCAAGCCAGGCTAAAGCGCGATGTGATTGAGTTGAATCGTCATCGCGCTTAGCTGTTTGTTTGAGCATGATCTTTTCGGAAAAACCGCTTCACACTTTTCCGGATCATGCTCTAGATCAGGCGGCGATCGACGCCGGCACGCGCTCATCGACCAGCGCGATCGCATCGCGCAGCACATCGGCACCGGCCCCCAGCTTGACGCCATGCTCCGCCAGGTGGCGGCGGAACGCACGCGCGCCGGGGACGCCATGGAAGGCGCCAACGAAGTGTCGCGTGATCGCATGCAGCCGCGTCCCGAGCGCGAGTTGCGCCTCGATATAGGGCATCATCGCCGCGAACACGTGCTTCATCGTCGCATGCGGCGACACCTCGCCGAACAGTTCGGAATCGACGGCAAGCAGCCGCCACGGCTCCTGATAGGCCGCCCGCCCGAGCATCACGCCGTCGACATGCGCAAGATGCTGCCGCGCCTCGGCAAGGCTCGCGATGCCGCCATTGATGATGATCGGCACATCGGGCAACGCCGCCTTCAGGCGATAGACGCGGTCGTAATCGAGCGGCGGGATATCGCGGTTCTCCTTCGGCGATAGCCCGTTGAGCCAGGCTTTGCGGGCGTGAACGATCAGCATGTCCGCCCCCGCCGCAACCACCCCGCGCGCCAGCACATCGAGTGCGACTTCGGGATCCTGATCGTCGATCCCGATCCGGCATTTCACCGTGACGGGAATGCTCACTGCGCGCTTCATGGCCGCGACCCCGTCGGCGACCAGCGCCGGCTCGGCCATCAGGCAGGCGCCAAACCGGCCGTCCTTCACGCGGTCGGAGGGACAGCCGACATTGAGGTTGATCTCGTCGTAACCGAAATCCTCGCCGATCCTGGCGGCCGTCGCGAGATCGCGTGGATCGGAACCGCCAAGCTGCAGCGCCACCGGGTGCTCGCTGGCATCATGCCCGAGCAGCCGCATCCGATCGCCGTGGATCACCGCGCCGGTCGTCAACATCTCCGTATAAAGCCGCGCCCGCCGCGACATCAGCCGATGGAACACGCGACAGTGCCTATCGGTCCAGTCCATCATGGGGGCCACGGAAAATTTCCAATTGTTTTCAATCACATACAGCTCTCATTCGGTCCAGTCGTGGGAAGGCACGGCACCGTATCTATACCGATTTCGTTGGGCTTTTTAGTCCCAATACGCTCGTGGTGAGGCTATCGAACCGGTTTTTGGCGTTGATTTGCTACCAAATTTGCTACCAGTCCGATCCTCATGATCGCGCTTTTTTCTTGGTAGCAAATCGAATGCAAACTGGCCGTTACCCAAAGTCGCCCGGAGGCGGCTGTCGTCTGGACGATCAACTCGTCAATCAGGGCGTGTTCTGATCGGGCGAAGCGCCGTGGCGAAAATAGTCCGTTTCACCAATCCCGGCGACGGCCACACGGCCCCGCAGCGTTCGCGCGTCTCGACCGCGCCCCGTCACGGCTTGGCATTCTGTCGCGAGGGCTGGCTGCCGAAGGCTCCGCCTGCGGCAAGGCGCGCGATTTCCGTTTCGTCGTAGCTGAGCAACTCGCGCAGCACATTTTCGGTGTGCTGTCCAACGGCCGGTGCCGCAACGGGATCGACGATCGGCGTCCGCGAATAGCGGATCGGCAGGTTCACGTTCGGCACCCATCCGACCGTGTCATGCGGGATCCGGGTGACGATGCCACGCTCCCGCGCCTCCGGGGAGCGGATCGCCTCGCCGACGGTGCGCATCTGGCCGCAGGGCACCCCGGCCGCCCGCATCCGCGACTGCCAGTGCGACCAGGGCTGTCGGGCGAAGGCCTCGCCGAGCATCGCGAACAACTCCTCGCGCCGGCGGATTCGATCGGGGCCGGTTGCATAGATCTCGGCCGCCGCGAGATCCTCGCGCTCAAGAACCTGCGCCATCAGGCGCTGGAATATCTTGTCGTTGCCGCAGTTGATATAGAAGGAGCAATCGCTGGCCAGGAACACACCCGACGGACACGTGTCCGGGCTGGTGTTGCCGCTTCGCTTCGGATCGGTGCCGCTGAACAGCGACTGCATGGTCGCATAGCCGGTCATCAGGACGGCATTCTCGAACAGCGATACCTCGATGGCCTGACCCTGCCCGCTGCGCTCGCGGGCGAACAACGCAGCAAGGATCGCATTGCTGGCCATCATCGCGGTGCTGATATCCATCACCGGAGACAATGCGCGCACGCCCTCCCGGTCGGCATAGCCGTTCATCGACACGAAGCCACTCTCGACCTGCGCGATCGGATCGAAGCCGAGCCGGTCCGAAAACGCCCCATCGCGGCCATAGGCCGAGACCGAGCAATAGATGATCTCGGGATTGATCTTGCGGCAGCTCTCGTAGTCGAGGCCCAGCCGCGCCATCACGCTCGCCGAGAAATTCTCGACGAGGACGTCCACCGTCGCGATCAGCTCACGCGCGACCTTCAGACCCTCTTCAGACTTCAGGTCGAGGGCAACGCTGCGCTTGTTGCGGTTGGTCCAGAGAAACGGCGCACCGTGTTTGAGATCGGGATGCACCGGCGGATAGCGGCGCAAATCATCACCGCGGCCCGGCGCTTCGATCTTGATCACCTCGGCGCCCATGTCGGCCAGGATCATGGTCGCAAACGGTCCCGCGATGAAATGCGAGAAATCGATCACACGGACCCCCTCGAGTGCCCTTGGCGCATCGACAGGGCGCGGCGTGTGCTCGGGGAAGTCGGCTTCAAGCTGATCCAGCATCGGGATATCCGTCAATTTGATGTTCTAGAGATCGAGCACAAGCATGCGGGACTTTGCTCCTGAGCAGCAGATCATGACGCTCTTGTTCGCCGCCTGCTCTTCCTCGCTCAGAAACTGGTCGCGATGATCGGGTATGCCCTCGAGCACGCGCGTCTCGCAGGTGCCGCAGACCCCCTCGGTGCAGGCGTAGTTCGCGGTGATGCCGGCATCCAGCAACGCATCGAGGATGGTCTTGCCTGCCTCGACCGCGATGGTGCGATTGCTTCGCGCCAGCTTGACGGCGAAGCCACCCCTGGTGGCCGGAGCTTCCCGCGCGTTGAAATACTCGACATGCACGTGATCGGCCGGGCGACCGGCCGACGCCGCCTCGAACGCCTCGAGCATGGGCACCGGACCGCAGCAGTAGAGATGCGCGCGAGCCGGCGCGTTCGTGACGATCGTCGCGAGATCGAAAACAAGTCCCGATCGCTCGTCGTCGAAATCGAGATGTACCCTCGATCGATATCTGCCGAGTTCGTCGAGAAATGCGGCAGCGGCGCGCGTCCTCGCGGCGTAGAACAGCTCCCATCGGAGCCCGAGCGCTTCCAGACGCCGGATCATCGACAGCAGCGGCGTGATGCCGATGCCCCCGGCGATCAGGATCGAGTGCTCGGCCTGCTCGTGGAGCGCGAAGTTGTTGCGCGGCCCTGAGACCGTGATGATGTCGCCGACCCTGACGGCGTCGTGAATGTGGCTTGAGCCGCCGCGACTCTCAGCATCCCTGTTGACCGCAATGAGATACCGGTGACGCTCGCGCGGATCGTTCACCAGCGAGTAGCTGCGGATCATGCCGTTCGGCAGATGCAGGTCGATATGGCTACCGGCCGTAAACGGGGCCAGCTCGCCGTCGGTCCGCGCGATCAGCTCGTAGGACTGGATCCGCTCGGCTTCGTAGCCGATGCGCTTGACCAGAAGCTCCCGCGTGTCAGCCATATGGTTGGATGCGTTCACAGCTCGTACCCGAAATCGGCACCAAGCTTCGCCCGCATGAACGGGGCGCCGACGTCGACCCAGGAATCCTCCGGCGGCAGTCGCAGCGACACGGCTCGCACCATGAATACGTCAGGATCCGACACACCCTTGGGCCTGATCGCGTGATCGCGATAGGCGCCGAGCGCCTCCAGAATGAAGCGCCGCGTCATCGCAATCCCGGTATCGCTCGAGCAGAGCGTTTCCCTGGTGCGATCAAAGATCGGCGAGACGCCGCTCTGACACGCACCGTCCTGCACCCAGAGCCCCGGCAGGCCCGAGAACCAGGTGGTCCGCTGCGCCTCGTAGTCGAATTGAAAGCCGTTCTGCGGATTGTATTTGGTCCAGTAACCCGCATACGGGACGGTCGGCGGGTGCTGCACGAGCGCGTGGCGGCTGGCATGTCCGCTCTCGCGGCCCTTGTGTCCTTCGGCGAACACCTGCCGCGTCTTCTCCAACAGCGGCTCCGATGGATGATAGGAGAACATGATGCACAGCGTATTCTCGTCATCGATCGGCACCCAGGCGTGTCCGCTTAGATCGGGAAACGGAGACAGCGGGGGCACCAGCGTATAGAATGGCAACAAGAACTGGTTGACCCGCCAGTACAGCGTGTTGGCATCGTAATTGCGCCGCGCCGCGATGCTCGTGCCGAACTCTTGCTTGATGCATTCGAAGGTCGGCCGCAGGTCGCGCTTCTGGATCCACGCGCTCGTCGTGCCCTGGGCATCCAGTCGCCCGTGCAGCAGCGGCGCATGCGCCGAGTCGATCTCGCCCTCGACCGCCTGCAGCCAATTGCACTCCTGGACGCGAACCGAAATGTGCACCTGCTCGGCCGGCACCAGATTCCATTCGAGGTTCGGCAGCGGCGGAAGCTCGGCCTGATCCGGCCCCATATAGGTCCAGATCATCCCGTTGCGCTCCTTGCAGGGATAGGCCTTGACCCGCACCCGCTCCTTGAGGCGGCTACGGACCGGTTCTGCCGGCATGTCGGTCACCGCGCCGGCAACGTCGAATTTCCAGCCGTGATAGACGCAGCGCAGGCCGCAATCCTCGTTTCGTGCGAAGATCAGCGGCGCACCGCGATGTGGGCACGCCTGATCGACCAATCCGATGCGGTCCTCGGAATCCCGGAATGCGACCAGATCCTCACCAAGCAGCCGGATGCGCTTCGGCTGCCCGTCCTTGGCGAGGTCCGCCGACGGCAGGAACGGAATCCAGTACAGGCGAAAGAGCTCGCCGAGCGGCGTGCCCTTACCGACCCTCACCAGCCTCTCATTGTCTTCGTGCGAGAGCATGAGCTTTCTCCATGTGATCTAGCGCTGCATCCTGGTGAGCCTATTTGGCCCCGCTGCCGAGCAACGCTGCGACCCGGGCGCATAGACCGAGATCGTTGGCCGTCCAAAGCGGATCGGATGAGGCAAGCGGCTCGCGCGGAACGGGAGGCTGCTTCCCCGCTTCCACAAGGCTCACGATGATCTCGACCCGGCGCCGTTCGAGTTCTCTCAGCACGTCTTCAAGCAGATGGCCCTCTGCGGTGCAGCCAGGCAGCTCGGGATAGGCAAGGCGCAGCCGCCATCTGCCGGCCTCGGCTTCGACGGCCTCGGCCTCGAGCAGATAGGGAACCGACAGGAGCTCGCGCAGGTTCAAGCCGCCCTCCCCGGGGCGACGTCGATCCCGCCCCTCGTTCTTGATACGTATACGTACTACATCCACGATTGCATGGCAAGGCCAGATCAGATCGCACTCAAGGCCATTCCGATCTTCGCCTTCGACGGCAGCAGGGTTGAGGATCGGGAATCAAGCTGCTAACGGCTACGGATAGATTTTCAGATGGATGACATGACGGACGACGAGGCAAGCAAGACGGGTTCGCCGAGCGAGATCGCGCGCCGTTGGCAGCTCGAAGGCGGCATCGGCTTTCTGCTTCGCCTGCTCGAAGCCCGTTACGACATGCTCTATCAAACACTGACCGAGCAGAACGACATCACTCCGCGTCAGTTCGGTGTGCTGATGGCGCTCTATCAGGATGGCCCTCTCACCCCGTCCGTCCTCGCCGAACGAATTAGCTCCGATCGCAATACACTGAGCGAGATGCTCAAGCGCATGACGGCGCGCAAGCTGGTCTCGAAAAAGGACAATGCCGAGGACCGCCGCTCCATCCAGGTCCAGATCACCGCGAGCGGCGAAGCGGCGCTCTTGAAGGTGATCCCGGCCGCAGCAAAGCTGCAGGATCTCCTGCTTGCACCGCTCACCAAGAAAGATCGCGCGCATTTCATCAAATGCATGCGTGCAATCGCAAAGGCTTCGCCGTCGCAGGCTTCAATCCCGTCCGACGACTAGGCGTCGTCTGCACGCGATCGCGGCCGGCACCGCACCGGCAGCCGCTTGACCCCGCCGAGGAAGGAGGTCTCCGTCCAGGCCGGCTTGCCTGCAAGCTCGACATGGTCGATCCGCCTGAGAAACTCGCGGAAGAATGCCACGATCTCGGCCTTGGCGAGATGCCGACCGATGCAAGCATGAATGCCGAAGCCGAAGCCGAGATGCCGGTTGGGCGAACGGTCCGCAATGAATTCAAAGGGACGATCGAATGCTTCCTCGTCCCGATTGCCGGACGGAAAGCTGATGAAGAGACTGTCGCCGGCCTTGATCTTCTTGCTGCGGATTTCGTAGTCCGCCGCCGCGGTCCGGAAAAAATGTTTGACGGGTGAAACCCAGCGCACCATCTCCTCCGCCGCACCGGGAATCAGGTCGGGCTCGCGTTGCAGGCGGCTCATCGCGTCGGGATTCTCGATCAGGGCCAGCAGGCCGCCCGCAATCGTGGCGCTGGTGGTGTCGTGCCCGGCGCTTGCCAGCGCCACGTAATAGGAATAGGCCTCAAAATCCTCGATCGGTCTGCCGTCGATCTCCGACATCGCGATGACGGTCGCCACGTCATCCCTGGGATTTTGCCGCCGCTCCTTTGCGACGTCCTTGAAATAATTGACATAGGCGAGCGTCGCATCGATCAGGTCACTGCCCTGTTGCATCTCCGGATCGCCGCCGCCGAAATAGGCCTGCGTGATCTTCAAGAGACGCTGCTCGTCTTCGCGCGGCAGTCCGAGGATCGTCATCAATACGCGCAGCGGATAGTAGATCGCGATGTCATTATAGAAATCGCACTCGCCGCCGATAGCAAGAAGCCGGTCCACGCTTTCCTTCGCCAGCGCCTCCATGCGATCCGACAAGGTGCGGAGCTGGCGCGGCTGAAACCACGCATGTGTCAGTTTCTGGTACTTGGCGTGATCGGGATTGTCCATCTGCGGCAGCGCCCGCACCAGCATGGGCCGGCCGTTCATGGCTTCCCGGACCTTGCTTTCGAAATCGATGCTCAGAAGCTTGGTCCGCGGTGTGTTGATGAAGCGATCCGCCTGGCGTTCGATCTCGATGATGTCGGCATATTTCGTGACCGTCCAGAACGGACGATAGCCCGTGGGCTCCGTCCAATGGATCGGATCCTCGCGCCGCAGCCGGGCAAACAGCCGGTGTTGCAGCTCGACATCGCCGTAGGTCTTATGATCGGCGATGGCGTTGTCCAGCGTTGTATCGCGCATTTCATTCCCTCCCTGGTATACGACGCCCTCGCTTTCGTTCGTGCGAGTTCGGCGTCAAAAGGTCATTGCGGCCGACCTCTCGCCTGCTTCTCTCTCCGTTCTTCCCTTGGTTCTCCGAAGGCCCCGCGCCTCACGAGCGCGGTGATTGCCTCAGGTGAAAGCCCGAGCGTGCGCGACAGCACCTCATCCCGGTGCGCGCCGATGGCGGGAATGTCGCGACCGATGCTGGTCTCGGCGCCGGACATCCTCCAAGGCGCATTCACGCCGGAAAATTCGCCGGCGCCGTCGGCAATCGTCGCGAAGGCGCCGCGTTCGAGGAGGTGCGGATCCGTCAGCGCCGCCCCGGGATCGCGGTACCTCGCACAGGGCACGCCGGCGGCATCAAGCGCCGCCATGCATTGGTCGACCGTATGCAGCGCGGTCCATTGCTCGACCACCTGCATCATGGCCGTCCAGTTGGCGCCGCGCGCCGGCAGCGCGTTGAACCGCGGATCGTCAGCGAGTTCACGCTGCCCCGTTACTTCGCACAGGGCGACGAAATTGCGGGCGGTCACCGGCGCGATCAGAAGGTCACCATCGCGCGCCCGCACCGGGCCATAGGTCGGGCGCGGCGCGCGGATCGGGAATTGCGCTTCCTGAAGCTCATAGACCAGCAGATTCAGCATGCAGTCCATCAAGGCCACATCGACGTGTTGTCCCTTTCCAGTGCGCGTACGCTGCACCATCGCGGTCTGGATCGCGGAGTAGCCGAAGATGCCACCGAGGATATCGGCGACGAAAATGGCACCCGGCGCGGGACGCTCCCGGTCGCCGGCATAACGCATCAAAGAGCGATCGAATCCGCTCTCGGCATGCACGATCATCGCATAGGCTGCGCGCCCGGCCTCCGGGCCCGATTGGCCATAGCCGGAAATCGAGCAATAGATCAGCCGGGGATTGATCTCGCGCAACGCCTCATAGCCGAGGCCGAGACGGTCCATCACACCCGGTCGGAAATTCTCCACCAGGATGTCGGTCTCCGCGACGAGGCGGTGTACAAGGCGGATCGCCTCAGCGTTCTTCAGATCGAGTGCAAGGCTCTTCTTGCCGGCATTGAGCTGGCCGAAATAGGTGCTGTGGCCTTCGCGTAGCGGCGTCCGCAGCCGCATGTCGTCGCCTTCCGGCGGCTCGATCTTGATGACCTCGGCGCCGACGTCGGCGAGCAGCCGCGCGCAATACGGACCCGCCACCATGATCGAGAAATCGAGCACGCGTACGCCGGCGAGTGGCGCCCTGTCGCCATCCTTCTGCATCCGATCTCTCCTATCTCGGCAGCCCGAGAGCGCGTTGCGCGATCAGGCTGCGCTGGATCTCGTTGGTCCCGATGCTGATGACCCACATCAGCGAATGCCGCAGGCTTTGCTCGAAGCGGCCATTGTCGATCGCGCCCGGCATCTGCTCGGACAGCGCGGCGCGCATCCCGAGGATATCGAGCGCGGCCTCGCCGAAGCGCTCCATCAACTCTCCTGAGAACACCTTGCTGATCGCGCCATATTCCGGCGGCGTCACGCCGCCGGCGGCGAGCTCCGCGCAATGCATCATCAAGAGACGGCCGATCTCGATCTCCGACGCCAAGGTCGCCATCCTGTCGCGGACGATCGGATCATCAGCGAGAGACCGATCACCTTGCTTCGCCACCACATGCGAACGCAACTGCTCGAACGCGTGCGCGACCTTCAGGACGATCCCGCCACCAACCAGTCCGCGCTCGAAGGCGAGCGCGCCGGTCAGCACCTTCCAGCCGCCATTGACATCGCCGACCAGGTTCTCGGCCGGAATACGGACATTGTCGTAGAAGATATTGGCAAACGTGCCGTCATACATGGTGGCAGATGGCCGGATGGTGATGCCTGGCGCATCCATCGGCACGATGAACATGCTGATTCCGGCGTGAGGCGGTTTGGCGTCCTTGTCGGTCCGCGCGGCGAGGAACATGTATTTACCCCACCAAGTGGTGGTCCAGATTTTCTGGCCGTTGATCACCCAGTGATCGCCGTCCTTGACAGCGCTGGTGCGCAGCGCTGCGAGGTCCGAGCCCGCCTGCGGCTCGCTGTAGCCCATGCCGTGCATGGCTTCGCCGCGCAGGATTTCCGGAAGGTATTTTTGCTGCTGCTCGGAGGTACCGAACATCATCAGAGCATTGGCCTGGATCGCCGCGCCGATCCGCGGGGCTTCGCCCCGCTCCATCGTCTCCATGAAGGCGATCTGCTCCAGTGGGGAGCGTGCTTGGCCGCCGAATTGCTCCGGCCATCCGAGGCCGATCCACCCGGTCTCGCCCATGTTTCGAGCAAAGCCGGCATCGAACTCGCGCTTGGCGAACGGCCTCAGGTCGAACGCCTGCTTCGTGTCTCCGGTCCAGTTCTGCTCGAGCCAGCGCCGAACCTGCTCGCGAAACGCATTTCCGGCGGACCCGAGGTCGTATTGCGGCAAGCCGGTGCCGCCTGCATCCAGCAGCCGCGCGGCCAGTCTATGCTTGGCATCAGAGGCGCCGCCGAGCGCGATCGTGTCGAGATGCGCGCGCTTGAAATGGATTGGCGCCTCGTGCTCCTCGGCATAGCCGATCGCACCGAACGTATGCTGAGTCTCCAGTGAAACCTGCCGCAGCGCATGCCCGGAGAACGCCGATGCGCAATCGGCGAAGTAGCGCCAGTCGTGGTTGCCGCTGTCATGCAGTCTGGCGGTATGCTCGAGCATCAGCCTGACGCCTTCAAGGGCGATGAGGCAGTTTGCCAGCTTGTGCTGGACTGCCTGGAACTTGCCGATCGGCTGCCCGAACTGGTGGCGCTCCTTGGCGTAGTCAACGGCCAGATCGAACGCACGCCGCGCCGCGCCGTAGGCGCGCGCGGTCAACGCCACCCTGCCTTTGATGCGAAGATCGTCCAGATCGATCGTCCCGACAGGAATGAGTGTGACCGGCGCCGCGTTCAGCTTGACCTGGTAGAGCCCCCAAGCCCCCATCGCCCGGGTCGCGACGCATTCGACACCGGGACCACCGAGGTCGATCAGCACCAGGTGAGCCTGATCGAGCGCGACCAGAAGATGGGCAGCGCCTCCGGCTGCCTCGACAAAACGTAGGACGCCCGTTGCCTTGAGGTCCGCGACCTCGACCGAGCCCGCGCCGACGTCCGGATCCAGCGCACCGAACGAGAAGGCGACGGTCGCCTCCCCCGAGTGCAGCCGCTCAAGCAGATTCAGTACGACGTCGACTTGCGATCCGGAGATCGCAAGGTTGGTGAGTGCCGCAGACCACATCGGTGCCGGACAGCCGGCCCGGCCAAGCTCCGCCATGATGACGAGAATCTCCGCGAGGCCACCTTCACTACCTGCTGCACCGAGCGCTGCGACGCCCTGTCCTACCAGCTTGCGCCAGATGGCCGACACCTCGTCTGGCACCCCAAGCGGACGCCAATGCTCGTCCAGGAACCCCCGCAAGGAATCGCGCAGCATCCCTGCGACATCGCCATCCGATGCTTCGATCGCGGCCATGGGTCCGGCCTATGCCTGGCCGAACCTCGGCTTGCGCTTCTCCTTGAACGACATCGTCGCTTCCTTGTGGTCCGCAGTCTCGAACGTCACCTGCTCCAGCGCCATGGACGCCTCAAGCAGCAGGTTGACCCGCTCCTTGACGATCTGGTTGATCGACAGCTTGGTCCAGCGAATGGCCCAGGTCGGACCGTTCGCGAGCTCAACCGCAATCGCGCGGGCCGTGGCCAACACCTCCGCACGCGGCGCGACGTGATTGACGAGCCCGATCCGCTCCGCCTCATTGCCCTTCAGGAGCGTGCCGCGGATCAAGAACTCCTTGGCCTTGTTGATGCCGATCAGCAGCGGCCAGATCACCGTGCCGCCGTCGCCCGCGACCAGGCCGACGCGCGAGACGTGGGTGTCGCCGATCCGCGCATCCTCCGCCATCACGGTGATGTCGCAGAGCAGCGCGTGGGTCGCCGCAAGGCCGATGGCGTCGCCATTGATCGCGGCAATGATCGGCTTGTCGAGTTCGAGCTGGCGGGTGACGCCGCGCCGGCTGATCATGGGATCGTGCACCTCGCCCTCTTCCAGCACGTCACCCCCCGGACGTTCGGACATCGCCTTCACGTCACCACCGACGCTGAAGAAGTCACCGGCGCCGGTCAGCACCACGGCGTTGACGGCATGATCGTCCGCGAGATCGTCCCAGATCGTCCGCAACTCGCGGATCAGCTTCTGATTGATGGCGTTGCGAGCCTGCGGGCGATTCAGGGTCACCGTCGCGACTTTGTCCGCGACCTCGACCGTCAGACATTCATATTTGGCGTAGCTGGACACGTTTGCCTCCGCTGTTATCGCTGCTTGAATTGCTGATTTATTTGCAAGATGAGCACACTATCGGCGCATCCCCGGCTGCACGTCAGCCAAGGCGACATGAAGCGACATGGCGCCCGGATCTTGCTCGAGCATGCGCTGCACGGATTCCAGGTGCGATCGCAGCAGCCGGCTTGCCAGCGCCACGTTTCGCTCGCTCAGCGCAGCAAGGAACTGCCGCCGCTTCTCAGCCAGTCGCGCCATCGCGACGCCGCTGGAGGCGACCTTAGCGTAGACGAAGCGCATGTGGATCTCGGTGACGGAGTCCACGATCATCGCAATCACCTTGTTGCCGGTCGAGGCCGCCAGCAGCTTGTAGAACTCGCGCGAACATTCGACCCGATCGAGCAGGCGCCCCTCCTTCGTCGCAAGCTCCGTCCGCTCGATATTGGCTTCCAGTGCATCGAGATCGGCCCGCCGCGCATTGGCGCACGCGAGCTGCACCACGAGCTCGAGGACGTGGACGCGCGCCTCCGACAACTCCCGCACGGAAATCGTCCCGAGGCTCAGCATGTCGCGCATGACTTCGTTCATGCGGCGGGTGTCGCCCTGCTGGATGAAGGCGCCGCCCTTGACGCCTTTCTGCAACCGCAGCACGCCGGCCATTTCGAGGCTGCGCAGCGCTTCCCGCAACACATTGCGGCTGACGCCAAGCTGCTGCGCCAGCTCGCGCTCGGCCGGCAGCTTGTCGCCGGGCTTTAGCACGCCGAGCGCCAGTTGCTCGCGAATCCGTTCGCAGATCTCCTCGAACGTCCGCCTGGTGTGGATCGGCTTGAATGTCGGCGCAGCCATGGAGCCAGCCGTCCGGTGATCGGTGACCCGCTCGCGGCGGTTCGGCGAGGCGGTACGGGAGCGCTGCGGCGCGCGAGGGCTTGACTTGGTGCTCATGCGGTGGATTATTAAATGGATCACCCATTCAATGGAAGCCCCTTTTTATAGCTTCCGACAAATAAAACAAACAGGGAGCCCGCATGAGTTTTTCCGAGGAGCAGGTCGCATTCCGCGACAACGTGCGCAGAATGGTCGCCAGACACGTGGCGCCGATCGCCGCCGAGATCGACGAGACCGATCGCTTCCCGCTCGAATTGGTCAAACTCTTCGGCGAGATGGGACTGATGCAGCTCTGGGTGCCGGAGCGCTATGGCGGTCCGAACGGCAACCTGACCATGGCCTGCATCGCGCGCGAGGAGATCTCGAAGGTCTCGCCTGCCTGCGCATCGATCGCGGCGCTCAACACCATGTTCATCATGCCGCTGCTGCATTTCGGCTCGGAGGAGCAGCGGAAGAAGTACCTGCCGATCATCGCCCAGGGCGGCGTGGTCACCGCCATCGCGATCTCGGAGCCGCAGGCCGGCTCCGACGTCGCCGCGCTCAACACCCGCGCCCGGAAAGACGGCGACAGCTACGTCCTCAACGGCCGCAAGCAGTGGTGCAGCTACGGCGTCGTCGCCGACTGCATCGTGGTGATGGCGCGCACCAGTGACGGCGCCGGCGCGGACGGCATCAGCGCCTTCATCGTCGAGCCCAAGAAGATGCCGGGCATCACGTTCGGCCGCCACGAGCGCAAGATGGGCTTTCGCGGCGCTCCCAACACCCCGATCTTCTTCGATAATGTCCGGGTCCCTGCGGAAAATCTCGTCGGCGAGGAAGGTAAGGGTTTTCGTGCGTCGATGCGCGCGCTCGACCTTAACCGTCCGACCATCGGCGCGCAGTCGGTCGGCCTCGCACAGGGCGCGCTCGATGCCTGCACCGCCTACGCCAAGGAGCGCAAGCAGTTCAAGCAGCCGATCGCCGAGTTCCAGGGTGTACAGTTCATGCTCGCCGACATGGCCATGCAGATCGAGGCGGCCCGCGCGCTGGTCTACGAATGTGCCCGCGCCGGTGATGCCGGCGACTGGAAGCGGCTCAACGTGCTCGCAAGCATGGCCAAATGCGTCGGCAGCGACATGGCCATGAAGGTGACGACCGACGCAGTCCAGATCTTCGGCGGCTACGGCTACACCATGGACTACCCGGTCGAACGCATGATGCGCGACGCCAAGCTGACCCAGATTTTCGAAGGTACCAACCAGATCCAGCGCGTGGTGATCGCCCGCGAACTGCTGCGCTAGCGCAGATCGATTTCAAGAAGAAACAATTGCAGGGAGGAACGACCTTGTACCACATCATCAACCGGGCATTGATAGCCGGCGCGCTGTCAGCCCTGCTAGCGGCGCCGTGCTACGCTCAGAAAGCCTACGGTCCCGGCGCCAGCGATACCGAGATCAAGCTCGGCCAATCGACGCCGCTGAGCGGCCCCGCCTCCGCATTCGGCGCGGGTGCCGGGCGAGCGGTGGTCGGCTACTTCGAGATGCTGAACGCCAAAGGCGGCATCAACGGCCGCAAGATCAACTTCACGCAGCTCGACAACGCCTACAGCGCGCCGAAAGCGGTCGAACAATCACGCAAGCTGATCGAGGATGTCGGCGTATTGGCCGAGGTCGGCACGATCGGCACCGCGCCGAATGTCGCAATCCAGAAGTACCTGAACGCCAAGCAGGTGCCGCAGCTCTTCATCACCGCCGGCGGACGCCGCTTCAACGATCCCAAGGCATTTCCCTGGACGATCCCGCTCTACCCCGACTTCGAAACCGAAGGCCGCGTCGTCGCCAAGTACATCCTGACCGCAAAGCCAGACGCCAGGATCGGCGTGCTCTATCAGAATGACGACTACGGCAAGGACTACCTCAAAGGTCTCCGCGCCGGTCTCGGACCGAAGGCCGAGCTGATCGTCGCCCAGGCCTCCTACGAACTCGCCGATCCGACCATCGACTCCCAGATCGTGCAGCTAAAAGCCGCCGGCGTCGACACCCTGATCGAGCAGTCGTCGTCAAAGGCGGCGGCACAATCGATCCGCAAGGTCTACGAGCTCGGCTGGAAGCCGCTGCACGTGATCGGCGGCTCGACCGCATCGGTCGAAACCATCCTGAAGCCCGCAGGCCTCGAAGCATCGAAAGGGCTGGTCACAACGCAATTCCTCAAGCAGCCGGGCGACCCGGCCTGGGCCAATGATGAGGAGATCAAGGCCTACAAGGAGTTCTTGAAGGCGTACGCACCTTCAGCCAATCCGGACGACTATTCTGTGCTCGTGGCCTATATGAACGTGCACGCCGTGGAGCTGGCTCTGCGCAAATGCGGCGATGACCTGACCCGCGAGAACCTCATGAAGCAGGCGACCGCGCTGACCGGCGAGCGACTGCCGATGATGCTTCCAGGCGTCGCGATCAGCACCCGACCCGGCGACTACACGCCATTCCGAACTCTGCGGATTGCGACATTTGACGGCGAGAGCTGGACCTTGACCGGCGCGCCCCTATCGGCCGACTAACCAGACCGCGGCGAGAGCCACCAAGGCTCTCGCTACGTCGGGACACGGCCGGCTCGGGTGGGACTGCTCGAACGAGCAGCTATGTCCCTATGAAGTTGGAACGGGTCCGACCCCACCAAAACTCGAAAACAACCCCATGCAAAGTAGCATCACCATCGCTGGGAGCTATTCTGTCAACCCGAACACGCTTGACACGTCGGGCGACTCACGGTCAGAATTCCAGGATTGGGTCGCATGGCCACGAGGTCGGTTGCGTGCCTCGATGCCGAGGTGACCAGACTTGCAGCGGTGCCCTTTATGCGCAGATCGCGGACCGCTCATTGGTCGACGCGAACGACTCGTTCATGAGAACCATCGCGCCCGGGCGAAGATGCTCCACCCGCGCCATTTCAACGCGGAGGCGATCAGAATCGTACCGGCTATCCGGGAAGTCGACAGACATCCGGATGCAGCAGCGCCGCCTCCTTTATCCAGATTTTCACACCTTCTGGGCCAACCGCAGCTTTCAGGTCGACGCCGGCGGGAAGCCGACCCCAGCTCTGCGGCTGCAGCGTCTCATCCCCGATTGTTAGTCCCCCCGATAGAACAAAGAACTCGAGCCCGCGCGCATTCGCAAGGCTGATGGTTTCATCCGGCAGCCAGTCTTCAAGGCGGACCTCCTCGTGGCCGTCGTCAAAGAGAACGCGAACGCTGCTTGCGCCGGGGCGCGGTGCAACCTGTCGGCCCTGACCTGGCTGACGCACGATCTGGGTCCTGTCCCCGTCCCGGAACTGCCAGAGCCGCACGAAGATGGTACAGCCATCCTTCGAGGCGGGAACATGTGACGTCCCCGGAGGATTGCGGAAGTAGCTGCCGGCGGGATAGTCGCCATGCTCATCCTGAAAGATGCCTTCAAGGACGACAATCTCTTCTCCACCGCCATGCGTATGACGCGGGAAGGCGCTACCGGGAGCATAGCGCACGATCGAGGTGGCGCGCGCGACTTCGCCGCCAATTCGGAACAGCATGCGCCGATCCACGCCGGCGGACGGACTGGCCACCCAGTCCAGTTTCGCGGCGTGAACGATCACAGGCTTCGATAGATCATCGTTGATGCGCATCGTTGCTCTCCCTCAGGGTAGCATCATCCGAAACTCGCCGGTCCCCTATCTTACCAGGGCTATCGCATGTGCCGCCTTAGGCGGCTGCGTACGTAGTCGGCCTCGTGGTTCGAGACGCGCCGCAAGCGGCGCTCCTCACCATGAGGGTCTACTATTGTGCCGCAAAGCAAGACCTCATCCTGAGGAGCCCGCCAAAGGCGGGCGTCTCGAAGGATGGCCGCAGGGCGCTCTTCTCCCAACTGCAATTGCCCTACCTGTCTTACCATTACAGGTCCCCTAAACGGAGATACCTTTGCAGTCGTGAGCTAGTTTAACGAGCTCCCTTCTTCAATCCGGCATTCGTCCACGAATTAAGCTGCCCTCGTCTGCTCTAGATCCCCGCGAGCGGAACGCCGCTCGCCGCATTCTGCGGTCGTCGTGAGGCGATCAGCCGCCGCGCCTCGTCAGCCCGACCACTGCGCAGCAAGGCGCACGTCACGGAATATTCCAGCAGGTCGCGCTGGGCGCGGCTGCCTCCAACCCTTTCATGGGTTGCCAGGACGGGCCTCAGCTCGTCCACGACCCGCGTCCAGTCGCCTTTGGCCAAACCATCGAAGCCGCGCGCGATCGGCACCACGATGTCCGCGGCAGGTCCCTTTGGGTTCTCGATGATGCCAGCCAGCGCCTCCGCATCGCCAGCCATTGCGAAGGCAAGCGCACTGTGCACATCGGCAAAGATGATCCCTGAGTTCGGAAACCACTTCGCCGCATACTGGCTGATCTCTTTCCACAATTCCGGAGATCGCGGCTCGCCCGCCATCTCGGCGCGCGCAAGGAACGAGGCGCAGTCCGTGAGGACATTGATCTGCGGCCCCCACGAGCCGCCCGGATGCAGCGCCTCACGATAGATCTTCCAGGCTTGATCCCGCCTGCCGGTCTCCAGCGACCAGAGGGCAAGATGCCAATTGATATGGCAATGCAGTTGCCCCTCGCGTGGATAGGCATCGTTCCATTGCCTGAGGTAAGCCAGCCCTTCCTCGCGCTGTCCTTTCTCATAGAACAGATGGGCCTTGATATGCGCAGCGTGGGCGTTACGAGGAAAACCACGAAGTGCGGTCTCGATATTCTTGAAACCACTGTCGAACCTGTGCAGCTCGATTTCGGCAAACGCGAGCACAGTTCGAAACCACCAGTCATCGCCGTAGTGGGTTGCAAGCGGCTCCAGCATCGCCAGTTGCTCGACCTCGCGGCCGGACTTGCCGGAGAAGCCGATCAAACCGAAGACACCGGTGGCCGGCGCCAGCACCATGGCATCGCGCGGCCAGTGCTTCATATGTTCGGCGATCATCGAAACCGCCGCAGCGCCCTGACCACTGAGGATCTTGGCGAAGATCGCAATATGACCTTGCTCGCGTGACGTCGTAGCCGGCGCCAGCGCCACAGCGCGTTCGAGCGGCGCTTTGGCTTCGTTGCCGCGACCGAGCACTTGCAAGGTTCGCGCAAGCGCGATGTGCGCCAGAGCAAAACCTTCGTCGGCGGCGATCGCGTCGCGGAATGCCTGGTCAATTCCCGAGCCGGCCGACAGCAGCTTGTCGACGCCGACGACATATGCGTCGCGGGCGGCGGCAGAGCTTGTGCTCAAGCGGTTACCGTACCGGTCTTCAAGAACGCGCGCGCGATTTCCCACCGACCTCTCAGTCATTTCGATGAACTCCCCCCAAGGAAACCTGCTTGGCCTTGACTTGCCGCTGGCGGCGCTCATCACCCAGCTTGAGCAGCCGCTCTCGATCCTCCGGAGTTACTCGTCCGTATCGCGGCCGCCAGAGCGAACCGTCCTCCTTCCACGCAAATGGCGCCTTCACGGTCGTTCGCGGCGCCGTCGCCGTGTCAAAAAGCGCGAGCGCCTGGCGCATGATGTCACGCTGCATGTCAGGGCGCCACGGATGCCCGCACGGATTGCCGAGGGGAAAGTCCGTGAAGTAGAACCGTGGAACGCCGCAGTGCTCCACAACATCCAACGCCGAGCCGATAATGACGGTCGGAATGCCGTTCGCTTCCAGATGCCGCGCCACCAGGCTTACGGTCTGATGACAAACCGGGCATAGCGGGCAAAGGATGGCAGCATCCGCCCCATCTTTTCGCACACGCGCCAGGATTTCAGGTGCATCCTCGGTGCTCGTTTTCCGTTGGCTGTATTCTGTCGGCACGCCGTGAAAGTGCCGGGTCAGCCCGACGAGCGCTCCTTCGCCGACCAATCCGAACGCGGCTTCTATGGGCAAGAAGCTTCCGGGGTCATTGGTGTGGGTCGACTCCTTGTCCCACGCAACATTGTCGGTAAACAGCTTCTTGGGCGGCGGCGATACCAAACCGGACCACACCCGCTTCACGCCGTCAAAATCCGCCGGACTGGCCGTGGTGATCAGTGCGATCCGCAGGTCCGATGATGGCTTGGCAGGCAAGGTGAAGGGGACATCAGCGAAGGTCGCCCAGACATAGTCGTTGTCGTAACCGAGAGCACGGTAGTAACGGCGCGTTCGCTCCATGTACTGAACTGGGGTTTCCGCTGCGGTCATGTGGAATCTCCTCGAGACGCTAGCTTCGTCGTGCGGTGGGCCGACATGAAAAGCCAATGAGTGCCAACAAGGCGGCGAGCAACGGTGCGAACGACAATATCAGGACAGTCGACCAGCCGAACGACGACAGCAGGCCGCCAGAAAGGAAGGAGCCGATTGTCATCGTTCCGAAGACCACGAAGTCGTTGAGCGACTGCACGCGCGCCTTTTCCTCGGGACGATGACACTCCAGAACCATCGCCGAAGCGCCGATGAAGCCGAAGTTCCAGCCGATCCCGAGCAAGCTCAGCGTCGCCCAGAAGTGTACGACATCGATCCCGAGCAGGCCTACCGACGAAGAGGCCGCGATGAGCGCGAGCCCGACGGCGACGACAGCGGAGGCACCGAACCGCGTGATCAGACGGCCGGTCCAGAAGCTCGGGGCGTACATCGCGATGACGTGCCACTGCAGGCCGAGGTTGGCCGATTCCTGCGACAACCCGCAGAACTTCATCGCCAACGGGGCTGCCGTCATGAGGAAATTCATCAGCAGGTAGGAGACGACCCCACAGATCACGGCCAGGATGAAACGCGGCTGCCGGGCGATGACGGCGAGCGGCCTTCCGGCGCTTGGATGGGCTGCAGCCAGCGGAGGAAGCTCAACGCCGGCCAGAATGACCGCCGAGAGCGCGGCAACGGCCGCCTGGCCGACAAACGTCGCGGCAAAGAGGTAGGGCGCCCACAGGTTCATGGTGTGCGTCACAAGCTGCGGACCGATCACACCGGCGAACACGCCGCCAGCCATCACGGCGGAGAGCGCACGCGGACGCCGTTCCGGTGCTGCGCAATCGGCCGCCGCAAAGCGAAAGGAGAGCACCACTGCCGCGTAGACGCCACCAAAGAACGTCCCGGCGCAGAATAGCCAGAACGACACGTGGAGGACCGCGAGGAGCGCAATCAAGCCCGCGAGGACGCCGCTTCCTGCACCGAGCAGAAATGTTGGACGCCGGCCATACCGCTGCGCGATAGCGCCCGCCGGCAGCGTGCACAGGGCCATGCCGACGACAAAAACCGAAACCGGCAGCGTCGCAAGCGCCTTGCTGGGCGCCAGCATGTCGCCGACCACAGCCCCGGTTGCGTAGACGACCGTAGAATTGGCGCCCGCGAGGGCCTGGGCGATTGCAAGCCTTACGACGTTGCTGCGCTCTCGGCGAATGGCCGTCGGCGCCTCATGGCCGAGAGCGGAGAAATTGAAGTTCACGCTGCCGCTTGCTCCACTGGTCGATTCCATCGGTAAGACGTGGCCGGCAAGACCTGTGGCGGTCCACCGGGCCGTGGTTCGCACGTCAGAGTAAGAAGAAAATCGTTGGACTTTTCCCTCTACAGAATGCCAATTTATATCGATGAAACGTCACATATCGCCGGGGAATGCGGGCTGGAAGACCGTCGAGGCGCCGCAGGGCCTTGGATCGCCGAAGCCCTTGATCGTTCGCGTGCAGTCGCTTCCCGCGAGAAGCTACTTCGCCGAACACAGTCACACCTGGAATCAACTGGTCTACGCGGTCTCGGGCGCGCTCACCGTAAACGCGGATGGACGGAGCGTCGTCATTTCTCCAGAACAAGCCGTCTGGCTGCCGGCCGGCACGAAGCATTCGGTTGGCTCCCTCATGGGGGCGGAATTCCGGAGCCTCTGGGTCGCCAATGATGCCAGCCAAGGTATGACGTCCGAGACGACGGTCATCCATGCGTCCCCGCTCCTGCGGACGCTGATCGTGGAAGCAGCGTCGCTGAAAAGCGAGGATCGTCACTACGCCGCTCGCGTGATCGCACTCATCCTCGATCAGTTGCGGCGGGCGACGCCCATCTCGGGAGCGCTACCGTGGCCCACCCACCCTGGCCTTCTGGCACTCTGTGAAACCCTCTACGCCGATCCTGCGAATCCTCGCCACGCTGACAAATGGGGGCGTGAGATCGGCATGTCCCCGCGAACCCTAACGCGGCACTTTGAGCGCGAGGTCGGCATGAGCTTGCGCGCCTGGCGCCAACGCCTTCGCCTGTTCAAGGCTATCGAATTGTTAGCCAGCGAACTGCCGATCACAGAGATCGCGTTGCGTCTCGGCTACTCATCGGCCTCAGCATTCATATTCATGTTTCGCTCGGAAATGCGCATCAGCCCCCTGCAGCATCGACGCAACCTCGGCCACAGCTCAACTAACAGGGGCACTTCATAAGCGGATCGACCCGAACCTCAGACGCGCTCATCCAACGCCGACGTTCCAGACCCACCGTCATGGCAAGCTCTCGGTCGGCGCGATGCGCCGCCGGATGACAGGCTCCGCGAAGCAATCCATTGCGCCGCATATGCGTAGGAATGGATTGCTTCGTCCGTCGCTACGCTCCTCGCAATGACGGTATACAGGAGCTTCAACAAGGAACTGCGCCGCTCCGACGATGGTTACATCTCGGGAGAGTCCCATGGCTAACAGGGTCAGCGCGCCGGCTCCGAGGAGGAACGACGAGGGTTGGAGCGCCGCGGCGGCGCTCGTGCTGCTGGCGGTGGGCTTTGTGGTGGGACGTCTTATGTCGTCCGGCTGGCAGATGCTTCCATCGCAACGGGGCGGCGATCGGAGCGCTTCCGCCATCGGCTCGACGATCGAGACCGGCAATCGCGGCCGATCGACGGGCTCTCCGGCAGACGTTCCTGCTGCGGGATGGAAGGACATCTTGCTGCGGGTCTATGACAATATCGGCCAGCATCGCGTCCTCGCGCTGGCGGCCGGCATCACCTACTACAGCATCCTCGCACTCTTTCCCGCCATCGCGGCTCTCGTCGCCGTTTACGGACTATTCTCCAATCCCGCCAGCATCGCCAGACAGCTCGACAACGTTAGGGGGCTGATCCCGGGTGGCGCAATCGATGTGGCGCACGAACAGCTCATACGCGTGGCCGCAAGAGAACACCACACGCTCGGCCTGACATTCGTTGTTGGCCTCGCTGTCGCGCTCTGGAGCGCGAATGCCGCGACGAAAGCGTTATTCGATACCCTGAACGTCGTCTACGGCGAGGAGGAGAAGCGCGGCCTCCTCAGGTTGAATGCGGTCTCGCTTTCGTTCACCGTCGCGGCGATCGGGTGCGTTCTTCTGGCCCTCGGTGCTGTCGTCGTAATACCGGTGGCATTGAACTACCTGCCGCTCTCGAGCTCCGCCGATCTGCTCATTCGTCTCGCGCGCTGGCCAGCCCTGGTCGTGGGCCTGGCGCTGGCCCTCGCCTGCGTCTATCGCTTTGGACCCAGCCGCAAAGCGCCATATTGGCGATGGATCACGTGGGGAAGCGTCGCTGCGGGCTTGCTCTGGCTTGTCGCGTCGGCGCTGTTCTCGTGGTATGCCGCAAACTTCGGCACCTTCAATCAGACCTACGGCTCGCTGGGCGCGGCCATCGGGTTCATGACCTGGCTTTGGATCTCCGCCATCGCGATCTTGCTTGGCGCAGAACTCGACGCCGAGATCGAGCACCAGACGGCGCGCGGCACCGGGACGGGTACTGCAAACCGGTGAAAGCGCGAGCGGCACATACGTCCGACTCGACCAGTGCGATCAGCGATCGTCGACCGGTTCCGCAGCAGACCCTTATCCCGAAAACCTATCCGTCACACATCCACGGCGTCGAGGCCAAACCGGCGACTAAGCCGCGGTCTGCCTCTCGCGCAGCCGCGCGATCTTCTGCCGCGCTCGACTGATTCGGCTTTTGACGGTGCCGATGGGAAGGTTGAACGTGTGGGCAAGATGCTCGTACGAGCAGCGTTCGTTCAAGAAGGTTGTTAGCAAACTGCGTTGCTGAGCCGGCACTGCGTCAAGTTCGGCCTCGGTGAAATCGTCGGTCGAGTCAGCAGGCTTGGTCATTGCACTACGTCTCCCTTTCTCAAGAACTTCATGCCGGTCCGTCGATTGGCGCGGCTCTCGGAGCGTCGATGGCCATCACAGCGTGCCAACGTCGAACAAGCGGACCGGCAACCGGATCTCCCGTCTGAGCCGCCAGGCCTCCGCGGATGATGAAGGGGACGCGGATATTCACCTCCATCTCGTCCGCAGGACCAAAGCCCGGCCTTATCGAGCTCCGTCATCACCGCAAGGGCGATGGCAGCGAGGTCCATGATAGCCCCTCCAGCCGGCGCGATACTGGCACCGGCCGCCAACGCTCAAGAGCGAGTTTTCGCATTGCCGTTCTTCTGTTTCATCTGGGGCAATAATGCGTGATTTACCTGCGGGTTCCTAAGCGGCCTCGGGCTTGATGGACACGGCGCCCCCAAGGAACCCGCTAGGCAGTTGCGGTGGGTTTCGCGGGGTGTGCTGTCCGCGGATGGTGATCGTGCAAATAGACAGCAAGACTTTGCCGGAGAGCTTCGTCACCCGCGACGGCATCCTCGAACAGATGCTCCTGCACGTCGCGCGGCATGTCGGCCCAGATACGCAGTGCAGCACGTCCGAGGACCTGCGCAAATGGTGTCGCGTCGCTCATTGCTTCACTACCCAATCTTGGTCGAAAGGCCGGCGCCAACCGCATTGCTACGCAGCGCCTCTCTCCCCGGGAATACGATCATGTTGGAACGCGGAGGATAAACGCTCGTTCCCGTTGCACGGTCGATTGGCCGGAACTCACCTAGGAACGTCTGTCTTCCGCATCCATTTGCACAGCAGGAGATGGAGGCGACAACGCATGCGGTCTCGCGGTGAGACTCCGGAATCAAGAGCAGAACCCATGGCAGACGCCGAGGGGTACCGGCGCGCAAGCCTCGCACAAGCGGAGCGGTTTTATGCGGACGTCCTGTCGGATCTGCTCAAGGCTCGGGTCCGGTTCCTGGTCGGCGGCGGATACGCCGTGAACGCCTATACCGGCGCGCGTCGTCCGACCAAGGACATCGACATCTTTACGACCGCGGATGAATTGCCCCGCCTGCTCGACTGCCTGCAGCAGGACGGCCGCACCGCATCGATGGTGGACGAGCGCTGGATCGGAAAGATCCACCATGGAGCCAATTTCGTCGATATCATTTTTGGTTCGAGCAATGGCCTCGTCCCGGTCCAAGACCAATGGTTCCGGTACGTGCAAGAAGCTCGCGTTCTCGGGCATGACGTACCTCTGATCAGCCCCACGGAGCTCATCTGGTCCAAGGTCTTCGTTCAGAAGCGGCAGCGCCACGATGCCAGCGATATTGCCAACGTCATCTTGATGCAACGCAACGATATCGACTGGCACCGCCTCGTTGCCTACGTGGACAAGCATTGGGAGGTCCTGCTTTGCCATGTGCTCAGCTTCCGCTGGATTTATCCCAGCGAACGGGACGCCATCCCAGGGTGGCTGCTCGACGAGCTTCTCGATCGCCTGGAGCGACAGCGCAAGCACGCAGCGCCCGGTGCCAGGATCTGCCGCGGTCGATTGCTGTCGAGCTCCGACTATCGGATCGCTGTCGAGAAGTGGGGCTTTCTGGATGCAACAGGTGAACATGGCAATGACAGGTGATGCCAACTCATTCACATTTGCGAGCATCGGTGATCTTCACGTCAAGGACAATCAACCGATCTTGCTTCGAGAAATGTTCGAGGAGATATCAAAGCGCGCCGGCGCGCTGGTCCTTTGCGGCGATCTCACCGACACCGGGACGCCGACGCAGGCTGAACTTCTGGCCAAGGAGCTGCGTGCCTGCGCGATCCCGGTGATTGGAGTTCTGGGCAACCACGATTACGAGTCCGGGCATGCGGATCAGGTGAAGCAGATCCTGTGCGACGGAGGCATGCGCCTGCTTGACGGCCAGGTCACCGAAGTGGACGGGGTGGCGTTCATCGGCGTCAAGGGCTTTGCCGGAGGATTTGGCCCGCGAATGCTGAGTTCTTTCGGTGAACCGGCCATCAAGACGTTCGTCGCCGAAGCAATGAACGAAGCGATGCGGCTGGAAAACATCATGCGGACCGTCAACAGGGAGCGCGTCGTTGTGGTCTTGCACTACGCCCCGATCGTCGAGACGGTCGAGGGTGAACCGTTGGAGATTTACCCGTTCCTCGGCTGTTCGCGCCTCGCGGAGACGATCGATCGGTTCAAGGTGAGCGCGGTCGTGCATGGTCACGCCCATCGCGGCAGGTACGAAGGCCGCACGCCTGCCGGAGCGCCGGTGTACAATGTTGCCAGGTCTGTGTCGAAGCCGTCAGCGCTCCCCTATGCGCTCGTTTCCGTCTGACGAATTCCGCTGCAGGCGCCGCGAAAGGAAACGACATGCCGGGGAGCGCCGCTGCCCTCGCCCGCAGGTGGAAGCACCCGCGGGTAGACATCGCGCTCGCGAATGCAGGGACCTCTTAGGCAGAGGCCGAGCTCTGGTTGTGCTGCTGGCTCGGACGAGCAATACCATGCAGTGCCTTGGCGGTTCCAGCTGAATGCCGCGCCAAGTCGCTGAGCGATACGATCCCAACCAGGCGCTTGTTCCGGTCCATGACCGGCAGCCGCCGCACCTGGATCTCGCTCATGTTCGCACAGACGTGAGCGATGTCCTCGTCCTCGAAACAGTATTTCACTTCCTTGCTCATGGCGTCGCGAACCTTGGCGTCCGGCCCTTTGCCCTCCGCAATACAGCGCACTGCGATATCGCGGTCGGTGATCATGCCCACGAGGTGGTCGCCGTCGCCGACCGGCAATACACCGCAATCGCACGCTTTCATCAGCTTCGCGGCGTGCTGAAGGGTATCGTTGGGACTTACGAGCTTCGCGTCCCGTGTCATCACATCACTGATCTTCTTCATGGTCGCCTCCGATGCCGGGTTTTACCACCGGCACGTCTCGCTCATGCGGTGGCGTCATCGATTGAAAGGTCGATCCGATTTTAACGGACGCAATTGTGACGCGTTCCAAAAGGGACGCCGCTGATGTCGAACGCGAAGTCGCCAACGCGAAGCGAGTTCCTCGCGAAAACGCTTCCGGGCGGTCTGTACGATGTGACGCGCCGCGCGCAGGAATAGCAACGATCCGGAGCGTTGCATGTTGTTCGGACGGTGAGCGATGACTGGTTCGGCCAAAATCGGGCGCAACGATCTCGCGCCGGGAGGACATCGTGGCTCGCTCACCTCGACCAAGGCCAGGAATGCGAACAGGAAGGCGAACAGATGCGACATGAAGGTTTGAGCAATCCGATCGCCGTGTATCCGAATCCGCCCTTCAAGAAACAGTCGCAACCATGGCCTGGCCTTGCCGGCGGGATGGATCCGCGTCCCGATCATGGTGAGGCCAGCTACAAGGGATCCGGCCGGCTGGCCGGACGAAAGGCGCTGATCACGGGCGGCGACTCCGGGATGGGACGCGCGGCGGCTGTCGCGTTTGCGCGAGAGGGCGCCGACGTTGCGATCAACTATTTTCCAACCGAGGAGCCGGACGCGCAGGAGGTCATTGCGTATATCAAGGCGGAAGGCCGTGTCGGCCTCGCCATCCCCGGCGACCTCACGAGCGAGGCGTTCTGCCGAGACCTGGTGGACCGGGCCGTGAAGGGCCTCGGAGGGCTCGACATCGTCGTCAGCAATGCGGCGCGCCAGCAAGCCCGCGAGTCGATCCTCGACGTGTCGTCAGACGACTTCGACGCGACGATGAAGACGAACATCTATGCACCGTTCTGGATCATCAAGGCCGCGCTGCCGCATCTGAAGTCAGGTGCGTGCATTATCGGAACGACTTCCGAGCAAGCCTACGACCCCTCGCCCGAGCTCTACGACTATGCGCAAACCAAGGCCGCGACCATGAACTACGTGAAGTCGCTGGCAAAGCAGCTTGGTCCGAAGGGGATTCGCGTGAACGCGGTGGCGCCCGGCCCGATCTGGACCCCGTTGCAGGTCTCCGGCGGCGCACCGATGGAAAAGCTCGAGAAGTTCGGCGGTCAAACGCCGCTCGGCCGTCCCGGCCAGCCTGCCGAACTGGCTTCAATCTACGTCCAGCTCGCAGCGGCGGATGCCAGCTACGCGACCGGCCAGGTCTATGGCGCATCGGGCGGTGCCGGACAGCCATGACGCCTCGGCGATCGGAGCACGCCGGGCGCTAGCACGCCGGGCGCCAGGTTGCTCCACTTATTTGGGATTCGGATCGTCCAGGCCCTCGCTGGGATTCTCGAGCCGACCGGAGCGCGCAAGCAAGACCGCCCGTCCGAGCGCACGCGCGGCGTTCAAGGTCTCCTGCTGAAAGGCTGTGTCTCTGTCGAGCGCTGCATGCGAGGTCGCGTATGGCTCCATGTAGCCGAGATAGCCGTCCGCCTCCCCGGCCCGTCCGCTCGAGACCAGGCTCATGTCGGTCAGCCAGTCAGAGAGCGACCGTCGCAGCGTTTCGGCGCCAGCTCTGTCACCATGCACGACGATGCCGAAATGACGGCCGGCCAGGTGGCGAGGATATGGCCAGCCCTTCAACTCCAACGCCTTTGCCTCGTCAGCGTGCTTGCCATGCGTCGAGGTCGGGTCCGGGTTGCCGCCGTCGGCACAGACCAGGCGGTCCATCATGGCCTTCAGGCCGGTGGGCGCATGGTACCAATTCACGGGCGTGACAATCAGGATTCCGCGCGCGGCGACCCACAACGGATAGATCTCGTTCATCCAGTCTCCGGTCTGCCCGAGCGAATAGTTGGGATAGCAACTGCACGGCCAATGACAGAGCGGCATTGCCGTGGCGACGCACGACTTGCACGGATAAATCCGCCGACCGAACTCGGACGCGAGCCTCGACAGGTCGAGGATATCCACCGCAAGGCCCATCTCGCGGAAGACCGGCTCGGCAAGCTTGACGAGCCGCCACGTCTTCGACATCTCGCCTGGGCATGTGTGCTCGCTTCGCGACGATCCATTGATGATCAGGATACGGGCCGGCTCATCGGCTGCGTCGTGACGGCGCTGCGCTTCCATCAGCTCCCGGCGTGCCGCAAGCCAATCGATGGCCACTTCGTAGGTCGGGTCGGCAAACCCGGGACCGGCCCGGCTGGTCCGTGGTGCCTTGCGCGAGTGGCTGTAGGCATCCCACGCCGCCCCGATGATCGCGTCGATCTCGCGCTGCAAGGGGTCGAACGCAGGATCGGTGAAACCGCGCCGATACCGTCGCTCGAACTCCTCGCGCGACAATTTGGCCGGCGGCATTCCTTTCCGAATGGCAGCGTCTGGTAGATCCGTCATTTGCTACTCCAGCTCACGCCCGACGATGTACTGCGCGACGCAATGGCCGTTGACGATCTCAATCGCAGGCTTCGTCCCTGCTCTCTGCCGATCGATGTTCGCGCGTCAGAGTCAACACCCTAATCCCTCGCCGGGTTGCTGCGCCGACTGGACAGCTTTGCAGGATCAGCGTGATAGCGGGTTGCAGACCCTTGATCGGTGTCCCAACGAAGATGCCGGCTGGGCGTCGCAAACCGCCCGGCTCTACCGCTGAGCGGGCGTCTGTATCGGGACGCCGGGCGCGCGATCTAGCGGCGGATGGGGCTTCGCCAGCCCGATCGTGCCGGGTGGCGTGTCATTGCTGGCCACGCGCGTGTTGACGTTGTTCAGCGTGAGTATGGTTGCGGCGACGCATGCGATCGCGAGGGCGACAGCGAAAAGGACCAGTGCCGTTCGATGACTGTTCATCACACTCACCTCCAACGGAAACTGAGATAACGAACTGCAGCGAATTTGGGTTCCCGGCCAACCTGCCCTGAGCATTTTCGGTTCTGATTGAATCAAAACCGAAGCTCTAGATTGTTGTTTTGACGCGTTTTCTTCAAGCGAACCGGTTTCCACTTCGCTCGAAAACTCTAAGGGGATTTCGACTTTACGAAACAAAGGGCCGCCTCAACGGCAGCCGAACGAGAAACGCTGGTGCTTCAAGCCAGATCATCGACACCAGACAATCCAGCGGGGAGCCCCTCGTCCACATTTGGCGTGAACGGTTGGATGCTCCCCGCCCGGCATTTTTCCGGATGGATGAAAGGCGTGCGAAAGCCGTCGTGGCCGCAAACGTTGCTACTTCAACATCTTCGCAACATTGTCCTTCGTCACAATGTCGAGGCCGGTGTAGATGATCTCCGGCACCTTCTGACCCTTCTTGATGGCCAGCAGCGCATCCATCGCCTTTTCGCCCATCTCGAACGGACGCTGCCCAACCAGCGCATTGGCATAACCCTCATTCAGAAGCTCGAGCTGCATCTTGAGAGTATCGGCCACGACGAGCGTGAACTTGCCGGCATCGATGTCCTTCTTGCTCTTGCTGGCGAATGCCTTGAAGCCTTCCGGCGCGAACATGGGCCAGCCGCCGACCGGGACGATCGCGGCAAGGTCAGGAGTCGCGGTGCGCAGATCCGTCATCTGCTGTACGCCAAGCGCGGGGTCGTCGTTGCAGAACGTCGGCGAGCCCGGGACTTCGGTCCACTTCGAACCCTTGAGCGCTTCGCGGACGCCGTTGACACGTTCGGCCAAATTCTCCGCACCCGGCCCGCCCGAGATCATCGCGTACTTGCCGCCATTGGGGCGGAGCGCCAGCAATTGCTTGCCAAGCGCGACGCCGAACTCCTTGTTGTTGGTGCCGATATAGGCAATCCGCTTCGAGCCCGGCGCGTCCGCGTCGAACGTGATGACGGGAATGCCGGCGGCGGTGGCCGCCTCGATCGACTTGGTCATCGCGGCCACGTCAGCAACCGAGATGGCGAGGCCATCCACCTTCTGGGTGATGAAATCCTGGATGATCTGCGCCTGCGTCGCCGGCTCGTGCTCGACAGGACCTTTGTAGACGCATTCGATGTTGCCCAGCTCCTTGGCACGCTTCTGGCAGCCGTCGCGCGCAAAATCGAAGAACGGATTGTTCATGGCCTTGGGAACGATCACGAATTTGTAGCTCTGGGCGAATGCTGGCGTCGCCATCATGGCAACTGCGATGCCGACAAGAAGTACCTTCCTCATTGCTTCCCTCCACATTTCTTGTGCCTATCCCTTGCAGTCATCGAGCTCCGGGAGGCGGATAGGCGAACATGATGATCCTCCGGGATGAAACTCCTTAGGCCAGGCGCGAGCGGAGACGATCGACCAGCACCGCCGCGATGATGATCACGCCCACCAGAGCCTGCTGCCAATAGGAGTTGACCTGCGCGAGCACGAGGCCGTTGCGGATCACCTCCAGCAGCGCGCAGCCGACAATGGCTCCGAGCGGGCCGCCGACGCCACCGGCGAGATTTGCGCCGCCGATGACGGCGGCGGCAATGACGTTGAGCTCGTAGGACGTCGCCATGTTTGCGGGCGCCGATCCGAGCCAGCCGGAGACGATGATCCCCTGCAGTCCCGCTGCGAGCGCGCAGATCACGTAAACCCCGATCTTCACGCGCACGACAGAAATGCCGGTCAGCGCAGCCGCCTTCTCGTTGCCGCCGAGGGCAAAGACGTGACGGCCGAAACCGGTGTGATGCAGCACGGCCGCCATCACCGCTGCGAGGATCACGAGATAGACAAACGGCGCGGGCATGCCGAACACGACGCCAGATGTAAGCGCATAGAAATAATCGGCGTCGGGGCCGCCGGGAAAACTGCCGCGGCCGTTGGAGACCACGTAGCCGAGGCCGCGCACGATCGAGAGCATGCCGAGCGTGGTGACGAAGGGCGACAGCTCAAGCACCGCGATGCAGAAGCCGTTGACGAGGCCGACCAACAAAGCGACGCCGAGCCCCGCCAGGACCGAGACCAGCAGGATCAAACCGGGGACATTGGCGATCACCGTCTTGCCGTCGGCCGCCAAATGCACGAACCACTCCGTGCCGGGCGCGCCCGGTGTCGATAGATGCGTCATGACCATCGAGGTGATCATCGCGGAAAAGCACATCATCGAGCCGACCGAGAGATCGATGCCACCGGTGATGATGACGAAGGTCATGCCGAGCGTGGCGATGGCGATGAAGGAAAAGTTCTTCGCCACGTTCTGCATATTGCCTTCGGTGAAGAAATAGGGGCTGGCGAAGTTCATCACCACGAACAGCGCCACCAGCGCGAGCAAGACATATCCGGTCTGCGAGGCAAAGAAGCCGGTCTGCCACCATTTGGCCCGGCCGACATTGCTGAATGTGATGCCAGATTCCAGAGGTGTGGCCATCACGCAGTCTCCTTCGCTCCCGTGATGAGGGAGGTGACTTCCTCGGGACTGGTCTCGCCGATCGCTTTGTCGGCGCGCTTCTCGCCGCGTCGCATGACGACGACGCGATCGCAGACCGCGAACACGTCGGGCATCCGGTGCGAGATCAACATGACCGCGACACCCTGCTCCTTCAGACGATGGATCAGGCTCAGGACCTGCTCGACCTGACGAACCGAGATCGCGGCTGTCGGCTCGTCCATCATCACGAGCTTCGCATTGGAGAGCCGCGCCCGCGCGATCGCGACCGCTTGACGCTGGCCGCCCGACATCTGCTTGACGAGGTCGTGCGGACGGGTCTCCGAGCGCAGCTCGCCAAACAGCTCCAGCGCGCGCGCCGCCATCGCCTTGTGATCGAGAAAGGCGAACGGACCGAGCTTGCGCTTGAGCTCGCGGCCGAGGAAGACATTGGCTGCCGCCGTGAGATTATCGGCAAGCGCGAGGTCCTGATACACCACCTCGATTCCGACTGCGCGGGCATCGATCGGACGGGCGAAATGAACCGTCTTGCCGTCAAAGCAAATCTCGCCGTGGCTCGGCGGGAAGTTGCCTGCGATGATCTTGACCAGCGTCGACTTGCCGGCGCCGTTGTCTCCCATCAAGCCAACCACCTCGCCGGCGAAGATGCGCATGTCGACGTCGTGCAGCGCGCGAATGGCGCCGAACTCCTTGCCGATGCCCTTCAACTCCAGGACCGGTCGTCCGGCATCGTGAGGGGTTACCATGGTCGGCCTCGTTCAGACGGGCTGGTTGACCAGCGATTTCCAGATAGTCCTGGCGTCCCGAACGCGGTTGCGGATCGAACCCAGGCGCATGCGCGGTCGCCGAGCGAACCCTCCTTCGCGAGGATTGCTCGACCCCCGGCATGGCCCATCCCTCACACCGCGTCAGGGTCACTCAATGCTTTGACCCGGACAGGTTACGTCCGCATCAGAAGTGAACCTCGGTGCGCATACCAAGAACCACGGCATTATCGGTCTTCACGCCAGCGCCATTGTACCCGCGCCCGCCGGGATTGATCACGTACTGTGCGTCGAACTTGAGGTTCATCCAGCCCGTCGCCTGCCATCCGTACCAGACTTCGATCGGAACTTCGTTGCCGCCCGCGTTCGGGCTGAGTGCGGCAGAATTCACGTGGGTCGTGCCCACCGCGAAGCCGACTTCGTCGTCCGGGCGCCAGGAGAACGTTCCGGTGTGCTTGAAGCCCAGGGCGATCTGGTAGTCCTGGAACGACGTCCGGTGATCGGCAACGGTCGTGTTGAGGAAGGTATACCAACCCTGCGCCTTCGGGCCCTCAACGGTCAACCGCTGCAGGATCGACTCATAGATGCCATAGCGGCCGCGTTGATCGCCCAGATTCTGGTCCGGGACACCGCCGACACCCGGGATGGTCGTGATGATACCCGGGAGGCCACCATCAATCGTCGACGCATCGTCATACCAGCCGCCGAGTCTCCAGGTGCCGTTCAACGGACCGCTCGGCGCCCAGACCAACTCCACCGGCACCAGCACGCCCGAGGCCCGGCTCGAGCCCGGCACGCCCGGCAAGAAGTAAACGCTGGAGTCTGAGGTCGTCAGATAATTCGGATTGGCGTCGTAGACGCCGACCGACAACGTTAATTCCTTGGCAAAGTTGTAGTGGACCACACCGCCCCATTGACTCACGGGCCAATTGTAGATGTAGCCGCCCTGGATATTGCCGGGCTGACCGCCGCAGAAGGTCAGGTTGATGAACTCGCACAGGCCGAAGAAGAAGTCGGAGCCCACCGGAAGACGGCCGCCCTTGATTTCAAGGCGATCGTCGAAGAGCTTCTGAGAGTAGTAGAGTTGGGTCAGGCGTAGAATGTTGCCGCGGCCGAACACTTCGTTGGTTAGCTGGAGCGCCGGAATTCCAGCCTCGGAATTCAGATTGTCGCCGAAGCGGTCGACCAGCGTAAGGCCGACCGTGCCCCCCGGGATACCGGCAAGCTTCCCCATGTCCAACTTGGCACCGAACCAGAGCTGTCCGGCGTTGGCCGCGGTGTTCCTGCTTCCGCCCGATACGTTGCCGACGGATTCATTACCCAGCGTCAGGCCGATATCGATGCCTTGCTCCTTCAGCCTGGTTCTGCCGAGATCGCCGAACAGATACGGCCTTGTCCAGAAATCGTCGGTCTCCGCATAAGGAAGAGGCGGAGCTTTCGTCAAAAGATCGGCGGCATACGCTCCACCGCTCAACAAGGATGACAAAGCAATCCCCACACCGCACAGCCGTGCCGCGTTTACAGACCTATGCAACATTTTTGCACTCCCAGCGTCCCCGGCTTTGCCTGTTTCGTCACGTTCCTGCCCAAAGCCCTGCAGCCTGGAACGCGCCCCGTAGATTCCCTGTATTTCGCTCTCATGCATGGTCGCCCGTTCTCGTTGGCAACGCAGTTGCTCCACGCGGCGAGGCGCTCTGCTTTTCTTGCGCAGGCGTAGATCTCGGCGCCGTTCGAGCCAGCCCAGCCAGCGCCATCTTCTGCCGCCGACGGGCCTGCAATTGCTGATCCGCCAGCACACCGAGCAGAATCACCGTCCCCATCACCGCGAAGTTCAGCGAATTTGGGATGCCCAAGATATTCACCAAGTTCTGCAGCACCTGCAGCAACGCCGTTCCCAGCACGATGCCGAGAATGGAGCCCTCGCCCCCGCGCAGGCTGCACCCGCCGAGAACGGCGGCCGCGATCGCATAGAGCTCGTAGAAGTTGCCGAACGAACTCGGAGAGACGGAGTTGGTGTAGAACACGAACAGCACGGTCGAGACGCCGGCGAGCCCGCCGCTGATGATATAGGCCGTCGCGATCACGATATTTGTGCTGATGCCGGAGAAGCGCGCCGCTTCCTCGTTCTTGCCCACCGCATAGAGCCAGCGCCCGTAGACCGAGCGGTGCAGCAGCACGCCGAGGATCAGCGCCAGGATGATCAGGAAGATGAAGGTGTTCGGGATGCCCGCGATATTGCCGGAAGCGATGTTGCTCAGCGTGCTCGCCTCGTCACCGTAGCCGAAGCCGCGGGTCGAATCGCTCGTGTAGTAGCGTGCGACACCGCGATAGATCAGCAATCCGCACAAAGTCACGATGAAGGGCTGCATCTTCAGCCGTGTGATCAGGAAACCCTGGATGCCGCCCAGCGCCAGCCCGCCCAGCAGGACCAGCAACAGCGCGAAGGGCCAATAGATCTGATAAGTCGTCAGAAGATCGACGAAGACGACACCGAGCAGCGCGAACATCGAGCCGAGCGAAAGATCGATGCCTCCGGTGATGATCACCAGCCCCTCACCGAGCGCGAACACACCGAACAGGCCGATCAGATTGGCCATGTTCAGCAAGTTCACCAACGACAGAAAGGCCGGATTGATCGCGCCTGTGATGGCGAACACCACCGCCAAAAGCAGAAACAGGCCCAGTTCTTTCTTCATCATGACGCAGCGGCTTCCATGGTTTCCAGTGTCTGGCCCATCGCAAGCCGCAACACGTTGTATTCGCTGAACTGATCGCGCTCGAGCACGCCGCTGATACTGCCTTCGTGCATCACTGCGACCCGGTCGGAGACGCCGATGACCTCCTCCATGTCCGAGGAAATCATCACGATCGCGACGCCCTGATCGGCGAGCTCGCGCATCAAGGCGTAGATCTCGCTCTTGGCACCGACATCGATGCCACGGGTCGGCTCGTCGAAGAACATCACTCGCGGCTGCATCGAAAGCCACTTGCCCAGCACGACTTTTTGCTGGTTGCCGCCGGAAAGCGTCACGGCCTCGATGTCGATGCTCGGCGCCTTTATGGACAGGCTCCTGGCCTGTTGTTTTGCGACCTTACGCTCGGCCGCGCCGCTCACCAGCCACATCCGCGCATAATTCAGCAAGTTCGCGAGCGTCACGTTCTCGCGGATCGGCAGCTCCAGCACCAGCCCGGACTTCTTGCGGTCCTCCGGCACCAGATAGATCCCTTGCCTGATCGCGTCCCGCGGCGAGGCGACACCGACCGGCGTGTTGTCGATCCTGATCTCGCCACCCAGCAGCGGGTCAATGCCGAAGGCCGCGCGCGCAAGCGAGGTGCGACCTGCGCCCACCAGCCCTGCCAGGCCAAGGATTTCGCCGCGCCGCACAGAAAGATCAATCCGCCGGTCGGGAAAGGCTGATGTCACAAGGCCGGCGATATCGCAGCCGCCCGGCTGCGGCGGCTGCATCGGCGGCGTGTACAGCGCCTTCAGGTCGCGGCCGATCATCAGCCGGATCATCGCGGCATGGCTTAGTTCGTTGCGCGCCAGCTCCCCCACGGTGCGGCCGTCACGCAGCACCACGACGCGATCAGCGCAGGTCATGATCTCGCCGAGCCGGTGAGAAATATAGATCACCGAGATGCCGTGCGCCTTCAGGTCGGCAATCACCTCGAGCAGCCGTTCGGTCTCCGAAATCGTCAGGCTGGAGGTCGGCTCGTCCATGATGATCACGCGGGCGTCAATCGAGAGCGCCTTGGCGATTTCCACCATCTGGCGCTCCGCGATGGACAGATTGTCGACCAGCGTGTCCGGCGTGAAATCCGCGCCCAGCCGCTCCAATAGCGGCGTCACGCGGGCGCGCATCTCCGCGTTGTCCACCAGCTTCAGCGGACCGCCGGCGAGCTTCTCGCGCCCGATGAAGACGTTGGCCGCGACGTCGAGATTCTCGAACAGGTTCAGCTCCTGATGCACGAAGGCGATGCCGGCCTGCGTCGCCTCATTCACCGTCATCCGGGCGTGGTCGTTGCCGCTGATACGGATCACGCCCTCGCTCGGCGCGATCACGCCGCCCAGCACGCGCATCAGCGTCGACTTGCCGGCACCGTTCTCGCCGATCAGGCCCAGCACCTCGCCGCGATACACGCGCAGGTTGACATCATCGAGAGCCTTGACACCGGGATACGTCTTGCTGATCCCGATGAGTTCGAGCAGCGTCTCTGCCATTTGGCGGTTCCTCCGGCTCATCGCCCGGCAGCTTGTGGCAGCCGGGCGATGAGCATGCTGATGTTACTTCTTCAGCAGCTCCTTCAGATTTGCGGTGAACTCCGCGACATTTGACTTATTGATCACCTTGGTCGGCACGATCAGCTTGCTGCCCGCCGGGATCCACGACTTGTCGCCGTTCAGCGTCTTGATGATGTTGGTGGCGGAGAGGTAGCCGAACTCATAGGGCTGCTGCACGACCGTGGATTCGATCGTTCCGTCGGAAATGCCCCGCAGCGTGCGCTGGTCCTCATCGAAGCCGACGATCTTCACCTTGCCGGCCTTGCCCGCCGCCTTCACCGCGTCATAGATCAGCGGCGTCTCGTAGCTCCACAGGCCGGACAACAGCGCAATATCGGGATATTTGACGAGCACGTTCTCCATGTTCGCCTTGGCCTTGGCGAAGTCCACCTGGTCGGTGAACACATCGACCAGCTCGACCTTGGTGCCGGCAATCGCCTCCTTGATACCCTGCACCCGCTCGCGAGCGTTGTCAGCGTCCATCGTTCCCACGAACAGCGCGATCTTGCCGCCGTTGGGCAGCGCCTTTTTGATCTCCTCGCCCGCCTGCCGGCCGGCCGCGACGTTGTCGGTGCCGATATAAGCGAGACGATTGCTCTGCGGTGCGTCGCTGTCCGTCGTAATCAGCACGGTCTTGGCCGCAACCTTGTTGAGCTCTTCGGTTGCATGCGGCGCATCGTCGACGGAGATCGAGATGCCGGCGACGCCGCGCACCAGGAGGTCGTCGAGTTCGCGCCGCTGGCCTGCCGCCGTTCCTTCGTTGGTGACGATCAGCTCGATATTGTAGTCCGGATGCTCTTTCTGCGCTTTCTCGAGCCCACGACCCGCGATGGTCCAGAAATCGGCCGCGACATTGGTCACCAGCGCAATGGTCTTCTTTTGCTGCGCCTGCGCCATCCCCGTTGCCATCGCGAGCGCGGCTGCGCCCACCAATAGCGGCGCGATCAATTTTTTCACTGAGTCATTCATGCGTACCTCCCTGTCGACACCCCCGATGAGGGGATTTCACACGCGACGCCTGTTCGCGCCTTATTTTATTCACGCAACTAATAAATTATCGCGACAAATTGTCCAGTCAAGGACGCTCTCGATCGAACCTTCAACCAACAATAGTTTCGCGATGATGCAATTCAGCAACTATCTGCGCCTTTTCCGCCCGTGCCCGATTCGGCCGGATTGAATAATTTCATTGGCTGAATTAAAGGGGACGTATGAACGAACAGCCCGAGCCGCTGAGACGCGCTTCCAGCTTGGCCCGCGGATCGAACCGCGGCCGCCTCGTCGAAGTCTTACGACGTCAGGGGCCATTGCCGCGCGTCGAGCTCGCACGCAGCACGGGGCTGAGCTTCCCGGCCATTTCCGCCATCACGTCGAAACTGATGGCGGAAGAACTGCTGTGCGAAGCCGAGACCGAAACGGTGGCGGCAACGCAGTGGCCCGACGATGCCGATGAGGAGGATGCGGACGGGTTGAACGGCCGTCGCCGCGGCCGGCCGGCGACCCTCCTGACCCTGAACCCCGAATTTGGCCGCATCGTCACCGTCTCGCTACGCATGAATCTGATCGAGACATTGATCGCTGATTTCAGCGGCGCTGGCCTGGCACAGTCGCGACTTGAACTCGCGACGCGCGCGCTCGATGCAGACGCGTTGTGCGATCTCGTGATCGCACAGATCGACGCCATGCTTGATGCGACCGCCACGCCGCGGCATCGGCTGCTCGGAATCGGAATAGCGCTGCAGGGCATCGTCAACGCCGACACCGGCCGGCATCTGTGGAGTCCGGCGCTATCGATCACAGACGTCGACCTGGCGACGCCGGTCCGTCAGGCATTCGGCGTCGATGTCGTGATGGCGAACGACGCGGTCGCCGTTGCGCTGGCGCTCGCAGCCGCGGAACCGGCGCTGGCGCAGGGCCTCACGGCCACGATCATGGTGGGCCATGGCGTCGGCATGGGCGTCATTGTCGACGGTGAAGCGCGCTTGGGTGCCGGCGCGGGAAGTGAGATCGGCCATGTCAAGCTGGCGCAGAACGGCCCGCAGTGTCGCTGCGGTCAGCGCGGCTGCATCGAGGCTCATCTCGCCGACTATGCGCTCTACCGCGACGCCCGCACCTTTCTCGACTTGCCGCCGGCCGTGTCGCAGCAGCCATCCGAGGCGCAGATGGCTTTGCTGCGCGAGCGAGCGCGCGGTGGCGATCCTCGTCTCGAGCACTTGTTCCGGCAGGCCGGCCACGCGCTTGCCGAGGCGGTCGCCACCACGATATCGGTGCTGCGCCCGCATCATGTCATCCTGGCCGGTCCCGGCGTGCAGGCCTTCGACATGATGCGCAGTGCCTATGAAGAGCGGCTCGATCAGGCCGTGTTGCCGTGGCTGCTGAAGTCGACGGCAATATATGTGCGTCCGAGCGAGTCGGCGGCCATTGTCGACGGCATGATGCGGCGGACGCTGCCGGTCGTGGATCGAAGCCACATGGAGACGACCGAGTGAATACCGGGAGCTGCGCCCCGTGGTTGGGCCGCAGCAAACGCAACCGACGCCCTTCAGGCGCCAAATCGAGAGGATGCCAATGCAGGGTGCCACCTATCCAAGCCTCAAGAACCGGACTGTGCTCGTAACCGGCGGCGGTTCCGGTATCGGCGAGGCCATCGTCCGGCAATTCGTCAACCAGGGCTCGCGGGTCGGCTTCATCGATATCGATATCGATGCCTCAAAGCAGCTCCTGGAAAGCTTGCCGGCGCATGCGAGTGTACACTTCGAGCACGCCGACCTGCGCGACATCGGCGCGCTGCGACGCGCGATCGCCGCTGTCCGCGAGACGTTCGGGCCGATCACCATCCTGGTCAACAACGCGGCCCGCGACGACCGTCACGCGATCGAGGACGTCACCCCCGAATATTGGGACGAGCGGATCGCGGTCAATCTGAAACACCAGTTCTTTAGCGCCCAGGCGGTTGCGCCGGACATGAAGCATGCAGGGGGCGGCGCAATCGTCAACATGGGCTCGGTAAGCTGGGTGATCGGCCAGGGCAACATGCCCTGCTACACCACAGCCAAGTCAGCCGTTCAGGGCCTCACCCGTGCGCTCGCCCGCGACCTCGGGCCGAACAACATACGGGTTAACTCCATCCTGCCCGGATGGATCATGACAGAGCGGCAGCGGGATCGGTGGTTGACGCCCGAAGGTGAGGCCGAGCTCATGCAGCGGCAATGCCTCAAGCGCAAGCTCGTGCCGGACGATATCGCCCGCGTGGTCCTCTTCTTCGCCTCCGACGACAGCGGCGCCTGCACCAATCAGAACTACATCGTCGATGGCGGCTGGGTCTAACCATAGCCGATGCCGGTCGGGAAGCGGCGGCGTCTTGCCGTCGTCAACTTTAATCAGGGGTATCCCCCGAGCCGCCGTCCCGCCGAACGGCGCTGCCCGGGGGACGGCGAGCCGGACGTCCAGCTTGCAAGCGCGTAAGGGACACCAAGAAATCCCAGACCATCAATCGAGTTCCGAAAAGACAACAAAGGGAGTGACCAATGCCGAGGCTAACAACCACTATCGCAACGCTGGTGCTCGCGGGCCTTTCCGCGATCGCACTAGGTAACGGCGCATTAGCGCAAAACAAGCCGACGATCGGGATCGCGATGCCGACAAAATCGTCCGCGCGCTGGATCGATGACGGCAACAACATGGTCAAGACGCTGCAAGGGCGCGGCTACGGCACCGACCTGCAATATGCCGAGGACGATATTCCAAACCAGCTTTCGCAGGTCGAAAACATGGTGACCAAGGGTGTGAAAGCCCTTGTCATCGCCGCCATCGACGGCACCACGCTGTCGGACGTGCTCAAGCAGGCCAAGGCCGCCGGCATCACCGTGATCGCCTACGACCGTCTGATCCGGGACACGCCCAACGTCGACTACTATGCGACGTTCGACAATTTCCAGGTCGGCGTGCTGCAGGCGCAATCGATCGAACAAGGGCTCGGGTTGAAGGATGGCAAAGGACCATTCAATATCGAGCTGTTCGGCGGCTCGCCCGACGACAACAATGCCTATTTCTTTTACAATGGCGCGATGTCGGTGCTGAAGCCTTATATCGACAGCCACAAGCTCAATGTAGTCAGCGGGCAAATGGGCATGGACAAGGTCGCGACCCTGCGCTGGGACGGTGCGACAGCTCAGGCCCGCATGGACAACTTGCTCAGCGCGTACTACGGCAACAAGCGTGTCGATGCCGTGCTGTCGCCCTATGACGGCCTTTCCATCGGCATCATCTCCTCGCTGAAAGGCGTCGGCTATGGCAGCGCCGATCAGCCGATGCCGATCATCAGCGGGCAGGATGCGGAAGTGCCGTCAATCAAGGCGATGCTGCGCGGCGAACAATATTCCACCATCTTCAAGGATACCCGCGACCTCGCAAAGGTGGCAGCCGACATGGTGGACGCGGCCCTCGCCGGCAAGCAGGTCACTGTCAACGACAGCAAGACCTATAACAACGGCGTCAAGGTGGTGCCCTCCTATCTGCTGAAGCCGGTCGTGGTCTACAAGAGCAATTGGGAGAAGGTCCTGATTGACTCCGGCTACTACAAGCGCTCGCAATTTGAGTGATGCAATGCCACCGGCGGGCGCGAGACCGCGCCTGCCGGTGGCGCGGCGATGCGGGACATGATGCGATGACGGCAATGCTTCAGATGCGCGGTGTCAGCAAGGCGTTTGCCGGCGTGCAGGCGTTGCGCGACGTCAGTTTCTCGGTGGAGGCCGGCCAGATCCACGCCCTTGTGGGCGAGAACGGCGCGGGCAAGTCCACGTTGATGAAGGTGCTCAGCGGCGTCTACCCCCATGGCAGCTACGAAGGAACCATCACCTTCGACGGCGAGGAGCGGCGCTTTCGCGACGTCAACGATTCGGAGGCGCTCGGCATCATCATCATCCATCAGGAGCTCGCGCTGATCCCGCTGCTGTCGATCGCCGAGAATATCTTTCTGTCGCACCCTCCGGCGCGGTTCGGCGTCATCGACCGCGACGAGGTATACCGGCGCACGCGGGACCTTTTGGCCCAGGTCGGCTTGCGCGAGCAGCCTGATACGCTCGTGACCGACCTTGGCATTGGTAAGCAGCAACTGGTCGAAATCGCCAAGGCGCTTTCCAAGCGCGTCCGCCTGTTGATCCTGGACGAGCCGACGGCGAGCTTGAACGAGTCCGACAGCACAGCCCTGCTCGACCGCCTGATTGCCTTCCGCGACCAGGGCATCGCCTCGATCCTGATTTCCCACAAATTGAGCGAAGTCGCCCGCGTCGCTGATCGCATCACGGTGTTGCGCGACGGGCTCACCGTCGACAGCCTCGACTGCCGGACCGAGCCCGTGGAAGAGCAGCGGATCATCCGCAGCATGGTCAATCGCGACCTCGCCCATCGGTTTCCCGAGCGCGACGCGCGCATCGGCGATACGGTGCTGGAGGTCAAAAACTGGTCCGTGCACCATCCGCTCCACCCCGAGCGGCAGGTCATCAAGAATGTCGACTTCCACCTCCGACGCGGTGAGGTCGTGGGCATTGCCGGCTTGATGGGCGCGGGGCGCACCGAGTTCGCCATGAGCCTGTTCGGCCGCGCATGGGGCACCGCGATCAGCGGCCGCATCGCGCTCGACGGGCGCGAGGTCGAGCTGTCCAGCGTCCCGGCGGCGATCGACGCGGGGCTCGCTTACGTCACCGAAGACCGCAAGCAGCTCGGCCTGATCCTGGCCGACGACGTGCGCAAGAACGTCACCCTGGCAAGCCTCGAGCAGGTGGCGCCAAGGTGGGTGATCGACGACATCGGCGAATTGAAGGCCGCCACAGCCTATCGGAACCGGATGCGCATCCGCTGCTCCGACGTCTATCAGGAGGCCGCGACCCTGTCCGGCGGCAACCAGCAGAAGGTCGTGCTGTCGAAATGGCTCATGACAGACCCAAAGGTTCTGATCCTCGATGAGCCGACCCGCGGCATCGACGTCGGGGCCAAATACGAGATTTACCGCATCATCAACGAGCTCGCCGCGGCCGGAAAGGGCATCGTCGTGATCTCGTCCGAAATGCCGGAGCTGCTCGGCACCTGCGATCGCATCTACGTCATGAACGAGGGGGCTTTTGTTGGTGAATTTGCGCGTGATGATGCGACCCAGGAAAAGATCATGCATGCTATCATGCGCAACAAAAGCCTGGGGAACGGGATCAGCGTCAACGACGCGCAGGCGGAGGGAATGAGGCTATGACCGACAAGACGGTATCGCTGCCGGAAGAGCGGCGGCATGCCAGCTTCATCAAGAACAACTTGCGAAACTACGGCATGCTGCTGTCGCTGTTCGCGATCATGCTGTTCTTCGAGCTTGTCACCAACGGCACGCTGCTGCAGCCGCTCAACCTGACGAATCTGGTGCTGCAGAACAGCTACATCGTCATCATGGCACTCGGCATGCTGCTGGTGATCGTCACCGGCCATATCGATCTTTCGGTCGGCTCGGTCTCGGGCTTCGTCGGCGCGGTCGCGGCCGTGCTGATGGTCCGCTATCACCTCGACCCGCCGCTCGCCTTCCTCGCCTGCCTCCTGCTCGGCGCGGCGATCGGCGCGGCTCAGGGTTATTGGGTGGCCTACTTTGGAATCCCCTCCTTCATCGTCACCTTGGCGGGCATGCTGGTGTTCAAGGGCCTGGCGCTGGCGGTCCTGCAGGGCCAGTCGGTGGGGCCGTTTCCGCCGACCTTCCAGAAGCTCTCGTCGGGTTTCATACCTGAACTGCTCCCCGACACCGGCACGCTGCATCCGACCTCGCTCCTGATCGGAGCCGCGCTTGCGTTTGCGATGGTCTACGCCAGCGCGAGGGGCCGCGCGCGGGAGCAGTCGCATGGCATCGAGGTCGAGCCCTATGCACTTTTTGTCGGAAAGAGCGTGGTGCTGGCCGGCGTGGTGCTTTATTTCACCTACATGATCGCCTCGCATCGCGGCCTGCCGAACGTGCTCGTCGTCATGACGGCGCTGATCGCGCTTTACGGCTTCGTGACGCGGCGAACCGTGGTCGGCCGTCACATTTACGCGGTCGGCGGCAATGCGAAGGCGGCGAAGCTATCCGGCATCAAGACGGAGCGCCTCACCTTCCTGACCTTCGTCAACATGGGTGTCCTGGCGGCCCTGGCCGGGCTCGTCTTCGCCGCGCGCCTCAACACGGCAACGCCGAAGGCAGGCCTCGGCTTCGAACTCGACGTCATTGCCGCCTGCTTCATCGGCGGCGCCTCCGCCTACGGCGGCGTCGGCCGGGTCGGCGGCGCCGTGGTCGGCGCCATGATCATGGGCGTGATGAACAACGGCATGTCCATTCTCGGCATCGGCATCGACTATCAGCAAGTCATCAAAGGGCTCGTCTTGCTGGGTGCGGTGTGCATCGACGTCTACAACCAGCGCAGATAACGAGCGGAAACGCACACTGACATCCGCCCGCTCCTGTCGCGGCATGGTTCCGCTTGTCCCGGCCAGCGGCCGACGCGAGCGGCATCAATTGGAGCCAAGCAACGTCAGCCGCCAAATCGCTTGACCAGTTTTGAGCCCTTGGCCGTCTCAATTTGGTGCTTGGTCAAGTCGCTGCCGACGCTCAGGCCTTTCGTCATGAGGTTGCCGCGCAACGCCGCCGCCTGCTTTTCGTTCATGTAATCGATGTCGACGTGATCGACACTCATGAGATGACCGAGTTCATGCGCGAAGGCACGTCCATTCGCGAAGTCATCGCCGTACCACTGGACAAAGCTGGCCGGCTCCGGATCGCTGTGAAGGTACGAGCCACCGCCGGCTGGAAGATTTTGAATCGGATTGACCAGATAAATATGGACCGCATTGTCGGGATCGTGGCGGAGGCTGAGCACACCCAGCATCCGCTTATCGTCGTTGCGGGCGCTCTTGGCGATGTCGAGCGGCTTGTCTGTCAGGCAATCATTGATCACGAACGAAATCTTGGCCTTTGACCAGATCGTATTGACCACATCCAGTGCCTTCTTGGCCGCATCGCAACTCCATTTTCCGGGCTCCAGAACACCTTTCTCAGCAAACGGCGTGATGTAAATTCTCAGCGGAATGGACATAAGGTTCTCCAAAATTGGATTTCGATTCAATCTTCGTGCGTTCTGAGCAAATGGTGTTGGATAATGATTTGCAGATCAAGCGAGGTGAGCGCCGCACTGACTCCGCATCGGGCAATGCGAGCAGGCGCGACATGTCGGCCGCAATCACCAGCGTGGGAACTTTCGAGCGGTTCTCTCCGGTCTGTGCGATCAAGCGCTGCCAGCCTTCGCCCATTTCACATGCCGCTCGCCGAAACGTGTATTTCGAACGGCGTGCTCAAGGCGCTGTGGCTGGATCGCGTGAGGGCTTCAATCACAAGCCATATCAATGCCTTACGGCACAACTGACAGCAACTGACAGCAACCGATAACCCTTCATTCGAGCCCGTTGGCCGCCACAATCTTCGCTGCGGGCTTGAACATGTTCACTGCGTAGAACGACAACATGAGGAATGGATCGGGCTCGTAATTGTCGCTGTACGCGGACAGGTGGCCGCCAGTAGCGTGCGAATTGGTTCACTGAGCATTTTTTAGGGCCATCTTCGCAAGGCTACCTGTCTTCGGGCAGCCGCAGGATGTTTCGCCATGAGATTGCATAGGCACCTTCGCGTTTGCCTTCTTCTTGCTGCTTCGCTGTTCCTGACCTGCCAGCCGGCTTGGGCGACCAAGCGCGTGGCCTTGGTGATCGGCAATTCCAGCTATCAGAACGTCCCATTGCTTCCAAACCCGGCCAACGATGCGGCCGCCATCGCCGCAACCCTGAAAGGCGCGGGCTTTGATGTGGTTGACTCGAAGCTCAACCTCGCCGCCAGCGACATGCGGCGGGCACTGAGAGATTTTGCCGATCAAGCGCGGGATGCGGACATTGCGCTGGTCTACTACGCGGGCCACGGTATCGAGATCGACGGGACGAACTATCTGATTCCGACAGACGCGAAACTTGAACGCGATACCGATATCTATGACGAGGCGTTCTCGCTCGATCGTGTCCTGCTGGCGATTGAGCCGGCGCGGCAGCTCCGTGTCGTGATCGTGGATGCGTGCCGCAACAATCCCTTTGCCGACACGATGAAGCGAACGGTTGCATCGCGATCAATCAGCCGCGGGCTGGCCAGGGTCGAACCCACTGTGTCCAACACGTTGATCGCATTCGCGGCGAAGGCCGGACTGACGGCGCTCGACGGCAACAGCAAGAACAGTCCTTACGCGACGGCTCTCGTGAAATACATCGCCAAGCCGGGCCTCGACTTGCGCAGGGCTTTCGGCTTCGTCCGCGACGACGTCTTGCAAGCCACCGGCAACCGGCAGGAGCCCTATGTCTACGGCTCGCTGGGCGGCGAGGACGTTGCTCTCGTCCCTGCTCCCAAGGCGGAGGAGCCAGCGCAGGCGGCCAATCCCCAGTCCGAGATTCGTCGTGATTACGAGTTGGCCTTGCAGCTCCGCAACAAGGCCGCCTTGAACGCGTTCCTGACCCAGCATCCGGACGGATACTACGCTGATCTGGCCAAGCTGCAGCTTAACCAGCTCGAGGCCGAGGACGCACGGGTCGCAGCGATCGAGAAAGCGCGGCAAGCCGAACAGCAGCAAGCGCGGCTGACGTCCCAAGGCGCCCAGCGGGCCGACCGGGAGAAAGCGGCCGCCGATCTCAAGGCCGCGGAAGACGCCCGCATTGCCGCCGAAAAGGCAAAGCAGGCCGCGCAAGAGCAGGCCGCCGAGGCCGAACGGAAGCGGACTGACTCGGAAACCGCAATGGTGGCTGCGCTCTCCGCGAACAAGCCGGCTGTTGAGAACACCGTCGCGGGCAATCCTGAGACCGTCGCGCCCGTCCAGGCTGACAAGGCTCCCAACCTCGCCGCGCTGAGCCCGGAACCGCGCCAGACCGATGTTGCCAAGACCGATGCCGACAAGAGCGATATCGCCAAGTCCGTGCAGAGCGAGCTCAGCCGCGTCGGCTGCTTCACCGGTGCCATCGATGGCCAATGGAATGCGGCTTCGCAGCGCTCGCTGGCCCTCTTCAACCGGCACGCAGGAACCAAGTTTGACGCCAAGCTCGCAAGCCTCGATGCGCTTGACGCGATCAAGCTCAAGCCGTCGCGGGTCTGTCCCCTGATCTGTGAGCACGGCCACAAGGCCGACGGCGGCCAATGCGTGAAGATCACCTGTGCCGAGGGCTCGTTCCTCAACGATGACAATGAATGCGAGAAGCGGCGCGGGAAGAAGCCGGTTGCAAAACGAAATACCGACGAGCGTCCGTTACGTGCGGATCGTCCAGTCCGCGAAAGGCGAGAGCCGACAGTGGACGCTCCGCGCCGACAGGCGACCGCGAAGTCCGGCGGCGGCACCGGTCAGATCGTTTGCGATCAATATCTGTGCCGGCAGGTCAGGAGCGGCTGTCACCTCGAGTATCGCGGCGGCGGCGGCCCCGGCGGCAACACCGGCAATGTCGAGGTCTGCCACTAGACGCGGAGCAGCCTTGTGGTGGCGTGCGAGCTTGAGCAGAAGGACGTCAACGCCTTTCCGGGGGTGACGCTCTTCACGAAGCGCCAGACGCCCGGCATGAAGCCGACAGCAGTGTATCTTCCGCCAAAACACGTCAACGCCGCGACCAAGTTCGATGTCGTGATCTGGCTGCACGGGTTCTACGTCAAGGATCACGAATTCCTGTTCCACAACGATCCGGCGCGATTGCGCGAGCAGGTCCGCGATTCCGGCAAGGACGTGGTGCTCATCGCACCATTCCTGGGCTACGAATACGCCGTCGCCGACGGCTTTGCCGGAAGCTACAGTGTCAAGGACCTCGCAAGCCCGAAATGGGGCGAACGCTACCTCGATGAGATCCTCGGCGCTCTTGCAAGCTTCCTGGGCGCCGCCTCCACCTCCATCCCTCAGCTCCAGATCGGCAAGCTCATCATCGCCTGCCACTCCGGCGGCGGCAATGCGATGCGCAATCTCGTCGGAAGCCTCGGAAAGTATGACTCGAACCTGACGGCATGCTGGGGATTTGACTGCCTCTACGGTGCCAGAGCGAAGCCCGACGATGCGACGTTCTGGTACCAGTGGCTGTCGGGACAGAGCGGCCGCGCGCTCGAGATCGTGTACGGCCCCTCAACTCTGCCCCAATCCGTGAAACTGGCCCTGATCGGACGCGGGCTGGCGACAATCGACGGCAATCGAGCTCAGCCAGAGCGTCCCGCCCTCAAGAACCTCAACGTGAGCCTGGGCCATTACGACTCGTTTCCAGCGTTTGGGCAGATGGTCCGGGTCAACGATCTGGACCCGGCCTTCGTGGATCGGTTCATGATTCCGCAGGTCGCCGACCAACCCCGGTTGCACCACAGACCGGCGCCACAGCACGGGGAGTTTCTCCAGCAAGCGATCTCCAACGTTCGCGACGCTTTTCCCTTTCCGAAGGATATTCATTACATGATCGCCCGGGGAGGCTTCTTCAGCCGCCTGAGCAAGCTGTAGCCTCACGCAGGTCACTTGATGGAATAAGGCTTGACGTCGAACGACCAGTTGTTGGTCACCAGCTTTCCGCTGCCGTCGTCCGGTACCCGCAGCTCACTGGTCCAGGTCGATAAATAGCTCAATGCTTCCGCCTGCCCTTGCAGCTTGCGGGGCAAGTCGGGCAGATCGAGCAACTGCACCCGCCGCTCGCTCAGGATCGCCACCATCAGCGCAGCCCCGGTCGGCGGCGCGACGACATATTCAAATCCGCGCTGCCGCGTCGCCGGCGTCGGAATAACGAATTCGACCCCGGGTCTGACGAGATTGATGTCGCGTCCGTCCGTCTGCGCCAACAGCTCGGGAGTCGGAAAGATCTGGGACATCCGCCCTTCCGCGTCGACATCGACCAGGATGAGATATCCCCGCTTCCTGGCGGTCACGCCGAACGAGATCTTGGCGCCGACGTCGACCGTCTGGTTCGGCAGTATCTCGAGGGACACATTTGCGGCATTAGTCTGCTCGCGTGCGGCCTGTACGGGCCAAACCCACGGTGCGTTCGCCGTGTTCACATATGGCGATGCCGATGGCAGCGGCGCTGCGAACGCAGCCCCGCTTCCCGCCAGCAGCAGCAGGAATGCGAGCCAGGATCGCTCGTGGAGGATCGGCTGCGATGACGACATGGCCGGTGCTTCTCCCCAAACGTCAGGGAGCGCTGAAGAAGCCGATCGAGGCAATCCGTGCGTCCGCAGGCAGGTAGCGCTCGAGGCTCTTGATGACCTGCCCCGAGGCACGGCGCCGATTGAGCTGCATCAGCACCGTCTCAAGATCGGCCATGCGCTGTTGCGAGGTCACCGCAATAACCTGTTCCGCGCCGAACGGCTCGCCCACCCTGAGTGGCAACCGCAGGTTTGCCGACCGGGACAGCGCCGCATCCGAACCCACCGGATACAACATCTGGATGGTGCCATCGCCGGACACATTGAACAGCAGAACCGCCCTTGAGGCGACGTCGGACAGGTCAACTTCGATCGTCTGGCCGGCACGCTGCTGTCGATCGTCCGGCCAAATACGCATCATCTGCGGCGACCGGGTCGCCATGCGCTTGAGCTCACGGATCGCTGCGGTCCGGTCAACCACCGTCGGCAAACCGGTTACGTCCACCCCGTAGGCGACCACGTCACCCCAGGCGATCACGTCGTGGGACACAGGGTCCCATATCAGATCCGGATTATCCGTCGGTTGAACCGCCTGCACCGTGACGTCCTTTGGCGTCACGCTGGCAAAATAGTTGGTCTTGCCGTCGAGCGCTGCCAGCCGGATCGGCGCCGCCAGGTGGAGGGGCGTCGGCGCGGAGCTGGTTGGAGCTGCCTTGGTCGCTGCGGCTAATGTCGGAATGGTGGGCGCCTTGGCCATGACAGTCGACGGCGCCTGCGCCTGTCCTTCGACGGGCGCCGCCGCTCCGGCCTGACCAGAGGCCGCTCTCGCGGACGGTCCCTGGATCAGCACCACGCCGCGTGTCAGTTCGAACGCGACGTCGGTTTCCGGCGTCTGCGCCGGCGATGATATCGTCACGATGTTCTGGCGCTGGTCCGAGAGTTGATACACCACCTGCCGAACATTGCTGAAGAGTTCCTTGAGCGTCACCTTCCCATCGTGATTGATGTCCGCGCTGCCTTCCATCGCCCGCGCCACCGCGTAGCTGAGAGCCCCGCGCAGACCATCGATGCCGGGAATACGCACTTCCGGCGCCTTGGTGTAGCGATCAACCGCAGCCAGGAACGCGGTATGGTCGAAATCGAGCTCGGACTTTGGATCGTTGCTGTCCGATACCGGCTTCAGTTCGTCGACCAGCAACGTGTAGCGCGGCACCTGCCGGAAGCTCATCTCCGCGGCACGCGGATCGATATCGCGCACCATTCCGCCGCCATGACAAGTGTCGGCCACGAAGATCACCTTGGCGCCGCGCAGCTCGAACTGCCGAATGAAATGGTTGAACTCACTACCCAGAATGCGCTCGACGGAGCCGCTTGGCGTCGTTTCGAAGCCCGGCAGCAGAAACACGTTCTCCATCCCATCCGGTTCCGAACCCTTGACGCGCTCCGGCTCCTGGCTGCCGTGACCGGCGATCGACAGAAGGATGAGGTCGTTGTTCCTGGTGCGCTCCACCAGCGCGCTGATCTCACGCAGGACGCTTGCCCTGTCGGCTTGGGCGTTGGTCAGCTCGATGACATCGCCAACACCCATGGACTTCAGGCTGGTCACGATGTCGGTAGCGTCGGCCACCGCGCCCTTCAGTTTGCGCACGTGCTGATAGTCGTCGATGCCGATCACGAGCGCGCGTACGGCGGCACCGTCCGGATTGCTAATCGACAGGCCATCTGCCGCGCGCGCCGGTGGAATTGCCAGACCGATCAATACGGCGAGCCCGATCATGACGAATAGCCGGCCGATCCCGCGATCAAGTCCTCTGGGCATCCGCATCGTGACCCACCTCGCCATCATGCCTATCCATTCTGTAGCCCCAACGACACGCGTGGTTCAGCGTCTCTTGGTTGCCGTTTTGCGGGCCGCCGGCGCTTCGGTCTCCTGATAGGCGCTCGCTGAAACGGTGGTCTGATCATCCGCAAAGGCGCGAAAGCGGACCGGAACGTAGCCGCGCGCGAGCAGGCTCGCCAACGGATAGACGTTGCGGCAGACGCGGCCGTTACAGCCTCCCGTCGAGGATTCCATGACCTCCGCCTTGCGATCAGGCGTGAACCGCAGGAACAACATCACGTGTGAGCCCGCCTTGTTCAGCGCATCGCCAGGCTTGAGGTCCCACGGATTTGCCACCGGCGCTGCGATCGCGGGAATGGCGGCGGTCGTATAATGGACGGACAGTCCCCACGCGGCGCTGACGAATGCCGAACAATCAACGCCCGCCACATCCGGGCGCGGCGCGTTGCGGGTGCAGACATTTCCGGCCAGCGTCCCGCTCTCGATCCGTTGCCGGAAGTTCGCGAGCGAACCGTGGCAACCCCAGCAATAGGGTACGCCGCGCACCTCCTGGTTCACCTTGCCCTGGAGATACCACGGCCGGCGAATCCGGTTGAAGCCGCTGCATTGGCTGTCCGGATCGCTGCCGTAGTTCGCCTGCGTCAGCTTCCACTGGAAGCCTTCGAACGCAAACGCGGTCTCGATCGCCTGCTGACGATTGGATGGCCGCACGGCGGCCGTCGCGTTGAACTTCACCTCGGGTTTCTCGGCCGGCGCCGCGGCCGTTCGCGACGGCCGCACGTCGATCGCCGCAACTTTACCTAGCGGACGGAATCCGACACCAACCACTTCGATACCGTCCGGCTTGGTGCGCAGGAAATACACATCGCCATCGCCCGAGACTGTGACGAACCGCCTCGTCAGCGGCGTGTTTTCCAAGGGCAGTTCGTAGATTCCCTCGAGACGGCCGTTCGCAGCATAGCGCGCGACGAATGTGGCGGCGTTCTTTCCCGATGGCGGAATGTCCTCGGCCAACACATAGAAGCGGTCGCTGTTGTCTATCTCGAGAAACTCCACGGTGCCGAGCTGGTTGCGCACGCGCAGGCCGAGCTGTGCGATGATCTCGTTGGTGACCATCGTCTGGATCTCGATCCGCACGCTGGCGTTGCCCTTGTCCGGAATGATGTCGGCGATCACCGAGCCCTTGCTTCGGGACGCGACATATTGCCGGTCGGGTTGCCGCGTCGTCTTGATGATGGCCGCACGGGTGTTCTGATCAAGCAAGTCGGTCGCGCTGTCGAGCGCCTGCGATCCCATCTGGGCGAAAGCCGACACAGCGACCTGATCGTCCGCACCACGGCTCGAGACCTCCTCGAGCTGGATCACGTCGCCACCGAGTCCGCGCGTGGATTGTCCCGGTGCCGCCTTCAGCGTCCGCACCCCGCCGTCCCAAACCATGATGTCGTCATTGTGGACGACAAGGTCGGTCGGCTGGACGTCCTTCGGCATCTTGAGGACGTCAGGATCGGAGCTGGGCTGTTTGGGATCGAACTGGAGAATGCGGCCGTTGACCTGATCGAGCACAAACAAGTTGCCCTGCCCGTCGGCAGCGAGCGCTTGCGGGCCTGCGAGTTCCACGTCCTCGCTTGCCGGAATGATGCCGACCATGGAAGCCGCCGAGCCACCGACAAAGCTGCGCACGACCGTATCGTCGGCATGCGCCCCGACAGGGAGAAAAATCGCGCCAACGATGAATAACCAGATCCAATGAATTCGACGAAGCATGTTCGCCTCAACATACCCCGAACCGAATGCCGCGCCGGACCGACTAACTCGACATGCCGGTAATGCGGCACGTCAATTAGTGGTTGGAAATTTCAATCGCGTTCAATTCATCACCGGACGGTGATCGTCCGAACCTCTTCAGCTTGCGGTGCGAAATCATGGCTCGAAATCGATTTGAGCAGGTCAATGAAGTCCAGCCCGACGCTATCACGCTGGTCCTGAAGCGCGACAGCAATGGCGCCACCGGATCGGTCGTGCTGCCCGCCGCCGCGACTGGAGGACGGCTGACCACAGATCAGGTCAGCGCCCAGTTGCCGGCCCAGGACGCCTTTCGCGGCGCGATCCGGCTGGCCAACGACCTGAAGCTCGCGATCGTGGTGTGCGATCCTGACGCGGTCTGGACGTCCGAATGGGGTGATCTTTACCAGGCGATCGATTGATCCACCGGGCTGGAACGGGCATATGTTGCGACGCCACATGGACAGTAGCATGGTGGACAAAGCGCTCATCTCGCCGTCGCTTCGACTCCGGACCTTGGTGGTCGCGCTGTCGATCGCGATGACCTCGCCGGCGCGGGCCAACGACTCGGCTGCGGAACTGTCGATCGGCGGGCTCCAGTTCGTTCGCACCAATGACGTGGCCATGGCGAGCGAGGACCTTCATATCGCGCTCGACAGGATCAGCGTTCGCTACCAGTTCACGAACCTCACCAGCAAGCCGGTGACGCTGACTGTTGCTTTTCCGCTGCCGGACATCGACCTGTCGGAGGCCGAGACCATTGCGCTGCCGTCGAACGATCCGGTGAACTTCGTCGACTTCGAGACCAAAGTCGACGGCAGCCCGGCGCCGTTGACCATCGATCAGCGCGCTATGGTTGGCAACAAGGATGTCAGCGCCCTGCTCCGTGAGCTCAAGCTGCCGCTCCTGCCGGTCGGTGGCCGCGAGATCCGGGCGGCCGACCTGCCTGCGGCGACCCGAACCCGGCTCGTAGACGACGGGCTGCTCATGCCTGCCGGCATGAGCGACAACGGGCGCCAGCAATATGCGCCGGGCTGGGTCACCAAGACCTCGGCCGTGCGCCAGCAGGTCTTTCCGCCCGCGCGAACCGTTACGGTCGAACACCAGTATCGGCCAAGTGTCGGCTCCAGCCCCGACACCATTCTGCGCTCCAGCCTGCGCCGTAACAGCGCCCTCAGTCAGGAGGTCGCGCGTTACCGGAAGGAGTATTGCATCCAGGATGCGCTCCTCGCCGAGATCGACAAGCGCGCAGGCGACAGCCAGGCCAACACCGCGAAGCTGCAGGAGCGGCGCATATCATACGTGCTCAAGACCGGCGCGAATTGGGCCGGGCCGATCCGGTCGTTCAAGCTGACCATCGACCCAGGCGGCAGCGACCGTTTGGTCAGCTTCTGTCCAGGGCGGCTCAAGCCATCCTCTTCCGGAAACACGCTTGAATATACGGCAAACGACTTCAAGCCGGATGCCGACCTGAAGATCCTGGTGATCGGAACGTTCTGAGCGCGCCGATCAGTTCGTGAGCAGCACGTAGCGCGCCGCTGCGGTGATTGTGATCTTGTTGCGCTGCGCCTCGCTGAGCGCCTGCACGAAAAACGTATCGGCAGCCGTCGGTCGCGGCTGGCGCAACGAGTCCAAGACCTGGGGGGCCGCCACGACCAACAACAGTTGCGGACCGCTCGCGCGCGCTATCGGAAGCGTAAACGAAAGCGAATCGATGCCGGGCTTGAGCAGATAAGACAGGCTCTGAACCTCGCCGCGATCAGACACCATGAGCAACTCCACCACGCGATTGGCGAAGTTTTCGATCGTGCCATTGAGCGTTTCGCCGGCCTTCAGCTCGGTCGCCGACAACGTGATGCGCGGCGCTCGCGCCTGATCGCCGCCGACCTGACTCAAGAACTGTACGGCCGGACATTGCGCGGGGGTCACCTGCCTGACGCCGACCGAGGCCTCGAATCCCTGCTCACGCCGGAACGCCTTGTCGAAGGTCTCGAACGGGGCCGTCGAGGCGCCGAAGCCTTCGATGATGGCGGCGCTTTGGCTCACGGCCACCGGAAGGATGAAGAAGCAGTCACCGCCGGAATATTGGGCCACATATTTGCGGATCCGCTCGGCTCGCCCCGGCCCGTCGAGGGCCGGAGTCGGCGTCACCGTCGGCTGCGCCGACAGCTTCACTGGCTCCTGGCGTCCAGGCGGCGGTCCGGCAGGTTCGACCTTCGGGGGTGACGGTGTCCCGGCGAGCTTCGGAGGTGGCGGCAAAGCCGCAACGCCGGGCGTGGACCAGATCATCTTGTAGAAGCCATATCCACCTCCGCCGAGCAGAAGCAGCACCATTGCCACGCCCGCACCCAGCCAGAGGCCGCGCAGGCTCCGCGCCGTTGGTGGAATCCCGTCCCGCGGCGCCGGCGCCGTGCCTTCCGGCCGCCGCAGCGGATCGAAGCCGTACATCGGCGTGGAAGGTGTCTCAGCCGAACCGGTCGGCATCCAGTTGGCGACCTCGGCCATGGTCGGACGCAAGGCCGGATCAGGCTGGAGCATCTGCTCCAGCAAAGGCCGGATGCGCATGTCCACCGCACCGAGGTCGGGTACACGCCGGCGCTTCTCCACCAGTTGAAACTGGCTGCCGCCCATGTCCAGCTTCTGTCCGGTCAGCGCATGGAACAGCACGAGACCCAGGCTGTAGACATCCGATTTCGCGGTGACCTCATTGCCGTGCAGCCCTACCTGCTCCGGCGATGCGTAATTGTCCTTGCCGGCGAAGCTCGAGCCGATGATGGTCTTGTCACCCACTTGGGTCGACCGGGCGATACCGAAGTCTATGATCTTCGCCCGCCTGACATCATCGAGCGGCACGATGATGTTATCGGGGGAAACGTCGCGATGGATGATGCCGTGCTCATGGGCGGCGTCCAGACCCGATGCGACGCGCTGCTTCAGCTTGATCAGTGCCTCGAAGGTCAACGGTCCTTCGTCGAGCATGTTCGAGAGCGAGCGGCCGTTCACGAACTCCATCGCGAGGTATGGTCGTTGCAGCACCGGCTCCACGGTGAACAGGAAGTAGCGGACGATCGCGTCATGCGGAAGATTGTGGAGCGCTGCGGCTTCGCGGCGGAACAGTGCCAGCGCCGCCTCGTTGTCGATCATGTCAGGCAGCAGCATCTTCACGGCAACCGCCGATCCGGTTTGGATCTCGCGGCACTTGTAGACCTCGCCCATGCCGCCGGCGCCGATCATCGCTTCGATCTCGTAGATGCCATTGAGCCGGGTGCCGCGCGGCACGCCGTGATAGGACGCTCGGAACGGATCGTTCGAATTCATTGTTGCGACTCCCGATCGAGCGGCGATCGTGTCGGCTCCGAAGATCGCGGCATCAGCAGCCGCACGATCACGATCGTCACGTTGTCGAGCCCGCCGCGATCAAGAGCCATGGCGAGCATGTCATCGCAAGCCGCCTGGGCGCGCCGCGTGACCGCCTGCTGCAGGATCTCGTCATCCTGCAAGTGCTTGGTCAGGCCATCGCTGCAGATCACGAAGATGTCCTCCGGCTCGGCCGGCCCCGTCACCACCTCGAACTCTGGATCATCGGCAACGCCGACGGCCCGGGTAATGGCATTGTTCGGCCAATCCTTCACGTCCTCACGCGACAGCGCGCCTTCGGCGATCAGTTCCTCCAGTTCACTGTGATCATGCGACACCTGGTTGATGCGGCCGCGGTTGATCAAATAGACCCGGCTGTCGCCCGCCCATATGCAGGCGTAATAGCCGTCGCGCACGAGCAGAACCGCCGCTGTCGTACCCACGGTGGCACCCTGCCGTTCACGGCTAAGTGCCAATATCTGCTGGTTCGCGCTGAACAGCCGCTCCTCGCAGTCCGCCAGCAAGTCGGCCGCCGATTCCGGCGTACCGATCGTATCGAGCGACTCCACGACGATGCGACTGGCGAGATCACCGGCCTCATGACCGCCCATGCCGTCGGCGACCGCCCACAGGCCGACATCGGTTCGGACCAGACATGAGTCCTCGTTCCGCGCCCGCACCCGTCCGGTGTGGGTCACGCAACCGACGTCGAACGAGGATGGGATGTGGATCATCGCCCGTCATCCCGACTTGGATGCTGCGCGGTCGAGATCGCCGGTCATCAGCGCGGAATAGTGGAACGGATCCGGCAATCCGCGGCTACACAGCGCCAATGGAGGAAAGTCTTCTCCTCCGGCAGTCCACCAGAAGCTAGCCGCCGCATAGACCCGCGGGTTGGCGGCGCAAAGTGCGGCAAACGACCCGGCGAATGCGTCGATCGCCGAAGCCCTCCCGATGGTCGCGGCGCCCAGCGATGTGATCGGTGGACCGTCGGTGACGGCCCTCTGCAGTCGTGGCACCGCGAGACGATCGAGCGCATCGGAGATTTGCTCGAAGGTTGCGGCGCGATCCAGGGTCGAGAGCAGGAAGGCCTCCGCCTGCCCGAACCATTCGTCCTGCGGATCAATGTTCGGCGGCGGCAGCGACGCGTCATCGCCTGTCACCGCGTGCAGCGTCAATGGATAGTACCGCCCGACCCCGTCGAGCGAGGGCATCACTGCACCCGCCACCGTGGTGCCGCAGATCGCGGCGCCGAGCCAGAATCGCCAGACCGGCGCGGTCAGGAACGCCTGCTGCCAGGCTGGGCCAAGCTGGTGGCGGCTTGCCGACAGCGCAGCCTGCATCCAGGGCTCCCAGGCTTCAAGGAAGCTGCGCGGGGTCGCAATCGCGATGAAATCGCGCTTCGCGCCGATCTTGCCGAACAAACCGCAGCGCATGGTCATATCCCGGTCGGGCAACGGAACTCGCGGAGCACTGACAGATTCAGCGGATTGCGTAACGAACCGGTCGAAATCCGATAGTTGAGTTCGCGCCCCGCGACGATGAAAGTCGCGCTGGCTGTTTCCGCCTTCGCCACCAACGAACCCGCTTCCAGCATCCGGAACAACGACCAGGGACCGGTGCGCTCCAGCACGGACGGCGGGCCGGTGTCGTTGCTGACTGAAATCGCCGTCCGCGGCGATGGGCCCGGCCACAGGACGGTCGTCGGAGCGTTACTCTGTGGCTGTGGTTGCGGCGCCGGCGGCGGACCGGCGAACATGGACGAAGCGGCCGGTGCCGGAGTGGTGGGGCTTGTAATAACGGTGCCGCCGATCTCAGTCTTGACGGTCACGCCCGGCTCGCCTGCCCCAGGCGGCCGGATCGCGAATGACACCGCCGGCACGCCGCCGCCCGTCTGGAAGAAGGCATCGCGGATATAGGCCGCATGCTGAAACTGTTTGAGCGTGTCCGGTGAGAACGACCGGCCGACAGGGCTCTCTTTTCGCCAGACCCAGTCCAACCGCGACGTGTCGGCATAAGGTGCCAGGTACTGGCTGAAGAACTTGTCCATGACGCCGTTGGGACTGAACAGCTTCGCGAAGTCGGCGAGCGGGACCTCCTGGCTGCTGCTGCGGACAAACGGATAGCGGTTGGTGATCGTCTGTTGGCAGACCGGCGTGACCTGATCGCGCAGCGTCTGGAGGATCTGTCCGGCGGTCGAGGCCGCGATACTGCCTTCGAACTCCCCGGCCGCTGCCCGCAGCATGTCGGAAAATGGCGGCGGCATGCGCGAGGCGTTGTTGCGAAGCGCTGCGACCTGGGTCTGAAGTCCAGCGGTCGCCTGCGCGGTCAGTTGCGGATTCTCGATGATCAGCGTCAGGTTCTGCGCGATGTCGTTCAGATTGGCGATGGTCGAATCGATCGGCCGGCGGGTGCTCTCGCCTTCGAGCACCGCATGATAGGGTTTGAACTGCGCCTCGATCGTCGCCCCGAGCGGTCCGTCCTGGGCATTGCTGAAGAGTGCCGGCGCCGCGGCGGCTGCGGCAGGCGCTGTAGCGGTCGCGGACTTCGGCCTTTCCTTGGTCAGCATCGTCTCGTCGCGCACCGATTCCAGGATTTGTCGCATCGGCGAAGTCGGCGCCGACAGCGCTCTCAGCACCTCGTATTTTGGCTTGTCGGCGAGCAGCTTCTTCAGGCGCAGGCTGCCGAGCGCCGTTCGCCAGGCCGTCACGAACTCGTTGGAATAGATGTTGAGCAGATCGCCGGCCAGACTGTCGTACTGCTGATCGATGGCCGACTGCTGACCGGCATCGCCCAAGACCCAACGCTCCCGCTTCATGCGTTCCGACAATCCGGGCAGCCGGGAGATGAACTTCTCATGGAACCCGTTATACGTGAAGAACTCAGGCACCCGCACCGCGTCCAAAGGCTGCCCTGTCGTGGTTTCGAACACGACGGCCATGTCGGGACCTCCGCGGCGGCCGGCGATCCAGTCGCCAGCAGTCGACGTGCGCGCTTCCGATTTCAAGAACTCGTAGGCACGCTGCGACACGCTGAGGCGCGCCAGGGAAGTCTGGGCCTGCTTGATCAACCGGCCGTCGAGCTCGACCAGTGGCGGCTGCTCGGTCTCGAGGTCGAACATCGCCACCAGATTCTCGTCGAGCAGGCGCCTGCCTTCCGCGTTGGTCGCGCCGGGATAGAGATTGTCCGCCCAGTCACGTTGCATCCAGGAGCGGATCAGTTCGCGGTCGGGCGCCTGCAGGCCGCCGAGCATCAGATAGACCTTCAGCGCCTCGTAGACGAAGGCAGGTTCGTTGATGCGTGCATTGAGCTGCTCCTCCAGCCGATACAGCAGGCGGGGCCGGAACATGCGCTCGAGCGCCGTGTGATAGGCCGCCTTCGAGGGCGACAACAGCCGGGCGTGCTGGCTCAGCCCATAGCGCGCCGACAGTGCCACCGGCTCGTTGCGCGATTGGTACCCCGCCGGGGCGTTGCGCAGCCGGTAGAGCAGCGGCAGCACCTTGTCGAGATCGTGATCGGCGATCAGCGTCTGCTTGATGAGGGGCGCTCCGGCGACCGCGTATTCGCTATCCGCCTGCAGGCTCTGCTCGATCAGATCGGAGTTGCGCTTGTAGCTCGTCAGCCACGCCGCGATCAATCCGACCGAGACCAGGCCGATCAACGACAGCGCTGCGGTTTTCAGGATCAGTGCGCGGCGCACCGCGGCACGGTCGGTCGAGACCCAGTCGGCCTCGCCGATGATGACCTTGGAGATCAGATCGGCGAGGAAGTAGCTCTTGCCCGTGCCGGAATAGGACCCGGTGCCGACTTCTTCTGCACCGAACGTGCGCGCCAGCGAGCCGATCAGTTGGTCGATCGGCGTGCCCTGCTGTGTGCCGGACGTAAAGTAGAACCCGCGCAGGTTCGCGTTGACGTGATAGCGCGTCGGCTCGAAGATCTGGTTGAGGAAATCGTGGATCTGGGGCTTGAGCCGCGCCATCTGCGCCGGAAAGCCGAACAATTGCACGCGGTGCTGCGGCGTCGGTTCGTCCTGCAGGCGATCGAGCGTCTCCTCGCTGAGGCGCTCCAACAGACGGTCGAACTCGACCGGGATCTGCCCCACCAGATTGCGGGTCTTGTCGGCGGTCTGGAACGTGGCGCCCCAGACCTGGCGGCGGCCGGCCTCGTTAAGATAGGCGAAGTATTCGGTGAAGCCGGCGACGAGATCGGCCTTGGTAAACAAGGCGTAGACCGGGAAGCTGACCTTGAGCCTTTGGTGCAGCTCGAGCAGGCGCATCCTGATGGCATCGGCGTGAAGCGCGAGCTCCTGCTTTGGCAGCGTCAGCACGTCTTCGATACTGATGGCGACAAGAACGCCATTGATCGGCTGGCGCGACCGGCTCTTCTTCAGGATGTCGAGGAACGCCAGCCAGCTATCCTTGTCGGCCTTGCTGTTGGAATCCTGGGTCGTGTAGCGGCCGGCGGTGTCGATCAGCACGGCTTCCTCGGTAAACCACCAGTCGCAGTAGCGGGTACCGCCGACACCCGCGATCGCCGCCGGGGTCGCCCCGCGCGCGAGCGGAAATTTGAGCCCGGAATTGACCAGCGCCGTTGTCTTGCCCGCGCCGGGCGGACCGATGATGACGTACCAGGGCAGATCGTAGAGATAGCCCGACTTGTTGCCGCTTGCAGTCTTGAGCGTTGCGAGCGCATCTTTCATGCGCTCCTTGAGCACCGGCTCATCGCTGGCTGGTTGATCCGCGCCGGCGATGCCGTCGGCAATCTCCTTGGCATTCTTGCGCCGCTTGAACAGATTGAGGCCGACGATGCCTGCCACGGCCGTGGTGAGCAGCAGAATGGCGATCTCGCGGACGATATGGTTCTCCAGCGGACGCCAGTCGCCGAACGCGACAAAGGGACCGGCGAAATAGATCACCGCGCCGAGAGAGCTGAGCCCGACGCCGTAGAGAACGATGCGGAGAATGTCCTTGGCAAGCATCTAACCCTACCTGTCGCAGACCGCGTGAGCTGGCGGTATCTGCCTATTCGCTGCGTTCGATAAAGATCTCGACGCGCCGGTTCTTGGCGCGCCCCTCAGGTGACGTATTGCTCGCGATGGGCGCATCGGCCCCCTTGCCCTCGACGTCGACGCGCGAACCATCGGTCAGGCCCGGTTTCAATGCGGCCGCAACTGCCTTGGCGCGCTCGACCGACAATTCGAAGTTCGAAGGGAAGCGAACGGTGTGGATCGGTGAACTGTCGGTATGGCCGACGACCCGGATTCGTCCCGGCTCCTTGTCGAGGGTGGCCGCGACACGGGCTGCGACCGGCTTGAAGCCGTCGAGGATGGTGGCCTGCCCCGACGCAAACAACGCCAAGTCGCAGACCCTGATCACAATGAAGCTCGCGGTCTGGTCCGCCGTCATGGCACAGGCGGTGTTCTCCTTCGCGAGCGCGTTGCGGATGCGCTGCAACTGGGTGATGCGGTCCGGTGGCGGCGGTGGAGGCGGCGGCGGTGGCGCAGCAACCTGGCGCTTGAGCTCGATTGGGTCGCCCGGATGCAGCGCGAGCGCGACCTGGGCAGCATTCTCTGCGCGGCCAGCAAGCAGCGTCCGCAGAACGAAATAGGACCCGGTCAGCAGCGCGGCAGCGACGGCCGCCACCAGCCAGACCGGAATCCGCAAACGCTGCCGGCGGCCAGCCAGCGCCTGCCCGCGCCAGTTGGGCGACAGGTCGCCCATCGTCTTGGGCCGGAGCCGGCGCAGCGTTTCATAGAGGTTGCGCTGGATCACCTGCAGGCTCGCGAGCCCGCCCGCCGACGTGCGGTGAATGCCCTGGAAGCCGAGCGCAAGACAAGCATGCTGAAGCTCGAGCACCGGATAGTTGACCAGCGGATCGGCCTTCAAATGGTCGAGGATCTCGAAGAAGCGGACGCCGCCGACCCGCTCGCCAAAGAACCGGCTCAGCATCGAATATTGCGTCCAGACGTGGCGATCCTCGGTCGGGATGTGTTGCACGATGTCGTCGGCCGTGGCGCACAGGATGTATTTCGCCGTGTTGGCCTGGTGCTCGGAAATGCCCGCGGAACGGATATCCTTCTCGAAGAATTTGATGGCGTCGGCGACCTGCTCCATGAGGCTCGCGAACGACGCACGCATCAGCGCCACCCGCAGCCGGCCAAGCAACTGCAGCAACGGACCCGCAGCGCGCATCACCGGATTGGCGTTCGGCGCAACCAGATCGTCGACGCGCAACGGCGGTCCCGGCGGCACTATCGGATGCGGCGTCTGGGCTTGCGCCGACGTCGAGATCCATTCTTCGGTCGGATGACTGATCGGTGCGGCGGCGTAGCCCGGGCCCTGCGGGACGGGAGAAAAAGATGACAGCGGCGCCGGCGCGTCAGCGGAAGGCAGAGGCGACGGCGAATAGGCCGGACGTGCCGCAGGTCCCTCCCCCGGAGGAGGCTCAGAGGTCGGCGCAGGCGGCACCTTCCCGCCGGGGTTGGGACGGATGATGGTCCGTTCACCCCGACCGAAAGGATTGACCGGCTTGTCCCTGTCGTTCATGGCCTGTCTTCCAGGATAGCCCAAAGGTACAGCTCGAGCTCTGGCCAGTCGCCGGAGAAGTGCATCCCGATCGAGGCCGCGGTGCTGAACTCGGGCCACAGCGGCGACTTGCGGTCGAGATAGAAGTAAACGTGATCCGTGATGGCCCGGATGTGCGGCGGCGGCGTCGGCAAGTGCACCAGCGTCAGCCCCGGCAGGTTTGCGTGCACGATCTCGTTCATCTTGGTGTTCGGGCCGACCTTGAACAGGTGCGGGAAGTCGTTCTGAATCTCGACGAGCGGCCGCCGTGCGGCAACCTCAAGCACCAGCGTCGCATTGCGGAACAGCGCCCGATCGCGGATCGGCGATACGAATGCGTTCTGCGCGCGTTCGATGATTTCCAGCCGGATCGCCCGACGACCCAGCCGCGCGCTCAGGAAGTCCTGAATGTCGCTCACCAAGGGTGTGAAGACGTTCTCGAGATCGTCATGATCGTACGCCGGATAGTTGCGCGCGCGCCGCTCCGCCGTGGCAAATGTCGCAAGCTCACCCGCGAACCTCAGCAATTCCTCGTACAGCCGCTCGGGGTGCACGCAGCCCGAACGCTGGAAATGGGTCAGCACAGGAATCGTGCGATTCAGGACTTGCAGCACGAGGTAGTCGACGCTCTGCAAGCCGCCACCGGACGACGGATCAACTGCGTAACGCGCGAGCTCGTCGAGCTTGGTCTCGACCCAGCCAATGATGCGGTTGAGCCAGCCATCGATGATCGGATGTGCGGCGCAAACCAGCATCGGAGGGACGAATTTGTCGTCAAAAAGGATATTCTTGTCGCGTACCTCCAGAATGCGCGCGATGCCGAGGCCCATGTATCCGGGCTTGCTGGTCTTGCGAAGTTCGAACGACAGCCGGGGATAAGCGACGTCGATCTCTTCCTCGATGCGCAACGCTGAGGTCGAGTCAATGAAGGTCTCCGAAGTACGAACGTAACGACTGGCACTGTCGGTGCGGTCCTCATCCACCTCGCGGGTGTTTGGCGCTGCGACGGGCATCATCAGCCAGACGATCTGACCTGCGGCCGAATCCGGCACTTCGATTGCCTCCGGGATGGGGCTATCCGCAGGAAGATCGAACGGCGTTCCGTCCGGCATGACGCCGGACGCATTGCGTAGCGCGAACTTGCTTTGCTCAGTAAGGTCCCTATCGATCTCGAGCTGAGCGAAGCCCCAGGGGTAAGGAGTCGTGTAGCGAACGCGCTTCTCCAGCAAATGTTCGATGTAGCGATCGTTCTGCTGCAGATGATGCGGTCGCAGAAACAGACCTTCTGACCAGAAAACCTTGCTGTACCAAGACATTCCTGCATCCACTTAGCAATTTGTCGGCGACCGCGTGGTCGCCAGTAGTTCATTTTGACCCGGCCTTGTCGGCGCGGTCGTAATAGTCCGAGAAATGCAACATAAAGGTATCGATCGGCGCGCTGCTGTCGCGGCCGAGATGCGCCTTCCAGCGCGTCAGAAATTCGTCCCAGAGCTTGCTCTTGTTCGTGCCGAGCCAGGAGCTTGCGCCGCGCTGAAGCTCGAGCTCTCGCGCCATCAGCGTCGGATCGATACTGGCGATCAGCTCATGGACGGCGTGCTGCATCGCCGTGTAGGTCTTCAACTGATGCAATTTGAGGTCGCTGAATCCTTGTGCAAAGGCACGCTGTGGGTCGAGGTAGCTACGCGTCGGCGGCCCGAACAGAATGCGCATCGCCTCTTCCGAGGTCGGCGAAAACTTCAGCGGATTGTTCTCGATGGCCTGGATGGTGGTCTGGCTCGTGCTGCGGGTGAGCTGCTTGGCCTGTGTTCGCGCCTGCAACAGCGCCATCAGATTATCCACCGTCATGCGCAAGATGATGCCAAGCTGCTCGGCGAGCTCGGCATCGGTGCTGTCGGCGAAGAAGTCGTCCGGCAATCCGGCCGCGCGAGCCACCAGCGGAGCGAACTCGGCACGGCCGACTGGCGAGGTCATGGCAGCCGCTCCGGCTGCTGGCTGCGCCGGTCGCGGCGCGTCACCCTGCGGCCGCGCTGCTGATGGCGATGGCTCGATAGCCGCAGGCTCATCACCGGCCCACACCGACGGCCGGCGCGGGATCGGTACGGCGGGCGGGCGCTCGACCTGCGGTTTCGGCGCGGCGACCGGACCGGCCGCCCAGCTCATGTCGTCCTGGATAGACGGCTGGTACGGAGGCATCGGCGATGAACGTCGAACGGGATCCACACCCGGCGCCGGGACGCTCGCTGCCCAATCCAGAAATTCCGGATTGACCGGCCGCGCGGCCTCGCGCGGCGTCTTCAACTGCTGCGGATCAATCGGCGGCGGCACGTCACGATCGGCCGCCCAAAGCTCTTCGCCATTCGCGTGTTGCCGGATGGGTGGCTCGTGCGGTTGTGCGTCATGGTAAGGGACACGATCGCCACCCTCACCTTCCAGCGAAACCGCGATGATGTAATGGCCGATCGTGAGCCGATCGCCATCGCGCAGCCGGTGCGGCGCCCGCATGCGGTGGTCGGCGCCATTGAGAAAGGTGCCGTTGGTCGAGACGTCGTGCAGCCAGTAGCCGCCGTCGCGAAAGTGCACCTCACAATGCTTTCCCGAAATCATCCGCGCCGGGTCTGGCAACGTCCAATCGAGGTGGCGGTCGCGGCCAATATCGACCGAACGCCGGCCGGTGACCGCAAATGACACAGGGCCGCCGTCAGGAAGATTCGGTTCGTTCTCGATATGGAAGCGAAGCACCATCACATCGTCTCGTCAGCGTGAAGGGCGCGGTTCGCCGCGTGCCAATTGAATACCATCCTCCAGGCAAGCCGTCATTATCCGGTCGCGGGAGTCGCGCGGCAGCCCGCAAAGGCCGATCAGCAGGGCCGCACGCACCGCCCGCGCGGCTTGGTCTGGCTTGGCCTCGACCGGCGGAAATTCCGCGGGAACCACGCTTCCGCCGGACCAGCCGGCCGCCAGCGCCAGCCATGTCGCCGGCTGCTCGGGATCGTTGGCATTGCCGACAGCCAGCGCCTTGTTCCGGGATTGCTCGTCCGGTTGCCGAACCCAGGTCTCCGCGAAGTTCAGCGACCTGCTATCGTTGGCGTCGAAATGGTCGAACATGCGCCGCAACGATCGACAGCCCCAGGCGATGGCCACGCGCCTGGGGAGCAGATAGGCGCAGAACGACACGGCCTGGTGCCAGTTGCGTGCATCCGCGGCCTCCTGAAGGAAATCCAGCGAAGGCTTATCGGCGTCGGCCTTGCCGACGTCATAGCGCGCCATGGGATAGGCCTGCAGCAGATCCTGAACCATGGCGAACCGAAGCTGACCCATGAGCGTCATCCGACCAGGGTTGGCGTGCCGTGGGCCACCAGCGGGCCCCCGGCCGCAAGTGCCATCGCGCCTTGCGCCGTCATGGCGATCGTCGGCGCGTTGATCACGATACCTGCGGGCGACAGGATGATCTGGCTGGGACCAACCTGCAGCGTGATGTTGACGTTGGCCATCAGTGTAATGCTGATGCCGGCGTTGACCGATTGATCCATCGCAAGCGTGATGTGTTGGCCGCCCAATTCGATATCGAGCTTGTCGTTGCCGTTCTTGAGCGTGGTCTTGCGCGTGTCACCGCCCAACGCAGCTTCGCCGATGGTCCGCGTCTCGCTGTCGCGGACCGTGACGTCGTAGTCCTTCTCCGCATGGAGCGTGATCTTCTCGGATCCCTTCTTGTCATCGAAGCTCCATTCGTTGTAGCCGCCGCCCCCCTTGGTGGAGTCCGACTTCAATCCGGCGATGGTCTTGTTCGACGGCAGATCGTAGGGCGGCTTGTATTCGTCGTTGTAGACGGTCCCGATCACCAGGGGCCGATCCGGATCCCCTTCCAGGAATTCGACCACCACTTCCTGTCCGACGCGCGGTATGACCTGGCCGCCCCAGCGCTTCCCGGACCAGACCTGACCCACGCGCAACCGGCACGATCGCTTGTTCTGATGGTCCCAGAAGAAGCGGACGTAGATCTCGCCCAGTGACTCGACGTCGATTTCCTCGCTCGAAGTATCCTTCTTGGTCACCACCTTGGCCGTCTGAATGCCATTAATCCTTGGCTTCGGGGTCATCATCGGTGCCCGGAACGGCCGGTCGCTCGGCAGAAACTCGTAGCTGCCGAAATAGACGTGTTGTCCGGCGTCGCTGAGACCACCGGACCGATAGGATTCGATCGAGAACGAATGGGTGGCGCGCACCACGAGATATTCGACGTTTTGCGAATCCTTGGAGTGCTTCGCGAGCCTGGTCAATCCGCCGGGGAACAGGTTGACCGCGTCGCCATTGCCGCGGCGCCGGCGATCCATCGCGTGTTCGGCCTGGAGTTGGATCTTCGCGTAGCGCTCGCCGTCGGATTTCTCCTTGTACTTGCCGGGATAGTCGTAGAACTTCATCTCTGAGCGGGCGTAGTGCTCGGAGCCGTTGGCATCACAAAGCATCTGCGCATTGGGCTTCTCGTAGTTGTAATCCTTGAGCTCGACCTTCCCGGTGCGAAACCGGCGCTCGGAGACCCACTCGTAGATGTGCTGCTCCCCTCGACGGTCGGCGCCGGTCAGTGGGATGTAGGGAATCGTGGCGAGGCCCTGGATCGGACTGTGCGACGACTTGGAGTCCGCCAGCACCAGCGTGTGCTTACCGCCCTCATGCTTGAAGAAGTAATAGATGCCATGCTGTTCCATGAGCCGGCATACGAAATTGAGGTCGGTCTCACGGTATTGAACACAATACTCGAGCTCCGGGCAGGAGCCCTCCTCGGTCAGCCTGGATTCAAAATCCGTGAAGCCACGTTCGGTGAAGACCTCCTTGATGATGTCGGGTGCCTTCTTGTCCTGAAAGATCCGGCAATCGGTGGTGCGCGATAGCAGCCATAACCATGGCCTCAGCACGATCCGGTAACTGAAATAGTCGTTCTTCACGCCGAGCCACTGCGCTTCCGTCAGAATGCCGCTGAATTCGCGCTCCTTTCCATGCAGCTTGATCGTCAGCGTGCACTGCTGACCGATCGCACGGTCGAAGTCGAGGTCGGCATCTTCGCTGAGGCACTCGATGCGATATTCAAACAGTTCGCTGAGACCTTCCGAACCTTCGAATCCGACAAAAACCAGAACGTCCTTGCCGAGAGGCGTCTTGAGTTCGCAGAGCCGGGTATCCTGGGTAAGCTGGCCCATGTGGGCGTTTAAACTCCCTGACTAGCCACCTGATCGGCCGCAGCACAGCAGATCAGGCGTCATGCAAGAACCACGGAAATCCCGCCCGCCACTGGCAGTGCCGGCAAATCCGCCCCGGGGGCCGAGCCTCCTGACGCGCCACAAGCAGCCGTCCAAAGAACCACCCCGGCCCTCAAGTAGTCGGCTTCAAGAGCTTGCCGGTTCACGCGAAAATGTCATGATCGTCGGGAGTGAACCGGGACCGGCAAGCATCTGACCCATAAGCAATCGGATCATGATGCCCCCTGCGTGATCCGCTACCGTCGCGTTCGGCAGAGGGGCCATGGCCGAGCAGAGGACGATCCTCGCATGCTTGATGTCGCCTCCCTGACACAGCCGATAGCCGCGGAAGATCCCTGCGGGCCGGATCTCGATGCCATCGGAGATGTCCAATATCTCAACTTCTTCGCAAGTGCGGAATCGCTGCTGCCGATGTCGTTCTTCGAGGTCGTCAACGCCAACGGAGAGCGCGGGCGCTTCGACCCGAAGGCGGTCGACTTTGCCGGCCAGTTTGTCGCCGCGCAGCCGCTTCTGGCACGTACCCGCGATCTGCGGCTGAACGTGTTGCTGGCCAAGTTTTCCATCCTCAACCGTGATCTCGACGGCTTTCTCAACTGCCTGAAGGCAACCAACCTGCTGCTGCGTGAGCAGTGGGACGCGGTGCATCCGAGGGGCGAGGACGGCAACTATGCACTTCGCGCCGTCACGGTCGAAGCGATCGACGTGTTTCCGACGGTGATCAATCCGCTCCAATTCCTTCCCCTGATCGAGAACCGCAGGCACGGCAGCCTCAACTACCGTGCCTATCAGGTGGCCAAGGGCGAAATTCCCGCCGGCGACGCCGACGTCGACGGGCCGGATCTTGCGACCATCGAGCGCATCGTCAGCGAAACGGACCTCGACACGCTCAAGGCCGCCAGCGCGCGGTGCGCCGCCGTCGCCCTCGAGCTCGCAGACCTCAAAGCGATCTGGCACGAAAAGTTGAACTCGGGCCAACCGATCAGCCTCGACAGGCTCTCCGGCTTGGTTAACGGAATGGCTGCCTGGCTCGCGGGTCTCGTCACGGCGCGTGACCCGGCTGCGATCGCCGCGCCTGCTGAAGTCTCCGCCGTCGACGAGCAAGTGGCGCCCGCCATGATCGGCGTGCTGGCCTCCTCAGCGCAGGCCTCCGCAGCGCTTGCCGCCGTTGCCAACTACTTTGCTCGAATGGAACCATCCAGCCCGGCGCTGTTGCTGGTGCGTCAGGCGCACGAGATGGTCGGCAAATCGTTCATCGAGGTGATGCGGATGCTGGTGCCGTCCCACCTGGAGAACGCTGCGATCAACATCGGCCGCGACAAGGTCTTTGACCTGCCGATCGAACGAATGGCGGAGCTTGCCTCCGCGCCGTCATCGACGGCCGAGAGCGATGCTCAAGATATTGTCTTTTCAATAGAAAACAGGGCTCAAGCCCTGGACTTGCTGACCAAGGTGGCGTCGTTTTTCCGGGCTGCGGAGCCCTCCAGCCCGATCCCGTTTTTGGTTGATCGCGCGCGCGATCTCGCACAACGAGACTTCCTCAGCCTGTTGAATGACGTCCTGCCCGAGGGCGCGCTGAAGACAATCGACAAATCGCATTGAACCCGCTTTTCGCTCGAGCGGACTAACCGGACATAAGGAAGCTTTGCCGACCGTGAGCTGAGGCGCCTTGTCACCCCGCGTCGCGCAAATCGGCTTCCCAAAGCGATTTCGTGGAGAGGAAATCATGGCTACCGACAGCGGTCAGAAATTCATTCGGCGCAATCGTGCACCACGCGTGCACATCACCTACGAAGATCCATACGATGCCGAGCGGCTGATCGAATTGCCGTTCGTCATGGGCGTCCTCTCTGATCTGTCCGGCAACAATCCCGGGGTCGAGAAGCCGAAGGTCGAAGAACGCAAGTTCCTCGAGTTCGACATGGACAATTTCGACAACCGCATGGCGGCCATCCAGCCCGGCGTGACGGCTCGCGTCGCCAACCGGCTCAGCGATGCCGACGAGAAACTCTCCGTCAATCTGCGCTTCAACAAGATGGCCGACTTCACGCCGGTGGCGGTCGCCCGCCAGGTGCCGGCTACGGCCAAGCTGCTCGAGGCGCGCGAACAACTCGCCAACCTGCTGCGCTACATGGATGGCAAGGTGGCCGCCGAGGATCAGCTCAAGAAGCTTCTCGCCGATCCTCAACTGATGGCCGCGCTGCACGAGCGCGCCACCAGCCAGTCTACCGAACCCGACGTTCAGAGCTAAGGGAAGGAATGGGGACCATGGCAAACGAAGCTGCTCATCAAGTCACCACCCAGGTCGGGACCGTCGAGGCAGACGAGTTCGCTGCTCTGCTGAAGCAAAGCTTCAAGCCGCGCACCGAACGCGCAGCGACCGAAGTCGAGAACGCGGTATCCACGCTCGTTCAAGAAGCGTTGAAGGACTCGAGCGTCATCAAGTCGGATGTGCTCGATACCATCGAGGAGATGATTGCGCGGATCGACCAGAAGCTGACCGCGCAGATGAACGAGATCCTTCATGCACCCGAGTTCCAGGCGATCGAAAGTGCCTGGCGCGGCCTCCACTACCTCGTCTTCAATTCCGAAACCGACGCCAACCTCAAGATCCGGGTGATGAACGTCTCCAAGAGCGAGCTGTATCGGAATCTGCGGCTCTACCCCGATGCGCGCTGGGATCAAAGCCCGCTGTTCAAGCAGATCTACGAGTACGAATTCGGCCAGTTGGGCGGCGAACCGTTTGGTTGCCTGATCGGCGACTACTATTTCAGTCACCTGCCCACCGACGTCCAGTTGCTTCGCGACCTCAGCAAGATCGCCGGCGCGGCACACGCCCCCTTCTTCAGCGGCGCAGAGCCGACACTGATGGGAATGGATTCGTGGACTGAACTGTCCAACCCCCGCGACATCGGCAAGGTGTTCGACACGCCGGAATATGCCGCGTGGAAGGGACTGCGCGATCAGGACGACTCGCGCTATCTCGGCCTGTGCATGCCGCGTGCGCTGGGGCGTCTGCCCTACGGCGCGAAGTCGGAGCCCGTGGAAGAATTCGCCTTCGAGGAGGAGACGGACGGGCACACCGGCGACAAATACGGTTGGATCAACGCCGCCTATGCGATGGCGGTCAACATCAACCGTGCCTTCAAGGAGTTCGGCTGGTGCACGCGCATCCGCGGCGTGCAGTCCGGCGGCGAGGTCATCAACCTGCCGACGCATACGTTCCCAACCGACGACGGTGGCGTCGACCTGAAATGCCCGACCGAGATCGCGATCAGCGATCGCCGCGAGCACGAACTTGCTAAGGCGGGCCTCATCCCGCTGATCCATCGCAAGAACACCGACAAGGCTGCCTTCATCGGCGCTCAGTCGCTCTACAAACCGAAGAAGTATTTCGGTGAGAAGGGCGTGGATGCAACCGCGTCCGACAACCTGTCGTCACGTCTGCCCTACATGTTCGCAGTATCTCGCTTTGCGCATTACCTGAAGTGCATGGTTCGCGACAAGATCGGATCCATGAAGGAGAAGGATGAGCTGACGGTCTGGCTGCAGACCTGGATCAACGAGTACGTTGACGCCAACCCAGCCCTGTCGTCAGAAGCCGAGAAAGCGCGCAAGCCGCTGGCCGCTGCGAAGGTTGAGGTCATAGCAAACGAGGAGAACCCGGGATATTACAACGCGCGCTTCTTTCTTCGCCCACACTTTCAATTGGAGGCGATGGACGTCGGCCTCAGCCTGGTTTCACGCCTGCCCGGCCCCAGCTCCTGACGCCACACCGTCGCAACCGCAAACATGCAGAATTTTGAGAGGACTATATTATGGCTGTCGATATCTTCTTAAAGCTCGATCCTATCAAGGGCGAGTCGCTGGACGACAAGCACAAGGACGAGATCGACGTTCTGAGTTGGTCGTTTGGCGAGAGCCAGAGCGGCACCTTCCACAGCGGCCCGGGCGGCGGTGCCGGCAAGGTCAACGTACAGGACCTCCACTTCACGCACTTCGTCGACAAGGCTACGCCCGAACTGTTCAAGGTCTGCGCGAACGGCAAGCACATCGATAGCGCCATCCTGACTGTCCGCAAGGCCGGGGAGCACCCGCTCGAATATCTCAAGATCGAGATGAAGCAGGTTCTGGTCAGCAGCGTGTCGACGGGCGGCTCGCACGGCGAGGATCGCCTTACCGAAAACGTCAGTCTGAACTTCGCGAAGGTCAAGATCACCTACAAGACGCAGACGGAAAAAGGCGGCGCCGGAGCTTCGCCGACGTTTGGCTGGGACATTCCCGCCAACAAGGAGTGGGCCTGATCGCAGGCCTCGCCTGGCGCCGGATGCGAATAGCGCGAGCCGGCGCCAAGCGTGCGATTGGCGACATGACGTCACAGGCCAACCGACGCGCCGCCAAATCGAATGCAGTCGGGTGTCATGGGGACATGAATGACGATTACGCCAAAGAAGGATCGGCTCTGTCCCCCGTTAATGCTGGCCTTTCGCTCGGCGCATGGCGCGCGCGATGCGCGCAAGAAACTCAATCTGCGCGATGAGTCCGGCGAGCGGGTTATTGCCGGGCGGCGCAGCGCCGGCCGTTTTCCGATATCGGAAACATTGCTCCGGCGCGAGGTGTCCCACGACCTTGAAATGCTCCTCAATACCATTGCCCTGGAATCGACTCTGGACCTGAGCGGGCGGGATTGCGTTCGAACATCAATTTTGAACTACGGCTTTCCCGATATTGCCCACCGTTCGATCGACGAGGTCACGGACGACGAGCTCACCGACGCGCTGCGTGCAACGCTGACGACCTATGAACCCCGGCTCGATCGCAACACGATCCGAGTCCGCCGCGACGGCTCGGTCGGCCCCGAGCAGCTCAAGCTGCGCTTCATCGTTCATGCCGACCTGAAGGCCGAGCCGCTCGACGTCCCCGTGGAATTCGTCGCCGACGTCGATCTCGACAGCGGCGATATCCAGATCAACCGACTTTAACATGGATCGCGAATTCCTCGATTTCTACAATCGCGAACTGTCACTGCTTTACGAGCAGGCAGGAGATTTCGCCGAAGAATACCCGGGCATTGCGGAGCGCCTGGGCGGCCTGATCCGGGATCGCTCGGATCCGATGATCACCGGGCTGTTGGAAGGTGCCGCGTTCCTCGCTGCCCGCGTTCAGCTCAAGCTCAAGCACGAATTCCCGGAATTCACCGCAAACCTGCTCGAGCAACTGGTTCCGAACTACCTTGCTCCCACTCCGTCAGCCATGCTGGTCGCGGCGCGGCCACCCTATGCCGACCCCGCGCTGCGCGATGGCAAGAAGATCGCACGCGGCGCCTATTTCGATGCCACCTACCGCGAGCGGGAGCGAAGCCTTTCCTGCCGATTTCGACTTTGCAGCGAGATCGTGCTCTGGCCGTTCGACGTCACCGGCGCGGAATACTTCTCGACGGCAGGCGCGCTGCAGGCGCTCGGGGTTCCGGTGGGCAGCGACGTCATCGCCGGGCTGAGGCTGTCATTGACGCACCGAACTGCGACCCGGCTAGATGAGGAATTGCCAGACGCGGAGGCCCGGGCCAAGCCGGAAACCTGGTTTGCAGGCTGTCGCGTCAGCGACCTCCCGATCTACCTGTCCGGCGCGGAATCCGATGCCATCGCGCTCTACGAGCAATTGATCTCGAATTGCAGGGGTGTCTACTTCCGCCATCTCGACGACTTCGGCGATCCCGTGGTGACCCGTGCGCCACATGACTGCGTGCAGCAACTTGGCTTCGGCGAGAGCGAGGCTCTGTTTCCCAACGACAACCGGATCTTTCGCGGCTCGGAGCTGCTGCGGGAATATTTCATGTTTCCGCGCAAGTTCCTCGGCATCAACCTGACGGGCCTTCGCGGCCTGATGCCTCGGCTGCGCAGCAAATCGATCGATATCGTCTTTGCCTTCGATGAACACAATTCGCGGCTTGCCGCCGCGGTGCGTCCCGACACCTTCAGGCTTTATACAGCGCCCGCGATCAACCTGTTCGAGAAGACGAGCGATCGCATTCCGGTCAAGTCGAACACCCATGAGTACCATGTGGTGCCCGATCGCAGCCGTTATCTCGAGTACGAGCCGCACCAGGTACTCGACGTCTACGCGCATTTTCCGGCAGAGAGGGACAAGCGGCCGGTGCGCCCGCTGTATTCGGCAGCCGTCGACCGGACCAGCGGATCGGTCGAGGGACTTTACTTCACTGTCCGCCGGTTGCCCCGGCGCCGCACGGTGGAAGAGAAGACGTATGGCGCGTCCTCCGACTACACCGGGACGGATATGTTCCTGTCACTGCTCGAGCCCGGTGAACTGAGCGGCGAAGGCGCCGTCGCCGAACTCAGCGTCCGGGCTCTGTGCTCCAACCGCCATCTCACCGAGCACCTGCCCGTCGGCCAGGGCGGCGCCGATTTCCGCTTGCTGGACGATACCTCCCTCGACCTGATCTGCGTCGCTGGCCCTACGCGGCCTCGCGAGCCGGTGGTGGCTCAACTGCGCAGCCGGAGCAAGATCGCCAATAGCGGAGCCGTCAGTTGGTCGCTGATCAACATGCTGACCCTGAACTACCTCGGCCTCGTCGAGCGCGGTGGCGGCAAGAATGCCGGAGCGCTGCGCGAGATGCTGTCGTTGTTCGCCGACCAGTTCGACGATGCCACCGAACGCAAGATCCGCGGCGTGCGCAGCATCGAAAGCCGGCCCGTCGTCCGCCGGGTACGCGAGCGCACCGGCAGCGGCGCAGCGCGGGGCTTGGAGATTACCGTCACCCTTGACGAGAAGGCATTCGAAGGCAGCGGCGTGTTCTTGCTCGGCGCCGTGCTGGAACGCTTCTTCGCTGACTATTCCGGCTTCAACACATTCACGCAGACGGTCATCTCGACGCCGGAACGCGGCGAGATCATGCGGTGGCCGCCGCGCATGGGCACGCGGAGACCGCTGTGACGCTGATCGAGCAGATGAAGGCCGAACCCTGGCGGTTCGATTTCTTCACTACCCTCCGCCAGTTCGAGCGGGCCCATCCGGATCGGCCGCGGATCGGGGATAGCGCCGCGCGCCGCGAGGAATACATCGATCTCGGCCAAGTGCCCTATCTGGAGTTCCCCGCCTCCAACCTCGCGGCGGTCGACGACCAGAACGGCCGCCTTAAGATCCTCGTCAAGTTTCTCGGTCTGCTGGGACCGCAGGGCGCGCTGCCGCTTGCCACCACTGATGAAAGTCTCGGCTGGTGGCTGATGCGCGATGACGCCTTCCCGCGCTTTCTCGACCTTCTCAACGGACGCTTCCTGCAATTGTTCTTTCGCGCCTGGGCCGATGCGCGGCCGATCGCCCAGCATGACCGGCCGGCCGAGGATCGCTTCATCGCCTATGTCGGCTCTTTCACCGGCTTGGGCTCCGCCGTTTTCGCCAATCGGGACACCGTACCCGACATGGCGAAGCTCAGCTTCGCCGGGCTGGTCGCACCCAGGGCCAAGTCCGCGTCGCGGTTGACGCGGTTCCTGCAGGGGCTGTTCGACGTCAAGGTCGAGATCGACGAATTTGTCGGAACCTGGCTCTCGTTCGATCCGAGTCACTGTAGCCGGCTGGGCGGGACGCATGCCAGCCTCGGCCGGGATGTTCTTCTGGGCTCTCGCGTGTTCAGCGTCGAGGACAAGATCAGAATTCGTGTCTTCGTCAGGAATTTCGCCCAGTACGAGAAATTCCTGCCGACCGACGCGCGCAACTTGTCGGAGCCACTGGCGGATGCCGTGTTCTTCTATATTGGCGACGAGTTGGAATGGGAGGTGGAGCTCGCCATTCCGGCGGGCGAAGTGGTGCCGGTCAGGCTCGGACAGAGCGGACGACTGGGATGGACCACCTGGGTGTCGCCGAACTGGACCTCGACGGACGACTATCGCCGCGATGCGCGCTTTGCGCTCGGCGAACGCTTGAGGGCTCGTCGGAGCGCCGCAGACGATGCCGCCGCGATTTGAACCTAACCAACGCGCCGATCGCCCAACTGCAAGGGAGTCGAGGCGATTTCCGCCAACCCGGGCATCCCGGAGCAATTGAGCAGGAGGTGCCGCAGTGACCGACATCAGCCTTGAAGCCGTGACGGGCAAACTGAACCGGGCCGGCTACGATGCCTTCATCCAGGCACTGCGCCACGCCAAGAGCGCCGGCAACCGCAACGTCGAGCTCGCGCATTGGCTGTTTCATATCCTGCAGCAGGAGCGCAACGACCTCAGCCTCTCGGTGGATCACTATAAGCTCGACCGGTCCCGATTGTTGGCGGACCTCGCCGGTGTCATCAATGGCTTTCGCAAGAACGAAACCGACATGCCGGGTGTCGCCAATTCGGTCATCGATCTTCTCGATCGCGGCTGGCACTATGCCACGCTCTTCTTCGGCGAGACCCAGATCCGCACCGGTCATCTGCTGGTGGCAGGACTGAAGTCGAACGATATCCGTCGTGCACTGAACAATCTCTCGCAGGAATTCTCCAAGCTCAACGTCGACGCGCTCGCCACGGAGCGCCGCGCCGTTTGGGCCGGCTCCGACGAGGAGACCATGAGGCCGATGGACGGGTCGGGATTGGTCGGCGCCGGCACAGAGGGCGCCGACCAGGCCGGCGCCAGAGGGACGACACCGCTCGACCGGTTCTCGCAGGATCTCACAGCCAAGGCCAAGTCCGGCCAGATGGATCCGATCCTCGGCCGGGACGAGGAAATCCGCCAACTGATCGACGTGCTGATGCGGCGGCGGCAGAACAACCCAATCCTCACCGGCGAGGCCGGCGTCGGCAAGACCGCCGTGGTCGAGGGCTTCGCCCAGCGCATCGCCGCCGGCGACGTGCCGCCGCCGCTGCGCAATGTGAGGCTGTGCGCGCTCGACATCGGCCTGATGCAGGCCGGCGCCTCCATGAAGGGCGAGTTCGAACAGCGCTTGCGCTCGGTGATTGATGAGGTCCAGAGCTCACCCACTCCCACCATCCTGTTCATCGACGAAGCCCATACCCTGATCGGCGCCGGCGGCGCGGCCGGCACTGGAGACGCGGCCAATCTCCTGAAACCCGCCCTCGCCCGCGGCACGCTGCGTACGATCGCCGCCACCACATGGGCCGAATATCGCCAGCACATCGAGAAGGATCCCGCGCTCACGCGACGCTTCCAGCCGATCCAGGTCGACGAACCCGATGTGGAGACCTGCTGCATCATGCTGCGCGGCCTTCTCGGTCCGATGGAAAAGCATCATGGCGTGCGCATCTCGGATGCGGCAATCGTTGCAGCAGTCAATCTTTCGCACCGCTACATTCCTTCACGGCAGTTGCCGGACAAGGCAGTCAGCCTGCTTGACACCGCCTCGGCGCGGGTGGCGATCAGCCAGAGCGCGACGCCGGCCCTGATCGAGGACACTCGCGTTGCGATCACCGCTCGCGAGGCGGAGCGGTCGGCCCTCGTCAGCGATGGCGATCTGGGGACCGAAGACAGCGAGCGCATTGCCGCGATCGACAGCGACATCGCAGCACTGAAGGACAAGCTGGCGAGCCTCGAGGCCGATTGGGCCGCCGAGCAGGAACTCGTCAAGGACATCCGCAGCCTTCGTGATCTGCTGTCCAAGCCGGACGAAGGCGAGGATCCGGCAACGAAGCGCGCGGAGCTGCGCGGCAAGTTCGAGACGCTGGAGCGGATCAATCCGGACAAGCGGATGGTCTACGCCCATGTTGACCAGCAGTCGGTTGCGTCTGTCGTGTCTGACTGGACCGGCATCCCGGTCGGCCGGATGATGCGGGACGAGATCGAAACCGTGCTGAAGCTGCCGGAGATTCTCAACCGCCGCGTGGTCGGCCAGTCCCATGGACTGACGATGATCGCCAAGCGAATTGAGACCAGCCGCGCCAAGCTGGACAACCCGTCAAAGCCGATCGGCGTGTTCATGCTGGCCGGACCATCCGGCGTTGGCAAAACCGAAACCGCCCTGGCGCTGGCAGAGACCCTCTATGGCGGCGAGCAGAACATGATCACGATCAACATGTCGGAATTCCAGGAGGCGCACACCGTCTCCAGCTTGAAGGGTGCACCTCCCGGCTATGTCGGCTATGGCGAGGGCGGCCGTCTCACCGAGGCGGTCCGGCGCAAACCCTACAGCGTCATCCTGCTCGACGAGGTGGAGAAGGCCCATCCCGACGTCCACGAGATATTCTTCCAGGTATTCGACAAGGGAATCATGGAAGACGGCAATGGCCGCCGGATTGACTTCAAGAACACCTTGATCATTTTGACCACCAACGTCGGCACTGATCTGATCATGGGCCTGTCGCGCGACCCGAAGTATCGTAACGAGCCGGAAGAGCTCGCCAGGCTGCTGAGACCGGAGTTGCTGAAGGTGTTTCCGGCCGCGCTGCTCGGACGTATCGTCTCGATTCCATACTTCCCGCTGTCGGACGAGATGCTCGGCGGGATCGTTCGGTTGCAGCTCGACCGGATCGGACGGCGTCTCCGTGACAATCACAACGCGGCCTTCAGCTACGACGATGCGGTCGTCGAGCATATCGTGTCACGCTGCAACGATCCGGATTCCGGCGGTCGCATGATCGATAACATCATCACCAACACCTTGCTGCCGGAGCTATCGCGCGAATTCCTCAGCAAATCGATTGCCAAGGAGGAGGTAAAGCGGACACGGGTCTCGATCGAGAACGACAAGTTCGCATATTCCTGGAACTGAGGCGATGAACGTTCAAACCGAGCATCGCTCTCCGGCGATCGGCCTCACGCCATACGACGAGGTCTACTATCCCGGCCACGTCTACGGCCTCACTCACCCGAACCACCTCGCAACCATTGCCGCCGTTTACGGCATGCAGCCGGCTCCGGTCGAGCGCTGCCGTGTGCTGGAGCTCGGCTGTGGCGTTGGCGGCAACCTGTTGCCGATGGCTTTTCAACATCCGGCCAGCGAATTCATCGGTGTCGACCTGAGCGGCGTGACGATCGAGCGCGGCCGGCGAAACATCGCGACACTGGGCCTGAACAACATCAAGCTCCTGCATTGCGACATCATGAATGTCGACGCCAGCTTCGGACTGTTCGACTACATCATCGCACACGGCGTGTATTCTTGGGTACCTGCGGCGGTACGCGAGAAGATGATCACGATTTTCAAGCAGAACCTTGCGCCACACGGGGTCTGCTACGTCAGCTACAACGCGCACCCGTTCTCGCATCTTCGCGACATGGTCCGCGACATGATGCGGTATCACACCCGCCGCCTCACCGGCATGAAGGAGAAGGTAGGACAGGCTCGCGCGATCCTAAAGTTCCTGAGCGAGGGCTCGAAAGCCAACTCGGTGCACGGTGCGGTTATGCGCGACCAGTACAACCGGGTCCTCAAGGCCCCGGACGAACTGCTGTTTCACGACGATCTCGACGAGGGCGCCGAGGCCTTCTTGCTGCATGAGGTCGTCGAAGACGCGGGCCGCCATGGTCTGCAATATCTGAGCGACGCTGATTTCTCACGACGCTATCTCGCCGGCTATTCCGAGGAAATCCGCACGACGCTGCAGCGCTTCCCGGACAGTGAGTTCATGGCGCGCGACCAGTACCAGGATTTCATCGACGGCAACGGCTTCCGGCGCACCTTGCTCTGCCACGACAGCGTCTCACTTCGCCGCCAGATCGACCTCGATTTCGTCACCAGGTTTTACCTCCTGAGCACCACCAGCCCGGTCGATTCCAGCGACTGCGTGACCGATGATTCCGCGATGGAATTTGAGCAGCAAGACGGCAGCAGGGTTACGGTGGCCAAGCCGCTCTTGAAGGCTGCGCACCTCTGTCTCGGCCGGGCCTGGCCGCGCGCGCTGTCCTTTGGCGAATTGCTCGATGGCGCCCGAACGCTGCTAGGCGGCCGGCGGGCAGATGATGACCAACAGGTGCTGACGGAGGCGATGTCCATCCTGGCTTGCAGCGGCGAGGTCACTTTCCTGGTATCGCCTCCCTTCCTCCGGAACGAAGCGAGCGATCATCCGCAGGCGAGCCTGCTCGCGCGAAAACAGGCGCAAACCGGTCCGTTGGTCACCAACCTGCTCCACCAAACGGTACAGTTGGAGAACGATCGGACGCGGGATTTTCTGCAGTTGCTGGACGGTGTCCGGACCATCGACCAGATCATTGCCGAGATGACCGAAAGATTCGGCCCAACCATCCGGATAGACCAGACCGATACTGCCGGGCAGCCTGCCAAGGCGTTGCTGCTGTCAATGCGAGAGAGCGTTGAACGCTCGCTCGCGATGGTCGGCAAGCTGGGTTTGCTGGTCGCCTGACGCGCTCAACGACATCGCCCCCTGTCCAGAAGGGCAAGAAGCCGGAAGCTCGTACCGCCTTTTTTTGGAAGCGGCTCGCGCCACTCAGCCATCGTGGGTGTATTGCTGGCCGAGGAGCCATCCGGTGAGAATGCCGGCGGGTCCTCTGGTATAAACCGGATCAATGCCGACACCGGCGCGCAACAGCCGCCATTCGTGCTCGCCGACCCAGGGAATTCCGGGGTCCCCCTTCTGGTATTGCGATAGCAACGTTCGGGCGACCCCAGCGGCATTGGCGTAGATCGGCCCGTTCGCCCACCGAGGTCGCGGCAGACCTGTCATGCGGCAATAGAGCGCCGTGCAGACGTAGGCAGACGCCTCTTCCGCGTTGGCGTCAAGGCCGGTGCGCAACAGATCGTAGGCCGCATGCAGACTCTCATGGACGATGTACGCCTCGTCCAGCCGTCCGGTCGCGGACACGACCTCCAACGTGTTCGCCGCAACCACTGTACCGTCCGCGCGGGTTCGCGCGACATCGTTGTATTGCGCTGCGACGTCTGCCGCGAGGTCCGTCGGAACCCTGACGTGGACCTGCCCCAACCGGATCGCGCGCGCGACATGCTGGAACGTCTGTGGCGCGATCGTCACGTGGCTCCCGCGGATCGGAAACCGGAAGCGAATGCGCGCGACCGCCGGACCATTGAGCACGTCTAGCACCCTGCTCCGCAGTGACATCGGATCGTCCTCGTTGTTGACACCGCCCCACGGACGGTGGTCGGCGGTTCTTGTTGGGAGGTTCAAACAGCTCTACGCGGGCATGACGGGACGTCGACCTTCACCGGAAAGCGCCGTCGGCAAAATCATTCAGCCGGCCGGCATTGAACCCCACCCCATTCGCGCCAGACCAATCGGAGATCAGCCTTGACCCGGAGGCGGCGCCGTGACGACCATCAACCCGACCACGACCGACACCTACCGGAAGATTGCGGCGCGGCTGACCATGTTTCGGCCGCAGATCGATCTGGCGCAGTACTTCGCCGGGCCCAACCCGGATGTGCGCCTCCGTGACGAGAAGCCCTACATCCGACACCAACTCGAGAAGTACGGCGTCGCTGCCGCGACAAACACGCTCGACGGCGTCACCTTCCTGCCGAAAAATTGGGACGACCTGATCCAGAAGCTGCGCATTGCCAAGACAACGGACGGATACGACGCCTTCGCCGAAGGGCAGAGCCTGGACAAGCCGCATTGGGCCCTCGATTTGTCGATGGCCGCCACGATCGGCAAGGGATTTCGCGAGATCTGGCGGCCAAAGCTGTCCGACAGGCCGCTCTCGACGCGTGACCTTCCGCGCCAGCACGGCTTCGGGCTCGGACGCGACCGCGGGCAGTGGAGCGATGCGTACAGCTCGCAGTTCGGCAAGGACCCGCAGCCGCAGGACATCACCTCGCTGCATTTCGCAGTAGCACCCGATCGGGTCAACGTTCACATCGATGAAACGGGATTCGTGTTCGAGGGCGCCGACGGTGCACTCACGGTCGGGCCGAACTTCGCGCACCACGCCGGCAATGAGCTGTTCTGGAAGAGCAACCCGCACCTGCCGCGTTGGGCGGCCGAACACATCGACCTGATCCTGCCGAACAGCGCGAACGACTTTTCGCGTATGGGCATTTCGGTCGACATGTACCAGCGCAAGGATCTGCGCGTCACGGTCACCGGCTCCTGCGGATTTTTCGGGGGATTCGAGTGCTCGGGAACGGTAAGCATCAGCGGGACGCACGATCTGCTTGGTTCGAAGCCCAAGGGTGCGCGCTGAGGTGGGTCTGGACTATGGAGTTTTTGAGAGAAAAACGCCCTGCGGCCATCCTTCGAGACGCCCGCCTTTGGCGGGCTCCTCAGGATGAGGTCTTGCGTTGCGGCACGATGGTAGACCCGCATGGTGAGGAGCGCCGCTTGCGGCGCGTCTCGAACCACGAGGCCAAGTATGTGCGCAACCGCCCAAGGCGGCATATGCGATACCCTGCCGTCCGGGCGAGGTGACCTCCGCCGCTGTTTCAGATCAAGCTCATCCCATCATGCGTTAGTGGCTGATCATCCATGGGCGTGCGGTCGGAAAGGCCTTCGCGCCGCTCCTGGTCTTGGTCACCAGCCGCGCCGGCTTCTTCCTGCCGGTCGAACAGCAGCCGCAACCCGGACCATGCGCGGCCTTGTATTGATCGAGCGTCTTCGGCGCATGCCGGCTCTGCTCGTTCACCGCGTGCGCCTTGCGCTTGTCCGAGGGCATGCAAAAGAACGCCGGCGCAGTGAGGATCACGCGCGGCGACGTCGCCTCGCATTGCGGACAGTCCTGCGGCAGGTCGCATTCCGCCATCGGCCGCATATCAGTGAACGGACCGCAGTCATTGCAGAGATATTCGTAGATCGGCATCTTTGATCCTTGCGCGATTTGGGTGCGGCGTCATCAGGCGGCGGACGCGGGGCGGTCAAACTGCGCCGTCCCGCGTCCTCCCCGCAAGCGTCACTTGTCAGGCGAGATCGGCATCTGCACGTCGCCCTTGATGTGCTTGATCGGCCCCGCCGCCGACGGCATCACGTCGAAGTCGAAGATCTCCGTCGGCAACCACAGCGTGGCGCAGGCGTTGGGCACGTCGACGACGCCGGAGATATGACCCTGGCACGGCGCGGTGCCGAGGATCGAATAGGCTTGGGCGCCGGAGTAGCCGAACTTCTTCAGATACTCGATCGCATTCAGGCAGGCCTGGCGATAGGCGATGTGCACGTCGAGGTAATGCTGCTTGCCGGCCTCGTCGACCGAGATGCCTTCGAAGATCAGGAAATCCTTGTAGTTCGGCGTGATCGGCGACGGCTTGAACACCGGGTTCTTGATGCCGTATTTCGCCACGCCGTCCTTGATGATGTCCACCTTGATGTGCAGCCAGCCCGCCATCTCGATAGCGCCGCAGAAGGTGATCTCGCCGTCGCCCTGGCTGAAATGCAGGTCGCCCATCGAGAGGCCGCCGCCGGGCACATAGACCGGGAAGTAGATCTTCGAGCCGCGCGAGAGATCCTTGATGTCGCAATTGCCGCCGTGCTCGCGCGGCGGCACGGTGCGGGCACCCTCGAGGCCGATCTTGGCCTTGACGTCGCCCTTGGCCTGGCCGGCATGCGCGGTCGGCGCGAACGGCGGGTTGGCAAGCCCCGGCACGCGAGACGGGTTGGTCGCGATCAACTCCGCCTCGCGCGCATTCCAGGCCGCGAGCATCTTGGCATCGGGCAGACAGCCGATGAGACCGGGATGGATCAGACCGGCGAAATTGACGCCGGGGACGTGACGCGAGGACGTGTAGAGACCCTTGATGTCCCAGATCGACTTCTGCGCGAGCGGGAAGTGATCGGTCAGGAAGCCGCCACCGTTCTGCTTGGAGAAGAAGCCGTTGAAGCCCCACAGGCTCTCCTTGAGCGGCCCGACGTCAAGCAGATCAACCACGAGAAGATCGCCGGGCTCGGCACCCTTGACGCCGATCGGGCCAGAGAGGAAGTGCACGATCGACAGATCGATGTCGCGTACGTCGTCGGCGGAATCGTTGTTCTTGATGAAGCCGCCGGTCCAGTCGACGGTCTCGATGATGAAGTCGTCGCCGGGACTGACCCATTCGACGATCGGAACCTCCGGATGCCAGCGGTTGTGGATCTTGTCGTTTTCGTAGGCCGACTTGCTGAGATCGACCTTGATCAGTGTATCAGGCATCGAGTTGCTCCCCTTGGTTTACTGACAGTCAGACGGACAGGTACTTGGAGATCTGCGCGGCATCGACGCTCTGGCGCGGATCGTCACGCACGATCTCTCCGTTCTCGATCACGAGCACGCGATCGGCGATCTCAAGGGCGAAGCTCAAGACCTGCTCGGAGACGACGATCGACAGGCCCCGCTCATCACGGATGCGCTTGAGCGTGCGCGCCATGTCCTTGATGATCGAAGGCTGGATGCCTTCGGTCGGCTCGTCGAGCAGCAGCACCTTCGGCTTGGTCGCGAGCGCGCGGGCGATCGCGAGCTGCTGCTGCTGGCCGCCCGAAAGATTGCCGCCGCGGCGGCCCTTCATCTCGAGCAAAACCGGAAACAATTCGTAGATATCGCCGGGCACTTCCGAGCCGCCGGAGACGACAAGGCCCGTCTCGATATTCTCCTTCACCGTCATGGCGGAGAAGATCATGCGGCCCTGCGGCACGTAGGCAAGGCCCCTCGCCACCCGCTCGTAGCTCTTCAGCGCACCCAGCTCAATGCCGTCCATGGTCACCCTGCCGCTCCTAGCCGGCAGGATGCCCATCAGCGACTTCATCAGCGTCGTCTTGCCCATGCCGTTGCGGCCCATGATCGCAACGATCTCGTTGGGCGCGACTGACACGTTGAGCCCGTGCAACACTTCGCTCTGGCCGTAGGCGACGTGGAGATCATTAATTGCCAGCATTGACTAGCTCCCACGACCGATTGGTCTTCTTCACCTCTCCCCATCGGGGAGAGGTCGGCGCGTAGCGCCGGGTGAGGGGCAACAGGTGCCGCGAGAGAGCATGACCCGTCACCCGGATCGCATCTAGCGATGCGATCCGACCTCTCCCACAGGGGGAGAGGTGAACCGAGTTCGCGGCTCGACCTATCGCAACCATGCGTCAATGCCCCAGATAGACTTCGATGACCTTTGGATCGTTTTTGACGTGCTCCATCGTCCCCTCGGACAGGATCTGGCCCTGATGCAGAACGGTCACCTTGTGCGCGATGTCCTCGACGAACTTCATGTCGTGCTCGATCACCAGCACCGAGCGGTCCTTGATGATGCGGTTGAGGAGCTCGGCGGTCTTGGCGCGCTCCGAGACGCTCATGCCAGCGACCGGCTCATCGAGCATCAGGAGGTCGGGATCCTGGATCAGCAGCATGCCGATCTCGAGCCACTGCTTCTGGCCATGGCTGAGCTGATCAGCGTACGTGTGGAGCTGGTCCTTCAGGAAGATCATCTCGGCGACCTCCTCGACTCGCCGCTTGACCGTCTCATCGCGCTGGAAGGTCAGCGAGCCGAACACGGTGCGGCCGCGCGGGAAGGAGATTTCGAGGTTCTCGAACACGGTGAGATCCTCGAACACCGACGGCGTCTGAAACTTGCGCCCAACGCCGGCTTGCACGATCTCATTTTCCTTCAACCTGGTCAGCTCCTCGCCACGGAACTGGATTGAACCCGACGTGGCCCTGGTCTTGCCGCAGATCAGGTCGAGCACCGTGGTCTTGCCGGCGCCGTTGGGACCGATGATGACGCGGATCTCGTTCTCCTCGACATAGAAGGAGAGATCGTTGACCGCCTTGAAGCCGTCAAAGGAGACGGTGAGGCCGCTGACGGCGAGCAGGAAGTCCTTGGGTTGATGACCGATGAGCATGGTGATCTCTCCTCACTCGGCCGGTGCGCCGTCGGCGACATAATTGGCCGATTTCGGCTTGCGGGACGCCAGCAGGCGGTCGATGCGCGGCTGGACATGGTCCTGCCAGATGCCCGACAGACCGTTCGGAAAGGCCAACACCACCGCGATGAACAGCGCGCCTAGGCCGAACAGCCAGAGCTGCGGAAAGGATTCCGACAGGCTCGTCTTGGCGAAGTTGACCAGGAGTGCGCCCCAGACCGCGCCGAAGATCGACATCCGCCCACCAACCGCGGTGTAGATCACCATCTCGATCGACGGCACGATGCCGACAAAGGACGGCGACATGAAGCCAACCTCGAGCGTGAACATCGCGCCGCCGATCGCAGCGAACACCGCTGCGGCGCAGAAGGCGAAGATCTTGAAGTTGGCAACACTGTATCCGGAGAAGCGCACGCGGTCCTCCTGCTCCCTCATCGCCACCAGGATGCGCCCGAGTTTTGTCAGGCGGATGAATTGCGCGGCACCAATGCAACCGAACAACAATGCGACCTCGACGAAGTACAGGATATATTTGGCGTGATCGGTGCGGATATCCCAGCCGTGCAGGGTGCGCAGGTCGGTAATCCCGTTGATGCCACCGGTATAGCCCTGCTGTCCCACGATCAGGATGGTCATGATCGCCGCAATCGCCTGCGTGATGATCGCGAAATAAACCCCGCCGACCCGGCGCTTGAACATTGCTGCGCCAATGATGAACGAGAAGAGCGCGGGCACCAGGATGATCGCGATCACAGCCACCGGGAAGCTATGGAACGGCTTCCAGAAGAGGGGCAGCGAGGTGATCTGGTTCCAGTCCATGAAGTCGGGGATCCCCGGGGTCGACTGGATCTTGGTGTTCTCGACGCTGGATGCTTCGAGCTTGAGATACATCGCCATGCAGTAGCCGCCGAGGCCGAAGAACACGCCCTGCCCCAAGCTCAGAATGCCGCCATAGCCCCAGCACAGCACCAGCCCGATGCCGACGAAGGCGTAGGTCAGATATTTGGCGACCAGGTTGAGACGGAAGATATCCAGCGACAACGGAAGAACGACGAGCAGGAGCGCCGCGAGCGCGAGGAAGCCGATCAGTTCTGATCGATTGAAAAAGCGCGAGTTGATGATCATGGCGGCCTGCTCCTACTTGCGGACCTTGAGCGCGAACAGTCCCTGCGGACGTAGCATCAGGATCGCAACGATCGTCAGCAGCGTGATCACCTTGGCCATCGAGCCCGACATAAAGAACTCCAGCGTCGACTGGGTCTGCGAGATCGAGAAGGCGGAAGCAATGGTGCCGAACAGCGAAGCGGCGCCGCCGAACACGACGACCAGGAAGGTATCGACGATGTAGAGCTGGCCCGCGGTCGGGCCGGTCGAGCCGATCATGGTGAAAGCAGAGCCCGCAATCCCGGCGATGCCGCAGCCGAGGCCGAACGTGTAGCGGTCGACTTTCTCGGTGTTGATGCCGACGGCTCCCGCCATCACGCGGTTCTGCACCACGGCCCGGACCTGCTTGCCCCAGCTCGACCAGAACAGGACGTAGGCCACCGCGATGGTGATCAAGATGGTGAGTGCCATCACGAACATGCCGTTGATCGGGATCTGGATCGCATCGGTCGCCTGCCAGGAACCCATCATCCATTCGGGCAATTCGACGCCGACCTCACGTGCGCCGAAGATCGAGCGATAGGCCTGCTGCAGGATCAGGCTGAGGCCCCAGGTTGCCAGCAGCGTATCGAGCGGCCGCTTGTAGAGATGACGTATCAGGGTCCACTCGACCAGCATGCCGAGCGCACCGGAGGCGATGAACGCGAGGATCATCGCGATGAAGAAGTAACCCGGAAACAGCCAGGGCACGAAGCTCTGCACCGCGTTCGACGTCATCCAGGTGACGTAGGCGCCCAGGATCATGAACTCGCCATGGGCCATGTTGATGACGCCCATCTGGCCGAAGATGATGGCGAGCCCCAGCGCCATCAGCACGTAAATGGAGAACAGGATGAGCCCCGCAAATCCCTGCATCGCAAGGATGGCACCGAGATCGCTGATCGAGTAGTCGCCGAACATGGTGGGTCCTGCAATTCAAGAAGCATGCGCCGCGGCGCCCGGTGCGCGCCGCGGACGATTCACGCCGCGATGCGCTGAGAGTGAGTTTGCACCTTAGGCGCCTGGTCTCACTGGTATCCCTTCGGGAACGGATTCGGCTCGACGAGGTCGGCAGTTTCGTAGATCAGCTCATACTGGCCGTCGGCCTTGGCCCGTCCGACGCGGGTCTTCGACCAGAGGTGATGGTTCTCATGGATGCGGACATAACCTTCCGGCGCCCCCTTGAACTCGACACCTGGTGATGCGGCCGCGACCTTGTCGATGTCGAAGGAGCCAGCCTTCTCCACCGTCAGCTTCCACAGCCATGGGCCGAGATAGGCGGCCTGCGTCACGTCGCCGATCACGGTCTTCTCGCCCCACATCTTCTTGAAGGCAGGCACGAAGGCCTTGTTGTTTGGATTGTCGAGCGACTGGAAGTACTTCATGCAGGCATAGGCGCCCGCGATGTTTTCACCACCGATACCGTCGATCTCGTCCTCGGTCACGGAGATCGTCAGCAGCGTTTGCTTCGACAGATCGATGCCGGCTGCCTTGAGCTGCTTGTAGAAGGCGACGTTAGAGCCGCCGACGATGATCGCGTAGATCACATCGGGCTTTGTCAGCTTGATCTTGTTGATGACGGAGTTGAACTGGGTCGAGCCAAGCGGGAAGTACTCCTCGCCGACGACCTTGCAGCCCTGCAGATGACCCTCGATATGCTTGCGCGCGATCTTGTTCGAGGTACGCGGCCAGATGTAGTCCGAGCCGAGCAGGTAGAAGCTCTTCGCGCCCTTGGTCTTGTTGACCCAATCGAGGCCGGCGATGATCTGCTGCGTCGCCTCCTGGCCGGTGTAAATGACGTTCTTGGACTGCTCGAGGCCTTCATAGAAGGTCGGGTAGTACAGCATGCCATTGTACTGCTCGAAGACCGGCAGCACGGCCTTTCGCGAGGCCGAGGTCCAGCAGCCCATCACCGCGGCACACTTGTCGTTGACCAGCAGCTTCTTCGCTTTTTCCGCAAAGGTCGGCCAGTCACTGGCGCCGTCCTCCTGGATGAACTTGATCTTGCGGCCGAGCACCCCGCCGGCGGCGTTGATCTGCTCGATCGCGAGCTTCTCGGCCTCGACCGACCCGGTCTCGGAAATCGCCATGGTGCCGGTGACGGAGTGCAGGATGCCGACCGTGACCTCGCTATCGGTGACTGCAAGACCGGTCGTGTTGATCGCAGAGGTTGCAGGAATGTCCGCCAGAGAGGGGCGGGACAGCATCGAAACGGCCGGCAATGCGGCCATTCCCATCAACAGCTTGCGGCGGAGCTGCGACTGCAGCCCTGCTTTGGTTTCGTCTGACATGAGCACCCCATTGGTTCGAGAACGCTTATTGACGAGGCGAGGATTGCTCACTTTTGTGCACCGCACTGATACGCAAGATCGCGTATACGGCACCGCAAAATAGCGACGTAGGTTTTGGTACGGGATTTGCTCCGCAACGGGAGCGAGGCATCACGGACCAGGAGCAACAACGCGTGGCAGGGCGGCAGCGGATAGACCGCGTCAGACGCCAGTACAACCAATGGGTCGCGAACCAGACGCTGGAGGACTACGCGCTGCGCTTTACGGCCAAGGGCGCACGAAGATGGTCGGCCGCCCGTGTCGCCAACACGGCGCTCGGCGCCATTTCCTTCCTCGCGCTCGAAGCGATCGGCGGCACCATCACGCTGAACTATGGCGCGATGAACGCCTCCGCAGCGATCTTGGTCGTCAGCGTCATCATCTTCCTGTGCGGGCTGCCGATCGCCTACCATGCCGCAAAATGCGGCATCGATATCGACCTGCTCACCCGGGGCGCCGGTTTCGGCTATATCGGCTCGACCATCACCTCGCTGATCTACGCCTCCTTTACCTTCATCTTCTTCGCGATCGAAGCCGTCATCCTCGCCAGCGCGCTCGACATGTGCTTCGGCATTCCGCGCCCGATCGGATATCTGATCAGCGCGGTCGTGATCATTCCGTTGGTGATCTACGGCATCACGCTCATCAGCCGCTTCCAGCTCTGGACCCAACCGCTCTGGATCATTCTTCACATCATGCCGTTCGCGGCCATTGCCTGGGCCAATCCGCATTCCTTCGCTGAGTGGCGCAAGTTCGCCGGTGAACACGGCGATCCGACGGGCCATCTCGACCTCCTGCTGTTTGGCACGGCCGCCTCCGTCGTATTCGCGCTGGTGGCGCAGATCGGCGAGCAGGTCGACTTCCTGCGATTCCTGCCGCGCGACCGCCGCACCTCGCGAAAAGCATGGTGGATCGCGCTGCTCAGTGCCGGTCCCGGCTGGATCGTGCTCGGCGCGCTCAAGCTGCTTGCCGGCTCCTTCCTCGCCTTCTTTGCGCTCAGCCACGGCGTCTCCGCCGAGCACGCCGCCGAGCCCGCGAGCATGTACCTCGAAGCCTTCCGCTACGTATTGTCGCAGCCGGATCTGGCGATGGCGCTGACCGGAGCGTTCGTGATCCTGTCGCAGGTCAAGATCAACGTCACCAATGCCTATGCCGGGTCGATCGCCTGGTCGAACTTCTTCTCACGCCTCACCCACTCCCATCCCGGCCGTGTGGTGTGGCTGGTGTTCAACGTCGTCGTCGCGCTGCTGTTGATGGAAATCGGCGTCTACAAGACGCTGGAGCAAACGCTCGCGCTCTATTCCAACGTAGCGATCGCCTGGGTCGGCGCGCTGGTCGCCGATCTCGTCATCAACAAGCCGCTCGGCCTGCGCCCGCAGCACATCGAGTTCAAGCGCGCGCATCTCTGCGATATCAATCCGGTCGGCGTCGGCGCAATGACGATCGCGACCGTGGTCTCGATCAGCGCGTTCTATGGCCTGTTCGGACCGACCACAAAAGCGTTGTCGGCCTTCGTCGCGCTGGCGGTCGCATTCATCACGGCGCCGTTGATCGCCTGGGCGACCGGCGGCAAGTACTACATCGCACGCAAGCCGAAACGGAGCTGGCAGAACCTGGAGTCGATCCAGTGCTGCATCTGCGAGCATGCGTTCGAGCCTGAGGATATGGCCGCCTGCCCGGCCTATGCCGGCCCGATCTGCTCCTTGTGCTGCTCGCTCGATGCGCGCTGCCACGATCTCTGCAAGCCGCATGGGCGGATCGGCGCGCAGGTCTCGGACGCCCTGGGCAAGGTGATGCCGCAGCCGCTCCACGCGCGCATCAACTCGCAGCTTGGCCATTATCTCGGCGTGTTTGCGGTCTCCTCCGGACTGGTGGCGCTGGTGCTCGGCCTGATCTATCTGCAGACGTCAGCGGCGATGCATACCGACGAATTGCTGGCCGACGTACTGTGGAAGGTGTTCTTCGCGCTGATCCTGATCATCGGCGTGGTCGCGTGGCTGTTCGTGCTGGCGCAACAGAGCCGGCGCGCGGCGGAGGCGGAAACACGCCGGCAGACCATGCTGCTGATCCAGGAGATCGACGCTCACAAGCGCACCGACGCCGAGTTACAGCGCGCCAAGGAGGTCGCGGAATCAGCCAATCTCGCCAAGAGCCGCTATGTCGTCGGTCTCAGCCACGAGCTGCGCTCGCCGCTGAACGCGATCTCCGGCTACGCCCAACTGCTGGAGCAGGACGAGAGCTTGCAGGCGCGGCCGCGCGAGCAGGTGCGCGTGGTCCGCCGCAGCGCCGATCACCTGTCGGGACTGATCGACGGCATCCTGGATATCTCCAAGATCGAAGCCGGGCGTCTCTATCTTTCGCGCGACGAGGTGCGCTTAAGCGACTTCCTCGAGCAACTGGTCGGCATGTTCCGCCTGCAGGCCGCCGCCAAGGGCATCGACTTCGTGTTCAAGCGGCCTGCCGTGCTCCCCGCCGTGGTCTATGCCGACGAGAAGCGGCTGCGGCAGATCCTGATCAACCTGCTTTCGAACGCGATCAAGTTCACCCAAGCCGGACAGGTGCAATTTGTCGTGCATTACCGCAGCCCGGTCGCCGAGTTCGAGGTGATCGATACAGGGCCGGGCATTCAGCCCGATGACCTCGAACGGATTTTTGCGCCCTTCGAGCGCGGCGCGCTCGGCGTCGCGCAGCCGCAAACCGGCACCGGTCTGGGCCTGACCATCAGCCGTCTGCTCGCGGGCGTGATGGGTGGCGACATCAAGGTGGTGAGCGCGGTGGGCGCCGGCAGCACGTTCCGGGTGAAACTGCTGCTCTCCGAGGTGACCAATCCGCGGCGCGAGGCGCCGGTCGATGCAACCGTCTACGGTTACCATGGCCCGCGCAAGACCATCCTGATCACCGACGACGACCCGACGCATCGCGACCTGCTGCGCGAGGTGCTGGCGCCGCTCGGCTTCATCCTGCTCAGCGCGCCCGACGGACCAGGCTGCCTTGCGCTCGCGCGGCATTGCCGGCCGGACCTGTTCCTGCTCGACATCTCGATGGCCGGCATGGACGGCTGGACGGTCGCCGAAACCTTGCGCTCCGACGGGCATCACCAGGCCCGCATCCTGATGATCTCGGCAAGCGCGCTGGAGGCCCATGGCGCACCACTGGCCCAGCCATTCCACGACGGCTATTTGATGAAGCCGATCGACATCCCGCGGCTGCTCGAGACCATCCGCCAGTTGCTCAAGATCGAATGGCAGTATGAGCCCGACCAGGCCCCTCCCCCACAATGGAAGCCCGACAGCGCCATCCGTCCGCCGGTGAAATATGTCGAGGAGCTGATAAGCCTCGGCCAGTTGGGTTACATCAGGGCGATCCAGCTCAAGTTGGACGAGATCGGCAATGAACATCCCGAACATGCCGACTTCGTCGCGGGGATGCACACGCTGATCGACCGCTTCGACCTCGACCAATACATGGCGACCTTAAAGATATTGCACAGTTATGACCATTGACCAGAACAAGCGTGACATCGCCCTCGTTGTTGACGATTCACCCGAAACATTGCGCTTGCTGACTGACGCGCTCGACGGCGCCGGCATGACGGTGATGGTCGCGCTCGACGGCGCCTCCGCGATCCGGATCGTCGAGCAGATCACGCCCGACATTGTGCTGCTGGATGCCGTGATGCCCGGCATCGACGGATTCGAGACCTGCAGGAGGCTGAAGCGCGACGCCGGGCTCGATGGTGTGCCGATCATCTTCATGACAGGACTGGCCGAAACCGAGCACATCGTGCGCGGGCTGGAGGCTGGCGGCGTCGACTATGTCACAAAACCGATCGCGGTCGAGGAATTGCTGGCGCGCATCCGCGTCCACCTCGCCAACGCACGGATGACACGGAGCGCCCGTGCGGCGCTGGATGTCTCCGGCCGTTATTTACTTGCGGTCAACACTGCCGGCGAGCTGCTGTGGACGACGCCGCAGGCGCAGAAACTGCTATCAGATACGCTCGTCGACGCTGCCGACAACTTCGCGCTGCCCGCCCCGATGCTGCAATGGCTCGACCAGATGCAAAAGGGCAAGTCGGATTCGAAGACCGCGACCGTGGCGTCGTTGCCCGGTGACGAACAACTCCGCCTGCAGTATATGGGCAAGCTCGGCCCGAACGAGTTCCTGCTTCGGCTTGCCAAGGACACCAGCGGCGACGTGCCGACCGAGTTCTCCAGCGATCTCGGCCTGACCACCCGCGAGGGCGAGGTGCTGTCCTGGCTGTCCAAGGGCAAGACCAACCGCGACATCGCGCAAATCCTGGGCTTGAGCCCGCGCACCGTCGACAAGCATCTGGAGCAAATCTATGCGAAGCTGGGGGTCGATAATCGAACCGCCGCGGCGACGATCGCCGTCAACGCAAGACATCGAAAAGCCTGACCGCTCAAGTGGTCGCTAGATTGCATCTCGACAAACTTGCGAATTCCACGCCGGTCTCGTCCAAAGTGGGGCGCGACCCGAGCTATCCGCTTGCCCCTCAAATGGTCGCGATGCCTGGGAAGAACAGATAACAGGCGACTCCAACGAGCACGAGATAGACCAGCAGCACGAAAGTCCAGCCCATGTTATGCCGGATCACTGCACCTTCGTCGCGGACAAATCTTGTCGTCGAGACACCGACGCTAGCGGTCTGCGGTGCAACTGGCTTGCCGATCTCAGCTCCGACCGAGTTGAGCGTTGGCAAGATCAGCGGCGGGAAGCCCAGCAGTTGACCGACCAATGCCTGGAACTTGCCGAACATTGCGTTGGTCGAGGTATTGCTGCCGGACAGCGCCACACCGATCCAGCCCAGAATTGGCGCCACTACTATGAACGCCACGCCGATCTCGGAGAACGCCTTCGCAAGCGAGCCCGCCATGCCCGAATAGTTATAGACATACGCAAGTCCGAAAATGAACACGCCGACTAGGCAGGCGCCCCACATTTGCTGCCAGCTCGTTGTCCAGATCTGCGCGAGCTGCCGACCGTTGATGCGCAAGAGCAGCGCAACGACGATCCAGGAGACGAGGATCGCGGTCCCGCCGACGCCGGGTTTGAAATCGAATGCAACCGAGACGGTCGCTCCCTGGGTTACCGAGGACTGCGCGGTCACGGCGGCGTGGAGCCAGTTGATTGTCGGCAACCTTGACCACGGACCGGTCCATGCCACGACGACGACCACGAGCACGATGATCGGTAACCAGGCTTGCAATATTTCGCCCGCGCCAAGCTCGGCGTCGCGCTCGCTTTTCGGAAGCTCGCTGATTGCCAAGACCGTGCCGCCATAGCCAAGCACACGTCGGGGACGCCAAAACTTGAGCAGAACGAGTAACGCCACGAAACAGACGATCGCTCCGGTCACATCGGGCAAGTAAGGTCCGAGATAGACCGCGACGGGAAATTGACCTGCGATATAGCCCAAAGAGCCGACGATCGCGAGCGGCCAGCCGTCCCGGAAGCCATCCCTGCCGGCGACGAGATAGATGAGAAGCCATGGTGGCAACAAGGCCAGAATGGCCACGATATGGCCAACTGAGGCCGAAAGCGCCATCAACGGATAACCGGTGACAGCGGCAAGCGCGATGATCGGGGCGCCGAGCGCTCCGTAGGAAACCGGCGCATTATTCGCGATCGCGGCCACGCGCACCGCGTCGAGGTCGGGTATTCCGAGTGTGATCAGTATGGGCGCGACAAACGCCCAAGGATAGCCGAAGCCGACGAGCCCCTCGAGCAGCGCGCCCAGCGCCCATGCGAACAGCATGGTCTGGACGCGGACATCCTCGGTACCTTGGGAAATCAGCCATCGGCGGAATTTCTCGAAGGTGCCGGTCACCACGAGCGTGTTGAACAGCATCACGCCCCAGAAGGTAATCCAGTCGACGTTCCAGATGCCCGTCGCCGAACCATAGATATAGGCCAGTGCGCCGTTCCCGAGCGGCATCTTCCAGACCCAAAGGCCAAGGAAGAACGTTACGACCGATCCGATCAATACAGCGAGCCATGCCGACATACGAAACGCGGCGAGCAGAACCAACAGGAGAATGACTGGGATCAGAGCCACGATCCAGGTGACGAAGAGATTTCCCGTGGGGTTGAGTATTTGCGAAAACATCGAAGGGATTCCTCAATCGATCCCAACGGGCGCCGCGCCATATGGCCCGACGGCGTACGTGGCTCACTCCACCTGCCGCCTGAACAGAGCTGCCTCCTCGGCAGCCGCACAACAGTTCTCGCGTCGACGGCTCAACGTATCGCTCACACAAGTCGTCACATGTATCGGCCGTGAGGTCGACGTTACGCCGACGGCACAACGCGCGCCTTCGCTGTTGGTTCCAGCATCCTGTCTGCCCGAGCAATCTCCCTCTCCGCCTTGGCGGTGCGTGCGAGACATCCCCGTCGACTGCACGCGCCACAAGCAAGGACGGCGCTTCCAACTGCCGATGTCGTTCGGGCATTCACACCGCTGGCCGGCGGGCTCTTGCGCCTACCTTGCCTCGGATTGTGCGGCGGCCTTCACCAAACTGCACGTGCCTTTCTCTTCGGCAAGCGGGCGGAATGCCTGGTCAGCAGGGATCGTGGAGAGGACCTTGAAGTAATCATAAGGACTCTTCGACTCCGCTGGCTTCTTGACCTCGACCAGATACATGGCATGAACGGCCCGTCCGTCCTCGCGAACAATGGTGTTTCCAAAGAGCGGATCGTCGTAGCGAGCAGCCTTCATGGCTTCGACGACCTTCGCGCCGTCAGTCGCAGATCCGGTCTTGGCGACGGCTTCGAGATAATGAAGCAGCGAGGAATACACTCCGGCCTGAACCATGGTCGGATACTTGCCGCCGTCGCGGGCAGCGAAGCGTTTGGCGAACGCACGAGTTTTATCGTTGAGGTCCCAATAGAATGCCGTCGTCAACGTCAGGCCCTGTGCAGTCGGCAAGCCGAGGGCATGAACGTCGGTCAGGAAAACGAGAAGTCCGGCGAGCCGCTGCCCGCGTTGCACGATCCCGAACTCGGCGGCCTGCTTGACCGAATTGATGGTGTCGCCCCCGGCATTGGCAAGCCCGATGACTTGCGCCTTCGAGCCTTGTGCCTGCAGCAAATAGGAGGAGAAATCGGCCGTGTTCAGCGGGTGACGCACAGCGCCGAGCACCTTGCCACCGGCCGCTTCCACGACGGCCGCCGTATCGCGCTCAAGGGCATGGCCGAAGGCGTAGTCAGCCGTCACGAAAAACCAACTCTTGCCGCCCTGCCGCACGAGCGCACCGCCGGTTCCGTGTGCGAGTGTCCACGTATCATAGGTCCAGTGCACCGTATTGGGCGAGCATTGCTTGTCAGTCAGATCGGAATCGGCTGCTCCCGAGACGAGAAAGACGCCGTTCTTCTCGCGCGTCACGTTGCTGACCGCCAGCGCAACCGCCGAGTTGGGTACATCGGCAATAGCATTCACCTGCTCGGTGTCGAACCACCTGCGAGCAATCGCTGATCCGATGTCCGGTTTGTTCTGATGATCGGCGGAAACGATCTCGACCTTCATGTGATGACTTCCAGGATTGAAGTCCTCGACCGCCATTTGCGCGGCAGCAACCGAGCCTGGTCCGCCGATATCGGCGTAGAGCCCGGACATGTCGCTGAGGACGCCGATCTTGACCGTGAGTGAGCTCTTGCTGCTTGGCTGCTGTGCCAGCGCCGGAGTGGTGAAGAGCGCAATGGTCAACGGCATCACCAACGTGATTGCAGCTCTCATCTTCCGTCTCCCTCGTGAGAGCGCCCCCACACCGGTTGTGTTGAGATGAACGCTGTTCGGGCCGGTTTTGATCCTTTGGCATAAAGTCGGAGCAGTCATCCCGGCAGCCGAACACCTTGGCGCCACCCGAGGCCAGCTTATGCTGATCCCCGCGCCGCACCTGAGCAGCGTGCGGCGACGCAAGCGGACAACGCTGTTCGCAGCGAGCCGTTTTGTGTACACTCCCACTGCATCTCGATCCCTTTGGGAGAACTGCAATGAAAGCCTTCTTGCTCGCCTGCGCGGCCGCCATCGCCGTGGCGGCGGTCGCGGCCGCGGTTCTTAGCCGTGTGCAGGAGCCGGTCGAACAGGCCTTTGCGACAACGGGCGTGCGGCTTTAGCGAGTGCGCGCTGGCCGGCCAGGAGCGCGTGTCTCGTCTACTCCGCCGCGGTTGCGGAGGGCTGAGGCCGTGCACCGCCTGCGCCGGTACGCGCATTTTCCTGTTCGAGCCAGAGGCTGTGATGCTCCCTGGCCCAGTTGACATCGACGGTGCCGCTGCCCATCGCCTCGAACGCACCTTCCATGCCGATCGTCCCGATATAAATATGCGCCAGCATCACGGCGATGAAAAGCATCGCAACGATGGAGTGGACCACCTGCGCGAGCTGCATCCCCTCGATATCCGACAGATAGAAGGGAAACATCAGGTTATACCCGGTAGCCGCCACCAGCGCTCCACCGATTATCACGACCCAATAGATCGCTTTCTGCCCGGCATTGAAACGATAGGCCGGCGGCTGATCGTGACCAACGATGCCGCCCCCGCGCTTCAGCCAATCGATGTCCGCCTTGTTCGGAATATTCCCTGAGATCCACATCAGGAAAATCAACACGACGCCGATCGTGAAGGGGAAGCTCAGGTAGTTGTGCGCGTATTTCGCCCACTGCGACCACGTGGAGAACGCCTCGTGGCCGATCAACGGCAACAGCAATGGACGGCCAAAGCTGATGTTCAATCCGGAAATCGCCAGTACGATAAAGCAAGTCGCAGTCATCCAATGCACGAAGCGCTCGAACGAGGTAAACCGCACGATGGTTCGGCCGGAGCGACCGTGCTCCAGTCGCACCATGCCGCGGGCGAGATAGAAGATGATCAGCACAGCCAGCATGCCAAGAATTGAGATGCCGCCAATCCAGGGCAGCGCAACGTTCCGGAACTCCCGCCATTCGCGGCCCGCCGGCTGTTCAAGCAGTCCGGATTTCTCATCGGGGATGCTGACGCGCCCCTGGACCCGGTTCAGTTCTTGCAGCAGTTGTTGCTCCTTGACCGAACTGGCGGTCGGGTTGACCTGTTGGGCCATCGACGGTGAAGCTGCAGCGACGAACAGCACCAGCGCCGCCGCGCCGATGGCGAGCCGAATAAATCGTGCAACACACGCCATACCTTCCTCCCGATTTTGACGCGACAGCAAACGGTCGCGCCGTCAGGACTCGATCGTCTCGCGATAGGCGGTCTTCCAACCCCAGGCACCGGAGCCGTAGCCGCGCTTCATCACGCGCTCCTTGTAGATCTGGGCGATGATCTCGCCGTCGCCCGCAAGCAGCGACTTGGTTGAGCACATCTCGGCGCAAAGCGGCAGCTTGCCCTCCGCAAGACGGTTCGCGCCATATTTCTCGTACTCCTCCTTGCTGCCGTCCGCTTCCGGACCGCCGGCGCAGAAGGTGCATTTGTCCATTTTGCCGCGCGAGCCGAAATTGCCGACCTTCGGGTATTGCGGCGCTCCGAACGGACAGGCGTAGAAGCAATATCCGCAGCCGATGCACAGATCCTTCGAATGAAGCACAACACCGTCGGCGGTGGTGTAGATGCAGTTCACTGGGCAGACTGCCGCGCACGGCGCGTCGGTGCAGTGCATGCAGGCCATCGAGATCGAACGCTCGCCCGGTTTGCCGTCATTGATGGTGACGACGCGGCGTCGATTGATGCCCCAAGGCACCTCGTGCTCGTTCTTGCAGGCGGTGACGCAGGCATTGCACTCGATGCAACGGTCGGCGTCGCAGAGGAATTTCATACGTGCCATGGTCGTTGCTCCCTATGCTGCCGCGATTTGGCAGAGCGTCACTTTGGGCTCCTGCATACCGGTCGCCGGATCGTAGCCGTAGGTGGTGATCGTGTTCGCGCTTTCGCCAAGCACGATTGGGTCGGTACCTTTCGGATAATTGCCACGAAGGTCCTTGCCCGCGAACCAGCCGCCGAAGTGGAATGGCATCCAGGCAACGCCTCTGCCGACACGGTCGGTCACCAGTGCCTTCATCCTGGCGCGCGAATTGTTCTCAGCGCCCGTGACCCAAACCCAGCCGCCGTCCTTGATCCCCCGGTCGGCCGCATCGGCAGGATTGATCTCGATGAACATGTCCTGCTGCAGCTCGGCAAGCCACGGGTTGGTGCGCGTCTCCTCGCCGCCGCCTTCGTACTCGACGAGACGGCCCGAGGACAGGATGAGCGGGAATTGCTTGGCAATCCCCTTCTCGACCGCAGCCTTTTGCACGGAAAAGCCGATGTTGGGCATCCTGAACTGCTTGGCATCGGGCAGCGTCGGATATTTCGCGACCAGATCGACGCGCGGCGTGTAGATCGGCTCGCGATGAACCGGAATGGGATCGGGCAGGCCGAACGCATTCATGCGCGCCTTGCCGTTGCCGTACGGCACGCAGCCGTGCTTCAGCGCGACGCGCTGGATGCCGCCGGACAGGTCGAGTGACCACGACACCGCATCCGGATTGGCGGAATTGACCTTGGTGATGGTGGCCATTTCCGCTTCGGTCAGGTCCTTGTCCCAGCCAAGCTTCTTCAGGCTCGCCAGCGTGAATTCCGGATAGCCGTCCTGGATCTGCGAGTCCTTGGAATAGGATCCCTCTGCAAGCAGGCTTACCTTCCGGGTCGTACCATCGGCGAGCTTTTCCTCGCGTTCGACACCGAAGCGCGGACGGAACGTGCCGCCGCCGTCCATGACGCTGAGATTGGTGTTGTAAAGCAACGGAGTGCCGGGATGCCGCACCTCGGGTGAACCCCAGCATGGCCATGGCAGGCCGTAATAGTCACCGCCGACTTCCGGAGCGTCCTTCGGCGCGCGCATGGTCAGCATGTCGAACCTGGCCTGGTTCCTCATATGCGCCTTGAGCCGCTCGGGCGATTGCCCGCAATAGCCGGTTGACCAACTGCCGCGGTTCATTTCCCGAAGCACGTCCTCGGCCTCCGGCAGATTGTTCTCTACCTTGATGTTCTTGAACATCTTGTCGGCGAAACCGCACTTCTTCGCCATCAGGTAAATGACCTCGAGGTCATCCTTGGACTCGAAGACCGGCTTGACGATTTGCTCGCCCCACTGCAACGAGCGGTTCGAAGCGACCCGCGAACCCTTGCACTCGAATTGCGTAGCGACCGGAAGAAGGTAGAGGCCATCCTTACGCCCGGCCTCCACCGCCAGCGATGCCCAGGTGGTCGGATGCGGGTCGGCGACGACGAGCAGTTCGAGCGCCTTCAGGCCCTGCAGGGATTCCGGAATGCGCGTGATGCTGTTGCTGGCGTGCCCCTGCACGAAGATCGCCCGCACATTGTCCTTCTGCGCGACCTGGTCTTTCGGCAGTATCACCGCTTCGAACCAGCGGGTGAGCGGGATGCCGGGGGTCTCCATGATCTGCTTGGAGTCGAAGCGCGACTTCAGGAACTCGTAGTCGACGTCCCAAACTCGCGCCCAATGCTTCCACGCGCCTTCGGCAAGGCCGTAATAGAACGGCAGGGTGACGATATCGAGCCCGACGTCGGTCGCTCCCTGCACGTTGTCATGGCCGCGGAAGATGTTGGCGCCCGTGCCGGGCTTGCCGACGTTGCCGGTCAACAGCAATGCAATGCAGCTTGCCCGCACGTTTGCGGTGCCGACCGTCTTCTGGGTCTGGCCCATGGCCCAGATCAGCGTTGCCGGCTTCTCCGTGGCCAGCATCTTGGCGACGCGCTTGAGCTGCTCGCCGGGAACGCCACTGACGCGCTCGACTTCTTCCGGATTCCACTTTTCAATTTCCTTCCGGAGATCATCAAAGCCATAGACCCGCTGCTTGATGAATTCCTTGTCCTCCCACCCGTTCTGGATGATGTGCCACATCATGCCGTAGAGCACCGGAATATCGGTGCCCGGGCGCATGCGCACATATTCGGTTGCATGGGCTGCGGTACGCGTCAGCCGTGGGTCGATGACGACGAAGTTGGCCTTTTGCATCTCCTTGCCCTCGAGGAGATGCTGCAGCGATACGGGATGGGCCTCAGCGGGATTGCCGCCCATGATGATTTGGGTCTTGGCATTGCGGATGTCGTTGAAGCTATTGGTCATCGCGCCGTAGCCCCAGGTGTTGGCGACGCCGGTGACGGTGGTGGAATGGCAGATGCGTGCCTGATGGTCGGTGTTGTTGGTCCCCCAGAACGCACCGAGCTTGCGAAAGAGATACGAGCCCTCGTTCGTCATCTTGGCTGATCCGAGCCAGTAGACCGAATCGGGGCCCGACTTCTCGCGAATTTCGGCCAGCTTGTCGCCGATCTCGTTGATCGCCGTGTCCCAGGAGATGCGTGTCCACTGTCCGCCCACGAGCTTCATCGGATAGCGGAGCCGGCGTTCGCTATGCACGAGTTCGCGCACCGAGGCCCCCTTCGCGCAATGCGATCCGCGATTGATCGGAGAGTCCCAACTCGGCTCCTGACCGATCCAAACCCCGTTCAGCACCTCTGCGGTCACGGTGCATCCAACCGAGCAATGCGTACATACGTTCTTGTGGACGGTCGCTCCTGAGGTCAGAGGGCCCGCCATCGCCGCATTCGCCTTGCGGACGCTGGCGATCGGCAACGCTCCCAGCGCGGCCAGCGCGCCGCCGGCAAGGCCGGATCGGCGCAGGAAGGTGCGGCGGTCGAGACCATCGGCTTGGCCGGACAGGCCCGCAGCGATTGATCCGCGTGAAGCGGCTTCGGAATGCTGGTGTGTTCTCCTGATCAGCACGACCGCCTCCTTCAGCCAGGGTAACGATTGACGCGGTAGTAGGCTTTCACGTGGTCGGTTTCCTTGTAGCGCGGCTTGCGCTTCTCGTCGTCCGACTCGCTATCGGCTTGCGCCGAAGTCGTCAGGGGGGTCGCCAACGTCGCCCCGGCGCCGGCGGCACCGATGCCGAGCTTGCGAAGAAAGTCGCGGCGACCGACGGTCGTTCTCTTGCTGTCTCTCATCGCATCTCTCCCGGAACAGCGGCAGTGATCAGTTGGCGAACGTGAACGCTTTCAATTCGATCTCCAAAAAAACTCGTCCGAGCATTCCGACCGAACGATAGAATTTGGCGCTTTCCGCCTTCTCCATGTCGGCGAACAAGCGTCCCATCCAGCACGACAGGTGCCTCTCGAAGAAGGCGTGTTGTGCTTGCGCCGATGCTCGAAAGGCGCCGGTCGCGAAGCCCGCCATGATCTCGCACAGCGTCGCCGCGTGATCCTCGGGTTCTTGGCTGTCCTCCACGCGTTCGATGCCGAGCGCGGCAAGATCGCCGCGCAGACGGGACAGCGGACGTTCGTTGAGGAAGCCAGTTAGATAATACGAAGCGTATGGCAGCAGCTCGCCACGGCCGAGACCGACGAACAAATCAAAATATTCGCGCTCGACTTCGAATGCGGTCGCGATCGATGCAGCGTCTGCCAGGATTGCATGAGCGCGGCCAAGCGGCGTCGTATCACCCTTGAGCTGCGCGATTTGATCCAGCAATGCGGCCGGCGGTGCTGACGAGAGCAAGCTCGCGAGCAGCGCGTATTCCCGCGCGCGATCCGCATCGATCGGATCAACCGAATCGTTCGTTACGACTGGCTCGCTATAGAGATCCGGACGAAGCACCTTGCGCGATATGCCGGTTGCTCCTTCGACCGCAATGACGCGCTGCGCGGGCACCCTGTTCCAGTTCGACACCGAGGGCTGCGCAATACCGATTTTCCGGGCAAGCTGGGCAACGCCGCCCGCCGCATCGATGGCACGTTCAAGGCCTGCATCGCGCACGCTGACCTCCCCATCCTCGGGGTCAATTGCGTTTGCACACCAAAGATTACGACGCGCCTCGCGAAGCGGTCAATGAAGGAGCATAGCGTCAGGCTATCGCACTTAGTCGCAGTCTACCGGGGTAGCGCTCCGCCATGTGTGCGACGCAGAACAGGAGCTTGTTCGCTCGGAGCCGCCGGTTGCGATGCAGCAAGATCCGGGGAGAGGCCCGCGACTGCGAGCTCGCCCTGCGGCTGAGAATCCGTGGTCGCTTTCGCCGCGTTCAATGATTCCGAAAAGCCGACCTCCTCTCCTGCCGGCCGCCCAGCAGCTTCGTCTCCGGGCTGGCTGGTGAGGTTCTCAGTGGTGTCTGCGACTCCGCCGACGACGCGGCGAACCAGGTCGTCAATGCGCTCGGGTGAATAGTCCAGGGGACCGAAGCCGGGCATGGCGTTCGGATCATTGAAGTCCCACGCGTTCTCCGCCAACCCCACGAAATCGCGGATGGCCGGATCAGCGCTCCAGGCGCGACGGAGCGCCGCGCGGCTCAACTCCTGCGGAATGCCTTTGCGCAGGAAGGCCGTGATGTCGGTGGCGGCATCGATCGTTTCAATCGAGGGCAAGCTTGAAAGTTCCGGCTCGGCTGGACTTGGCGCTGACGCGACGTTGTCTAGGGACGCCGGCCCAGACGCCTGGAAGGCTTCTTCCGGTGCGGATTCAGCGTGACCGGCCTTCGCGTTCTGCTTGCGACGCGACCAGCGCGCCAGGAATTGCTCGTCGCTCATTCGTGCCCGCCTCCAGGATGTCGTCGCGCCAGCGCCTCCGGATCGGCGCGCCGCCGCTCGCGCTTGACGAACTCCGTGTCGACGTGGTGCTCGGCGATGAAATATTCAATCGCCTCACGCAGCGCCTCAGGCATCGGCACCGCTTCGACCAGATTGTCGCCGGCTTCGGTGAACGCTTCCCCCTCCGCGGGGTCCGCGGTGACGGCCGAAACAGCGTATGGCCAGGCGCCCTCGGACCGAGTCAGCACGATCCAGATACTGGGCGCACCGCTCGCAAGATTATCACGGTAGCGCGCGGTTTCCGAACAATAGAGGTCGATCGTCGCGCTCCCGGCGTAGAAGAGGGTCGCACCCTCCTGCTCCCGCAGAACGGTCCACGGCATCATCTCCGGTTCATCCGGCAATACGCCGGTGCCGCGCCAGACAAAATCGATCCATGCAGACTCCGCTTTTCGCCGCTCAACCACGACGCCGACTGGAATGCGCAAGGCTGGAACGACGGCCGGGCTCACGTTGCAGCCTCCAAATGTCTGATCGGCAACCCCGTCACCAGATTCTGCGGCTTCATCCGCACCAACTGATCCGAGCTCATTGCCAGGATCAGATGGACCGGCTCGCGCCCGACGGCATCGACGACCAGGTTCCCCTCTGGAACGGTAAGCTCGAACAGCGCCAGCACACGGCCCGCGGTGCGCTCGTCCAGCATCTCTCCATGCCAAAGCCGGTCGCCTATCCGGGTGGCTTCTGCATCTAGGCCAACATACCAGGAAAGACTTGCGTCGCGCACGGCGGTGAGCGGTTCGATTGCGACGTCGACGCCAAGCAAATGAGAAATCCATAGCTTCATGGCGTCGGCCAGCGCCGCCGGCCCCCGTGTTCCCCCGGTGAGATCGAACGCAAGATCGAACTGGTCGCTGCGTCGCCAATAGGCGTTGGCATTTCCCGCGCTCAATATTTCGAGCTCGGCGCTTGCTGCCCCCAGCATCGATATCAACGACAGCACCGGCGTCACGTTTGACCCGCCAATGACTTCTTCATCTCCCAACAGCAGCATATGTTCGTGCGGCACGATGCGCTGTGGCCGGAAGAACAGCTCGGCCGCACGCAGCACGAACGGATCCTCGCAGCCATCAAGCGCATTTCGCAGGATCACGTGAACGAGATGGTTCACAAACAGCGGCGGCAAGTTGACGGATCCTGACCGAACCAACGCAAGATAGGCCGCTTCCAGCGTAGGCTCACGCAATAGAAGCTTGCGAAGCGCCAGCACGAATTGCCAGTTCTCCCGTGCATCCGCATCGGCGATCGCGGCGACCTCCTCCGCAGCCACGACCCGGCGCGGGTCAGCCAGCAGCTCTTGGTGCAGCATGCGCTCGACCGCACAAGCCTCCTCGGGTGGCATGAGCTCCGGACGTGCCAAATAGGCCCTGAGGAACTCATCGGTGACCACGAGTCCGCCACTCGCATCGTGATCGAGCAGGTGATGGCCGCAGGCGATCCAGAAATCCTTCATCGGCGCAACTGCTCCTCGCTCATCTTCGCCAGGCCCAGAGCGCTGTCAGGTTCGATCTCCTCCTCCATTTCCATGAACGAGAACGCCTTGCCGTGACGCTGGCCTTCGCGCAGTTGCAATCTGCGGAATGACTCGCGGATCTCACCATCGCTCGCCGCGCGGTGGACCGCAACCAGCGCACCGATGGGATGCGTGCAGAGCGATTGCACAAAGGCGACCTCCTCTTCGGCGGCCAGGCGTGCGGTTGCAAGATCCGGCGCCCCGAAGCGCTCGACAAGTCGGCCCGCAAGGAGTTCCACCAATGTCCGGCGATCCTCCTCAGTCGCATGGACGATTTGCGCCAGCGTCGACCAGCCCCAGGACCGCACTCCGAGAAAACCGCTGCGGAATGCCGACCGCTCTTTGCCGCCCAGCTTCGCCGGATCCCGGTCACAAAATCGGAACGCACCCGACACCGCCCAATCGCCCGGCTCAGCCGGCGCGTCGAACACGAAAGTGTCGGATCGATCGAGCGCGATGGTGCGCAGGAGCTTCACAGGCGCGGCCCTCCAAGGAGCGGATCGAGCCACGACGGCAACAGCAAGTCCCGCTTCAAATCGCGCCGATCGGCCCTGCTTGTCCCGACCCGGCGCACCAAAAGGTCGCCGTTACCGTCAATCATGCGGGACGTGTTCTGATCGCGCGTCAGCCGATTGAGAAACTCTCGTCCGATGGCGTCAAAGCCATCGACCTGCCAGGTATCTGTGGCCAGCATCAGATGCCTCGCAAAGCTCTCGGTGATCTCAATCGCACCAGCCTCACCAAAGCCCTCCCGATCCAGTGCGGAAGCGAGCGGATGCACGCCGGCTTCCCTGTCGGTCATCGCCACCATGAGGATCACGGCACCGAACACCAACCAGCGCGGCGGCTCTTCTTCCCTCGCGCGTGGGGGCCAGCCGAGCCGCCCGCCGCCAACAAGGCCGCCATCGACCCGGATCGCGTCGGGCCAGTCGATCGCGACCTCCTTGTTCGGCGGTGCATAGGCGCGCAGGGCGTCGGTCAGCGCGACCATTCCCGCGTAGAAGGCGCGGCGCGCGGTGCGCAGCGGCTCGCTTGGTTCAAGCACAACTGCGAACTCGGCGAGATCGAAGCGCCCGACATAGGTCAGCGTCCCTGCCCCGCTTTCGTCCGCGATATCGATGGCATGGGCAAAGGCGTCACGATTCTCGCGCAGCCGCACCAGCGCGAATGGCGGCGGCAGAGTGATCGGCTCCGCGATCGCGGAGCGCCTAGGGGCCGTCGGTATCAGTCGGACCTCCAGCTTCCTTTTCTTCTCTTGTAAGAATAGCTTAATCGAACGGGAGGATCGAGGCGAGTCCGCTCGCCGGTTCTCAGCCTGATCGAAGGTCGTAGCTGCGTATGCCGGATCCGCCGAAAACCATCCTGATCTGCTCGTGCGAAGACACGATGCGTCTCGACACGGCCGCTATCAAACGAGGATGCGGTAAGAGCGAAATCGCCGAATTCCGTCAGCTCTGCCGGGCCGAGCTCGATCGTTTTCGCGACGCGGCAAAGACGGAACGACCGCTCGTCGTCGGCTGCACCCAGGAGGCCGCGCTGTTTGAGGACGAGGCGAAACGGTGCTCCCGGACATTGCAATTCGTCAACCTTCGCGAGATGGCCGGCTGGTCGACGGAGGGAGCCAAGGCTGGGCCAAAGATGGCAGCGCTTCTCGCAGCAGCGTCCGACGACGCGCCGGATTCTCCCTTTGTCACCTTATCGAGCGAAGGAGTGATCCTGATCTACGGCCGCAACGATGTTGCGATCGAAGCAGGCCAACTGCTCGCCGATCACCTCGACGTCACAGTCATGATTACGAAGCCCGCGCAGATCATGCCGCCGGCGGTGACAGCCTTTCCGATCGCCCAGGGGACGATCCGCAACGCAACGGGCCATTTGGGAGCGTTCGAGGCAACGATCGATGACTATGCGGTCGCCCGGCCCTCCTCGCGCGGTTCACTCATGTTCGGCGCTTCGCGCGATGGCCTGACCTCGCGATGCGACATCGTGCTCGATCTTTCCGGCGGGAGGCCGCTGTTCCCCGCTGATGGCTTGCGCGATGGCTACCTGCGCGCGGATCCTGGAGATCGGTCTGCGATGTTGCGCGCGGTGCTGCGCGCGCGCGACCTTGTGGGCAGCTTCGACAAGCCGAAATACATCGATTTCGCGGCAGACCTCTGCGTCCATTCGCGCTCGGGGCTGACCGGATGTCATCGCTGCCTCGATCTCTGCCCAACCGGAGCGATCACGCCGGATGGCGATCACGTCAAGATCAGCGCCGAGGTGTGCGCGGGATGCGGCCAGTGCGCCGCGGCGTGTCCGACAGGTGCGGCAACCTATGCCCCGCCGCCCGACGCGCTGCTCCACAAGCTGCGCGCAATGCTCTTGGCCTACCGTGAAGCCGGCGGTGCCAATGCCATTGTGCTGTTCCATGACGGCCAACACGGCGCCGCGCTGATCGATGCCCTCGCCCGGCATGGCGACGGGCTTCCGGCCAATGTTCTGCCGTTCGCCGTCAACGAGGTGACGCAGATCGGACTCGAAGCACTCGTGGCGTCCTTTGCCTATGGCGCGATCGGGATCCGTCTTCTGCTGCGGGCAAAGCCGCTCCACGACACAGCCGGCCTCTCCCAGACCATCGCCATGGCCGATGCGATCGTTTGCGGGCTCGGGCTTTCCGGGCAGCGTGTCTCGACGATCGAAACCGACGATCCGGACGTCCTGGGTCAAGAGTTGCGGGCGATCGAACCCCTGCCGGGCGTCGAGCGTGCGGCCACCTTCAAAGCGACAGGCAGGCGCCGCGAGTTGCTTCGCTTCGCTCTTCATGAGTTGCATCGCGTTGCGCCCGCGCCGACCGACATCATTCCGTTGCCGCAAGGCGCGCCGCTTGGCGCGGTCGCCATCGATACGGACGGATGCACGCTTTGCCTGTCTTGCGTCTCGGCTTGCCCCACCGGCGCACTGCGCGACGATCCCGACCGTCCCATGCTCAAGTTCGTCGAAGACGCCTGCGTGCAGTGCGGGCTGTGCCGAAGCACATGCCCGGAAAAGGTCATTACGCTGAAGCCGCAGATCGATTTCGGCGCCGCGAGAGCTCCGGCCCGGATCATCAAGGAAGAAGAGCCGGCGCTTTGCGTTCGCTGCGGCAAGCCGTTCGGCGTGAAGAGCACGATCGACAGGGTCGCCGCGAAACTCGAAGGCCGGCACTGGATGTTTCCCGCGGGCGACAAGCGGCTGGACGCTGTCAGAATGTGTGCGGATTGCCGCGTCGTCGCCATGAGTGAGCAACAGTTCGACCCGTTTGCCGACGTGCCCGAACGCGCACCGCCGCGGACAACCGACGATTATTTGCGCCAACGGAACACCAAGGCCTAAGACGCGGACTGACGAAAGCAGCTATTCCCTGGGCAGCAAACTGCGGGAGCACGTGATGTCTCGATTCATCAAGGTGACGTCCTTCATTGCCGCGCTATGCTTCGGCGTCGCCGCAGCACTACCTCCGCCCGCTGACGCTGCGAGCCCGTCCAAGGCCGACAAGGTCGCCCTCAAGCGGGCGATCGTGGCCTGCAAGGCGGAAGCGAAAGGCAAGAAGATCAAGTGGCTTTCGCGCCGGAAATACGTCAACGCTTGCGTCACCGAGGCTATGAAGGCCCATTCCACCGTAGACGTCACGACCATGCTCAAAGAGCATCCGGACTTGACCGATCTTCCCGTCGAGCGGTGGCCCGGCTTCTAGACGAGAAGCCGGGATACAAGCCAGACGGCCAGAACTTACCTTGACCTGCACCACCGATGACCGGCGTCCTTCATTTCGATGTTGCCCGCCCCAGAAAATCGGCGAGCGCCTTGCGATCCTCCGCCGATCCAATTCGTTGCTCCGGCATCTTGGTTCCCGGCGTGTAGGTATTTGGACCGAGCTCGAACAGTTTTGACACCGTCTCGGGCGTCCACACGATAGTCATCCCTTTCAGGGCCTCCGAGAAACGATAGCCGGGCAGCGACGCAATCTTGCGGCCGTACAGGCCCGCAAGCGTGGGGCCGGCGCGCTGCGGATCGTTCGCCGACAAAGTGTGGCATGCAACGCACGCTCTGAACACCTCGGCGCCACGGTCTCCGGCAAAGCCTGCAAGCGGATCACGCGACGTGGCTTGCAACGATGAGCCAACGGCATCGCCGGTCCGCGCATTCCAGCCCCGGATCTTGCCGTCGGCGCCGCCGGTCAGCAATGTTGCGTTGTCCCGCAGGAATGCGACCGACCATACGGGCGAACCTGGATCATCCAACGATCGCGCGATGCCGCGCGACTTTCGGTCGATGATCGTTACGGCTCCGGCAATTCCTGACGCAGCGATCAGCGAGCCATCCGGCGAGATCGCCAGCGCAACAATGGGCATCCGGTTCGCTTGCGCCTCATCATTTTCCGAACCATCCGAGCTGAGAAAGCGCAGCCTGCCGTCGGCGCCGGCAGCTACGATCTCGTCGTCGGGTGCGATTGCCAGGGCGTTGAGCGGGGCGGCCAGCCTGATAACGCTCGGGGTGCCCCCCGCGAGCGGCCATATCCTCAGCTCACGATCATAACCCACGCTGACCAGTGATCGTCCATCCGGCGTGAATGCGACGCCGTTGACGTTCTGCGCATGCCCCTCCAGCACCTGTTGCGCGCCGTCGCGGAGCGACCAGATGCGAACCGTATGATCCCAGGAGGCGGAAGCCAGCCTTTCACCGTCCGGCGAGACGGCGAGGGAAACGATCGGCGCGGTATGACCCTCGTAAACCTGATCCGGCTGCTGCCGCCCGGCCGTCCAGATTGCGATCTTCGCGTCCGCTCCGGCGGTCGCCATTCGACCATCCGTCAGGAACGCGACTGCGTTCACCGCGCCGGCGTGGAAACGAAGCACCTGCTCGGCCGCTTCGGTCTTAAGCGACCATCGGATGGCCGCGGTGTCGAAGCTGCCCGACAGGACACTGTCGCCGTCGCTGGAAATCGCAATCGCCCTCACCGGTCCGCCGTGACCGGCCAATTGCGCATGCGCCGGCACTGAATGGATCGCCAGCAAGGCGGCCACAACGCGGAGACTGCTGGCAAAACGTCGGACCCAACGCATCTGCAATCTTCAGATCGCCTGCGATCAATCGGATGTTCAGGCGCTCGGTGTCGTCGACGGCTGAAGCCATCCTGCGGCCAATGCTGCATCGCAGGAGTGGTCCCCTGCTACTCGATGCCGCAACGGCGGTTGTTAACTTGAACCGGGCATAGCCTGGACCTATCGTCGATGTATGCATTGAGGACGACGTCATGCAAATACGGCCGAAGGCGTATCTGCATTTCATCTCCCGGTGGCGATCACATCGCGATACGCTGCCGCCGCACCATTCTGACGTACGCGACAGAGCGTCGCCCACCCTCATCTATGCCACGGTCGTGCTGGCGTTTCTCCTGGCTGTTCTGGAAATAGACGCTCATCGGCTGGAACTGGAACAGCTTGGTCTGCTGAGTGGTAACCATCTCGTCCAGGTCGGCTTGTTCAGCCCGTAAGCGCGGGGGCAGCGTCCCCTCGGCACCGATTCATCTCCGGTTAAGGGGTCGCGTGCGCCGCCTTCTGCCTAGCGCTTAGAGTCCCTTGGAAAGACCAATGACCGATCGTCAAAGTCCTCGGCCTGCAGCTTGCCTCCGAGGGTGCTTTGCATGTCGTGCAGTGTCGATGTGCTTGCCGGCCCGGCATGTCCGATCGTCGAGCCCGAGTTTGGTCGCGGGATGCCGGTCGCGGCAGCCAGCAATCCGGCCGTGGCGATGACAATGATGATCAGAGGCTTCATGCAAATCTCCCGTTTGGCTGAAATCCAGGGAATGCTTGCGCCGACTTGATTACTGCGAGGCGCGAGGACAGGGTGTGAACCGCCTCACAGCCACTGAGGAATTCTTGCTGCAAAGCGCCCGCAGGTTCCCGACCTGGAACTTACAAAGCCGAGAGCCAGGACGGAGCAACGCTCCGTTCGTTGCGTTTTCCTCATAGGGGATATCAGACAAGGATGAACGGCCATGAAGGCTTCAACCGTATTGGCTGCGCTCGTGATGATGCTGAACACTGGTGCAGTCGCATTCGCGCAATCGAATGTCCAAGGCGCAGTCGAGCTCAGCAACGGCACGAAGGTTTCGCAGGATCCATCGCTGCCGAAGCTCAACCTGACAAACGTGCAGCGCGAGCAAATTCGCAAGGCGGTACTTACCGAGCACAACGAAGTCCAATTTCGATTGCCGACCACCAAGTCAGCGAAGGACTTCACCCCCGCTGTTGGCGCAAAGATCCCGAACGGAGTTAAGGCGCAATCGCTGCCAACGCCGGTCCTTGCGCAAATGCCTGAGCTGCGTGACTACATGTACGTCAAAATGAAGGATCAGGTGCTGATCGTGAACGGCATGACGAGCAAGATCGTTGATGTGTTCCCGGAGACGCAGCCACCCTCCTGACCGTCAACGGACTCGACGACGGTCATGCGAGGTTTGCGTCGCCGAAGGCGCCCTTGGACGCATAATCGGACACTTCCCTTGGCGTCCATCCGAGCCAGCTTTCGAACACCTCGAAGGTGTGCTCGCCCAAGGTCGGCGGCGGGGTCGAAGGCACCGGAGGACGATCATCGAAGCGCAGCGGACGGGCGACGAACTTGACTTCGCCGGCGACCCTGTGCGTCACGGTTTGGACCATGCCGCGTTGGATCAGTTGCGGGGCTTCACAGACCTCGCCGACCGTCCGGATCGCGCCGCATGGAACGCCGGCGCGGCTGAGGACTTCGAGCCAATGGTCGCGCGGCGCTGACTTGAATATGGGCCGCAGAATCCCGGCTAACGTCGCGCGGTTGGCCGCGCGCTTGGGAGCGCTGTCGAAGCGCGGATCGGTTTCCATGTCGTTGCCGCCGATGACGCCGCAGAACAGCGACCAGAACTTATCGTTGGCGATCCCGAGATTGAGCCAGCCGTCACTGGCCTCGAAGGTTTCGTAGGGACTGATCGTGGGGTGGGCGTTGCCCCGGCGCTTCGGGCTTTCTCCGGACGCGAAGTACATGCCGGCGTTGAACGTCAGCAATGAGGCCATGGCGTCGAGCATGGAGACGTCGACGCGCCCGCCGACACCCGTCCTCTCGCGCCTCATGAGCGCCGCCAGCACGGCCTGCGACGCGTAAAGACCGGTCACCAGATCGGCGATCGAGGTTCCGACCTTCGTGGGCGGACCGTCCGGATCGCCGGTGATGTCCATCACGCCGGATTCGCCCTGCAGGATCAGGTCGTAGCCAGGCCGATTGGCGTCTGGACCGGTGCGCCCGAAGCCAGAGATGCTGCACTGGATCAGCCCGGGGTTGCGAGAGCTCATCGCCTCATATGTCAGCCCCCATCTGTCGAGCGTTCCGGGCCTGAAATTGTCGATCACGACGTCGGCGACATCAGCGAGTGCGATGACCGCGCTCCGGCCCGCAGACGACCTCAGATCGATCGCGCAGCTTCTCTTGTTGCGGTTGACCGACAGGAAGTACGAACTCTCCCCCTTGACGAATGGAGGACCGTACCGCCGACTTTCGTCGCCGACACGGGGATCTTCGATTTTCACAACGTCCGCACCGAGGTCGCCGAGATGCATCGTGGCGAAGGGGCCGGAGACGACGCGGCAAAGGTCCAGGACCTTGATGCCGCAGAGAGCTTCCGTCCTAGACGATCGCATCCGCAAGGTCCTTCATCGTCGGGACCGTGATGTCGGGCTTATGCGGCGTCTCTTCGAACGGCCGGTCGCGCCGATTGATCATGGCGCTGCGCATGCCCGCCGATTTCGCGCCGATGACATCGAAGGCATGGTTGGCGACGAAGAGGATCTGTTCCGGCTTGAGGCCAAGGATTTCTGCGGCCCTCGTGTAGGTCGCACGATGCGGCTTGAAGGAGTTCGCTTCGGCAACCGATATCACCTGGTCGAAGGGGACCTTGTGATACTGCTTGGCCGCCTCGAGCATGTCAGAATCTCCGTTGGAGAGCACGACCAGCTTGTACTTGGTTTGCAGCTTCGCCAAAGCCGCCGGCACCTCCGGGAAACACTCCAGCTTCACGATCTCGCCGACGAGGTACTTCACCTCGTCCTTTGTATACTTGATGCCGGAGCGGTCCATGACGTGCGAAACCGCACGGTGGCCGATCTCACGATAAGGCGTGTGCTCGCGGTGGAGCAGCGCGTCGATCATCGAGTTCTCGAAGTGGGTTCGCCGCCACCAGGTGACGAAGGAGTTCGGATTGCCGGTCCAGCCTTTCTCCTTCAGGAACGGCGCCGCGATCTTCACCAGGCCGCCCTGCATATCGACCACCGTGCCGTATTGGTCGAACATGCAGACTTTCACTTCGCTCTTGATGCTCTCAAAGCTCATAGGCGCCTCCTCGGTTGCGCTCGGTGTGTATCGGGTCCGGCATGATCGGTGAAATGGATTTGTCCTCTGCTCACATTCACGATATCAATGATCGGATGAACCTTCGCTCGATCGACCTCAACCTGCTCGTCGCGCTGGATGCGCTTCTGACGGAGCGCCACGTCACCAAGGCGGCCGAACGCGTCGGTCTCAGCCAGCCGGCGATGAGCAATGCGCTGAGCCGGTTGCGAGCGATGTTTGAAGACGAGCTCCTGGTTCGGACGACAACCGGGATGAAGCCGACGCCCCGGGCGAGCGAGCTTGCCGAGCCGCTGCGGCAAGTGCTGCGTCAGGTCGAACGCGTGATGGTGAGCGATGCCGGGTTCGACGCGTCCCAGACAGAACGCACCTTCACCATCCGAATGTCGGACATTCTCGCTTGCCTCCTGCTTCCAAGGCTTGCAGCCGCGAGACCGGCGAATTCGAGAATCTCCTACAACACGATCCATCTGTCGCCTTCGCTGACTGTAGATGCGCTGGAAAGGGACGAGATCGACATCGCCGTCAGCATGGGTCTCGAGCACTCAGCCTCGATTCGTTCGGAGACGCTGCTCCGGGACCGTATGGTCTGCCTGATGCGGCGTCTTCACCCGATCAAGCGCGGCCGGCTGACCTTCGACAGCTTTATCGCTCAGGAGCAGATGAAGGTTTCCATGAGCCCGACCGACCTGCGGTTTGTCGATGATGTGCTCGCCGAACGGGGCCATCGGCGGCGGATAACCCTGAACGTACCACATTGGCTGGTTGTGCCCCACGTGCTCAAGCAGACCGATCTTCTTGCGGTGATGCCGAGACATCTCGCCGCCGTCCTGATGGACGACGAGCTCAGGATGGAGGACCTCCCGTTCGAGTCTGCGCCGTTCGACTGGATGTTGTACTGGCATCGCCGCTATGACCAGAGCAACGCGAATGCATGGCTGCGCGAACGGATCAGGACGGTCTGCACCAATCTGAGCTAGGCGCCGACATCGACGGCCTCGCGCGAGACCGAGGCTCGGCTCTCATCGGGTGCGGCCGCGGACGCGTTCTCCAGGGACCGACCTTTCGTCTCCAATCCGAAGATAAGAAAAATTACGGCCTGAAAGACCAAGATCCCAGCCAAGGTCGTCAGCACGCCGGTCAGTCCCTGCCAGGCGAAGATCGCCACCACAACGTACTGGACCAAAGCGGTTGCGATGCGTCCCGACGTCGCGCAAATGGCGGTGCCGCGAAGCCGATATCGCGTCGGAAACAGCTCGGGCACGTGCATAGCGAACCCGGTCGCCAGCATCACGTAGATGGCGGTGACGAGCAGGAATCCCGTACCCGCGAGAGCGGCGCCGTCGGACATATAGGGGTATGCGATCCCGAGCGCTGCGGCGGCCACCGATGAGAAGATGATCGACAGCCTGCGCCCGAGCCGGTCCGCCAGCCCGAGCCCGATCAGCGATCCGAGCGGGCCGCCCAACGCCATCACCGTCGTGTAGCCGAGCGAGGAGACGACGCTGTGGCCACTCTTGACCATGAATGTCGGGAGCCAGCCGATGAAGCCGTAGAGGCTGAATCCGACGACGATGTGGAGCAGACTTCCGAGCAGCGTGCGCCCGAGATAGGGCGGCTGGAACAGCCGCCAGACCGAACCTGGGCTCTCCTCGGCGACCGCCTTGGGCGCAACGGGAGCAAGCGCGCCCTTGCGCGCGGCCTCGGCTTCGATGGCGGCGAGGATTGCTTCGGCGTCTTCCGCGCGTCCGTTGGCCGCCAGCCAGCGAGGCGACTCGGGCATCGACTTGCGCAAGAACCAAACGATCATGGCGAGCACGCCGACGAGGCCGAACATGTAACGCCATCCGAAATTCGGAATCACCCACAGGCCAACCATGGACGACACGAACAGCGAAAAATTGGTGATTACGGCGAGAAGGCCGATCCAGCGCCCGCGCGACGATGCAGGGACGAACTCGGTCAAGGTCGCATATCCCACGACGATCTCAGCGCCGAGACCGATGCCAATGATGAAGCGAAGACCGATCAGGACGATCATGTTAGGCGCGAAGGCAGCCGCAATCGATGCCAGGCCGAAGATCGCAAGATTTACCTGGTAGGAGAAGCGGCGGCCGAAGCGGTCTCCGAGGATACCGGAGCACCAGGCCCCGATGGTCATGCCGACGAAGGTCGCCGCGACAAAGGCGGCGTTCAACTCGATGGTGGACCACCCCTCCTTCACGACTGCCCCCAGCACGCCTCCAGCGAGATAGATGTCGAAAGCGTCCAGGAACATGCCGGCGCCGATCAAGGCCAAGATGCGCCAGTGGAAACTGCAGATTGGCAGCCTATCGAGGCGTGCACCGGCGTTGACGTCGACGAATGCGGATCGAGCCACTTGTAACCTCCCCTGCCCGGCGTCTAGGCGCCGAATGCTCCGATCGGCAATTGATCAACGCGCGCGAGATCGCCGTCCAATCGAAATCGGAAATTCAAGTATTTGCTTCAGTGATGGAGGAAACGCGATCGACACTGCACACCCGCACGGCGACCGGGCCTGCACGAGCGCGCATGGGGCGCACGGCGAACAGACGAGACCCAGACTCCCTCCGCAACGTCCACTCCTTCGGCCCACCTGATCCGTCGTGCGTCCGAAGCGCCGCGCTGCCGCAGAGGCCGAGCGATCCTCGCCGGCGCGATCGCAATCGTCCCGATTCTCTTGATCCCGGCGGAAGTGATCGATCAGGATCGCCTAACCGGTCCGGCGCCAGAGGCGCTGGACCGCGCCACAGCATGGAACTTGCTGCGTTCCCCTCACGGATCACCCCTGCGCCGGAATTTCGGGAACGACTTCCTCCACCATCGGTTCTTTAAAGAGGCCGCTGATACTACCGTCCTCAACACATGCAAATGGAGTTGAAGCATGCTCGGCGCTGCCACCACTCCACTTCCGCTCGCGATGCTCTGGTGGGCCGGGGCCGCCCTACTCGGACTTGCCCTGGTCTTTGCCGTGGTGCGAGCGGGCCGGCTGCGCCGCGACGAGCGGGAGCGGCTCGATCAGACCACACGGGAATTGGTGGATGAGGAGGACACGAGGGCGCGGGCTGTTTCCGAACAGCAAGAGCAGGCGGCGCGTTCTGCGGGTGCGGGATTCGCCCCACGCCCGAGCGTTTCTAGGGAATTCGGCTTGCCGGGTGCGCTTGCGTTCCTTGCGATCGTGCTGATGATCTTGGCGACGACGAAAAACCCCGAACCGGCGAGCGAAGTAACGACGACTGGTCGTGCGCCCGATCAGGCCGCGCAAAACCAGCCTGGTGGCCAGCAACAACCGGCCCAAGCGAGGCCCGGCAACGAGCCCGGTAGCGACAGTGCACGTGGCTCCCAGGAGCACTTGATCAAACGTCAGTGAGGCCACGGTCACCACCCGCACAAATCACCGACAGCGGTCAATTCGCTGACCTTAAGGAGTCGGCGAGCTCAGTCGAAATGGTCAGATAACAATTCGATCGAAGTCATTTGCAATTCGGCTGTTCGGGAAGACACTTGCCGCCTCGGCCAGTATCTCCTCGTCTGGGTACCGCCCCGAAATGTGCGTGAGCAACAACGCCTTGGCGTTGGCCGCGGCTGCGAGCAACGCCGCCTCCCGTGCCGTGAGATGGCCATAGCCCCGAGCCATGGCGACATCGCGATCCAGAAATGTCGCCTCGATCACCAACGCGTCGGCATCGGCGGCGTAGCTGGACAGGCCATCGGTTGTCTCGGCGTCGCCGATAACGACAAGCTTCTTGCCGCCACTCAGGGGGCCAAGAACGTCCTCGGGATTAATGGTCTTGCCATCCGCGATCGTCACCGATCTTCCTTCCGCGAGCTCTTTGCGCAGCGGGCCGTCCGGCACGCCGAGGGCCGCGAGGCGGTCCGGCTGAAGGTGGCGACGCGCGGGGATTTCGAAGGTGAAGCCGAAGCTATCGGTGTCGCGATGACGAACCTGGAAGCAGCCAATCACGCATTCCCTGGTGTCGATGACTTGACCTTCCATCAAGGGGATGAGCTCCAGCGGTAGCGGCGCTCTCCCTTCGCCCCAGAAACCTGCAAGCATCCGGATGACGACATCGAGAGTTTGCGGGCCACCGTGGATCGCCATGACCCCGCTCCCCTGCCGCAATCGCAGGGTGGACAACAGGCCGGGAATGCCAAGCACATGGTCAAGATGGGCATGGGTCAGAAGGATGCGGTCAAGCCGGCGAAAGCCGGCGCCGGCGCGCAGCAATTGGCGTTGGGTGCCCTCGCCGCAATCGACCAGAATGCGCCGGCCGGCTGCCTCCACCAAAAGCCCCGGATGATTGCGATCCGCCGAAGGAACGCTTGCCGATGTCCCCAGGAATGTGAGAGCGAACATCCGATGTCACTCGTCCAGAAGATCCAGGAACTCCCCGACCCGATCAAATGGGTCCCCATGCGTCCTGCAGATACAGACCACCCGATCGCCGTCGCGTTGTAGCGATCGTGCCTTGGATTTCCGCAGTCGGCCGGGCAAGAAATTCGCCGCGATCGCCTCCGGTCCGATATCAAGCCGGATGATCCCCCTCCGCTTGCACTCCATCCTCAGCTTTGCGGCCGCGAAGAAAGCCTGGGCCGGCGCCGGCAGCCTGCCGAAACGACGCGTCGTTTCATCTTCCAGGTCATCGAGATCGTCTTCACTCAGGCATCTGGCAACGCGACCATAGATCTCGAGCCGGACCGCCTCCGATTGGACGTAGCTCGTGGGCAGCATGTCTTCGAGGGGCAGGTTGAGATCCGGCACCCAAAGATCGGCAGCGCCGTTATTGGCTTTCTCCGAGGCAATCTTCAGAAGGTGACTATAGAGCACAGGTCCGAGCACCTGGACATGGCCCGATTGCCGCTCCGAAAACAGGTCACCGGCGCCCCTGAGGTCGAGGTCGCGCTCGCTGATGGCAAAGCCGGCGCCTGGTCTGCTGAATTCTTCCAGAACGGCCAAGCGCTTCTCGGAATGCTCCGAGCCGGACTCAGTCAACAGGTGGGCGAACGCGCGCGTTCCGCCTCGCCCCACACGTCCCCGGAGCTGATGCAGTTGCGCAAGACCGAACCGTTCGGGCCAGCAGACCACGATGGTGTTCGCGCGTGGAATGTCGAGACCGCTCTCGACGATGTTGGTTGCCAAGAGAACGTCAGCCTCGCCCTCGACGAAGCTCATCATCCGGTCGTCAATCTCGTCGGCGGGCAGCTTGCCATGGAGGCAGACGATGCGAAGGTCGGGAGCCACTGCCTGCACACGCGCCAGGATCGGATCGAGATCCTGAACGCGGGGACAAATCAGGAAGCTTTGGCCGTGCCGACTGCGTTCGCGCAGCAATGCGGAGGCGATAGCGGCATCCGAAAGCGGAGCTATTCTGGTCACGACCGGCAGCCGGTGGACCGGCGGGGTCGCGATGACGCTGAGATCCCTGAAGCCCGCAAGACCCGCCGCAAGGGTCCGCGGGATCGGCGTGGCGCTCATCAGGAGCGTATGAACTCCCTTGGATAACTCCGAGAGCTTCGCCTTCTCCGCCGCTCCAAAATGCTGTTCCTCGTCGATGATCACGAGGCCGAGATTCGCGAACTTCACGTCCTTCGATGCCAGCGCTTGCGTGCCGATCACGATCTTGAGCTTTCCGCTCCTGAGCCTCTCCTTCGTATCCCTGGTCTCGGCTGCCGAGGTGGCCCGCGAGAGGCCTCCCACCTCGATGTCGAACGGACCAAAGCGTTTGCGGAAGGTCGCGATATGCTGTCGCGCCAGGACGGTTGTCGGCACCACAACCGCCACCTGCTTGCCTGCCAGCGCCACGGCCGCCGCCGCCCGCAGCGCCACCTCGGTCTTTCCAAATCCGACGTCGCCGCATATGACGCGGTCCATGGGATGACCCGATGCAAGATCATCCAGGACATCTCGAATAGCCTTCGCCTGGTCGATCGTCGCAAAGTACGGAAAGCGTGCAACGAACTTCTCGTAGGCAGGGCCCGGCGGCACCAGCTTGGGAGCGCGCCGGCGGCGCCGCTGTCTGATGTGTTTGGCGAGCTCTTTGGCGGACGTTTGAATCTCCTTCTCCGCCTCGGTACGCCGCGCCCACCAGGAACTTCCGTCCGCCCGGTCGAGTGTCAGCTTGCCAAGCTCCGCGGCATAAGGCCAGATCAGAGCCAAGTCCGCGGGCGGAACGAGGACGGCATCATCTGCCGCGAATACGAGTTTGACCATCTCGCGCGACGCCCCGCCCCCGGTTTGCACGGCCTGCAAGCCATCGAGCAACGCCAGTCCTCGTTGCAGATGAACGACCACCGTGCCCTGCTCTGGCACATCCGGGTGATCGAATGCCGCATTCCAGGCTCTGGCCATGGGTTGCGGATGATGAGCCCTGCTGCCGAGGACATCGGCTGCCGTCACCACGACAAGAGGCTTTGCGCCGGCCCCGACAAAGCCTGCATCGAAGTCAGCCAGGAGCGCCCCTTCTCGGCTCCGCCCCGCCGTCGCTTTGCTCCAATCCGCAAAGCGCTCCGCCTTGATGCCGGCGATCCGCTCCATCGCTCGCAAGTCCTCCTCCAGCGCGGCAACGAAAAGCAGCCGCGATCCGGCGCGCTGCGTGTCGGCGACAAATGCACGGAGGACCTTCCTCGGCGAGGCCAGCTTTGAGAAATCCGGCGTCAATTTGAACGGCGACTTTTCAGGCAGCACGCTGACGCGCTTCGCCAGTCCCTTCCAGTCACTCCGTGCGAGATATTCGCGCGCGGCCTCCTTGCGACCAGCCGCCTCTCCGATCGTATCCAGCCAGCTATCGGCATGCGCAGGCACGCCTGCATCCGCGATCCACTTGGCTCCGCCACAATAGTCGAGCAGCGTCGCCCGTCCCGCACGCTTGCCGGCGAACGCAAGCCGCTCCGACATCGGGTCGATCGGAAGCTCCTTGGTCTCGTAGATGACCTCATGTTCGACCGGGTCGACCGCCGCGATCTTTCGGATCACGCCTTTGGCGTGCTCTATCCTGAACGGACCGAGAGCGCCTGCAGGAAACACCTCGAACGTCATTCCGTGGAACAGTACGCCGCCTGGATACTCCGCCTCTTCATCCACGGCGTATCCGAGCGCTTCGAGGCGCGTCTTCAGATCCCGCTCGGAATAAGCCGCTCCGACCTTCAAGCCCAACCCAACGCGCGACCAGGCCGACGGCATCGGCAGCCGTTCCATCACGGCCTCCGCCGTCGACACCAGCAGGACAGGCTTTCTTGCCTTGGCCAGACGTCGCAACACCGAGCTTCGTCGACCTGCGATCTCCCGGGACGGCTCTAACTGGTCAAACGGTAGCGTATTCAGCCGCGGGAAAACCAATACGCCGCACGAAGGATCAAGCGAGTGAACCACACTCCCGAGCCGCTCCGCCCTGTTCTCGTTTTCGGCAAGGAAGACGACGCCGCCGCGCGCGGATTTTCGCAACTGTGCAAGAAGGTGAAGAGCCAGCATGCCGAGCGGCGACGACGAGGAGACTTCGATACGCGATGCCCTCTTGCTCTTCTTTGTCGCACGGCTGGCGGCGCGCACCGTTTTTGAATGTCCCACGCTGAATCCGTCGTTGTTTCGCGGTCACGGCTGACGCGAGTACCTCTGATCGACCCGGTTGATGCCGCTGGCCTAGATCTTGATCCTGTTGGACTGGCCGCAGAAAAGCCACCACCGCGGCAGGCTTGGCGGCCGGCGGGGATATCCCACTGTGCAAGGTCAATCCAGCAATTGCCTGCACGAACGGCCTAGGTCAAGGTCGTTCAGCTCGATCGATGGGGAACGCCGAGCGTTCCGGAGGAATGCTCCCCTCAGCACCATGTCTCATCGGAGCACCCGGACGGTCAGTTCGAGTCCAAACGCTCTCAATCCGCGAGTTCAATGAACACCGGTTGATGATCGGAGGCACTGGTCTCGCCATTGACATCGATGTGATTGATACGGCCGACCAGATCTTCCGTCACGAAAATGAAGTCGCGACAATCGGGTCCATTGGTCCATTGGACGTGATCATATAGTCCGCAGGTCGGTGACCGCTGACGATCGGGACGGCCAGCCGTCCAGGCATCGCGATAGTTGAGGCCTGGACGGCTCGACCGGTGTATCAAGGCGTGCTGCGGATCGGTGACATCGAAGTTGAAATCGCCGCACATCAGGCTCGATGCCGCAACGGTCTGGCTTTCATAGGGTTCGTCTGGCGGCGCTGTGGGCGCCTTTGGGCTGGTCGATGCGTCCTGCTGCAAGTCCAATAGTTGCGTAATCTGCGCTTCTCGCTGAGCGGCCGAATAATACTCGAGATGAGTATTGACGATGCGCAGCGTGCCAAAGGGCGCCCGAACCGTCACGTCCAGGGCATGGCGGCGCATGCTACGCACTGTGCCTGCCTCAGGCCAAGGCAGAAGATGATTGGTGATCTGGACGACCGGCAGGCGCGACAGGGTCATGTTGCCGAACTGATGCAGCCGGCCGGCTTGATCGACGGTCTCGATCGCCGGTCGGAACACAGGCATGTAGTCAGGCAGCAGGGCCGCAAGTTGCGCGCTCTGATCGCCTCCCCCGTCGTGTCTGGAAAAATTCGAGCTCACCTCCTGGAAGCAGAAGACATCCGCATCTGATAGCTGCTTGGCGGTCGCAACGATCCTCGCAAGATCGGTCACGCCATCGCAGCCCTTGCCGCATTGAATGTTCCAGGTGAGGAGACGCATCAACGAATCCCTGCGCGCATGAACGACTGGACGAACTGTCGCTGGAAGAGAAGGAATGCAATCAGCAGCGGCGCCATGGTCATCACGGTTGCCGCCGTGATGACCGACCAGTCCACTCCCGTCTCCGGCGCGCCGAACACCGCGAGGCCAACTGTCAATGGCCGCGCCTCGACCGAGTTGGTGACAATCAGCGGCCACAGAAAATTGTTCCAGTGATAGCTGACCGAGACGAGCCCGAACGCCACATAGGTCGGGCGCGCCAGCGGGACGTAGACCCGCCAGAGAATCCCCAGTGGCCCCGCTCCCTCGACCCGAGCGGCTTCGACGAGTTCCTGCGGGACGCTCTTGAACGTTTGCCGCAACAGGAAAATGCCGAAGGCGCTGGCGAGATAAGGCACCGCAATCGCGGGGATCGTGTCCAGCAGGCCCAACTTAGCGACCATGCGGTAGTTCTCGACGATCAGCACGTCGGGCATGATCATCAACTGGAGCAGAACGAGCGCAAACGCGATGCCGCTGCCCTTGAATTTGAAGCGCGCGAAAGCATAGGCGGCCAGCGTCGACAGGATCAGTTGCCCGATCAGGATCAGGGTCACCAGCACAATTGTGTTGAGGTAGTAGCGGGCGAACGGCGCCTGCTTCCAGGCCCGGGCGAAGTTCTCCAGCGTCCACGGCGCCGACAGGCTGAACGACGTTGCGTAAGCGGCTGGATGCACTGCGCTCCAGAACGCATAGGCTAATGGCGCGAGCCAGATCAAGGCCAGGAACCAGGCGGCGGTCACCTCGACGGGATGGGTCCGGCCTCTCATTGATAATGGATCCTGCGGTCGAGATAGCCGAACTTGATCAGCGCGACGGCACTCAGCAGCACCAGAAGCACGACGGTCAGCGTTGCCGCGTAGGACGAGTCCTGGAAGGTGAAGGCGACCTCATAGATATAATAGAGCAGCAGCGTGCTTGCATTGTTCGGACCGCCCTTGGTCATGATGACGAGGTGATCAACCAGCTTGAACGAGTTGATGACGGCGTTGATCGCCACGAACAGCGTGGTCGGCATCAGCAAAGGAAACGTGATCCGCCGGAACGTGTACCATCGGCTCGCACCCTCGATCGCCGCGGCCTCGTCGAGGTCCGGCGAGAGTTGCTGAAGAGCCGCCAGGTAGAAGATCATGAAGAAACCGGCTTCCTTCCAGATCACCATCACGATCAGGCATCCCATGACCGTCGAGGGATCGCCCAGCCAGTTCCAGCCGGCGAGACCAAACAGTCCACGCAACTGATCGAGCAGGCCGTAGTCCGGCGTGTAGAAGAACAGCCAGATGTTGGCGACCGCGATCATCGGCAGCACCGTCGGCGTGAAATAGGCCAGGCGCAGGAAGCCGCGGCCGCGCATGTTGCGATTGACCCAGATCGCCATCACCAGGGCGAGCGCGATCGACGTCGGAATCGTGCCGAGCGCGAACCAGAAATTGTTGACAAGCGCTTTCCAGAAGATCGGATCGGCCGCCATGGCCTGGTAGCTGTCGAGGCCGACGAAAACCTCGGTGCCGTTCCGGCGCGTGACGAACAGCGAATGCCGGATCGTCGCCAGGATCGGGTAATGGGTGAACGCGATCAGCAGGACCGCTGCCGGCAACAGCAGCAGCCAGGCATTTGCTGCATTCCACCACGCCTGCGATCCAGCGCGGCGTCGGGAGATCGGCGATGAGGCGGCGTAGTCGGACATCCGTCGGCGGTGGGATGGCGGCGAGCCGCCACCCCACCATTTCCCTTACTTGTAGGCGCGCAGCACGCGGTCGGACTGCTGCTGTGCGGCAGCCAACGCCTCCTGCGGCTTCTGCGTGCCGGTGACCGCGGCCTGCACGGCATCATTGACGAACTTGTAGATGCGGCCGTTCTCGTGGACGGAAAGCTCCGGCACCGCATGCTCGAGTTGATCGCGCGCGACGACAGCCTGCGGAAAGCCCTTCGCATATTCCTGCATCGCGCTAGTCTTGTAGGCAGCCGGCGAGACGGCGACGTAGCCCGTCTTCATGCTCCATTCCGCCGCACGCTCCGGTGCCGTCATCCACTGGATGAACTTGACGGCTGCCTTCTGCTGCTCGGGGGACGCGCTCTTGAAGAGATAGAAGTTGCCGCCGCCGGTCGGCGAACCCCGCCGTTCCTTCGCGGGCAGCATGGCGACGCCGAAGGGAAACTTTGCGGCATCCTTGACGGCAGTCAGGTTGCCGGTGGTGTGCCACATCATCGCCGTCTTGCCTTCAACGAAGTCTGTGCGCAGCGTCGCCCAGTCGATGCTGCCCGCCGGCATCACATTGTGCTTGCGCGATAGCTCGACCCAGTAGTCGAGCGCGGCGACCGTCTTCGGCGCGGTCAGATAGACCTCGTTGCCGGGCTCATTCATCATCTTCTGGCCGTTCTCGATGGTCAGTGCCTGCAACATCCAGTAGCCATAGCCGGTCGAGGGAATTTCGACGCCCCAGCGCGTGGTGTTTCCGGAGCCGTCCTTCTTGATCAGCTTCTTCGACATCTCGACCATTTCGTCCCAGGACGCCGGCGCCTTCTCGGGATCAAGGCCCGCCTCCTTGAAGGCTTCCTTGTTCCAGTACAGCACAATCGTCGAACGCTGGAACGGGATGCTCCAGGTCTTGCCGTCGATCTGCCCGTTCGCCATGAACGCCGGATAGAACTCCTTGAACCACGCCTTGTCGCTGACCAGCCCGTCGATCGGAACGATGGCGTTTTCGTCCATCAGCGTGAAGACATCGGTGGATAGCAGAACCGACAGTTGCGGTGGCTGCCCGCCCTTCATGGCCGTCATCGCCTTGGTCATCGTATCCGTGTAGTTGCCGGCGTAGACGGCCGTGACCTTGATGTCCGGATTGTCCTTCTCGAACCGCGCGACCATGTCGTCGATGATCTTCGTAACGGGACCGCCGACGGCAACCGGATAATACATCGTCAAATCCACCGCGGCTGCAGGACGGGCGCCCATGGACAGCGCAGCGAGTGCAGCCGCCATCAATATCGTTCGTCGCGCAAACATCTTTTAGTCTCCCTCATTGAACGGATTCCGCCGACCCGAAAATCACCGCGATTGGCCCGACGCCGTGAGCTGCCCCTCTTTGAAGGTGCTCGCCAATCGCCGTTCCGAGACCGGATCGAACCGATGCTCGTCGCGAGGCTCCCACGCAATCCAGACGTCCTCGCCTGGCTGAACTCTGCTGAAACCGTCAAGCCGAACCGCGGCCGGCTGACCGTCGATCTCGCACAGGATGATGCTGTCAGCTCCGAGATGCTCAACAGCCTTGACCCGCGCCGCGTGATTGCCATCCGGCACGATGCGGATGTGCTCGGGCCGGATACCGATGAGATGATCACCTTGACGCAGCAGGTTCATCGGCGGCGTGCCAATGAACCGTGCCGTGAACGCCGTTGCTGGACGGTTATAAAGCTCCTCGGGCGAGCCGTTCTGCTCGATCCGGCCGTCACGCATCAGCACGACGCGATCAGCCATCGTCATCGCCTCCGTCTGGTCGTGAGTCACGTACACCATCGTCATTCCAAGTCGCTGTTGCAGCGCGCGGATCTCCGTGCGCATCTCGTGACGCAGCTTGGCATCCAGATTTGAGAGCGGCTCATCCATGAGGCAGACCCTCGCTTCCGCGATGATCGCTCGTCCCAGCGCCACACGCTGGCGCTGACCGCCGGACAACTGAGACGGCTTGCGTTCAAGCAGGTGCGACAGGCCAACAATGTCGGCGACGCGCCGGAGCCGCTTGTCTCTCTCGGCGCGTGACACGCGCCGCACGCGGAGGCCGAAAACAATATTCTCGGCCACGCTCAAATGCGGAAACAATGCGTAGGACTGGAAGACCATGGAGATCTTCCGTTGCGCCGGGGTGAGATGAGTCACGTCGATGCCACCGATGTCAATTGTGCCGGCATCGGCCTCCTCAAGCCCCGCGATCAGGCGAAGTGTCGTCGACTTGCCGCAACCCGAGGGACCGAGCAGCACCAGCAAACAGCCTTCATCCGCCGTCAGACTGACATCGTCGACCGCGCGCATCGCCCCCCAGGACTTGGAGACGTGACTCAGCGTAATCGCTGACATGCCCTGCTTGCTCTTAGCTGCGGGGATCGGTGCGGAGTGCAGACATCACCACGTGCACTCGCTGCGTCCTGCTCCAGCGGAGCAGCCGAACCCGGCCACCAGAAGCAGACCGATCCATATCGTTCCTCCCAGACCGCGCACCATTCACCGGCGCAGTGCGTATAATGTTCATATGAACATAATGTGACGCCATATGAAATAGAAAATTGCCTCCTCGGTGTTCAAATGATACTTTGGTTGAGACGGATAACTCAATGCTCAAGACCGCCGCGTCACGTCAGGCCCACATATTGGAGATCGTGCGCGAGGAAGGCTTCGCCTCGATCGAGCACCTTGCGACGCGCTTTGACGTGACGCAGCAGACTATTCGCCGTGTCGTGAATGCGCTCTGCGATCAAGGACTGCTCCGCCGAATTCACGGCGGCGTCAGCCTCCCGGTCCAGAACCAGAATCTTGCCTATGGCAGCCGACAGGGATTGAACGCCGACGCCAAACGGCGCATCGCGCATGCGACCGCGAAGTTCATTCCCGACGGCGCCTCGCTCATGATCGGGCTCGGCACGACGCCCGAATACGTCGCGCAGGCGCTATCGCGTCGTCACGATCTACGCGTGATCACCAACAACCTGAACGTCGCCGCCGCGTTCGCACATAATCCGGACGTAGAGATCACGATCGCCGGCGGGACGCTGCGCCCGCTTGACCGCGACATCGTCGGCGAGGCCGCCGCGCGCTTTTTCGCGGGCTTTCGAGCCGACTACGGGATCTTCGGGGTTGGCGGCGTCGACCAGGATGGCGCGCTGCTCGATTTTCACCTCGGCGAAGTTCAGGCGCGGCAATCCATCGTCGCGAATTCGCGCACAGCCGTGCTCGTCGCCGACACCACCAAGTTTGGCCGCAACGCGAGCGTGCGAGGTGGCCATCTCGACGAGTGCCATCACCTCTTCACCGATGGTCCGTTGCCGGCAGCCTTTGCGCCGATCACCGCAAAGTACACCGATCGCATTCACGCAAGCAGCGATACCGCTCTGGCTCGATGAGTCGACCGCTGACGGAATCTTGCGGACGCCCCCTTGCGAGACAGCTCGACAAGCTCCCCGGAACAATCGGTCGACGGAACGCGGCCAAACCGACCGATCCGTTCATCGCCCGGCCGCGCGTCGCCTGTCTGCACGCGCACTTTCACTGCTTCGCCGCCGGTTTGCCAGTTCGCTATTGGCCACCGAGATAGTTTAGGCCTAAAGTATTCACCCAAAGCCATAGTCGCAGCACGGGCTGCGTGCGAAGGGCGCCGCCCGCGGGGCGGGCCCAAAGGCGTCAAAAGGAGCCAGGGCCGCAATGAGCCGCGACATCCTCTATCGATCGCCAGCCGATGCTTTCGCGGCCACAGCCGCAAGGCTACCGGACGCGCCGTTCCTGATTGCGCCGGCGAGCGCGGGGCTGCCCTACGCGCCAGATGGGTTCAGGATTAAATACGGGAGTTTCAAGACCGACGTCGATCGCCTGCGCGCGGAGTATGCAGCCGCCGGCTATGGACGCGGTGCCCGGGTTGCCCTGCTGCTTGAAAATCGTCCGGTCTTCTTCCTGCATTGGCTGGCGCTCAATGCGCTCGGAGTTTCGATCGTTCCGATCAACCCCGACGTCCGCGCCGAGGAGCTGTCCTTCCAGCTCGAGTTGTCGCAGGCCGACCTGCTGGTGGCGACCTCTGATCGCATCCATGTGACCCGGGATGCAGGACTCGGACGCGCTCGCCTGATCGATACCGACAGCCGCATTCCCGCGTGCGAAAGCGACGTTACCGGCCAGCATCCGAATTTCGAAGACGAATGCGCGCTGCTGTTCACCTCCGGCAGCACCGGAAAACCGAAGGGATGCATGCTCTCGAACCGCTATTTCCTTCAGGTTGCCGACTGGTATCTCGCGCAAGGCGGCGTCGCTGCATTACAGCCGGACCGCGAAATCAACCTGACGCCTTTGCCGATGTTCCACATGAACGCGCTTGGCTGCAGTGCCGTCGGGATGATGGTGCTTGGCGGCGCCGTGGTGCCGCTCGACCGCTTTCACGCCAACCGCTGGTGGCAGTGTGTGGCCGATAGCGGCGCAACCGTCGTGCATTGCCTCGGAGTCATCCCGGCCATTCTGCTGCAACTTCCAGTAACCGAGGTCGAGCGGCAGCACCGCGTGCGCTTCGCCTTTGCACCCGGCGTCGACGTCCGCCACCGCGCCACCTTCGAGGAGCGCTACCGCATTCCGATCGTCGAGGCCTGGGCGATGACCGAGACCGGAGGCGCCGCGGCCACCACCACCGCACGAGAGCCTGCCGGCTTCGGCGCGCGCTGCGTCGGCCGGCCATCCGACGGCATGGAGTATCGCCTCGTCGACGATCAGGGCGCCGACGTCGCGCTTGGCAAACCCGGCGAATTACTGGTCCGCGCCAAGGGCGACGCCCCGCGAGCAGGCTTCTTCAGCGGCTACCTGAAGGATGAAGAGGCCACCGAAGCGGCCTGGGACGGCGGCTGGTTCCATACCGGAGATCTTGTATACGCCGACGAAGACGGCCTGATGTATTTCTTCGACCGCAAGAAGACCATCGTGCGTCGCAGCGGCGAGAATATCGGAGTGCTCGAGGTCGAAAGTGCGCTTTACATGGATGCTCGCATCAGCGGCTGCGCGGTGACCCCTGTTCCGGACGACATCCGCGGCGAAGAGGTTTTTGCCTTCATCGTGCCGAACGCAAAGGTCGACGACGCCGACGCGCTCGCGACATCGATCGTCAAGGCCTGCGCGGAGCGCCTTGCCTATCACAAGGTGCCGGGCTACGTCGCAATCGTCGACGAACTGCCCTTGTCATCGACGCGCAAGCTTGCCCGTGGCGAGATCAAGACGCTGGCGGCTGCCGCCGTCGCGTCCAACCGCGCGATCGACATGCGGGTCCTCAAGGCGAAGTTGCGTCATAGCTGAGCTGCGGGCCGCAGCCATTACGGCAGCAGCTTGTACTTGCCGTTCTCGATCTGGACCAGAATCCGTGCGCGGTCGTCGACGCCGTGACGGTCGGCAGGCGTATAGGTGTAAATGCCGTGCGCACCCACCACGTCCTTGGTCGTGAACAGCGCCTCGCGCAGCGCGTTGCGGAAGGCTGGCGTGCCCGGCGCCGCACCCGTTGCCTTGGCGCGCCTGGCGGCATCCATGAACACCAGCCAGCCGTCAAAAGCATAAGGGGAAAAGGCATCGGCCGGCGCCTCGCCATTGGCCTTCTCGTAGGCTGAGCGGAACGCAAGCGCGACCTTACGGATTGGATTGCCCTCGGGAAGTTGCTCTGCGGCCGTCACCGGCCCGGTCGGGCAGATGATGCCCTCTGCCGATTTGCCGGCAAGCCGCAGGAAATCGGCGCTGATCATGCCGTGATTGCCATAGAGCGGACCCTTGTAGCCGCGCTCGGACAGCGCGATCACGGGCAGCGCGCCGGGCGTCCCGGTGCCGCCCAGCATGATTGCATCGGGCCGCGCAGAGATCGCGCGCAGCACCTGCGCGGTGACCGAAGTATCGGAACGCGCATAACGTTCGTTCGCGATCACCTTGATCCCGACCTTCTCGGCGCCTTGCACCAGGGACGTGTACATCAGATCGCCGAAAGCATCGGAGAATCCGATGAACGCCACGGTCTTCACGCCGCGGCTCTTCATGTGATCGACGATTCCCTGAACCAAAAGCGGCGTCGGCTGCGGCGTTTGCACCACCCATGGCCCGCCCTCGCCCGCCGGCACTGGCGCGATCGGCGAAATTGCGACCATCGGCACCTTCATTTCGATCGCGGCCGTGGCCATCGCCAGCGTCTGCGGCGCGCCTGATGTCCCGATCAGGAAATCAACCTTTTCCTGCTCCACGAGCTTGCGCGCGTCGCGCGTCGACGCGGCCGGATCCGAGCCGTCATCGAGTTGGATGACGCGGACCTTCTCACCGTCGATCTCGCCGACATACGCCTGGCCCGCAGCCAGCCCTTTGGCGTTCGGCACGCCGATCGAAGACACCGGCCCACTCAGCCCGGTCACGAATCCCACAAGGATTTCAGCGCGTGCCGGCGTCACGAGGCCCAGCAAGAGTGTGGCGCCGACAACGAAAGTCTTGTTCATGATTTCACTCGATGCGAACGGAGAACTCTAACCCTGCGGTGCGGGCACCAGCGCGAGCACGCGCAGCGGGCTGCCGGAACCGTTCTGGATCTTGAGCGGCGCGGCCACGACCACCGCGCCGGTGGGCGGGAGCTGATCGAGATTGCACAGGCATTGCAGCCCGTAGCGTCCGCCACCATGCAGGAAATGGTGCGCCGGATACGGCGGATCGAGATGACCGGCTTGGCCGGCATCGGTCCCGATCGTCTCCGTACCGAGCCCGATGATGCCGCGCTCCTCGACGAGCCAGCGCATGACGGCAGCATCCGGTCCGGGCGTGTGCGCACCGTCGTCCCTTAGATTGGCGTAGTCGCGCCAGCCCTTCTTCGACCAGTCGGTGCGCAGGAGGACCCAATGGCGTTCCGGGATCCGTCCGTGGTTTTTCTCCCAGGCCTCGACGACCGGTATCGTCAGCAGGAAATCCGGATCCTGCGCAGCTTGCGCTGAGCAATCAATCACGCAGGCCGGCGCAATCATGTCGCGCACCGGGAGCGTATCGACCGAATTGTTCGGCAGATCCTTGCCAGTAAACCAATGGATCGGCGCGTCGAAATGCGTGCCGGTGTGCTCGCCGAAGCTGAGGTTGTTCCAGTACCAGGCGGGGCCGGCGGCGTCGTATTGCGAAATCCGCTGGATGCGCACGGGCGCGGCCTGGCCAAATTCCGGCGGCAGCACGATGACAGGGAAATCCGGACTGAGCGTGAAGGTCAGATCGACAACCCGCACCGCGCCGGATGCCACCGCCCCGGCAAATTGCATCAGACTGCTGCTGTCCATTGCGCTTCTCCCGTTTCGACAAGCTGGTTACGTCCCTAGCTCGCGTTCGACCGCCTTGGGATTGGCCGCAAGACGCTGGCGAATGTCCTCGGCAACGTCGCCCACGAACACGTCCTCAAGTCCGCGCTTCAGCGCCGATACGATTGAGGTCGCGACCACGCGAGGCGCGACCTTCGGCGGCGGCACTGTCTGGAACCACTCGATGTCGAGCGGGCCCGTAAGCACATTCACCACCTTGACGCCGCCGGGCCGAAGCTCCGCGCGCAGGCAGTGCGACAGCGACAGACAGGCGGCTTGCGAGGCCGAATATGCGCCGAACACCGGCCAGTTCGCCAGCGCATAGACCGAGAGGATATTGACCCAGGCGGCAGCGCTATTAATGCCATCGGCGCCCCGCATCCGCATCGCCGGACCGAACGCCTGCGCCAGATGCACGAAGCCGAGATAGGCCTGGTCGATCTCGTCGCGCACGACGCTGGTCCCCCGGCGATCGAGCAACCCGCCGGAGCGGACGTGCTCGGCGGTGTTCACGAGGATATCGACCTTGCCGCCGATATCCGCCGCCAGATCGGCGACAGACTTTTCGTCGCCGACGTCGAGCGGCACGATCTCGACGCCATCAAGCGCGCGCAAGGCATCCTCGCCGCGGAACGGCTTCCACGGCTCGGCGACGCCGACGAACACAATCGACGCGCCGGCGTTCTTCAGTGCGGTCACCACCTCCTGACCGACGATGCTCCGTCCGTTCGTCACCAGGACGCGTCGAAACTTCGGATCGGCCGTCATCTCACGCCACTGCTTGTCGTCCGTCATGTTGGGGGTCTCACGTTCGGGGTGCGCGAAGGCCACGGCCTGCCCGCTCTTGTCGAGTTGAAGCGAGATCACGACCGGCCGCCCCTCCTCGCAATCGGCATGGAGATGCGTTACCAGCGTGGGTCCGCAGTCCATCGCAACCAGCCCAATGCGCCACGGCGCGCGCTCGCGGAAATGCACGTCGGCCGGAACATGCAGCGTGGTTTCGCTCAGCAGCGTTCCGCGCCGCGGCGCATCTGCAAAAACGAGATCGGCCGACAGGCACGCAGGGCAGGCATCGCGCGCCGGATAGCAAAAGCTCGCGCAGGCGCTGCAACGCTGCAGCATGAAGCGCCCCTCGGCAGCGGCGCGTGTGAGGCCGTGCGACGCACGGCTTCGTGCGTCCGGCGGCGACGTCGGCAGCCGCGTCCGCGCAAGAGGATTCTTCCGACGCGGCTTTGCGATCGGGTCGATCATGAGCCTGGTCCCGCGAGGATCGCCGCGCCCGAGGCGAGGCCGCGATCATAGTTGATCATTCCGAAGCCCGACGCCAGGCCGATGCGGGCATCCCTGACTTGTGTCGAACCGGCGAGCCCGAGAACCTGGCGCAACGCCTCGACCAGCCCGAGATAGGCGCCCCCCGCACCGGCCTGCCCGACCGACAATTGACCGCCGGAGGTGTTATGCGGGAACGAGCCGTCGATCGTGAGGTCATGCTGCCGCACGAAATCGGGCCCTTCACCCTTGCGGCAGAAGCCAAGGTCCTCGAACTGCATCATCGAGATCACGGGGTAATCATCATAGGTCTCGACGAAATCGAGATCGTCCGGCGTGACGCCGGCCATCGCATAGAGCTCGTCGACGTCCATCGCCCAGCCGCCGCGAACCTGAACGGGATCCTCGCTAAAGGCGTTGTGGCGCTCGATCGTGGCCAGAATTTTTGCGGACGGCAAATTCAGCGATGCGGCAACATCCTCCCCCATCACCAGGAAAGCCTCCGCGCCGGCGCACGGCATCACGCAATCGAACAGATGGATCGGATCGGCAATCGGGCGCGCCGACATGTACTGCTCGATGGTCAGCGGCGTTTTCATCAAAGCGTGCGGATTGCGAAGCGCGTTGCTGCGCTGGGCGACGGCGATCTTGCCGAAATCCTCACGCCGGGCACCGTACGTGCGCATGTAGTTGCGCGCGATCAGCGCAAAGCTGGCATTGGCGCCGCCAGCGCCATAGGGATAGACCGCATCCTGGTTGAAGCGCGAGAAGTTCTCGAGGGTGGAACGAAACGAATCGACGTGGTTGGTGTCGCCGGCCACGCAGGCGACGATGCGGGCATCGCCCGCCTGCACCGCCCGTGCGGCGCGACGGAGCGCGGCAATCGCGCTCGCACCGCCAAGCGGAATGGTATCGACCCAGCGCACGCACAGCCCGAAATGCTGGGTCAGCCCGATCCCGCTGTCGAGCCCCGCCGTGAAGCTTGAAACGCAGAACCCGTCGAGATCGCGCGGTGTGATCCCGGCACCCTCGACCAGCGATTTCAGCGCACGGCCGATCCACCACTGCGCGCTTTCAATCGAGTAGCGCACATATGGGATCGTCACCGGAACCGCCATCACAACCCGGTCATAAGGTGTTCGGATGGAGCGCTGCATGAGACTGCCGGTTCCCTACCGCAAGGCCGCTCAGAGCACGGTCAATTTGACGTCGACATTGCCGCGCGTTGCGTTCGAATAGGGACAGCGTTCGTGCGCGCCGGCAACGATTTCCTCGGCGACGGATCTCTCAACACCGGGGAGCAGCACCTTGAGCTCGACCGTGAGCGCGTAGCCGACCGCGACCGGTCCCATGCCGACCTTGGCGGTGACGGTGGGCTCTGCCGATGGCGCGATCTTGCGCGTGCGCGCAACGAGGCTCACCGCACCGAGAAAGCAGGCTGCATAGCCTGCGGCAAAAAGCTGCTCTGGATTGGTTCCTGGCCCGCCCGGGCCGCCCAAGGATTTCGGCAGCGACAGCGACAGCGACAGACGCCCGTCGTCACTCGCGGCCTTGCCGTCGCGTCCGCCGGTCGCAGTGACTTCGGCCTCATAGAGAATCCTGGCGGGCGACAGCATGCTTGTCCTCGGGGTATCCGGGTTAGTTGCTCTGCGTGCGGGTCACGACTGCGCGAAAATCCTGGCGGGCACGGTCATTGGCCAGCGCGAAGCTCGGCCCGCGGCTCGGTTCGGTGCCGTTGAGGCGCTGCAGTTGCACCCACATCTCGGCGCTCTTCAGCGCGACCGCCGCGCAATTGACCACAGGCGCATGACCAACCTTGAAACCATGCTCGCTCGCAATCAGAAGCCCCGGCAGGACGCCGGCCGGTATGACGACGTCGGCACCGCGATCGACCAGCGGCTGCGCGCAGGCCGCAAAATCGCTCAGCATGCGTGCCCTTGCCGTCGCATCGCCCGCGAACGCGGCGCTAAAATCCTCCGGCCGGCACCCCATGCCGGTGACGTGCACCACCCGGCCGCTCAGGCCATAGCGATCGGCCTGTTCGTAATGCCAAACTTCGAAAGCTGAATCGAGCGTAACCAAGCCAAGGCGCCGTCCGAGCTGGGAGGCGGCCAGCAGCGTGGCCTCGCCAGCGCCGACCACGGGAATCGTCAGCGCCGAGCGCAGCTCATACAATCCCGGATCCTGGAAGTGGCCCATGACATAAGCGTCAAAGCCGCGCTCTTGCGCCGCAAGCCCATTGTCGACCGCCTGAATCGCGCAGCGAAATTCGCTCAATCGGCCAAAGTCGCGATCGGCGGGCGTGATGCCCTCGACGTGCACGGTGACGCCAGGCGCGGCAATCTCGTTCAGATAAGTCGCAAGTCGCGCCATGTAGGGCGCGCTCGTTGTCCGGTCGACGAAGCTCTGCCAGAAGATGCGCACAGCGGACATCCTGTTCACGGGCGGACGGTGCCGGTCCTCGAACTGCCGACGTCTGAGAGACCGACAACACGCACAAGCATGTCGTTGCCAGCGCCATGGCGATGACGCCCTCGACCAAAATATTTCAATCACAAAATAATTTTGGCGTCAATTCAACGGCGCGCCCGCACGCTCTGGATGCGACGAAGATGGACTGCCGGGAGGTCAGGCAGATCGCGGCTTCGTAGTTTGCACAAGCGAATTCAGCGTCCCGTGAGCACGTTCGCCGCGACAAACTTTTCCGCAGGGCACCAAGCGGGCATATTGACGTTCAGCCGAAAGATACTTTAGGCTTTAAACAATTGACGGGGACCGGCGCTCCGCACGCGCGCGTCGCGTTGATGGTTGCGTCGATCAAGGATTCCTCCAACGTGGCTGAGATCATCGACCTCCGAACGACGTGGGCAGCCGGCGGGTTCGCATTCGCCGCGGCCGATGCTTGCATGTCAGCGTTCGGCGATGTGCGCGATCACGAAGTCGCGCACGAGGCCGACAAAAGCCTCCGGCATCTGATCGGGAAGCGGCACCATGCCTCCTGAGAGTTCGCGCAGGATGCTGCCTCCGATAGCTCCAGCGACCTTAGGGGCCACGGGATGAGCGTGCGGATCGCCTGTCGGAGCAATAACCAACGTGGGGCACTGGATGTGTCCCAGACGGTCTTCCATCCGATAGCGATTCACCACCCGGTGGCCCTCCGCCGCCATCTCACCCGCCCTCAGGGCGTCGATCATGAAGCGCCGCAGCAAGTCCGTATCCCCAGCCGGATAGAATGGCTGCCGCCGCGCCCAGAGCTCCGCGAGATGGACGCCGTCGGTACGCGTCTCGACATCATCAATAACCCGCATGCCGGCGTGCTTGGCGCGGCGCGCTGCATCGACAAAGGGACAGGCCGAGAGCACCAGCGCGCGTACCCGCGTGGTTGCCGCAGCGGCCACTTCCACGGCGATCGCCGCGCCGGTGTGATGGCCGACGATCGCAGCATATGGCTCGTCCAGCGCGTCGAGCAGCCCAAGCGCCGACTGCGCCCACAATTCGATCGAAGGCACACCGGCCAGCCGGTCGGAATCGCCGAAGCCAGGCGTATCCATTGCGATCACGCGGAAATCGCGGCCGAGCAGCGGCAGCACATCGCGATACTCATCCCACGACCGCGGCGTCTGATGCAGGAGCAGGACAGGAAATCCCGCTCCCGCGATCGCCACATGGATGCGGCCATGCCGTGTCGAAACGAAGCGGCGTTCGACGCGGGAACCGGCTCCGGTGGCGCTCATTTCACAACTCCTGTCGGCACGCGAGGACCAGCCAATCCAGGATATCAATCGCGGCATCGATCACGCTGGTCCGATCTCGATCCATGCTGACATCTCGCTCAGGTCACCGCTATTTGCAACCAAGGGGGAATGCAATGCGCAACATATTGGGTTTGACTGTTTTCGTCGGCGGCCTTCTCGCAGCCTCGGTCGCACAGGCCGACATTACGGTCGGCTTCGTGACATCGCTGAGCGGACCCGGCGCCTCGCTTGGCATCCCCTACGGGCGCGGCATCCAGGCCGCGCTCGAGTACAAGGGCGAGGTCAATGGCGAGAAGATCAAGTTGATCCAGCTCGATGACGGCTCCGATCCGTCCGCCGCTACTCGGGCCGCGCGCAAGCTGATCGAGGAAGAGAAGGTCGATCTACTGATCGGCACCGCGACCACTCCGTCGACCATCGCGATGACCGCCGTCGCGACCGAGTTGAAGGTGCCGATGATTGCCGTCTCCCCGCTTGCCGGGCAGCCTGATCCGGCCGATCAGTGGGGCGTCTCCGTTCCGCAGCCCGCCTCACTGCTGGTCAAGGTCGTCGCCGATCGCATGAAGCGTGATGGGATGAAGAACATCGGCTACATCGGCTTCTCCGACGCCTGGGGCGATCTCGTCTACAGCGGCGCCAAGGCCGCCGAAGCTGCGGATGGCCTCAAGGTGCTGACCAACGAGCGCTATGCGCGCGTCGACACCTCGGTGACGGGCCAGATCCTCAAGGTGCTTGCCGTACGTCCGGATGCCGTGCTGATCGGCGGATCGGGCACGCAGGGTGCGCTGCCGCTGCTGGCGCTCAGCGAGCGCGGCTTCAAGGGCAAGACCTACGGCACCGTCGCACTGGTCAATCCGGATTTCGTACGCGTCGGCGGCAAGGCGGCGGAAGGAATCCAGGTCTCCGCAGGTCCCGTCATCGTGGCCGAGCAGCTTCCGGACAGCCATTTCGCCAAGAAGCTCGCGCTTGAATTCCGCGCGGCCTACCAGAAGGCCAACAACATGCCGACGACGGACGGCTTCTCGGCCTATTCCTTTGACGGTTGGAGGATTTTCACTTCCGCCGCGGAGCGCGCCCTGAAGACCGCGAAACCCGGCACCGTCGAATTCCGCAAGGCCCTGCGCGACGAGATTCTCAACACCAAGGAACTCGCCGGCGTGCACGCTGTCTACAACTTCAAGCCTGGCGCCTATCACGGCGTCGACGAGCGCGCGCTGGTGATCGTGCGCTTGAGCAATGGCGCTTGGACCTACGCGCCCTGAGCGAAGGACAGCAAGAAGATCGGCTGAGACCATGACGGCAGACATCGCAGCGATCCTTGCGATCGACGGGATAGCGACCGGGGCGGTCTACGCCCTGGTGGCGATCGGTACCGTGCTGATCTTCACCGTCACGCGGGTGATCTTCATTCCATTCGGCGACATTGCGGCCTTCACCGCCCTGACGCTGGCGGCGCTCGACGCGAGGCAGCTTCCCGGGACGGTCGGGCTGGTCGTCGTGCTGGCCTGCCTGGCTTGCGTCATGGAGATCACCTCGCTGGCGCGCGCCGGCGAGCTTCGCGCGGTGCCGAAGGCCGTGCTCGGCTATCTGGCGCTTCCCTTGCTCGCGGTCGGCATCGTCTGGCTGGGCATGCGCTTCAATCCGCCGATGCCAGTCAGGATCGTGCTGGCTCTGATATTGATCATGCCGGTCGCGCCCTTGCTGGACCGGATCGTGTTTCGCCCGATCGCGGACGCCTCCGTGCTCCTGTTGCTCACGGTCTCTGTCGCGCTCCATTTCGCACTGGTCGGACTGGGGTTGCTGTTCTTCGGCCCCGAAGGCGTCAGGACCGAGCCACTGACCTCGCTGGCGATCGAGATCGCCGGCGTTAATGTGTCCGGACAGACGGTGCTGATCCTGACGGCTGCCCTCGTGTTCAGCGGCCTGCTCCTTCTGTTCTTCGACTTCACCCTCATCGGCAAGGCGTTGCGCGCGACCGCCTTCAATCGGACCGGCGCACGGCTGATGGGAATCAGGCCGGCGCGCGCCGGGACCATCGCCTATCTCTTAGGATCGCTGATGGCGGGTGTGTCCGGCATCCTGATCGCGCCCGTCAATACGATCTTCTACGACTCAGGCTTCCTGATCGGCCTGAAGGCGTTCGTCGGCGCCATCATCGGCGGCATGACCAGCTATCCGGGAGCTGCACTCGGCGCGTTCGGCGTCGGTCTTCTCGAGAGCTTCGCCTCATTCCAGAGCAGCACCTTGAAGGACGTCATCGTCTTCTCGCTGCTGATCCCTGTCCTGCTCTGGCGCTCGCTCGCCTCGCAGCATTCCGAAGAGGAAGTCGAGGAATGACCCGGACGCAGATTCGCCTCATCATTGCCGCGGTGATCGCCTGCCTCCTCACCGCTCCCCTGGTGCTGAATCCGTTCAGCATCACATTGATGAACTACATTGGCATTTACTCACTCGCGGCCATCGGGCTTGCGTTGCTAACCGGGGTCGGCGGCATCGTGTCGTTCGGTCAGGCTGCTTTCGTGGGGATCGCAGCCTATTCGACGGCGTGGGTTACCGCGCTGAACGGCTATTCGCCCTGGCTCGGACTGGTGTTGGCCGTCCTCCTGACCTGCAGCGTCGCGGCGATCCTCGGCTTCGTGACGTTGCGCCTGCAAGGACACTTCCTGTCGTTGAGCACGGTCGCCTGGGGACTGGCGATCGCCTTCCTGTTCGGCAACATCGAGGGGCTCGGTGAGCATAACGGCATCTCGGGCATTCCGCCGATCTCGATCGGCCCGTTCGCCCTGGTCGAGAGCTGGCAGATCTATTTCCTGATCTGGGCCATCGTCGGGGCGGTCCTGCTCGTCTGCTACAACCTGCTGGACTCGCGCATCGGGCGCGCGATGCGTGCGCTGCGCGGCGGCAATACGCTGGTCGAAAGCCTCGGCATCAACGCGTTCCAGATCAAGCTGGTGACATTTGTCATTGCTGCGTTCCTTGGCGCGCTGTCCGGGTGGCTCTACGCCCATCTCGGCCGCTTCGTCAGCCCAGGACCATTCGACGCCAGCATGGGCATCGAATATCTGATGATGGCGATGGTCGGTGGCGCAGGCAGCGTCTTGGGCGGCGTGGTGGGGGCTGCGATCGTGACGCTGCTGAAGAATTCCGTCCAGGACTACCTTCCCTTGATCGCGAAAGGCGCCTCGGGCCAGTTGGAGATCGTCGCCTTCTCGGCCTTGTTCATCCTGTTTCTGCAACGGGCGCGACAGGGCATCGTGCCGCTCGTCGCCGGCTTCCTGCCGGACCTGAAATTGTCTCGTCCGGACGCCGCCGCGCCGCTTCCGCGCCGCGAGCAGCCCGCACCAGGCTCGCTCCTGCTCAAGGTCAGCGGCGCGCAACGGCGATTTGGCGGCTTGGTCGCCGTCAACAATGTCAGCTTCGAGGTGCGGTCCGGCGAGATCCTCGGCCTGATCGGGCCGAATGGCGCCGGCAAGACCACGATGTTCAACCTGCTCACCGGCGCCCTTCGCGCCAACCAAGGCGAGATCAAGTTCGCCGGCCGGTCGATTACCCGTGACCAGCAATTCCGCATCGCCCGCTCCGGGATCTCGCGCACGTTCCAGCATGTCAAATTGCGCCCGCGCATGACGCTGCTCGATAACGTCCTGCTCGGCACCTATTCACGCACCAGGACTGGTCTGCTCGCCGGCGCCTTTCGCCTGAACCAGGCCGAGGAAGCGAGTGCGCGCTACGAAGCCTTGCAGCAGCTCGAACGGGTCGGGCTCGGCGAGAAGCCGTTCGAACTCGCCGGCAACCTGCCGCTTGGCAGTCAGCGCGTGCTCGAAATCGCCCGCGCGCTCGCGGCGGATCCGACCCTGCTCGTGCTCGACGAGCCTGCGGCCGGGCTGCGTCGCCAGGAGAAGCTCAAGCTCGCAGAGCTGCTGCGGTCATTGCGCGCGGACCACCTCACCATCCTGCTCGTCGAGCACGACATGGAGTTCGTGATGTCGCTGGTCGATCGCATCGTCGTGCTCGATTTCGGCTCGAAGCTCTGCGAGGGCGGGCCGGCGGCGATCCGCAGCGACGCTCGCGTGCAAGAGGCCTATCTCGGAGGCGTCGCGTGACACAGATGCTCTCGATCGAGAATGTGTCCGTCGCCTATGGCAAGGTGGAGGCGGTGCGGAACGTCTCGCTGACCGTCCAGCAGGGACAGATCGTGACCGTGATCGGCCCCAACGGTGCCGGCAAGACCACGCTGCTCATGGCGGCGATCGGCCTGTTGCGATCGACCGGACGAATGATCTTTCGGGGGACCGATCTGGCGAAAATCGATGTCGAGGGCCGCGTCGAGCGTGGCCTCTGCCTCGTGCCCGAGAAGCGCGAGCTGTTCGCCGACATGACGGTCGCCGACAATCTCTTGCTCGGCACCTACAGCCTGCGCGATCGTTCGGCGACGAGGAGATGCCTCGATGACGTGTTCGATCGCTTTCCGCGGCTGAAGGAACGCAGCAAGCAGGCCGCCGGCACATTGTCGGGCGGAGAGCGGCAGATGCTTGCGCTCGGCCGCGCGCTGATGGCGAAGCCGAAGCTGCTCGTGCTCGACGAACCGAGCCTTGGGCTCGCACCGCTGATCGTCCGCGAGATCTTCCGCACCATCGCCTCGCTGCGAAGCCTTGGCGTATCAGTTCTGCTGGTCGAGCAGAACGCGCGGGCTGCACTCGAGACCGCGGACTACGGCTATGTGCTGGAAACTGGCGAGATCATCCAGTCGGGACCTGCCGACACCCTGATCCACGATCCAAAACTGATCGCGGCCTATCTCGGCGGGCATTAGAGAGCGGGACTAAAAACTGCGAAAACAACCCCATGCAAAGTAGAAATGGGGCCTCGCAATCATCCGACCTACTAAATCTGGGACGCGTGCTCTATCAATCTTCGTCGATGTCGCCCCGACACCGACCGCCTTGTGCAATCGCAACAAATGCCGCGATGGGTCGACAGCCGACGTCCGGGCTACCAAGGGGCCGCGTCCGGAATGACGCGCCCAGCCGCAACAAGCAGCGCTGCGTAGGTAAAGAGCATCCCGAAACCGCGCACAGCCTCCACCCCCAAGCATGCCAATTGCACGTGGGAGCCGCCCGAATGCAAGCGCTGTCCCGACGGCAACAACAATCCATGCCGCGGCGGCGTACGCCTCGACCAAGCCCAGCGCAGTCACACCGAGCGGAACGTACTCGATGAAATTGCCCTGGGTGCGAATGCGCCAACGCAGCGCCTCGTCGGCGCTGTCGCCTACCATCTGCCCGACCTTTGCGCGGCGCAGGGAAATGAGAAACGACAGGGCGCCAACGAAAACGGCGAAGGCCGCCGCAAATATCGAAGTGATGGCGAGTACAGTCACGACTACCGCGCGCTGTCGATGATTGCGCCGCCATCAGCGGTGAGGCTGGCTCCCGTTACAAACTTCGCGTCCTCGCTCGCAAGAAACAGGACGACCGGCGCCACGTCATTTTCCGGCGCGCCGTACCGGGCCAGTGCGTTTGTCGGCGCGGGCACATTTGCGACAGGGTCCCATGTCTCCGCGAGCGGCAGGATGTTGTTCACCGTGATTTTGTCGGCTCCCCATTCACGGGCAGCCGTCCGCGTAAGGGCTCGCACCGCCTCTTTTGCCATGTTGTAGGGACCATAACCGGTCAAGCCGAGAACCCCGGCCATTGAGCCGAAGTTGATGACGCGGCCTTCTCCGCTCATCTTTAAGTGGGGGTAACAACCTTGCATCGTTCGCAGATACGCGATTGGACCCGTCTCGAAGTTGCGCTGCAACTGCTCGACTGACAAATCGTTGATAGACGAGTTGGGAACGGACGGATCGAACGCATTGTTCACGAGGATGTCGATCCCCCCGTAAGCCGCGACCACCTTGTCGATCGCCGCTTTGACCTGGTCGCCATCGCTGATGTCGCAGACGATGCCCAGCGCCGTGCCGCCCGCGGCTTCGATCTCCGCCACGACAGCATCCACGTTTGCCGGTGTGAGTGACAGGACCGCAACCTTTGCACCTTCCGCAGCGAACAGCTTCGCGGTCGATCGGCCAATACCGCGACCGGCGCCAGTGACGATGGCAACTTTTCCATTGAGTCGGTTCATGCTCATCTCCTTCGATAGTAGTGGTTGTGTTGATCGCTTTCCCTTCTCGTCAGAACAGCCCGTATGACGACGCGATACCGCGAGCGGCGTTCTGCGTAACGAAGGAAGTGATGAGCAACGCGAGGCCGACGAGGGCGGGCAACGCCTCGCTCGGCTTCCGCACGGCGACATGCGCGAAACCGGCCAGCAGCAAATGATAGAACATGCCCGCGTAAGCGAGATAGCTGAGGCCTACGTTGACGCGCGAAAGGACCGCGGCCGGGCCCAAGACTTTCACTACGATCATGACTGGCACGAGGTAAGCCGGGTATCCAAGGTCGGCGAGCGCCTGCCGGACCCATTTCCCTTTCGTCAGGTACATAACCGCGGAGGACAGATACAGCAGCGTCAGGAGTGCCGTGCTGATCCAGTATGTATAAATGGTAGCCATCTGGTCGTTGTGATTGCTGGCGCGACAGCAACTCCTCTGTTGGTGTTGATTTACGCCGCAGTGCAATTCCCTTGTGCCTTGCAACGCACATCGAAAATGCGGATCAAGATTGCTAATCGCAAGTAGGATGAATAACTTGCTGTAGGTATGGAGAACCAGACCATGAAAAACGCCGGGATAAACATGCATGAGGAGATGCGGCGTGCGTTCGCACTGCTCTCAGGCAAGTGGAAGCTGGAGATCATGTGGCTGCTCAATCAGCGGGTCTACCGCTTCGGCGAGCTACGAAAAGCCATCCCCGGCATCACCCAGCACATGCTCACGGCACAACTTCGCGAACTTGAAGCGGATGGCCTGATATCGCGCACGGTGTTCGCGGAAGTGCCCCTCCGGGTCGAATATGAGATCACCCAAAAGGCGCGCGGGCTCGGTCCCACGATGGAGGCGCTAACGGCCTGGTGGACTAAGTATGGAAAGACCGTACCAGCAAAGTCTAGCGGCCGCGGCCGCAAGGCTAAAGCCTGAATGCTTCAACTCAAGCTGCCGCCGCCTCCAAAAGTTCGCTACTCACCGCCGATATGGAGGAAATCCGCAATGAGCGTTCTGGCCTTCGTTCCCGCGATCAATGAGGACGGAACGCCAAGCCTTTCGCCGAAGGCCTCGCCAACTTGATATACTGCTTCGGCGCTTCACTTCCTCGAGGTCCTATGTCTCAAGTCGACTGGTTGAGTCATCTCCTGCAAATCATCACGGTTACCGGCCAACTCGAGGTCCGCTGCGTCTACGGCGCACCATGGCGTGTTATCTGGCCTCGGGCGGCGGCGAACGAGATCCCGTACCATGTCATCGTCAAGGGCCGGGCCATTTTCGAGGACCCTGATTCGAGAACGGTGCAGGAGCTTGGGAACGGGGATATCGTGCTGCTCCCTCACGGTTCGGCGCATATGCTGCACGACGGCAGCGGCGAAACGCCAGTCAGCACGCACGAAAGCACGGTCTCCGCAGGATGGATGTTGAGCGAGAACGATGGACGCGGTGAGCAACTAGATCTGCTGTGCGGACGGTTTTTCGTCGTGCCACCCCATGATCGACTCATCCGCAACTACCTGCCAACAAATCTGGTCGTGCGGGCTTTGGAAAATCAGAGAGAAGAGGACGTCGCCTCGGCATCGAGTCAACTTTCCGGACTGGTCGGGCTGATGCGAATGGAGTCCGCTGGTGACCGAGCGGGAGGACGCGCCATTCTCAACGCGCTTTCTTCGGTCTTATTCACTCTGGTTCTGCGCGCCGCGAGCGAAGCTGGAAAATCCGCTGAAGGCTTGTTGGCCCTTGCTGGCAATCCGAGGTTGGCACCGGCCATTGCGGCGATGTTCGCTGATCCGGCGCGCCCTTGGAAGCTTCCCGATCTGGCCGATTTATGCGGCATGTCACGGGCGACATTCATGCGCCAGTTTCAGGACAAGTTAGGTCGCTCAGCCCTCGACCTGTTGACCGATCTTCGCATGAGCATGGCCGCCAACGAGCTGAAGAAGCCAAGGATCAGCACGGAAGCCGTGGCTGAGACGGTCGGATATCAATCCGTTTCGGCATTCCGGCGCGTATTTGCGGAGAGGATCGGGATGACGCCGGGGGAATGGCGCCGACAGGCACACAACGGCGAGTAGTCCAGAGGGGATCCACACTGGCGCAAATGATCCTTTTGCGCATCATTTTGAGCCAATAGAGGCTCGAAATCATCAACGCTATCCGTAAGTTGGGGCTCCGTAATCACTTGATGAGGGAGTCACCCAATGAACTACACCGCTACAATCGCTGCCGATCCCGAAACCTCCCGTTCGCTCGCGGGGCCGCTGCCGACAAACGCCGTGATCGAAACCATTCTGAGCCGCAGTGCTGCCAAGTACTATGACTCGACCGCTACCTTAAGCGATGACCAGATCCGCGACCTGGTGCGGATCGGGACTTCGGCGCCGACATCCTTCCATCTGCAGAACTGGCGCTTCATCGCCGTGCGCTCACCGCAAGCAAAGGCACGGCTGCTTCCGATCGCCTGGAATCAGCCCGCAATCACCGAAGCAGCCGTTACCTTCATCATCATCGGCCAGTTGGCCGATGCCAGCACCGTCCCTGAGCGCCTGGCGCCAGTCGTGGAAGCCGGAATCATGCCGGCACATATGGTGCCGGAATGGGAAGGGCCTGCGCGCGGTCTGTACGACAATCAACCGCAACGCCAGCGCGACGAGGCCGTACGCTCCGCGACCTTCGGTGCCGCAGCTATCATCTATGCAGCCCGCTCGCTAGGCCTGGGGTCGACACCGATGATCGGTTTCGATGCAGAGGCCGTGCACAAAGAGTTCGGCCTGGCCGAAGACGAAGTCCCGGTCATGCTGCTGACCGTCGGGCCGGAGCGGCCTGGCAACTGGCCGCAGAAGCCGCGCCTGCCCGTGGCCGATGTGCTGCACTTCGCATAATCAACCTTGAAGTCAATCATTCAAGGAGAAATATCATGGCGAGAGCTGCTGCTCTGAAGCCGGACCATGTGCCGGCCGATTCGAAACCAACCCTCGATACGTTCACCAAGAACATCGGGTTTACTCCAAACATGATGGCGACCTTCGCGCAAAGCCCGATCGCGTTCAACGCATGGGCCGCTCTGCTCGGCTCGTTGAGCAAGGCGCTCGACGTCAAGACGCGTGACAGCATCGGCCTCGCGGTCTCCGAAGTGAACGGCTGCGACTACTGCCTGACGGTGCACAGCTTCACGGCGGAGCATATGGCAAAGCTGCCGGCCGAGGACATCATCCTCGCCCGAAAGGGTCACGCCAGGGACCCGAAGCGGGATGCCGCCGTGCAGTTTGCACGCAAGATCATCGAGAGCCGTGGCCATGTCACGGACGCCGATCTGCAAGCCGTCCGCGATGCGGGCTACATGGATGCGAACATCATGGAGATCGTCGCGCTTGTGGCCATGTATTCGCTGACGAACTTCTTCAACAACGTGTTCCATCCGGACAAGGACTTCCCCGCGGTGGCACCGGCCGGCTCGATCTGAGCACGGTGCTCTCGGTTCGCAGACCGGGAAGCTCGGAATCTGAAACGACATCACACATACAGGAGTCGAAGATGAAAGCGATTATTGTGACGGACCAGGCTGCCGGATTTGCCGGGATGAAGTTGGTGGACCGGCCCGAACCTCAACGAGCGATCAACGACGTGATCGTGAAGGTTCACGCATCTGGATTCGTTCCGACGGAATTGGAGTGGCCCTCGACATGGACCGATCGTCGCGATCGGGACAGAACTCCGTCGATCCCTGGGCACGAATTGGCCGGCATAGTCACGGCTCTGGGCTACGGCACGACGGGACTGTCGGTGGGACAGCGCGTATTCGGCCTTGCCGACTGGTATCGCGATGGCACGCTCGCTGAATATGTTGCCATTGAGGCGCGCAATCTCGCGCCATTGCCGGGCGACGTCGATTTCAAGGTGGGCGCAAGCTTGCCGATCTCGGGCTTGACCGCGTGGCAGGGGCTTTTCCAGCACGGCCGTCTTCAGGCAGGCCAGAGCGTGCTCGCGCATGGTGCGGCGGGCGCGGTCGGTTCTTTGGTGGTTCAACTCGCACGAGAGGGTGGTGCCTATGTCATCGGAACAGGACGCGCAGCCGACCGGCAGAAAGCGCTCGACTTCGGCGCCAATGAGTTCGTCGACCTCGAGAACGACGCGCTCAAGGATGTCGGCAGCGTCGATCTTGCCTTCGACGTCATCGGCGGCGACATCCAGAGGCAGTCTGCGGCCCTTATTAAAGCCGGAGGGACCCTGGTGACTGTGGTCGGCCCAGCGGAGGCTCGGCCACTGGACGGATTGGCCATCGACTTCGTCGTGGAGGCCGACCGTGGTCAATTGAGTGAGATCGTCCAGAGGGTGCGAGACGGAAGATTGCGGACGAACATCGGACAGGTTTCCTCCCTCGACGATGCTGTCGCCACCTTCAACTCTGCGCAGCGACGCCAGGGCAAGACGATTATTCATATCCGCTCGTAACGGCTTGGGCAGGACGAACGGTTCAGCTCTCCCCAGCAAGTTATCGTTCTGCTTCTGGGTCGGCGAGTGCCTTGGCGCACCTCCAGACGGAGGATGCGATCGTCAGTCCGCCTTGGGTCACAAGCTGCGGTCGATGACCGCCGCGAGCCTAGTCCGGTCTACCCATGACTGCAGACGTTGGGGACCGTTTAGCTTCGTCGGCTCGGGACCACAAACGGACTCATGCTCTGCAATCTGACCTCGGATCACGCGCCGATAGCGAGAGCGGCCATCATCCCGCTGGACTGAGGCGGTGAACGGAGCCATCGGAGGAAATGCAGCGTCACATAGCGACATCATGACAGCGCTCGCTTTGGCAAAACATGATATGTTGAACACTGATAGTCGAGCGTCCGCTAGGTCACACATATTGGCCTTTCGACTCCCTGTGGTGGAGCAGGCCCAAGCAGCCCCGAGGGTATCGCCATGGCTCATCATCGAATTTCAACTTGTTTCGTTGTTGCAACGCTGCTGGCGTTGCCGTTCCAGAGTTCGCGGGCGGAGACCGCGCCCAAGGTCATCGAGGAAGTCGATTTCGCGATCTCCTGCGCGCCGATGTCACAACAAGAGTTCAAGCACGCGGCCTGGACTCTGCATTCGTTCTGGTACCCCGAGGCGCTAAAAGAGTTCACCGCGATCGCGGCATCTGACGCCGGCTGTGCGATGGCCTATTGGGGTATCGCGATGAGTCATTGGTATCCACTCTGGTACCCGCCGTCGCCAGCCGCGCTCAAAGCCGGCTCCGAAGCAATCGCCAAAGCGACGGCGGCTCCGACGCAGACGCCGCGCGAGACGGATTACATCGCGGCGATCGCCGCCTTCTACCGCGACTATGACAAGCTCGACCATCAGACTCGTGCCGTCGCCTACGAAAAGGTGATGCAGCAGGTGTATGAGCGCTACCCGGAAGACCGCGAGGCCGCCGTGTTCTATGCCCTGGCGCTGAATGCCAGTGCGCTCAAGACCGACAAGACCTTTGGCAACCAAAGAAGGGCGGCCGCGATCCTGAACAAAATCTGGAAGGAGCAACCGAACCATCCTGGGGTCGTGCATTACCTGATCCACAGCGACGACTCACCACAGTTCGCCGCGGCGGGGCTGGACGCTGCGATCTGCTATGCAAAGGTCGCGCCCGACGTGCCACACGCACTGCACATGCCCTCACACATCTTCACCAGGCTTGGCATGTGGCAGCAGTCGATCGACTCGAACCGCGCCGCGCACGCTGCCGCCCTTCATTATGTGCAGAAGAGCCGCGGACCGGGGAGCTATGACCAGGAAACCCTCCACACGATGGACTACCTCGAATACGCCTATCTGCAGATTGCGCAGGATGGGCCAGCCAAGGAGGTGGTGGACGAACTCGTCGGCTTTCGCGAGAGCGAGGGCGGCGCGAACCTCGCCGGAGCTTACGCTGTTGCTGCGATCCCGGTTCGTTACGCGCTTGAACGCCACGACTGGGCGGCCGCGGCGGCCTTGAGCGAGCCGGCGATCGGTTTTCCACTTGAGCGCTTTCCTTGGGCAGAAGCGATGATCGTCTATGGCCGCGCACTGGGCGACGCAAAGACTGGAAATGTCGCAGGCGCCGAGGCGGAGATCGGTCGCCTGCAATCGCTGGAGGACGAACTGAAGGGCAAGGACAAGTATTGGGCCAACCAGGTCGAGGTACAGCGTTTGGCGGCCGGCGGTGTCCTGGCCCACGCCCGAGGCGACGACAAAACGGCTGTCGCATCGATGCGGGCCGCCGTCGATCTGGACGCCACGATGGACAAGCACCCGGCAACCCCGTCCTCGGTACTGCCGGCGCGCGAGCTATTGGCCGATCTGTTGCTTGAAATGAACCAGCCGGCGGAAGCCCTGCTCGAGTATCAGGCGATGTTGAGTACCGATCCCAATCGCTTCCGTAGCCTACTCGGCATGGCCCGAGCCGCGAAACAAACAGGTGATTCCGTGACCGCTCAAGACGCCTACCGGAAGCTTGTAACGCTAACCAAACCCGTCGGTCCGGAGCGCCCCGAACTTGCCGAGGCCAGGTCCTATCTAACAAAGTGACCTCGTCACCCCCGCGGCCGTAAGGCGCCCGATCCTAGTGGGATCGGAACGGGCGAAACCAGGTGCTTAGGGCTCATCATAAAGCGGAGCCGACTGGCGCGTCGCGTGGTTGCCTTTCTGCAGCGGTAACGCTGATCACGCGGGCTCGATCGGCATGGTCCGGTCTGGGCTCATTCGCGACCGCGTCGAGCCCCGCGCGGCCTAAGTCCGGTCTACTTCAATCAGCAGACGACTTTAGAGCCAAGCCGGACTTCGCTTCAGGGCCATAGGCGGACGTTCGGTCTCAACCTGTACAGTCTAGTCGAAAGGGCTTCAGCCAGGCTCCATGCCGTATGCCTTGATGACAGTTGCGGCGTTCGGAGCTGTCAGTGCCTTGACCAGAGCCTTCGCGGCCTCCGGTTCGTTTGCGCCAGTGGGGAGGCCGGCTGAAAACACCGTAATCTTCTGAAGCTCTGAGGGCAGCGGACCAAGATAGTTGATGCCTTTTTCGTGGATCAGTTCACTGATCTGCTGAAAACCGATTTCCGCGTCACCACTTTCGATCATCGTGCTGATCCGGCTGCCAGAGGGGACCTGTTTCATTTTTGGCTTAACCTGATCGGCGATACCCATACGCTCAATCAAGTTGAGTACATGATCCCCGCTTGGTCCGCTTGAATAGCCGATGGACTTGGCTGCGAGCAGCGTCTTTTTCAGCGCTTCGCTCGATCCGATATCTGGTTTCGATGCGCCTGCCCGCACTGCGACACCAACACCTGACTTCATCAAATCCGTCCGAGTGCCGGACGCTATTTTGCCTTGCTGTGCGAACGCATCAATTACTGGTGCCCCGACGATAACTAGATCGTACGTTTCTCCAGCCGCTATGTGCTTTTTAATATTGGCGGTGCCTGTAAATGTGATTGCAACTTTGTGACCAGAATCTTTCTCGAAAGCGGGAAGTAATTCATTGATGATTTCCTTCGTCGCGCCCGAGGCGAGCACTTTGATTTCCGCGGCGCTCGCAGCGCTGGATACAAGTAGGCCCACTGCCGTAGCGACTATAAATCCAGACTTCATGTCAGGCCCCTAGTTGTTGGACTTCGACACTCGAAGCTAGCATGCAGTAAATGAAAACGGGGAATTCTGTCGTCCGCTTCGGGTCAAAAGCTGCCGACGGCGACCAACTTGGAGGGCTTCCGTTTCACCCCGGAGAGCCGACGTTCCCGATGGTCAAACAGATGGTCAGCTAAGAGCCAGAACCGGACTTGTCTCCCACCGCCGCGAGGCTTCGCGATTCTGGCAAACGCTGCGGCCGGGGACAAGCCACGATCATGGCTGGCAGCCAGGATCGCAGGAGCGTTCTCTTTTGCCCGCCGTCGGTGTTTGGTCGCGAGCAGCGGGAGGACGGGCGATGCGAGGATCCCTCGGGGAGAAGATCAATCAGGGCGGCACGGCGGACATCCACGCCTGGGCGCCAGGTCAGGTCGTAAAACTGTTCAAGGAAGGTTTCCCGCCGCGGCTCGGCCAGCAAGAGGCGCGGATGACCCGCGCAGTCTTCGCCGCCGGCGTGCCTGCGCCGGAGGTGTTCGGCGAGGTGACGCTGGACGGACGCTTCGGCATCGTGCTCGGCCGCCTCGACGGGCCGACCCTGCTGGAGCTCACGCGCAGCGGCGCCGTGACATTCGCCCAGGCGGGCGCAATCATCGCGTCCCTCAGCTTGTCCGTTCACAGGTTGTCGGCGCCGCCGGAGACCTTCCATCTGCGCGGCTGGATGGACACCACCTTCAGGCGCTCGGGCGATATCGTGCCCAAGCACATCGCCTCCGGTATCCTCGCGCTGATCGACCGCCTGCAGCAGCCGGACGACGGGCTGTGCCATGGCGACATCCATCCTAACAACGTGATCATGACGACGGATGGTCCGCGGCTGATCGATTGGACCTTCTCGATCCGCGCGCCTGCGGCCCTCGATCATGGGTTCACTCAGATCAGCCTGACCGAGTTCGCGCTCGACGTCACCGACAATCCGCAGCGGCCGCTTGCGGTCAATGCGGCCGCGCAATCCGAATACGCGCGACTGTCCGGCACGCCGATCGCGGCGCTGACGCAAGCGATGGAGGCCTGGCTGCCGATCGCGATCGTCCGCTACTTCCTGATCATGGGCGGGCCGACAAGTGAGCGATGGCAGCGCATGATGCAGCGCGCCGAAGCGGCCCTGCGCCCGCAGGACTGATTTCTTCATCGCGCGCGTTACGCGACAGGCTCGCGCGCCAGACCCATGGCCCGCAGCGCCGAGGCAAAGGCCGCGAGGCGCTGCTCGCGATAGGCGGCCTGATCGACGCCGTCGTAGTTCATAAAGCCCTGCCCGGTCTTCATGCCGATGCGTCCCTCGCGCATGTTCGACGCGATGATCTCCGGCGCGGCGTAACGGCTGTCGCCCAGCGCCTCGACCAGATAGCGGCTGGCGTGATGCAGGATGTCGCCGCCGCCCCAGTCGATGAACTCGAGCAGGCCCAGCACCGCGAAGCGGAAGCCGAAGCCATGGATGACGGCCTTGTCGATATCTTCGGCCGAGGCAACCCCCTCCTCCACCATGCGGGCCGCCTCGTTCATCGCCAGCGTCTGGATACGCGGCACGATAAAGCCCGGTCGCGCCGCACAGACCACCGGCACCTTGCCGATGCCTTCGAGCAACGCCTTCATCCGCGCCGTGGTCTCAGGTGCGGTGCGCTTGCCGGGTGACAACTCGATCAGCGGCACCAGAAAGGCCGGATTGAGCCAGTGCGCGTTGAGGAAGCGCTCCGGATATTCGATCGATCCGGCAAGGTCGTCGACCAGGATCGTCGACGTGGTCGAGGCGATGATCGGACCCTCGCCGGCAAGCCGCGACGCCTCGGCCAACGCAGCCTGCTTCAGGTCGAGGATTTCCGGCATCCCCTCGAAGATGACATCGCAGCGCGGCAGCGACGCGGCCGCCTCCTGCCGGGACACGATCGTGATCCTCTCGGCGATGGTGGACACAAGCTCCGACGGCAGGAGATCGATGCGCGAGAGAATATCGAGCGTCGAGCGGATTTCCGCCGTAGCGTCGGCCGCCAGCGCATCAAATGCCGATGCTTCCCGCTCCTTGAAGTCGACGACCACGACCCGGTGCCCGGCGAATGCGAACACCACCGCAATGCCGCGCCCCATTCGTCCGGCACCGAGGCATCCGATGACCGGCTTCATCGAAAGCCCTCTGCGAGAAGGTTTTGCAATGCAGCCCTATCGAGATCTCCAAGGCCGAGCGAGGCCAGGGTCCGGCCGGTCGCCGTGAAATCCTCGCCGGTCACGGCAGAGCCGATCGCGAGGAACGCCTTCACCAGCGGCGTCTGCACGCCAGCAAGATCGCCCACCGAGGCAAGGAATGACAGACCCAGGCGCAGGTCCTCCAGCATGTAGCGGTGTTCGGTCAGAACAAGCCGCTCGGACCAGTCGCCGGAATCGGTGAGCTGCTCATGCGCGTCGCGCGCATACATCCAGGGCTCGCCGTCTCTTGAATAGTGGTTAGCGAGCGGAAAATGCGGACCTCGATAGCCAAGCGCCTCGCGGATCGCGATACGTTCGGCGTCGAGCGCATCAGTGACGCGGCGGATCGCCGGCTGGGTTCCCTCCTTGTGGATATCCCACTTGTCGAAGTGTTCGATCGGACCGGCGTTCATCGTGATCAGCGGCGGATGGATGATCGGACCGGCATTCATAAGCGCCCCTGAGAGCGCATCGCCGCACGGTTCGATCGCATTCGGAAACGCGCGCCCGATCACACCCAGCGCGTGGCGGGTGAGACGCGAGGGAAACACGCCGGTCGGCAGCCGCGCACCCCGGCCCGAGATGCGAACCGCATAGGGACCTTGCTTGCGCGCAAGCCATGGCAACGTCCCCGTCTCGGCGGTTGCGATCTCCGCCTGATTGCCGGCATCGCGCGCGGCGCGGGCGAAGATGTAGGAGCCGAACGTGCCAGGCGGCAGGAACACGACCTGACCGCTGCGCAAGTGCGGCGCTGTGAGATCGGCAATCGCCGGCTGCGCGAATGCGGGCGCCGGACACAGGATGAGATCAGCCGCCTCGACCGCTTCTGCGATCGACGCAGTGATAACCGCGAGCCTGGCATCGCGGCGGCCCGACCGATCGATGACGGTGATCGTGCCGCCCTGGGCCCGATGCGCCTCGACATCTTTCGGATTGCGTCGCCATAGCGTGACGTCGTGCCCGGCCAACGTGAGATCGCCCGCGGCCGCGAACGAACCATTGCCTCCACCCAACACTGCGATCTTCAAGGTGCCCTCCCACTTCAAACCGTTACGCTGGCTTCGCTTTGAGTTGCTGTTCCTGCCAGGCCGCCCAGGTCGGGCGATCAATCTGGAACAAGTCGGTGGAGCGCGCATACCAGCCGCTGCCGTGCATGCGGGCAATCAGGCCCAACGCCTGGGTGTCGATGTGGCAGCGCTCCTTGTCCAGGATCACCGCGTCATCGATGTAGGCGCGGACGACACGGCCGATGACGGCGGTCTGCCGCGGCCCCGTGACCAGCGACGCGAGGACCCGGCATTCGAACGACACCGGCGATTCCGCGATGCGCGGCGGGCGCACCGCCTGCGAAGCCGCCGGCGTCAATCCGGCCAGCCGGAGCTCATCGATCTCGGGCGGCGCATCGATGCAGGTGATGTTCATGGCTTCGGCATTGCGCTCGCCGACGAGATTGACGACGAATTCGCCGATATCGAGAATATTCGCAGCGGTGTCCTTGAAGCCCTCCGCGCCTGCCAGGAGCCCGATCGCGATGGTGGGCGGCTCGTGCCCCATCACGTTGAAGAAGCTGAAAGGAGCGGCATTGATCACGCCGTTTGCGGAGAGCGTGGTGACCCAGGCGATCGGCCGCGGCGTCACCGTGGCCGTCAGGATCTTGTAGCGGTTCTGCGCTTCCAGCGTCTCCATGTCGAAGATCATGGCGACCTCTCAGATCGCCACCACCGGGTGGCGCAGGCGGCCGATGCCCGTCACTTCCGCCTCCACCACATCGCCGGGCCACAGCCATTCCTGCGGGCTCCGCCCGGCGCCGACGCCCTCGGGAGTGCCGGTTGCGATGATGTCGCCCGGCTCGAGCGTCATCGCGGCCGAAATATCCGCGATCAGATGCGGTACCCTGAAGAGCATGTGGCGCGTGTTGGAACGTTGCTTCTCGATCCCGTTCACGGTCAGCCAGAGATCGAGCGCGTGAGGGTCCGCGATTTCGTCGGCGGTGACGATGCATGGCCCGAACGGCGCATAGGTGTCCTGGCCCTTCGAGTAGATCCATTGGCCGGCGCGGCGATTGTCGCGGGCGCTGACGTCGATCATCACGCTGTAGCCGAACACGAAGCCGAGTGCGTCGGCCTCCGCCACGCGGCGCGCGGTCCGCCCCATTACCACGGCAAGTTCGACCTCCCAGTCGAGCTGCTGCGTGATCTCCTTGTCATGATGGATCGCTTCGCCCGGTCCGATGACGCTGGTCGGCGGCTTCGAGAAGATGATGGGCTGCTTGGGCAGGTCCCTTGCCGTATCGAGGGCGCGCGAGGACTCCGCAACGTGCTCGACGTAGTTCAGGCCGATGCCGAAGATGTTCTTGCGGGGACGCGGGATCGGCGCCAGCAGGCGGACATTGGCAAGCGGCAATGCAGCGCCGACCGGCCAGCCGGCTTTGCCTTCGTCCAAGATCCTCCTGAGCGCTGCCAGCGCCGGTGGTCCTAGATCGATGAAATCCAGCATCGATGATGGAAGGCAAGCCCCGGCATGCTGCCCTGCCTTCTCGACGTCCACGATGAGATCGTCGACAACCGCGCCGAGACGGGCGGCAGCTTCAACGCCGCTGCGAAAGGTAACGAGACGCACGGACTCTCTCCTAGGACACCAGGATAATCCCATATGACATTTGCGGAGGCTGTCCGCCGGCTCCATTCGCCTCTCCCGCTTGTGGGGGAGGCCGACGCGCGCGTAGCGCGCGGCGGGTGGGGGCTCTTTCCACGATGTGACTCGTGGAGAGAGCCCCCACCCCAGCCCTCCCCCGCAAGCGGGAGAGGGAGCCGACCCGCCGATGTCGTTGCCACTCGAATCCCATATGCGATAGCCCTGCCTAGGACATGAGGGGCTGGCGACCGCCATTGTCGCCGTAGGCTTCCTCACGATAGAGCCCGAGCGCGTGCATGACCGGCAGATCGTTGAAGGTAAAGAGACAGGCGTCCTCACTGGCGGAGGCGTTCACATGCTCATGCCAGGCCCAGGATGGCACGCAGAAGATGTCCCGCTCCTTCCAGTCGAAGCGCTTGCCGTCGATGATTGAATGACCGCGTCCCTTGGCGACCTGATAGATGAAGCTGCCGGTGTGGCGATGGGCACGCGTGCTTTCACCGGCCCGCAGCATCTGCATCGATGCGCCGATCGTCTGCATCACAGGACCGCCAGTCACCGGATTCACGTAGTTCATGAGAACGCCGTCAAAGAGCGAGCCGTCGGCGGCCTTGGCATAGCGTTGCAGGGCCTCATAGGTGGGGCCCCACTCGTATTTCAGCAGTGGCGAGTATCCCCTCGACCATTCAGCACCCGCCGGACGCAGGCCCGGGTTGCCCCAGGTGCGCGTCATGTCGTCGACGGGATAGCCGACGCTCTGCTGCAGGTCGGGGTGGACCACGTAGAAGTTGGCCTCGAGCGCGTTGACCAGGGGAATATCGAGACCGTCCTGCCAGATGCAGGCCGTGCCGTCGCTGGAGACACCATGTTCGTGCCAGGTGCCGTTCGGCGTCAGCACGAAGTCGTTGGCGCCGAGCGTCATCTTGTGACCATCGACGATGGTGTAGGCACCCTCGCCCTCCATGATGAAGCGAAGCGCGGATGCCGAATGGGCGTGGGCGGTCGCGACCTCGCCCGGATGCATGACTTGCAGACCCGAATAGAGCCAGCCAACCGCGGCGGCGTGGTCGCGGCGGCCGGGATTATTCAGATAGATCACGCGCCGCCCGGCCTTCTCTGGCGACACCAGTTCGACGGAACGCAGCACGTGTGCGCGGAGATCCTCATAGCGCCACAGCACCGGAACGGAAGACGATTTGGGCTGCCAGGGCTCGATCTTGTTGGCGACCGTCCACAGCGCCCCGGTGTCCAGCCTTTCGAGCTCATCATAGTAGGCGAGCAGTTCAGGCGTATCCTCGACATTGGCGCGTCCGGCCACGTCTTCCCTATGGTTTTCGCGCGCTTTCGTACCCATCTCGCCCTCCCGTGCTGGCGCCTGGTCGGTCGCCACGACGTCAATTGACCCCGACGTGATCCTCGATCAGGCCCCCTTCAGGACGTCGCGGCCAATGATCAGCTTCTGGATCTCGGTCGCGCCTTCATAGATGCGCAAGGCGCGGATCTCGCGATAGAGTTGCTCGACGATTTCGCCCGAGCGCACGCCGCGGCCACCGAACATCTGCACCGCGCGGTCGATCACCGCCTGCGCGGTCTCGGTCGCGACCATCTTCGCCATCGCCGCTTCGCGCGTCGTGGACGCCTTCTGCACATCGCGCCGCCAGGCGGCCCGATAGGTGAGAAGCGCGCTGGCATCGACGCCCGCGGCCATGTCGCCGAGCGCGGCCTGCGTCAATTGCTGGTCGCCCAGCACCCCACCGAACATCCGCCTGCTTTTTGCATGCGCCATCGCCTCATCGAGCGCGCGACGGGCGAAACCGAGTGCAGCGGCGGCAACCGACGCACGGAAGATATCGAGCGTGCGCATCGCGATCTTGAATCCCTCGCCCGGCGAGCCCAAAAGCCGGGCCGCCGGAATCCGGCAGCCCTCGAACCGCAACGTCGCAAGCGGGTGCGGCGCCATCACGTCGATGCGATCAGCGATCGAAAAGCCGGGATCATCAGGCAGAACCACGAAAGCCGAAATGCCGCGCGCGCCCGGCGCCTCGCCGGTGCGCGCAAACAACGTATAGACGTCGGCGATGCCGCCGTTGGAAATCCAGGTCTTCTCGCCATCCAGGATGTAATGGTCGCCTTCACGTCTGGCACTGCAGCTCATGGCCGCGACGTCAGAACCAGCCTCCTTCTCCGACAAGGCAAAGGCCGCCACCCATTCGCCGCGGCGCGCCTTCGGCAGCACCAGCGCGCGCAACTCGGGCGAACCTGATATCGCCACCGCGCCCGTGCCAAGCCCCTGCATCGCAAAGACAAAATCGGCAAGCCCGCTGTGCCAGGCCAACGTCTCGCGCGCGAGGCAGATCATCCGGGAATCGATCACGGCATCGACCTGATCGCCGGCGACCGATGCCTCGAGAAGGCCTGCGGCGCCGAGCCTGCGAACCAGGGAGCGGCAGGTTCCGTCGATGTCATGACCATGGGTATCGCCGAGATCGGCAGCAAACGCATCGAGCGCGGTTGCATAGTCGCGGTGGCGGGACTCGAAGAACGGCCACGCGAGGTGCTCGCGCGACGGCCCGCGTAGTGGCGAAACCGGGGTCATGTGACTCTCCCGCAAAGGCCCGCACGCCGCCAAGCGCAACGCGCGTCAATAATGTTTCACTATTAAAATATCATGTCAAGCAGTGCCGATCGCAGCGCAGAGCGCGGCATCGTGCATAAAGCCTGCGAAACAAGCTCGCAATGCAAGCAAACCGATATTCTGCCGTTGTCCGCGCACCGGCGCCGGCGAGTCCAATTGACATCATTTTTGTTTGATGACTAAACTATATTCGGTCTTGCGGAACACTGCGGATGGCCGAGGAGACGAGCATGGCAGAACGCTCTTTCGCGCGCGAGGTGGAAGACCTCAAGCTCGGCGCCGGCCAGGAATTTCGCGGCGAAGGCATCCTCGCCATCACCAAGGCCTTGCTCGAATGCGGCGTCAGCTATGTCGCCGGCTACCAGGGCGCCCCCATCTCGCATCTGATGGACGTGCTATCCGACGCGCAGGACATTCTGTCCGATCTCGGCGTCCATTTCGAATCCAGCGCCAGCGAGGCAACCGCGGCGGCGACGCTGGCCGCATCGGTGATGTATCCGATCCGCGGCGCGGTCACCTTCAAGGCTCCTGTCGGCATCAATGTCGCGTCCGATGCCCTCGCCAACCTCACCTCGGGCGGCGTGACCGGCGGCGCGCTGATCATCATCGGTGAGGATTACGGCGAGGGCTCCTCCATCATGCAGGAGCGTTCGCACGCCTTCGCCATGAAATCGCAGCTCTGGCTGGTCGATCCGCGGCCCAACGTGGCTTCGATCGTCAAGGCGGTGCGGGACTCCTTTGATCTGTCCGAGGCGTCGAACACACCGGTGATGCTAGAAGTGCGGATTCGCGCCTGCCATGTGCATGGCCGGTTCGCCACCCGCGACAATGTCCGGCCGAGCTTTCCACTGTCCCGCGCGCTCGATCAGCCGTCACGCGACACCAATCGCATCGTGCTGCCGCCGGCCTCGTTCCTGCACGAAAAGGAGAAGATCGAGAAGCGCTGGCCTGCGGCGATCGAATTCATCCATGCCCGCGGCATGAACGAGACCTTCAATGGCGATCTCGACGATATCGGCATCATCATGCAGGGCGGCATGTACAACGGCGTCATTACGGCGCTGCGCGAGGCCGGGCTCGCCGATGTCTGGGGCGAGACGCGCGCGCCGCTCTATGTGATGAACGTGACCTACCCGATCGTCGACCGCGAGGTGATCGACTTCTGTCGCGGCAAGAAGGCCGTCTTGATGGTCGAGGAGGGCCAGCCCGAATTCATCGAACAGGCACTGCACAAGATCCTGCGCAATGCGGACATTCCGGCGAAGCTGCACGGGAAAGACCTGTTCCCGATGGCCGGCGAGTACACCGCGCAAGTGATGAGCGAGGCGATCGGCGCCTTCATCCGCCGCTGGCACCCGGATGCGCTGCCGGATTCCGCGCGCGCGCCGAACACTGACCGCGTCGAGATCGACGACAAGATCCGCGCGCTCGCCGACGTGGTGCCGCCGCGGCCACCGGGCTTCTGCACCGGCTGTCCGGAGCGGCCGATCTTTTCCGCGATGAAGCTGGTGGAAAAGGAGCTCGGCCCGCACCATGTCGCCGCCGACATTGGCTGCCACCTGTTTTCGATCCTGCCCCCGTTCAACATCGGCGCCACCACGATGGGCTATGGGCTCGGCCCCGCGTCGGCCTCGGCCTTCAACGTACCGGCGGGGAAACGCTCGATCTCGATGATGGGCGACGGCGGCTTCTGGCATAACGGGCTGACCAGCGGCGTCGGCAACGCCGTCTTCAACCAGCACGACGGCGTGATCGTCGTGGTCGACAACTACTATTCTGCCGCGACCGGCGGCCAGGACATCCCCTCTTCACGCGCCAATAACCGTTCGCGTTCGACCAAGCATCCGATCGTCGAGGCGGTGAAGGGTGTCGGCGCCAAATGGGTGCGCCAGATCGACCGCACCTACGACGTGACGAAAATGCGGGATACGCTGCGCGAGGCGCTGACGACCGAGGAGAAGGGCCCGAAGATCATCGTCGCCTCCTCCGAGTGCATGCTGAACAAGCAGCGGCGGGTGAAACCCTTGGCGGCGGCCGCCGCCAAACGCGGCGAGCGGATCGTGCGCGAGCGCTTCGGCGTCGATGAAGACGTCTGTTCCGGCGACCACGCCTGCATCCGACTGTCCGGCTGCCCATCGCTGTCGGTGAAACCGACCAGCGATCCGCTGAAGGATAATCCGGTCGCTGCCGTCGACAACAGTTGCGTCGGCTGCGGTCACTGCGGCGAGGTTGCGGACGCCGCCGTGCTGTGTCCCTCCTTCTATCGCGCCGACATCGTGTCCAACCCGACCGCGTTCGAGGTGAGGCTCGACCGTCTCTGGCGGCGACTGATCGGCGCCTTGCAGCGCTGGCGGGCGGGGCGGCGGGTCATGTTTGAGCAGGAGGCGGCATGAACGTCTCCGTCGCACCCTCCTCCATCGGCCTCAGCCAGGCGCGCCCGATCAGCGTCGCGGTGCTCGCGATGGGCGGCCAGGGCGGCGGCGTCCTGGTCGACTGGATCGTTGCGCTGGCCGAGCGCCGCGGTTGGTACGCGCAATCGACGTCGGTGCCCGGCGTCGCGCAGCGCACCGGCGCCACCATCTACTACATCGAGATGATCGCGCCCGATGCGAGCAAGCCCGAGCGCCACCCTGTGCTGTCGCTGATGCCGGCGCCGGGCAAGGTCGACGTCGTCATCGGCGCCGAGCTGATGGAAGCCGGCCGCGCCATCCTGCGCGGACTGGTCTCGCCCGACCGAACGCTCTTGATCGGCTCGTCACACCGCTCTCTGGCCGTGATTGAGAAGACCGCGCCCGGTGACGGCACGGCCGATGCGGCGCAGGTTTACGAGGCCGCGAATGTCGCAGCCAATCGCTTCATCGCATTCGACATGGCCGAGATTGCCGATGCCACCGGCAGCGTGGTCTCCGCCGTGCTGTTCGGTGCACTGGCGGGCTCAGCCGCTCTGCCCTTCGCGATCGAGGATTTTGAAGACACGATCCGAGCCGCGGGTGTCGGTGTCGATGCCAGCCTGCGCGCCTTCGCCGCCGGCCGCGAGCGCGGCGCGGCCGCGCTCAAGCAGGACCCGAAGGTCAAGCCCGCGGCCAAGCCGGCACTCGCAAAGCGCTTCCCGAGCCTCGAGCCGATCGGCCATGCCGGCTACGACGCGCTGGTCGCGCGGGCACGGATGCTGCCCGCCGAGCTGCATGGCATCGTTGCGGCCGGCCTGCAACGCGTGGTCGATTTCCAGGACGTCGCCTACGGCAACGAGTACCTCGAGCGGCTGGAAGCCCTGCCGCGCGACGCGACCGGCCTGCTGCAGGCCTTTGCCAAGTATCTCGCGGTGGCGATGGCCTATGACGACGTCATTCGCGTCGCCGATCTCAAGACGCGCGCAGGGAGGTTCAACCGGGTGCGCCGCGAGGTACGGGCTGGCGACGATCAAGTTCTCGCCATCACCGAGTTCTTTCACCCGCGGATCGAAGAACTGGCGGGACTCCTGCCGCCGCGGCTTGGCGAGAAGCTGGAGCGCAGCAAACACCTCGCCCGGCTCATCGATCGTGGACGCAAGCTGCGCACGAGCGCGCCGCCGTCTTTCCTGCTTTTGTACTGCGTTGCAGGCCTGCGCCGCTTCCGCCGTGGCACGCTGCGGCACGCTCGCGAGATGCGCCATCTCGACGCGTGGGCACAGCGCGTGCGCAGATTCGCGGCAAGCGATCCCGCGCTTGCAACTGCCGTCTGTGAAGCCCGCCGTCTCGTCGGCGGCTATTCGGATACGCATGCCCGCGGCGAATCCAAGTTCGACAAGGTGATGCGCGCGTCCGAGCGCCTGGCCGGCTGGCGTGACGCCGCCGAATGGGTGCAGCGGCTGACCAAGGTCGCGCTCAAGGACGCCGATGGCGCCGAACTCGACAGCGCGCTGCGCACCGTCGAGACGCTGTTCGAGGACGCCTGAGGATGGATCACTTCGAAGTCGTGGTGTCGAAGACCGAGGCGCTCACGCCGCGCATTCGCGAATTCGTGCTGGCGCGCGCCAACGGCGCGCCGATGCCGGGCTGGGCGGCCGGCGCTCATATCGACGTCCACCTGCCCGATGTCGGCCGGCGTTCCTATTCGCTGATCGAGACCAATTCGCCGCGCGCGGCCGCCGAACACCCGACGAGCTATCGCATTGCCGTGCTGCTGGAAAGCAAGAGCCAGGGCGGCTCGACTCATATGCACGGTCTCAAGCTCGGCGATCGCCTGACGATCTCGCCGCCGGCGAACAACTTTCCTCTCGGCACCGCCGCAAGCGAAGTTGTGCTGGTCGCGGGCGGCATTGGCGTCACGCCGCTGCTCACGATGGCCTGCGAGCTCAGGGTCGCGAAACGGCCGTTCTCGTTCTACTATGCCGGGCGCAGCCGCGCCGAGCTCGCTTTCCTCGGCGAGATCGAGCGGATCGCTGGCGCCAACGCGAGCATCCACGCCGACGACGAAACCGGCCGCTTCTTCGATCTCGATGGCTTGATGACGCGGCTCGGCTCCGACGTACCGCTCTACCTCTGCGGACCGCTGCCGATGATCGAGGCCGCGATCGCGCTGGCCAAGCGGTTGAACTGGCCGCCAGGCCGGCTGCATTTCGAGATCTTCTCCGCGCCCGAGGAGAAATCCGGCGACGCCGGCTTCGAGGTCGAACTGAGGAGCAGCGGCCGCGTCTATGAAATTCCCGCCGGCAAGACCATCCTCGACGTCCTGCTCGAGGCCGGCGAGGATCCGATACACGACTGCAAACGCGGCGATTGCGGGATTTGCCAGACCGCGGTGATCGAGGGCATCCCCGACCATCGCGACTACATCCTGAGCGACAGCGAGCGGGCGTCGAATAAGGTGATGCAAATCTGCATTTCGCGCGCGAAGACCAAGCGACTCGTGCTCGACCTGTGATGGAGGAACGCATGTCCCGGTATGCCGGCAACTCCGCGGCGATCCGCGCTCTGGTCCGCGACCAGGAAGTTCACCGCGATGTCTATGTCAGCGAAGAGGTGTTCCAGCTCGAGATGGAGCACATGTTCCCGAACAGTTGGGTCTATGTCGGCCACGACAGCCAGGTGCCCAACCCCGGCGACTATTTCGGCACGACGATTGGCACGCAGCCGGTTCTGCTGGTTCGCCACACCGACGGCACGGTGCACGTGCTGTACAACCGCTGCCCCCACAAGGGCACGCGCATCACCTCCGAGACCTGCGGCAACACCGGAAAGTTCTTCCGCTGTCCCTACCATGCCTGGAGCTTCAAGACCGACGGCTCGCTGCTCGCGATTCCCCTGAAAAAGGGTTACGAGAATACCGGCTTTGAGCAGAGCCAGGCCGCGCGCGGCATGACGCCGGTGCGCCACGTCCGCAACTATCGCGGCTTCGTGTTCGCCAAGGTCAACGACGGCGGCCTCGACTTCGAAGAGTTCTTCGGCGACAGCCTGTCCAGCTTCGACAACATGATCGACCGATCGCCGGTCGGGCAGCTCAAGGTCGCCGGCGGCGTGTTGCGCTACATGCACAACTGCAACTGGAAAATGCTGGTCGAGAACCAGACCGATACCTGTCACCCGATGGTGGCGCACGAGTCATCCGCCGGAACCGTGGTCGAGGTCTGGAAGAAGGCGCCGCCCGGCACCAAGAAGCCGATGGCGGTCGAGATCATTGCTCCCTTCATGAGCCCGTACGAGTTCTTCGAGAACATGGGCATCCGGATCTGGGACAACGGCCACGGACATACCGGCGTGCACCACTCGATCCATTCCGACTATTCGGCGGTGCCCGGCTATTTCGAGAAGATGACGGCGGCCTATGGCGAGGAGCGCGCGAAGCTGATCCTCGGCGAGAACAGGCACAACACGGTCTACTTCCCCAACATCATGATCAAGGGGCCGATCCAACTGTTGCGGCAATTCAAGCCGATCGCGGCCAACAAGACGCTGGTCGAGTCCTGGACGTTCCAGCTCGTCGATGCGCCCGACATGCTGCTCGAGCGCACGCTGATGTACAACCGCCTGATCAATGCCCCCACCTCCATCGTCGGCCACGACGATCTCGAAATGTACGAACGCGCACAGGAAGGCTTGCATTCGAACGGCAACGAATGGGTCAATCTTCAGCGCCTCTACAGCCCCGACGAAGCCGGCCAGACCAATGTGGCGGTCAACGGGACCAGTGAGTGGCCGATGCGCCACCAGTTCCGGGCCTGGACCAAGTTCATGACGATGGGGATGTGACCATGACGATCGTTGCCGAAGCCCCTCTTGTGAATGCCGAGCCCACCGATCGCGAACTGATCGACTTCGTGATACGCGAGGCGCGGCTGATCGATCAGCAGCGGTTCGACGAGTGGCTCGCCCTGTACGCCGATGATGCCTTCTACTGGATGCCGCTGGAATGGAATCAAACCGATCCACGGCTGACCTGCTCCCTGATGTATGAGGACAAGCTGTTGCTCTCGATCCGGGTCGAGCGGCTCAAGGGCGCGCGAACCTTCAGCCAGAAGCCGAAGAGCCGCTGCCATCACGTGCTGCAGACGCCGCAGGTCGATGCGCGCGACGTTGCCGCCAACCGCTACGTCACCTGGACCCCGATGCACTATATCGAGACCCGCATGGAGGAGCAGACGCTCTACGCCGCCTGGGCCACGCACCATTTGAGCGTCGAAGACGGCAGGCTACGGATCAAGCTCAAGCGCGTCGATCTGATCAATTGCGATGCCGCCTTCGGCAACATCCAGCTCTTCATGTAAGGACCAATGAGCGTGGCCAACTACACGGCAATCGTTACCGGCGGCAATACCGGGATCGGGGCTGCGATCGCGCGTGATTTCCTTGCCGAGGGCTATCGGGTGATCTCGCTGTCACGCCGCAAGCCGGACTGGAGCCATCCGAAGCTCTCTTCCCACGAGGTCGACCTGCTCGATGCGGCGGCGACGCGCCAGGCGGCCGCGGAGATCGCCGCGACGGTTGCGATCAGCCATGTCGTGCACAATGCGGGAGCGATCCGGGCCAAGCTACTAGAAGAGGTCGAGGACGAGGACGTCGGCGCCTTGGCGCAACTGCATTTCGGCGCCGGCATTGCGCTGGCGCAAGCGGCATTGCCCAGCATGAAGCAGGCGCACTTCGGCCGCATCGTGCTGCTGTCCTCCCGCGCGGCGCTCGGCGCTGTCACCCGCACGGTCTATTCGGCGACCAAGGCCGGTATCATCGGCATGGCGCGGACCTGGGCACTGGAGCTCGCCCCGTTCGGGATCACGGTCAATGTCGTAGCCCCTGGCCCGATCGGAGATACCGAGATGTTCGAGAGCGTGATGTCGCCGGAATCCGAACGCGCCAAGGCGCTGGCGCGCTCGATTCCGCTTGGCCGTCTCGGCAGATCCAGCGACGTTGCGCGCGCCGTCAGTTTCTTCAGTTCACCGGATGCCGGCTTCATTACCGGGCAGACGCTCTATGTCTGCGGCGGGGCTAGCATCGGGTCGATCTCCATTTAGCTTCGGTGAGAACGCCAGCCATGGACGCCACGGTCAAACGAAAGACCCGATCCCCGAAGAACGCGCGCCCACCGCCGCTGCGGTCGATCGAGCCCGCGCACGAGTCCGACGGCGCGCATCTCGAGCTACGGATCTGGCTCCGACTGCTCGCCTGCGCAACCAGGATCGAAAAGGCGCTGAACGCGCGGCTGCGCAAGGAGTTCAACACCACGCTGGCCCGCTTCGACCTGCTGGCGCAGCTCGAACGCAAGCCGGAAGGCGCGACCATGTCCGAGGTCTCCGATCTCCTGATGGTCTCGAACGGCGCCATCACCGCGCTGGTGCAGAAGCTGGAAGCCGACGGCTTGATCCATCGCGAGGTCGATTCCGAGGATCGGCGCACCTTCCGCTTGCGCCTGTCGCAGGAAGGCGCAAAGGAATTCGGCCGTATGGCGCGTCGCCACGAGGAGTGGGTGATTGCCCTGATCGGCGAGCTGTCGCCCGTCGCGCAGTCCGATCTATTGCAACATCTCACCCTGCTCAAGCGCCGCCTCGACAAGCATGCCTGACGACCCCGGCCACTTTCAACGGGTCGATGTCCCGCCGAGATTCCAGCCGCGGCCGTTTTCGCCGAACATTTCGTATCCGGTCGCCGTTACCGCAATCGTGTCCTCGAGCTTGATGAAGCCGCGCTCGGGATGCTTCATCGTGGTTTCGACTGAAATGACCATGCCGGGTTCGAGCGGGCGGTCGGCATCGGCCGCATCGTAGCGGACAGGACCCGAGGCGGTCAGCCGCGGCGCTTCGTGGCTGACAAGGCCCATGCCATGAGCCAGGAACTCGGTGTTGTTGCGCTGGCTCGTCCCCTCGAGCGCGCGTTCGGCTGCGGTATAGATCACGCCGCCCATCGCGCCCGGTTTGATCACCGCGAAAGCCGCTTGCTGCACGGCGTCGATCTCGGCCAACAGGTCCCGCAACTCGGCATCCGGCTCGCCGAGCACAGCCATGCGGGCGAGGTCGCCGATATAGCCGTGATAATTGCCGCCTGAATCAAGCGAGAGCACGTCGCCCGCTTCCCAGCGCTGCTCCGACGGCGCGCGGTTGTGGCTCCTGCCTGCGGCCAGCAGGCAATATTCAAAGGTCAGCCCACGCTTCACCTCGGCGACCCGTAGTGCTTCGAACAACTGCCGCTTGGTGACGCCGGGGCCGTGATGGGCAATCACATCGAGCATGGCTTCGGTCACGAGTTCGGAGGCGGCCCGCAGCTTGGCGAGTTCGGCAGGCGTCTTCACGGCGCGCAGCCGTTCCAGCGCAAACAGCGCATCCTTGATCTCGCTATTGGGAAAGGCGTCCTGCAGCGCCTTGCCGGCATCCATCGGCAGGAAGGCGGTCTCGACGCCGATGCGCCTGGCGGGCACGCCGCTGGTGCGGATCATTTGAACGGCAGTCGCGATCGCGTCCAGGCTACCGTGGCCGGAGGTCTTGAGCGTCGGCACCCAGGGACGCACCACCTCCCGCTGATGCGTCTCCAGTCCATGGCCGACATAGCCGGCCTTGTCAGGCGCACCCTTGGCGTAGATCATCACGGGCAGATAGCGGCTGATGCCGAGCGCATCCATGTAATCGAAGAAGATCGCCCGCTCGACATCGAGCATGTATTGCACGTTGTGTTTGGATGTGACGAGCAGCACGTCGAGGCCCGCCTCCTCCATCAGCCGGTCAAGCTTGTCCGTATCGAAGGGGATTGCCCGGGAGCCCTGTCCAGTCTGAACGCTGTCCTGCATGACATCCTTTCCTGTCTTCCGTGTTTGTCGTGACGGCGCTTTGGCAAAAGCTATGACGGCGTCGGCCGTGCCGCAACGCCGACCTCCGCCTCGCGGCCGGGACGGGCGACACCTGTTCCCGCACCTTCACCAGGTTGCGACGCCTCTAACGCGAGCGGGCGGCCATGGGTTTCGATACCAAGCACCGTGAAAGCGAGCCCGATCGCCAGCCCGCAGGCTGCAAGGAACAGGAACGCCGGCGTTACGGCATCGATGGTCGCCTTGGGCGTAATCAGGTTGGAGGTGCCGGCAATCAAGGCGAGGCACAAGGGACCCGCGATCTTGCCGACGCCGTTGGCGGCCTGCGCGAGCCCTACGCCGCGCGCACTGAGGCGAACGGGAAAGATTTCGGCCGAGTAAGGCGCGATGTTGGAGAAGCCGCCGTCAAAGAACAGCGCTGCCGGGATCAGGAGCACCACGAAGGCAGGATAACCGAACAGCGTTCTGTCGAAGAACAGTCCGGCCGCGCCGAGCGACACTGCGATGCCATAGCCCATGATCTCGCCACAGCGCCGGCGACCGATCCGCTGCGCCAGCACGGAAAAGATGGCGCGCCCGATCATGCCGGTGAGCGAAACGATCACGAATAAATGAGCTACCTCGACGGCCGATACACCCATCAGCAGAGCGACGATCGTTGGCCCCCACAGAAACACGCCGTAATTCGCCGTGCTGGCGCCGAACCAGACGATCAGTGTCAACCAAACCCGCCTCGGTTCCTTTAGCAGCTCCGCAAAGCCCGCACTTTGCGCCTTGGCGGCTGTCTCGATCGCCGGTGACGACGGCAACGCTTCCGGCGCGACGCGCAGCGCGCGTGCGACGATCTGGCGCGCCTCCGCATCGCGGCCGCGCGACACCAGCCAGCGCACTGATTCCGGCATGATCAGCCCAATCAAGAGCGCCGGCAGCAAGGGCAGGAAACCAAGCGCGGCAAGGCCACGCCAGCCGATCTGGTCCAGCAGGGTCGCGGCCGACAGCGACGCGGCAAGGATGCCGAGCGAGACCGGGATGACGGTCGCGCTGGTGACGAGGGTGCGGTGGCGCGTCGGCGTATACTCCACGATCAACGGCACGGCGACCGAGGCTGCGGCGCCGACGCCAAAGCCGACGAAGAAGCGCAGCACGGCGAACGTGATCCATGCCCCGTCCGGTATCAGCGAGACAGAGCCGGCGCTCAACGCGCAGAGCGTGACACCGGCGACCAGAAGCACCTTGCGGCCGAACCGGTCGGCAAGCGCGCCCCACGCCAGCGATCCCATGATTGCCCCGATCCCTGCGCTGAGCAGGATCAACGAGGTCTGCCCGAAAGTGAGCTGCCATTGCGGCGCCAGCACCGCAACCAGGAAGCCGACGACGAAATAGTCGAAGTAGTCGAACACGCTGGTCGAGATGCCGAGCGCGATGCTGATCCAGTAGCGGGCGTCGAGCCGCGCTCCGTCATAGGCTGTGACGAGATCCTCCCCTGCCTTCGCCATGGTCGTCCTCCTCCACGATTGCTTTAGTTATCGTTTTGCAGAAAGGCCCTCACGTGCGCCGCCATCGTCGCCGGATCCTGAATCGTGCCGACATGGCCGACGCCTTCGACAATGGCGCTGCGCGCGCCCGGAATCTCTCGCGCCAGCGACAGCGTGTGCGCGGGCGGAATCAGGCGGTCCTCGCTTCCCGCCAACACCAGCGTCGGCGCCTTGACGGCACCGAGCGAGATCTCGATCGGCTGCGCCAGCACCGCACCGCGACGTTCTCTTTGTCCGGCGTCACGCTTGTTGCCCGTGAAGAGGGAGAGCGCATCCGGATGAGCCGCAATGTAGCCCGGCGTGAAGAAATATTCGGCGAAGTCAGGGAGACTGTCCGGCAGGCGTGCGCGCAGCTCGGCAAACCTCGGAAAGCCTTCCGGGTTGATCGAGGCGACGGGCACACCAACGCGGAAGGTCGAGGCGAGTATCAGGCGATCAATGCGTGCGGGGTGACGAACGGCTGCCACCTGTGCGATCGCGCCGCCGAAGGAGGTGCCGAACACATGTGCGCGCGCATAGCCGAGCACTGCGACCAGCGCGGCGAGGTCGTCGGCAAGCTCACCCAGGCCATAAGGCTGCGGCGGGTTGCGCGTAGCGCCGGAATCGCGCTGGTCATAGGCGATGACGGTAAAATGCGGCGCAAGCGCTGCCGCAAACGCGTCGAACATGGCATGATCGGCTTCCGCGCCATGCAACAGGAACAGCGGTGGCCCCTCGCCGCGGCGCCTGAAGCTGATCGAGATGCCGTTGGCTTCAACCGTCTCCATGGCTAGTGCAACACGGAGTGCAGAGCGCCGGCGAGTTCGCGCACGGGATCCTGCGGGATGTAGGGCATGCGCCAGGCCACGTGACCGTCCGGCCGGACCAGCGCGGCGCCGCGCAGGCCCATCTGGATGCCGTCCGATTGATGCACGTTCGGCAGTTGCTGCAGATTGAGCGGGATGCCAAGCCTGTCGGAAACTGCGCGGCCGGCCTCCAGCCAGTCGCCGCCTTGCGGGCCGGTGACGACGGTGAACTCCTTGTCGAACCAGTCGAGCGTCGAGCGCTTGCGCGCCATGTCGAGCCACAGATGCGGAAAGCGTCCGCCCGGGCGGTCCGATGGGAAATAGGTCCGGGTCAGGTGGCCGCCGCGTGGCGTGCCGTCGGGGATCACGGCGCCCTCCTCGTACGAGAAGCCGAGCGCCTGGCCGATCGAGTGCAGATGGTTGTCGAGATCGTTGACCCAGAAGCGGATGCGGTCCTCATTGCCGGAACGCACCGCCTCGTCGAGGCGGCGGAAGCGGATCATGTTGCCGTAGCTGAAATCGGCATTCGATTGCGCAACCGGGCGGCGCTCGACGTCATAGCTCTCGAGCAGCCGCTCCGAGGCCGCCCCGCGCAACACATAGGCGAGCTTCCAGGCAAGGTTATGTGCGTCCTGCACGCCCGAGTTCAGGCCGAAGCCGCCGGTCGGCGGAAAGCGATGCGCGGCGTCGCCGACCACGAACACGCGGCCCTTGCGGAACTGCGCGGCAACCTGCTTGCTCATCCGCCAGATCGAGCGGTTGAGCAGCGTCACGTCGAGGTCGGGGACGCCGGCGTGGGTCCGGATGATCTCGATGGTCTCGGCATCCGTCCACGGCCGCGGCCGCTCATCCTTCTCCTCGCCGATCTGGATCACCGACAGCCAACGGTCGCGGCCGTTGGTGTTGAGGATGCCGGCTCGCCGCGGCATGCCCGGCTGGTCGCTATAGACCTGATAGCCGGCGGCCTCTCGCGTGATCGGAAAGCGTGAGAGATCACCGCGCCAATATTCGTTGAGCATGACGGCAAGCGTCGCCGGGCCCACCATATCGATCTCGGCGCGGCGCCGGGTCTGGCTGCCAGCACCGTCGCAGGCGAGAAGATATCGGGCATGCCAACGCTCGCTGCGACCAGTCTCCACCGAGCGGATCTCGCAGATGACGCCGTCTTCGACCTCCTCGAAGCCAACGAATTCGGTCGAGAAATGCACCTGCACGAGGTTCGAATGCTCGATGACCTTGTAGATCTCCTCCTCGACCGCATCCTGCGCGACCAGCGATTTCCACGCCGGGGTCTGGCCGAGATTGGGCTCAGGGCGCGAGCGGCTGATCTCGCGGCCGGCGATGCTTTCAACCTGAACGAACATGTCGGACGAATCCTGCAAGCCGCGATCGCGGATCGCCTGCTCAATGCCCCATTGGCGGAAAATCTCCATGGTGCGGACCCAGCAGCCGCGCGACTTGGGATGATCGGTTGTGGTCGGGCTCTTCTCGACGATGATGGCGTCGATGCCGAAGCGGTCGAGCAGCAGCCCCATCGCGAGCCCAACCGGTCCGCCGCCGACGATCATGATCGATGTCCGGCGCGGCGTCTCGACAGACGTGCCCATGTGCGTTTCCTTCCCGTTGCGCGTTGTTGGCCCACAGGATGCGCCGCTTTTGACATCTCGCAAGAATATGTTTGATATGCTCTCCATCTCATTCCGAGATGGAGGCGGCGATGGACCTGCGTCAGCTTCGCTATTTCATCGGTGTGGCCGAGCGCGGCGGCTTTGGCGCCGCCGCCAGCGCGCTGAACGTCGCGCAGTCCGCGCTCAGCCGTCATGTCAAGGAGTTGGAAGTTGAGCTGGGCGGCGCGCTGCTCACGCGCACCGCGCGCGGTGTCGCAGTGACGGAGTCCGGCAAGGTGCTACTGGAGCGCGGGCGGTGGCTGCTCGGCTTGGTGGACGACGTCAAGGCGGAGGTGCGCACCGAGAACCGCGAGCCGAGCGGCACCGTGCGGCTGGGTGCGCCGTCGAGCGTTGCGGAGATCTTCTACCCGCCACTTGCCCGCCTCGTTGCCGATCGCTTTCCCCGGGTCCAGCTCGAGCTCGGCGAAGCTCTGACCGAGCTTGCCTGCGATCGCCTGCTGCGCGGCCAGCTCGATCTCGCGATCGTCACGGCGCCGCAACCGAACGACCATCTGGCCTATGAGACGCTGGTGGTGGAGCAGGTGTTTCTGATCGGCCCGCCACGCGATCACCTGCTCAAGCGCGGCAAGATGACAGTCAATGACGTGAAGCGCCTGCCGCGTGCCATCCTCCCGTTGAGCCGCACGCCGTTCCCCGCGGAAGTCCCCTCGTTCGTGCGGGTAGAGAGCAGCACGCCGATGAAGCGCATCGTCGCGGCCGGTCTTGGCTACGCGCTATTGCCGTACTCCGGCATCTCCCAGGAGATTGCCGCCGGCCAGCTCTCCGCGGCGCTTTTGCCCTGGATGCGCGCCGAACGGGTGCTCGCTCTGCCGCGCGGCCGCCCCATCAGCAGAGCAACGCGCGAAACCACGACCCTGCTCAAGGAGATATGCGGCGACCTGATCCGCGATGGAGTCATCCGGACTGCGCAGCGCGCGATCGCGCGCAAGAGGACGACCTGACGGGCCGTCCCCGAAGCGACGCATCCCGTCGGTCGCAGCAAGCAGGCTTATCGCGAAGACTCTGGATGACGGTCGGCGCGCAGAGCGGCGCTAACGCATGAATTTAGAGCGCCTGCTCTGATGCGATCAAAACCGACGCTCCAGCATCGAAGCGGTCGATGCTCTACTTGCCTTTCCAGTTCGGCGCGCGCTTTTCCGCAAAAGCAGCCGCTGTCCAATTCAGCGGGGAGCCATCCGGATGGCGCCGTCCAGTCGGACGTCCTCGCCGTTGAAATAGCCGTTCTCGATCATCGTCAGGGCGAGATGCGCGTATTCGTCGGCGCGGCCAAGCCGCTTGGGGAACGGCACGGAAGCGCGTAGTCCGGCCTTCACATTCTCCGGCGCACGCGCCAGCAAAGGCGTGTCGAAGATGCCGGGCAGGATGGTGTTCACACGGATGTTCTCGCCGGACAGATCGCGAGCAATCGGAAGGGTCATGCCCACGACCCCGGCCTTTGACGCTGTATAGGCAACCTGCCCCATCTGCCCGTCCTCCGCCGCGACCGAAGCCGTGTTCACGATCGCGCCGCGGTCACCATCCTCCTGGGGTGGCAGGCTCAGCATGCCCGCGGCGGACTTGGTGATGCAGCGGAATGTCCCGACTAGATTGACCTCGATGATCCGGTAGAAGTTGTCCAACGGATATTCCCGGATCGAACCATCCTCTTTCGAGCGGCTGGCCGTCTTGGTCGCGCCGCCGCCGACGCCTGCGCAATTCACTAGGATGCGCTCCTGGCCGTGAGCCGCGCGGGCCTTGGCGAAGCCGGCCACGACGGACTCTTCGTTCGCGACATTCACCTCGCAATAGAGGCCGCCAATTTCCTTGGCGACTGCTTCGCCAAGTTCGCGATTGAGATCGAACAGCGCGACCTTGACGCCCTTGGCGGCAAGCGCGCGCGCCGTCGCGGCGCCTAGACCCGAGGCTCCGCCCGTGACAACGGCAGCGACCGAGGAATCGAGCTTCATTGCAGTATCCTTTCGAGGTCAGATGCGTTCGATGATGATGGCGGGCGCCATTCCGCCGGCGGCACACATGGTGACGAGGCCGTAGCGTCCGCCGCTGCGCTCGAGCTCGTCGAGCGCGGTGCCGATCAGGATCGATCCGGTCGCGCCGATGGGATGGCCGAGCGCGATGGCACCGCCGTTGATGTTGACCTTTGCCCGATCCAACTCGAGGTCGCGAATGAACTTCTCGGCGACCACCGCGAAGGCTTCGTTGATCTCCCAGACATCGATGTCGGCCTTGGTCAGGCCGGCCTTGGCGAGAACCTTCTTGGCGGCAGGAACGGGAGCGTTCAGCATCAGCGTCGGGTCGTCACCCTGATTGGCATAGGCCACGATCCGGCCGCGCGGCTTGAGGCCGTGTTTCTCGGCATATTGCTTTGAGGTGATCAGGACGGCGGCTGCGCCGTCCACCACGCCGGAGCTGTTGCCGGCGTGATGCACGCCCTTCCACTCGAGGCCCGGGTAGCGGCGCTGGATCTGCTTCTTGAATGTCGTGCCGTTGCCGAGATCGAAATCGGCAAGCTGCTCGAAGCTCGGCTTCAGCGCGGCGAGTCCTTCGGCCGTCGTCTCAGGGCGTGGAAACTCCTCGCGATTGAGGGCAACGCTGCCGTCGTCATTGTAGATCGGGACCACCGACTTGGCGAAGCGGCCTTCATCGATTGCCCTCTTGGCCCGCTGCTGGCTGACCAGCGCCAACGCATCACAAGCCTCCCGGCTGATGCCCTCGCGGGTGGCAATGGCGTCGCCGCATACGCCCTGGTGAGACTGCGGGTGAATCGCGTCAAGCGCCGCATTGCCCGCGCCCATCATCCGCGCCGGCTGTCCCGCCTTGGACCGCTCCGCTGCCAGGGTCTGTTGATAGCTCATCATCTCGGTGCCGCCCGCGATGACGCAATCCTCCATTCCCGACATCACCGAAGCAGCCGCAAGGTTCACCGACGTGATGCCGCCGCCGCAGAAGCGATCCAGCGTCGTCCCGCTGGCATTGATATCGTATCCGGCCGCAAGCGCTGACATCCGCCCTAGATCACCGCCCTGCTTGCCCTCCTGGGTCGATGTCGACCAGATGATGTCATCGACCGTCGACGTATCGAGCTTGTTGCGGTCCTTGAGCGCCTTGAGCACCGTCGCGGCCAAATGCTGCGGGTGCAGGTGCGACAACGCTCCTTTGCCCGGCTTGCCGATGCCTCGCGGCGTGCGAACGGCGTCAATGATATATGCTTCGGGCATGCGTTCCCCTTGGTTTCGAATGTTATTGTTTCATTGAGTAGTGACGATGGTTCGGACCATACGACATGCTTTCTCGAAGATAACGCGGCGCGCGAGAGGTCTGCCTCGGCTCACGCTGGACCAGCATTGCGTTGATCTTCAAAGCGCTCAAAGCACGAGTTGATCTCTCGCCACGTGGACGCTCGCGCTGCCGTGGAGCTCCTGCTCTTCGATACAAACCGCCTTGTCGCAGCTTTCCGCAAATAGCGAGCTGCCGAGCGCGATGGCATGGGGGCCCAGAGCATATTTCTGCTCTTGCGGCAGGTAGATCAGTTGGCCGATCCGGGTGAGGGTCAACATGAGGCGGGAGACGGTCGACCGAGGAAGACCGCATCGGTCGGCGATTTCCCGATTGCCCAGGCGCATGCTCCGACCTTCGAAACAGCGCAAAATGTCGAATGCGCGCGATACGACCTGTATCACTTGCCTGTCTTCCACGCCGGAAGACCCGTCGTGCGCCATCAGTTTCTCAGATCGACGTCCCATCGCTTACGCTCCCAAACAACCCAGTCCCACTTTTGTACGCGTGAACCGATGCCACCCTGGTTCGTGCAAGCCCGCCGCTTGGGCTTGACTTCACCAGGTTGAAGACCCGGGCCCTCAAGGGCTCCGTCCACATCAGACTCGAAGCGGCCGAGAGCGGCTTTGGCCGGCAGGCCATCTTCTTTGCCGATGCGTTCCTTCCCAAGGGCTTGCGGCCGAACCTTAATTAGTTGATTAATTAGTTAATCAGGTGATTAAGGTGGTCGACGTCCCCTGTCAACCGTCCTTGCAGCAGACCCGGCCCGCGCGGCCGGGGGATCTGTCACCGGGCCGCCCCCGCTTGGGCACGGCTAGTCAGATCGATGCTCGCGCTCCCGTCGCGGATGACACCTCTCGCGGCGCTGAATGGGCGATCGAGCCGGCCGTGGCGGCATGAAAATCCACCCCGACCGGCAGAACTCTGCCGATTCAGCGCATCAATGGGAAATCAGCGATCGCTCGACGAATGTCGGCAATCCGGGGTATGGATCAGGCTTGGTGAGAAGCACGACGTGATTGAGGAGCGAACGGGCCGCCATCGGACGGCCTTCGCTCCTCATCAGGATCCGCGTTGCATTGGCCAGGTCACGCCGCCGCCGATCCGGCGGGCATCGTTGCCCGCAACCGGGCCTCAAGCGTGGCCACGGTCGAGAGCAGTTTGGCTCTCCGCTCCCTGAGGTGCTTCGCGAGCGTAGGATACGTACAGCTTGTCTCATCGCGAACGCGCGAACGCTGCTCCTCTTCCGCGATGTCGGAGCTGAGGAGCTGAATTCTCCAGTTAAGGTCCGCGATCAACGCTTGTAGCGATAAGGCACTCTTCGTTCCGTAATCGGACGGCTGCTTCATGACGATTGCCTCATGGTGAAGCAACCCCTCTCGGGTTGCCAGATAGGTCAATCAAACAGCAAGAGCGATGCCATGCTTGCGACCAGCATCGCATCGCTGCGGAATCCAGAGCCGCGCAGCAACGGCACTCCAGCATTCAATGGCGTGTCATATTTTTTTCGTCCTGCTGTAGTCGGGCTCTGAAACAGTCGGCGCGCTGGGGCAAATCGCCGCAGAAATCCCCTTCGATTTGTCTTTGAGGACCCACAGGGAGAAACCTCCAATGCACTTGTCCAAAACGCTCGGACTGGTCTCTGTTCTCGCGCTGTCGCTGATGGGCGCGGGCGCTGTTGCCGAAGACGACCACGGCCGCTCTGACAACTCAAATTTCGGCCGCGACCACGACCGTGATGGCCACCATCACGTGCATACGGCGACGCCGATCAAGCACCTCGTCGTGATCTTTCAGGAAAACGTTTCCTTTGACCACTATTTCGGCACCTACCCGAACGCGGAGAACCGCCAGGGCGAAACACCTTTCCATGCAAAGCCGTTCACCCCGCTAGTCAACGGCCTGAAGACACCGCTCGACGTCAATCATGGCTTTTCAGCGCTCAAGGGCGTCGATCTGCTCGCTCATAATCCCAACAGCAATCCGAGCGCTCCGGTTGCCCCCAACAACAAGGTCCAGAACGGCGCCGGCGCCTCCAATCCGTTCCGCCTCGCACCGGGACAGGCGCTCACGGCCGATCAGGGCCACAATGAAGCGCCCGAAGAGAGCGCCTACAACAACGGCCATATGGACGGCTTCCCGGCCTTCACCGGCACCGCGGGTCCGCCGCCGGCCGGTATTGGCACCAAGGCGTTGGTGATGGGCTATTATGACGGCAACACGGTCACAGCGTTGTGGAATTACGCCCAACACTTCGCAATGAACGACAACAGCTACTCGTCGCAATTCGGTCCGTCGACGCCGGGCGCGCTGAATCTCATCTCGGGCCAGACCAACGGTCTCTCGGCGACGATGAATGTGATCAACGGCTCGGGCACGTTGCTGCACACCACTCATGAAGCCTTCGGCGACGCCAGCCACACCACGAGCAACATCACCTTGATCGGCGACGCCGACCCGATCGGCGACGTCTGTTCCAATCCGACCGGAGACCAGGTGACGCTGGGCGGCCGCAATATCGGTGACTTGCTCAACGACAAGGGCATCACCTGGGGTGCATTCATGGGCGGCTTCGACCTCACCGTCGTCAACGCCAACAAGACGACCGGCTGCCAGCGCGAGACCGATCCGACCGCGCCCGGCACGGCTGCGTTCACGTCGGCTGACTACATCCCGCACCACGCCTGGTTCCAGTACTACGCCTCGACCCGGAATCCGCAACACACCCGGCCAAGCTCGGTCGAAGGCATCGGCCACAGCTTCATCCCCGGGACCAAGACGCCGGAGCCCGCCAATCACCAGTACGACAGCAATGATTTCTTTGCTGCGCTCAAGGCCCACAACCTGCCCTCGGTCAGCTTCCTGAAGGCCCCCGCCTACCAGGACGGGCATGCCGGCTATTCCAATCCGCTCGATGAGCAGAATTTCATGGTCAGCGTGATCAACGCGGTGCAGCAGAGCCGCGATTGGGAAGATACCGCTATCATCATCGCCTACGACGACTCCGATGGTTGGTATGATCACCAGATGCCCCCGATCGTGAACACCTCGGCGAGCCCCACCGTCGACACGCTGAACGGCCCCGGCGTTTGCAACACCAGCAACGGCTTCCAGCAGGGCCGCCAGACTCCAAGCCAGCCGCTCAACGGCAACTTCGGCCAGCCGGCCTGGGGCCGCTGCGGTTACGGCACCCGCCAACCGCTGCTCGTGATCTCGCCGTTTGCCAAGCGCAACTACGTCGATCACACCTTGACCGATCAATCGTCGGTCCTGCGCTTCATCGAGGACAACTGGCTCAACCGCGAGCGCATCCAGCCCGGCGGATCGTTCGACACCATCGCAGGTCCGATCGACAACATGTTCGACTTCGACCGTCGCGACGAAGAATATCCGCGCAAGCTGATCCTCAACCCCAACAACGGTAGCGTGGCATATCTCGGGCATTGAGGCCCGAGACCCCTCACTGTGCATCCACGAGCGCGTCCCCGGCAGCGGCCGGGGACGTGTTGTTTTGAGGACGCCGGCTGCTCGCGCTTCGGTCCCGATGCCAATCAGTGCCGAGCTGCGGCCTTCCGCATGACGTGCTAACTATGCGCGATCCGAACCCGGCTCGCACGAATACGCCATGAGGTTTATGAACGGCGCGGGACCCGCACCGACCGACCCTGTCTCCTCGGTTCACTTTGCCCCTAAGGGGAAATGTCCGTTCCCATCACTGCGGCTTCTGGTGATGGTCGAGCGCTTGTCTTAGCGCCGCATAGTGCGCGTCATGGACCTTCGGGTTAAACAGCGACCATTGCTCGGCATTGTAGAGCAGCGTCGGAACTTCGATCTTCATCTTGCCGCGATAGAGCTCGTAGTCCGCGGCTGCATCGTCGAAGCGTCCGTCGGCAGCCGCCATGTCGATGCGTCGCAGCGTGAGAACCTGCTCCTTGAGCGCCTGACGCACCAGCATGCGCTCGTTCAATCCGTCGGGCGTCAGGCTGGTGTCCTTGCGATCGGGATATTGCTCGGTCAGATCGCGCAGCTCGGCGCCGATCGTGTCGACAGCAAGCGCGATCACGTCCCTGTCGTGGTTCGCGATCGCCGTACCCAACACACTCGCGAAATCGTTGAGCTCCTTGGTCGTCGCGACATAGCCTTCATACTCGTTGGGTGACATGCCGGCGCCGACCGCCTGCAGGTAGATCACGAGATCCTGCCGCTCCGCGTCCGATAGGCCGAGGTCGAAGCTGCGGTTGAAGAACGCGACCACCTGGTCGTAGCTGTCGAAACGGCCGTCATGGAAGTAAGGCCCGTTGTAATTGGCGTTCAGCAATGTCGGCGTCTTGAACAGGCCGCCGGAGCCGACATCGTGCTGCTGGTGATCGACGAATGCCGCCGAGGGAACGTGGCAACCGGCGCAACTGAGTTTCGGATCGTGCGGAAACGGCTTGAAGAACAACGCTTCGCCGCGCTGCTCGCTGTCCATCGCCAGCGGGCCGAGCCGTCCGCCCGGACCGAGATTCGGATTTGCCAGGAAATCGATGTCCTGAATGTAGGCAATCATGGCGTCAAGCAGTGCCGGCGCCGGCTCGGGGCCGGCAAACTCATTGACGATCACGTTGTGGACAAAGTCGCGCAGCGAAGCAATGCGGCCGTCATGGCCATAGGGGCCGAGAAACCGCGCGCCGCGGAGACTTGGGATGCGAACGGGATCGAACACAAGATTGTCGGCTTTTGGATTGAACAGCGGCCCCGTGGTGTCGAAGGTGCCGGGATGGCCGGACATCTTGGGCATGTAGAATTTCGGGTTGGCGGCACCGTTCACGTGGCAGGTCCCGCAACTCATTCCGGCCTGCCGCGCCACTCCGCCCAGGATACTCGGCGAGTTGAAGGCGAGATCGCCGAGATTGACCAGATAGGATTTATGGCCGCGATTGAGTTCGCTGTGAAACGCCTCGCGCGGCTTGATCAGCGCATCCTCATGGAGCTCGGTGGTGACGGGCAGCAGCGTCTGCCGTCCATCGAGCGGAAATGCCGCAAGCCGACCGGCCGCAAGCATGGCACAACCGAGCATGGCGAATGCCCAAACGCCTTTCTTTGCCATTTCGGGAAGCTCTCCAGCGACGCGGGACGCGTGTCACACGTTTGCAAATATTGTCGAGTTCCTTTGCCGATTTGTGACGGCTGACCGCGCGGCGGTCATATCAAGGCCTCGGCTCGCGCGTCTGGTCGGCAATCCATACGTCGCTTTGCTTGATCTGTTCGATCAGCGCCTCCGGGCTGAATTTCCGGACGCCCGGCGGCAGGTCAAAGAGCGCAGCCGACTGCGGTTCATCCTTGATATTCTCCACCGAAATCACCGTCCCGTCCTCGCTTTTGATCCGCAGCGGAAACCTTCGCTCGCGGTCAATCCAGCCGAGAAGCGCCGGCCCGGCTGCCGGAACGGCGCGGACCATGATCGTGTTGCGGCCCTGAATCACATCCTCCCCTGTCCGCTCGCAGCGCCATTCGCCGCCCTCTTCCAGTCCGGCGAGATGCGCCATCGACTGCCATTGCCGGCAAGGGTCATCCGGATCGAGGGGCACCAATAGCCGGGTGAACTGGCTCGACTGCCGGGCATCCATAAAGATCCGTGCGGCGGGCCGAACGAACCAGGCCGCCGGCTTTGCCGCGTCGACCAGAAAGAAGCCGTCGGCAAACTCCGGCGTTTCGATCCTGATCTTGCTGCCGAGCACGTGGAGCCGTCCCGCTGGCGACGACACGGCGCCCCGCTGCACGGCAACATCGGCGGAGAATTGTTGCGCCTCTGCCGCAACCGCGCTGCTGACGAGCGCGACGCCAAGCGCAGCAATGCGGGATCGCATCATTCGGCACAGAGCGGCCGGAATCCCGTCCTTCACCATCGTCTTCATCTCAACCAATGGGCGACGCCGACCGAACCGCAAGGTTCGATCGGCGCCGGTCGTGGACTCGATCTCAGGGCGGATCACTCGAGGTAGGAGATATCCACCGGCTTGTCGAAGTCGAACGCATCGAAGAGATCAGCGAGCGCCGGGCTGTTGGTCGGCACATAGTGATTGCCCTTCGTGTACGTTGGGTTCGGCAGGTTATCGCGGCTTCGGTTCGTGAGCGGCTTCAGGTTCCAGTTGCGCTCGATGAACTTCAGCAACGACACGTGGTCACCGTAGTTGTGATAGACCTTGCCGCCGGTCGAATACGGCGACAAGATCAGGATCGGCATGCGCGCGCCATCGCCGAAGAAGTCGATCGACTGGATGTAACCGGAATCCCAGTAGCCGCCGGCTTCGTCCCAGGTGATGAACACCGCCGTTTCCGCCTTCAGCTTCGGATTGGCTTCGAGCGCACCGAGGATGTTGGCGACATAGGCCTCGAACAGATCAACCTTCGAGCTCTGCGGATGACCGTCGAGCAGGCCATCCGGTTTGCCGAACGCCACCGAAGGCAGCTCGTTGTTCTGGATCGCGGTGATCAGATCGGAGGTGTCCTTGATATGCGCCGCCCGGATCGTCGGGTCGGCCATGATCGAGGTCGCGTACTGGAACGGGTTGCAGATCTGGCAATAGGCCACGCCGAGCGCGTGGGCCGGATCGGCAAGTGCGGCGCCGTTCAGGTCCGGGCTGGTCGCATTCTTGGCCACTGCCTCATTCGAGAGCACCACGGCGTCATTATACGCACCGCCATAGTAGGCCCACGAGATCTTCTTTTCGATCAACGCGTCGCCGATCGTTCTGACCGACGATGGCGGCAGGGTCTTGCCACCGGAGAGCGCGCCGTTCGGTAGATAACCGGGGTTGGTATTGTTGAGCATATAGTAGTGGTTCGGCTTGCAGTTCGGCTCCGCCGCGTAGGGCAGCCCCTCGAGGTAGCTGACGATCGGCTTCACGCCCGGCTGGCTGAAATCGCCGCAATTGCTGAAATTGCCGTCGACCGTGTACTTGTTGACGGTGCCCGCGGCCGGATTCGGATTCGCGATCAGGTTCGCGGGCGGCGTGACCGGGTTACCCTGACCGTCGCTCCAGAAACCCGCGTCACCGGTGCCGAGCATGAAGTGGTTGGCGCCGGTGCCACCGTGGAACGACTGATGGAAGTTGTCGCCCAGCGTGAAGCGATCCGCCAGCATCTTCAGGATCGGGGCCTGTCCCTGCTCGACGTTGTAGAAGCCCATCTCGTTGCCTTGGCTCCTGTTGGTCGCCGAGTAGGTCGCCATGACGAACGGAAACAGGTCACTCAAGCAACCCGAATTGTTGCTCTTCGACGCGGTGGCCGCGCTGCAATCCTCTTGCTGCCAGTCCTGATAGAACCGATGGGTCGTGTCACCGGTGTAGTCGTCGTCGGTGATACTCGCACCCTGCAACAGGAACGGCCCGGCGAGGCTGCCTGCACCGGGAACGCGCGTATCGAGGGCGCCCGTCGGCAAACCGGTGGCACCGGTCGTCAGGATGTCGAGGTCGCTCGGATCCATGTCCTTCTCGACGCCGGCTTCCGCAACCGTCTTGAACGGAGCGCCCGTGTCGCTCTGCGCCTGCGGAGCACCGTTGGTGTTCGGCTGCGGCATTACATTGGTCGGGCTGTAGGGCGTCTTCGCGATCGCCGGAGCACCGACATAATACGACGACTGCGCCGCAGCCGAGAACTGCTGCGCCTTGGCGAAGTTCGGGCCCGGTGAACCGTCCTCGTTGACGATGCCCTTCGACAACAGGTTCGAGATCGTCTCACCTCTGCCCTTCGGCTTGTACAACCCGAATGTGTGATCGAAGCCTCGGTTTTCGCCGATCAGGACGATGACGTGCTTGATCGGCGACGCCGTCTTCGCCTTGCTCGCCGGATCATGGTCCCCGTTGGGGCCTTTGTGCTCCTGGGCGTTAGCGTTTTGGTGATGCGCGTGTGAGCGCGTGTCCCAATCGCTGCGTCCACCGAAATTCGCTGCGTAAGCTGCCGTGGTCACCACGATCGTTGAAGCAATGCAAAGCGCCGTGGTTGTTCCCCAGTGATCTTTGAAGTTGAAAGCCATGTCGACTCCAAGCGGTTGTTGTTTAGCGCCGCCGGTAACTAGTGCATCAACATGACGCAGGCATATCGCCGCGATGAAACGACGCACGAAACGCAGAATGATGCCTGTTATTTTTCTCCTTCCAGCTCGCACGCAATGAGCTCGACGCGTCACCTCTCGCATAACTACGCGCTTGAGGTCGCGCGACCTCAGCGCTCATCCCGATGTAAACCTATTCGGGTCCGTCATTGCGAGGAGCGCAGCGACGAAGCAATCCATCCTTCGATTTCCGCGGAGCTGTGGATTGCTTCGCTTCGCTCGCAATGACACGGATAGCTTTGAGCTGCGCGATCGACGATCCCAGCACTTCCGATCATCGGCCCCCCGACCAGGTGCCGGGCAGGCGTTATCGAGCTACGTGCCTTGATTCAAGAATGCGGCGGAGAGCGGCGTAATGCTGGTCGTGCACAGCGGGGTTGAACAGCGACCATGGTTCGGCGCCGGCCAGCAGCGAAGGCACGGCCGCAGCCATGAGATAGCGATAGTTGCGGTAGTCGGCCGCGGCGTTTTCGGTTCTCCCCTCGTCGACCGCACCCTCAATCCGCCGCAGCAGCAGGACAACCTCCTTGAGGGCAGCACGCGCATTCACGCGTTCCCGATCGCCGCCCGACACGCTGGTGTTCTTGCGGTCCGGATATTGCTCCGTCAGTTCGCGCAGCTCGCCGCCGATCGTCTCCACGGCCAATCCGACGACATCCCTGTCGCCGGCGGCAATGGCCGTCCCCAACACGGTCGCGAAGTCGTTGACCTCCTTCAGCGAAGCGCCGGCGCCCTCGTGCTCGTAAGGCTGGGTGCCGTCGCCGACGGCCGTGAGATAGGCCACCAGATCTCTGCGATCCTGCGCGGTCAGGCCGAGTCCGAACACCGTATCGAAATGCGTCACCACCTGATCGAACGTATCGAAGCGACCGTCATGAAAGTATGGCGCGTTGAAGTCGGCGTTGCGCAGCGTCGGCGTCTTGAACAGACCGACCGATCCGACGTCATGCTGCTTGTGATCGACGAAGGCACCTGACGGGACATGGCATCCGGCGCAGCTCATGCCGGGATCATGCGGGAACGGCTTCGAGAACAGCGCTTCGCCGCGGCGCTCCGCTTCGCTGATCTTGCCGACCAGGCGGCCCGTGGGACCGAGGCTCGGATTGGGCAGGAAATCGATATCCTGGAGATAGGCCACAATGGCGTCGAGGATCACGGGCGACGGTTCGGGACCGGCAAATTCATTGACAATGACGTTGCGCACGAAATCGCGCAGCGAGGCCATCCGGCCATCGGCACCGTAAGGCGCGAGATAGCGCGCACCGCGCAGGCTCGGAATTCGCACGGGGTCCAGCAATCCATTGTCCGCCTTCGGATTGAACAGGGGCCCGGTCGTGTCGAAGTTGCCGGGCCGTGTCGACATCTTCGGCATGAAGAACCTGGCATTGCCGGCGCCGTTGACGTGACAAGTGCCGCAACTGACGTTGGCCTGCCGCGCTACGTCGCCGAGGATCGATGGCGAGCTGAAGGCCAAATTGCCGAGATTGACCAGGTACGACTTGCCTCCGGAAATCTCCGAGCGAAATACCTCGCGCGGTCGTTCCAGCGCGTCCTCGTTCAGCTCGGTGTTAACAGGCAGCGCCGTCTGGTTACCGTCGACCGGAAAGGCCGAGACCGGTCCGTGCCAGACAGCAATCAGGAGGCCGAACGCGGCCGCGACGGTGCCGAGACAACGCAAGCTCATCGCGACTGAGCCTCCAGCGTCGGCCGCTGCAATCCAAGCCTGAGCGAGGCGGCCTGCAGCGAGACCACCAGCTCTTCACTGGCGCGCCGCAAGGCGCGAACATCGACATGCGGCAGATCATGCGCTGCGACGATGGTCTTGAGTTCGTCGATGCGCTCCGTCACCTGCTTGGCGAGCCGCGCGTCGGTCACCTGAAGCGCCTCCGCAAAGATGGTTCGATAGGCAAAGTCGATGCCGTCGACATTGTTGCGCATGTCGTCGAGCGAGGTCCCGCTGATCCGGGACTCGCCGCCATCCGCTTTGCTCTCACCCACCTCGTAGGCAAGGCGCACGGTGCCGTCGAGCAATCCTTGCGGGGTCAATGCCATGGTCGGCAGCCGGCTCTCGAGCTGGTCGAGGTGCCCGATCAGCGCATCGGTGTCGCGTACGACATCGATCTCTCCGGTGCCGAACAATTTTGCTTCGATGGCGTGGAATCCGCTGTCGGCATTGGGCCAGGCGTCGATCAGCGTGTCGAGCTCAGGCACGAAACCGGCCGTGAAGACTTCCGAACGCTCCCAACCGGCGCGGGCTGACAGCCAGGCTCTTTTTGCGCCCGCCAGATCCTTGGCGGCAACCCGTTCGCGCAGCTCCTTGATGCCCGCCAGTGCTGACCCGATGCCCTCGATCATGTAGGGACGATAGCGCTCCGCGGCGTCGTCCAGCGCGGTGGCGCTTACCGGACCGACGCTATTCGCAATAGCGAGCGAAACAAGGCACAGCACCACGCTCTTCTTCATCGCCCCCCTCCACCGCGCGGAGTGCAGCCATTTGCGACGCTGCGTCCAACGATTCCACAATATTGTCGGCTTGTTATACTGTTTTGTGACGGTATCGCGTTTCTTCACGCCTTCCCCGCAAATCAAACAGAATTGCCGCGGAGCAACTCCTTGCTTGCGCATCATCGCCAAGCGCATGCGCACGCGGGTCGGCGACAACAATAGTTTCTTCGAGTAAACTTCATGCCCTGGCGGCGATGCCACATTTCGTCGGTCGGCGGCCGCGTTCCTTGTCCTTCAACGAGCGACATGACAGCCAACACTTCACCGCTTCTGACTGCAGGATTCTTCGCTGCGCTATGTCTGCTGTGTAGCAGCCTCGCTTTGATCGACTTTCGTCGGGGCATCATTCCAGACGCCCTCAACCTTGCAGTCGGCGGTATTGGTCTGGCCCGGGCTATCGTTACGGGGGGCGCCGTGGCCGGCGTTGAGGCCACAGCAGAGGCTATCATTGTCGGACTCATCTTCTGGTTATTTCGCAGGCTCTATTTCGCCGCGAGAAAAATCCAAGGGTTGGGGCTCGGGGACGTCAAGTTTCTCGCCGCGGCCACGCTCTGGATCGGCCTCCCTGGCATCCCCGTTCTGACCCTGATTGCTGCGCTCTCGGCATTGATCGCAGTCGGTGGCGCGCAACTGGCTGGACAAAACCTGACGCGGCAGACCTCGTTGCCGTTCGGCCCATTCCTGGCGCTCGGCTTGCTGTCGGCCGTCGCCGCCCAGCAATGGTTCGGCTTGAGCTAGCGCGCGATGAGATGAGGTTGAGCTGGAGCGGCGGCGGTTCTCCACCTCTCCTTTCGGAGAGGCATAGGCCGCCTTCGGCGGCCGTCCTTAAGAGAACGCCGAAGCGCTGCTTCGGCTATGGCGCAGCGCCGGGTGAGGGATTACGGTCTCTCGTTAGCGCCGCAGCCCCTCACCCCATTTGCTTCCGCAAATCGACCTCTCCCCGTTGGGGAGAGGTGAACCGAACGCGTGGCTAAAGCACTGGCTGATGTCAGTGATCCCAACCTTCGCCATGGCCACCGTGGTGGTGGCCGTCGTCGAAGTCGAAGAGGTCGAACAGATCGCTCAGCGCTGGGCTGTTCACCGGAACGTAGGCGTTGCCCGGTGCGGCAACCGGGTTCGGAAAGTTGTCGCGGCTGCGGTTTGTAATCGGCTCCAGGCGCCAATTCCGCTCGATGAATTTGACGATCGAGACATGATCGGCATAGTCATGCGAGATGTGCCCCTGCTTCACGAACGGTGAGACCACGATCAACGGGATGCGGGTGCCGTCGCCGAAGAAATCGAGCGGCTGCACGTAGCCCGAGTCGAAGTAACCGCCGCCTTCGTCGAAGGTGATGAAGATCGCGGTGTCGTCGGCGTAGTCCGAGGCCTCGACCTGATCGACGATCTTCTTCACGAAGCCTTCAAACAGGTTGAGCTTGGAGGATGCCGGATGACCGTCGGTATAGCCGCTCGGCTTCACGATCGAAACGGCCGGCAGAGTGTGCTTGGAGATATCCGAGTACAGATTGACCGTGTCCTGGATGTGGGCGGCAACCTGATCCGGATGCGACATGATCGACGTGTCGTACTGAAACGGATTGCAGATATTGCAATATTCGTCGGCGGTGGGTCCGGCTACGCCCCAGTTGAGCTGGTAGGGATCGTTGACATAGTTGTTCCACTGGTCGCCGTAATACTTCCACGAGATGTGCTTCTCGTTCAGGCTGTCCCCGATGCTCTTTCTCGTCGACGGTGGGATCGTAAACGGCGTGTTGGACGGGTTGGTGTCGGTGTAAGCATTCTTGCCGTTGCCGAAATAGCCGGGATTGTAGTTGTTCAACAGATAGTAGTGACCCGGCTCGCAATTCGCTTTGATCCGGACCGATTTCAGATAGTCAAGGATCGGCTTGACGCCGGGCTGGCCGGCATCCGAGCAGTTGCTGTAGGAGCCGCCACCGGAGACCGGGTTCGTCGAATAAGGCGGCGGAGAGCCGCCATTGCCCCCGGCGCCGTAGCCATCCTCGATATACCAATTGTTGGTGCCCATCGCCGGGTTCGGATTCTCGATTTCATGGACTGTACCGGCGTCGGGAGTGCCGCCGAAAACCTGCGTGCCATCCGGCGGCGCGACCGGATTGCCATAGGTATCGCTGAAATAGATCATGTCGGCGTGTCCGAACATGATGTGATTGGCCCCGGTGCCGCCGTTGACGGACTGATGGAAGTTATCGCTCATCGCGTACTTCTGCGCGAGACTTGTGAAGTACGGCACGTCGCCTTTCTGCACGTTGTAGAAGCCGAGCGCCGTCGACCCCTCGCCCGTGGTCGTCGCGGTCGGCGAATACTCGGTCGAGAAGTTGGAAGGCTGCTGCGCACCATTGCTGCCGGCACCGACGGTCACCTCGACCCAGGCGAACAGGTTGCCGTTGCAGCCCGACGGATTGTCGCGGCTGGCGGCGGAGGTGTTGCAGTTGAGCTGCTGCCACATCTGATAGAAGCGATGCACCGGACTTGCCGCATAGGCGTCATAGGGCATGGCATCGCTGTTGGTGAGCTGGAACGGGCCGGCCGGCAGCGCACTGACATTCGTGATGCGCTGGTCGGGCGTCTTCGACGTCTGCCCGGTGCCGCCGGTCAAAAGATACTGGTAGTACTCAGAAGGCAGGCCGGATTCGGATTGCTGCGCCAGCGCCAGGGACGCTTCGCAGATCGTGATCGGCGAGCTTCCGCATTGATTGGGGATGTAGGAGTCCTTGGGACCGCCCACCAGCGGAGCCGGCAATTGATCCTTGGGGAAGGTCTGCTTCGGCGGGCTCAGCAGGAACGCGTCGTTCAAGCCGATGTCGGTGGCGGAGAGCTGATGCGCCTTTTCGAAATTGGGCCCGGGGACTGCGTTCTTGTTCTGATCGAGCTTGACGATGCCCTGCGACAGCAGGTTCATCACACTCTCGCCGGGCCGGTTGGGCACGTAGGTGGCGAATACATGATCGAAGCTGCGGTTCTCGCCGATGATCACGATCGCATGCTTGATCGGCGTCCTCGTCTCATGGCCACCGTGGTGCCCCCACTCTTCCGCAAGCACCGGGCCCGCGGTGAACTGACCCAGCGCCAGCGCGCTGAGCGTAAGGCGGCACCCTTGCAGCCAACGTGACTTGTGCTTGTCGCGCATCAAAGCTCTCCTCTCTTCTGTTGGTCGGACGACGTCGTTGACGTTGCGGTATTCCTTGGCACCACCTTGATCCGTCCCATCATGCCGCCGTCCTCATGCTCGAGGACGTGACAGTGATAGACGAAGGTGCCGACGATGTTGGGATCGCGGAAATCCATGCGCAGCCGCACGCTGGGATATTTCAGCATTCGGCCGTTGTAATAGGGAACGTTCACCGTATCGCGCAGGAACGGCTCGTTGACTGCGATGCCGGACCAGTCGAGCAACTGGAAGTGAAGCTGGTGGATGTGAAAATCATGCAGCTCCATCGAGCGGTTCTCGATGATCCAGTCCTCGACATCGCCCTGCCTCACCTCGATGTCGGGGATGTCGGACTGCGGATCGAACGGCTTTGGCGCGTTTCCGTCGATGGTGAGAAAGAATTGCGTGGGACTGTTCGGATCGTTCGGGTTCTCCGGTCGCTCGGAGAAGAACAGCTTCCTGATGCGCGCCGGTGCAACATCGCCAACCCACGGCCGATCGGACGGCGGCAACGGCTCCGCTGCGATCGGCAGTGTCGCTTGCGGCTCGCCCGCATCTACCGTGCCCGTGATCGCTATCAGCGCGCGGTTCGGGTCGTTCTCGCCGGCTGGCCCGGTATCGACGGCGCGCGTCACCAGCAATGCGGACGCTCCCGCCGGCGGACCTTCGACGATGAACTCCGCGCGAGAGCCAGGCGGCAAGCCGATGTGATTGACCCATTGCACCGCCGAAGACGGGCTGCCCTGGAAGCGCAGCGGGACACCGTCGATACCGACCACGCCGATCTGCTGCGGCGCGCGGCCGACCAGCAAAGCGAGGTTGAGATACGTGATCGCCGACGCGTTCAGGACACGCCATAGCTGGCGCTCTCCCGGCTTCATCGAGAGCGTCGCCGGCGGGTAGTTCGGATACGGCACCGGCACGAAATTGACGGACAGGTCCTTCGATGGCTTGCCGAATCCGGTGCCGGAGTTGGCAACGTCCCCGTCATTGTCGAGCTGGCTCTTCGACATCACCGGCTCGAACTTCGACGGCGGCGCGTCGGGGTTGACCAGATCCTGGTCGCGGATCACGAGGACGCGCTCGGGCAATCCGGCAAGCGATGGGTCGGCACGTTCGATGCCTTCGACGATCAGGGCGCCGGAGGCGCCGCCGAGCACCTGCGTCTTGCTGAAGCCATGAAGATGCGGGTGATACCAGTAGAGCCCGGGCGGCGCATCGTCAGGGATGCGCAGGCGATACTCGAACGGCTTATCGTCGGGCTGGATCGATGTCTTCAGCACATCGTCCTGATGACACACCGGCGGCACCGTCAGCCCGTGGAAGTGCAGATTGGTAGACACCGGCGTCATTGCGCCGCTCTCGCAAGGATCCGCCTCCTGCTTCGCCGTGCAAATCGGCCCACCGGCGAGTGCCTGATCAATCGCGGGCGTTGCGGCAGCAAGGTCAACAAGGTCGTTCTTGAAATGGATGACGAGCTGATCGCCCGGCTTCACGCGCAAGGTCGGCGACGGCTTCCCGTCGGACGTCACGTAGCAGTAGCGGCTCGTCCCGTCCGGCAGCCGCTCGTCATGTTCGCTGAGATCGACCTCGAGGATTCCGTCGCGACTCCGCAGCTCCGCCGGTTCGGCGATCGCGCTTCCAGGCTCCGGTCGGGCGCACACATCATGCTTCGCGCGCGGCGAGCCCGGCAGCTCCGCCGCGCCCAGCCAGGCGGTTATGCCACTCGTGGCGAGCCCGATGCCGGCCGCGACGATGACACAAGAAATTGTCGAGTATCGTCGAAGCACGCCATCCTGCCCAAGCGCCGCGGCCATGCAAAGGCACGCTCACGCCACGCATGGCGCCAGCCAGCCTCGCGACCGCAGTCGCCAACGAGTGTTCTGTTTGACCTCGCAACGCTACATGCGCGTTGTTGCGGGAATCTGGCAGGTTTCTAACAGCCAAATGACAGTGGATTGCGGCATTTCAGCGCGGAACCGCTTTCAGAGCGCCGACGAGACGCGCCTCTCCCGTCCGCACGGCGATGCGTAACCGTGCAATAAATTGATGTTTCATCGCCGCCTCAGCTCGGCCTGCGGTGTCGAGCCGTCGGCGCTGACCGGCGTCACGAGCACCGGCGCATTGGCGTGTTCGCCGGGTTGCGGCAACGTCAGTATCGCCGCCTGCTGATCCATTTCCATCGTGACCTCGCGGCCCTGGATCGTAAGCAGCTTCCAGCCTTGATAGTTTTCGCCGAGCTTCAAGCGCAGGGCCTGCTTGGTCGACTGATCGAGAAAGATACCAAAGCTCTCGTCGTCGCTTGCGATCGTTCCAACCAGCGACAACGGCGGCGGGCGGATTTCCTTCTTCCGCGGCGGCGGGGGTGGCGGCGCGGCCGCAGGCTCCGAGGCGACCACAGGCGGCGGCCGCCGCGACGGCGAAAAAATCGGACGATCGCGCGTTCCCGACAATCGAGCGAGCGGTATCGCCCATAGCGGGTTGGCGCTCAGCGGCCGCTCCGGCGCCGACGGCGGGGCAACGACACGAACGGACGTCACCGGTTCGCTCGATCGCGGCGCGGCCGGCCCCCCAAGCCGCGTCTCCTCGGCAACGCCGGCGTCGAGGTCGTCGGTCGTGATTGCGACCGTCGCCGCCCTGGCAACATGGAGCGACAGCCCAACGGCCATTGTCACGATGATCAGGCTGCGGTTCATTTGGCGCCTCGCCATTGCCCGGACACTCCCAGCAGAACCCGCAACTTGCCGGGCTGCGACCCGGATGAGGTTGTCGGGGTCTGGACCAGCAACTGATCGGCAAACAGGAACGGCATTCCGGCCTCGATATCGTAAAGCAGCTCCTGCAAATGAGGCTGCTCGATCTCGCAGCTCGCGATCATGCTGAGAAAGCCCGGCTTGCTCGATGAGCTCTGCACGTCAAGCTGTGTCGACAACACGTTGCCGCCGAATTTCGTGATGGCGTTCGCCACCCGCTGCAACAAAGTCGCGCCTGCAATCGTGACGGTGGCGCCCTCGAGGTACGGCGACCCGGCCGGCATCGCACCCTCTGCATTCGGCTTGGCCGCCGCGCGGTGCCCCCCGAGCTGCTCCAGCATGGTCGCGGCGGCAGCGACCTCGCTGCGCTGGTCGATCAGATCGGAGATCGACGTCACCGCGGTGAACAGCAGTACGATGACCAGGCCGACATACGCCACCGCCGCCAAGAGCGGCGAGGCCGTTACCAACCTTAAGGGTGCGGACTGGATATTCACGAGCCTGATCCGAAATAGGCGGTGATGTGAGCTTCGATGTGGAATCGTTCGCCGGGCTCGTTCGCCGCATGCGTGGTGGGGGCAAAGAAGGTGGCGCGGGTGAATTGTGGGGAGGACTGCTCGATCAAGCGGATCAGCGAGGGGGCATCCTGGGTCATCCCGACGATCTGGATCTTGTCCCCCTCGATCCGCAGTTCCGTCACGTAGGTGGAATCGGGCAACGCCCGCGAGATCGCCTCCAGCACCATGACGCTCGATGGCGTGGTTTGCTTGCGCCTGGCGAGCAGGCCGAGCCCTGACGACGGGCCGTTCGTGCCGAGACGCAATGCGGCGCGGCGCTGGGCGATATGCTGCTGCAGGTCGTCGAGCTCCGATTGCAGCGAGCCGCCAAGATAAGCACTGACCAGGAGCGACGCGGCCGCGGCGAGCGCGCTCGACAGCAGGATGCCGCGCAGCAATCGGGGCACGTTGACCGCGGCGCCGATCACGCTGCGCAGCGGCCGGTCCAGCAGCTTGATCGGCGCGGACCCATCGGCTGGCGCCAGGATCGCAACCGATGCGGCGCCGACGGTCTCGGCGAACCGCAACAGCGGCGCGACCTTCTCTCTCGACGTCGCCGCAAAGCTCACCTCGATCCGGTCATTCGCAGCAGGCGCGGGCGCCCCCCAGCCGAACACCGCGTCATTGGCCGACCATGGCGTCAAGCGATCGACCTGAGCCCTGATCATTCCATCGAGGAAGTCGACCGCCTTGCTCGGGAAATCGAGCTGGTGCGTCATGACGTGATCCGCGCGCAGCAGCGCCTCGATGCGGCTTCCCCGGAACGCGACGTTCCACGTCTCCGGCAGCGGCGGGTGCGGCGCTTCGCCATCGAAACGGAAGGACAGGTCGGGCAGATCGGCTCCGCCCTTCGCGTTGCTCGCACTTGCCGTGAACGTGCCGTCATCGTGTTCCGCAAGCTCGATGCGCGGCGCGCAGCCGAAGCGGCCAGCCATCGCGTCGATCGCGCGGCTCACCGCCTCGATCCATTCGGTCAGGAACGATTTCGCGTCCGATATCAGCGCCATCAGGACCTCCGGCGAAGAGGCAGGTGAGCGGATTCGACATCGTCCTGCCACGACAGCACGCGATAGGGCTCGCGCTTGTCGCCGAGAGCAATCACCACTTCCGACGTGGCGCGCCGGCCGTTGGCAAAGCCGATCGTCGTTTCGACGCGGTAGCACGGGCTCTTTGCTTTCGGCAGGTTGCTCTTCGCCGGAGCGGACGGGTCGGCACCGGCAAGCGGATCGTTCGAAGGTCTGATCGCACTGCCGAATGGATCCGCGCCTGCACTGGAGCGTTTTGCAAAGGCCGCGACCACTTCCGGCGCCGCGATCGTCGCATCGATGTCCGCCGACCCGTTGAAGATAGTCACAAACGGCAAAGCGCGATCGACGAGTGCCGGCGGAAGCCCAGCGACCAGGGCAAGCTCATTGACATGCGTGAACAACGACTGCCGTGGCGTGTAGCCCAAGGCCGCGTAGCGCGCTGCCTCTTCGTTGGTGCTGCCCGGCGCGGGACGGGTGCGCCAGCCGACGATGCGGTCAGCATCCTCATTGGCAGCGTCCTTGCTGGCACCGAGCCCAGCCAGAAACGCGGCGAGCACCTCTTTCGACGCAAGATTGAGATCGATCCGAGCCGCTTCCGAGGTGAAGGTCACGCCGACATCGGCGTCGTCCATCCGGAAATGGAATGAACCGTGCGCGGGCCTTGCATCGTCGCTGGCCAGGATCAACTGATAGGCCGTGAGCTCGACGCCGGCCGACACCAATGCTTCATTCTGCAGGGCGGTATCGCCGAGCGCCATCGCGCGAGCCGATGCCGACAGATAGAGCGTAAAGATCATCGCCAGCGATGACAGCGTCAGGAGAATCCACAGCACCACGACGATCACGAAACCGCGTTGGGAATCACTGGCAGCGCGTCGCGCACTGGTCATAACTGACCTCCCTGCCCGACGGCATTAGTCGGCCCGCCGCCGCCAGGGTTATTCGGCTTGTCGGTGCAGTTACCGTCCGGCCGCGTGCAATCGCTCGGCACCTGGGCATGGACCGGCGCAATGGTCGAGACCGAGAGCACGCGCTGGCTGGCGGCGTCGCGGATGGTCAGCTTGATCATGACGGGCAATTGCTCGGCCTCGCGCCATGTGCTTTTCCAGACCCGGTCCGGCCCTGCATAGGCAAAGGACAGTCGAAACGGAGCGCGCAGCAACACCACGGGATCGCGGAAGTGCAACTGCTCGGACAGCGACGAGCCGGCCGGCAGCGGCGCAAACCGCGTCCGCGAGCGCACCGTGACGAACTCTCGGCGGTCGGAGCTCTCGCCGAGATGCACGACGTCGAGCCCTGGCCCGGCGTTGGGGCCAATCGCAGTGCGTACGAAGGTGATCGAGAGCTCCGAGCCATCGAACAATGGACGGCGGGATTCGCGATTAGCGGGAACATACTCGGCTGCGGCGAGGTCGGCCGCAATACGCTGCAGCGCCGTACCAATCGCTTCATCGCGCTGCACCCGGTCAATCCCTCGATTCCAGTTCGGCAGCCATTGCGCGGTGATGCTGGCAAGCGCCGACAACAGGAGGCCCATCAACGCCAGCGCCACAATGGCTTCAATCAAGGTAAAGCCAGCCTCGCGCTCGCGCCGGGTCGCCATCACCGCCGTCATTGGGAGGCCACCTTTTTCATCAAGCGCACGGTACGAACGTCCGATGTGGCTCCGCTGGGCGATCTGACGCGCACCCTGACAAGCTCGGGTATCCAGGCCACGTCGGAATCAGGGACCGTCCAGTCACCGCCGAGTGGAGTGACGTCGACCGTCCAGCCGTAACCGTCGGCCCGCCCCGACGACGTCCCCTGCCGAAGCTGATCGCGGGGCGGAATCGCTGCGGCCATCGCGGTGCGCATGGCTTGCATCAGCGCGACATGTCGCTCCAACGAACGCACCCCGCGTACGTTGGTGCCCATCACCGAGCCGATGGCAACGATCACGACGGCGACGAGCGCCAGCGCCACCAGCACCTCGATGATGGTGAAGCCGGCGTCACGGCGTTCAGTTGATGGCGACGTGGCGGGGAACAATCTCGACCCTCCCGGTCAGCCAGTTGACGCGAACTTCATAGCCTGCGTCGAAACGCGTCAAGGCGATGGTGCCGCCGCACGATGTGCCGTTGGCCAGAAAGCGAATGGTCGACAACGCGGCCTGCCGCTGGCACGTCTCCGGCAGCACCGCATCAAAGCGCACGTCTTCCGGAATCCGGATCGCGCGTTGCGAGGCGCCGGACCGGATCATGCGCCCCTCGGCATCGACCAGCGTCGCGACGCTGACCTGCCGGCGGATCGCGGCATCGCGGTCCCCCTTCAGGAGCGTCGCCGCCTGCAAGGCATAGGCCTCCAGTCGCGAACGCGAGGTCTCGCGCGGAACGAACGGCAGCAGGACAGCCGAGAGCAGCGCGATGATCGCGAGCACGCAGACCATCTCGAGCAAGGTGAAGCCTTGTTCCGCCGAACTATTCATTCTTTGCAGTGAGCTTTTCCAGCGAGATGTCGGCGGCCGTGCCGCTGCCCCCTTCCTGACCATCCGATCCGTAGGAGACGATGTCATAGGGGCCGTGCTCGCCCGGCGAGCGATAGATATAGGCATGGCTCCACGGATCGTTGGGAACGCTGCCACCCTTGAGATAGGGTCCGTTCCAGGCCGCGACGCCCGGGGTTGACCGGACCAGTGCGGCCAATCCCTCCGCGCTCGACGGATATCGGCCGGCATCGAGATAGTAGAGGTCGAGGGCGCTCGCAAAGCTCTGCAGTTGAATCCTCGCCGCCTTGACCTTGGACTCACTGAGGTAATTGAGCACGCGCGGTCCAATCAAGCCCATGATGAGACCGATGATCGCGATCACGACCAGCATTTCAACGAGGGTAAAGCCGGCCTCGCTGGCGCGCGAGCCTTCACGTCTGGCGCGCTGTCGGGCCGTTCCGTCGATGAGATGCTCGCCGATGTATTTGAATGAGATCATGGTGCACCACCCTCCGGCCTAGTTGACCAGTTGCGTAACCGACAGCAACGCTGTCATGACCGACACGATCAGGCCCCCGACGACCGTGCTGATGGAAATGATGGCAAGCGGCCCGACAATGCCGACAATGCGGTCGAGGCTGCGTTGCAGCTTGGCCTCATAGAATTCGGCGACGCGGCCGGCGAGCGTCGGCAACTGCCCGGTCTCCTCGCCCAGCCGCAGCATGCGCACCGCCATCGGCGGCAGGCTGTTGGCAACCGCAAGCGCGTCAGACAGCTTTCCGCCGTGCCGCACGCGGTCGGCCGCCGCGCTCCAGCTTTGCTCGTTCCCGGTCACCGCCATGATATCGACGAGGATGCGCAGGGTCGCCGTGAGGTTGACACCGCTGCCGAGCAAGACGCCGAGATTCCGGCAGAACAGGCTGCTGCGATAGAACTGGAAAATGCTGTTGACACCAGGCAGGCGCGACAAGCCGCTCACCATCGCCGCGCGCGTGCCGGTCCGGCGCAACAGCCCCCAGCCGCCAGCGATTGTGGCCGCGGAGACCAGCATCGCCGAGGTCGCGTTAGCACGCAGAAAGTCCGACAGCTTGATGAAGGCGCCCAGCGTCGTATCCGACTTGCTGCCGAAATCCTGCAGCACCGACGAGAACTGGGGCAGCACGAACAGAATAAAGAACAGCATGACGCAAGCCGACGCGACCAGCACGAAAGCCGGATATTGCATCGCATCCGTCAGCTTGCGTCGCATCTGCTCCGAGCGCGCGCGCTCCGCGCCAAGCATGTCCAGCACCTGGTCGAGCGTGCCCGACACCTCTCCGACGCGGACCAGCGCGGCATACATCGGCGAGAACAGCGCGGGATGATTGGCGATGGCATCGGCCAGGCTTTCGCCCGTGAGCAGCGAGGCGCGAAGCTTGGCGACCACGGGACGCAACCGTCCGACATCGGCATCGCCGGCCAGCAGCTCGAGCGCATCGTCGAGCCTTGCGCCGGCCTTCAGCAGCAGCGCAAGGTCGCGCGTGAAGGTGGTGATCTCGGCGGCACTCGGCCGGCCGAACAGTCCGTAGGCCATGGCGCCCGAGGGCGACCGCTTGTCTTCGGTCGTCTCGATCGGAAGCAACCGCAGATATTCAATGCGGCGTGCGACCTCGGCCGAGGTCGGCGCCGAGATCGTGCCGATCACGATCTCGCCGTTCTGTGTCAACGCCCGGTAGCGGAAGTTCGGCACGGTATCACCGCAGGGTTGTGACACGGAGGATTTCGGCAGGCGATGTCAGGCCCGCACGGCACTTGACCACGCCGTCGTCGAGCATCGTCGTCATGCCACCCTGGATCGCCATCTCGTCGATCTTCCGTCCATCCGTCTTGTCGCCGATCAGTTCGCTAAGCTCGCCGGTGAGCTCCAGCACCTCGAAGACACCGAGGCGGCCGCGATAGCCCGTACCGCCGCAGCGTTCGCAACCAACGGGGTCATGGATCACATCGCCGCAATGGAAGCCGAATGCGCCAAGCCGCGGGTCTTCGGCAAGATCGGCATCGGCGAGCACGCGGGGTGCCTTGCAGCGCTCGCAGAGTTGGCGGACCAGCCGCTGCGCGATCACCGCGCGCAGCACCGAACGCAAGAGATATCCCTCGACACCAAGATCAAGCAGACGGGGCACCGCAGCCGCGGCCGTCTCGGTATGCAGCGTGGTGAGCACCAGATGCCCGGTCAGCGCGGCATGAACCGCGACATGCGCCGTCTCGGAATCGCGGATTTCGCCGACCATGATCACGTCCGGATCCTGGCGAACAAACGAGCGCAGCGCCGCCGCAAAGGTCAGGCCGATTGCCGGCTTGACCTGCGCCTGATTGATCCCGGGAATTTCGTATTCGACCGGATCCTCGATGGTCAGGATCTTGCGGATCGGCTCGTTGAGGATCGACAGCACGGTGGCGAGCGTCGTGGTCTTGCCGCTGCCGGTCGGACCGGTGACGACGATCATGCCGTGCGGCAGTTTCAACAGCCGCCGCAGCTTCGCTTCGTCGGGAGGAGAAAATCCCAGCTTTTCAACGACGAGCAACCCCCGATCCTTGGGCAGAATGCGGATCACCGCCGACTCGCCGTGCTGCATCGGCATGATGGCGACGCGGATATCGATGTCGGCCCGACCAGCTCTCAAACGCGCGGCGCCGTCCTGCGGCAGTCGCCGCTCGGCAATGTTGAGATTGGCCACGATCTTGATACGGGAAATGACCGCCTGCGGCAGCACATTGGCCGGAGCCGAGACAGGTCGCAGCAGGCCATCGATGCGCATGCGCACCACGAGGCCGCTTTGGAAGGGCTCGATGTGAATGTCGCTGGCGCGCAGTTCGACTGCCTTTTCAAGCAGATCGTTGACCGCGCGCACCACCGGCGCGCCGCTTGCGAGGTCGCGCAGGCTCTCGATGTCGTCCTCGCGAAGCTGCGCCGGCAGGGCATCGCTGGCTTCGGCCTCTTGCTGTTCCAGGCGCTGATCGAGGACCACCGCCAGGTCTTCCGAGGTCGCGACCTTGATGACGACGCCCGCGCCGAGCACGATCTGCGCCGCACGTTGCGCGGATTGATCGGTCGGGTCGGCCACGGCGAGCACCGCTTCGCCTTCCGGCGAGCGATACGGAAAGACAACGGTTTCCCTCAGGAAGCGCGGCGAGAACGACGATGCCAGCGATGCCGCCGACATCATGTCCTGCAACGTCACCCGCTCATGCCCATGAAAACGTGCGGCCTCGTCGGCGAACTCCCCCGCCGACAGGTCCACGAGCTCCCACAGCTTGGCCCGTCGCTGATCGGCACCAAGCTGACCTGCGGCATCCTCGCGGCCATCGACCACCGTCAAGTGCTTGGCTTGACGGAGATGTTCAGCAAACTGCGAGGATAAGTCGCCAGCCATACGTCGCTCCGGAGGCGCAAAGCTAGGCCGCCGTGTCATGGACCGTCGAAGGCGATGCGTGCGGTTACCAGCTATCCGCGATGTTATTGACCCGAAGTATGACAGCCGTACGAAGCTTCGCGCGCCGCCACCGCCTAAAAGCGTTCAACGATCGATAGTCACCGGCGAACGCCGACATCATCTGAAATCAACATAGGTCCGCAAACCGCCGGTCAATGTGGCGACCAATTTATTTCTGTCATGTTCGATCGCTAAGAATTCAATCCCGGAGAGGTGACACAATCAGATCGTCACAAACGATCCACAAAACACCGGTAGTCGGAACGGCGAAGTCTTATGATGCGTGTCACCAAGCTTAGCCGTCATCCGGCGATCCGTCGTGGCATGGCGGCGGTCCTTCTTCTGTCTTCGCTGACGCTCCTAGAGTCCTGCAATTCCGCGACCGTCGGCTCCAGCGTCGACGGCTCCCAGCTCGACATTACGGACAAGATTCGCTCCATCGACCTGTTGCCGCATCAGCCTCAGCCGGTGGGTAACGGGGCCGCCGCGGCTGGCAGCAACCGCGCCGGCTCCCCGGCGATCTATGAAGGCGCAGCGATCACGGCTGTTTCCGATGACCGGCCGCAACCGACGTCGAGCGGCAACGGCTTCGACCTGAATTTCGAGAACACACCGGTCGCAACCGTTGCCAAGGTCGTGCTCGGCGACATCCTCCAGGTCGGTTACACCATCGATCCGCGGGTGCAGGGTACGGTGAGCCTCGTGTCGGTCAGGCCGGTGTCGAAGTCGGACATCATCTTTGTGCTGGAGGATGCACTGCGGCTCAGCGGCGTGGTGCTGCTTCACGATGTCTCCGGCTATCGCCTGACGCCGCTGGGCGATGCGGTCGGCGCCGGTCGCGTTGATGCCGCGGCGGCACATCCCGAGCCGGGCTTCGGGGTGTCGGTGGTGCCGCTGCAATATGTGTCGGCCCAGACGCTGCTAAAGCTGATGGATAGTTTCGCCACCCGGGCCGGCACGGTGCGCGCCGACACCACGCGCAACCTGCTCCTGATCCAGGGCACCGGCGCCGAGCGCCGCACCGCGGTCGATACGGCAATGAGCTTCGACGTCGACTGGATGCGCGGTCAGTCGGTCGGAATTTTTCCGATCTCGAGCGGCCCTCCGGCGCCGATCATCGCCGAACTGGAGAAGATCGTCGATTCCGGCGAGAACGGCCTCAGCCAAAACGTCGTCAAGTTCGAGCCGATCGCCCGGCTGAACGCCGTCATGGTGGTGAGCAAGCGCCCTGACATGCTGCGCACCGCCGCGACGTGGATCAAGCGGCTTGATCACGCCGACACCGCGCGCACCAGCGTTCATGTCTATCACGTGAAATACGGCGAAGCCCGCCAGATCGCGCGCGTCTTGACCGACATGTTCCTCGGGGGCTCGGGCGCCTCGAGCCTGCTTGACAGTGCCGACAACCAAGTTGCGCCCGGCTCGGGCACGTCGGCGACATCAAGCGCCGACCGCCTGTCGCTCAATGCCAACAATCCCGCCACCGCCAACAGTTTTGCTGCGCGCGGAGGCGCTGCGAACGGCAGCACGGCCGGCCTTGGCGCGCAGGGCGCAAATGCCTCCGGCACCAATGGCGGCGCGCTCGACGCCGGCCATGGCGCGACGCCGTCGGGCAACGGCCAGCCGATGCTGCAGGACGTCCGGATCACTCCGGACGCCACCAACAACTCGCTGCTGATTTACGCCGATCAGGCGAACTACCGGACCATCGAGTCGACCTTGCTGCAGATCGACCAGCCACAGGTGCAGGTCGCGATCGATGCGACGATCGCCGAGGTGACGCTCAACAATACCCTCTCCTACGGCGTGCAGGCCTACATCACCGGGCAGAATCTCGGATTGCGTCCGAACTCCGGATCGATCCTCAATACCCAGGCGACGCAGGCGCCCGCAACCACCATCGATGCCAGCACAGGCGTTGCCTCCGTGACGGGGTCTTTGACCAACGCCTTCATCAACCAGGCCTTTCCCGGCTTCAATTTCCTGGTCGGTTCGGCGACGCAGCCAAGTCTCATTCTCGATGCGCTGCATGCCGTCACCAACGTGAAGGTGCTGTCCAATCCCTCGCTGGTCGTGGTCAACAATCAGGTCGCAACCCTGCAGGTGGGCGACGTGGTGCCGGTTTCAACGGGCAGCGCCACCGTGCTGACCACCAGCAACACCGTCGTCAACACCATCGACTATCGTAACACCGGCATCATCTTGCGTGTCTCGCCCCGCGTCAGCGTCAACGGCACGGTCCGGCTCGACATCGAGCAAGAGATCAGCAACGTGCCGAACACGGGAACAGCCAGCACCCCCAACCTGACGCCGACCATCTCGGAGCGCCGGGTCAAGAGCCAGATCGCGGTTGCGAACGGCCAGACCGTGCTTTTGGCCGGCCTGATCAGGGAGCAACAGACCGGCGCGCGCAATGCGATCCCCGTGCTCGACCAGATACCCGGACTTGGCGACGCGTTCGGCCATCAGTCCAACAACACCGAGCGAACCGAACTGATCATCTTCATCAGGCCGCAGATCATACGCGATGGCTCGGACGCGCATGTCGTGGCCGAAGAACTTCGATCCAAACTGCGCGGAACCATCGCGACCACGAACACCAATGCTCCAATCACGACCAGCTACCATTGACACCAGCCGTCCGGCGTCACTCCGACGTGCTCTGCGGCACTGCTTGCCGGCTGCCCTGGGAGTTGCGCTCGCCGTCTGCGGCGGCCTGCCCGTTGCTCGCGCGGACGCGCTCAGCCGCGGCGTCGCGGCGCTCGACCGTGCCGACTATCTCCGGGCCGTGCGGGAATTGTCACCGCTCGCTGCGCGGGGCAATCCAAGAGCGCTCGGCCTGCTCGGCTTCATGTATGAGCATGGCTTCGGTGTCCCGCAGGCCTATGATGCCGCATTCGATCTCTATTGCCAGGGCGCAACGGGGGGCGATCCGTTCGCACAAGCCATGCTCGGATTGATGTACGACAAGGGCCACGGCGCGCATCAGGACTTCATCCAGGCATTCAAATGGCTCAATCTCGCGGCGGCCCGGTCGCAAGGCCACACGCGCGATGTTTACACGCGACTTCGCGATGCGGTCGCCTCAAAGCTGTCGCGCGATGAAATCATCGTCGGACAACGCCTCGCCCTGAGCTGGTCGCCCGGCGCTCCGGCTTTTCCTTGAGACTCGGCGATCAGCACCGCGGGCGCGCTGTCGTCTGCGTCGATCAGAGATCGGTCCGCTCTTCCGAGATGTCGCGACGCTGCTCCATGTTGAAGCGCCCTGCATAGATTGGTCGCCCGCCGGTGGTCGGACCGGGATACTGAACGATCAGGATCTCGCCACCCGTTGCGGTCTCGAACTTGCCCTCGAAATGCGGATCGGGATGGAAGATCATCGTGCCCGGCGCGTAGAGCTTGTCGTCGATCCTGAACTCGCCGCTGAGGATATACCAGACCTGTGCGAAATCGTGATTGTGGATTGGATGATGCGCGCCAGGCTCCAGCCGCAGGATGCCGGCATTCGGTTCGGTCGGCCGCTCCGGCCGCGGATGAAACAGCATCTTGCCGGTCTCGCCGGGCCAGCGGATGGTCTCCCATTCCACATCGTCGATGTGCTTCGCCTCATAAGGCAGGTGCCTGCCGGTCCCGGTTGCCGTCTGCATGGATCAATCTCCTTGGGGCTTGCTCTTGCTTGATCGGGCTGGAGCGGCGGCGCTCGGCACGCGCCACCAATCGAAGTGCTCGGCCTTCTGCGGTGATTTCGCGACCACCATCAGGATGCGTGCTTCATCCTCGCTGATATTGTCGGCGCGGTGCGGCAGCTCGGAATTCAGGAAGATGCCTTCACCGGGCGCCAGATCGAACACCTCGGCGCCGACGTGGAAGCGGATGCGCCCGCTGATCACATAGCAATATTCCTGCCCCGGATGCGACACCATCAGGTCCATCCGGTTCTTTCGCGGAAACGAGAGGTGAAACACCTCGAGATCGTCGTTCGGCATGCCGCCGGCAAACAATCGCCAGCGATAGCCGGTGCTCGGGATGCTCTGGTCCTCACCGTCGTCACCGTGCCGATGCACCGTGACATGGCTGCGCGATGGGTCCTGTGGCGCGGCGAACAGCTCGCTGACACCTATGTCGAGCGCCTGGGCGATCTGGATCAGGTTGGCAACGGAGCTCGAGACCTGGCCGCGCTCGAGGCGCGACACGAAGGCGTCGGACAGCCCCGTCACGTCGGCGAGCTCCTTCAATTTCATGCCGCGCTCCTCCCGCAGTGAGCGAATGCGCGCGCCAAGCCTCGCCAGCGTCTCGTCCTGCGTCCTCATTGCTCCCATCCTTCCGCCAATTTGCTTCCTTGTCAACATAAATTGCCTTATAGGCAATTAGCTTGCAGCCGATGTGCGGAATTCTTCGGAAAAAATCCGTCATCCCGATCGTTGGCGCGCGAGCAAGTTGCGTATCACGCAATCAAAACGAAGAGCAAACAATACCCTGGAGGAAGCCCCTGACATGACGATGCCTTTCAAAACCACCCTGTGCGCGGCGATGACCGCGATGCTGCTGCAGATCCCGTTCGCGCACGCCACGATGTCGGACAACGTCATCCGCATCGGGATTCTCAACGACCGCTCGGGCGCCTATGCCGACCTCGGCGGCGAAGGCTCGGTCGTCGCAGCGAGGATGGCGGCGCAGGAATTCGACAACAACATCGGCGGCGTGCCGGTGGAGATCGTCTCGGCCGATCACCAGAACAAGCCGGACATCGGGCTTGGCATCGTCCGGCGCTGGTTCGACACCGAGAAGATCGACGCCGTCGCTGACATTTCCAATTCCGGCGTCGGTTTCGCCGTGACCGCGCTGGCCAAGGAGCGCAACAAGATCGTGTTGAACGCGTCAGCGTCATCCGACTTCACCGGCAAGGCCTGCACCCGCACCTCGTTCCAGTGGGTCTACACCAGCTACACCAACGGCTACGGTCTCGCACGGGCCCTCACGGCGCAGAAGCTCGACAGTTGGTTCCTGATCACGGTGGACTATTCGTTCGGCCATGCCTTCGCCGCCGACATGCGCCGGGCGGTCGAGAGCGGCGGAGGCAAGACTGTCGGCGAGGTGCGCCACCCGCTCAACACCGCGGACTTCAGCTCGGTGCTGCTGCAGGCGCAGGCATCCGGCGCCAGGGTGATCGCACTCGCCAACGCCGGCGCCGACATGACCAACTCTGTGAAGCAAGCCGCCGAGTTCGGCATCACCCGCGGCCAGACTTTGGTGGCGCCGACCGTATTTCTCACCGACGTCGATGCGATGGGCCTCGCCGCCGCGCAGAACTTGCAGTTCATCACCGCCTTCTACTGGGATCGCGATGCGGAGTCGCGGGCGTGGGCCAACACGTTCTTCGAGAAGTACGGGCGGATGCCGACCATGACGCAGGCCGGCATCTATTCCGCCGTGCGCCACTACTTGCGCGCCGTCCAGGCGGCGAACTCCGACGACGGCCTCGCGGTCGCGGCCAAGATCCGCGAGCTGCCGGTCGCCGACGCGTTCGCTCATGGCACGGTCCGCGCCGATGGTCAGTTCGTGCACGACATGTACCTCGCGCGCGTCAAGACGCCGGCGGCCTCGGCCCGGCGTTGGGATTACTACGATATCGTCGCGACGATCCCCGCAGCGCAGGCGTTCCGCCCGCTCAGCGAAAGCGGCTGCGAGTTGGTCTCGCAGTGACGACGCCGGTGGCGGACGGCCTGCCGCTGTCCGCCACGATCCCCGGATGGCGTTTGCTGCGATGCACCGGTCAATCTTGCCGGACGGGCGTCGAGAGGACTTGTGGCCGAACGGGCCAATAGCAGCATTGCGGAAGCCGCGTGCCAAGGGCATCCTGATCCCATGGGCTCGACACTGATAGTTGTGGCAGTGGTCGGCGCCGTGGCGCTGACCGAACGCAGCACTGAACACCTCCCGTTTGCCATCGCGGCGCTGCTTTGTAACGCAGCTCTCTTGCTGATTTTTGTCGCCGATTTCGACAGAGCGATCCTGTTGGCCGGCATAGTGGCAATCGCCATTGCCGGAGCATCCACGGTAAAGTTCGATCACAGCGCCCTCAAACTGACCATTTCGGATTTGCCGCTGGTGTTTGCAGGCACCGTCCCATTTCTTGCGCTGCAGTATCCACGCATGATGTTGGGAGTGCTCGTCAGCATTGTCCTGTTCGTTGCCGCTTCGATTGCGGTGCTGCTCTACGCTGCCGGGCCGCCGATCTCGCTGGCGTTTCGACTCCTGCTGTTCAACGTTGCCGTCATTGGCTTCGCCGCTGCTGCCGCGACGAAAGGTGGCGTCGCGCCGTCGCGGCTGATGTTGACGCAGCGGCGCGGCTTCTACTCGACCTTCATGGCTTCGCTCGTCGATCGTGTGTGCTGGCGGCAGTTCGGCGGCCTCGCGCTGAGCGATATCGCCAACGACCCGCTGCCGCTGAAGGAGGCGACACCTGCGCGGTCAGACGACTCTCCGGACATTATCATCATCCAGCACGAGTCGGTGTTCGACCCGCGCATCTTCGGACTGCCCGTCGAGCCGATCGTTGAAGGGCTGCTGTCGCCCGCAGATGGTCAACATGGGCGTCTCAACGTCGACATCTTTGGCGGAGGCTCCTGGCAGTCCGAATTCAGCCTCTTGACCGGCCTGTCGAGCGCGAGTTTCGGGTCCAGCGCGTACTATCTCTTCAAGAAGGGTGCCGGCCGATTCCACAGCAGCCTTCCCCATTCCTTGGCATCGCTCGGCTATCGGACGACACTCATGTCGAGCTGCCGTCGCGGCTTCCTTAGCTACGACCGATTCTACAGCTCGATCGGCATACATGAGCGGATGTTCATCGAAGACCTTCCGCCTCCGTTCGATGCCCGATGCTTCGAGGCGACAAATTCCGATGCAATGTTTCTGGATGCGGTGATCGACGCCCACATCAAGAGCGTTACCGATCATCCGGCACCGCACTTTCTCTACGTGCTGACCAACTTCAATCACGGCCCGCACGATCGCCGGCTCGTGCCGAGCGGACAATTTGAGAAGCAGCGCGCCTTTGCCGCGGCGAGCCTCCCCGATGCCGGTTACGCCGAGTACTACGCGCGACTGGTGGAGACCGCTTCCACCTGGCAGAAACTCAAGCGCAGGCTGACAAGCCGTTTCCCGGGACGCCCCATGCTGATTGTCCACTATGGGGATCATCAACCGGTATTGACGCGACGGATCGCCCACCGGCTCACGTGCCGAGGAGATGCGCGAGACCCGTTCACGACATTTTATGCGATAGAGGCTTTGAATATGTCCCGGACGCCATTTGGCTCCGGACGCGGCGCGGACCTCGACATCGCCTTTCTTGGAACTGTTGCCTTGCAACACGCGGGGCTTCCGCTTGACCCGGTGTTCTCCACCCGCGCGAGCTTGCTGGACGATTGCAGGGAAGCCTACTTTGGCTCGGCTTCCGAACGGAAACGCCAGTTCCATCGTACACTGGTGGATCTCGGCCTGATCGATCTCGTGCCGAACGTTCGACCTGTGCGCTAGCCTGGCGCGCTCAACTCGCGATACGGCCGCGTCGAGCCCGAAACGCCTGCAATTATCTGCGCAATCCACAGTCTTTTGGTCGATGGAGATTGCGACGGATTCTCCTCCTGTCCAAAACAGCGCTGCCCGCTGCGTCCACAATGGGCCGTCCTCCGAAACACGAGGCGCTCGACTGGCCGCGATCAGGTTGATAAGCCCCACTCGCAAGGAGACTTTGAGTCGAGACATGACCGTTGCGATCGAGATGGGGCATACGACGGCGGGCGGCTCGGCCACTCTGGACCTCGAGGAACTGCTGGCAACGCGGCTGCTGGTGCAGGGCAATTCGGGGTCCGGCAAGTCCCATCTGCTGCGCCGGTTGCTGGAGCAGAGTGCCCCATGGGTGCAGCAGACCATCGTTGACCCGGAAGGTGACTTCGTGACGCTGGCCGAACGTTTTGGTCATCTCGTCATCGATGCCGAGGACCATACCGAACGAGGCCTGCAGGTCGCCGGCGAACGCGCGCGCGTTCATCGTGTCTCCACGGTGCTCAATCTCGAAGGGCTCGATGCCGAGAACCAGATGCGGCGCGCCGCCGCCTATCTGAACGGTCTGTTCGAGATCGCCCGTGATCACTGGTATCCGATGTTGGTGGTGGTCGATGAGGCCCAGCTCTTTGCGCCGGCGGTTGCCGGAGAGGTGTCCGACGAGGCGCGCAAATTGTCGCTCGGGGCCATGACGAATCTGATGTGCCGCGGCCGCAAACGTGGTCTGGCGGGCGTGATCGCGACCCAGCGACTGGCAAAGCTTGCCAAGAACGTCGCGGCGGAGGCATCGAATTTCCTGATGGGCCGCACCTTCCTGGATATCGACATGGCGCGCGCCGCCGACCTCCTGGGCATGGAGCGCCGGCAGGCCGAAGCCTTCCGCGATCTCGAACGCGGTCAATTCATGGCGCTGGGCCCCGCCCTCTCCCGTCGTCCCGTGGGTCTGCGCATTGGAGCCACCGAAACCCAGCCGCGCAATGCGCCGGCGAGACTCGTTCCGCTCCCTGGAGCGGCGCTGGAGGACGCGCGGGCCGTTATCCTTGCGGCACCGCCCCCCGAGCATAACCGGCCCCAGCGCCGGCCGGCGCCGGATCTGCTCGGCCAACTCATGGCCGCGAAGTCCGCAGCGGTGGAGATGCGTCCCGACGTCGTGGAGCAGGGCCTCAGCGCTGAGGAATTGGCCGAGCGGCGGGCGCGGCTCGACCGCATCCTGTGCGCCATCCTGGCCGAGCCTGATGCGGGTTTCCGCGCCATCGGCGTCCTCTATCAGGAGTTCGTGGTCCGCTGCCGGATCGAGGGCCTCGGCGCGGCCGTGCCTGACCTTGGCGACTTCCGGCGCATGCTGACGCACGCCCGCGCCGGGCTTGCCACCGACATGGCAGAGGATGACGCGTGGCAGGATGTCTCGGTCCGCGCTTCCATCCTGCCCGAGGACATGCAGGGTGTGTTCATGATGATCGCCCGCGCGGCGAAGGAAGGCCGTCCCTGCCCAAGCGATGCCGCGATTGCCCGTGCCTATGGCACACACTCGTTTCGCCGCGCACGTCGTTTGCTGACCTACATCGAGGAGCAAGGCCTCATCGTCTGCCAACTTGACGGCGCCGGTCGGCGAATCGTGACGCTCGTCGAACTGGCCTGGGCGACGGCTCCGGGTGATCCAACTGCCGAGGAGCTGCCCGCCGAAGCAGACCCAACCAGCTTGGCTCAATGATGCGAGGTCGGGCGGGCGAGGCTGAATCTCCTCCGTCCTTGCCGGCTTAAAGCGCGACGAGATTGAGTAGAATCGTCATCGCGCTTTAGCTCTTTGTTTGAGCATGATCTTTTCGGAAAACCGCTTCACACTTTTCCGGATCATGCTCTAGCGAAATTGCCAACACCAGGATGCGTCGCCGCGATCGCGGCGCTCGGTGACGTCGACGCGAATGAAGCGGTCATGCGCCAGCGCGGCTCCAACCCACAGCTCATTCCATGCGTCAAAGACGGCCGAAGACAGGGACTCGCGTTCCGCCATCAGGCGCCATGAGGTCTGCCGGACGGTTGCGAGGCCGCGTTCCACCAGCAGTTGCGCATCGTCGCCCTGCCCGGCCGCAAGCCTGGCGAACGCCGCCGCGAACCCGGCAGCTCCCGGGCCGACGCCTCCCAGGAGCAACGCGACCTCGTCAAAGGTGTGCATTCCGACCAGACGCGCGGCGGCGCCGGCGAGATGGCCGCCCATCTCGGGTCCGAGCACCGCGATCGTCTCCGGAACGATCGAGGTGATGTACTCCATCGCATAGTTGCGCAGCACCTTCTGCAGCCGCGCTTCGGGCCAGGCATTTTCGGGGAGCCGCGGAGCGAGATCGGCCCGGAACGGAGGACAACGCTCACCGGGCGAAAACTGCAAGCGCTCCTCGGGAGCGAGGTCGCGATCCCACTCCTTGTAGTAGCCTTCGAGGCCGGGCTGTCCGTCCACGGTCTGGCCCGTGCATACAAACCCCAGTCTCGGATTGCCGAGGACGACGCCGTTGTTGGCGTGCCATCCCCACAACATCGCGCGCGACACCTCGGACGGGATGCCGCAGATCGCCGTCCCCGACCAGATCCATCGCGGCGGCGGATAGCGCACCCAGGCCTTTGTGTCGCTCTCGTAGACATACTCGACCTTCACGCCGCCGACCTGGTTCGACAGATAATGATATTGCGCACAAGCGACCGCGTGAGGAAGCTGATCGAGGCCGAGCTTCTTCAGGCCCGGAACGAAACGCGCCAGTTGCTGGCGCCGGAACGTCCTGAACACCACGTCGGCGGCGCGGATAGCACCGGCGCGGGACGAGATCATCAGGATCAGCCCCGTCAGGTAGGAGTGATAGATCAGCTCGATCGCGCGATAGGCCGCGATGTCGTCCTTTGTGGTGCCCGATCCCTGGTTCATTTCTTCTTCTCCAAGCCGGCGACCACGAAGTCGGCAATCTGCTCCGCCAGACGCTTCTTCGCCGCCTGTGTTTCCCCCGAGCGCGGCTGGTACCAGCGCGACGTCCAGTTCAGGGCGCCGAGCAGCGGCTTTGCCGCGAGTTTCGCATCCACCGGCCTGAACTCGCCGGACTCAACGCCATCCCGGATGACGCGGATATAGAGGTTCTCATTCGCCTCGCGCAGCGCGGCGACCTCCGCAAGCTCCGCCCGTTCGCTTTCGTTGGTGCGCTCCAGAAGATGCAGTTCGAGCCCCTGCGCGATCACGCGCAGATACGGCAGGCGATCGATGACCAGGATCGTGTGCGCGACCGCCATGCCGTGCAGCCGTCCGCGCGCGGACAATTTCGCTTCGAAGGACGGCCGGATCGCGGCTTCCGTCAGCTCCATGCCGCGGCGATGCACCGCGAAGAACAGCTCCGACTTGCTGCGGTAGTAGTAATAGATCGCGCCCTTTGTCGAGCCGATCTCGTCGCTGACCCGATCGAGCGACGTCGCAGCGAAGCCCTGGCGCATGAAGGCGCGCGCGGCAGCATCGAGAATATCGCCCCTGCGATCGGCCAGCGGTTGGCTGCTCTCGATCCTGCCCAGCTTGCTCACATGGCTCTCCTATCGTCGGCACCGTTGACATCACAACATACTACTGGGTAGGTTTCAACATACTACTCGGTATCTAAGGCAGGAGGGTCGGTCGGTGACGGCCGATCGCCCCTCGTCGAGAACGGCACGGTCATCGCCGCACAACAAGAAAAGGCAGGTTGGAAAATGACAGCAAAGATGAAAGCGGGCGTCGCGGTCGCCGGGCTTCTGGCGATCCTGACGGCTTCCTCGGCGACCGCCCAGGTGTCCGACAACGTCGTGCGCATCGGCATCCTCAACGACATGACCGGAATCTATGCGGATGCCGGCGGCAAGGGCTCGATCCTTGCGGCCCAGCTCGCGGCCGAAGATTTCGGCGGCAAGGTCGCCGGCGCGCCGATCGAGATCGTCTCGGCCGACCACGCCAACAAGCCGGATATCGCAGCCAATCTCGCCCGCCAGGAATACGACGCCCAGGGTGTCGACGTCATCGCCGACGGCGGCTCGTCGGCGGCGGCGCTCGCGATGCAGAACGTGTCGCGCGAGCGCAAGAAGATCATCCTGCTGTCAGGCCCCGCCACCGCCGAGATCACCGGCAAGGCCTGTTCGCCGTACAGCTTTCACTGGATGTACGACACCTATGCGCTGGCCGCGGCTCCTCCGGCGGGCGTGTTGAAGCGCGGCGGCGACACCTGGTTCTTCATCACCGCCGACTACGCGTTCGGCAAGTCGATGGAGAGCGAGGCGACGAAGCGCATCGTCGCCGACGGCGGCAAGGTGATCGGCGGCGTGCGTTCGCCACTCGACACGCCGGACTTCTCCTCGTTCCTGTTGCAGGCACAGGGCTCCGGCGCCAAGGTGCTTGCGCTGGCGACCGCCGGGAGCGATACCAGCAACGCGATCAAGCAGGCGCAGGAATACAACGTGATCGGACCGAACACGCAGGTCGTCACCTTCCTGATGTTCATCAACGACGTCGACGCCATGGGCCTCAAGAACGGACAGGGCCTCGTCTCCTCCACGACCTACTATCATGACCTCGACGACGGCAGCCGCGCATTCGCAAAGCGCTTCTGGGACAAGATGGGACGGCCGCCGTCGATCGTGCAGGCCGGAGTTTATAGCTCGGTGGTCCACTATCTGAAGGCGGTCGCCGCGACAGGAACTGATGACGGTGACAAGGTCGCCGCCAAGATGCGCGAGCTGCCGGTCGAGGATGCCTTCACCCACGGCGCCAGGATCCGCGCCGACGGTCGCCTGCTGCGCGATCTCTACGTGACCGAGGTGAAGAAGCCGGAGGAATCGAAGGGCCCCTGGGATTATTGGAAAATTGTCGCAACGATCCCCGGAGAGAAAGCATGGCGGCCCGCAGACGAGAGCGAGTGCCCTCTTCTGAAAACCCATTGAGCCAGGGAGTGTCGGGGCATGACGGATCACCGCAAGCTTGTTGTCGAGAACGATGGTCCGATCACGATCATCACCATCAACCGCCCGGACGTTCGCAATGCGCTCGACAACGAGACGGCCTCGGCCCTGACCGCTGCGCTACGCGCGTTTGACGCGGCGCCGGACCAGGCCGTCGCGGTCCTGACCGGTGCCGGAGGCAACTTCTGCGCCGGCGCCGACCTGAAGGAGCTCGCTGCGGGCCGCGAGTACCGGCCGTGGGCGGGCGATCCCGATGGTCCGTGCCATGACCTGCTCTCGAAGCCGGTTATCGCCGCGGTGGCAGGCTACGCGTGCGCGGGTGGCCTCGGCGTCGCGCTGCGCTGCGACCTCCGCGTGGCGGAGGAAGGCGCGACCTTTGCCGTCTTGTCGCGGCGATGGGGCGTTCCGATGAGCGACGGCACTACGGTGAGGTTGCCGCGCCTGATCGGCGCCGGACGAGCGCTCGACATGCTGCTGACTGCAAGGAAGGTGTCGGGAGCGGAAGCCATCGCGATGGGGCTCGCGGACCGGCTGGTACCGAACGGGCAAGCCCTGCCCGCGGCGATCGCGCTCGCGCACGAAATCGCCGCCTTTCCCCAGATCGCCATGCGCTCGGACAGGATGTCCGCGATACGTCAATGGAATCTGTCGGAGGAGCAGGCGCTCGCGCTTGAAACCAGCCTGTCGATCGAGGCGAGGCAGAAGGAAGCGCGCAGCGGCGCTGCCCGCTTCGCAGCCGGCGCGGGGCGTCACGGCTCGATCGAGAAGGAATAGTCCATGCGCGCTGTGGTTGGACATCAGTTTGGCGGCATCGACGACTTGCGTCTCGAAGACGTGCCCGCTCCGTCTCTTGCGCCGGGATCGGTCCGGATCTCGGTCCGCGCGGCCGGCGTGAGCTTTGCAAACCTGTTGTTCATTGCAGGCAAGCACCAGAACCGACCATCGCTGCCCTTCATTCCCGGAACGGAGATCGCCGGCATCGTCACCGAAATCGCTTCCGATGCCGCAACGCCGCTCAGCGTCGGCGACCGCGTGTGTGCCGGATTGCCCTCGGGTGGATTTGCCGAGGAAGCCATCGTCGATGCCGGCAACGTCTTCGCAATTCCTGATGCGCTGAGCTTTGCGGGCGCAACGCTGTTTCCGACCATCTACGCGACGGCCTACGCGGGCCTGACCTGGCGTGCCAACCTCAAATCGGGCGAAACCCTGCTCGTCCACGGCGCCGCTGGAGCAAGCGGATTGGCCGCGGTCGAGATCGGCCGCGCGCTGGGGGCGCGGGTGATCGCGACGGCGAGCGGCGAGCGCAAGCTCGATGCTGCCAGGCGCTTCGGCGCGGACCACGCGATCGACTACAAGCGCCTGGATTTTCGCGAGGCCGTTCTCGAGCTCACCAACGGACGCGGCGCCGACGTTGTGTTCGATCCCGTAGGCGGCGACGTCTTCGACAATTCCCTGCGTTGCATCGCCCCGCTCGGCCGCATTCTGCCGATCGGCTTCGCCTCCGGCCGCATCCCCCAGATACCCGCCAACATCGTCCTGGTGAAGAACCTCACGGTGATCGGTCTCTATTGGGGATTCTACATGGCGTGGGGCAAGTCCAGGGCCGATACAGCCCTGCGCGCGCAAGTCGGGACCTTGTTCGACGAGTTGTTTGCGCTCTTTGAGGCCGGAAAGCTCGGCGCTCCGGTCGACCAGACGCTTCCCCTTGCGCAATTCGCCGACGGCCTTCGACGCGTCGAGCAGAGGCAAGTCATCGGCAAGGTTGTCCTTGTCCCAGGAGAAGCGGCGTGACCGAACAAGCCGTCGGACTGACTTGGCGCCATATCGCGGCCTGTGCACGCTCGATTTCGGCCGGACGTGGCCACTCCTGTCGCCACGCGACCGCCACAGCGGATGTTGTACGCGGGCATCCCCGTTGGCGAAAGCCGAGCCGCATCCACTGCTGTCGTCCCGGCGCAGGCCGGGACCCATAACCACCGCACTTGGTGATGAATGGGATTGTGGCCCCGGCGTCGTGCAACAATGAACATTCGGGGTAATGGGTCCCCGCCTTCGCCGGGACGACGCTGGGGATAGATCTCGCTCGATGTCTCACGCGCAGTCGGGCAACTCAGTGATTGGCAGATTCAGCGTGCGTAGTAGAAGACGTCGACGACAGTCAGCGTCAGCGCAGCCTTGCGGGTTTCGACGAGGTGAATTGCGCAGGCGGTTTCGACACGAACAAAGTTGCGCGCCGGCGTGACCGAAAGGAATTCGGCCTGCAGGACCAGCGGCGCGTTCGTCTCGACGGGATGCCTGAAGCGGACATGGCGATATTCGGCGACCAGGCATTTCTCGAAATGCGTGACGCTGTAGGTCTCTTGCAGCAGGCGCGGGAGCCGCAGCAACAATAGATTGCCGGGCACGATGGTGCGGCCACCCGGCAGTTCCACCTTGGCTCGCTCGACGTCGGAGTGAATCCACTGGCGATCACCGCTGAGCTCGACGAAGCGATCGACATCGGACTGAGCAAGTGCGAATGGCTCGCTCTGCAGTCCGACGCCGACGAACGCGGCAAGGTCGGCTGGGCGGTCGACACGAACCGGCATGGGCCCCTACTCCACGCGAAGCAGCGCGGCGGAGCCAAGTCCGCCTGCCGCGGCGATCGCCGCAAGTCCGCTCGCCCCCGCATGCATGCTCTGCAATTCATGCCAGGCGCGCACTGCCACGATCGCCCCGGAAGCGCCGATCGGATGCCCCCGTGCCAGCGCGCCGCCGCGAGGATTGACGAGGCTAGGATCGAGGTCGAGCCCGCGGATACAGGCCATGGCCTGAACGGCGAAGGCCTCCATGATTTCTGCGACAGAAAGGGACGATGTGGTCAATGCCGCACGACGCAGAGCCGCGCGCGAAGCCTCGATCGGCGCCAACCCTGGGCGCTCGGGATCGCCGCCCGTCCGCCCGGCACCGACGACACGGATCACGCGAGTGGAGCGATGCAAGGACGCCAGCGTGCGCTCCGACACCAGCAGCACCGCGGCGGCGGCATCGGCTTCGACGGCGACGGTTGCGGCCGTCACCCCATAGGCCGCGCTTCCTGCAAGAACGGGAAGCCGCGCGCAAAGTCCGGCCGTCAAATGGCGGGCAAAAGGATCTCCCGCATGCTCCGCGACGGGCACGAATTCCTGCGCCGGGACGCCGCGAGCCAGAGCCTTGCGATGGCTCTCGATGGCGAACGCCTCTTGATCACCGCGCGTGATGTTCCACTCCGCCGCGAGCATCGCGGCGGCCGGAATCATGTCGGGATCACGCTCCGGCCAGGGCGCGAAGGGCGGCCTGTCGTAAGGCTGCGCGGCCTCACCGGAAACCAGCGGGCGGCGCGCGCGAATCGGACTGCGGCTGAAGCTTTCGACGCCGCCCGCGACGATGGCATCGGCTTCTCCTGCCTTGATGCGCGCGGCCCCCAGCAGGATCGCATCGAGGCCTGCGCAACATTGGGTGTCGATCGTGCTTGCCGGGACCTCGGCGGGTAATCCTGCTTTCAGCGCCGCGACGCGTGCCGGGTTGCCGCCGCCATACAGCGCGTTGCCCAGGATCACCTCGTCGACATCGGACGGTGGAAGACCCGCGTCGTCGAGCACCGCTCGAATGGACGCTTCGGCCAGATCGACGGCCTCGACCCTGGCAAACGCGCCGCCGCGCGGCACGACCCCGGTGCGACGCGCGGCAACGATGAAAGCCGCGCTCATGATAGTCTCCGCGCCATCGTGCCCGCGCTCCAGGCCTGGCGCAGTCGGTCGAAATCGGTTTTTCCGGAGCGTGTCAGTGGCCATTCCGGCACACTCGCATAGACACGCGGCACCTTGTAGAGCGGCAACACCGCGCGCAGGTAAGCGATGAGCTCCGACGCGGCTACGATCGCATCCGCGCGCGTGTTGATGAGCCCGATCAATCTCTCGCCGCGGCTGGCGTCGGGCGCGCCGAGCACCGCCGCGGCCGCGACCGCGGGGTGACGCTCCAGCACTCGCTCGATTTCCTCGGGATAGACGTTCTTTCCGGACGTCACGATCTTCCGGCTGGCGCGGCCGACCAAATGCAGGAATCCATCAGCATCGAGGTAGCCGATGTCACCGACCGACACGGCGTTGCCGTGACGGAGCAGATCGGATGATTCACCGCAGGCGTAGTTCATGAACAGAAATGGACTCTCGACGAACACGTAGCCGGTCTTTCCGGCTCGCAGGGAGCGGCCGGCACGGTCCCGGATCGTCACCACGGCGCCTGAGAAGGCGCGGCCGACCGATGTTTCGGGACTGCCTTCGTCGGCCTTCGCCACCGTCATGAAGCTCGTCTCCGAGGCGCCGTAGAATTCAGCGATACGGGCATTGGGAAACACGCGCCGCAACGGCTCGCGCTGTTCCGCCGGCAGCTTGGCACCCGACGACAAGACCCAGCGCATCGAGACGAGCGGAACGTCGCCCGCGGCCTTGACGATCATCTGGAGCTGCGCCGGCACGGCATAGAGCACAGTCGCACGCTCGGCTTCGATCAGGCGCACGACCGTATCAGGTCGGAATTTTCGGCAGAGAATGACGCGGGCGCCGACGTTGAGCCCGTGGACGAGCGCGTAAAGGAACAGCGAGTGGGTGAGCGTCCCGGGCGCGAGGATCACGTCCTCCGCGCCAATTCCAAACTCCTTTGCGTCGTGGCGGATGCTCTCGGTCCACGATCGATGATGACGGCGGTAGCCTTTCGGAAGGCCGGTCGATCCGGAGGTAAATCCGACGTAGAAGGGCTCGAGGCCATCCGGCGCGGCGACCGGGGTTGCTTCGGGCGCCGCGCCGAGGATCGTCCCAAGCTGCGTGAAGGACGACAGAGGATCGGCAAGGACGATCGCCCGGTCTCCGGCGAACCGGGCATCGAAGCTGATCAGCAAAGCAGATGATAGCTGCGCCAGGATCGCGCGCGTCATCTCGGCCGGCCAATCCGGATCCAGCACCTGCGCCTCGCGCCCGGCGCGCGCAACCGCGAGAAACAGCAGCGCAAGTGCGGGGCCGGTCGGCAGATGCAGCGCGACGCCGCTGCCTGCCGGAGTCGCGGCGGCAATGACGCTCGCCAATCGATTGATCTCGTGGTCGAGATCTCGCCAGGAGATCCGCTGCTCCTCGAATACCAGCGCGGCGCGGTCCGGCGTTCGCGCGGCGTGATGCGACAGCGGCTCCGTGATGCTCACGCGCGATACCCGAGCGCGGCCGGATAGGCCTGTTCGGCGGCCTTGGTCAGGAACGCCGCGGCAACCACCTTGACGAGGTCACCCGGCAGGAACACCGAGGTGGCCAGCAGCGCCTGCAGCGCCCCCATATGCGCCACGATCATGAGACCGACGATGCCACAGCCATAGACAACGACGATTCCGCCGGCGATCGCGGCTGCGAATGCTGCGGCGAACACCGGCACCTTGGTGAGACGCTGCATGACGGCGCCGGTGACGAAAGCGCCGGGAATCCAGCCCAGCAGGAAGCCGGTCGAAGGAGCGAAGAAAACGCCAAGCCCGCCTCGGCCACCCGCGAGAAGCGGCGCACCAAGCGCAACGACGAGCAGCAGCAGCACCACGGCAAGCGCGCCCTGACGCGGCCCGAGCACAATGCCCGCAAGCATCACGCCGAGCGTTTGCGCCGTGATCGGCACGCCGCCGGCCAACGGGAGATGAAACGTCGGCAGCAGGCCGAGCACTGCGATCATGGCAGCGAGCAGCGAGATTCGAGCAATGGCGCGCGAGTCCATCAGCGTGATCCTTTGGGTTGGCGACCCGCACGGCCGTAGCCGCGCGCATCCAGCGCGTCGGCGACGTGGTCGGCAAGTCGCAGTGTCTCGATCAGGAACAGGACAACAATGCGAAGCGGAACGCGTCGCTGTGACCGCGACCGCCACGCCTCTTCGCGTGCGTGCCAGTTGACCAGCAGCACCGGAATGAAACGCAGCACCAGCGCGACCGACAACGCGATCTTCCTGGAGTTGACGCCGAGCGGGCGCAGCAGCCGGAACAGCGGCTCGACGGCTTCCATCAATGCCGACATCGTCGTCGTCATCGTCACGAGATCGGCGACAAGCACCATGACCAGGAGTCGCAGCACCACGCTGGCTCCCTCGTCCCACCGGCTGGATATGCCCTGCAAGCCGCCGACGATCACGAGCAGCGGAACAAGCGGCCTCAGCAGGCCGAGCCGCCGCATGGCATCGCGGCCGAGCGCCGCATAGACGCCGACAACAACAGCGAGGCAGAGCGCGAGCAGCCGCCAGTCCTGCATCGGCAACAGCACGATGCTGATGCCCGCGACGGCGAGGAGCTTGAGACCCGCCGGAAGCCGATGCAGCCACGTCGCGCGGGATAGATACCCGCCCATCATGCCGCGCCGCTCTCCAGCATCAACGCGCCCCGCGCGGCGGCGTGCGCTCGGTATTCCGGGAGCACCTGCGAAGGCGTGCCGTCGGCCCTCACCTCGCCCTTCTCCAGCCAGATCACCCGATCGAAGTCGTTCAGCAGATCGAGGTCATGGCTCGCCATCACGATCTGCTGCGGCAACCGCGCAAGCCTTGCCGACAGCGACAGCCGCGTCGGCAGGTCGAGGCTGGAGAATGGTTCGTCGAGCAGCACGATCTTCGGCTCGGTCGCGAGAATCGCCAGGATGCAGACGAGTTGCTTCTGTCCCTCAGATAGGTCGTGGATCGCGCGATCGATCCACCCGGCGCAGCCGTGATCGGCCAGCAGATCGCTCGCCGCCTGCCGGGCCTGAGCCGCGGTCCGGCCACTTTCGATTAGCCCGAAGGCGACTTCCTCGCCGACGGTCGGAAAGATGATTTGATGGTCCGGATTCTGAAACACGAATCCGACATCGGCGTGCGGTTCCCTGCCCGCCCGCGTCGTGCGATGTCCGTTGACGATCACCTCGCCGTGTTCGGGCGACAGCAGGCCGTTGGCGAGCCGCAACAACGTGCTCTTGCCGGAGCCATTGTCGCCGACCAACCCAATTCGCCGCTCACGCAGCTCAAGCGACAGGCCATCGAAAATCTGGTTGCCTCCCCGACTGAGGCAAACCTGATCGAACACGAGCTCGACAGACGGCGCCGCAGGGCGAGGCTCGCCCACATCGCCCTGGTGCCCGCCGGGGCTGCGCCTTGACCGCAAAATATCGAGGAATCCCATAGTCTTCGGCCGTTCTCAAAGCCCCTGTCGCAGGCCAGGAAGCCCGCCACCAGTAGCCCGTGCGCGCCGAAAACTCCACCCGGTCGAATGAATGGTGGATGTGTAGGATCTGAGCGGGTTTGCCCGATCCATTGGTATTGGGGAACGGAGATAGCTGACACTCCCGGCTGGCTTGCCCTGCACCCAGACCGACGATCGAGGTGCCGTCGCTGGCTACAGATCCTTCTCCGCCAGCTTGCGGAACGCGTCAGGCACCGAACGAGAGAGGCCAAGTACTACCGAGCCGTACCCGATCGCATCCCATCCGAAGCGATCGCGGATCCGGTCGATGGCGCAATCTGCCGCCCAACGCGCCAAGCCAAGCCTGCTGCCGGGACGACGCGCCTGATCGTCAAGCCCAAACAACGGGAGCTCGAGCGCGAGATCCCAGTGCTCCTCGAGATGCGAGACGGAGATCGCCAACAGCGAGATGATCGTCTCATCCGGATGATCCGCCAGGATCGCACCCACCAATTCCTCGGCGAGTTCGGCGAGGATCATGGTGGCGGAGATCGGCGCATCGAGCGTGGTCGAACGCGTCTCCGAGCTCAAGTCGGCGAAACGCACGCGCACCGTGATCGTTCGGCCGGGCCTGGACTTTGCCCTGAGCCGGGTGGCGACGCGGTCCGCGAGGTGAAGCAAGGTCGGCCGGATGACGCGCTCAACGGCGGGCTTCCTGCCCATCGCCGACTGCGCACCAGCCGATCGAGCCCGACGGTGAGGCTTGAGCTGCCGCGGATCACGATTCCACGCCAGCTCCGATAATTTCTGCCCCGCCGCCGGTCCGAGCAACCGCTCGAGCGACCAGCCGGGCAATTTGGCAAGCTGCCCGATCGCCGACACGCCGACCGCCGCCAACCGGGCCTTGGTGACCGGGCCCACGCCCCACATCAATTCGACCGGCAGTTGGTGCAGGAATTCCAGCTCACGGGCGGGATCGACCACCACGAGCCCGTCAGGCTTGGCGACCTGCGAAGCGATCTTGGCCAGGTGCTTGGTGCGTGCGACGCCCACCGAGATCGGAAGGCCAAGCTCGATCCGCACGCGCCGGCGGATCGCCGCCGCGATTTCGGCGGGCGTGCCGAACAGATGAGTGCAGCCGGCAACATCGGCAAAGGCCTCATCGATCGAGATGCGTTCCACGAGCGGTGTGAAATCACCGAGCACCCTGATGGCGGCGTCACCCAGCCGCTGATAGTCCTTGAAGTGGCCGCCGACAAAGATGAGCTGCGGGCACAGCTCGCGCGCCTGCCGTCCCGACATGCCGCCGCGGATTCCGAACGCCCTCGCTTCGTACGAAGCGGCAAGCACCACTCCGCCACCGACGGCGATGGGTTGGCCACGCAACGATGGATCCAGCAGTTGCTCAACCGACGCATAAAATGCATCCAGGTCGGCGTGGAGGATGGTGCCTGCTGTTGCCATCCCAACTGTTCACCTGTGCTGACCAAAACTTGATGCCGCTATCGCGGGGCCGCGATTGACATGAGAACAAAATAGGAACATCATCAAGGCCGGTCAATCGGGAATCTCTAGGCATGCCGGCCGTTTCAAAGACGCTGCAAAGGCGCGATCCGCTGGACACGGCGGCCGATCAAGTGATCGCGGTGTGCGACGGCGATCCGCGTGCCGCCGTCCGCGCACTGATCGTCGCCAAGGGGCTTCTGGAGGCCGAACTCGAGGACATCTGCGCGGCGACCTCGAAGGGTTACACGCGCGGACGACGCACGGGGCGTGCGCGGGATTAGGCCTCGCCTTCGCGGCTTCGATAGATCTTGCTCCTTGAACTGCGAGGAGCGGATACAACTCTGTCATTGCGAGTTCGGACCGGCGTGAAGTCGCCGACCCGGAACTCACCCACTTTCTTCCCAGGAGGTCGTGATAAAATTGCAAAGCAAATTGCGCTGAGGCGACGAAGCCATCCATCTTCTATTTTGCGGAGCTATGGATTGCTTCCGCCTTCGCCAAGGCTTCGGCGGACAAGTCGCTTCGCTCGCAATGACGTGGCTCGAATTGTGTGCACCGTCACCCGGTGCTGTCGAAGTGTTGTAGCGCCGACGCTCTGGCGCAGAGCGCGGAGTTCTTCAGGCGGCACGGTGCGATGCCGACGGCCTACCAGGCCGGCATGAATTCGGCGCTGCGGCACTCTTGAGGCGGTGACTGCCACCAGTTCAACCCAGTCTCATTGCGCTTTAGGAGCACACGGGGCTTTCACAGATAGCTTGCAAAGCTGTCGCGTTGCGCGCGCGTCAGGTGCAGGCCGTGCTTGGTGCGCCTTTCAAGAAAATCCGCGGCCCTTGTCGCCCACTCGGTCTCGCGGAGATAGACAGCTTCGCGCTCGTAGAAATTGCCGCCGAAATGGCGGCCGAGGTCGGCCACGCTGCGTGCCGATCCAAGAAGATCGCGTGCGCGCGTACCGTACAGGCGCGCATAGTGATGGACGACCTGTTGAGGCAGATCGGCGTAGGCGCGTGCCAGATCCGTCGCAAAGCCCTCGAAGGTGCCGCCGATGTCGCCGCCCGGCAGCGGCTTTCGCGCCGTCCACGCCGATGACATCAAGGGAAACCAGGGCTGCAATCGACCGAGTGCGTGCTCGGCGAGCCGGCGATAGGTCGTGATCTTGCCGCCGAAGATCGCGAGCAGCGGCGGCTGCTCCGTCGTTCCATGAACTTCGAAAACGTAGTCTCGCGTCACCGCGGAAGGGTTCGCGGAATTATCGTCATAGAGCGGTCGCACGCCGGAAAAGGCGTGCACGATATCCTCTTCGGACGGGGACGCGCGAAAATAGCGGCGCAGTATCCCGAGCAGATAGGCAACCTCGCCGCCGTCGATCGCGACGTCCTCCGCGCGGCCGTCATAGGGAATATCCGTGGTCCCGATCAGCGCGAGATCGCCCTCATAGGGGTTGACGAAGATGACGCGGCGATCCTCGTTCTGAAGCAGATAGGCCTGCGAACCGCTCCAGAACTTCGGCACGACGACATGGCTGCCCTTGACCAGTCGCACATTGTGCGCCGAGTTCAACCCTGCGACGCCCTGCACGACGTCGCGGACCCACGGGCCGGCCGCATTGATAAGCGCTCGCGCCCGCACCACCTGCAGGCGGCCGTCCTCAGCTAGCATCTCGAGGCGCCAGGTCTCTCCCTCCCGTCGAGCGCTCACCGCGCGCGTTCGCGGCAATATCCGGGCGCCGTTGCGGGCGGCATCGATCAGATTGAGGATCACGAGCCTGGCATCGTCGACCCAGCAATCCGAATACTCGAAGCCACGGCGAAACTCGGGACGTAGCGACGCGCCCTCAGGCACCCGGGACAGATCGAGCCCGCGGCTCGGCGGGAGCTGCTTGCGGCCGCCGAGATGATCGTAGAGAAGCAGCCCGGTCCGCACCAGCCACGCCGGCCGTTGCTCAGGTGAGTGCGGCAGCACGAAGCGCATCGGCCAGATGATGTGCGGCGCCGACGCCAGCAGCACCTCCCGCTCGATCAAAGCCTCGCGCACCAGGCGAAATTCGTAGTATTCGAGGTAGCGTAGCCCGCCATGCACGAGCTTGCCCGAGCGCGACGAGGTGCCCTCGGCAAAGTCATCCTTCTCGCACAGCAAGACCTTGAGGCCGCGGCCGGCCGCATCCCGGGCAATGCCAGCGCCGTTGATGCCGCCACCGATGATGGCGACATCGACGAGCCCGTGGTCACTGCCTGTGCCCGGTGCGGCTGCAGTCATCGCGTCCCGCTGCGCTTCTTCTCGACCCGTCGGCGGGCTGCGGCTTTTCCGGCCGTGCGCGCCTTCGCTGGCTTTAGCTTCGGCGCCTGGAGACCATAAGTCGAAAATCCCTGCGCCGTTTCCGGGATCTGGTCCTCGCTGAGGATGTGCGGGGTCTCGAGCGCAAGCGAGAGATAATATTGACGCGCGATGGTCTCGAGCTCGACCGCAAGCCACATTGCTTTGTCCAGGTTCGGGCCGACGGCAATCATGCCGTGATTGGCCAGCAGGCAGCCGTTGCGATCTTCGAGTGCGGCGAGCGCAAGCTCGGACAGCTCCGCAGTGCCGTAGCGCGCATAACCCGCGCAGCGAATATCGTGGCCGCCGAATGCGGCCATCATGTAGTGACAGGCTGGAATCGACTTGCGTGCGATGGCGAGCACCGTGGCGTAGGTCGAATGGGTGTGCACGACGCTGCCGACGTCGGGCCGGCCGCGCATGATGTCGAGATGGAAGCGCCATTCGGTGGAGGGCTGCAGCGGCCCCTCCCACGCCCCATACTCGCCCTCGAACGGCATCGATGCGATCATCTCGGGCTTCATCGCGTCATAGGGCGTGGCCGACGGCGTGATCAACATCCTGTCCTTGTAGCGGGCGGAGATGTTGCCTGACGTTCCCTGGTTGAGACCCGACGCATTCATCCACCGGCACTTGGTGATGATCGCTTCGCGCAGCTCTCGTTCCTCACGGGTCATATCAAGGCATCTTTCGTCTTCAGCACGGATTGAGCGGCGGCTCGCCGGCCAGAAAGCGGCGAACCTCCTCGGCCGCCTGGTCGGCGGCAAACGTCACGGTACGCACGGAAGCGCCGGCGATATGCGGCGTCAGCGTGACATTGGGCAATTGCAGCAGCGGCCAGTCGGCCGGCACCGGCTCGACCGCGAATGTGTCAAGCATCGCGCCGCCAAGCCGTCCGGCGGACAACGCTTCGTTGAGCGCCTCATAATCGACCAGCGGGCCGCGCGCGGTATTGATGAAGACCGCATCCGGTTTCATCCGCGCGAGCGCCGCGCGATCGATGAATCCGGTCGTCTCGGCGGTGACCCTTGCGTGCAGACTGATCACGTCGGCACGCGCCAGAAGGTCCGTCAGCGCGACATGCTCGACACCGTCGTTACGGTCCTGTGCCGTGAGCTGAACATAGGGATCAGCCACCAGGATCTTGCAGCCGAACGCCTTGAGTAGCTTCACCACGCGGCTGCCGATCGCGCCATAGCCGACGATACCGACTGTCATCTCGCCGAGTTCGCGGCCCGTCCGGTCGGCGCGATAGAGGTCGCCGCGCCATTCGCCGCCACGCAGGGCTTCATGGCCGCTGCGGATCAGCCGCGTTTCGGCGAGAATGGCGCCGATCGTGAACTCGGCCACCGCGCTCGCGTTGCGTCCCGGAGTGTTGACGACAAGCACCCGGTGATCTCGCGCCGCCTGCATGTCGATGTTGACCGGGCCGCCGCGCGAGACCGCGATGAATTTGAGATTGGGCAGCCGCTCCAACATCGATCGCGATATCGGCGCCAAATGCGTCACAAGCATTGGTGCATCGGCAATGAAGTCGGCGATCTCGCTTGGATCACCCATGAACTCCTTCAAGCCATCGAGCTTGGAGCCGGCATAGCCATGCTCCATCGGCTCGTCCGGCCATGGCTGCTCCAGGATCCGAATGTCGACAGCGTCGCCGCAAGCCGCCCTGATCCGCTCGGCAAAGACCGACGGCAGCATGAAGCGGTCGCCGATGATGGCGATGGTTCTAGACATGGCCGCCTCCTGTCCGCAGCGCTGCGAGTTGCTTCCAGACGGGCGGCGCTGCCAGCCTTGCGCCGAGATAGGCCGGGAACATCCGCGAATAGAGCGAAGCCAGCTCCGGATCATGCGTTTGCGCCGGGTTGAGCCAGGGTGTCACCCAGTCCTCGGCGCACGCCGCCATATCAGGATATATGCCGGTCGCGACCGCCGCGATCATGGCAGCGCCTGCCGCGCCGGCTTCACCGCGGTTGCAAACGCGGACATTGCACTCGAGCGCGGCGCCCAGGATCGCGCCGAGCGCGCGACTTCGCGCCGCGCCGCCGGTGATCCGCAGGTCACGCGGCAACGAGCCCATCGCCGCATAGCAATCACGTGCAGCGAAGGCGAGCCCCTCCATCACGGCTCGCATCAGGTCCCAATAGCCGTGACGGGAGCGCAATCCCAAGAATTGAGCACAGGCCTCATGCGAAACAAATGGACCGCGCTCTCCGGCATCCGAGATGAAAGGATGAAACAGCAGTTCGCCGGGTCGTGCCTCGAGCACACGCTCATCCAGCCGCCGGATCAAGTCGGCGCGCGAACGCGTCACTCCCTCAGCGGCCAAGAGGTCGCGCGCCAGATCGATGAGCCAATCGATGTTCAGCGTGGCAGCCATGTTGGACTGCATCTGGGCATAGTGACCGGGCACAGGGAACGGCATGGTGTAGCCGGTCGCCTCGGTGTTCAGCACGACGGCATCGGCGCGTGGGGCGAGCCGCATGTGCATGCCGGTCGATCCGATGATGGTGCAGCCGACGTCCGGCGCCGGATCGTAGAGCCCAGCCCCCAACGCATTGCAGATCACGTCGACATAACCAAGGGAAACCGGTACGCCCTGCGGAAGTCCCGTCTCCAGCGCCGCCCCAGCGCTCAGTGGATGCGTCGTCGAGACACCGTCGACAACGTCTGGAAAAAGCGCCGTGCAATCGGTGATGCCGATGAGCCTCGCCGTCTCCGCATCGAACCCACGCTTGCGGAAATTCCCGCTTGTAAAGCTCGCTTCCGACGGATCGGTCGCGCGCTGGCCGGTAAGCAGAAAATAGAGCCAGTCCTTGCAGTGAAATGCCGTCCTTGCCCGCGACAGCGTCTCCGGCGCGTGGGTTTGCAACCAGGCGAGCTGAGCGCCCTGCTGGCAGGCGTTCAGCCCCGAGCCCGTCCGCTGATAGAGGGCCGTGTTGCGATCGCTGGAGCGGATGTCTTCCACCAGACTTGCCGCCCGGGAATCCAGCCAGAGCAGTGCGGGCGCGACCGGTCGGCCATCGTCATCAATCAGCCACGTGCCGTCGCCCTGCCCCGTGACCGCGATCGCAGCGATCCGCGACGGCAGATCCGGCACGGCCGCCACCAGCCCGCGCAGCGCGGCAACGGTATCATTCCAGGTCCGCGCCATATCCTGCTCGACACGTCCACCTGGCAACGTGCTGTACGTGTTAGGCAGCGAGAAGTCCGCGAGCTGTCGTCCGTCTCGCCTGAAGGCGACGGCCTTGATCAGCGATGTTCCGGCATCGATGCCGATAATCACGTCGCGGCTCTGCGGGATCGACATCTTAGACGGCCTCCGCATGGCGGATGCAGGCTCCGTCGGCGCCGAACATATGCAGATGCTGCGGCGCGAGCCCGAACGGAATGATGTCTCCAGGCCGCGCCGCGACCCGGCTTGACGTCACCGCGATCAGGACATGACCCGCGCATTCACCGGCGACATGCGACTGATCGCCCAACCATTGATTTGAGATTACGCGCAGCCGCGCTTCACCCGCGCCGACCGCAATCTTCTGCGGCCGGATGCCGACCCGGACCCGCTTGTTCTGCTCAAGCGCGCGCCGGGCGACCTCATCGAGTGCGCCGCCAGCAAGGTGCAACGCAATATCCGAGCCGACAGACAGGCGAAAACCGCCATCCGCGGCCGCCACGTCGGTCTCAAGCAGGTTCATCGGAGGTTCGCCGATGAAGCTTGCCACGAACAGATTCGCAGGTCGGCTCTTCAGCTCCTTTTCGCTCGCGAACTGCTGGAGTACGCCATCCTCCATCACGGCGATGCGATCGGCGAGCGCGCTGGCCTCCGTCTGGTCGTGGGTGACAAAGATCGCAGTCATGCCGCGTTCCGCCAGCAAGCCCTTGATGCGCCCGCGCAGCACGGCCCGGAGCTGAGGCTCCAGTTGGCCCATCGGCTCGTCGAGCAAATAAAGATCGGCGTCGCGCACCAGCGCCCGCGCCAGCGATACGCGTTGCTGCTGGCCGCCCGAGATCGAGCGCGGATATTTGTCGAGCGTGTCCTCAATCTCGACCAGCCGCGCGATCGCATCGACGCGGCGCGTGACCTCGCTGTGCGACAACTGCTGCGCCTTCAGCGCGAACGCGATGTTCTCGCGAACCGTGAGCGGCGGATACAGCGAATAGCCTTCGAAAGCCATCGCCACTTTGCGCCTCGCCGGCGGCAGCTCGTCGATGCGCCGCTGGCCCAATGTGATCGCTCCCGAGGTGACGCTCTCAAAGCCTGCGATCATGCGCAACGTCGAGGTCTTGCCGCAGCCCGAGGAGCCGAGCAGCGCGACGATCTCGCCCTTTCCGACTTCCATATCGAGCGCGCGGACAGCATGGACGGGCGGCTTGCCGCGACTGCGGTAAACCTTATCGACATTCCGGATCTCGAGCATGCCCATAGTCATTCCGCCTTCTTCACGCCGCCTGCCGATGATCGGATTGACCGACGCGGAGCCCGGATGCGCGATCGAACAGGAGTGCCGCCTGCGGTGCGAACCGAACGAAGACATCGTCGTCCGCGCTCGCGGCCGACGCATCAGGCGGTAACGCGGCCAACCATTCGGAGCCATCGGCAAGGCGCAGCAGCAACACGTTCCGCTCGTGCATTGGCGTGATCGCGACGACCCGGGCGGGAATGGCGTCATCTCCAGGATCGCGGCTGATCGCGAGATCATCGGGACGAACACCGAGCCAGCAGGGACCATGCGCGGCCGGCTGATCCGCCGAATCGAGCCGCACTCTCGTTCCCGCTATCTCGGCGCTCAGTCCTCCCTGCCCGACTTCAGGATCGACTTCGGCAAGATTGATGCTGGGATCGCCAAACAGCCGCGCCACCGCAACCGATGCCGGCTTTGCGTAGACCTCCGCCGGTCGTGCGAGCTGCACAAGCTGGCCCCGAACCAGGACGGCGATCCGGTCCGCGATCGCCATCGCCTCGCGATAGTCTTGCGTAACATAGAGGACCGCAGCGGAACTCCGGCGCAGCAGGCTCGGAAGCTCCAATCGCATCTCGTAACGAAGCTTGGCGTCGACGTTGCGAAGCGGATCGTCCAGCAACAGAACATCCGGATTGCCGATCAGGGCACGCGCCAGCGCAGTGCGCTGCTTCTGCCCGTTCGACAATTCCCGAGGCATGTGACCAAGGACGTGCTCGATCTTGAGAAGCCTGCTGATCGACTTGACGCGCGAAGTGACGTCGGCATCACCTGCCTTCGCGCGCAGGCCGCTTGCGATGTTGTCCCGCGCCGTCATGTGCGGAAACAGCGCAAAGTTCTGGAAGGCCATGCCGACCCCGCGCCGCTCCGGCGGCGCGCCCACGATCGACCGGCCGCCGACCAGGATATCGCCCTCGTCGGGTTCGTACATGCCCGCGATCATGCGCAGCAGCATGGTTTTGCCGCTGCCCGACGGCCCGAACACCGCGACAATCTCGCCGGGTTCGACGGTGAAGGACAACGCATCGGCGCAGCGCACTGGACCGAACGACTTGCCGAGGGCGTTGATGTCGAGACGCGCCATGCCTTCAGCCTTTCACCGCGCCGAGCGACAGACCTTCGACCAGATAGCGCTGCGCGTAAAGCGCAAGCAGAAGGGTCGGCGTGACGGACAGCACGATCGCCGCCGCGATCTGCCCGTACTGGATACCGGATGCCGTGACGAACGCCAGCGCGCCCACCGTCACCGGTTGCTTGTCGGCGGATGCCAGGATCAGCGCAAAGACAAAATTGTTCCAGCAGAAGATGAAGGACAGCAGGCCAGCGGCTGCGATGCCAGGACCTGCGAGCGGCACCGCGATGCGCGTAAACGTTTCGCGCCAGGAATGTCCGGCCAGGCGATAGGCGTGCTCAATGTCAGGACTGATATCCTCGAAATAGCCGCGCACGATCCACAGGATCAGAGGCAGCGCGATGAGCTGATACACCCAGACGATGCCGAAGTAGGTGTCGCTGAGCCCGAGCTGCTGGTAATAGAGCGACAACGGCAACAGCACGAGCAGCGGCGGCGCGAACCGGAACGACAGCAGCGTGAAGGCGATGGACTCACCGAGGCGGAACTTGAAGCGGGCGAAAGCATAGGCCGCGGGCACGCCGAGCAGCAGGGCCAGGATCACCGCGGCGCTCGACAGCACGAAGCTGTTCATGAGGTTGCGCATGAAGGAGATCTCGAGATTGCCGGCCGTAGTACGAAGCTGCCCCGAGATCAGCGCCTGATAGTTGGCAAGCGTCGGCTCGAACAGGATATGCGGCGGAATTCGCAGAATTTGTTCGTTGGTCTGGAAGGACATTAGAAAGATCCAGACGATCGGAAACATGAAGAACACCAGGACGAGCGCGAGCGCCACACCGCGGAAGACGCGACCTGCCAGACTGGAGTGATCCATCGCCGCCTCCTCGTTACGCGTGACCATGGGCGCGCGCACGCAGCCGCAGCCAATTCTTGATGAAGATGTTCGACAGGATGTTGGTGACGAGCCACAGGATCATCAGCAGCGCTGCCGAACGTCCGACATTGGTGTACTGAAAGAACTCCAGATAGGCCTGGACCTGGAACACCATCAGCCGGTCGCCGGGACCGCCCTGCGTCATCGCATAGATGATGTCGAATTGCTGGATGGAATCGAGCAGGCGGAACAGCGACGCCGTGATGATGTAGGGTGCGAGCATCGGCAGCGTGATGCGGAAGAACACGAAGCTCGCCGGCACTCCATCGAGCGCAGCCGCCTCGAACGGCTGGCGTGGCAGCGAACGCAGTCCAGCCAGCAGCAGGATCATGATGAAGGGGGTGTAAACCCAGACGTCGACCAGCACCACGGTGAACAGCGCCGTCGACGGATCGGACGCCCACTTGAAATCATGGACGCCGAACAGGCTGACCAGATAGGACAGGATCCCAAAGCCCGGATTGGTCATCAGCTTCCACATCAGCGCGGCGATGGCCGGCGCCGTCATCAGCGGCAACAGCAGCACGATCGACACCGCGTTGTGGAAACGGGTCGGACGCCGCAACAGCAAGGCGATTCCGAGGCCGAGCAGAAGCTCCAGCACCACCGTCAGCGCGGTGTAAACCAGCGAGATCCGCAGCGTGTTCCAGAACGCGGGGTCCGAGAGGAAGTCGATGTAGTTGTCGGCCCAGATGAAGCCGCGCAGATAAGGCAGGTTCAGCCGGTAGCGCTGCAACGAATAGACCGCCGCTGTCACGAACGGCACCAGGATGGCGATGCAGACGAGCAGAGCCGGCAGGCTCAGGAGGTAAGGCAGAATGCGTCCGCGCGGCCGGGGGCTGCGGCGGGGGACCGCGTTCGTCTGGGAAAGCTGGACCGTGCTCATGACAAGATCACTTCTTCGCTGCAACATCGCCGGTCCGGATCGGCTTGCCGTCCGGACCGGCGGGTTGTCGTGGTGCGGAGGAATCAGGGCACCACGCAAGACGTCAACCGAGGCCGGCCTGCTTGAGCTGGCGATTGATGCTCTCGGCGAGCTTGTCGAGACCCTCGTCGACGCTCACCTCCTTGGCCACCATCTTCTGCAACGATGCGGCCCATTCCGTGGTCAGGTCGAAGAACAGCGGCTGCGCCGTGAAGTAGATCCTGGCGCCGGGCGATGACACATCGTGCTGCTCGAGATAGCCCGGATAGGACTTGGCGATGCGGTCGCGGAACTCGCTGTCCTTCCACACCGAGGCACGCACCGGATTGACGAAGTCCATCTTGCGCGCGCCGAACAGATCGTGCTCGGTCGACGCCGCCCACTGCATGAACAGCCACGCCGCATCCTTCTGCTTGGAGAAGCTCGATAGCGCGAGTGACCAGATCCAGACATTCGGGGTCGGCGCCTTGGCCGCTGGATTGGCAGCGAACGCGGCGTAGCCGAGATGCCCCTTCTCCTTATTGTCGCCGCCGTTCATGAAATAGCCGAGGATGTCGGCATCGAAGATCATGCCGGATGCGCCTGCGCCAAGGTCGGTGCCAACCTGATACCAGGTGTAGGTCGACCAGTTCTTCGGGCCCGAGGTCTGGATCATCTTGACCCATTTCTCGTGGAACTCCTTCGACGCCTTGGTGTTCATGGCGGCCTTCAGCTTGCCGCCTTCCATCACGAAGTCTTTCTGGCCGAAGTTCGAATAGGCGGACAGGAAGCCGGGATGGATGGTTGCCCAGGAGCGCGAACCGCGCACGCCGACACCGTACGGCCCACCCGCGTCCTTGGTGATCTTTGCCGCGACTTCGAGCAAATCGTCGAGATTTTTCGGCGGCTTGACGCCGACCTTATCGAAGATGTTGCGGTTGTAGGTGATGTTGTTGAGTTCGTAGCCCCAGGGAATGCACCATTGCTTGGCCTTGCCTGAACCCAGTTCGGAGCCGGCAACACCGTCCCACGCCGTCGAGGCGCGCAGGCCCGGCAGCACGTCGTCCCAGGCAAAGGCCGGGTTGGTCTTGGCGGGATCCTTGATATAGGTGTTGAGATCCTCGATCCAGCCGGCCGGACCATATGTCCAGGTCATGTAGGCGCCGGTCATGAAGGCGTCGTACTGATCCGACTTCGACGACAGCGCCGCGGTCACCTTGTCGAAGTAGACGTCTTCCGGGAAGATGTCATAGGTGACGTTCATTCCGGTGAGAGTCTTGAACGCCTCGAGATCGCCGATCATCGCATCGACGTAGGGATGTTTGTTCAGCAGCAGCTTGACGGACTTGCCGCTGTAGGCCTTCCAGTTGAAGTCTGCGGCCATCGCCCGCGATATCGAGGACGCAAAGGCGGCATTGGCGGCGACGCCGGCGATGCCGAGCTTGGCGGCGCCATCCAGCAGATCACGCCGGCTGATGCGCTTGGCGGCGTAGGAGTCGAATAGATTCTTCTCTCGATCGTACATTGTAACCTCCCATTGTGCGCGTTTACTTTCCCTTACGACCCTTGTTTCTGGTCTTGCCGGATGTTGCTTCCGGTTTGTCGGTAGCAAGTGCCTGAGCGGTGGCCTCATCGATGATGAGGCCGTGCAGGAGGCCGCTGCGCAGCACCGCGCGCAATGCGGTCACCTTGGCTAGCCCGCCGCCAATCGCGACGATGCGATGGGCCCTGAGATCCGCTGCCTCCATCGAGGTGGCGCGTGCGGACAGATCGATGTCCAGGATCTGGCCGTCGGCGCTGAAAAAACGTCCGAGCAAATCAGCGCAGGCGCCGACACGCTTCAATTCGACGACTTCATCCGGCTTGATCATGCCGCTTGAGACCAGGAACCCGTCGCTGTGGATTTGCCCGATGCCGACGAACAGCAAGGATGCCTGGCGCGCCAGCGCAAACACCTCGGCAATGCCATATTGCTGCATCAACACGGCGCGGTCCGCGACCGAATTGGCGAACACCGGCACCGGTAGCAGGTACGCCTCGGCCCCCGTCCGCTCCGCCAGCCGATGAATGACATCGAACGGGTTGGCGGCGAACTTGCGGGTGAGACCGCCGAGCAGCGACACGAACTGCACATCGCGGGTCGGCGTCTGCGGCAACTGCTCGACCACGGCTGCGAGCGTACGGCCGTGGCCGACGCCAATGATCCGGTGCTCGCCACGCTCTAGGAGCTGCCGCAGGAAGCTCGCCCCTTCGAGCGCGAGCGCCTTCAGCGGCAGGTCGCCCTCGCCGAGATCCGGCGCCACGCGACAGAACGCAAGGCCATAGCGTTCGGCCAAGGCGTTCTCCAACGCCACGCATTCCGCCACGGGTCCCTCGACGAAGACACGGATCATACCTTCGCGGCTCGCCCGCGCGATCAGCCGATGCGCCTTGGTGCTCTGGATGTTGAGCCGGTCGGCAACCTCGGACTGGGTGAGCCCGGCAGCAAAGTAAAGCCACGCCGCCCGCGTCGCGAGCGAGGCTTCGCCATCAACCATCGGCAGCCTGTCGGGGGAGATGCTCACGCCGCAAAAGCCCGCTTGCAAAATTATTCAGACGCTGCAAAAAATTGCAGACGTGGGCCGGGACGTCAATCCCCCAAACGTGCTGCAGTGCGATCAGACAACTGCCGCTCTTGGACGGAGTTGTCCGATCGGAGGTCACGAGATCGCCAATCGCGGTGAGGTCGAATGCCAGGTTTATTCCTCGGAATTGACGTCGGAACGGGTGGTGTCCGCGCCTGCGCGATCGACGCGCATGGCGATATCAGGGGAATGGACTCCGTTGCCCTGCCGTCGCCACGGCAAGACGGCAGTGCGATCGATCAGGATCCGGAACTGTGGTGGCATGCGGCCGATGCCGCCATCCGCAAACTTGGCGGCAAGATCGATCTCACACACATCGAGCGAATTTCGGTCGACGGCACCTCGGGCACCCTGCTCCTGATCGATGCGGCCGGCCAACCGCGCACCGCAGGGCTCATGTACAACGATGCGCGCGCCTCAACGGAGGCTGCGCGCATTTCCGAGGTGGCTCCTCCGGAAAGCGGCGCTCACGGCGCGAGCAGCGCGCTGGCGAAGCTGCTCCATCTGTTGGACCACACGGAGCGTCGGAATGTCCGCTTTGCGGTGCATCAGGCCGACTGGATTGCGGGGCGCCTTGCCGGACGCCACGGCATCAGCGACGAGAACAACGCGCTGAAGCTCGGATATGATCCGATCACGCGGACTTGGCCGGACTGGCTCGATCGGCTCGACGTGCCGCGCGAATTGCTGCCGAAGGTTCTGGTGCCGGGAACACCGTTTGCGGATATCGACCCGACTGTCGCGGCCACACTCGGCCTGCCGCGATCGGCTCGCATCGCAGCAGGCACCACCGATGGCGTCGCCGCCTTCGTCGCCACCCGTGCCGATGCTCCGGGCGATGCGGTCACCTCGCTCGGCACGACGTTGGTGGTGAAGCTGCTGGCGACAACACCGATCTTTGCCGCCAATCAGGGCGTCTATTCGCACCGGCTTGGCGACAGTTGGCTCGCCGGCGGCGCTTCAAACTCCGGCGGCGGCGCGCTGCTGGCCCATTTCAGCGCCGCGGAGATGGAGCGGCTGACGCCGCAGTTGAACCCTGACGAACCGACCGGCCTCGACTACTACCCCCTCGCCAAGCCGAGCGAGCGATTTCCGATCGCCGATCCGACACTACCGGCACGAGTCACGCCGCGGCCGCCCGAGGATCACCGCTTCTTCCAGGCTCTGCTCGAGGGCATCGCCTCGGTCGAGGCCCTCGCCTATCAGCAACTCTCCCGCCTCGGAGCGCCGCCGCTTCGCCGTGTCATCAGCATTGGCGGCGGCGCAAGGAACGATGCGTGGACCGCAATCAGGCATCGGCGTCTCGCCGTACCCGTGACGGTCGCCGAGCAAACCGAAGCCAGCTATGGTGCGGCCCTGCTCGCCCTGCGGGGCGGTCCGCAATGAGAGACGGGCCGATCGACATCGCAGGCCTTGGCACGATCATCGAGCACTTCGATCACGTGCTGCTCGACCAATGGGGCACACTTCACGAGGGGCGCTCGATCTTTCCGCAGGCCCGCGACTGCGTGACGCGGCTGCGCGATGCCGGGAAACGCGTGCTGGTACTGTCGAATTCCGGCAAGCGCGCAAGCAACAACGCGCAGCGGCTTGCCTCGCTTGGACTGCCCACGGAAGCTTATGACGGGATCTTGACGTCGGGCGAAGTCACCTGGACCGGCTTGAAAGCACGCACGCAGGCACCGCTCAAAGAACTTGGTCGCGCATGCCTGCTGATTTCGCGCGGTGGCGACCGCACGATCGTCGACGGGCTCGATCTCGATGTCGTGGACGATATCGAGAATGCCGAGTTCGTTCTGCTCGCAGGGCTCGATGATGCCGCGGCCGAACCCGAACAGTGGCGCCAACGCCTCGCCCGGGCCGCGGCACGCGGACTACCGATGCTGTGCGCCAATCCCGACCTCACCATGTTCGGCGCCAACGGATTGATGCCCGCACCGGGCGCCTTGGCGCGCTTCTACCAGGCACTCGGCGGACATGTGACGTTCGTCGGCAAACCGCATATGCCGATCTTCGCGGCGGCGCTTGACCGGCTAGGCCATCCGGCGCCGGCGCGCGTCCTGATGATTGGCGATTCGCTCGATCACGATATCGCCGGTGCACGCGCGGCCGGCATGTTGACGCTGTTTCTCCGCGCAGGAGTGCACAGAGATCGCCTTGTGACCGATCAATCCGGGCCAGAAGGAGACGCCCGTACTCCGAACTGGACGATGAATCATCTAGCCTGGTGAGATCCAAACCATGCAACAGCCCGCGCAACTCGACGACCTCCGCAGCATGTCGGCCCGCGTCGGCAGGAACATCCTGCTCGTGCAGGGCGCCGGCGGCAACTCGTCGATCAAGGATGGCGACGTACTTTGGGTCAAGGCGTCCGGGACCTGGCTGGCGGACGCCAACGACAAGGATATCTTCGTTCCGGTTTCGCTGTCCGCCGCACGCGCGGCGCTGGAGCGAGGCGACGAACGCGTGCCGCTCGCTCCTGGTGCCGAAACAGCATTGCGCGCGTCGATCGAAACCTCGCTGCATGCTCTCATGCCGCATCCGGTCGTGCTTCACGTTCACTCCGTCAACACGATCGCATGGGCGGTGCGGACCGACGCCGCCGCGGAACTTGCGCGGCGGCTCCACGGTCTGGCATGGCGCTTCCTCGGTTACTGTCATCCGGGACTGCCTTTGGCACGGGCCGTGAGCGAAGCCATCGCGCAAGGCGCCGTCGACGTGCTGATCCTCGGCAACCATGGCCTCGTCGTAGGCGCGGCAAGCTGTGAAACGGCGGAGGCGCTGGTGGCGGAGGTTGAAAAGCGGCTGGCGCTCGAGCCACGCGAAGCTCGCGCGGCGGACCATGGCGCGCTCGCCGCTATCTGCGCAGGAACCGATTATCGCGTGCCCGAGGATCCGCGCTGCCACGGCATTGCCATCGACGGTCATAGTCTCTCGGTCGCCACGGGCGGCTCGCTCTATCCCGACCATGTGGTTTTCCTGGGACCGGCGATGCCGACCATGAACCCCGGCAAGGATCTTATTGACCTGCAAAAGACGGATGGAGCGCCGTCTCCGGTAGCGGTTCTCGTTCCGGGCGTCGGCAGCATCATTCGCAAGGACGCGAGCCCCGGGGCGGAAGCGATGCTGACCTGCCTTGCACTGGTCACCAGCCGTGTGCCGACCGATGCGGAGGTCATCTACCTCACGGCGGAGAACGAGCGCGCATTGCTCCATTGGGACGCCGAGCGGTATCGCCAGCAACTGACCGCCGATCGCTCAACGTGATCGCGCCGACCGCCCTTCGATGTTGGAAGGACGAGCGGCGTTACAGGCTCGCCTGCAGCGTGGCTTCCACACCGCCTCGCGCTGCCGCGGCAAGGGGCTGCCGGCCGAGGATGAAGTCGGCGCCCTTCTCCGCAATCATGATCGTCGGTGCATTGGTATTGCCTGAGACCAATCGCGGCATGATCGATGCATCGATCACCCGGAGCCCCTCGATCCCGCGGACACGGAGACGATCGTCGACAACGGCAAGCGGATCCGACCCCATCTTGCAGGTGCCGACCGGATGATAGATCGTCTCACAGCTCTGCCGGACGTAGCTGTCGATATCCGCATCCGATGTCGCACGAGAGCCCGGGGCATATTCCACGCCCCGATAGGGATCAAAGGCCTTCTGGGCGATGATCTCGCGGCCGATCTTGATGCCGTCGCGCATGTTGCGCACATCCTCGGGCGCCTCCAGATAGTTTGGACGGATTGCGGGATGTTGCAGCGGATCAGCCGACCTGATCATGATGCTGCCGCGGCTCTGCGGCCGCGCGATGTTGAAGTAGGCCATGAAGCCGTGCTCGTTCACGATCTTGCGGCCGTGATCGCCATAGATCAGCAGGACGAAAAAGAACTGGAGATCCGGCGCAACGAGATCGGGTTGCGATTTGAGGAAGGCCATGGCTTCCAGACCATGTGAGGTCGCAGGCCCCGTCCTGGTCAGCACGTACTGGATGAAGGCCTTGGTGGCCCCGAGGGGTTTGGTGTGCTTGAGGAACGAGATCGGCTGGGTGCACCGCTGCTTCACACCGCACGCGAGATGATCCTGCAGATTCTGTCCAACGCCCTTGAGCTCGTGGACCACCTTGATGCCGAGCGAGGTCAGGTGGTCTCCGTCGCCAATTCCTGACAATTGCAGCAGTTGCGGCGAGTTGATCGCACCGCCCGACAGGATCACTTCCCGTTCCGCCTTCAGGGTATGGACCTGTCCGTTCCTGATATATTCGACGCCGACGGCGCGTCCGCCCGCGACCAGGATGCGGGAGACGAGCGCCTTCGTGATCACTTTGAGATTGGGACGGTTGATGACCGGACGCAGATAGCACCGCGCGGCACTGGCGCGTCTGCTGTCCGCAATCGTGCTGTCGACGGGGCCGAAGCCTTCGAGTTCGGCGCCGTTGAAATCGTCGTTGGCGCGAAATCCTGCCTGCCTTCCGGCCTCGAACCAGGCCTTGGTCAGCGGATGTGTCAACTCCGGCAGACGGCTCGTGCGCAATGGGCCATCGCCACCATGATAATCGTCGGCGCCGGCCTCGCGCCCCTCGGAACGAATGAAGTATGGCAGGCAGTCGGCATAGGACCAGCCGCGGTTGCCGAGCTGCGCCCACATGTCGTAGTCGGATGCGTGGCCGCGGATATAGACCATGCCATTGATCGAGCTCGACCCACCCAGCACCTTGCCGCGCGGCCAGAACAACACCCGGTTGTCCAGATGCGGCTGCGGCTCGGTGTGATAGTGCCAGTCGACACTGCCAGATTTCATCAGGGCGAGATATCCCGCCGGCATGTGGATGAATGGATTTGTGTCCTTGCCACCGGCCTCGAGCAGGACGACGTCATTCTCCGGGACAGCCGACAGACGGTTTGCCAGGACGCATCCGGCGGAGCCCGCGCCGACAATGACGTAATCCACCATGCTCTCCTCCGTCTTCTTATCCGCCGATAGCCATCAACAATTGGTCCGCCCGCGGTTGCACCTCGTCTATCCGGCGAGGTCCGAGCTCCAGCTTGGACGGCTAAGCTCTCATCGCGGCGCGCGGCCTGCTCTCGTCAGAACCGTTGATGACCTTGCCTGTCGCAGGGTCGAACAGGCGAATCCTGTCCAGAGCGGGCACTAACCTAATCGCGTCATCCGGCGACAGCTCGAGGCGATCCTGCGTAATGGCGCAGACTTCCTGCCCGCCGATGTCGGCATAGATGTGAATCTCAGGGCCGGTCGGCTCGACCACGGACACCTTGGCGGGAATGCCTTCGTTGCCCGCGCCGGGCCGTAAATGTTCGGGCCGGATTCCGTATTTGACGATCTGCCCTGGTGCGACGTTCGCGCCGGGAGGCAAAGGGAGCGCGACGCCGTTGGCGCGTACGATAGCGCGTCCCGCCTCCGTTGCGACCTCGCCGGTCAGGAAGTTCATCGAAGGTGATCCAATGAACTCGGCAACGAACAGATTTGCAGGGCGGTCATAGATCTCGAGCGGCTTGCCGATCTGCTCGATATTGCCGTCGCGCAGCACCACGATCGTATCGGCCATCGTCATGGCTTCGATCTGGTCGTGCGTGACGTAGATCGTCGTCGTCGAAAGCTTGTGATGCAGCTCCTTGATCTCGGTGCGCATCTGCACGCGCAGCTTGGCGTCCAGGTTCGACAACGGCTCGTCGAACAGGAACACGGAAGGATCGCGCACGATGGCGCGGCCCATCGCCACGCGCTGGCGTTGTCCACCTGACAGTTGCCGGGGCTGGCGATCGAGATAGGGCGTGAGGTTGAGGATCGATGCCGCCCACTCTACCTTGCGCCTGATCTCCTCCTTCGGACGTTTCTTGAGCTGCATCGAGAACGCCATATTGTCGAATACGCTCAAATGCGCATAGAGAGCGTAGTTCTGGAACACCATCGCGATGTTGCGATCCTTCGGATGCAGCTCGTTGACGACGACGTTGCCGATGCTGATCTGGCCGGAGGTGATCTGCTCCAGCCCGGCGACCATCCGCAACAATGTCGATTTTCCGCAGCCGGAAGGCCCCAACAGCACGACGAACTCACCATTGGCGATGGAGAGGTCGATGCCGTGCAGCACCTCGAATCCGCCGTAGGACTTGCGCACATTGCTGATCGTGACCGATGCCATGCCTTGACCTTCCCGCTATACGCCCGCCCGCGCCGACAATATTCGCTCGGCGATCTCGACGAAGCCATCCGCGCCCCGCTTGCTGGCGACGAACGCCGGAGTTGCCGCCATCATGCCTTCGAAATCCCTCACGTTCGCTACGCCGCAGGCATAAGGAAAGAAGCCAAACATCGGCGCGTCGTTTGGACTGTCACCGCAGAACACGATGCGGTCCTTCGCCTCGTCGAGATCAAGGCCCAGCCTGTCGCGCAGAAAGATTCGGGTCATTGCCAGCTTGTCATAGCGGCCGAACCATCCATTGACGTGGATGGAGGAAACCTTGGCGACGCCGCCCGCGCTTTCGAACAGGGAGACGATCTTATCGACCGCAGTGCGCGGCAGCGGCGCTACGTCCTCGCACACGTCGATCGCAAGATCAGCCTCCCGGTAAAGCTGATCGGCAGAGATCGCTGCTCCCGGCACTTCGGACAGAATTCTTTCGCCGAGCGCCAGCAATTTGCGACGGTTAGCGGCGCGCTCGTCCTCGCTCGCAACGAACTTGCGAACCATTTTCCGCGCCACTGGGTCGTATCGGAAATAGAACGCACCATTCTCGCCGATCACGCCGTCGACGGGCCAGAACCGCGCAATCATGTCGCACCAGCCCGCGGGCCGGCCGGTCACCGGAACAACCGCTAGCCCAGCGTCGCGCAGCCGCTCCAACGCAGCATAGGAGGCGGCCGGGAGCTGGCCTTCAGTGGTCAGCGTATCGTCGATATCGGTCAGGATGCAGACGACGCGGCGCGCGGCCTCGTCCGGGAAACTTGCAATGGGTTTCATGACGGCACGCCCTCGGCAAACGAAGCCAGGCGTGCATTCCAGTCGAGCAGCTTTGGCCAGAGATCGGCGTGGATGGCGCGCAACTCGGCGTAGCGCGCGACATTGTTGGGTTCAGGCTGGAATGTCCTTGCTGGAGGTCTCGTCATCGCCGCAGTGGCTTCGGCGATGGTGCCGTACCAACCCGCTCCCTTGGCGGCAGCGATCGCCGCGCCGAGCGACGATGCTTCCCGCGCCGGTGAGCGACACACCGGACGGCCCGATGCGTCGGCCAGGATCTGGAGCCAGAGATCGCTGTCCGAACCACCCCCGATCGCAGTGAGCTGCGCGATCGCGCCACCTGTCGCCGCCACGATCCTTTCAATCTGGCCGGCGAGCTCAAGCGCTATTCCTTCCAGCAAGGCCCGATAGATGGCACCGCGCCGGGTCGAACCCGACAAGCCGGCAATCACGCCGCGCGCATAGGGATCCCAATACGGCGTCATGCAACCAAGCCAATACGGCAGCACGACGACTCCACCCGCCCCGATCGGACAGGTTGCGGCCTCGGCTTCCAGCGCCTTGAAGATGCTGCGTTGAGCCGCCGGATCGGCTGCGAACATTTCGCGCGCCATCCAGTCGATCAAGAACGTTCCGGTGCGAATGACCTGCTCATAGATATAGCCATCGTCACATACAGCCTTCTCGGTGCGGAATGCGCGGTCATAGGCGTAGCTGTGGCCGTAGCTTCCCGAGACCACCGCGGTCCCCAAATTGATGTAGGCGCTGCCCGGAGACGTGACGCCGGCGCCAGTGCTCGCGCACTGCCCGTCGCCACCGCCGGCGATAACGGGCGTTCCGGCAGACAGACCTGTGAACGCCGCTGCCGCGTGCGTGACTTCACCCATCCGGGCGCCGGGCCGCGCCAGTGCCGGCAATTTCTCCACCGCAATGCCCGCAGCATCCAGGATCGCTTCAGACCAGGCGCCGCTCGTCATATCGAGCAAGCCGGTCGGATCGGCCGATGCCGTCGACGTCCGCCATTGACCGGTCAGGCAATGCGTCAGGTAACCGTGAACTTCGGCAAACCGCGCAGTACGTGCAAAAATCTCGGACTCATGCTCCGCCATCCAGATCATGCGATAGAGGCAGGGCAGAACATCGAGCGGCTTGCCGGAAATGGCATGAACGCGCTCCGCTCCGAACGATTTGCCGAAGCGCACGACCTGCGGTCGCGCCCGCTCATCGAGCCAGGTCATGCCCGGCCTGATTGCGGTCCCGTCCTCGGTGAACGCACTGAAGGTCTCGCGCTGATTGGAGATCGCAACCGCAGCGATACGCCTGGCGCCGACTTGATCGGTGACACTGCGCAAGGCGGCTGCGGCCGAATCCCACCATTCGTCAGGGTTTTGCTCGAAATATCCCGGCTGCGGATTGGCAAGGCCGATGCCCTTGCGTCCCTCCGCGACGGCGCGGCCACTGCGGTCCCAGGCGATCGCCTTGGTCGCAGAGGTCGAACTGTCGATTCCGATCACCAGATCTTGTGTCATGCTGCGTTGTCTCAAAGGAAGCGAAGGCGACATCAGTCGCCTTCGCGAACTCTTGCTCTGCGGGCCTACAGCAGGCCAGCATCCTTCACCTTGGCGTCGATATCCTTCGCCAGCGCATCCATGCACTTCTGAGGATCGCCGCCATAGGCCTGCCCGGTGAGCAGCTTGCCGAGCTCCGTGGGTATCTCGTTGGTCGACAGACCTGCCCACAACGCCATGTGCGGCTCCGTGGCCATCGCGTTGTCGATGACCCACTTCACCGTTTCGAGATGCCGTGTCGTGCCTGGGCCGACCTTGGCCTTGGCCTTGACCCGCGGATCGGCAAACGAGGAGTTTCGCATCGGCGCGAAGCCGCCAAGCAGCGTGCAGCGGGTCATGATCTCCTTGCAGCAGCCCCACTGCATGAAGATCCACGCCGCTTCCTTGTTCTTGGAATATTTCGACAGCGAGATGCACGAACCGCCCTGATGGCCGAGATTCGGCTGCTCGTTGAAGCCGGCGTCGGACGGCGATCGCAACTTCTTCGCGGTCAGCGGCTTGGCCGGCTCCCACAGGCCCTTGACCTTGGAGTCGTCGGCATCGAGACCGGGGAAGAATTCATCCCAGCTCTGCACCAGCGCCACCTGGCCCGAGTGCATCATCTCGAACTGGCCGTCCCAGGTCGATGCCGTCGAGTTCGGTGGCGACACCTTCAAGAGCTCCTGGTACCATTTCAATCCGGCAATGCCCTGCTCGTCATTACCAGAGAATTTCTTGTTCTTGTTGAAGATCGAGCCGCCATGGCCCCACACCGCCTGGCTCCAGTCGCATTCGAGCGAATAGTGCCCGGACTTCGCCTGCAGGCCGGTGCCGAACACGCCGTTGCCCTTCTCGGCCTCGGAGATCTGCCTGGCCGCCGCGAGGAAGTCTTCGTAAGTGGTCGGCACCGCGATCTTGTGCTTCTCGAGGATGTCCTTGCGGTACATCAGCGTGAAGATCGGGATGTCGAAAGGAATGCCCATCCACTGCCCCTCGACCTGGGCGACATTCTTGACGAGCGGCTTCGAGAAATCATCCCAGTCGAAATCCGGCATCGCCAGTTCGGGCTTGTCCTTGTAGTAGGCTACCGGGTCGATGCAATCGGGCTGGAACATCGAGATCCACGACTGGTCAAGGTAGTAGAGGTCGTAAGAGCCGAGTTGGCCCTGCACGTCCTGTGTCGCCTTGGCCAGCACCTGCTCGAGCGGCACGATCTCGACCTCGACCTCGATGCCGGTCGGATCGGTAAACTCCTTCTTGATCTGGTTCAGCACCACCGACGGCGGCGTCGATTCGGTCGAGTAGCGGATCTTGGCGCCCTTGAACTTGCTGCCGACCTCTTTCAGCCATTTTGCCTGGTTGTCGGGCAGGCCCTCGGCAAACGCCTCGGTGCCGAGCATGCTTCCTCTGCGCAGCCCGCGCGGATTGCCAAGCATGCCAAGGCTGAAGGCTGAAAAGCCCACGCCGGCCAATCCCATCTTGCGCAGGAATTCGCGCTTGGAGATTTGTCGGTTGGTATAGGCGTTCGCCGTGTCGACGATGAAGGTCTGCTGATCGAACTTCTTGAAACTCATTGCTACTCCTCCCGATGTTTTGTTGACTTGTAGTCCCGGTTCGTACGCCTACTCCTTGAGAGATCCGAGGGTCAGGCCGCGCACAAGCTGCTTCTGGACGAGCAAGATGAAGATGAAGCTCGGGATCACGGCCGTCGTGCCGAGGGCAGCGATGAAGCCCCATTCCGATCCTGTCGAGGTGACAAAGGTCGTGATCTTGACGGGCAGCGTTCGGATCGAATTGGTCAGGAACAGCGACAGCAGAAATTCCGTCCACGAAAAGATGAAGCAAAGCACAGCGGTGGCCGCGACGCCGCCCTTCACCATGGGCAGAACGACGCGCCAGAAAATCTGCAACCGCGAGGCACCGTCGATCATTGCGGCCTCGTCGACGTCGACGGGAACGTCATCGTAGAACGATTTCATCAAGAGCACAGCGATCGGCAGGTTGATCAACGTATCCACGAGGATCAGGCCGAGCCGCGTATCGAGCAGCGACATGTAGTGAAACATGAAGACGACAGGCACGATGATCGCAATCGGCGGCATGAAACGCTGCGACAGAATCCAGTTCAGATAGGCCTGCCGCCAGCGGAACCGCATCCGCGACAATGCGTAGGACGCGATCACCGCCAGCAGTACCGTCAACGCGGTGGCTCCCACCGCGATGATCAGCGAGTCGATGATGGTTTGGCGGCTGTCATAGGAACTCGCGCCTCCGACGCCAAACGTGTTGCCGGATTCGATCGCAAGCTCCGCCCGCGACTTGCCGAGCATCGTCACGGCATAATTCACCAGCGTCGGCTTGAAGTTGAACCAGACGATTTCATCCTTGTTGAAGATCGCGGACGTGGGCTTGAACGATGTCAGCGCCCACCAGAACAGCGGAAACATGAATATGCCGACCACGAGCACCGCGGCTACGTCACGCAATCGCTTCTGCCAAAACGTTTCCTGCATCAGAACCGCACCTTGAACAGCTTGATGAAGATGCTTGAGGTGATGATCACCAGCAGCAGCGTGAACAGCGAAATGGTCGAGGCGTAGGGAAAATCGGCGTTCTTGAAATAGATCGTGCCGGCGTAGGACGTCAGCGTCTCGGTTGCGGTGCCCGGTCCGCTGTCCGTCATGACCTTCACGTAATCATAGATGCGGAACAGATCGACTCCGCGGATCAGGACGGCGAGCGCGATGATCCTGGAGAGCATCGGGAGGGTTAGGCGGAAGAAGGCCTGGCTCGGGGTCGCTCCGTCGATCGCCGCGGCCTCGAAAGGCTCTTTCGGCAAGGCGCGCAATCCGGCGAGCATGATCAGCACCATGAAGGGCGTCCACTGCCAGATGTCAGCCAGCAGAATGCCGGCCAGCGCCGAACCGCTGGAGGCGAGAATCGGATACTGCGGCGGCCAAAGTCCGAGCGATACCAGACCCATGCTCAACACGCCGAAGGACCCGTCCAGCATCAGCAGGAACATCATGCCGGTGACGGCGGGCGGCACCACCAGCGGCAGCGTCATCAGCGCCCGGAGCAATCCGTAACCCTTCCGGTCGCTGTCGAGCAGCAGCGCGATGGCGAGACCAAGGCAAAGTTCGATCAGCAGGGCCGTGATGGTGTAGAGGTAGGTGTGCCCGATCGCACCCCACACCCGTTCATCGGCAATCAACTTTCCCCAATTCCAGGTTGGGTTGAAGACGTTCATACGGGTGATGGGATTGCGCTTGAAGAACGAGAGCCACAGCGCATACAGAAGCGGATAGACACCGAACGCCAGCAGCAGCGCGGTGATCGGCGCCAGCCACGGGAACGGGTGTTCCGAGGTCAGAAACCGTGGCCAGACACTGCGCCGCGGCGTGCCCGGTAACGACACATCGACAGCCAGACTCTGCGCATGCTGCGCAACAATTGACGTTTCCTCGCGCATCGCTGTTCTCTCGGCGCCGGGCTCTATCGGCCCGGTTCGCTATCTTGCTTCAGGACCGGCGTAATACTCCGGATCGGTGAGACCGGGCCGCGCGCGGCACCAGCGCTTTCGCTGTTGCCACGTCCGTGACCAGTATCGTTGCATAGTTATTGTTGAGCGCGGCATAAACCGCATCGATCTTGTCGCTGCCGCCGGCGATGCAGATGCGTTCCGGCACCTTGGCGATCTCGTCGAGGGTGAGCCCGATCATCTGGTTGTCGAGCGCGCCCAGGATCGGCTTTCCCTCCCTGTCGATGAAGCGCCCGCTCACCACACCGACGGCGCCGCGCGCCAGATACGGCGCGATCTTCTCCGGCGTCATGTAGCCGCTGCGCATCGCGGTGCCGGCATCGTCGACGCTACCGACACCGAACAGCACCTTGTTGCTCGACTGGATAATCTTGAAGGTCTCAACGAGCGCCGGCTCCTGCATGAACAGACGCTTGATCTGGGCGGTGGAGACGATGCCGGGTGCGTGCAGGTTGACGCAGCGCGCGCCAAGCCGGTTGGCAATGTTGGAGGTGCACAGCTCGGGCGAAAACTCCGTGGTTCCGATCGAGCAGCCGGTGATCTGAGCAACGGTCACGCCGGGAAGCTTCATTTCAGGCAACGACGCCGACAACGCCTGCACCGTGCGGCCCCAGGAAACGCCCAAGACATCATCGGGCTGCAGCCGCTCGATCAGGAGCCGCGCGCCCGCCATGCCGATCCGTTCGTGCACCGGCAGACGACCGCCGTCATCAGGCACAACGAGGCAGCTCGTGAGCCCGTACGCATCGGCCAACTCGCGCGCAAGACCAATGGACTGCAGGTGCCGCGACGACACCGCAATCGTGACGATGTTGCGGTCGCGCGCCTCCTGCAGGAAGTTCACCACCGAGGCGCGGGAGACGCCGAGCTGATCGGCGACCTCTTCTTGCGTCATGCCCTCTTCGTAATAGAGCCACGCTGCCCACACGACTGGATCGCTGTCGAACTCCGCCGGGATCGACAGCGCCCTGCGCTTGATCCGCGACGGTGTCACTTGGCGTTGCAGCGTTCTGGTCATCAGCGATCCGGCCTCAGCCACGGCATTCACAAAATGCATGCCGTGTTGACAATTGTCAATCAGCTTGGCAAATTGTCAATACAGCTTGTCAAATGTCACTACCAGGCGCGACGCCGATGACGCAGCGCGGGATTTGCCGATGCCAAAACACAATTGGACCGCGCTGATCGATGATCTGGTGGCAGGGAGTTGGATCAATCCGCTCACCGGCGCGCCGGTCAAGGTGCCCTACGATTCCATCGTGATCGAAGACAGCCTCGACGGCCGCGAGGCTGAGTTGGTCGCGTCCCTGAAGCTGGGACATCGACTTGCCGTCGTCGCCGACCAGGCAACCTATGAAGCGATGGGCGCGCGCATCGCCAAGGCACTGCGCGAACTCGGTCCGATCGAGGCGATTGTGTTGGATCATCCTCACGCCGACATGGCCGAGGTTCGCAGCCTTGCGGAAAGGCTCCGCGCATTCGACGCCGTCGTTGCCGTCGGATCTGGCACTGTCAACGATCTCTGCAAGTATGTCACGGGTTTGGACGGCCGGCGCTATTGCGTCTTTGCCACCGCCGCCTCGATGAACGGCTACACCTCATCGACGGCTTCGCTGACGCTCGACAGCGGCTTGAAGGTGTCCCTGCCCTCGCACACGCCCGCCGGATTCTTCGTCGACCTCAAGGTGTCCGCCGCGGCGCCGCCCCACCTCGCCGCCTCCGGTTTCGCGGACTGCCTGGCCCGTTCGGTCGCGCAGACCGACTGGTGGATGTCGCATCGGCTGTTGGGAACGGCTTATTTCCAGGAGCCGTACACGATCCAGGCCGCCGATGAGGTGGAGCTCAACAAGCGTGCCGGGAATCTACCCAAAGGCGACATCGAGGCGATGGGGTATCTCTACCGCGTGCTCACCCTGTGCGGACTCGGCATTTCCTTCACCGGGGTTTCGCACCATGGCTCGATGGGCGAGCATCAGATTTCCCACTACATCGATTGCTTTGCCGGCGAACGGCATCCGGGCAGCCTGCACGGCCAGCAGGTGGGCATCGCGTCATTGAGCATGGCGCGGCTGCAGCAGCAGATGCTCGCCGCCGACCGGCCGCTCTCGGTTCACGCGACCAACATCGATGTCACCGACATGAAGCGCCGTTTCGGCGACGAGGTTGCTTCCCAATGCGTCGCTGAGCTGAAACAGAAGGCTTTCGACCATGAGGGAGCCAGCGCATTCAACCACAAGCTCGAGAAGATGTGGCCGGAGCTTCGCCGCGAGCTCGCCGCCTTCACAATTCCAGTCGACGAGATGAAGCGGCTGTTGTCGGCCGCGGGCGGCGCCACGACTGCCGCGGAACTCGGCGTGCCCGTCGATTTCTATCGCGAAGCCATCGTGCATTGCCGGGAAATGCGTAACCGCTTTTCATTCCTCGACATTGCGGCGGATGCCGGAACGCTGGAGGCATTCGCGCAAGGCGAACTTTGATGGGAGGGCCGTGACATGACTGCGAAACCGTTGGTTGCCGTGACCGGGGCCAGTTCAGGTATTGGAGAAGCGACCGCTCGCGCCTTCTCGGCGGCCGGCCATCCTGTTCTGCTGATGGCCCGCCGGATTGAACGGCTCAATGCGATGCGGCTACCCAGTTCGGTTTGCCGCCAGGTGGATGTGCGTGATCGCGCAGCGCTGGCCGCGGCGGTGCGGGACGCCGAAGCGGAGTTCGGCCCGGTCGACATGATGTTCGCCAATGCCGGCGTTGCTCGGCTCGCGGATATCGGCAAGCAGGATCCGGCCGACTGGGATGAAATGATCGCCATCAACATCAATGGCGTCATGAACAGCGTCTACGCCGTGATGTCCGGCATGATGGAGCGTCGCCACGGTACGCTCGTGATGATGAGCTCGATCGCGGGACGCAAGGTCTATCCCGACCACACCGTCTACTGCGGCACCAAATTCTTCGTGCACGGCGTCTCCGAGAGCCTGCGCGAGTACCTCTCCAGTTACGATGTCCGCGTCCTCGTCATGTCGCCCGGCATCATCGAGACCGAAGTACTCGATGGCGTGAAGGATCCCGGCACCCTTGCCAACTACAAGGCAAACAAGGCGGCCATCGGCGGCGGCATCGGGGCCGAGCATGTCGCCAAGCTGATTCTCGATGCCTACAACCTTCCCCAAAATGCGCTGGTGCAGGAGATCTGCATCACGCCGACCCGACAGAAATACTGAGCGCGGCCGACGCCGATTTCCAGGAGCCCATCATGACCGACACCGAACTTCAGTTGCGCGAGGCCATCATTGCGAAATGCCGGTGGATGAATGCCACCGGGCTGAACCAGGGCACGTCCGGCAACATCTCGGCGCGCTATGGCAACACCATGCTGATTTCACCGTCCGCGACGCCCTACGACTCGCTGACCCCCGACATGATTGCGGCAATGCCGATCGACGGAGAATACGGATCATGGAAGGGCCCGCTCAAGCCCTCCACCGAATGGCGCTTCCATCTCGATATCATGAAGGCGAGGCCGGACGTCGGGGGGATCGTCCACACCCACTCGACCTACGCCACCGTGCTGGCGATCGCGCGCAAGGAAATCCCGGCCTGTCACTACATGATGGCGGCGTTCGGCGGCATGAATGTTCGCGTCGCTGGCTACGCGAGGTTTGGCACCAAGGAGTTGTCCGAGTACGCGCTCACCGCACTCGAGGGTCGAACCGCCTGCCTGCTCGCCAATCACGGCATGATCGCCACGGGCGCATCGCTGGACAAGGCGATGTGGCTGGCGGTCGAACTCGAGACGATTGCCCGGCAGTACTATCTCTCGCTGGCGATCGGTGGGCCGGTGCTGCTGAACGAGGCCGAAATCAGCGAGACCGCCGCGGCATTCGGCAGCTACGGCGTACAGGATCCGCCCGCCGGGAATTCGCGGGCATAGCGCCGACGGGAGCATGAAGCGATCTGCTGGATCGGCGCCTCATTGAGATAAGCGGGCAATCGCTTATTTCTTCAATTCGGCATACAGTTGCATCACCCGCTGCGGCAGCACCTCGATCCGCGGTACATGCAGCGCGTAGCGCTCTCCGAAGATCCGATCGAGCTGAGCAAGCCTGCCGCCGCCCATGCCGAACGCGAAGATGTCGATGCCACGCCGCCGCAACTGCTGGACGGCACGACGGGCGTCTTCTGCAAGGTAGCGCGGGTCCGGCACATCGACGTCAGAAGGCTCGCCATCGGTCAGCACCAGCAGCACCCTTCGGAATGCCCGGCGCCCCGTAAGGTAGCTGCCTGCATGGCGCAGCGCTGGGCCGAGTCGCGTTGAATGACTGCTGCCAAGTCCCGCGAGCCGTGAACGCACCACCGTGTCCGTCGGCTCGTCAAAGCCCTTGATATGCAGGTAGCGTACGCGTTCGCGGCCGTCCGAGTTAAATCCGTGGACAGCGATCGCGTCATTGGCGGCCTCCACCGCCGCCGTCATGATCGCGGCAGCCTTGCACTCGACGTCGAGAACGGTTCGGCCCGAACGGTCGCGATCGGCGGTGGACTGCGACAGATCCATCAGCAGCAAAACGGCGAGGTCGCGCGGGCCTGGTGCATCGCGCTGGTAGACCCTGGGCTCGCTGACATAGCCGGACCGCCGCTCGATGGTCAGCGCGATCGCGGCATCGATGTCGAGCGCGTCGCCCTCGCGTTGCGCCTTGTGGCGGAGGCGTCGGCCGATCGATGCATCGCGGGTCAGCCTCGTGACCCTACGCATCGCGTCCGTATCCGCAGGGAGATCGAAGGGCTTTGCGGACGCGCCGGCATCCGCTTCGAGAATGGTGGTCCAGTCCACCCGCTCGATGCCGCCCGCGTAGTCCCACTCCGGATAGGTTGCAACCGGAAGACCGTCGAGTAGCGTCACGGCGCTTGCCCGCGCACGCAGCGTCTCGTCGGGCTTCGTGCCATCATCCACGGAATGCCCGCCCGCGTCCTCGCGCCGTTCGATTCGCACGGAATCGACGGCAAGCTCGATCGTCTCAGTCTGAGCATCGGGCTCGTCACCGAAATCCCAGAGGGCCAGATTGTCGTCGCGATAGGCAGGTTCGACGACGTAGCTCTTGGCGTTGAACTGCAGCCGCATCTGTCCGATGTCGTTGCCCAGCAGTCCGCCGATCTCGCGGCTGATCGAGGGATCGGTCCAGCGCTCCGAGGCCGCGGCAAACAGCGTTCGTCCCTTCACCACCCAGGCGTCGGAATCCTGATAGTCTGGATCGATCAGTGCCCGCGACAGCCGCGTCATCAGGCCCACCGCGGTTGCCTGGTCAGATCGCGCGGCGACGTGGAATGGTAGCCACAGCCGGCGCAAACCAGGCATCTCCCGTAATGCCAGGGCCTCGACCCTGGCATCTTCGATCAGCGAGACCAGCGCGAGTTGCAGCGCCTTCAGCCGCCCGACCGGAAATCGGACCGTGGAGTGAACGAGATGGGCCCCGGCATGCGCGACCGCCGCGAGATAGATCGCATCGGCGCGCTCACCCTCGAAGCCGGCAAAGCTTTCCGGCAGCCCGATCAAGCCCGCGCTGAGCGAGGTTCGCTGCGGCGCCGACATTGTCGCCATCGGCAGCTTGCGGAAACGCGGCCGTCTGCCCCACAGCGCTACCGTCGTTGCCGCGAGGCGCTTTTCCAGCCGCGCAAGATCGTCGCTAGTTCGGCCGAGCGCAAACAGCCGCTTTGATAGCGCATCGTCGAGCGCGAAATAGGCACGCCGCCGCGCGGCGCGACCGCCGCTCGCGCGCAAGCCGGCGGAAACCCAAGCCGCCAGATCCTCGGCACTAGCATGTGCGAGCAATTGCTCCAGCCGGTTGACAGCGAGGCCCACCGATTCCGGCCCCTCCTCGGAAAGTCGGCGGAGAGCATCAAGAACAACCGTCAGCTCTCCGGCGCCTGCGAGCCGCGACAGAATCTTGGAAAGCTCCGCCAACAGGGCGTGAGCGACACGGCTTCCGGTGTTGCGGCCGATGTCCCTGCCGGCATGTCCGATCGCAATCAGATCCTCGACCGATCGTTGCGCCGGCCATTGCTCCGACAGGCGAAGAAAGACGAGAACCACTGCCTCGCCAAGATTGGCCTCAAACAGACCATGCACGGTCTCATCCCAGAACGCGAGACGATTGATCGGTTCGGAACGGCTCTGCAACGCCATCCGCGCCGCCTGCACGGCTGCGCCCACATCGTCGTGGCCGCGCAACAACGACGCAAGCCTGCGGCTGGACCGAAAACTCTCAAGCGAACTGGTTTGCGCGACCGCCACCCGCCAACTTCCATGCTACGCGCAGGCCGAAATCACGTCCCGCAACGTGTTCCTGGTATCCGTATCATCGGTCAAGGGAACGACGATTGTGGTCTCACAGGCCTTTTCGAGGCCGATGCCATATCCGATCAGCCGTCCCGCGTTGACGAGCATCCGGGTCGACGCGCCCTCGTCGAGGCCTTGGCCTTTCAGGTTGCGGCTGTGCAGCGCGATCTTCACCAGCAGGTCGGCGATCTTCGGATCGATGTCGGCTTCCCGCGAAACCACCTCGACCTCCGCCGAGCGATCCGGATAGCCGAAATCCAGCGCCGCGAAGCGTTGCTTGGTGGATTCCTTGAGGTCCTTGATCGCACTTTGGTAGCCGGGATTATAGGAAATCACGAGCTGGAAATCGGAATGGGCGTGGATCAGTTCGCCGCGCTTCTCCAGCGGCAGGACGCGACGATCATCGGTCAGCGGATGGATGACGACGGTCGTGTCCTGGCGCGCCTCGACGATCTCATCCAGGTAGCAGATCGCGCCCAACCGCACGGCGGTTGTCAGCGGTCCATCGCTCCACACGGTGCCCTGGGCATCAAGCAGCCAACGCCCAACCAGATCGGCGGCCGTCATGTCCTCGTGGCAGGCCACCGTGATCAGCGGACGGCCAAGCCGCCATGCCATGTACTCGATGAAGCGTGTCTTGCCGCAGCCGGTGGGCCCTTTCAGCATCACCGGCATGCGGCTCGCATAGGCCGCACCGAACAATTCGACCTCGTCCCGGAGGGGCCGGTAGTACGGCTCATTCGGAATGCGGTACTGGTCAAGCAGCAAGGCGGGATTGGACAATCCTCACGTCCCCCATGTTAGCGTAGCAATCCTTGGCGAGCGATCGACCTCAAGATGCGAGTAGTTCCTTCAGCTTGCCATCGATGAAGGCGACATCGACCGGATTCGTCCCCGGCCCGCCTGCGAAATGCCCCCAGATCGACGGCACCGGCACGAGCTCGGCATTCGGCATGTTGGCAACCTCGAACTTGCTGTCCTCCGGCGGGAAATAGAGGTCGGTCTGTCCTGGCATGACAAAGGCCTTGGCTTTGATCGCGCCAAGTGCCGCCTTGAAATCGCGGTTGTAGATCTCGTTGTCGCTGATGTCGCCATTCTGCCAGGTCCACAGCATGGTCAGCAGATTGTTGGCATCCTTCGGCAGGAAGAAGCCCTCCCAGAATGCCACCAGAAAATCCTCCAGCGAGGAATAGCCCAGCGTCTTGATGTCCAGTTGCTCGCGATAGAAAGCCTGCGAGAAACCCCAGCCGGCATAGACGCGCGCGGCAGCACGCAGGCCGCGAGCCGGCTTGTCTGTGTACCAGCCTTCCTTCCAGGCAGCATCCGCGGTCAGCGCCGCCTTGACGCCTTCAAGAAACACGAAATTGTGTCGCGAGCACTTGGCCGAACCGCAGAACGGCGCCAGCAGGTCCATCATATCAGGATAGAGTGCGCCCCAATGGAAGGTCTGCAGCGCCCCCATCGACCATCCGACCACCAGGCGGATGTGCTTGATACCGAACTTCTCGGTCACCAGCCGGTGCTGGGCGCGCACATTATCGTAGGCCGTCACCTGCGGAAAGCGCGGCCCATTATATGGCTCCGGCGCATTGCTCGGCGACGACGACAGGCCGTTGCCGAACATGTTGGGAATGATGATGAAGTATTTTGCGGGATCGAGCGCCCTGCCCGGACCGATCAGCCATTCGTTGTCATAGTGCTGGCCGGAATACCAGGTCGGGTAGACGATCACGTTATCTTTGGCCGCATTGAGCTGACCGAAGGTCTTGTAGGCAAGCTTGCAATCGCGAATGGTCGCGCCCCGCTGCAACGCCACGTTTCCGAGGTCATAGATCTGATAGTCGATGCTCATGGATGCACCTCTTCCTGTTCTTGTTTCGTCACCCCCGGGCGCCCTACCCGTTCGGCGCGGCGCCGATGCGAAACGCCGCGCCTACGCCGATTCGTCCGATGTCGCTCAGCGATGCGCGACCTTCTGGTTTGGAATGCCCTCGATCGGACATTCATCGGTGCCGACGGTCGGACGGGTCATGGCTTCGACCATTTCCCGCGTGCCTTCGGGATCCGTGATCCAGTTCTTGTAGAAGGTGTAGGGACACACGGCGTGGCCGCGATTGCCATCCCCCGAGTTAATGAGGCCGGTATAGCCGCGGTGCATCAGCTTGAAGAGATGGTTCTGCGACTGCATGTTGCGGCGCGCATCGCGGATCAGCGATACCGAGAGCTGCGCATACTGGATGCCATTCTCCTCGGTGCCGCACTCGCCCAGCGTCCGGCCGTCGAAGCCGATGATCGCCGAATGGCCGAAATAGGAGTAGACGCCATCGAAACCGGAGGCGTTGGCGACCGCCACGTAGCAATTGTTCGCCCACGCCATCGACTTCGAGATCTGGATCTGCTGCTCCTTGGCGGGATACATGTAGCCTTGGCAGCGGACGATCAGTTCGGCGCCGCGCATCGCGCAATCCCGCCAGATCTCCGGATAGTTGCCGTCGTCGCAGATGATCAGACTGATCTTCAGACCTTTCGGCCCTTCCGAGACATAAGTGCAATCGCCGGGATACCAGCCCTCGATCGGCACCCATGGCATGATCTTGCGATACTTCTGGACGATCTCGCCCTTGTCGTTCATCAGGATCAGCGTGTTATACGGCGCCTTGTTGGGGTGTTCCTCGTGACGCTCGCCGGTCAGTGAAAATATGCCCCAGACCCGCGCCTTGCGGCAGGCATCGGCGAAGATCCGCGTCTCCTCTCCCGGCACCGCCGACGCTGTCTCGTACATCTCCTTGGAGTCGTACATGATGCCGTGCGTCGAGTATTCCGGGAAGATCACGAGGTCCATGCCCGGCAGCCCGAGCTTCATGCCCTCAACTATCTTGGCGATGTTGCGCGCATTATCCAGCACCTCGGCCTTGGTGTGCAGGCGCGGCATCTTGTAGTTGACCACGGCAACGCCGACCGTGTCCTTGCTGCTCGATATGTCTCCATGCAACATGTGCTCGACTCCCTTTCAAGTGGACGATGGTGCCCGCTACACCGCCATGTGTAGCTGGATGAGGTCTTCGGTGAGTCCGTCGATCGCGCCTTTGGCCACGACGCGTCCTTTTTCCAGCAGCGCGAAGCGATGGGACGCGCGCCGCGCGAATGCGACGTTCTGCTCGACCAGTACAACGGTGATTCCACGCTCGCGATTGAGCTTGACGATGACGTCCTCGATCTGCTCGACGATGTTCGGCTGGATGCCTTCGGTAGGCTCGTCCAGCAGGATGACCTTGGGCTGAGCGAGCAGCGCACGGGCGATTGCGAGCTGCTGCTGCTGGCCGCCGGAGAGATTGCCGCCGTAGCGACCTAGAAACTCCTTCAGCACCGGAAACAGCTCCAGCACCCATTCCTCGATGCCGTTCGCCGACTTCGCAGCAAACGTGCCGAGCGTCAGATTCTCCCGCACGGTGAAGCGCGGCAGGATACCGCGCCCTTGCGGCACATAGGCGATGCCGGCTTTGGCCCGCTGGTGGGTTCGCAAGCCAGAAATGTCGGTGCCGTCGAGCGAAAGCCGCCCGGTGACTCGATCCATGAGGCCGAGGATGCTCCGCATCAGCGTGGTCTTGCCGACGCCGTTGCGGCCAAGCACCGACAAGAATTCGCCAGAGCCGACCATCAGATTGATGCCTTGCAAGGCCCGGCTGTTCCCATAGAAGGCGTCGACGTCGGTCAGCTCAAGCATTGCTGATGCCTCCCGATCCGAGGTAGGCCCGCCGCACGTCCGGATGCGCCTCGACCTCCGCCGCGGTTCCTTCCGCCAGCATCTGCCCCATATGCATCACCGAAATGATGTCCCCGATGGCCTTCACGAAGCCCATATCGTGCTCGACCACGACCAGCGTGTGCTTGCCCTTCAAACGCGCGAACATCTCCGCGGTCTTGCGGGTTTCCTGGGCGGTCATGCCGGCCGTCGGCTCGTCCATCAGGATCAGCTCAGCGTCCTGGGCGACCAGCATCCCGATTTCCAACCATTGGGTCTGACCATGCGACAGATAGGCGGCTGGCCGGTCGAGCCGCTCGGTGAGCCCGACCAGCTCCGCGAGACGTTCGACGTGCTCGCGCCCCGTATTGCGGACGTCCCAGCGCAGATTGTCGAACACGCCGGTGCGCCTGGCCCGCGCCACCTCAAGGTTCTCTCTGACTGTGAGCTCGCGGAATACGCTCGGAACCTGAAACTTGCGGCCGACGCCGGCGCGGGCGATCTCGTATTCCTCGAGATCCTGTAGCGCAGTGCCGGCAAACGTCACCGTGCCGGCGCTCGGCTTGATCTTGCCGCAGATGATATCCAGCGCCGTGGTCTTGCCCGCGCCGTTGGGCCCGATCAGACAGCGCAGCTCACCCTTGCGCACGCTCATATTGAGCGCATTGAGCGCCTTGAAGCCGTTGAAGCTGACGGAGACGTCGCGGAGATCGAGATGGGAGGTCATGTGCTGCCCTCCGTCTGGCTGACGCCCTGTGGCACGTCCCGCTCCGCGACTTGCCGACGCTGAACGATCCAGCGCCACACATTCTGAGCGAGACCGGCAAGTCCCTTCGGCAGGAACAGCACCACCAACACGAACAGCGCGCCCATCACCAGCGTCCAGGTTTCCAGGAACGCTGCGGATTCCGAAAGCGCTCCCTGCATGCCCGCCACCAGCACGGCACCGAGAAACGCGCCGACGAGACTTTGCCGCCCACCGACCGCGCACCACACGACAACTGACAGCGAGAGCTGCACGCCGAGGAACGTCGGCGAAGCAAATTCCATCACCACCGTGTAGAGCATGCCCGCGAGCCCGGCGATCGCCGCCGACAGCGCGAACACGAAAATCTGGTAGAGCGCAACGTCGTAGCCGAAATAACGCACCCTGCTCTCGTGGTCGCGGATCGCCTGCACGATCAGGCCAGCCCTCGACTTCGTGAAGGCAAAAGCCACGAGCAGGCTGAGCATCACGCTTCCCGCGACGAGATAGTAAGTCGCGCGGCCATAAGCATCGAAGGCGACGCCGAATATCTCGAGCTGGGCCAGATCGGTGATGCCGTTGAAGCCGCCGGTGTAGCTTTGCTGGTCGATGATCACGAGATTGATGACCACCATTGTCGCAAGCGTGACGATCGAGACATAGACGCCGGTCACGCGGCCTCGGAACATGAACCAGCCGAGCGCCGCCGCCACCAACGCCGGTACGATCAGGCCCGCGGCGATCGCAAATGTCAGGGATCGAAACGGCTCCCAGAACCAGGGCAACTGCTGGACGTTGTTCCAGACCATGAAGTCCGGCAGGCCTCCCGCTCCCGTGTGCACCGGAACGGTCTTGAGCTTCAAGGCCATCGCCATGGCGTACGAGCCGAGGCCAAAGCTCATGGCTTGGCCGAGGTTGAGTATCCCGCCGAATCCCCAGGACAATCCGAGCGACACCGTGAGGATGCCGAGCACCAGGTAGCGCGCGACCTTGTTGAGCAGGAAATCGTTATTGAGCAGCACCGGCAGCGCGAACACCAGCGCGCAGACGATGAGCAGCGGCGCAAGCTGCACCGTGAGGCGCTGCAATCCGTTGGATGTGGAAGGGTTCAATGACATTGATAGGCAATCTGTCTCAGGTTCGCACACGCGCGGTGAAAAGCCCTTCGGGACGGAAGCGGATCAGCACGACGATCGCGAGCAGCACCATCGCTTTGGCGACCGTGTCGTTCTGAAGGAAGGCGATGGCGCCGGAGAGCTCGCCGAGGATGAAGGCGCTCGCGACGGTCCCGGCAAGGCTCTGCACGCCGCCGAGCACGACCACCATGAAGGCGTCGACCACGTAGCCGGTGCCCATGTCCGGCGACACGCTCTTGAGCGGTGACACCAGCGCGCCGGCGAGCCCCGCGAGCCCCGCGCCATAGGCGAAGGTCAGGGCATAGACGCGCTTGGCGTTGATGCCGAACGAGGCCGCGACCGACCGGTCCTGGATAATGGCGCGCAGCTTCATACCGACAGGCGTCCGGTTCATGAGCAACCAGGTCGCCGCGAACAGCGCGATCGCCACCACGAACAGGAAGACCCGATAGGACGACACCGACAGGCCAAACACATTCATGCTGTCGGACAACGCCGGCGGAAGCTGCACGTAGCGCAACTCGCTGCCCACTGTCAGCCGCACCGCCTGCTGCAACATGATGCCGACGCCCCAGGTCGCGAGGATCGTATCGAGCGGACGGTTGTTGAGCAGGCTCAGGATGTACCGTTCGATGACCCAGCCGAACGCCGCGACCACGAAGAAGATCGGAACGAGGCTCGCCAGCAGGCCGAGCCCGAGATAGGTGTGCAACACCCAGGCCGCGTAAGCACCGAGCATCACGAACTCGCCGTGCGCAAGGTTGATGATGCCCATCGAGCCGTAGATGATCGATAGGCCCATCGCGACGAGCAGCAGGATCGATCCGATGCTGAGGCCTGTGATGATCTGTTCGATTAGTTGGTCCACGCTAGCGAATCCGCTTTTCTAAAGTTCATTTCTCGCCGCAACGTCCGCGCAGCGCCGCCCGGGAGCCGCGCTCGTTTGCTCGAGGCTGGACGCCAGCCGCCGGCGCGAACGCCGACGGCCAGCAGCAGCCCCCGTGGTGTCAACTCTTCTCGACCAGGCCCTTGTCGGTGCAGACCTGACCGGGATAGGCGGCGTAAGGCAGCGGCTTCAGCCACTCCTTCGCTTCGACAAGAATCTCGAACTGACCGTTGGACCTCGCCTGAGCGATCTTTGGCCACAGCCAGGTATGCAAGTTCTCCGGCTCGATCTGCACCTTGCCCTGCGGTGCGATCGTTTCCTGCCCCTTGACTGCATCGCGGATGTTCGGTGGCGTAAGATCGCTGGTCGCCAGCTTCTCCACCGCTTGTCTGAACAGGTGGACCTGGAAGTAGCAGGCCTCCGACACGAAATGCGTGACCTTGTCGGCGCCCCATCGCTTCTTGTAGGCCTCGACGAACTTCTCGTTCTCCGGCGACTTGTGGACCATGAAGTATGGTGCCGAGGTGAAGTGACCAGCGGCGGCGTCGCCGCCCATCGCCGCCACCTCGTTCTCCGAGGTCGTCAAGCTCGCCATCGGCATCTTCTCCGGATCGAGCCCGGCAGCGCGATACTGGCGATGCAGCGCGACCACGGAATCTCCGACCACGGTCGAGAAGATCACGTTCGGCTGCGTCGAGCGGATCTTGTTGATGACGGAGGAGAACTCGGAATGGCCGAGCGGAACGTATTCTTCAGCGACGACCTCGCCGCCGTGCTTCTCCAACAACTTCTTGCAGTAGTTATTCTCTTCCTTCGGATAGATGTAGTTGGAGCCGATCAGGTAGAACTTTTTGCCGAACTTCTTGATCAGCCAGGGCACGAATTCGTCCTGCTGCTGGTTCGGCACCGCGCCGGTGTAGATCACATTCTTGGAGCACTCGCGGCCCTCATAGAGGGTCGGATACCAGTAGAGATTGTTCTGCCGCTCGAAGACCGGCAGAACCGCCTTGCGGCTCGCGGACGTATAGGAGCCGAATACGCTGACGCACTTGTCGCCGACGACGAGCTTGCGCGCCTTTTCGGAGAAGGTGGCGGGATCAGAGGCAGGGTCCTCGACGATCGGCACGACCTTGCTGCCCTTGATGCCGCCGGTGGCGTTGATCTCCTCGATTGCAAGCAGTGTCGCCTTATTGAGCGATTCCTCGATGATCGCAGTCGTTCCCGTCAGGGAGAACAGCACGCCGACCTTGATCTCGCCACCAGCGGCATTGGCGAGATCGGCGTTCTTGATCCAGATGTGCGGAAATCCGGCGCCGGCGAAAGCGCCCAAAGCCGCAGTATTCCTCAGCAAAGTCCGCCTTGAAATGCTCATCCCTAGCTCCCTTCAGGACACTGAAAAAACAAAAAGCCCTCCCGATGCGCGCTCACGCGAGCATTGGGAGGGCTTTGTTGCCGGTTGTGTCGATGGCGGCGCTGTCGCCGCCGGCCCCGCTATTGGGGCTTACTGTTGATGATCGTAGCCAAGCAGTTCGAACGAGTCAACAATCGCCGCGGCGACGGCGCTCGCTGACACCCGACGATCCATCGCCTGCCGCCGGATGAAGCCATAAGCTTCGGTTTCCGGCATCTGCCGCGTCGCCATCAGGATCGCCTTGGCGCGCTCGACCGTGCGCATCGAGCGCAGATTATCATCAAGCTTCTCGATCTTGCTGCGTAGGCGCCGTTCGTAGCCGAACTGGCTACGTGCGAGCACAAGGCTGGACAACACTGCGTTCGGCGTGAATGGCCGGGGCAGGATCGCGTTGGGGGTCGCATGACAGAGCGCGTCGGCGTGAATGGCTTCCGTCGCCGGTAGGATGACGACCAGCGCCGACCGTGCATCGCCGGGAATCCACGGCAAGCGACGCGCCAGATCCGGCGCGTATTCGCAGTACACGACGTCGGCGTCCGCCGGAACGCTCTCCGGCATCGGCCACACCTGTCGGACTCGCATCCTGAAGCGCTGCAATTCGCGCAGCAGCATACCGACCTGATCATCGACCGGGGCGACCACCACCGCCGACAAATCCGCAAGCTCCTGCACCATGGTCCTGCGGCCGGCCATGTCCCGGCTGACCGACGGCTTACGCGACATTTCGTTCATTGGACGCTTCCTGTTTGCGTTGCGCGACCGTATCCGATCAGGAACGGATCCGCATGCACCGGCTCTTTTGACTGGCTGAGAACGTCGAACTGGCCCTGGCGGTTGGCCCGCCCGATGCGAGTCCACAGATCGGTATGCCCCGACATCGGGTTGACGGTGACCGCGCCTTGCGGCGCGTCGAAGCTGGTGCCGAACACCATCGAGCGGAGCACTTCCGTATCCAGCGTGTTCACCTGCTCGAGTGCCTTCGCAAACAGATGGAGCTGAAAGTAGGACGCTTCGGCACACATATTGGTCGAGATATCCCCACCGAAACGCTTCTTGAAGCGCTGCACAAACACATTGTTGGCGCTGCCCTCGACGCCCTGAAAGTAGGATGCCGCCGTAATGTGCCCCTGGCCGACGTCGAATCCCATCGCCGCGATCTCGGCTTCCGTGGTGGTCAGGCTGGCGATCGGCATCTGCTTCGGATCAAGCCCGACATTCGCGTAGGCTTGATAGAGGAACACCGTGCCCTCGCCCACGACGGTCGAAAAGATCACATCGGGCCGGACCCGCTTGATATCTTGAATGATCGGCAGGAAATCCTGCCAGCGCGCGCGAACATTGACGTAGCGTTCCCCGACCACCGAGCCGCCATTGGCCTTGAGCAATTCGCGCATCACACGGTTGGACTCGCGCGGATAGATGTAATCCGAGCCGACGAAGTAGAACCGCGTCCCGAACGTATCCATTAGGTAACGGCACAGCGCGAGGCTGTTCTGGTTGGGCGACGCGCCGGTGTAAATGACATTGGGCGAGGCCTCGAAGCCTTCGTAGAGCGTCGGGTACCACAGCAAGCCGTTCAACCGTTCGACGACCGGCAGCACGGCCTTGCGGCTTGACGAAGTGTAGCAGCCGAAGATCGTGCTGACCTGGTCCTCGACCATCAGCCGCTTCGCGTAGTGACCATAGGCCGCCGAATCCGAACCGGGGTCATAGGCGACCGGCACCAGCTCTCGGCCGCAGACCCCGCCAGCGTCATTCACCTCCTCGATCGCGAGCTGTGTCCCTTGGTACTGGGTCTCCTCGATCACCGACATGAAGCCGGTTCGCGAGAACAACACACCAATCCGCCACGGAGCGGACGTCGTCTGCGAAAGGTTCGACATGATCAAGCCCTCGACTTAGCAGGAGGGACGAGAGTGATTGTTGTTCTTGTTGCTCTCGAACAGGATTGCCGGCCGCGGACAATTGCATGTCATCTTCCGCCAGACAAGGACCCAAACAACTAATGTTGCCAACGAAACCGACGCGCAATGGGGACCGAACGAAAAATAGGCAACGACAACATTGTTGCCGCATCGCGTGACGAACGAACTATCGCAGGTAGACGCGCGAGTGATTACCCCCGCCGATAGCATATCGCGACCGCAAAACAGACTTTATACGGCAAGCCGCAGATGCCGCTCGCCTTCGGCGCTGCGGGCTGCACGACCTCTTGCGCGGTGCGTCCGGCGCGAGCGGAAGCCTGCCCAAGTGCAAGTCATGCGAGCAGCCCATTTGCTGCAATGCTGTTCATTTCCGAACCTGCTGCCAGGCTTCCTTCAACGGGCCGCGCGCGAGCCGGCCAGTGCCCAGCCGCGCCTCAGGCAGACTTCGCCTTCGCGAGCACGGCGTTCAGGATCGGACTTCCCGCCTCCGTGAACTCGTTCAGGATATCGAAATGCCCCCATCGCGGCAGGGTGTGGACCTCGGGCGTCAAACCGCTTCGATGAAGATGGTGCGAGTAGCGGTAGGTCTGCTCGATCCAATGCCATGGCTCGAGACCGCCGACGAAGAGCGTTGACGGGCATTTGACAAAGACCTGCCGACGTTCGACATCGCGCCGCACCGCGATCTCCTCGGTCAAACGAACCTCGGCATTGACGCTGGTCCCCATCACTGGACGCGGATCGTAGATGCCGCTGATCATGACGGCGCCGATCAGGAAGGCTGGATCCGCGTCAGCCTCCACCCAATTATGCGCCAGGCATTCGGCGACCAAATGGGCGCCGGCCGAGTGCCCCGACAGGCTGATCCGGCGCGGGTCACCGCCGAAATGACCTGCTTCACGCCGGGTCCAGTCGACGGCCGCGATAGCCGACTCCGCCACGCCGTCGAGGATCGAGGCTGGGCAGAGCTCGTAGTTGACGATGACCGTGGTGATGCCGGCCGCCACCAGCGGCGCGGCGACAAACGCAAAGTTCTCCTTGTCCTGGGTACGCCAATAGCCGCCATGGATGAAGACGTGAACAGGAGCAGGTTTGCCACTGCGCGCGGCTGGATAGACATCCACCTTGCGCAACGGGTGATCGCCATAGGCCTGATCCGCGAGGCGCACCAGGCCCGTCAATGCCTTGGTATTGATTGCCGTCCGGCCCGCCTGAGCATCCCTAAAATTGGGGAATGCGGCCTGCGGGTTGTACTGAAATTCGTGTTCGGCCGGCGTTAGGGACGACCAGAATGGCTGTCTAGCGGACATAGGATCCTTTGCTGCTCGGGAGCAATCATCGCCCCTTCAACTCAATCGGCACACCGGTCTGCATTGTCAGCGACGCCTGTTCGCCGTCTACGTCGTGCCCTCACCCATTTGCAATGGTAGTTCCAACCTGGATGGATTGGACCCTCCCCGCAAAATCTTCAGAAGCGGCGGACGCCCATGCGGCACCTGTCCGCAATGATCGTCGTCGGCGCCGGCGATCGACAGGCGAATGCGGCTTCCGGCAGAAAAGCGCCACGCGACTGGCAACAGTGGAATACGGATGCGCTCGACGACGCCGGGATCAAGCGGCGCGGCATCGGCGCGCGTGAAGCTCCGGAACGGCCAAGTGGTGCGATAGGTCTCGGGCGCTGCCCGCTCCTTCCGATGCAGCGCTCGTAGCAAGCCCTCGGTGACGTAGCGCTCGCTGCCGTCGGCCTCGACTTCGGTCAGATAGACGAACAGCGCGGCGTCGCGCTCGCTTGAGGAGAGCCAGAGATCGACGAGACCATGACCGGCAAGTTCCCAAGCCGCCTCAAGCGGCTCTGACGTGTAGCTCAGCATCTCCGCGGTACGGCCCCGCCAGTCCGCGTAATACTGGCGACTGTCAATGCCGGCGATGCGCTCATAACGGGTTTCGGTGCCGGTACCCAGGGTGAAGTCGACCTGGTAGCGGTCCTCACCTGCCGAGGATGCGACCTTTGCAAGCCGACCGTCGGACGCAAGGAAGACACTCTGCCGTGCTGTGATCGGCGGCCAATTCTCCGCCGCGCGCCATTGTTCTGCGTGAACTGCGAAGTAGTGGATAGGAGCTTCTTCGTGCAGCCCGGTGTCGAGCCCCATCAGATAGGTATCGAAGAAGCGCAGCAGCTCTCCGAGCAACGGAAAGTCCGGTTCGATAGCCCGCCGCCACGGTGAGACGTCGATGCGCGCGCCGTGGTCCCACGGACCAAGCAGGAGATGGCGAGGATTGTCCTTCTTGGTCAGGTAGCGCGAGATCGCGCCGTTCATGTAGCCGGCGCCATCGAGCCAGCCGGACACCGAGAGAATGGCAACATCGGGATGCATCTCATGCGCGACGGAATAGGGGCTGATCGAGGCCGAGGTGAATTCGGGGTCGTATGGCAGCCCCTCCTCGCGAAATCGAAATTCCGCCATGAAGTCGGTTTGCCTGAAATTGTTGAGATGCTCCTTGATCGCCGCGCTCACGAGCGCGCCTTCCGGGTCTCCGTCGACGGGTTGCGGACCTTCGAAATCCGGATTGCTGAAGTACGAGAACTGCCTGAGGATATCGCGTCGGTCGTGGTCGAGCCCGATCATCAGTTCGTCATAGACCCTGGTCAGCGACTTGAGCTGAATGCCGCCGGGAAAGTAATTGTCAGCATAGGTATCCCAGACCGAAGAAATCGGCGCGATTGCCTTCACGGCGCGATGGCCGGTCGAGGCCAGAAAATCGGCCGCCGCGCCGATATAGGAGATGCCGGTCGCGCCGATCGTCCCGTCGGACCAAGGCTGCGCCACGATCCAGTCGGCGATCTCGCGGCTGTCGCCGCGCTCCCGCGGCGAACGGAAAGCATCGCGCGTGCCGAAACTGGCGCCGGTGCCGCGCACGTCGACGACCACGACCGCGTAGCCGCGCGGCACGAAGAAGTCGCGAAATTTTCCAGTGTTCGGGTTCGCCTCGCCTATGCCACCCGGCCGCAGCTTGAATCGCCGATAGTAGGGCGTGAAGAAGACAAGGGTCGGAAAGGTGTTCTCGGCCGCTGTGGTGGCAGACTGCGGGATATAGACATCGACCGCCAGCCGACAGCCGTCGCGCATCGTGACATATTGCGAGCGCGGCGGCGCGAGTTGAAAGCTCACCTGGCGCCGCGCCAGATAGGTTGCGGGCGACACATGCCAGGCGCGATCACGATTTGCGCCGACACTCATGGACTAAGCGACCCACTCGGCCTTGAGCGTACGGCCGTTCCGCTCCGGCGCCTTCCAGGGGGAGAGTTCAAAGAGCCCGACCGGCGCGACCTGGTGCAGGTCGGCCTCGTCCACGTCGCGCGCGATGATGACGAGCCCGGAAAACGACGCAGCATCCACATGGAATACGCGCGGTGGTGAGAATGTCGTACCCACGCACTCGATCAGGAGCGGTCGTTGGCTTTCGACGACTTGCACCAGCCCCTTGATCCGCAACAGGCGTTCACCAAGCGCGCCGGCAAGGTTGTCGAGCCAGGCTGCGACATCAGGATAAGCCACCTCGCCCGTCGGCTTGGCGAGGCAGACAGCGACCCGTGGATGCGCGTTGCCCTTGACCGGCGCGATCTCGAGTCGGGGCGGCGCAGTCAATGGAGCAAACGCCGTCAGCACCGAACTCCCCCGGTCTGCCGTCGCAATGACCTCCGCGAGCGGGTTGAGCTCGGCGATGAGCGATGGCGCGTCCGCGAGATCGGCGGGCGCGACGAGGTCGGCCTTGGTCGCCACAATGCGATGCGACGCCGCCCATTGTGCTACAGCTTCTTCATAGGTCGTCACGTCGTCGCCGCGGGTGAGATCGAAGGTGCCGATCACGGCCACCCGCATCCGATGTTCGGCCAGCGTCGCGAGCTTGCGCAGCACCGGCCCCGGCATCGAAAGTCCGCTGGTCTCCAGGACAATGCGCCGCAGCGGACCGGCCCCGGCTGGCCGCGGTGCCATGATGAGGCGATCGATCGTGAAGACGAGATCGCTGCCAACCTGGCAGCAGACACAGCCGTTAGCCAGCGTCGTGATCGGAAGGTCGTCGCCGCTCTCGCGCAGCACGATGCCATCGAGCCCGATCTCTCCCGCCTCATTGACGATCACAGCGGTATCGGCCGCTTCGGGATGCCCGAGGAAGTCACGCAGTAGCGTGGTCTTTCCCGATCCCAGGAATCCCGTCAGCACGAAGAAATCGAGCGCGCCGTTGCTCATTCGGCGGCGACCCGCGATGCGTATTTCTCCGGGATATCGCTCTCCCAGCTCGCCTTCACGAGCTCGCGGACATCAGCCAGCAGTTCCTCGGTATCATAGATGATGCCGTCCTTGATGGTGTATTTCAGGCCGTGATGCCATTCGACGGCGTTGGTCGCATCGTTGAACCGCATCGCACCGGTGCCGTAGAGCAGCTTGAAGTCTGTGAGCGGGTTGTGATCGTGGACCAGCATGTCGGCGCGCATGCCGATGTCGATGGTGCCGACCTCATCCTGAATGCCGCATAGCGCGGCGCCTTGCGAGGTCGCGGCGCGGATCACCTCGAGCGGATGGAAGCCGGCTTCCTGCAGCAGCTCCAGCTCGCGGATGTAGCCGAACCCGAAGATCTGGTAGATGAAGCCGGAGTCGCTGCCGGCGCAGACGCGCCCTCCCCGGTTCTTGTACTCGTTGATGAACGCCATCCAGAGCCGGTAGTTTTCCTTCCACTCGATTTCGTTCTGCGTCGACCAGCGATACCAGTAGGAGCCGTGGCCGCCACGCTGCGGCGTGAAGTAGTCCCACATCGACTTCCAGGTGTAGTCCTTGTGCCAATAGGCCTGGCGGGCCCGCATCAGGTCGCGGTTGGCATCGTAGATGGTGAAGGTCGGAACGAAGGTGAAGCCGATCTCGAGAAACTTCTCCAGCGTCTCCTCCCATTTGCGCGTGCCGGGCTTGGCGGCTTGGCCGAACATCTGTCCCGAGATCGAGAAGCGGAAGTACTCGTCGGTGTAATTGTAATCGAGTGGGAAGTTCTGCACGACGCGATCCTCGTACAGCGCTTCGGGCAATCCATAGTAGTGCTCGGCGCTCGTGAGACCCCAGCCGGCCGTGGTCAGCGCATTCATGCGCGTCACCGCCATCTGCGCGTGATGACAGCCGGACCGCAGGCCGAGCTTGCTGCACTCATCGAGCGCTGCTTCCATGATCGCCGGCGGCGCGCCGAAGAACTTGATGCCGTCGGCTCCGCGCTCCTTGACCTTGCGCAGCCACTCCCGGCCCTGCTCCGGCGTGTAGATAGTCTTGACCATATCATTGACCGCCGGGAAATAGGCATAAGCGAGCAGCCTGGGCGCCGCGATGGTGTTCTGCCTGGACCGTTCACGCTGATCGATCACCCAGCCGAGACCGTTCATCGAGCCCATTTCCCGCACGGTGGTCACGCCGTGGGCGAGCCAGAGCTTGTAGACGTAATCGACCGGAGGCACCCACCCATTGGCGGAGTGAAAGGCAACGCCGGCATGGGCGTGGCAGTCGACAAAGCCCGGCGTGACCCATTTGCCGCGGCAATCGATCTCGTGGTCCGCCGGCTCGCTCGGCCCCGCGCCATAGCCCGTGACCTTCTTCAGGCTGACGATACGTCCGTCTTCCACAACGATGTCGACCGGCCCGATCGGCGGCGCGCCGGTCCCGTCGATGACGGTCGCGCTGCGCAGGGCGAGGCGCTTGAACGGCCCGATGCCGCGATCGCGCGAGGTCGCCTTCGCGACGACCGGAACCTCACCCTTGTTGCGGATACGCGCAAGCTCATCGCCCGGGGATATCTCCGACTTCGCCTGATCAACCATGAGCGCATTTCCTTCTCGTTGAGCGGGTCTTTTTGTTCGTTATGCGGCTATCTCACCCGGTAGCGCCGTGCAAAGGCGATGCTGCCGAAAATCGTGAAGCTCATCGTGACCGCGAGCAGCATGAAGGCCAGCGTGGCGCCCATCGGCCAGTTGTTGCCACGCACAAACTGGTCAAAGATCGCCGGTGCCATCATCTTGAAACGAGGGCCGCCGAGAAGCACCGCGGTTGCATAGGTGTTCATGCACAAAACGAAGACCAGGATCGAGCCCGCGGCGACGCCCGGCGCGGACAGCGGCAGGATCACTCGCCAGAATTGCTGGAACGCCGACGCTCCGAGATTGGCGGCCGCTTCCTCCAGATTGCGCGGAATGCTCTCGATCACGGCAGCAATGGTCAGGATCATATACGGCAGGACGACCGCAATGATGCCGAACACCACCGCCTTCGGCGTGTACATCAATGTCAGCGGCTCGCTGATCGCGTGCGCCTTCAGGAGTACCGTATTGATCAAGCCCTCGCGTGTGAACAGCGCCATCCAGCCGGCCGATCGGACCACGTTGCCGACCAGGAGCGGGAACAATGTCGCGATGACCACGAGACTTTTCCAGCGACTCTCCAGACGCCCGAGCCAGTAGGCTGCCGGAAAGGCAATGACGAGAGTGAGCGCCGTGCAGAGCAGCGCCATCCCCAGCGTTGTCAGGATGACCTCCTGATAATAAGGGTCCGCGGCCGCCTGCACATAGTTGTTGAAGGTGAAGGCCTCGATCATCAACTGCGTCGGGCTGAACGTGTTGAGCGAGATCCTGAACATCAGGGCCATCGGGCCGATCAGTAGCCCCAGCACCAGGAGACAGGCGGGCACGACCAGCAACGCCATCCCGGGAGAAGCCAGTCTCACATTCTCCCCGACTTTCCCGCGATGCCGGTCACCGAACGTCAATCCACCGCTCCCACAGGTCGCAACAATCTACCTCCGGCCTCTCAACTCCAACGCATGCGACAACGGGTCGATAGCGTTGCGAAGGAAGAAGCCGGATCCATCAACCCTTGAACTGCTTGTTCCAGAAATCGAGCGTGCGTTGCGAGCGCTCGGTTTGATACTTGTAATCCGGCTTGAGGAGCTTGGCACGGTCGGACTCGCTCAGGCTGACGTGCTTGGCGAGATCCTCCGGCAAAACGGCGTCAGAGACCGTTGGCACGTATCCCATCTTGTCGGCGAAGGCGATCTGCGCCTTGGGATCGAGCATCGCATCGAGATAGGCAAAGCCGCCTTCCTTGTTGCGCGCATTGCGCGGCACGCTAGCTTCGAACACGATCGACACCGCACCTTCCTTCGGCACGACGTGGGAGAGCGGGATGCCCGCCTTCTTCCACATGAAACCCCGCGCCAGCCACATGCTCGTGAGCCAGACCTCCTCGGATTTGAGCCCAGCCGCGAGCGCCTCGTTGGACGGATAGATCTTCACATCGAGCGACCGCAACTCCATCAGCTTCTTTTCGGCGGGATCGTAGTTCGAGACGCTGCCGCCGCCGGCGAGCGCCGCAGCGAGAGTATTCGCGGGATAAAGGATATCGGCGAGACCGACACGGCCGCGCCATTTGGGGTCCCAAAGGTCGGCCCAGGACGTCGGCGGCGTCTTCACAAGGTTCTCGTTGTAGAGAATCACCTGCGCCGAATAGATGTGAGGAATGGCGGTATCGGTGCGAAGCTCGGGAAATACCTTGTCGAGCCGCGAGACCTTACTGGCATCGACGGTATCGAACACGTTGGTGGTGGCGACGATATAGTGGTCACTATCGGACAGACAGGCCACGTCCATCGATCCGCGCCGGCTCTGTCGCTCCGCCAGCAGCTTGGTCTTTCTCGGATCGGCGTTAGCGACATCCTGCAGCACCTCGATGCCCTTCGGCGCCAGCAGTGGTTTGTCGATCAGGTCGCTGAGCAACTGGCCGTAGTCGCCGCCCCACGTGCCGACCACAACCTGGCCCGATGCCGCGTGCGCAACGCGCGCTCCGGAAACCAGCACGGTCGCGGCTCCGGCGCCCGCAGACAGAAAATGACGTCGCGATATCATGACGATCCTTCCTCAGACGGATGTTTGCGGCACCAGCCGCGGAGCCCTGCTGTCCCATTGCAGGGAAACCTGGTCATCGGGCTTGAGCGCGGCGAGCGGCTCGCTTGCATCAGGGGTTTGCCGTATCACCACGAAGACCTCCTTGCCGATGCGCACATGGTATTCGGTCTGCGATCCCAGATACGTCACGGCCTGAACCGAACCCTGGAGATCGCCCTTCGCGCCCGGATGGATCGAAATCCGTTCCGGTCGCAGCGCAAAGGCGTTCGCATTCTTGCTCTCACTCGGCGCGATGTCGACCGACAAGATGAGCCCGTTCGCGGTCCGGAACTGGGCCTCGTTCTCGCGCTGGCCGAGCAGGATATTGCAGCGGCCGACGAAATCCGCGACGAACGCATCTTGCGGTGCGTCATAGAGGTCACGTGGTGAGCCGACCTGGCGCACCCGCCCGCTTTCCATCACGACCAGGCGATCAGCCATCGTCAGCGCCTCCTCGCGATCATGCGTCACCAAGAGCGTGGTCAGGCCGAGCCGCTGCTGCAGCGCCCGGATCTCGATCCGCACCTCCGCGCGCAGCTTGGCGTCGAGATTCGAGAGCGGCTCATCGAGCAAGAAGAGCTTCGGATTGATCACCAGCGCACGAGCCAGCGCGACGCGCTGCTGTTGCCCACCGGACAACTCCCGGGGAAAGCGAGTGGCAAGATGCGACAACCGAACCAGCTTCAACGCCTCTTCGACCTTGGTCTCTCGCTCCGCCCGGCCGAGCCCGCGCATCTCCAGCCCGAAGCCAACATTCTGCGCGGCGGTCATGTGCGGAAACAGCGCATAGGACTGGAACACCATGCCGGTTAAGCGCCTGTGCGCGGGCAAACGGGTCACGTCCTCCTTGTCGAACAGCACGCGTCCGCCGGTCGGCGGCAGAAATCCTGCAACCATGCGTAAGGTCGTGGTCTTTCCGCAACCGGAAGGCCCCAGCAGCGCCACCAGTTCGCCTTCCTGCACCGTGAGATCGAGGCCGTCGACCGCGACCGACGCACCGAAGCGCTTGCTCAGATTTTCGATCGACAGACTTGCCATCAGACGACCCGCGACAATTTGACGAAGCGATCGGTCACGACCATCAGCACTCCGACGATCAGGATTTGCACCGTAGCCACCGCGGCCAGCGTCGGGTCGATCCGAAACTCCAGATAATTGAGCATCGCGACGGGCAGCGTGATGCGGCCGGGTCCGACCAGCAGCAACGACAGGTCGAGATTTTCGAAGCTCTGGATGAAGGAGAACATCGCGGCGGCCACGATCCCTGGCCGCATCATCGGCAACGTGATGCGGCGAAACACCGTGAAGGGATTCGCACCGAGATTGGCCGCGGCCTCCTCCGCCGCGCGATCAAGGCCCTGCAGGCTTGCGACCACCAGCCGCACCGTCCACGGAATGGTGAGGAGCACGTGGGCGGCGACCAGTCCCTCCGCCGTCGCCTTGATATCGCGGTCGAGCGCGTTCTCCGCGAGCACATAGAACATATAGAGTCCCGAACCTGCTACGACTCCGGGCACCGCCAGGGGCGCAAGCAGGAGCGCGCTGATCGCCTGCTTGCCCAAAAATTGGCCGCGCACGATGGCGAGCGCCGCGGCGGTGCCGATCGGCACGCCGATGGCGGCGGCGAGCAATGCGACCTGAAGACTGGTCATCAGGCCACGCAGGAATTCCGGCTTGTCCCAGGCGTTGACGTACCAGTGCCAGGTCAGTGCCGGCGCCGGGAAGCTGACGATCTCCTGGGCAAAGAAGCTGGTCGCGACGATCATCGCGACCGGCGCGAAGATGATGACATAGGCAATCACCACCAGCGTCCGCATCAGGGCGCGGCTGAAGGACGGCCGTTCCGTCAAGTTGGCAAGCAGTGACGCCGGCATCCTTCGCGATTTGTCCCCGGAAGTGACCAGTCTGCGCCTATCGTAAGCCGATTGCGCTCCGGTCGCCAAGCCCGCATGTGGCGACAGATACGCCCGCGCCGCCCGCGTCGCGTCAGGCTGGCTTGGCCCAGTTCTGATACATCGCCAGCAATGCGACGATGTCCTGGCCGCGGAACCCCTCGGCCAGCGCGAGCGCATAGAGCTCGCGGGTAGCCGACGCCGACGGCGTCGGCATCCGGGTCATCCGTCCCAGTTCGACGCCGAGGGCGAGATCTTTCTCGCCGAGCTCCATCTTGAAGCCCGGCGAAAAATCACCCTTCAGCGCGTTCGGGAAGCGCTTGGTGAAATGGTGCGAGCGGCCGCCGCTCACCGACAGCACGTCGTAGAGCTTCTCCGGCTCAACGCCGGCGGCAACGCCGAGCGCGAAGGCTTCCGCGGCAACCAGCACGTTGCCCATCGACATCATGTTGTTGACGATCTTGACCACCTTCGCCGTGCCGACGGGACCGGTGTACTTCCAGTCGGTGCCGAGCAGCTTGAGGATCGGTTCAGCGCGCTTCACGTCGGCCTCTTCGCCGCCCGCGATCAGGATCAGCTTGCCCGCGCGCGCCTCCTTGGGGCTGCCGCTGACCGGACAATCGACGACAGCGATGCCCCGCGCGGCGGCGGCGCCGGCAGCCTGACGCATCGTCTGCGGATCGATGGTGCTGAGCTCGATGCACAGCGTGCCCTTGGCGGCATGTGCGACGATGCCGTCGGCGCCGAGCCAAGCCTCCGTCACGGCCTTGGGATCGGGCAGGCTCGTCAGCACCAGTGCTCGGCCATCCAGTGCCTCCGCAATGCTTGACGCCATCCGGAAGCCGTCCCTGGCGAGGCGAGCGCGCTGGTCGGCGCTGACATCGTAACCGATGACGTCGAGGCCGGATTCTTTCAGGCGGCCTGCCATCCCGGATCCCATCTGTCCCATTCCGATAACAGCGACCTTCTCCGACATGGGCATTTCCTGTTTTTCGTGGTTGTTTGCCGAGTTGGGTTACATCAATCGCTGACCATCTGGCACAATCTGGTCGCCCGCAGCCAGTCCCGGGACGCAAGGGCGGTCGCTTCGACCGCATATCGCAGGGAACACCACAACGCCAAACGGGGCTTTTGCGAGACGGCGCATTCTTGAGCCATGAATCCTGTTGCAACCTGTACCGCATTGCGGCACGAAGCGCCGACACGCCGGACGGTTCGACCAGCAAGATCGGGTTTCCGCTCGAGCGCTCCGGTGTCAAAGGCGCAGCATGACGATCACGTCGCCGGTCAACACGCCCAAGAACCCAGCCGCAGCGGTTTATTTGTTGCCTGCCGCGTTGCGCAATTATGTCCGCAACCGGGAAACCGGCCTGGTCGCGGTCGCCATCGTGATCGGGCTACTGTCGGGACTGCTCGTCGCAGCGATCTCCTATCTGAGCCAGGCCGCACATTCTTTCCTGTTCGACATTCCGCTGGACGCACATCTCAGCGCAACCGGCGTCATATCCTGGCAACGCACACTGCTGATTCCGACCATCGGTGGCGTCGTGCTGGCCGTGATCGCCGTGTTCTTTGCCAAGCGCGTCAAGGGGCAGCAGCTCGCCGACGCGATCGAGGCCAATGCCCTGTATGGTGGACGCCTCTCCTTCAGAGGCAGCCTGCTGATCTCCCTGCAAACCCTGCTGTCGAACGGATTTGGCGGCTCGGTCGGCCTGGAGGCCGGCTATACCCAGATCTGCTCGATGTTCGGTTCGCATATCGGACAACGGCTGGCGGCCCGCCGCAACGACATGCGACTGTTGGTCGCCTGCGGCGCATCCGGCGCGATCAGCGCCGCGTTCTCGGCTCCATTGGCCGGCGCATTCTATGCGTTCGAGGTGGTGCTGGGCGCCTACACCTCCGCGGGGCTGGTCCCGGTCATCGCCAGCGCGGTGACATCCTGGCTCGTCGCGCGCCATCTGACCCATCAAGCCTTCCTGATGGTCCCGGGCTTTCCGTCGCCGGTGTCAGTCGAGATGGTCGGGCAAAGCGTCGTGATCGGCATCCTTTGCGCCTTCGCCAGCATTCTGATGATGCTGGGGGTCGCCTCCTCCGAGCGCTGCTTTCAACGCATCTCGGTTTTCAGGGGCGCGTTGCGGCCGGTGCTCGGCGGTGCGCTGCTCGGCAGCCTCGCTTTACTCACACCAACCGTGCTTGGCGCAGGCCACGGCGCCATGCAGATCCTGCTCGTCAGCAACCCCACATGGCTGCTGTTGACGACCACGATCCTGTTCAAGATGGCGGCTTCCGCGGTCTCGCTCGGCTCCGGATTTCGCGGCGGACTGTTCTTCGCATCGCTTTTGCTGGGCGCACTGCTCGGCCAGCTTTACAGCATCGTGGCCACCGGCTTCCTGCCGGGAATCGCTCTGCAGCCGGGAACCGCGGCGATCGCCGCACTCGCCGCATTCGGGACCGGCGTTCTCGGTGCGCCCTTCAGCATGGTCTGTCTCGCGCTTGAGATCACGGGCGACTTCTCGGTCACGGTCGGTGCCGTGGTCGCCTCGTCGGTTTGCGCGCTGATCGTCCGCGAGCTGTTCGGTTACAGCTTCGCGACCTGGCGCTTCCATCTGCGCGGCGAAGTGATCCGCGGCCCGCAGGACGTCGGCTGGGTTCGGCAACTCAGCGCAGCCTCACTGATGCGTACCGATTTCGAAAGCGCGCTCAGCACGATGCCGATCGCGGAGGCCCAAAAGACGTTCTCGCCAGCGCAGGTCCGACAGATCGTGCTGCGCGATCCCAAGGGCTCCTACGCCGGCATCGTCACCTCGGCCGACCTCTATTCGACCGCAGCGCAGGACGAGACACTGGCGGACCTGGCGCGGCAGACCGACGAATTCCTGCTGCCGGGCGCTTCGATCCGCGACATCATGAAGATGTTCGCACGCAGCGAAGCCGACGCGTTAGCGGTGATCGACCGCAGCGATCACCGCGCCGCAATAGGAATCGTCAGCGAGTCACACGTGCTGCGAACCTATGGCGAAGAGCTCGAGCGCCGTAACGAGGAGCTGTTCTTCCGCTAGATTGCAGCGGATGCTGCAGCCGTCTCCTTCGGATCACTATGGCCTCAAATCCATATCAATCCGCACGAAGTCGCCGCGATAGGTCACCTCACCCAAATAGATCACCGTCTGGTCCGCGCTGGAGAACACCCGGCGAACCTCGGCGACGGGCGAATTCAGCGGCACCTTGAGCAGCCGCGCGACGTCGAGATCGGCGGTGCCGATCGTCAAGGTCTGCCGCGCACGCGCGATCTCGGGGTCGCGGAGGTCGCTCAGGATCGGGATCACCGTCTCGTTCCGGAAACGCTTCGGATGGCGACGAAAGATCCTCTCGTCCAGGTAGATCGAGATGACGCAATACGGCTCCTTCTGTCGCGAATGGACGCGTCGCATGAAGACGTATTTCGAGGCCGGCTTGCCGTCCTCCGGTAGCAGCGGCGCATCGGTGCGGCTCTCGGAAATATTGATGATCTCGGGCGACGTATCGCGATACATCTCGGCAAGATCCGAAAGCGTCGTCTCGACCTTGAGCCAGCGGTCCTGCTTCACCGTGCCCGTGACGAAGGTGCCGCGCCCCTGCTGGGCTTCGATGACCCCCTCGCGCGACAGCAGTTCAACGGCCTGGCGGATGGTCACCCGGGAAACACCGAATTCGGCGGCGAGCACCTCGTTGGCCGGCAACCGCAAGCCCTTGGCCCAGATGCCGCGCGCGATGCGCTGCCGGAAGATGTCGGCGATCTGCGCGTATTTTGGAACGTGACTTTCGGAATTCAGTTCCATCGCGCGCTCCGCGTCAGGATGTCTGCTCAGGACAGAACGAGGGCCGCGCCCCGTTCGCCGATCATCAGGCTCGTCGCATTGGTATTGGCGGAGGTGATCTGCGGCATGACAGACGCATCGATGACGCGCAGCCCTTCGACGCCGCACACCCGCAACTGCGGATCGACCACGGACTGATCGTCGCTCCCCATCCGGCACGTGCCGACGCAATGAAACACCGTGCCGCCGGTGTTGCGCGCAAACTCCCACAGCCCGGCGTCATCCCGGGCCGCCTCGCCCGGAACCATCTCGGTATGCCACAGCGGACGAAAGGCCTTCTGCCGATAGATGTCGCGCAGGATCTTGAGCCCGGCAACGATGGTCTTTCGGTCGATCTCTTCCGAGAAGTAGTTGGGCTCGATGCGCGGCTGATCGAACGGATCGGCCGATCGGATCGCAAGCCGTCCCCGCGACCGACCGTGGCATTGCCAGACCGAGGCGGTGAAGCCGGAGTAGCTGTGGAGGGGATCGCCGGGTTTGTCGACGGAGAGCGGCATGACGTTGAACTGCACGTCGGGTCGCCCGCCGACGGCATGTTCGGTGCAGGCCGCGCCGCCGACCTGCCCGGCCCCGACCGTGAGCGGGCCGCGACCTGCAAACAGCCATTGCAATCCCATTGAAGCGAGCGCGACGGGGTTGCGGACCTGATCATTCAGCGAAATGGGGTCCTTCAGTCGCACAATCAGCCGTGCTTGATAGTGGTCTTGCAGGTTTTCGCCGACGCCGGCGAGATCGGCCACGACCGGAATGCCGTGCCGGCGAAGCAGATCGGCTGGACCGACACCGGATAGTTGCAGGAGCTGCGGCGACTGCAACGCACCAGCGGACAGGATGACTTCGCGATCGGCGGATGCGGCAGCAACCTGCTTGTCCTTGATCCACTGCACGCCAATTGCCTTCTGGCCACGGAAAAGAATCTTACTGACCTGTGCTTCTGTCACGACCGTAAGATTGGGACGCGCGGAGATCGGGTGCAGGAATGCCGATGCCGAGCTGCTGCGCCAGTGCCGTCCGATTCCGAGTTGGTAGCTGCCGACACCAAATGTCGTCTCGCCGTTGAAGTCGGGATTGCGCGGCAGGCCGTATTCGACGCCCGCCTCCACCCACGCCGCCGAGGCCGGATTGTCGTTGCGCAGCTCCGACACCTCGAACTCGCCGAAGCCGCCGTGATATTGGCTGTCGCCGCCGCGATAGCGCTCGTGGCGCCGGAAGTAGGGCAGCAGTTCACGATAACTCCAGCCGATCGCGCCAAGGCGCTCCCAATCGTCGAAATCCTCGTGCTGGCCACGGATGAAAATGAGACCGTTGATCGAGGAGGACCCGCCGATCACGCGGCCACGCGGCCACGTGATCGACCGGCCGCCGCTGCCTTCGCTCGGCTCCGTCTTGAACAAGCGCGAGAAGCGCTCGTTGTAGATCGTACGATAGTATCCGACCGGAAGCTTCAGCCAGAAATTCCGGTCCGAACCTCCGGCTTCCAGGAGCAGCACGCGGCACGACGGGTCGGCCGACAGGCGATTCGCGACGACGCAGCCTGCCGAACCGGCGCCGACGATGATGTAGTCGTAACCTTGCGCGCTCATGCTAGGCGGTCCGATACTGTTCGATCGCGGCCAGATCTGGCTCGACGCCAAGACCCGGTTCATCGCCCAGCATGATCATGCCGTCGCGCACATCATTGACGGGACCGCACAGCCGGTCACGCAGCGGATTGTCGTTGGCGTCAACTTCCAGAAGTCCATCGCCGCCGACGCCGGCCAAAAGATGCGCTGACGCCAGCAGACCGATGCCGCCGCCGAGATAGTGCGGGCAGAACGTCTTGCCAGCCCCGATGATGTCGCGCGCAATGTCCGCGCAAGCAGATAGCCCGCCCCACTTTGCAATATCCGGCTGCACGACGGACAGCACATCGCCCGTGAGCGCCCGTTCGAAACCGGCGCGGCTCGCGATGTTCTCTCCCGCCGCAAGCGGAATACCTGCGCTGGCGGCAAGCGTCATCCACTCCCGCCAGGGCCGATCGGCGCGGATCGGCTCCTCCAGCCAGGCGAGATCGAACTCCCGCAACCGCGCCGCCGTCGCCAGCGCCTGCTCGATCGACCATGCCTGGTTGGCGTCAGCAGCCAACAATCCGTCACCGACCAGGTCGCGCAACGCGGACAGATTGGCGTGATCGGTTTCGGGCACAAAACCGATCTTCAGCTTCAGCGCACGATGTCCCCGCGCCAACGCCGCCTCCGCCATCGCGCGTGAGCCGGTGGGGTTGATCCCGCTCGCATAGACCTTGATCCTGCTTCGCGCGCCGCCGAGCACCTTCCACAAGGCGGTCTTGCGGCGCCGCGCGTAGAGATCCCAGATCGCAAGGTCGATGCCTGCAATCGATTGCGCGAACGGTCCGGCCTCGCCCGACTGCAGCGCAAGAACGGACGTACCCGACGTCAATCTCTCGAACAGTTCTGCCGGCTGATCGATAGCGACGCCGATTGCAGCAGGCGCCAGCACCTCGTTGACGAGGCGCACGCGATGCTCGGCCCCTGGCGAGGGAAAATTGCACCAGACCTCGCCCCATCCGACCATACCGTCCGCGTCCTCGACGCGAACAAGCACCGCGGGCCGGCTCAACATTCTGCCGAATGACGTGACGACAGGCGTCGACAGCGGATGGCGGTAGCAAAGCGCCTGGACGGTTTTGATCGTGAAGGCCTGTGATGTCATGCCTGAAACCCGCGCATCGTGCGCGGCGAGAACACTCTTGTATGGTCATCCTATTTATAATATGAGTTCGCCGACATCAACCAGAATTGCAAGGTGGGAAGCGCTGAATGAATGGACAGGTCGTGAGACGCCTGTTGCTCGGACTCGCGCCTTGGGTCGGCGCCATCCTGCTGTGGTACGGCGTCCGCTGGAGCGGCTTCGTCAACGCATCGCTGATCCCGGCGCCGCATCAGGTCGCGGCCAAGTTCTACGAACTTCTGACGCGCGAGAATCTGCTGCTCGACATCTATGTCTCCTCGCGTCGCGTGCTGCTCGGCGTGATCCTCGGAATCCTGGCCGCTGTTCCGGTCGGCTTCCTGCTCGGCTGGTACCGTCCGGCACGCACTTTCGCCGATCCGATGATCAACTTCTTTCGCGCGCTGCCGCCGATCGCGCTGATCCCGCTCGTGATCGTCTATTTCGGGGTCGATGAACTCGCCAAGCTCGTCATCCTGTTCTACGCCGCGTTCTTCTCCGGCGTGATCGTGATGTATGAGGGCGTCTCGCAGATCACGCCGCTTTATATCCGGGTCGCCAAAACGCTCGGCGCCAACGAATTCGAAATCTTCCGCAAGGTCATCATTCCCCTCACCGTGCCGCACATCCTGACCGCGCTGCGCGTGGCGCTCGGCGTGGCCTGGGCGACCCTGGTCGCTTCCGAGCTGATCGCGGCGCAGCGCGGACTTGGCGCCATGATCCAGAACGCATCGACATACTTCCTGCTCGACGTCATCTATGTCGGCATCATCTGCATCGGCGTCATCGCCCTCATCATGGACCTGATCCTGCGCAAGATCAGCGCCCGCCTTCTGGTCTGGCAGGAACGGGCGATATCATGAAGAAACGCGCGCAGTTCGACCACGTCTCGCTTGCCTTCGAGACGCCCAAAGGCCGGCTCAATGTCGTCGAGGATGTCTCCTACGACATCAACGATGGCGACTTCATTGCCGTGATCGGCCCGTCCGGATGCGGCAAGACCACGATGATGAGCATGCTTGCGGGCTTCCAGAAACCGACAACCGGAAAGGTCCTGTTTGACGGCGCTCCGGTGACCGGCCCCGGTCCCGAACGTGGCGTCATCTTTCAGGAGTATGGCGTCTTCCCATGGTTGACGGTGAAGCAGAACATCGCCTTCGGGCTGAAGCTCAAGGCCAACCGCGTTCCGGATGCCGAGCGCGACGCGATCTGCGACCACTACCTCAGCCTGATGGGCCTGGCCGATTTCGCCAACTCCTACCCGAAGCATCTCTCGGGCGGCATGCGCCAGCGCCTCGCCATCGCCCGCGCCTACGCGGTCAAGCCTCAGTTCCTCCTGATGGATGAGCCGTTCGGCGCGCTCGATGCCCAAACCCGCGTCAACATGCAGAATCTGCTGCTCAAGGTGCTTGCCGCTGAAGGCAAGACCGTCATGTTGATCACCCACTCCGTCGAGGAGGCGATTTACCTGGCTTCGCGCATCGTCGTCGTGACCGCGCGGCCGGCGAAGATCAAGGAGATCATCGAGGTGCCCTTCCCCTACCCGCGCGACGAGTCGATCCAGGAGCGGCCTGAGTTTGGCGAGCTCCGTAGCCATATCAGGCAACTCGTGATGGACGAGTATCGCGCGCAGCAGGCGCAGATGCGCCCGGTATCGTTCTCGGAATAGTTAAGGACATTGAGGAGGAACACCATGGATCGCCGACAATTTCTGACCACGACCGCCGGTCTCGCCCTCGGGACGTTCACGGCGGCGTCGCCCGCGATCGCGCAAGCCCGCACCAAGCTTCGCGTCGGCTATTTGCACACAGTCGCGGTCGATGGCCAGATCTGGACCGGCATGGACCGGGGCAGTTTCGAGAAGCAAGGCCTCGATCTGGAGCTGCGCCAGTTCAACACCGGGCTCGAAATCTTCCAGGCGCTGATCGGCGGCAGTCTCGACGTTCTCGCAACCGGCGCCGTGCTCTCGAACTTCCCGGCCCGTGGACAGGGTAAGGTGTTCCTCATCAACGACATCGAGGTCGCGACCGCCCAATTGTGGGTGCGCTCCGATCAAGGCATCAAATCCTTTGCCGACCTCAAGGGCAAGCGCATCGCGACCGCGACCGGCACCACCGCTCATGTCTTCCTCGACAAAGCGCTGCGCGCCAACAAGATCGACCCGAAGGACGTCGAGCTCGTCAACCAGACCATGCCGGCGGCCGTGACGGCCTTCGTCTCGGGCGCCGTGCCGGCCGTCGCGCTCTGGGTCCCGTTCAACGTGACGGTTCGCGACAAGGTGCCGGGCGCCGTCAAGCTCGCCGATGCATCGGCCTATTACCCCCAGGCTGCCATCATCGGCGGCTGGGCCGCGGCCAATGATTATTACGAGCCGAACAAGGAGACTCTCGCCAAGCTGATCCGGGGTTGGGCCGACGCCAACGACTACATCGTCGCGAACAGTACCGAAGCCATGGAGAAGCTACAGAAGGGCCATTACAGCCAGACTCCGCTCAGCGACATCAACGAGTCCTTCAAGGCCCAGAAGATGTTCACGTCGCGGGACTGGAAGCGCCTCTATTCGGACGGCACCGTCACGAACTGGCTGCAGCAGTCGACCGACTTCTTCATGGCCAATGCGGGCGTCAAGGACTTCACTCCGGCAAGCAAATATTTCGACCCGAGCCTGTATCTGAAGACGATCGCGTAACCGCCTCGACGTCCTCCCTTGGGACAGCGAGCGATTCGCTCGCTGTCCCGGCATGGGAACGCTGCGGTTGACCCAATCAACAAACATCGCCAATAATCGACTGGATCACATCGCCAACGTGGAAGAGACGGCGGTTTCTATTGGAGTCCAGCAGCCGCCAGCGCAACGCGTCAAAGGGCAACGCGCCTTCGAGGTCGCGTGCGCTGAAGGCCGATGCCGAAAAGCAGGCCCCAGGTCTTGGCTCGAAGCCCCTTGTCTCGAAGCGCCTTGCCTCGAAGTCTCTTCCGACGAAGTCTGAGAAATCCCGCAACCTGATTTTGCAATCGGCGGCCAGGCTGTTTCACGAACAGGGATTCTCTGCGACGACGCTGCGCCAGATCGCGGCCGCCGCCCGGATCGAGGCCGGCAGCATCTATTATTATTTCGATTCCAAGGAAGCCATCCTGGACGAAGTGCTCGACCGTGGTCTGCGCCACGTCTTCGAGTCGGTGAAGGTTGCGGTGAACGGCGCTGCTGGGGCGTCGCACCGCAAGCGCATCGAACTGGCGATCGAAGCCCATCTTATTGCGCTATTGGAATCCAGCGACTTCACATCAGCCAATATCCGAATCTACGGCCAGTTGCCCGAGCATCTGAAGAAACCGCATCGGCCGCTGCGGCGCGCCTACGCGCGCTACTGGGACAAGCTGTTTCTCGATGCCCGCAAGGCCGGCGAGATCCGCGCCGATATCGAGATCGTGCCGCTGCGCATCTTCGTGATCGGCGCGCTGAACTGGACCGTCGAATGGTTCAGGCTGGAGAGCAAGGACGATGTCCTCAAGCTTGCGCGGCGGACCCAGATGATGGTGTTCGACGGCATCAAGAAGTAGCGGCCCACGTCCGGGGGAGCCGCGCCCTCGCCGTTCGGGTCCTACCCTAGCGCCCCTGCCAGTTCGGCTTCCTCTTCTCGGCGAACGCCCGTGGCCCCTCGATCGCATCCTGGCTGGCGTAAACCTCGACATGCAGGCGATCGCCTTCGATGGCGCCTCGCTCGTAGCCGAGGTCCATCGCCGCCAGCACGGTTGCCTTGGCGGCCTTCACCGATAGCGGAGCGCCCTCGGCGATAGCGCGCGCCAATTGCAAGGCGCGGGCGCGCACCGCATCCGGCGTCGGTTCGAGATAGTTGAGAAAGCCATGCGCGGCCAGGCGCTCGATCGGCATCGTCTCGCCGGTGAGCACCAGTTCCATCATCAATGGTTGGGGCAGCATCCAGAGCATCGGAACCGACCACGGCGTTCCCCGTCCCATCTTGACCTCGGTGATCCCGGCACGGCTGCCGCTCAAACCGACCCGAAGATCGGATTTGAGCGCAAGCATCATGCCCCCGGCCATCAACGATCCCGTCATGGCCGCGATGATCGGCTTCGTCACCTTGCGCATCGCGGTCTGCATGGGGCCCCGCATCAGCGTCAGGATGTCGACACCGTCCCGCGCCCTGATCTCAGCCGCCTGCTTGAGGTCGAGGCCGGCGCAGAACACGCCGCAATCGGCGGAGGTCAAGATGATCGCGCGCACCGCAGCATCGGCCTCCGCGCGTGCCCAAGCCTCGGTCAGGCCATTCATCGCTTCGACTGATAGCGCGTTCTTGCGCTCCGGCCGATTGATCGTCACGGTCGCTATGCCTTCGCTGATGTCGTAGCGCACGGGTTCCTGGTCGGACATTGTTCGCTTCCGTCTTTTCTAACATCTGTTAGAATACATCGACGCCGGTCAAACACAACGGACACGTTGTCGACGATGCCATATCTCTGGACGCCACCGCCGGAACTGGTGGAACAAAGCAACCTCACCGCCTTCCTGCGCGCGACCGGACAACCGGACTACGATGCCTTGGCGGCCAAGGCGGACGGGGACCCGGCGTGGCTGATGGCGGAGGTGTTCCGGTTCTGTGATATCAGGTTCTACCAACAATACGACGAGATGCTCGACGTGTCGCGCGGCCAGCCCTGGGCGCGCTGGTGCGTTGGCGGCACCACCAATATTGTATTGAACTGCCTCGACAAGCACCGTGGCACGCCGGTCTGGGATCAGACGTTCCTGGTGTGGGAAGGCGAAGACAGTAACGAGCAACGGACCCTGACCTACGCGGCATTTGCGGCCGAGGTCGACCGTCTGGCAAGCGCGCTGCGCAAGCTCGGCCTCGGCCGAGGCGACGTAGTGGCGATCTATGTGCCGAACCTGCCGGAGACCTTCATCGCGTTCTTCGCCATCCTCAAGATCGGCGCGATCGTCATGCCGCTGTTCTCCGGCTTCGGCCCGAGCCCGATCCAGGCGCGCTTGAACCACGGCGAAGCCAAGGCGGTGATATCGGCGAGCGGGACTTGGCGCCGGGGCGCCGCCGCTCCGCTCAAATCGGTGCTTGATGATGCGCTGCAAGGCGTTTCCAGCGTCCGCCACGTGATCGTGGTCGAACGCCAGGGGCTGAATATCGAAACACCGATGCAGCCCGGCCGCGATCTCTGGTGGCACGAGATCGTGCCTGAGGCCGAAGGCGATATCGCAACTGTTGAGATGCAGGCCGAGGATCCCGCGATCCTGCTCTACACCTCGGGCACCACGGGCGAGCCGAAGGGCTGCGTGTGGACCCATATCGGCTTCATCGGCACGATGGTGACGCGCGACATCATCATCTGCGGAGACTTCAAGCCATCCGACCGCTTTTTCTTCCTCAGCGATATGGGGTGGATGGTCGGCGCCATGTGCGCCTGCATTCCGAGCTTTGCCGGCGGCAGCCTCCTGATCGCGGAGGGTACGCCCGACTATCCCGACACCGGGCGCTTCTGGCGCCTGATCGCCGATCACCGGGTGACCTATCTCGGAGTATCGCCCACGATTGTCCGCAGCCTGATGCGTCACGGCGACGAGGTCGACACATACGATCTCTCCAGCCTTCGGATCACGGCCTCGGGTGGTGAGGCCTGGACAGAAACGCCGTGGATTTGGTTCTTCGAGCACGTCTGCAAGAAGGCCATTCCCATCATCAACATTTCCGGAGGCACCGAGATCGGCGGGTGCATTTTCACCGGCACGACCAATCATCCGATGAACCCGTGCTCGTTTTCGCGGCCGGCGCTCGGCATGGGGGCCGACATCGTCGACATCTCGGGAAAGCGCGTGGCTGACGGCGAAGTCGGCGAGCTGGTGCTCCGCCACGCCTCGATCGGACTGACAAAGAGCCTGTGGAAGGCTCACGCGCGCTACATCGAAAGCTATTGGAGCACGATTCCGGGCCTCTGGGTGCATGGCGACTTCGCCATGCGCGGCCATGATGGCCTCTATTACATCCTCGGCCGGTCCGACGACACCATCAAGATCTCAGGCAAGCGCACCGGTCCTGCGGAGCTCGAAGGCATCCTGATCGGGACTGGCAAACTCGCGGAGGCGGCGGTGTTCGGCATTCCGCACTCCGTCAAGGGCTCGGCCATCGTCTGTGCCTGCGTGCCGATGCCGACGATTGGCAGCACAAATGGATTAGCCGAAGAACTGTCGGCCGCGCTGGTGCGCGGCATGGGCGCATCCTATCGCCCCGAAAAGATCATCCTGGTCGACGATCTGCCGCGCACCCGCAACATGAAGATCATGCGCCGGGTGCTGCGCGCCATGTTCGAGAACAAGGATCCCGGCGACCTGTCGGCGCTCGCCAATCCCGAGGCGATCGCGCATATCCGCGAGCGGCTGGCGGCCGGATAGAAATCAAATCGGGCAGTCCGGCGGGAACGACGGCTTGCGTTTCTCGAGATGCGAGGCCAGCCCTTCCCGCGCTTCCGCGCCGCTGAAGCCGAGGATTTCGAGCGCGGTCGAGGTATCGAACAATGGGCCGTTGACACGAAGCCAGTTGTTGAGCGCGTATTTGGTCCAGCGAATCGCGCTCTGCGCGCCGCTCGCCAGATCCTGCGCGGTTTCGAGCGCAATCGTCTGCAGCTCTGCGTCCTCGACGCAGAGCGACACCAGCCCGATGCGCTCGGCCTCCTCGCCCGACAGCGGCTTGCAGGTCAGCAGGTAATACTTGGCCTTGGCGAGGCCGCACAGCAGCGGCCAGATGATGCAGGCGACATCGCCGGCCGCCACGCCCAGCCGGGTGTGACCATCGACGATCCGAGCCGATTTTCCGCAAATCGACACGTCGGCAAGAATGCCGACCACGAGACCAGCGCCGACCGCGACGCCGTTGATCGCCGAAATGATCGGCTTGTTGCAGTTGATGACGTTGTAGACGAGATCCTTCGCTTCGCGCCAGGTCGCCATCCGCGCGACCGGATTGTCGAGCAGGCTCTTGATCAGCTCGAAGTCGCCGCCGGCCGAGAACGCCTTACCCGCACCCGTGACGATCACAGCGTTGATGTCGGGATCGTCGTTGATATCGCGCCAGATGTTGGTGAGCTGGGTGTGGGTCTCGGCGTCGACCGAGTTGTATGTCTCGGGCCGGTCGAAGGTCAGCCGCAGGATCCGATCGGCGGGATAGTCGATCTTGAGGCGGGTATAGGCCTTGTAACGATTCGACATCGGCATTTCCTCGTGGTTCCCTCGCCGCGCCAAGCGCGTTCGGCCTATCAATTCTTTCTAACAGATGTTAGAATTTAGGACCGTTCGACGGGCGTCGCAAGCTCGGAGTTTGGACCAAGATTGTCGACAAAGACAGCGCGTCCTTTGAGGAAACATGATGACCGGCCAGGATAGCCTTCCCGCTCAGGCGGGCTCGATTGCAACCGTCGGCGCGCTGTTCACTGCGTGCGCTGCGCTGAACGCAGGATCGATCGCCATCGAATACCGCGATCGCCGGATCAGCTACGGCGAACTGCTCGACCGCGTCCGGCGCGCCAGCGCCATGCTCGCGGCGCACGGGTTACGGCGCGGCGATCGCGTTGCCCTGCTCTCCCGCAACCGCCCGGAATACTTCGAGATCGAGCTCGCCGCCGCCCATCTCGGCGTCATCACCGCATGCCTGAACTGGCGCCTGTCGCCGCGCGAGCTCACCTACTGTGTCGAGCTGGTTTCGCCGAAATTGCTGATCGTCGAGCCGGACCTCGCGAACTCGCTGGGATCCAGCCCAGCCTGTCCGCAGATCGAGCTGGGCACGCAATATGATCGCCTTCTCGCGCAGCAGAACGGTCGCGGCATGCCCGCGACGGCGCGGCCCGAGGACGGTCTCGTCATCCTCTACACCAGCGGAACCACCGGCCTGCCCAAGGGAGCGGTAATCTCGCATCGTGCGATGATCATGCGCGCCCTGGTGTTCACGTCCGAACTCGGGATCACGACATCCGAGAGCTTCGTTGCCTGGGCGCCGCTGTTCCACATGGCCTCCACCGACCATGGCCTCGCAACGCTGCTGCGCGGCGGAACGGTCGTGATCATCGACGGCTTCCAGATCGAGCCGCTGCTGAACGCGATCAGCTCGCATCGCATCGGTTGGCTCGTGTTGATCCCGGGCATGGTGGAGGCGCTGGTCGAAGGCATGCGGGCGGAGCGGACGATCGCCAAGGGCGTGCGCGTCTGTGGTGCAATGGCCGACCTTGTCCCGCCGCATGCGATCGCGGCGGCGACCGACTTGATCAAGGCGCCGTATCTCAACAGCTTCGGCTCGACCGAGACCGGCCTGCCGCCCGCCTCCCGCGATTTGATCCCGATCGGCGTCGCGCCGACCCGACTCTCCAAGCGCCAGAACGCCTTCTGCGAGGTCAAGCTGGTCGATCCCGCCGACAACGAGGTGCCGGGCGGCAGCCCCGGCGAACTTGCCATTCGCGGCGGCACGGTGTTCTCGGGTTACTGGCAAGCGGATGACGTAAATGCGCGCGATTTTCGCGGCGGCTGGTTCCACATGGGCGACGTATTCCGCCGCAACGACGACGGCACACTCGATTTCGTCGACCGCGCCAAATACATGATCAAGTCCGGCGGCGAGAACGTCTACCCCGCCGAGATCGAGCGCGTCCTGTTGACCGACAAGCGCATCACGGAAGTTGCAGTGGTGCGGGCGCGCGATGCCAAATGGGGCGAGGTGCCGGTGGCATTTGTCGCGCGCCGGGACGACAGCCTGACGGAAGCCGAGCTCGTCGAACTCTGCAGGCGTGACCTCGCCGGCTACAAACGCCCCCGGCAGTTTCACTTCATCGACTTTGGCGATTTTCCGCGCTCGACCAGCGGCAAGGTGCAGCGTCACGAGCTCGAAAACCGCATCAGCAAGGTCGCGCCATGAGCCGCGACAATCTCCGCGGCAAGGTCGCCATTATCGGGATCGGGCAGTCGCCGGTCGGCAAGGTTCCAGGCCGCAGCCCGCTGTGGCTCGCGGCCGATGCGGCAAGGAAGGCGGTCACCGACGCCGGCATCGACAAAAGCCAAATCGACGGCGTGCTGTCGAGCCACGCCATGGCTTCGCCCTTCCATCGCTTCAGTGTGGCGTTCAGCGAGTATTTCGGCATCCAACCGACCTTCTCCAACAATCTCCAGGTTTCGGGCGCGACGGCCGCCACGATGTTCAACATCGGCGCTGCCGCGATCTGTGGCGGACTGGCGGAGGTCGTGCTCGTGGTGGCCGCGGACAGCCTGATGACGGGGCTTACGCCGGACCTTGCGCTGCGCTCGCTGACGGAAAGCCGCGACCAGCAATACGAGATGCCGTTCGGGATTCCCGTTGCCAACACCTTCGCCATGACGGCGCATCGGCACATGAGGGAATTCGGCACCACGCCCGAACAGCTCGCCAAGGTCGCAGTCACCCAGCGCCACCACGCCTCGCGCACCCCGGGCGCGCAGCAGACCGCACCGATCACGGTCGACGACGTCCTCAACTCCGGCATGGTGACGACGCCGTATCACAAGCTCGATTGCTCGTTGATCTCGGACGGCGGCGCCGCGTTCATCCTGACCTCGGCCGAACGCGCCAAGGCACTTGGCGTCAAAACGCCCGTCTATATCCTCGGCGGCGGCGAATGCTACACGCATGAGCACATCTTCCTGATGCCGTCGCTAACGGTCACGGGCGCGGTCGAGTCAAGTCGACGCGCCTATGAGATGGCGGGCTTTGGCCCGGACGACATGCACGTCGCCGGCGTCTACGACTGCTTCACCGGCACCGTCATCATGATGCTGGAAGACCTTGGCTTCTGCCCGAAGGGCGAAGGCGGACGCTTCGTCGCCGACGGCCAGATGACCTACGGCGGCAAAATCCCATCCAACACCCATGGCGGTCTGCTCTCGTTCGCCCATTCCGGCATCCCCGGATCGTTGTTTCACTTCCACGAAGTGGTTGCGCAGTTGCGGGGCGATTGCGGTCCGCGTCAGGTCGCGGACGCAAAGCTTGGCCTGGTCCACAGCCTTGGCGCCGGATTTGCCACCAACGCCACCACGGTGCTCGGAACGGAGGACACGCTGTGATCTCAGCCGAAGACGCCGCGCGCAAGCCGCTGCCGACCCCGGACGCCGATACGGCCGCCCTCTGGCGCGGCCTGCACGACGGCCAATTGCTCCTCCAGCACTGCATGGCCTGCGGACATGTGCAGTATTATCAGCAAGCGACGTGCCGGGCCTGCGGGCGCGAGGAGCTCGAGCATCGGCCCGCCGGCGGGCGCGGCAAGGTGCACTCCTTCAGCGTCGTTCACCGCGCACCGGGACCGGCATTCAAGGCCGACGTGCCCTACGCCGTCTTACTGGTCGAGCTGGAGGAAGGCCCGCGGATGATCAGCACCTATACCGGCGGCCCGCCGGACGACGTCACGTTCGACATGCCAGTCGCGCTCGCCTTCGAAAAGATCACCGACGAGGTAACGTTGCCGCGGTTCCGCAAGGCTTGATCGGCAAGCGCTCATTTTCTAACAAGCGTTAGATTTAACCGTTGAACTCGACGGCGGCCCCGCCTAAGAATGGTCGTGCCGATCAGCCTATCGACGTGCCGTCTAGGGAGGACGCATGGATTTCGATCTCACGCAGGAGCAGCGGCAGATCCTCGAATATGGCGACACCATCGCCCGGAGATTCGATCGCAAATACTGGATGGACTGCGCCGAGAAGCGCGTGTTTCCGGAGGCCCTGTATCGGCAGGTCGCTGAAGACGGCTTTGTCGGCACCATGGTGCCCGAAGACTATGGCGGGGCCGGTCAGGGCATGGTCGAGATGCATCTGTTCCTCGAAGGTCTTTCCAACAACGGCATCCCGCTGTTGAACCTTGTCGTCGGTGCCGCGATGAGCCTCGGCTTCATCGCCAAACACGGCTCCGAGACCCAGAAGAGGCGCTATCTGCCTGATGCGTGCCGGGGCAACACCCGCTTCTGCTTCGCCATCACCGAGCCTGATGCGGGCACCAACACCATCCGTACCGCAACGATCGCAAGGCGGCGCGGCGATCGCTTCGCGCTGAGCGGTCAGAAGACCTTCATCACTGATGCCGACGGTTCGGATTTCGCCCTTGTGGTGGCGCGCACCACGCCGCATACCGAGGTGCAGCGCAAGACGGAAGGCTTCACGCTCTTCATCGTCGACCTGAACGCGAAGGGTGTGCAGAGGCAATACATCCCGGTCAGCATCCCCGCTCCCGAGACGCAGTGGCAATTGTTCTTCGACGAGATCGAGCTCGGCCCGGACGATGTCGTCGGCGAGATCGATAAGGGCTTTGGCATCCTGTTCAAAAGCCTCAATCCCGAGCGCATCCTGGTCGGCTCCATCTGCTGCGGCCTCGGCCGCTATGCGCTGAACCGCGCGGTCGCCTATAGCCGCGAACGTAAGGTCTTCAACAATGTACCGATCGGTGCCTATCAGGGCCTGCAACATCCGTTGGCGAGCGCGCGCACCGATATCGAGCTCGCCTCGCTGATGACGCTGAAGGCGGCGTGGGTCTTCGACCAGGGACGCGAAGCCGGCGAGTTCGCCAATATGGCCAAGCTCGCGGCGGCCGATGCCGGCATCAAGGCCGTCGACACCGCAATCCAGTGTCACGGCGGCAACGGCTTCACCAAGGAATACGGCATCTTCGATCTCTATCCGTTCGTGCGCCTGCTCAAGACCGCGCCGCTGAACAGGGAGATGATCCTCAACTATATCGGCGAGCACGTCATGGGCTTGCCGCGCAGCTATTAGGACCAGGCCATGGCGGTGATGAAATCAGATGTTGCGGTCGGCAGCGAGGAATATCGCCGCAACCGGCAAGCCTATGAGGTCCGAATCGCCGATCTGCGCCGGCGCCGCTCAGAGGCCGTGCTCGGCGGCCCCGCGCGCGCGCGGCGTCTGCACAAGGAGCGCAACCAATTGCTGCCGCGTGAGCGGATCGCCGCGCTGATCGATCCGGGATCGCCGTTCCTGGAATTCTGCCAGCTTGCGGGCGAAGGCATGTACGAGGGCGTGCCGCCGGGCGGCAGCATCATCACCGGCGTCGGCATAATCAAGGGCCGCCCCTGCATGATCATCGCCAACGAGCCGACCGTGAAAGGCGGCACCTATTACGGCATCACCTGCAAGAAGCACGTCCGCGCCCAGCGCTTTGCCTGGCAGCATCGCCTGCCCTGCATCACCATGGTGCAATCGGGTGGCGCCAATCTTCCCGACCAACCCAACATCTTTCCCGACGAGGGCCAGTTCGGCTCGATCTTCTACAACCAGATCCGGATGTCCGGCGAAGGCATCCCGCAGATCGCCATCGTTCACGGTCCCTCGACGGCAGGCGGCGCCTACATGCCGGCGCTGTGCGACGAAACGGTGATCGTTCGTAATCAAGGCGCAATGTTCCTCGGCGGGCCGCAGCTCGTCTACGCCGCGACGCGCGAAGAGGTCGGCATCGAAGAGCTCGGCGGTGGCGAGATGCACAGCCGGATCAGCGGCGTCACCGATCACCTCGCCGAGAATGACGGCCACGCCATCGCGATCACCCGCGACATCGTGGCCAATCTGGGTGATGTTCCCGCGCAGCGCCGGACGGTGGCGCCGGCACGCGGGCCCGTGTTCGATCCGAGCGAGATCTACGGATTGATCAGCTCGGATCCCCGCATCCCCACCAACAATCGCGACATCGTTGCGCGCCTGGTCGACGGCAGCGAATTCCACGAGTTCAAGCCGCTCTACGGCGACACATTGATCACGGGCTTTGCCAGGATCATGGGCTTCGAGGTTGGCATCCTCTGCAATAATGGCGTCCTGTTCTCGGAAAGCGCGTTGAAGGCAACCCACTTCATCGATCTCTGCTGCAAGCGTAACATTCCGCTGCTGTTCATTGCCGATGTCACTGGCTTCATGGTCGGCCGCGAGGCGGAGGAAGGCGGCATCTCCAAGGATGGCGCCAAAATGATCACGGCGATGGCGAGCGCCAACGTGCCGAAATACACGCTGATCGTCGGCAACGCCTATGGAGCCGGATATCTTGCAATGTGCGGCCGCGCCTTCAGGCCCAATGCGATGATGATGTGGCCGAACGGCCGCTCGGCGATCATGGGTCCGGACCAGGCCGCCACCACGCTCGCGATGGTTCGCGACGAGGTCCACAAGCGCGAAGGCAGCAGTTGGACCGATGCGGAGCGCGAAGCCTACATGGCGCCGACCCGCAAGACCTTCGAGGAGTTTGCCAACGCCTACAATTTCGCGCGCAACACCTGGTGCGACATGGTGATCGACCCGCTCGAAACGCGCCACGTGATGGGCCTGCTCCTCGACCTCGCCGGCCGCCTGCCGCCCCAGCCGACGAATTTCGGCGTGCTCCGGATGTGACCGATGGAGGACCGCTTCCGTGTTTAACAAGATCCTGATCGCCAATCGCGGCGAGATCGCATGCCGGATCGCCCGCACCTGCCAACGGCTCGGCATTGCCGTCGCAGGAGTCCATTCCTCGGTCGATGCGGGCTCCCTCGCCGTCAAGCTGATCGGCGAATCCGTGGAGATCGGGGGCGCCTCGGCGGCCGAAAGCTACCTCAACATTGACGCCGTCATCGGCGCCGCCAAAGCCACCGGCGCCGAGGCCATTCATCCCGGCTTTGGCTTCCTCGCTGAGAACGCCGGCTTTGCCCGTGCGGTGGAGGCTGCCGGCCTCGTCTTCATCGGCCCCACGCCGGAGACGATCGAACGGCTCGGCGATAAAGCCTCCGCCAAGGCGGAAGCGACGGCCGCCGACGTGCCGACCGTTCCGGGCAGCACGACGCCGAGCGAAGATCCAGGCGAGATTGCGCGGATCGTCAGCGAACTCAGTCTTCCCGTCATGCTCAAGGCCGCAGCCGGTGGCGGCGGCAAGGGGATGCGCGCGATCACGACGCTGGACCGCCTCGGCGAAGAAATCGAATCCGCGATGCGCGAGGCCAGGAATGCGTTCGGCCACGCAGGCCTCATCGTCGAGAAGCTGGTCGGGCGCGGCCGTCACATCGAGGTGCAGATTGCCGGAGACGGCAAAGGCAATGTGGTCCACCTGTTCGAGCGCGAATGTACGCTGCAGCGGCGCCACCAGAAGCTGATCGAGGAAGCTCCGGCGGCCAACCTTCCCGATCCCATGCGCAAGCGTATCCTTGCCGATGCGGTTCGCCTGGGTCAGCGCCTGGAATATCGCGGCGTGGGCACCGTCGAATTCATCGTCAGCGGCAGCGAGTACTACTTCCTCGAGGTCAATCCACGGCTCCAGGTCGAGCATCCCGTCACCGAGATGGTGACCGGCCTCGATATCGTCGAGCTCATGCTTCGGATCGCGGCTGGCGAGGGGTTGCCGTTCGCGCAAGACCGGATCCGCCTGCGCGGGCATGCCGTCGAAGCCCGGCTCTGCGCCGAGGATTCCGATCACGGCTTCATGCCGTCAACCGGCGAGCTTGCTCATGTGCGGTTCCCCAACGGCGACATTCGCGTCGAGACCGGCATCGAGACCGGCTCCGTGATCACGCCGCACTACGATTCCATGTTGGCCAAACTGATTTCTTATGCCGACACGCGCGAAGCAGCGCTCGACCGGCTGGCAACCGCCTTGGACGAAACCTCGATCCTCGGCCTGACGACCAACCAGGATTTCCTCCAGCGCCTGATCGCGCTGCCCGCGACGCGGAATGCCACGTTCCACACCCGCCTGATCGATGACGAGATCATCTCTCTCACCGCGGGAAACCGGGCGCTGGACGTCGAGGCGCTGGCGATGGCGGCTTGTTTCTGGCTGCTGCAAAGCCGGCCGGCCGCATCGACTAATCCCTGGCAGACGCGGCAACTCACGGGATGGCAGATGGCGGCCGACGACGAGGGACTGTCCCCGATCCCGATCCTGCACCTGGAGAGTGGAGATGCCAGTGCGGAGATCCGCTTTGCGCCTCTGGCCGCCGACGGCTCGATGCTGGTCGGCATCGATGACGCGCGCATCCGCGTCAAATTGACCAGCCTTGGCGACCACCTGTTCGCGGCGGTGACCGGGTCGCAACATCGAACCGTCCGCATCCAGCAACAGGATCAAACGATCTTCGTTCAGGATCGGCGGAAACGCCATGCGCTGACGGCGATGCCGTATCTCGGCTACATCAGCGCGGCGACCGAGGTCAGCGGAGAGGTGCGGGCACCGATGACCGGCGTCGTGCTGAAGGCCGACGCCGCGGTCGGCGACCGCGTCAAGGCAGGCGACACCGTCGTCGTGATGGAGTCCATGAAGATGGAATTGCGCCTCGCCAGCAAGGTCGACGGCATCGTGAGCGCCGTGCATGTCTGCGCCGGCGAGACGGTCGAGCGCAATGCCGTGGTTGCGGTTGTGGATGTCGAGCAACTTGCCTCCGTGGAGGCGCCATAAGGTCTAAATCGCGATGCGATCCGGTTGAGCCGGAGCGGCGGCGGTGCTTCACCTCTCCCCTGGGAGAGGTCGGCGCGCAGCGCCGGGTGAGGAATTACGGTCTCTCTTTAGCGCCGCGGCCCCTCACCCGATTTGCTGCGTAAATCGACCTCTCCCAAGGGAGAGGTGAACCGAACGCCTGGCCCAACTCGATTCGATCTAAACTTATCGCGGTTTGCCCCGCCGCTGCCCATGCCCATGACCGATGCGAAGTTGGTTCAAGGCGCCGCGATCGCCTGCCCCGACGCGCAGTCGAACAAGTGCGCGCGTTGGAGATCGAGATTGACGTCGAACGGACGGTCCGGCTCAGCCGCGACGCCGACGTGCATCTGCGCCGTGAAGGGAAACGCGCCGACGCTGCCGATCACCAGCGTGTGCGGGCCGAGCGGCTCCACGTCCTTCACGATCATGCGGACAGAAGTATCAGCCGGCGCTCCCTGATGCAGGACATGATCGGGTCGGACGCCCAGCACCACCGGCTTGCCGACGCTGCCGGCATAGGCCGCCTCGCGGGACTTCGGCAGCCTCAACGCCGTGCCGGATGGCTCGGTGAAAAACAATCCGCCGTCGCGCGCAACAATCTCGCCGTGGATGAAGTTCATGCTGGGTGCGCCGATGAAGCCCGCGACAAACAGGTTGCTCGGCTTCTCGTAGATCGTGATCGGATCGGCCGCCTGCTCGATCCGGCCGCGGTTCATCACCACGACGCGGTCGGCCATCGTCATGGCCTCGACCTGGTCGTGGGTCACATAGACGATGGTCTTGGCGAGCCGGCGGTGCAGCGCCTTGATTTCGGTACGCATCTCGATGCGCAGCTTGGCGTCGAGATTGGACAGCGGCTCGTCGAACAGGAACACGTCGGGGCTGCGCACGATGGCGCGGCCGATGGCCACGCGCTGACGCTGACCGCCCGAGAGCTGCTTGGGGCGACGGTCGAGATATTGCTCGAGGTCGAGGATCCGCGCCACGTCCTTGACGGACTTCTCGATGCTGGTACGCGACTCGCCGCGCACCTTCATGCCGTAGCCGATGTTCTCGCCGACCGTCATGTGCGGATAGAGCGCGTAGTTCTGGAACACCATCGCACAATTGCGCAGTCCCGGCCGCAGTTGCGTCACGTCGCGATTGCCGATCCGGATCGTGCCGCTGGTGACGGTCTCGAGCCCCGCGATCATCCGCAATGTCGTCGTCTTGCCGCAGCCGGACGGGCCGACCAGCACGACGAACTCCTCGTCGACGACGTTGAGATCGAGCCCTTCGATGATCTTGTAGGGTCCGTATGCCTTGCTGACGTTCTCGATCTCGACGTGCGCCATGGAATCTTTTCTGTCTCTCGCAGATAGTCGTTGAGGTCCCGGACGACGTCACGCGTCATCCGGGACCTCATGAGCATGTTAGTTCTTGGGCGGCAGGCCCATCGCCGCACGGTAGGCGGCGAGCTGCTTGGCGCGGCCGAATTCGTCGGTCAGACGATTCCATTCCTTCGCCATCGCGTCGAGAGCCGCCTGCGGCGTGGTCTGGCCGGCCAGCGCCTTGCCGAGCTCGATTTCCACGACCTCGGTGTACGAGAAGTAGCCGGGCAGCCGCATGTCGAGCGCCACGTTCTTGGCGTTGATCGAGTCCGACTGCGCGCCGAGATACTCCTTGGCCTCTTCAGGCGTGAAGATCTTGCTCCAGAGCTGCAGATTGGCCGTGTGCGACTTGCGATAGGGATTGACGCCGCTGCCGCCGGTGATCGCCGCCTGACCGGACACTTCCGGGCTGGTCAGCGTCTTGACGAAGTCCCACGCCGCCTGCTGGTTCTTGCCGGCCTTCGGCACGGCAATCTGCCAGCCGCCGAACGCCATGAACGGGCCCGGCAACACCGACGGGAACTTGTCCCACTTCTTGGTCTTGGCGTTCCAGATCTCATCCGAACCGGGTAGCATCGCCGAGCCCACCTTGCCGGAGATTTTCGACTGCTTCGGATCGGCCGCAATGACGCCGGTGTCGCCCCATCCGATCGACTCCGCTACCTGACCGCCGGCCACCGCCGCGTTCACCTCGCCGAAGGAGAAGTTGAGCGCGTTGGGCGGCCCGAGCTTCGAGGTGCGGATATATTCCTCCAGCCCCTTCACCCAGCCGGGATTGTTGATCTGGGCGTCCATCGTCTCCGGGTCGAAGAACATCGCGCCCGGATAGTTCGGGTTGTTGGTATAGGCCGCCGCATGGCTGAAGAAGAACCAGAACTGCTGGCCGCCGCGACGGAACGCTTCCGCCGTGCCCCACAACCCCTTGTCCGGGCGCTGGAAGAACTCGGCGATGTCGAGATACTGCTTCCAGGTCTTCGGCGGCGCCAGGTCGTAGCCGTATTTGGCCTTGAAGGCGTCCTTCTCCTTGGGATCGCTGAACAGGTCGGTGCGGTAGGTGTAGGTGTGCACGTCGCCGTCCATCGACTGCGAATAGATCTTGCCTTCCCACACCATCAAGCGTTCGCGATAGGCAGGCTCGATATCGTCCCAATCCTTGCCGGACTGCATCTCCTTCGGCATCTCGCTGAGATAGGGCACGAAGTCCGGCAGCCAGGCCGGTGCAAAGCTGACGAGATCGAAGGTCGCATCCGACGACGTCAGCGACGTCGCGATCTTAGGATACAGCTCCGACCACGGAAACTCGACGACATTGACCTTGCCGCAGGTCTTCTTCGTCCATTCGTCCGCGCCGAGCTTGAGCGCGGAGGCGATATACGGTCCGGTCTGCGACGCCACCGTCAAGGTGACGCCGGAATAATCCGGACTGCAGGCGGCGTTCGCCTGGGCCGTGATACAGGCCGTGGCGAGCGAGGTGGCAAGCATCAGGAACGTTCGTCGCAACATCGTCTACTCCTCCCTACCTAAGTCTTCTTACTTGATGGCTCCGAGCAGCAAGCCGGAGCGCATCATGCGGCTCAGCAGGCCCGCCATGATCATCATCGGAATGATGGCGACCAGCGCCGCCGCCGAAATCGCCCACCATTCATCGCCGCGCTGGCTGTTCTGTCCCGCCACCAGAATGGGAAGCGTCTGCCATCTGGAATTGGTCAGGAACAGTGCGAAGAGGAACTCGTTCCAGACAAAGGCCAGCGTGATCATGAAGGTCGCCAGCAGTCCGTTCATCGACATCGGCACCACGATGCCGAAGAAGATGCGCCAGCTCGGCACGTTGTCGACCATCGCGGCCTCCTCGACCTCGATCGGCACGGCCTCGAAGAAGTCCCGCATCAGCCAGACGACGATCGGCAGCGAGAACGCGACGTAGCACAGCGTCAAGCCGATGTAGCTGTCGATGAGCTGGAATCCGAGCCTGCCGATCTCGCTGTAGAGCAGATACAGCGCAAAGGCCGCGACGATCGGCGGGAACATGCGCTGGCTGACGAACCAGAACAGGATATCCTCATTGCCGAGGATCGGTCCGGGCAAGGGAAGCCGGTTGGCGATAACCGCGACCACAAGTGCGATCGGGAAGGCCAGCAGCAGCGCCTGCGGCCGCGTGAAGCCAAGCGTGTTGTTGAAGACGAGATAGCCGCCGAGCGCGAGCAGGAGGAAGGCGAGGCCCGCGCCAAGGCGGACCCTGAATTCGAACCGCACCAGCGCATAGGCCGCCATCGCACCGATCGTGGTGGCGATCGCCGCAGCCGAGAGGCCCACGATGGTCGAGTTCAGGAAGGTCCGGAAGAACTCACCGCGGATGCCCTGGTAGAGGTCGATGAACGCCTGCAAGGTCGGCGTGAAGTCGACGAACGGCAGGTAGGTCGGGCCACCGACCACGCCCGGCGGGGTCTTGAACGCCGTCACCACCACCCAATAAAGCGGAAATACCGTGATCAAGCACCAGACAAGAACGCCGGCAGCGACCAGGCGGCGGCTCCAGGGGGAAAGTCCGGTCAGGTCGCGGCCGCTCATCGGCGCTTCTCCAGATGCGGCCGCAGCAGCGCCAGATAGGTGACGCCGATGATCGTGATCGCGATCAGGAACAGGAAGCTCAGCGCGGACGTGTAGCCGAGATTGAACTTCTTGAACCCTTCCTGGTAGGCGAACAGGGTCAGCGTCTCGGTCTCCACCCCCGGTCCGCCGCCCGTCATCACGAACACGGTGTCCATGATCTTGTAGCTCTCGATCAGCCGGATAAAGACGACCGCGGCCGAGATCGGCAGCATCATCGGAAAGGTGATGCCCCAAAACTGTTGCCAGGCGCTGGCATTCTCGAGTTCGGCCGCCTCGTAGACATCCTGCGGCAGCGTTTGCAGCCCGGCCAGCATCATCAGGATCACGAACGGCGTCCACTGCCAGATCTCGACCGCGATGATGCAGGCGAGCGCCCAATGCCCGTTGGTGAGGAATGGCAGGTTGACCAGGCCGAACTGGCTGAGGAACTGGTTGAGCGGCCCCATGGTCGGGTTGAACATCATGCGCGCCACCAGCGCGACCGCCACCGGCGCAAGCAGCATAGGCAGCAGCAGAGCGACACGAAACAGCCGCTCGCCCGGCACACGCGCATTGAGCGCCAGCGCCACGCCGAAGCCGATTGCGTATTGCAGCCCGACCGCGATGAAGGCGATCAACGTCGTGGTGAAGATCGCATTCCAGAACCGCGGCTCCTGCAGCAGCGACGCATAATTGCCGAGCCAGACCACGCGGGGCGGGATCGGCGGAATGAGGCGATAGCTGAGGAAGCTCGTGGTCAGCGAATAGATCAGCGGAAAGATCGAGATCGCCAGCACGACGAGCACCGCCGGCCAGATGAAGACATGCTTAATCGGATCATTCCGCATCATGGAGTGGATCACTCCCTCAAGAGAGCTTCGATCTCCGCGCGCCGCGGCATCGAAGGTGCCGTCCCGGCTCGCGTCACCGAAATGCCGGCCGTCGCCGAACCGAAGCGCGCAGCGGCGAGCGGATCCGCGCCGTCCGCGAGCGCCGCCGCAAAGCCGCCGACGAAGGCGTCGCCCGCACCGGTCGTTTCGATCACCTTGCCGACAGCAAACGGCGGCACATGCAGCGAGCGATCGCGGCAATGGAACAGCGCGCCGCGCTCCCCGAGCGTGATCAGCGTCGTCCCCGCTCCCTTGGCCAGCAGCGCGTCGCCGGCGCGTCGCGCACCGGCAAGGTCGCCAACGGCGATCCCGGTCAACGCTTCGGCCTCGGTCTCGTTGGGTACGACATAGTCGCACAGCGTGAACAGGCTGCTATCGAACTTGATCGCCGGCGCAGGGTTGAGCACCGTGATGCAGCCTGCCGCCCGCGCGAGCTCGAGCCCGCGCCGCGCCGCATCCTCCGGCTGCTCGAGTTGCGTCACGAACACCCGGCTGTCGCGGATGGCATCGGCCGCCGCGTCGACATCGGCCGGACAGAGACCGCCGGCCGCCCCGGGCACCACGATGATCGCGTTGTCGCCGCGCGTCTCGTGCACGTAGATGAACGCCGCGCCGGTCGGCGTGTCGGCGGTCTTGGCGACGCGCGGCCGGATGCCCTCGGCCTCCCAGGTCTTGATCGCGAGTTCGCCAAAGGCATCGCTGCCGATCCGGGAGATGAAGGTCACGCCGGCGCCCGCGCGCGCGGCTGCGACCGCCTGGTTAGATCCCTTGCCGCCGGGACCCATCGCAAATCCCGATCCGGCAATGGTCTCGCCGATCGCCGGCATGTTGCCGGCGCGGAAGGCCAGATCGACGACGAAGACGCCGAGGATGGCGACGCCGCTCCTGCTCATGGTCATCACTCTCCGTCCGGTCCGATGACGCCCTTGCTGAACAGGAAGCAGCCGTAGAAGCGGCGCTCGCCCGTTGCGATCACGCAGTAAGCCGTCTTGGCCTTTTCGTAGAAGGCGTGGCGCTCAACGCCGACAAGCGGCCAAGACCGCCCCTCGGCGTGGTCGATCGCGGATTGCACCTCGCGCTGCACCGGCGGCACTTCCTTGGGCTGGCCGACGATCTCCATCCGGATCGCCGCATCGTCGACGAAGGTGTCGAGCGGGAGCACCGAGAGAATAGCTTCGACGGCCTTGGCGGCGCTGACATTGTCGATGCGCAGCAGCCGGCCGAGTACCGTCTGGCGCGCGATCGAGTCGGCCGGAAAATTGGTGTCGCAGACGACCAGCCGATCCCCATGCCCCATGGCGCGCAGCGCACAGAGCACGTCGGCGTTCAGCAGTGGATTGATGCCCTTGAGCATATTGCCTCCTCACTTCCTCGAAAACGTCCGGACTCTGACGGCCCGAATTCTCCGCTCGCCTCACGGCGAGGCAGCCTCTCTAGTCTCCATAGGGAATCCAGATGTTCTTCACCTGCACCGCATGGCGGAGCAGGATCGGGCCTTCGGATGCCGCCCCGTCATACCAGTCAAGCATAAGGCCGTAGTCAACCAGCGTGCGCTTGAGATTGCCGACCGACAGCCGCTCCGCCGCCGCCGAGGCTTCCTGCGAGCCGAACACCCAGAGTGCATCGACATCGTCATGCTCGGCCAGCACTTTCGCGAGCCCATCCCGGCTGCCGGTGACGATATTGACGACGCCTGCCGGGACATCCGACGTCTCCAGCACCTGATAGAAATCGGTCGCGGCGAGCGGATGCCGCTCGCTCGGCACGGCGACGACACGGTTGCCCATCGCAATCAACGGCGCCACCAGGCTTACGAACGCAAGCAACGGCGCCTCGTCGGGACAGGCGACACCAACCACGCCGATCGGCTCGTGCATCGCCAGCGCAACGCCGCGCAACGGCGGCGCATGGATGCTCCCCTCGAATTTGTCGGCCCAGGCCCCATAGCTGAACACGCGCGCGATACTGGCATCGACTTCCGCGCGCGCCTTCGCGCCCGATACACCGGTCATGTCGGCAATGCGCCGGGCGAATTCGTCCCCGCGCGCGGAGAGATTTTCGGCAAGGTAGTAAAGAATTTGGGCGCGATTATGCGCGGTCGCCTTCGCCCACGCCTCGGCCGCACGCGCCGCGGCCACGGCATTGCGGATGTCCTTGCGGTTACCCTCGCCCACCTCGCCCAGATTCCGCCCTTTCGGTGACAGCACGGCACGCGAGTAGTTGCCGTCGGGGCGCACCTGCTTGCCGCCGACAAACAGCTTCGCGGTCCGGTCGATCGGCGGCACGCCGAAGCCGGCATTCGAGCCGCCCGGAGCCGGCTGCGGAGGCGCCACCGGGCGCGGCTTACGCCCGCTCCAGGCCTTCGGCTTGAGATATTCGTGCATGCCTTCGCGGCCGCCCTCACGGCCAAACCCGGACTCGCGATAGCCGCCAAAGCCGACACTGGCATCGAACAGATTGGTCGCGTTGACCCAGACCACGCCTGCCAGGAGCTTCGGCGCGATATCGAGCGCCAGCCCGATCGTCTCGCTCCACACGCTGGCCGCAAGCCCGTAACGCGTATTGTTGGCGAGCATCACGGCCTCGTCGGGCGTGCGGAACGTCATCGCCACCAGCACCGGCCCGAAGATCTCCTCGACCGCGACGGTCGAGGACGGCTGCACGTTCCAGAGCAGGGTCGGCGGATAGAAGCACCCTTCTGCCGGGATCGCGCCGGGCGCCTGGTATTTCTCTGCGCCCTCCCTCACCCCGATCTCGACCAGCGCCTTGATCAGCTCGAGCTGCACCGGCGCCACCACCGCACCCATATCGATCGCCTTGTCGAGCGGCATGCCGACACGCAACGTTTCCATGCGGCGGATGAGGCGCCTGCGGAAGGTCTCGGCGATTCCCTCCTGCAGCAGCAGGCGCGAACCGGCGCAGCAGACCTGGCCCTGGTTGAGCCAGATGGCGTCGACCACGCCTTCCACGGCGCCGTCGATGTCGGCATCGTCGAACACGATGAAGGGCGACTTGCCGCCGAGCTCAAGCGTCAGCGACTTGCCGCTCCCGGCGGTCGATTGCCGGATCAGCCGCCCAACCTCGGTCGATCCGGTGAACGCGATCTTGTCGACGCCGGGGCTCTCGACGAGCAGCGCGCCGGTCGCGCCATCGCCCGTCACCACATTCAGTACACCCGGCGGCAGACCGGTGTCCGCCGCAAGCTCGGCAAACAGCAACGCGGTCAGCGAGGTGAACTCCGCCGGCTTCAGCACCACCGTATTGCCCGCGGCCAGCGCGGGCGCGATCTTCCATGCCAGCATCAGCAGGGGGAAGTTCCACGGGATGATCTGCCCGATCACGCCGACCGGCACCTGATCGGCGAACTCGCGCTCCTGCAATTGCGCCCAGCCGGCGTGATACAGGAAATGGCGCGCGGCGAGCGGCACGTCGAGATCACGCGTCTCGCGGATCGGCTTACCGTTGTCGATCGCTTCCAGCACAGCAAACAAGCGCGCATGACGCTGCAGCATGCGCGCCAGCGCGTAGAGATGGCGTGCGCGGCCGTGACCGCCGAGCTTGGCCCATAGCGGCTGCGCTTTGCGCGCGGCGCACACCGCGGCCTCGACGTCGGCGGCGGAGCCATCGGCGATTTTGGCCAGCGTCTTGCCGGTAGCAGGCTCGATCGTCGTGAGGTGCTTGCCGGAATGCGGCGCGACGAACTTGCCGTCGATGAAGTGCCCGAACACGGCGCCGTGCTGCTTCAGCCAGGCGCGCGCTTCGCCGTCCGCCTCTGGCGCGGGACCATACTCCATGGTCTCGTAGTAATGTGCGACGCTCATCGCCGGAGTCTCATCCCACGGGGTGACGGTTGAAGGCCGAGTAGCGGCCGGTGACGTGATGCTCGAGCTGGCGCTCGATATCGGCAAGCAGGCTCGACGCGCCGATCCGGAACAGATCCGGCTCGAGCCAGTCGCGGCCCAATTCCTCCTTCATCAGGAACTGATAGTTGAGGACATCCTTTGCCGTCGAGATTCCGCCGGCGGGCTTGAAGCCGATCTTGTAGCCGGTGCGCTCCTGGTACACGCGGATCATCCGCAACATCGCGAGCGTAACCAGCAGCGTCGCATTCACGCCCTCCTTGCCGGTCGAGGTCTTGATGAAATCGGCGCCGGCCATCATGCAGACCATCGAGGCCTTGGCAACGTTGCGCAACGTCTTGAGATCGCCGGTCGCGAGAATGGTTTTCAGATGCGCATCGCCGCAGGCGGCGCGGAAATCCCGCACCTCGGCATAGAGCCCGCGCCAGTCTCCGGTCAGCACGTGTTCGCGGGTGATGACGATGTCGATCTCCTGCGCGCCGTCCCGGACCGAGGCCTCGATCTCCTTGAGCTTCAGGTCATGCGGCACGAGACCGGCCGGAAATCCGGTCGAGACCGCGGCGACCGGAATATCGGATCCGTCGAGCGCTTCGACTGCGGTTGCAACAAAGCGGTGATAGACGCACACCGCCCCGGTGTGCAGCTCACGGCTGGCGAAGCCGAGCGCCTCGAGAATGTCGCTTCGCACCGGGGCCTTGGCCTTGGCGCAGAGGCGTTTCACCCGCTCCGCGGTATCGTCGCCGTTGAGGGTCGTCAGATCGATGCAGGTGATCGCCTTCAGAAGCCACGCGGCCTGTGCGTCCTTCTTGACGGTGCGCCGGCCCGGCAGGCTCGCGACGCGTCGCTCGGCGGCGGACAGGTTGATCCTGATCTCGTCGATCCAATCCATCTCGAGCGCGTGACCGCTGTTGCGCGAGACCGCAAGCGCGCGCGGCTCGCCCCGACCATGAGGCTGCACCGGCACCGCGGATGGATTTTGGATGAAGACGCTCTGCGTCATCGAACCGCGATCCTAGCGAATCGACTGGAGCGCCAGATAGACTGAATGACCCGATCGCAACATGTGATCCTCCCGTTCACTGGAGCTCATCGCCTGTCGGTCGCACGACTCGCGGGACAGTGGGATGAGTTCACTTAGAATGTTATTATTGTAACATCTAGCCGTTGATAAACTCACAACATTGTAAGATCATTGTCAACGGGATAAGCAAAGCTCGGTGACCAAAATGACTGAAACACCGACACGACCAAGCGAGACGCGCGTTCAGCGCCTGCAACGGCTGCGTCGCGCCGTCGAGAGCAGCGGCGCGCTGCACCTGAAGGACGCCGCCGAACTGCTCAAGGTGTCTGAAATGACCGTGCGACGCGACCTCGCCGGGCCGGAGGCCGCGCTTGCGCTGCTTGGCGGCTACGTCGTCAACGCCGCATCACCGACCGGGATCAAGTACACCTTCGAGCAGGAGATCGACCAGCACACCCAGGACAAGCTGCTTGCCTGCCGGTCTGCCGCCGCCTCGATCAAGGAAGGCGACACGATCTTCATCGACTGCGGCACCACGATGCAATCGCTGGCGGACTGCCTGCCCGACGATCTGCCGCTCTCGGTGATCTGCTATTCGATGAACGTGGCGACCATCGTGACGCGGCGCCCGGCCACCCAGGTGATGCTGATGGGAGGGCTCTACCATCCCTCGTCGCAGTCCTTCTCATCGGACGATGGCTTGGCCTACCTGCGGCGGCTCGGGATCAACAAGGCTTTCATCTCCGCAGGCGGCGTGCACTGGAGCCGCGGCGCGAGCTGCTCGAACTTTCACGAAGTCGCCATCAAGCAGGCCGTCATTGCCACCGCGATGGAAAGTATCCTGGTGGTCGATGCGAGCAAGCTCGGCAGCCTCAAGCCGGCGTTCTTCTCCGACGTCGAGGCGTATTCGCGGATCATCGTCGGCGGCACGGCCTCAGCGGAGATGCGCAAGCACTTCCGCAGCCTGCCCGTCGAGTATGTGACCAACACAACCTGACCCGGGCGGGGGCTGGCTCGCCCGGATCAGGCCGGTCAGCGGTTGCACGCCGTTGCGACACCGTGCAACCGTAGGCCGAAAGCTCAGTTGCAGGCCGGCTTCGCCTTGTTGCAGGCCTCGGTCAGCTCCGGTGGAGGCTCCTTCTTGAACACCGTCTTGTAGGACTCCAGCACGTTCGACTGCGTCACCGGCAGCGACTGCACGCCGATCCAGGCCGGCGTTTCCTTGCCCAACAGCGCGTTCATCATCGCCATCGCCTCCGCGACGCCCTGATCGTAGGGACGCTGCGAGCCGGTCGCCTTCAGCGGACCGCCCTTGGCGATCTCGATCGCCGACTGCAGGCCGAGGTCGACCGTGGTGACGGGGATGTCGATGCCCTGCGCCCGCATCGAGCTCAGCGTATCCAGCGCCGGCTGATCCCACACTGCGAACAATCCCTTGATATCGGGATTGCCGGTGAGGAAGTCACCGGCAATCTGCGAGACCTTCGGCGGATCGGTGAAATCGACCTGCTTCATCTTGATGTCCGGCCGGTTCTTCTTCATCCACTCGCGGACGCCCTTGGTGCGCTCGTTGGTGCTGAAATAGTCGACGCCGAAGTTGACGAGGCCGATGGTGCCGCCTTGCGCCACGCAGGAGGCCAGGATCTGCGCCGCGATCTGCCCGTTGCCCTGGCTGTCCGCCGAGACCATCGCGGCGTATTCCTCGGGATGCTTCAGGCCGGTCGGAATGCTGTCCATCAGGACCAGCTTGATGCCGGCCTTGGCGATCTTCTTGTAGGTCGGCGCGGTCGCGGTGAAGTCGACCGGGATCGAGATGATGCCATCCGGATGCTGCTGGATGGTATTCTCGATGTCGGCGATCTGCTTGTCGACCTGATATTCGGCCGACGCGACTCCGGTGACGGTCACGCCGTATTTCTTCAGCGTGTCGGTGATGCCCTGGATCTGGAGCTGCGACCAGTCGAGATTGACCGTCTGCATGGAGATGCCGACCTTGAAATGGCGCTCCTTGATCTTGGCGACATCGGCCTCCGACAGCGCGAGCACCTCGGGCGACGCAGCCTTCTCGCCATGCGGCCCCTGTCCGACGATCGATTTCGGTCCGAGTGTCGAAAGATCGACGCCCTTGACGCAGGTTGCCGGCACTTCGGCCCTGGCTGCGGGAACACTTGAAATCACCATTGCCGCAATCAGCGCGGTCAGCGGCACGGTTTGTCGCAAGATTGGCTTCATGGTTTCCTCCCATTTTGGTCGCCGATTGACCGGAGGGCCAGCGACCTTGCCCCTACCCGCGCAGCGCAATGAATCTGTGCGTCATGCGATGCGCCTGACCCCGCCTAGCGTTTCGTGAAAGCCACCGCGGCAACGATGATCGCGCCCTTGATCACGAGCTGCATCGGCGAGCTGACGCCGAGCAGCACGAGACCATTGTTGAGCGTTCCGATGATCAGGCTGCCGAACAAGGTGCCCAGGATGTAGCCGCGCCCGCCGAACAGGCTGCAGCCACCGAGAATGACGGCAGCAATGACGTCGAGCTCCATGCCCTGCACGACATCCGGCCGCGCCGCGTGCGAGCGCGCCGACAGCACCAGCGCCGCAAGACCAGCCAGCGTGCCGGTGAGGATGAAAGCTGCCGTCGTCACCCATTTGGTGTTGATGCCCGAATAGAGCGCCGCCGTCGGGTTGCCGCCGACCGCATAGATCCGCCGGCCAAACACGTTGTAGTGCAGCAGCAGGATGCCCGCGATCATCGCGGCCAGCGTCCAGGCGATCGGCACGGGAATGCCCAGGAATGAGCCCTCGCCGAAGACCGAAAAATACGTCTCGTTAGTGATGATGACCGGTTTGGTGTTGGTGACCATCATTGCGAACCCACGCGCCACGCTGAGCGTGCCGAGCGTCACAAGAAACGATGGAATCGAGAGTTGCGTGGTCAGGATGCCGTTGAGCAAACCGACCAGCGCGCCGGTGCCGAGCCCGGCCACCGCGCCGACGATCCAACTGTTGTCGATCCGGCTCATTGCCAGCGCCGCCGCCATGCCCGAGAGCGCCAGGGTCGATGCGACCGACAGATCAATCTGGCGCGCGATGATGACGAAGGTCATGCCGACCGCGATGATCGACACCAGCGTGGTCTGCCGGCCAATGTTGAGGAAGTTCTCGACCGACAGGAACCACGGCGAGGACAGGCTGAACACGACGAGCAGGATGACGAAGGCGATGTAGAGCATGTACGGCCGCTCGCCGCGCAGCAGGCTCTGCAGCAGCTTGCGACGGCGATCGGACGGTGTCGGCGAGGCGACGATATTGGGCGCGGTCAATTCGGTCATGCTGGCAGCTCTTGCGATACGCCTCTTTCCAATGCGCTTTGGCCGGAGGCCTGGAACACCTGGAGGAGATGATGAAGCTCCTCGGCATCGTCGATCTCACCACGCACCAGGGTCCGGGCGACGCGGCCGTCGACGATCACGGAAATGCGGTCACAGAGCCCGATCAGCTCGACCAGGTCGGAGGAGACGACGAGAACGCCGGTGCCATCGCGGACGGCATGCCGGATCACGCCGTAGATTTCCTCACGCGCGCCGACATCGACGCCGACGGTGGGCTCGTCGAGAAGCAGCACGCGCGGCCGCGGGTCGTTCCATTTGCCGAATACGACCTTCTGCTGGTTGCCGCCGGAGAGCGTCCTGACCAGGCTCGCGGCGCCCTGCGCCTTCACCGCGAGCTTGCCGATCGCATTCTCCGCGCGCCTGAGGGCGGCGCGGTGCTGCATCCAGCCCCAGCGCGAGAAATAGAGCAGCCGCGACAGCGTGACGTTGCGCTCGATCGAATGATCCAGCACCAGGCCCTGCACGTGACGATCCTCGGGCACCAGCGCGATGCCCCGGTCGATCGCGTCGGCCGGGCTCTTCGGCATCCATCGACGGCCATCGATTTCGAATGTGCCGCATTCGACCGGCCGCAGACTGAAGATGGTTTCCAGGATCTCGGTGCGGCCGCTGCCGATCAATCCGGCCAAGCCATGGATCTCACCCTCCCTAACCGACAGGTCAACCGCACGGAGGCTGTCATTGGATACGTTCGATAGAGATAGAACGAGCGGCGCCTCGACGGAACGCGTGGCTGGCGGTTTAGCGCGAGGTGCAGACGGCGTCGCGCGATCGCTTCCGACGATCGCATTGACCAGCCGCTTCATGTCGGTCTCCGCGGTGACGAACGTGCCGGCATTGGCGCCGTCGCGCAGCACCGTGACGCGCTGCGAGATATCGAACACTTCGTTCAGCCGATGGGTCACATAGATCACACCGACCCCGCGGCGCGTCACCTTCCCGATCGCGTCAAACAGGATGCGGACCTCGTCCGACGTCAGCGACGACGTCGGCTCATCGAGGATGAGCAGCCGCACCTCACCCATCAGCGCTTTCGCGATCTCCGTCATCTGGCGATAAGCAAATGGCAACGAGCCCACGGTCGCCTTGATATCGAGAGGAATGCCGAGCTGCGCCAAAAACTCTCGGGCCTGCGCCATCAATGCGCGCTTCCGGACAAAGCCGAAGCGGGCGAGCGGCTCGCGGCCGAGCAACAGATTGTCGGCGACGCTGAGCGATTCAACGAGGCTGAGGTCTTGGTAGACGACGGCGATGCCCGCCTCGCGCGACTTCGCCGGGCTGTCGAACGCCACCGGCTGGCCTGCGATCTCGATCGCGCCGCTATCGAAGGCATGCACGCCGCTGAGGATCTTGATCAGCGTGGATTTTCCGGCGCCGTTCTCGCCGAGCAGCGCATGCACCTCGCCGGCGCGGACCTCGAGGTTCACATCGCGCAACGCACGCACGCCGCCGAAGCGCTTGTTGATGCCGTTGACCATCACGAGCGGCGTCGGCGATCCGGGCTGTGCTGCAACCGAACCAGACGGCTCCACCTTCTCCTCCCGCTCAGCCCATCGCTGCTACGATGGTGACATTTTGTTATTATTGCAACTTACTATGTTATAATTCTATCAGATCGACCAACCTGTCAATGGGAGATCGAACCAGCGAGCAGCGAACAATTTGACGGAAGGCCAATGGGCGGGCGCATACAGATCCAGGCGGACGGCGCGCCAGGAAGGCGGCTTCGTCCACGGGTGGCGCATGATGTCGGACAACAGTCCAAGGCCGGCACCAAGCCGGCCGCGTGTCTGAAGCGCGCGCTGTTACACTGCGCGGTTCTGCGTCGGCGCGCGGCCGCCGCCGTCGGCAACCAGCACGGCGCCCGTCACGAAGGATGCTTCGTCGGACACGAGGAACAGGCAGCAGGCGGCGATCTCCGCAGGGTTCGCCATCCGTCCGAGTGCGATCCGCCGCTCCACGGCCTGGCATTCCGCCTCCGGCGTGGTGCCGTTCTGCTCGGCGAGCAATCGCATTTCATAGTCACTCATCGGCGTGCGCACCCAGCCGGGCGCCACGGCGTTGGCGCGGACGCCGTCGGCACCATGCGCATAGGCCAGCGACCGCGTGTAGGCGACGACGGCCGCCTTGCTGGCTGCGTAGCTCGCGCTGTCCGGACTGGCGTTGAAGGCGGCAACGGAGGCGATGTTCACGATAGCGCCACCGCGCTGCCTGAGCAGCGGCAAGGCCGCGCGACAGACACGCATCGTTCCGGTGAGGTTGACGTCGAGGGTTTTGGCCCAGACCTCGTCGGAGACGTTTGCGGGTTGATCGGGAACGATCAGACCGGCCGCATTGACGACGATGTCGAGCCGCGCGCGGCAGGCACCGATGGCCTTCGCGATATCGGTTACTCGCGTGACATCGCCAGGGATCGCCTGTCCGCCGGATTCGGCCGCAGCCGCCGCGAGCTCGGCGTCGCCAAGACCAAACAGCACGACATCGGCGCCATTCCGCGCCAGTAGCAGGGCCGTCGCCCGACCGATCCCGGTTGCGGCGCCGGTGAGCAGTGCGGTCTTCCCGTCAAGCCGCGCCATCTACAGCCCCCATTGCCGTTCAACGGCAAATCCAGTCTCCGGCAACGTTGAACCGCCGTCGACGACGATGGTTTGCCCGGTGACATACTTGGCCTCAGCCGACGCCAGATAGAGCATCGCGCAGGCGATATCGTCGGCGCTGCCCATGTGCCCGACCGGGATGAATCGCTCGAGCCGTGCCCTGTTCTCAGGCTTGCTCATGGTGCCGCGGCCGGGCTTCTCGATGAAGCCGGCCTCGACACCGTTGACGGTGATGCCGTCTCGCGCCAGCTCGAGGGCGGCGCCGCGAATGAAGGCGTTGACGCCCGCTTTCGCGGCCGAGTAATGCGCACCGCCGCCCATCGCGACGCGCGCGGAGACTGAGGATGTCACGAGAATCCGCCCAAAGCTGATAGCACGCATATGCGGGATCGCGGCCTGCGCCAGCCAGAAGCTGGCATTGAGGTTCAACGCCAGCGTCTCCTCCAGCGTCGTCTCGTCGAGCTCTTCAAGTAACGACCACGGACAGCCGCCGGCATTGTGCACGACGATGTCGAGCCGGCCATGCTGGCTGGCGACGCCGTCGATCATCAGGCGCAGGCTCGCCCGGTCGAGCCTCTCGAACGGCACGTATCGCACTGCCAAGCCGTCGGCGGTGAGCTCGCGCGCCAGCGTCTCGGCGAAGTCCTGCGTCCGATTGGCGATCACGACGGTGGCGCCGGCTTGCGCCAGCCGCGTGACGATGGCGGCGCCGATGCCCCTGCCACCGCCGGTCACGACGGCAACCCTTCCCGCAAGATTGAACGGAGGCTCTTGCATCAGACCACTCCTGCCTCACGCAGCAGATCGATGAACTGTGCGAAGATCGTGGTGTGTCGTGCTGCGTCCTCCGCTGACGTCGTCGGGCACATCAGGAACATCGTGTGGAACGGCGTCACCAGGATGCCTTCGTTCATGTAGAACGCGTGCAGCAGGGTCTCGAGATCGGGCTGGCGCCCAGCGATGACATCGGCGCCGCTGCGCGGCGGCCGTGGCATGAACATGATTTCGGCGCGCGCGCCGACCTGCGTGACATGCCAGGGCAGCTTGTTGGCCGCAATCAGTTCGCGGGCCTCGCTCGCAAGCTGCGTTGCGGTGGCGATCATGTGCTCGTAGTTCGCCGGCGTCAGCACCTTCTCCAGCACCGCGCGCATGGCCGCAACCGTCAACGCATTACCGGCAAGGGTGCCACCGAATCCGAGATGCGCGGACTGCCGCTCGCGCGGGTTGACGTGCGGAACGATGGCCCAGAGCCGCTCGGCCATCTCACGGCTCAGGCCGAAGATGCCAGCAGGAATGCCGCCGGCGACCGCCTTGCCGGCAACCAGGATATCGGACTCGAGCCCATTTACCTGGCTGTAGCCACCCGGTCCGCAGGACAGCGTATGCGTCTCGTCGATGATCAGCACCGCTCCGGCGCGGCGTGTCAGATCGCGCAACGCCCGGTGAAAGCCTCGATCGACCGGAATCATGCCGAAATTCGTCATCAGCGGCTCGGTCAGCACGCAGGCGACGTCGCCATGCGCGAGCGCTGCTTCCAGCCCGGCAATATCGTTGAACTCGACGACCCGGCTCACGGCATCATGATCGACGCCGTTGGGATGGATCATGTTGCGCAGGCCGACGCGGCCGTCTCGAATTTCAACATGGGCCTCCTCAACGCCGCCATGGTAGCAGCCGGAGAACACCAGCACCTTGCGGCGGCCGGTGATCATGCGCGAGATGCGGATCGCGGCGCGGTTGGCTTCGGTCGCCGACGTCGTCAATGTCCAATACTTCGGGCCGAAGCGGCGCGACAGCTCGGCGCCGACCCACAGACTGTCCTCGGTCGGCAGCATCATCGTGGCGCCACGCTTCAGTTGGCGCGTTGCAGCCTCCGTCACCGCCGCCGGCGCATGGCCGCACATGCCGCCGGTGTCGCCGAGGCAGAAATCGATGTAGTCGCGTCCGTCGATATCCCTGATATGCGCGCCGTCGGCGTCCGCGACATAAACCGGGAAGCCGCCGGCCCAGCGCCGCATCCAGTGCGACGGGCCACCGTAGAGAAAATGCTGCTTGCCTTCCTGCCAGGCCGCCGCCGAGCGCGGATGCAGCGCGCGAAAGCGCTCTTGCTCGGCATCCAACAGCCGGTTCACGGTGGCCTTGCGCTCGTCGGCTGCGACGGTCATAGCGCGATCCATGCGGTCTTGAGGTCGGTATAGGCATCGAACGCATGCAGCGATTTGTCCCGGCCGAAGCCGGACTGCCTGAAGCCGCCGAGTGGCACGGTGATATCGGCGCCGCCATAGGTGTTGACATGCACGACGCCGGCCTTGATGGCGCGCACCATGCGATGCGCGGTCGACAGCCGGCCGGTCCACACGGCCGACGCGAGCCCGTAGGGCGTCGCGTTGGCGAGCGCGATCGCCTCCTCCTCAGTGTCGAACCGCGTGACGGCGAGCACAGGACCGAACACCTCCTCGCGCCACAGCTCCATCGCGGGCGTGACGTCGGCGAGAACCGTGGGCGCCATGAAGTTGCCGCCGCTCTCAATGCGAATCTGCTCGCCACCGGCCAGGCGCGTCGCGCCCTGCTCCTCGGCCCGCGCGACGGCGTCGAGATTCTTGCGCAACTGCGTCTGGCTCGAGATCGCGCCGATGTCGGACGTCAGCTCCAGCGGATCGCCGACCCGCAGCTTTGCCGTCGCCTGCAGCAGTTCGTCCATGAAGCGGTCATAGATCGAAGACTGCACCAGCAACCGCGAGCCGGCGACGCAAACCTGGCCGGAATTGCGGAAGATGCCGTTCGCCGACACCTTCGCCGCCTGCTTGATGTCGGGTACATCGGCGAACACGATGTTGGGCGACTTGCCGCCAAGCTCGAGATGAACGCGCTTCAGGTTCGACCGCGCGGAGCATTCCAACAGGCGACGGCCGACCGCGCCGGAGCCTGTGAAGGCCAGCACATCGACATCCATGTGCAGCGCGAGCGCCTCGCCGCCCGATGCGCCGCGGCCGGTGACGACATTGAGCACCCCGTCCGGCAATCCCGCTTCACTCGCCAGCTCGGCGAGCCGCAGCAGCGTCAGCGACGCCAGCTCTGGCGGCTTCACCACGACCGAATTGCCGGCGGCAAGCGCCGGACCGATCTTCCAGGCGCCGATCATCAGCGGGAAATTCCATGGCACGATCACGCCGACGACGCCGAGCGGCTCGCGATGGACGAGGCCGAGGACATCGCCTGAAGTCGGCGCGATCTCGCCATAGACCTTGTCGATCGCCTCGGCGTAGTAGCGGATGCTCCCGGCGGCCGATAGCGGCTCGGCTTTGTAGGCCATGGCGATCTCGGTGCCGTTGTCGCGTACGCCGAGCACCGCGATCTCGAGCGCGTGCTGCTCGATCAGCTCGGCGAACCGCAGCAGCACCTTCTTGCGCTGCGCCGGTGCCGCGCGCGACCAGCCGCCCTGCTCGAATGCCTGCCGCGCGCGGCTCACCGCGAGGTCGATATCGGACGCATCGCCGTCGGCAATCGTGGTCAGCACCCGGCCGTCAATCGGCGACACGACGTCGAGCCGCACATCGCGCGCGGCCGGCACTGACCGGCCACCAACGAAGAGTTGTTGGGCCGGAATCGCGGCCGACCTCAATCGATCGATCTGGGCTTGCTGCATCTGATACTGTGGCTATCGCAAATGCGCGCTCGCACGGCGGAGCGCTGAAGTGGCGCAATCCTCGCCAATTCAAGGCCTTGGCAGCAATCAACCGATAGGTGGATGTCATCGCATCCATCGTCCCCATAGCGTGATCTGACGATAGCCGAACGCCCTGCCCGCTCGGTGCAAACACATCGCTCCTTCATCCCTCACGCCCGCCGCCGAGCACTGACAAAGTCATGCCAGAGATCACGCAGCCCCGCATCCTCCTGATCGGAACCGGAGATACCAAGGCCGACGAACTGCTGTTCATGAGCGATTGCATCGCCCGGGCCGGCGGCACGACGATCATGATGGACATCAGCGTGCTCGGCGATCCACCCTACCGGCCCGCGCATGACAAGCACGCGGTGGCCGCCGCCGCTCAAACCACGATCGCCAAAATCGCATCCAGCGGCGACGAGAATTCGGCAATGTCGCTGATGGCAGTCGGCGCCGCTAATCTGGCGCGCGATCTCGCCGAGCGCGACGCCATCGATGCGGTGATCGCGATCGGCGGCACGATGGGAACCGACCTCGCGCTCGACGTCGCACAGGCGCTGCCGCTCGGCCTGCCGAAACTGATCGTCTCGACGGTCGCGTTCTCGCATCTGATCCCGCCGGAACGCGTCGCGGCCGATCTGATGATGATCCTGTGGGCGGGCGGCCTCTACGGCCTCAACGGCACCTGCACCGCGGTGCTGTCGCAGGCTTGCGGCGCGATCGTCGGCGCCGCGAAGAGCGCGATCAAGCCGCAGAACAAGCGGCCGGTGGTCGCGATCACCTCGCTCGGCAAGAGCTGCCTGCGCTACATGGTCGAACTCAAACCGCAGCTCGAGAAGCGCGGCTACGAGGTCGTGATCTTCCACACCACCGGCATGGGCGGCCGCGCGATGGAATCGATCGCCGCACAGGGCGGCTTCGCCGCGGTGCTGGACCTCAGCCTTCAGGAGGTCGCCAACCAGTTCACAGGATCGATGGTGAATTCGGGCGCGGACCGACTGGAGAATGCCGGCCGCGCGGGCATTCCGCAGATCGTCGCTCCCGGCGCCGTCGACATGGTGGATTTTCCGGCGTGGCTGCCGGTCCCGACGGATCTTGCCGACCGTCCCTTCCATGCGCACAACCGTCTGCTCGCATCGGCGACATCGAAGTCCGCCGACCGCCGCCGGATCGCACGCGCGATCGCCGAGAAGCTGGCTCGCGCCAAGGCGCCGGTCGCCTTCGTGCTGCCCACCGGCGGCATCCAGCAATGGGACCGCGCCGGCGAACCGCTGCATGATCCCGAAGCCCTCGCCGCCTTTGTCGATGCGATGCGCGCGGCCATCGCGGCGCCAATCGAGCTGCACGAGATCGAGGACCATATCAACAGCGCCATGTTCAACGAGACGGTGCTCGGCATCTTCGACCGCTGGGTCGAGGCCGGCATCGTGCCGGCCGGCCGCACGACGGTTGCCGCGTGAGCAGGCCGATCGCCAAAGCCTTGGTGCTGGATTTCGGCGGAGTTATCTCCAAAACCCTGTTCGAGACCCACGACCTGACGGAGCGCACGCTTGGTCTCGCCAAGGGCACGCTGACCTGGCGCGGTCCGTTCGCCCTCGACAGCGATCCGCTCTGGGCCGCGATGCAGCGCGGCGAGATCTCTGAGCGCGACTACTGGCTGACGCGCAGCCGCGAGATCGGTCGCATGCTGGGCGAGGACTGGCCTGACATGGCGACCTTCGTCAGGCGCGCGCGCGGCGCTGACCCAGAAACCGTGATCCGCCCCGAAGCCGAGCACGCGATCCGGATCGTGGCCGATGCCGGCTTCAGGCTCGCCATCCTCTCGAATGAGCTCGACTTGTTCTATGGCGCGGATTTCCGCGCCCGCCTTCCGATATTGGCGCGCTTCGATGCGATCGTGGACGCGACGCATACCGGAATCCTGAAGCCCGATCCGCGCGCCTATCAGAGCGCGCTGGACGCGCTGTCGCTTAACGCGGAGGATTGCGTGTTCGTCGACGACCAGCGCCGCAACATCGCGGGCGCGGAGGCGTGCCGCATGCGCACGGTGCTGTTGGACGTGAAGAACCCTGCTGCGTCGTACCGTGAAGCGCTGCGCCATTTCGAACTGCAATTCGACTGAGCCGGACGGAAACCACCATGCGCGACAGAAACTTTTTGGTCGAGAACAACGCCAAGCCGATCTGGCACCCGATGGCCCATCCGGCCGAGATGCGGGCGCAGCCGCCGCGGATCGTGATGCAGGCTGAGGGCGTCCACGTCACCGACATCGACGGCAATACCGTGCTGGATGCGGTCGGCGGCCTCTGGAACGTCAATCTCGGCTATAGCTGCGATCCCATCAAGCAGGCGATCGCTGATCAGCTCAACGCGCTGCCCTACTATTCGGGTTTCCGCGGCACCTCGACCGGCCCGTCGATCGAGCTCGCCTACGAGCTCACCGAATGGTTCAAGCCGGAAGGCATAGTGCGCGCCTTCTTCACCTCGGGTGGATCCGACTCGGTCGAGACCGCGCTGCGGCTCGCGCGGCAATACTGGAAGATCAGGGGCCAGGCCGACCGGACCAAGTTCCTGGCGCTGAAGAAGGGCTATCACGGTACGCATTTCGGCGGTGCCTCGGTCAACGGCAACGCCAACTTCCGCCGCAACTACGAGCCGCTGCTGCCGGGCGTGTTTCACATCCCCGCGCCCTCGACTTACCGCAATCCCTTCAACGAGACCGATCCAGCAAAGCTCGCGCAACTCTGCGCGGCGGCGATGGAGGACGAGATCGCATTCCAGGGCGCCGACACCATCGCCGCCTTCATCATGGAGCCGGTGCTCGGCGCCGGCGGCGTGATCGTGCCGCCTGAGAACTTCATGAAGTTGGCGCGCGCGATCTGTGACCGCCACGGCATCCTGATGATCGCGGACGAGGTCGTCACCGGCTTCGGCCGCACCGGCGCATGGTCGGGCTCGCGGCTGTGGGGCGTGAAGCCCGACATGATGACGATGGCCAAGGCGATCACCTCCGGCTATTTCCCGCTCGGCGCGACGCTGATCGGTGAAGCCGTCGCGGAGGTCTTCGAAGCCGACACAAGCTCATTCGGCTCGATCGGGCACGGCTACACCTATTCGGGCCATCCGGTCGGTTGCGCCGCCGGCCTTGCGGCGCTTGCCGAGACACGGCGCCTGAAGCTCGATGAGAATGCCGCCGCCAGGGGCACGGAGCTCGCGGCCGCGCTCGCAAGGCTCAAGGCCAAACATCCGCTCGTCGGTGACGTCAGGGGCAAGGGCCTGATGGCCGCGCTCGAATTGGTCGCCGATCGCGATAGCAAGCAGGCCGCTGACAAGAAGACGATGGCCAGGGTCGCCGATGCCGCCTACGAGGCCGGCGTGATGCTGCGCGTCTCCGGCAACACCATCATCCTGTCGCCGCCCCTGATCCTAGCCGCCGCTGATGTAAGCAGGATCGCCGAAGGGATCGACGCCGGCCTCTCAGCGGCCGGCTGATCCGTTATGAAGCTTCATCGTCATTGCGAGCAGCGAAGGGACGACTTGTCCGCCGAAGCCTTTGGCGAAGGCGGAAGCAATCCATTTCCGCGTATGCGTCGGCCATGGGTTGCTTCGCGGAGCCTGTCATCGGGTGCGCGTTCGCGCGACCCGTTGGCTCGCAATGACGGAGATGGGACCACACGCAGAATTCATCTCGTGCTCACGCAGGCGATGGCACGCTCGAACAGCGCGCCATCGGTCTTGTCGCGGTCGAGGCAATCGGCCAGCGAGGCCGGCGACATAGTCTGGTCAGTGCAGAAAATCCGCATGAAGTCCGCTGCGAGCGCGATCCTGCGCGGCGCCGGCTGCTTCTCCCAGTCGCTGCCGCTCAGATAGAGTAAGGACGTGTCCTCGCTCATCGCGTCAGGCGAGATCGTCGCGCCACGCGCCGCTTGCGCCGCGACGAACGGCAGTAGGACGCAAGCGATCGCAGAGAGACGATGCAGGCGGCCGCTCATTTCGCGGCCTTGACGTCGACGGCCGCGGGCGGCACGTCGAGCGCCGGATTGCGATCGAAGAAGTTGAACGGGCGCAGCCGGAAACCGTGCCACAGCCCGGGCATGACCGGCCAGTCCTCGGCGCGCGGCACGTGGCGGAAGCCGACGGTGTACCACAGCACGAGATCGCGATCCTCGATCGATCGCTTGGCGGCAGTCCATTTCGGCAGGCCGTCCACCTCAGCGTTTTCGTTCGGATAGAGACCGGCCGCGTATCTCTCGTCCTTCGCGTAAGCCGACGCCCACAGCGTGTAGCTGCTGAAGCCGGCGCGCAACTGGATCGGCTCGTCCTTGGCGAGCAACGAGACATCGGAATGGCTGGGCATCAACTGATAGCTGGTGTGATAGCCCTGTTTATTGGTCTTGCCCGTGCTCTCGACCCTGAACTGGGCTGCGTTGAGCGGTAGCGTGATCGGCCCTTCGGTCGCAACCGGCCTGGTATCGACCTGCCAGAGGCTCTTGCGCGCGCCCTGCTCCAGCTTGCGAACGCTGAAGCGGTCCTCGACCAGCCGGTTGCCGGTGCCGTCGACATCCATGTCGATCCGGAACGTCATGTAGTGATCGTGGTTGACCGCAAGCAGCCGCTCGTCGACCAGCGTGCCGTACGCTGTGTCCTGCGCGCCCGTCGGGTCGCTCAAGGTGCGGCTCGCGACGCCCTTGGTGGCGTCGATGCCGTAGGCGCCGAGCCGCACATCGATATTGCCGGCACGATCGAACACATAGTCGACCAGATAATCGTAGTTGCCGACGACCGGCGCCATCCGCACCACGAGCTCGTTGTTCGGCCGCACCTCGGCGGTGTCGTTGAGCAGCTCGCTGTGACGCCAGATCGGATCACCGGTGGGACGCTCGAAGATGCAGACTGCGCCCTTGGAGACGACCGGCATGCCCTTGGTATCCGAGATCATCAGGTCGAGGAAGTGCGCGCTCGCAGGGCAATCCTCGCCGGGACGCAGTTCGCTGGCGAGCACCCCGAAGCCATATTCGCCGATATCCATATAGGCGCGGAACGACCAGGTTTGGTCCGGATCCATGTAGGGCACGAACATCTCGCTCGCCGAGATCTGGTAGGCGATGTCGCGCCATGAGCCGTGGTCGTCGTAGCGGATCAGCGACAGCACCGCGCCGACGCGCGGGTCGAGACGAACATGAAACGACCAATTGTCCCAGCGGACCTGGCCGCCCTCCACCATCACGTTGCTGCCCTCCGGCGTCGCGATCTCGACCGGTTTCGGCGCTTTGCGATATCTCCCGGAGTCAGCATAGGCGTGCGACGGCGTCGAGGACGGCGGCGGCACGACCCCGAGATCAGCCACGGACAGTACCGATTTGGTCGTGAGATCGACCTGGGCGATCACGTTCTCGATCGGCTTGCCCCACAGATTGTTGCCCGCCCCCGACCGGTCGAGACAGGGAACGTTGAGCAGGCGATGTCCGCGCAGTGCGGGATCGGTTACCGGGCCGACCGTCAGTGGCAGGCACAGCACGTTGCTGAAGTCGGTGATGCCGCGCTTGGCCATCGCCGCGACCCACCGCGGATCCTGCTTCGGCAGGTCGCCGGCGGAGATCAGCTCGTCGATCGTGAGCGCCGCCTGCTTGTCCTTGATCTCGTCCCAGCCGGTCAGGCTGCGCGCGGCGAGATCGACCCGCGCCTCATACAGGTGCCCTTCACCGAGCAGCGTCGCCACGGCGCGGCGCGTGAACGGCTGTCCGGGCCGCCACGCCCGCACCTCGTCCTTGGGATCCTCCTCCGGCGCCATCGAGACGACCCGCATCGCGTCGTTGAACTTGCCGGCGCCACGAAGCACGTTGGACACGGACTGGATCTCGTCCGCGGTGAGCCCGTCCATCGGATGTGTTGCCGTGACCGCCGGCCACATCCTGCTCTCGGCCTGCGACTGCAGCGGCGCGGCCAGCGCCGCAACGATCACCCCGATCCATGCCCAAGCGCCACGACGGGACATCACAGCCATTCAACTTTCCCCATTTGAATCTGGTGTCGCCAGCATACAGGCAAAAGCGCCAGCATGAAGCCCCGCGCTCATCCCGCCGTCTGTTCCGACACGCCTGGCAACACCGCGGTTGCGGCCGGTCGCGGTGCGGCGCGCTGCACGTCCAGGAGGCGTAGACCAATGCGGTCGCGCAGCACCGGCCAAATCCCGCGTGGCGCCACAATCATGACGATAACCGCGATAACGCCGAGCCCGACGAGATACCAGCCGCCGGTCAGCCCGAGCGGCCCGGTCATCACTTCGCGCAGGCCGAAGAAGATGATGACGCCGATGATCGGACCTTCCAGCGTCCCGATCCCGCCGATGATGACGATGAACATCATGTAGACGGACCAGTTGACGTCGAACGCCGCCAGCGGCGCGATGAAGAGATTGCCCATGAAGCTGAGCGCACCGGCGAGGCCACATCCCGCCGCCGACAGCACGAAGGCAACGAAGCGGTTGTGCTGGACGTCGACGCCGACGCTCATCGCGGCCAGATCATTGTCGCGCACACTCATCAAGCCGAGCCCGAAGCTCGAGGTCATCAGGCGGTACAGCGCCGCGATGGTGACCAGCGTCAGCCCGCCGGCCAGCCAGAACATGATCGGCTCGAACCAGTCGAAATCGATCAGCCTGCTGGTGGCGAGCGGCACACCCGACGTCCCGCCCACGGCTTGCGACTTCATTGTGAACGCGCCAATGATCTCGGCAAACACCCATATCGCGATCGAGAAATAGGCGTCGCGCAGCCGGAACAGCGGAAAGGCGATGACGGCGGCAACGGCGGCGGCCACGAGCGGAGCCACCGGCAGCACCCAGACCGGATTGACCTCGAGCCAGCCTGAGGTCAGGAACAGCGCATAGGCGCCAAAGGCGATGAAGACCTGGTGGCCGAGCGACACCAGCCCGGCATAACCGGCGAGCAGGTTCCACATCTGCGCCATCGTCAGCAACAGCAGGCACTCCGTCGCGAGCCGCAGAAAGCCCTCGTTGACCACGAACGGCGCGCCGGCAATCACCGCGACCAGGACGACGGCACAGGCTGCAAGGATTGTCCGCATTGGCATCGGCGTTACACCTTGCTCGCCACGAGGCCGGACGGCCGGATCAGCAGCATGACAAAGAACAGCAAATGGGCGTAGAGCAGCCCGGCGTTCGGATCGATCTTCAGCCCGATCAGTTGGGCCATGCCGAGCGCGATGCCGCCGAGCAGTGCGCCCCAGAACGAGCCGAGCCCGCCGAGCACGACGACCTCGAAGGCGATCAGGAGCCGCTCTGCGCCGGAGAACGGCGTGAAGCTCGAGCGCACCGCCAGCAGCACGCCGCCGATGGCGCCGAGCGCCAGCGACAGGCCCATCACGTAGTTGTAGACCCGATCGGGCTTGACCCCGGACAGCCGGACGATGTCACGCCGGTCGGCGGTGGCGCGCACGATCCGCCCGAACTCGGTGTGGCGCAGGATCAATTGCAGCGCCATGAACAACAGCGCGGCCAGCACCAGCGTCAGCAGCGGCATGATGCCGATATTCAAACCACCGATCTCGAGGCTCCCGCGCGAGAGTTCGCCGACCTGAAGGCTGCGCACATCGGCACCGAACACCTCGACCATCAGGTTGCGCAGGATCACCGACACGCCGAAGGTCAGCAGCAGCGGCGAGAGCGGATCGGGCGACGTCACGACCCGGTTGACGATGACGGCCTGGTAGATCCATCCGACCGCAAACGACAGGCCAATCACCGGGATCAGCATCAACAGCGGCGGCACCGACGGAAACAGGTTGGCGAGCAATACCGCACAGAACGCGCTCAGCACCATGAATTCGCCATGCGCGATGTTGACCACGCGCATCACGCCGAACACCAGCGCCAGCCCGATGCCGAGCAGGCCGTAAAGCCCGCCGAGCAAGGCCCCGTTGATCAACGTCTCAACCCAGATCATGTCTCACCGCTTGGTTTGTGAATGGTCGGCGCTATGAAAGTCCGCGCGCCCACTGATCACCTCTCCCCGACGGGGAGAGGTGGCGCGCCTCCCATGTGGCACTGGCTCGATCCCACCTCATCATGCTCAATTGCCAAAATACGCATGTGTCAGTTGCTCGGGCTGTAGTCCCTGTGCCGGCCCGGTCAGCGAGACCCGTCCCTTCAGGAGGCAGTAAATCCGCTCCGACGTCGCGAGCGCGCGCTTGACGTCCTGCTCGACCAGCACGACGGCGGTGCCCTCTCCGCGGATATCCGCAAACGAGCGATAGATCTGCTCCACCACAACGGGCGCGAGCCCGAGCGAGATCTCGTCGCACAGCAACAACCGCGGATTCGACATCAGGGCGCGGCCGATCGCCGCCATCTGCTGTTGGCCGCCGGAGAGCTGCCCCGGATACATCCGCCGCCGCTCCTCCAGAATCGGAAACAGATCGAACACCCGGCGCAGCGTCCAGCTTCCGGACCGCCGATTCACCGTGCCCATCAGCAGGTTTTCCTCGACGGTCAGCGAATCGAACAGCAGCCGCCCCTCCGGCACCATGATGAGGCCGAGCCGTGACACCTGTTCCGCCGGCATGCGCGAGATATCGGCACCGTCGAAATGGATCGCGCCCGAGCGCTCCTCGTTCAACCCGACCAGCGCCTTCAGGAAGGTCGACTTGCCTGCGCCGTTGGCGCCGACCAGCGCCACCGCCTCGCCATCCGCAACGGTGAAGTTCATGTCGAACACCGCCTGGAGATCGCCGTAGAAGATCTGCAGGCCACTCACGTCAAGCAACGCCATCGGCCTTCAGTCCCATGTAGATTTCGCGCACCACCGCGCTGTCCATGACTTCCGCCGGCGGTCCTTCCAGCACCTTGCGGCCGAAATCGAGCACCAGGATCCGATCCGACACCGCGCGCAGCGCGTGCGGAATATGCTCGATCCAGATGATCGCATGATCGGCCTTGACTGTCTTGATGATCGCAACGAGACGCTCGACCTCCGGCTCGGTCAACCCTGCGGCGATTTCGTCGAGCAGGATCAGCGCGGGCCTCGAGGCCAGCGCCTTGGCGAATTCCAGCCGCTTGCGGTCGATCAGCGGCAAGGCGCCCGCGAGCTTGTCCGCCTTGGCCTCAAGCCCGGTACGTTGCAACACCTCCATGGTCCAGGCGCACGCCGCCTCGCCGCGCAGGCCAGCACCGTAAGATGCCGCCACCAACGCGTTCTCATAGACCGACAAATGCGGAAACGGTTGCGGAATCTGGAAGGCGCGCCCGAGACCCATGCGCGCGCGGCGGTGGGGCGGCAATCCGGTGATCTCCTCACCGTCAAGCATGATCGAGCCACCGTCGGCCGTGAGCAGGCCGACGATCAGGTTCAACAGCGAGCTCTTGCCGGCACCGTTGGGGCCGATCACGCCGAGGCACTCTCCACGCGCCAGCTCGAAACTGACGTCGTCGGCGACGACGATTTCGCCGAAGCGCTTGGACAGGCCGCTGACGCGCAGAAGCGGTGCCATCTCAGGCCAGCTTGGAGAGCAATGCGAGGTCGGCCTGCTTCGGAATGAACGGCGCCGTTCCGTTGTGCACGATCAGCAGCTCGTATTTCGACTTGCCGCCCTTGGTCTTGCGCCATTGTCCGCCCGACAGCGAGGTCACGGCAACGCTCTTGATCGGGCTGTCCTTGAACTTCACCTGTCCGACCACCGTCTCCATGTCGAGACCTGCGATCGCGTTGCGCAGCGAGTTCCTGTCCTTGGGATCGCTGTTCTGCAAAGCGGCTAGCGCGACCTCCCACAACGCATGGGCGTAGCCGATTGGCTGGGTCCATTGCTTGCCGGTGGTCTTCTCCCATTCCGCGGCGAGCTCGCCGGCGCTCTGCCCGGTCAGCGACGACTTGAACGGATACGCCGGCGTCCACCACACCTCGGTCGACATCCCGTCGCCGCGATCGCCGAGCGCATTCACCGCGCTCGGAAACAGGAATGCCGCCGCCACGGTGCAGATCTGCGGCCGGAAGCCGGCCTGCGCCGCCTGGTTCCACAGCGTCACCCAGTGATTGCCATAGGTGAAGCCGGAGACGATATCGACGCCGTTGTTCTTGAACGCAGAGACCTGGTTGGTGAAGTCATCGGTCGCGATCTGGAACTTGCCGGCCGAGAACTCCTGGTAGCCGGCCTTGGTGATGCCGCCGGGCAGGCCGACCTTGGGATCGGAGAACGCCTGCCCCGCCGGATTGTCGATGTAGAGCGTGCCGACCTTCTTGTTGGTGTCGACCGACTGCCACATGCCGAGGAAATTCTTCACGACGTCGTCGGCGCCCCAGAAAAAATGGAAGCTGTAGGGGAAGCCCTTGTCCGGCGTACCCTTGCGCGGGAACATCCAGCCCTGCCACGGCACCATGGTCGAGATCGAGGGAATGCCGCGCGCGTCGGAGAGCTCCTGCACAGGCGCCTGCGCGTCGCCGTCCTCGATCAGGATCAGGTCGCATTTCTCGCGCAGTACCAGTTCGCTCGCCACAACCGACGAGCGGTTCGGATCGGATTGATTGTCCTTGAACACGAACTCGACCTGAAAGGTCTTGCCGCCAATCATCAAGCCGTCCTTGAGGCGGGCCTTGATGCGCTCGTGGATCCAGGTGTCGGGCTCTGCGAACGGCGCGCGGACACCGGAGAGGCAGCCGACCCAGCCGATCTTGATGGTGTTGCTGGCGGCACGCGCAATGTTGACCAGCGGCACGTTCATCGCCGACGCAAGGCCGGTCGCACCGGCCGCCTTCAGCAGGGTGCGCCGGTTGAGCCGGCCGGCGGATGGTGATTTGGCCTTTGAATCCTCAGTCATGTCCCTCTCCCTCACCAATCGTTGAAATATCCGTTGCCTCAAGCTGCTGATTGCTGGATGGCCGTGCGGTTGACGGCCGCGAATTTGCACAATGTGGTCTCGATGATCTGGCGCGGGATGCCTCGCACGATAAAGACCAGCCGCGAGCGCCGGTCCCCCGATGGCCAGCCGTCAAGCGTAATCGGCGGGTGGAAGACGTGCTGGACGCCATGCACCACGACAGGCGCGTCCGGCTGTTCGGCGACGTTGACGATCGCCTTGAAGCGCAGCAGATTCTCGCCCTTCAGCGCCGCGACATAGTCGAGCCAGCGCGCAAACGCATCGCGCTGGATCGGCTCGTCGATGATGAGGCTGTAGGTCGACACCTCCTGATTATGCGCATCATGGCTGTGGTGGTCGCACTGCTCGCCTTCGCAATCATGATGCGCGTGATGGTGAGGTTGGTTCGCCGCCTGCGACGCCGCCTCGAACCAGCGCACCACATCGGCGGACCTTCCGGCCGGATCGAACAGGCCGGCGTCGAGCACCCTGGCCGGATCGACGATGCCGTTCCGGACGTGATGGCGAACCGCGACCGGATTGATCGCCGCAAGCCGCGCCTCGAGCCGCGACAGCGCATCACCAGAGACGAGATCAGTCTTGGTCACCAGCAAGCGATCGGCGACCGCGATCTGCCTTGTCGCCTCCGGATGCGCATGAAGCGATTGTGCGCCGTTGATCGCATCGACGGTGGCCACCACGCCGTCGATCCGGTAGCGGGCGACGACGTCGGGCGCGGTCATCAGCGTGTGCAGCACCGGCACCGGATCGGCGAGCCCGGTGGTCTCGATCAGCACGCGATGGAACGGCGGGATCGTCCCTGCGGCACGGCGCGAGGCCAGCTCGGCAAGCGTCTCGATCAGATCCTCGCGCACCGAGCAGCAGATGCAGCCATTGTCGAGCAGGGCGAGCCGATCCTCGCTGCTCTCGACCAGCAGGTGATCCAGCGCCACCTCGCCGAACTCGTTGATGATGGCGACCACGCCGTTGAGCTCGGCCTGCCGCAGCAGATGGTTGAGCACTGTGGTCTTGCCGCTACCGAGAAAGCCGGTGAGAACCGTGACCGGGATATGATCCGCCGCGCCCATCGATCAGCCCCGTTCGTACACCTTGCGGCCCTCGAAGAAGGTCATCTCGACCCGCGTGTCGGCGAGCTGGTCCGGCGGGATGTCGAAGATCATCTGGTCGAGCACGATCAGGTCGGCAGACTTTCCGACCTCGATCGAGCCGATGGTCTGGCCGAGCCCGGCCGCGCGCGCGGCATCGATGGTGTAGATATCGATCACGGTCTTGAGGTCGAGCGCCTGCTCGGCCCAGAGCGACTTGCCGGGGAAATCGCCGGTCGGGTTCTGCCGCGTCACCATGCCCTCGATGCCCTGCCAGGGATCGGGAATCGGAATCACCGGCCAGTCCGAGCCGCCCGCCATCAGCGCGCCGGCGGTCTTCAGATCCTTGTTGGGCCAGAATCGCTGCGCCCTCTCGTCGCCCATCGCGGCCTTGTGCGCTTCGAGGAAGATGGTCGGATACCAGATGATCGGCGACAGATCGGCCGCGACGCCGAGCTCGGCGAAGCGCGGTATGTCGTCCGGCGCGATGTAGCTCGCATGCGCGATCTGGTGGATCAGATGGGTCGGGCCGTTGAAGCTGCGCACGACGTCGATCGCATCGAGCGCCTGCGTCACCGCGGCGTCGCCGGCGCAATGGATCTTGGCAGCGAGCCCGAGCTTTTCGCAACGCCCGAGCCAGCGGATCAGGTCCGGCACGGTCAGCATCGTTGAACCACGGAAGCAGCAGCCGCGCACCGGATCGGCGAGATACGGCTCGTGGAACGCCGCGGTCTTGGCGCCGGGCACGCCGTCGAGGAACACCTTGACATAGTCCGGCTTCACATGGGCGCCGCGATAGTCCTCACGTAGCGCAAACAGCTCCTCGCCAGCCTTGCCGAACATGAAGCCGGGCTCGACCACCGGCATCGCGCACACCGCCCAGGCGGTGAGCTCCCCGCGATCGTCGAGCCCCTTCAGCGCGGCCATGATCGGCTGCATGCTCGCGGCGTCGATGAAGGCGGTGACGCCATAGGCGTTCAGCACCGAGATCGAGCGCGCCACCGCGGCGCGGTCCATCTCGGCAGTGTAGTGGCCGGACGCCGCGAGCGCCCGCTCCACCAGGCCCGATGCCGCCTCGATCATCACGCCGGTGAGAGTGCCGTTTCTTAGGTCGCGGCCGATCTCGCCGTCGGTCGGGTTTGGTGTATCGACCTGCACGCCTGCCAGCCGCAGCGCCGCCGAGCTTGCCCAGCGATTGTGGTAGCTGTCGTCGCGCAGCACGACGGGGTGCCCGAGGCATGCCGCATCCAGGAGCGCGAAGGACTCCGCGGTGTTCAGCTCGTTCAGAAGGTTATTGCCGAACTGGCCGCCGACAATCCAGGCACCGGGCGCCGCAGTGGACGCCGCCTTGTGCAAGGTCTCCGCGATCCGCGGAATGCTGTCGCTGGAGGCGAAGCGCAGCTCGTAGAGATCGGCCTGCCCACCCATCATGATGTGGTTGTGGATGTCGACGATGCCCGGCATCGCCATCCGCCCGGCGAGTTCGATGGTCGTGGTTCCCTCGCCGATCAACGGCGCGACGTCGCGCTCCTCGCCGACCGCAACGAACCGGCCCGCCTTCACAGCAGCGCATGTCGCCCAGGGCTGCTTCTGGTTCGACGTGTAGATCCGGCCGTTGCGAAACACCGCGTCGGCGAAGCGATTGTCCATCTGCATCAACTTCCCGGTTGAGATGCGTGTCGGCTGGCGCCAATGCCCACGCAGCGGAGGCCCGCAGATCCGCGGACGGACAGCTCGGCATCCTGACCAAAAAGGTTCGGCAAGTCGCGCTTTGGAACAATCCACCATCCGGTGGATGCTCACCCGGCTGCCGCAGTGCAGGCGGCCGACCTTGGCTCAAAACCCGAGTGCCAGCCCGTCCTTGCGATGGTCGGAGGCGCCGAACAGCACGCCGCGCGCGTAGTCGATGCGGATCGCCTGGCAGCCGCCGATCGGCTCCTCGGAGAAGCGCGCCTCGTGTCCCCGCGCCCTCAGTTCGTCGCGGATCGCAGGCGGGATCGTCGTCTCCAGCGACAGCACGCCATCGAAGGCGAAGGAGCGCGGCGCTTCCGCCGCGGCCTGGATGTCCATCTTCATATCGAAGATGTTGGACAACAGATTGGCATGACCCGCGGCCTGATAATGCCCGCCCATCACGCCGAACGACATCACGGTCTTGCCGTCCTTGCGGAGCAGGCCCGGGATGATGGTGTGCATCGGGCGCTTGCGCGGCCCGAGCGAATTCGGATGTCCGGGCCTGGCGCGAAAGCTCCAGCCGCGATTGTGCAACAGGATTCCCGATTTCGGCGCATAGATCCCGCTGCCGAACGGATAGAACAGCGAGTTGATCAGTGAGACCGCGTTGAGGTCGCGATCGACCACGGTGACGTAGACCGTGTCGCGATGTTCGATGTCGTCCCAGGTCGCGGGCATTGACGCGCGCGCCATGTCGATCCGGCTGCGGATATCAGCAATGTAATCCTCGGCGAGGAACCTAGCCGGGTCGACGTTGCCCGTCGCGGGATCGCAAAAATAGGCATCGCGGGCGCGGTAGACCGCCTTGGTCGCCTCCGCCAGCAGATGGATGCGATCGGCTTGCGACAGCGTGCCGACATCGAAGCCCGCGAGCGTGCGCAGGATCATCAGGGCGGCAAGCCCCTGCCCATTCGGCGGACACTCGACCACGTCGTGGTCACGATAGCGCGCCGAGATCGGGTGCACATAGTCCGAACTCTGCGCGGCAAAATCATCTGCGGTGTGCGCGCCGCCAAGTGCACGGAGGATGCCGACCATCTCGTCCGCCGCCGCGCCAGCATAGAAGGCGTCGCGTCCGCGCCGCGCGATATTGCGCAGGGTCGCCCCCAGCGCCGGTTGCACCCGGATGTCGCCAGTCGCAGGCGCCGCGCCGCCGGGAAGGAACTGCGCCGCCGCATGGGCGTCGATCTCGATCCGAGCGCGAAAGCGGCGCCAGTCCTCGGCGACGCGCGGCGTGACGCAAAAGCCCTGCTCGGCGGCCAATATTGCCGGCCGAAAAATCTCGTCCAGCGATTTGCTGCCGTGATCGGCGACCAGCCGGCACCAGGCATCGATCGCGCCGGGCACGGTAACCGCTTCCGGCGCGGTCGGCGGAATGTCGCGCTGACCGCTCTCGGCATACTTTCCGACATCGATCCCGGCGGGCGTGCGGCCCGAGCCATTCAACGCGACCGGCTCGCCGGCCTTCGGAGAGTAGAGCGCAAAGCAGTCGCCGCCGATCCCGGTCATCTGCGGCTCGACGACGCCCTGCACTGCCACCGCGGCAACCGCAGCATCGACAGCGTTGCCGCCGGCCTTCAGCATCTCGACCGCGGCAAGCGTCGCCTGCGGGTGCGAGGTCGCGGCCATGCCCCGCTCCGCAACCGCCACCGATCGGGCAATGGCCATAAAATCGCGCATGTCGTCTCCTTCCATGTGGCAAGCGGCAGCCGCTCGCCAACATTGTCGAAGACGACACCGATCGTTCAGGGAATCTCGATCCGGCGCGGCAGTGGCAGCAATCGACCAAACGGTGGATGGAATGCCAGCCGGACGCGCCCAAAATCCGCAGCGACGTGGAGAGAACTCCGTCTCCCCGGAATTCGGAGGATCGGACCGTACGCACGCCTCAATGCGGCCGCGACATCAGTGCCACGACGGCGGATCGCGTCTCGACGCCAAGCTTCTCGAAGATGTGGATCAGGTGCGTCTTCACGGTCGCGAGCCCGATGCCGAGGCACTCGCCGATCTCGCGGTTGGTCCGGCCGCAGCACAGGAGCTCGACGACCTCCATCTCGCGCGAGGTCAGGCCGTAGCGCGCCGGCTCGTCGGCCGCGGATGACAGTCGGCTGGTCAGGTTGAATTCGAGATAATCGTGGATCTTCTCGGCGATGTTCATGCTGCCGTCCGGAATCTTGCAGCCCGGCGCCCACAGCACGCTCATCCCGGCGACGATCCTATCATTGCGACGGAAGAAAAATTCGATCATGTCGGCAACGCCGCATTGGCCGGCAAAGGCGCGATAGGTCGCGGCCTCCGCGGTGGCGCAGCGATCGAGCGCGACGCTCAAGCGGGCAATCGGCTGATCGCTCGCGGAGCGCGGATGCAAGGGATCGAGCCGGTTCATCCCGGCCAGATACTGGTCGTGAAAGCTCGGCGGGACGTTGCTCGAGAGCACGAAGCGGTTGAGGTTGAGGTTGCCGTCGACCTCATAGAACGCGGTCGCGGACCCCTCGAGAATTCCCCTCGCGAAATTGATGGCTTGCGTGGTTGCCGGATCCGGTCGGCCCAGAAGCGCGAACATGACCTTCCCTCCCGATGTTTCCCGATGACGGACGTCTACGCGTCGCGTGGTCGGCCACGCTGGGGCAGACGCGCGGCATAGTCAAGCAAATTGCGGGCCAACCATTGGAGTCTCACACCTCCGACGAGGTGACGTCGAGGTCACTCGCGCACCCGGCTCCACCATCCGGTGGATTGCGTGCCGTGCAACGCACGCGGAACCTTGAAGCGCTTCCATGTCGTTACCGGACCAACAATGAATTCGCGTCGCATCATGGCCACCTTTCCTCCGGCGGCCGAAGATCAGGTCACGCTCGCCAACTGGCGGCAGCATCCGTTCAGCGAGTGGGCGTTCCGCAACGTACGCGAGCTTCTGCCCACCGCAAACATCGCGCGCTCGCGGGAGCCGTCGCCGTTGTCCGTTGCGCCGCTCCATCTCGAGGACGTCAGCTTCGCGAACCCACGTGGCTCGGCGATCGACCTCAATCAAGCGCTGCGCGCCAGCCACACCGACGGCATCGTGGTGTCGCATCGCGGCCGCATCGCCTTCGAGTGGTACGCCCACGGCCTGACGCCGGACAGTCAGCATCTGATCTTCTCGGTCAGCAAGTCCATCGCCGGCACGCTCGGCGGCATCCTTGCCGACAAGGGCAAGCTCGATCCAGACGCGCCTGTTATCAGCTATATCCCGGAGATGGAGGGATCGGTCTATGGCGGCGGCTGCGCGGTGCGGCATCTGCTCGACATGAGCGTCGGCATCCGCTTCGACGAGGACTACATGGCGCGCGACGGCGACGTCATGAACTATCGCCGCTCGACCGGATGGGAGCTGCCGGACCCGAGCCTGCCGCCGACCAACCTGCGCGACTATCTCCGGACGCTGCGGCCAAACGGGACGTCGCATGGCCAGACCTTCCACTACGTCTCGACCAACACCGACGTGCTCGGCTGGGTCTATGAGCGCGCCTGCGGCATCTCCTATGCAAAGATCCTGTCGCATCATCTGTGGCAGCCGATGGGCGCCGAGCATGACGCCTACATCGCGGTCGATTCCCGCGGCGCGGCCCGCGCCGCCGGCGGGATCTGCGCGACCTTGCGCGATCTCGCCCGCTTCGGCGAGATGATGCGCAACCACGGCGTCAGCAACGCCCGGCAGGTGGTGCCGAGCTGGTGGATCGACGACATCAGGCACAACGGCGATGCCGAGGCCTGGTCGCGCGGCGACCTGACCAAGGTGTTCCCGAACGGCAATTACCGCAGCAAGTGGTACACCATCGATCGCAGCGAAACGCCGTTCGCCGCCGTCGGCATCCATGGCCAGTGGATCTACATCGACCCGGCCAACGAGACCGTGATCGCGCGCGTCTCCTCGCAGCCGCTGCCGATGGACCTCGATCTCGATCACATGTGGCTGCGCGGCTACCGCGCGATCGCGGCAAGGCTGGCCAGGACAACCTGAGCGACCAGCGACGCGGCAGGTGTCTCCCGCAAGATGCACAGCATCTTTGCGAGGACGGTGACAACCAAGCCCAGTCTCGCCGGGGCGAGCACGTATAGGCCGTAACCTATCGCACAGGGAGAAAGCCGGAGTGTTTCCGGTTACACCTGTGGTCCTACCCCCGAGCTTTCTACCATTGCTCGGGGCCCATGGGTGCAATCGGCACCCGGCTTTCCCTGCGCCCTCTGCTTGATGACAGGGCCGAACGAAGATGCAAACCTCGGACACATCATGTCGCGAGAACGCAAATTCACATTCTCCTCGATCGTCATGCACGCGCAGGCGGGCATCCAGTACGCCGCGGCTTCTCGGCTCAAGCACCAGCGTCTCTGGAATACTGGATCATCCGCATGCGCGGGTGATGACAGCGTCACCAAGCTGTTTGACAGTTGAATCCGAAACGCGCGTCCTCGCCACAGCACACGCCCGGCCCTCCCCCTTTGCCCACCTGACGCCTTGGTCTACAAGCACCGCCATGACCGACTCCTCGAACCCAACCCTCCCATTCGACGAACTGACGCGCGCCATCCAGGCTCGACGCTCCATCTATGGCGCCATCAGCGGGCTGCGCCTTGACCGAGCCGCGCCTGGCGAAGCCTGGTCAAGCCTGGCCTATCGCCCGGAGTTCGTCGGCGACACTGAGACCGGTGTCCTGCACGGCGGCGTCGTCACCGCCATGCTCGACGAGAGCTGCGGCATGGCGGTACAGCTCGCGCTCGACGGCGCCCGCGCGATCGCGACCCTCGACCTGCGGATCGATTACCAGAAGCCGGCGACGCCGGGGCTCGAAATCCGCGCGCACGCGGTCTGCTATCGCGTCACGCGGCTGATCGCCTTCGTGCGCGCCACCGCCTACCAGGAGTCCGAGGACGACCCGGTCGCCACCGCGACCGCCTGCTTCATGATCGATGCCAACCGGAGCAATATGCTGGTCGATCGCGCCTCAGCCCTCGGCACTTCGTTACCGAGCCTCGAAGCGGCGGATGATCCGGATGGGCCATTCGCCGGCAGCCCATTCGCGCGATGTCTGGGAATCCGCACCGGCCATGACGACACGCTGGTGATGCCGTTCTCGCAGCAGATCATCGGCAACCCGATCCTGCCCGCGATTCACGGCGGCATCACCGGCGCATTCCTCGAGACGACAGCGATCGTCGGCGTCACACGCGAGCTTGGCATCGAGGCGCGGCCGAAGCCGATCGGCCTCACCATCAATTATCTGCGCTCCGGCCGCGCGCTTGACAGCCACGCCCGGGTGTCGATCGTCAAGCAGGGACGGCGCGTCGTCGCGTTCGAGGCGCAGGCCTGGCAGGACGATCCGGCGAAGCCGATCGCATCGGCCTTCGGTCACTTCATGCTGCGGCAGGCCCCCGGCCTCGATGAGGGATAGCACAGCGAACGCTCATCCACCCGGCGTCAAGATCACCTGCCGATGTTCAGTAGTCGATCTCGGAGAGATCGCCGACCACCAGCAAGGCGCCAGTGACATCGTCCTCGCCGAAATAGGCGCTGCGGGTGATCACGGCGGGAATTCCGGCGCGCGATGCGGCCATGAGACCGTTGCCGGAATCCTCGATGGCGATGCAGTCCGCCGGACCGAGCCCGAGCCGGGCCAGCACCTCGAGATAGACATCGGGCGCCGGCTTCTTGCGCGGTACATCGTCGCCGGCAACAATGGTCTCGAACAGGCTGGCCCACTCGGGGCCGAGCGCGACGGCGAGCAGCGCATCGATATTGCCGTGCGAGGTCGTCGTCGCGATCGCCAGACGCTGGCCGCGGCTCCGCGCGCTGCCGAGGCAGGCTCGGACACCCGGCCGGAGCGGACAGCCGCCCGACGCAATCAAGGCGGCGTAACGCCCGGTCTTGATCCTGTGCAGGTCGGCGATATCGGCAAAGGTCAGCGACGGAACCGCGTTGCGCTGGTCGAACGCGCGGATGCGCTCCTTGCCGCCGGCAACGCGAAGCAGCCGTCCATAGGTGACCCTGTCCCAGAACCAGTCGAGGCCGGCTGCGGCGAACGCCTCGTTGAAGGCGCGGCGATGCACTTCCTCGGTTTCCGCGAGCGTGCCGTCGACATCGAAGATCAGCGCGCGAGCGCTGGCGATGACATCACGCATCCCAGCGGTCCGGATCGCTGCGAGCGCCTGGCTCATCGCCCCTCGCCCGCGGTCCCCTTGGTGAACACGCGGCTCGCGAGCACGTCGCCGGCTTCAATCGCCATCACGTCGTCGGCCGTGAGCGTGCGGTCGAGCTTGGCGACGATGCGGTTGGCCTGGCGAAGCCGGATCCGGTCCAGTGCGTTGCGGATCGAGCGTGCGTTGGAGAACAAGGGCTGCACCTTGCGGGCAGCGATGTAGCGGATGAAAGCTTCGCGTGCTTCCGGAGAGAAGCGATAATTCTGCTGCTGCAGCATCAACTCGGCGATCCAGAGCAGCTCGGCGTCCGAATAGTCGGGGAAGTCGACGTGATGGGCAATGCGCGAGCGGAAGCCTGGATTGCTCTGGAAGAACTTCTCCATACGGTCGCCATAGCCGGCCAGGATCACCACCAGATCCTCGCGCTGCTGCTCCATCACCTGGAGCAGGATCTCGATCGCCTCCTGGCCGTAGTCGCGTTCGTTCTCGGGCCGATAGAGGTAATAGGCCTCGTCGATGAACAGCACGCCGCCCATCGCCTTCTTCAGGATCTCCTTCGTCTTCGGTGCGGTGTGGCCGATATACTGTCCGACGAGGTCATCGCGCGTGACGCTGATGACGTGCCCGCGGCGCACGAAGCCGAGCCGGTGCAGGATGCCGGCCATCCTGAGCGCCACAGTGGTCTTGCCGGTGCCGGGATTGCCGGTGAACGACATGTGCAGGGTCGGGAATGTGGTCGCGAGTGCCATCTTCTGCCTGATGCGTTCAACCAGCAGCAGCGACGCAATCTCGCGGATGCGCGTCTTCACCGGCTTGAGCCCGATCAATTCGGAATCGAGCTGGTCGAGGACTTCGCCGATGCCAAGATCGGCGAATTCATGCCGGAGGTCGACGGTCTCGAGCGGCGTCTGGCGGATTTGTTCTTGCGGTTGCGTCATCGTCCTCTCTTATCGAAAAGCTCCGTCGCCGCGCGGCAGCGACGACGGAGAAGTGCATCCGGACCAGGGCGGCCGAGGGAGCAATCCGCCTGGCTTCGACCGGACGCGGTCACTGGTCGGCGTAGCGCTCCCCCTCGGGGCGCGAGGCGGCATAGGCATGCGTCGCGTAGCGGATGTTGCGCCCGACGGACTCCTGGCGGTCGAGCCGGAAGCCGGGCTCCTCCCGCGGCCGGTTGACGATGAAGGAGATGCGAACCGACTCCCAGCCATGGCTCGAATCGAAGCCGGAGATCCGGATGTAGCGATCGCCATAGATGCGCCGGCAGTCGGCGAGCTCCTTCATGATGCCCGCGGCATCGCGCAGGTCGAACATCGGCAGGCCCCACATCTCCCAATAGGTGTTGCGGGGATGCGGATCATCAGTGAACTCGATGTTCACCGCCCAGCCCTTGTCGAGGCAATATTGCACCTGCGCGGCGATCTGGTCGTCGGTGAGATCGGGCAGGAACGAAAAGCAGCCCTGGGTTATGCGCATGAGAAACTCCTCTCAGACCGCCATGCTCGGCGTGGGAACGAAATCGGGAGCATCCGTGGAGTCGTAGTTGAAGGTGACGTCCTTCCAGACCTCGAGCGCCTCGCGCAGCGGCGTGCAGGTCTGTGCCGCCTTGGCCAGGATCTCCGGACCTTCATGGACGTAATCGCGTCCCTCGTTGCGGGCGAGGATCATCGCCTCCAGCGCGACGCGGTTGGCGGTGGCGCCGGCCTGGATGCCGCGGGGGTGGCCGATCGTGCCGCCGCCGAACTGCAGCACGACGTCCTCGCCGAGCAGATCGAGCAACTGATGCATCTGGCCGGCATGGATGCCGCCGGAGGCCACCGGCATCAGCTTGTTGAGGCTCGCCCAGTGCTGGTCGAAGAACACGCCGTGCTCGAGCTGCATCGGATTGAAATCCTCGCGGCAGATATCGTAGTAACCGCGCGTCGTGTTGGGGTCGCCCTCGAGCTTGCCGACCACCGTGCCGGCGTGGATGTGATCGACACCGGCCAGCCGCATCCACTTGGCAATCACGCGGAACGAGACGCCGTGGCTGCGCTGCCGGGTATAGGTCGAGTGGCCGGCGCGGTGCAGATGCAGGATCATGTCGTTCTTGCGCGCCCACTTCGCCATCGACTGGATCGCCGTGTAGCCGATCACCAGATCGATCATGACGATGTTGGAACCGAGCTCGCGCGCGAACTCGGCGCGCTCGTACATGTCCTCCATCGTTGCCGCGGTGACGTTGAGATAGGTGCCCTTGATCTCTCCGGTCGCGGCTTGGGCGCGGTTGACCGCCTCCATGCAGTACAGGAAGCGCTCGCGCCAGTGCATGAAGGGTTGCGAGTTGATGTTCTCGTCGTCCTTGGTGAAGTCGAGCCCACCCTTCAACGCCTCATAGACGACGCGGCCGTAGTTCCGGCCCGACAGGCCGAGCTTCGGCTTGACCGTAGCGCCGAGCAGGGGACGGCCGAACTTGTCGAGCCGCTCGCGCTCGACGACGATGCCGGTCGCCGGGCCCTGGAAGGTCTTCACATAGGCGATCGGCAGCCGCATGTCTTCGAGCCGCAGCGCCTTCAGCGGCTTGAAGCCGAACACGTTGCCGATGATCGAGGCCGTCAGATTGGCGATCGAGCCCGGCTCGAACAGATCGAGGTCATAGGCGATATAGGCGAAGTAGCTGCCCGGCGAGTTCGGCACCGGATCGACGCGGTAGCATTTCGCCCGGTATTTTTCCGCAGCGGTCAGCCGGTCGGTCCACACCACGGTCCAGGTCGCGGTCGAGGATTCGCCCGCCACCGCAGCGCAGGCCTCCGTCGGATCGACGCCATCCTGCGGCGTCACGCGGAACAACGCGATGACGTCGGTGTCCTTGGGCTCGTAGTTCGGCTCCCAATAGCCCATGCGCTTGTATTCCATCACGCCGGACTTGTAGCGATCCTTGCCGCGCACCGTGATCGACTGCTGCATATTCATCTGGATCTCCTGTCGTTCGCCGCGGCTTCAAGCGGCCTGTGTCATCTTTCCAATCTGCGGATCGAGGGCGCCGGCGCGATAGCGCTTGGCCATCTCCGGCAGCGGGACCACCTTGATCTTCCCGGCATTGCCGGCCGTGCCGAACTGCTCGAAGCGGTCACGGCAGAGCTCGCGCAATGCGTCCATCGCGGGCTTCAGGAACTTGCGCGGATCGAACTCGCTCTTCGTCTGCACCGCGACCTTGCGGAACGCCGCCGCCATCGCCAGGCGGCAATCGGTGTCGATATTCACCTTGCGCACGCCGTGCCTGATGCCGCGGACGATCTCCTCGACCGGTACGCCCCAGGTCTGCGGCATCTCGCCGCCGAACTGGTTGAACAGGTCTTGCAACGGCTGCGGCACCGAGGACGAGCCGTGCATCACCAGATGCGTGTTGGGCAGGCGTGTATGGATCTCCTCGACCACGCGCATCGCCAGGATCTCGCCGTCGGGCTTGCGCGTGAACTTATAGGCGCCGTGCGAGGTGCCCATCGCGATGGCGAGCGCATCGACCTTGGTGGCGCGGACGAACTCGACGGCCTGGTCGGGATCGGTCAGAAGCTGGTCATGACTGACCTGGCCCTCGACGCCATGGCCGTCCTCCTGCTCGCCGCCGCCGTGCTCGAGCGAACCGAGCACGCCGAGTTCGCCCTCGACCGAGGCGCCGACCCAATGTGCCATGTCGACGACGCGGCGGGTGATGTCGACGTTGTAATCATAATCCGCCGCGGTTTTGGCGTCCGCTTTCAGCGAACCGTCCATCATGACCGAGGTGAAGCCGTAGCGGATCGCGGTGGCGCAAGTTGCCTCCTCGTTGCCATGATCGAGATGCAGGCAGAGCGGGATCTGCGGGTACATCTCCTCCAGCGCATCGATCATCTTCGCCAGCATGATGTCGTTGGCGTAAGCCCGCGCGCCGCGCGAGGCCTGGATGATGACCGGCGCATCGCAGGCCGCCGCCGCCTCCATGATGGCGAGGCCCTGCTCCATGTTGTTGATGTTGAAGGCCGGCACGCCGTAGCCGCGTTCAGCGGCGTGATCCAGCAATTGCCTCAGGGTTATCCGAGCCATGGGGTGGTCCTCCTTTCAGTTCGATCGACCGGTCACACGCTTTGCCGCGGCGGCGACGGCGGCAGGCGTGATGCCGAATTCGCGGTAGAGCGCGTCGGCGGGCGCGGAGGCGCCGAAACCGGTCATGCCGATAAACGCGCCGTCCTCGCCGAGCCAGCGTGCCCAGTCACCCTCGACGGCGGCTTCAACACCGACCCGCGGCGCATCGCCCAGCACCTTTGCGCGATAGTCGCTCGGCTGCTGGCGGAACAGGTCGAAGCACGGCGCCGAAACCACCGCCGCCTTGATCCCTTCTTCCGCCAGCAGCTTTGCGGCTTCGAGCGCGATCGCCACCTCCGAACCCGTCGCAATCAGGGTGACGTCACGCGCGAAGTCGGGCTCGACAAGGACATAAGCGCCGAGCGCGACCTGGTTGTCCTTGCTGCCGTCGCGAACTGTCGGCAGCGCCTGCCGCGACAGACAGAGGATCGACGGCGAGGTTTCGGCCTTCAATGCACAGTCCCAGGCTTCGGCCGTTTCGACCGCATCAGCCGGGCGAAACACCAAGAGGTTCGGGATGGCGCGCAACGCAGCCAGATGTTCCACCGGCTGATGCGTCGGCCCGTCCTCGCCGAGCCCGATCGAGTCGTGGGTCATCACGTGGATGACGCGGATTCCCATCAGCGCCGCGAGCCGAAGCGCCGGGCGGCTGTAATCGGCGAAGGAAAGAAACGTGCCGCCATAGGGAATAAAGCCGCCATGCAGAGCGATCCCATTCATCGCGGCGGCCATAGCGTGCTCGCGGATGCCATAGTGAATGTAGCTGCCGTCGAGCGTTTCCGGCCGCACCGGAACTTGCGTCTTTGCCAGCGTGAGGTTGGAGTGCGTGAGATCGGCCGATCCGCCGAGCAGGTTCGGCAAGGCCTGCGCGATGACATCGATCACCTGCTGCGAGGCCTGTCGTGTCGCGAGCTTCGGCCGCTCCGACGCAAAGCGCGCCGTCAGCTTGGTCATCGCCTCGGTATAGGCGCAGGGCAGTTTCCGGTTCAGCGCATCATGGAATGGGGAGCGCTCGCCGTTGCAGGTCCGCCGCGACCGCTCGATCCAGGCGCGGCGGGCATCGCGGCCGCGCGCGCCGACCGCGCGCCATTCGGCGAGCACGGCATCCGGCACCTCGAATGCCGGATACCGCCAGCCCAGCGCAGCGCGGGTCTTGCCCACCTCCTCGGCGCCGAGCGGTGCGCCGTGAACCTTCTCGCTGCCCTGCCGGTTCGGAGCACCGAACCCGATGATCGTGCGGCAGGCGATCAGCGACGGACGATCGCTGGCCTTGGCCTGCCGGATTGCCGCCGCGACAGCCTGCGGATCGTGACCGTCGATGCTGGCAACGCTCCAACCGCTGGCCTTGAACCGCGCGACCTGATCGTCGGAGCAGGACAAGGAGGTGGCGCCGTCGATCGAGATGCGGTTGTCGTCGAACAGCACGATCAGCCGGTTGAGCCCCAAATGACCGGCAAGCGAGATCGCTTCGTGGCTGATGCCCTCCATCAGGCAGCCGTCGCCGGCGATCACGTAAGTATAGTGATCGACCAGGTCGTCGCCGAAGCGCGCGTTCATCAGCCGCTCGGCAAGCGCCATGCCGACCGCGGTGGCGATGCCCTGCCCGAGCGGCCCGGTCGTGGTCTCGACACCCGGTGTATGGCCGTATTCGGGATGGCCTGGGGTCTTCGATCCCCACTGCCTGAACGCCTTGAGCTGGTCGAGCGTCATGCTCTCGTAGCCCGTCAGATAGAGCAGCGCATAGAGCAGCATCGAGCCGTGGCCAGCCGAGAGCACGAAGCGGTCGCGATCCGGCCAGGCCGGATCGGCCGGGTCGAACTTGAGGAAGTCCGAGAACAGGACGGTCGCGACATCGGCCATGCCCATGGGCATGCCGGGGTGGCCGGACTTCGCCTGCTCCACGGCATCGATGGCGAGGAAGCGGATGGCATTCGCCATCTCAGCACGGCAGACGTCGGGGCGGCTGGCTACGGACGCAAGTGCGGTCATATCGTTCGCCTCTTTCGTTCGATCAGTTGCAGGATCAGCGGGGTGAGGATGAGCTGCATCGCCAAATCGAGCTTGGCGCCATGAACCACGATCGAGTTGGCGCGCGACATGAAGCTGTGCGGAATCATCGACAGCAGATAGGGAAAATCGATGCCGCGCGGGTTCTTCAGCCGGATCACCACCATCGATTCATCCGGCGTCGGGATCCAGCGTGCGATGAACGGATTCGAGGTGTCGACCGTCGGCACGCGCTGGAAGTTGATGTCGGTCTCGGTGAACTGCGGACAGATGTAGTTCACGTAGTCGGGCATGCGCCGCAGGATGGTATCGGTCACCGCCTCCGTGGAATAGCCGCGATGGCTGCGGTCGCGATGCAGCTTCTGGATCCATTCGAGGTTGATGACCGGGACGACGCCGATCTTGAGGTCGGCATGCTGCGCGACGTTCACCTTGTCGGTGACCACGGCACCATGCAGGCCCTCGTAGAACAAGAGATCGGAATTCTCCGGCAACGGCTCCCAATCGGTGAAGGTGCCGGGCTTGGCGCCGTAGAGCCGCGCCTCCTCCTCGTCGTGCACATAGTGGCGCGTCGTTCCGGTGCCGGTTTCGGCATAATCGCGGAACAGCTTCTCCAACTCTTCGAACAGGTTGGTCTCGGGGCTGAAATGGCTGAAATGCTTGTTGCCCTGCTCGGCCTTCTCCAGCATCTTGCTGCGCATCTCGGCCCGGTCGTAGCGATGGAACGCGTCGCCCTCGATATAGGCAGCGACCACGTTCTCCCTGCGGAAGATGTTCTCGAAGGTCTTCTTGACCGAGGTGGTGCCGGCGCCAGACGAGCCGGTGATCGAGATGATGGGATGTCGACGAGACATACGATCCCCCCTCAGCGGAACAGGCCGCGCCGTGCGAACAGCGGGGCATCGCTGCTCTCGAACAACGGCTCGACGGTCAGGTGGATCGCATCGACGTCGCGCACGGCGCGCGTCGATCCCATGATGAGGGGCACGCGCTGATGGGGCGTGCGTGCCGACAATTCGAGGATGCGCGACCGGCCATTCGACGCGGCGCCGCCCGCCCATTCCATGATCAATGCGATCGGATGGGCTTCATACAGCAGGCGCAAGCGGCCTTCGCGATAGCCCGGACGCGCGTCGGCGGGATAGAGGAACACGCCGCCGCGCATCAGGATACGGTACGCTTCGGCGACCAGCGAGCCGATCCAACGCATGTTGAAATCCTGACCGTGCTCACCGTTGACGCCGGCAAGACACTGGTCGATGTAGCTGCGCACCGCACCACTCCAGTGCCGCCGGTTCGACGCGTTGATGGCAAATTCCGGCGCATCCGACGGCACCCGCAGATCACGCCCGGTCAGAAGAAACTCGCCCGTGCGCGGATCGAGCGTAAAGCAGTCAACGCACTGGTCGAGCGCCAGCACCAGCATGGTCTGCGGGCCGTAGATGAAGCAACCGGCGGCACACTGCGCGGTGCCGGGCTCGAAGAAGGTCGAGATGATGTCGTGGGCTTTCGGCCTGATCGAGAAGATCGTGCCGACCGAGATGTTGTTCTCGAGGTTGGCGGATCCATCCAGCGGATCGATCGCGACGCAGAGCGGCGCATCGGCATCGAGCGTCTCCGGCAGCTCCGCCTCCTCCGACAGCACCGCCGCGACCGGCGCGGTCCGCAGCGCGTCGCGCATCAGGCGGTCGGCAACGATGTCGATGGCCTTCTGGCGATCGCCGTCGGGATTGACGCCGCCGCTCTCACCGCCGATCGCGGCAAGCGAGCCGGCGGCAATGGTGCGCGCGAGCTCGACTGCGGCACCCGCGAGCGCCTCGATCACCGCGACCGTGGCCCCGCGCATTGGGTTTTGCTGCGCCGGCCACTCCAGATGGGCATGCAATGACGGACGAATCTCCACGGGCCTCTCCCTTTGATCGCGCCCACTTGCCGAGGCTTCGACCGGCGACCCACCGGAGTCGCCTTGCCGCTATCAACGCGCGAATTGCGGAATTAGGGAAATTTTATTATCTTTGGTCCTGCCAAAGTATTTCTTATGGAAGGGCTCTTCATGGCCGGCCACTTCACGCGCGACCTCACCATCCGCCAGCTCCGCGCGCTGGCCGCCGTGCACGAGGCCGGCTCGATCACGTCGGCCGCCAACCGCCTCAATCTGACCCAGCCGGCGGTGACGTTGCAGCTCCGCAACCTGCAGGCGCTCGCCGGGTTGCCGCTGATCCAGCGCACCGGCGACGGCATGGCCTTGACCGACGCCGGCGCTCATGTGCTGACTTTGGTCGAACGGATCGAGGCGGCGCTGAAGGATTGTGAGCAGTCACTCGACATGATCGCCGGCCGCAGCGGTGGCCGCGTCGCGATGGGCGCCGTCAGCACCGCGAAATACTTCGTGCCGTTCGTGATCGCGGCGTTCTCCCATCGCTTTCCCCAAATCGAGGTCGCGCTCAAGATCGGCAACCGCGAGGAGATCCGCGACGCGCTGCGCGGCTACGACCTCGACATTGCCGTGATGGGACGGCCGCCGGCCGACGTCGAGGTCGAGATGCGGCCGCTCGGCCGTCATCCGCACTTCATCATCGCCGCGCCGGATCATCGTCTGGCACGACGGCGCCACGTCGCCGTCTCGGAGCTTGCGGGCGAGACCTTCATCACTCGCGAGCAGGGATCCGGCACGCGCATGCTGATGGAGCAGTTCCTCCAGCGGGTCGAGTTGACGCCGAAGATCGGCATGGCGATGGACAGCAACGAGACCATCAAGCAGGCCGTGATGGCCGGGCTGGGCATCGCCTTCATCTCCCAGCACACCGTGTTTCACGAGCTGGAGGACGGCCGCCTCGTGGTGCTCAAGGTGAAGGGACTGCCCATCATCCGGCAGTGGCACGCCGTCCGCCGCACCGACAAGATCCTGCTGCCACCGGCGCAAGCCATGATGGACTTTCTCGGCAAGGAGGGTTGGCGCTATCTGCCGAACACCCGCTAAGCGCGTCAGTGAAGCTTGAGCCGCAACCAGGTCCAGGCGATCACCAGCCCCGGCGCGCCGACCGCGAGCCAGGACAGATAACGGCCGACGTCGCCGAGCAGCAGCGCGGCAAGCAGCCCTGCCATTGAGAGGACTCCGAGCACGATGGGCGCGCCAAAGACGGCGACCCAGCCCTGCGATCGACCGGGAGACGACGTCATTGCGCCGGCACCGTTTGCCCCAGCGCCGTGGCGCGCGCCCGCTTCCGCCGCCGGGCGAACCAGAGATAAAGGCCGCTGCCGATCACGATGATCGTAAGGACGTCCAGCACGGCCCAGATGATCTTCAGCGGCATACCGCCATAGTCGCCGAAATGCAGTGGCTGGGAGATCAAGAGCGCCTGCAAATAGGCCGGCAGCGCCCGCGTGTCCGAAACCTCGGCGGTCTCGCCATCGAGCAGAACGGGCTTCAACAGCCGGGAGGTCAACGGCGTGTCGCCGCGCATGAAGGCGGCGTAGTGATGCGACGAGGTGAACGGCGTCCCGGGATAGGCGATGAACGCAACGTCCATGCCGGGCGCAGTCTGCTTCGCGCGCGCCACGACCTGATCGAGCGGCGCGAGCTTCGCCGGCGGTGGCTTGCCGGCATAGGGCTTCACCATCTCGGCGAGCTCGTTTGCCTTCCACTGGTTCAGCATCAGCTCCGCCCAGGTGTTGATCACCCCGGTCAGGCCGACCACCAGCGCCCAGACGATCGTGACCACGCCGATCAGATTGTGCCAGTCGAGCCAGGCGACGCGGCGCGCCGAGCGGTCGCGGATGGTGGCAAAGCGCAGCCGGCGCGTGAACGGCCAATACAGCACCACGCCGGAGATGATCGCGACCGCAAATAGCAGGCCCATTCCGCCGAGGAACAGCTTGCCGGGCTGGCCGGCGAACATGTCGGTGTGCAGCTTGAGCACGATCAGCATCGGGCCGACGCCGACCAGCCCGAGCGGTTTCGCCGTCACCGCATCGAACGCACGCACGGTCGCGTCGTCGGGCTTTCCGTCAGGCGCATTGTTGGTGAACGCCATCACGGTCCCGGGCTCGTCTTTGTCCCACGACACATACTGCATCACCCGTCCCGGGTCGGCCGCGAGCGCGGCCTGCACGATCTGTTGCGCGGACAGCGGCGGCCGCCCGGCCGCAGCTTCCGGCTGCGGCGCATAGCCGAGCGCCTCGTCGATCTCGTGGTGGAAGATCAACGGCAGCCCGGTGAGGCAGAGCAACAACAGAAATACGGTTGAGATCAGGCTGGTCCAGGTATGAACCAGCGACCAGATCCTGATGGTTCGCGCCTTCAGTCGTCCCTCCCCGTCACCATTTGTAACCCAGGCTCGCGGTGATGCGCCGCCGGTCGCCGTAGAAGCAGGACGTCGTCGACGAGCAACTGGCGACATAGGTGGTGTCGGCGATGTTGATGACGTTCAGCGCGGCGCGCCAGCCCTGCCATTCGTAATGGATCGCGGCGTCTCCGAGCACCACCGAGGGGACCTCGAGCGTGTTCGCCTGATCGGCGAAGGACGAGCCGACGTAGCGCACGCCGCCGCCAAAGCCGAAGCCCGTCAGCGGCCCCTGCTGGATGGTATAGTCCGCCCAGAGCGACGCCATCTGCTGCGGCGTGTTGGTCGGCGTCTTGCCGATCAGGGCCGGGTTGAGATCCTTGCTGGTGAAGAGATCGTAAGTCGTGAGCGAGCCGATCAGCTTCAGCCCGGGCAACGGATTGGCGACGGCTTCGACCTCGAAGCCACGCGAGGTGACCTCGCCGGTCTGGTTCTGCAGCAGCGGATTGTTCGGATCAGTCGTCAGCGCATTCTGACGCTTCAGATCGAACCAGGCGAAGGTGAAATGGCCGTCGAAGCCCTTCGGCTCGACCTTGACGCCGACCTCGGTCTGCTGGCCGGTCTCGGGCAGCAGCAACTGGTTCGAGGCGTTGAGGCCAATCACCGGATTGTAGCTTGTCGCATAGGATACATAGGGCGCGACGCCGTTATCGAAATTGTAGATCAGCCCGGCACGGCCGCTGAACTTGCTGTCCTCGCGATTGAATAGCGTGACGCCGCTCGGCCGGTCACCCTGGCTGGTCGAGACCCAGTCGTTGCGGCCACTGAGCACCAGCGTGAAGCGACCAAGCTTCATCTGGTCCTGCAAATAGGTGCCGAGCTGCTCCTGCGTGATCAGGAAGTTGCGGAACGGTGCGCTCGTGAACGGCAGGCTTCCGAGGCCGTAGACCGGGTTGAACACGTTGAGCGACGGCGTGGTGCCAAACTGGAAGTTCTGGTAGTCATCGATCCGGTAGTCTCGGAGGTCGAGTCCGAACAGCATCGTGTGCTGCACCGGGCCGGTGCCGAAGCGATATTCGAGTTGGTTATCGAGATTGGCCTGATTGGCCGTGTCCTTCGCATACCAATTGTAGCGACCGAGATCGCCCGCTGCCATGTCGGTATAACCGTTGCCGACCAGGCCCCGATAGGTCACGTCGACATGCGCGAAGCGGGCATTCTGGCGGAACGTCACGTTGTCGGAGAGATTGCGCTCGAACTGATAGCCGAGCATCTCCTGCTCGCGCGTGAAGGTGTCGATCGAGGGATCGCCGACGAACAGGCTGGTAGGAATCCGGCCGAACGGCGCGTTAACGACGGTGCCGACATAAGGCAGGAAGTTGATGCCGCGCGTTTCGTTGCGCGAGGCTGAGGCGAGCACGGTGAAGGTGGTGTCGGCATCCGGCTTGTAGGTCACCGACGGCGCGATGAAGTAGTTGTTGTCAGGCGTAAAGTTGACCTGGGTGCCGCCATTCTGGACCTGGCCCACCACGCGATAGAACAGCTTGCCGTCCTGCTGCGGCGTGGCGACCGGTCCGCCGACGTCGAAGCCGAGATAGGCATTGCCGAAATTGTTGACGCCGGTCTCGATGTAGCGGATCGGCTCGGCCGGCGGCATCTTGCTGACCGCGTTGACGATGCCGCTCGGGCTGGAGCCGCCGTAGAGCACCGCCGAGGGACCGCGCAACACCTCGACACGCTCGAGATTGAACGGCTGCAACTTCCAGCTCGCATAGGCTGTGTAGAAGAGTTGCATTCCATCGAGGAACAAGCCGACGTCATCCGACTTGAAGCCGCGGATCAGGAACCAGTCATTGCGTGTGTCGGCGCCGAACGTGCCGGCCAGCACGCCGGCCGAATAGCGCAGCGTCTCGTCGAACTTGTTGGGCTTCTGGTCGCGGATCTGCTCGCTGCCGATCACAGACACCGACTGCGGCGTCTCCATGATCGGCGTGTTGGTTTTAGTTCCGGACGAACTGCGATGGGCGACATAGCCCTGGATCGGGCCGCGCGGACTCTCGACAAAGCCGACATCGCGAACCGGCTCGGGCTTTTGCGACCCGACCGGTTGCGCGGCGCGCTGGATGCGACGTGGTGCCGCAGGGGTGGTTCGCCGACGCGCCTCGGGAGACGCAACCACCACCGGCGGCAGCGCCTGCGCGCCGGATTGCTGCGACGAGGGCGCCCCCTGCGCGATGGATGAATGCGGCACCAATGCCAATGCGGATGCGGTCGCCGAAGCGGCGATCCGCAATAGACATGAATAGTTCAACGCGCCCTGCCCAACTGCAACGGAGTCCCACGGCACGCCGATGTCATGTCGAGGTGTGCCGTTGCAGGGCTTACGCGAGGGATGAAGATTTCTCTAATAGAAGCGCTCTTAGAAACGATCCAAGAGTTCGAGTTTTACGTGCAGCACGCGATCAGGCTGACACGCTCTCGCGCGATGGTTGCCAGGGCAATTGGTGCACGAAATTCGTACTGATCGATTGCGCCGCGCGTGAGGCAAATTCATCACAGGCCCGGCGGGGCCCAGTACAAGGGCAATTTGTGTGCCGGCGCGGTCCGCCAAGCGCCGAGGGCTGCGCGTTCGGTTCAAAAGTCAAGGTGGCACCACACCTTAATCATTGCGCTCGACCGGTGCGCGTGCGACATCTTGGCTGCGGAACGCGCCCGGCTCCATATCCCTGCGAGGGAGGATGAACCTGCAGACTCCGTCCCCGCCGATGCCTGACTTCAAGGCGTTGTTCGAGGCGGCACCCGGCCTCTATCTGGTGCTGACTCCACCCGACTTTCGTATAGTGGCGGCGAGCGACGCCTATCTGCGCGCCACGAAGACCGAGCGCGCTTCGATCCTCGGGCACGAGCTGTTCGAGATATTCCCCGACAATCCTGACGATCCGGCCGCCGATGGCGTGCGGAATCTGCGGGCGTCGCTTGAGCGCGTGGTCCAGTACAGGCGAGCCGACACCATGTCGGTGCAGAAATACGACATCCGCAAACCCGATTCTGAAGGCGGCGGATTTGAGGAGCGCTTCTGGAGCCCGCGCAACTCACCCGTGCTCGGACAAGGCGGACAGCTTACCTACATCATCCACCGGGTCGAGGACGTCACCGAATTCATCCATCTGAAGCGCCGCGGTGCTGAACAGGACAGGCTGGCGGATCGGCTGCGCGAGCGTACCGAGCAGATGGAAGCCGAAATCTTCATGCGCGCGCGCGAAGTCGAGGCCGCCAAGGAACAGCTCGAGGCCGAGCAGAAACTGCGCCAGGTGCAGAAGATGGAGGCGGTGGGGCACCTCACCGGCGGCATCGCGCACGACTTCAACAACATCCTGACCGTCATCACCGGGCTGATTGACATTCTTGCCGATGCGGTGGCGCACGATGCCGCGTTGTCCTCGGTCACCAAGATGATCAGCGATGCGGCCTCGCGCGGCGCGGAAGTAACCAAGCACCTCCTCGCCTTCTCGCGGCAGCAGCCGCTGCAACCGCGCGAAGCGGACCTCAATGCATTGGTCCAGGACACCGCGCGACTGCTGCGTCCCTCGCTCGGCGAGCAGATCGAGATCGAGACGTCGCTCGAGCCCGACGCCTGGACCGCCTTCATCGACCCCAATCACATGGCGACTGCGCTGCTCAATCTTGCAGTCAACGCGCGCGATGCGATGCCCGAGGGCGGCAAGCTGATGATCGAGACCGGCAACGTCGTCCTCGATGAGACTTATGCCGCCGCTAATCCGGAGGTGACACCGGGCGAATACGTGATGGTCGCCGTCAGCGACACCGGCGATGGGATTCCCGAGACGATCCGCGAGAAGGTGTTCGAGCCGTTCTTCACCACCAAAGACACGGGCAAGGGCACAGGCCTTGGCCTCAGCATGGTCTACGGGTTCATCAAGCAGTCCAACGGGCACCTCAAGATCTATTCCGAAGAGGGCCACGGCACCTCGATCAAACTCTATCTTCCGCGCAGCAGCGGAGACGTGGTCGAGGCCGAGCCGCCTGCCGTGGTCGACGGGCGGGGCGGTAGCGAATCCATCCTCGTGGTCGAGGACGATCCCCTGGTCCGCAACTACGTCAGCGCCCAGCTCGAGCAACTCGGCTACCGCACCGTGGTCACCGCCAACGGCCCCGAAGCATTGGCCGCGATCGACAAGGGATTCGTCTGCGACTTACTCTTCACCGACGTCATCATGTCCGGCGGCATGAACGGCCGGCAGGTCGCCGATGCCGTCACCGCCAGGCTGCCATCGGTGCGGGTGCTATTCACGTCCGGTTACACTGAGGACGCGATCTTTCATCACGGCCGCCTCGATCCCGACGTGACGCTGCTACCCAAGCCCTATCGCAAATCCGATCTCGCGCGCATGATCCGGCAGGTCCTGGCGCAACCGCCTGCGTCAGCGGCTGGCAAATAGCGCGGCCTCTAAAGGCCCAAAGCTCGAACGGCTTTGGATCTTGCAGGCGCTTCCAAGCAGGCACGTAGAGGGAATAGACGCCGCGGCATCATGCGTCTCCACTCTTCTTGCCAGCCCCGTCGGTACGCGTGGCGCATCCCGACAGGAACAGCGTCGCACAGGCCTTGGCACGCGCTTCGATCTCGCTGTGTGGCGGCACCGGCTTATGCCCGAACATCACGTCGCGCTGCGGCTGGAAGATGAACATGCCGAGCAGCATGCCTGCGGCGGCCTGAACATCATCGAGAACGACCCGTCCTCGCTTCTGCTGGACACCAAGCCACGAAGCCAGCACGCCAACCGTGCGCTGCATGGCCTTTTCGTAGAACATCCCGGCGAGGTCCGGAAACTTGTCGCCCTCGGCGAGAATAATGCGCTGGATCGCAATGACCTCGGCCGCCAGCACGAGATCGGCGCAGGTCAGGAGCGCGGTCTCCAATGCCGAGTGAATATCTCGACCATCACACGCGCCAAGATTCACGATGGAGACGAACCGGTCCATCCGGTCCGTCACCATGCCCTCGAACAGCGCCAGCTTGGTCGGGATCAGACGATACAGCGTCTTCGTGGATACGCCGGCGCGGCACGCCACGTCGGCAATATTCGTCGCGGCGAACCCGCGCTCCGCGAATTCATGCCGTGCAGCCTCATAGATCACGGCGCGTGTTGCATCGTCGGAGCGAAGCTGCGGCCGTCCGCGGCCGCGCCGCTCTGGCGCGCTTCCCTCAGCCTGACCTTTGTCTTTCACGCTCATCCGCCGATCCGAGCCATGCTTTTAGATGATGTCTGTCATTCCATTGACAGTCCCAATATGGGCTCTATTTTGGAAAACATCAAGTTTCCTAATTAGTCCACTGAGGGGTCACGAAAAATATCGCGACTTTCCAAAGGGATAGAGCGATCAGGAGCGCCTGTCATGAGCCAGCACGAAACGTCATTCAAGGCCGAGAGCCAGGTTCCGGCCGAGACCGCCAAGCAGTTGCTCGCAAATCCCGAAGCGGCGACACCTCCAGCCGGCAAGGGCAAGCTTCGCCACCTGCTCCTTGCCGGCGCAGCCGTCGCCGTGCTTGCGGGCGCTGTCTGGTACGGCTGGGACTACTGGACCGTCGGCCGCTTTCTGGTGTCCACCGACGACGCCTATGTGAAGGCTGACAACACCACGATCGCGCCCAAGGTCTCCGGCTATCTCAGCAACGTGCTGGTTGGCGACAACGAGCACGTGCATGCCGGCCAGGTGCTCGCGCGGATCGATGACCGCGACTTCAAGGTGGCGCTCGATCAGGCCAAGGCCGACGTCGCCGCCGCGGAAGCCGCCGTCACCAGCAAGCGCGCCCAACTCGACGTGCAACAGTCCGTGATCGAAGCAGCCCGCGCCACGCTTGCGGTCGACACCGCCGCGCAAACCTTCGCTGCACAGGAGAACAAGCGCTACACCGACCTCGCCGGCACCGGCTTCGGCAGCGTGCAGAATGCGCAGCAGGCGCAGTCGCGTTACGCCAGCGCGCAGGCCGCCATCGCCCGCGATACGGCTAACCTTGCGTCCGCACTGCGTCAGGTGGAGCTGCTCAAGGCCGAGATCGCCCAGGCCACCGCCGCACAGCAACGGACGATCGCGCTCCAGCATCAGGCCGAGCTCAACCTCGGTTACACCACGATCGTTGCGCCGATCGACGGCGTGGTCGGCAACCGCACGCTGCGCACCGGCCAGTTCGTCCAGGCCGGCACGCAATTGATGTCGCTGGTGCCGGCCGCCGGCGCCTATGTGATCGCGAACTTCAAGGAGACGCAGCTCACCGATGTCCGCAAGGGCCAGGCGGTGGAGATCGCCGTCGACATGTTCCCGGGGCAGGTCGTGCGAGGTCACGTCGACAGTCTCGCGCCTGCGAGCGGTCAGGAGTTCGCCCTGCTGCCGCCGGATAACGCAACCGGCAACTTCACCAAAGTGGTGCAGCGCATTCCCGTCAAGATCGCGCTCGACGCGACCTCCGTCGAGCTGCGGCCCGGCATGTCGGTGATCCCGACCATCGCGACGCTGTCGCGTCCGGCGCCTGCCTCCCACGCGCATTCAACTCCGAAAGTCGCTGTCGCCTCCTTCAAATAGGTAATGCCAACGGTGATGCTATGTCCGACCTCGCGCTCTCGTCCCCGGCCGCCTCCCCCCGCGTGGCAGCCGTCGCCGTCGATCCCGACCGCGCCAGCGCGGCGGTGTGGATTTCCGTGTTCGCGGCGATGATCGGCGCCTTCATGGCGATCCTGAACATCCAGATCACCAACGCCTCGCTGCTCAACATCGAAGGCGGCATTGGCACCGGCGTCGACAACGGCTCCTGGATCTCGACGTCGTACCTGATCGGCGAGATCGTGGTGATCCCGCTCACCGACTATCTCAGCCGCGTGTTCTCCTTCCGCAACATCATGATCGGCCATGCCACGCTGTTCGCGGTGTTCTCGGTCGCCTGTGCCTTCACCCACGATCTGCCGTCGATGATCGCAATGCGCGGCCTGCAAGGCTTCTTCGGCGGCGTGCTGATCCCGATGGCTTTCACGCTCGTGTTCACCAAGTTGCCGAAGCCCCAGCAACCGATCGGGCTTGCGATGTTCTCGCTCGCCGTGACCTTTGCGCCGGCGATCGGCCCGACCATCGGCGGCTATCTCACCGAGAATTACGGCTGGCAGACCATCTTCTTCGTCAACGTGATCCCGACCGCGGTGATGGTCATGATCCTCTATTTCACGCTGGAACGGCAGCCGATGCAGCTCAAGCTGCTGCGCGAAGGCGACTGGCTCGGCATCGTGACGATGGCGATCGGCCTCTCGGCGCTGCAGGCGGTGCTGGAGGAAGGCAACAAGGACGACTGGTTCGGCTCGCCCTTCATCGTCCGCCTCGCGGTGATTGCCGCCGTCTCCCTTAGCCTGTTCGTCTGGATCGAGCTCGTCGCGGAGAAGCCGCTGATCCGGCTGCGGCTCTTGACCCAGCGCAGCTTCGGCTTCGGCACCATCTCGGCGGTGTTCGTCGGCTTCGCGCTGTTCGGTTCGGTGTACCTGCTGCCCGCCTATCTCGGCCAGGTCCAGCGCTACAATGCCGAGCAGATCGGCCAGGTGCTGGCTTGGACCGGGCTGCCGCAGCTCATCCTGATCCCGCTGGTCCCGATCCTGATGAAGCGCTTCGACGCCCGCTTCATCGCCTTCACCGGCATGATGCTGTTTGCGGTGAGCTCTTTCATGAACATCTCGATGTCGCTCGATTACTCAGGCGATCAGTTCTTCGTTCCGAACATCGTCCGTGCGGTCGGCCAGGCAATCATGCTGGCGCCGCTGTCCGCCGTCAGCCTCGGCAGCGTTGCGCCGCAGGACGCCGCCGCAGCCTCCGGCATCTCCAACATGATGCGCAATCTCGGCGGCGCGATCGGCACCGCCCTGCTCGCCACCATCGTGACCAAACGGGAGCAGTTCTACTCCAACATCATCGGCCAATCCGTCGACCTCGGCCGCGAGGAAGTGCGCTCGAGGATCGCCGAGGTCACCAACTACTTCCTGAGCCACGGCGTCACCGACCCCACCACCGCGCATCAGCAGGCGATCATCGCGCTCGGCAATATCGTGAAGCGCCAGGCACTGGTGCTCGGCTTCAGCGATACCTTCGCCGCAATCGGTATCGTGCTGGTGCTCGCCGCGATCGCGATCCTGCTGACTGGCAAGCCGAAGGGCACGGCCGGAGGCGGCGCGGCGCATTGACCTTCCAGGGCGACGGCCGCTGTGCGCCATCGCCCTTCTCTCAAACCGCCTCGCGCAGCTTGAAGCGCTGGATCTTCCCGGTCTGGGTCTTCGGCAGCGCCTCGACGAACGAGATCGCGCGGGGATATTTGTAGGGCGCGATCGTCGCCTTCACGTAATCCTGCAACAGCTTGACCTCGAGATCGTCGTCCCGCGCGCCGGGTTTCAACACCACGAAGGCCGAGACGATCTGCCCGCGTTCCACATCCGGCGCGCCGATCACCGCGCACTCCGCGACGTCGGGATGTCCGAGCAGCGCCGCCTCGACCTCGGGACCGGCAATGTTGTAGCCCGCCGAGATGATCATGTCGTCGGCGCGCGCCACGAACGACAGCCGCCCATCCTCGTCGCTGACGAAGGCGTCGCCAGTGACGTTCCAGCCGTCGCGGACATAGTTGGTCTGCCTTTCGTCAGCGAGATAGCGACAGCCCGTCGGCCCACGAACCGCGAGCTTACCGACCGTTCCCGGCGGCACTTCGTTCATGGTCTCATCGACGATCTTGGCCTCATAGCCGGTAACCGGATGGCCGGTGGTCCCGCCCACCGCGCTGCCGACGCGGTTGGTGATGAAAATGTGCAACAGTTCTGTGCTGCCGATGCCGTCGAGGATCGGCTTTCCGGTCTTCCTCGTCCAATTCTCGAACACCGGCGCCGGCAGCGTCTCACCCGCCGAGACCGCAAGCCGCAGCGACGACAGGTCGGCGCCGTTGTCCATCGCGGCCATCATGGCGCGATAGGCGGTCGGTGCCGTGAAGCAGATCGTCGCCTTGTAGTTTTCGATGATCTTGACCATCTCGCTCGGCGCCGCGTTCTCCAGCAGCGTCGCGGTGGCGCCGAAGCGCAGCGGAAAGATCGCGAGCCCGCCGAGGCCGAAGGTGAAGGCCAGCGGCGGCGAGCCGACGAACACATCATCCGGCGTCACCTGGAGCACTTCCTTTGCATAGCCATCCGCGACGATCAGGAGATCGCGATGGAAATGCATGGTCGCCTTCGGCTCGCCTGTCGTACCCGACGTGAAGCCGAGCAGCGCCACATCGTCGCGGCCGGTCTTCACCGCATCGAACTTCACCGGCTTGTTCAGCGCGATCCGGTCGAGCTCGGCGTCGTGGTTCTGCGTGCCGTCGAAGTTGACGACCTGCTTCAGGAATTTGCTGGTCTTGGCGCAGGCGACCAGCTCATCTGCGATGCGGCTGTCGGTCAGCGCCAGCGAGATCTGGGCCTTGTCGACGATCTTCGTTAGCTCACCCGCGCGCAGCATCGGCATGGTGTTGACGACGACGGCGCCCGCCTTGGTCGCGGCAAGCCATGCCGCCACCAGCGCCGGATTGTTGCCCGAGCGGATCAGGACGCGATTGCCCGGCTTGACGCCGTAATTCTCCACCAGCGCATGTGCCAGGCGGTTCGACCAGTCGGTCAACTCCTTGTAGGTGCGCTGGCGGCCGTTGCCGATCAGCGCGATGCGATCGCCCATGCCCTGCTCGACGTTGCGGTCGGTCAGTTCGACCGCGGCGTTGAGATAGTCGGGATACCTGAACTCAGGCCGATCGAGCAGCAGCTTCGGCCATTGGTGGAACGGCGGCAGGTTGCGCCGTGCGAAATCGTCAACGTGCCCCGACGGGCCAAGTCCGGGAATTTCACCTGACATTCGATTGCCCCTTGCTTTCCATCCAGAAAGACCAAGACCAACATCGAGAAGATCAATATCGAGGACGCCCGGCAGCGTTCCAGTCGCGAGTTATTTTATACTTAAAATAATTTGGCGCAAGAGCGGAATCGACGCATCCCACGAGAACGTCAGATCTGTGTGAGCTCCTTCAGCCGCAGCACCATCGGAGAATCCGGATCGGCAAGCGGCGCTATCGCGGTAAAATGATTGGCGTCGGACACAAGGCCGAACCGCGTTGCGACGCCGGCTTTGCCCCAGACGTCAGTGATGGTGCGGCTTTGCCGGTGGTACTCGGCACTCTCGTTGCCGCCGACGACGGCGTCGAGCGTGCTTCCCTCGGGCGCGGTCCAGAACAGCGGGCTCGCCGCCCTTGCTGCGGCGCGGTCGAGGCCGAGCGCCTTGTTGACGGAGGTGCCGACCAGCGACTCGAGCTCGAACAGGCCCGAGATCGCGTAAGCAGCCTTGACCAGATTGTTCGGCAGCGACGCGTCGTAGGCCGGCCAATCGGTTGCCAGCATGCAGGCGGCAAGGTGTCCGCCCGCCGAATGCCCGCTCACGACAAGCGGACGGCCGAGCTTCGCCAGCTCGCGCGATGCCGCGCGCATCTGGCCGATGATGTCGCCAACCGTAACGTTGGGGCAGAGATCATAAGTCGGCACCGCGACGCTGATCCCGTGCGCATTCAGTCCCCGCGCGCAGTGGCTCGACGATGAGCCATCGAGAGCCTGCCAATAGCCGCCATGGATGAAGACGACCAGCGGGCCGTCGCTGTTGCCCTGGAACAGGTCGATGGTGTTGCGGCTGCCCGGACCATAGGTGAGCCGCCGCGGCGGGTGCTGCTCACGATAGGCCGCGGAATCCCGCGCCCAGCCGGCCATCAGCGCCGGGTTCTCCGGCACCCGTGCGCGATTGTTGTATTCCACCTCGTAGTCGATCTCGGCCACGGCTAGCTCGTCCTCGCCTTGGCGGCGCGCTGCGCCGAGCCCTTGGCCTTGGCGAGCAGCCGCATCAGCTCGCGCATGTCCTTCGGCGACAGGTCGCCAAAGACATCGGCGATCCATTTCTCGTGCTCGGCGGCCATCTTGCGGAACTCGGCGCGGCCGAGCTTCGTCAATCGGATGAACTGCACGCGGCGGTCGGTCTCCGAGGTGCGGCGATCGAGATGCCCGGACTCGACCAGGCGCTCGACCAATCCGGTGACGTTGCCGTTGGAGACCATCATCCGCTTCGACAGGTCCGACAGCGTCATGCCATCCTGTACCTTGTCGAGCTGGGCCATCAGGTCGAAGCGCGGCAGCGTCACGTCAAACCGCTCGCGTAGGCGGCTGCGCACCTCGCCTTCGATCAGCGTGGTGCAGGTCAGAAGCCGGAGCCACAGCCGCAGCTCGGTGCCGTGATCATCGGGCAGTTCGACGGCTTTGGTTTCGGAATCGAGGTTCATGCGGCGATCGCGCCTCCGCGGCGGGTCGGGTCGTACTGATTGTTTTGAGCTTCAAGCAATTCGCGGCGCGCCGCAAGGACAATTGCGAATCGACGCGATATGGTCGGCTCGACCCTGCAATTTCTTTAGACTTCAAGCAATTGGCGCGACCCTTGCATGCTGCGTGACTGTCCGGACGCAATGCCGCATCGCTTGCAGCGATCGCGCTCGGCAGAATAAGCTGACGCCCAAGCAACGCGACAACGATTGGGGAGCGACATGAAACGGCTGACGAGGTTGGCGGGACTGGCAGCGATACTGGGACTCGCGATCGCTCCGGCGGCCGCGCAAGACAGCAGCCAAGGCAAGATCAAGATCGGCGTGCTGGTGACGACCTCGGGCCCGGCGGCCGCGCTCGGTCAACAGGTGCGCGACGGCTTTGCGCTCGCCATCAAGGACCTCGGCGGCAAGATGGCGGGCCGCGACGTCGAGGTCATCAACGCCGACGACGAGCTCAAGCCCGATGCCGCAGTGACCAAGGTGCGCGGCCTGCTCGAGCGCGACAAGGTCGACTTCGTGGTCGGCCCGATCTTCTCCAACATCCTGCTCGCGATCCACCGCCCGGTCACCGAGAGCAAGACCTTCCTGATCAGCCCGAATGCGGGCCCATCGAGCTATGCCGGTAAGGAGTGCAATCCGTTCTTCTATGTGACGTCATACCAGAACGACCAGGTGCACGAGGTCCTCGGCAAAGTCGCGCAGGATCGCGGCTACAAGCGCGTCTATCTGCTGGTGCCGAACTATCAGGCCGGCCGCGATGCCGTGGCCGGCTTCAAGCTCGACTACAAGGGCGAGATCGTCGAGGAATCCTACGCACCGCTGAACACGCTGGATTTTCAGCCCGAACTCTCCAAGATCGCCTCGCAGAAGCCGGATGCACTGTTCACCTTCATGCCGGGTGGCATGGGCGTGAACCTGGTGAAGCAGTACAAGCAGGCTGGCGCCACGGTGCCCGTGCTGTCCGCCTTCACAGTCGACGAGTCTACCCTGCCCGCCCAGCAGGACGCCGCGGTCGGCATGTTCGGCGGCGCGAACTGGGCGCCTGATCTCGACATTCCGCAGAGCAAGAAGTTCGTCGCGGCCTATGAGGCGGCCTATAATGGCGTACCCGGCACCTATGCCATGCAGGCCTATGACACGGCGATGTTGATCGACAGTGCGGTCAGGGCGGTGAAGGGCAACCTCTCCAACAAGGAGGCGGTTGCGGCCGCGCTGAAGAAGGCCGACTTCACCTCGCTGCGCAGTAACTTCAAATTCAACAACAACGGCTATCCGATCCAGGATTTCTACCTCACCAAGGTGGCGAAGCGGCCGGACGGCAAATTCCAGACCGAGATCGTCGAGAAGGTGTTCTCGAACTACGGCGACCGCTACGCCAAGGACTGCGCGGCCAAGTAAATCGCAGGAGCACATATGACCATGAAAGACGAGATCGCCGGCATCACCCGCGCCAACGAGGGCATCCAGGGTATCTCCTGGAGCATCCTCGGCCAGACCTACGTGCCGAAGAGCCGCTCCGAGCATTCCTTCTCCTGGCATGCGACCTTCCCGCCCGGCACCTTCGTTCCGCCGCATATCCATCCCGATCAGGATGAGTACCTCTACATCCTCGAGGGCAAGCTCGATTTCATGCTCGACGGCGCCAATGAATCCGCGACGCCAGGCGATCTCGTGCGCCTGCCCATGGGCAAGCCGCACGGCATCTTCAACAAGTCGCAGCAGCCGGCCAAGACGCTGTTCTGGGTGTCGCCGACGAAGCGGCTCTACGACCTGTTCTGGGCGATCCACAACATGAGGGAGCAGAACCCGGATGACGTGGTGCGGCTCGCCGCCGAATACAACATCCACTTCCTGCCGCCGCCTCCGGCGGCGTAGCATCCGTCCCCCACTCTCTCCCCTCATCCTGAGGAGCGCGGAACGCGCGTCTCGAAGGATGAGGCCCCCAGTGGGGCCACATGGTTCGAGACGGCGCTTGTGCGCCTCCTCACCATGAGGGGCAATGGTCTCGACTCGGGTCGGACGTATCCTCCTTTTCAGCAGCGACTCCTATTGCCGCGCCACCACGCGCGCGGCGAAGCCGGCCTTCGCGGCATAGCCGCGCACGATCGCTTCGCGGGCCTCGTAGCTGAGGATGGTGTCGACGTCGGTGAAGCCCTGCGGCGCGAGCTGCTCGACCGCGTCGATCACGCCCTCCGGTCCGCCACGGCGGTTGGAGGCGACGACGTCGGCGGTCATCGGCAGCCGCTGCCGCTCATAGGCGACCAGCGCCTGGCGCGGATGCTCCGCCCGCGCCAGCATGTCGGCGAGGCAGCGCGCATCGAGGATGGCCTGCGACGCGCCGTTCGAGCCGACCGGATACATCGGATGCGCGGCATCGCCAAGCAGCGTGACCCGGCCGCTCGACCAATAGGGCAACGGATCGCGGTCGCAGCACGGATACTCCCAGAACTCCGGCGTCGCGTTGATCAAGCCGGTGAAATCGACCTGCGGGATCGTGAAGCTCGTGACATAGGGCATCATTTCCTCGCGCCGGCCGAGGTTGGACCAGCCCTCGCGGCGCGGCGGCGGCGAGGAGCCGTCGCCGATCCGCACCAGTACCGCCCAGTTGGTCAGCCGGCTTGCCGGGCTCGAGCCCGGCGCGATCGGATAGATCACGGCCTTGGCATTCAGCCCGCCGGCGATGATCATCGAGCGTCCGGTCAGGAAGGCTGGCCAATCGGTGGCGCCCCGCCACAGCATGAGGCCGTTCCAGCACGGGCCGCCTTCGCCCGGAAACAGCGTCTCCCGTACCTTGGAGTGAATGCCATCGGCGCCGATCAGGATGTCGCCGCGCGCGGTGTGCACGTGGCAGCCGGCACGATCGAAGAAATGAGCCGAGACGCCGCCTTCATCCTGCGTGAACGAACCGAGCCGGCACCCGGTGTGGATCGCATCCGCACCGAGCCGTTCGATCACCGCCTGATGGATCACGCCCTGCAGCCGGCCGCGATGGATCGAGAATTGCGGCACGTCGTGGCCGGCATCGAGCCCGCGCTTCTCATGCCAGACCTGCTGGCCATGCCGCGTCAGATAGAACAGCTCAAAGGTGCGGATTGCGACCTCGTCGAGTCTATCTAGCAGGCCGAGCCCGGCCAGCTCGCGGATCGCATGCGGCAGCGTGTTGATGCCGACGCCGAGCTCGCGGATGGTGTCGGACTGTTCGTAGAGTTCGCATTGGATGCCGCGTGAACGCAGCATCAGCGCGGTGGTGAGGCCTCCAATTCCGCCTCCGACGATTATCGCCTTCATCGTCCCTTACTCCACTCGAACACAGGACGTCTTACATTTGCCCTCAGGGTCGCACGCCGCGTTATCCAGCCGCAAGCGGCTTTGTTGCCTCAACCTCTCACCCGCTGCCGCTGTTTTGGCTTAGGATTAACATTGTCCCAGCACGCTCCCATGTATCCCCGTCATGCCGAGGAGGCCGCGGACCGGCCGTCTCGAAGCACAACAGCCACCGGTCGGGCCGCTCACCCTTCGAGACGCGCGTCCCGCGCTCCTCAGGGTGACGGGGTTGGCTGGATCGCGCGTCCCTTAATCTGGCACCACCGCGATCGCCTGGATTTCCACCTTGGCGCGGTCCTCGATCAGGCCGGCGACCTGGATCGCAGTCATCGCCGGAAAGCGCCGGCCCATGACGTCGCGATAGACCACGCCGATCTCCTTCAGCCGCGCGGAATACTCCTTGCGGTCGAGCAGGAACCAGGTCATCGACACGATGTGCTCCGGCCCGGCCCCGCCGGCGGCGGCGATTGCGACGATATTACGCAAGGTCTGGCCGATCTGCGCGACCAGGTCGTCGCTCTCGAACACGCATTGCCCGTTCCAACCGATCTGGCCGGCGATGAAGATCTGTTTGCCGCGCGCGGCCATTCCGTTGGCGTAGCCGATCGGCTTTGCCCATCCGTCCGGTTGCAGGATCTCGCTCATCTCAATTGCCCTCGAAGGCGGGTTTCTGCTTGGCGGCGAACGCGTCGAAAGCGCGACGGAAGTCGCCCGTCACCATGCAGATCGCCTGTGCCTGCGCCTCCGACTCGATCATCTCGTCAACGCCCATCGCCCATTCCTGGTTGAACATGGTCTTGGTCACACCATGGGCGAACCACGGCCCGTCCGCGAGCGAGCGCGCCAGCTCGTGCGCGGCGGCGGAAAGCTCGGCGGCCGGCACCAGACGGTTGTGGAAGCCCCAGGCGAGTCCCTCTTCCGCGCTCATCGCGCGTCCCGTGTAGAGCAGATCGGCGGCGCGGCCCTGCCCGATCACGCGCGGCAACAGTCCGCAGGCGCCCATATCGGCGCCGGCGAGGCCGACCCGGGTGAACAGGAACGCGGTCTTGGCCTGCGGCGTCGCCAGGCGGAGGTCGGACGCAAGCGCCAGCATCGCACCGGCGCCGGCGCAGATGCCGTCGATTGCGGCAACGACGATTTGCGGGCATTTGCGCATCGCCCGCACCACTTCGCCGGTCATGCGGGTAAAGGCGAGCAGATCCGGCATCGCCATTCGCGTCAACGGCTCGATGATCTCGAACACGTCGCCGCCGGAGCAGAAATTGCCATCGGCCCCCGTCAGCACAATCGCGCGCACGTCGGAAGCATATTTGAGATCGGTGAAGAGGTCGCGCAGCTCCTCGTAGGACTCGAACGTCAGCGGATTCTTCTTGTCGGGCCGGTTCAGCGTAATCGTCGCGACGCGGCCGGTCGCATCGGTCGACCAGCGGAAGTGCTTCGCCGGATAATCCTTGAACGGACGGAGCTTTGCTTTCATCTCGGACATGATGTGTTCCTTCTATCCGGTGAGGACTTCGCCGCCGGCCACCGCGACGGCTTGTCCGTTGATTGACGATGCGTCCTCGGAGGCGAGCCAGAGCACGGCATCGGCCACTTCCTCCGGCGTCACCAGCCGCTGCATTGGATTGACTCTTGCGAGCGCCGCGCGCGCCTCTTGCTCGCTGCGCCCGGTCTTGGCGACGATGTTGGCGGCGGCATCCGCCACCAGTGGCGTGTCCGTGTAGCCAGGGCAGATCGCGTTCACGGTGACGCCGCGCCGCGCATATTCCAGCGCCAGCGCGCGCGTCAGGCCGACGACGCCGTGCTTGGCGGCGACATAGGCCGAGACATAGGCGTAACCGGTGAGGCCGGCGGTCGAAGCGACGTTGATCACGCGCCCGCGCCCGCGCTGCGCCATGCCGGGCAGCACCGAATGCGTCACCAGGAACACGCTGGAGAGATTGCTCGCCAGCATGTCCGACCATAGCGCCGTATCGGTCTTCTCGAACGGCGCGCTGGCGGCCTTGCCGGCATTGTTGACGAGGATGTCGATCGGCCCCGCCCCGGCTTCGATCTGCGCGACACCTTTGGTCACGGCGGCCGCATCGGTCACATCGATCGCAACGACCGCGCCGGCACGATCGCCGAGCAAGGCGGCGGTCGCCTTTAGCGCCGCCATCCGGCGACCGGCGATGCTGACGCGCACGCCGGCCTTGGCGAGCGCGATCGCGGTCGCAGCGCCGATGCCGGAACCGGCGCCGGTGATAAACGCGTGGGCGTTGGGCCAGAACCGGGTCATGCTTTCGCTCCCACGGCCGCGCGTTCGAGATTGGCCTCATATTGCGACCTACCCGACAGATATTGCTTCGGCCAGGGAACCGACTTCACCCCGATCTTCGCGGCCTCGTGCAACGTCCAGGCCGGATCGGCCAGATGCGGCCGTGCGATGGCGCAGAGATCGGCGCGGCCGGCGGCGATGATCGAATTGGCGTGGTCGGCTTCCGAGATCGCGCCGACCGCAATGGTGGCGATGCCGACCTCGTTACGGATCTTGTCGGCGAACGGCGTCTGGTAGAGCCGGCCGTACACCGGATGGTCGTCAGCCCAGACCTGGCCCGACGAGCAATCGATCAGGTCGGCGCCTGCGTCCTTGAACAGCTTTGCGAATTGCAGCGCATCCTCCGGCGTGTTGCCGCCCTCGGCCCAGTCGTGACAGGACAGCCGGACTGACATCGGCTTGTCCTCGGGCCACACGTCGCGGATGGCGCGGAACACCTCGAGCGGATAACGCGCGCGGTTCGCGATCGATCCGCCATACGCGTCGGTACGGCGATTGGTCAGCGGCGACAAGAAGCTCGACAGCAGATAGCCATGGGCGCAGTGCAGCTCCAGGATATCGAAGCCGACCTTGGCGGCACGTCTGGCGGCGGCGACGAACTGTTCGCGCACCTCGTCCATCTCGGCACGCGTCATCGGCTCGGGCACCTGGCCGTCGGGCAGATAGGGAATTGACGAGGCCGACATCACCGGCCAGTTGTGATCGGGCAGCGGCTCGTCCATCCCCTCCCAGGCCACGCGGGTCGAGCCTTTGCGGCCGGCATGGCCGAGCTGGATGCCGATCTTGGCTTGCGAATTGCGGTGCACGAAATCGACAATGCGCTTGTAGGCCAGCGCCTGCGCGTCATTCCACAGCCCGCAGCAGCCGGGCGTGATCCGCGCCTCCGGCGAGACGCAGGTCATCTCGGTGAACATGAGGCCGGCACCGCCGAGCGCGCGGGAGCCGAAATGCACCAGATGGAAGTCGTTGGGCACGCCCTCTTCCGCCGAGTACATCGCCATCGGCGAGACGATGATGCGATTGTTCAGCGACAGCCCGCGGATGCGGAACGGCGTCAGCATCGGCGGCGTGACGCGGTCGTTGGTCACGGACAGTCCGCTGCGCTCGGCGAACCAGCGTTCATAGCCTTCGAGCCACACCTTGTCGCGCAGGCGCAGGTTCTCGTGGCTGATGCGCTGCGAGCGGGTCAGCAGCGAATACATGAACTGCTCCGGCTCCAGCGTGTCGGCATAGCGCGAGCCGACCACCTCGAACCATTCCATCGCGTTGCGTGCGGCGTTCTGGATCCGCGCCACGTCCACCCGGCGCAGTGCCTCATAGCCAGCCAGCACCGCGGGAATGTTCTCCTTCACAGCGCCGTGTGCCTTGAACTGGTTGGTCAGCTCGATCGCATCCTCCAGCGCGAGCTTGGTACCCGAGCCGATCGCGAAATGCGCGGTGTGCGCGGCATCGCCCATCAGCACGACATGGCTGTTGCCGTTGAAGGCGGTCCACTTGCCGCAGATCAGCCGCGGGAACGACAGCCAGGCCGAGCCGCGCAGATGGCGGGCGTTGGAGACCAGGTGATGCCCCTCGAGGATCTCGGCGAACACGTTCTCGCAGAATGCGATCGAGGCATCCTGGTCCATCCGGTCAAGACCGTGGGCGAGATATGCCTCCTCGGTGGTCTCGACGATGAAGGTCGCCGCGCCCTCCTCGAATTTGTAGATATGCGCCTGGAACCAGCCGTGCTCGGTCTTGCGGAAGTCGAAGGTGAAGGCATCGAACGGCCTGTTGGTGCCGAGCCAGATATAGCGGTTCGGCCGCATCAGCATGTCCGGCTGGAAGGTCTCGGCATACTTCGTGCGGATCTTCGAGTTCACGCCGTCGCAGGCGACGATCAGATCGGCGTCCGGGAACTCGAGATCGGAATTGACCTCGCGCTCGAAGATCAGCTCGACGCCGAGTTGCTCGGCCCGCGCCTGCAGGATGTTGAGCAGGTGCTTGCGCCCGATGCCGACGAAGCCGTGGCCTGTCGTCCGCATGCGCCGGCCCTTGATCAGGACTTCGATGTCATCCCAGTGGTTGAAGGCCTGCTCGATCGTGTCAGCGGTGATCGGATCCCACTTGCGCATGTTGTCCATGGTGGCGTCGGAGAACACCACACCAAATCCGAACGTGTCGTAGGGCCGGTTGCGCTCGACCACGGAAATGACGTGCGCGGGATCCAGCATCTTCATCAGGATGCCGAAATACAGCCCGGCCGGCCCGCCCCCAATGCAAACGATCCGCATGGCGATCTCCCGTTGGCTCCGGCGGCCGGGGCAGCGTCTTCCGGCGAGCCGAAGCCGGATAATATTTTATACTTAAAATAATTGTCAAGGGTGGGATGGCACCGACTCGCCGCTTGTCGTCCCCCGCGAAGGCGGGTGACCCAGTATTCCAGAGACGCCGGTGTTTGAGCCGAGAGGTCACGGCGTGCTGGATGCCCGCCTGCGCGGGCATGCCAATGGAGAAGTGTTGAGTTGAGATGCGGTGGACGCCGGGTTCGCTGCTCCGCCGCTCCGGAATGACGTCCTCAATGCACCGCGGCGTACAGGATCTTGTCCTGGGTCGCCTCGGCGGCGTCGAATTCGGCGACGATGCGGCCGGTGCGCGCGACCAAGATGCGATCGGAGACGGCGAGGATCTCCGGCAGGTACGACGAGATCACAACCACCGCCTTGCCCTCGTCGGCGAGACGGCGGATTTCGCTGTGAATATGCGGAATGGTACCAACGTCGACGCCGCGGGTCGGTTCGTCGAAGATGATGATCGAGGGGTCCTGCACCAGCGTCTTCGCCAGCACCACTTTCTGCTGGTTGCCGCCGGACAGCTCGATGATCTTTGCCTTCCGTTGCAGAGCGCTGATCTTCAGCCGATCGACCCAGTAGTTCGCCAGCCTGCTGCGGCGGGCACGCGACAGCAGGAAGCTCCAGCCCTTGCGGGTGGCGAGGCCGCCGATATAGACGTTGTCGTCGACCACCATGGTCTCGAAGAACCCGTTGGCCTTGCGGTCTTCGGTGATGTAGGCGATGCCGTCATTGATCGCCTGCCGCGGCACGCGATAACGGATCGGCTTGCCGCGCAAGCGGATGGTGCCACCATTGACGAGGTTGCGCTTCAGCGCGCCGTAGATGATCTTGGCGATCTCGGTGCGGCCCGAGCCGATCAGGCCGGCGACGCCGACCACCTCGCCGGCATAGACCGAGAACGACATGTTCTTGACCGCCATGCCCATGGTGACGTTCTCGACCGTCAGCACCTTCTCGCGCCGCTGATGGGTCTTTTCCTTGCGGCCGTAGACGGCCTGCGCCACCTCGCGGCCGACCATGTGCTGCACCAGCGCATCGCGGGTGAGCTGCTTTGCGGGTGCCGTTATCACCAGCTTGCCGTCGCGCAGCACGGTGATGCGGTCGGCGATCTGCAAGGATTCTTCCAGCGCGTGCGAGATGTAGATGATCGAGACGCCGCGCCCGCGCAGATCGCGCACCAGGTGGAAGAAGTGGACGATCTCCTCTGGTGTCAGGCTCGCGGTCGGCTCGTCGAAGATGATGATGCGCGCCTTGTTGTAGATCGCGCGGGCGATCTCGACCATCTGCTTCTTGGCGGTGCCGAGCAGTGCGACCGGCGTTGCCGGGTCGACATGGAAGTTGAGCGACTGCAGGAGTTGTTGGGCCTGAATGTTCAGGGTGCGGAAGCGCGTCAGCAGCTTTTCGTTGCCGAGCTCGATGTTCTGCGCCGCGGTCATGGTCGGCACCAGGCTAGTTTCCTGATAGACCATGCAGATGCCGGCGTTGAGCGCATCGCGCGGCTGCTCGAAATCGACCGGTTTGCCGTCGAGTAGATAATCGCCCGAAGTGAGCTGGATCGCGCCCGCGATCGCCTTGCACAGCGTCGACTTGCCGGCGCCGTTCTCGCCGACCAGCGCGTGCACCTCGCCGGGATAGAGATCGAAGTTGACGCCCTCGATGGCGTGGACGCCGCCATAGATCTTGGATCCGTTGCTGATCCGCAGCACCGGCTCGCGGGCCGCAGTCCGGGTCTCGGTCGCCGCCTGCATCACGCCGTCGTTCATCGCAGGTCTCCCGTATATAACAGCAGCCGGCCGGCGCCGCGCGCCGCGATCACGATGCCGCTGGCCGTCGCGCAAGCGGCGGTGATGCCGTGGAAACGGCCGCCGGCGCGGCTGTGCAGGCTGTCCGACGCATCGCCCTCGGCGTCGAGATGCACCAGCAGCCCATAGGAGCGCGGCGGCGCCCATGGTTTCTGGATTCCGAGCGCCTTGACGCCGCCGATCTGCATCGGGTCCAGGCAGTCGCTGCCGCCGGTAAGCGCCGGCGCCACCCAGTAGTCCGGCGGCATCGTCGCCATCATCTCCTCGCGGAAATCGTCTTCCTTGAGTACAAACTCGATCAGATGCGTGCGGCGCGCGAAAATGCCGAGCAGGAAGCCGCCATGACCATCCGGATGCAGCCGCGCCGGATAGCCCGGCATGTTGCCGGCGACGATCTCGCGCGGACCGAGGCCGTTGCCGCCGAGCGCAAGCCGGCTGAGCCGATGCGCCCAGCTCTCGGTGAGCCACAGGCTGTTGCCGTCGGCGGAGACTGCAATGCCATAAGGATAAGGTAGGTCGCGCAGCAGCACTTGCGGATTGTCGAGACCGGCGCCGCAGGTGATGAGCCGACCGCCTGCGCGCTTCTCCATCAGGTCGTGGCGCCACTGATTGGGGCGACGGCCGGTGCTGCCTTCGACCATATAGATGCGGCCATCCGGCGCCGCGGCGACCGACAACAGTCCCGCAAGCGGGCTGCCATCGGCAGCCTCCAGCCAGCGTGGAACGGGCTTCGCCGGATCGATCGCAGCAAGCCCCCTGCCCGCCACGCAGACCAGCAAGCGGCCGTCCGGATGCAGCGCAAGCCCGCCGGCATCGTCCTCGAACTCGGCGACGATCGTGCGTGTTGAGAAATCATCGCCGGCGAGTTTCAATACACGTCGTCCGACGGAGACATAGAGCGCGCCGTCGCCGCCGGCGATGACATCGTCAACGCCGGGCAGCGGTTCGCCGATCGCAGCCGCGGTGTCGAGCCGGTCGTTGGGGCTGAGCGCGCCGTCGAGCGGCGGGATCGCGTTCTGGCCGCCGTCCCGATCGATCACGCTTCGGATGTCGCGCAACAGATGATCGAACAGTCCCATTATGTGGTCACCCTGCTCTTGCTGCCCCAATAGGCGTCGTAGCCGGTCCAGTTTTCATCGACGCCGTCGAGCTTGATGCGGCCGATCCGGTTGTTCTCGAGCCCGCCGAGATAGAGATAGCCCCTGTGCTCGCGCATCGAGGTCAGAGTCGAATGCGAGATGCCGGTCGGGTCCCACCAGGATTCCAGCGCCTCGCCCTGCTCGTTGAACTTCAGCACGCAGCCATGATTGAGCGCGGGCGCCAGCCACTCGTCGGTCGGCACCTGCTTGACCATGCGCAGCCGGAAGCCCGGCTTGCGCGCGGCAAGATCGAAGGTCGGCGTGCGGATGCCGACCAGCGCCAGCCAGTAGGTGCCGTCGGAGGCGCGGTTGATGTTGTCAGGGTTACCCGGCAATTCGTCGATCAGGATCTCGGTGCGCCCCTTCTTCGGCCCGTCGATCCAATGCCGGAACACCTTGCAGAGTGAGGTGCTCGCGATCAGGATCGACTTGCCGTCATGGGACACGCAGATTCCGTTCGGAAAATAGAAGTGATTGATCACCGTGCGCGTGGTCTTGGTCGCCGGATCGTAGCAGACCACGCGGCCGTTCGGACGGCCCTCGAGAATGTCGAGGGTGTTAGTCGTCATCTCGTAGCGCGTGGTGCAGTCGCTGAAATAGATCTTGCCGTCGGGTGCGATGTCGAGGTCGTCGGCCATGCGCAGGCGGGAATCGTCGTTCAGCTTGTACCAGGTGCGGTTGGTCTCGTCGGTGACCTTGAAGATGCGGCCGTCGGGCGCGACGCCGTAGACGCCCATGCCGGCGACCGCGACGATCAGGTTCTCGTCGCGATCGAACTGCATGCCGAGCGGCCGGCCGCCGATATGGGCGAACACCTCGCGCGTTTCGAAATTCGACCCCGAGAAACGGATCACGTTGCCGTCGCGGGTCGAGCCGTAGAGTCTGCCCTGGCGGTCGAGGATGACATCTTCCGGCCCTTCGACCTGGTCGAGGCCGATCGCCTGCGCGTGGATCAGCCGATCGTTCTGCGCGTAGGGCGATACGGCGCCCGGCTGCACCGACGGCGCCGAGGCCAGCGGCACGAAGGCCGGGTTGACGTAGATTTTCTGGATCGCCTTGCCGCGGTTCTTCGACCATTTGACGTCGATGCCGACGGCGGCAAGCAGGATCACGCCCGTCACTGCGGAGGTGACGTAACCGGGGATGCCCATGCGCACCAGGCCGTTGATCAGGAGGAAGATGATCAGCGCGCCGATCATCGCCCGCCACACCGTGCCCTTGCCGCCGGCGAGCGAGACGCCGCCGAGCACGACCGCGGTGAGCGCCTGGAACTCCCAGCCGACGCCGGTGGTGGAATCCGTCGAGGCCTGCCGCGCGGCGTAGAAGATGCCGCTCGCCGCGCACAGCGTGCCCGACAGCACGTAGGTCATGAAGAGCATCAGGCGGACGCGGATGCCGGCATGACGCGCTGCCTTGCGGCTGGCGCCGATCGCGGTGAGGTGCCAGCCATAGCGCGAGCGCGACAGGAAGATGTGGCAGATCAGCAGCACCACGAGCAGCGTCGCGGCATTGACGGGAATCCCGAGCACGCTGCCGCCGCCGATGAAATCCCAGGCGTCGCTGTCGACCGAGTTGGTGGCGAACACCTGCGCATAGGAGGTGTTGAGCAGGTTGACCGAGGCGCGCAGGATGATCAGCGTCACCAGCGTGGTGAGAAACGGCCGCGTCTTCAGGAAGCCGATCAAAAAGCCGTTGATGCTGCCGAGCAGTGCGCCGACCACCAGCGTCGCCGGCACCGCGAGGCCAACCGGCCACTCCCGCACCAGCAGGAAATACAGCGCCGCGAAATTGCACAGCGCGAAGATCGCGCCGACTGAGAGATCGATGCCGCCGGTGACGAGGCAGAACCCCATCGCCAGCGCGACGAAGCCGAATTCGGCGAACAGCCGCAGCAGCGACACCGAGTTCTGCACCGAGGCATAGTCGGGAATCGTCAGCGCGAAGTAGGCCCACAGCCCGATCATCACGGTGAACGGAACTACCGGCTCGAACCACTGCTTGAGCAGCAGCTCCGACAAGAGGAGCCGGGGTGAAAACCGCCGCACCGATGCGGCCAAGGAATCGACAGCCATAGACATCGCCAGAAGCACTCCCTCGATCCGGCTTCCAGGTTCCGGATCATGCTCGTTGATACGGCCGGCGCGGGAATGCCCCCCGCGCCGGCCGCCCGCGCCCTCAATCATGAAGCGATTGCAAGCAATCGCTTCATGATCTCGTTCCCCTGTTTGAGCATGATCTTCTCGGAAAACCGGTGCCCACTTTTCCGGATCATGCTGTTAGTTCTTCTTGGGTAGCGCGAAACAGTTGGCGCCCGAAGCGTTCGACTTATCGAGCCAGATCGGCCGCGTATAATAGGCAAGGTTGCGGGTGCCGGGCTTCTCGCCGGACATCAGCAGCGTCTCGGTTGCGAACATCAGGTCGTGGCCCTGCTCGGTCGCCTTGTAGCTCAGGAACTTGGCGAAATTGCCCGAATTGACCTGATCGCAATCGAGTTGCGAGCCCTCGCCCGAGGCGAACACCTTCACGTCGTCGATCTTGCCGGCATTGCGGATCGCCTGCGCAGCGCCCGACTCCATGATGCCCCAGAAGCCGATCGAGGCGCAGAGATCGGGATGCTGCTGGATCACGGTCGCGGTGATGTTGAGCGCGGTGTTGGCGTCCCAGTTCGCCGCCTGGTTCGACACCACCTTGATGTTCGGATCCTTGTTCAGCACTTCCATGATGGCGCCGACCTGGTCGACGCTGGCGGCCGCGGTCAGCTCACCCTGCACGATCTGCACCTTGCCCGACTTGCCGGAACCGGTGCCGCAGGCCTTGACCGTTTCGTTGGCGAGCAGCCGGCCGATCTCGCGCCAATCGACGCCGACGAAGGCGCTCGACTTGTAGTTCGAGGCCATGTTGACCTGGATCACAAGCGTGCCCTGGCTCTCGGCACGCTTCAGGTCTTTCATCAACAGCGTCACGCTCGGATTCTGCACCACCAGCACGTCGGGCTTCTGGTCGACCAACGCGGTGAGCGCTTGCTGCATGGCCGACGGATTGTTGTTGGGGTCGCGCACGACGTATTTCATGCCGCGCCATTCGGCCTCTTCCTGCAGCACCCGGGCCCATTCGTCTTGCAGCGGCACGCCGAGCGCGATCGGCAGAAACGCGATGGTCTTGCCCTGCAGCGCCTTGTCGTAACCGGCGCGCAGCTCGCGCCCGGCCTTGGTGCCTTCGTCCTGCGCACTCGCCGCGAACGGCAACGCGGTCAGCGCGAGGCCGGCCAGCAGGAACGTCCACAACTTGGTCGTCTTCATCGTCTCCTCCACACAGATATTCTTTTGATTGGTTGCTTGATCGATCTCGTGACGGCCCGCCCCCCGCGGCAGCATCAGTCGCCCTGGCGCGCAGTCTCTTCGTCGCGAGGATGCAGCCAGTTGTCGAGCACGATCGCGGCGAGCAGCACCACACCCTTGACGATGTTCTGCACCTCGGTGTTGACGTCCATGATGGTGAAGGCGTTGAGCAGCGTGCCGATCAGGATGCAGCCGACCACGACGCTGAACACGCTGCCGCGGCCGCCGACCAGGCTGATGCCGCCGATCACGACGACGAGCACGACGTCGAAGATCATGGTGCCCTGCGTGATCGCCATCTGCATGCTGCCGGTGGTACCGACCCAGACCAGACCTGCAATCCAGGCGAGTAATGCAACCAGCACGTGCTCCAGCACGATCAGCGGACGCAACGCGACACCGGTGAGCCGCGCAGCCTCTGGATTGTCGCCCTGCGCATAGATGAAGCGGCCGATCGAGGTGCGCGACAGGAACAGATGCATCGCGATCGCGGCGACGGCGAACACCAGGATTGGAACCGGGACGCCGAACAGCCGGCCGGTTCCGAGATACATCAGTGCCGGCGCATTCTTCGGCGCATAGACCACCCAGGCCGGCGCGATCCAGAACGCGAGGCCATAGATCACAAAGCCCGCGGCGAGCGTCACGAACAGCGCCGGTGCCTCGACAAAGGCGACCATCACGCCGTTGACGACGCCGATCAGCACCGCGATCGCCAGCGCCAGCAACACGGCCGTGAACACCGGCATGCCGTTCTGCATCTCGATCAGCGCGATCGCCCAGGAGCCCGCCATGATCGCGACCTCGGACAGATCGATGCCGCGGCTGATCACGATCAGCCCCATGCCGAGCCCGAGCACGCCGAGGATGGAAATGCTCCGCAACAAGTTCAGCAGATTGGAAACGGTGGCGAAGCCGTTCAGCGTCAGGCCGAACACGATCAACAGCGCGATCGTGATCAGCAGCACGATCTGCTCCTGGCTCGGCTTGACGAAGATCGAGCCCGAGCGGGATGGCGCCGCCGGGACGGCGACGCCGCGCGATGGCGATTGCACGCTCATCGTTTCCTCCAGGTATTATTTTGCTTGAGACTTTAAGAGCGCCGCTTAGTATTCGTCAAATGCATTCGACGGATAGGGATTGATCAACCTCATGCATGTGCGCGACATCGATCTGAACCTGTTCGTCGTGTTCGATGCGATCTATTCCGAGGGCGGCGTCAGCCGCGCCTGCTTCCGTCTCAATCTGACCCAGCCCGCGGTGAGCCATGCGCTGGGCCGCTTGCGCGCGCTGTTCAACGATCCGCTGTTCGTGCGCCGCCATCACGTGATGACGCCGACGCCGCTGGCACGCCAGATCATCACCACCGTGCGCCAGGCGCTCAACGGGCTGGAGACGACGCTGACCCACACCAACCGCTTCGATCCGGCGAAGACGCCGAAGCGGTTCGTGATCGGCCTGCGCAACAATCTCGAGGCGCCGATGCTGAGCGCATTGGTGAACCGGATCAGCACCGTTGCGCCGCTGGTCGAGATCGCGACAGTGCGCTGCGAGCGCAACAATCTGGAGCGTGAGCTTGCCGCCGGCACGCTCGATGTCGCGATCGATACGCTGCTGCCGCAATCGGCGGAGGTGCGGCGCGAGCAGATCCTGACCGAGCATATCGCGGTGTTCGCCCGCCGCGACCATCCCGACCTGCGCTCGCGGCTCGACAAGAAGACCTATCTGCGCCTGGAGCATGTCTGCGTGACATCGCGGCGCAGTGGACTGTCGTTCGAGGATTTCCAGTTCCAGCGGCTCGGCATCAAGCGCACCGTGCGCCTGCAATGCCAGAATTTCGCGACCGCCTGCCACGTCGTCAGCCGCAGCAACATGCTGCTGACGGCGTCCGAAAGCGCGGCCTCGGTGCTGGAGCAGCCGGGGCTGCTGCAATGCTTCCCTTGCCCGTTCCCGGTCAGCCCGCACGTCAATTATCTCTACTGGCACGCCACCGCCGAAGGCGACACCACCAATCAATGGCTGCGCGAGCAATTGCGGGCCGCCGCAAATTTGCTGGCGGGCAGCCAGTTCGGCAAGAGGAACCGGCGAGCGGCCAAAGCACGCCCGAAGGTCGCGATCCCGCTGCCGACCAGTATCGCCGCCGAATAGTCGCGCCGCGCGGCCTGGCAGGATGACTTTGCTGCGATCGAGCAGCGGGAGATGAAGCGGTCGTGCGGACAGACCAACCCTCGCCGCCCGCTGGCTGCATAATCACTTCCGGCAGCGACCGAAGACCGAAATCAAATACCGGGGTTCAGCCATGCGGTTCCGCGCTTGAATCGGCTGGCACGGACGGGCATAAGGACGCCGTCTCCCTTAAAAAATGCCCTTAGCCCAAGGATTTGACATGCCCGCCTATCGCTCCCGCACAACCACCCACGGCCGCAACATGGCGGGTGCGCGCGGCCTCTGGCGCGCCACCGGGATGAAGAACGAGGATTTCGGCAAGCCGATCATCGCGGTGGTCAATTCCTTCACCCAGTTCGTGCCGGGCCACGTGCATCTGCAGAATCTCGGCCAGCTCGTCGCGCGCGAGATCGAGAAGGCCGGCGGCGTGGCGAAAGAGTTCAACACCATCGCGGTCGATGATGGCATCGCCATGGGCCATGACGGCATGCTCTACAGCCTGCCCTCGCGCGAACTGATCGCCGACAGCGTCGAATACATGGTCAATGCGCATTGCGCCGACGCGATCGTCTGCATTTCGAACTGCGACAAGATCACCCCCGGCATGCTGATGGCGACGCTGCGCCTCAACATCCCGACTGTGTTCGTCTCGGGCGGCCCGATGGAATCAGGCAAGATCGTGCTCAAGGGCAAGAAGCGCGCGGTCGACCTGATCGACGCCATGGTGGCTGCGGCCGATTCCAACGTGTCGGACGAAGAGGTCGCGGTGGTCGAACGCTCGGCCTGCCCGACCTGCGGCTCCTGCTCCGGCATGTTCACGGCGAACTCGATGAACTGCCTGACCGAGGCGCTGGGCCTGGCGCTGCCCGGCAACGGCTCGGTGCTGGCGACCCATGCCGACCGCAAGAGCCTGTTCGTCGAGGCCGGTCATTTGATCGTCGATCTCGCCCGCCGCTACTACGAGCAGGACGATGCCAAGGTGCTGCCGCGCTCGATCGCGAGCTTCAAGTCGTTCGAGAACGCGATGACGCTCGACATCGCGATGGGCGGCTCGACCAACACCGTGCTGCATCTGCTCGCCGCTGCCCGCGAGGGCGAGGTGCCCTTCACGATGGCCGACATCGACCGGCTCTCGCGCAAGGTTCCGGTGCTCTGCAAGGTCGCGCCCTCGGTGCAGGACGTACACATGGAGGACGTGCATCATGCCGGCGGCATCATGGCGATCCTCGGCGAGCTCGACCGCGCCAAGCTGATCACGACGGACGGACCGACCGTGCACAGCCCGACGCTGGATGAGGCGCTCAACCGCTGGGACGTCGTGCGCACCACGAGCGAGAAGGTGCGCAACTTCTACCGCGCTGCGCCGGGCGGCGTGCCGACCCAGGAAGCCTTCAGCCAGGATCGCCGCTTCGACGAGGTCGATCTCGATCGCGCCAAGGGCTGCATCCGCAACGCGGCGCACGCCTATTCCAAGGACGGCGGCCTCGCCGTGCTGTTCGGCAATCTCGCCGAAGACGGCTGCATCGTGAAGACCGCCGGCGTCGACGAGAGCATTCTGAAGTTCTCCGGTCCCGCCCGCATCTTCGAGAGCCAGGACGCGGCGGTCGAAGGCATTCTGGGCAACAAGGTGAAGGCCGGCGACGTCGTGCTGATCCGCTATGAGGGTCCGCGCGGCGGCCCCGGCATGCAGGAGATGCTCTATCCGACCAGCTATCTGAAGTCGAAGGGGCTCGGCAAGGCCTGCGCGCTGATCACCGACGGCCGCTTCTCGGGCGGATCGTCGGGCCTGTCGATCGGCCATGTCTCGCCTGAAGCCGCCGAAGGCGGCCTGATCGGTCTCGTCGAGGAAGGCGACATCATCGAGTTCGACATCCCGGGCCGCAAGGTCCATCTCGCCGTGGACGATGCCGAGCTGAAACGCCGCCGCGCCGCGATGGTCGCGAAGGGCAAGGCCGCGTGGAAGCCGGCTGCGCCGCGCAAGCGCGCGGTCTCGACTGCATTGAAGGCCTACGCCGCGTTCGCAAGCAGCGCCGCGAAGGGCGCGGTTCGCATCGTGCCGGAGCAATGAGCGAGGCGCGGTAACGTCACCTGATGTGAAGATCGGCCGCTTCGATCCGGATGCGGTCGGCATGGAGCGACCAGTCGCATAGCGACTGTTGCTGACAGAATTTGAGCTTGGCCATCTCGGTGGCCTGGCCTTCGCTCAGGGCGTCGATTTCGAGCGCCCCTTGGCAAACCTCGCGCTCGCGACCGTTATCGCCGAGCACGTCCTTCATAAATTGAACGACAAAACGTGACATGGAACCCTCCCTGCTGCGGCGGCAGCGCGCCCGGGAGATCACATGCTAGCACTGGTGCGGGATCAGGTTGAGTTAATTTAGCGCCGCGACGTGCGGCAGTTCGCAGCGGGCAAAGACTACGCGCCGGCCTGAGGCAGGCTGGCTGCGGCGATGGCGACGATCTGCGCAAAGCGGCGGCGGATCTTGGCCGGAGCGGTGCGGAGCAATGTCTGGACCTGTCGCATCATTCATTCCCTTCACCCGGAACAGTCGGGCACGGAGGGAACATGGCGACATCGGGCCAGGCGGTCGATATCCCGGGGAAAATAACAACGGACGCTTCGCGAGCCGGCCCGTCGGCAGTGGATTTATTGCTGCAATCGAGGCCGCGACGACGAAGATTTTCTCCGATGTTTTGGGTTGCGCTTGGGCCGCATCGCGCACTGCACCTCTCCCGCTTGCGGGCGCTTGCGGGGGAGGTCGGATCGCATCGACAGATGCGATCCGGGTGGGGGCTTTCTCCGCGCAAAGGCTCTCGCTCGCGGAGACACCCCACCCCACCCTCCCCCGCAAGCGGGAGAGGGAGCCAACAGTCCGTGTGCGTGGCGCGTCGCGGCGCCCTACCCCGGCATGAAGCCGAACGCCCTTTCGAACCGCCGGGCGTAGGCCGGCCAGACCTCGGGATTGATGACACGCGGCGGGCGCTTGCCGTCGAGCGCCTCGAGGAGCTGCTCGGCGGCGATCCGGCCCATGTTGATGCGCGCCTCGCGGGTGACGCCCGCGGTGTGCGGACTCGCCAGCACATTGTCAAATTGCAGCAGCGGGTGATCCGGCGGCGGCGGTTCCTTGGCCCAGACGTCGAGGCCGGCGCCCGCGATCCGCTTTTCGCGCAGCGCCGCCTCCAGCGCCGTCTCGTCGTGGATGAAGCCGCGCGCGGTGGTGACGAAATAAGCGTGCGGCTGCATCAGCGCGAATTCGCGCGCGCCGATCATGCCCCTGCTCCTGCTGTCGAGCGGGCACGAGATCGAGACGAAATCCGCACGGCGCAAGAGATCGTCGAGCTCGACCTTTTCCCCGCCCCGCTTCGCCATCTCGTCCGCCGACAGATACGGATCAAAGGCAATCACCTTCATATGCAGGAGGCCCTTGCACAGTTCGGCGATGCGGCGGCCGACATTGCCGAGACCGACGATGCCAACCGTCTTCTCCCTCAACTCGTTGCCGATCAGGTCGTTGCGGTTGACATTGGCCTCGCGCCGCAGCCGGCGATCGGACTGGATGATCCGCTTCGACAGCGTCAGCATCATGCCGAGCGCGTGCTCGGCGACCGAATTGGCATTGCCGCCGGACTGGTTGACGACCAGCACGCCCGCTTTCGTGCAGGCGTCGACGTCGACGGGATCGAAGCCCGCGCCGTTCGAGGATACGATCAGCAGGTTCGGCGCACGCTTCAACAGGTCCGCATGGGCATGGAAGTGCGGCGCCAACTCGTCGCGCGCCGCGCCGATCTGATAGGCATGGGCCTCGGCCAGGATCGGCGCGAACTGCGCCTCCGGCGTCTCGTTCTCGAGCCGGTCGAGCCGCACGTCCGGCCGCTTCTTCAGGATGTCGACGTAAATGTCGTGGGCGAGATATTTGACGTAGAACACACGCTTATTGTTGACGGTCATGTCTTCGAGCAGCTCTCAGTTTGGGAAGCCATAGAGTCTTGCGGGATTGTCGACGAGGATGCGGTGCCGTGTCGCGGTATCCGGCGTCCATTCGTGGAACAGGTCGAGCAGACGGCCGGCGTCGGGCATCTCGCCCTCGACGCGCGGATGCGGCCAGTCGCCGCCCCACACCAACCGCTCGGAATTCGCTGCGACCAGCGCCTCGTGGAACGGCCGCGCGTCGGGATAGTCAGGCGCCTGAAGGCTCAGGCGATGCGCGCCGGACAGTTTGGCCCAGCACCAGCCCTCCTCGACCGCGCGCAGCAGGCTCTGGAAACCCTCGGTGTCGATGCCGGCGCGAGCATCGGTACGGCCCATGTGATCGACCACGACGGGCAGACCCAGCTTCTTCAGCGTCGGGATCGTCGCGGGCAGATCCTTCACATCGATCCAGAGCTGCAGGTGCCAGCCGAGCTCGGCCATCACCGCGGCGTGCGTCGCGGCGACATCAAGGGGAATGCCGCCGCGGTAATGCAGTTGCCCGCCGCGGAAGAAATGATTGAAGCGCAAGGCGCGCACACCCAGCACATGCCATTGGCGCAACGTCCCCGGCGACACATCGGCGTCAGCCACCGCAACGCCGCGCAGACGCGCGGGTTCGCGCTGCAGCGCATCCAGCATCGCCGAATTGTCGCGGCCATGGGCGCTGCCCTGCACCAGCACGCCGCGGGCAAAGCCGAGCACATCGAGCATGCCGAGATATTTTTGCAGTGGTGCGTCCGGCGGCGTGTAGCTGCGATCCGCCGCATAGGGAAAGCGCATCCCGGGGCCGAACACATGTGCATGCGTGTCGCAGGCCTTTGCCGGCAGCTTCTGCTTCGGCGGCGTCACCGGACGCGGCGGCAGGCAGGCGGGAACGTCTGACGCGGCCATCGCCTCACTCCGCCGTCATGCCGGCGGCCTTGATGATCGGCCCCCATTTGTCATAGTCGGCGTGAATCTTGGCGTTGAATTTTTCCGGCGTGCTGCCGATCGGAATCGCGCCGAGCTTGCCGAGACGTTCCTTCACAGATTCCGTGTTCAGCGCCGCGACGAAATCATGCGAGATCCTCGCGACGAGATCGGCGGGCATGCCGCCGGGTCCGAGCAGGCCCCACCACACCTCGGTGTCGTAACCCGGCACGGTCTCCGACATGCTCGGCACATCGGGCAGGAATGGCGCGCGCGCCGCGGTCGTCACCGCAAGCGCGCGAACTGTGCCGGCCTGCAACTGCCCGACCGATTCCGGACCGTTGTTGAACGACATCGGGATCTGGCCACCGAGCAGATCGTTGATCGCGGGCGCGCCGCCCTTGTAGGGGATCGCGCTCAGATCGATCTTGGCGAGGCTGTTCAACAGTTCTCCGGCCAGATGCGTCGAGGTTCCGTTGCCGGCATGGGCAAAGGACAGGCTGCCGGGCTTCGCTCTCGCCGCGGCGATGACGTCGCTGACCGACTTGAACGGTGAATCGGCGCGCACCAGCAGCACGTTCGGCGACGAGGCGAGCAGCGAGATCGGCGAAAAATCCTTGAAGGTGTCGTAGGGCAGCTTCCGATAGAGGAACGGATTGGTGGCATGCCCGCTCGCCACCATGATCAGGCTGTAGCCGTCCGGCGCCGAGGTCGCGATCGCCTGCGAGGCGATCACGCCGCCGGCGCCCGGCCGGTTCTCGACCACGATCGATTGTCCCCAGCTCTTCGACACCGTGTCGGCGAGCGTGCGCGTCAGCACGTCGACGCCGCCGCCGGGCGGATAGGGCACGAGAATATGCACGGACTTGGTCGGGAACGGCTCGGCCGAGGCAATGCCGGCCGCGATCATCGCCGCTGCCGCAATGGCCATCCGCCAGACCCACCGGGCCATGCACGCCCTCCCGTCATTGTTGTTGTCGCTTCTACCGCACGCCGGATCGGCGCCGGTATCGCCGAATTCCGCAGATCGCGTTGCGGCCGGGGCATGTTGACAATCCCGCGCACCGCGTCAAGTTTTCAGCCCCGCAAGCGGCCACAAGTGTCGCGCGATCAGGGAGACCGGGATGGCCGCATCAGCGGAACAGAGCTCAGCCCAGAAGCCGGCGCAGGCCGCGACGACCTGGCACGGCATTGTGCTGGAGACACTAAAGCGCAACGAGATCCGGCTGGTCCCCTATGTGCCCGACCGGGTGCTCACCACGCTGATCAAGAACCTGCACGCCGATCCCTATTTCACGACGTTTCCGACCGCGCGCGAGGAAGAGGCCGTCGGCATCGTCTCCGGCGCCTGGATGGCCGGGACGCGCGGCGCGGTGCTGATGCAGACCTCCGGCTTTGCGACGCTCGCCAATGTGTTGGCCTCGCTCGCGGTGCCCTACCAGATCCCGCTCATCATGTTCGTCTCCGAGCGCGGCACGCTCGGCGAGTTCAACTACGGCCAGGCGCTGGTCTGCCGCACCATGCGTCCGGTGCTGGATTCGCTGGCCGTAGAGCATCACACCATCACCCGGCTCGACGAACTCGAATTCATCGCCGACCGCTCGATCAAGCAGGCCGTCACCACCCAGGCGCCGGTGGCGCTGATCCTCTCACCGCTGCTCACCGGCGGCAAAGTGTTCGACAAGTGAGATCAGCCATGACCGCAACGCCAGCGCACAACACCAAGGTGATGAACCGTTTCGATCTTACTCGGCGGCTCGTCGCCAAACTGAAGGACGAGGCTGTGATCGGCGGCATCGGCAACACCAATTTCGACCTCTGGGCCGCCGGCCATCGCCCGCAGAATTTCTACATGCTGGGCAGCATGGGGCTCGCCTTCCCGATCGCGCTCGGCGTCGCGCTGGCGCAGCCGAAGCGGCGAGTGTTCGCGCTCGAAGGCGACGGCTCGCTGCTGATGCAACTCGGCTGCCTCGCGACGATCGCGGCGCAGGCGCCCAAGAACCTCACCATGGTGGTGATGGACAACGGCATCTATCAGATCACCGGCAGCCAGCCGACCCCGGCCGCAGGCCATACCGATATCGTCGCGATCGCGGCGGCGAGCGGCCTTGCCAACAGCTCCTGGGCCGCCGACGAAGACGATTTCGAGCGGTTGATCGAGCAATCGATGACGGTGGCGGCGCCGACGCTGATCGGCGTCCGCATCGACGACAAGCCCGGCACCGGCACGACACGCCGCGATCCCGTGCAAATTCGCGAGCGGTTCATGCACGGGATGGGAGTAAGGCAGCCGTTGTAGGCAATCAGCCGCAGTAGCTCCACCCGTCATTGCGAAGCGACTTGTCTGCCGAAGCCTTTGGCGAAGGCGGAAGCAATCCATGGCTCCCCCGATGCGGAGCGATGGATTGCTTCGTCGCGAAGCCTGTCATCGGGCGCGCGTTCGCGCGACGCGTTGGCTCCTCGCAATGACGGCGCTAGATACTTGGCTTAGCTCAATTCATCCGCAGCTCGGTGATGTGCCGCGGATCGGGACTGAGCTCACCGCGCTCGACACGCTTGACGATGTCGGTCAGCGCGGCATTGGCGTGGCAGGCAAGGCCGAGCTTCTCGCCCTCGCGGACCACGAAGCCGTTGAGGAATTCGATCTCGGTGCGCCGGCCCTTTTGCATGTCCTGGCCCATCGAGGGACGCTGCGCTGACGAAGTGCGCTTGGCATCCTTGAAGCGCTGCTCGTCGCAGGCGCGCATCGCCGCCTCGTCGCCTTCGCCGGCCCGCGCGATCGTCTCGGGCGGCAGATGCAGGATCTCCTCGAGCTGATAGCCGTAGGCCTGGCCGACGCGGATCGCTTCGCTGCCGAGTCGCGTCGAGAAGCGGCGCAGCGGCTCGCTTTGCAGCACCTCGCCGCCTGGCAGGCCGGTGCAGGCCGAAAGTCCGTTGCCCATCACGTTGGCGACCAGCTTCGACCAGCGCTCGCCCCAGAGGTTGCTGGTCACCTTCGCGCTGTCGGAATAGCCGACCAGGCGGCAGACCTCTTCGGCGCGCGACGTGACGCGGCCGTGCACCTCGCCAGCGCGAAACACGGTGTGCGCCGCGCCGCCCTTGCCGGCGCCGCGATGGATGTGGCCGGGCTCGGGCAGGTTGACGGTGATGCTGCTCGCGATGCAGCCGAGCGTCTTGCCCCAGCCGACGACGCCGGCAATCGTCTCCTCGTTCATGCAATTCTGCAGCGACACGACGTAGCCGTCCGGCGCCAGATATTGCCGGATCAGCATGGTCGCCCAGGCCGTGTCGTAGGACTTCATGCACACAAAGGCGATGTCGACCGGCTTCTCCTTTGCCAGTTGCTGTGCGTCGGTGACGTGGAGCGCGCGAACCGGCACCGAGAATTCCGCAACATCCATCGCGTGCGTGACGCGCAGGCCGTGCGTCCTCATATGCTCGACATGCGCGGGCCATGGATCGATGAAGGTGACGTCCTCTCCTGCCTGCACCATATGCGCACCGGCGTAGCCGCCGACGGCACCAGCTCCGACGATCGCGATCTTCCGACCCATGCGTCCATCCCCTGCCTGTTTTTGATCGTAGCGGAGCAGTGTAGGGGATTGGGCAGCGAGGCCAACCAGCCGCTTCATGCAAAAGCGGAGCCGAGCCATGCAGGTACCCCGCGCAAATCCAGTCCCGCCGAAGTTCCAGCACAAACAAAAAATGCCGCTTCGAACGACGTTCGAAGCGGCATCTATTGCTGGCTCAGAATTGTATCAAAGCAGCCCCGCGCCGCGCGCCCATTTGTACTTGGCGCCGAGCACCTCGACCGGCAGCTCGGTCGAATAGGCATAGGCCGGGATGCCGTTCTGGTAGAGATATTCCGCAGCCTCCTCGACCTCGACGTCGCCGGCCAACGAAGCGACGATCGGCTTCACGAAGCCCTTGGCCTCCATCTCCTTCTTCACCTCGACCATGTTGCGCGCAAACACCATCGGCGGCGTCACGATCGTGTGCCAGTAGCCGAGGATCAGCGCGTGGATGCGATCGTCCGATAGGCCGAGCTTCACGGTGTTGACATAGGTGATCGGCGGCTCGCCACCGGTGATATCCACGGGATTTCCGGCCGCGCCGAACGGCGGAATGAACTTGCGGAACGCTGCATCGAGATCCGGCGGCATCTGCATCAGCGACAGGCCGTTGTCGACGACGGAGTCGGAAAGCAGCACGCCCGATCCGCCGGCGCCGGTGATGATGAGGACGTTCTCGCCCTTCGGTGTCGGCAGCACCGGCACGCCGCGGGCGAATTCCAAGAGCTGCCGCAGGCTGCGGGCGCGGATCACGCCGGACTGCTTGAACACGTCCTCGTAGATCTTGTCGTTGCCGGCGAGCGCGCCGGTATGCGACGAAGCGGCCTTGGCGCCGGCCGAGGTGCGGCCGGCCTTGAGCACGACCACCGGCTTCTTCTTGGCAACCCGCTTGGCGGCTTCCGCAAACGCGCGGCCGTCCTTCAAGTCCTCGCAGTGCTGCGCAATCAGGTTGGTGTTGGGGTCCTGCTCGAAGAAGGCGAGCAGATCGTCCTCGTCAATGTCGGACTTGTTGCCGAGACCGACGATCGCCGAGACGCCCATCTTCGCCGAGCGCGAGAAGCCGATGATCGCCATGCCGATGCCGCCGGACTGCGACGACAGCGCCGCATGGCCCTTGACGTCGTAGGCGGTGCAGAAGGTCGCGCAGAGATTGGCCGGCGTATAATAGAAGCCGTAGATGTTTGGCCCCATCAGGCGGATGTTGTACTTCTTGCCAACCTCGACGATCTCGGCCTGCAACTCAGGTGCGCCGGCCTCCGCGAAGCCCGAGGGAATCAGCACCGCGCCGGGGATTTTCTTTTCGCCGCATTCGGCGAGCGCACCGGCGACGAACTTCGCGGGGATCGCGAACACTGCCGTGTCGATCACGCCGGGCACGTCCTTGACGCTCTTGTAGGCCTTGTAGCCGAGGATCTCGTCGGCCTTGGGGTGGATCGGATAGATCTCGCCCTTGTAGCCGCCGTTGATGAGATTCTTCATCACGGAGTTGCCGATCTTGCCGTCCTCGGCGGAGGCGCCGATCACCGCAACACCCTTCGGCTGCATGATGCGGTTCATCGCCGCGACGATCTCCTCGGTCGGACGCGGCGCCGGACGCGGCTTGTAGTTGAAGTCGACGACGATACGGACATCGGCCGCGATCGCGTTCTTGCTGGTGGCGAAGACAGGGTTAAGGTCGAGCTCGACAATCTCGGGGAAATCGCTGACGAGCTGCGAGACCTTGACGATGACGTCGGCCAGCGCCTCGCGATTGACGGGATCGCCGCCGCGCACGCCCTTCAGCATCTCGTGCGCCTGGATGCCGTCGAGCATTGACAGCGCATCCTCCTTGGTCGCGGGCGCGAGGCGGAACGTGATGTCCTTGAGCACCTCGACCAGCACGCCGCCGAGCCCGAAGGCAACCAGCTTGCCGAACGAGCCGTCGGTGATGGACCCGACGATGACCTCGGTGCCGCCGCCGAGCATCTGCTGCACCTGGATGCCTTCGATCCTGGCGTCGGCCTTGTACTTCTTGGCATTGGCGAGAATCGCAGCGTAGCTCTTCTCGGCCTCCTCGGCGCTCTTGACGCCGACCACGACGCCGCCGGCCTCGGTCTTGTGGAGGATGTCGGGTGAAACGATCTTCATCACGACCGGGAACCCCATGTCGGAGGCGATCCGCGCGGCATCCGCCGCGGACTTGGCGACCCCCTCCTTCGGCACCGGTATGCCGTAGGCGTCGCACACCACCTTGCCCTCGGGCGCGGTGAGGCTCGTGCGCTTCTCGGCCCTGACCGCATCGAGAACTTTGCGGACCGCATCCTTTGAGTTTGACATTGGCTTCCTCCTGGGACAAATTTTATGGCATTTGGTATGCCAGAGAGGGAATTGTCAAGGTCACTGAATGCCCAAAAGCGCCGAAAATAAAGGTATCTTGACATTCTGGTATTTGGCATGCCAAAAAACTGAGGTAATTTCTTCTGCTAAGAAGACGTCTCCAAAAGGAGGAGACGAGTCGTGGCCGAACCAAAACAGACCAAGGCGTCGCCTATCATGGCAGACACGGATATCGCCATCGTCCGGATCGCGCCGGAGACGAGCTTCAAGAACAAGGCCTATGAGGCCTTGAAGGAAGCGATTCTGAAGATGGACATCTACGCGACGCCCGAACCGGTAATGCTCGACGAGCGCGCGCTGTCCGAACGGCTCGGCGTCAGCCGCACGCCGATCCGCGAGGCGATCGCGATGCTCGAGCAGGACGGCTTCGTGAAGACCGTGCCGCGCCGCGGCATCGTCGTGGTCCGCCGCAGCAAGGCGGAGATCGTCGACATGATCCGCGCCTGGGCGGCGCTGGAAAGCATGGCCGCACGGCTGATCACGACCACCGCGCGCAAGAAGGACATCACGGCGCTGCGCGACTTCTTCAGGGATTTCGGCCCCGACCGCCTGCCAGAGGATCACGTCGAGGAATATTCCAAGGCCAACATCGCATTCCATCAGGCGCTGATCTCGCTGTCGGAATCGCCCGTGCTGGTCGACCTCACCAACGACCTGCTGCTGCACGTGCGCGGCTATCGCCAGCTCACGATCGGCCGCAAGGACCGCACCGCGACCTCCCTGCCCGAGCATCTCGGGATCATCGAGGCGCTGGAAGCGCGCGACACCGAGCTCGCCGAGAAGCGCGCGCGCGATCACACGCTTGGGCTGGCGGCCTATGTCGAGGCGCACGGCCAGGAACTTTTTACGTAGCACTCAAGTCCACACGCTTCAGACGACCATCAGATCGTCCGAAACAAAGAACGATCAGGGAGACGATGCCGATGCTGAATACCGCTGCGAAGTCCGAGGCACCGGGCACCGAGCAAGAATTGACCGATGGCTTCCACCTCGTCATCGATGCACTCAAGCTCAACGGCATCAACACCATCTACGGTGTGCCGGGTATCCCGATCACGGACCTGGGCCGCATGGCCCAGGCGGCGGGCATTCGCGTGCTGTCGTTCCGCCACGAGCAGAACGCCGGCTATGCCGCGTCGATCGCGGGCTTCCTGACCAAGCGCCCCGGCGTCTGCCTCACGGTGTCGGCGCCCGGCTTCCTCAACGGCCTCACCGCGCTCGCCCATGCCACCACCAACTGCTTCCCGATGATCCTGATCTCGGGCTCCTCCGAGCGCGAGATCGTCGACCTGCAGCAGGGCGACTATGAGGAGATGGATCAGCTCGCGATTGCCAAGCCGCTGTGCAAGGCCGCGTTCCGCGTGCTGCACGCCCAGGACATCGGCATCGGACTTGCGCGCGCGATCCGCGCCGCGGTGTCCGGTCGTCCGGGCGGCGTCTATCTCGATCTGCCCGCAAAGCTGTTCTCCCAGGTGATGAATGCCGACGCCGGCCAAAAGTCGCTGGTCAAGGTGATCGACGCGGCGCCCGAGCAGATCCCCTCGCCTGCGGCGGTCAAGCGTGCGCTCGACGTGCTCAAGAGCGCCAAGCGGCCGCTGATCATTCTCGGCAAGGGCGCGGCCTATGCGCAGGCCGACGAGCAGATCAAGGCCTTGGTCGAGAAGAGCGGCGCGCCGTTCCTGCCGATGAGCATGGCCAAGGGCCTGCTGCCCGACCTGCATCCGCAATGCGCCGGCGCAGCGCGCTCGACCGTGCTGAAGGAGGCCGACGTCGTGATGCTGATCGGCGCGCGGCTCAACTGGCTATTGTCGCACGGCAAGGGCAAGACCTGGGGCGATGCTCCGAAGAAGTTCATCCAGATCGACATCGAGCCGAAGGAGATGGACTCCAACATCGAGATCGCGGCCCCGGTGGTGGGCGATATCGGTTCCTGCGTCACGGCGCTGCTCGAGGGCATGGGCGCGAACTGGCCGGCAGCGCCGGCCGAGTGGGTCAGCAAGATCACGACCAAGCGCGACGAGAACGTCGCCAAGATGGCGCCGAAGCTGATGAGCAACGCCTCGCCGATGGACTATCACGGTGCGCTCGGCGCGCTGCGCGCGATCATCAAGGAACGTCCGGACACCATCTTCGTCAATGAAGGCGCCAACACACTCGATCTCGCCCGCGGCGTGGTCGACATGCACAAGCCGCGCAAGCGGCTCGACGTCGGCACCTGGGGCGTGATGGGCATCGGCATGGGCTATTCGATTGCGGCTGCGATCGAGACCGGCCACCCCGTGCTCGCCGTCGAGGGCGACAGCGCCTTCGGCTTCTCCGGCATGGAGGTCGAGACCATCTGCCGCTACAAGCTGCCGATCTGTGTCGTGATCTTCAACAATGACGGCATCTATCGCGGCACCGACGTCAACAGCGCAAGCGCCGATCCGGCGACCACCGTGTTCGTCAAGGGCTCGCGCTACGACAAGATGATGGAAGCCTTCGGCGGCGTCGGCGTCAACGCGACCTCGCCCGACGAGCTGAAGCGCGCAGTCAACGCGGCGCTGGATTCCGGCAAGCCGACACTGATCAACGCGGTGATCGATCCGGCTGCCGGCTCGGAGAGCGGCCGCATCGGCAACCTCAATCCGCAGAGCGTTCTGAAGAAGAAGTGAACCGTTTAACCCACCGGTGTCATTCCCCGCGCAGGCGGGGAATCCAGTAAGCGCCGAACCATCGTTTGACCGACGGTTCGGCCCGACTGACCAACGGTGATTACTGGATGCCCGCCTTCGCGGGCAATGACGACAACAGGTAGTAGAAGGAGCAGACATTATGACCAAGGCGCTCACGGGCGTTCGCATTCTCGATTTCACCCACGTCCAGTCGGGCCCGACCTGCACGCAGTTGCTGGCCTGGTTCGGCGCCGACGTGATCAAGGTCGAGCGCCCCGGCGTCGGCGACATCACGCGCGGCCAGCTTCAGGACATCCCGAACGTGGACAGCCTGTATTTCACCATGCTGAACCACAACAAGCGCTCGATCACGCTCGACACCAAGAACCCGAAGGGCAAGGAGGTGTTGACCGCGCTGATCAAGAAGTGCGACGTGCTGGTCGAGAACTTCGGCCCCGGCGTGCTCGACCGCATGGGCTTCTCCTGGGAGAAGATCCAGAGCATCAACCCGAAGATGATCGTCGCCTCGATCAAGGGTTTCGGCCCCGGCCCGTATGAGGACTGCAAGGTCTACGAGAACGTCGCGCAGTGCACCGGCGGCGCCGCCTCCACCACCGGCTTCCGCGACGGCCTGCCGCTCGTGACCGGCGCGCAGATCGGCGACAGCGGCACCGGCTTGCATCTCGCGCTCGGCATCGTCACCGCGCTCTATCACCGCACCCATAGCGGCAAGGGCCAGCGCGTCACCGCGGCGATGCAGGACGGTGTCTTGAACCTGTCGCGCGTCAAGCTGCGCGATCAGCAGCGCCTCGCCCACGGCCCGCTGAAGGAATACAGCCAGTTCGGCGAAGGCATCCCGTTCGGCGACGCCGTGCCGCGCGCCGGCAACGACTCCGGCGGCGGCCAGCCGGGCCGCATCCTGAAGTGCAAGGGCTGGGAGACCGATCCGAACGCCTACATCTACTTCATCACCCAGGCCCCGGTCTGGGAGAAGATCTGCGACGTGATCGGCGAGCCGACCTGGAAGACCGATCCGAACTACGCCAAGCCGGCCGCCCGCCTGCCGCGGCTGAACGAGATCTTCGCCCGCATCGAGCAGTGGACGATGACCAAGACCAAGTTCGAGGCGATGGAGATCCTCAACAAGGACGACATCCCCTGCGGTCCGATCCTGTCGATGAAGGAACTGGCGGAAGATCAGTCGCTGCGCGCGACCGGCACCGTGGTCGAGGTCGATCATCCGGCCCGCGGCAAGTATCTCTCGGTCGGCAACCCGATCAAGCTGTCGGACTCCCCGAGCGACGTGAAGCGCTCGCCGCTGCTCGGCGAGCATACCGACGAGATCCTGCGCGAGGTGCTCGGCTTCTCCGACCACCAGGTCGCCGAGATCCACGATTCCGGCGCGCTCGATCCGCCGCAGAAGCAGGCGGCGGAGTAAGCCTCGCACTCAAGCAGCACCACGAATGGCCGCGGGCAACCGCGGCCATTTTTGTTTGGAGCAAGAAGCTCCATCGGTTCGGCGGCGGCTCCACCTTTTCGAGCTAAAGCGCGATGAGACTGGGTCGAATCCTCAGCGCGCTTTGGCTCTTTGTTGGAGCATGATCTGCTCGGAAAACCGCTCCACACTTTTGCGGATGATGCTCTCACGTTTGCAATTTGCGCACGGACCGCCCGTGACGGGTGCGCAGAAATCCAGGAAACCGATCGGCAGCGGTCTCATCATCGTGATCGACGGCGAGATGTGGAGAATCTCACATCAGGCAGTGGCATCAGAGCGTAATCTTCCGGATGCGATTGAAAGTTCGGTTATTGACGGGAGGATACCATGAAGAAGGTCATTCTTGTTTCGATCGCAGTTGCGTCTCTCTCTACGGCGGCACTCGCCGATGCACGCGCCGCAGGACACCAGGCGCATCATCGCCATCTCGTGATGAGCACCGGCGTCAATCCTGCTCTGCTCAACGCCAATGCCAGCCTCAACGGCGACGGCAGTGACCACGCGATGCATATGCGGAACCTTCGCGATTCCGGCTACAACCCGAAGAACGACTTTGACTCTGACGGCAACGTGTCGGTCGCCAATTAACGGCGCACGGGAGGGCATGGGGAGCCCTCCCTCAAACCGAGTTCGAACTGGTTCATGCCCGCTCAAGGTCGGAAGGTGACATCGTTCAGCCTCACCGCGACGTCCTCCTTGAACTCTTTGCGATGGGCGCATCGGCGAATTGACTTAAGTACCGGCGCCTCGGCCATCGAGCCTGGCTTGCACAGCGGCGGCTGCGCGGCGAAGGTCGTCCCACAGCCTCTAATTCGAACCACGCCGCCTGCACTTCCGCCTCGCGTCCCGAATGCCAACATCCGCGGGCGAGCTGGCGCCGGAGTCCCGTGATGCTCGCCGGGCCGTGAGCTGGTGGCTCTTGCCGGGGCGAGATGGTAGCGTGTGGCCGCATCCAAGATGACCCGCTGCCGGCGGGTTTTTCTTTTGCCCAGCGAGGAGGCAATGTGACGGCCGAGCCCAACTCATCTCACGCGCCGGCCCGGATCCCTGCGGGAGTCTGGGCGCTGGGCTTCGTATCGATGCTGATGGACATCTCGTCGGAGATGATCCACGCGCTGCTGCCGGTCTATCTCGTCACCCTCCTCGGCACCTCGATGGTGACGGTCGGGTTCATCGAGGGCATCGCGGAAGCGACCGCCTCGATCACGAAGATATTCTCAGGCGCGTTGTCCGACTGGCTCGGCAAACGCAAGCTGCTTGCGGCAATCGGCTACGGAATCGCCGCCTTCACCAAGCCGGTGTTTCCGTTGGCGCCAACCGTCGGCTGGCTGATTGCCGCCCGCTTCATCGATCGCGTCGGCAAGGGCATCCGCGGCGCGCCACGCGACGCGCTCGTTGCCGATATCGCGCCTGCCGCATTGCGCGGCGCCAGCTTTGGGCTTCGGCAATCGCTCGATACGATCGGCGCTTTCGTCGGCCCCCTGCTCGCCATCGCGCTGATGTGGGCCAGCGCGGACAACTTCCGCGCGGTGTTCTGGCTTGCCGTCATTCCGGCCTTCCTCTCACTCGCCTTGATCGTGCTGGCCGTCGAAGAGCCGAAGCGTCACGCCAACGAACGGCAAGCGAAGAATCCGCTCAGCCTCGCCGCCGTCAAGCATCTCGGCAAACCCTATTGGCGGGTGGTCGGGATCGGCGTCGTATTCACGCTCGCCCGCTTCAGCGAGGCGTTCCTGATCCTGCGCGCACAAAATGTCGGACTCGGCGCGATGTGGGTCCCCGCAGTGCTGGTGCTGATGAACATCGTCTACGCCCTCTCGGCCTATCCCGCCGGTGTGCTGTCCGACCGGATCAATCGCACCGGCCTGCTCGCCATCGGCCTCATATGCCTCGCCGCGGCCGATCTCGCGCTCGCCACCCTCGTGAATCTCGGCGGGCTGGCACTCGGCGTCATCCTTTGGGGCCTGCACATGGGACTGACACAAGGCCTGTTCGCAACGCTGATCGCTGATACCTCGCCGGCTACGCTGCGTGGCATCGCCTACGGCTATTTTAACCTGTTGTGCGGCATCGCAATGCTGTGCTCGAGCGTCATCGCGGGCGCGCTCTGGGACGCATTCGGGCCCGCGGCCACGTTCCTTAGCGGCCTTGCCTTTGCCCTGTTGTCGCTCGGCGGACTGCTTGCCATCGACACCATCGTCGAGCCGGCGAACGGCCGGGAACGTTGAGGCGGCGCCACGCGCCCGGAGCCGCCTCCCAAGGCATCGCAGCCGAGTTCCCACGGCCGTGGAACAATCTGGGATGCCAATCGGGTCATTTTTGCTGCAATGCACAGTGACCCATGCTGCTATGCAAACAAGTCCGTTGTGTCTGGCATCTGGTATACCTAGATTGCCCCCAGACGATGAGCCGGCACGTTGCTGGCCTCCAGATAAAGGGGACATCAATGTCCAAGACCACCGCTATTGCGCTAGCGCCGTCCACGACCCTGCTCGGCCGCCTGTTGGCCACCATCGACCGCCTCCTGATGAAGAGCGCAGAGATCTCCAACCGTAACGGCGACCTGCCGCGCTTCGGCCTGTAAGGCGCAGAGGCTCCAGCGTCCGCGATCGAAACGGCTTTCCTCGCGGGACCAGAACCGACATCGAAGAATTCGTGCAATGGCCCCGATCTCCGGGGCCATTTTTGTTGCGCTGAGCCAATCCATCCACTGCGACCACGCGCAACGCTGCGGCATAAGCGCACGCTGCCGCTGCGACCGCTTGAACCTTGGCATATCGAATACCAAGATGCTCGCGGCGCGCCGAGAGCACAATCACGACAAGCGCGTTGGGAGGATCAATGTCGGAAATGGCTCAGGCAACTGCGGCCCCAGCGGCCGCGCGCGTCAGCGACACCTATCGGTGGACACAACTTGCGATCGGCGTCGCCGCAATGGTGATGATCGCAAACTATCAGTACGGGTGGACATTCTTCGTCCCCGATATCCAGAAGAAATTCGGATGGGACCGCGCCTCGATCCAGTGGGCCTTCACCCTGTTCGTGCTGTTCGAGACCTGGCTGGTGCCGGTTGAAGGCTGGTTCGTCGACAAATACGGTCCGCGCATCGTCGTGCTCGTCGGCGGCATATTGTGCGCGCTCGGCTGGGCGATCAACGCGCAGGCGACCACGCTCAACGGCTACTATCTCGGCATGATCATTGCGGGCATCGGCGCCGGCGGCGTCTACGGCACCTGCGTCGGCAATGCGCTGAAATGGTTTCCCGACAAGCGGGGCCTTGCGGCCGGCATCACCGCAGCAGGCTTCGGCGCCGGTTCGGCGCTGACGGTCGCGCCGATCCAGGCGATGATCAAAGACTCGGGCTTCCAGACCACCTTCCTCTATTTCGGCCTCGGCCAGGGCATCATCATCGTGCTGCTCGCCTTCTTCCTGCTCGCGCCGAAGGCCGGACAGGTGCCGCAGGTGGTGCAGAACGCCAACCTGGTCCAGACCCGCCGCAACTATCAGCCGACCGAAGTGCTGCGACAGCCGATCTTCTGGCTGATGTACTTCATGTTCGTGATCGTCGGCGCCGGCGGCTTGATGGTGACGGCGAACCTGAAGCCGATCGCGGTGGACTGGAAGGTCGACAACATTCCGGTGACCCTGGTTGGCATGACCATGACGGCCGTGACCTTCGCAGCCACCATCGACCGAATCCTCAACGGCCTGACGCGTCCGTTCTTCGGCTGGATCTCCGACATGATCGGCCGCGAGAACACGATGTTCCTCGCCTTCGGCATGGAAGGCATCGGCATCTGGATGCTCTACCTCTGGGGACACGACCCGGTCTGGTTCGTGCTGCTCTCCGGCTTCGTGTTCTTCGCTTGGGGCGAGATCTACTCGCTGTTCCCCTCGACCTGCACCGACACGTTCGGGGCGAAGTTCGCCACCACCAATGCAGGCCTGCTCTACACGGCAAAGGGCACCGCGGCGCTGCTGGTGCCGATCGCCAATTACATGCAGCAGTCGTCGGGCCATTGGGACAACGTGTTCGTCATCGCGGCCGGCGCCAACATTCTCGCATCCATCCTCGCGATCGCGGTGCTCAAGCCCTGGCGCAAGGTCGTGGTGGCGAAGTCGACAGCGTAAGCGTCTGCCGCACATCCAACTCCGCGAAACGCCCGGCCCGACGCCGGGCGTTTTCATTTGCGGAGGATCAACAGGCGCGGAAATCAGGCCCGCCTTGCATGCCAATTTTGCTGCGGCGCACCCTAAGGATAAGCTTGCTTTCTGGGATATAGTATACCAACATCCGCCGATGCCTTGTGACAATAAGCCACAAGGATTGCGACACTCGGTCACAAGAACTAGAGCGCGCTTGGGAGGACTTGAATGGTTTCCAGCAATACGGCTGTCACGCAAGCACAACCTTCGTCCAGTGGCTTTCGCTGGCTGCAGCTCATCATGGGCATCGTCTGCATGGCGATGATCGCGAACCTGCAGTACGGCTGGACGCTGTTCGTCGATCCGATCGACGGCGCCCATCACTGGGGCCGCGCGTCGATCCAGCTCGCCTTCACCATCTTCGTGGTGACCGAGACGTGGCTGGTGCCGATCGAAGCCTGGTTCGTCGACAAATACGGCCCGCGTCTCGTCATCATGTTCGGCGGCATCATGATCGCGTCGGCGTGGGTGCTCAATTCCTACGCCAATTCGCTCACCCTGCTCTACATCGCCGCCGTGTTCGGCGGCATCGGCGCGGGCTCGGTCTACGGCACTTGCGTCGGCAACGCGCTGAAGTGGTTTCCGGATCGCCGCGGCCTCGCCGCGGGCGCGACGGCCGCCGGCTTCGGCGCGGGCGCTGCGCTCACCGTGGTGCCGATCGCCAAGATGATCGCCGCGAGCGGCTACCAATCCGCGTTCTTCAATTTCGGCATTGGGCAAGGCCTGATCGTATTCGTGCTGGCCTTCTTCATCCGCCCGCCTTCTGTCGCGATCCCGCCGAAGAAGAAGCAACTCAACCTGCCGCAGACCAAGATCGACTTTACGCCGCCGCAGGTGCTGCGCAGCCCGATCTTCTGGGTCATGTATCTGGTGTTCGTGATGGTCGCCGCCGGCGGCCTGATGGCGGCGGCACAGATCGCGCCGATCGCGCACGACTACAAGATCGCCACCACGCCGGTCACCCTCGCCGGCTTCCAGATGGCGGCACTGACCTTCGCGATCTCGCTCGACCGCATCTTCGACGGCTTCGGACGTCCGTTCTTCGGCTGGGTCTCCGACAATATCGGCCGCGAGCACACGATGTTCATCGCCTTCGGCACCGGCGCGCTGATGCTGCTGACGCTCTCGACCTGGGGCCACCATCCGCTGGTGTTCGTGCTGGCGACCGCGGTTTACTTCGGCGTGTTCGGCGAGATCTACTCGCTGTTTCCGGCGACCTGCGGTGACACCTTCGGCGCGAAGTTCGCAACCACCAACAACGGCATGCTCTACACGGCGAAGGGCACGGCATCGCTGCTGGTGCCGGCCGCCAGCATCGTCGCCACCAACTTTGGTTGGCATGCTGTGTTCGTGATTGCGGTTGCGCTGAATGCCACCGCCGCATTAATGGCCGTGTTCGTCATCAAGCCGCTGCGGCGCGCCTTCATCCATGGCAACGAGGCTGCCGCCGAGGCCGCGACGGCGGCCACCGCCAAGACGGCCTGATCCCGGATTGCCGGCGCAATCGTTGGAGGCGCACTTCGGTGCGCCTCTTTCTTTTTGCCCGACCTCCTAGGTATACCAGATACAAGGTGGCGATCTGATATGCTGCTTGCTTGTAAGCTGGCCCATGGCGATCACCGACAAACGTCAGAAAGCCTGCCTAATCACTGCGAATCTTCGTCGTGGAATCCTGTGAGACTGTGTTGACAATTGGCATTATGTATACCAGACTCCCGCCGTTGATGACCCAAAGGAGGTTGCCATGCAAGTCGGAGATATCCTGCGCAAGAAAACCGCCCGCGTTGCAACGGTTCGCATGAACGAGACCGTGGCGATCGCCGCGCAACTGATGCGGGCCAGCAATATCAGCGCGCTCGTGGTGAAGGATGTCGTCCGCACCGAGGGCAACACCGCCGTCGGCATGTTTACCGAGCGCGACGTGGTGCGCGCCATCGCCACCCACGGCGCAGCGGGTGCCGGCATGCGCGTGTCGCAATTCGTCGCCGTGCAACAGCTCGTCTCCTGCAACTCGACGGATACGCTCGATCACGTCCGTCATCTCATGAACAAGCACCACATCCGCCACGTGCCGGTGATCGACAATTACAGCCTGATCGGCGTCGTCAGCATGCGCGACATCTCGGCCGCGTTCGACGAGCAAGCGACGACCTCGGTGCGTCAGGCCGTGCCGGCCTGACATCATCACGTTCAGCGCACGTTACGCTGAACGCAGCATAATTGCGATTGATCGCTCGCGCTGGCGGAGATGCATCGACAGCGTCGCCCGAACGCTTGCGCGAGCCTTCCATTTCCGCATGGGCGCGCCGCCCCTGCCCGGTAGACATTTGCCTGATACGACTGCATCCTGCCGCTCGACATCCATAACAACCGTGCGCGGCCGTCCGCGCCACGGAAAATTCCAGTGGAAACGAGGGCAGAATGATCACGACACGCTTCACCGAGATGTTCGGCGTCGAGCACCCGATCGTGCAGGGCGGCATGCAGTGGGTCGGGCGCGCGGAACTGGTGGCGGCCGTCGCCAATGCCGGCGCGCTCGGCATGATCACGGCACTGACCCAGCCGACGCCGGACGACCTGCGCAAGGAAATCGCGCGCTGCCGCGAGATGACCGACAAGCCGTTCGGCGTGAACCTCACCATCCTCCCCGCGATCAAGCCGCCGCCTTACGCCGAATACCGCCAGGCGATCATCGAGAGCGGTATCAAGATCGTCGAGACCGCCGGCAACAAACCGCAGGAGCATGTCGACGAATTCAAGAAGCACGGCGTCAAGGTGCTGCACAAATGCACCAGCGTCCGCCACGCGCTGTCCGCCGAGCGCATGGGCGTCGATGCAATCTCGATCGACGGCTTCGAATGCGCCGGCCATCCTGGCGAGGACGATACCCCCGGCCTGATCCTGATCCCGGCCGCCGCCGACAAGGTGAAGATCCCGATGATCGCCTCGGGCGGTTTCGGAGACGCCCGCGGCCTGGTCGCCGCCCTCGCGCTCGGCGCCGACGGCATCAACATGGGCACGCGCTTCATGTGCACCAAGGAGAGCCCGATCCATCAGCTCGTGAAGGAGCGCATCGTCGCCAATGACGAGCGCGAGACCGAGCTGATCTTCCGCACCATGCGCAACACCTCGCGCGTCGCCAAGAACGCGATCTCGACCAAGGTAGTGCAGATGGAGAAGGAAGGCGCCAAGTTCGAGGATGTCCGCGAGCTCGTCGCCGGCGCCCGCGGCAAGATGGTCTACGCGACAGGCGATGCCGACGAGGGCATCTGGTCGGCCGGTCAGGTGCAGGGCCTGATCCACGACATCCCGTCCTGCGCCGAGCTCATCTCGCGCATCGTGCGCGAGGCGGAGGCGATCATCGCTGAGAGGCTCGAGGCTATGATGTCCGGAGGCAAGCGCCAGGCCGCGGAGTAGGAAATAGAAAGGGTGATGCTCGGCCCCTGTGATCCGTCACCCTGAGGAGGCCGCGGAGTGGCCGCCTCGAAGGGCAAACGGCCACCAGCCGGGCCGCCCACGCTTCGAGGCTCGCCCAGCGGCGCAAGTGCGCCGCAAGGCTCGCACCTCAGGGGTGACGGAGCGGCTATTCGCGTCAGACGACACAAACGAGAGCAAGCCCATGAAAGCCTATGTGTACGGTGCCAACGGCCCCGAAATCACCGACGTCGCTAAGCCCACACCGAAGGGCACGCAGGTGCTGGTCAAGGTCCACGCCTGTGGCCTCAACCGCGCCGATCTCGGCATGACCAAGGGCCACGCCCATGGCGCGGCCGGCGGCGTCGGCACCGTGCTCGGCATGGAATGGGCCGGCGAGATTGCCGAGCTCGGCCCCGATGCGAAGGGCGTCAAAGTCGGCGACAGGATCATGGGCTCTGGCGGCGCGGCGTTTGCAGAGTACACGCTGGCCGATCACGGCCGGCTGTTCCGCGCGCCGTCGAACATGAATTTCGACGAGACCGCCACCCTCCCCGTCGCCCTCGCCACCATGCACAACGCCGTCGTCACCAACGGCGCGCTGCAACCGGGTCAGACCGTGCTGATCCAGGGCGCGAGCTCCGGTGTCGGGCTGATGGCGATGCAGATCGCCAAGCTGAAGGGCGCCAAGCTCGTGGTGGGATCATCGACCGATGCAACGCGCCGCGGGCGGCTGAAGGAGTTCGGCGCCGATATCGCCATAGACTCCAAGGATCCCGGCTGGGTCGATCAAGTGTTGCAGGCCACAGGCGGTGAAGGCGTCGATTTGATCGTCGATCAGGTCTCCGGGCCGGTCGCGAACCAGAATCTCAAGGCGACCAAGGTCAAGGGCCGCATCGTCAATGTCGGCCGGCTCGGCGGCACCCACGCCGACTTCAACTTCGACCTGCATGCGGCGCGCCGCATTCACTATATCGGCGTCACCTTCCGCACCCGCACCATCGAGGAGATCCGCGAGATCTTCGAGGAGGTCCGGAAGGACATCTGGCCTGCGGTGGAACAACGCAAGCTGCAGCTTCCGATCGACAAGGTCTACAAGTTCGCCGACATCGGCAACGCATTCGCGCACATGGAAGCGAACAAGCACCTCGGCAAGATCGTGGTGACGCTATAGCGGCGTTTGCGCGGATGAGCATGTCGGGCGGATCATGCTGCGATCATCCGCCCTGAGCGCCAGCCAGGAGGGTTTGCGCTCTCGCTCTTTCGGCGGCGACGTTCAGCCGACCGGTCCGGGGGTCCAATAGTCTCCCGAAAGCGGAATAACTCTTACGTCCTTAATGACCCCGAGCTGCAGGCTTGGATCGAAATGGCGCATCGTCCGCTCATTGAGGTCAATGATGCGCCCAGGCGTGAGAGGCCCCACGTCATTGATCTTGACAATGACCTTCTTGCCCACAGCCTCAACGAGGGCAAATTTCGGCTTCGCGCCAAATTGCACCCCACCGAATTTCTGACGCAGGCTCGTCTTGATGGCGGCCGCCCAGCCAGAGGGATCATAGCGCTCGCCGGAGGCTGTGCTTGGACCGCCCTCCCGCCATCCGGGCCGGAACGGATTGTACATGGATGCTGCGCCGACGATCGCATTCCCGGAAGCGGCAATGACGGCTGCGGCTGAATGAACCGTACTGGTTTCACTTCGCGCAACCGTAACAGACATGGCAAGCGCAATCACGGCGCCGCAAATTGCGGCGCTCGAGCCGAATAGCATCAGGACTCCTTGACTGATTTCTTTGATCGTTCGGTTCCCGATGCCGCAAAAGCATGGTCAAACGAACGCGGAGGCGTTTTAGGAACTCGTTTCAATCTTCTTGCGGACTCGTTCCCAGCGATGGAACTGTTGTGGGAACCGGGGAGGGTTTCTCACGCAGTGTTTTAGTTGTCACCGACTAAGACAGAGATTGCGTCAGCAACATGACTGAGCAGGGTTCCTTCGACTGCGGGTGAGGAGGAGCAAGCGCTCATCGGCGCGGCGATCGCGCGCATGCAAGCGAACAAGCACCTCGGCAAGATGTGGTGACGCTGTAGCGGACATCACGTCGCGCAGCGGGCAACAGACGCAGCGCGCAGGATGGCTAGAGCTAACGGGTCCGCGCAGCGCGCGGCCCGATGATAAACTCCGCGAAACCCATCATCTCACGACGCGGACAAACTTGATGGGTTTCGCTTCGCTCTGCCCATTCTACGAAGCCATGACTGCTACGAAGCCATGACTACGAGGCTATGGCGGACAAGTCGCTCGACCCGTCCTGCGACGCTACACGTTCGCCGACCTCGACACGGCGTCCGCACACATGGAAGCGAACAAGCACAATGCAGCCAACAAGCGCGCCCGCCGCAAATGATGATCAGCGCGTCTCGCCGGAAAAGGCCTGCCGCAAGACCGACAGCCTGTCGAGCGCAACTTGCGGCAGCGGGCCTTTCTGAACTGCCGCGAGAGCCTCCTCGAATTGTTGCGGCGTCGCCATGCCAACCAGGATCGTGCCCATGGCCGGATGCGACACCGCGAACCGCGTGGCGGCTTCGGTCAGACTTGCAGCAAATCCGTCCTCGACCAGCGGCAGCAGTCGACGCGCGCGATCGATGTCGGCATCGTAGCTCATCGCCGAACCGATCGGCTCGGGCGCAGGGCCTGCAATCGGATGACGCTCGGCTGACGCAGACAACGCGCCACCGGCGAGCACACGGATGCCCACGACGCCGACGCCGGCAGACTTGGTGTGGTCGAACAATCGGCCATAGTCCTGCGCCGGATAGCTCGGTGGCAGATCCTCCCCGGCCGACGGATTGAGCATGTTGTAGACCACCTGCGCGCTGTCGAAGACGCGGGCATCGATCACCTGCCGCAGGGCCACGGTCTCGCCGACGGCCGTCATCCCGAGGAAACGAACCTTCCCCTGGTCACGCAGGCGCGCGAACGCCGGCACCACCTCGTCCAGCACCTGCCGAATGCTGAGCGTCGCGCCGCCACCCGCTTCGGTGATCGGATTGTGCAGATGAAAGATGTCGACCTGACCGAGGCCGAGACGAGCGAGGCTACCTTCCAGCGAAAGCCTGACGGCATCGGCAACGCGGCCATACTCCCCGGGCTGCAACCGGACCTTGGTGCCGACCACCACATTGGGCGGCTTGAGCTGCCGCAAGACGCGGCCAAGGTTCTGCTCCGACGCGCCATTGCCGTACTGCACCGCGGTGTCGAAATAATTGACTCCAGCGGCGATCGCCCGCGCAACCGTACGCTCCTGGTCGCCGGCATCGCCACGCACCATTAATCCACCCACGGCACCGCAGCCGAGCCCAGGACCGAGAGCTGCATTCCGGTGCGCCCAAAGACCCGCAATTGCATCGCCGTTCCTCGGAGGGAGTAGACACTGTGCAAGACTGAACGGCTGTTCCTCAACTCTGAAATTTGCCCGCCGTGGCTGGGTCAGGCTTGCGGCGTTCGCAGCGTACTGGATCGCCCGGTCCCGTCTACGCCAAGGCTTCGACGGGACTCGAGTATCAGGCGCATTCAATCGCAATCGCCTCTGGGATACTGGATCCCTGCATTCGCGGGGATGACAACCGAGGGTGTGGCTCGCGGCTCACCCGTAGCGCCTACGCCGGCGGCTGAAAATTTCGCAGCGCGTAGGATGGGTAGAGCGAAGCGAAACCCATCGTCTTTGCGTTGTCGATCGCGCAGCCCTGTCCCCGTATTCTGAGGCGCCTGGGCCGAACGCTAATGAGGCGCTGGCCGCTTCTCCGGCTCTCCGCTCTTGTTGCCGGGCAGTCCCTTGATGCGGGCGGAGTCCTGTTCTTGGGTCGTGATATTGCCCTGTTTGGTTGTCGCCGTCGAACCGACCGTTCCCTTTTGCGGTGGCGGCCCGTTCTTGTTGCCGGGCTGGCCTGGAATCCCAGCGCCGGAGTTCTGTCCGCTGGGTGCGGTGGCCGGCGGATAGTTCGATTGCGCCGACGCCGTCACGCCCGACAGAACCAATGCACATGCAACTGCGCCAATGGTAGTGAGCTTCATGGCGTTCATCTCCGATTGTGACTTCGTTGGGTTCGAACGTTCACTGCGGGCGCCGCGTTCCTGTTTTCGTCCACTTTTAAGCATTGAAAGTGGTCACAAAATTACCCAGCAGTGCGTAGGATGGGTAGAGCGAAGCGAAACCCATCGTCTCACCGCGCGGACAAAACTTGGTTGGTTTTTGCGTCGCTCTCCCATCCACGAGGCAGACCGTGATGGCGCCGGGTGTTGCCCATTCGACACGACGGGCAACTCAGCAAAAACACGTTAATCCCTCGCCTCAAAAGTATTTCGCTTTATCCGAAATGTAACTCGGCATATGATCCGCTCGTCTCACCCGATCAAGGGGCGCTTCGCGATCGTCACGAGTGTTGCGGTGAGATGCGGTGGACGCGGATTGCGTGACTGACGAGCGCGCATGAGGCGGACAGTGAAATCATGTGGTCCTGACGCCCCAGTGGCTGGTGTCCTCTTGCAAGGCGCCACGCGTCTTGCAAGGGCGGTGACAACAACGCCCGGTCTCGCCGGGGAGAGCACGTATAAGCCGTAAAACCATCGCGCAGGGAATGCCGGAGTGTCTCCCGCTGAACCTGTATGCTCGTGTGCGTTTCCTAATCCACTTTTGCACACGAGACCGCGGGTGCAGCGCGCACCCGGCATTCCCTGCGCCCTCTAGCTTGGAGGGCGAATCATGAGCAAGCCTCGGGCGACAACGCCGCGAGAAAGTGAATTCGCATCTCGAAGTGAGCCGGTGAGCCTTGCGCCAGACGGTTTCTGAATTCGGACCAATTCGCAACATCTCTGCTGTTGCAAGTGAGTGGCGATTGCGCGTCGCGAGTAACACTTGATGTTCACCTGCGCCCTGCTAAACCGCCCGCCATGACAGTCCACGCCCCCAGCACCAAGACATCGGTCGCCGCGATCTCGGTCCTCGCCAGCGGCGGCATGGCCGCGGCGAAATTCGTGGTCGGCGTCGCGATCGGATCGCTCGCGCTGATCTCCGAGGCGCTGCATTCGACGATCGACCTGGTGGCGACCATCATCACCTGGGCCGTGGTGCGGGTGTCGGACCAGCCGGCGGATGCCGAGCATCATTACGGGCACGGCAAGTTCGAGAGTGTCTCCGCGCTCGGCATCATCGCCCTGCTCTATGTGCTGGCCGGCGGCATCCTGGTTCAGGCCTACAGCCACCTTCGCGAGGGAACGCCGCCGCCCACCATCTCGACCATTCCGTTCATCGTTCTCGTGCTCGACATCGCCGTGAACGTGTGGCGCGCCCGCGCGCTGCATCGCGCGGCGCGCGACACCAGGAGCCAGGCGCTTGCCGCCGACGCGCTGCATTTCGCCTCCGACGTGATGGGCTCGACGGCCGTCATCGTCGGCCTGGTGCTGGCGGGGCTCGGCTACTGGTGGGGCGATGCCGCTGCCGCGATCGCGGTTGCGGTCATGATCGCCCTGCTCGGGCTCCGGATGGCGCGTGAGACGGTCGAAACCCTGCTCGACCGCGCGCCCGAAGGTGCGCTGGAGCAGGCCACGGCCGCGATCAAGGCGGTGCCCGGCGTCGTCGACGTCGACCGGCTGCGCGTCCGCATGGTCGGGGCGACCCACTTCATCGATGCGATTGCCAAGGTGCCGCGCACCTATCCGATCGACCGCGTCGAGGAGATCAAGCGCCGGGCGCAGGAGGCAGTGACCAAGGCGTTCGGCGACGCCGACCTGACCTTCACCGCGGTCCCGGTCGCACGCGACAATGAGAGCGTGCGCGAGCGCATCATGGTGATCGCGCGCAATTCCGGCCTCGCCATCCACCACGTCACCGTGCACGATCTCGGCGGCAAGCTGATCGTCGGCATCGACCTCGAGGTCGATGGCGAAATGCAGCTCGACGCAGCGCACGCCATCGCCCACGACCTCGAGCGCGCGATCCGCGAGGACTTCGGCGAGGACGTCGAGGTCGATACTCATATCGAGCCGCTCGAGCCGGAATTGCCATGGGGCACCGACGCTTCTCCCGAACGCGTCGAGACCATCAAGGCCGCGCTGAGCCGCTTCGCCGCCGACGGCGGCGCGATCCATGACATCCATAATGTGCGGGTCCGCGACACCGACGCCGGCGAGATCGTCAACTTCCACTGCCGGGCCGCGCCCTCGATGAGCGTGATCAAGGTGCACGACAGCGTCGACGAGATCGAGCGCGCGCTGCGCCGCGCGTTCCCGACCATCAAGCGCGTGATCAGTCATGCCGAGCCGCCGCGCGAGTAGTTCTACGGACCCGTTCCCGTTTCGGACTCGTTTTGCGGCCGCCGATTCTCTCTTGGACAAGAATTATTTCGCATTAACGAATCGTTGACTCTCGACAGCTCCGAAAAACTGGATTCAAATCGTCTTGATTCGGATGCAACGTGGGGAGCGTCCGAACCGGGTAAACACCAGCTTAGTGTGGGGGTCTAGGGCATGGCGCGCGCGCATGCAGCGAACGTGTGCGTCCAATCCGATTCGATCAAAGGATTGGCGCAGTCGATCGCAAAACCGGCATATCACAGGCTTCTCACCGCCGAGCCTGCACTGCGCCGCGCTGTCCCTACTCTCATCATCGCCTTCCTGATCACCATCTGCCTCGGCGCCTTCGTGCAGGTGATCGACCAGAACCGCCAGAAGCGCGCAGCGATGAAGCGTGATCTCGCCGCGCTCTCCGACATCCTGGCCGAACGTCTCGACCGCCTCACCTCGGCACGTCACGACCGGCTGAACAACATCGAGCGCCTGCAGGAACTGCTGCCCGACCTGATCCCGTCCTGGGGCATCGCGTTCGGCCGCCACGTCATCATCACCGGGGCCGATCATCGCGTGCTGGCGCGCGTGCCGATCGACGGCCTTGGCGAGAGCGACCGCATCCTCGACGTCATCTCCACTGCGCAGTTGATGGCTGCGCCGGGCCAGCAGGGCGTGGTCAACGACATGACGCTGCCCAGCGGCAGCGGTGCACTGGCGATCTCGCGGCTGGTCAAGTCGCTGCCCGGCCAGATCGTGGTGATCCAGGAAATGAACGAGCCGATCTGGGGATCGGACGCGGCGCTCTCGGTGACGCTGTCGGCGACCACGAGCTTCGTGGTGCTGATCCTCGGCTTCGCCTTCCATTGGCAGTCGACCCGCGCCCGCGAGGGCGACCTGATCAACGACGCCGTACGCGGCCGGATCGACACCGCGCTCAATCGCGGCCGCTGCGGGCTGTGGGACTGGGATCTGTCGCGGGGCAGGATCTTCTGGTCCCAGTCGATGTTCACCCTGCTCGGGCTCGACTCCCGCAACGACCTGCTCACCTTCGGCGAGGTCAACGCACTGGTGAAGTCCGACGACATCAACCTGTTCGACATCGCCGACCAGCTCATCTCGGGCGAGATCGACCATATCGACCAGAGCTTCCGGATGCAGCATGTCGGCGGCCATTGGATCTGGCTGCGCGTGCGTTGCGAGCTCAGCCAGGCCGCCGCCGACGGCGGTCTGCACCTGATCGGCATTGCCGTCGACATCACCGAACAGAAGAGCCTCGCGGAGAAGAGCGTCGAGGCGGACTTGCGGCTGCGCGATGCGATCGAGACCATCCCGGAGGCCTTCGTGCTGTGGGACGCCGATGATCGCCTGGTGCTCTGCAACTCGCATTTCCAGCGGCTGCACAAGCTGCCGGACTCCGCCGTCACCCCGGGCACCTCCTACGAGACCGTGATCGAGGTCGGCAGCATGCCGGAGGTGCGCAGCCGCCTGCACGAGAGCGGCACGCCGGCGCCCGGCGCGCGTACCTTCGAGGCTCAGCTCGACGACGGCAGTTGGCTGCACATCAGCGAGCGGCGCACCAAGGATGGCGGCTATGTCTCGGTCGGCACCGACATCACTCGCATCAAGGCGCACGAGCAGAAGCTGGTCGACAACGATCTGCGGCTGCGCGCCACGGTGGCCGACCTCAAGCGCTCGCAGTCCGAATTGGAACGGCAGGCCGTCGAGCTCGCCGACCTCGCCGAGAAATACTCGCAGGAAAAGACCCGCGCCGAGGACGCCAATGCCGCGAAGTCGAAATTCCTGGCCAATATGAGCCACGAGCTGCGCACGCCGCTCAATGCCATCATCGGCTTCTCCGAGATCATGGGCAGCGGCCTGTTCGGCGCGCTCGGCTCGGACAAGTATCAGGAATATTGCCACGACATCCTGACATCGGGGAAATACCTGCTCGAAGTCATCAACGACATCCTCGACATGTCGAGGATCGAGGCTGGCCGCATGAAGTTCGACATGGAATCGCTCGATATCTCCGGCATCCTCGCAGAGTCCCTGCGGGTTGTCTCCGGCCGTGCCGAGGACAAGGGGCTGTCCCTGGAATCGAACATCGAAAGCACGATCTCGGTGGTCGCCGACCGCCGCGCGGTCAAACAGATCATCGTCAACCTGCTCTCCAACGCCGTGAAATTCACGCCCGACAACGGCCGCGTGCTGGTGCGCGGTCAGATGCTGAGCGACTCGATCGTACTGTTGATCGCCGACAGCGGCATCGGCATTGCGCCGGATTCGCTGCGTCGGCTCGGCAAGCCGTTCGAGCAGGTCGAGAGCCAGCTCACCAAGAGCTATCAGGGCTCCGGCCTCGGGCTCGCGATCGCACGCTCGCTCACCAATCTGCACGGCGGCTCGATGCGGCTGCGCTCGAAGCTCGGCGTCGGCACCGTGGTCCGCGTCACGCTGCCCCGCGACCCGCGTACCCTGCAGGCGAAGCTGCCGGAAGCGGCCTAGACTCCGGGTGACTTCGCCAGCACTGCCGCCAGCAGCGCAGGATCGCCGAGCACGGCGAGCGTCTCGCGAGGGGTGAGATGGCGAACCGCCTCGTCAAAGCTTTCACTGGCCTCGATCCGCGCGCGCGCCACCGCAAGGTCGAGATCGATCTCGCCCGGTCCGCCGCGCCTCGCCGGCGGAAGCGTGGAGAGATGACGATGCAGCAATCCGGACTCCTGCCGCAGTACCGCGAGCGCGGGGGCGGATGTGGGCGCGAGCCGCGAGGCCAGTTCGTTGGCGCGAACCAGCACACGAGGCGGCGCCACCTCCTCCGGCGTCACGAACAGCGCCCGCATCTCCGGCTTCGCCGTCCAGGCGCCGATCGGGATCGCAAATAACAGGCCGACGATCACCGGCGACATCCACAGCAGCAGCGGAAACGACACCGCATAGGCACTCGCCGCCATCGCGACACCGCACGCGGTCGGAATGCCATACTTCCGATAGAGCTCCCGCCGCTCGACCTCGCCGTCGTCGCGCCGCTGCGTCTGCCAGCCCGCATCGCGCCCGAGCAGGATTTCGACGACGGCAATCGACTGGAAGACCATCATGACGGGTGCGATCATCGCCGATATCATCAGCTCGGCAATCACGCCTGAGAATGCTCGAAAGCCGCCGCCGAACTGCCGGCGCGCGTCTCGCCTTATCAGCAACAGGATGAAGCCGAGCAGCTTCGGTATCACCAGAAGCGCCATGGTGAGGCCAAATACCCACGCGGCGAGCACGGGATCCTGGGCCGGCCAGTTCGGGAACAGCGAAAAGCCCTTCGGAAAATACTCAGGGCGAACGAAACGCGCCTGCAACGAGATCAGGATTCCGAGCAGCAGGAACAAAAGCCAGAGCGGCGCGGTGATGTAGGAGCCGATCCCGGTCATGAAGTGCAAACGCGAAATCCAGTGCAACCGGCGCGTCGTCAGCAAAGCGAGGTGCTGCAGATTGCCCTGGCACCAGCGCCGGTCGCGCGCGGCAAAATCCAGCAGCGAGGGCGGCACCTCCTCGAAACTGCCGCCGAGCGTCGGCGCCATGTAGATGCCCCAGCCGGCGCGCCGCATCAGCGCCGCCTCGACGAAATCGTGGCTCAGGATATGTCCGCCGAACGGCTTTGGTCCGGACAGTTCGGGCAGCCCCGCCTGCTCCGCAAATGCCTGAATCCTGATGATGGCATTGTGTCCCCAATAGTTGCCCTCGGAGCCATGCCACCACGCGACGCCGGCGGCGATCATCGGCCCGTACAGCCGGCCGGCAAACTGCTGCAGGCGGCTGAACAGGCTGCGCGCATTGACGATCACCGGCAGCGTCTGGACCAGCGCTGCCCGTGGATGGCTCTCCATGGCATGAACCATCCGCACCATGGTGTCGCCCGACATCAGGCTGTCGGCGTCGAGCACGATCATGAACTGGTATGCGCCGCCGAACCGCGTGATCCACTCCCCGATATTGCCCGACTTCCGCGCCGTGTTGTCGGCCCGGTGCCGGTAGTAGAGCCGCCCCGCGCCGCAGGCGTCGCAGAGTTCGAGGAATGCCCGCTCCTCGGCGATCCAGATATCGGGATCGCGCGTGTCGCTCAGCACGAACCAGTCGAAGCTTGCGGCCTGTCCGGCCGCCTCGATGGACTCGTAGATGGCGCGCAGGCGCGCCATCAGTTGATGCGGATTCTCGTTGTAGGTCGGGAGCAGCACCGCGGTCCGGCTCGCGATCGCCGGCAACGGACCATCGCCGCGGATCGGCAAGGCATTGCCCTTGCGTCGAAGCAGAACCCAAAAGCCTGCGAGCGCCGAGGCAAACGAAAAGGCGATCCAGGCGAGCAGCGCGACGAACAGCACCAGCACCATGCCTTCCATGATCGTCACGCCGCCGACTTCGACCACCCGGTACATCTCGTAGGCGCCCGCGCCGGTCAGCGCCGCTGTCAGCACCAGCACGAACGCGCGACGCGTGACCATGCCCGCGCTGACCGACACCGGCTTCGCGGCCGCGCGCGGCGGCTCGCCAAGATCGGCGGCGGACATCGCGAGCGGGCTCTCCTGCGGAAGGAAACCGCCGGCCACCGTGGTGACGCCGGGATCAGGCGACGTGACTATGGCGCCCATCGATAGACCCAAATCTCCGAAAGCGGCTTGTCGTCCTGGGCGAGATGAGCCCGAAGCTCGATCGGCTCCTTCTTGACGGCGCACTGGAAGCTGAGCCGCCATCCACCGGTGTTCGGGTTCGGCTGCGTGACGATGTCAGTGACTTCGGACTTCTCGGCCGTCACGACGCCCTTGACGCTGTTGGGATCGATCCCCTTCAGATTGTCCCCGATCAGGTCGAGCACGAACAGCTTGCTGTTCGCGCCGCGGGCGCCGACGCCGCTGCGCGTGAAGCGCGCGAGCGCATGGGGCTTCGGCGCGTCCGGCCCCCAGTGCAGGCGATAGGTGAGATTGTTCTCGCTCTTGGCCTTGAGCGGCGCCTTCGGCCGCCAGAAGGCCGCGATATTGTCGTGGATCTCCTCCTTGGTCGGAATCTCGATCAGGGTCACCGCGCCCTCGCCCCAGTCACCGATCGGCTCCACCCACAGGCTTGGGCGTTTCTCGAAGCCCGATTCGATGTCCTGATAGGCGAAGAAATTCTTCTCCCGCTGCATCAGCCCGAACCCGCGCGGATTGACGTCCTGGAACGTGCTGATTTGCAGGTCGCGCGGATTGCTCAGGGGGCGCCAGAGGCTCTCGCCCTTGCCGTTGTAGATCGCAAGCCCGTCGGAATCGTGCACCGAGGGTCGAAAATCATCGACCTCATTGCGATCGTTGGGCCCGAAGAAGAACATGCTCGTCATCGGCGCCAGGCCAGCATGCTCGAGATCGGCGCGCGGATAGAGCGATGTCTCGACATCGAAAACCGTGGTCTTCCCGGGCCTGATCGTGAAGCGATAGCTTGCCGCGCAGCTCTTGCTGTCGAGCAAGGCGTGAATGACGAGCGAGGTCGCGTTGGGCACCGGCCGCTCGAGCCAGAATGCCTTGAAGTACGGAAACTCCTCGCCCTTTGCCTCACCGGTGTCGATCGACAGACCGCGCGCCGACAGGCCGTAGGTCTCATCCTTGGCGACGGCGCGGAAATAGCTCGCCCCCAGGAAGACACAGACCTCGTCGTAATAGTCCGGCTTGTTGATCGGCGCGTGGATGCGAAATCCGGCGAAGCCGAGATCGGTCTCGGTGAAAGCAGGCACCTTCTCACCGAACGAAAACTCGTCCTTGCTGTAGCGGACTTCACTGACCTTGCCGTCGACGACTTCGAAGATGCTGACCTTGTTCTTGTAGAAAAATCCGCGATGGAAGAACTGCGCCTGGAACGGCAGCTTCTCGCTGCGCCACAGCGCACGCTCGGGCCGAAAGCGAATCGACCGGTATTGATCGTAGGTCAAGTCGTTCAGACCGCCGGGCAACTTCTCGTCGGGCGCTTCGAACGACTTGCTGGCGAGATTGCGGGCAAGGTCTCGCACCATGGAGGGGTTGAAAGGCGCGTCTGACGTGTTCCCTGCGGCTGCGGCCTCTCGCCGCGGCAAGAGCATCAGTGTCGGCAACACGGCCGATCCATGGAGAAGTTGGCGGCGATTCAAGGCATCTCCTGCTCGCTGGGCGGAACGCCGCAATGAAACCGCCGAGCCGTCACGGAGTTCCATCGCTGCTGCGTGCACGAGAAGATTGCTTGGGGACAACGCGGTTGCGGCTCTCTCCAAGTGAGCAGACAAACCGCAACAGCTTCGAGCCCGGTCCGGCGATTGTCTCACACGGGAACCGTCACCGAAGCGTCTCGGCTGATGGCCGAGAGCTACTGCGTCTCGAGCGTCGGCGCGACCTCGCGCGCGACTTGCACCAAGGCTGCGATCAGCGGCGTCATCGGATCGCGCTGCGGGATCACCATGCCGATGCTGTAATCCACAACCGGATCGACGATCGGGATACTGCGGACCGCGTCGGCCAGCCCGAGTGTCTCGGCAAGCTTCGCCGGCATCACACTCGCCCAGCGACCGGTCTTCACGTGGGTGTAGAGCACGAGCAGCGAATTGGAGGTGAGCGTCGGCGTCGCCTCGCCGCCGACCGTGGTCAGCGCGCGGTCGATGATGCGGCGGTTCTGCATGTCGGGCGTCAGCAGGCAAAGCGGCACAGTGCCGACTTCCTTCCACGTCACCTGCTTGCGGTCACCAAACATGGCATCGGGCGCCGTCAGCAGGCGATAGCTCTCGTTGTAGAGCGGGATGGTGCGGACCTTGCCGATCGGCTCGTTCTCGATGTAGGTCAGCCCGGCATCGACCTCGAGATTTTCGAGCAGGCCGAGCACGTCGGCCGAGGTGCAGGACTGGATGCGGAAGCGCACGTCGGGATGGCGGGCGCGGAACGGCGTCGTCAGCGACGCCACCATGCCGAGCACGGTCGGGATCGCGGCGATCCGAATCTCGCCCGATAGCTTGTCCTTGAGGCTGTTGATCTCCTGCTTCATCGCCCGCGCATCGCCGACGATGCGCCGCGCCCAGTCGAGCGTGCGTTCGCCTTCCGGCGTAAATCCCTGAAAGCGGGAGCCGCGCTGCACCAGCATGACGCCGAGGATTTCCTCGAGCTGCTTGAGGCTGGTCGACATGGTGGGCTGGGTGACGCCGCAGGCCTCCGCGGCCCGCCCGAAATGCCGCTCCTTGGCCAGCGCCAGCAGAAGTTCCAGCTTGTCGATCAAGGATCAACCCCCATCGCGAAAACGGTGTCTCAACACAGTCACAAGTAGCACGGTCGCGGCGCCATCCTAACCCAAAAAGCGCGCTGGAAGTTCGTGATTTCCGGCCATTATTGCAATCCCAAATCACCTCATTGTGCCACGCTATTAATCGTGTTTCGCAATCGCCGCATGAGACGGCTTTATTGATGTTTCGAAGGATTCCAACTCTCATACGTACCGTCGAAGAACTGATCGTGAGAGCGCGGATGACATCGGAATACGAACCCTGGGACGAGGCGCGCGGCGCCGAGATCATCGCCGAGCATGCCAAGCTCGAAGGCGCCACGCTGGTCATCCTGCACGCGCTGCAGGAGGCATTCGGCTACGTGCCGGAGCCGGCGATCCCGATGGTCGCGCAAGCGCTCAACCTGTCCCGCGCCGAGGTGCACGGCGTGTTCACCTTCTACCACGACTTCCGCAAGCAACCGGCCGGGCGTCATGTCCTGAAGCTGTGCCGCGCCGAGGCCTGCCAGGCCGCCGGCGGCGACGCGCTGGCGGCGCGAGCGGAGGCCAGGCTCGGCATTTCCCTCGGCCACACCACGGCGGATCAGCGCGTGACGCTGGAGCCGATCTACTGTCTCGGCCTCTGCGCCACCGCCCCTTCAGCGATGCTCGATGGCCGCGTGGTCGGTCGGCTCGACGAGACACGGCTCGACGCGCTGGTCGCGGAGGCGCAGCGATGACGATACGGATATTCATTCCCCGCGATGCCGGTGCGATTGCGGTCGGTGCCGATGACGTTGCCCTGGCGTTCGCGCAGGCAGCGGCCGCGCGGAGCGTCACAATCGAGATCGTCAGGACCGGCTCGCGCGGGCTCTACTGGCTGGAGCCGATGGTCGAGCTGGCGACTGGGCAGGGCCGCGTCGCGTTTGGCCCGGTCGCTCCGGCTGATGTCCCTGCCCTGCTCGACGCGATGACCAGCAACGGCCAGCATCCCCGTCGGCTTGGTACCACGGACGAGATTCCCTGGCTGAAGCGGCAGACCCGCCTGACCTTCGCGCGCTGCGGCGTGGTCGATCCGCGCTCGGTCGACGACTATCGCGGCCATGGCGGCTACAAGGGCCTGGAGCGGGCGCTGACGCTGACGGCGGACCAGATCCTCGCCGACGTCACCGCCTCGGGCCTGCGCGGCCGCGGCGGCGCCGGCTTCCCCACCGGCATCAAGTGGAAGACGGTGGCGCAGGCGAATGCGGACCGCAAATACATCGTCTGCAACGCCGATGAGGGCGACAGCGGCACCTTCGCCGACCGCATGATTATGGAAGGCGACCCCTGCGTCGTGATCGAAGGGATGACGATTGCCGGCATCACGGTCGGCGCCACCAAGGGCTACATCTACATCCGCTCGGAATATCCGCACGCGGTCGAGGCCATGAACGCGGCGATTGCCGCCGCCAAACGCGCCGGCTTGCTCGGCGATCGCATCGGCGGCACCGCGCACAACTTCGACCTCGAGGTGCGGGTCGGCGCCGGCGCCTATGTCTGCGGCGAGGAGACCTCGCTGCTGGAAAGCCTCGAGGGCCGCCGCGGCATCGTGCGCGCCAAGCCGCCATTGCCCGCGCACAAGGGCCTGTTCGGCCGTCCCAGCGTGATCAACAACGTGCTGTCGTTCGCCGCGATCCCCTTCATCCTCGACAACGGCGCCAAGGCCTATGCCGATTTCGGCATGGGGCGGTCGCGCGGCACTATGCCGATCCAGCTTGCCGGCAACATCAAATACGGCGGGCTGTTCGAGACCGCGTTCGGCGTCACGCTCGGCGAGCTCGTCGACGACATCGGCGGCGGCACCTTCACGGGACGTCCCGTGCGCGCGGTTCAGGTCGGCGGTCCGCTCGGAGCCTATTTCCCGCGAACGTTGTTCGACACGCCGTTCGACTATGAGGCGTTCGCCGCCCGGGACGGCCTGATCGGCCACGGCGGCATGGTGGTGTTCGACGACAGCGTCGACATGGCGAAGCAGGCGCGCTTCGCGATGGAGTTCTGCGCCGTCGAATCCTGCGGCAAGTGCACGCCGTGCCGCATTGGCTCGACCCGCGGCGTCGAGACCATCAGCAAGATCATCAATGGCGAGCGCGTCGCCGAGAATCTCGCGGTGGTCGAGGACCTCTGCAACACCATGAAGTTCGGCTCGCTCTGCGCGCTCGGCGGCTTCACGCCCTACCCCGTGATGAGCGCGCTGAAGCACTTCCGGGAAGATTTCGGCCCGGCACCGGCCCGGCTGCAGGCCGCGGAATAACAGGAGATCACGATGTCGCTGATCCACGAAACCGATTTCGGCACGCCACAATCGAAGTCCGAGACGATGGTCACGCTGACCATCGATGGGCGCAGCATCACGGTGCCCGAGGGTACCTCGATCATGCGCGCCGCGATGGAGGCCGGCACCCAGATCCCGAAGCTATGCGCCACCGACATGGTCGACGCATTCGGCTCGTGCCGGCTCTGTCTGGTCGAGATCGAGGGACGCGCCGGCACGCCTGCCTCCTGCACCACGCCCGTGATGCCGGGCCTCGTCGTGCACACCCAGACCGAGCGGCTCAAGAAGCTGCGCAAGGGCGTGATGGAGCTCTACATCTCCGACCATCCGCTCGACTGCCTAACCTGTGCGGCGAACGGCGACTGCGAATTGCAGGACATGGCCGGCGCGGTCGGCCTGCGCGACGTGCGCTACGGCTATGAGGGCGAGAACCACGTGTTCGCCAAGTCCCATGGCACGGCCAATCCGGCCTGGATGCCGAAGGACGAGTCCAACCCCTATTTCACCTACGATCCCTCGAAATGCATCGTCTGCTCGCGCTGCGTCCGTGCCTGCGAAGAGGTGCAAGGCACCTTCGCACTCACGATCGCCGGCCGCGGCTTCGATAGCCGCGTCTCGCCCGGCATGAGCGAGAGCTTCCTCGGCTCCGAATGCGTCTCCTGCGGCGCCTGCGTGCAGGCCTGCCCTACCGCGACGCTGACCGAAAAATCGGTCATCGAGATCGGCCAGCCCGAGCATTCCGTCGTCACCACCTGCGCCTATTGCGGCGTCGGCTGCGCCTTCAAGGCCGAAATGCGCGGCGAGGAAGTGGTGCGGATGGTGCCCTACAAGGATGGCAAGGCCAATCGCGGCCATTCCTGCGTCAAGGGGCGCTTCGCCTGGGGCTACACCACCCACAAGGAGCGCATCCTGAAGCCGATGATCCGCGAGCGGATCGAGGATCCCTGGCGCGAAGTGTCATGGGACGAAGCGCTCGGCTTCGCCGCCGCCAAGTTCAAGGGCATCCAGCAGAAATATGGCCGCGACGCGGTCGGCGGCATCACCTCGTCCCGCTGCACCAACGAAGAAACCTATCTGGTGCAGAAGCTGATCCGCGCCGGCTTCGGCAACAACAATGTCGACACCTGCGCCCGCGTCTGCCATTCGCCGACCGGCTACGGCCTGTCGCAGACCTTCGGCACGTCGGCAGGTACGCAGGATTTCGATTCGGTTGAGCATTCCGATGTCGTCATGATCATCGGCGCCAACCCGGCATCGGCTCACCCTGTGTTCGCCTCACGGCTCAAGAAGCGCCTGCGCCAGGGCGCGCGGCTGATCGTGATCGATCCCCGTCGCACCGAGATGGTCGAATCGCCGCACGTGAAGGCGCTGCACCTGCCGCTGATGCCAGGCACCAACGTCGCCGTGCTCACCGCGCTCGCCCATGTGGTCGTCACGGAAGGGCTGGTCAACGAGGCCTTCGTGCGCGAGCGCTGCGACTGGAGCGAGTTCGAGGATTGGGCGGCATTCGTCGCGCAGCCGGGCAACAGCCCGGAAGCGACCGCGATCATGACCGGTGTCGATCCGAAGGATCTGCGCGAGGCGGCACGAGTCTACGCCACCGGCGGCAACGCTGCGATCTATTACGGACTCGGCGTCACCGAGCACAGCCAGGGCTCGACCACCGTGATCGCGATCGCCAACCTCGCGATGGCGACCGGCAATGTCGGCCGGCCCGGCGTCGGGGTGAATCCGCTGCGCGGCCAGAACAACGTGCAGGGCTCCTGCGACATGGGCTCGTTCCCGCACGAGCTGACCGGCTATCGCCATATCTCCGGCGACGCCGTGCGCGAGCAGTTCGAGGCGATGTGGAACGTCAAGCTCAACAAGGAGCCGGGCCTGCGCATCCCCAACATGTTCGACGCCGCGATCGAGGGCACCTTCATGGGGCTCTATGTGCAGGGCGAGGACATCCTGCAGTCCGATCCCAACACCAAGCATGTGGTGGCCGCGCTGTCGGCGATGGAATGCGTGATCGTCCATGACCTCTTCCTGAACGAGACCGCGAACTACGCCCATGTCTTCCTGCCCGGCTCGACCTTCCTGGAAAAGGACGGCACCTTCACCAACGCCGAGCGCCGGATCCAGCTCGTGCGCAAGGTGATGTCGCCGAGGAACGGATACGCGGACTGGGAGGTTACCATCCTGCTCGCCAAGGCGATGGGTTTCGAGATGCACTACAACCATCCGTCCGAGATCATGGATGAAATCGCGGCGCTGACGCCGACCTTCGCCGGCGTCTCCTATGCCAAGCTGGAGGAACTCGGCTCGGTGCAGTGGCCCTGCAACGAGAAGGCGCCCGAGGGCACGCCGGTGATGCATATCGGCGGCTTCGTGCGCGGCAAGGGCAAGTTCATCATCACCGAATATATCGCGACCGACGAGCGCACCGGCCCGCGCTATCCACTGCTGCTCACCACCGGCCGCATCCTCAGCCAGTACAATGTCGGCGCGCAAACCCGCCGCACCGAGAATGTGGTGTGGCACGCCGAGGACCGGCTGGAGATCCATCCCCACGACGCCGAGCAGCGCGGCGTGCGCGACGGCGACTGGGTGCGGCTGGCCAGCCGTGCCGGTGAAACCACGCTGCGCGCGCTGATCACCGACCGCGTCGCCCCCGGCGTGGTCTACACCACGTTCCATCACCCTGACACCCAGGCCAACGTGATCACGACCGACTTCTCCGACTGGGCCACCAACTGTCCGGAGTACAAAGTCACCGCCGTCCAGATCTCGCCATCGAACGGTCCGACCGACTGGCAGAAGGCCTATGACGAACAGGCGCGGCACTCCCGCCGCATCACGCCTGTCGTGGAGGCGGCGGAGTAGCGATGCGCGAGCCCGTGCACAAGGCGAACCGGAAAGTCTGGCGCAACGGCGCGTTCAGCGAGGGGACGCGCCTGATCCCGGACGAGACGCCGCTGGCGCTGACCTACAACGGCGGCACATACGCCGTGATGATGGGCTCGCCCGAGGACCTCGGCGATTTCGCCATCGGCTTCAGCCTCAGCGAAGGCATCGTGCAATCGGCCGACGAAATCGAGACGCTCGACATCGTCGAGCTCGACGATGGCATCGAGCTCAGGATGTGGCTCAAGCCGGCAAAGGCCGCGCTGATCGCCGAGCGTCGCCGGCACATTGCGGGACCGACCGGGTGCGGCATCTGCGGCGTCGATTCCATCACTGAAGCGGTTCGCCCGGCCGCGGTCGTAGCTGCCGGGCGATCGTTCGCGCCGCGCGAGGTGATGACCGCAATGGCGGCCATCGCGCCGCTGCAGGAGATCAATCACCAAACCCGCGCCGTGCACGCCGCCGCGTTCTGGACGCCCGGACGCGGCATCGTGGTGCTGCGGGAGGATGTCGGCCGGCACAATGCGCTCGACAAGCTCGCAGGAGCGTTGGCGCGGGAGCAGATCGTGACGAGCGAGGGCATGGTGCTATTGACCAGCCGCGTCTCGGTCGAGATGGTGCAGAAGACCGCGGCGATCGGCGCGCCGTTGATGGTCGCGGTGTCCGCCCCGACCGCGCTCGCGGTGCGGATGGCTGATGCCGCCGGCGTCACGCTCGTCGCGATCGCTCGATCGGACGGATTTGAAATCTTTACGCATCCGGAACGCGTCATGGGCGCGGTGGCCGGCAAGGAGTCCGCTTATGTCGTCGTCGCCTGACAAGCTCGTCTATATGGCGAACCAGATCGGAAAGTTCTTCCAGAGCCAGGGGCGCGACCGCGCGGTGCAGGGCATTTCCGAGCATATCTGGAAATTCTGGGATCCGCGGATGCGCAAGCAGATCTTCGCCCATCTCGACGCCGGTGGCACCGGCCTTGATCCCGATGTCCGCGACGCGCTGCAAAGGCTGAAGCAGGCGTAGAGCTGGACGAAATTGTGGTGCGTGCAAAGACACGCTTGCAGCCAAGCTGCACAATAATGTCATCGAGCTCGCCCGCGTCCTGCAGGGCGTGATGGCGGATATCCGCGATCAGCTTCGTGGCATGCAACAAAGGCCCGAGCGGAATCTTCGGATTCCGTCAAGGCATCGGCAGTGCTCTTCCGCGCCAGCACTCTCGTGGCTCCGCCGACGTCGCGATTGAGTCGCCAGATGCGTGGCAGACTGGCGGCGATTAGGTGTCCGGTGCCGACACGATTATTACGCATTGGCCGCTTAGACACCGATGAAGGAGAAAGAGCAGCGAGAGCACAAACCTAATGAGTCAGAACACTGCCGGCGGCGCAACGCCGTTTCCTCTCGGCGTTTTTGTCGGGAACCCGAACTATTACGATTCAAGCGAGGAAGCGAGTTTCGAAGCGAACTTCAACGCTTTCTCAACCTTGATGAAAACCACGCCGCAGTTCCTCGACCAGTATGGCGATCAACGCCTGCCCATTTCGGATTGGGTTGGTCAATCGAGCTGGAATGCAGCATCGATGGCGCAATCGCCGGTGCTCAAGGGTGTCACGCCGGTGATCGGACTGCCAATGACCTCGACCGCATCGGGCTCGGAATCCCCGGATCAGTTCTACAAGGATTTTGCGGCCGGCCAGTACGATTCGGTGCTGACGAACATGGTGAAGGCCTGGGCCGACAATGGCTTCACGACCCAGATCTGGCGGCCCGGCTGGGAGATGAACATCAACACAATGCCCTCCTATGCCGGCGACGACGCCGCGACGCGCGCCGATTGGGTCAAGGCATTCCAGCACATCTATACCGTGTTGCATGCGGCAGGCGCGGCCGAGGGCGTGAACATCGAGGTGGCGTGGAACCCGGCCGTGACGAACTACAGCCACGCCGGCAATGTCATCCAGAGTGCATATCCCGGAGACCAGTACGTCGATATCATCGCCGCCGACGTCTACGGCGACGTCTATCCGTACGGTTCGTCGACCCACCTCTATGACTGGGACAAGAGCGGGCAAGTCCTCGATTCGTCGCAACCGGTCTACGACTCCAGTGTTCAGCAATGGGCGTCAGACCCGGTCAACCTTCAGCACTACTACACCTACCCTGCTTCCAACCAATGGTCACTCGATGGCAGTGACGGCCATGCGACCACGCTTCAACAACTGATCGATCTCGCCAAATCGACAGGGAAGCCGTTTGCTGTTGCCGAGACCGGCGCGGGCAATACGCATGACGGCGCGGGCCTCACCGACAATCCAGCATTCGTGAAGTGGCTCTCGGATACGCTGCATCAATCCGGGGTAAACGTCAGCTTCGTGAACATCTGGGATTCGAATTCCGGCGGATCATATGGCTTGACCGGTTCCACCGACAATAAGCCGCTCGAGGCTGCGGCATGGGCGCAGCACTTTGGCGACCCACCCGCGACAACAGCCGATTCGACGTCGACGGTGTCGCCGACCACCTCAGGCAGCTCTGCGGTGAGCGAGGCCACAAGCGTCAGCCAACCGGCCGCGCCTGACGCCGCGGCGGCCCAAGGCACCATGACCGTCGAGACGGCAAAGGACGGCTTCCATTTCAATTCCGCACCCACCGAAACCAATCATCCAGGCACCGCAGCGCCTGCAGTCGGAGTCATTGGCAACAATGCTTTTGCCTTCCAGGAGCATGCTGACGCAAATTCCGGAAGCCGGGACAGTTTCGCGCTGGGCGGAGATGCTGCCCATGGCAACTTGGCCGCGCTCGTGAACGAAGCCCACACGGCCGCCACTGGGCACGACGCAGTGATGGACCATTCGGTCGTCAACGCGGATTCAGCGAGTGCTCATCAAGTGGCATTGCACAGCAACTTCTTCACTCTCTAGTTCGGCAGCCAGCCACCGGCGGCCGTTCCCTGTCCGGACGAGTGTGGTTGAACAGACCATCGAGCGCGCGCAAGCGCGCTCGATGAAAGATCGGGCGGCCAACGCGTCGATATATAGGCGCTCCGCCTGTGTGCTCACCTTCAGAATTGAGCCGGTAGCTGCGTCGAGGTGTCCAGCCGGATATCAAGCGCTCGCGGGCTCCGTGATCGGTTCGGATGCTGGCCAGGAACATCGCGCGTTCCGCGCCGTTGACCGACCCTCGGATAGGTATCGCTGGGCCGCTCCGTGGCGGCGATGGTGGTATAAATGCAGCCATCGCCCTTGGCGTTAAGGCAGCTCCGGCTCTTGGGGGGTGGCCAGGGCGCTCCGCCTGCTGGACGCACCGAAGCGGCTGAACGAGGCCGTACTTTACCGGGATTGAAGACTTTGGCAGGATGTTGGCATCTACCGGCGGATATCCTGACAGCGGCGGTAGCCGCAAGTCAGCCGGGGACGCCGCGGCGTCCGCAGGGATCATGGAGGAGGCGTCATGTTGGAGATCGTTCTGGCGAGCGGCATCTGCGGGTTGCTGCTGGGACGCTACTTCAGGGTCTACGTCTGCCTCTTCGCGATGCTCTTCGTTATCCCGGCTGCCTATTTCGTCGGGCACGCCGACGGTTTGACGATGGGAGTTGTTGCCTTTATTTCCGGCGTCGTTGCACTGCAGGGCTGCTTCCTGATCGGCGCGATGGTCCGCATCTTCATCGAAAACTTCGAGCCGCAACGGGCGCCGTCGGAAGATTTCATCTAACCGTTCGCCAGCAAGATCGCAGCGGCGAGTACGCCTTCGCGCCCGCTCTAGACCGGCTTCCGATTGAATCAGGACGGAAGCTCTAAAGCGTGATGAGACTAGGTTGAGCTGGAGCGGCGGCGGTGCTTCACCTCTCTCCGACGGGGAGAGGTGAACCGAACGCGTGGTTAAGACCGGTTCGGCCGAAGTTCATCGCGCTTTCGATTCTTGTTTTGAAGCGTTTTCTTTAAGCGAACCGGTGTCCGCTTCGCTCGAAAGCGCTCTAACCTCAGCCCACGATCGCGTTGAATACGCGGCGCACCTCGCTCTGCGTCTCGCGCAGGCGCGCTTCCAGCGCGGAAAAATCCGGTGTGTCGCCGGCCCGCGCCATCACGCGCAGCAGGTCTTCACCGGCGGTCTCCGGGTTGAACTTGCCGATCACGCAGAGTCGCAGAATTTGCGTCAGGTCGTGATACAGCCGCGCCGCCGAGCGCAGGATCTCGGCTTCAGAGTGCCCGAGCAGCCCGAGCTTGGCGGCATTTTCGAGCACCTGCATCGTCGAGACGCTGAGGATCTCGGGCTTTGCCGCCGCATGCACTAGCTGCAGGTATTGCGCGATGAAGTCGATGTCGACCAGCCCGCCGGCCGCGAGCTTGAGGTCCCAGACATCGTTCTCGCCCTTCTCCAGCGCAATCGCGCGCCGCATGTCGGCGACATCGGTGGCGGTGCTCGCCGCATCGCGCGGCCGCGTCAGCACGCCGCGAATGATCGCCTCGATCCGCTCGCGGACATGCGGGGCAGCCGAGATCACCCGCGCGCGCGTCAGCGCCAGATGCTCCCAGGTCCAGGCCTCGCGCTCCTGATAATCGGCGAACGAGTCGATCCGCGAGGCGACGGGGCCGGCACGTCCGGACGGACGCAGCCGCATGTCGACCTCATAGAGCACGCCGTAATTGGTGCGCGTGGTGAAGGCGCTGATCAGGCGCTGGGTAAAGCGGGCAAAATACTGCGCGCCATGCAATGAACGCTGGCCGTCGGAATCCGGCGCCTCATGGTCGTAGTCGTAGAGCAGGATCAGGTCGAGGTCGGAGGACGCTGTCATCTCACGGCTGCCGAGCCGGCCCATCGCGATGATCGCGGTCTCCTGCCCCTTGATCCGGCCATATTGCGCGGCGAACTGGTCGGTGACGAGACCGTGCACGGTGTGCACGATGCCCTCGGCGACATCGGCGAACGCGACGCTGGCGTGCTGCGCCGAGACCGTGCCGGACAAGATCCGCGTGCCGATCAGAAACAGGCTCTCCTGGCCGAACAGACGCAGGCGATCGAGGAAGTCCTCATAGGACGACGCATCCTGCAAGGTGGTGGCGAGCCGTTCGGACAGTTCCTTCTTGTCCGGCATCGCGCCGAAGAAGCGCGGGTCGATCAGGCCGTCCATGATCTGCGGCTGCCGCGCCAGCATGTCGCCGAGCCGCGGCGCCGCGCCCAGGATCAGCGCCACCAGCGCGACGAGATCGCGGTTCTGGCTGAGCAGCGAGATCAGCCGTCCGCCGCGCTGCAACGCGCCCAGGAAACGATCGAACGCCGCCACCGCATCGTCGGGCTCTTCGGCATGCGCGAGACCGTCGATCAGCCCGGGAATGAATTCGAGGAACGCCGCGCGCGTCGCCTCGACGCGCAGTGCGCGATAGTCACCCGTGATCCACTGCTGCACGGTCCCGGCGACGGCGACGGGTTTCTTGAACCCGAGATTGGCGAGATGCTCGATCAGGCGGGCATCGTCGGGCCCCGCACCGTAGTCGATCTGCGGCAGCTTCGCGGTGCCGGTCGGATCGTCGCCCTCGAACAACTTGCCGTAATGGCTCTGGACAGTCTTGAGATGGCCGAGCAGGTCTTTCGCGAAGGCCTCGCGGTTCTCGTAACCGAAGAAATGTGCGAAGCGCTCGACGGCTTCGGCCTGCTCCGGCAGCGAATGGGTCTGCTCATCGGCGATCATCTGCAGCCGGTGCTCGACCCGGCGCAGGAACTCGTAGGCCGTGGTCAGCTCGTCGCGCGCTTCGTAGGTGATCCAGTTGCTGTTGGCGAGAACGTTCAGAGCCTCCAGCGTCGGCCGCACGCGCAATTCCGGATGCCGGCCGCCGGCGATCAGTTGCTGGGTCTGGGCGAAGAACTCGATCTCGCGGATACCGCCGCGGCCGACCTTGACATTGTGGCCTTCGACCGAGATCTCGCTCTGGCCGCGATAGGTCTGCATCTGCCGCTTCATGTCGTGCACATCGGCAAGCGCCGCGAAATCCAGGTGCTTGCGCCAGACGAACGGTGCGAGTTCGGCCAGCAGCGCATCCCCGGCCCCGGGATCGCCGGCGCAGGGCCGCGCCTTGATCATCGCGGCGCGCTCCCAGGTGCGCCCCTCACGCTCGTAGTAGTGCAGCGCGGCGTCGGTGGAGATCGCGACCTGTGTCGAAGCCGGATCCGGGCGCAGCCGGAGATCGACCCGGAACACGTATCCCTCGCCCGAGCGCTGTTGCAGCATCCGCGCCATCGCCTGGGCGACGCGCACAAAGAACGGCTGCGGCTCGATGTCCTCGGCGAGCGAGGTGGCCGAGCGATCAAAGAACACGATCAGGTCGATGTCGCTGGAATAGTTCAGTTCGCCGGCACCCATCTTGCCCATCGCAAGCACGATCAGGCCCGAGCCGATCTCGGGGTGCTCGGGGTCATCAGCCGTCATCCGGCCCCGGGCGACCTCCTGCCGGAGCAGGTAGCGCAGCGCCGATTGCACCGAGACGACGGCGACGTCGGTGAGCGCGGCCGTGACCCGCATCACCGGCCAGACCTCGCCGATGTCGCACAGCGCGATCAGGAGCGCGGCCTCCGCCTTCAAGCGGCGGAGCAGATGCATCACGTCGGCCTCGCTGCCGGCGGCGAGCACATCGCGCGAGGTTCTTTCGATCAGTGCGGCGAGGTGCGACTCCGGGTCGCATGACAGGATCCGGATCAGCCGTGCGACGTCGGCACGCGCGAGCTCGAACAGATATGGCGAGAACTCGGCGATGCCGCGCAGGATGTCCCTTGCGAAGGGATGTCCGAGCAACGCGTTGAGTGCGTCCGCTTGTGCCGGCTCGATCTCGGCGAACCAGTCGGTCAGGCGCTGTTCAGCGGATTGCGGCGCGGCGACACGTGGCCCGTCCGCAAACTGCGCGGCCAGTCCCTGTCGATCCGCGTTTCCCGGCGCGGCGGCATTCATGCCGCCTTCTGTGGCACATCCTGCGTTTGAGCCGCAAGCCTGTCACTGCCGGCCACCCGCGCGGGCAGGACCAGGGTCGCGACCAGGCCCGGATGGGAGTCGCCGAGCCGAAGCTCGCCGCCATGGAGCGTTGCGACGGCCGAGGCCAGGCTGAGGCCGAGACCGGACCCGGGTAAGGTGCGGCTCGCTTCGAGCCGGACGAACCGCTCCACCGCATGCTTGCGATCGCCCTCGGGAATGCCAGGACCGTGGTCGGTGACGCTGAGCAGCACCTGACTGCCCTCGCGCCGCGCCTCGATCAGGATCTCGTTTTTCGCCGTGCTCGGCGACCCCTCGCCCGCTTCGGGCTTGCCATATTTGATCGCATTCTCGACCAGGTTGGCGAGCGCCTGGCTGATCAATTCACGGTTGCCGTGGATCGGCGCCGGCGTCGTCTTCACCAGCAGCGTCATGCCGTCGTCCTCGGCCAGCGGCTCGTACAACTCGTGGATGCCGTTGGCGACGTCGGCACCGTCGAAATCGTCCATGTTGCCCCGCGCCTGGCCGGATTCGGCGCGGGCGATCATTAGCAGGGCATTGAAAGTGCGGATCAGTCCGTCGGACTCCTCGATCGTCCGCTCCAGCGCGGCGCGATAATCGGCCTCGCAGCCGGACTTCGCCAATGCCTCCTCGGCGCGGTTACGCAGCCGCGTCAGCGGCGTTTTGAGGTCGTGGGCGATGTTGTCGGAGACCTCCTTGAGCCCCGTCATCAGCGCCTCGATGCGCTCCAGCATGGCGTTGAGATTTTCCGCCAGGCGGTCGAGCTCATCACCGCTGCGGCCGACCGGCAGCCGGCCGGACAGATCGCCGGCCATGATGGTCTTCGTGGTGCCAGTCATGGCGTCGATCCGATGCAGCACGCGGCGCGCAACGAAAATGCCGCCGCCGATGCCGAGCACGACGACGACGAGGATCGACCACTGCGCGGCCTTGGCGACGATCCCGAACAACCGCCGCCGCTCCTCGAGATCGCGCCCGACCAGCAGGCGGAAGCCGTTGTCCATCTCGGTGACCCGCACCAACGCGCGGTGATCTGTCTTGTCTTGGTCGTCGAGCCGCCGATAGGCCGTCTCCGACCAGCCCTGCGTGCCCATCACGCCCGGCGCCAGCGAGCCGACATTGCCGGCGAGCGCCTGACCGTTCGGCGCCGTCACGAGATAGAGGTTGGCGCCCGGCCGCAGCGCGCGGTTGCCCATCGTGATCAGCAGACCATGCAAGCCGCGGCGGTTGTAGATGTCGGTGATCTCCCCGATCTCGGCATTCACCGTCGTCGCGATCTGCTCGGTGATCAGACGCCGCGTGTTCCAAGCGAAATAGGCCAGCAGCGAGGCAGCAAACAGCGCAAACAGAAACAGATAGACCAGCGTCAACCGAAACGCCGTGGTCCGGATCAGTTTACCGAATGCCGTCACGGATCATGTACCCCGCGCCGCGGATCGTGTGCAGCAGCGGACGCTCGAAGCCCTTGTCGATCTTGGAGCGCAGCCGCGAGATGTGCACATCGATGACATTGGTCTGCGGATCGAAATGATAATCCCAGACGTTCTCCAGAAGCATGGTGCGCGTCACCACCTGGCCTGCATGCTTCATCAGATATTCGAGCAGCCGGAACTCGCGCGGCTGCAGCGTCAGCTCATCCTTGCCGCGGGCGACGCGATGCGACAGGCGATCGAGCTCGAGGTCGCCGACCCGGTACGTGGTCTCCTCGGCCGGGCCGACGTTGCGCCGCGACAGCACCTCGACGCGCGCAAGCAATTCGGCGAATGAATAGGGCTTTGGCAGATAGTCGTCGCCGCCGGCGCGCAAGCCCTTGATGCGGTCGTCGACCTGGCCGAGCGCGGAGAGGATCAGGACCGGCGTGCGGTTGCCCTTGTCGCGCAGGCTCCCGATCAATGACAGGCCGTCGCGCTTCGGCAGCATCCGATCGACGACCAGCACGTCGTAATCGCCGGTTTCGGCCATCGCCAGACCCTCCTCGCCGTCGGATGCGAGATCGGCGACATAGCCGACTTCCCGGAATGCCTTCACCAGATAGTCGGCGGACTCGCGGTCATCTTCGATGATCAGAATGCGCATTTGTGGAGCGGTTGCGGTCACGGGAATTGGCCTTCTCTCACCATGGCGCGGCCGGCCTGCACATGCAAGACGACCGCGCATATTCTCGAAATGTTGCCGTCACATGATCGGGCCGGAAAGCCGGTTGGCATTCGTCCGGATCGTGCGGGGGTGAAAAAAGTGGGCGGTGAAGCTGGGGGACTTCACCGCCCTGAGCCCTTCCGACGGAGGGGGGCGTATTCCATCGAAAGGCACCGAAGGGAGCGAGCGAGGCGCCCGCCCCCCGGGAAGCGCCGTCGGCGGGGGCGACTGATGCCGGCGACGCCTCCCAACTCATATAGTTAGCCCTTGGCCAGCGGCACAGCCACGAAGCGCGACGAACCGCCGCTCTTCACGCGCATGAGAACACTGTTCTTGTTGTCGTTGCGCGCTGCAGTAATCGCATCGCGTACCTCGCCGGCGGTGCCGACACTCTTGCCGGCGACCTCGAGAATCACGTCGCCTTCCTTGAAGCCTCGCTCGGCGGCGGCGCTCTTCGGATCGACCTCGGTCACGACCACGCCTTCCTTGCCGGCACCGGCCACGCTGTTGGCGGGGGCAACGGTCAGGCCCAGCTTCGGCACGTCGGTGCCGCGGTTGGAGTTGCCGCGATCGTTGTTGTCGTTATCGGCCTTGGCTTCCAGGTTGTTCGGCAGCTGGCCGAGCGTGATGTTGACGACCTTGTCCTGGCCCTTGTGCAGCACGTTCAGCTTCACCGAATTGCCGGGAGGCAGGCCACCGATGGTGCGGGCGAGCTCGCGCGCATCCTTCACCGTCTCGCCGTTGACCGCCGTGATGACGTCACCGGACTCGATGCCGGCCTTGGCGGCGGGGCCGTTGGCCTGCGGTTCGGCAACCAGCGCGCCTTCGGCCTTCTTCATGCCGAGGCTGTCGGCGATGTCGGAGGTCACCGGCTGGATCTGGACGCCGATCCAGCCGCGGCTGACCGAGCCCTTGTCCTTCAACTGGGCGACGACGCTCTTCACGGTCGCGGCCGGGATCGAGAACGCGATGCCGACGCTGCCGCCGGACGGCGAGTAGATCGCCGTGTTGACACCCATTACCTCGCCCGACATGTCGAATGCCGGACCACCGGAGTTGCCCTTATTCACGGGCGCGTCGATCTGGATGAAGTCATCATACGGACCGTTGCCGATGTCGCGGCCCGAGGCCGACACGATGCCCGCGGTCACGGTGCCGCCGAGACCGAAGGGATTGCCGACCGCCAGCACCCAGTCGCCGATCCGCGGCTTGCTGTCGGACAGCTTTGCGAACTGGAAGTTGGAACCGCCCTCGACCTTGATCAGCGCAAGGTCGGTACGCGGATCGGTGCCGATCACCTTGGCAGAATAGGTCTTGCCGTCGTCGGTCGTGACTTCGACCTTGTCGGCACCGTCGACGACGTGGTTGTTGGTCACGGCGTAGCCGTCAGCCGAGATGAAGAAGCCGGAACCCTGGCCGGTCACAACGCCACCACCACGCGGTCCGCCACGCAGACCCGGGGGGAGACCATCGGGACCGCCGAAGCGACGGAAGAAGCGCTCCATCGGCGAACCGGGCTGGAACGGCGAGTCTTCATTGCTGTCGTCCTTGGAGAGCTTCTCCCGGATGTTGACCTTCACCGAGATCACCGACGGTTTCACGCGCTCGACAATGTCGGCGAAGCCGACCGGCTGCTGAACCTTGCGGACCTCGTTGTTGACCTGCGCATGCGCCGGGGTCGCAAACAACGAAGCATCGTGCGAGGGGCTGAAGCCATAAACGGCCGCGCCGAGACCGGCGACGACTGACGCCATCAGCGCGAACTTGCGAGCAGACAACAGCGAGCGCTTCGGCTGCTTGTAGGACGGAAAGGACGAGAGGTCGTGACGGTCGGTCATTTCTTGAAATCTCCAAGGCCAGAATCGTGGTGCAGGGGCCGGCACCTGATGCGTCTGAACATGGGGTCATCAGCCTTACGGCGCGCTGGCGGCGGAATTAAACTTTTGTAATTAAGATAAGGCACTCTGCGGCAGAATAACGCAGGCAGGTGAATGACTTAGACGAACTCAAATCGGTTTGTCCGGCGCTGATTCCGCTGCCAGGAACCGCTCCAGGCGTGCCCGCTCATCGGCTGTCAGGGCCGGGTCGGAAAGGCCTGCGGCTTTGGTCGCGTTTGCCCTCCGCCGGCCAAAGCGCCAGATCGCCAAACCACCCAGCAGAAGCGCCAGCGGCGGGGTCAGCCAGAGCAACAGCGTGTGCTCGTTGAAGCGCGGCTTGAGCAGCACGAATTCGCCGTAGCGCGCCACCAGGAAATCGATCACCTGCTGATTGCTGTCGCCGGCCGCGATACGTTCGCGCACCAGAAGACGGAGGTCGCGCGCGAGCGGCGCCTCCGAATCGTCGATCGACTGGTTCTGGCAGACCATGCAGCGAAGCTCCTTGGAGAGCTCGCGCGCCCTCGCCTCCTTCGCCGGGTCCGACATGACCTCGTCTGGCAGCACCGCGTGCGCCGGCATCGCGCCGAGCACCAAGGCGGCGGCGAGTAGGCCTGCAGCGAGACCGCGCGACCGCATCACTCGGCCGCCTGCAATGCGCGCGCCGCCCTGGCCGGCTTCGGGGCACCGACCCGCAAGCGGCGGTCGGACAGCGACAGCAGGCCGCCGAGCGCCATCAGCACCGGTCCCCACCAGATCAAGAGCACCAGCGGTTTGTGATAGATGCGCACCGCGATCGCGCCGTCGGCGCCGGCGTCGCCAAGCGAGATGTAGAGCTGGCTCGCGCCGCGCGTCAGCAGCGCAGCCTCCGTCGTCGATGCACCACGTGTCGTGAAGTTGCGCTTGGACGGCGTCATCAAGGCCACCTGCTCTCCGTCGCGGGTCACGGTGAATTGGGCGACCATCTCGCGGAAGTTCGGTCCCTGGCGCTGCGTCAGGCCGTCGAGCCGCAACTGATAGCCGGCGACCGCGGCGACGTCGTTCGCCTTCATCGCGCCGATATATTCGCTGTTCCAGGTGGTCTCGCAGACAATGCCGATCAGCGCGACGCCGAGGCCGGCATGCGCAAACACAGTGCCCCATGTCGCACGCGGCAGGCCGCGCGCGCGGCGCAGCGAGATCGAGAGCGGGATGCGGAACAACCCAATACGTTCAGCCAGATCGCACAGCGCGCCAGCGATCACAAACACCGCAAGCCCGATCGCGAGCGGCGCGAGCGTCGCACCGCCATAAGTCCACGCCCAGACCAGCGCGATCACAACGAGCGAGACGATGCCGGCCACCGTCAGCCGCTGTGCCGCTCCGAGCAGGTCACCGCGCTTCCACGCAAGCAGCGGCCCGAACGGCACCGCGAGCAGCAGCGGCACGAACAGAGGCGCAAAGGTGAAATTGAAGAACGGCGCGCCGACCGAGATCTTCTCGCCGGTCAGCACCTCGAGCGCCAGCGGATACAGAGTCCCAATGAACACCGTTGCGCACGCGGTGGTGAGCAAGAGATTGTTGAGCACCAGCGCGCCCTCGCGCGAGATCGGGGCGAACAATCCTCCCTGTTTCAGGGCCGGCGCACGCCAGGCGTAGAGCGCGAAGCTGCCACCGATAAAGATAAAGAGGATCAGCAGAATGAAGACGCCGCGCGTCGGATCAGTGGCGAATGCGTGGACCGAGGTGAGGACGCCGGAGCGCACCAGGAAGGTGCCGAGCAACGACAGCGAGAAGGTCAGGATCGACAGCAGGATGGTCCAGACCTTCAACGCGTTGCGCTTCTCCATCACCAGCGCCGAATGCAACAGCGCAGTGCCGGCGAGCCACGGCATCAGCGAGGCATTCTCGACCGGATCCCAGAACCACCAGCCGCCCCAGCCGAGCTCGTAATAGGCCCAGTAGGAGCCCATCGCGATGCCGAGCGTCAGGAAGATCCATGCGGTCAGCGTCCACGGGCGCACCCAGCGCGCCCAGGCAGCGTCGATCCGGCCCTCGAGCAGGGCCGCCACCGCGAAGGAGAACGAGATCGAGAAGCCGACATAGCCGAGATAGAGCATCGGCGGATGCACCGCGAGGCCGATGTCCTGCAACACCGGATTGAGATCGCGTCCCTCGATCGGCGGATTGGCGATGCGCAGGAACGGGTTCGAGGTGATCAGAATGAAGAGATAGAACGCGCTGGCGATCCAGGCCTGCACGGCCAGCACATGGGCGCGCAGCGACAGCGGCAGATTGTTGCCGAAGGCCGCGACCAGGCCGCCGAAGAGCGCCAGGATCGAGACCCAGAGCAGCATCGATCCTTCATGGTTTCCCCACACGCCGGTGATCTTGTAGATCATCGGTTTCAGCGAATGCGAGTTCTCGTAGACGTTGACGACCGAGAAGTCCGAGGTGACGTGCAGCGTCACCAGCGCGATGAACGACGCCGCGACGAACAGCAATTGCGCAAGCGCGGTTGAGCGCGCGACGTTCATCAGTGCGACGTCGCGCCAGCGCGCACCGAGTAGCGGCACCACGGACTGGATCAACGCCAGCCCAAGCGCGAGCACCAGCGCGTAATGTCCGCTTTCCGCGATCATCGCATCGCTCCCTGCGTCGGTGCCGCCGAAGCGCTCGGCTTGGCGGCGTAGTCGTCCTTCCAGTGGCCCTGCTTCTTCAAGGCGTCGGCGACGTCCTTCGGCATGTACCTCTCGTCATGCTTGGCGAGCACGGTGTCGGCACGAAACACGCCGGACGGATCGAGCATCCCCTCGGCAACGACGCCCTGCCCTTCACGGAACAGGTCCGGCAGGATGCCCTTGAAGGCGACCGGCAGGCTTGCGCTGCCGTCGGCGACGGTGAAGGTGACCGCGAGATTGTCGCCGCGCTTGACTGATCCCGGCTGCACCAGACCACCGAGCCGAAAGCGTGAACCTGGGCCGAGATGCTTCTCGGCGACCATCGAGGGCGTCGAGAAGAACACGATGGAGTCACGCAACGCGTTCAGCACCAGCCCCGCCGCGATGCCGAGCACCGCGAGCGCGCAACCGATCAGAGTCAAACGCCGTTGCTTCCTGGTCATGGTCCATCCTTGCGCATCACGCTCGCCGAAAGCCGCTGCATCCGGTCCGGCGTCATGCGCTATCCATCCAGCCCGAGATTCTTCAGCCCCTCATTGAGCTGACGCAGTCGATCCGCATCCTTCGCCACCGCCTGCCGCGCATCGGCAAGGGCGCTCATCGCCTTGCCGCGCTCTCCCATCACGAGATAGGCGCGGACCAGCCGTAGCCAGCCCTCGACGTCGTCGCCGTTCTGCTTCAGCCGCGTCGCCAGCCGATCGACCATGCCGTGGATCATCGCATTGCGATCGCCCTCGCTCATGTCCTTGGCCGCGGCCACCGCACCATCGGGCAGCGTCGGCGCGGCGACGCCACCAACCCGCACCAGGGCGGCCTGCACCAGCGGCCGCCACGGCGCGTCGGCCGGCGCCTTCGCCAGCATCCCCTTCCAGATAGCCGCGGCCTCCGCCTTGCGGCCGTCCTGTTCGGCCGCGATGCCGAGGAAGTAGTTGGCCTTGGCATTATCGGCGCTCTGTGCGACCGCGCGCTCGAACTCCGCCTTGGCGTCCGCGGTGACGACGCCGCCCGCCGTCCCCATCAACGCCTCGCCGAGGTCCGCGCGGCGATCGGCGCTGTCACCGGCATAAGTGATGGAATTGCGATAGGCGCGGACCGCATCGTCATAGCGGCCAAGGCGCGACAGCACCGGCGCCAGCACCGACCAGCCACGGCCATCGGTCGGATTCTTCTCCAGGTGAGCTTCGACCTGGGCCACCAGATCGGCCAACGGCTGGTTGGCATCGGCGACCCGACTGCGCTCCGCGAGCGGAAAGTCGCCAAGGCGCGGCGACCCCAGCGGGAGGTAGAAGCCTGCTGCAACGACCGGCAGGCCGATCAGGGCCAGCGTCGCGGCCACGCGCCGCAGCTTCAGATTGCCTTTGAGCGGCCCCTCTCGCCCGCTCTGATCGGCGGCCGCTAGCAGCCGCCGGCTGATCTCGATCCGCGCGGCCTCCGCCTCGGCGGCGCCGATGTTACCGGATGCCATGTCACGGTCGATCTCGGCGAGTTGGTCGCGGTACACCACGACCTCGCTGCCGCCCGTATCCGCCGGCCGGCTGCGACTGAGCGGCCAGAGCACGGCAAAGACCGCGGCAACCGTCATCAGCGCGAACACAAACCACAGCGTCATCAAGCGGTTCCCGGGTGGAACGGCGACGTCGGGACGGTCACCGTCAAGCCGCTTTACACCACCGGCCGCAAGCCCGGCAATTGACAATTGCTGGATCACGGGCGGCAGCACCCCGCACCTTCGGACAGGGTGCCGGAGGCTCGGCTAGCTCGCGCGGGAGGATTTGCGTTCGCCGGTCACGGCGTTCTCCGCCGCCCGGTTCATCAGCGAGGCGTAGTCGTGACCGAACAGCACCTCGCAAAAGCGAATCGCCGCCTTGACCTGCTGCTGCCGGAACGCCCGGACCCGCATGTCGCCGCCGCGCAGCGACTGCACCAGCCCCTCGGTCGACTGCTCGACATAGTGCTGGAGGTCGGAGAAGGTCCGCAGCGTCACCTCGTTGATGGCAAGCTCGCTGGCATAGGTGCGGCACACCGCGACGAAATCGATCAAGGCGGCGGCGTCCTCGACCTCGGACATGTCGATCTTGACGCCCGCGACGATGTCCTTGTCGGCGCGCTGGCGGAGGATCCGGCGGACCCGCCCCGGCACGCTGTCGATCTCCGATTGCAGCGCATTGGAGGTGTCGGCCCGAACCGACGTCAGTTGGCGTCCCCAAGCAGAATCGTTGCGCAGATCGAGCTCGGTGCGCAGCCCGCGCACGCCATCGTGCAGGGTCTTGAGCTGCTCGCCGACATACTCGAAATGGCCGCGCCTGATATCGGTTCGCAGGCAGGCTGCGACGAACGACAGGTCGTGCAACGCGATGGTGACCGCGACGCCGTAAGGCGTGGCGGCAACCCGCAACTCATCGTCGGAGCCGGCCATCTTGATGGCGAGCCGGATGATCTGCCACGGCGCGACCAGCCGCTGCGCAATCAAGGAGAGCGCGAACGGCAGCAATTGCGGCGTCTGCAGCGATGGAACCTTGAGCGCCTCCGCCACGGACACGATCTGGGCGTCTGCAAATACCCGGATCTGGCTCGGCAAGCGGCTCCCGACCGTCTCCAGCGCATCGCGCGCCTGCAAGACCAAGCCGATCGGCAGCAGGTCCTCGACAACGCTGGGCGGCCCCACGCGCGACAGCGCGCGCTGGCGGGTATCAGCCTGCACCGGCGTCGCGATCTTGACGATGGCGTCCGCGGCCGCGAGCTGGAACTTGCGTGTTGCGGCCTCCAACGGGCCGCTCTCCAACGCCGCCGCCAGTGCGGCCTCGAACTCACGGGCCGCTTCGACAGCCCCCTCGCGGGCCAGCCATTGCCAGATCGGCAGCAGCGAGGCGCGCCGGATCTGGCCCGGTCTCGTCGGGAAATTAGTCTCGGCGAGGAATGGCTCGAGCGGTCGGAACAGGAGCCGCGCCGGATCGTCGGTACGCGGCCGCATCTCCTCGTCTTCCTCGGCACTGCGGACGATTTTGCGAAGCTGCTCGAGCACCAGGTTGGCGACCGTGACGTCCTCGCCGCGTTCGACCGCGCGCTCCAGCTCCCGCATCAGCAGCGCCTGCGATTGCGGCGGAAGCTGCGCAAGATAGTCCCTCAGCCGCTCGATCGATCTCTGGCTCATTCGCCTGGCGATGAATGCTTGATGCCCCACGGACCGCAGCAAGCGCGTCCGCTTCCGATCATAGGGGCGCCGGCGTTAAGAAGCCGTTTAGGAATAATGACGGCCCCACGACGGCCGACCGTACCAGGTATGCGCGGCTAAAGCGCGATGAGGTGGGATCGAACCGTCATCGCGCTTTAGCTCTTTGTTTGAGCATGATCTTTTCGGAAAACCGCTTCACACTTTTCCGGATCATGCTCTAGACCGCCGGCAGCACGAGCTCGGCGCGCAAGCCGCCAATCGGCGCGCTCCGGAGCGTGAGATTGCCGCCATAGAGGCCCGCGAGATCGGTCACGATCGAGAGGCCGAGCCCCGAACCGGGTTTTGACTCGTCGAGCCGCTGGCCGCGCCGCGACACTTGGGCGCGCTCGGCTTCCGAGAGGCCGCGTCCATCGTCGTCCACCACGATATGCAGCCTGGGTCCGGCGCCTTGCTCCTTTGGCATTTCGACGGTCACCTCGATCAACACCTGAGACGCCGCCCACTTGCAGGCGTTGTCGACGAGATTGCCGACCATTTCCTCCAGGTCCTGCCGCTCGCCGCGAAACCGCGCTGCCGGATCCGCCTTCGCCTCGATCGAGATGGCGCGATCGCGGTGGATCTTCTCCATCGTCCGGCGCAACGCCTCGATCGCCGGCGCCACGTCGGTGATGGTGCTGACGATGGTGATGCGGGCGGCAAGGCGCGCGCGCTCCAGATGATGCGCGACCTGGTCCCGCATGATATCGGCCTGCTCCAGCACCTTGCTCGCGAAGGAATCGTCGGCATGGGCACCTGCTTCGTTGACGATCACAGACAACGGCGTCTTGATCGCATGAGCGAGGTTGCCGACATGCGTGCGCGAACGCTCGACGATCTCCCGGTTGGCGTCAATCAGCGCGTTGGTCTCGCGCGCGAGCGGCGCGATCTCGACCGGAAACCGTCCCTCCAGCCGCTCGGCGCGGCCGGAGCGAATGTCGGCAATCGCCTCGGAAATGCGCTTGAGCGGCGCAAGGCCGTAGCGGACCTGGAAGATCGTGGTCAGCAGCAGCACGATGCCGAGGGCCGCGAAGGTGCCGCCGAGATAGTAGTCGAAGCTGCGCGTCTCGTCGAAGATTTCGGTGGCGTCGCCGGCCACGCTGACCAGAAACTTGCCGTCGGCGCCGAGATCCACCGGCCGCTCCACCATGCGCAGGCTCTGGCCTTCCGGTCCCTCGACGTAGCCGAGGCGGACGCCGGCGGCCGTCAGCTCCGCACCATGTTCCTCGAGCTTCGGCAGCTTCTTGTCCCACAGCGAGCGTGAGGCACGCGTCTCGCCTTTCTCGGTATCGGTGCGGGTGATCTGCCAGTACCAGCCCGACAGCGGCAGGTCGAACAGTGGCTCGCCAAGCGACTGGAACTGACGGTCCGCCGGCTCGTCGGGAGTCGCCACTTCCGCGATCAGCGTGCGCAGATAGAGGTTGAGCCGCCGATCGAAAGCGCGCTCGGTCGCATCGCGATAGACCGACGACAGGATGACGCCGGTGATCGCCAGGATCACCACCACCCAGGCGGTTGCCGAGACGAACAGACGGGTGGCAAGGGAGCTGCCGCGCATTAGAGCACGGTCTCGAAAATCGTGTCAGCGGGCTTCGACATGGCGAATCCAGTGTTCGGCGCAGATCATGCCGATGCCCGCACGCCGATCAAGCACCCGACGGCGGCGACGCCAGCATGTAGCCCAGGCCCCGCACGGTCTGGATGATGTCGACCTCGAGCTTCTTGCGGATGCGGCCGACGAACACCTCGATGGTATTGGAGTCGCGGTCGAAGTCCTGGTCATAGAGGTGTTCGACCAGCTCGGTGCGCGACACCACCCGTCCGGTATGGTGCATCAGATAGTCGAGGAGATTGTATTCGTGCGAGGTCAGCTTGATCGGATTGCCGTTGACCGTGACCCGCTTGGTGCGGGTGTTCAACGTCACCGGGCCGCAGACCAGTTCGACCTGGGCGTGCCCGGTCGCGCGGCGCAGCAGCGCACGGATCCGCGCCAGCACCTCCTCAAGGTGGAACGGTTTTGCGACGTAGTCGTCGGCGCCGGCGTCGAAGCCCTGGACCTTGTCGCTCCAGCGGTCGCGCGCGGTGAGAATCAGGACCGGCATCACCCGCTTGTTCCGCCGCCAGGCCTCCAGGACTGAAATGCCATCCATCTTGGGCAGGCCAATATCCAGCACGACTGCGTCGTAGGGTTCGCTGTCGCCGAGGAAATGCCCTTCCTCGCCATCGAACGCCCGGTCGACCACATAACCGGCATCCGTGAGCGCCGTGGTGAGCTGGCGGTTCAAGTCCGGATCATCCTCAACGACGAGCAGACGCACGATGGCCTCCGAGAGTGAGCATTGCGATATCCGACATAAAATGAGGCTTTCGGCGGTGAACAGCCTATGAACGGGTTAAGAGGTGGAATGTTACTTTTTGGTCATTTGCCGGCTTGATAACAGATTTTGCGACGGCCAGGCACGCGGATCATGCGGCCCCAGCGTTAACGATACCTGTCGATCGTCCGGCAAAACCGGCCCGGTCACGGGCTTGCGGGTTGCGGCAAGGTCCGGCGGCGCCTACCCCATGTCCATTATGATCCAAAAAATCTGCCGTATTGCGGGGTGGTTGGCTCTCGCGTTGATTGCATTCGTGACACTGTCGCCGATCTATGATCGGCCATCGATCGCCAATCCGCAGCTCGAGCATTTTGCGGCCTTCGCGCTGCTGGGCCTGGCGCTGATGCTGGGCTACCCGCGGCGTATGCTGCCGATCGCACTGCTCATTGTCGGGAGTGCGTTCGTGCTGGAGGCGATGCAATTGCTGACGCCCGATCGCCACGGCCGCGTGCTCGATGCTCTGGTGAAAGTGGTGGGCGGGCTTGGCGGAATTGCCACAGGCCGGGGCATGCTGACGATTCTGCAGGACCATGTCGAACGCTTCAGGAAGTTGCGCGGGCAGTCCGCCGGTTAACGATGCGACGACGTCCAAGACCAAGTCGCGGCAGCCGATCCTTGCGCACGTCCGTTGATATGGCAAACTCGCTTGGCACCGCATAACCGGGAGTCGGGCGACTGAGCAGGATGCGTCAAATTTACATTATCGCCGTGACAGTCGGTTGCCTGCTGTTGATCGGCTACGCGACCCTGACATCTCACTCCGGCCGGCCGGTTCTCTTGAGCCTGCACGAAAGCCTCGTGGTCGTGATTTTCGAGCGCTTCGCCGCCTACCTGGTGCTTGGCTTTCTCCTGTCCCGGCTTTTTCCCGGCCACATGATCCGGACCTGCGCGATCGTCGTAGCTATCGCGATTTCGCTCGAATTGCTGCAGGCACTGCAGCCGGATCGCGATCCTGCCGCGACGGATGCACTTCAAAAGGCAACCGGCGGCATCGTCGGCGTCCTGATCTCACGATGGCTTCCGCTCCAACGCCGGAAATGACGTGCCTCACGGCTTGAGGTTGCCGCCTGGGTTCTCCGTCGTCGACGTCGTGACGAATGGCAGCGGCGCGTTCGACCGCTGCACGCCATGAAGCCTGCGGACAACCTCGCGCTCACGCGCGCTGATAGTCGTCCTCGATGCGAACGATATCGTCCTCGCCGAAATAGCTGCCGGTCTGCACCTCGATCAGCTCGAGCTGGATCTTGCCGGGGTTCTCCAGCCGGTGCACCGCCCCGATCGGGATGTAGATCGATTCGTTCTCGTGCACGGTCTTGATCAGCTCGTTGACCGTCACCTGCGCGGTGCCGCGCACCACGATCCAGTGCTCGGAGCGGTGGTGGTGCTTCTGCAGGCTGAGCC